>JAESFG010000005.1_pt1:930000-2240044 | contig 2240044 bp, 2214 predicted proteins | sample 9269371 | NCBI WGS metagenome assembly JAESFG01 (sample SAMN14506227, study PRJNA617093) | algae metagenome | isolation source: Aetokthonos hydrillicola CCALA 1050 (B3-Florida) and co-occurring... | place: USA: South Carolina | collected 2013-01-01
GTGGCCTTGAGGATTCCCTGGTTCGGTCAGGAAAAGTTCTTGTCTTTGCGGTCGGCACACAATACGCCGCCCGCCTGCTGTTTGTCATCGTGAGATCTGTTTTGTCCGGCTTCCGCATCGCCGGCCTGCCTGAAGCTTCGGCTTCATGCGGGATGGTGCGGAATGGCTATCCCTATCTTTGTGCTTCGCGCTGACCGCTCGAGGCCCGGACAGAACGAGCAAGCTGGTCTTTTTACTTCCGACCGTCGTCCTCTCTCAATGTAACGGGCGTCGGTCATGGAAGCGATCAAGTGTCTTAAGGGCGTTCGGTGGATGCCTTGGCACCAAGAGGCGATGAAGGACGTGGTACGCTGCGATAAGCTGTGGGGAGGTGCGAACAACCTTTGATCCGCAGATTTCCGAATGGGGAAACCCACCTTCGACCATATCTTCTCTTGCGCGGCCCCTCACAGGGCCTGGAGCGATCCAAGCGCAGGACAAGATGTGGTCAGATGAAGGTATATAGCTCCTGAATACATAGGGGGTTATAAGCGAACCCAGGGAACTGAAACATCTAAGTACCTGGAGGAAAGGATATCAACGAAACTCCGTTAGTAGTGGCGAGCGAACGCGGATCAGGCCAGTGCTCATCGTAATTCAAGCAGAACCGAGTGGAAACCGGGCCATAGTGGGTGACAGCCCCGTATGCATTTCGATTGCGATGAGACTTGAGTAAGGCGGGACACGTGAAATCCTGTCTGAACACGGGGGGACCACCCTCCAAGCCTAAGTACTCCTTGGTGACCGATAGCGAACAAGTACCGTGAGGGAAAGGTGAAAAGCACCCCGACAAGGGGAGTGAAATAGTACCTGAAACCGGATGCCTACAAACAGTCGGAGCCCGCAAGGGTGACGGCGTACCTTTTGTATAATGGGTCAGCGACTTATAGTAACGTGCGAGCATAAGCCGGTAGGCGCATGCGCAGCGAAAGCGAGTCTGAACAGGGCGCACAGTACGTTGCTATAGACCCGAAACCGGGTGATCTAGCCATGAGCAGGATGAAGGTGGGGTAACACCCACTGGAGGTCCGAACCGGTGCCTGTTGAAAAAGTCTCGGATGACTTGTGGCTAGGGGTGAAAGGCCAATCAAACTCGGAAATAGCTGGTTCTCCGCGAAATCTATTTAGGTAGAGCCTCGAATGTATGCCTCAGGGGGTAGAGCACTGGAAGGGCGAGGGGGTCCCACAGACCTACCAAGCCTTACCAAACTCCGAATACCTGAGAGTCTTGTTCGGGAGACACACGGCGGGTGCTAACGTCCGTCGTGAAAAGGGCAACAACCCTAATCACCAGCTAAGGCCCCCAAATCGCAGTTAAGTTGAAAAGGATGTGGGGATCCTAAAACAACCAGGAGGTTGGCTTAGAAGCAGCCATCCTTTAAAGAAAGCGTAACAGCTCACTGGTCTAGGGTCCCTGCGCCGAAGATGTACCGGGGATAAAACTGCGTGCCGAAGCTGTGAGCTCGAAAGAGCGGTAGCGGAGCGTTCCCTAAGCCGTTGAAGCGGTAGCCGTGAGGCGCCGTGGAGGTATGGGAAGTGCGAATGCTGACATGAGTAACGAGAAACAGAGTGAGAGACTCTGTCGCCGAAAGTCCAAGGGTTCCTGCGTAAAGCTAATCTGCGCAGGGTAAGCCGGCCCCTAAGGCGAGGCCGAAAGGCGTAGTCGATGGGAACGAGGTTAATATTCCTCGGCCAGTGGAGTGTGACGGATGACGAAAGCGGTTTGGGCTTATTGGATTGCCTGGGCCGCCTGGTTGTTCCAGGAAATAGCCCCACATCAGACCGTACCCTAAACCGACACAGGTGGACTGGTAGAGTATACCAAGGCGCTTGAGAGAACTACGTTGAAGGAACTCGGCAAATTACCTCCGTAACTTCGGAATAAGGAGGCCTTGATTGCGCGCAAGCGTGGTCGAGGGGCACAAGCCAGGGGGTGGCAACTGTTTACCTAAAACACAGGGCTCTGCGAAATCGTAAGATGACGTATAGGGTCTGACGCCTGCCCGGTGCCGGAAGGTTAAAAGGAGAGGTGCAAGCCTTGAATTGAAGCCCCGGTAAACGGCGGCCGTAACTATAACGGTCCTAAGGTAGCGAAATTCCTTGTCGGGTAAGTTCCGACCTGCACGAATGGCGTAATGACTTCCCCGCTGTCTCCAACGTAGACTCAGTGAAATTGAATTCCCCGTGAAGATGCGGGGTTCCCGCGGTCAGACGGAAAGACCCTATGAACCTTTACTGTAGCTTTGCATTGGCATTCGTATCTGCATGTGTAGGATAGGTGGTAGGCTATGAAGTCCGGGCGCCAGCTCGGATGGAGCCATCCTTGAAATACCACCCTTATAGATATGGATGTCTAACCGCGGCCCTTTATCGGGGTCCGGGACAATGCATGGTGGGCAGTTTGACTGGGGCGGTCGCCTCCCAAAGTGTAACGGAGGCGCGCGATGGTGGGCTCAGAACGGTCGGAAATCGTTCGTCGAGTGCAATGGCATAAGCCCGCCTGACTGTAAGACTGACAAGTCGAGCAGAGTCGAAAGACGGCCATAGTGATCCGGTGGTTCCTTGTGGAAGGGCCATCGCTCAACGGATAAAAGGTACTCTAGGGATAACAGGCTGATACCGCCCAAGAGTCCATATCGACGGCGGTGTTTGGCACCTCGATGTCGACTCATCACATCCTGGGGCTGGAGAAGGTCCCAAGGGTTCGGCTGTTCGCCGATTAAAGTGGTACGTGAGTTGGGTTCAGAACGTCGTGAGACAGTTCGGTCCCTATCTGCCGTGGGCGTAGGAATGTTGAGAGGATCTGTCCTTAGTACGAGAGGACCGGGATGGACGTACCCCTGGTGGACCTGTTGTGGCGCCAGCCGCAGTGCAGGGTAGCTATGTACGGACGGGATAACCGCTGAATGCATCTAAGCGGGAAACCCACCTCAAGACGAGCATTCCCTCGAGAGGCGTGGAAGACGACCACGTTGATAGGCCGGGTGTGTAAGCGCGGCAACGCGTTCAGCTTACCGGTACTAATCCCTCGATTGGCTTGATCGCTTTCATGACCCGCGCCCGTTCCGGAGAGAACGAAGGCGGCGGAAGTCGAAAAGACCTTCATGAGCTTTGCGTGGATCCCCGATCAGGTCGGGGATATCGCTTCGCTCGGCTTGCTCAGAATGACATGCGCTCCGCCGACTTGGTGGCCCTTGCGCAGTGAAAAAACCCGATCCCATTCCGAACTCGGTCGTTAAGCGCTGCAGCGCCGATGGTACTATGGCTTAAGCCCTGGGAGAGTAGGTCGTTGCCAAGTCAGCCGAGCGCATGTCGTTCCTTGTCTCACGATGAATTCCAGCTTCGCCGCCTCAGTGGTTCAGCCATGATGGCGGCGTTGCCGTTTCTGGCCGCCGCCCGAGGGCGTCGGTCGATGGCGCGGGGTGGAGCAGCCCGGTAGCTCGTCAGGCTCATAACCTGAAGGTCGTCAGTTCAAATCTGGCCCCCGCAACCAAATCAGAAAGCCCCGCATTTCCGTGCGGGGCTTTTTCCTTTTCCGGTCAGCCGGTTCGGATGCGATGTCCGCGGCTCAGACGCCGCCTCCCGTGCGGAAGCCGTCGTCGCTGCCGCCACCGCCGCCGGGCGACCAGCTGCCGCCGCTTCCGCCGCCTGACGAACCGCCGTCGAGCCAGGGCGGCACCCATTGTCCGCCGCCGCCCTTGGGCGGCGAGGGCGAGTTGTCAGGCACGCTCCAGGGTCCGAGCACCGGGCCGCCGCCCGATCCGCCGCCCCAGGGGTTGTCCCGCTGGCGATAGCCGTCGCGCAAAGCGTCGCGCAGGATCGAGCCCTGGATGGCGCCCTGCAGGATGCCGCCGAGCAGCGAGCCCAAAACGCTGCCGTTGCCGAACCCGCCGTAGGGATTGTCGTAGCCGCGGTGGCGGAATTCGTCTCGCTCGCGCTCGATATCGGCGCGCCGCCGCGCCAGGTCGCGCGCCTCCGCCCGGATATGGTCGACCTCGGCCTCCGCCTTGGCGAGCTTCTGCTCGATCGCCTCGATCTGGCGGACGATCTTGTCGTCGTCCTGCGTGCGCGTGCGCGCGGCGTCGCGATAGAGCTCCTGCAGGTCGTCGCGCGAGTCGGCCTCGGCCAGCAGGGCGACCGCCTTCTCGTAGACGGGATCGTCGGCGGCCGCCGCCGTGGCCGATTCGAAGCCGTCCAGCTTGCGCTTGCGCAGCGAGAGCTCGCGCTCCGCCTCGATCAGCGCCGAGCGCGCCGTCTCCACCTTGGCGGCGAGATCGCCCATGCCGACCTCGGAGAGCGCCTCGACCTCGGCTTTCGCCAGCCCCTGCCGCTCCTGCTCGATCGCGGCTTTGCGGCGCTCGGCATGCTCGCGCAAGCGCTTCGGGATCTCCTGCAGCATGCGGTAGTTCGGCGCCGCATCCGGCCAGCGCACGAGACGCGCGATCATCCTGTCGAAGAACCGCGCCAGGAACCCCGCATCATACTCCGCCGTGCCGAATTTCTCGTTCCAGAGATACATGAACAGCGGATCGGCCTCGTAGGGCTTCCGCTTCACCTCCCGGTCGGCCTCCGCCTGCTGGGCCTTCTTTTCGGCCTCGGCGGCGATGCGCTCGGCGTCGGCGATCCTGGCCTCCTGCGCCTTCCAGGCGGCGGAGGCGCGGATCTTCGGCTCCGCCGCGCGGCGGATGCCCTCGATGCCGGCGAGCGCCTGCTCCAGCACGTCGGCCCGCTTGTGCCGTTCCGCTTCGGCCTGCTGCACGGCGTCGTAGAGCGAGCTCCGCTCGGTCGCCTGCTTCCGCAACTGCACGCCGCGATCGCGCACCAGGTCGAGCGCGCGCCGCTCGGCGCTGTCGAGGCTTTGGAGCAGCTCCGGCGTCGCGCCCTCCTGCACGAAGGCGTCGAGCCTGACGCGCGCCAGGCTGCGGAAAGCCGCCGTGCGGTCGGCCCTCAGCCGCGCCGCTTCCTCCTCGGCGGAGCGGAGCGCCGCATCGAGCTGCGTCTCCTTGCCCCGCGCCTGGCCGATGGCGCCTTCGATGGCGGCGAGCGCGTCGCGGCCCGAGATCATGGATGTCACGGCGCCTACCACTTGGTGATCGTCCCGCTCATGACCGGCATGGCGTAGGTCACGTCGAGTTCGCCCCGCTTCTTCTCGCCCAATCGGTTGCGCTGCACGATGCCGTCGTCCTGCTTGTCACGGGCGATGGCGTTGAAGGTCTCGGCCGAGACGCGCACGCCGAACTTGGTCACGGTCTCCGAGCGCCCGTCCTCCTCGCTCTGCACGGGCAGCGAGATCACCCGGCCGTCGGGCGTCACGGCTTCGACGAGGGCGTAGTAGTTGCGCGCATTGGGGTTGCGCGCCGGCACGCGCCAGATCGCCGTCTGCTCGCCGGGCCGCGAGATGATGCGCAGCCAGTATTCCTGCACGAGCGTCGCCCGCAGCGCCTCGAGGTCGGTGATCGCCTTGCGTCCGCCCGCCGCGTCGCGCCGGCGCAAAGCCGCCTGCCCGTCGGCGAGGATCTGGTCGGCGCGGGCGCGGGCGTTGTCGACGCGCGCCTCGTTCCGCGCTTCCTGATGCGCCGCCGTGAGGCTCTTCGGGATGACCTGCGTGATCTCCTGCTCGAAGCGGGCGGCCTCGGCGCGCCGCGGCTGCTCCACGGCGAACCACCAGGCGCCGCCGGCGATGGCCAGCGCGGCCACCGAGATCGCGACGGTCTTGCCGATCCGGCGCCGCGCGATCCAGACCTTGGCGAGCGTCACGCCGAGCCCAGGCTTCGGCGGCGCATAGGCGAAGCGATCCTCCTTGATCGCCGCCACGCCCTGCCGGATCACCTCGTCGGAGACCTCGATGCCCTGGCTCTTGTAGATGGATCGCATCCGCTCCACGAGCTCGGCCTCGCGCCGCGTCTCGTCCAGCTCGCGCTCAACGATCGCGTCCTGGTGGCGGAGCGTGTCCACCACGTCCATGGCCAGCATCAGCTCGTCGAGCGTCTGCGGCTTGGCTTCGGGTGCCTTGGCGTCGGGGGGAGGGGCGGCGGGGAGGGCGGTGGTCATCAGTGTCTGGCTCCCGCTTCTCCATTCAGATCGGGCTTGCTCGATCTGAACACTATATCGCTCAGATCGGGTATGACCCGACCTGAGTCGGGAGAAGCTGCCCGCCGGATGGCGGGCTGATGAGGGAGAACCAAGACGGATGCCGGGATTCTCCCTCATCCGTCATGCTTCGCATGACACCTTCTCCCAAGGGAGAAGGGCAGAGCCGCCTCAGACGCCCAGCGCCTTGCCTTCGGCCACCAGCTTGGCGATGCGCTTCTTGCCGTCCTCGACCGCGTCGCGGATCTCGGTGGCGTTCTGGGTCGAGAGCTTGCGCATCTCATCGACGATGGTCAGCGAACGCTCCTGGAAGCCGATCACGCTGTCCACCAGCTTCTTCACCGCATCGGCGCGGATCGTCGGGCCGTAGCCCGCCTTCACCGCCGCCTCCTGCACCTTGTCGCCGATCTCGGAGAGCGTCTCCAGGCTCTTCGACACGCCTTCCTTCATGACCTCGAGCGTCTGCGTCGATTCATGCAGGCCGAACATGCCGGTGAAGGAAGCCTTCAGCGCCGTCAGCACCGAATCGTTGGTCGAGAAGAAGGAGATCGCCTGGGCGTAGACCCGCTCCTTGGCGTTGGTCGTCTGCATCAACCGGGCCATGATGACCTCGGAGGTGTTGTAGGAGACCGTGAGGTTGTCCGAGAGGTCCTTGGCGATCTGGTAGCGCTTGTCCATGTCCTGCGTCATGCGCAGTCGCTCGTCGCGCGTCATCTCCAGCCTGGCGCGCTCGGCGGGCTCCGTGCCGGCATAGGCCGAGACCGCCTGGCTCGCCTCCTCAAGCGCCTTCTTCTCGACGTCGAGCTTGGCTTCGGCGGTCTTCAGAACCTCCAGCGCCAGCACCTCGGCCTGCTTGAGCGCGCCGCGGAAATCGCGATAGGCATCGAGGATGATGCCCTCGCGCTTGATCTGGTCCTTGGTGGAGGACGTCACCTCCAGATAGTTCTTGCGGATGGTCTCGAAACGGTCGGCGATGTCGCCGCGGCTGATCTTCATCCAGACGTTGGTGATGCGCTCGAAGACGTCGAGCTTACCATCGGCGATCTGGTCGACCATCTTCTTGGAATCGTCGCGGATCGAGTTGAAGGCCTGCGCGATCTCCTGATAGCGCGTGCCGATGTCCATGGCGGTGGTCTGTTCGCGCACCACCTCGTTGAACACCGTGGTCTGGCCCAGCGTGCGGGCGATCACCGCGATCTTGTCCGGCTCGAGATCGGTGATCTGCTCCAAGAGCGCATTGATCGGCGCATCCTCCGTCCTCGCCGGCGCGAGGCCGAGATCGCGCAGCGCGCCGACGGCCTTGTCGAGATATTGCATCGGCGTGTGGATCTTGATGGGCGTAGCGGTGGCGGTAGCGGTCGTCGACATTCGTGATCCTCCTCGGCCCGGCCGGAATGTGGTCGGAAACGGCATGGATGGCAAGAGGCTGGAAGAGAGCCCGAGGGGCGCTTGACGCGGCCCCGCCGAGCCGGTTCAAGCGGGCTCGAAGCAGGAGACAGCCATGGACGCCCTCGCCCCCGCCGACATGAACCCGCAGACCGCCCAGCAGCTCAAGTCGATCGTCGAGCGGATCGAGCGGCTGGAGGAGGAGAAGAAGGCCCTCGCCGAGGACATCAAGGAGGTCTACGCCGAGGCCAAGGGCAACGGTTTCGACGTCAAGATCATCCGCAAGGTGGTCTCGCTGCGCAAGCAGGAGACGGCGGAGCGCGTCGAGCAGGAGCAGCTGATCGACCTCTACCTGGCGGCGGTGGGCACGCGGGATTGAGGCTTCGTCCTCCCGCTTCTCCCTTGGGAGAAGCTGTCAGGCGGAGCCTGACTGATGAGGGAGAGGCCCGGCGCAACAAGCTGGGACTCGGTGGTTCTCCCTCATCCGACCTTCGCTGACGCGAAGGCCACCTTCTCCCGCAGGGGGAGAAGGAGCGCGCGCCGTCAGCCCCCCAGCTCGATCCTGAACTTGGCGAAGCCGTTCGCGGCCTCACCGAGATAGCTCACGCCCTTCGGCATCACCGCCTTGCCCTTGGGACTGCTCTCGAACGTGACGTGGCGCGCGCCCGGCACCGGCTTGAGGCTCCAGTTGCCGTCCGCCTTGGGATCGAGCGTGCCGGTCTGCTGGAAGAACTTGATGATCACGTCGCGCGTGGCGTCGGGCGCGTCGAGCACGATGGTGGTGCCGTCGTTGCCAGGGAAATTGCCGCCGCCCGAGGCGCGGTAGTTGTTGGTGACCACCACGAATTCCTGCTCCGGCGTCACCGCCCGGCCCTGATGCGCCAGATCGACGATGCGGTTCGCGGCAGGCTCCACGACCTTGCCCTTGTCATCGAACTTCTGCGGGCTCGCGAGATCGATGCGGTAGGTGACGCCGTCGATCATGTCGAAGTTGAAGGCCGGGAAGCCGGCGTTGATCAGCGGCTGCTCTTCCTCGGTCGCCTTCAGGCGGTTGAACAGGCCGCAGGACATCTCCAGCCAGTCCTTGAGCTGGGCGCCCGTCACCTTCACGGCCTTCAGCGTGTTGGGGTAGATGTAGAGGTCGGCGACGTTCTTGAGCGCCACCTGGCCCTCCGGCACCTGCGTGTAGAATTCCGCGCCGGCGCGTCCACCCGCCTTGAAGGGGGCCACGGCCGAGAGCAGCGGCAGGCCAGCGTAGGGACCGCCGGCGAGCAACTGGCGCGCGTACCAGATCTGCGCGTCGGAGATCGCCTGCAGCGCCGCGCTGTCGCCGACCAAAGCGAAATAGCTGTCCATCGCCTTGGCCGTGCGGCCGACCGGGCGGCGGACATAGTCGAGCGTCGCCTCATGATCGGGCTGCACCGCGGCCACGAGCTCCGCCTTCGGCTCGGCCGTGGGCACGACCTTGCCCGCTTCGCGCCGGAAGATCGGAATGGCGGCCGCCTGATGGCCGATGACCTTGAACTCGCCTCCGCTCTTCTGGATGGTCAGGTCGATCTGTCCGAGGTGGCTGCCCCAGAAGCCGGCCATCACGGCGGGAACGCCGTTCAGCGTGCCCTTCTCGATGTCGACGCCCGGCCTGTCCTTGAACACCGGTCCGGGGAAGACGAGATGCGAATGGCCGGTGAGGATCACGTCGATGCCCGGCACGAAGGCGAGATAGAGCGCCGCGTTCTCGTCCTTGCCCTGCTGGGCGGCATTGGAGATGCCGGTATGGGCGAGCGCCACCACGAGGTCGGCGCCGCGCTCGCGCATCTCCGGCACCCAGGCCTTGGCGGATTCGACAATGTCGCGCGTGTCGACCTTGCCGCGCAGGTGGCCGGCGTCCCATTGCGTGATCTGCGGCGGCGTGAAGCCGATCACGCCGATCTTCAGCCGGTGGCTCTGGCCCGCCTCGTCGACGAAGTCGCGGTCGATCAGCATGTAGGGCCGGACCAGCGTGTCGTCGCCGCGCGGGCTGCCGGCGAGCTGACCCTTGCCGACATTGGCGCAGACCACCGGATACTTCGCTCCGGCGAGGGATTTCGCCAGGAAATCGAGGCCGTAGTTGAACTCGTGGTTGCCGAGCGTGCCGGCGTCGAAGCCCAGCTTGTTCATGGCGCGGATCACGGGATGCGTGTCGCCCGCCTTGAAGCCGCGCTCGAAAGCGACGAGATCGCCGAGAGGGTTGCCCTGCAGGAAGTCGCCGTTCTCGAACAGCAGCGAATTGCGCGCCTCGCCGCGCGCCTTGTCGACGAGCGTGGCGACACGCGCGAGTCCGACCGTGTCATCGGGCTGGTCGCGGTAATAATCGTAGGACAGCACGTGGCAGTGGATGTCGGTCGTCTCCAGGATGCGGAGCCTGATCAGGCCGGCGCCCGCCTGCGAGAAGGCGGGCAGGCCGGAGAGCGAGAGCCCTGCGCAGGCGGCCGATCCAGCAATCAAAGAGCGGCGCGACGGCGCAACTTTGCCCGCCGAATAGCCGTCGAATTCCAGCATGGCTTCGCGCCCCATTGTTCTCTTGCAAGGCCCCTTTGCAAGTTTCCTTGCTATCTCTCCGGTGACCGCCCGTCTCGGCGAATTTTGCGCCTGACCCGAGCGGCTTGCAAGGAAAGCTTCATACAGTGTGCCGGCGCTCTGCAACGGGATGATGGCGGTTCTGAGGGCGATTGGGCGGAGAGTTTGGCTAGTACCGGTAAACTCGCTTTATGATGCCGAACAGCTCAGCAGCAGCTTCGGGTGTAAGCTGTAATGTTTGGCTAAGCTTGCCTGGCATTTCACGACCTGCCGATCCAAACGTGTCAATTTGCAAGATCGGCAATCGGTCAATGCCATTGATGACTTTGACGCGTGCGTTCACCTCTGTGGGATGAAGCGATCCCTTTGCCGCCTCGTCGACCTTGAATGATTTAACAATTGCCAAGGCTACGCCACCGCCTTGATCGTCCGCGCCACCTTCTCCGCGATCTCGCCGATCTGGCTCTCGGAAATCACGAGGGGCGGCGTCAGCGCGATCGTGTCGCCGGTGTAGCGGATCATCATGTCCTCCTCGTGGAAGGCATGCTCCATCGCGTTGTAGCCGCGCAGCGAGACCTTGCCTTCGATCGGCGCCATGTCGACGGCGGCGACGAGGCCGAGCGTGCGGATGTCGACGACATTGGGCAGGCCCTTGATCGCCGAGAAGATCGCATCGGCCCAGGTGTCCTCCAGCGCCTTGGCGCGCTCGAACAGGCCTTCCTCCTTGTAGAGCTCCAGGCTGGCGAGGCCGGCGGCGGCGGCGAGGGGGTGGCCCGAATAGGTGTAGCCGTGGAAGAGCTCGATCACATGCTCGTCGCCCTTCATGAAGGCGTCGAAGATCGGCTTCCTCACGATCACGCCGCCCATCGGCACGGTGCCTGACGTCACGCCCTTGGCGAAGCAGATCATGTCCGGCACCACGCCGTAGCGCTCCGCCGCGAAAGCGAAGCCGAGACGGCCGAAGCCCGAGATCACCTCGTCGAAGATCAGCAGGATGCCGTGCTTGTCGCAGATCTCGCGCAGGCGCTTGAGATAGCCCTTGGGCGGCGGCAGCACGCCGGTGGAGCCCGCCATCGGCTCGACGATCACGGCCGCGACCGTGGAGGCGTCGTGCAGCGTGACGATGCGCTCCAGGTCGTCGGCGAGATGCGCGCCGTACTCCGGCTCGCCCTTGGTGTAGGCCTGCTTGGCGCGGTCGTAGGTCGTCGGCAGGTGGTCGACGCCGGCGAGCAGCGTGCCGAAGAACTTGCGGTTGTTGACGATGCCGCCGACCGAGATGCCGCCGAAGCCGACGCCGTGATAGCCGCGCTCGCGGCCGATGAGGCGCGTCTTCTGGCCCTTGCCGGAGACGTTCCAGTAGGCGAGCGCGATCTTGAGCGCGCTGTCCACAGCTTCCGAACCTGAGCCGCAGAAGAAGACATGGTCGAGGTCGGCGGGCGCCAGCGCCGCCACCTTGGCCGCCAGCGCGAAGACCTTGGGATGCGCGAACTGGAAGTTCGGCGCGTAATCGAGCTCCTCGGCCTGGTTCTGGATGGCCTCGACGATCGGCCGGCGGCCGTGGCCGGCGTTGCAGCACCAGAGGCCCGCCGTGGCGTCCAGCACCTTCGATCCGTCGGCGCGGATGTAATGCATGTCCTTGGCGCCCTGCACCATGCGCGGCCGCTTCTTGAAGGCGCGGTTCGCCGTGAAGGGCATCCAGTAGGATTCGAGATCGTTGGGGGCGAGAACGGGGGTGGCGGGCGCCATGGCGGACACTCCTGCGGCTTGGCCGTAAAACTGGACCGGACAGTAGCGCCCGGCGGAGAGCCCGTGAACCCCCGCATCGATGGATTCGCGCGATGGCTGCGATCGGGCCCGGGCGCGATATCCTGCCTCAGAACTGCGGGCGCATCCGCCCCGCCTGCGCCGCCATCTCCGGCAGATCGTCGAAGATCGTGGCGGGGTCCTCGCTCACCGCCTCGCCCTCGACCTCGAACAGGAACTCGGGCGCGGCGAGGCCCGCGACCTCCAGATAGGTCGAGGCGGGCGCGGCCTGGCCGAGCTTGCGCTGCCGCACCTTGCGGGCCAGCGCCACCGAGCCCGGCACGGTGACGAAGGTCGTCACCTTGACGAGATCGGCCACCGTCATGCCGCCCTCGCGCAGGACCTCGATCAGGTTATCCCAGGCGATCTCCATCTGCTCCTCGAGCGAATCGGCGACCGAGCCGTCGGGCCGGACGCCGATCTGGCCGGCGATCACCAGCCGCCGCGCCCGGGCGGAATGCACCACGCCCTGGCTGTAATGCGACGCGGGCTGCACGATCCGGCGGGGATTGAAGAAACGCGGCATCAACAGCTCCGCTTGCGATTCTCAAAGGGAACCGATTGATGCATCATCATGGGAAAAAAGCGAATCAACGGCGCAGGGCAACGAACACCGCATGAAGGCCGAGATGATCAGGCTTAATCCGATCGCGCTCCTGGGCGCCGCTGCAACGTTGGGCGCCGCCTTGGGCGCCAGCGCGCTGAGCCTCGCCGGCGCGCCGGCCGCCGCCGCGGTGGTCGGCGGCCTCGTCGCCGCGCTCGGCACGGTGGGCGGCTGGCAGGCCTTCCGCCAGGCCGGCGACATGGCGCGGCTGGAGGCCTCGCTGAGCGAAGCCAGGGCCGCCGTCATCGACCTCGCGGAGCGCCAGGCGCAAGCCGAGGCCCGCATGGCCGAGACCGAACGCCGCACCATCGAATCGCCGGCGCTGGTCTGGCGGGCCGCCACCGCCGACATCGAGGTGCTGGGCACGCTGGTCAGCAATCTCGCCCAGGCCGTGGCCGGGCACGAGAAGCGGCTGGACGCGGCCGCCGCCGCGGCGGCTCCGGCCGCGCCGGAACCGACGGCGGAGGCGGCGCCCGCTCCCGCGTCGGCCGCAGCGCCGGCAGCCCCGCCGACGCCCGATCTCTTCGAGCCGGAGGCGGAGCTCGGCTTCACCGCCGATGCGCCTTCGCCCGCCGTCGCGGCCGCGCAGGCCGCCACCTCCGCCGCCGCGTCCGCCATCGCCTCCGCCGTCTCGTCGCTCGCCTATCCGCCGCCGGTGGCGGTGATGGCCGAGCTCAAGACGACGCTGGCGGCGGCGCTCGCCAGCGATCGGCTGGAGCTCTGCCTGCAGCCCATCGTCGCCCTGCCGCAGCGCCAGGTGCGCGGCTACGAGGCGACGCTTCGGCTGAAGGGCGAGGCCGGCGATCTGCAGGACAACGCCGATCTCCGCCGCATCGCCGCGGCCACCGGGCTCGAGGCCGAGTTCGACCGGGCGCTGGTCGAGCGCGCCGTGCAGGTGCTGCGCATCCTCAGGGCGCGCAACCGCGACGTCGCGGCAATCTGCGCCGTGGCCGGCGCCAGCCTCGGCTCGGAGGCCTTCACCGGCCAGCTCGAATCGCTCGCGCGCTCCGACCGCTCGCTCATCGGCGCGGTGACGCTGGAGATCGCCGAAGCCGAGTTCAAGGCCTTCGGCGCCGACAGGCTGCAGGCGATGCGCCTGCTCGCGGACAAGGGCCTGGGCTTCGGCCTCGGCCGCCCGGCGAGCCTGACGCTGGACGCGGGCGAGGCGACCGCCGCCGGCATCCGCCAGCTGCGGCTGCCGATCGACATGCTGCTCGGCGCCGCGCGCGGCCAGGCCGCGACCGATATCCACCCGGCCGACCTGCCCGAGTTCCTGCGCCGGCGCGGCATCGAGCTGATGGTCTCCGATGTCGAGACGGAGCAATCGGTGCTCGAGCTCCTGGAGTTCGCCGCGCCGCTCGCCACGGGGCCGCTGTTCGGCGTAGCCCGGCCGGTCAGGCCGGAGGTGCTGGAGCCGAAGGCCGTGTCCGAAGGCGCCTTCGCCGCCGCCGAGCCGGCCAGCGCCCCCTCGGCGCGCCCGCAGCGCCAATCCTTCCGGAGCCTGCTCAGGCGCGCTTGACGCGGCCTCGGGCGGCATGGTCGAGAGGGCTTCCGCCGCAACCGAGGCCAGCCCTTGTCCGCCCTCCCCATCCTGCGCAGCCTCGCCGACTGGGCCGGGCGCTACGACGTGATCTTCTCTGACGTCTGGGGCGTGGTGCACAATGGCATCACGCCGCATGCCGCCGCCGGCGAGGCGCTCAGCGCCTTCCGCGCCTCAGGCGGCGTCGTGGTGATGATCTCCAACGCGCCGCGCCCCGCCTGGTCGGTGAAGGGCCAACTCGATCAGATCGGCGTGCTCGCCTCGGCCTATGACGGCATCGTCACCTCGGGCGACGTGACCCAGGCGCTGGCGATGGCGGAGCCCGACCGGCGCTGCCTGCATATCGGCGCGCCGCGCGACCTGCCGCTGTTCCAGGATCTGGCCGTCGAGCGCGTGCCGCTGGAGGAGGCGGCCTTCGTGATCTGCACCGGCCTCGTCGACGACGAGACCGAGACCGCGGAAGATTATCGGCCGCTGCTGGAGCGGATCGGCGCGCGCGGCCTGACCATGATCTGCGCCAATCCCGATCTCGTGGTGGAGCGCGGCCACCGCCTCATCCCCTGCGCCGGCGCGATCGCCGCGCTCTACGAAGCCATGGGCGGACGCGTGGTCCAGGCGGGCAAGCCGCATCGGCCGATCTACGAGGCGACCTACGCCAAGGCCTCGGACCTGCTGGGCCGCCGGCCGGACAAGGCGCGCATCCTGGCGATCGGCGACGCCATCCGGACCGATGTCGCCGGCGCGGCCGGCTTCGGCGTCGATTGCCTGTTTCTGAGCTACGGCATCCATGCCGGCGAGCTGCATGGTCAGGACGGCCTGCTGTCCGAGGCGCAGCTCGCGGTCTTCATGGAGGCCCAGGCCGTGAGGCCGAAGGCGGTCATGCGGCATCTGGCCTGAAGCCGTCCCAGGAGCGGCCAGCCGCAGGCCGCGACCCTCCAGTGCCTCAGTTGCGCGACTTCGGCCTCCGCCGGCTCAGCCCCGTGGCGTCGGCGATCTCGTCCTCCAGCAGCTCGGGAACGGCTGCGATCGGCCAGAAGCCCGCCGAATCGAGCCGCAGGAGTTCGTTCCGGACATAGATCACCATGTCGCGCAGAGCCGTCAGATCCTCGACGCGCTTGGGATCAGCCGGCTGCGCGACGGCGGCGGCGGGGCCAGAAGCCGAATCCCTGCCCTGGTCCTGGTCGATGGCGGCCTTGCTGCGGCGATTTTCGTCAGGATCGGAAAAAATCATCTGATTCGCCTCCTTAAGGACTCAGTCTGATCGTCCGGTCGACGACTGTCACTCCTGAATTCTTGGGGGTTTTAAGAGACCGTTAATCGTTCTATTGAGGTTCCATTTTTTCCGATGCTTCGATCCCTTTGGGGAATTCACCAAACAGAAACGGTCATATAGCGCCCGCGAGGAGCCGCATGATATTGCAATGCCGCATTGATCAGCGGATGCTTGGGATGACAAGTGGAAATGATCGCAAACCTGCGACGGCTGCCCCGGTGGATGCCCTGGTCGGTCGGCGGCTGCGTGAGAAGCGGGAAGCGACGGGACGCTCGCTGGCGGAAGTCGCCGAGGAGCTGGGCGTCATGCCGGAGGAGCTGGCGGCGATCGAGAACGGCCGCGTCGGCCTGCCGGCCCGCCACCTGCTGCGCGCCGCCCAATTTTTCGGCGTCGATGTCGACTGGTTCTTCCGCGTGCCCGACAAGGGCCAGGCTCTCCGCTCCGAGGAGCGAGGCCATGGAGCGGTGGAGCTTTTCCTGGCGCTGCCCGAATCGCCGGAGATGATGCAGGCCTTCCTGGCGATCGACGGCGCCGAACGGCGCCGGAGCGTGGTCACCTACGCCTGGGAGATGAGCCGCCTGCCGGAATCAGGGCTGCACTGAGCCGGTCCGGCGTCGGAGCGCCGCCGGCGCGCGCAACGAAAAAGGCGGCTTGCGGGCCGCCTTTCGCCTTCCTGCTCGGCGCTCGCGATGGCCGGCCGCGTCAGATCCCGCAGACCGCCTCGATCTTGCTCTTCAGCGTCTGGGCGTTGAAGGGCTTGACGATGTAGTTGTTCACGCCCGCCTTCTTGGCGGCGATGACGTTCTCGGTCTTGCTTTCGGCGGTGACCATGATGAAGGGCATGGCGCGCAGCGCCTCGTCCGAGCGCACCGAACGCAGCAGCTCGTAGCCCGTCATCGGCGCCATGTTCCAGTCCGAGATCACCAGGCCGTAGCGCTTCTGCTTCAGCTTGCCGAGGGCGGCGGTGCCGTCGGCGGCCTCATCCACATCCTCGAAGCCGAGCTGCTTCAGGAGGTTGCGGATGATGCGCACCATCGTCTGATAATCGTCGACCACGAGGATCGGCATCGAGGTGTCGAGCGCCATCGGTTCGAAACTCCCTTCCGCGGCGCGACGCCGCGGCATTGCCCTTTTTCGGCGCGCCAGCCCTCCGGCGGGGCAGCCGATCAACAGTCAGGTTTTAGCCGAGCCGGGTTGCAAACTGGTTAATGGAGGCTGGAGGAGAAAGGCGCATGCTTGACGCATCGCCGCAGGCGAGGGCATTGGCGTCGGGCCGATGCGCCCGCCTTTCTCCCTTCGCCCAGACTTCCTCTCCCTCGCCGATCCGGAGAGCCTGCCCGCGCCTCTGGCGCGTCCGGTGCTCGCCATCGGCAATTTCGACGGCATGCATCTCGGCCATGCGGCGCTGCTCGCCGAGGCGAGACGGCTGGGGGGCGAACTCGGGCGGCCGGCGGCGGTGCTGACCTTCGAGCCGCATCCGCGCGCCCTGTTCCAGCCCGAGGTGCCGCTGTTCCGCCTGACGCCGCCCGCGCTCAAGGCCGAGGCCGCTGCGGCGCTCGGCGCCGACGGCATGGTGACGCTGGCTTTCGGACGGGATCTGGCGGCGCTTCCGGCGGAGGATTTCGTCGAGCGCGAGCTTCTGCATCGCCTCGGCGCGTCCGGCGTCGTGGTCGGGCCGAACTTCCGCTTCGGCCGAAGGGCCACGGGGGACGTGGCGCTGCTGCGGCGCATGGCGGCGGAGCGCGGCTTCGCCCTCGCGGTGGTGCCGCCGGTGGTCGTCGATGGCGCGCCCGTCTCCTCGACCCGCATCCGCGCGCTGCTCGGCGACGGCGACGTCGCCGGGGCGAACCGCCTGCTCGGGCGGGAATGGAGCCTGCGGGCCTCGGTGGCGCATGGCGACAAGCGCGGCCGGCTGCTGGGCTATCCGACCGCCAACCTGCTGCTCGACGCGGCGACGGGGCTGCGCCACGGCATCTACGCCGTGCGGGCCACGGTCGCGGGCGAGACGCGCGCGGCCGTGGCGAGCTTCGGCCGGCGGCCGACCTTCGACGACGGCGCGCCGCGGCTGGAGGTCCATGTCTTCGATTTCGCCGGCGATCTCTACGGGCAGGCGATGGACGTCGCCTTCGCCGGCTGGATCCGGCCGGAGCTCAAGTTCGACGGCGTCGAGCCATTGATCCGGCAGATGGATGCGGACAGCGCCCTGGCGCGCGAAATCCTCGTCGGCGCCTGATTCCGCCTCGACGCGGCCGCGATTTGCGTTAACCTTGGCAGCGCAGGAGAGGAGCCTCGCGATGCTGGCCTATACGCCGCCCACCTCGTTCAAGGACATGCCCTTCACGCTCATCCGGCCCTTCGTGGCCGCCCGCGCGCTCTGCACGCTGGTGGCGGTGGCGCCTGAGGGCCTCGTCAACGCCCATGTGCCGGTCGCGCTGGCGGGCGACGACGCGGCGCCGGTGCTGGAGGGCCATGTCGCGGCCTCGACGCCGGCCTTCGCGGCGCTGTCGGGCCCGATCGCGGCGCTCGCGATCTTCCAGAAGGAGCAGGATTACGGCCTGCCCGAGGCGGCGCGCGTGGCGGATGCCGATCATCCCTGGGGCGCGGTGCATCTGCACGGGACGCTGGAGATGGTCCGCGACCACGCTTTCCAGATGGCCAATATCGAGCGGCTGGCCGACCACCATATGGCCGCGCGCATCCACCCCTGGAACGCGCCGGACCTGCCGCGCGCCTTCAAGGAGGTGCTGGCCGGCAAGATCCTGGGCCTGCGCTTCCGCATCGACCGCGCCCAGGCGAGCCACGCCTATGCGGCGACGGGCACGGGCCGCACCGACGGCATCGTCGACATCGACCCGCGCGAGTTCACGAGCCCGAACTGCCGTCCGCAGACGTAACAGCCTCTCCCTTCTCCCGCTCGCGGGAGAAGGTGGCGCGCAGCGCCGGATGAGGGCAGCGCGACGGATGGGATTAACCCTCATCCGACCTCGCTTAGCTCGGCCACCTTCTCCCGCGTTGCGGGAGAAGGAAAGACGCGTGACGGCGCGCTTGCGCCCTGTTATAGCCCCGCTCATGCGTCGCCTCACGAGCGTCCCCCGAATTAGCCGCCCGGCCTGCCGCTGAGCCTGAAGGTTCGCGGCAGCGTCGGGATTCGCTCATCACGCCCATCCCCGCACGACATTCCCGCGAGACGATATCGCCATGACCGACGCACCGAAGGACGGCGCGCAAAGCCAGTCCACCGTCGACTATTCGAAGACGCTCTACCTGCCGCAGACCGACTTCCCGATGCGCGCCGGCCTGCCGGAGAAGGAGCCGCAGATCTGGAAGCGCTGGGAGGAGGGCGAGCTCTATCGCCGCCTGCGCGCGCAGGCCGCCGGCCGCGACAAGTTCGTGCTGCATGACGGCCCGCCCTACGCCAACGGCAACATCCATATCGGCCACGCGCTCAACAAGATCCTCAAGGACCTGGTGACGCGATCCCAGCAGATGCTGGGCTTCGACTCGAACTACGTGCCGGGCTGGGACTGCCACGGCCTGCCGATCGAGTGGAAGATCGAGGAGCAGTATCGCGCCAGGGGCAAGAATAAGGACGAGGTGCCGGTGATCGAGTTCCGGCGCGAATGCCGCGACTTCGCCACCCATTGGCTGAACGTGCAGCGCGAGGAGTTCAAGCGCCTCGGCGTCGTCGGCGACTGGGCGAACCCCTACCTCACCATGAGCTACCCCGCCGAGGCGCAGATCGCCCGCGAGATCATGCAATTCGCCATGACCGACCAGCTCTATCGCGGCTCGAAGCCGGTGATGTGGTCGGTGGTGGAGAAGACGAGCCTCGCCGAGGCCGAGATCGAATACCAGGATTACCAGAGCGATATGGTCTGGGTGGCGTTTCCGGTCAAACGCTTCCAAGGAATGTTTCAGCTAAATACACCGGACGGCAATTTTCTATTCAACAATCAATCAAAATTTGAAAACTCTGCCGTTCTGATTTGGACTACTACACCTTGGACGATACCTGGCAATCGCGCTATCAGCTATAATAAGGAAATATCCTATGGCCTTTACGAAGTCATAGCGAATGAACGAGACTTCGGGCCGAAGATTGGACAACATTACATTGTTGCAGACAAACTCGCTGACGCGGTAGCCAGTCAGGCCAAAATAGCGCTTGAGCGGAAGGCAGGGATTCCGGCGATTCTTATCGCTGGGATTACCTGTGTTCATCCGCTGGCTGGCATGGGGTACGATTTCGATGTGCCGTTGCTCGAAGGCGACCATGTGACCGACGATGCCGGCACAGGCTTCGTGCATACCGCGCCAGGCCATGGCCGCGAGGACTTCGATATCTGGACGTCGGCTTCGACGCAGCATTACCTGCGTAGGATGGGAGCCGACACGCGCATCCCCTACACCGTCGACGGCGACGGCTTCTACACCGCCGAGGCGCCCGGCTTCGAGGGCCGCCGCGTCATCACGGACAAGGGCGAGAAGGGCGACGCCAACGAGGCCGTCATCAAGGCGCTGATCGCGGCCGACAGCCTCGTCGCGCGCGGGCGGCTGAAGCACCAGTATCCGCATTCCTGGCGCTCCAAGAAGCCGGTGATCTTCCGCAACACGCCGCAGTGGTTCATCCACATGGACAAGCCGATGTCGGCGGCGGCCATGCAGCTGTTCGCCGAGGCGCCGCGCCAGCCCGGCCGCAACAGCGAGAACCCGACGCTCCGCGACCTCTCGCTCGACGCGATCGCCGCCACGCAATGGGTGCCGGCGCAGGGCGAGAACCGCATCCGCGGCATGATCGAGGCGAAGCCGGACTGGGTGGTCTCGCGCCAGCGCGCCTGGGGCGTGCCGATCACGGTCTTCGTGCATCGCGAAACAGGCGCGATCCTCAAGGACGAGGCCGTCAACAGGCGCATCGCCGACGCCTTCGAGGCGGAGGGCGGCGACGCCTGGTTCGCCGACGCCGACGGCTCCCGCTTCCTCAAGCCCGAACATGACCCCGCCGATTACGAGAAGGTCAACGACGTCCTCGACGTCTGGTTCGATTCAGGCTCGACGCACAGCTACGTGCTGGGCGACGCGAAGAACTTCCCCGGCCTCGCCGGCATCCGCCGCAAGGCCGACGGCGGGCCGGACACCGTGATGTATCTCGAAGGCTCGGACCAGCATCGCGGCTGGTTCCATTCCTCGCTGATCGAAAGCTGCGGCACGCGCGGCCGCGCGCCCTACGACGTGGTGCTGACCCATGGCTTCACCATGGACGGCAACGGCCAGAAGATGTCGAAGTCGCTGGGCAATGTCGTGGCGCCGCAGGACGTGATCAAGACATCCGGCGCCGACATCCTCAGGCTCTGGGTGGCGTCCGTCGATTATTCCGACGACCAGCGCATCGGTCCGGAGATCATCAAGAACCTCTCCGAAGCCTACCGCAAGCTCCGCAACACCATCCGCTGGATGCTGGGCACGCTGGCGCATTTCGAGCCGTCGCAGGCCGTCGAGCCGAAGGCGATGCCGGAGCTGGAGCGGCTGATGCTGCATCGCCTCGCCGAGCTCGACGAGACGGTGCGCCAAGCCTACGCCGCCTACGATTACAAGAAGGTGGTGGCGGCGCTCTCGGCCTTCATGAACACCGATCTCTCCGCCTTCTATTTCGACATCCGCAAGGACGCGCTCTATTGCGAGGCGCCTTCCTCGCCGAAGCGGCTGGCGGCGCTCACAGCCGTCGACACGATCTGCGACGCGCTGCTGAAATGGCTGGCGCCGATCCTCTGCTACACCGCCGACGAGGCCTGGGTGGAGTATCGCCGCGGACGCGGGCAGGATTGCGTGCATCTGGAGCTCTTCCCCGAGGGGCTCGCGATCCATCGCGACGACGCGCTCGCGGCGAAATGGGACAAGGTCCGCGAGGTCCGCTCCGTCATCACCGGCGCGCTGGAGATCGAGCGGGCGGAGAAGCGCATCGGCGCCTCGCTGGAGGCGGCGCCTGTCGTCCACGTCACCGATCCGGAACTCATGGCGGCGCTCTCCGGCGTCGACATGGCGGAGGTGGCGATCACCTCGGCGATCGCGATCACCGACGCCGCCCCACCCGCGGGCGCCTTCGCGCTCGACCAGGTCAAGGGCGTTGCGGTCGTCGTCGAGCGGGCGAAGGGGCGCAAATGCGCGCGCTCCTGGCGCTACACCGAGGATGTGGGGTCCGATCCCGCCTATCCGGACGTCTCGGCCCGCGACGCCGCGGCGCTGCGCGAGTTGCAGGCGGCGGGGCGGCTGGCGGCATGAGGCCGAGCCGGTCGCTCTATCTCGGCGTGCTGGCGGCCACGCTCGTCCTCGACCAGGCGACGAAGCTCTGGCTCTTCTACGTCGTCGACATCGCGGCGCGCCAGCCGATCGAGGTCGCGCCCTTCTTCAACCTGATCCTGGTCTGGAACCAGGGTATCTCCTACGGGCTGTTCCAGCAATCGACGGAGGCCGGACGCTGGGCGCTGACGATCTTCAAGATTGCTGCCGCCATCGGCTTGACGGTCTGGGCCTGGCGCACGCCGGGCCGGTTGCTGGCGGCGGGGCTGGGGCTGATCGCCGGCGGCGCGATCGGCAACGCCATCGACCGCATCCTCTTCGGCGCGGTGCTGGATTTCGCGCATCTCTTCTGGGGGCGCTTCTCCTGGTACGTCTTCAACGTGGCGGATGCCGCCATCGTTGCCGGCGTGGCCCTGCTCATGTATGACGGGCTCATCGCCGGCAGGCGGACCCCTCCCGAGGGATCCGCCGCCCCGGAAAAGCCGTGATCACCCCCGAACGGTCAGCGCGTTCTGGCCCGAACTGGAGGTCCGAGATGAAGACCCGAACCCTCGCCGCCGGCCTGGTCGTCGCCGGCGCCCTTGCTGGCTCCTTCGCCCCGTCGTCCGCCCGCGCTCAGGGCCTGCTCGATGTCGGCCGCTTCCTGCTCGGTCTGCCGGCTGAGGAGAAGCCGCCGATCGACTATCGCGAGCGTGCGCCGATCGTGGTGCCGCCCTCGACCAACCTGCGCCCGCCGGCGGAAGGCGGCGCGCCCGACCAGCGGCGTGCCAACTGGCCGACCGATCCGGAAGTGGTGGCGCGCCGCAGGGCCGCGGCCGACGCCGGCAAGCCGGTGATGGTCGATGCGGTCACCGGCGAGGATATCGGCGGCCCGGTCAGGCGCATGTCGCCGGCGCAGATCCGCGAGGGCCGCGTGGCCGGTCAGGAGATCGGCGGCGTGGCGCAGCGCCCCCGCTGGGACGACAAGGACTTCCACAACGTGATGGGCGGTGTGAGCACGCTCCGCCAGATGGACTCCAAGATGGCGACCGCCAGTTCGAGCGACAATCTCGACCGCACGGAGCCCAAGCGCGAGTTCCTGACCGACCCGCCGACCGGTCTGCGCCGCCCCGCGGACAACGCGGCCTTCAAGGCGACGCGGGAAGGCGAGTTCGGTACGCGCAAGGATCCGCATCCGCTCGACATCTTCAAGGACGGGCCCAACACGCGCTGATCCTCGCCTGCCGCAGTCGAGCTTCTTTGAAAGCCCGCGTCCGCTCTGGCGGAGGCGGGCTTTCATTTCCATATTGACCGCAGCTTATCCTGGAATCGACTCATGGCCGAAACGCCCATCGCCTCCACCTTCCAGCTCGGCAACGGCATGCAGGTGGTGGTCATCCCCGACCATCGCACGCCGGTCGTGACCCATATGGTCTGGTACAAGAACGGCTCGGCCGACGATCCCGAGGGCAAGTCGGGCATCGCGCATTTCCTCGAGCACCTGATGTTCAAGGGTACGGCCAAGCATCCGAAAGGCGAGTTCTCCAATCTCGTCTCGGAATTGGGCGGCCAGGAGAACGCCTTCACCTCCTATGATTACACGGCCTATTTCCAGAAGATCGCCAAGGAGCACCTGGCCACGATGATGGCCTACGAGGCCGACCGGATGACCAATCTGGTGCTCTCGGACGAGGACGTGATCCCGGAGCGCGACGTGGTGCTGGAGGAGCGCCGCATGCGCACGGACAGCGATCCCGCCTCGCAGCTCTCCGAGTCGCTCGGCGCCACGCTCTACGTCAACCATCCCTATGGCCTGCCGATCATCGGCTGGCAGCACGAGATCGCCTCGCTCGACCGCTCCGATGCGCTCGCCTATTACCGCCGCTTCTACACGCCGGAGAACGCCATCCTCGTCGTCGCCGGCGACGTGACCGAAGCGAAGGTGCGCGATCTGGCCGCCGCGACCTACGGCGCCATTCCCGCCCGCGGCGAGGCGCCGAAGCGCAGCCGCAAGGCCGAGCCGCCCATCCCTGCCGCCCGGCGCGTGGAGCTCGCCGATCCCAAGGTCGAGCAGCCGAGCTTCCAGCGCTACTGGCTGGCGCCATCGCATGTCGGCGCCGCTGACAGCGAGCCCTATGCGCTGGAGGTGCTGGCGCAGGTCCTCGGCGGCGGGCCGTCGAGCCGCCTGTTCCGCGCCCTGGTGCAGGAGCAGGAGCTCGCGGTGAACGCCGGCGCCTGGTACATGGGCGACGCAGTCGACCTGACGCGGTTCGCGGTCTGGGCGCTGCCGCGCGAGGGCGTCGAGCTCCGCACCATCGAGAAGGCGGCGGAGGCCGTGGTGGCCGGCATCGGCGATCTCGGCGAACGCGAGCTCGCCCGCGCCAAGACGCAGCTCGTGGCCGATGCGGTCTATGCCCGCGACAGCCAGGCGACGCTCGCCCGCATGTACGGCTCGACGCTCGCCATCGGCGGCGAGGTCCGCGATGTCGAGACCTGGCCTGAGCGGATCGACGCCGTCACCGCCGAGGAGGTCATCGCGGCGGCGCGCAAGCGGCTCACGCCGCGCATCGCCGTCACCGGCTATCTGCTGAAGGACGCCGCGTGACCATCCGGCGGTCAGCCATTCTCTCTTTCAACGCCCTCATGCTGAGGAGGGGCCGCAAGGCCCGGTCTCGAAGCACGCACCACGGTCGTGCGTCCTTCGAGACGCCCTCTTCGAGGGCTCCTCAGGATGAGGTCCGTTGAGCCATGCATCAGCCACTGAAGACTGAAACCTCCGCCTCCGCCTCCACCGGCTCGCGCATCCGGCGCATCGTCTCCAGGAAGGGCATCGAGGCCTGGCTGATCGCCGAGCCGACGGTGCCCTTGGTGGCGATGGAGATGTCGTTCGACGGCGGCGCGGCGCAGGACGGCGCCGGCAAGGCCGGCCTCGCCAACTTCCTGGCCGGAATGGCCGACGAAGGCGCCGGGCCGCTCGACGCCATCGCCTTCCAGGAGGCCCTGGATGAGCATGCGATTCACCTGCGCTTCTCGGAATCGCGCGATGCGATCGGCGGCAGCCTCAAGACCCTGACCCGCCACCAGGACAAGGCGTTCGAGCTGCTGCGGCTGGCTCTCGTCGAGCCGCGCTTCGACGCGCCGGCCATCGAGCGCGTGCGCTCCCAGATCATGGCCGGCATCAAGCGCGGCGCCAACGACCCCGGCACGCGCTCCTCCAAGGCCTGGTTCGCCCGCGCCTTCCGCGACCATGCCTATGCCGCGCCCGACGAGGGCACCGCGGAGGGCGTCGCCGCGATCACCGAGGCCGACCTGCGCTCCCAGCATCGGCGGCTGATCGCGCGCTCCAACCTCAAGGTCGCCGTGGTCGGCGCCATCGACGCCGACCGCGTGTCGCGCATGCTCGACGAGGTTTTCGGCGATCTGCCGGAGACGGCGGGGTTGGCGCCCGTGCCCGCGATCGGCCCCGGCGGATTGGGCGAGCTCGAGGTGATCGATCTCGACATTCCGCAATCGACGATCCGCTTCGGCATGCCGGGCCTCCTGCGCAAGGACGACGATTTCATCCCGGCGACGGTGATGAACCACATCCTCGGCGGCGGCTCCTTCACCTCGCGGCTATGGCAGGAGGTGCGCGAGAAGCGCGGCCTCGCCTATTCCGTGTCGTCCGGCCTCTACCCGTTCAAGAGCGCCGGCCTCGTCTTCGGCGGCACCGCCACCAAGAACGAGCGCGCCAAGGAGGCGCTGGACGTGATCCGCGGCGAGATCCAGCGCATGGCGGCGGAAGGCCCGACGCCCGACGAGCTCGACAAGGCGAAGCGCTACCTCATCGGCTCCTATGCGCTCCGCTTCGACACCTCCACCAAGATCGCGCACCACCTCACGCAGATGCAGGTCGACGATCTCGGCATCGACTACACGGACAAGCGCAACAGCCTTTTCGAGGCGGTGACGCTGGAGGACGTGCGCCGCGTGGCCGGCAGGCTGCTCTCGCCTGGCGAGATGCTGGTGACCGTGGCCGGCCGGCCCGTGGGGTTTTGAGCGAGCGCGCTCCCTCGCCCCGTAGGGACGAGGACGCGCCGCCTCAATGCTTCGGCGCGGTCTTCTCGAAGGCGGCCTTCTGCTCAGGCGTCGCTTCGCGCTGGTGCTTGGCGCGCCAGTCCTCGTAGGGCATGCCGTAGACATGCTCGCGGGACTCGTCCTTCGAGAGAGCGAGCCCGCGCTCCTTCGCCGCATCCATCATCCAGTTGGACAGGCAGTTGCGGCAGAACCCCGCGAGATTCATAAGGTCTATGTTCTGCACGTCGCTGCGCTCGGACAGATGCCGCATCAGCCGGCGGAAGGCCGCCGCCTCGAGCTCGGTGGTGGTGGCGTCGTCGAACTTCGGCATGCTCCGTCTCCTGGTTGGCCGATGCATACATAGTGGCTTCCGCTTGTTAAAGCCCGCCCCGCTGGCCTACATCCTTGGCCGATGCAGCCGTCCCTGGACTCCCGGCCCGCCGCGCCGCGCGCCTTCCTGCTGAGCTTGTTCGACGCAGCCGTGGCGGCCGTGCATCCGGCCGCGACGCTGCCGGCCGCGCTCCCGGAGCCGCCGGCTGAGGGCCGCATCCTTCTCCTCTCCACCGGCAAGGCCGGCGGCAGCATGATGGCCGCCGCGGTCCAGCATTACCGCGGCCTCGGCCTGCCGGCGGAGCGGCTCCACGGCGTGGGCGCCGCGCGCCACGGCTACGAGAGCGCCAATCCGCTGATCGAGATCGTCGGCGCCGGACATCCGACGCCTGACGAGGGCAGCCTGGAGGCGGCCCGGCGGGCGCTGGCGTGCGCCGTCGAGGCGGGTCCTGACGACCTCGCCGTCGTGCTGATCTCGGGCGGCGGCTCGGCCAACTGGGTCGCTCCCGCCGGCCGCGTGACGCTCGCCGAGAAGCAGGCGCTGAACCGGGCGCTGCTGCGCTCCGGCGCGGCGATCGGCGAGATCAATTGCGTGCGCAAGCACCTCTCCCGCCTCAAGGGCGGCCGGCTGGCGGCGGCGATCGGGGCCGGGCGCATCCACGCGCTGGCGATCTCCGACGTGCCGGGCGACGACCCTTCGACCATCGCCTCGGGGCCGACCGTGCCCGACCCCACCACCCAGGCCGAGGCGCTGGCGATCCTGAGACGCTATGGCATCGCCTTGCCCGAGAGCATCGCCGCCGTGCTGGCGGACCCTGCCGAGGAATCGCCGAAGCCCGACCATCCCGCCTTCCGCCGCACCAGCTTCGGCATCATCGCCCGCCCGCGCGACGGGCTGGAGGCCGCGATCCGCGCCGCCGCGGCGGCCGGGTATGAGGTCGTGTCGCTCGGTCCGGACGTCGAAGGCGAGGCGCGCGAGGTGGCCGCCGCCCATGCGCGGCTGGCGCTGGAGCTGAAGGCGGCGGGCCGGCGCGCCGTGATCCTGTCCGGCGGCGAACTCACCGTGACGATCCGCGGCGAGGGGGCAGGCGGGCCGAACCAGGAATATGCGCTGGCGCTCGCCGCGGCGCTCGGCGGCGCGCCCGGCATCGCCGCGCTCGCCGCCGACACCGACGGCACCGACGGCGGCCGCGGTGAGCCGACCGATCCCGCCGGCGCCTTCGTCGACGAGACCACGCTCGCCCGCGCCAGGGCCGCAGGCCTCGATCCTGCGGCGCATCTCGCCCGCAACGATTCGACGCCCTTCTTCCGCGCGCTCGGCGACCTCCTGGAGACCGGCCCGACGCTCACCAACGCCAACGATCTGCGCGCCATCGTGGTGGGGGCGTGATGTCAGTCGTTTTGGGCGGAGCGCCGCGCGAACCTTCTCCCCAAGGGGTAGAGGGCAGGGTGAGTGGACTCAAACGCTTCCCATTGAATCGCGGTAACCCCCTCAACCTAACCTTCTCCCCGATGGGGAGAAGGAACACGACTCATCCGAGGGCTCGGATTTCGTGCCTATGGCTCGCTGCGCCAGCTTTCGGGTTCGCTACGCTGCTCTCTTTCGCTTCTCCCGCCCTCGCCGACCTGCGCATCTGCAACACCACCGCTAGCCGCATCGGCGTCGCGGTGGGCTACCGCGATCCGCAGGGGTGGGTCACCGAGGGCTGGTTCAACCTCAAGCCCAACGCCTGCGAGGCGGTGCTGAAGGGCGACCTCAACTTCAAGTATTATTACCTTCATGCGGTCGATTATGATCGCGGCGGCGAATGGGGCGGACGCTCGTTCATGTGCACGCGGGAACGGGAATTCACCGTGCGGGGTTTCGAGAACTGCCTGGCCAGGGGCTTCGACCGCACGGGCTTTCTCGAGATCGACACCGGCGAGCAGAAGCACTGGACCGTGCAGCTGACCGACGCCAACCGGCAGACGGGGCCGCAATCGGGCGCGCCGCCGCAGGGGGAGCCACAGCGATGAGGCGGATGCGGCGGACGAAGATCCTGGCGACGCTCGGCCCCGCCTCGCAGGACGACGAGATGGTGGCGCGGCTGTTCGAGGCGGGGGCCGATGTCTTCCGCATCAACATGAGCCATTCCTCGCACGACATCCTGCGGGCGCGGGTCAAGCAGCTGCGCGCGCTGGAGGACCGCTTCGGCCGTCCGGTCGGCATTCTGGCCGACCTGCAGGGCCCGAAGCTCCGCGTCGGAACCTTCCAGGACGGCGCGGCGATGCTGGAGACGGGACAGCGCTTCACGCTCGACAGCAACCCCGAGCCCGGCGATGCGACCCGCGTCCAACTGCCCCATCCCGAAATCCTCGGCCCGCTGGAGGTCGGCCATGCGGTGATCATCGACGACGGCAAGCTCCGGCTCCGCGTCGTCGAGGAGACGCCGACTGAGGCGGTCACGGTCGTCGAGGTCGGCGGCCGGATCAGCAACAAGAAGGGCGTCAGCCTGCCCGACACCATGATCCCGGTCTCGGCGATGACGCCCAAGGACCGCGCCGATCTCGATGCGGCGCTTGATGCCGGCGTCGACTGGATCGCGCTCTCCTTCGTGCAGCGCCCCGAGGACGTGGCCGAGGTCAAGAAGGTGGCGCGCGGGCGGGCCCTGGTGATGGCCAAGATCGAGAAGCCGCAGGCCGTGACGCGGCTGGAGGAGATCATGGAGATCTCCGATGCCGTCATGGTGGCGCGCGGCGATCTCGGCGTCGAGATGCCGCTGGAGAAGGTGCCGGGCATCCAGAAGCGCATCACGCGGCTCGGCCGGCGGCTCGGCAAGCCGGTGGTCGTCGCCACCCAGATGCTGGAGAGCATGATCACCAGCCCCGTGCCGACCCGCGCCGAGGTGTCCGACGTCGGCACGGCCGTGTTCGAGGGCGCCGATTGCGTGATGCTCTCGGCCGAGAGCGCGGCCGGCCAGTTCCCCTTCGAGGCGGTCTCGACCATGAACCGCATCGCCGAGGAGATCGAGGCCGATCCCAATTACGGCGTGATCATCGCCGGCCAGCGCGGCGAGCCGGAGCATACCGGCGCCGACGCCATCGCAGCCGCAGCCCGGCAGATCGCCGAGACGATCGACCTCAAGGCGATCGTCGGCTGGACCATCTCCGGCTCCACGGCGCTCCGCATCGCGCGCGAGCGACCAGCCACGCCGATCCTGGTGATGACGCCCAAGCTGCAGACCGCGCGCCGCCTGGCGCTGGTCTGGGGCGTGCATCCGGTCCTGCACGAGGACATCCACGACGTGACCGAGATGGCCGAGACGGGCGCGGGCGCAGCCCTGAAAGAGGGCTTCGCCCAGCCGGGCCAGCGCGTCATCCTGATCGCTGGCGTCCCCTTCGGCACGCCGGGCGCGACGAACATGATCCGCATCGCCTTCGTCAACGCGGACCAGAAGGCGTGATTTGGCTGCGCTCCCCGCTTCTCCCTCGGGAGAAGCTGTCATGCGGAGCGTGACTGATGAGGGAGAACCACCAGCGCCGGGCTTCTCCCGCATCCGCGCTCCAACATGGGCCTGCCCATGTTGGGCCAAGACAAGGTGTCCAGATGAGGCAAGCCTCATCTGGATCGCATCCGGCGGGCACCTTCTCCCAGGGGAGAAGGAAGATGCTGCCCCTTCTCGCCCTCCTCCTCGCTCTCTTCGCTCTCCCCGCCTTCGCTCAAACTTCCCCGCCGCGCGCCGATTCCGTCCCCTTCTTCGACACCGCCCGCAAACCGGAGCGGCCGGACCTCGCGAGCCTCCGCGCCATCCGCTGGCTCACCGACGACGATTATCCGCCGTTCCATTTCCTGGGGCCCGACGGCCAGCTCACCGGCTTCAACGTCGATCTCGCGCGTGCGATCTGCGTCGAGCTGAAGCTCGCCTGCACCATCCAGGCGAGGCGCTGGGAGACCCTGATCCCCTCGCTGGAGGAGGGCAGGGGCGACGCCGTCATCGCCTCCCTCGCGGACACCGAGGCGGCGCGGGCGAAGGTCGATTTCTCCATCCCCTATTACCGCTCGCCCGCCCGCTTCCTGGCGCGCGGCGATGGCGGTCCGCCGGACGCCACGGTCGCCGGCCTCGCCGGCCGCTCGGTGGCGGTCGTGGCGAATTCCGCCCATGCCGCCTTCCTCGCCGCCTTCTTCCCCCGGACGAAGCCGCTCATGGCGCCGGACCAGGACGAGGCGCTGAAGCTGCTGCGCGACGGCAAGGCCGATGCGATGTTCGGCGACGGAGTCGGCCTCGCGCTCTGGCTGAACGGCCAGCAGGGCGCGGCTTGCTGCCGCTTCCTCGGCGGCCCCTTCTACGAGCCGCGCTTCTTCGGCAACGGCGCGGCCATCGCCTTCCGCAAGGATGGCGCGGCCCTGCGCCGGGCGGTGGAATGGGCGCTCTACCGGCTGGCGGAGCAGGGCATCTACCAGGACCTGATGCTGAAGTATTTCCCGGTGGGGTTCTACTAGAGCGCTATCCGCTCTCGCTCGGCCCGGTGGCGAGAGCGATTGCACCGCTGTCGTGCGTCCTTCGAGGCTCCCCCGGACAGTGTCCGGGCTCGCACCTCAGGATGAGGACCGTCGTGCCTTGCACAGACCTCCTCATCCTGAGGTGCGAGGGAGCGAAGCGAACGAGCCTCGAAGGACGCACGACATTGGTGCAGAACGCATCTCCATGAAAGGAAGAGCCGCCTTGCCAAGCGCCTTTGCTTCGTGGCCATGTGGCGCGGATGCAAGACGAACGATCCGCTGCTCTCGCCCTCCTCTCCGCCAAGGCCGTACGCGAGCGCTCGAGACTGCTCTTCGAGGCCGGGCTCGATGGCGGGCTCCAGCATTTCCGTATCGATCTCGCCAGGCTGCCGGCGCTCGCCGATTACGTGATCGATACGATCCACGCGAACTATCCCTCGCTCGCCATCCCCTTCCACGCGCGCTGGCGGCATTTCGTGTCCGGCGGCCAGGACCGCTGGGCCGAGATCGACCAGGCGCGCGACTGGACCTCGCCGGCCGAGCGCGGGCGGGCCGCCTATGACCTCGCCATCGTCTCCGTGCTGCTCGATGCCGGCGCGGGCCCCGACTGGCGCTTCACCGATCCCCTCACCGGCATCGTCTCGTCGCGATCCGAGGGGCTCGGCATGGCGAGCCTCAGGATGTTCGAGGCGGGCGCCTTCTCGGCCGATCCGGACGATCCGCTGCGCGCGGATGCGGAGAAGCTGGCGGCGCTCACCGCCGAGGCCATCGGCCAGGGCTTTCAGGTCTCCGGCGACAATCCCCTGGTGGGGCTCGAAGGCCGCGCGGCGCTGCTCAGGCGCCTCGGCGAGACGGTGCGCGCCTTCGCTGGGGAGGCGCGGCCGGGCGGCCTCTTCGATCTGCTGGCGAAGGAGGGCGCGGTCCGCGCTCCCGCCATCCTCGAAGCCCTGCTCGCCCATCTCGGCCCCATCTGGCCGAGCCGCCTCACGCTCGGCGGCGTCCCTCTCGGCGATTGCTGGCGGCATCCGCTGGTGAAGACCGGCGACGCCACCGACGGCCTGATCCCCTTCCACAAGCTTTCGCAATGGATGGCCTACAGCCTGATCGAGCCGCTGCAATGGGCGGGCATCGAGGTCACGGACATCGGTGGCCTCACCGGCCTGCCGGAATACCGCAACGGCGGGCTGTTCCTCGATGGCGGCGTGATCGCGCTGAAGCACCCCAGTGAGGCCACGACGGCGCATGAGCCGGGCTCGATGCTGGTCGTCGAATGGCGGGCGCTGACAGTCTCGCTGCTCGACGAGATCGCGATCCACATCCGCCGCGACCTTGGTATGAGCGCCGAAGCCCTGCCGTTGGTGAAGATCCTGGAGGGCGGCACCTGGTCCGCCGGCCGGCGCATCGCCCGCGAGAAGCGCCCCGGCGGCGGGCCGCCTCTTTCCATCGTCAGCGATGGCACCGTATTCTGAGCCGGCCGAGGGAGCCGATGCTCGACGTCCCTCATGCTGAGGAGGTCCCGCAGGGACCGTCTCGAAGCACGCACCACGGTCTTGCGTCCTTCGAGACGGCCTCTCAGAGGCCTCCTCAGGATGAGGTCCGTTGCGGTCTTGCACCGGGCCTGAGAGAAGACGACAGAACGAGGCGGACGAGAATGGCGAAGGAAGTACAGCCGGGCGTGGTGGTGGTGGATCACCCGCTGGTGCAGCACAAGCTGACGTTGATGCGCGACAAGGAGCGCTCCACGAAATCCTTCCGCCAGCTGATGAACGAGATCGGCATCCTGCTCTGCTACGAGGTGACGCGCGACCTGCCGCTGGAGCTCACCGCCATCGAGACGCCGCTGGAGCCGATGCAGGCGCCGGTGATCGCCGGCAAGAAGCTCGTCTTCGCGCCGATCCTGCGGGCCGGCACGGCCTTTCTCGACGGCATGCTGGAACTGGTGCCCTCGGCGCGCGTCGCCCATGTCGGGCTCTACCGCGACCCCGAGACGCTGCAGGCGGTGGAATACTACTTCAAGGCGCCGCCCGACATCGCCGACCGCCTGGTGATCGTTCTCGACCCGATGCTCGCCACCGCCAATTCCGCCACCGCCGCCATCGACCGGCTGAAGGAGCGCGGCGCGCATGACCTGCGCTTCGTCTGCCTCCTGGCCGCGCCCGAGGGCATCGCCAAGCTGCGGGCCGAGCATCCCGATGTCCGCATCTTCACGGCCGCCATCGACAGCCATCTCAACGACCACGGCTATATCGTCCCCGGCCTCGGCGATGCCGGCGACCGGATGTACGGCACGAAGTGAGCCGTCGTCGGGGGGCGCCACCGAGCAATAAAACTCATCGGTGTATGTGAAATAGACAATTCCCAGAAATCCGGACAACTCTGTTTGACAGAGCGGATCAAGCGTTCTATAGAAAGAACAGCGCCGATTTGAGCGACAGCTTGCGGGCGCTTCGGCGGGGGAAAACCCCGTCGGTAAACAAATGCAGCTAAAGCGCCTGGACGCGCCGGCCACTCGCGTGCGCCTGCCGGACTTCGTTTGACGCTGCGGCATCGACAGAACGAACGGAGTCCACCATGTCGAATCTCAGCCGCCGCACCTTCTCCTCTCTCGCCTTCGCCGCGACCCTTGCCCTCGGGGCCGGCGTCGCCCAGGCGCAGGCCGTGAAGGAGATCAGGCTCGATTTCGCCACCTACAATCCCGTCTCGCTCCTCCTGAAGGAGCGCGGCCTCCTGGAGAAGGAGTTCGCGGCCGACGGCATCGCCATCCGCTGGGTGCAGTCGCTCGGCTCCAACAAGGCGCTGGAGTTCCTGAACGCCGGCTCCATCGACTTCGGCTCCACCGCGGGCGCGGCGGCGCTGCTCGCCAAGGTGTCGGGCAACCCGATCAAGTCGGTCTATGTCTATTCGCGGCCGGAATGGACGGCGCTGGTGACCACGCCGAAGACGGGCATCAGGACGGTCGCCGACCTCAAGGGCAAGCGCGTCGCGGTCACCCGCGGCACCGATCCGCACATCTTCCTCATCCGTGCTCTCCAGGAGGCGAAGCTGACGGAGAAGGACGTTAAGCTCGTTCTGCTGCAGCACCAGGACGGCCGCACCGCGCTGGAGCGCGGCGACGTCGACGCCTGGGCGGGGCTCGACCCGCTGATGGCCGCGGCCGAGGTCGAGGCCGGCGCGACGCTGTTCCACCGCAAGGCCGAGGCGAACACGCTGGGCGTGCTCAACGTGCGCGAGGAGTTCAGCAAGGCGAACCCGGCGCTCGTCGACCGCGTGCTCAAGGTCTACGAGGAGGGCCGCAAGCTCGCGATCGCCGAGCCTGCCGCCGTGAAGCAGGCGCTGGTCACGGCCACCAAGCTCCCTCCGGCGGTGATCGATCGGCAGCTCGAGCGCACGGACTTCTCCGATCCCACCTTCACGCCCGCCCGCAAGCAGACGATCCTCGCCGCGGGCTTGGCCCTGCAGGAAGCCGGCCTGATCAAGGGCGAAGTCGACGTCCGCGAGACGGTGCGCGCGCTCATCGACGACCGCCCGGTGAAGAGCGCCGCGGCGCGGTAAAGGTAGACGCCCGGTTTCCTTCTCCCGACCGAAGTCGGGTGTTCCCGACTTCGGCACGATGGTGTTCGGATCGGGCAAGCCCGATCCTAATGGGAGAAGGGGAGTCGCACGCAATGACCCTCGCGCAGACCAGCACCGAAACCGCCGTCTCCGCCCCGGCCGCGCCGCGCGCCCCGCGCGTACCCGCCTGGCTGATCGGGCTCATCCTGCCGGTCGGCCTGGGTCTCGCGCATGAGATCGCGGTGGCGCAGGGACTCGTCTCCGGCCGCCTGCTGCCGCCGCCCTCGCGCATCTTCGGGACGCTGTGGGAGCTCGCCGCGGGCGGCGACCTCTGGACACATATGGGCGCGACGCTCATGCGGGTCGGCGCCGGCTTCTTCTTCGGCGCCCTCGCCGGCGTGGCGCTGGGCGCCCTGTCCGGCGTCTCGCGCTTCGCCCGCCAGATCGCCGATCCGCTGCTGCAGGCGCTCCGCGCCATTCCCTCGATCGCCTGGGTGCCGCTGTTCATCCTGTGGTTCGGCATCTTCGAGACTTCGAAGGTGGTGCTGATCGCCGTCGGCGTCTTCTTCCCGGTCTATCTCGGCGTGGCTTCCGCGATCCTCTCGGTCGATCGCAAGATCGTCGAGGTCGGCCGCGTCTTCCGCCTGACGAGGCTGCAGCAGATCCGCCGCATCCTGCTGCCGGCCATCCTGCCGGAGACCGTGACGTCGCTGCGCTCCGGCCTCGGCCTCGGCTGGATGTTCGTGGTCGCGGCGGAGTTCATGGGGGCCTCGGAGGGATTGGGCTATCTCCTCATCGACGGTCAGCAATTGGGTAGGCCCGACCAGATCCTGGCGGCGCTCGTCATATTCGCGTCGCTCGGCAAGCTTACCGACGCGCTGCTCGTCGCCGTCTCCAGACCTTTCCTGCGCTGGCAGGATACCGCCAGCCAGCACGGGACACCCGCCGATTCGGGCCCAAGGGACACGGCTCCTCCGTCAGAAACGCCACGGAAGTCCTGACCATGCTGTCGATTCGCGCGCTTTCCAAGCGCTACCCCAACGGCGTCCATGCGCTGTCGAACCTGAACCTCGACATCGCGCAGGGCGAGATCACGGCGATCGTCGGCGGATCGGGCTGCGGCAAGTCGACCCTGCTCCGCCTCATCGCCGGGCTCGATCTCGCCAGCGAAGGCGCGATCCGCGTCGACGGCGAGAAGGTGGCCGCGCCGCATCCCGCCATCGGCCTCATCTTCCAGGAGCCGCGGCTGCTGCCCTGGCTGACGGTCGAGAAGAACATCGCCTTCGGCATCGACCAGTTGCCGCAGGACGAGCAGGACCGGCGCGTCGCCCAGGCGCTCGCCCTGATCGGCCTGCAGGGCTATGGCCGCCGCCTGCCGAAGGAGCTCTCCGGCGGCCAGGCTCAGCGCGTCGCCATCGCGCGCTCGCTCGTGACCAAGCCCAAGGTGCTCTTGCTGGACGAGCCCTTCTCGGCGCTCGATCCGGTCACGCGGCATGACCTGCACGGCCAGATGATCGCGCTGTGGAAGGCGTACAGGCCGACGCTCGTCATGGTCACGCATGACGCCGACGAGGCCGTGAAGCTCGCCGACCGCATCGTCGTCATGGCGCCGAGGCCGGGCCGCATCGCCGACGAGATCACCATCGTCTCGGGCCGCCCGCGCGACCATCTCGACGACAGCTTCTCGATGGCGCGCCGCCGCGTGCTCGCGGCCCTTGATCGCACGATGAAACCGGGCGATGGCGACCGCCGCGAAACCATCGCCGCCGGCGCCGGAAGCTGGTGGTAAGGAGAGAGACCCATGGACGCCGAGACGCTGAGAGCCACGCAGGCCCCGCTGAAGGACGCCTATCGCGGCGACGCCGACAAGGCGAAGCTCGTGCTGAAGGCGAAGGGCACGCTTGATGACAGCAAGATCGCCTGCAAGGTCGAGACCGGCCGCGCCATCGCGGAGGCCGGCCTGCATCCCCTCACCGGCGGCACCGGCGCCGAGCTCTGCTCCGGCGACATGCTGCTGGAGGCGCTGGTCGCCTGCGCCGGCGTGACGGTGAAGGCGGTCGCGACCGCGCTGGAGATCCCGCTGCGCTCCGGCACCGTGCGCGCCGAGGGCACGCTCGACTTCCGCGGCACGCTCGGCGTCTCGAAGGAGGCGCGCGTGGGCTTCGAGGACATCCGGCTGATCTTCGAACTCGACACGGATGCCCCGCAGGACAAGATCGACACGCTGCTGAAGCTGACCGAGCGCTATTGCGTGGTCTTCCAGACCATCGCCAACAAGCCGCTGCTCAGCGCCGAGGTGGTGCGGGGATAGGTCCCCTCCCCCTGCAAGGGGGAGGCCGGGTGGGGGTATGTCTTCGCCTGACGAATACGGACCCCTCCCCAGCCCTCCCCTTGCAGGGGAGGGAGAGCAGCGTGATCACGCCACCCTGGCCGTCACTTCGATCTCGACCTTCATCTCCCGGTCGAGCAGCGACGAGACGACGTAAATCGAGGCCGCCGGGCGGATGTCGCGCAGAACCTCGCCGCAGACCTTGAGCACCGGCTCGCAATAGGTGCGGTCGATCACGAAATACTGGCAGCGGAGGATGCGGTCCATCGACGAGCCCGCCTCCAGGAGCACCGTCTCGACGGTGCGGAAGATGTTGCGCGTCTGCTCGCCCACGTCATGGGGCATCGTCATCGTGGCGTAGTCGTAGCCCGTGGTGCCCGAGATGAAGACGAGATCGCCATCGACCACGGCGCGGGAATAGCCGTAGTCGCGCTCGAAGGGCGATCCGGTGGAGATGAGGCGGCGGGTCATGGGGTTCCTGCAGGAAACGGAGCCGGACCCTATCGCATCTGGCCCGGCGCGTCCGAACAATCGGCGAGGATCACCGCCCCCTCAGCGCCCTGAGGATCTTCCCCCCCGGCCGCCCGGTCTGCGGCATCCCCACCCTTGCTTCTTCGGCCATGATCGCGGCGCGCGTCTTGGCGCCCACCGCGCCGTCCGGCTCGCCGACATCGTGGCCGCGCGCGATCAACAGGCGCTGCAATTCGCGCCGCTCGGCGCGGGAGGTCGGCGGGTCGTCGGTCGGCCATTCCTGCTGCACGCCGGGGCGGCCCTTCAGCCGGTCGGAGAGCAGCGAGATGGCGAGCGCGTAGCTGTCCGCCCCGTTGTAGCTGAAGGCCGCGTCGTAGTTCTTGAAGACGAGGAAGCCCGGGCCGCCGCGCGCCGGATAGACGAGGCCGGCGTTGCCGCCGCCGGTCAGCGGCGAGCCGTCCGCCTTGGTGAGGCCGCGCGCCGCCCAGGCCGAGACGGGCGCCCGCGCCGTGCGGCCCACGGGCCCGCCATAGCCCGACGGCACGCGCACCTCGTAGCCCCAGGACGCCCCGGTCTGCCAGCCGGCCCTGGCCATGAAATTGGCGGTGGAATGCAGGGCGTCCGGGATCGACGACACGAGGTCGCGCCGCCCGTCGCCGTCGCCGTCCACGGCGAGGCGCAGGTAGGTTGTGGGGATGAACTGCGTGTGGCCGAAGGCGCCCGCCCATGAGCCGACGAGCTGGCTCTGGTCGAGGTCGCCGCGCTGGATGATCTTCATCGTCGCCAGCAATTCGCCGCGGAAGAAGCCCTGCCGCCGTCCGCCGAGGCAAGCGGCGGTGGAAAGCGCCTGCGGCAGGCTCCACTTGCCCTTCACCTGCCCGTAGTTCGATTCGACGCCCCAGACCGCCACGATCGTGTGCCGGTCGACGCCGAAGCGGCTCTCGGCGGCGGCGAGCGTCGAGGCATGGCGCGACAGCAGGGCGCGCCCTTCCGCGACGCGTTCCTCGTCCACCAGCGCGCCGAGATAATCCCAGATCGGCGTCTTGAACTCCGGCTGGTTGTTCATCGCCTTGATCACGTCCATGTCCGGCTGCACGCCGGACATGGCGCGGTCGAACACGGAAGCGGAGATGCCCTCGGCGAGCGCCTGCGAGCGCAGGCCGGCGACGCAGGCGGAGAAATCGGCGGCGGCCGGCGAGGCGGCGAGCGCGGCGGCGATGGTCAGGCAGGCGAGCGGGCGCATGGCGGCTCCGTTTGTAGTCGGAGCTTCTGTCCTAGGCCAGCGTGGTTAATGTTTGATTCACCAAGCGGTAGGGACATGACCCCTCTCCCTGAAAGGGGGAGGCAGGGAGGGGGTCTGTCACCGCTTGACGAAAACGGACCCCTCCCCAGCCCTCCCCTTGCAGGGGAGGGAGTCGCGCCGAGTCACTCCCGCCAGATGCCGAGCTTCTGCCGTTTGGCCTGCGCCTCGGCGATGAGGAGCCGCGGCTCGTCGCGCGCCGCGGCGGCGGCCCAGCCCTGCCGCACCATCTGCTCGGCGATATCGGCCTCGCCGGTGCGGCAGCGGCCCTGCTCGGTGCCGTCGGGCGCCAAGCCGGCCCGGTCGCAGGCGACGGCGCGGTTGCGGACGAGCAGCGCCAGATAGCTCTCGGCGCGGTCGAGGCAGGAGACCGAAAGCCCGTCGAGGCGGCGGCATTGCCGTTCGCGCGCCGGCAGCGCGATGCCGGCGATGCGCACCACCATCTCGCCGGCGCGCAGCGTCGCCGCATCGACGATCTCGATGCGGGCGGGCGGCTCGGCGGGAGCCGGGGCGAGCGTCGCCGCAGGCGTCGCGGCCGGCTCGTCGGCTGGCGCCGGCCGCGGCCGGCGGCGGAAGGCGCTGGTCGTCTCGGCCGGGCCAGGCACGCGGTCGGTCCCCTTGACGCTCACGAATTCCGGCAGGGCCACTGTCGGCGCGCGAACCGCCGCCGGCGCTGCCGGCGAGGCCTCGCGCTCCGGCGCTGCGAGCAGCGCCAGCGTCATCAGCCCGGCCAGCGCGCTGACCCTGAGCGTCGCCTTGCCCTGCTGGGCGGCGTCGCAGGCCGCGTCCGCACCGCCCGCAGCCATGCCCCGCCATGCTCCCTGAGCGAAGAACGCCCGCCTCATCGCTGCCCCCTCTGGCGGCCCATTCTCGTGACCCCGTCCCAGGGAAAGCGAGCTGGTGGCAAGGCCGCCTTCCCGATTTTCCTCCAATTTGACCATTCCCGTGCCAGTCCGCGGGCAACGTGAATCCCGCGTTCCCCAGCAAAGTGAAGAGAAGATGAAGCCAGTCGCTAAGGTCCGACATGGCAAAGCCGGCTTAACTCTTCCCTGAGGTTTCCCAATGCGTTTACGTCTCCTTTCACGCCCGGGCGCATCATGCCCTCAACCGCGGAGACACGCGGAGCGAGGAGCTTGGGCGTCATGCGCAGACCTGCGATGGTCATGGTCGCGATCGCTGTGGTGGTGGGAGCCGTCACGGTCGTCGGCGGCCGCTATTACCTGGAGCGCGTCAGCACGCGTCCTGCGCCGGCCGCGCCGGTGGCGCAGGCCCCGCAGGTCCAGATGACGACGGTCGTCGCGGCCGCTCAGCCCCTGCGCTTCGGCATGGAGCTCTCCACGTCGCAGCTCAAGGAGGTGCCCTGGCCGGCCAATGCGCTGCCGCCCGGCGCCACGCGGACGATCGCGGAGTTCCTCAAGGGTCCCGAGAAGCGCGTCGTCATCGCCGCCATGGACGAGAACGAGCCGATCCTCGCGCCCAAGGTGACCGGCCCCGGCCAGCGCGCCACGCTCTCGGCGGTGATCGCGGCCGGCATGACGGCCGTCTCGATCCCGCTCAGCGAGACGCAGGGCATCGCCGGCCTGGTGATGCCCGGCGACCGCGTCAACGTGATGCTGACCCGCACGCTGGAGAACGACCGGAGCTACGCGGACACGCTGCTGCAGGACGTGCGCGTCGTCGCGGTCGACCAGGTGATCGACCAGCGCAGCGAGAAACCGGCGGCGATCCGCTCTGCGACGCTCGAGGTGATGCCGCAGGACGCCAAGCGCGTGGCGCTGGCGCAGGCGGTGGGCAGCCTGTCGCTGATGCTGAGGCGGGCGGGCGAGGCCTCCGCCGGGGCCATCGGCCGCGTCAGCGCCAAGGATCTCCTGAGCGAGGCCGAGCCGGAGACCACGGCCAGCCATGGCCGCCGCACGGCGACGGTCAAGGTGACGCGGGCCGGCAAGACCGAGGATTACAACGTTCTCGCCGAGAAGAGCCGCTGAAGCGGCGCGGGACGAGAGGGACGGGGCGATGCAGACGACGGGAATCCTACGCGCGACGGCTCTGATGCTGCCATTGGCGCTGGCGGCGGCCTGGGCGCCGGCGCAGGCCCAGACGGCGACGAGGCAGGTGAGCCTCGATGGCGGGCCGGCGGTGCTGAGCGTGGTGCGCTCCACCTCCCAGACGATCCGCACCGACCGCAGCTTCACCGACATCGTGGTCGCCGACCCCGACGTCGCCGACGCCGCTCCACTGACCGACCGCTCGATCTACGTGCTGGGCAAGAAGGTCGGCGTCACCTCGGTGTCCTTCTACGACGCCGAGAAGAAGCTGGTCGGCGTGGTGCAGATCGATGTGACGCAGAACGCGCCGCGCGCCGCGGTGGAGATCCGCCGGTCCGTCGGCGGTCGCGTTTCGGTCGGCACGGAGGCGGGCCGGATCGTGCTCGACGGCGAGGCGCGCGACGCCGTGGCCGCGGATCGCGCCGCCCGCATCGCCCGCAGCCACGGCGGCGACGTGATCAACCAGATGCGCGTGCGCGGCCCCCAGCAGGTCATGCTGGAGGTGCGCTTCATCGAGGTCTCGCGCTCCGCCGGACGCGACCTGGGCGTGCGCCTGCAGACCGAGGGCAGCCGCGTCACGACGCGCTCGGGCAACGGCCAGATCGGCCTCCTCGGCTTCGCCAGCACGGCGAGCGCGCTCGTCAATCCGGCCGCGGCCGCGCCCTTCGGCACGCTGCTCGCCCAATGGGTGAAGGGCGGCACCAACATCGACGTGCTGATCCAGGCGCTGGAGGAGCAGGGCGTCGCCCGCCGCCTCGCCGAGCCGAACCTGATCACCATGTCGGGCGAGAAGGCGAGCTTCCTGGCCGGCGGCGAGCTGCCGATCCCGGTCTCGCAGATCAACAACGTCACGACGATCGAATACAAGAAGTTCGGCGTCGGCCTCACCTTCACGCCGACCGTGCTGCAGGGCGGCATGATCAACCTCAGGGTCGAGCCGGAGGTGAGCCAGGTGGACGAGGCCTCCGGCTCGTTCAAGACCGGCTCCATCACCATCCCGCGCATCATCGTCAGCCGCGCCTCGACGGTGGTGGAGCTGAAGACCGGCCAGAGCTTCGCCATCGCCGGCCTCCTGCAGAACGTCAACACCACCACGACCGAGCAGCTGCCCTGGCTGGGCGACGTGCCGGTGCTCGGCACTCTGTTCCGCTCGCGCTCCTTCCAGCAGAAGGAGACCGAGCTCGCCATCATCGTCACGCCGCATCTCGTGCAGCCCACGCGTCCTGGCGAGAGGCTCAGGGTTCCGACCGACAACCTGCGCCCGGGCAACGACGTCGACCGCTTCCTGCTCGGCCGCGCCGAGGTCCCGCGCGACGCCGCGGCGCCGCGCGTGCCCATCAATCCCATGGCCGCCGCGCATCGCGCCGCCGGCCAGGGTCACATCCTCGATCTGAATGGAGGCTCCAATGGCGCAAGCAACTGAGCCCGGCCGCAAGGCTACCAAGCGGCCGGACGCCGACCCCGCCGAACAGGCGCGGCATCTGGCGGCGGTGGTGGAGCTCGCCGGCTCCTCCTTCAGGCTCACCCTCAAGATGGGCCGCGGCGGCAAGGTGCTGGCGCCCATGGCCCTCGCGCTGCTCGTCGGCGCCTGCCAGCACGACCGCTACTCCGACCGCCGCGACGAGATCACCTTCGGCACGGGCGACGCCGTCGCCGCCAACAAGGCGATGCACATCATCGATCCCTGGCCACGCGCGTCCCGCACCGTCGAGCACGGCATGAGCGGCGAGCAGGCTGAGGCGGCGATGAAGAAGCTGCGCCGCCGCGCCGATGAAAACCCTGATCAGCAACAGCAGCAGCCGACACTTACGCTGACGCCCGTCGCGCCACCCAAGCTCTGAGTAAACCTAAGCCCTGACCGCCGAGGCTCTCCCCCATGTTCGCCGCGAAGCCGCCAACCACAGACCGTGAGGGCGAAATCGTGCTGATCTCGCCCGATCCCGCCTTCATTGAGGCGGTGAAGGGCGTGTTCGGCGCCAACGGCCGCCTCAGGATGCGGCTCGGCGGGCATGTCGGCGACGCCGGCATCGAGCTCGACTCGGCCCGCATCGTCATCGTCGATCTCGACGCCCGCAACCGCGACGATCTCGTGGCGCTGCAGGCGCTGATGGGTCGGCTCGGCGGACAGGCGCCCGTGGTGGTCGTCACCGAGGCCTTCGACGAGGCGGTGGCGCGCTGGCTGATCCAGATCCGCGTCGCCGACTTCCTGCTGAAGCCGGTGGATCCCGTCGAACTCGCCCGCTCCTGCGTCAAGGCGATGCAGGCGGAGGCGGCGGCCGGCCAGACCAAGGAGGCGCAGATCCTCACCTTCCTGCCCGCCGCCGGCGGCGTGGGCGCGACGACCCTCGCCATCCAGACCGCGCTCACCATGCTGGCGGGCAAGGACAAGGTCACGGCCTGCCTCGTCGACCTCGACTTCCAGAACGGCTCCTGCGCCTTCCATCTCGACGTCGAGAGCCTGCTCGACCTCGACGCCATCGGGCCGGACCCGGAGAGGCTGGACGGCCAGCTCTTCGAGGTCATGCTGTCCCCTCATCCCTCGGGGCTGATGGTGCTGGCGGCGCCCAACCGCCCGGCCGAGACGCGCGCGCCCGATTCCGCCGTGGTGATGAAGCTGCTCGATCTCGCGGTGACGCGCTTCGACTACGTGGTGATCGACCTGCCGCGCACCTGGTTCGGCTGGACCGACGCCGTGGTGTCGGGCTCCAACAAGGTCTTCGTCGTCACCGAGACGACGGTGCCCGGCCTCAAGCTCGCCTCCAACCTGGCCAACGCCATGGTGGCGAAGCTCGGCGACGAGCTGAAGCCCCGCGTCATCGTCAACCGCTTCGAGCAGAAGATGTTCGGCTCAGGCCTCAAGCGCGCCGATCTCGAAGGCGCCTTGAAGGAGAAGTTCGCGGGCACCGTCAGCAACAACTACCGACTGGTCCGCGAGGCGATCGACCGCGGCGTGCCGCTCGACGCCGTCGAGAAGGGCTCCAACGTGGCGATGGACCTGCGCAAGGTCGTGGTGGCGGAGATCGAGGCGCGATGAGCGGCCGCTTCTCGCAGCTCCTGTCGCGCGTCGCGCCGCCGCCTCCTCAGCCGCCGCCGCCGCTCCAGCCGATCCATGTCGATGCGCCGCCCCCGCCGGCGCCCGCGCCGGGCGAGGGCCACGACGGCCCACCCGCCGCCGCAGCGGTCGTACAGGAGCCGGTAACGCCGCCTCCGGCCGCCGCGCCGCCCCCGCTCCCGCCAGCGCCCGCCGCTGCGGAGCCGGCGCAAGCCGCCAATCTGCTCACCTCCGACCGCTTCATGGAAGCCAAGGTCCGCCTCCACCGCAAGCTGGTTGAGGAGGTGAACCTCCAGGCGCTCGAGAAGATGCCGCCCGAGGAGGCGAAGCGCCAGATCCACGGTCTGGTGCAGCAATACGTCAACAGCGAGCGGCTGGCGCTCAACGCCGCGGAACTCTCGACCTTCGTCGGCGAGATCATCGACGAGATGACCGGCCTCGGCCCGCTGGAGCCGCTGCTCAAGGACGACACGATTGCCGACATCCTGATCAACGGGCCGGACGTCGTCTATGTCGAGCGGCGCGGCAAGATGGAGCGCACCGGCACCCGCTTCAAGGACGACGCGCATCTCATGCGCATCGTCAACAAGATCGTCTCCGCCGTCGGCCGGCGCGTCGACGAGAGCCAGCCGCTCTGCGACGCGCGCCTGCTCGACGGCTCGCGCGTCAACGTGGCGGTGAAGCCGATCGCGGTTGACGGCGCGCTGGTCTCGATCCGCAAGTTCACCAAGTCGAAGCTGTCGCTGCACAAGCTGGTCGAGGTCGGCGCGATGCGCCAGCCGATGTACGAGCTGCTCTCGAACGCCGCCCGCTGCAAGACGACGATCATCATTTCCGGCGGCACCGGCTCCGGCAAGACGACGATGCTGAACGCGCTCTCGGCCTTCATTCCGGAGAATGAGCGGCTGATCACCATCGAGGATGCGGCCGAGCTGCAGCTGCAGCAGCCGCATGTGGCGCGCATGGAGACGAGGCCGCCCAACCTCGAGGGCAAGGGCGAGATCCGCCAGCGCGACCTGATCAAGAACGCGCTGCGCATGCGCCCCGACCGCGTCATCCTCGGCGAGTGCCGCGGCGAGGAGGCCTTCGACATGCTGCAAGCCATGAACACCGGCCACGAGGGCTCGATGGCGACGATCCACGCCAACAACCCTCGCGAGGCCGTCTCCCGCCTGGAGCAGATGATCGGCATGGCCGGCCTGCCGATGTCGCAGACCTCGATCCGCGGCCAGATCGCCGCGGCGGTGCGCCTGATCGTGCAGCTGCAGCGCATGTCCGACGGCAAGCGCCGGGTCACCCACATCTCCGAGATCACCGGCATGGAGGGCGACATCCTGCAGATGCAGGACATCTACAAGTTCGTCCGCCTCAAGACGGATTCCGACGGCACCATCCACGGCCATTTCGAGGCGACCGGCATCCGGCCGCGCTTCTTGACCGACCTGCAGGCCAAGGGCGTCACGCTGCCCGGCCATTACTTCGAGGCGGGGAAGCCGCTGTGAGGGGGGCTGTCGCAAGTCTTGCTCCTCCCCCTGGAAGGGGGAGGCCGGGTGGGGGTCAGTCTTCGCTTGACGACGACGGACACCTCCCCCGCCCTCCCCTTGCAGGGGAGGGAGGTGCTCCATGACCGCCTCCTTCTCTGACCTTCCCGAGGCCTGGCCGCTGCTGATCGGCGCGGCGCTGGTGATGATCCTCCTCGCGGAATCCGCCTATGTGCTGTTCTCGCGGGCCAACCAGTACCGCGCCAACGTCAACCGGCGGCTTCGGCTTCAGGCCGAGGTGACCGACCGGGCCGAGGCGCTGCTGCAGCTCAAGCGCGAGCGCGGCATCGGCGAGGGCAGCGGCTCCCAGGCGCTGGACGGCCTGTTGACGCTGATCCGACAGTCAGGACTGCGCATCGGGCTGCGCCAGGTGGCTCTGCTCTGGGCCCTCTCGGTCATGATAGGCCCCATCGTGCCCATCGCCCTGAGCAAGGGCGAGCCGCTCTACCTTCTGGCGGGCTTCGCCGGCGGACTCCTGCTGCCGCTCCTGGTGCTGCGCTACCTGCGCAACCGCCGCATCAAGCGCTTCGCCGAGCAATTCGCCGACGCCATCGACATCATTGTCCGAAGCCTGAAGGCCGGCCATCCCCTGCCGATCGCCATCAACCTGGTGGCGCGAGAGATGCCCGATCCCGTCGGCACGGAATTCGGCATGGTGGCCGACGAACTCGCTTTCGGCCTCGATCTCGAATCGGCGATGCGCAACCTCTGCCTGCGCGTCGGTCAGGAGGACCTGCCGCTCTTCGTCACGTCGATCGCCATCCAGGCCGCAACCGGCGGCAACCTCGCCGCCATCCTCGAAGGCCTGTCCAAGCTGATCCGCGACCGCTTCAAGATGCGCCGCAAGATCCGCGCCATCTCCTCGGAGGCGCGCATGTCGGCCAACGTGCTGATCGCGCTGCCCTTCTTCGTCTTCTTCGCGGTGCAGGCGATCGAGCCGCATTTCTTCGACGCGGCGCGCGGCAAGGAGGAGACCACGACGGTGATCATCTTCTGCTTTTGCTGGATGTCGATCGGCGTGATGGCGATGCGCAAGCTCGTGGCCATGAAGATCTAGAGCGATGGATACGCTCTTCGACATCATCGACTACCTGTTGGCCGAGCCGATGACGCTGCTGCTCGCGCTGTTGGCGGCCGCAGGCATGGGCGCAGCGGTTGTCGGCGGCCAGTGGCTCATGGTGCGCTCCGAAGTGCGCCGGCGGACTCTCCGCCTCGCCGCCGACGGCCCCACCCGCGCCGCGGCGTCCGACGCCGCCGGCGGTGAGCGGAAGGCCGCGCTCGAAAGTCTGACGAGCGCCGTCGACCGCCTTTTCGGCGAAGGCGATGCGGCCGCCAGCAAGATCCTGCGCAAGCGCATGGTGCAGGCCGGCTTCTACGGCGCCAATGCACCCGCTGCCTTCCTGACGATCCGGCTCGGCGCGCTGCTGGGCCTTGGCGCGCTGGGCTTCGCCTTCGGCATGGCGTCGGACGACCACATGACCACGGTCTACATGAAGCTCGTGTTCGGCGCCGGCCTCGGCTACGCCCTGCCGCCGATGATTCTCGACCGTATGATCGCCTCGCGACGCGACCAGCACCGCACTGGTTTTCCCGATTTCCTCGACCTGATGATCGTCTGCGCCGAGGCTGGCCTCTCCATGGAGGCCGCGATCAACCGCGTCTGCCGCGAGATGGCCGAGACCTACCCTTCGCTCTCGGCCAACCTCTATTTCGCCACATTGGAGATCCGCGCCGGGCGCACCATGAACGACGCGCTCAACAATCTGGCTGAGCGGCTCGGCATCGACGAGGCCCGCACCTTCGCGACGCTGCTGCAGCAGTCGGCCGAACTCGGCTCAAGCCTCGTCGACTCGCTCAAGGTCTACAGCGAGGAGATGCGCAACAAGCGCATGATGCGCGCGGAGGAGAAGGCCAACGCGCTGCCGGCGAAGATGACGGTGCCGATGATGTTGTTCATCTTTCCGATTCTGTTCATCATTTTGCTGTTTCCTGCCTACATGAAATTCAAGGAAGCGGGGTTCTTCTGAGATGGCGCGGCGCTGCGGCAGAAGCCTGGCGGGACTGGCGGCGGCGGCCCTGCTGCCGGCGCTCGCCGCCTGCCAGACCACCGAGAGCGCCTCTCTCAAGGGCGATCCCACCACGATCACCGCCAGCGCTGGATCGGAGACGGCGCCTGAGGCCCGACAGAAGGGCGCCGACGAGGATCTGAGGCTCGGCAAGGAGCATTTCCGCAACGCCAATTACGGCCTCGCCGAGAAGCATTTCCGCGCCGCGGTGGAGGCGAGCCAGGACAGCCTGGAGCCGCTGATCGGCCTCGCCGCCGCCTACGACCAGCTCGGCCGCTTCGATCTGGCGGATCGCGCCTATGCCGAGGCGAAGCGGATCGGCGGCGAGACCTCGGCGCTGCTCAACAACCGCGGCTATTCCCATTATCTCCGGCGAGACTTCAAGCGAGCCAGGGCCGACTTCCAGCAGGCGCTCCGCCGCGATCCGCAGAACGCCATGGCGCGGCGCAACCTGGCGCTGGTCCGGGGCTGAAAGCCGCATCCAAGCCACGGCCTTGCCAGGGCTCGCCGTCCGGGCTATTTTCTAAAGGCTGAGGCCGACCTGGCGCTTGCTGGTCGACTTGCGTTCGCGGTTCTCTTGATGGGGATTTCGCAATGCGCTTCCTTGCACTCGCCCTATTGACCGTCTTGCCTTTCGCGGCGCCCTCCTCTGCCGGAGCGGCGGTCGTTCCGGTCTACTCGTCCCAGGCTTCCGCGAATGCACGGGCCGACGCAGCCGCAAACAACCGTTCGGCCTTCAACCAGACCGTCTACACGGACGATCGGATCAGCTCCGGTGCATTGGGCTCGTCCGCCACCGCGCATGCCGAACTCGACTCCACGAAGCGGCCTTTCGTATTGTCGGAGGCCAGGGGCAGCGCACCATCGGCCCTCGCCAGCAGCCTGGCGCAGGCCTCGGCGCGAACGCTGATGCAGTACGAGTTCCGTGTCCTCGGACCGACCGCCACGGTTCCCGTGACGATCGTGGCGAATGGCGATTTCCTGACGTCGGGCATGGGGAGCGGGACCGCCGGCGCCCGCGTCTTCGCCGACATCTCGTTCTCCTTCACCGGCGCGATGCCGGGCGGCGGCGCCTACGGCGTGCGCGATCAAGCCCAGATCGACTATCGCAACGGCGTGATCCTGGGCCAGATCCTGCAGGGCAACGCCACGATCACTGGGAACGCCGCCACCGGCTTCACCGGCGCCATCAGCGAAGGTGCGACCTATAGCCTGGTGGTCGGTTCGCTCTACAGGATCGGCATCTTCGCCGAGGCTTCCGGCGTGACGGGAGGCAACGGTTTCCTGCCTGGCCAGTCCTTCTCGGCGCGATCCTTCGTCGACCCGTATCTCTCGATTGCGTCCGGAACGCCGGGCGCCGCGCTCTATTCGTTCGAGTTTCCTGCGGGCGTGGGCAACCAGCCGGCCATCGGCGGCGCCGTTCCGGAGCCCGCGACCTGGGCGATGATGCTGATCGGCTTCGCCGGCCTCGGCTTCGTGTCGCGGCGTCGGGAGCGTGTTGAGGCCACCAGGGTCTGAGGCGCGACTTCAAGCCCGTTCGTCCGCATTTTCAAGCGGCGGTTCCCAAGGATCCCGCCAATACGATGGCGCGGCGCAACCTGGCGCTGGTCAGGGGCTGAAGCGGCCGATAGAAGGCCTCATGCTTGCCTGGCTAAGTATTCGCGGTGCTTGACGTTGGGGAATGTTGAATCTATCGTTCGGACAAGTGGTTGAAGAGCTTGTCCCTCGGCGGCATTCACGGAGTCCGCAGATGATTTGGAAAGTGCTTGCCGGAGCAATCGTCGCCCTGGCGCTCCATACCGGCTCGGCCAACGCCAATCTGGTCGTCAACGGCAGCTTTGAAACCAATTCGCTTGCGCCCGGTGCTTATCGCGACCTCATCGTCGGCAGCGGGGGTTTGCCGGGATGGTCGATCGTCGGCATCCCCGGCACATACGTCTCGCAAGTGGATTCGGCCTTCGCCGGCAATCCGGGATATCAGTTTCCGGCGCAAGAGGGCAGGATCTGGCTCGATCTTGCTGGGTTCACGGACAATGCGCCCGATGGCGTGCGTCAATCCATCGCGACTGTCGTCGGTCAGCGTTACGAATTCAGTTTCTGGCTCGGCAACATCACCGGCCCGTTCTTCGGCACGCAGAGCCTCGTGAATGTCAATTTCAGTTCAGGCGGCACCGATTTTTCCTGCGTGAATACCACTGCCGGGTTCACCATGGCCTGGCAGCAATGCTCGCAGACCTTCACGGCTGCGAGCGCCGTGACGACATTCACGATCAGCAATGGCGATCCGACTTCGGACTATTCGAACGCCATCGACAACGTCGTGCTGAAGGCGGTTGCGGGCGTCCCCGAGCCTGCGACCTGGGCGATGATGCTGATCGGCTTCGCCGGGCTCGGCCTCGCCGCGCGCCGGCGGGAGCGTCTGGCGCCCGCGAGGGCCTGAGGCGCGGCTTCGGGCGGGCGCGGGCGGATTTCCAGGCGGCGCTGCGGAAGGGCCCCGGCAATGAAATGGCGCGTCGGACCTCTCCCTCGCCAAGGGCTAGCCGGAGCGCATTCGACGGCCTCTTATCGGTCGGCCTGCCGCCTTTCGTTCGACGCTCTTGACACACACTTTAGCCTTTTGTTAACCTCTGGATGCGGCGCGCGCGAGGGACGATCGCTCCAGCCTCCATGCTGGACGTGAGTGTTTCTCCCGCCATTTTTCGGGGGAATGGTTGATGACTGTATCTAAATCCCTGTGTGCTGCCGCATTGGCGTTCGGCGCGGTGACGCTTTCGCAGCCGGCCAGCGCCTATGTCCTGACCTTCGAGGGTAGCATCTGCAACGGCGGCGGCGCCTGCGGACCTTTCAGCCCGATCGACCAGAGCTACGGTGACGTGGCCGGGGTTGTCGACGTGATCTACAACAGGAATGTCGCAACTTTCGCCTACGACGGCAGCCTCGCGGCCCGAAATGAATGGTGGCCCGATTCCTACAGCACGCTGACCAGCGTCATGTACGGCCAGAGCGGGGCTCAGGTCGGCGTCTGGCTGAAGCCTGCCGCTGGTTATTCTTTAACCCTGAACAGTTTCGACCTGGGTTCCTTCCCGAATTTTAGCCGTACCAGTCAAGTCACGATTATCGACGGGACATCGAACACGACTCTTTTCTCGTCGGGCAATTTCCTCGTGCCGGGCGATGCGCCGACCGTGTTCTCCACCCCCTACACCTCGGCGGGCGGCATCAAGATCCAGTTCGGTCCCGATGGCTACAACGTCGGTATCGACAACATCAACTTCAGCGTGAACCAGATCGGCGGCGCAGTGCCCGAGCCCGCGACCTGGGCGATGATGCTGATCGGCTTCGCCGGCCTCGGCTTCGTGTCGCGGCGCAAGGCGCAGATCGCTCTCGCGAACGCTTAACGCGGAAGGAATGGTGACGAAGGGCCGCCTCAGGGCGGCCTTTTTCGTTCGGCCAAGCGCTGATCGAGCGCGGAATCGCCGATGTCGGTCAGTCCGTCTGCGGGAGGTTTGCGCTCGTTCGCGTACCGCTTGGTCGCCTTGACCGCCGCCCGCCGAAGCTGTTACAAAAACGTTAATTCTACAAGCTACACGTGTATTTGTGCGATCGCATCCAGCTTGTCGTAGCGGGCGATGCCCGCCGATCCAAGGAGTTGAGACAATGAATCGTTTGACGGGTTTGATTGCGGCGGCCGCGTTCGCCGCTTCTCTGGGGTCGGCCAGCGCAGCCACGATTCCGATCACTTTGAACGTCAGCAATGGCAACTCCGGGTTCTGGACGTACTCGACGTCGTTCAATCTGCCGACGGGCTTCACCAGCCCGGTCCTGCAGATCACCACCTTCGAGGTCGACGACCGCGCCGTCCTCAGCCTGAACGGCAATGCGATCGCCAGCACCGGCGTCTTCGGTCCGGGCAACGGTACCATGACCTTCGTCAGCGGCGGACCGAACGATCCCTACACCTTCCTCTACGGCAGCCGGATCGGCTTCACTGCCTTCGCGCCGGTCAAGACGGGCTTCGTCGCTGGCAGCAATGCGCTTGATTTCGTCATCAACAATACGGGCGCCGGCATTTTCGGCGTTCCGTCGGATGGCGGCGGACCTACGGACTTCCAGTTCAACGCGACGGTCACCTATTCGGTCGCGGCCGGCGTGCCCGAGCCTGCGACCTGGGCGATGATGCTGATCGGCTTCGCCGGCCTCGCCTTCGCCGCGCGCCGTCGGGAGCGTCTGGCGCCAGCGAGCGCTTGAGGCGGATCCTCGGGTCGCAATTGGCAAGGGCCGCCGCAGGGCGGCCTTTTCGTTTTCGCGTCGGATTAGTTGGGCGGGAGGCGATCCGCCTCAGATCCCCAGCCCCTTCTCCCGCAGCGCCGCAGCGATCTCGTCCAGCACCGCGGGATCGTCGATCGTCGCCGGAATCGACCAGGGCGTGCGGTCGGCGATCTTCTTGATCGTGCCGCGCAGGATCTTGCCCGAGCGCGTCTTCGGCAGGCGCGGCACCACGATGGCGAGCTTGAAGGCGGCGACCGGCCCGATCCTGTCGCGCACCAGCTTGACGCAGCCCTGCTCGACCTGGTCGGCGGTCTCGTTGACGCCGGCCTTCAGCACCATGAAGCCGCAGGGCACCTCGCCCTTGAGCTCGTCGGCGATGCCGACCACGGCGCATTCGGCCACCGCCGGATGGGCGGCGATCACCTCCTCCATCCCGCCGGTGGAGAGGCGGTGTCCCGCGACGTTGATGATGTCGTCGGTGCGGCCGAGGATCGTGATCATGCCGTCCGCATCGATCACGCCGGCATCGGCCGTCGAGTAATGGCCGGGGAAATGCGCGAGATAGCTGTCGCGGAAGCGCTCCTCCTGCCGCCACAGGGTCGGCAGCGCGCCGGGGGGCAGGGGCAGGCGGATGGCGATCGAGCCCATGCGGCCGGGCTCCACGGGATGGCCGCCCTCGTCGAGGCAGCGGATGTCGTAGCCCGGCATCGGCGCCGAGAGCGAGCCGTGCCGGACCGTGAGCTGCTCCACGCCGATCGGGTTGCCCGCGATGCACCAGCCGGTCTCGGTCTGCCACCAATGGTCGATCACCGGCCGGTCCAGGATCTTTTCCGCCCATTCCACGGTCGGCGGATCGGCGCGCTCGCCGGCCAGGAACAGCGCGCGGAACTTCGAGAGGTCGTGCCCCGCCATCAGCCTGGCGTCCGGGTCCTCCTTCTTGATGGCGCGGAAAGCCGTCGGCGCCGTGAACAGCGTCGCGACGCCATGCTCCGCGATCACGCGCCAATAGGCGGAGGCGTCGGGCGTGCCGACGGGCTTGCCCTCGTAGATGATCGAGGTGAGCCCGGCGAGGAGCGGCGCATAGACGATGTAGCTGTGGCCGACGACCCAGCCGATGTCGGAGGCCGCCCAGAACACCTCTCCGGCCCGGACGCCGTAATGGTTGGCCATCGACCAGTGCAGAGCCACCATGTGGCCGCCGTTGTCGCGCACCACGCCCTTCGGCTTTCCGGTCGTGCCGGAGGTGTAGAGGATGTAGAGCGGGTCCGTCGCCTTGAGCTTCGCGGGCGGCACGGTTTCGCCTGACGCGATCTTGCGGCGGGCCGCCGCGAGCGCCTCGGCCCAATCCGCGTCGCGACCTGGCGTCAAATCCGCGGCGAGCTGCGGCCGCTGCAGCACCACGGCGCGGGCGGCCTTGTGCGCGGCAAGCGCGATCGCCTCGTCGAGCAACGGCTTGTAGGGCACGATCTTCTGCCCCTCGATGCCGCAGGAGGCCGCGAGCACCAGCTTCGGCCGGCAATCGTCGATGCGGGTCGCGAGCTCCTTGGCCGCGAAGCCGCCGAAGACGACGGAATGGATGGCGCCGATGCGCGCGCAGGCCAGCATCGCCACGATCGCCTCCGGCACCATCGGCATGTAGATGATGACGCGGTCGCCCTTGCGGATGCCCTGGTCGAGGATCATTCGCGCCGTCGCCATCACCTCCTCCAGCAGTTCGGCATAGGTGATCCGCCGCTTCTGGCCGGTGACCGGGCTGTCGTAGATGAAGGCCGCCTGCGCGCCGCGCCCGGCGATGACGTGGCGGTCGACGGCGTTGTGGCAGGTGTTGCACAGGCCATCCGGAAACCAGCGGCCATAGACGCCAGCCCTTGGGTCGAAGGTCGTCTCGGGGAAGCGGAACCAGTCGATCGCCCTGGCCTGCTCGCGCCAGAAGGCCTGGGGGTTGGCGAGACTGTCGGCATGGACGGCCGCGTAGCGGCGGCCGATGGGCGCGCTCGGCGTCGTCATGGCGTATCTCCCCGCGGTCAGGCTCTTTTGTTGGCCTCTATTGCGCCCGCCCAGGCTTTGGCGCAACGCCCGCCGCGCTCGACTTTGGAATCAAGCGGGCGAGGTCGAGCGAAGAGCTTGCGGTTGAGCCTTGCGCCGCCGCACCCTATGAGCGGGGGATGACCGCCACGCTCCGCTTCGCGCCCTCGCCGACCGGCTACCTGCATATCGGCAACGCCAGGCCGGCGCTCTGGAACTGGCTGATCGCCAGGCGGCTGGGCGGGACCTTCATCCTGCGGCTGGACGATACCGACCGAGAGCGCTCGACCGAGGCCTTCGCCGCCGCGATCCAGGAGGATCTCACCTGGCTCGGCATCCGGCCGGATCGGCTCGAGCGCCAGTCCGACCGCCTCGGCCGCTATGCGGAAGCGCTCGACCGGCTGAAGGGAGCGGGCCTCGCCTATCCCGCCTACGAGACGCAGGAGGAGCTCGATCGCCGCCGCAAGCGCCAGCAGGCGAGGGGCCTGCCGCCGGTCTATGACCGCGCCGCGCTGAAGCTCTCCGAGGCCGAGCGCGCCGCGCTGGAGGCGGAAGGCCGCCGCCCGCACTGGCGCTTCAGGCTCTCCGGCGAGACGGCGCGCTGGGAGGACGGCGTGCGCGGCCCCGTCCATATCGAGACGGCGTCGCTCTCGGATCCCGTGCTTGTGCGCGAGGACGGCACGGTGCTCTACACCTTCGCCTCGGTCGTCGACGACATCGACATGGGCGTCACGGACATCGTCCGCGGCGAGGACCATGTCGCCAACACGGCCGTGCAGAGCGAGATCTTCCGTGCGCTGGGCGCCGAGCCGCCGCGTTTCGCGCATCACAATCTCATCGTGGCGGCCTCGGGCGACGAGATGTCGAAGCGCAAGGGCTCGCTGTCGCTGCGCTCCTTCCGCGAGGCGGGCGCCGAGCCGACGGCGCTCGCAGCCATCGCGGTGCTGACCGGCACGGCCGAGCCCGTGCGGGTCGTGCAGTCGCTCGACGAGCTGACGGAGGCGGCGGCGCTCGACAGGATCTCGCGCGCCCCGGCGAAGTTCGATCCGGCCGAGGTGATGGCGCTTTCCGCCCGCACGCTGCATGAGATGCCCTATGCGCTGGCCGCGCCGCGGCTCGCGGCTCTCGCGCTGCCCGGCGACAAGGCGGAGGCCTTCTGGATGGCGGCGCGCGGCAATCTTTCGCGCTTCGACGATATCCGCGCCTGGCGCGATCTCGTCTTCGGAGAGGCGGGCGGCGTCGTCGCCGATCCGGATTACCTTGCCGCCGCCATCGCCCATCTGCCGGCGGAGCCCTGGGACGAGACGACGTGGAGCGTTTGGACGGATGCGCTCAAGTCGGCCACCGGCCGCAAGGGCAAGGCGCTGTTCATGCCGCTCCGGCTCGCCCTCACGGGGCTGGAGCACGGACCGGAGCTGAAGCTCCTGCTGCCCCTGCTGGGCCGGGAGAAGACAGCGTCCCGATTACGCGGATCGTCCGCGTGACGCCGCCCGGACCTTTGACCTCGCGGGTCTCGCCCTGATCGGCTGTGATGAGGTTCTCGATCGCGATCTCTGGCGGAGGGGCCGGCGGCGTCCTCGGCTCGCGCGTGAAGAGCGTGGCGTTCGGCCGGCCGTCGGGAGCCGAGGAGAGCCCGCGCAGGGGCGCCGCTTCCTCCGGTTCGGGATTGATGACGCCGAACGGCGCCGTCGAGGCGCTGCCGTCGCGGTTGAGGATCAGCGCGCCCTCCCTCGGCTCCTCCTCCGGCCGGCGGCAGGAGCAGGTGGCGTCGTAGCTCTTGCGGTAGCGCAGGGCGTTGTCGAGGTCGGAATAGGGCTCGCCCTCGGCCGAGCGCGCCTGCTCGATGTCGCCGTTGCTGAAATAGATCTTCGTCTCGGCTCCGGGACAGAGCGCTTGGCATTGCGCATCGCCCTCCTCCAACAGCCCGGGGCCGCGCAGATGCAGCGGGAAGAAATAACCGTCGCAGAGCCGCACGCAGACCGGCTTGCCGCTAGGCGCGCGGTAGCGCGTCTCCGCCGGCGCCGGATCGATCTCGATGGAATCGAGCACGCCGCGCCGCCGCGCGCCGTCGTCAAAGATCCCGGCGGTCAGCGGCTCTCCGCGCGGCCTCGCCGCCGCGCGGCAATTGTTGCTCGCGAGCATCGCCTGCAACTGGCTCCGCCTCGCCTCGCTCGGCGGATAGGCGGCCTGCGCCTTCGCCTGCAGCGGCCCGAGCTGGGCGCGCCACATCTGGCAGTCCGCCGGCGGCTGCGGCCCCAGGAACAGGAACGGCCGCCGGTCGCAGCCGGACGCCGTCATCTGGGCCCTGAGGCGCTGCGCCTCCCAGGCCGCGCGGACGGCCTCCTGCCGCTCGCGCGGGCTCGGCCCCCGCGTCATCGCCGAAAGCTCCGCCTCGATGCTGCGGCAGATGTCGGCCGCCGCAGGCGCGAGCGTCAGCAGAGCCGCTGCTGCGATCGCGAAGGTGCTGCGGAGGAGCCGGCGCATGGGGATCTGGGATACCTGCGGGTCTCCTTCCTCCATGCCGGAACGGCAGTTAGCGCTGCGTTAAGTCGAGACCCGTTCTTCCACGCAAAGCACGGATAGTATTTCGTCCAACGCCTGCCGCTGCGCTGGCGTGAGCCGCTGCAGCAGCGTTTCCTGATAGCCGAGCGCCAGCGGCACGATCTCGCGGTAGACCGCCTCGCCCGAGTGCGTCAGCGCCACGAAGGCCTCGCGCTTGTCCTCGGGGTTCGGCCGCCGCGCGATCAGGCCGCGGCGCTCCAGCACCAGCACGGCGCGGCTCACCTTGGTCTTGTGCATGCGGCTATGCGCGCCGATCGCCTTGGCGGTGGCGCTGCCGAACTGGCCGAGCGTGGCCAGCACGCGCCAGCCGGCGATGTCGAGTCCGAAGCGGCGCGAATAGAGCCGGGCGAGCCCCTCGCTCGTCTGCGCCGCTGCGACGTTGAGGCGGTAGGGCAGGAAGTCCTCGAGCCGCAGCAGCGAGGCCGTCGCCGCCTCACCCCCCATGCGGCGCCACCTTCTGCTCGATCGCTCCGAAGATGGTGTGCCGCCGCTCGTCCATCATCTCGATGCGGATGACATCGCCGAAGCGCAGGAACGGCGTCTTGGGCTCGCCGTGGCGGATCGTCTCCACGGTGCGCTGCTCGGCGATACAGGCGTAGCCGTGCCCGCCCTCGGCGACCGGCAGGCCCGGCCCTTCGTTGACGTCCTTGTTCGACACGGTGCCGGAGCCGATGATCGTGCCGGCGGAGAGCGGCCGAGTCCTGGCGGCATGGGCGATCAAGTCCCCGAAGGCGAAGGTCATGTCGACGCCGGCGTTCGGCCGGCCGAAGACGGCGCCGTTCAGCACCGAGACCAGCGGATAGAGCACCTTGCCGCCCAGCCAATGGCCCCCGAGCTCGTCCGGCGTGATGGCGACCGGCGAGAAGGCGGAGGAGGGTTTCGACTGGAAGAAGCCGAAGCCTTTGCCGAGTTCGCCGGGGATGAGGTTGCGCAGCGAGACGTCGTTGACCAGCATCAGGAGCCGCACCTTGCCGAGCGCCTCCGCGGCGGAAACGCCCATCGGCACGTCGTCGGTGATGGCCGCGATCTCTGCCTCGAAGTCGATGCCCCAGGCCTCGTCGGCGAGCACGATCGGATCGCGCGGGCCGAGGAAGCTGTCGGAGCCCCCCTGGTACATCAGCGGATCGGTCCAGAATTCCTTCGGCATCTCGGCGCCGCGCGCCTTCCGCACCAGCTCGACATGGTTCACATAGGCCGAGCCGTCCGCCCATTGATAGGCACGGGGCAGGGGGCTCTCGCAGTAGCGCTCGTGGAAGCGCTCCGACGGCACGGCGTTGTTCTCGAGCGCGAAGGAAAGGTCCTGCAGCCGCAGCTCGGCGCGGCTCCAGTCGTCGAGAGCGCCCTGCAGCGTGCGGGCGGCGGAGGAGGCGTCGGTGCAGCGCGTCAGGTCGCGGGAGACGACCACGAGGCGGCCGTCCCGGGTGCCGTTCTTCAGCGTCGCAAGTTTCATTGTCCGGTGCCCGTGATTATGCTTGTTTAGGGGGGAAGGGCCGATGGCCTGATGCATAAGACAAACGTTCCGGGAGAATTTGTCCAATGAAAAGAAGGAACTTCCTCGCCGGCGCGGCGCTGGCCGGGGCCGCTTCCACGCTGGCGAAGCCAGCGATCGCGCAAGGGGCGCCCGAGGTCCGCTGGCGGCTGACCTCCAGCTTCCCCAAGTCGCTCGACACGATCTTCGGCACGGCGGAAACCTTCGCGCGCTACGTGAGCGAGGCGACCGACGGCAAGTTCCAGATCCAGACCTTCGCGGCCGGCGAGATCGTGCCGGGACTGCAGGCGCTCGACGCCGCCGCCAACGGCACGATCGAATGCGCCCACACGCCGACCTACTTCTACGTGGGCAAGGAGCCCGCGCTGGCGCTCGGGACGGGCCTGCCCTGGGGCCTCAACGCCCGCCACCAGCATGCCTGGTGGCATTTCGCCGGCGGCGAGCAGATCGTCAACGAGGCGCTCGCCAAGTTCAACACCATCGGCGTGGTCTGCGGCAATTCCGGCACGCAGATGGGCGGCTGGTTCCGCAAGGAGATCAACGGGCTCGACGATCTCAAGGGCCTGAAGTTCCGGATCGGCGGCACCGGCGGCGCGGTGCTGGCCAAGCTCGGCGTCGTGCCGCAGCAGATCGCGCCCGGCGACATCTACCCGGCGCTGGAGCGCGGCACGCTCGACGCGGTCGAGTTCGTCGGCCCCTACGACGACGAGAAGCTCGGCTTCAACAAGGTCGCGAAATACTACTACTACCCCGGCTTCTGGGAGGGCGGCGCGATGCTGCACCTCGTCATCAATCTCGAGGCCTGGAACAAGCTGCCGAAGGTCTATCAGAACATCCTGAAGATGTGCGCGGAGAGCGCCAACAACTGGATGCTGGCCAAATACGACGCCGTGAACGCGCCGGCTTTGCGCCGCCTCGTTTCGGCGGGCGCGGAGCTGCGCGCCTTCCCGGCGCCGGTGCTGGAGGCGTCCTGGAAGGCGGCGGAGGAGGTCTACGCCGAATACTCCGCGCGCTCGCCGCTGTTCAAGAAGGGCTACGACTCCATGGTCGCCTTCCGGCAGGAGCAATACACCTGGGCCCAGATCGCCGAATACGCCTTCGACAGCTACCAGGTGCGGCAGCTCAGGCGCTGATCTTTCCTCTCCCTCCCCTGCAAGGGGAGGGGCGGGGAGGGGTCTGTTTTCGTCAGACGGGGACTTACCCCCACCCAACCTCCCCCTTGCAGGGGGAGGAGACGGCTCGCGCTCGGGCCTACTCCGCCGCGATCCTGAGCTCCGGCCGCGGCAGCGGCAGTTCAGGATGCGGCGCGGCCTCGCCGTGCCCAGGCCCGTCCTCCTCCTTCGGCCCGACGAAGCGGCCGAAGAAGCCGCCGACGGCATGGGCCACCGAATCCATGATCGAGTAGAACGAGGGCACGAAGACGAGGCTGAGCATCGTCGAGACGATGAGGCCGCCGATCACGCCGATCGCCATCGGCGCGCGGAACTCGCCGCCGTCTCCGACGCCATAGGCCGAGGGCAGCATGCCCGCCACCATGGCGATGGTGGTCATCACGATGGGGCGCGCCCGCTTGCGGCCCGCGTCGATGATCGCCTCGTTGCGCGGCACGCCGCGCGCCTCCGCCTCCACCGCGAAATCAACGAGCATGATGGCGTTTTTGGTGACGATGCCGAGCAGCATCAGGATGCCGATGACGACCGGCATCGAGATCGGGTTGTTGGTGAGCAGCAGCGCCAGGATCACGCCGCCGATCGAGAGCGGCAGCGACAGCATGATCGTCACCGGGTGGAAGAACGAGCCGAACAGCAGCACCAGCACGCCGAAGACGATCAGCAGGCCGAGGCCCATGGCCTTGGCGAAACCGGAGAAGACATCGGCCTGGATCTCGGCGTCGCCGGTGATCTGCAGTTGCACGCCCCCGGGGAGCTTCTGCATGACCGGCAGCGCCATGATGAGATCGAGCCCCTGTCCCGTGGTGATGCCGACGAGGTCGGTGCCGATCACCACGCGGCGCACGCGGTTGTAGCGCTCGATCGACGAGAAGCCCTGGCCGAAGGAGATGTCGGCGACCGCAGCCAGCGGCACGGCGATGCCTGATGAGCCGGTGATCGTCATGCTCTGGACGTAGCGCAGGTCGCCCCGCGCATCCTCGTCCACCTGCACGCGGATCGGGATCAGCCGGTCGCCTGCGTTGAACTTGGCGAGCGCCGGGCCGACATCGCCGATCGTGGCGACGCGCACGGCCTCGGAGATCGCGTCGGTGGAGATGCCGAAGCGGGCCGCCTCCTCGAGCCGCGGCGTCACGATGATCTCCGGCCGCTCGACGCCGGCGATGGCGGCCGCGTTGCGGAAGCGGGGGTCGCGCCGGAGCGCGCCCTCCACCTCGGCCGTCACCTTGGCGAGATTGGCGAGATTGGTGCCCACCAGCGTCACCGCGAGCTCGCGCTCGCCGCGCTCGTTGACGTACCAGGCGCGCATGTCGGGCACGAGCGCCACCTTGTCGGCGATCTCGCTCTCGAGCTGGCGCTGCTTCTTCTTGCGCTCGTTCTTCGGCGTCAGCTTCACGTAGACCGCAGCCTTCCGGACCTCGCGCTGCCCGGTCGGCGACGAGCCGCCGATGACCAGGACCTGCTCGACTTCCGGAATCTCGCGGATGCGGCGCACCGCCTCGTCGGTCTTCCGGCGCTGCGTCTCGAGCGTCACGCCGGGCGGCAGCTCGATGGCGAGCACGGTGCGGGCGGCATCCTCCGGCGGGATGAAGCCGGTGGGCAGGAGCTGGGTCGACCAGATCGAGGCGTAGAAGATGCCGAAGCCCGCGATCAGCGTAAGCCAGCGCCAGCGCAGCGTGAAGCCGAGGAAGCCGGTGTAGCGGCGCATCAGCCAGCCGTCCCTGGCCTCCACATGCTTGTGCGGACGCATCAGATAGGCCGCCATCATCGGCGTGATCAGACGCGCCACCAAAAGCGAGAACAAGACCGCCACCGCGACCGTCAGGCCGAACTGCTTGAAATATTGCCCCGGAATGCCGCCCATGAAGGAGACCGGCGCGAAGATCGCCACGATCGTGAAGGTGATCGCGATGACGGCGAGGCCGATCTCGTCCGCCGCCTCCATGGCCGCGCGATAGGGCGACTTGCCCATGCGCATGTGCCGGACGATGTTCTCGATCTCGACGATCGCGTCGTCGACCAGGATGCCGGTCACCAGCGTGATGGCGAGCAGCGACACGAGGTTGAGCGAGAAGCCCATCATGTCCATCGCCCAGAAGGTCGGGATGACGGATAGCGGCAGGGCGAAGCACGAGATCAGCGTGGCGCGCCAGTCGCGCAGGAAGATGAACACCACGATCACGGCGAGCACGGCGCCCTCGATCAGCGTGCTCATCGCGGACTGGTAGTTGCCGTAGGTGTAGCGGACGGAATCGTCGATCAGCGTGTAGGCGATGCCGGGGTTCTCGCGGGCGAGCTCCGCCATCTTCTGCACCACGACGTTCTTGACGTCGTAGTCCGAGGCGCCCTTGGCGCGGTAGATCGCGGCGGTCACCACCGCCGTCTCGGCGTTGAGGCGAGCGAAGGAGCGCGGCTCCTCGTAGACGTCGGTCAGTTCGCCGAGCTCGCCCAGCCTCACGTCCCGCCCGCCGGGCAGGATGATCTTGGTGTTGCGCAGGTCCTCGAGCGTGCGTGCGCCGCCGAGCGTGCGGATCGTCTGCTCCTGCCCGCCCACCTCGCCGCGCCCGCCCGCGAGGTCGACGTTGGTGGCCCTGAGCTGCAGGTTCACGGCCGCTGCGGTGATGCCGAGCGCGTTCAGCCGGTCGGGGTCGAGCGTGATGCGGATCTCGCGGTCGACGCCGCCGATGCGGCTGACGCGGCCGACGCCCTTGGCGCCCTGCAGCTTGCGCTTCAGCACGTCGTCGACATGCCAGGAGAGCTGCTCCAGCGTCATGCCGGGCGAGGCGACGCCATAGGTCATGATGGCCTGGCCCTCGACGTCGATCTTCTCGACGATCGGCTCGTCGATGGTGCGCGGCAGCTCGGCCCTCACCTTGGCGATGGCGTCCTTGACGTCGTTCAGCGCCTTCTCGGCGTTCACTTCGAGCTGGAACTCGACGAGCGTCACCGAGCGCCCGTCGTTCAGCGTGGTGATCAGGCGCTTCACGCCGGTCACGCCGGCCACGGAATCCTCGATGCGCTTGGCGACCTGCGTCTCCAGCTCCGCCGGGGCGGCGCCGGATTGCGTCACCGTCACGGCGACGACCGGGATGTCGATGTTGGGGAAGCGCGTCACCGAGAGCTGCATGAAGGACACGACGCCCATCAGGCAGAGCACGATGAACAGCAGGATCGACGGGATCGGCCGCCGGATCGCGTAGGCTGAGATGTTCACGGCCATGCGCGGGTTCCCGTCATTTGGCCGGAGCGGCGTCGCTCTGCGCAGCGGCGAGGACGGGGTTCACCCGGTCGCCATTGCGCAGGAAGGTACCGGAAATGGTGACGATGGCCTCGCCCGCCTCCAGTCCGGAGGCGATCTCGATGCGGCCGCCGGCGCGGATGCCGGTCTGGACCGCGCGGCTCTGGACCACGCCGTCCTTCACCACTTGAACGCGCGGACCCTCCTGGTTGAACAGTACGGCCGAGAGAGGGACCACGATCGCCTCGCGCCGCGCGATCTCGATCACGCCGCGGGCGAAGCTGCCGATGATCAGGCGGTCGGGTTGATCGAGCGCCACCCGCACGCGGCCGAGCCGCGTCGTGCGGGTGATCTCCGGCGAGACGAGCCGCACCGTGGCCGGGAGGTCGGCGTCGCGGCCAGCGGGGCGCACCAGCGCTTTCTGGCCGATCGCCATGCGGGCGAGGCTCGTCTCCGCGACATCGGCCTCCAGCTCGATGGCGCCGTCGCGGATGATGCGGAACATCGGATCGGCCGCTGCGGCCGCGATGGCGCCGATCCTGGCCGTGCGCCGGCTGACCATGCCGTCTGTGGGCGCCTTGATCTCGGTCCGCTCCAGCCGGATCGACAATTCGTTGCGCTGCGCCTCGGTCAGCGCCTTGTCGGCCTCGGAGAGCCGCAACTGCTCGCGCGCCGAGGCGACGCGCGCCGTCGCCTGCTGCGCCGCGGCCTGGCGCTGCTCGAAGGTCTCGACCGAGGTGATGCCCTCGGGCCTGAGCGCCCGGGCGCGCTCGAACGAAGCCTGCGCCTGCACGCGGGCGGCTTCGGCCTCGGCGATGGCGCTGCGGGCCGCGGCGATGCTGGCCTCGGCGCGCGCGATCTGGGCCCGGTTCTGGACCATCGCTGTATCGATCAGCTCGCGCGACAGGCGGGCCAGCACCTGCCCTGCCTTCACCCGGTCTCCCTCCTCCACCAGGATCTCGTTGATCGCGTAGCCGTCGATCTGCGACGCGACCATGATCTCCTCCCGCGGCACCAGCGTGCCGGTGACGATCACCGTGTCGGCGATGGGTTGACGCTCGGCCGGCACCACCGTGACCGACGGCGCGGCGCGCTCGGGCGCGGCGTTACCTGCTTCCGCCGCATGGGCGGGCGCAGCGGCGAGCAACGCCATGCAAAGCGTGGGCAGAAGCAGGGGGCGAAGCATCAGGCGACCTTGCGGGCTGCGTCGGCTGGAACGCCGATCGCGCCGAATACGATGGGGAGAACGAGCGCGAAGGCGGCGCCCGGATCGAAATCGACCAAACTCGCGCGCCTGCGGTACATGCCGTCGCCGATCAGCAGCATCAGTTCGGCGACGTCGGCCGCCGGCAGGCCGCCGATCACGCCTTCGGCGCGCCGCCACTGCTCGATGAAATCGATCATGACGGCTTTGCAGACGCCTTCCATGGCGCGGCAGATCGCGCCGATCCGCGGGTTCCGGGCGCCTTCCGCCCAGAGCTCCAGCATCAGCACGGCCTTCTCGCGCGGCTCCTCCATGAAATGCTGGCGGCCCATCGCCTCGAAGGCGGCGCGCGGATCGGAGGCGGTTTTCAGGCGCTCGAAATCCTGGGCGAGGCGCTCGCAGTCGCGTTCCGCCATGCCGGCCACGACGTCATCCTTGGAGGCGAAGTAGCGGTAGAGGTTGCCAGGGCTCATGCCGCATTCGGCGGCGACGTCCTGCATCGTCGCCTTGTGGAAGCCCGTGCGCGCGAAGCAGCGCTCGGCCGCATCCAGGATGCGGTTGCGGCGCTCGTGGTTCGGCTGCGCAGGGGTGGATTCAGCCAGCGACATTGCCTGTCCCGAAGTGAGAATGAACGATCATTCTCAGTGAGAATAACCGTTCATTCTCGTCTTGTCCAGAGGCGTCGCTGCGGCAGTTCAGCGCGCGAAGGAGGCTTCCTTGATCAGGCGCGCCACCATCGCATCAAGGAACTGCGCCGTGCGCTCGTCCTTGATCGTGCCATCGGCGTTCCAGGCCGCATCGCCGCCGCCCACCGCCACCATCTCGGGAATCACCAACGCGCCCAGGCCGAGCTCCAGCACGGCGCGGAGCTGGGTCATGCCGCGATAGCCGCCCATGGCGCCGGCCGAGGCGCCGCCGATCGCCACGACCTTGCCCTTGAGGCCGGTCGCGGGAGTTCCCGGCTTGGCGACGGTCGCCCAGTCGAGAGCGTTCTTCAGCGAGGGCGTGTAGCCGGCGTTGTATTCCGGCGAGGCGATGAAGAGGCCGTGATGGCTGTCGAACAGCTCGCGCAGCTTCATCGCTTCGGCCGGATGCGCGCCGAAGCCGGTGGCGTCGACCATGGGCAGCGGGAAGTCGCCGAGCGAAATCTGCGTCGCCGCAGCGCCGGCGGCCTTCAGCTTGTGGGTCACGAGCGTGGCGAGCCGGGTGTTGAGGGAGCCCGGCCGATGGGAACCGGAGAGGACGAGGATCTGGGACGACATGCGCAGCCCTTGCAGCGGTTGGTACGCTGCGAAGATATGGTCAAGCTATGCGAATGTAAGTTTGCTGCGCTGCAAAAATCCTTTGCAGCGATCAGGCTACCAGCCGCTCGGCCGCCTGCAGGTCAACCGAGACGAGCTGGCTGACGCCGCGCTCGGCCATCGTCACGCCGAACAGCCGGTCCATGCGGGCCATGGTGATCGGGTTGTGCGTGATGATGATGAAGCGCGTCTCGGTCGTGGCCGCCATCTCGTCGAGCAGGGCGCAGAGCCGCTCCACGTTGTGGTCGTCGAGCGGCGCGTCGATCTCGTCGAGCACGCAGATCGGCGACGGGTTGGTGAGGAACACCGCGAAGATCAGCGCCGTCGCGGTCAGCGCTTGCTCGCCGCCGGAGAGCAGCGTCAGCACTTGCGGCTTCTTGCCCGGCGGCTTGGCCAGGATCTCGAGGCCGGCCTCCAAGGGATCGTCGCTCTCGATCAGCTGAAGCTCCGCATCGCCGCCGCCGAAGAGCGTGGCGAACAGGCGCTTGAAATGGCCGTTGACCACCTCGAAGGAGGCGAGCAGCCGCTCTCGGCCTTCGGCGTTGAGCGACTGGATGCCGCGCCTGAGCTTTCGGATGGCTGCGTCGAGGTCCTCGCGCTCGGCGATCAGGTCGCGCCGCCGCTGCTCGGCCTCGGAGAGTTCGTCGTCGGCGCGCAGGTTGACGGCGCCCATGCGCTCGCGCTCGCGCCTCAGCGTCTGCAGCCGCTCCTCCACCTGGCGGAGCGGCGGCAGGTCCTGTCCCGGCGTCAGGCCTGCGAGGCCCGGCAAGGCGGCGGGCGCGACTTCCAGCGTCTCCACCACGGCGCGTTCGACCTCGGCGACACGGCTTCGCCCGGCCTCGACCAGAGCCTCGGAGCGGGCCCGGGCCTCGCGCGCGGCGGCGAGGTCGGAGAGCGTCGTCTTCGCGGCGCGATCCGCCTCGGCGAGCGTTGTCTCGGCAGAAGCGAGCCGGTCGGCGGCGGCCTTGCGGGCTTCTTCCGCCTGCTCGATCTCGTGCTGCAGCGCGCGGCGGCGGATGACGAAATCGTCCGGCGCGGCCTCCAGCCGCTGCCGCTCCTCCAGGATCGCCGCGGCGCGGCCCTCCAGCTCCTCAGCCGATTGCAGCGCCCTCGCGCGGCGGCCGGTCCAGGCCTCGATCTCGTTGCCCACCGTCCGCAAACGTCCGCGCGACAGCTCGATCTCGCGGTCGATGGTCTGCAGCGCGGCGCGGGCCTCGGCTCCCTCGGCGCGGCGCAGCGCCACCAGCGCGCGCCGCTCGCTGACCACGGCGGCGAGCTCCGCATCGGGCTGGAAGCCGGAAAGGGCGCGCTCGGCGGCGTCGCGGGCGGCGGCGGCGTCCTCGCGGTTGGCCGCGAGCCGGGCGCGACTGGCGGCGAGCGCCTGCAGGCGGGCGGCGCGCTCGGCTTCCCTGCGTTCCGCCGCCGCCAGCACGTCGCGGGATTGCTCCGCCGCCTGCCGTCGGCCGCGGATGGCGGCGCGCGCGTCCTGTTCCGCCGCTGCGGCGGTGCGCACCGCCTGCGCCAGCGCCTCGCTCTCCGCCTTGCGGGCCGCGAGGCCGTCACGAGCCTGCGCGGCCGCGGCCTCCAATTCGTCCAGCCGGTTCCGCTCTGCCAGCCGCCTCGCGGCGGGGGAGGGAGCCTCGGCCGCGGCGGTGAATCCGTCCCAGCGCCAGACGTCGCCTTCGCGCGAGACCAGCCTCTGGCCCGGCTTCAGCAGCTTGCGCAGCGTCGCGCCTTCGGCGCGCGGCACGATGCCGATCTGCGCGAGCCGCCTCGCCAGCGCTGTAGGAGCCCTGACGCGGGCCGATAGCGGCTCCGCCTGCGGCGGCAGGGCCGGGTCGCCGGCGGATTCCACGAGCGCCCAATGCGCCGGCGCGGATGGGTTGGACGAGGCGTCGAGATCGTCTCCCAGCGCCGCGCCCAGCGCGATCTCGTAGCCCTTGTCCACGGTGATCTGGTCGAGGACGGCCGGCCAGAGGTCGCCGCTGCCGCCGCCCACGAGCTTGCGCAGGGTGCGGATCTCGGTGTCGAGGCGCTGGCTCGTCCGTTCCGCCTCGGCCAAAGGCGCCCGGCCGCGGGCCTCGGCTTCGCGCGCAGCGGCGAGCCGCGCTTCGGCTTCGGCGGCGGCGGCTTCGGCGGCGGCCAGCGCGGCGCTGTCGGCGGCGAAGCGCTGGCGCAGCGCGGCGAGATCGGGCGCGCCGGCGGTCTCGCCGATGGCGGCCGCCTCGCGGTCGGCCTGAACGAGCTGCGCTTCCGCGCGCTGCAGCCGCTCCGCCGCCTCGCGCGCCGCGCGCTCAGCCGCCTGGCGGCGCGCCGCCAGTTCGGCCAGCGCGCCCTGCGCGTCGGCGAGCGCCTGCTCCGCCTTGGCGAGATCGGCCTCGACCTGCGCGAGATGCTGGGCGGCGGCCGGTCGCCCTTCCGCATCCGCGCCAATGCGTGCCGAAAGCGCCTCGGCTTCGGCTGCCAGGGCTTTCAGCGACGCTTCCGCATCCTCGATCGTCTGGCGGCCGCGTTCGCGATCCCGCTCCAGCTCCTGCAGCCGCTGGCCGAGCTCGCTGGCCCGCGTTCTGGCTCGGCGCTCCTCGGCGTCGACCTGGTCGCGGGCGATCCTGAGCCGCTGCAGCGCCGCGCCCCGCCGCGCCTCCTCCTCGCGCAGGGGGTGGATGCCATGCTCCGCCACGGCGAAGAGCCGCGCCGCCTCGCCCTGCAGTCTTGTGCGCTCGGCCACCATGCGCGTGTCGGCGTCGAACTGCCGCTCCGCCGCGATGAGCTGCGCTTTCGCCTCCAGCACCGCGAGATGCATCAGCAGCGCCTCGGCGCGGCGGATATGCGCGGCGATATCCTTGTAGCGCGCCGCCTGCTTGGCCTGGCGGCCGAGGCTCTCCACCTGCGCGTCGATGTGGCGGAGCACGTCCTCGACGCGGGTGAGATTCTCCTCCGCCGCCTTCAGCCTGAGCTCCGCCTCGTGCCGGCGCGAATGCAGCCCGGCGATGCCGGCAGCGTCCTCTAGGATGCGGCGGCGGGCCTGCGGCTTGGCGGCGATGATCTCGCCAATCTGCCCCTGCCGCACCATGGCCGGCGAGCGGGCGCCCGTGGCGGCGTCGGCGAAGAGGAGCTGCACGTCCCTCGCGCGCGCCTCGCGGGCGTTGATGCGGTAGCTCGACCCTTCCTCGCGTTCAATGCGGCGCGAGATCTCCAGCCGCTCGGCGTCGTTCCAGGCCGCGGGGGCGCGGCGGGCCGCATTGTCGATGACGAGGCTGACCTCGGCCGTGTTCCGAGCCGGCCTTCCGCCTGAGCCGTTGAAGATCACGTCGTCCATGGCCGAGGCGCGCATGGACTTGAACGAGGTCTCGCCCATCACCCAGCGCATCGCCTCGACGAGGTTCGACTTGCCGCAGCCGTTCGGTCCGACGACGCCCGTGAGTCCGGGCTCGATCACGAACTCGGTCGGATCGACGAAGGTCTTGAAGCCGACGATGCGAAGTTTCTCGAACCTCATCCGCGCCTGTCCGGGAGGGCCGACGCGCCGTCCAGGAGCGGAAGGCGTCAGGCCTTGAGCAGGGGCTCGATGATACGGTCGAGATCCTGCGTCGACAGCGCGCCCCTGTATTTGCGGCCGTTGATGAAGAAGGTCGGGGTGGAATCGACCTTGAACTTCTCCACGCCGCGCTGGCGCACCACGTTCACGCCGTCATACATCGACTGGTTTTTCAAGCAGGACTCGAAGGATTCCTGTGTGAAACCGGCCTGCCGGACGATGCCGAGCAGCGCGTCCACCGGCTTGTCGGTGGTCAGAAGCGTGCGCTGCTGGCCGAATATGAGATCGACCATGGGATGGAATTTCCCCTCGCCGGCGCAATGCGCCAGCATGAAGCCGGCCGCCGCGATCGGATCGAGCGGGAACTCGCGCAGCACGAAACGCACCTTGCCGGCGTCGATGTACTTCTGCTTCAGGTGCTTGAAGCCCTCCGCATGGAAGGCGGCGCAGTGGCTGCAGGTGAGAGAGGCGTATTCGTAGATCGTCACGGGCGCATTCTCGGGGCCCAGGGCCTTGTCGCCGAGCGGGCCTGGCTGCGCCAGATCCTGCGCGCTGAAGGTCTCGTCCGCGCCCTGCGCTAGGGCGGCGGGGGCGAAGGCGGCCGGCGCGAGAATCGCGAGGCCGGTGAGCGAGGTGGCGCCGAGAAGCGAGCGGCGATCGAGTATCATCGGGTGCAATCCTGTCTGCCGATCCCACCGAGGCGGGCCCTTTTTCGCCTTATGGCATAGCGCGTCGCTTGATGGAAATGTGGCGCGCCGCCCCATGCGCTGGCGCTTGCGCACAATTCGGCGTGATCCGGCTTGCAGCTTGGCGCTTGCCTTCGGCGCTCCGCTCCCCCAAGGACGGCGCGTCGAAAGGCCCTCCGATGCTCAAGCTCGCCGTCGCCCAGCAGATCCTCGCCGCCACCCTGGCCTCCGCCCGCCAGCACGGCATGAAGCCGCTCGCCGTGGCGGTGATCGACGCCCGCGGCGCGCTCCTCGCCTTTGCGGCCGAGGATGGCACGAGCCTCAGGCGCGGCGACATCGCCCGCAGCAAGGCCGACGGCGCAGTGGCGCTGGGCGTGCCCTCGCGCGCCATCGGCAAGATGGCGGCGGAGCGCCCGCATTTCGTGGCGGCGGTGACGCATGCCGTCGGCGGCAGCCTCGTGCCGGTGGCGGGCGGCGTGCTGATCCGAGACGCCGCGGGCGCGCTCCTGGGCGCGGTCGGCGTCTCGGGCGACACCTCGGACAACGACGAGATCGCCGCGGTCGCCGGCATCGAGTCGGCGGGGCTGAAGGCCGAGACGGGGGCATAAGTCCCGTCCGGTCTCTGCGAGGCTACCAAAAAGAAAAGCCCGGCGCAGGGCCGGGCTCTCCTAAAATTGCGGTCAGAATACTCCGCTCAGGCGGCCTCGGCCTCTTCCGCTTCCTCGTCCATTCCGGCGTCGACATCCGCCGTCGCCTTGGCGCGGCGCGGGTTCTTGGCCAGCGAGGCCTCGATCTTCTTCAGCGCCTCGGTGTCGGTGATCTCCTCGACCGCTGCGATCTCGCTCATCAGCCGCTCCAGCGCCGCCTCGTAGAGCTGGCGCTCGGAATAGGATTGCTCGGGCTGAGCCTCGGAGCGGTAGAGGTCGCGCACCACTTCGGACACCGCGATGATGTCGCCGGAGTTGATCTTCGCCTCGTACTCCTGGGCGCGGCGGCTCCACATCGTGCGCTTCACCCGTGCGCGGCCGGTCAGCACGTCGAGCGCCTGGGCCAGCGTGTCGGCGTCGGACAGCTTGCGCATGCCGACCTGGGCGATCTTGGCGGTGGGCACGCGCAGCGTCATCTTCTCCTTGAGGAAGGAGACGACGAAGAGCTCGAGCTTGAAGCCGGCGATCTCCTGCTCCTCGATCGACACGATCTTGCCGAGGCCGTGGGCCGGATAGATGATGAACTCGCCGGTCTTGAAACCGAGACGCTGCTGACCCGCTTTCTTCGCGCTCATTCTTAGCTGTCCTCGCGATCGCATCGCACTTTCGCGCCGGAAGATCCGGCGCGACTTCAGGGTTGACGAAGAGAGACCTCTCCGCGACGGGACTTCTCGTGAACGCCTGGGAAGCATCACGACGAGCCGAACCAAGATATGAAGCCGGATGCACGCGACAAAAACAGGAGCGAGGCGGCCGGGCCGCATCGTGAATTCTGCTTTTGGTGATCAGTGGCGAAGGAAGTCGCCGCTTGGGGTGCCTTGCGGTTCGGATCTTGATTGTGAACGAATGGTTACCACAAATTTCGGCCGAAATCAAAGGCTCGTCGCCGGACAACCGGACAAGCGTTAACGCGGCGGTTCAGCAAAGGTTCAAAAACGGCCCCATCCGCGCCCAAAACGAAGGGTCGGACGCATGCGCCCGGCCCCACGACTCGCCTGTCAGCCAATCAATCTCAGGCCGCCAATCCGCGCAACACGTAATGCAGGATGCCTGCGTTGCGGAAATAATCGATCTCGTCGAGCGTATCGATGCGGCAGAGGATCGGCACCTTGCGGACGGCGCCGTCGGCGTAGGTGATCTCGGCCTCCATGCGCTGGCGCGGCCTGACGTCGGCGAGGCCGTGGATCGTCACCGTCTCGTCGCCCTTGAGGTCGAGGCTCTGCCAAGTCACGCCCTCGTCGAGCGTGAAGGGCGCGACGCCCATGCCGACGAGGTTCGAGCGGTGGATGCGCTCGAAGCTCTGCGCGATCACCGCCTTGACGCCCAGGAGGTTGGTGCCCTTGGCCGCCCAGTCGCGCGAGGAGCCGTTGCCGTATTCCACGCCCGCGAAGATGACGAGCGGCACGCCCTCCGCCTTGTAGCGCATGGCGGCGTCGTAGATCGGCAGCTCTTCCTTGGTGGGATAGTGGATCGTGTAGCCGCCGACGCGGCCGTTCGGCCCGAGCATGTGGTTCTTGAGGCGGATGTTGGCGAAGGTGCCGCGCATCATCACCTCGTGGTTGCCGCGCCGCGTGCCGTACTGGTTGAAGTCCGCCGGCTTGACGCCGTTGTCCATCAGGTACTGGCCCGCGGGCGAGGCGGCCTTGATCGAGCCGGCCGGCGAGATGTGGTCGGTGGTGATCTTGTCGCCGAGCAGGCCGAGGATGCGCGCGCCCTTGATGTCGCCGACCGCCGCCTTGTCCTTCTTCATGCCTTGGAAGTAGGGCGGGTTCTGGACATAGGTGGAGGCGCCGTCCCAGCCGTAGGTCTGGCCGGCGCCGGCGGCGATGCCCTGCCAGTTCTCGTCGCCCTTGAAGACGTCGGCGTATTTCTTCTTGAACAGATCGCGCGTCACGTAGCGCTCGATGAAGTCCTGGATCTCCCGGGTCGTCGGCCAGATGTCGCGGAGATAGACCGGCTTGCCGTCGCTGCCCGTGCCGAGCGGCTCCGTCGTCAGGTCGATCTGCACCGTGCCGGCCAGCGCATAGGCCACCACCAGCGGCGGCGAGGCGAGGTAGTTCGCCTGCACGTCGGGCGAGACGCGGCCCTCGAAGTTGCGGTTGCCCGAGAGCACCGCCGCGGCGATCAGGCCGTTGTCGTTGATCGCCTTGCTGATCTCTTCGGGCAGCGGGCCCGAATTGCCGATGCAGGTGGTGCAGCCGAAGCCCACGAGGTTAAAGCCGAGCGCATCGAGGTCCTTCTGCAGGCCAGCGTTGTCGAGATATTCGGCCACGACCTGCGATCCCGGCGCCAGCGAGGTCTTGACCCAGGGCTTCGACTTCAGCCCCTTGGCCGCCGCCTTGCGGGCGAGCAGGCCTGCGCCGATCAGCACCGAGGGGTTCGAGGTGTTGGTGCAGGAGGTGATCGCGGCGATGACCACGTCGCCATGGCCGAGGTCGAAGTTCTTGCCTTCGACCTTGACGCGGCGATGCATCTCGATCGCCTTCTGGTAGTCCGTCTCCATCGCAGCGGCGAAGCCCTTGCCGACGGATTCGAGGTCGATGCGGCCCTCCGGCCGCTTCGGGCCGGCCATCGAGGGCTTCACGGTGGAAAGGTCGAGCTCCAGCGTGTCGGTGAAGACGGGATCGGGCGCGCTCGCGGTGCGCCACAGGCCCTGCGCCTTGCTGTAGGCCTCGACCAGCGCGATGCGCTCGTCGGTCCGGCCGGACATCGTGAGATAGGCGATGGTTTCCGAGTCGACCGGGAAGAAGCCGCAGGTCGCGCCGTATTCCGGGCCCATGTTGGCGATGGTGGCCCGGTCCGCCAGCGTCATGTTGTCGAGGCCGGGACCGAAGAACTCGACGAACTTCGCGACCACGCCCTTCTTGCGCAGCATCTGCACGGCGGTGAGCACGAGGTCGGTGGCGGTGACGCCCTCCTTCAGCCGGCCGGTGACCCTGAAGCCGATGACCTCAGGGAGCAGCATCGACTGCGGCTGGCCGAGCATCGCGGCCTCGGCCTCGATGCCGCCCACGCCCCAGCCCAGCACGCCGAGGCCGTTGACCATGGTGGTGTGCGAGTCGGTGCCGACCAGCGTGTCTGGATAGGCGACCTCGACCATCTCTCCCGCCTTGTTCGGCTCCTGGTGGGTCCAGACGGTCTGGGCGAGATATTCGAGGTTGACCTGGTGGCAGATGCCGGTGCCCGGCGGCACGACGCGGAAGTTCTTGAAGGCGCCCTGGCCCCATTTCAGGAACTTGTAGCGCTCGAGGTTCTGCTCATATTCGCGCTTGACGTTCATCGCCAGCGCCTGCGGGTTGCCGAAGAAGTCGACCACCACGGAATGGTCGATCACGAGGTCGACCGGAACCAGCGGGTTGATCTTCTCCGGATCGCCGCCGAGCAGCTTCATGCCGTCGCGCATCGCTGCGAGATCGACCACCGCCGGCACGCCGGTGAAGTCCTGCATCAGCACGCGGGCGGGGCGGAAGCCGATCTCGGCCTCGGCCTTGCCCTTGGTCGAGAGCCAGGCGACGAAGGCCTCGATATCCTTCTTCGTGACGGAGCGGTCGTCCTCGTGCCGGAGCAGGTTCTCCAGCATGACCTTCATCGAATAGGGCAGGGCGGAGATGCCGGGCAGGCCGTTCTTCTCCGCATCGGGGAGCGAGAAATAGTCGTAGGTTTTGTCGCCCACCTTGAGTTGGCGGCGGCAATCGAAGCTGTCGAGCGAGGTCATCGGGCGATCCTGAGCACGGGTCCACTTGGGGCTGCGACGATGGAACGGGTGTGGGACCCGCAGCACCGAAGGGCCGAAGCGCCATGGCAGGCGCGCGCCGCTCGGGGGTGCCCGAAGCCCGCGCGGGAAATGCGCGCGGCGCAGCCGAGAGGCTGCATAGAACATTTCCAGATTGCAGGGTAGAGGGGAAGCGTTGCCATGGCGATGAATCATCCTCCCTCCGCCGCCGCGTCGATATCCCGGCTTTGCCTGTCCGTTGCCGATCTCGCCTGCCGGCGCGGCGAACGCCTGCTGTTCCGCGGGATCGGCTTCAGGCTGTCGTCGGGCGAGGCGCTGGTGGTCACGGGGCCGAACGGCGTCGGCAAGACCACGCTCCTGCGCGCGCTCGCCGGCTTCCTCCGGCCGGAGGCGGGAGCGATCGCGGTCGAGGGCGCGGGCGAGGATGCCGCCCTGCCGCAGCTCAGCCATTTCGTCGGTCACCGCGACGGGCTGCGCGGCGCGCTCACCGTGCGGGAGAACCTCGCCTTCGCGCCTGCACTGCTCGGTCCGCCCGGATTGGCGGCCGAGGAAGCCGCGGCTCGGCTCGATCTCGTTCGCCTGCTCGACCTGCCCGTCGGCGTGCTCTCCGCCGGCCAGCGCCGGCGTGCCGCGCTCGCCAGGCTGCTCGCGGCCCGCCGCCCGGTCTGGCTGCTCGACGAACCGACCTCGGCGCTGGACGCCGGCTCCCAAGCCTCGGTCGCCGCGCTGCTGGCGGAGCACGCGGCCGGCGGCGGCATCGTCGTCGCGGCCACGCATCTGCCGCTGGCGGTGCCGGGCCTGAGGGAGCTCAGGTTCGGGGCGGATGGGTCGTTCGCCCTGGGGGAAGCGGCATGAGCGTGGTGCGTGCTTCGAGACGCGGCTTCGCCGCTCCTCAGCATGAGGAGGTTTGTGCCTTGCACCACGATCCTCATCCTGAGGTGCGAGCCGAGGGCGAGCCTCGAAGGACGCACCACGCCGATGCCGGTGGAAGTCCTCCCCGATGACAGCCTTCCTCGCCATGCTGCGACGCGATCTCGCGCTCGCCGCCCGCATCGGCGGCGGGGCGGAGCTTGGCATCGTCTTCTTCCTGACTTTGGTCGCCATCGTTCCCTTCGCCATCGGGCCGGACCAGAACCTGCTCGGCCGCCTGGCGCCGGCGATCCTGTGGATCGCGGCGCTGCTCGCCACGCTGTTCGGCCTCGACCGGCTGTTCCAGGCCGACGAAGAGGAGGGGGCGCTCGATCAGTTCCTGCTCTCGGCCGCACCGCTGGAGCTGATCGTGCTGGCCAAATGCCTGGCGCATTGGCTGACCACGGGGCTCGTGCTCAGCCTGGCCGCGCCGCTCTTCGGGCTGATGCTGAACCTTCCCGCCGCGGCGATGCCCGCGCTTGTCGCCACCCTGCTCGCCGGCACGCCGGCCGTGACGCTGATCGGGGCCGTCGGCGCTTCGGTGACGGTGTCGCTGCGCCGTGGCGGGCTCCTCATGGCCGTGCTCGTTCTGCCGCTGACCGTGCCGACGCTGATCTTCGGCGTCGGCGCGGCGAGCGCGGCGATCGTAGGGCCTGCGCCCTTCGGCGCGCCGTTCCTGCTGCTGGTCGCGACCAGCCTCGTCGCGCTGGTGGTCTCTCCGCTGGCAGCGGCAGCCGCTATCCGTCAGCTGCGAGGTTGACCGGCTCGGCGGGGATTTCTCCGGCCGCCAGCCGCGCGGCCAGCGCGACCAGGCCAGGCGGCTCGACATGCTGCGGCAGAGCCGCGAGCTCCTCAACCGTGAACCAGCGCACCTCCATCACGTCGTCGTCCTCGCTGTCCGCCAGGAAGCCGGTATCGACGTAGGAATCCCGCGTCCGGACCACGAAGTAGCGCTCCACCACGCAGACCTTCTTGATGAAGAAGGTGACGTCCTCCTCGCGGAACGCCACCTCGGGGCCGATCGGCAGGTCGAGGCCCGTCTCCTCCATCAGCTCGCGCGCTGCGGCCTCGCGCGCCGTCTCTCCCGGCTCCAGCCCGCCGCCCGGCGTGAACCAGATGCTCTCGACGCCCTCGTAGGGCGGCGCGACGGGCGGCGTCGTGCGGTAACGGATCAGCAGCAGCCGGTTCTCGGGATCGAGCACGAAGAGCCGCGCCGTCGGCCGCTTCGGCAGCGTGCGCCTCATGCCGCGATCTCGGCGAGGCGCGCGAGATCGACGTTGCCGCCGCAGACCAGCACGCCGACGCGCTCGCCGGCGGATGGCCGATAGGCGCCGCACATCAGCGCCGCCAGCGCCGTCGCGCCGCCGGGCTCCGCCGCGATCCGCATCTGCGACCACAAGGCCTTCATCGCCTCGTGGATCGCTTCGTCCGGCACCAGCGCGACATGATCGACATGCGCTGCCGCCGCCGCATGCACCTTGGCGCCGACGTTGCGGGCGCCCAGCGAATCGGCCGCGATGCTCTCGACCGGCACGTCCACCGGCCCGCCCGCCTCCAGCGCCGCATGGAGCGCGCGCGAGCCCTCGGGCTCGACGCCGACGACCTTGGCCCGGCCCGCCAGCGCGATCGCCATTCCGGCGATCAAGCCGCCACCGCCCGTCGCCACCAGGACGGTGTCGAAGGGCGCGCGTACGGTCTGCTCCAGCCATTCCAGCGCCAGCGTGCCCTGGCCCTCGATGGTCGGCCAGGCGTCGAAGGCATGCACGCCATAGGCGCCGCTCTCCGCCTGATAGGCTTCGCAGAGCTCCAGCGCGTCGTTGTAGCGCTCGCCCTTCACCACCACCTCGGCGCCGAACTCGCGGATCTTGGCGACCTTGGCGGGCGAAGAGATCGCCGGCACGAAGATGCGCGCCTTGAGTCCGAGCGCCCGCGCCGCATAGGCCACCGCCGCGCCGTGGTTGCCGCCCGACGCCGCCGCCACGCCGGCCGGCGGGATGGCGGCCGAGGTCAGCGTGTTGAACGCGCCGCGCGGCTTGAACGAGCCCGCATGCTGGAAGAGCTCGAGCTTCAGCGAGAGCGGCCGTCCGATGCCGAAGGCGCCGTCGGGCAGGTCCATCGCCGGCGTGAGGCGGACATGCGGCCGGATGCGGCCGAGGGCGGCTTGGATCGACGAGGCGGTGACGGGGATGGTCATGATTGCCGGATTGCTAGCCTGATTCACGCCCAGATCGCCATCGGAATTCCATGCGAGTCGCGCTCCGGCTTCGCCGGGAAGCTCGTGGCCTGCCCCTTCGCCAGCTTCTCGGCCACGAAGGCGCAGGCGCATGCATCGATGAAGTCGTCGATGCCTACGCCCGGCGGCGGCTTGGTGTCGAGGAAGGCCTCGTCATAGCCGGCGGCCTCGCGCAGCAGCCGCTTGCGCTCGGCGATGCCGGGCTCGTGCACCGACGATTTCACCTTCTTGGGCTCGGCGAGCGGTGCGCCGCCGTTCATGCGCATGAAGGCGACCTCGGGATGGCATTCCTTGAGCAGGAGCAACAGCCCCGGATCCTCGCGCAGCAGCGCGTCGATCTGTCGGATCTTGGGGAAGAGGTGGAAGGCCTGGATCGATATCTTGCGCGGTGGGTCGGAGGTCGAAAGCGACGCCTCGCAGGCCGCATCGAAGTCCTCGGCGTAGACTGCGGACCGCGAGGGAATCGAGAAGACGCTCGACTTGCGCTCGCCGAGCAGCGGCCTCACCTCGGATTCCGGCCCGCGGCCGCCGGCGCCGACGCTCTCCGGCAGGCCGATCGGCATGTCGACGGCGATCATCGCCGGTACGCGCGGGTGTCGCAGCAGCGCCGCCATGTCGGGGCAGACCACGAATTCCGCCGGCCGCCGGCCCATGATATCCCTGAGCACCACGGCCCATCCGGGCGGGCAGCCATCCGCTCCCGCGACGAAAGTCGGCATTCGAACTCCCAGTTGAGCCGGGCCGCGGCGGTGGACGGCGCCGCCGGCGCCATGGCCTCTGCGCGCGCCTTATGCCAGAAGACGCCGCGCCATGACCAGACTCAGCCTGACCGCACCGGTGATCGCGCCGCCGAGATGACCCGACGCCTGCTCCGCACCGCCCTCTATGTGCCCGCCGGCAATGCCGCCGCCGTGGCGAAGGCCGCCTCGCGCGGCGCCGACCGGGTGATCCTCGACCTCGAGGATTCCGTCGCGCCCGAGGCCAAGGCCGAGGCGCGGCGCGGGCTTGCCGGTTTCGGCGGCGCGGGGCCGGTGGTGCGGGTCAACGCGCCCTCCACGCCCTGGCACGGCGAGGATATCGATGCGGCCGTGGCGGCCGGCGCCACCGCGATTCTCCTGCCGAAGGCTTCCGCTGCGGACGAGATCTGGGCTTTCCGCCGCGAGATCATGATCCGCCGCCCACCCGTGCCCGTCGCCGCCTGGGCGATGATCGAGACGGCGCGGGGAGTGCTCGCCGCCGCCGCCATCGCCGAGGCGCTGGGTCCGGATGGCGTGCTGGTGCTCGGCTTGAACGACCTCGCCAAGGAAACCGGCATGGCGCAGCTGCCCGGCCGCGCGCCGATGCTGCCGGTGCTGACCGCGGCAGTGCTGGCGGCGCGGGCGCATGGGGTCGGCATCCTCGACGGCGTCCACAACGACCTCGCCGACGAGGAGGGCTTCATACTGGAATGCCGCCAGGCCCGCGCCTTCGGCTGCGATGGCAAGACCGTCATCCACCCCAAGCAGATCGATCCGGCCAATGCCGTCTTCGGGCCGGCCGAGGCGGAGATTCGCGAGGCGGAGGCGATCGTCGCCGCCTTCGCGAGACCTGAGAACCGGGGCAAGGGCGTGATCGCGCTCGACGGCCGCATGGTCGAGCGGCTGCATCTGGAGATGGCGGAAGCGCTGCTCGTCAAGGCGGCGGCGATCGCGGGAAAGGACGCCTGATGTTCCTGGTATGCGGCGAGGCGGTGATCGATCTTTTCGAGGATCGCGGCTCGGACGGCGCCTTCCGGGCGCAGCCCGCGGGCTCCCCCTTCAACGTCTGCATCGGCCTGGCGCGGCTGGGCCTCAAGGCGGCGCTGGTCACCGGCCTCTCGCGGGACGCCTTCGGTGAGAGGCTGATCGCGGCCATGGAGCGGGAGGGTGTCGAATGGCGGCTCGCGCCGCGCACCGACCGGCCGACCATCCTCTCCTTCGTGCTGGTGAAGCCCGACGGCGGGCCGGACTACGCCTTCTACGGCGAACGGGGCGCCGACACCGACGTGACCGAGGCGTCCCTTCCCGCCGAGCTTCCCGCAGCGATCGGGGCGGTGCATGTCGGCGGCTTCCCCATGGCGGTGGAGCCCTCAAAGACGGCCTACGCCGCGCTGATCCGGCGCGAGGCCCCCGGCCGCTTCGTCTCGCTCGATCCCAACATCCGCGCCTCGCTGGTGGGCGACATGGCGGCCTGCGTGAGCCATTTCGAGTCGCTCTGCCCCTCGGCGGCGCTGATCAAGGCGAGCAGCGAGGACATCGCGCTCATGTATCCTGACGCCGAGCCGTCGGCGATCGCGGCGCGCTGGCGCTCGCTCGGCGCCTCGACGGTGGTCGTCACCGACGGGCCGAACGGCGCCAGGGCCTGGAACGCGGCCGGCGAGTCGGGCGTGCCCGGCCGGCCCGTCGAGGTCGTGGACACGGTCGGCGCGGGCGACAGCTTCATGTCGGCGCTGCTCGCGGGCCTCGCGGAGAAGGGCCTGGTCGATCGCGGCGCGCTCGCCGCCGCCCCCGCCGAGGCGCTCGCGCCGCTCCTCGCCTACGCCAACGCCGCGGCGGGCGTGACCTGCGGCCGGCGCGGCGCCGATCCGCCCACCCGCGCGGAGGTGCCCGCTGCATGGTGAGCGTGAAGCCAAAGCTTCTCTTCGTCGTGACGGAGGACTGGTTCTTCTGCTCGCATTTCAAGCCGATGGCGAGGGCCGCCCTGGCCGAGGGCTTCGATGTCGCCGTCGCCTGCCGGGTCAGGCTGCACGGCGCGGAGATCAAGGCGCTCGGCTGCCGCCTGCTGCCGCTGGAGAGCGACCGCCGGACGCTGAACCCGCTGGCGGTCGTCAGGTCCGTCGATGCGCTCCGCCGCCTGATGGAGGCGGAGGACCCGGCCATCGTCCATCTGATCGCACTGCGCTCGATGGTGGTCGGCGGCCTCGCCGCGCGGCTCGCCGGTATCGAGCGGCGCGTCCTGGCGCTGACCGGGCTCGGCTTCATCGGCGCCGATTCCAGCCGCAAGGCCCGCCTCGCGCGGCTTCTGCTCAAATCCTACGTCCGCTGGATCGCCGACGGGGCGCAGGCGCGTTTCCTCTTCGAGAACCGCAGCGACCCCCTGCTCCTCGGACTCGAGGCCGCGGATACAGGCAAGGTGACGATCGTCGGCGGCGCCGGCATCGATCCGCAGGCCTTCCTGCCCGCGCCGCTGCCCGAGCGTCCGCCGCTCAGGCTGGCGCTGGTGGCGCGCATGCTCTGGTCGAAGGGCGTCGACACCGCCGTCGCCGCCGTTTTGAAGGCGCGGGCGGAAGGGGCCGCGGTGACGCTGTCCCTCTACGGCGCGCCGGACTTCGACAATCCGCGCGCCATCCCGGAGACGCTGCTCCGGGAATGGCAGGCGATGCCTGGCGTCTCCTGGCATGGCCGCATCGGGCAGGACGAGGTGGCGGAGGTCTGGTCGCAGCACCACGCCGCCGTGCTGCCATCGCGCGGCGGCGAGGGTCTGCCGCGCACGCTCCTGGAGGCGGCCGCCTGCGGCCGCGCCATCCTGACGACCGACGTTCCCGGCTGCCGCGATCTCGTGCGCGGCGGGACGGAGGGGCTGATCGTGCCGCCCGACGATCCCGACGCGCTGGCCCGCGCCATCCTGGCGCTGGTCCGCGAGCCGACCTGGGTCAAGACCATGGGCGAGGCGGCGCGCGACCGCGTCATGGTCGGCTACACCGAGCAGGCGGTGGGCCGCACGGTGGTGCATCTCTACCGCTCGATGCTGAAGTGATCGCCGATCGGGCGGCCTTCATCCGGACCGAGACCCGCCTGCGCCCCGTGCCGCATGCGCCCGAGATCTCCCTCCACGTCGCCGACGAGGCCACGGCCCTCTGGTCGCGGACCGAGGAGGAGTTGGGCGAGATCGGTCTGCCGCCGCCCTTCTGGGCCTTCGCCTGGGCCGGCGGCCAGGCGCTCGCCCGCTACATCCTCGATCATCCCGAGATCGTGCGCGGGCGCGGCGTCCTCGATTTCGCCTCCGGCTCCGGGCTCGTGGCCATCGCCGCCGCCATGGCGGGCGCCGCGCGGGTGACGGCCGCCGAGATCGACGCCTTCGCGGCGGAAGCCATTCCGCTGAACGCCGCCGCTAACGGCGTGGGCGATCGGATCGAGGTGATTCTTGGCGACATCCTCGGCGAGGACCGGAGCTGGGACTGCGTGCTCGCCGGCGACATCTGCTACGAGCGCGGCGTGGCCGAGCGCGTGACGGCGTGGCTGCAGCGCCTGTCCGCGCGGGGCGCCGCCGTGCTGATCGGCGATCCCGGCCGGACCTACCTGCCGCGCACCGATCTCGAGGAGCTCGCGACCTACCAGGTGCCGACGACGCGGGAGCTCGAGGATCTGGAGATCAAGAAGAGCAGCGTCTGGCGCTTCAGGAACGTGATTCCCTCCCCTGCAATGGGAGGGTGAGGGAGGGGTGCGTCGTCGCTTTACGAAAACTGACCCCACCCGGCCTCCCCCTTGCAGGGGGAGGGGATTAGACTGTGTCCCTCAGCGCCGCGAGCTCCGACGGATGGCGCAGCAGATAATGCCGCAGCCAATAGGCGTAGCGCTCCGGCCGCCCGGCGGCATCGGCGATCAGCTCCGGCAGCGGCATCAGCGCCGTCTCGCTCGCCTCCTCGGGGTTGAGCGCCAGCCCGCCGTCGAAGCGGCCGCCGTAGACATGCACCAGTTCGTTCTCGGTGAGGCCGTTCTCGAAATCGGTGCGGTAGCGCGCCTCGAAGCCATGGACCAGCGCCGCCGAAGCGCCCAATTCCTCGCCGAGCCGGCGCGCCGCGGCGGCGGCGGTGTCCTCCCCAAGGCGGGGATGCCCGCAGCAACTGTTCGCCCAGAGGCCGGCCGAATGGTATTTCCCCGCGGCGCGCCGCTGCAGCAGCACCGCGCCATCGTCGTCGAAGAGGAATATCGAGAAGGCCCTGTGCAGCAGCCCCTCGCGATGCACGGCTAGCTTGCCGCCTTCGCCGATGGCGCGGTCCTCCTCGTCCACGAGGATCAGCACGTCCTCGGCCGCCTCGGGGGCGGACGCGCCCCGCGCTTCGGCCGGCGAATGGGTGAGAACCTGTCCGATCATGGGAACGATGCTTTCCGGCGGATGATTGACTTCAGGGTAGCGCGCATGATGCACTGCATCAACGCAGCAAGCGCGGCTGGGCATGCCGCAGGGAGATGCTGATGAGAAGCCTCATGTTCGCCGCAGCCGCCTTTTCCGCCGTTTTGGCTTTCTCCGCCGCCGCGCCGGCCGCGGCGCAGGAGACGAAGCTCGCCATCGGCATCTCGGGATGGACCGGCTTCGCGCCGCTCACCTTGGCGAAGGAAGCCGGGATCTTCAAGAAGAACGGCCTCAATGTCGACGTGAAGAAGATCCCGCAGGCCTCGCGTCATCTCGCCATCCTCTCCGGCGACATCCAATGCGCCGCCACCACCGTCGAGACCTGGATCGCCTGGAACGCCAACGGCGTGGCGACGAAGCAGATCTTCCAGCTCGACAAGAGCTACGGCGCCGATGGCATGGTGGTGAGGGGCAACATCGCCTCGATCAAGGACCTCAAGGGCAAGACGGTCGCAGCCTCGCCGCCCGGCACCGCGCCCTATTTCACGCTCGCCTGGTTCCTGAAGGAGAACGGCATGTCCGTGAAGGACGTGACGGTGGTCAACCTCGAGCCCGGCCCCGCGGCGCAGGCCTTCATCGCCGGGCAGAACGACGCGGCCATGACCTACGAGCCCTATCTCTCCTCGGTGCGCGCCGCGCCGCAGGCCGGCAAGATCATCGCCACCACGCTCGATTATCCGATGGTGATGGACACCTTCGGCTGCACGCCCGATTTCCTCGCCAAGAACGAGAAGGCCGCCAAGGCGCTGGCCGACAGTTATTTCGAGGCCGTCGAGATGATCGCGAAGGAGCCGGCGAAGGCCAATGAGATCATGGGCGCCGACGTCAAGCAGACCGGCGCGCAGTTCGCCGAGAGCGCCAAGTACCTGCGCTGGCAGGACAAGGCCGCCAACAAGGCCTTCTTCGCCGGCCCTCATGCCGAGTTCTCGGCCAAGGCGGCGGATCTGCTTTTGGAGCTCGGCATCATCAAGCAGAGGCCGGACATGGCAGGGCTCGCGGATACGCGGTTCATCCAGTAGCTGCGGGGCACTCCTTCTCCCCTTGCGGGAGAAGGTGGTCGGCGGATGCCGACCGGATGAGGGGTATGGCGCCAGCCAGACCCCGGTTCCGTAGGCTGAACCGTACAATATCTTGCTCCGCAATACTCCTCATCCGACCCTCGCTGAAGCGAGGGCCACCTTCTCCCGCAGGGGGAGAAGGGATAACCGGAGGTCCATGCGCCCCCTCCAACCCGTCTCGCCCACCGCGAAGATCGCCCTCGGCCTCGCCTTCTTCGTGCTGTTCTTCGCGGCCTGGGCCTTCGCGACGCTGGGCGGCTACGTGCCGCGCATCTTCCTCGCCGATCCGCTGACCATGCTTTCGGACGGCTGGACGCTGCTCACCCGCTTCGGCTTCGCCAAGGACATCGCGGTCACGATCTGGCGCGTGGTCGGCGGGTTCGTGCTGGCGGCCCTGGTCGCCGTGCCGATCGGCATCCTCATGGGAGCCTACAAGCCGGTCGAGGCTTTCCTGGAGCCCTTCGTCTCCTTCGCGCGCTACCTGCCCGCCTCCGCCTTCGTGCCGCTGCTCATCCTCTGGGCCGGCATCGGCGAGACGCAGAAGCTGCTCGTCATCTTCATCGGCTCGGTCTTCCAGATCGTGCTGATGGTGGCTGTCACGGTGGGAGGAACGCGGCGCGATCTCGTCGAGGCCGCCTATACGCTCGGCTCCGGCGACGGCGGCGTGGTGCGCCGCGTGCTGATCCCGATGAATGCGCCGGAGATCGCCGAGATCCTGCGCCTCGTGCTCGGCTGGGCCTGGACCTACGTGATCGTGGCGGAGTTCATCGGCTCCTCCGAAGGCATCGGCCACATGATCCTCGCCAGCCAGGCGCTGCTCGCCACCGGCAACATGATCTTCGGCATCATCGTCATCGGGCTCATCGGCCTCGTCTCGGACTACGCCTTCAAGACGCTGAACCAGCGCCTCTTTCCGTGGCGGCTGGCGTGACCTTGCGCGAACTCGAGGTCGTCGCCCTGGTCCACCCGGTCCCGCAGGCGGGTCTCGCGGCAGGCGAGCGGGGCACGGTCGTGACGGTGCTGGGCGATGGCGAAGCCTGCATCGTCGAGTTCGTGAATGCGGAGGGCCGCACGACCGCGATCGAGACCATTGAGGCCTCCGGCCTGCGTCCGGTCCTTGCGGAAGAACTCGCCAGAGGCAAGGCGCCATGACCTCCGCTGCGCTCCAGATCGCGAACGTCTCCCGCATCTTCCCCGGCCAGCGCGGCGCCCCGCCCGTCACGGCGCTGCAGCCGACGACGCTCGCCATCCAGGCGAACGACTTCATCACCATCCTCGGCCCATCCGGCTGCGGGAAGTCGACGCTGCTCCGGATCGTCGCCGGGCTCGACGCGCCGACGAGCGGCGAGGTGCGGCTGAACGGCAGGCCCGTCACGCGCCCCGGCGCCGATCGCGGCATGGTCTTCCAGAGCTACACGCTCTTCCCCTGGCTCACCGTCGCCGAGAACATCGCCTTCGGCCTGAAGGAGAGAGGCATAGCGGCGGCCGAGCAGAAGGAGATCGTCGCGGCCTATGTCGCCAAGGTGGGGCTCAGAGGCTTCGAGAACCATTGGCCGAAGCAGCTCTCCGGCGGCATGCAGCAGCGCACCGCCATCGCCCGCGCGCTCGCCAACGATCCAGCGATCCTCCTGCTCGACGAGCCCTTCGGCGCGCTCGACAACCAGACGCGCGGCCTGATGCAGGAACTCCTGCTCGGCATCTGGGAGCGCGAGCGCAAGACGGTGCTCTTCGTCACCCACGACATCGAGGAAGCGATCTTCCTCGCCAACCGCTGCCTGGTGATGACGGCGCGCCCCGGCCGCATCAAGCTGGACCTCGCCATCGACCTGCCGCACCCCCGGCACTACCGGATGAAGACCTCGCCTGAGTTTTCAGCGCTCAAGGAGCGGCTGACCGAGGAGATCAGGGCGGAGGCCGTGATCGCGGCGGAGGGGCATTGACGGCTTGGTGCGTGCTTCGAGACGGCGCGTTCCGCGCCTCCTCAGCATGAGGGGGCTTGGTGTTGGGAGCTCCCAACGGTCCTCATCCTGAGGAGCCGCCGCAGGCGGCGTCTCGAAGGACGCACGACAGCGACGAGGTCTTTCACCCCGGCCAGTACTGATACAGCCAGCTCTCGGTCAGCACCCGATCGCCCGCCCTGAGGAAGCAGCGCATCTCCACGGGCTCCGCGCCTTCGGCGGTGAGATCGAACTGCGCCCGCCAATGTCCGGGCACATCGTTCGGCACGGCCTCCGTGAAGACATAGGAGAACGAGCCGCGCGAGGCCGAGAGCACCACCTCCGGCTTCACGCCGAAGGGTATGTCCTCGAGCGGCTTGCCCTTGAACTCGACCATGAACTTGCGCACGCCCTGCGGCCGCACCGTGCCGGGCTGCCCGCCATTGCCGAGCCTTGTGGCGACGCAGCGCGCCAGCGGGCCGGGCTCAGGCGCATCCGATCGCCAATGCGTGCGGTAGGCGAAGCGGAAGGATTGGCCGGCGCGGACGGGCTCCGCCGGCACCCAGGCCGCCACGATGTTGTCATGGATCTCGTCGTCGGTCGGGATCTCGATGAGCTGCACCGCGCCCTTGCCCCATGCGCCTCGCGGCTCCACCCAGAGCGAGGGCCGGCGCTCGTAGAAGACGCCGTCCTGATAGTGGTCGAAGAGCCGGTCGCGCTGCAGCAGGCCGAAGCCGCGCGGGTTCTCGTCCATGAAGGAGGAGGCGATGGTGCGGCGCGGGTTGTTCAGCGGCCGCCAGATGCGCTCGCCCGCGCCGGTCCAGATCGCGAGGCCGTCGGAATCATGCACCTCCGGCCGCCAGTCGATCGCGGTCGGTTTGATCGTCTCCGAGTACCAGAACATCGAGGTCAGCGGCGCGATCCCGAGCCGCTCGATGTCGCGGCGGATGAAGAGATGCTTCTCGACATCGATGGTGACGCCGCGTCCGCGCGTCATCACGAAGCGATAGGCGCCGGCGAGGCTCGGCCCGTCGAGCAGGCAATAGGCCGTGACGCTGTCGCCCGGCCCGCTCTCCAGCCAGACATGCGTGAAGTCGGGAAATTCCTCCGGCTTTCCGCCCACGGCGGCGTCCACCATGATGCCGCGCGCCGAGAGGCCGTACTGGAACTCGTCGCCGATGGCGCGGTAGTAGGAGGCGCCGAGGAAGGCGACCCAGTCGTTCGTCCGCCACGGCAGATCCTTGCCCTGCCAGCCCACGGTCGGCGCTCCGTCGCCGATCCGTCCGCCCGGCGTCATGGCTTCCTGGAAGCGGAAGCCGGCGAAGCCCGCGCCCCTGGGCAGCCGATGGGCGATCGAATCGGGCGGCATGTCGAAGTAATCCTCGCGGTAGAGGATCTCCCGCGCTTCGCCGCCGCTCACGACATGGATGCGCTGCGGCTTCTTGAAGTAGCGGCCGAGGTGGAAGAAAGTCGCGGGAAAGCGGCCCTGCGGCGCGCCGGGCTGCGCGCTTGCGAATAGCGCCCGTTCCGGCTTGAAGCGGATCTTGCCATGGGCGTCGTAGTCGATCCGCTCCAGCACGTCCGCGGCCGGCACCGGCGGCGCTTGATACGGAGCGGCGGCGGTCGCCCTCGCGCGGGCGACCAGCGCCTCGAATGAGAAAACTTGCGCCGGGCCGAGCTCCAGACCCGGAGACTGGGCCAGAACCGGTCCGCCGGCGAACGCCGCGGCGGCTGAGAGCGCCAGCAGGCTGCGGCGATCGATGTCGTGGTCGGTTGCGCCTGGCTCGGTCGGCATGTCCTCGCTCACCCCTTTCGGTCGTCGCGGCCATATAGGCGGCAACCTGAATGAAGTCGAACCGTCGGAGCTGTCATCGCGCCGCCGCGTTCTTCGCCTTTCCGATCAAGCCGGTCATGGCCGACGATCCACGCCTCCTCAGCATGAGGAGGTTCGATGGACCCTGGAAGGAAGCGCCTCGGAGAATTCGCCAGTCGGCCTGTAAGCCGGGTTCTGTAGGGCCGGGTTTCCCCGACGTGACGGCCATTCATCTGCGGCGGCGCTTGCGCGACGCCTGATGCAACCAACCCGGACGGCGGCCTGGAGCCGAGGCTCGCCTTCCTTGCGGAGGGCATGCCGTCCCTATTCGGTCTTGCTCCCGGCGGGGCTTGCCTGGCCGGTCCCGTCGCCGGGCCCGCGGTGCGCTCTTACCGCACCTTTTCACCCTTACCCCCGCGTCGGTCCCGAAGGGCCGATCGCGGAGGCGGTATATCTCTGTGGCGCTGTCCCTGGGGTCGCCCCCGGCGGCCGTTAGCCGCCGCCGTGTCTCCATGGAGCCCGGACTTTCCTCCGGGGTCTCCCCCGGCGGCCGTCCGGCCGACTGGCGGGGCGGGGGTAGGCCGGATGGGGGGAAGGGTCAAGCGTTCTGGCGGTGACTTGCAAGCGTCGGCGGGCGTGCCCCTCATCTGTCTTCTCCCCGTATCCAGATGGGCCTGCCCCATCTGGACACGATATTTGCCCAACATGGGCAGGCCCATGTTGGGTGGCGGGGAGAAGAACGCTCTCAATCGCCGGCGATCCAAGCTGAGGCTCGTTCCTCTCCCCGTTCTTGCGGGGAGAGGTGAGGTGAGGGGCAGCGCCGACGCTTGCCCCCGCGCCCGCCATCGGCCATGACGAGGCCTCATGAACACCGAAGACGTCCTCGCCGAATTCCGCGCCGCCGGAGCCCTGCTCGAGGGCCATTTCATCCTCTCCTCGGGGCGGCGATCCCCCGTCTTCCTGCAGAAGATGTTCGTCTTCCAGGATCCCGAGCGCACGGCCCGGCTCTGCAAGGCGCTGGCGGAGCAGATCACCAAGCGCTTCGGCCGCATCGACGTCGTGGTCTCGCCCGCGGTCGGCGGCATCGTGCCGGGTTACGAGACGGCGCGGCATCTCTCCGCCAAGGCGATCTTCGTCGAGCGGGAGAACGGCGCGTTCAAGCTCCGGCGGGGCTTCGAGATTCCGCCCGGCGCGCGCGTGCTGATGGTCGAGGACATCATCACGACCGGCCTCTCCTCGCGCGAATGCCTTGACGCCATCCGCGCATATCCCGGCGAGATCGTCGGCGCCGCCGTGCTGATCGACCGCTCCGCCGGCAAGGCGGATATCGGCGTGCCGCTGGTGGCGCTCGCGAGCTATTTCGTTCCCGATTACGCGCCCGACGAGGTGCCCCCGGAGATGGCATCGCTGCCCGCGGTGAAGCCCGGGAGCCGCGGGCTGTGAGGCGCCCATGATGGCCATCCAATGATCCTCGGCATCGGCTCCGATCTCTGCGACATCCGCCGCATCGAGCGGACGCTGGCGCGCCACGGCGAGCGCTTCACGCAGCGCATCTTCACCGATCTGGAGCGGGCCAAGGCGGAGCGGCGCGGCCCGGCGCGCGCCGCCACCTACGCCAAGCGCTTCGCCGCCAAGGAGGCCTGCGCCAAGGCGCTGGGCACCGGCATGCGCGCCGGCGTCTTCTGGCGCGACATGGGCGTGGTCAACGCCCGCTCCGGCCAGCCGACGATGCGCCTCACCGGCGGCGCTGCCGAGCGGCTGGCGGCCCTGACGCCGCCCGGCCACCACGCGGTGATCCACCTCACCATCACCGACGAGCACCCCTATGCGCAGGCCTTCGTGGTGATCGAGGCGCGCGAGGAGTGAGGCGCGGACCTCCGGCCGCGAGAGGTGGAAAGCCAGTGCGCCATTGCTCCGCCGCGGGCCGGTCGCTATATCCGCGCGAACCAGCGGCCCGCCCCTCCCCGAAAGCATGATCCCTTGACCACCAAGATCGAGCAGAAGCAGGACGGCCTGTGGGAGACGGTGAAGATCGTGGCGCAGGCGCTGCTGATCGCGCTCGTCGTCCGCACCTTTCTGTTCCAGCCCTTCAACATCCCCTCGGGCTCGCTGATTCCGACGCTGCTGATCGGCGATTATCTCTTCGTCTCGAAATACAGCTACGGCTATTCGCGCCACTCCTTCCCTTTCAGCGCCGCGCCCTTCTCCGGGCGCGTCCTCGGCTCGGAGCCGAAGCGCGGCGACGTCGCGGTGTTCAAGCTGCCCTCCGATGGTTCGACAGACTACATCAAGCGGGTCATGGGCCTCCCCGGCGACCGCATCCAGGTGATCCAGGGCGTGGTGCACATCAACGGCACGGCGGTGAAGGAGGAGCGAATCGGCGAGGAGCCGATCGACCTCGGCGCCGGCTACCGCGGGCGCGCCGTCGCCTATTGGGAGACTTTGCCCAACGGCGTGCGCCACCGCATCCACAAGATCAGCGACGGCCGCGGCGTCTTCAACAACACGGCGGTCTACACCGTGCCGGCCGGCCATTTCTTCATGATGGGCGACAACCGCGACAACTCGACCGACAGCCGCGACCCTTCCGTCGGCTACGTTCCCTTCGAGAACTTCGTCGGCCGCGCCGAGATCATCTTCTTCTCGATCGACGAGCGCTCCTCCGCCTGGCAGATCTGGAACTGGCCCTGGGCGCTGCGCGTCGATCGCATGTTCAGCCGCATCCGCTAGCCGATGAAGGCGGTTCGCGATCTTGACGCGCTGCAGGCGCGCCTTGGCCATCGCTTCCGCGACATCGCCCTGCTCGACCAGGCGCTGACCCATGTCTCCAGCATCGCCGCCGGGGCTCCTCGCACCGCGAGCTACCAGCGGCTCGAGTTCCTCGGCGACCGGGTGCTCGGCCTCGCCATCGCCGAGATGCTCTCCGCCGCCTTCCCCGGGGCCGAGGAGGGTGAGCTGTCGCTCCGCTCCTCGGAGCTTGTCCGCAAGGAGACCTGCGCCGAGGTGGCGGGCGGCTGGAACCTTGGCCCCAACATCCGGCTCGGCGGCGGCGAAGCGCAGTCCGGCGCGCGCAAGCGCCTGTCGATCCTCGGCGACGCCTGCGAGGCCGTGATCGGCGCCGTCTTCCTGGACGGCGGCTATGCCGCGGCGCGGGCGGTGGTCGAGGCCGCCTGGCGCGACCGCATGCTGCAGCCCTCCGCCGACCGCCGCTCGCCCAAGGCCGAGCTGCAGGAATTCACGCAGGCGAGAGGCCTCGGCCTGCCGGTTTATCGCGAGGTGGCGCGCTCGGGCCCCCCTCACCGCATGACCTTTTCGATCCTCGTCGAGGCGCCGCCCTTGGGCAGCGCCGAGGGCCTTGGCAGCTCGAAGCGCGAGGCCGAGCAGGCGGCGGCCGCCGCGCTGCTGGCGCAAGTGTCCGGGCGGATCGCCGCCGCGTCCCTGAGCGAGGCCCTGTGAGCGGCGGCGCGGAGGATACGGCGGCCGGCTTCGTGGCGCTGATCGGCGCGCCGAACGCCGGCAAGTCGACGCTGCTGAACGCGCTGGTCGGCGCCAAGGTCTCGATCGTCTCGCGCAAGGTGCAGACGACGCGGGCGCAAGTGCGCGGGATTGCGCTGATCGACCGGACCCAGATCGTCTTCGTAGACACGCCCGGCATCTTCCGGCCGAAGCGCCGGCTCGACCGCGCCATGGTCGACAGCGCCTGGGGCGGCGCATCCGACGCCGACCTGGTGGCGCTGCTCGTCGACGTCAGGAAATGGGACGAACCGGAGACCGCTGCCATCCTGGAGCGGCTGGCCGAGGCGAGGCAGCCGAAGGCGCTGATCCTCAACAAGGTCGATACGATCGACAAGCCGAAGCTGATGGAGATCGCGGCGGCGCTGAACGAAAGGGCGCGCTTCGACGCCACCTTCATGATCGCGGCGCTCACCGGCTACGGCGTCAGGGACATGGCGGCCTGGATGGCGGCGCGCATGCCGAAGGGCCCCTGGCTCTACCCCGAGGACCAGATCTCCGACGCGCCGCTCAGATTCCTCGCCGCCGAGATCACGCGCGAGAAGCTATTCGAGCGGCTGCACGACGAATTGCCCTACCGCTCAACGGTGGAGACCGAAACCTGGGAGACGCGCAAGGACGGCTCGGTGAAGATCGACCAGACGATCTACGTGGAGCGCGAGGGCCAACGGAAGATCGTGCTCGGCGAGGGCGGATCGACGATCAAGGCCATCGGTCAGGCGGCGCGGCGCGAGATCGCCGAGGCGGCCGAGGCCAAGGTGCATCTCTTCCTCTTCGTGAAGGTGCGCGAGGACTGGGGCGACGACCCCGAGCGCTACCGCGAGATGGGGCTGGAATTTCCGCGGGAGTGAGGGGTGGATCGGGGAGGTTGGCGGGCGTGCCCCTCTTCTGTCTTCTCCCCGTGAACACGGGTAGAAGAACGCTCGTTTGTATTGGCACTGCAAATTGAACCACGTTCCTCTCCCCGCATATAGCGGGGAGAGGTTAGGTGAGGGGCAGCGCCGACGCCAGCCGACCCACACCCCACGCCATTTCGGCCTTCCGCCCCCGCGCCCCATCCGCTATAGCGCCCCCGCCCTAGTCCCGGAGCCCGCCATGGCCATCACGCTGCCCGACGTCCACACCCAGGCGGAGACGCTGGTCCAGGCGCTGCCGCATCTGCAGGAATACGACCAGACCATCGTCGTGGTGAAGTATGGCGGACACGCCATGGGCGACAAGGCGGCGGCCGAGGATTTCGCCGAAGACATCACGCTCCTGGAGCTTGCCGGCGTGAAGCCGATCGTCGTGCATGGCGGCGGTCCGCAGATCGGCCGCATGCTCGAAAAGCTCGGCATCAAGAGCGAATTCCAGGCCGGCCTGCGCGTGACCGACCAGGCCACCGTCGAGGTGGTCGAGATGGTGCTGGCTGGGTCCATCAACAAGCAGATCGTCGGCTGGATCGGCGCCGAGGGCGGCAAGGCCGTCGGCCTCTCGGGCAAGGACGGCAACATGGTCGTCGCCGAGAAGGCAAAGCGGACGGTGAAGGACCCCGATTCGCTGATCGAGCGCGAAATCGACCTCGGCTTCGTCGGCGAGCCCAAGACGGTGAACACCGAGGTCCTGGATAGCGTCCTCAAGGCCGAGCTCATCCCGGTGCTGGCGCCCGTCGCCACCGGCGAAGACGGAGCCACCTACAACGTCAACGCCGATACCTTCGCCGGCGCCATCGCCGGCGCCATGAAGGCCAAGCGCCTGCTGCTGCTCACCGATGTCCCCGGCGTGCTCGACAAGAACAAGAACCTTCTTCCCGAGCTGACCGTCGAGGATTGCCGCCGGCTCATCGCCGACGGCACCGTGACCGGCGGCATGATCCCCAAGATCGAGACCTGCATCTACGCCATCGAGAAGGGCGTCGAGGCGGTGGTCATCCTCGACGGCAAGGTGCCGCATGCGGTGCTCTTGGAGCTGCTGACCGACCACGGCGCGGGGACGATGATCCGCGCCTGACGATGCGCTGTCATTCCGGGGCGACCGCCCTTCGATAAGCTCAGGATGAGGGCTCGGCCGCGCCGCCCCGGAATGACAAGGTTAACCAACTCATGGTGTTCTGACGCCGGGGCCCCTATCTAGGGCGGCCCGGAGACAGCATGACCACGCATGACAAGACGCTGCTGACGCAAGCCGGCGACCGCCAGATCGCCGCCGCCTTCAGCCATGTCGACACCTGGGTCTTCGACCTCGACAACACGCTCTATCCGCCCGATTCGCCCCTCTGGCCGCAGATCGACGACCGCATCACCGCCTATGTGATGGAGCTCTACGGCGTCGACGGACTGACCGCGCGGGCCATGCAGAAGCATTTCTACGAGCGCTACGGCACGACGCTCAGGGCGCTGATCGACGAGGGCCACACCGACCCGGAAGAGTTCATGGATTTCGTGCATGACATCGACCGCAGCGGCATCGTCGTGAACCTGAGGCTCGGCGAAGCCTTGGCGAGGCTCCCCGGCCGTCGGCTGATCCTCACCAACGGCTCGCGCAAGCACGCCGAGGCGACGGCGGCGGCCCTCGGCATCCTCGAGCATTTCGACGCCATCTTCGACATCAAGGCCGCCACCTATATTCCGAAGCCGCGGCCCGAGGCCTTCCAGCTCTTCTTCGAGCTGCATGGCGTCGATCCCTCCCGGGCGGCGATGTTCGAGGATCTCGTCAAGAACCTGCGCGTCCCGCACGAGGCCGGCATGAAGACGGTGCTGATCGTGCCGAAGCAGGGCGGCGCGGACCTGCGCGACGAATGGGAGCGCCGCCAGGTGGCGCCGCCCTACGTCGAATACGTCACCGAGGACATCGCCGGCTTCCTCGACCTCGCGGCGGCCGCGCCGCTGGAAACGCGCCGCGAATGAGGACTTGCGTCGGCTGCCGACCTTTGGCATAGAGCCGCGACCCGGCGGCGGGTCGCCTTTCCAAGGCGCGACCTGCCGGCCATCGGATGCGGGAGTAGCTCAGGGGTAGAGCACAACCTTGCCAAGGTTGGGGTCGAGGGTTCGAATCCCTTCTCCCGCTCCAATTTTGGGTGCTGTCCCGATGCGTGGTGCAGTATCTGGTCACAACGGATTTGCCGACGGATAAGGTCAGTCGTTCGTCAGTCTCCACGGCGGGCAAGCTGACGAGGGCATTGTCGCTCATCAGCGCGCTATGCTGCGCCGGGAAGCTCGCCGCCAGCTGATGCTGTCAGCCGCAGACGTAGCGTTTGAGCATCATTCCCGGGTCATAGACTGGCCGGTCGGTCGAAGCAGGCTGCACCCGCTCGAAGCCGAGCTCTGCCAGATCAAGCTCGTCGACAAAGGCGTCGATCACCCGGACCGTATCGTCCGCGTCGACATAATCCTGACGGCAGGCCGGGAGCAGTGAGGACTGGTGGCGGTCAGCCGCTTCGATGAAACGTCCCATCCGGCATCTCCGAAGCAGTCACCGGAGCATAGCAGGGGGGGGTCACACACCCTCCGCCCCGAAACGGACCCCATACTGGCGATCACCTTATGCCGGCTATCGGCAAGGTCGCCGATAGGACGTGCGATTTCGGGCGCTGCCGGCGACTACCTGACTTCCTGCAAGCGGAGGGGACGACTCAGGCGACCTCGCAGATGTCGAGGATCGTCAGCATGTAGATCCTGATCATGTCGAGGAAATCGCGGATGTCGACGCGTTCGTCGGGCATGGTGTTGTAGCGGCCGCCGGGTCCGCAGACGATGCCCTCCATGCCTGCCTCCGCATAGAGATGGCCGGCATCGGTGCCGAAGAAGCCCGGGGGCTTGATCGCCCCCGTGGGTTGCTTCTCGCCACGCACCGCCTCGTAAGCCGCATTGATGGTCTTCACGATGCGCGAGTCCTTGGCGACCTGGAAAGCGGGCATGGACTGATGCCCCTCCTTTTTCTCGATCCGGATCGTCGTCTTCAAGCCTGGGAAGCGGCCCTCCAGCGCCGCCAGTTCGCGCCTCATATCGGCGAGTGCGCCCTCCTGGGTCTGGCCGGGAGCGAAGCGGCCGGAGCCCTTGAGCTTGCAATAATCGGCGACCTGCGGCGCCCGCCACTCATGCAGTTCCTTGCCGAGCGCGCCATGCATCACGCCGACATGGACGCGGTTGATCGACTCATGCTCGGGCGAGGGCGCGCCCGAGAAGGTCATCGCGTTCAGGCGCGGGACGAGGTCGCAAGCCGCCATGATCGCGTCGACCGCCTGTTCGCGCTTCGACAGGTGGCGTGTGTTGCCGATCAGCTCGATGATGAAGGAGAAGGCGCAGGCATGCATCGTCACGGCCTGCAGGTCGGTCGGCTCGCTGTTGACGAAATAATCGGCACGGATGCCATTGCGAATCGCCGCCACGGTGCCGACGCCGCCCTGCAGTTCGCCGACGACGAAGGTCAGGATGACGTCACCCTTCAGCTTCACGCCGGCGTCGATCAGCGTCTTGACCGCGCAGAAATAGGCCGCATCGCCAGCCTTCATGTTGGAGACGCCGATGCCGTAGATGAACTTGTCATCGACGAGGCCGCCCCAGGGATCGACCGTCCAGCCTTCGGTCGCGGGGTTGGTGTCGAGATGGCCGTTGAACAGGAGGCTCTTACCGCCGCCTACGCCTTTCCAGCGGCCGATCGCATTGGCGCGGCGGCCTTCGTCGAAGGCTTGCGCCTCCGCATCGAGGCCCATCGCCTTCAGCTGATCGACGACATGATGGACGAGCACCTTCTCGCCGTCGGTCTCCGAATAGCTCTTGTGCTTGGCCCAGTCCGACAGGAGGGCCAGGCAGGCCTTCTCGTCGATGGCATGGATCAGGTCGCGCGGATTCATGGATTGTGCCTCTCGGGTCAGGCGGCCGCCGTGGCCGGTGCGGGCACGGCGTCGAGAAGGGAGCGGGTATAGGAGTGCAGGGGGCCGGTCTCTAGCGCGGCGATATCGACGAGATCGACGAGGTCACCCCGGTACATCACAGCGATCCGATGGGCGATCTGGCGCACCAGATTGATATCGTGGGTGATGAAGAGATAGGCCGTGCCGAAGCGCTTCTGCAGATCGACGAGCAGCTCGATGACCGAGGCCTGCACCGAGACGTCGAGTGCAGAAGTGATCTCATCGCAGATCACGAGTTTCGGCTTCGACGCGAAGGCCCGCGCGATGGCAACGCGCTGCTTTTCGCCGCCTGAGAGCTGGTGAGGATAACGCTCGGCGAATGAGGCGGGCAGGCGCACCTGCTCGAGCAGTTCGCCGATCGCCGCCGCGTTCCGTCGGGCTCCGGGCTCGCCGTAGAGCGCTAGCGGACGGGACAGGATTTCCCGGACGCGCTGGCGCGGGTTGAGCGATGAATCGGGATGCTGGAAGATGATCTGCACATCGCGGCGATAATCGCGTCCCATGTCGGACACGCCGGTGATGGCCCGTCCGGCGAAATGCAGTGTCCCCTCGAACCGGTTCAGCCCGGTCATCGCCTTCGCGAGCGTCGACTTGCCCGATCCGGATTCGCCGACGATGCCCAGGATCTCGCCGGGCATGATGGACAGGCTGATGTCGCGATTGCCGGTGAATTGCGTGTTCCGGCGGCCGAGCAGGCGCCCGAGAAACGGCTCCCGCCCGTAGTGGACGCTCACCTGATCGACATCGACGAGCGCTTTGGCATTCAGCGGGGCTTTCGTTCCGACCAGCCTGCGCTCGGGACGCGGCACGGCGGCGAGAAGCATCCTGGTGTAGTCGTCGCCGGGCCGGGCGAAGACGTCACCGACGGTCCCCTGCTCGACGATCCTGCCGCGATGGATCACCGCCACCCTGGCCGCGATCTGCGAGACCAGGGCGAGGTCATGCGAAATATAGAGCGAGGCGACGCCCGTCTCTTCCTGCAGCTCTCTGAACAGGTCGATGATCTGGCGGGCCGTGATCACGTCCAGCGCCGTCGTCGGCTCGTCGAAGATGATGCATTCCGGCTGGCAGGCGAAAGCCGTCGCGATGACGACGCGTTGCTTCTCGCCGCCCGAGGCTTCGTGCGGATAGCGCCGCATCATCTCGCTCGGCAGTTTCAGCCCCACGCGGGCGAGGCGGTCCTCGCCCTCAACCCAGGCCTGCGCGCGGGTGAGGCCGCGATGGCGCACGAGCACTTCCGCGAGCTGCTCGCCGAGCGGCAGCGTCGGGTTGAGCGAGGTGCTGGGATCCTGGAACACCATGCCGATCCGCTTGCCGCGGATCGCGCCGATCTCGGCCTCCGGCGCGTTTCTCAGATCCTGTCCGGTCAGCCGGATCACGCCTGACTCGCGGGCGCTGTCCGGCAGGTAGCGCATGATCGCCCAGGCGAGCGATGTCTTGCCCGACCCGGATTCTCCGACAAGTCCGAGAACCTCGCCCTTCGCGACCGTCAGCGAAACGTCGTCGAGCGCGCGCATCGAGCCACCCGCCGCCGCATAGTCGAGGCAGTAGTTGTCGATGTCGAGTACGGGGGCGCTCATCGCTCAGGTCCTCGGGTTGAGCGCATCGCGCAGCCCGTCGCCGAGCAGGTTGAAGCCGATCGCGACGAGCGCGACGGCGACGCTCGGCCACAGGATCATCCAGGCGCTGAGATGCATGAAGCGCCGCGCCTCGGCCACCATCAGGCCCCATTCGGAAGCCGGCGGCTGCGCGCCGAGCCCGAGGAAGGAGAGGGTCGCGAACAGCATCACTGCGAAGGCCACGCGGATCGTCATCTCGACGATGATCGGGGCGACGACGTTCGGCAGCATTTCCCGTCCGACGATGAAGGCTGCGCTTTCGCCTCGCGCGATCGCGGCGTTGACGTAATCCTGCTTGCGCACGGCGAGCGCGACCGAGCGCGTGACGCGGGCCATTCCCGGCACGAAGGCGAGGGCGATGGCGAGCAGCGCGTTGATGCTGCTCTTGCCGAGCAGGTTCACGATCAGCAGCGCCAGCAACAGGCTCGGGATCGACATGATCGCGTCGACGGTGCGCATGATCGCTTCATCGCTGCGTCCGCCGAGGAAGGCCGAAACCGTGCCGATCACGGCGCCGACGATCGTGCCGAGCGCCGTCGCCGCCATCGCCATGAGGACGGTCGCCCGCGCGCCGTGCAGCAGGCGACTGAGGATGTCGCGCCCATATTGGTCGGTGCCAAGCCAGAACTGCGCGCTCGGCGACTTGTATCGCATCAGCGGCGCCATCTTCTCCGGATCGTTGGGTGCGAGCCAGGGGCCAACGATCACGACCAGCAGGATCAGGCCGACGATCAGGAGGCCGAGCGCGCCCTGCGGCGACCGCATCATGCGCTTGAGGATCTCAGTCATACTGGATCCTCCGGTCGAGCCAGGCATAGGCGAGGTCGGCGATGAAATTGGCGATGGCATAGGTCATCGCCATGATCAGCGCGCCCGCCTGGATCGAAGGGAGGTCGCGCGCCTGGATCGCCACGATAAGCTGGCGGCCGATGCCGGGGAGCGCGAAGATCTCCTCGACCACGATGACGCCGCCCAGCAGATAGCCCACATCGAGCGCGACGATGGTGATCGTCGGCAGCAGCGCATTGCGCAACGCATGCTTGAACAACACCTGCCGCTTCGACAGGCCCTTCAGTCGCGCGGCGCGGATGTAGTCCGAATGCAGGACATCGACGAGTTCGGAGCGCACCATCCGCGAGACATGGGCGATCAGGATCATCGAGACGGTCAGCACCGGCAGGACGAGGTGCTTGAGACCGCGAAGGGGATCTTCTGTCAGCGGCACGTAGCCGGTGGCCGGCAGCCATTGCAGCCAGTCCGCCAGAACCAGCACCATCAGCGTCGCAGTCACGAATTCAGGCAGCGAGACGCCGATGTAGGAGAAGAAGCTGACGCCAAGATCGGCTGCGCGGCCTCGCCGCACCGCAGCCACGATGCCGAGCGGGATCGCAACCGCCAGCATGAGCGCGATCGAGAAGAAGGCGAGCAGCAGCGATCGTCCGAGCGCCTCCAGCATGGCGGGCGCGACCGGTTGTCCGGTGCGCATCGATAGGCCGAAATCGCCACTCAGCACGCCGCCGAGCCAGTGCAGGTACTGCATCAAGATGGGGTCGTTCAGCCCCATCTTCGCACGCAGCGCCGCCAGCGCATCCGGCGTCGCATTTTCGCCCAGCATCATGACGGCCGCGTCCGCCGGCAAGATCTGCGTGATCGCGAAGACGATCACCGACACGACCAGCAGCGTATAGCCGATCAGCAGGATGCGCTTGAGGAGATAGGCTGGCGACACGCCTGCTGTCCGCCCTGGTTCAGCCGCGCTTCGGTGCGTTGGCGCTAAGCGAGACGAAGTCCAGCCGGAAGACCGCGCCGCGCGGATGGAGCTGGTAGCCTTCCACCCAGTCTCGCTGGCCCGCGAGCAGATCGAAGAAGGCCGGGATGATCGACGGGACCTCGTCGTGCATCAACTTCTGCGCCTGCGCGTAGAGCTCGCGGCGCTTGGCCTCGTCGACCGTGGCGCGGGCCTCGAACACGAGCTTGTCGAAAGCCGTGTTGTTCCAGCGCGTCTCGTTCCAGGCGGCGTTCGACGTGTAGAGCAGGGCGAAGATCGCGTCGGCCGTCGCCTGCATGTTATAGAAGCCGACGTAGAACGATCCCTTCTTCCAGACCTGGTCGAGATAGGTCGCGTGAGGCATCGTCTCGACCTTGATGTTGATGCCGGCGGGCTTCGCCATCTCGCGTAGCGCGACCGCAAGCTGGGTGCGCAGCCCCGGCCGATCCGATGCGATCAGGGTCGCGTCGATGCCGTTGGGATAGCCGGCCTCAGCCAGAAGGGCCTTGGCCCTTGCGATGTCGGCTTTCTTCGCAGGCAGATTGGCATGGAAGCGATAGGCCGGGTTGAGTGGCGTATCGTTTCCGGGCGAACCGTAGCCCTCGGTCACGAAGTCGACCATGGCGGCGCGATCCACCGTGAGCGCCAGCGCCTGGCGCACGCGCACGTCGTTGAAGGGCTTCTGGTCGCAGCCGAAATTGACGTTGCAGAACTGCCCAGACGGCACGCGCAGCGCCTTGACGCCCGCCGCCTTCTGCAACCGGCCGAATTCGGTCGGAGGCGTGGTCGAGATCATGTCCGTATCGCCGGCGATCAGCGCGGACACTTCGGAGCTGACATCAGGGAACACCTTGACCTCGATCCTGTCGAGATAGGGTCGCGCCTTATCGTAGTAGGCTTCGTTCCGGGCGACGACCACCTGCCTTTCAGGCTCGAACGAAACGAGCTTGAACGGGCCGGTACCGATGGCCTGTCGGTCGAGCTTGTCCAGCCCACCCTTGATGACGGCGGCGGGAATGATCTTGGCGTTGGTGTAGGCGAGCGTCACCGGAAGGTCGGCGAACGGCGCCGACAGATTGAAGACGACCGTCGTATCGTCCTTGGCCGACACCTTGGCGATCGGACCGACGTTCTGGCGTGCCGGCGACGCCGTCTTGGCATCGAGTATGGCCTCGAACGTGGCCGCCACGTCGGCCGAGGTGCAAGCCGAGCCGTCATGGAAGGCGAGGCCCTTGCGCAGGACGAAGGTCCATTCGGTCAGATCAGGCGAATTCGTCCAGGATTCCGCAAGATCCGGCTCGGCGCTCATGTCGACCTTGAGGCGTGTCAGGCCGGAATAGAGCAGTTCGGCGACGAGATACTCCGGGTTCACGCGCGTGAGGAGCGGGTTGAGCTTCGAGACCGCCTGGTCGACGCTGATGCGCAGCGTTCCGCCCCGGCGTGGAGCTTGGCCGAAGGCAGGAACGCCTGCCATGGCGAGTCCGCTCAAGGCAGCGGAGGTGGCGAGGAAATCACGACGATGAATTCTCGGCATGGGAAGCTCCTGCTCTGTCTTCACAAGGGATCCGGATTGAGGTCGGGGCGGAAGTCGGCGGCGAGGTACGATAGGACGGCGCGTGCCAGAGAGATGATGTCCGGGATCGTCGTGTATTCGCCAGGCGCGTGGATGTTGCGCTCGGGCCTGCCGAGGCCGCCGAGGAGGACCTCGCTTCGCCCCGTAGCGCGCTGGACCCAGCCGAAATCGGAGCAGCTCGCCGCGCCCCATTTGCGGAACTGCTCTGGAGCGTAACCGAAGCCGGCGCCGACCGCCGCCTGCCAGCGCGGCCAGTGGGGTCCGTCGGGATCGGCCGTCGGCATGAGATGCCCGACCAGCTCGGTCTCGACAGCAAGCCCTGGAACGGCGCCTGCGCAGGAACGGATGATCTCCTCGATCTCGGCCAGCGCCTCCTCGAACCGCTCTTCGGGCATGTACCGCCTGTTGAGCGTGAGTTCGACGAGGGCAGGCACCTGTCCCCCTGCAGTCCCACCGTGGATGGTGGCAATGTTCAACTGGGCGGCAAGGGGCGGCTTGCCTGGCGGCGGCGGCAGGGACGATCTGCGCGTCGCGATCTCGGCCTTCAACGCGGCGATCGCGTTCAGCAGGGGCAGAGCGCCGTCGATCGCGTTGACCCCGGCCCCTTGCCGGTTGCCCTCGCCGGCATGGACGGCCTGTCCATGAATGCGGACCAGCAGGTTGAAGAGCCCGAAGCAGCCGGCCCAGATCCGCGCTTCGGCGCTGCCGTTGAAATTCAATAGATGGTCCGGGAGATGACCCTGCTCCGCGAGATAGCGGATACCGGGATAAAGCCCGCCTTCCTCATCCGTGCAGAACAATAAGACAGGATCGTAAGCCAATACGACGCCGCACGCCTGCGCTGCCCGCAGCGCCAACAGGATGGCGGCGATGCTCCCCTTCATGTCAGCCGCGCCGAGACCGATGAGCCGATCGCCCACCCGTTCCAGGTGCAGCGGGTCGGATGGCCAGCCGGCCGCTGCAGGAACCGTGTCGACATGGAAATACAGGCCGCAATCAGGCCGGCCGGCGGGGCGGCGAGCGATGAGGTTCGTGCGAGAGCCGGAAGCGGGGCCATGGGGAGTCCGCCACCGGGCTTCCGGCACCTGGACCCGCTCGCTTAGGAACCCGAGAGGCTTGACGGAGCTCTCCATCAGGTCCGCGAAGGCGTCATAGCCAAGGCCTGGGGGGAAGCGCGTGTCGACGGCGATCATGGCGCCGAGATCAGTGACGGCGGCCTCGGTTTCGCGTTCGATCCATGTTTGGGCCCGCTCAAGCGCCGGCGAAGCCTGCAGTCGCTTCGCAGCCGTCATCCTTGCCTCGCACGCCGGAGGTCATGCTTTGCTGCGAGGGGACGATCCGCCATGCACCAGCCCCGGCCTGCGATCCACAAGCCGATTGGCGGGCTCGCAAGTTTCCTATAAACTATATAGAAATAGGAACATCCCGGATGCAGTCTGTCAACGCTGAAACGTCGGCTGAGCCGGGCGCCGCTCCCGTCAGCGATGGCTTCGGCCAAGGGACTGTGCCCAACCTCGTGTCAGCCGGGGCGGCGCCGCTTTACGAACGGGTGAAGCGTCACATGTCCGAGGCGATCCTGGTTGGCGAATGGCCGCCCGGCATGGTGCTGCCGAGCGAGACCGCGCTGGCAAAGGGCTTCGGCATCGCCGTCGGCACCGTCCGGCGTGCCATGACGGATCTCGTCGCCGAGGGACTGCTCTCGCGGCGCCGGAAGACGGGAACGGTAGTCACCGGCCGCGCGCCGCACCACTCGCTGCGCTTCTTTTTCCAGTACTTCAGGCTTCACCGTGCCGATGGCACGCTGGTGAGATCGACAAGCCAGTTTCTCAAGGTGCAGGCGCGTCCCGCTTCGAACGACGAAGCGGATGTTCTGCAGATCGCGACAGGGGGAGTGATCACCATTCACCGCATCCGGCATGCGGACGGGCGCCCGGTCATGCATGACAAGCTCGTTCTTGCCGAGGAGCGTGTTCCGGGACTCCCGCTTCAACCCGAGGCACTTCCTCCGCTTCTCTACCTGCATCTCCTGGAGCAGTACGGGATCCGGATTTCCGCAGTGCGCGAGCAGATCACGGCCGATCTCGCGAGCGATGAAGACATGACGTTGCTCGGTCTCTCCGGCCAACAGGCCGTGCTGACCATCGACGAAATTGCCTATGACCAGGGCGGCGTGCCCACGATCCTCGGCTGGCATCGCGCAACCACCAACGCGCATGCCTACGTCAACGAGGTAAGGTGAGATTCTGCGAAGCGAATGCAAACGGCATTCTCTATGCGTGAAACCGCGAGGAGACATTTCCCTCCTCTGCCTGACTTGGTGCAGTCGGGCTGCATAGGCTTCCCTGGACCGGAGAACCGGGGGCTCGGCTGACGCTGGCAGGCATCGGATCGTCAAGCGAGGTGGCAAGCCGTGGCCGTAGCGGAGCCTATCGGTCGCAGGGCGGGCTCCGCTGCGCTGCAGCGCTCCTGAGCGATAGGGCAGCGCGTGTGGAACCTGCAACCCGTTGGTGGATTGAACGGGCTCGGCGGGTCGCCCACAAGGCGCAAGCGCTCAACCTTGTGGTCCGGGTCCGGATTGGGCACGGCGGACAGCAGCGCCTTGGTGTAGGGATGGCGCGGGGCCGCGAAGAGCGCGTCGGCTGCGCCGATCTCGACGATCTTGCCGAGATACATGACGGCTACCCGATCGGCGATCTGCCGGACGATCCCCAGGTTGTGCGAGATGAACAGGTACGTCAGGCCGAGCCGGCGCTGCAGGTCCTGCATCAGATTGATGATCTGCGCCTGGATCGACACGTCGAGGGCCGACACCGGCTCGTCGCAGACGATGAACCCGGGCTCCAGCGCCAGGGCGCGCGCGATCCCGATGCGCTGCCGCTGGCCACCCGAAAACTCGTGCGGGTAGCGCCTTGCGTGGTCTGGGGACAGACCGACAAGGGCCAGCAGTTCGCCAACGCGGCGGCGGCGGGACCCGCGGTCGCCGATGCCGTGGATAACGAGCGGTTCCTCGATGATCGCGCCGACTGACATCCTCGGGTTCAGCGAGCCGAAGGGATCCTGGAAGATGATCTGCATCTCGCGCCGCTTGAGGCGCATCTTGTCGGGAGCCAGCGTCGCGAGATCCTCGCCCTTGTGCAGCACGGATCCCGCGGTCGGCTCGATGAGGCCCATGAGCAGGCGCCCCGTCGTCGACTTGCCACAGCCGGACTCGCCGACGAGCGCGAAGGTCTCGCCTTGCCGGATCGACAGCGACACGCCGTCCACGGCCCGCAGCGGCGGGCCGCCGCCAAAGGTCCGGCGCGCGGCGAAATCCTTGCCGAGGCTCTTCGCCTCCACCAGCGGAACGTTGACCGAAATCTGGCCTGTCATGCCGCCGCCGCCCCCGGCGCATGCAGTAAGCAGGCGACGCTCCGCTCCAGTCCGAGAGCGATGGTCGGCGGGATGCCGCCGGCGCAGGCCGGCATCGCCGCAGCACAGCGCGGTGCGAAGCGGCAGCCCGGCGGCATGGCAGCGGCCTGCGGAACGGAGCCGGCGATGGCTTGCAGCGGCCGCTTCGGCCCGTCCAAGACGGGCATCGATGCGACGAGCCCCTGGGTGTAGGGATGGGCGGGCGAGCGGAACAGTTCGCGCACCGGCGCCGTCTCCACCACCCTCCCCGCATACATGACCAGCGCACGCCGGGCGAACTGGGCGACGACGCCGAGATCATGGGTGATCAACAGGACGGCCATGCCGAATTCGCGCTGCAATCCGCCCAGCAGGTCGAGGATCTGCGCCTGGATGGTGACATCCAGCGCAGTCGTCGGCTCGTCGGCGATCAGGAGCCTGGGGCGGCATGCCAACGCGATGGCGATCATCACGCGCTGGCGCATGCCGCCGGAGAGCTGGTGGGGAAATTCGTCGATGCGCCGTCCTGCATCCGGGATCTCGACCATGTCGAGCAGCTCGAGCGCCGCCTGTCGTGCCGTCTTGCGGTCCATGCCGCGGTGCTGGCGCAGCGGCTCCATGATCTGGTCGCCGATGGGGAAGACCGGATTCAGCGACGACATCGGCTCCTGGAAGATCATGGAGATCGAAGCGCCCCGCAGCTTGCCCATGGCGCTTTCGGACTCCGCCAGGAGATCGCGCCCCTCGAACAGGATCGAGCCTCCGGCGATGCGCCCCGGCTTCGCGATCAGGCGGAGGATCGCGAGCGCCGTGAGGGATTTGCCGCTGCCGCTCTCTCCGACGATGCCGAGCACTTCTCCTGCCGCGAGGTCGAAGCTGACGCCATCGACGACGGATGCCGCACCTGCGCGGGTCGGAAAGGCAACGGTTAGGCCCCGCACCGAGAGAAGCGGCTGGCTCATCAGCGCGCACCCTGCTTCAGGCGCGGATCGAGAACGTCCCGGAGCCCATCGCCCATCAGGTTGAGACCGAGCACCGTCGCCATGATCGCGAGGCCGGGCCAAATTGTGATCCAGGGAGCTTCCGCGATGTAGTTGCGCCCATCGGCGATGATGTTGCCGAAGGTCGGCGTCGGCGGCGGCGGCCCGACGCCGATGAAGCTCAGGACGGCCTCCGCCAGGATCGACAGCGCGAAGATGAAGGTGAGCTGGACCAGGAGCGGCGCCATGCAGTTCGCAAGGATATGCCGGAACAGGATGCGCGCGTGACCGGCGCCGAGCGCCCGAGCCGCCTCGACATACTCGGCCTCCCGGACCACGAGCACCGACGCGCGGACGACACGGGCGGTGCGCGGCGTGTAGGCCACCGTGAGCGCGATCACCGCATTGAGGAGTGACGGCCCGAGCACCGCGCCCACGGCGATGGCGAGCAGGATCGGCGGGAAGGCCATGAAGCCGTCCATGATCCGCATGATGAGGTTGTCGAGGCTGCGGACATAACCGGATATCGCGCCGATCAGCGTACCGAAGATGCCGGTCAGCAGCACCACCAGCAAGCCGATGAGCAGCGAGACGCGGCTGCCGTGCAGCACGCGGGAGAGGATGTCTCGGCCGAAACTGTCCGTGCCGAAGAGATGCGTCGCATTCGGCTGCCCGAGCCGGTAGCGGAAATTGTTCTTGAGCGGATCGAAGGGGGCGATCAGGTCGGCCGAGAACGCGACCGCGACGACCGTCAGGAACAGCAGCCCTCCGATCACGAAGGAGCGGTTTGCGAGGAACCGCCGCGCCAGCGCAAAACGCTCGACGTCTTCCAGCCCATCGCTGGCAGCAAGCACGTCAGCCATAGCGGACTCGCGGGTCAGCCCAGGCATAGAGCAGGTCGACGACGATATTGACGGTCACATAGATCAAGGCCAGCAGCAGCAGACCGCCCTGGATCACCGGATAGTCGCGCCGGAGCACCGCGCCGATGATCAGCCGGCCGACACCGGGCAGCGAGAACACCTGCTCGATGACGATCGCCCCGCCGAGCAGCACGCCGATGATCACGCCGGTGACCGTTATGACCGGGATCAGCGCATTGGCGAAGGCATGCTTGCTGACCACCTTCCACGCCGGCACGCCCTTGGCACGCGCGGTGCGCACGTAATCTTGGCTCAGCACCTCCAGCATGCCGGATCGCGTGATGCGTGCGATCAGGCCGATCTGCGTCACCCCGAGCGTGAAGGCCGGCAACGCCATCGTCCTCGCCCAGCCGGCGACGCTTTCGGTGATCGGCACGAAACCACCTGTCGGCAGCCAGCCGAGCGCGACCGCGAAGAGATAGATGCCGACGAGGCCCAGCCAGAAGTCCGGGATCGACAGCCCGACGAGCGCCAAGGCCATCAGCGACTGGTCGGCCCAGGTGCCATGCTTCACCGCGGCGAAGACCCCGGCCGTGACGCCCAGCGATACAGCGATGAGGAGCGCCAGGAGCGTGAGCGACAGGGTCAGCGGGAGCCGCTCGAAAATCGCCTCCGCCACGCCGCGGTTGAGCAGGAACGATTGTCCGAGATCGCCGCGCAGGAGATTCAAGTACCAGGCCAGCATCTGTTGATGCCAGGGTTGGTCGAGATTGAGCCGCGCGCGGATGCGCTGCAATTCCTCGAGCGAGGCGCCTGGATCCGCGAGCTGGGAAGCGACGTCGCCCGGCACCAGCCAGATCAGCGCGAAGGTGACGAGGCTGACGAAGACAAGGACGAGGGCGGCGCTCGCAATCCTGTTCAGGAGGAAGCCGAGCATGTGCGACGCCGCCCTTCCGTGACCTTACTCCACCCAGATGTCCCACATCCGCGGGATGCGATACGGCTTGTAGCCTTTCACGTTGGCGCGGGTTGCCTGGAAGATGCCGACCTCGCCGACCTTGATGACATAGGCCTCGTCCAGCATCTGCTTCTGGAACTTGCCGAAGGCGGCTTGCCGGTCTTTCAGGTCGAGCGCACTGTTCAGCGTCGCGTTCGCCGCATCGATCACCGGATCCTGCACCTGCATGCGGGCATTGGCGCCGGCGAAGAAGCTGACGACGTTATACGGCCCCTCGTAGGGCTCGATGCCCATCATCAGCGGCCAGGCGTTCCAGCCTTCCTTCTTGGTGGTGCTGGACAGCGCCGTCGGCCAGTCGACGACACGAACATTCACCTTCATGCCGATCGCCTTCAGTTGCTCGCCGATCGTGACCGCAGTGTCATTGTGGTTCTTGAAGCTGGAATCCGTGAGGATCAGCAACTCCTCGCCCTTGTAGCCCGCCTCCTGCAGCAACTGCTTCGCTCGCGCCTGGTTCTTCTGGTTGTAGGCTTCCTTGCCGAGATCGCCCTGAAAATAGGGCGTGCTCGGATATTGCCAGCCATGGAGCAGCCGGTAGGAGCCGTCGGTCGAGATCGCCATCACCTCCTCGGGATCGATGGCGGCCTGGATCGCCTGGCGCACCTTGGCATTGTTGGTCGGCGGCTGCGCGGCATTGAAGATGAAGGTCTGGAAAGCCCAGGGCATCATCTCGTGCATGATGACGGTGCGGTCGTTGGCGAGGCGCTTCGCCGACGGCGTCGGAATTTGCTCCAGGACCTGGAACTCCCCGGATTGGAGCCCGGCCGTGCGGGCACCGCCCTCCGGCACGAAGCGGATCGTGATGTTGTCGACATAGGCGGTCTTCTTGCCGCCGAAGCCGTCACGCGGATTGCCGACGGGGCTCTGGATATAGCCGTCGAACCGCTTCAGCTTCACATGGCTGTCCGGCCGGAACTCGACGAACTGGAACGGGCCGGTGCCGATGATCTCGATCTTGTTGGCCTCCTTGCCCGCCTCCTCGGCGGGGATCACGACGGCCGGCGCGCGCGGCGACGAAAGCTGTTCGAGGAAGCCTGGGACGGGGTTGTTCAGCGTGATGACGAGCGTCTTTGGATCAGGCGTCGCCATCTCCTTCACCGGCTTCATGAAGGGGCTGCCGCCCACCTTGGCGTAGCGCTCGAGCGACGCCTTGGCGTCGGCCGAGGTCATCATCTTGCCATTGTGGAAGCGGGCCTCGCGCAGCGTGAACGTGTAGGTCAGGCCGTCCGGCGACACCGTCCAGGCGGTCGCGAGATCACCCACGACATTGGCGTTCTCGTCGCGGGTGATCAACATCTCCCAGATATGCAGGGCGATGTTGCGGGTGGCCTGCGCGGTCGTCGTCATGCCGTCCATGGTGGGCGGCTGTGCCTGCTGGGCCATCACGATGTCGCCGCCCTTCTTCTGGGCGTAGGCGTCGTCGACCGCAAAGGGTGCCGCGGCAAGGATGGCGAGCGTGGCGCCAGCCAGAGTCAGATTGCGACGTGTGGTCATCTCTTCATTCCTCCCCGTCAGTTGTTGAAATGGCGTCAGCTCGCGTAGTCCGGCTCCTCCCGGTCGAGCAGGCGCTTGTAGGCGGCGAATTCCATGTCAGCGTCCCAGATCTCCCTGAAATCGCCGTAGTGATGCTTCCGCATGGCGTCGGGCAGCTGTTTCAGCGAGCCGCCGAAGCCGCGCGCCAGGCATTGCCACATGGCCGAGCGCTCGACCGCGGAAAGCTCGCAGAAGGCGCTCGCCACGTCGCGGCCGACCGTCGTCAGGCCATGGCTCGCCATGACCAGCGTCGTCTTCTTGCCGAGCAGCCGGGCGATGCGATCGCCCTCCGTCTCGTCGAGGACGGAGCCGTTCATCTCGTCGTCGTAGGCGATGCGGTCATTGAGGGTCAGGTCGTTGTTATGGGACATCGCCAGCCGGCCGCCCTCGATGAGCGACAGCGCCGTCGTGTAGGGCGGATGGACATGCAGCACGACCTGCGCCTGCGGATGCATCAGATGGATGCGGCTATGGATGAAATGGGCGACCTTGCGGAGCTCGCCCTTGCCCGAGACGACATTGCCTTCGAGGTCGCAAACGATGAGGTCGCTCGCCTTCAGCTCGTGGAACAGCATGCCGCGCGGATTGATGATCATCAGCTGCGTGCCGGGGATCATCGCGCTGTTGTGGTTGCCGATGCCCTCGTTCCACTTCTCGCGGGCCGAGAGGCGGAAGGTGGCGGCGAGGTCGCAGCGAAGCGCCCATTCAGCCGCTTCGCTGTGCCTGAACTTGTGGACCTGGGCCATGGTTCGGATCCTCCGGTCAGATCGCGGGCGTTCGGTAGAGGACTTTGCCTCCGACCTTGATCTCGATGTCGAGCAGATACTGGCGCAGCCCGGCGGCGTCGATCGCGAGGCCGAGACCCGGCGCATCGGGGGCGCGGATGTCCCCTTGCGCGTCCCGCTGGATGCGGCTCGCCATGTAAGCCTCGACCACCGGCTTGGGCGCGGCCGGGTATTCGCAGATCACATGATCCTTGAGGCCGGCGTAGGGCTGGAGCGAGGCCGACAGGGCGAGATGCGACGTGAAGGTGTGGTTCACGTAGGTGACGCCGCGCGCCGCCGCGTAATCCGCCACCCATTTCGCCGGCCCGATGCCGCCGATGCGGCCGCAATCGATCTGGATGTAGCCGACGCCGCCGTAGTCGATCAGATGCCGCGCCATATGGGTGTCATGCGCGCCCTCGCCGCCGGCGAGCTTCACCTGGCCGCTGCGCTTCGCCAGCGCGCCGTAGGCTTCGTAGGCGGCGGCCTGGAACGGCTCCTCCAGCCAGACCGCGCGGGCTTCGGCCAGCGCGGGCAGGCGCTCCGCCGCGCGGTCCACATCCTCGATGAAGATCTGGCCGACATCGACCAGCAGGATGCCGTCCGGCCCCAGCCCCTCGCGCGCGGCCTGGAAATGGTCTGCGTCGTCCTTCGCCGATCCGCGTCCGATCGGTCCCCAGCCGAACTTGGCGGCGCGGAAGCCCTGCTTTCGCGAGAGCTTGCCGATCTCCAGCGTCTGCTGCGGCGAATCGCCGAAGAGACGCGAGGCGTAGGGCGTCTTGGCATGGCTGCGCTCATAGCCGAGCAGCGACCAGACCGGCTCGCCCCTGGCGCGGCCGAGCAGGTCCCACATGGCCATCTCGACTCCCGACACGGTGTGCGCGGCCTGCAGAAGGTCCATGCTGTCATAGGCCACCTTTGCGGACATGCGGGTGATGTCGGCGGGGCTGTCCAGCTGCTCCCCGAGGACGGAAGCGCCGACCGGCCGGCAGACGCCATGGGACATGGGGCAGACGAAGGCGGCGATCGAGGGCAGCGGAGCAGCCTCGCACTCGCCCCAGCCTTCGTGCCCGCCACCGGATACGCGCACCAGCAGCGCATCCTGGCTGCCATCGGCCTCGGTCGTGACTTCCGGCATCGACACATAGAAGAAGTCGACGGCCTCGATCTTCATGCCCGCGCCCCCCGTTCATGCCACGTGACCTTGGGCGTGAAGTCGACGTCAGAATCAAGCGGATAGACGGGACGCTGGCAGATCGTGTGCCCGAGGCTCGGGAGGTCGGCGCTGGTCGATCCCGGAGCATCGATGTTGAAGTTCTTCACCACCCACTGGTCGTACATGTGGTATTCGGTGTGCGGTGATTTCACGACCGTGAGGTCGAAGTCCTGGGGATCGCAACCATTGGCGTAATAGACCGCGCGATCAAACAGGAAGCAGGGCTCGCTGATCACCACGATCGTGAAGTTGGCCATGGTGAGCACGGCCGTGAGGCCGGCGTTGAGCGGTGCGCGCATCGTCTCGAGCCTCGTCCGCCCGCTCGACAGGCTATCGACCGTGGCCGTGATCTTCAGGGGCTTGAAGCGACCGGGATCGCGCTCGCCGCCGAGCGTGACCGTCACCTTGGCGCCGATGCCGGCGGCCGCGGCGGCCTTCGCGGCGGCGGCATCGACGATCTGCACGAGCACGCGCTTCGGATACTTCGCCTTGATGAGCGCGCTGAGGATCGCGTTGGAGTCGCCCGTCGCACCGGACGAGGTGGCGTCCGCAGCGTCGGTGAAGATGACTGGCCCGTCGATGGTCCGCGCCTGGGCGATCGCCTTGTCCAGCGGGATCAGCTTGCCTTGCATGCGGTGGCGCTGGCTCCAGAAATCGCGCGCCAGCTGCTCGATGGAGCGCTCCGTCGCCGCGTCCTTCTGCTCGACGCAGATCAGCGCCTGCGTGCAGAGCTCGGGCACGTCGGTGAAGGGATTGCCGATCATCACGCCGGCGCCCAGCGCCTTGCCCTCATGCTCCAACCGGCGCGCCTCGCGCAGGATGTCGCCGTAGCAGCCGGACTTCGTGACGAGTTCGTCGCCGCGGACGAGTGCCGGAATGACGACGCGGGCGGTCACAGGCCGCAGCTCCTTATCGAAGATCCGCATGAGCAGCTTCGCCGCCCGTTCGCCGGTATCGGCGAAATCCACGTGCGGGTAGGTGTGATAGATGGCGAAGCCGTCGACCTGCGCCAGCATGCGCTCCGTCAGGATGCCGTGGAGGTCGAGCGAGATCACGATGGGCACCTTGGGCCCGACGAGCTTCCGCGTCTCCTGCAGGAGCCAGCCTTCCGGATCGAGTTCGCCGACCGCGCCCATGGCGCCGTGGAGCGAGAAGAGGACGGCATCGGCCTCCCCCGCCGCCCTCTCGATCGCCGCCATGATCTCCCTGGACAGCCTCTTCCAGCCCTTGGCGGCGAGGATGCCGGCGCTCGGCGCCGTCGCTGAAATGGTGGGCAGTATGGTCACGTCGGCGCGGCGATCGAACACGGACATCGCACCGCCGATCGCGGTGTTGAGCCCGCGCTGTTCCAGGATTTCTTCCCCCCGGCGAATGCGGAAATCGGCGTAGCCCGACTGAAGCGGATTGAAGGAGGAGATCTCCTGCATGCATTCGGCGATCAGGATGCGGGGCATGGGCGTCGTCCTCACCCGTCCGCGATCGTGTCGTCGTAATCCTGCATGACGACGCCGACGCAATCGCCGCGCTGCACCCGGCCCGGCCCGGCCCCCATCCAGAGCACGCCCGACGTCGCGTAGCGGACCTCGATCGGGTCGCGGTCGATATCCTCGACGAAATGCAAGAGACCCGCGAGGTCGCCCTTCCTTACGTCGGCTCCGGCCAGATGCGTCGGCTCGTAGGTCGCCGTGGCCCTGGCGAACAGGAAATTGGCGGGATCCTTGACCATCATGTGGCGCGTCGCCCCGGCGCCGTCGCGCTGGCTCGTGTCCGGCTCGCCCTCCATGACGCCGCAGGCCTTCATGACGTTGAGGATGCCGCGCTCGGCGATGCGCACGCCTTCCGGATTGACGCGGCCCCAGCCGCCGATCTCCGTGCCGATCGAGATCTTCTTCTGCCGCTCGACCGACGAGGTGAAGGTCGCGCCTTCGTCCACGCCCCAGAACACGGCATTGTAAGGCGCGCCGAAGGCGCTCGCGATGCGCATCGTCTCGGCCCGGATCGCCGCATCGTCGATGTAATGCATGTTGGTCGAGAGCGCGGCGTCGGCGGACTGGCCGGCGGTGTGCAGGTCGACCGAGACATCGACATGCGGCAGCAGCACCGCGTCCATCCAGTGCGCCAGCATGAAGGAAAAGGTCCCGCGCGGGTCGCCGGGGAAGCAGCGGTTGATGTCGCGGCCGTCGGCCGGCGAGAGCCGGGTGTTCGCGAGCACCGCCGGCATGTTGACCGCCGGCATCAGGATGACGCGGCCCTGGATCTGTTGGGCGTCGAGGGTGCGGGCGAGCTTCGAGATGGCGATCGGCCCCTCGTACTCGTTGCCGTGCACGCCACCCGTGAACAGAACGGTCGGTCCCTTGCCGTTCTTGAGCACGACGATCGGGATCTCGACGGCGCCCCAGCCCGAGGTGTCGCGCGAGAGCGGAGCGCGCAGATAGGAAGCCTGCCGCCCCGGCTTGTCGAAGTCGATTTCGCACCGAATACGGCTTTGGACTTGGGCCATGACAATCCCCCTTGTCGGCCAGATTGTATGATCGTATACGATTTTAATCGTTGTCAAGACGGTTCGCCCTCCCTGTCATCCCGGACCCCGATGGATCGACATCGCCGCAGCAGCCTCGCCGTCGTGCCCCCATCGCCGGACGATGGGGCTTGGCAGCCGTTGCAGCCGCAGACGCTGGTGGATCGGGTCGTCGAGGCGATCATGGCCCAGGCTGCGCGCGGCGTGCTCCTGCCTGGCGACCGGATCGGCGAAAGCGACATCGGACGCAAACTGGGCGTGAGCAGGGTGCCGGTGCGCGAAGCGCTGCGCCTGCTTGAAAGCCACGGCATCGTCGTCAACGAACCCTACAAGGGCATCAGGCTCAGACCGCTCACCAACCAATGGGTGAAGGACCTCGTGGAGGCGCGGACATCGCTGGAGACCAGCGCGGCGCACCGCGCGGTCGACGCCGGCCATCATCGCGCGCCTTGGGTTGACCCGCTGGAGCGCGCGATCGCGGACATGGACCTGATGGCCGCGCGCAGCGACGCCTATGGGCTCGCCGCCGCCGATACGGTCTTCCACCGCGAGCTCTGCCGGCTCGGCGGCAATACCGTGGTCCTCGACCTGTGGGAAACCCTCGCCCGCCAGCTGACGATCGTCTTCGGCCTCGCCACGCTCGGCAAGCCGATGCGGTCGATCGCCGAGGAGCATCACGACCTGCTCAAGGTTTTGATGACCGGCGACAAGGAGGCCATCAGAAGCATCCTGCACGAGCATATCACGATCATGAATCTCGCGGTCGACTACGAGGCGATCCAGGAGGAGCGGCGTCGCGCGCGGGGCTGAAGGGGGAAGGCATGCAGTTCAAGGCACCGGCGCGTCTGCCCGCCGTCAAGATCACGAAGATCGTCGCCGCGCCCCTGTTCGGCGAAAGTCCGAAGGGTGGCTGGTCGAACGAAATCCGGCCCGAAGACTCCATTCATGCGCTCATCGCCGTCCATACCGACGCCGGCATCACGGGCTTCGGCAGCGTCTTCACAGACGGACGGCTCGCGCAGGCGGGCCTTGAGGTCCTGAAGCCCTTGGTCATCGGCGAGAATGCGCTGGAACCGGAACGGGTCGCCGAGAAGCTTCACCAGAACACGTTCTGGATGGGTCGCGGCGGTACGCTCACCCACACGATCAGCGGCATCGACATCGCCCTCTGGGACATCCTCGGCAAGGCGACGGGCCTTCCCGTCGGGCAGCTGCTCGGAGGCGTCCATCGCCGCAAGGTGAAGCCCTACTGCTCGCTCCTGATGGAGGAGCCCGCCGCGATGAAGGACGTGCTCGCCGAGTACCATGCCAAGGGCTTCCGCGCCTTCAAGATCGGCTGGGGTCCCTTCGGCCGGGCCATGGACGCGAAACTCGACGAGGCGATCGTCCGAGCCGCGCGTGACGGCATCGGATCGGACTCGCAGCTCTTCGTCGATGCAGGCGCCAGCGACGCCTGGTGGCCGCATGGCCTCAAATGGGCGATGCGGACCGCGGAGATGCTGAAGGACCATGACGTGGGCTGGTTCGAGGAGGCGTTGAAGCCCGACGCCCTCGAGGATTACTGCCACCTCCGGCGCGTCAGTCCCGTACCGATCGCCGGAGGCGAGGTGCTGACGCGACGCCAGAGCTTCCTGCCCTGGCTGCAGAATGGCGCCTTCGACATCGTCCAGCCCGACGTTACCAAGGTCGGCGGCATCGGGGAACAACGGCGCATCGTGCGCATGGCCGAGGATTTCGGCGTCCGCTATGTCGGCCATGGCTGGAACACGGCGCTCGGCGTGGCGGCTGATCTCCAGATGGCCGCGGCCTTCCCGAACGTCGACCTCGTCGAGTTCATCGGCGGCAGCCCCTATGTCGACGGCATCCTGGCCGAGCCCTTCGTCCTCGACGCCGATGGCGACCTCACCATTCCGGACAAGCCCGGGCTCGGCGTCGAGATCGACCGGGACAAGCTGGCCCGCTACACGCCGGATGCGGCGGCGCTCTGGAGTTAGGGGACGAGACGCGCTGCCCTATCCCAGGGCGGATGGTATCCTCCTGCTGGACTGATGACCGCCCAGGGCTCCGACTACGACATTTCAAATCTGGCGGAGTGGGCAGTGGAAGCGACCCGTACCGGTAGCGCATCGGGCCGGAACGCGTCTGAGGCGCGCGCGCCCCAGGCCGATAGGCGGCGCGGGCGCGGGCAACGGGCCGACTTCCAGCCGCCCAGTCGCGACGGCTGAGCTACAATGATCTGCCAACAATATTGGTTAGATCGACGGGGATAATGGCGACGCAGACTCTTCTGAAATGATGGATGGATCGAGATTTGATGCCGTTTCGTGCCGTGTCCCTTCTCCAGCTCCAGACCGGCGAAATCGCGGTCGTCGAGCCAATCCGATCCATCCTCCGACCAGCCGCCCCGCGGCATGAAGCTCTGCTTCCAGGCCTCAGCGATGTCGCTGGTCCAGCCTTTGGCCGGGCGTGGCGGCGTCCATCCCATCTCGGGCTTCGCCGCCGAGGGTCGCGGCCTTTCCAGCACGCCCGGCCGGTCCCAGTCCCCCTCCGGCCGGACGATCACCAGCGGATCGGCGCCGATCTCGATCGCCTGCGGATCCTTCTGCCATTCCACCACCATCTCGGTGTATGTCTCGCCGCTGAAGGCGAAGGAGCCGTTTTCGCTGATCGGCTTCGCCCCGAAGCGCGCCCAGAAAGGCTCCAGCCCGGAGCGGGCATGGCCGTAGGCGCGGGTATAGCCCTTGCGTTGGACGATCTTGACCGCCTCCCGCACCAGCCGGAAGGCGATCGACGAGCGCCGGTGCTCCGGCCGCACCGCAAGCCGCTCCATCTTGGCGAAGCCGCCGAAGTAGCGGATGCGCAAGGAGCCCACGGGCTCGTCGCCCATCCAGCCGAGCAAATGCATGCCGCAGAGGTCGTTGCCGTCGAATTCCTCGTCGTAGGGGCAGTCCTGCCCGGCGATATAGGCGACGGTGCGCACCGCGGCCACCCGCTGCAGGTCATCGAGGGTGCGCACGATGGTGACGCGCTCGCGTCCGACGCGTGCCGCCGGTGTCTTCTCGCCCGGTGTCTTCTCGCTCATGTCTCAGCGGCCCTCCCGCGCCAGCTTGAAGTAGTTGCGTGATCCCGAATCGATGAGCGCGAAGCCCAGTCGCCGCGCCAGGGACTCCCCCTGCGGCGTCACCGGATCGGCCCAGATGTCCACGTCGCCGAAGCGCTGCATGTCGAGCTGGCGCAGCAGGTCCGGCAGCCCGAGCAGTCCTTCGCCCTGCGCCACCACCGCCCAGACATAGAGCGCCGTGGGCCGCTCCCGGCCGGAGGCGATGGCGCGCAGCCGCGGATTGGTGCGGTCGAGCTTGCCGTAGAGAAGCTCGTAGACCCCCAGCATGTTGAGCGGCAGGAAGGCCACGCCTCCGAGCAGCCGCGACGGCGAACGGATGGCCCAGACGCTGCCGGGGCTCGCCTGCTGCACCCGCATCGCGGCCTCCGGAGAGGCGACCGGATGATCGAGCCGCGCCGTGAGCATGGCGTGCAGCGAATTGATTTCCGCTTCGCTGGCAGGCGTTGCAATGATGCGGCGTTGACGCCCGCGAAGGGCGAGTCGCTGCTGCAGGGCATCCCAGGACAGGCGCCGGAACGTCTGCCTGGACGGGACCTCCGCCGCCGCGGACCCCTCGACAGGCGACGGACGCACCTTCCTGGGAGGAATATTCGGGTCGGCCTTCCCCTTCATGTCCTAGTTGTCCTGTCTCTAGGAATAAGACCTTACACCCGTTGCGTGCGCGCGTAAAGGTTGTATTGAATGAGCGAATTGCGACAACAAGGAGTTGCATCTCGTGCAACAGAGCCAACTGCTGGGTCTCGACCGGGTGAGCTGGGACGACATCGGGCTCGTCGCGGCTCTCGCCGAGTTCGACAGCCTACGGCAGGCCTCCAAGGCTTTCGGCATCAATGCCTCGACGCTGGTCAGGCGGATCGAGCGGCTGGAGGCCGGCCTCGGCACGACGATCCTCGACCGGCTTCCCCAGGGCGCGCAACTCAATGCCGCCGGGCGCGCCATCGCCGAGGTGGCGCGCGACATGAAGAGCCATTTCATGCGGCTGCAGGACGTGGCCCGCCTCGATCACTCGGCCCAGGGCAAGGTGCGTGTCGCCGTGACCGAGGGTCTCGGCACCTTCTGCCTGGCGCCGCAGCTCCCGGCCTTCGCCGCGGCGCATCCGGAGATCCTGTTCGACATGGAAAGCTCGATGGATCTGCGCAATCTGCTGCGCAACGAGGCCGATATCGCCATTCAGCTCAGGCGGCCCGACAATCCGGAGGTGGTGGCGATGCGGTTGTGCCACCTCCATATCTATCCCTTCGCCTCGCTCTCCTATGTCGAGGCTCACGGGCTGCCGACCCTGGCGGCGGACCGCCGCCACCGGCTGGTGCTGCAGGAATCCGAGCAGATCGCCAACGAGGTGATCTTCGCCTTCCTCGCCGAGCATGGCGTCAGATACGATATCGCCTTCCTGACCAATTCCAGCGTTGCGCATCTCTACGCGATCGAGAAGGGGCTCGGCATCGGCGGCCTGCCCACTTTCGCGATGGCCATGGGCGCGCCGCTGCTTCCGCTCGACCTCGGCTTCAGCCATTCGACCGAGGTCTGGATCAGCTATCGTCCCGAGATGCGGAAGGTGAAGCGCGTCTCGCTGGTGATCGATTGGTTGCGCCAGGCCTTCGATCCCAAGCGTCAACCCTGGTTCGCGCCGGGCTTCATCCATCCCGCCGAGCTGGTCGAGCAGGTCGATGCCAGCGATCGGCGCCCCGAAATCTTCGATTCGCGGCTGATTAGGAATCACTTGTCGGCGGACGGGCCGGCGAGATGAGAGCCGGCGGCGCAGCCGCCCTGGGTGACCCTGCGTCCCGCTATCGAGAGACCCTGAACCGACCTTGCGTCATGGCGTGCCAAGCATGGTGAATGGCTGAATCGATAGGAAGAAAGGCATTGCGAGGCGTTAGCCGCGGCTGATGGCGCGGCGAGCATTCTGGTCAGGCGCGGTGGAAGGCCGCGTTCCACAAAACCAGAAGGTTTGATCATGAGCGTCTCTCTCTCCAATGGCGTCCGCAGCGCCCTTTCCTCCATCCAGGCCAACTCCGCGCAGGCCCAGATCCAGCAGATCCGTCTCGCCACCGGCAAGAAGGTCAACAGCGCGCTGGACAACCCCGCCAACTTCTTCACGGCCTCCGGCCTGAAGAGCCGGTCTTCCGACCTCAGCCGCCTCCTCGATGGCATCGCCCAGGGCGCGAAGACGCTCGAGGCCGCCGACAAGGGCATCAAGTCCCTCACGAAACTCGTCGAGGCGGCCCAGGGCGCGGCGCGCCAGGCCCTGCAGAACGCCTCGACCAACCTGTCGGCCACCGGCACCGCCCTGACCGGCGGCGCCGCCAAGACGGCCGTCGCCGGCGACGCCGGCACTCTGTCGGTCCAGGCCGGCACCACGACCACGAGCGTGACGATCGCCGCCGGCGACACGATCCAGAAGATCGTCGACGCCTTCAACGCTGCCGGCACCGGCCTCAAGGCCGAGGTCGATTCCAGCAACAAGCTCGTCGTGACCTCGCTGAACGGCGAGTCGCTCAACATCCTCGCCGCGTCGACGGACGCCACCTCGGCCTTCGCCGGTCTGACCGAGGGCGCCGTTACTCGCGTTGCGGGCACGACGAACTCGACCCGCGTGACCCTGTCCAAGCAGTTCGATGACCTGCGCACGCAGATCGACCAGCTGTCGAAGGACACGGGCTACAACGGCATCAACCTGCTCAACGGCGACTCGCTGAAGGTGCAGTTCAACGAGAAGAACACGTCCTCGCTCACCATCACGGGCGTGACCTTCAACTCGACCGGCCTCGGCATCTCGGCTTCCACCAACACGTTCCAGGCTGACTCCGACATCAACACCGCCCTCAACAACCTGACCGCGGCCGTCGACAAGCTGCGCGCCCAGGCCTCGACCTTCGGTTCGAACCTCTCGGTGGTGCAGAGCCGCCAGGACTTCACGAAGGACTTCATCGACACGCTGGACACCGGCGCCGACCAGTTGGTGCTGGCTGACCAGAACGAGGAAGCCGCCAAGCTGCTCACGCTCAACACGCGCCAGCAGCTGTCGCAGACCGCCCTCTCGCTCGCCTCGCAGGCGGACCAGGGAGTCCTGAGGCTGTTCTAACGGTCTCCGGGTCGTCGGGGTCCGGCTGATCCGGCGCGCGCGGAAGCCCCACCCGCAGCGCCGGTCGGCCGGGCCCCATCGTTTCACGCTGACCTCGCGAAGGAGGCTCCGGATGAAATCGGTGATCGTCTGCTCGCCGTCCAAATCGACCAGCGAGCGCGTCGCGACCGAACTCTCCCGCGCCGGCTTCGTCGTCGACATGGCGGCGGATCACGCCGAGGTTCTCGCCCTGATCAAGGAGGAGAAGCGGGACATCGTCGTGGCCGAGGCCCGGCGCGACCGCTTCGCCGAGTTCCTGAAGCGGCTGCTCTCGATCCGGCCCGGCACGCTGGTCCATCTCTTCGAGCACGACCTCGTCTTCTGCCATTACCCGGCGCAGCGGCAGCCCGTGCCCTTGCTCTTCGCCCTCGACAACGCCGGCCTGAACCTGCCCGGCAAGCACATCGTGCAGCCGCCGCCGGCGACCGCCGATTCGGTGTTCCTGAACGCCTGAAGCCGCCTCACTCGGCGGGGTAGGCCGGCGCCTCCACGGGCCGCGCCGCGCCGCGCGCCACCATCTCCGCATGCATCTGACGGATCAGGTTCGACGCCGTCTTCTCGAACAGGAAGGGGAAGACTGCATGCGTCAGCGCGCAGAAGGCGGCGGCCGCGAGCCGCCACGCATAGCTCAGCGCATGGCCGAAATGCTCGAGATAGCTCTCGTTGAGGGCGTCCGGATGGGCGGTGAACAGCGATTTCGCGCGGGCCAGCATGGCGATCCTCCTCGATGCTGCAAGGCTAGCGCCGCCGGCGCGGACGATCATCGCCAAAATTCGGGCGACTGGCCCGAGATGCGGTGATAGTATTCGACCGTTGCGAGATTTGGAGGGATATTCGTGCCGCAGTTCGATACGATCGACAAACGTCTGCTGACCGAACTGCAGCGCGATGCCGGCCAGAGCCTCGACGCGCTCGCCGACCGGATCGGCGTCTCCCGCAACACCTGCTGGCGGCGCCTGCAACGGCTCGAGGAGGAGGGAGTGCTCCTGGCCCGCGTCGCCATCCTCGATCCGGCCAAGCTCAATCTCGCCTTGCCCGTCTTCATCGTGGTGCGCACGGCCCGCCATGCCGCCGATGCAACGGAGGCCCTGCGCAAGGCCGTGCTGGAGATTCCGGAGATCGTCGGCGCCTACCGCACCGCAGGCGAGATCGACTACATCCTGCTGGCGCGCGTGCCCGATGTCGCGGCCTACGACCGACTCTACAAGAAGCTGATCGCCCGGCTGGAGATGAGCGATGTCTCCGCGAGCTTCGTCATGGAGGAGATCAAGGCGGTGACGGAGCTGCCGCTGGAGTTCGTGTGAGGAGCGCTCCCGCTTCTCCCCTTGGGAGAAGCGGGAGCGCGGAGCGCGACTGATGAGGGAGACCCGCCACGGTCGGCGGTTCTCCCTCATCCGACCGGCTTCGCCGGCCACCTTCTCCCAAGGGAGAAGGACGATCATCGCCCCCTCAAAAAAGCCTCGTGCTCCTCGATGAGCCTCCCCATCAGCGCCTTCTCGATCAGCGCCATGGTGTTGGCCGCGCCGTAGATCGCGACGAAGGAGCCGAAGCGGGGCCCCCGCTCCTCGCCCAGCAGCACCTGGTAGAGCATCTGGAACCAGGAGCCGCCGACGTTCCAGCCCCCGTCCTTGCCAGGCGTCCGCCAGGGATCGCGCCGGCCCACGTCGAGCACCGCGTCCTGGATGAGGGCGGGATCCGTCACGCCCTCGCGCTCGATCCGCCTCAGCGCCTCGGCGAGGTCCTGGAGCGCCGCGCGCTCGTCCGGCGTCGCCTCGCGGTAGCGCTTCGCCGGCTTCACGAAATCCTTGAAGTAGCGGATGGCGTATCCGGCCATGCGGTCCAGAGTCGGATGCGTCGCCGGGTCGGCGCCGGGCGCATAGCGGCGGATGAAGCCCCAGAGCACGGCCTTGTCCTCGGCGTTGGCGACCGCAACGAGGTTCAGGAGCAGCGCGAAGGAGACCTGCGCGCGGGGCGCGTTCGAGCCGTCCGTCGCCGGCATCGCCTCGGGCGCCGGCGGGTGGCCGCCATGGATATGCCAGACCGGGTTGCCGAGCCGGTTCTTCCAGTCCTGCCTGGGATAGGCGTCGATGAACTGCAGGTAGTCGTCCATCGCCTTGGGGATGACGTCGAAATGCAGCTTCTTCGCCTCGCGCGGCTTATGGAACATGTAGAGGCCGAGGCTCTCGGGCGAGGCGTAGGTCAGCCATTCGTCGATGGTGAGTCCATTGCCCAGCGACTTCGAGATCTTGCGGCCCTGCTCGTCGAGAAAGAGCTCGTAGACGTAATGCTGGGGCGGCTGACCGCCGAGGATCGCGCAGATGCGGTCGTAGACGCCGGCGTTCGTCTGGTGGTCCTTGCCGAACATCTCGAAATCGACGTCGAGCGCTGCCCAGCGCATGCCGAAATCCGGCTTCCATTGCAGCTTCACATGGCCGCCGGTCACGGGCAGCGTCACGTCGCGGCCGTCCTCGTCGGCGAAGGTCACGGTGCCCGCCCTCGCGTCCACCTGCTTCATGGGGACGTAGAGCACCCGGCCGGTCGTGGGCGAGATCGGCAGGAAGGGGCTGTAGGTCGCCTGCCGCTCCGCGCCCAGCGTCGGCAGCATCACCTTCATGATGTCGTCATAGCGCTCCGCCGCGCGCAGCAGAACCGCGTCGAAGCGGCCCTGGCGGTAATAGTCGGTCGCGCTCGCGAATTCGTATTCGAAGCCGAACGTGTCGAGGAAGCGCCGGAGCATCGCGTTGTTATGGTGCCCGAAGCTTGGATGATCGCCGCCGAACGGGTTCGGCACAGCCGTCAGGGGCTGCTGCAGATAGGCTTCGAGCGCGGCCGGATCGGGCACATTCTCCGGGATCTTGCGCATCCCGTCCATATCGTCGGAGAAGACGAGCATCCGCGTCTTCACCTGCCCGCCGGTCAGCGTCTCGAAGGCCTTGCGCACCATGGTGGTGCGCGCCACCTCGCCGAAGGTGCCGATATGCGGCAGGCCCGAGGGGCCGTAGCCGGTCTCGAACAGCACCTCCGCCTTGCCGGATGTCTTCTGCCGCTCCACGAGCTTGCGGGCTTCCTCGAAGGGCCAGGCCTGTGAGGTCTGCGCGGCGGCGGCGAGCGTGAGAGGAGGGGCGTCTGTCATGATGCTCCGCTCCTAGGCGGGGCGGGGCAGGGAGGTCAACGCTTTGAGGCGCTGGCGCTGCCCCTCACCTAACCTCTCCCCGCAACTGGCGGGGAGAGGAACGAGCTATGGATTGAAGCGCTGTGCCCTGTGAGCGTTCTTCTCCCCGCACTGCGGGGAGAAGACAGATGAGGGGCACGCCCGCAGACCTTCCCGGCCTACACCCCCTCCGGCCGCGGCCCGCCCATCGCCCAGTCGAGCAACTGCACCGTATGCACGATCGGGATCGCCGTTCCCTTGCCGATCTGCGTCATGCAGCCGATGTTGCCGGTGGCGATGAGGTCGGGCTTCGTGCGCTCGATGTTCTTCACCTTGCGGGCGCGCAACTGCCCGGCGATCTCCGGCTGCAGGATGTTGTAGACGCCGGCCGAGCCGCAGCATATATGCGCCTCCGGCACGTCCTTGACCGTGAAGCCCATGCGCCGGAGCAGCAGTTTCGGAGCGTCGGTGATCCTCTGGCCGTGCTGCATCGAGCAGGCGGAGTGATAAGCGACGGTGGGGCCCTTCGCCTCGCCCTGCGGCAGGTCGAGGCCGGAGAGATATTCCGTGATGTCCTTGGCCAATGCCGAAACCCGCGCGGCCTTCGCCGCATAGGCGGCGTCCTCGCGCAGCATGTGGCCGTAATCCTTGATCGTGGTGCCGCAGCCCGACGCCGTGATGATGATGGCGTCGAGCCCCTCGCCCTCGATCTCGCGCGTCCAGGCGTCGATATTGGCCTTGGCGAAGGCATGGCCCTCGTGCTCGCGGCCCATGTGATGGACGAGCGCGCCGCAGCAGCCCTCGCCGCGGGGCAGCACGACCTCGACGCCGAGCCTGGTCAGCAGCCGGATGGTGGCGTCGTTGATCGCGGGGTCGAGCACCGGCTGGGCGCAGCCCGTCAGGAGAGCGACGCGGCGCGGCCTCAGATCCTCCCCCGCAAGCGGAGAGGGATCGGCCGCCCGGAACGCCATCCCAGGCCGCGCCGCCGACCGCGGCTGCAGCCGCGACGGCGCCAGGCTCAGCATCGCGCCGAGCCGCGCGCCCACCACCGGCAGCCTCTCCACGAGCGGCCGGAGCGGCTTGCCGAGGAGCGCGCCCGCGAGCGCCAGGCGGAAGCGGCCGGGATAGGGCAGCACGCGCGCCAGCACTTCGCGCATCAGCCGGTCGTGCCAGGGCCGCCGGTAGGTCTCGTTGATATGCGCCCGCGCATGGTCGACCAAATGCATGTAATGCACGCCGGAGGGGCAGGTCGTCATGCAGGAGAGGCAGGAGAGGCAGCGGTCGATATGCGTGACGACCTCGGCATTGGCCGGCTTGCCGTTCTCCAGCATGTCCTTGATCAAGTAGATGCGGCCGCGCGGGGAATCGAGCTCGTCGCCGAGCAGCAGGTAGGTCGGGCAGGTGGCCGTGCAGAATCCGCAATGTACGCAGGTCCTGAGGATCTTCTCGGAGGCTGCGGTCTGCGGATCGGCGAGCTGCGCGGCGGTGAAGTTGGTCTGCAAGGTCAGGTCGCTCCCGCCTGCCAGGCCTTGATCCAGTCCATCGGCCACAGCAGCATGATGACGTTCAGGGTCAGGTTGTCGCGGATCAGCCAGCCGACGTAGAATTCGGCCGCGATCACCAGAGCGATCGAGAGCCAGACCGGCAGCAGCGCCGCCAGCAGGAAGCCGAAGGCCATCGCCGCGATGTCGCCCATCGAGTTGACGATCGAATCGCCTGTGTAGCCGACCGCGATGGTGGAATCGCGGTAGCGGTTGATCACCCAAGGCGTGTTCTCGGCGATCTCCCAGGCGCATTCCAGCGCGAAGGCGGCGATCAGCCCATAGGCCAGCGGGATGGCGACCCCGGTCAGCCGCCGCGCCGCCCGCCAGGCCGCGTAGAACAGGAAGCCGTGGATGATGTGGCTCGGCGTGTACCAGTCGGTCAGGTGCTGCGAGGTCTCGGCCGGGCTGCCGACGCCCTGCCAGAGCTTCACGTATCCGCACTCACAGATGGGGATGCGCCCCATGGCGAAGAGCACCGCGGCGGTGGCCGCCATGATCGCGAGGCAAAGGAGGGTGGTGCGGGGCGGGGCGAGCGTCATGCGGTCGGTCCGCCTGCACCGGCGTGGTGCGCCCTTCGAGGCTCGCTCGCTTTGCTCCCTCGCACCTCAGGATGAGGAGGTTGGTGCCCTGTACAGCGGTCCTCATCCTGCGGTGCGAGCCGAAGGCGAGCCTCGAAGGACGCACCACGCCAAAGCAACCCGCCCGTCTCAAACCCCCGCATACATCCTCCCCGGGTTGAGGATGCCATCGGGGTCGAAGCTCGCCTTGAGGCCGGCCTGAAGCTTCATCACGCCCGGCGCCAACGGCTGGAAGACGTCGACGCTGGCGCGCAGCTCGGGCGGCGCCTTCAGCAGCGTCGCATGGCCGCCATGGCGGGCAGCGGCGGCCTGGATGCGGGCCGTGAGGCCATCGCTGTTGGGAGCTCCCAACAGCACCAGCCCGGCGCCCCAGTCGAAAAGGCATGGCAGGCCGAGCGATCCTGCGAATGCGGCGGCCTCGCTCGGCTTAACCGAGGCGCGCCAGACAAGGTCCTGCTGCGCGATCTCACCGCCTGCGCCGATCCTGGTCCAGCGCCCCGCGTCATCGGGCAGCGCCCCGAGCGCGCCGAAGTCCTTCAGCCGGGCGCGCAATTCCGCCGAGCGATAGGCGATCTGCTCCGGGAAGCCTTCCAGCCTCAGGAAGGTCCGGCCCGCCTCATGCGCCGCTCCGGTGATCTCGAAGGGCGAGCCCAGCGCCGCCGCCATCGCCGCGATAGCCCGCTGCGCAGTGAGCCCCTCGATCGCCAGCGTCGCCTCCGCTGCCGGCTTCGGCACCACCTTGAAGATCGCCTCCGTCAGCACGCCGAGCGTCCCATGCGCGCCGGCCTGCAGCTTCACGAGGTCGAGGCCTGTGACGTTCTTCATCACCCGGCCGCCGTTCTTGATCGTCTCGCCGCGCCCGTTGATGAAGCGCAGGCCGATCAGGCTGTCGCGGAGGCCTCCCGCGAAGACGCGCCGCGGGCCGGCGAGGCCGGTCGCGACCAGGCTGCCGATCGTCGGCTCGCCCGTGGAGCCGAGGAGCTGGCGATAATCAGGCGGCTCGAAGGCGAGCATCTGGCCCCGCTCGTCCAACGTGCGCAGCACCTCGGCGAGCGGCGTGCCAGCGAGAGCGCCGATCACCATCTCCGCGGGCTCGTAAAGCGTGATGCCGGAGAGGCCCTTCAGCGACAGCGTCCGCTCCGCCTGCACCGGCCGACCGAGCCCGCGCTTCGTGCCGCCGCCCTCAATGGCGAGCGGCGCCTTCGCGGCCCGCGCGGCGGCGACGGCCTCGGCGACCTCGGCTTCGGTTCTCGGCTCGATGAGCATGCGTGGTTCCGTCCCGCCCGGCCGATCCTTAGCCGATTGCCGGGCGGCCGGGAAAGGGCGCTCTCACCGTTGCGGTGGCAAGCCACTTTTTCCCCTGGGGCAATGGCGTTGCCGCATCTTGTCCACAGTTCGGCCTCTTAGGGTTTCGTTCACCTTTGCCGGGCTAACTCGGCCCATCCCGACACCCTGAGGTTCCGACGCGCATGTCCATTCGCGCCACGCGCCGCTTTTTCCTCCTCGGCACGGCCGCCTCGGGCCTCGGCGGCTGCCTGCCCGACGTCATCGCCGTGAGCAGCGTCACGCGCACGGCGATCGCGCCGGACCCGACGCCCACGGTCCTGGCGGTGACCACGCGCCGCCCGGTGAAGGGCGGCCTGAAGCAGCCCTGGTACGGCCCGGAGCGGACGGACCAGGCTTCGGTCGCCAGAATCGTCTTCGATCCGCCGGGCAGCGGCCTCGTCGGCCAGGCCCAGGCGGTCTGGTACGGCGACTGGACGATCAAGGCCGTCGAGCCGGATCAGCGCGCCGCCGGCGACGTCGTCGCCGAGGCGACGGCCGGCCGCGAGGTCCTGCTCTACGTCCATGGCTACAAGGAGAGCTTCGAGAGCGCAGCCCGCGGCGCGGCCGAGCTCGCCTCTGGCATCGGCTTTACCGACGCCCGCATGGTCTTCGCCTGGCCGTCAAGAGCGGCGCTCTTCGACTACGGCTACGACCGCGAGAGCGCGCTGATCTCGCGCGACGCGCTCGAGGAGACGCTGCTGAGGCTCCTCGCCGAGGGCGGCGCCTCCCGCGTCCATATCGTAGCGCATAGCATGGGCACGCTGCTGACGGTCGAGACGCTGCGCCAGATGTGGGCGCGCCACGGCGACATCTATGCCGGCCGCCTCGGCGCCGTCGTCCTGGCGGCGCCGGACATCGATTTCGATCTCTTCGAGGCGGCGATGCGTCGCCTCCGCTCGATCGCCGACCGGATCACCGTGATCTCCTCGACCGCCGACCGGGCGCTGGAGGTGTCGCGCCGGCTCGCCGGCGGCGTGACGCGCGTCGGCGCCGCCACGCGCGAGCAGCTGGAGGGCCTCGGCGTCCGCGTGGTGGACGCCAGCGACTACGGCGGCTGGGCCGTGATCAAGCACGACCTCTTCCTGAGCGACGACGAGGTGCGCGCCGTGGTCAGGCGGGCGGTGGAGCGAGGGCGGGCGTAGCGGGGCGGGGTGGTGCTGGGGTGCGTGCTTCGAGACGCCGCAAGCGGCGGCTCCTCAGCATGAGGACCCGTGGGGAAGCTCAAAACTCCTCATGCTGAGGAGCGGCGAAGCCGCGTCTCGAAGCACGCACAACACCAGGAACGGCTACAGATACATCTCCTGGATCGGCGCAGTGGCCCGCTTGCCGATATGGCGGTAGTTCTCCTCCAGCCAGGCCTCGGCGGCGCGGCGGCCGGCGTCCCTGAGCCCCGTGAGGAAGTCCCAGTCCGCCGAGTATTTCGATTCGACGTCGTGCTTCTGCATCTCCTTCTCGTCCATGATCGAGTGGACGAGCATGCGCCGGTAGCGCTCGGCGTCGAGCCGCTCCTCGTCCATCAGCTTGGAGACGAAGGCGATGGCGCGCATCTCGCGCATCAGCGAGGAATTGAAGGAGATCTCGTTCTCGCGGTCGCGCACCGCGGCCGCGCTGCGCGGGATGTCCTCGCGCCGGATCGGGTTGATGTGGACGATGATCACGTCGCGCGAGGCGCCTTTGTAGATCAGCGGGAAGATCGCCGGGTTGCCCATATAGCCGCCGTCCCAATAGGCCTCGCCCTCGATCTCCACAGCCTTGAACAATTGCGGCAGGCAGGCCGAGGCGAGCACCGCCTCGATGGTGATCTCGGGGTTCTCGAAGATCCTGATCTTGCCGCTCCTCACGTTGGTGGCGCAGATGAACAGCCGTGACGTGACCTGGCAGCGCTGCAGGTGCTCGAAGTCCACGGTCTCGGCGAGCGCGTCCTTGAGCGGGTTGTAGTCGAGCGGGTTGAGGTCATAGGGCGAGAACAGCGTGCCGATCGATTGCAGCCAGATCGTCGCGGGTGAGGGGACCGTGAGCCAGGGCGCCATGGCGAGCAGGTTCTTCCAGTAGCTGCCGACGGCGGAGGGCCAGATCTGACCCCGGCGGCTGACCGCGCGCCAGAACTGCTCCAGCTTGGCCCGGCCGCCCTCCCGCCCGTCCAGCGAGATGCCGTGTGCCATCACCACGGCGTTCATCGCGCCGGCGCTGGTCGCGCTGATCGCATCGAGCGAGAGCCGCCCGTCCTCCAGCAGCCTGTCGAGCACGCCCCAGGTGAAGGCCCCATGCGAGCCGCCGCCCTGCAGCGCCAGGTTGACGGGCTTGCGGTTGCCGCGCTGCGCCACCTGCTCCGGCGTGACGGCGGTGACAAGTTTCGCCGGTGGATTGAGGACGGATGTCATGCGGTGGGTGCCCCGTGCGCTGCGATCGTTCGTTCGAGCGCGTTATGATGTTGATCGAGATCGTTCTCGGCGATGTTCCAGGGAATTCGGCTCAAATGCAGCCCCAGCCGCTTCAGCTCGGCGATGATCTGGTCGGCCCCTGCATCGACAAGACGCTATCAGATCGCCCCCCTCATCTCTACTCCGCCGCTTGCACAGGTGCTTGAACGGGCGGCTGGGCATAGCCGAGCTTGAGGTTGAGCTTGTCGAGCAGCATCGCCGCCGCCTGCGGGATGTTGGTGCCCGGCGGGAACACGGCGGCCGCGCCCATGTCGATGAGCGTCTGCACATCCTCCGGCGGGATGACGCCGCCGACCACGATCATGATGTCGGAGCGGCCCAGCACGGCCAGCGCGTCGCGCAGCTCCGGCACCATCGACAGGTGTCCGGCGGCGAGGCTGGAGACGCCGATGACATGCACGTCCGCCTTCACGGCATCCGCCGCCGCCTCCTCCGGCGTTGCGAAGAGCGGCCCGATCTCGACGTCGAAGCCGAGATCCGCGAAGGCCGAGGCGATCACCTTCTGGCCGCGGTCGTGGCCATCCTGCCCCATCTTGGCGACGAGGATCTTGGGCGCGCGGCGGTCGTTCTCGCGGAAGGCGCGGGTCATGCCCCGCACCCGGTCGATGACGGGATTGTCGTTGCCGAAGGCCTTGGCGTAGACGCCTGAGATCACCTTGATCTCCGCCCGGTGGCGGCCCCAGGCCTTCTCGAGCGCCAGGCTGATCTCGCCGACCGTCGCCCGGGCGCGGGCTGCGTCCACCGCGAGCTTGAGCAGGTTGGTCGACAGGTCTGCGCCGCCGAGCGCCGAACAGGCGGCGGTGAGGGCGGCGAGCTTCGCCTCCACCTCCTTCGGATCGCGCTCCGCCTTGAGCTGGGCGAGCTTGGCGAGCTGGGCCGCGCGGACCGCCGCGTTGTCGACCTTGAGGACCGGGATCGCCGGCTCCGAGAGCGGCGGATACTTGTTGACGCCGACGATCGTCTGCTGGCCGCTGTCGATCGCGCCCTGACGCTCGGCCGCCGCCTCCTCGATCCTGAGCTTCGGGATGCCAGCCTCGATGGCCTTGGCCATGCCGCCCAGCCGCTCCACCTCCTGAATGTGGCCCCAGGCCTTGGCGGCGAGATCGGCGGTGAGCCGCTCGACATAGTAGCTGCCGCCCCAGGGATCGATCATGCGCATCGTGCCGCTCTCCTGCTGCAGCAGGATTTGCGTGTTGCGGGCGATGCGGGCCGAGAAGTCGGTGGGCAGGGCCAGCGCCTCGTCGAGGCTGTTGGTGTGGAGCGATTGCGTGCCGCCCTGCGTGGCGGCCATCGCCTCCACCATGGTGCGCACGGCATTGTTCATCACGTCCTGCGCGGTCAGCGACCAGCCCGAGGTCTGGCAATGGGTGCGCAAGGGCAGCGACTTCTCGGATTTCGGATCGAAGTCCTTCACGAGCTTCGCCCACAGCAGCCGCGCCGCCCTGAGCTTCGCCACCTCCATGAAGAAATTCATGCCGATGGCGAAGAAGAAGGAGAGGCGGGGCGCGAAGGCGTCGATGTCGAGCCCCGCCGCCATGCCGGCCCGGATGTATTCGACGCCATCCGCCAGCGTGTAGGCGAGCTCGAGGTCATGCGTCGCGCCGGCCTCCTGCATGTGGTAGCCCGAGATCGAGATGGAATTGAACTTCGGCATCTCATTCGCGGTATAGGCGAAGATATCAGCGATGATCCGCATCGAGCCCTTGGGCGGGTAGATGTAGGTGTTGCGGACCATGAACTCCTTGAGGATGTCGTTCTGGATCGTGCCGGAAAGCTTGGCCGCAGGCACGCCCTGCTCCTCGGCGGCGACGATGAAGAGCGCGAGGATCGGCAGCACCGCGCCGTTCATGGTCATCGAGACGGACATCCGGTCGAGCGGGATGCCGGAGAACAGCGTGCGCATGTCAAGGATCGAATCGATCGCGACGCCCGCCATGCCGACGTCGCCGGCGACGCGCGGATGGTCGGAATCGTAGCCGCGGTGCGTCGCGAGGTCGAAGGCGACGGAGAGGCCCTTCTGCCCCGCAGCGAGATTGCGCCGGTAGAAGGCGTTGGAATCCTCCGCCGTCGAGAACCCGGCGTATTGCCGGATCGTCCAGGGCTGGGTGGCGTACATCGTGGGGTAGGGCCCGCGCAGGTAGGGCGGCAGGCCGGGGAAGGTGGCGACATGCGGCAGATCGGCGATGTCGGCGGCGGAATAGGCCGGTTTCACCGGAATGCCTTCGGGCGTGAGCCAGGGCTCCATTTCCTTCTCCCTCGGGAGAAGGTGGCCGCCGGAGGCGGTCGGATGAGGGAGAATCCCTGAGGCCGGTGGTCCTCCCTCATCCGTCATGCTCCGCATGACACCTTCTCCCAAGGGAGAAGGAATCGGCTCCCTCCAGTCGATCTCGGCGAAATTGTGGATGTTGGTCATGCGGCAAGCTCCAACTTGGCGATCGCATTCCGTCGCCGGACGATCGCCTCTTGAATGCGCGTCGATTTGCGGCCGAGCACATCTGCGGCCAGGTAATCCTTGACGATGGCGGGCGGCACCCAGTCTTCAAGGATAACGGAGGCCGGGAGCGCTATCAGGAGCGCGACGAGATAGAGGCAGTAGTCCCGGTTCAGCCAGAGGATGAGCCCGAGCAGGATGACCGATGCCGCCCGCGTACCGACCGATGGTTGGAAGTCGGGCCAGAGGATGTCGGCGATGACGAAGGCCAACGCGGCGAGCGCCAGGGCGATCAGAGCGATGCACAAGGCGGAGGAAAGCGTCCGCAAGCGTTCCAGCCGGCCCTGCATGAAGCTGAGCAGGTAAAGCTGACGCCGCAGCTGATTGACGCGGCGCGTCGTGGCCGGCGATAAAGACTGAGAGGTCAATCCTTGCTCTCCAGCCTGACGACGAGCCTCGCCCCCACCGCCTCCGCATAGCGCTTCAGCGTGCGCAGGCTCGGCAGCCGCTCCGTCTCCAGCCGCGCCACGGCGGATTGCGTGGTGCCCATGCGCTTGGCGATCTCGGCCTGCGTCAGGCCGGAGCGGGCGCGGGCGGCGGAGATCTCGAGCATGAGATCGAATTCGAGCGGACGGTTCTTCTGTGCCTCACGGAACTCCGGGTCATTCATCCATTCCTTGACGAGGTCGCCGAATGGCCTTGGCCGATATTCGCCAATCTCTTCCGCGCTAAACTCAGTTCGGCGGCGGGCGTTTTTTGGCTTTTCTTGACGAATGCCCGCAGCAGCACCATCCGACGTCCGGTCACCGTGACGTAGATCACCCTCGAAATGCCGTCGCGGCTCGTGATCCTCAATTCCCATAACTTGTCCTCCAGATGCTTGACCGCCTTGGACGGCAGCGCCTGCAGCCCCTGTTCTTGAACGATCACCCGAAACTGATCGAGCCGATCCTGCATATCCGCGGGCAGTGCGGCTATCTCCGCATCCACCGCAGGACCGTAGGTCTCGACCGTCCATTTCATAGCAAAATTGCGATCATGCGGCAACCACGTCAAGCGCCGCCGCCAGCGTCTCGACGACGTCGCAACCAGCGAAGACGAAGCGCGCCACGCCGGCCCCGCTCAATGCCGATTCGAGCTCGCCGGGCCGCCCGGCGAGCCACACTGTTCGGCCGGTAGCCGCCAGCGCGCGCGCCGCGGCCGCGCCTTCGGCGGCATAGGCTGCGTCAGAGCCGACGAGGCAGAGGAGGCGCCCTCCTTCTGCCTCAAGGGGAGAAGGAAGAACGCTCCCCTCCATCCCGCCCGCCTCGAACAGCGTGCGGGTCCATTGCAGCCGCGCCGCGTGGTCTGCGAGGGGGCCGAGCGTGACGAGCGTCACGCGCGGCCGGGTCGCCATCGCCTCGGCCCGGTCGCGCAGAGCCTCGAAGGGCTCCGCCAGCCGCTGCGCCGGCAGCGGCTCCGCCTTGAGCTCTCCGCTGGCCTCCGCCGCTGTGGCTGCGCGGGAGGCGCCGGCGAGGAGGCCGGCGATCACGGCCTCGCTGTCCGGCCCGAACTTCGCCTTGGCCCGCGCCTTGGGCGGCTTCGTCGAAACCGGCTCCACCGTCAGCACGTCAGGCGCGATCTCGCCGAGATGGGCGAATTCGCTGGTGCCGGTGATCGGCTCCTTGCGGGTGGCGATCGCCTTCTCCCGCGCCGCCCGCGTCGCGGCGATCCGCGCCTGCAGCTTGCCGAGCGCCAGGCTGACGAGCAGTCCGCCCTCGCCCTCGATCCCCTGGAACAGCGCCCAGGCCTTCTCCGCTAGAGCCTCGGTCAGCGCTTCGACGCCGCCGGCGCCGGCGGCGGGGTCGGCGACGCGCCAGAGGTTCGATTCCTCCTGCAGCACGATCGAGGTGTTGCGGGCGAGCCGCCGCGCCGCCGCATCGGGCAGGCCGAGCGCCTGGGTGAAGGGCAGCACCGTGACGCTGTCCGCCCCGCCCGCGCCAGCGGCGAAGGCGGCGATCGTGTTTCGCAGGATGTTCACGTGAGGGTCGCGCTTCGTCAGCATGCGCCACGAGGTCTCGGCGTGGATGACGGCGGGCCGGGACGCCGCCCCGCACCAGGCCGCGATCTTCGCCCAGCAGAGCCTGAGCGCGCGCAGCTTCGCCATCCCCATGAACTGGTCGGCGTCCACCGGAACCACGAAGGAGATCGCGCGGAAGGCTTCTTCCAGCGCAAGGCCATGCGCCTCCAGCGCCCGTAGATAGAGGAGGCCCTGCGCCAGCGCCGCCGCCAGCTCCTGTCCCTCGCTCGCGCCCGCTTCGTGATAGGGGCGGAGGTCGACGGTCACGAACGGCCCGCCGAAGCCGCGGGCGGCGAGCGCCTTCGCGGTCTCGGGCAGCCGCGCCGCCATCGTGGCCCAGTCCCACGGCACATGCCCATGCGAGAGCAGCGTGCCGATGGAGTCGAGGCTGAAGTCCACCGCCACCTGTCCGGGCGAGAGCTTGCGCCGCTCAACCAGCGCCGCGACCATGAGCGCGTTGATGCGCCCTGCCGGCGCCGGATCGAGTCTCAGCCGGATCAGGTCGAGCCGCACGCCGTCGAGCGCGGCGTCGAGGTCGGCCAGCGTCTCGCAGGGCAGGCCGTAGCCGTGCGCCGAACGCCCGCCGGGGAAGGCGAGCGTCAGCATATCCGCGCCGCCCTCGAGATCCTCGCGCGCCTGGGCAGCGGCGGCTTCGGCGTCCGGATGGTCGACTCGCGCACCGACGGCGCAGGGCCTTCCGGCCCCGGCGCCCGCCACCAGGGTGGCATCCGCCCGGGGCGGCTGCAGCGGCTGGATGGCGATGCCGTCATGCGTGCGATGGACGAGTTTGCGCTCGAAATCCGCGCCCTTCAGCACGGCTTCGACGCGGGCGCGCCAATCGGCCTCCGTGGCTTGCGGGAAGGCATTGATGATATCGCTGGCCATGGCGTTCGCGGCGTCTCCAATGTCATCCCCGGCGGCCCGCAGGGCCGGGAAGGGGATCCAGACAACATCGCGGGACCGGTGCTGGATTCCCTTCCCCTCCGCTGCGCTTCGGCCGGGAATGACATCGCTGTTGCGGCTGCCATATCGGCAAACCTTGCCTTTTTCCATCTGGCGGAAAGTTTGACGTTGACCGCGGGCTAGCCTGCAGCTTGAAGCGGTCGGCGCTTTTCAGGAGGAGCCCCGCTCATGTCCCATGCCTCGCTCGCGGCCGTCATCGACAAGGCCTGGGAGGATCGCGCCGCGATCAATTCCGGCACGAAGGGCGAGATCCGCGAGGCCGTGGAGGAGGCGCTGTCCGCGCTCGACGCCGGCAAGCTGCGCGTGGCCGAGAAGATCGAGGGCGAGGTCGGGCCGCAGAGCTGGACCGTGCATCAGTGGCTCAAGAAGGCGGTGCTGCTGTCGTTCAGGCTGAACGACAATGCCGTGATGGGCTTCGACGGCACCGCCGCCGCTCCCGCCTATGGCTACGACAAGGTCGCGCTGAAATGGGCGGATTGGGGCGACAACCGCTTCCGCGAGGCCGGCTTCCGCGTGGTGCCTGGCGCCGTGGTGCGCCGCTCCGCCTTCATCGCCCGCAACGTCGTGCTGATGCCCTCCTTCGTCAACGTCGGCGCCAATGTCGGCGAGGGCACCATGGTCGACACCTGGGCGACGGTCGGCTCCTGCGCGCAGATCGGTAGGAACGTGCATCTTTCCGGCGGCGTCGGCATCGGCGGCGTGCTGGAGCCGCTGCAGGCCAATCCGACGATCATCGAGGATGATTGCTTCGTCGGCGCGCGCTCCGAGGTCGTCGAGGGCGTGGTCGTCGGCCGCGGCTCGGTGATCTCGATGGGCGTCTTCATCGGCGCGTCCACCAAGATCGTCGACCGCCAGACCGGCCAGGTCCATGTCGGCCATGTGCCGCCCTATTCCGTCGTCGTCTCCGGATCGCTGCCGGGCAAGCCCTTGCCCGACGGTTCGCCCGGCCCCTCGCTCTATTGCGCAGTGATCGTCAAGACGGTGGATGCGCAGACCCGCTCGAAGACCGGCATCAACGAATTGTTGAGGGACTGAACAGCCTTTTCAGGCCCTGCCGAGACGCCCGCCGGCGAAACGGCTAAGCTGCCGGCATGAGCGGTCCTCCTGTCATCTACGCCACGGCGATGGTCGCCGCCGTGCTGGCGCTCACCCTGTGGTTCGGCCTCGCGCGGGGGCTGCGACGGTCTGGCCGCAGCGGCTGGCGCGCCGCACCTCTCGGCGCGCTGCTGTTGTTCGCCGCCATCGGCTACGGGCTCTACTGGTTCGCCTTCTTCTCGTCGCCGCGCCTGGCGATCCTGCTGCATCTGATCCAGCTGAAGGTCGCGCACAAGCTCGGCGGGCTGATGCCTTTGCTTGCGGCCGGCGGGCTGGCCTGTGGTCTGGCGCCGTTGGTCTGGCCGAGGGTAGGCCGCGGTCCGGCGGCCTGACGCCTCACACCGTCTTGTCGACGCTCTCGGCCGCCGGCGCCGGCTTGGGGCCGCCCTTCGACACGCCGACCATCGCCGGCCTCAAGACGCGCTCGCCGATGACGTAGCCGGCCTGGACCACCTGCATCACGGTGCCAGGGGGCTTTGTCTCATCAGGGATCTCGAACATCGCCTGATGCAGGTTCGGATCGAACTTCTGGCCCTCTGGCGTGATCTTGCGCACGCCGTGGCTTTCCATCTTCTTGAGGAAGTCCCGCTCGGTGAGATCGACGCCCTCGATCAGCGCCTTGAAGGCGCCCTCGGCCGTGTCGCGGGCGTCAGTGGGGAGGCTGTCCAGCGCGCGACGCAGATTGTCGGCGACATCGAGCATGTCGCGGGCGAAGCGCGTGACGCCATAGGCGCGGGCGTCTGCGAGGTCCTTCTCGACGCGGCGGCGCAGGTTCTCCATCTCGGCCAAAGCGCGCAGGAGCTTGTCCTTGAGCTCGGCCTTCTCGGCCTCCAGCGCCGCGACAGCGTCGGGCGCGGCGGATTCGGCGGCCGCATCGGGCCGGGCCGAGGCCGCGGAGGACTCGAGGTTCGGCTCCTGCTCTTCGGGGGCCTTGCCGTTCTTGTGGTCGTTCATGCGGGAAACATCCGGGAATACGAGAGCGTAACGGGGTCGGATATCAGGGCGGCGCTGCGCAAAATCAAGCTCGCGACGCGCCGCCGCCGGGGACGATGGGAGGGGCTTGCCCACCCGATCCCGTTCAGCCGTTCTTGCGCTCGAACACCGCGAGCAGGCTGCGCTTCAGCGCCTGCTGGCGTTGCCCCTGCACCAGTTTTCCGCCGGTGAGGTCCGTGACGTAGAACACGTCGACCGCCTTCTCGCCGAAGGTGACGATGCGGGCCGAATTGATGTTGAGGCTCGTCTTGCCGAAAACCGTGGTCAATTCGTAAAGCAGGCCCGGCCGGTCGAGCCCCGTCACCTCCACGACCGTGCTCTTGTCCGAGAGCGAATTGTCGATCGTCACCTCCGGCGCCAGGCTGAAGGCGGCCTGGCTGACGCCGGAGGCCGCGCGCGAGGCGACCTCCTCGGGCAGACGGATTTCGCCCTTGAGCGCGCGCACGATATGGTCCGAGACGCGCGCCGCGCGGCGCAGCTCGTCGGCATCGTCCTCGAAAGCGCGCGAGATGAAGATGGTGTCGAGCGCCAGCCCATCCGTCGTGGTGAAGATCTGCGCCTCGACGATGTTGGCCCCCGCGGCCGCGCAGGCGCCGGTGATGATGGCCAAGAGCCGCGGATGGTCGATCGCCAGAACCGTCAGCTCCGTGACTCCGCGGAAGGCGTTGGTCTCCCGGTCGGTCAGCAGCGTCTCGCCGCTTTCGGCCGCCTTCTTAAGCAAAGCCGCATGCTTCAGCTTCCGCTCCAGGTCGACCTTCAGCCAATAGGCGGGGTAATGCCGCTGCGCATAGGCCTGGAAATCGGCGTCCGAGATCGCGGGAAGGTGGTCGCGCAGTTCCAGTTGCGCGGCCGCCACGCGCTCCTTGCGGTTCATGGCGGAGTGGCCGCCCGCCAGGATGACCTCCGCCTCCCAATAGAGCGAACGCAGGAGCTGCCCCTTCCAGCCGTTCCAGACGCCGGGCCCCACGGCCTTGATGTCGCAGACCGTCATCACGAGGAGCAGCTTCAGCCGCTCCAGCGACTGCACCACGGCGGCGAAGCTCTCGATCGTCTTGGGGTCCATGATGTCGCGGTGCTGCGACACCGTCGACATCAGGAGATGGTGGCCGATCAGCCAGATCACCGTCTCCGTCTCGGCCTCGGTGAGGCCGAAGCGCGGGCAGAGCTCGCGGGCGATGCGGGCGCCGGCGACGGAATGGTCCTCGTCGCGGCCCTTGCCGATGTCGTGCAGGAACAGCGCGACGTAGAGCGCGCGCCGGTTCTGCAGCGTCGGGAAGATCTCGTTGGCGACGGGATGCTCGTCCTTCAGGCGGCCGGCGTCGATCTCGGCGAGCACGCCGACCGCGCGCAGCGTGTGCTCGTCCACCGTGTAATGGTGGTAGGAAGAGAACTGCATCATCGCCTGGATGCGGCCGAACTCCGGGATGAAGCGGCCGAGCACCCCGGCCTCGTGCATGCGCCTCAGCACCAGCTCGTTGACGCCGCGCGCGCAGAGGATGTCGAGGAACAGCCGATTGGCCTCGGGGTCGGCGCGCAGCTTCGCGTCGATCTCGCGCAGCGACAGGGTCACCAGCCGCGTGGCGTCCGGATGCAGCTCGAGCGTATGCTGCGCGGCGAGCCAGAACAGCCGGATCAGGTTCACCGGGTCCTTGGCGAAGACGTCGTCCGCCGCGACGGTGAGGCGGTCGTGGTCGATCAGGAAGTCATGCGTGCCCGAAAGCGGCCGCCGCCGGCGACGGAAGGAGCCGAACATGCGGTCGAGCATGGCGCGGGGCTTCTGCTCCTTGGCCTCCAGCGCCGCGCAGAGGATGGCGGTGAGGTCGCCCACGTCCTTCGCCACCAGGAAATAATGCTTCATGAAGCGCTCGACGGCGGAGAGGCCGCGATGCGGGCGGTAGCTGAATTTCGCCGCCACCTGGCGCTGCATGTCGAAGGACAGCCGCTCCTCGGCGCGGCCCGCGATGAAATGCATCATGCAGCGCACCCGCCACAGGAAGTCCTCGCAGCGGCGGAACAGCACCGCTTCCGCCGGCGTGAACACGCCATGCTCGATCAGTTCGGCCGGCTCCTGCACGCGGTAGACGTATTTCGCGATCCAGAACAGCGTGTTGAGGTCGCGCAACCCGCCCTTGCCCTCCTTGACGTTGGGCTCCACGAGATAGCGCGAGGAGCCCTGCTTCTTGAGGCGCAGGTCGCGCTCCTCCAGCTTCGCCTGGGCATAGGCCGCGCCGCTGCCCCGCACGACATTGCGGTCGAAGCGCTGCGCAAGCTCCTGGAAGAGGCCCATGTCCCCGACGATGAGCCGCGCTTCCAGGAGGGCTGTGCGGATGGTCAGGTCCTTGTCCGCCTCGCGCAGGCATTCCTCGACGGAGCGCGTGGCGTGCCCGACCTTCAGGCCGAGGTCCCAGAGGAAGTACAGCAGCGTCTCGACGACCGTCTCGCACCAGGCCGTCTGTTTGCTCGGCAGCAGGAACAGCACGTCGACATCGGAGCCCGGCGCCAGCGTGCCGCGGCCGTAACCGCCGGTGGCGCAGATCGCCAGCCGCTCGCCGGCGGAGCGGTTGTGGGCGGGGTGGATGCGCTCCGTCGCCAGCCCGTGCAGGGCGCGGATGACGGCGTCCTGCGCCTGGCTCAGCGCCTCGGCGCAGGCGAAGCCGGAACCGCCGGCCTCCAGCGCCGCCAGCGCCTGCGCCCGCTCCTGGGCGAGGTGGTTGCGGCAAAGACGGCTCGCTTCCGCCTTCAGGCGCTCGACCGGCAGGCTGGCGTCGAGCGCAGCGACGGCAGTCTCGAGCGCCGAGCGGCCGTCCTCGGCGAGGCGGCGCGGCGGCGCGGCGGGGCGGGCGAGTTCGGCGGCGCGCGACATGGGCGGCGCTCATGCACCCGTTGTCCGGAAGGCGCAAGCTCCCGCTCGCGTCCTGCAACACTGCCGCAAGGCCATTGACCCGGGCAGGGGCTTTCCCTCATCTGGTATGCCGAAATCGTGAAAAGGCTGAAGCCCCATGCCCGTCATCAACCGCATCGCCGAATTCGCCGACGAGGTCGCCGCCTGGCGCCGCCACATGCACGAGAATCCCGAGCTCGGCTTCGAGGAGGTGGTGACCTCGGCCTTCGTCGCCGAGCGGCTGCGTTCCTTCGGCTGCGACGAGGTCGTGACCGGCCTCGGCAAGACCGGCGTGGTCGCGGTGATCAAGGGCCGCATGGACGGCTCGGGCAAGGTGATCGGCCTGCGCGCCGACATGGACGCGCTGCCGATCAACGAGGCCACCGGCCTGCCCCACAGCTCGAAGAATCCCGGCAAGATGCACGCCTGCGGCCACGACGGGCACACGGCGATGCTGCTCGGCGCCGCCAAGTATCTCGCCGAGACGCGCAACTTCGACGGGACCGCGGTGTTGATCTTCCAGCCGGCGGAGGAGGGCGGCGGCGGCGGCCAGTTGATGTGCGACGAGGGCCTGATGGAGCGCTTCGGCATCCAGGAGGTCTACGGCATGCACAACATGCCCGGCATGCCGCTCGGACAGTTCGCCATCAAGTCCGGCCCGATGATGGCGGCGGCCGACCGCTTCGACATCCGCATCACCGGCAAGGGCGGCCATGCCGCGAGGCCCCACGACTGCATCGACCCGGTCGTCATCCAGGCGCAGCTCATCCTGGCGCTGCAGACCATCGCCTCACGCACCGTCGATCCGCTGGATTCCGTCGTGATCTCGGTCTGCGACGTGAAGGCCGGCGACGCCTACAACGTGATCCCCCAGTTCGCGCATCTGCGCGGCACCGTGCGCACGCTGAAGAAGGAGACGCGGGCCACCGCAGAGCGGCGGATCAAGGAGATCGCCGCCGGCATCGGCATGGCGTCGGGCGCTCACGTGGAGGTGGACTACCACCTCGGCTACCCCGTCACCGTCAACCACGAGGCGCAGACCGAGTTCGCGGCCAAGGTGGCGGCCGGCGTCAGCGGCGCCGAGGTGCGCGCGATCGAGCCGATGATGGGAGCGGAGGATTTCTCCTACATGCTGGAGCAGCGCCCCGGCGCCTACATCCTGATCGGCAACGGCGACACCGCGAGCGTCCACCACCCGGCCTATGATTTCGACGACCGCGCGATCCCGGCGGGCGTGAGCTACTGGGTCAAGGTGGCGGAGACCGCGATGGCGGCGTGAGGGGGTACTTCTCTGGCTCCCGCAGAGGAGAAGGAAGGGCGAGGAGGGCCGTCTCCCAATAGCCGCCTTTCGGCATTATGTAAGCTCGCCTGAACGCGAGCTTCGCCATGATTCCCCTCTCCATCCTCGACCTCGCCCCAGTCCCCGAAGGCTCCACGCCCGGCGACGCGCTTCGCAACTCGATCGACCTCGCCCGCCATGCCGACCGGCTGGGTTACACGCGCTATTGGCTGGCCGAGCATCACAACATGGTCGGCATCGCCAGCGCCGCCACGGCGGTGGTGATCGGGCAGGTCGCGGCCGCTACCACGCGCATCAGGGTCGGGTCTGGCGGCATCATGCTGCCCAACCACGCGCCGCTGGTGATCGCCGAGCAGTTCGGCACGCTGGCCGAGCTCTTCCCGGGCCGCATCGACCTTGGCCTCGGCCGCGCGCCCGGCACCGACCAGCGGACGCTCCGCGCGCTCAGGGTCGACCCCATGGACGCTGAGGACTTCCCGCGCGACGTTCTGGAGCTGCAGGCGTATCTCGGCGATCCCGAGCCGGGCCAGACGCTCCGCGCCGTGCCCGGCGCCGGCACCAAGGTGCCGCTGTGGATCCTGGGCTCCAGCCTGTTCGGCGCGCAGCTCGCGGCGATGCTGGGCCTGCCCTATGCTTTCGCCTCGCATTTCGCGCCCGATGCGCTGCTTCCCGCGCTGAAGACCTACCGCGAAACCTTCCGGCCCTCGGCTCAGCTCGCCAAGCCCCATGCGATGGCCGGGCTCAATGTCATCGCCGCCGACACCGACGCCGAGGCGCGCCGCCTCTTCACCTCGGCGCAGCAGCGGGCCGTCGGCATGGTGCGCGGCCAGCGCGGGCTCCTGCCGCCGCCGATCGACGACATCGAGACCTACTGGTCGCCGGCGGAGAAGGCCCATGCCTCGCGCATGCTCTCCTGCTCCGTGGTCGGCTCGCGCGAGACCGTGCGGCGGGGTCTCGAAAGCTTCGTCGACGAGACCGGCGTCGACGAGGTGATGGTCGCCTCCGCCATCCACGATCACGCGGCCCGTCTGCGCTCCTATTCCATCCTTGACGAGGTCGCGCGGCAGAGCGGGAGGCTGGCCGCCTAGCCTCAACCGGCGTTGCGGTAGGCCTTCGGCGACACCAGCGTCCGCGCCAGGATGATCACATCCAAGGTCAGCGACCAGTTGTCGATGTAGTGCAGGTCGTGCTCGACGCGGGCCCGCATCTTGTCGTCGGTGTCGGTCTCGCCGCGGAAGCCGTTGACCTGCGCCCAGCCTGTGATGCCGGGCTTGACGTTGTGGCGTCGCGCGTAGAGCGCGATGCGGGTCTCGTACTCGCGGTCATGGGCGAGCGCGTGCGGCCGCGGTCCGACGAGGCTCATATCGCCGGTGAGCACGTTCACGAGCTGCGGCAGCTCGTCGATGTTCCAGCGGCGCAGGAAGCGGCCGACGCGGGTGATGCGCGGATCGTTGGCGGAGGCCTGGCGCACCACGGCCCCGTCTTCCATCACCAGCATGGTGCGGAACTTCCAGATCCGGAAGGGCTGCTGGTTGAAGCCGTAGCGGCGCTGCATGAAGAAGACGGGGCCGTGGCTGTCGAGCTTGATGGCGATGGCGACGACGATGAAGAGCGGCGTGAGCAGCAGCAGGCCGCAGGCCGCCGCGAGCCCGTCGAAGACGCGCTTCAGCGCCACCTCGCCCACCGCCATGGGACGGCGCACCAGCTGCACGCTGGAGACCGTGCCGACGCGCGCGATGCGCAGATCGTGGAAGCGGTCGAGGATCGGCTCGGCGCCGAGATGGATCGAGGCCGGGATCGTCATGAACTGCGCCAGCACGGCGTCGATCAGGTCCTTCCGGTCCCATGAGATCAGCACGAAGACGTCGTCGGGCGAGGAGACGCGCGCCTGCCGCAGCCCCTCCGCCAACGGCTCCGCCGCCGCGGCGAGCCCTTCGCGCGGCAGGATCGTCACGCCGGCGATCTCCATGCCGAGATTCCAGGGCTGGTGGCGGCTGGCGAAGGCCATGACCTCCTCCTCGAAGCCGACGAGGAAGATGCGCCGGGCCGAGACCGTCCCGGTCTTGGCGCCGACCTGCGTGAGCCTGACGAGCGCGTAGCGCGTGGCGACAAGAGCCAGGAACCCGCCGAAATAGACGAGCACCACCGTGCCGCGCGAGAACCCGGGGCTGGTCTTGGTCAGGAAGCCCAGCACGATCACCGCCACGAAGGCGAGGTTCCAGACCTGGATGCTGCGCCGCGCATGGCCGCGCAGGTCGAGGTAGCCGGCGATCTGATATTCGCCGCGCAGCGCGTTCGGCACCAGCACGAAGAGCGCCAGCGCCGCTCCGATGGTCAGGAGGCTGTCGGTCGGCGCCGTCTCGCCGAACGCCAGCAGGTGATAGGCCCAGCCGACGGCGAGGACGCTGGCAATGATCACGGCGGCGTCGGCGAAGCCTGCCCCGATGCTGAACAAGACGCGATTGAGGGCCGCCCTCGATCGCCTCGCGCGCCCGCTGGCGCCCGCGCGCCCTAGGCTTTCGGCTATCGTTCCGACATCGCTCGCCATCGTCCCCAGCCCGTCCCGTCCTGACGCAGACGCGGGTCAGAACGACCCACACCGCTTGCACCCCAGACCGAAGTTGCAAGGGGTGTTCCGAGGGGTCAGTGGGACGGATGCGGGAGCGACCGCTCGCGGTCGGGGCGGGAAGGCGGGAGTCAGTCCTTGGCGCGCTCGATATAGGAGCCGTCCGCGGTCATCACCCAGATGCGCGTGCCGGCCGAGATATGCGGCGGCACGGTGGTGCGCACCCCGTTCGACAGGATGGCCGGCTTATACGAGGAGGACGCCGTCTGTCCCTTTGTCGTCGGCTCGGTCTCGACAATTTCGAGCACCACCTTCTGGGGAATCTCGATCGCCACCGCATTCTCGCCGAACACCGAGAGCTGCACGATCATGTTCTCCTGCAGGTAGGGCGCGGCGTCGCCGACGACTTCGGCCTGAACCTGGATCTGGTCGAAGTTCTCCTGGTTCATGAAGTGGAAGCCCTCGCCGTCCTGGTAGAGGTACTGGTAGTCGCGCGTGTCGAGCTCGGCCTTCTCGACCGACTCGGTGGTGCGGAAGCGGACCGACACCTTGTTGCCGTCGCCGATGCGGCGCATGTCGAGCTGCGTCACCGGCGTGCCCTTGCCAGGATGGATGTTCTCGGCGGTGATGATCGTGTGGAGCTTGCCGTCCATCTCGACGACGTTGCCCTTGCGCAGCGAACTGGCGATGACCTTGACCATGGCGTATCCTTGGCGTTGAAGGGCGCAACTCTTGGATGGAGCTGCGGCCGCTTCCGGAATGGGAATGGCCGCGCTTCTGACAGGTTCGGTGGCTCAAGGAAAGCCCCCGGCAACCGATCGGCCCCAGATGGAAAAGGCTCCTCTCCCCGACGCGCCCTGGTGGCGGGCGGACCGCCACGCCGCCCGGCGCGGCAAGCTGTTGGCGCGCGGCCGCATCAAGGCGGCGATCCGGTCGCATTTCGAGACTCGCGGCTTCGTCGAGGTCGAGGCGGCGCAGTTGCAGCTGTCGCCGGGAAACGAAACGCATCTGCACGGCTTCGCCACAGAGCTGATCGCGACCGACGGCCGCCGCGCGCCGCTCCATCTCCACACCTCGCCGGAATTCGCGGCCAAGAAGCTGCTGGCGGCGGGAGAGAAGCTGATCTTCGATTTCGCCCGCGTCTTCCGCAACCGCGAGCGGGGCGCGCTGCATGTGCCCGAATTCTCAATGCTGGAATGGTACCGGGCGGAAGCGCCCTACGAAACGCTGATGGCGGACTGCGCCGACATCCTGGCCATCGCCGCCGAGTCCGGCGGTCGCGACCGCTGGAGCTTCCGCGGCCGCAGCATCGATCCGCGGTTCGCGCCGGAACGCATCACCTTCGCCGAGGCCTTCGAGCGCTTCGCGGGAATCGATTTGCTGGCGACGGTGGAGCAGGGAGGCGCAACCGACCGCGAGGGCCTCGCGGCGGCGGCAAAGGCCGCCGGGATCCGCCTGGCGGAGGATGATTCCTGGTCCGACATCTTCACCCGCGTGCTGGTCGAGAAGGTCGAGCCGTCGATCGGCAACGGCCGGGCGACGATTCTCAGCGAATACCCCATCCCCGAGGCGGCGCTGGCCCGACCCAAACCCGGTTCTCCCAAGGTGGCGGAGCGCTTCGAGCTCTACGCCTGCGGCGTCGAGCTCGCCAACGCCTTCGGGGAGCTCACCGACGCTGCCGAGCAGCGCCGGCGCTTCGAGGCTGACATGGCGGAGAAGGAGCGCATCTACGGCGAGCGCTATCCCATCGACGAGGACTTCCTCGCGGCTCTGGCGCAGATGCCGCCGGCATCAGGCGCGGCGCTGGGCTTCGACCGGCTCGTCATGCTGGCGACGGGGGCGGAGCGGATCGACGACGTGCAGTGGACGCCGGTCGTCGATCCCTTCAGGGAGCGATGATGGAACGCGATGTCATTCCCGGCCGGAGCGGCGAAGCCGCGGAGGGGAAGGGAATCCAGACCGACGCGGGGCTCAGGCCCGGCGCGCGTCCTGAATCCCCTTCCCGGCGCTTCGCTCCGTCGGGGATGACAGCGGCGACGCTGCGCTCGCCCGACGCGCTCGCCGCGGCTGGTCTCGTCGGGCCGGAGGCCGCCGAGGCGCTGCGCCCGGTCTCTCGGCGCTACGCCGTCGCCGTCACCCCCGCCATGGCGGCGCTCATCGACCGCGCCGACCCTGCCGACCCGATCGCCCGCCAGTTCGTGCCCACGGTCGCCGAGCTGAACCGGCTGCCCCACGAGCTGGAGGATCCCATCGGTGACGCGGCCCATTCACCGGTGGAGGGCGTCGTCCACCGTTATCCCGACCGCGTGCTGCTCAAGGTCGTCTCGGCCTGCCCGGTCTATTGCCGCTTCTGCTTCCGCCGCGAGATGGTCGGTCCCGGCGGCGAGGCGCTTGCGGGCGCGAAGCTCGACGCGGCGCTCGCCTATGTCGCCGGGAATCCGGCGATCTGGGAGGTGATCCTCACGGGCGGCGACCCCTTCATCCTGAATGCCCGCCGCGCCGCCGGGCTGACGCGCCGCATCGCCGCCATCCCGCAAGTGAAGGTGATCCGCTGGCACACGCGCGTGCCGGTCGTGGACCCCGCGCGGGTGACGCCGGCCTTCGCGCAGGCGCTTCGCGCCGAGGGCGCCGTGACCTATGCCGCGATCCACGCCAACCATCCGCGCGAGTTCACCGATGAGGCGAGGGCGGCGCTCGCTCGCCTCGCGGGTGCCGGCATCGTGCTCGTCTCGCAGAGCGTGCTGCTCAAGGGCGTCAACGACGATCCGGAGGTGCTGGCGGCGCTGATGCGCGCCTTCGTCGAGAACCGGGTGACTCCCTACCGCCTCAATCACCCCGATCTCGCGCCTGGCACCAGCCATTTCCGGTTGAGCTTCGATGAGGGGCGGAGCATCGTGGCGGCGCTGCGCGGGCGTCTCTCGGGGCTATGCCAACCGGACTATGTGCTGGATATCCCGGGCGGCTTCGGGAAGGTGCCCGTGGGCCGGGAGTATCTCTCGGGCCCGGCGGGCGACCGCGTCGTGACGGATCATCGCGGGGCTGAGCATGGATACCGTGACCGATGACGTCCGCGGAGGCCTCGCTTGCCCCCTAGCCTGTCGTCCGCCTCCGTCGGGCTTCATTGGCCAGCGCCTCGACGATCGCGTCGAAGGCGGCTCGGTCCCTGAGCCCACGGGCGACGATCAATCCGCCTTCCAGGCCGCACACGACGGCAGGCGCGAAGCCGACGCTGTCTTCCTCGGATAGCCCGGCCGCTCTCAGGGCGCCGGACACCGTCTCGATCCACAGGGAGAAGGCGCGAGCAACGGCGGCGCGCACGGACTCTGGCTGGGTATCGCCTTCGCTGGCGGTGGCGGCGACGGGACAGCCGAGCGTCCAGTTGGCGGCCAGAGGCGCGGCGATGAAAACCTCGGCGATCGCATGCACGACATCCGCCGGCGAGGGTGCGCCGGCTGCCTTCATTCGAATGAGCGTCGCCACCGCGTCGGCCGCCCGGTCGATGGCTGCCTCCAGCAACTGCGCCTTTCCTCCGGGAAAGTGATGATAGATCGAGCCGCGCGGCGCGCCCGAGGCGTCAATGATGTCCGAGAAGCCGGTCGCAGCCGGACCGCGCGCCTGGAACAGCGCGAGGGCCGCATTGATCATCTGATCCTTCGGATGAGGTTGGACGGACATCGGGCTCGCTTTCTCGCTTGACTATGATGATCATCATAGTTAGACCTATGACGGTCATCATACATAGGAGATGTCGATGCCTTTCGTCCAGATCTCAGTTCCGGCCGGTTCGCTGTCTGCGGAACAGAAGACCCTCATGATCGCCAAGGTGACCGACGCTTGCGTCGAAGCCGAAGGCATTCCGGCTGTCCGCGTGCAGACCTTCGTCCACATCAACGAGGTTCCCGACGGCGGCTGGGGCATCGGCGGGCGCGCGGTGACGTTGGCCTCGATGAAAGCCGCTCTCGCCAAGGCATGACGCGCTTCGTCCGGCTCGTCGGGTCCAGGATGCCGGACCCACGATGGCCATGCCGATCGCCGCCTCGCGACGGCGACGCCATTTCGATTCGCGCTGGAGGACCGCTCCCATGGGAACCATGACGCTGGATGCCAAGTCGCCGATCCCCTTCGGGCTCGCTCTCGGCGCAGGCGCCTGGGGCGTAGTCGTTATCGCCGCAAGCACCTCCGGGGCGCTTGGAGCGCTGGCGGAGGAATTCATGCCGGCTTATGCCGGCCTGTTGGGCTTAGGAATCATGGCGCCGATCGCGCTCTACTGCCGAGTTCCTGCCGTCCGGCGAGCGGTCGACTCGATCGGCCTTCGTCGGCTGACGTTGTTGCACATCTGGCGGATACCGGCCGGAATGCTCTTTCTCCATCAGGGGGATAGCGGTGGGTTGCCGATGCTCTTCGCGATGCTGGCCGGGTTTGGCGATATCTTCGCGGGCCTCCTGGCCGCCTCCCTGATCGGGCGCGAACCGACGTCTGAATGGCTCTGGTTCGTCCACGTCTTCGGCTGCGCCGAACTCATCGCGGCGGTCGGAACCGGCCTGATCTTTGCGCTTCTCGGCGATCCACTCATGGCAACGCTCACGACTTTGCCGATGGCGCTGATCCCGCTGTTCGGCGTTGGGCTTTCCGCCGCCTCGCATGTCGTGGCCTTCCATGCGCTGCGGCGGCCCTGATCGAGCCTTCCCGCAATTCCTGCGCTTCCCCAGGGGAACGTCTTGGCCGATCAGCGTGCGATGCGCAGGCGCTGTGGAAGCATGGCGATCGTCGATCGCACGGGCAAGGCGGGCTGGCATCGCCGGGTATCATTGCTGCCGAAGACGCCGGCGAGCACTGCGCCGCCGTGGCGGGCGGGAGAGTCGGCTCCGCCGCCATGGATGTGGGTCATCGGCCGGCAGGCGCCGGGGAACAAACCGATGATTCCGTTCTCGATCCGGACATCCATCAGATCAGATCCCGTTCGGCCTTGACGGCCTGCGCGTGCCGCAAGTCCTCCGTCTGGGCTTTCGCCAGGTCAGCGGACGACACGGCGTAGACCTCGGCCTTGCCGGCCTTGCCGACCGCGGGCGTGTGCAGGAAACTTCCGACCCGCCGAAGCACGAGCATGTTCATGTCCGCGACCTCTTCATCGTCGAATACGACACGGTAGGTGCCGGCGGGCTGCGGCGCATCCATGGCGCCGAGCGAGAAGGGATGGGAGAAGGTCACCGTGCTCACGCTGGTCCGAGTGGCCATGGCGCTCACGCCTTCTTCTTGAACAGAGAGGACGCAGCCAAGGGCTGGCCCTGCTGCGATTGCTGCTTCAAGACATGCGCGGAGGGCGCTTTGGCCTTCGGCTTCTTCGTTTCGCGATTGCTGCGCTTCTGGCCTTTGGCCATCGAACGTCTCCTGCGACCAGACATCGGCCTGTTCGCGCTCATGACTGCCGGATCGTGGCAAATCCTCGCGGCGGCCGAAGCCGCCGCGAAACGCTGCTGGCGAGAGGCTTCAGGCGGCCTTGGCCGCAGCGACCGGCTTGGGCATCAGCACCCGGTCGATCACGTGGATGACCCCATTGGTGCAGGCGATATCGGCCTGGATCACCGTCGCGCCGTTGACCGTGACGCCCTTGGTGCCGTCGATCTGCAGAGCCTCGCCGTTGACGCTGGCCGGGGACAAGGTCTTGCCGGCGACCTCGCCCGCCATGACGTTGCCCGGCATCACGTGCAGCTTCAGGATCGCTGCGAGCTTGGCCTTGTTGGCGGGCTTGACGAGATCCTCGACGGCGCCCGGCGCGAGCTTCGCGAAGGCCTCGTCGTTGGGCGCGAAGACGGTGAAGGGACCGGCGCCCTTGAGCGTGGCGCCCAGATCGGCCGCGGTGATCGCGGCGACGAGGGTCTTGAACGAGCCGGCGGCGGTGGCGGTGTCGACGATGTCGTGCATGGTGGTCTTCATGTTGAGAAATTCCATTCGTGTTGGAGAAAGATTTCTGGAAATGGCCTACGCCCGGCAGCCGTGGTCCGCCGCTCACGCGGTGGCAAATCGGCCGGCGAAAAGTTGCAGGGAAGCAAAAAGGGCCGCTGGTGCTATGAGCGGATGCGGTCGGCTTCAGTCAACGATATGGTGTGCAGGGGTACGCATTGCAATGAGGCGTCTTCGCTTCCCATGCCGCAATGCTGTTATCGGCGTGATTGCCGGCCGCGGGATCGCATGCCGCCCTTCTGATTTTCTTCCATCCGCTGTCGAACGGCCAAGCTCTGGATCGTCATGGCTTCGAGGGCGATGATAGGGATCGCCCCGCCAGAGGACATCCCATGCAATACATGCTGATCATGACCGAGCCCGCCGACGAAGTCGCGAAGCGCAACGACCCCGAGAATGCCCCCGCCTACTGGGGCGGCTGGAGCGCCTATATCGGCGCGATGCACCAGGCCGGCATCGTCAAGAACGGCGACGGCCTGCAGCCGCCGGCCATGGCGACGACCATCCGCGTGCGCGACGGCAAGCGCATGGTGCAGGATGGCCCCTTCTCCGATGCCAAGGAGCAGTTGGGCGGCTATTTCATCATCGACGTGCCCGACCTCGACACGGCCCTCGACTGGGCGGCGAAATCGCCCGCCGCGCATTGCGGCGCGGTGGAGGTTCGGCCGGTTCTGCCGCCGATGAGCGCCCCGGCGGCCTGATGGCGCAGGAGGAGCGTCGAGAGGAGCGTCGAGAGGCGAAACAGGCGGCCGAGGCAGCGGCGCGCCGCTCCTACGGCCGCCTGCTCGCCATCCTCGCCGGCGCGACGCGCGACATCGCCGCGGCGGAGGAAGCCCTCTCGGAGGCGCTGGTCGCGGCGCTGGCCTCCTGGCCGGAGCGCGGCGTGCCGGCCAATCCGGAGGGCTGGCTGCTGACGGCGGCGCGGCGGGCGCATCTCGACGCCCTCCGCCATGCCAAGGTGACGGTCGCGGCGCGTCGCGACATCGTGCTGCGCGCCGGTGAGGCCGCGACGCGCGGCGAGGGCTTCCCCGACGAGCGGCTGAAGCTCCTCTTCGTCTGCGCTCACCCCGCCATCGATCCGGCCGTGCGAACGCCGCTGATGCTGCAGGCCGTGCTGGGGCTGGACGCCGCGCGCATCGCAAAAGCCTTCCTCGTGCCGGCCGCCACGATGGCGCAGCGGCTGGTGCGCGCCAAGACCAAGATCAGGGACGCCGGCCTGCGCTACGCCGTGCCTGAGCCGGCCGAACTCCCCGGACGGATCGACGACGTGCTGCAGGCGATCTACGCTGCTTATGGCACGGGCTGGAACGCGATCGGCACCGCGGACGATCAGCAGGATCTCGCCGGCGAGGCGGTCCATCTCGGCCGCCTCATCGTGTCGCTGGCGCCTAAGGAGCCCGAGCCGAAGGGGCTGCTCGCCCTCATGCTCTACTGCGAGTCGCGCCGCGCCGCGCGGCGGGACGCGGCCGGCCGCTTCGTGCCTCTGTCGCGGCAGGACACCGCGCTCTGGTCGCGTGACATGATCATCGAGGCGGAAGGCCTTCTGACGGAGGCCTCACGCCATGGCCGCTTCGGGCGCTTTCAATGCGAGGCCGCGATCCAGTCGGTGCATGCGCAGAGAGGCATCACCGGCGTCACTAACCATGCGGCGCTGCGCACGCTCTACGATCTGCTGCTGGAGCGCGCGCCCTCGCTCGGCGTCATCGTCGGGCGAGCGGCGAACCTGCTCGAGTCAGGCGAGGCCGAAGCCGCGCTCGCGGCCCTCGACGAGGCGCCGGCGGCGCTGGCCGAGGCCTATCAGCCCTATTGGGTCGTGAAGGCGCGGGCGCTGCAGCGTCTCGGACGCCCGGCCGAGGCCGCTCTGGGGATAGCGATCAGCCTGACCGACGATCCCTCGGTCAGCGAGTTCCTGGCGCAGCCCAGGCCGGAGGCCTGAGCCGCAGCGGCCCTATCGAGCCGGTCAGGAGAACCAGCTCACCTTGCCGGTCGTGAGGTCGTGCATCGCCGCCACGACCTTCAGCTGGCCCTTGTCGACCAGCTCCTGCAGCACGGGGCTCTGCTTCAGCAGCGACTTGGCGGAGAGCTGCGCGTTCAGGTCGGCGACTTTCTGGACGAGGTATTTGTTGTGCGAGTTCTGTTCGCCCTCGACCTTGCCCGCCGCCTCGATGGCCGGGTCGAAATGCTTGAGCAGGCCGGTCAGATGGCCGAGCTCCACCTTGTCGACCGCACCCTTGATCGCGCCGCAGCTCGAATGACCGAGCACGACGATCGCCTTGGCGCCGGCGACCTTCGTCGCGTATTCGACGCTGCCGATGATGTCGTCGTTGATGCAGTTGCCAGCGACGCGCGCGCAGAACACGTCGCCGATGCGCTGGTCGAAGACGAGCTCCGGCGGGACGCGCGAATCGATGCAGCCGATGATGGCGGCGGCGGGCGCCTGCGCCTCGGCCGTCTGCTTCACTTGCGCGCGGAGATCGCAGTTGATCGATGACCCGGCGACGAAGCGCTCGTTGCCCGCCTTCAGCCGGGCGATCGCCTCGTCGGGCGTGAGCGCCTTCTGCCGGTCGGGCGTGAAGACGGCGCATTCGCCGGTCTGGGCATGGACTTGGCTGGCGGCAAAGGTCGCGCCGGCGGCGAAGCATCCGCAGAAGCTGCGGCGTGAAAGGTGCATGGTATCCCCCAGGAGTTCGGCCCCAAGATCCGGTCAGATCCGGAGATACAACCATGGATTGAAATGTCTTTCCAATCCGTGCCTGCATCTTGTCGGATTGTAGCCTTCCTTGATGACGGTTTGCAGCGGTCGAGCGCGGAAGCTTACCGAAAATCGCCTTTCTTCGGCTCGCTACGCCGAAGCGTGCTGCATCTCCTAACGGCGCCCTTCCTGAACTGTCCCGATCCGGCGCAGCGCGATCCGCCGACAACCCAAACCCGGAACGAATCGACGACGAATCGCCACCCGCCCTTGCGCGGCGAATCGCGGCGCTCTAGGCAAGCCCCGTCGCGGCCAGGCCGCGGGATATGGTCAACGAAACCTGAACGCCGGAAGCCCGACATGCCCACCCACAACCTCCTCCTCCTCCCCGGCGACGGCATCGGTCCGGAGGTCGCGAAGGAGGTGGAGAAAGTGGCCGCCTGGTTCGGCAAGGCCGGGGTCGCGACGTTCAACACCGAAAAGGATCTGGTGGGCGGCGCGGCTTACGACGCCCATAAGGTGGCGTTGTCCGACGCGGCGATGGCGCGCGCGCAAGGCGCCGACGCCGTGCTCTTCGGCGCGGTGGGCGGCCCCCAATGGGCGGACGTCCCCTATCATGCGCGCCCCGAGGCGGGGCTGCTGCGCCTGCGCAAGGAGATGGAGCTCTTCGCCAACCTGCGCCCGGCGGTCTGCTATCCGGCCCTCGCCTCCGCATCGTCCTTGAAGCCCGAGGTCGTCGAGGGCCTCGACATCATGATCGTGCGCGAGCTCACGGGCGGCGTCTATTTCGGCGAGCCGAAGGAGATCGTGACGCTGGAGAACGGCGAGCAGAGGGCCGTGGACACGCAGGTCTACACGACGCACGAGATCGAGCGCATCGCCCGCGTCGCCTTCGATCTGGCCAAGGTCCGCCGCAACAAGGTGACGTCATCCGAGAAGCACAACGTCATGCGCTCCGGCGTCCTGTGGAAGAAGGTCGTGACCGAAGTCGGCAAGCGCGAATACCCCGACGTCGAGCTCGAGCACCACCTCGCCGACGCCTGCGGCATGCAGCTCGTGCGCTGGCCCAAGCAATACGACGTCATCGTCTGCGACAATCTCTTCGGCGACATGCTCTCGGATGTGGCGGCGATGCTGACGGGCTCCCTCGGCATGCTGCCCTCGGCCTCTCTCGGCGCGCCCGATGCGAAGACGGGGAAGCGCAAGGCGCTCTACGAGCCGGTGCATGGCTCCGCGCCGGATATCGCCGGCAAGGGCCTCGCCAATCCGCTCGCAATGATCGGCTCCTTCGGCATGGCGCTGCGGTATTCCTTCGGCCTCGGCGAGGCGGCGGACCTGCTCGACAAGGCGATGGCCGCCGTGCTGGCGGATGGCGTGCGCACGGCCGACATCGCGGCCAAGGGCCAGAACGCCGTCGGCACGGCCGAGATGGGCGACGCGGTGGTGAAGGCGCTCGGCCGGCTGAACTGATCAGATGCGCAGAACGCGCCTGATCACCGACAGCCCGACGAGGTGCAGCATCACCGAGGCGATGATGAAGGCGAACAGGAACTGCAGCTGCGGGCTCGTCATGCTGCCATAGTAGTTGCTGTAGGCGTAGAGCCCCACGAACACGCCGAAGAGCGACACGACGGCGTTGCCGAGGATGCCGAAGCCGGCGCGCTCCATGATCATGTCCATGATCCAGCCGACCGCGAAGCAGCAGCAGATGGCGATGAGCGCGACGAGGTAGATCTCCTTGTCGCTCAGATGGGCCAGTCCGATGAGCTTGAGCATGAGCCTCTCCGCCCGCTGCGTGTCGGCCGGACGATAGCGCCGGAGCACCGACTATCGCAGGGAATGCTCAAGGAATGGTTAGTGGCGGGGGCGGCACGCATCTCCTGCCCCTGCGCCCCAACATGGGCCTGCCCATGTTGGGCCAGTATTCTGTCCAGATCGGGCAAGCCCGATCTGGATGGGGAGGCCGGGTGGGGGTAGGTCTTCGCCTGACGAATACGGACCCCTCCCTGACCCTCCTCTTGCAGGGGAGGGAAAGATTGACCGCGCTATCGCCAGCCGAAGGCCAGCCGCTCGCGGGTGGCGCTGCCGAAGGTCTCATGCGCGCGGCCCACGAGCAGGCCGCCGAGGCGGGTGTAGAAAGCGACTGCGCGCTCGTTATCCGCCAGCGACCAGACGACGGCCGAGCTCAGTCCGTGATTGGCCAGCTCGCGCCGGGCGGCGCTGAACAGCCGCCGGCCGAAGCCGAGGCCCTGGTATTCGGGCGCCAGATAGAGTTCGAAGATCTCGCCGCGATAGGGCAGGGAGGTCGCCCGGTTGCGGCCGTAGCTGGCGTAGCCCGCCACCCGGTCGCCTGTGTCGAGCACGACGATCCGGCTGCCGCGCGTGATGGCGTTCATCCACCAGGCCGCGCCGCGCCGCTGCACCATGCGCTCCAGATGCGGACCGGGGATGATGCCGCGATAGGCTTCCATCCACGATTCATCGTGGACCGCCGCCACGTCGGCGGCGTCCGCCGGCTCGGCGACGCGAAGGCGGATCGTCCTGATCGTCATGGCGGCAGTCTAGAGTCGATCGGCCGGAAGGGTAAAGGCCGAAACCGAGGGCGTCCGCAGATGTGAACGGGCCTGCGTCAGCGCGCCGCGCCGAAGGCCGCGACGAAGGTCGGCGCGGCTTCGCCCACCGCCGTCAGCGAATAGCCGCCCTCCTGCAGGATCACCGTCGGCAGGCGCAGGCGGCCGAAGATCGCGCCGATCGGGCCATAGGCCGCCGAGGTGACGGCGAGCCGCGAGGTCGGGTCGTCGCGATGCGCGTCCCAGCCCGCCGAGAGCACGATCGCCTCCGCGCCGAAGACCGTCGCCGCCTCGGCCAGCCGCTCGCAGGCCGCGCGATAAGCAACGTCGTCGGCGCCGAAGGGGAGCGGCAGGTTGAGATTGGCGCCCAGTCCGTCGCCGCGGCCCTTCTCCGACGCGTATCCGGAATAGAAGGGATAGTAGCTCGTGGGATCGGTATGGGTGGAGGCGACCAGCACGTCGCCGCGCTCGTAGAAGATCGCCTGCGTGCCGTCGCCGTGATGCGTGTCGAAATCGAGGATGGCGACGCGGCCGAAGCGCGTGCGGAGCACTTCGGCCGCGATCGCGGCGTTGTTGAGGAAGCAGAAGCCGCAGGCCCTGTCGCGATAGGCGTGATGGCCCGGCGGGCGGCAGAGCGCGTAGGCCTCGCGCGCGCCTTCGTTCACCGCCATCGCCGCGGCGATGGCCGCCTGCGCCGAGGCATAGGCTGCGTCGAAGGTGCCTTCGCCGATGGCCGCTGCGAGATCGCCCACGTACCAGCCCGCCAGGCCGACGATGCCGCCCTGCGCCGGCGGCCCGGTTCGCTCTGGGTCAGCGCCGGTGCCGCGGTAGGGATGCACGTTCGGCCAGACCTCGGGGCCTGGGTTGGGAAGCTTCGACCATTCGGCATGGGCTTCCTGCAGGAAGTCGAGATAGCCCTGGCCATGCACCTTGCGCAGCGGACCGCTGCCATGGTCGCCAGGATCGGAGATCGTCAGCCCCGCCTCGGTCAGCCGGTCGCAGAGCGTCACCACGCGTTCGGGGTTCTCCAGGGGCTCGCCGACGCGGCCGGCGATCATGAATTTCTGCGGCCGATGCAGGAGCTGCGCCGTGGAGAAGAAGAGCTGCATCGGTGCAGGCTAGCGGCTGGCGCCGCGCTTGTCATGCGCTGGACGCACGACCTCGCCGAACGAGATCGCCTGCCCATCGAGATCGCGGACGCCGAATTCGAGCACCCCGTATTGCTGCAGTTCCAGCTCGAACTCGAAGGTCGCGCCCCGCTCCTTCATCTCGGCGAACAGGGTCCGCGCATCGTCCACCCAGAAATAGGCGTTGCAGAGCCCCGAGCGCGCCTTCCAGAAGGGCACGATTGCGTGCTCCGGCTTCGCCTTTCCCAGCATGACCCGGGCGTTATCGCGGCTGAGGATGGCGAATTCGGGCGGCTCGCCCCAAGTGCTCGGGTTGCCGAAGCCGAGCTTGCCGATCCAGTACGCGATGCTGGCCGGCACGTCTCGGACCAGCAGGACTGCGGATTGCGCCGTGATCCTCGCCACGCTCAAGCGGCGGCTCCGCCGGCTTCCGTCGCCAGCCACGCCGCGCCGCAGGCCTTGGCGAGCTCGCGCACGCGCAGGATGTAGCCCTGCCGGTCGGTGACCGAGATCACGCCGCGCGCATCGAGCAGGTTGAAGGCGTGGGAGGCCTTGATGCACTGGTCGTAGGCGGGCAGCGCCATCAGGTGCCGGTCGCGGTTGCCGCCGCGCTCCCAGCCCGCATCGAGATAGCGGCGGCAGAGCCGCTCCGCGTCGTCGAAATGCCGGAACAACGTCTCGGCGTCCGAATGCTCGAAGTTGTGGCGGGAGTATTCCTGCTCCGCCTGCAGGAAGACGTCTCCGTAGGTCACCTTCTCCGCGCCCTCGCGGCCGTTGAAGTTGAGGTCGTAGACGTTCTCGACGCCCTGCACATACATGGCGAGGCGTTCGAGGCCATAGGTGAGTTCGCCCGCCACGGGCGCGCATTCGAAGCCCGCCACCTGCTGGAAATAGGTGAATTGGCTCACCTCCATGCCGTCGCACCAGCATTCCCAGCCGAGGCCCCAGGCGCCGAGCGTCGGGCTCTCCCAATCGTCCTCGACGAAGCGGAAGTCATGCAGCTTCGGGTCGAGGCCGATGGCGAAGAGCGACTGCAGGTAGAGATCCTGCAGGTCGGGCGGCGAGGGCTTCAGGATCACCTGGTACTGGTAGTAATGCTGCAGCCGGTTCGGGTTCTCGCCGTAGCGGCCATCCTTGGGCCGGCGCGAGGGCTGGACGTAAGCCGCGTTCCAGGGCCGGGGCCCGAGCGCACGCAGCGTGGTCGCCGGGTGGAACGTGCCGGCGCCCACCTCCATGTCGTAGGGCTGCAGGATGACGCAGCCCTTGTCCGCCCAGAAATTCTGCAGCGTCAGTATGAGGCCCTGGAAGGAGTTCCTGGGGTCCATATGCGGCGCAGTCGGGCTGGCGGAGGTCATCGTTGCGTCCTTGTCCGCGACGGGGTTTATCGTCGCGGTTCAAGGCCCGCAAGCGATCGAAGTCCGCAATGATCCCCTGGCAGCATCTCGACACGGCGACGATTCCCGGCGGAAGCGAGCTTCGGCTGAAGCGCCGCGGCGACGAGTTCTCCATCTCGCTCGGGCGGATCGAGCTGATGAACTCCCGCCTCAGCGGCTCCGAGGAGGCGCTGGCGACTCTCGCGGCCGACAGGCTGGCGGGCCGGAAGGCCCCGCGCGTGCTGATCGGCGGGCTCGGCATGGGCTTCACGCTCAGGGCCGCGCTCGCGGCCTTCGGTCCGGATGCGGCGATCGTGGTCTCCGAGCTGGTGCCGGCCGTCGTCGCCTGGGCGAGGGGGCCGATGGCGGAGCTCTTCGCCGGCTCGCTCGACGATCCCCGCGTCGCGATCCGCGTAGAGGATGTGGCCGGCATCATCGGCGAGCAGCGCGGGGTCTGGGACGCTATCCTGCTCGACGTCGACAACGGGCCTGACGGCCTGACGGCGGCTTTCAACGACCGGCTTTACGGCTATGCCGGCCTCGCGGCGGCGAAGGCGGCGCTGAAGCCCAGCGGCGTGCTCGCCGTCTGGTCGGCCTATCGCGACGCCGCATTCCAGCAGCGCCTCAGGGACGCCGGCTTCGCCGTCGAGGCCAAGGTGGTGCGGGCGCTTCGCGGCCAGAAGGGCGCGAAGCATGTGATCTGGCTGGCGGCGCGGTGAAGTGTCATTCCGGGGCTGCCGCAGGCAGAGCCCGGAACCCATAAACCCTGCGGCAATGGGTTCCGGGCTCGGCTGCGCCGACCCGGAATGACGCTAAATGTCCATCTCCAGCATCAGGCTGGACAGGCTCTTGCCATGCGGATCGCTGGCGAGGCTGATCGAGACGCCGCCGCCGAGCGCCCCTTCGAGCAGGAACACGAAGGCGCGAAGGTTCGCCGCCTCGTGGCGCGTCACCTGGCCCCTGGCGATCCCGGCGAAATGCGCCGCCACGCGCTCCGGCGTCAGCCGCTCTGCGAGGAGCACGAAGGCGTCCGCATCGCGGGCGATGACGGCGATCTGGGCCGTATCGCCCTTGTCGCCGGCGCGAGCCGTGGCGATGGCGCCGAGCTTCACGACAGCAGCTCGACGCGGGGCGTGACCCAATCGCGCGGCATAAGCACCGATTTCACACCCACGAGATCGCGCACCGCCATGAAATCGCCGCCCCCGCCATAAGGGCCGTTGGTGAGCAGGCTCTGGGTCTCCTGCGCCACGTATTCGGCGTGGCGGCGGTTCTGGCTGCGCGCGGCGACGCGCAGGCGGACCTCGTAGGGTTCGGCCTGATGGGGAGCGCGCCCCGAGCCACCTTGGTCCTCATCCTGAGGAGCGCGCGGAGTGGGCGTCTCGAAGGACGCACCACGGTCCTGCATGCTTCGAGACGCCGCCTGCGGCGGCTCCTCAGCATGAGGAGGCTGGGAGTTTCCGTGCACCAGCCCCGCAGACCTCACCCCATGCAGCGAGTTCAAGCCGACCAGATCGATGCGCAACTCGTCGAGATCGAGCCTCCTCTGGGCGAGCCTCGCGCGCACGATGCCGGCCGCCAATTCCGCCCGCGCCAGGGCGTTGGCGCCGGCGTAGCCGACATGCGCCTCGCCGATATGGCCGGCGCGGTGGCAGGCCGAGACCTTGAGCCTGTCCGTGCGCGGCCGGCAGCGCGCGCCCGCGACACGCACCTTGTCCGGCCCGATCGTCTCGAAGGCGAGGCCGGTGAAATCCGCCACGCAATCCGGCGTGACATAAGCGGCGGGATCGCCGCATTCGTAGAGGATCTGCTCGGTGAGCGTCGCCGGCGAGACGAGGCCGCCCGAGCCCTCGGGCTTGGACAGCCAGGCTGCGCCATCCTCGCTGACTTCGGCGAAGGGGAAGCCCAGCCGCTCGAGATCCGGCACGTCCTTGACCCCTGGATCGGAGAAATAGCCGCCGGTCACCTGGCCGGCGCATTCGAGCAGATGCCCGAGCGTCGTGCCGGCCGCGATGCGCGGCCAGTCGTCGGCGGCCCAGCCGAAGGCATGCATCATCGGCCCCAGGAAGAGCGACGGATCGGCGACCCGGCCCGTGATGACGACATCGGCGCCCATGGCGAGCGCGTCGCGGATGGGTTCGGCGCCGAGATAGGCATTGGCGGCGACGAGGCGATTGCCGAGCGATCCGACCGGCTCGCCCGATTCCAGCATCGGCAGCTCGGGATGGGCCTGCATCAGGCCGAGCACGTCGTCGCCGGTCACCACCGCAACCCTAAGATCGGGAATTCCCAGCTCCCGCGCGAGCGCCACCGTCCGCCGCGCCGCGGCGATGGAGTTCGCCGCGCCCATGTTGGTGATGATCTTCACGCCGCGCGCCTTGGCTGGGCCGAGCACCATGCGCCAGCGGTCCTCCAGGTAGGGATTGTAACCACGCTCAGGGTCGCGCAGGCGCTCCAGCTGGCCGAGCGCGATGGTACGCTCGGCGAGGCATTCGAATGCGAGGTAGTCGAGCCGGCAGGTCTCGATCAGCTCGAGCGCCGGCTCCCAGCGGTCGGCGGCATAGCCCGCGCCGCAGCCGATGCGGATGGTTTTCATAAGCGCACCGGCGTTGTGCGTCCTTCGAGACGTGCCCTTCGGGCGCTCCTCAGGATGAGGACCGTTGAGAAGCGCATTCCTCAAACCTCCTCATGCTGAGGAGGCGCGGAACGCGCCGTCTCGAAGCACGCACCACCGCCTCACTGCTTCTCGATCCCCGCATCCGCCACGGCCTTCGCCCATTTGGCGCTCTCGGCCTTGACGCTGGCGGCGAGCTCGGCCGGGGTCGAGGCCTGCACCGTGATGCCGAGGCCCGAGCCGAGCCGCTCCTTGACCTCCGGCGAGGCCGCGGCCTTCACCGCCGCTTCGTTGAGCCTGGCCACGATGGGGGCCGGCGTCGCCGCCGGCGCGAAGGCTCCGAACCAGGCGATCAACTCGTAGCCCGCGAGGCCGCCCGCCTCCTCGACCGTCGGCACATCGGGGAGCTGCGGCACGCGGGTCTTCGAGGTAACGGCGAGGGCCCTCAGTTGCCCGCCCTGGACCTGCGGCAGCATCACCGCGAGATCGGCGACGAAGACGTCGAGCTGCCCGGTGACGAGGTCCGTCACCGCCTGGGGCGAGGCCCGGTATGTGACGAGGTTCATCTTGAACCCGGCCATCGACATCAGCATCTCCGTCGAGACGCGTTGCGAGGAGGAGGCCGAGCCGAAGTTGAGCTTGCCGGGGTTGGCCTTGCCGAAGGCGACGAGATCCTTCAGCGTCTTGAAGTCGGATTTGGCGGGCACGCAGACGAGCAGCGGCACGTGGCCCATGTAGGCGATCGGCGCGAAATCCTTCTCGTGATCGAAGGGGACGGACTTGAACAGCGCCGGTGCGGCGGCGTTGGTGGAGTTGGTGCCGAAGAGGATGGTGAAGCCGTCGGGCGCCGCCTTGGCCACGGCATCGGCGCCGATCATGCCGTTGGCGCCGGCGCGGTTCTCGATGACGATCGTCGCGCCCAGGACCTTCGCCATCTGGTCGGCGTAGACGCGGGCGATGGTGTCGGTGGCGGAGCCCGCCGCAAAGGGCACGATGCCCCTGATGACCTTGCCGTCGGGCCAGTTCGACTGCGCGGCGGCAGGCAGCGCGAGGGCGGCTGAGACGCTGGCGAGCAACGCGCGGCGGGTGAGCATCGGTCTGTCCTCCGGGAGGCGTCTGGCGCGCCCTGCGATGGCCGCACGGTAGTGGAGCCTCAGGGAGCGTCAAGCGGGAGGCCTCTCCTCCCCCTGCAAGGGGGAGGCCGGGTGGGGGTCAGTTCTCACTAGCGCGACGGACCCCTCCCCAGCCCTCCCCTAGGGAGTCACCCCAGCAGCCGCCCCACCACCTTCGCCGTGTAATCCACCATCGGCACGATCCGCGCGTAATTGAGCCGCGTCGGCCCGATGACGCCGAGCACGCCGACGATCTTGCGGTCGCCGTCCCGGAACGGCGCGGCGATCATCGAGGAGCCGGAGAGCGAGAAGAGCTTGTTCTCCGAGCCGATGAAGATGCGCACGCCCTCGCCCGTCTCGGCCCGGCCGAGCAGGTCGATCACGTCCTTCTTGGTTTCGAGGTCGGCGAAGAGCAGGCGCACGCGCTCTAGGTCCTCCGCGGCGCGCAGGTCCTCCAGCAGATTGGCCTGCCCGCGCACGATCAGCCGGCCGTCGCCGGCCTCGATGCCGGCCCAGGAGGCGAGGCCCGCCTGGACGAGACGCTGCGTCACGGCATCGAGTTCGGCCCGGGCCGCCTGCTCGGCCGCCTCGATCTCCGCCTTGGCCTCGGCCAGCGTGCGGCCGCGGATGCGGGCGTTGAGGTAATTGGATGCCTCGGCCAGCGCGCCGGCGGGCAGCCCCGGCGGCAGGTCGAGTACGCGGTTCTCGACCGCGCCGTCCTCACTGACCAGCACCACGAGAGCGCGCGTCGGCTCCAGCCGCACGAATTCGATGTGCTTGAGCCGCCGCGCGCTCTTCGAGGTCGTCACCACGGCCGCGCCGCGCGACAGGCCGGAGAGCATCTGCGAGGCCTGCGCCAGCACGTCCTCCACCGTCGTCGCGCCGCTGGCGGCGGAGGCCACCTGGCCCTCGATCGCCGCCTGCTCCTGCGGCGAGAGATCGCCCACCTGCAGCATCGCGTCGACGAAGAAGCGCAGGCCCACCTCGGTCGGCAGCCGGCCGGCGCTGGTGTGGGGCGAATAGATGAGGCCGAGCGATTCGAGATCGGCCATGACGTTGCGCACCGAGGCCGGCGACAGCGTCATCGGGATGATCTTGGAGAGGTTGCGGGAGCCGAGCGGCTCCCCGCTCGAGAGATAGCCCTCGACGATGCGCCGGAAGATCTCCCTGGAGCGCTCGTCGAGTTGGGAGGCGAGCCCCGAGTCGAACGTCTTGTGATCGGTCGGTCTGGACATGGGTGGTAATCTGGCCGGTGGCGGCGCGAAGTGCAACGGGCGTGTGGTGGGGTTGAATTGGGACGTCGGCGCGTTGCCCCTCACCTGTCCTCTCCCCGCAAGCGGGGCGAGGAACGCTCTCAGTCGCCAGCGCCTCCAGCTGAAACGCGTTCCTCTCCCCGCCTCTTGCGGGGAGAGGTTAGGTGAGGGGCAGCGCCGACGCGACGCAGGCAGTTCCGACGCCACCGGGGATGACAAGCGCCCCGGCACCTCCTAGAAGCCCCTTTCCCCTGGCCCGGAGCCCTCGATGCGTCCCTCCAAGCGCGCGCCCGACGAGATGCGCAAGGTTTCCCTGGAGCGCGCCGTGGCGCGCTATGCCGAGGGCTCTTGCCTCGTGAAGTTCGGCGAGACGCATGTGCTCTGCACGGCCTCGGTCGAGGACAAGCCGCCGATGTGGCTGCGCGGCAAGGGCCAGGGCTGGGTCACGGCCGAATACGCCATGCTGCCGCGCGCCACGCATGAGCGCACGCGCCGCGAATCATCTTCCGGCAAGCCCTCCGGCCGCACGCAGGAGATCCAGCGGCTGATCGGCCGGAGCCTGCGCGCGGTGGTCGACCTGAAGGCGATGGGCGAGCGGCAGATCACGGTGGATTGCGACGTGCTGCAGGCCGACGGCGGCACGCGCACGGCCGCCATCACCGGAGCCTGGGTGGCTCTGCACGATGCGCTGCAATGGATGAACGCGCGCCGGATGCTGGCCGCCAACCCGCTGCGCGATCATGTCGCCGCGCTCTCCTGCGGCCTCTACCAGGGCGCTGCGGTGATGGACCTCGATTACGCTGAGGATTCGAATTGCGGCACCGACGCCAATTTCGTGATCACGGGCAAGGGCGGCATCGTCGAGGTTCAGGGCACCGCCGAGGGCGAGGCCTTCAGCGAGGCGCAGCTCCTGGAATTGCTGGCGCTCGCCAGGACCGGCGTGGCCAGGCTCGTCGAGCTGCAGAAGATGGCGGTGATGTGAGATGGCCCGCCGCCTCGAAGGCAAGGTGGTCATCGCCACCCACAACGCCGGCAAGCTCAAGGAGATGCGCGAGCTGATGGCGCCCTATGGCGTCGATCTCGTCTCGGCCGGGGAGCTCGGCCTGCCCGAGCCGGTCGAGAACGGCACGATGTACGCCGAGAACGCCGCCATCAAGGCGCGCGCCGCCGCCGCGGCGACGGGGCTGCCGGCCTTCTCCGACGATTCCGGTCTCTCGGTCGACCTGCTCGACGGCGCGCCCGGCCTGTTCACGGCGGATTGGGCGGGCCACCCCCGCAGCTGGGAGCGCGCCATGCAGCGGCTCCACGACGAGCTCGCCAAGCGCGGCCATGCGGTGGCAGGGGCGACCGGCAAGTTCGTCTCCGCCCTCGTCATCGCCTGGCCGGACGGGCACGAGGAACTCTTCGAGGGCCGCTGCCCCGGCCGGCTCGCCTGGCCGCCGCGCGGCAAGGCCGGCTTCGGCTACGACCCGATGTTCGTGCCCGAGGGCCACGACCGCACCTTCGCCGAGCTGACGCCCGAGGAGAAGCACGGCGTGCCGCCGCTGGGCTCCGGCCTGTCGCATCGGGCGCGGGCCTTCATGGCGCTGGCTGAGGCCTGCCTGAAGCGATGAGGGACGAGCTGCCTGATCCTCCCCCGCAGGGCGGGGGAGGTGGCCCGCGTGGCGGGTCGGAGGGGGCAGGCTCGCAGCCTTCCAACCCCACCCGTCTCGCTGCGCTCGCCGCCCTCCCCGCAAGCGGGGAGGGATCAAGCGTGCCCGACCCCTTCGGCCTCTACATCCACTGGCCGTTCTGCCTGGCGAAATGCCCGTACTGCGACTTCAACAGCCATGTCCGGCATCAGCCCCCTGATCAGGCGCGGCATCTCGCGGCATTCCGGCGGGAGATCGCCCATCGCGCCGCCCTGGCGCCCGGCCGCACCGTGTCGTCGATCTTCTTCGGCGGCGGCACGCCCTCGCTGATGGAGCCCGCGACCGTCGCCGGCATCCTCGACGCCGTGGCCGGCCAATGGACCATCGCGCCCGATGCCGAGATCACGCTGGAGGCGAATCCCACCAGCGTCGAGGCCGAGCGCTTCCGCGGTTATCGCGCGGCCGGGGTCAACCGGCTCTCGATCGGCGTGCAGGCGCTCGACGACGGCGACCTCAAGGCGCTCGGCCGCATGCACAGCGTCGCCGAGGCGCTGAAGGCGGTCCGCACGGCGGCGTCGATCTTCGATCGCTTCTCCTTCGATCTGATCTACGCGCGTTCGCCGCGCCAGACGCCGGCGGCCTGGGCGGCCGAACTTGCGACCGCGATCGGCCATGCGGCGGAGCATCTGTCACTCTACCAGCTGACGATCGAGCCCGGCACCGCCTTCGCGGCGCTGCATGCGTCGGGAAAGCTCACCGTGCCCGACGAGGCGCTAGGCCGCGCGCTCTGGGACGTGACCCAGGAGGTGACGGAGCGCCATGGCCTGCCGGCCTACGAGATCTCGAACCACGCCCGGCCGGGCGCTGAGAGCCGGCACAACCTCGTCTACTGGCGCTACCAGGATTACGCCGGCATCGGCCCCGGCGCGCATGGACGGCTCACCATCGGCGGCGTCAAGCGGGCGCAGGCGACGGAGCGCTCGCCGGAGGCCTGGCTCGCGGCGGTGGAGGCGAGAGGGCATGGGTTCGTCGAGGATGAGCCGCTGACGCCTGAGGAGCAGGGCGACGAGATGCTGCTGATGGGGCTCCGGCTCCGCGAGGGCATCGACCTCGAGCGCTACCGCCGCCTCTCCGGCCGCGAGATCGATCCGAAGCAGATCGATTTCCTGCGCGAGCACGGCTTCGTCGAGACGACGACGGGCAAGCGCCTGCGCGTCACGCCGGCGGGGTTGCCGGTGCTGGATGCGGTGGTGGCCGATCTGGCGGCTTGAGAGTGTTGCGTCCTTCGAGGTTCGCCTTCGGCTCGCACCTCAGGATGAGGAGGTCTGTGCAAGGCACAACGGACCTCATCCTGAGGTGCGAGAGAGCGAAGCGAACGAGCCTCGAAGGACGCACCACGCCTATGCAGCCCGATCGTTCAAATGGCACGCGCTCCAGTGCCCGCCGGCGATCTCCTTCAGCGCCGGGCGCTCGGCCTTGCAGCGGTCGAAGGCATGTGGGCAGCGCGGGTGGAAGTGGCAGCCTGTGGGCGGGTTGATGGGGGATGGGATCTCGCCCTTGATCGGCTGGAAGCGCTTCTTGCGCGATTCCAGCGTCGGCACGTTGGCGAGCAGAGCCTGCGTGTAGGGGTGGTTGGCGCGGGCGAAAAGCTCCTCCGTCCGCGCCGTCTCGACCACGCGGCCGAGATACATGATCACCACCCGGTCGGCGATGTGCTGCACCACGCCGAGATCGTGGCTGATGAACAGATAGGTGAGGTTCAGCCGCTCGCGCAGCTCCATGAACAGGTTCAGCACCTGCGCCTGGATCGAGACGTCGAGCGCCGCGACGCTCTCGTCGCAGACCAGGAACTCTGGCTGCACCGCCAGGGCGCGCGCGATGCCGATCCGCGCCCGCTGCCCGCCCGAGAACTGGTGCGGGTAGCGCCGCTTGTAGCTGGGATCGAGGCCGACCTGGGAGAGCATGGCGTCGACATAGGCGTCCCGCCCGCCCTTCGGCGCAAGGCCATGCACCATCGGGGCCTCGCCGACGATATCCGCCACGCGCAGCCGCGGGTTGAGCGAGGACATCGGGTCCTGGAAGATCATCTGCACCGCGAGCGTCTGGGCCTTGCGCTCCGGCGCGGTCAGGCTGGCGACATCCTTGTCCTTCCAGCGCATCCGGCCGTCGCTCGGCGCATGGATGCCGGCGACGACGCGGCCGAGGGTCGACTTGCCGCAGCCCGATTCGCCGACGAGACCGACGACCTCGCCCCGCCTGATGTCGAGGTCGACGCCGTCGACGGCATGCACGGTGATCTCGCGGTTCGAGGCGCCCACGAGGTTGGCGAGCTTGGCGGCGGCGTCGAGCGGCTTGGTGAAGCGCTTCGAGATGCCCTGGAGGGAGAGGATGGGGGTGGTCATGATGGGGCTCGCTGAAGCGTCATGCGTCCTTCGAGACGCCCGCTGCGCGGGCTCCTCAGGATGAGGACGTCGGGTGCTTCTTCACCCTCTCCGTGCTGGGGAGCGGTGAAGCCGCGTCTCGAATCACGCGCCCTCACGCCGCCCTCTCCGCCTCGATCATCGGATGGAAGCACCGCGCCGTTCGGCCGCCCGGGAACGCCTGCTGCTCGGGCGCCTGCCGGCAGACCTCGGTGGCGCGAGGGCAGCGGGGGCCGAAGGCGCAGCCCTCAGGGAGCTTCGCCAGCGAGGGCGCCGCGCCGGGGATCTGCGCCAGCTTCTCGCCGCGCCTGCCCCGCGAGGGCACCGAGCCGAGGAGGCCGGCGGTATAGGGGTGGATGGGAGCATCCAGCACCCCGTCCACCGGGCCGCTCTCGACGATGCGGCCGGCGTACATCACCGCGATCCTGTCGGCGAGGCCGGCGACCACGGTGAGGTCATGGGTCACCCAGATCAGCGCCGTGCCCGTCTCGGCGCAGAGCGTCTGCATTTCGGCGAGGATCTGGCTCTGGATCGTCACGTCGAGGGCCGTGGTCGGCTCGTCGCAGACGATCAGCGAGGGCCGGTTCAGGAGCGCGATGGCGATGGCGACGCGCTGGCGCATGCCGCCGGAGAACTGGTGCGGATAGGCGGAGAGCCGCTCCTCCGGCGAGGGGATGCCCACCTGTCCGAGCGCGTCGCGCGCCCGCCGCCGCGCCTCGGCCTTCGTTACAGCCTCATGCGCGGTCACGGCCTCGATCATCTGCGTGTCGATGCGCAGCACGGGGTTGAGCGTCATCATCGGGTCCTGGAAGATCATGGCGATCTCCCGGCCGCGCACCTTGCGCATCTCGTGCTCGGAGAGGCCGACGAGCTCGCGGCCGTTGAGCCGGATCGACCCCTCGACGATGCGGCCCGGCGCGTCGACGAGGCCCATGATCGAGAAGCCGGTGACGGTCTTGCCCGAGCCCGACTCGCCGACCAGCCCCATGACCTCGCCGCGGGCGACCTCGAAGGAGACGCCGTCGACTGATTTCACCACGCCGGCGCGGGTGAAGAAATGGGTGCGGAGGTTGGAGACGGAGAGGACGGGGGTCATGCGGTTGGACTGCCTGCACGGGCGTGGTGCGTCCTTCGAGGCTCGCTCGCTTCGCTCCCTCGCACCTCAGGATGAGGGGGTTGGCGCATTGCACAACGGTCCTCATCCTGAGGTGCGACCCCCGGACTTGATCCGGGGGGAGCCTCGAAGGACGCACAACGACGAAGCATCCTCACTTCTCCAGCCTCGGGTTGAGCACGTCCCTCAACCGGTCGCCCACCAGGTTGATCGCCACGATGGTGATCAGCAGCGCCACGCCGGGAAAGGTCGAGATCCAGTATTTGCCCGAGAGCAGGTACTGGAAGCCGTTGGAGATCAGCACGCCGAGCGACGGCTCGGTCTGCGGCAGGCCGACGCCGAGGAACGAGAGCGTCGCTTCCAGCGCGATGGCATGCGCCGTCTGCACCGTGGCGATGACGATCACCGGCGCGATGACGTTGGGCAGGATGTGCCGGAAGACGATGCGGGCATGGCTGAGGCCGAGCGACTGCGCGGCTTCCACATATTCCTTGCGCCGCTCGACGAGCGCCGAGCCTCGAACCGTCCTGGCGTAATAGGCCCATTGCACGATGACGAGCGCCAGGATGATCTTGTCGACGCCCTTGCCCAGTCCCGCCACCAGGATCAGTGCGATCAGGATCGAGGGCAGTGAGAGCTGCAGGTCGACGATCCGCATGATCAGGCTCTCGACGCGGCCCCCCGCATAGGCCGCGATGAGCCCGACGCTCATGCCGACGGAGGCCGCGATGATGCCGGAGAGCGCTCCGACCGTGAGCGAGATCCTCAGCCCGTAGAGGATGCCGGACCACAGGTCGCGGCCGACGCCGTCGGAGCCGAGCCACATGCGGAAGCCGTCGCCGGCCATCTCGCCGGGCGGCAGCTTGGAATCCATCAGGTCGACCTTGGCGAGATCATAGGGGTTCTGCGGGCTGATCCAGGGGGCCAGGATCGCGAGCGCTACGATGACCGCCAAGAGCGCGAGGCCGAAGACCGCGACGCGGTCCTCCAGGAACTGGCTGACGAAGCGGCGGAAGGGGGTCTCCTCCTTCACGACCGGCGTGGCCGGTGCCGCGGTCTGAAGCGCGGCGTCGGTCATGGAAGAAGCCCTCCCCTGCAAGGGGAGGGTTGGGAGGGGTAGGTTTTCGTCAGGCGAACACTGACCCCCACCCGACCTCCCCCTTGCAGGGGGAGGGGAAGGCGTCGCGCCGAAGTACGGATTTGCTTGATCACGCCTTCGCCTCCGTCAGCCTGACCCTCGGATCGAGCAGCGAATACAGGATGTCGACCACGAGGTTGATCGCCACGAACAGCACCACCACCACGATCACGTAGGCGACGATCACCGGCCGGTCGAGCCGCTGGATGGCTTCGAGCAGCAGCTTGCCCATGCCGGGCCAGGCGAAGATCGTCTCGGTCACCACCGAGAAGGCGACGAGCGAGCCGAATTCGAGGCCGAGCACCGTGACGATCGGGATAAGGATGTTCTTGAGGATATGCACGCCGATGATGCGCGACTGCGACAGGCCCTTGGCGCGCGCGAACTTGACGTAGTCCATCAGCGCCGCCTCCCTCGCGCCGGCGCGGGCGAGCCGGATCACCAGGCTGATCTTGAGGAGCGCCAGGTTCAGCGCCGGCAGGAGGATGTGGCTCCAGCCGTTCAGCGTCAGCAGCGATGTCTGCCAGCCGAAGAGGCTCGCGGTCTGGCCGCGGCCCGTCGCCGGCAGCCAGCCCAGCGTCACGGCGAAGACGAGGATCAGCATCAGCCCCACCCAGAAGGTCGGCAGGGAGAATCCCAGGATCGAGGTCGCCATGATGGCGCGGGCGATCTTGGAATCGGGCTTCAGCCCCGCATAGAGGCCGAGCGGGATGCCGATCAGCACCGCCAACACCAGCGCCACCAGGGCGAGCTCAAGCGTCGCCGGCATGCGCGACAGAATGAGCTGGATCGCCGGCTCGCCATGCACGAAGGAGCGGCCGAGATCGCCCGACAGCGCGCCCTTCAGGAAGATCAGGAACTGCACGAAGATCGGCTGGTCGAGCCCGAGCCCGCGCCGCGTCTCCTCGATCTGGTCCTGCGTCATCTCGGGCGAGACGAGGATGTAGGTCGGATCGCCCACGACGTTCACGCCGAAGAAGACGATGACGATCATCGCCAGGATCACGCCCGCGGATTGCGCCAGTCTTCGGAGGATGAAGGCGGTCAACTCAGGTGGCTCCATTCAGCGGCTGCGGCGGTGCGGTGCGTCCTTCGAGACGCCTCCTTCGGAGGCTCCTCAGGATGAGGAGGTCCGAGATTCCAACGGTCCTCATCCTGAGGAGCCGCGAAGCGGCGTCTCGAAGGACGCACAGCCTCGCCGTAGGCTCCCTCCCCGCGCAGGGGGAGGGCTAAGGCAGCTTCGCCAGCGTCTACTTCGACGCCGAGGTCGCCAGCGTATACTCGTCCGAGCGGGCCTCGTAATTGAAGCCCTTGCGCATCGCCCAGGTGTTCAGCTGGTAATGCGTCGGGATCAGGCCGACGTCCTCCATGCCGATCTCCATGGCTTCCGCGAAGATCGCGGCGCGCTTGGCGTCGTCCACGGTGCGCAGGCCTTCCTCGACCTTGGCGTCGAAGGCAGGGTTCGAGTAGCGGCCGCGGTTGGTGGCGCCCATGCCCTTCTGGCTGTTGAAGGTCGCGAGCAGCGCTTTCAGCGAATCCGAGCTCTCGCCGGTGCCGGCGGACCAGCCGACGAGGATCATCGAGAACTCGGGCAGGTTGCCGGGCGCGCCCTGCGAGGCGCGGGTGAAGAAGTTGGCCGGCGGCATCGTCTCCACCTCGATCTCGAGCCCGAGGCGCGTCCACATCTGCGCCACCGCCTCGATGATCTTGGTGTCGTTGAGGTAGCGGCCGTTGGGCCCATGCATCTTCATCTTGAAGCCGTTGGGGAAGCCGGCGTCGGCGAGCAGCTTCTTGGCCCCGTCGAGGTTGAACGGCGTGGGCTTCAGCTTCTTGGAGGTGCCGAAGAAGCTCTCGGGCAGGAGCTGTCCGGCGGGGATCGCCTCCTTCTCCATGATGCGGTCGACGATGGCCTGACGGTTGATCGCCATGGAGAGAGCCTGGCGCACGCGCTTGTCGCGCAGCGGGTTCTTGATCTCCGAGCCGTCCTTCGCCTTGATGAAGGGCGAGACCTCGCGGAAGTGGTCCATGTGGAAGTAGATCACGCGGTTCGACACCGTGCTGACCACGGTGATGTTGGCGTTGCTCTTCAGCCGCTCGACATCGGAAGTCGGCACGTTCTCGATGAGGTCGACGTCGCCGGCGAGCAGCGCCGCGACGCGGGTCGGCGCGGAGGAGAGGAAGCGGAAGGTCACCTTGTCCCATGCCGGCTTCTGGCCCCAGTAGCCGTCGTTGCGCGCCATGGTCACGCGGTCGCCCGGCTTGAACTCGACGTACTTGAACGGGCCGGTGCCCTGCGCCGCGCATTTGCCGGCGTTGAAGTCCTCGGTCGTCGTGTCCTTGCAGCTCTTGGAGATGATGCCGAAGGTCGAGAGGTCTGTCGGCACCAGCGGCGCCGGCGCGGCGGTCTTGATGCGGATCGTATGGCTGTCGACCTTCTCCAAGGTCTTGCCGCGCACATAGGCGGCGAAGGAGGAGGGCGAGCGCGGCACGTTGGGCGCGCGTTCGAAGGTGGCGACCACGTCGTCGGCCGTGAATTCCGAGCCGTCGAGGAATTTGACGCCCTTCCTCAGCTTGAACTCCCAGGTCGTGTCGTCGATCGTCTTCCAGCTCTCGGCGAGCACGGGAAACAGTGCCTGGTTCTTGTCCTGGCCGACGAGCGGCTCATAGACCTGCCGCGCCAGCATGTTGTTGGGCGTCAGCACATGGTAATGCGGGTCGATCGAGCTCGGCTCGGCCGACATGCCGATGCGCAGCTCCTGCGCCATGGCGCCCGTCGCGGCCTGCGCGAGCAGCAGCCCGGCGGCCGCCAGCAAAGTCCTGGTGTTCGGCATTCCTGTTCTCCTCCGGCGCGGCCTTCCTCCGAAGACGCCGCGCGAACCGTCGAATCTGCATCCCTCGCGCCGGGAAGCAAGGCCCGGTCTGCGATGGACATCGCCTCGCTCCCAAGGTGGCCATTGACAACCTTATATATGCGGAAATAGCATTTGAAATCCGCAATTATATAACTGAATCGCATAGATTTATGCGCCCCGGCGAAACCCCGCGCGATCGACGGCCGACCTTCCGGGAGTTGGAAGCGCTGCACGCCCTCGTCGAGGCGCGCAAGACGACCGCCGCCGCGCACAAGCTCGGCGTCTCGCAGCCGGCGATCTCGCGCGCCATCCACGACCTCGAGCAGCGGCTCGGCCGCGTCCTGTTCCGCCGCGAGGGCGGGCGGCTGCATGCCACCAGCGACGGCGTCAGGCTCTACGACGAGTCGAGGCCGATCTTCGCCGCGCTGGAGCGGCTCGGCCAGGCGGCCTCCGTCGAGGGCGAGGAGCATGCGCTGAGAATCATCGCGCCGCCGACGCTGGCGCATTGCTTCCTGCCCGGGCTTCTCGCCGGCTATGCCGCCGAGCAGCCGCGCGTCAGGCTGCATATCGAGGTTGGCACCACCAATGACGTGATCGCCAAGGTGGCGGATGGCGCCTTCGACGTCGGCATCGCCGACTCGCACGGTGCCCATCCGAGCCTCATCTACGAGCCGTTCCGCCGGACGTCGGCCCATATCGCCATGTCGGCGGGCCATGCGCTGGCGGCGCTCGCCGAGGTCGGCCCGGCCGATATCGCCGGCCAGCCTTTCGTGGCGCTGACCCGGCGCTTTCCCTCGCGCGGCGCGCTGGAGCGCATCATGGCCGACGCCGGCCAGCGGCTGCAGATCGCGGTCGAGGTCGCCACCTCCTCGCTCGCCTACGAGTTGGTGCGGGCGGGCACGGGACTTGCACTCATCAACCCCTTCCCGGTGGCGTCGTTGCGAGAGGATGATGGCGTCGTGCTCAGGCCCTTCGCGCCGCGCGTGACCTACGAATGCGTCTTCGTCCGCTCGGCCGCCGGGCCGGTCTCAGCGCCGGCGCGGGCGCTGATGGACCATGTGCGCCGCCGCCAGCCCGCCGACCGCTATTCCGAACTCCTCCGAGGCGACTCATGACCGACACCGCGACGACGCTGGACATCCTCGAGACGCTCGTGTCGTTCGATACGACGAGCCGCAACAGCAACATCCCCTGCGCGGACTGGATCGCCGCCTATCTCAAGGAGAAAGGCGTCGAGACGGAGATCTTCGTCAGCCCCGAGGGCGACAAGCACAATCTCTATGCCATCGTCGGGCCGAAGGAGGTGCCCGGCTACGTCCTGTCGGCCCACATGGACGTGGTGCCTGTGGACGGGCAGGCCTGGTCCACGGATCCGTTCAAGCTCGCCGTGAAGGACGGCCGGGCTTATGGCCGCGGCGCCTGCGACATGAAGGGCTTTCTCGCCTGCACGCTCGCGATGCTGCCAGAGATGCTGGCGAGGCCGCTGAAGACGCCGATCCACCTCGCCTACAGCTACGACGAGGAGGTGGGCTGCACCGGTGTGCGCGACATGCTGGAGCCGATTTCCGCGCGGCAGCCGAGACCGATCGCGGCCTTCATCGGCGAGCCGACCTCGATGCAGGTGGTGATCGGCCACAAGGGCGGACAGCGCGTGATCTGCAAGGTCGCGGGAAAGGCGGCGCATTCGAGCCTCGCGCCGCGCGGCGTCAACGCCGTCGAATGGGGCGCCCGGCTGGTGGCGAGGATCAGGGACATGGCCGAGGCGCAGGAGGCGTCGGGCGCGCGCGATGAGCTCTACGACGTGCCGCATTCGACGCTGCATTGCGGCATCTTCCACGGCGGCACCTCGCCCAACATCGTGCCGCACGAGGCCGAGATTTCGTTCGAGTGCCGCAACATCTCGGCCGACGACCCGATGGCCTATATCGGCGAGATCATGCGCTACGCACGGGAGGAGTTGGAGCCGCGCATGAAGCGGATCGACCCCGCCGCCGGCTTCAGCTTCGAGCTCCGCCCCAACCTGCCGGCACTGGAGACCGCGCCCGACCATGCCGCCGTCACGCTCGCCAAGCGCCTTGCCGGCCGCAACGACCACGCCAAGGTCGCCTACGGCACCGAGGCCAGCCTGTTCCAGAACATGGCCGGCATCCCCTCCGTGGTGATCGGTCCCGGCGACATCGACCAGGCGCACAAGCCGGACGAGTGGATCGCGGTGAGCGACCTGGAGAAGTGCAATGGCTTCATCCGGCGGTTGATCGAGGAGTGCCGGGCGTGACTCGCCGGGGCCAAGTCGTTAGGGCTGCAGGCGCGTCGTGCGTCCTTCGAGACGCCGCTTCGCGGCTCCTCAGGATGAGGCTTGTTGAGGATCGCAGCTCTCAAGGCTCCTCATCCTGAGAAGCCGCCGCAGGCGGCGTCTCGAAGGACGCAAGACCTCTCCGCAATCCGGTGACCATTCCAAATGACCAAGCCAACCTATTCCCGCCGCACCCTCGCCGCGCAGGCCATGGGCCATGTCGACCCCGGCACGATGGGTGTCGTCCTGCCGATCCACGTCACCACCACCTTCATCCGCGACGACGACAACCAGTACCGCAACGGTAACATCTACGGCCGGCCGGACAACGCCACGATCCGCGAGGCGGAGGCGATCATCGCGATGCTGGAGGGCGCGCCGGAGGCGCTCGTCTTCGGCTCCGGCATGGCCTCCGCCATCGCCTGCTTTCTCGCCTTGGCGCCGGGCGACCATGTGATCGCGCCCAAGGTGATGTATTGGGCGCTGCGCAACTGGCTGCTGACCGAGGGGCGGCACTGGGGCCTCGTGGTCGATTTCGTCGAGATGGGCGACCTCGCTGCGGTGAAGGCGGCTGTAACGCCGAAAACGAAGCTGATCTGGGCCGAGACGCCGGCCAATCCGCTCTGGTCGCTCACCGATATCGCGGCGGCGGCGGAGATCGCGCATGCCGCTGGCGCGCGGCTCGCGGTCGATTCGACCTGCGCCACGCCGGTGCTGTCGCAGCCCTTGGCGCTCGGCGCCGACATCGTGATGCATGCGGCCACCAAATATCTCAACGGCCATTCCGATGTGCTGGCCGGCGCGCTCGCCTGCCGGCAGCCCGACGCCTATTGGGAGCGGGTGAAGATGGTCCGCAAGAACGTCGGCGCGATCCTGGGGCCTTTCGAGGCCTTCCTGCTGATCCGCGGCATGCGCACGCTCGACCTACGCGTGCGCGCCGCCTGCCAGAATGCCATGCATCTCGCCGAGCGCTTCGCCGTCCACCCCGCGATCGAGGCGGTGCTCTATCCCGGCCTGCCAGGTTCGCCCGGCCACGAGATCGCCAAGCGGCAGATGGTCGGAGGCTTCGGCGGCATGCTGTCGATCCGCTGCCGCGGCGGCGAGGCCGGAGCGGTGCGCACGGCCGCCGCGGTCCAGCTCTGGAAGCGCGCCACCTCGCTCGGCGGCGTCGAGAGCCTGATCGAGCACCGCGCTTCCATCGAGGGCGCGGGCTCGCCCTGCCCGACGGACCTGCTCAGGCTGTCCGCCGGCATCGAGAGCTTGGAGGACCTGTTCGCCGATCTCGATCAGGCGTTGAGAAGGGCGCATAACTAGCGCCCGCTTCTCCCCTTGGGAGAAGCTGTCAGGCGGTGCTTGACTGATGAGGGAGAAGCCCGGCGCGAGACCGCCAGGCTCAGTGGTTCTCCCTCATCCGACCGCCTCCGGCGGCCACCTTCCCCCATGGGGGAAGGGAGCAAACATCCCTCGTTCAACTCCCGCTCAGCTTCGCCAGCGTAACCCCGTCCCCGACAACGGGAGCCATCCAATGAGCCTGCACTTCTGGGACGCGAGCTGGGACCTGAACCTCGATCTCTGCCCCTGCGATCTGCATTTCATGGAATGGGTGAAGGCAGAAGGCGTCACTGGGCAGGTGATCTACCATTTCGGCACCGGCAGCCATCATCTGGTCGGCGTCGAGAACCTGAAGATGGGCGAGCCCAACCACATCATCGGCGTCACGGCCTCGCCTGGCGAAACCGAGGCCTTCGTGAAGATGGCGATCGAGGAGCCGAGGCTGTCGCGTCGCTACACCATGCATTTCGGCGACATCTATCTGTTCAACGGCCGGCTCCTGCCGAAATTCGACATCGCCACGATGTTCCACCTCGGCGAATTCTGGAGCGAGAAGACGGCGAGCTACGGCGGCGACACGGACGAGGGCGTGCTGCGCAAGGTCGTGGCGCAGATGAACTCAGGTGGCCGCATCGTCTTCTACGAGGGCTCCGACGGCTGGGGCCGGACGGCGCCGATCGTCGAGAAGCTGGCGGGGGAGGGGCTCTTCCGCAAGGTTGGGCAGCATAAGCGGCTGCCGGTTTATCAGGTTTGAGGACGATTGCCGCGGCGTCGGCGCTGCCCCTCACCTAACCTCTCCCCGCAAGTGGCGGGGAGAGGAACGCGCTTGAGATTGAAGCGCTGAGCTCTGTGAGCGTTCTTCTCCCCGCCTGCGGGGAGAAGACAGATGAGGGGATACCCGCCGACCTCTCCGACAATCCCTCAGCCCTTGAAGCCATCCCCTTAGCCGCCTATAACCAGAGCATCTCGTCGGGGTGCCCTCGTCTGGGCTGAGAATCCGAGAGCCTCCCATGGAGGCCGGTCGGTAAACCCGCCGAACCTGATCCGGGTCATGCCGGCGGAGGAATCGAGATGTCTCTGGCCCTTGGGGGCCGCGGCGCGAGCCGCTTGTCCTTTCCCTACTCGCCGTTGTTCCTGCTGGCGCATGGCGCGCGCGCGGTGCTGAAGCCACAGATCGTGGCGCTGCTCGCCGCCGCGCTCCTGTGGGAGGGCGCGGTGCGCCTGTTCGAGCTCCCGCTCTGGTACCTGCCGGCGCCGAGCCACGTGGCCGCGACGGTCTGGACGAACTTCCACCTCATCCTGCCCAGCGCCGGCGTGACCGCTGTGGAGACGCTGTTCGGCCTCGCCCTCGGCGTCGCCGTCGGCATGGCGCTGGCGCTCGGCATGGCGAGCTCGCGCTGGCTGGCGGAGGCGCTGGGGCCCCTCGCGGTGGTGAGCCAGGCGATTCCCTTCATGGCGCTGGCGCCGCTGCTGATGATCTGGTTCGGCTTCGGCATGACTTCGAAGGTGGCGATGGCGGCGCTCGTCATCTTCTTCTCGGTGACCGCCGCCTTCTACGAGGGGCTCAGGCGCGCCGACGAGAACCTGATCGACCTCGCCAGGCTCTACGGCGCCACGCCCTGGCAGATCCTCTTCAACATCCGCGTGCCCGCCGCCCTGCCGCATCTCGGCGCAGGCCTGAAGCTCGCCGCGGCTTATGCGCCGCTCGGCGCCATCGCCGGCGAATGGGTGGGCTCCGACGGCGGGCTCGGCATCATGATGACCTATCACACTGCCCGCATGCAGACCGACATGGTCTTCGCCGCGATGACGGTGCTGGTCGCCTTCTGCTTGTCGACCTGGCTGCTGATGTCGCTCTTCGCCGGCTGGCTGACCCGCCATTTCCCGGACACGCTCGCCGGGCGTCCGGCCTGACCCCCCACTCGATCGTTCCCTCGCAAGGAGGTCCCGCGTGACCCGTCGCCTGTTCTTCGCCCTTTTCGCCGCGTTGGCGCTGCTCGCGCCGCTCCGCGTCGAGGCGCAGCAGCCCGAGAAGCTGACGCTGCTGCTCGACTGGTTCGTCAACCCCGATCACGCGCCCATCATCATCGCCAGGGAGCGCGGCCTCTTCGCCAAGCGCGGGCTGGACGTGCAGTTGGTCGAACCCTCCGACCCCTCGGCGCCGCCGCGGCTGGTGGCCGCGGGGCAGGGCGACATCGCGGTCTCCTACCAGCCGAGCTTCACCCGCGCGGTCAAGCAGGGCATCCCGATCATCCGCATCGGCACGCTGGTCGCGACTCCGCTGAATACGCTGACCGTGCTCGCCGACGGGCCGGTGAAGACGCTGGCCGACCTCAAGGGACGCACCATCGGCTATTCCGGCTCCGGCATCCACGACATGATGCTCAAGGCGATGCTCAAGAGCGTCGGCCTCACGGAATCCGACGTGAAGCTGGTCAACGTCAATTTCGCGCTCTCCGTCGCGCTGGTATCCGGGCGCGCCGACGCGATCATCGGCGGCTTCCGCAATTTCGAGGGCACCGAGATCCGCATCGCCGGCAGGGAGCCGAAGATGTTCTTCCCCGAGGAGCATGGCGTGCCGGCCTATGACGAGCTGATCTATGTGGCGAAGCAGGAGCGCTTCGGCGATCCGAAGTTCGACCGCTTCTTCGCCGCCATCGAGGAGGCGACGATGCTGCTGCTGAACGATCCCGCCGGCACCTGGGCGACCTTCGTCAAGGCCTATCCGAAGCTCGACGACAGGCTGAACAAGCAGGCATGGGCCGACACTTTGCCGCGCTTCCAGGCCGCGCCGAAGGCCGTCGATCCGGATCGCTACCGCAACGTGGCGGAGTTCATGCGCCAGGCCGGCATCATCGATGCGGTGGAGCCGATCGAGCGCTATATCGGCAGGCGCTGACAGCGTCCGAGCGGGGAAGCGCTACAGGTGGAAAGCCCGCCTGGGCCGAAGCTCGCCGGCCTCGCCCTCCACCAGCGCCACCAGCCGGCCATGCAGCGTGGCATAGGCCTGACCGATCACGATGGGAGCGTCGCGGCCGCGCAGGATGACGCTCTGGCCGTTCCTGAGCCGCTGCGCCTCATGGTTGCCGACGGCGACGGCGGGCAGGGAAGAGAGCGCCCGCTCGACCGGCTGCACCAGCGCCTTGAGGTCGGGCGCCTGCGGCCCCTCCTCGCCTGCGGCCTGCAGCTCCTCGAGCGTCACGGCCTCGCCTTCGCCGAAGGGCCCCACCCGCGTGCGCCGCAGCGCCGTGATATGGCCGAAGCAGCCCAGCAGCCGGCCGAAATCGCGCGCCAGCGCCCGCACGTAGGTGCCCTTGCCGCATTCGGCCTCGAAGGTTGCGGTATCCTCATCGCGGTCGACCAGCGCGAGCGCCGTGATCTCCACTTCGCGCGGCTCGAGTTTCACCACCTCGCCGTCGCGCGCCAGATCATAGGCGCGCTCGCCCTGGACCTTGAGCGCCGAGAATTGTGGGGGCACCTGCATGATTGGGCCCATGAACCTCGGCAGGATCGCCTCGATCTCGGCGGCGCTCGGCCGCTTGGCCGATGAATTGACGATCTCGCCGTCGCTGTCGTCGGTGTTGGTCTCGGCGCCCCAGGTGACGGTGAAGCGGTAGGCCTTCTCGCCGTCCATGACATAGGGAACGGTCTTCGTGGCCTCTCCGAAGGCGAGCGGCAGGATGCCGGAGGCCAGCGGATCGAGCGTGCCGGCATGGCCCGCCTTGTCCGCCTTGTAGAGGCGCTTGACGATCGACAGGGCATGCGTCGAGGTGACGCCGACCGGCTTGTCCAGCACGATCCAGCCATCGACCTTCAGGCGCTCGCGGCGGGGCTTGCTCATTCGTCCGACTTCCCGGTGTCGCGGCTGGCCCCCGTGTCGCGCGTCACGCGCGGATCGGCGAGCAGCCGGTCTATGCGCGACGCCTCGTCGAACTGTTCGTCGAAGCGGAAGCGCAGGTCGGGCATCGAGCGCATGTCGCGCATCGATTTCGCGAGCAGCCCCTTGATGTAGCGCGCGTTGCGCGCCAGTGCCTTGACGATCGCGGGCCCTCCCTGGCCGCCGAGCGGCATCACATAGACCGTTGCGATCTTAAGATCCGGCGAGAGCCGCACCTCGGGCACCGTGATGATCTTTCCCTCCAGGTCGGGATCGTTCACCTGGCCGCGCGACAGGATGTCGGCGAGCGCATGGCGCACGAGTTCGCCGACGCGCAGCTGGCGTTGGGAGGGGCCGGACATGGTGGAGGGATGCTTGGACATGAGCCCATCTCGCGGGATCGAACCGGATGAAAGGTCTCAGGCCCGCCGTCGCCGGCGGGCCTGTTGTGTGGGTCTGCGGCTGTGCCGTGGTTACAGCGAGCGCTTCACCTCTTCGACGCGGTAGCACTCGATCACGTCGCCGGCGCGCATATCCTCGTATTTTTCGAAGGCCATGCCGCACTCCTGGCCCGCCATGACCTCCTTCACCTCGTCCTTGAAGCGCTTGAGGGTCTTCAGCGTGCCTTCGTGGATCACGACGTTGTCGCGGATCAGGCGCACGCCCGCTCCGCGCTCCACCTTGCCGTCGGTGACGACGCAGCCCGCCACCTTGCCCACCTTGGTGATGTTGAACACCTCCTGGATGCGGGCGTTGCCGAGCATGGTCTCGCGGAGCGTCGGCGCGAGCAGGCCGGACATGGCGGCTTTGATGTCGTCCACCAGATCGTAGATGATGTTGTAGTAGCGGATCTCCACGCCCGATCGCTCGGCGGCCTCGCGGCCTTCCTTGTGCGCGCGCACGTTGAAGCCGATGATCACCGCGCCGGTGGCGTTGGCGAGCGTCACGTCCGATTCCGTGATGCCGCCCACCGCCGAGTGGATGATCCGCGCCGCCACCTCGTCGGTGCCGAGCTTCTCCAGCGCGCCGGCGATGGCCTCGACCGAGCCCTGCACGTCGCCCTTGATCAGCAGCGGGAACTCCTTCTTCCCCGCCGTCTTGATCTGGCTCATCATGTCGACCAGCGAGCGCATGGCGCCAGCGCCGCGGGCCGCCAGCTTCTCGCGCTTCTGGCGCATGCGGTACTCGGTGACCTCGCGGGCGCGCGCCTCGGTCTCGACAACGGCGACGCGGTCGCCCGCCTCCGGCGCGGCCTGGAAGCCGAGGATCTCGACCGGCACCGAGGGCTCGGCGAACTGCACGGTCTCGCCCTTGTCATCGATCAGCGCACGCACGCGGCCCCATTCGGAGCCGGCGACGACGATGTCGCCGTGCACCAGCGTGCCGCGCTGCACCAGCACGGTCGCCACCGGGCCGCGGCCGCGATCGAGCTTCGCCTCGATCACGCTGCCCTCGGCGAGACGGTTCGGGTTGGCCTTGAGGTCCAACACCTCGGCCTGCAACTGGATCATCTCCAAGAGCTTGTCGAGGTTCTGGCCGGTCTTGGCGGAAAGCTCCACCTCGATCGTGTCGCCGCCCATGCTTTCGACCTGCACGTCATGCTGCAGGAGGTCGGTCTTCACCTTCTCCGGCTTGGCGTCGGGCAGGTCGATCTTGTTGATCGCCACGATGATCGGCACCTTGGCGGCCTTGGCGTGGTTGATGGCCTCGATCGTCTGCGGCATCACCGAGTCGTTGGCAGCGACGACGAGCACGACGATATCCGTCACCCGCGCGCCGCGGGCGCGCATCTGGGTGAAGGCCGCATGGCCCGGCGTGTCGATGAAGGTGATGAGGCCGCCGAGCGGCGACGTCACCTGATAGGCGCCGATATGCTGCGTGATGCCGCCGGCCTCGCCAGAGACCACGTTGGTCTTGCGGATCGCGTCGAGCAGCGAGGTCTTGCCGTGGTCGACGTGGCCCATGATGGTCACGACCGGAGGCCGCGGCATCAGCGTATCCTCCTCGTCCGGCGTGTCGAAGAGGCCTTCCTCGACGTCGGATTCGGCGACGCGCTTGACGCTATGGCCCATCTCCTCGGCGATGAGCTGGGCGGTGTCGGCATCGATCACGTCGGTGATCTTGTGCATCTGCCCCTGACGCATCAGCAGGCGGATGATGTCGACGCCGCGCTCCGACATGCGGTTCGCGAGCTCCTGGATGGTGATGGTCTCGGGCAGCACGACCTCGCGGAAGACCTTCTCCTTCTGCTCGTCCTGTCCGCCCTTCATGCGCTGCACGCGGCGGCGGTAGGCCGCTACGGAGCGCGTCCTTTCCTCCTCGCTCGCGAAGGCGTTGCCGACGGTGAGCCGGCTGCGGTCGCGGCTTTCGCCGCCGCGGCTCGGACGCTCTGCCTTCGCCGCGCCGGCGCCGCCGCCGGGGCCGCTCCTGCGGCGGGCGAGACCCTCGATGTCCATCGCGGAATCGCGCGAACGGCTGGCGCCGCTGCCCGGAGGCGCGGAGCGGCGGTTTTCCTGGATCAGCGGCTCGGCCGGAGCGGCGGGCGCGCGACCGAAGCCGAAGCGGGCCGGACCGGCGCCTGGCGGACGCGGACGATCGCCGAAGCCGCCGCCAGCGGGCCGAGGACCCCGGTCGCCGAAGCCGCCGCCGGCGCCAGGCGGGCGCGGCGGACGGTCGCCGAACTGGCGCGGACCACGGTCGCCGTCGGGACGCGGCGGGCGATCGCCGAAGCCGCCCGAGGGGCGAGGACCACGGTCGCCGAAGCCGCCGCCAGCGCCCGGCGGGCGCGGCGGCCGGTCGCCGAAGGGACGGTCGCCATAGGCGCGGGGGCCGCGATCGCCTTCCGGGCGCGGCGGCCTGTCGCCGAAGCCACCGGCAGGCCGGGCGGCACGCTCGGCCGGGCCGTCGTTGCCGCGCGGCTGACGCGGGTTGTCGAGCCTCGGCGGGCGGTCGCCATAGGCGCGCGGCGCGTCGTAGCGCGGGGAATCGGAGCGTGCGTTCTCGAAGGAGCGGGGAGCGCGTTCCGGCATCGGCGGGCGCAGCTCCTCCCCGAGGCGGCGAGCGGCTTCATCATGGCCGCGCCGCTTGAGTTCTTCTTCTCGCTGGCGCCGCTCCTCCTCCTCGCGCTTGCGCGCTTCGGCCGCCTCGCGCTCGCGGCGCTCGGCATCGGCGCGGGCCTCGCGCTGGCGCAGTTCGGCCTCGGCACGACGGCGCGCCTCTTCCTCGACGCGCGCGGCGTCCTTCAGCACGGCCTGACGCGCGTTCTGCTCGCTGTCGGAGAGCGTGCGCAGCACCATGCCGCCGGAAGGGCGCTGCTGCAGCGGCGGGCGCGGCTGGGCCGGCGCGGCCGGCTTCGCTTCACCGCCGGGCGCTCCCTCGCGCTGCTGCGGGACGGCCGGACCGGGCGCGCGCCGCTTCACCACTTCGACCGCCACCGTCTTCGAGCGGCCGTGCGAGAAGCTCTGCCGCACGGTGCCGGCCGCGCCGTCGCCCGGCCGCGGCTTCAGCGACAGCGTGCCCTTGGCCGGAACGCTCAGGGTCTTGTCGCTGGGGTTGTTGGTGTCGCTCATCCAGTTCGCCGTCCTAAACTCTGTCGTTCGTTCGAAGCCGCTGCTCGGCCGTCATCCGGCATCCGGACCGGCCGGAGCCTCCAACGGCAAAGGGCCGGTTGATGCGGGATCGTCCCCCGCATCCGGCCCCATTTCATGCAAGGCGCCGGCCCTGAATGTCTCCAGCCTGCGGCGTCTCTTCACGAAAGCATCGCCGGCGGGACCCGCCAGCAACGCGGCGTGTATGACATTTTCCCGGCCCAAAGCCAAATCCAATTCGCGGCTCGAAAAGGATGCGATGAGTGGGATCGCCTCGGCGGACCCGTAGGACCGCTTGACCGCCTGCAGGAGCTTGCGCCGGCCGTCCTCGCCGCCATCCGCGGCGACGATCAGGGCGCTAACATGGCCACGCCCGATCGCGGTTTCAACTTTGCCGAAGCCGGCGACGACGAGGCCGGCTTTGTTGGCGAGCGCGAGCGATTGCCGCGCATCCTCGCGCAGCAGGTTCTCGACCTGATCGGCCAGGTCAGGCGGCACTTCGACCGGCCGCTTCAGGCTGCGGGCGAAGGCCTTGCGGCGGATCGCCTCGTCCAGCGTTGCGCGGGTTCCGATGACCCAGGCGCCGCGGCCGGGCAGCCGACCGCGGATGTCGGGCGTGATCCGTCCCGCTGGATCAGGCACGAAGCGAATCAACGCCTCGATCGGCAGCACCTCGCGCGTGGCGACACAGGTCCGGTTGGGGCCCTTCTCCTCGTCGCCGTTGCGCAACGCCCGCTCCCGCGCCTTACATCGCCGTCACTCGGCAGCGGCTTCGGCCGCTTCCGCCGCCGGCTGCTCGGCCTCGATCCAGCCCTCCTGAACGCGCGCCGCCATGATCAGCGCCTCGCATTCGTCGCGCGACAGGTCGAGCCCGTCGAGGAAGCCGGCCTGGCGAACCGCCTGGCCGTCCTTGCGCTCGGTCCAACCGGCGAGATCGTCGGTGGCGCAGCCCGCCAAATCCTCAACGGTCTTCACGTCGTTCTCGCCGAGCTTGACCATGATCGCCGTCGTCACGCCCTCGACGCCGCGCAGCTCGTCCGCCACGCCGAGTTCGCGCCGCCTCGCATCGAGCTCCGCCTCGATCGCCGCGAGGTGATCCTGCGCGCGGCGCTTGATCTCGGCCGCGGTGTCCTCGTCGAAGCCGTCGATCGAATAGAGGTCGGAATCGTCGACATAGGCCAGCTCCTCGACCGAGCGGAAGCCTTCCGACGCCAGCAGCTGGCCCACGACCTCGTCGACGTTGAGCGCTTCCATGAATATCTGCGTGCGGCTCTGGAACTCCTTCTGGCGGCGCTCGCTCTCCTCCTGCTCGGTGAGGATGTCGATGTCCCAGCCCGTGAGCTGCGAGGCGAGGCGGACGTTCTGGCCGCGGCGGCCGATCGCGAGGCTCAGCTGCTCGTCCGGCACCACCACCTCGATGCGCTCGGCGTCCTCGTCGAGCACCACCTTGGCGACCTCCGCCGGCTGAAGCGCGTTGACGATGAAGGTCGCCACGTCTTCGGACCAGGGGATGATGTCGATCTTCTCGCCCTGCAGTTCGCCGACCACGGCCTGCACGCGCGAGCCGCGCATGCCGACGCAGGCGCCGACGGGGTCGATCGCCGAATCGCGGCTGATCACCGCGATCTTGGCGCGCGAGCCCGGGTCGCGGGCGACGGCGCGCACCTGGATGATGCCGTCGTAGATCTCCGGCACCTCCTGCGCGAAGAGCTTCGCCATGAACTGGGGATGCGTGCGCGACAGGAAGATCTGCGGGCCGCGCTGCTCGCGGCGCACGTCGTAGAGGTAGCAGCGGATGCGGTCGCCGGGGCGGAACATCTCGCGCGGGATCAATTCGTCGCGCCGCACCACCGCCTCGGACTTGCCGAGGTCGACGATGACGTTGCCGTATTCGACGCGCTTGACCACGCCGTTGACGATCTCGCCGATGCGGTCCTTGTACTCGTCGTACTGGCGCTCGCGCTCGGCGTCGCGCACCTTCTGCACGATCACCTGCTTGGCGGATTGCGCGGCGATGCGGCCGAAGTCGAAGGGCGGCAGCGTCTCGGCGATGGCGTCGCCGACCTGGGCGGCCGGGTTGCGCCGCCGCGCCTCAACGAGGGTGATCTCGCGCGCGTCGTTCTCGATCTGCTCGACGACGTGGAGATGGCGCGCGAGCCTAAGCTCGCCGCTCTTGGCGTCGATCTGAGCATGCACGTCCGTCTCGGCACCGTAGCGCGAGCGGGCCGCCTTGGCGATGGCGTCCTCCATCGCCTCGATCACGATCTGGCGGTCGATCTGCTTCTCGCGCGCGACCGCGTCGGCGATCTGCAGCAATTCCAGCCTGTTGGCGCTGATGGCCATCGCGTCAGTCTCCTTGGATCTAAAGTTCGTTGTGGTCTTGCCGGCGCCGGTCGGGTTTGCGCGGCGGCTTCTTGTCCTTCGGCGTCATCTTGGGCTGGCTGCCCTTGTTGGCCGGCTTCTGTCCAGCCTTCTGGCCCGGCTTGCGGCCCTCCTCTTGCGGCTGCCGGCCGAGCGCGGCGTCGATCAACGCGTCGGTCAGCACCAGCCGGGCCTCCGCTATGTCGGCGATGGGCAGCGGGCAATCGACGAGGTCGCCCTCCTTGGCGTCGGAGCGGCGGAGGATGGCGGTCGTCGCATCCGCCGCGACCAGGATTCCCTTGAACCGCTTGCGGCCATGCGCGGGCACCGCCATCTCGATCCGCGCCTCATGGCCGATCCAGCGGGCGAAATCGACAGCCCTCACCAGCGGCCTGTCGATGCCCGGCGAGGAGATCTCCAGGTGGTAGGCCCGGTCCATCGGGTCCTCGACATCGAGCACCGGCGACACGGCACGGCTCACGGCTTCGCAATCGTCGACGCTCATCGTGCCGTCCGGCCGCTCCGCCATGATCTGAAGGGTGCAGCCGTTCTGGCCGGTGATGCGCACGCGCACCAGGCGGTAGCCGACGTCGCCGATCGCCGGCGCGACGATCGCCGCGACGCGCGCCGCCATTCCCGTCTCGACGATGAGCCTCGGCTCGTCCATCCGTCCTCCGGATGCGACGCTCGCCAATAAAAAAGAGCGGGTCCCGGGGGGCCCACTCTCATCAAGCGATCGATCGCATGGATAAGGTCAGTCAGTGCCCATATGCGCCACGACGGCGTGGATTTCAAGGCGAATCGGCGGGATGTCCCGAAAGCTGCTGACGCGAGGTAACCTCATGGTGAGAGTTTGGCGGTAGCGTCCGCGGCTGGCTGACCGAACCGGCAGGCCGCCTCCGCGCGGGATGGAGGCGGCAGCCGTCTGCAGCAACGCGAGATGACCGGGAGGGGCCGGGGCAGATCGTCTGGTGAAGTGGAGCCGCCCATGCCGAACGAAGCCCAAATCCTGCCCGACCTCGAACGCGCCTTCGCGGACGGGGACGCCAGCCAGCGCGAGCGGATGCTGGACCGCATCGCCGATCTCTTCCTCGCCGGTGCGCCGCGGTTCAGCGAGGCTCATGTCGCCCTGTTCGATCAGGTGATCGGCCTGCTCGCCGCCGCCATCGAGACCCGCGCCCGCGCCCGGCTGTCCGAAAAGCTCGCCGATGTCGAGAACCCGCCGCCCGCCGTGATCCGCAAGCTGGCGCGCGACGAGATCGTGGTGGCGCGTCCCGTGCTGGCGCGCTCGCCTGCGCTCGCCGACCGCGACCTTGTCGAGGCCGCCCGCCGCGGCGGCCGCGGCCATATGCTGGCGATCTCCGAGCGCCGCGAATTGTCGGAGCCAATCACCGACGTGCTCGTGCAGGAAGGCGACCGAGTCGTCATCAATGCCGTCGCCAGCAATCCCGGTGCACGTTTCTCGGACAAGGGCTACGATGCGCTGGTGGCGCGCTCGCATGCCGACGAACTGCTGCAATCGGCGCTCGGCCGGCGGCAGGACATCCCACAGCGGCACATGACCGTGCTGTTCGAGCTCGCCAAGAAGGCGGCCCGCGAGCGGCTGCAGATCGCTGCCGGCCCGAGCCGCAGGGCCGTGGCGAGGGCCGTGGGCGAGAGCGCCCGCGACATCGAGGCCGAGACCAGGGCCCGCTCCGAGGCCTATCGCCATGCGGTGCAGGAGGTCTCGGCGCTGGTGCAGGAGAACGGCCTCAGCGAGCAGGTCCTCGTCGGCTACGCCCGGGCCGGCAAAGCCGACCATGCGGTCGTCGCCCTCTCCTATCTCGGCCGCGTGCCGCTGCCCATGGCCGAACGCGCCGTCCGCTCCGCCGACAACGACGCACTGCTGATCGTCGGGCGCTCGGTCGATCTCGACTGGGCGAGCCTGCGCGAGCTCTACCGGTTGCGCGCGGAGCACCGTCCGACCGCACATCAGCTCGAGCAGCTTTCGGAGAGCTACGGCCGCCTGTCGAAGCAGACGGCGCAGCGCGTGCTGCGCTTCCTGCACGCGCGCGAGAGCGTGGCCGCCGCGCGGGGATGAGCCTCAGACCCTGAGGAAGGTCAGGTAGCTCGGCCGACGCCCTTCGCGCAGCGCCTTTGCTTCGTAGCGCGTGCCCGGCCAGCCAGTGTAGGGCGTTGTCCAGTCCGGTGCGGCCGCCGCTTCCCACAGGAGTCTTGGGGTCGCAAGCGCCCGCGCCAGTGTCCATCCGACGTAATCGTCGATGTCGCTGGCGAAGCGGAAGCGACCGCCCTGGCGCAGAGCGCGGGCGATCAGCGCCAGCGACTCAGCCGAGACGAAGCGACGCTTGCGCTGCCGGCGCTTGGGCCACGGGTCGGGATAGAGCAGCGCCACTTCGTCAAGACAGGCTTCCGGCAGTCGCCGCAGCAGCAGCGTGGCGTCTCGGTCGAAGACGCGGATGTTGGCGAGGCCGCGCTTTTCGACCTCGACCATGAGCTTCGCCATGCCGTTGACGAAGGGCTCGACGCCGATGAAGCCGACCTCGGGGCTCTCGACCGCCCGATGAACCAAATGCTCGCCGCCGCCGAAGCCGATCTCGAGACGGAAGCCGGCCGGCGCGAAGGGGAAGAGAGCGGCTGGCTCGATCGCCCCTTCGGCCGGGACCGAAAGCTTCGCGAGGCCCGCGCTCAGCGTCGAGGCCTGGCCCTGCCGGAGCGTCTTGCCCTTGGAGCGCCCGAAGAAGCGTTCGCGTTCGGGCTTGTCGTTGCCGTTCATGGACAGCCTGTCGCGCCTGCAGCCTGAGGCGTGCCTCGGGACAAGGCTTCGCCGCTCCTCAGCATGAGAAGGTTTTGTTGGCGCCAACGATCCTCATGCCGAGGGGCCCCGAAGAGGCGTCTCGAAGCACGCGCGACGCTCATGCCATGAAAAAGGGCCGGCGCGAAGCCGGCCCCTCGATCACTAACCGGACCGGGTATCAGCCCGCCACCGCTTCCTTGATCGCGCCCACGAGGTCGGTCTTCTCCCAGGAGAAGCCGCCGTCGCGGCCCGCCTTGCGGCCGAAATGGCCGTAGGCCGAGGTGCGGGCGTAGATCGGCTTGTTGAGGTCGAGGTGCTTGCGGATGCCGCGGGGCGAGAGGTCCATGACGCGGGCCAGCGCCTTTTCGAGCTTAGCCTCCTCGATCTTGCCGGTGCCGTGCAGATCGACGTAGATCGACAGAGGCTGTGCGACGCCGATGGCGTAGGAGAGCTGGATGGTGCAGCGGTCCGCGAGCTTCGCCGCCACCACGTTCTTGGCGAGGTAGCGCGCCGCATAGGCGGCCGAACGGTCGACCTTGGTCGGGTCCTTGCCGGAGAAGGCGCCGCCGCCATGGGGGGCCGCGCCGCCGTAGGTGTCGACGATGATCTTGCGCCCGGTGAGGCCGGTGTCGCCGTCCGGGCCGCCGATCACGAACTTGCCGGTCGGGTTCACGTGCCAGACCGTGTCCTTGCCGATCCAGCCCTCGGGCAGGACTTCGCGGATGATCGGCTCGACGATCTTCTGAACGTCCTTGGAGGACAGCTTGTCGTCCAGATGCTGCGTCGAGAGAACGATCTGCGTCACGCCGACAGGCTTGCCGCCCTCGTACTTGACCGTGACCTGGCTCTTGGCGTCAGGGCCGAGGAGGCCGCAGCCGCGCTCGCCGGACTTGCGGTACTTGGTCAGCACCTCAAGGATCTTGTGGGAATAATAGATCGGCGCTGGCATCAGCTCCGGCGTCTCGCGGCAGGCGTAGCCGAACATGATGCCCTGGTCGCCGGCGCCCTCGTCCTTGTTGCCGGCAGCGTCGACTCCCTGCGCGATGTCGACGGACTGCGGATGCAGCAGCACGTCGATCTTGGCCTTCTTCCAGTGGAAGCCGTCCTGCTCGTAGCCGATCGCCTTGATCGCCTTGCGCGCGGCCGACTTGACCTTGCTCTTCATCGCCTTCTCGTCGAGCGAGGTGCGGACCTCGCCGGCGATGACGACGCGGTTGGTGGTGGCCAACGTCTCGCAGGCGACGCGGACTGCCCAGGGGTCCATGCCGGCCTTCGCGGCCTCCTTGAAGAACAGGTCGACCACCTCGTCGGAGATGCGGTCGCAGACCTTGTCAGGATGGCCCTCGGAAACGGACTCACTGGTGAAAAGATAGTCTGCGCGCGCCACGCGAGCTCTCCGGTCTATGGATGGATGCCGGTCCGTGGGATGGGGACCCGGTGCGGGAAACCCACCGCGGCCGGCAATTGGCGCGGCTGCTTAAAGGGCAGCGTTCGTCAGGTCAATCGATTTCGGCGGTTTCGTTCGTTGATCCGAACGAGATTCGGCGCTGCCCACAGGCGCATACTCCGATCCCGCCTCAGGGCTGGCTCTGCGCGGCCATCGTCTCGACAAGCTCCAGCACGCGGCGGCGCAGTTCCGGCTGTCGGATGCGCAGGAAGGCGGCCATCAGGCGCTGTCCGTCCGTTCCGCCGGTCGCATCCTCGACATAGATGGGCTCCTGTGCGTCGGCGAAGCCCGGCGTCTCCTCGATGGTGCCGCCGCCCTCGAAGAAGAAGTTCACCGGCACGCCGAGGATCTTGGCCGCAAGCTGCAGGCGGCTGGCTCCGATGCGGTTCGTGCCCTTCTCGTACTTCTGCACCTGCTGGAACGTGATGCCGAGCGCCTCGCCCAGCTTTTCCTGGCTCATCCCGAGGAGGACGCGCCGCATCTTCACACGCGCACCGACATGTCTGTCGATCGGATTGGGCGATTTCGTCATATCAAGCGTGCTCTCGAACGGATCTCCCATCCCTGGTCCAATATCTGGGCCAAGCCGCGATGGGGCTGCTCCCTTGCCGGCAAATCCAGCTCACACGCACAAAAGGAAACAATGCCGAAAACTTGTTATAAGGCTTTGGCGCGGATGCAAACAAAAAACGTGATGAGGGCCATGATCCATGCGGGCCATTGGCCGAAACGCGCGTAGATCGTGGCCGGCAAAGGGCGGGCGAGCGGCGAGTCCAGGACGCCCTCGGTCCCAAGCGGCAATTGCCGCACGATCCGCCCCAGAGGATCGATCACGGCGGAAATGCCGGTGTTGGCGGCCCTCACCTGCGGCAGCCCCTGCTCCGCGCTGCGCATGCGGGCCTGGGCCAGATGCTGGTGCGGCCCCGTCGTCAGTCCGAACCAGCCGTCGTTGGTGACGTTGACGATAACGCCGGGACGCATCGCCGCGGCGCCGACCTCGCTCGGGAAGATCGCTTCATAGCAGATCAGTGGCAGCACCGGAGGCAAGCCGCGCACCTGCAGCGGCCCGCGCCTGACGCCGGCGTCGAAACCGCCCGGGATCTCCACGAACTGCCGCAAGCCGAACCGGTCGAACAGCGCGCGGAAAGGCAGATACTCGCCGAACGGCACGAGATGGGCCTTGTCGTAGCTGTCCGTGATCACGCCGTCCGGCCCCACCACGTGGATCGCGTTGAAATAGCGTACGCGGTCAGCGCCGGCGTCCTCCGCCCGCGCTGCGCCGGTGATGAGGATGGTGCGCGGCGCGAGCAGCCGGGAAATCTGCGACAACGCCTGCGGCTCGCGCGCCAGCAGGAAGGGAAAAGGCGATTCAGGCCACACCAGATGCGTGGCGTCGGCCGCGCCGCCGGCGCCGGGCGCCGTCGCCCGGTCGGAGAGCGCGAGATAGCGCGTCAGCACCGCCTGCCCGGCTAGCCGATGCTTCTCCCGCTGCGAGAGATTGGGCTGCATGACGCGGATGCGCACTTCGGGCAGCAGGGCGACCGGAGTCGCCTGCAGCCGCCAGAAACCGAAGCCCAGCATGGCCGCCAGCACGGCGGCGCCGGCGATCGGCAGGGCGAGCCGCCGGAGGGGAGTCGCGCCTGTCGCCAGCGCCGCCGGCGTCGCGAAGATCAGCGCGGCGATCAGCGTCAACCCGTCGAGGCCGACGAGCGAAGCGGATTGCAGCAGCGCGTCGCCAGCGCCGAAGGCCTGGCCGAAGCTGTTCCAGGGAAAGCCGGTCAGCACCACGCCGCGCAGCCATTCCACCGCCGTCATGGCGAAGGCGAAGGCGAAGATGCGCCGTCCGCCCTCCAGCCACAGCAGCCGCGCCGCCAGGAAGCCGAAGGCGTGGAACAGCGCCAGTCCCGCCGGCAGGCCAAGCACGCCGACCGGCAGCAGCCAGGCGAATTCGTCGGTCTCGACCAGGAAGGCGGCGCCGATCCACCAGAAGCCGACGAGGAAATAGCCGAAGCCGAAGGCCCAGCCCGCCGCGAAGGCGGCGCGCAGCGTGCGGGGATGGAACTGGCCAGGACCCGATACGGAGCCGTCGATCAGCCAGACCGCCACAGGGAAGGCGACCGCCAGCGCCGGCAGCAGATGGATGGGCGGCATCGACAGCGCGCCGAAAGCGCCGGCCGCGGCCGCGATCAGCAGCCGCCGCCAGCCCGAGGCCAGCATGATCGCAGCGGCCAGGCGCTGCAGCCAGCCGTCACCGGTCACGTCTTGGCCGTATGGGGGAGCGCCGCATCCTCGATGGTCGGATCGGCGGCGAGCACGGCGGGAGCATCCGTCTTCGCAGCGCCGCCGCCCCGCCGATGGATGCGTACGCGCTTGATGCGGCGCGGATCGGCGTCCAGCACCTCGAATTCGAGCCCTTGCCCGCTGCGGATCAATTCGCCGCGCGACGGCACGCGTTGCGCCAGCGTCACGATCAGCCCACCGATCGTATCGACGTCCGCCGCGCCAGGGTCGGCCGCGAAATCGACGCCGAGCGTCTGGCCGACTTCAGCGAGGCCCGCCTTGGCGTCGGCGAGGTAAGTCACGCCGCCATCCTCCGATTCCATCAGGGCCCGGCCCTCGTCGTGCTCGTCCTCGATGTCGCCGACGATCATCTCGACGAGATCCTCGATCGAAACCAGCCCATCGGTGCCGCCGTATTCGTCGACGACGATCGCCATATGCGTCCGCGTCGCCTGCATCCTGACCAGGAGATCCATAGCCGGCATCGAGGGGGGCGCGTAGAGCACGGGCCTCAGCAGCTTGGCCGAGATCAGCGAAGCGGAGAGATCGACAAGTCCAAGGTCGATTGCGGCGCCCGCGGGCTTGCGGCGAGAGCGCGGCGAGCTCGTCTCCGCCCGGCTGGAGATGAAATCGAGGAAATCCCGGATGTGGACCATGCCACGCGGATCATCCAGCGTCTCGCCATAGGCAGGCAGCCGCGAATGGCCCTGCGTGCGGAAGACGCGCAACAGATCGCCCAGCGTGATCTCGGCCGGCACCGCCACGATATCGGCGCGCGGGATCATCACATCCGCCACCCTTACGGAGCGGATCGACAGGATGTTGCGGAGCATGGCGCGCTCCTGCGGCGTGAATTCCGCCCCTGGGCCCCGCTCTTCCAGCGCATCCTCGATGTTGTCGCGGATCGAGGCTGTCGTCTTGAAGCCGAGCGCCGATCGTATTCGGCCGAACCAGCCCTCGGCGCTCGCCGCCTCGCCCTTCGAGGGACCCTGCCCAGGTCCTTCGACCTCCGCGTTCATGGTCGTATCGTCTCCGCCGTCCGCGCTTCCATATAGGGATCGGGAACACCGATTTCCTTGAGAATCGTCGTCTCGAGGCTTTCCATACGCTCGGCCTCGTCGTCCGTCATGTGGTCGTGGCCGATCAGATGCAGCACGCCATGCACCACGAGATGCGCGAGATGATCTTCGATCGGCTTGCGCTCCGCCGCGGCTTCCGCCTGCACCGTCTCATACGCCAGGATCACGTCGCCGAGGAAAAGGCTGCCGCCGATCCTCTCCGGCGCGACGGCGGGAAAGGAGAGCACGTTCGTCGGCGCGTCCTTGCCGCGGAAGGCGCGGTTCGCCTCCCTGACGCGGGCGTCGTCGGCCAGCGAGACGGCGATGACCGCGCCGGGCAGGACCGGGACGCCGCCCATGGCGATCGCCCGCCGCGCCGCTTTCCGCGCGGTCGCAGCCGCGCGCGGCACGGCTTTCCAGGCCGGTGCGGCGCGCTGGACATCGATCGTCACCGCCGGACGGGGCGGCTTGGCAGGCATGTCATCCCCCTCGAGCCTGATGCGCGCCGCCGGCATCCTCGTAGGCCTTGACGATGCGCCGCACGAGATCGTGCCGCACGACGTCGGCATGGCCGAAGGCGGCGTGGCCCACGCCTTCCACCGTCGAGAGCAGCGACACGGCCTCGGTCAGGCCCGATTTCTGCCCCGGTGGCAGGTCGATCTGCGTCGGGTCGCCGGTGACGATCATGCGCGAGCCCTCGCCGAGGCGGGTCAGGAACATCTTCATCTGCATCGACGTCGTGTTCTGCGCCTCGTCGAGCAGGATGACGGCGTTGGACAGCGTGCGGCCGCGCATGAAGGCCAATGGCGCGACCTCGATCTGCCCGGTCTGCAGCCCGCGCTCGATGATGCGCCCTTCCATGAAATCATGCAGCGCGTCGTAGATCGGCCTCAGATAGGGATCGACCTTCTCTTTCATGTCGCCGGGCAGGAAGCCGAGCCGCTCGCCCGCCTCGACCGCGGGGCGCGAGAGGATCAGCCGTTCCGCCTGTCCCTGCTCCATCAGTTGCACGGCATGGCCCACGGCGAGCCAGGTCTTGCCGGTGCCGGCCGGCCCCTCGGCGAAGACGAGTTCGTTGCGCTTGAGTGCCCTCAGATAGGCGTCCTGCGCGGCGTTGCGCGCCTTGACCGGCCCGCGCTTGCGCGTGGCGATCTGCTCGAAGGAGGGTTTGGCGCCTTCGCCGCGGCTGGGGAAGAGCTGGCCCTGCAGGGCAGCCTCCTGCAAGGCGCCGTCGACATCGCCGGTGGTGAAGCTACGGCCGGCCTTCGCCTGCTCGTAGAGCATGTCCAGCGTGCGCCGCGCCCGGTCGACCGCGTCGCGCGAGCCCTTCAGCGTCAGGTGATTGCCGTTCACCGCCGCGATGACGTTGAGGCGCCGCTCGATATGGGCAAGGTTCTGGTCGTACTGGCCGAGCACGATGGCGGCGCGCTTGTTGTCGTCGAAGGCGAGGGTCATCTCCTGCAGACCCCGCTGTTCCGGGCCCCTGGGGCCGGACGGCGGGAGGGTGGCATCGGCTGCCGCCGCGCGCGGGGATGAATTCAAGCCTGGCTCTCCTCGGTCCATCAGGCCGCGGCTGATTCCCGGGACCGGACGCTCGCACGACTCTCGGACCGAACCAAAGTTCCCGCAAGGGAGTTGGCGGCCACGGCTGTGATTTTCACCTCGGCGATATGACCGATCAATGACGTCGGCGCTTCCACATGCACGGCCTGCAGGTAGGGCGACTTGCCGCCGATCTGGCCGGGATGGCGGCCGGGCTTCTCGAACAGCACCTCGACCGTGCGGCCGACGGTGGCTGCGTTGAAGCGGGTCTGCTGCTCCAGGATCAGCGCTTGCAGCGCGTGGAGCCGCGCCGTCTTCTCGGCCTCAGGCACCTGGCCGCCATGCTCGGCCGCAGGCGTTCCTGGCCGCTCGCTGTAGTTGAAGGAATAGGCGGCCGCGAAGCCGACCTCGCGCACCAGCCGCATCGTCGCCTCGAAATCGGCCTCAGTCTCGCCGGGAAAGCCCACGATGAAATCGGAGGTCAGCGCGATGTCCGGCCGCGCCTCCCGCACCTTGTCGATGATCCTGAGGTAATCGGCCGCGGTGTGCTTGCGGTTCATGCGCTTCAGCACGGCGTCCGAGCCCGCCTGCACGGGCAGGTGGAGATAGGGCATCGCTGCGGCGAGATCGCGGTGCAGTGCGATCAACTCCTCCGTCATGTCGCGCGGATGGCTGGTGGCGTAGCGGATGCGGCTGATGCCTTCAATCTCCGCCACCGCCCGCATCAGCCGGGCGAGGCTCCAGACCGCCCCGTCCGGCCCCTCGCCATGATAGGCATTGACGTTCTGACCGAGCAGCATCACCTCGCGCACGCCGGCGGCGGCCAGCGCCCTCGCTTCGGCGAGGATCTTCGCGGCCGGTCGGGAGACCTCCGCGCCGCGTGTGTAGGGCACCACGCAGAAGCTGCAGAACTTGTCGCAGCCCTCCTGCACCGTCAGGAAGGCGGCGGGGCCGCGCGCCAGCGTCCTCGCTGGGGAGGCGAGGGGCAGGTGGTCGAACTTGTCCTCGGCCGGGAAATCCGTGTCCACGGCGGCGGGCCGCTTCAGCAGGTCGGGCAGCCGATGGTAGGCCTGCGGCCCGACCACGAGATCGACCACCGGCGCGCGCCGCCTGATCTCTTCGCCCTCCGCCTGCGCCACGCAGCCCGCGACGGCGACCTTGAGCTCCTGGCCTCCGGCCGCCTTCTCCTGCTTCAGCGCGCGGATGCGGCCGAGCTCGGAATAGACCTTCTCCGCCGCCTTCTCGCGGATATGACAGGTGTTGAGGATGACGAGGTCGGCGTCAGCCATCTCAGTCGTCTCGGCATAGCCCTCCGGCGCCAACGCATCGGCCATGCGCGCGGCGTCGTAGGCGTTCATCTGGCAGCCGTAGGACTTGATGAAGACGCGGCGCTTCGGCGCGGCAAGCAGCTCTGCGTGGGCTTTCGGGTTCATCTGCGGCGATTTACCAGCAACAGGCGTCGCGTCCAAACCGAATTCGTCACTTCCTTTTCCCGCCGCTTTCTGCCATAGGCCCGCCAGCCGTCCCGCACCCTTGGAGGCGACGGCCGCCGCAGCCCACGGGCTGCGGTTTCGTTTTGATCAACCCGGAGAAGACCCATGGCTTCCACGAAGCAGCTCGACGCGATGCCGCGCGAGCGGGTCGGCAAGGGGGCCGCCCGGGCCGTACGTCGTGAGCATCGCGTTCCTGCGGTGATCTACGGCGGCGGCCAGGCGCCCTTGGCCGTCTCGCTCGATTACAACCGCACCAACCAGCTCATCTACGCCGGCCATTTCCTCACCACGATCTTCGAGATCAAGGTGGGCGGCGAAACGATCCGCGCCATCCCGCGCGACTACCAGCTCGATCCCGTCAAGGACACGCCGGTGCATGTGGACTTCCTGCGGCTCGCCGCCGGCGCGACGATCCGCGTCGATATCCCGGTCCACTTCATCAACCACGAGGCCTCGCCCGGCCTGAAGCAGGGCGGCGCGCTCAACATCGTGCGTCACGCCGTCGAGATGATCGTGCCGGCCGACGCCATCCCGGAGGCCCTGACCGCGGACCTCACCGGCCTCGGCTTCAACGACTCGGTGAAGATCGGTTCGATCCAACTGCCCGCGGGCACCCGCACGGTTATCCAGGGCCGCGACTTCACGATCGCCACGATCGCGCCGCCGACCACGGCTGAGGAGGCCGCTCCGGCCGCCGCAGGCGCCGAGGCCGCCCCGGCCGAGAAGAAGTGATCCTCCGCGCCCACCGGAGATCGAATGCAGGCCGGGGCAACCCGGCCTGTTTCGTTTCCGCCCTTGCCGGCGTTTCGCAGGCGAGTGAAATGCCGCGCCATGCCTGACCAGCTCCATCTTCTCGTCGGCCTCGGCAACCCCGGCGCCAGATACGCGGGCAACCGCCACAACATCGGCTTCATGGCTCTCGATGCGATGGCGCGGCGCTGGAACGCGAAGCCCTTTCGAACAAAATTCCAGGCCGAACTGACCGACATCGCCGTCGACGGCGCCAAGGTGCTGCTGCTCAAGCCGCAGACCTACATGAACGAGTCGGGCCGCGCGGTCGGCGAGGTGATGCGCTTCCACAAGATCCCGCTATCCCAGGTCGTCGTCTTCCACGACGAGATCGACCTCGCGCCAGCCAAGCTGCGCGTGAAGCTCGGCGGCGGCGCGGCCGGGCATAACGGCCTGCGCTCGATCACGGCGCATTGCGGCAACGACTACTGGCGGGTGCGCATGGGGGTCGGCCATCCCGGAGACAAGGACCTCGTCCATGCCCATGTGCTGAGCGATTTCGCCAAGGCCGAGGCCGGCTGGGTCGAGGACATGTGCCGCCTCTCGGCCGATCTCCTGCCGCGCCTCGTCGCGGGGCAGGGCGAGCGCTTCCAGAACGACATGGCGCTGGAGATGAAAAAGCGGGGCTGGGGAGATGCTCCCTCCCTTGCAAGGGGAGGGTAGGGGAGGGTTACGTCGTCGCTTGGCGAGGACTTACCCCCACCCGGCCTCCCCCTTCCAGGGGGAGGAGAAACGCCTCAGGCGGTCGCGACGGCCTTCGCGCGCTTGGCAAGCCGCGCCACCTTCCGCGAGGCGGTGTTCTTGTGGATGGTGCCGTTCTGCGCCGCCTTCATCAGCGCGGACTGCGCCGCCACGAAGGTCTCCGACGCCAGCTTGGCGTCGCCGCCGGCGACGATCGCTTCCTCGGCCTTGCGCACGAGGCCGCGCACCTTGGTGCGGCGGGCCTTGTTGATCGCGGTGCGCTTGACCGCCTGGCGGGCGGCCTTCTTGGCGGAGGAGGTATTGGCCATCGTTCGTCGAACCCTAGCGTAGCGGAGCCATCGACCGCGAACAGAACCCGACGATGGCGCGAAAAAGGATCAGCCGCGGGGCGGGCCCGCGGCGAGATGCGAGCCTCTAGTCGAAAGCGGGGATGGCGTCAATGCCTCAGCGATTCCGGAACTCCGGTTTGCGCTTCTCCACGAAGGCCGCCATGCCCTCCTTCTGGTCGGCCATGCCGAACATGGCGGCGAACAGCCGGCGCTCGAAGCGCAGGCCCTCGGCCAGCGTCGTCTCGAAGCTGCGGTTCACGCTCTCCTTGGTCATCGCCGTGATAGGCTGCGAATAGCTTGCGATGGTCGTCGCCGCCTTGATCGCCTCCTCCATCAGCTTGTCGGCTGGCACCACGCGTGCGGCGAGGCCGCAGCGCTCGGCTTCCGCCGCATCCATCATGCGGCCGGTGAGGCAGAGGTCCATCGCCTTCGCCTTGCCGATGAAGCGCGCCATGCGCTGCGAGCCGCCGGCGCCCGGCATCACGCCGAGCTTGATCTCCGGCTGGCCGAACTTGGCCGTGTCGGCGGCGATGATGAAGTCGCACATCATCGCCACCTCGCAGCCGCCGCCGAGAGCGAAGCCGGCGACCGCGGCGATCACGGGCTTCCGCCTCTGGCCGATGCGGTCCCAAGGCGCGATGAAATCATGCGTGTAGGTGTCGGGATAGGTCTTGTCCTGCATCTCCTTGATGTCGGCGCCGGCGGCGAAGGCCTTGTCCGAGCCCGTCAGCACCATGCAGCCGATCGCCTGATCAGCCTCGAAACCGTCCATCGCCAGGTTGACCTCACCGATCAGCCGGCTGTTGAGGGCGTTCAGCGCCTCGGGACGGTTGAGGCGGATCACGCCCACGGCGCCATGGGTTTCGACGATGATGGTTTCGTAGGACATGCAGCGGCTCCTTCCGGATCAGGGCCGTGGGACCATAGCGGCCCGCACGGCCCTGTCCATCGGCTCACGCGCTCAGGCGGCGGCGAAGCCTTCCGGCCGCGAGCGCCTGAGGCCGAGATACTGCATCTCGGCGAAGCCTGCGACCAGCACCGCCTGCAGGATTACGAAGGCTGTCCCGAGGCCCGTCGGGGACACGAAGCCGGCCGCGAGCCCAACGATGCTCTCGATCGTCCAGACCGCATTGAGCGCGATGACGGCCCAGACCCATGTCGAGGCCAGGGTCTCGCGGCGCGAGAGCCAGAAGGTCAAGCCCGCCCAGGCGAGGCAGACGAGGCCGCCCGCGAAGAGCAGCGGGGCCGGCAGGCCCAGCAGTTGCGCCGCGGGGCCCTGGCCCACGGCAAGCAGCAGGCCGAGGCCGCCGCTGGCGACGGCATCGAGCCTAAGGCCGGTGCGGAGGAGCGGAGAGGGGGACAGTTGAGCTGGCATGATCGATCTCCTGTGTGTCGATGAGGAGAGCCTCGCCGGCTTTGCGGCCTGCGTCGATTTCCAGCGAGGTAATTGGCGCGCCGCCGCGGCTGGCTAGAATGCGCGCCATGAACCAGCATCAGCCCATCGCCGCCCGCACCGCCGGAGACCATGTGCGTGAATGGCGAGTCCGCCGCCGGCTGAGCCAGCTCGATTTCGCGCTCGACGCCGGCATCTCGCAGAAGCATCTCTCGTTCATCGAGACCGGGCGCGCCCAGCCCAGCCGCGAGATGCTGCTGCGTCTGGCCGAGGTCCTCGGCATCCCGCTGCGCGAGCGCAACCTGCTGCTGCTCGCCGGCGGCTATGCGCCGGTCTTCGCAGAGCGGCGGCTCGACGATCCGGCGCTCGCGCCCGCCCGCGCCGCCGTCGACCTCATCCTGAAGGGGCACGAGCCCTATCCCGCCGTCGCGGTGGACCGGCTCTGGCGGCTCGTCGCGCACAACCGCGCCGTGCCGGGCCTGCTCTCGCTCGCCGCCGATTCCAAGCTGCTGGAGCCCCCGGTCAACGTGCTGAAGCTCAGCCTCGCGCCTGGCGGCCTCGCGCCCTACATCGTCAATTTCGGCGAGTGGCGCACGCATATCCTGGAGCGCCTCCGCCGACAGGTCGAGTTGACGGCCGATCCTTCCCTTGTCGCGCTGATGCAGGAGCTCGCGGCCCTGCCCGCGCCGGAAGCGGGCGGCGAGACCAAGCCGCGCGACTACGCCGGCGTGCTGGTGCCGCTGGAGCTGAACACGCCCATCGGCCGGCTGGCTCTGTTCTCGACCGTCACCGTCTTCGGCACGCCGGTCGACGTGACCTTGTCGGAATTGGCTCTGGAGGCATTCTATCCGGCGGACGAAGCGACCGCAGCGCTGCTCAGGCGGATGGCTGAGGCAGCATGACGAGCCGGTCCGGCCGCTTCACCTCGATCTCGACGAAGGCGATCGGATGCCGTGAGCCGTTCATCACGTCATGCGTCACGCCGGCCGGCCGCATGTAGGCCTGTCCGGCAGCGAGCGGCACGTCGGTGACCGTTTGCCCATCATGGACCCTCAGCACGCCTTCGACGAGCATGATGACGAAATAGGGCCAGCCGTGGCTGTGCCAGCCCGTCACCGCGCCGGGCGCGAAGTCCCAGCGCGTGATGCGCACGGCGTCGTCATCCTGCTGCACAGTGGGAGAGGCGGGGATGTCGCAGACGAAGGCCATCGCGCGAGCTTGCCACGCGTGCCGTCGGATGTCATTCGGTCCGGCTCATCGGGCATCCCGGGATGACGACGCAGAGCCCCATCATCACCGAAGTGACCCTCCGCTATTCCGACATGGATGTGCTGGGCCACCTCAACAACGCGGTCTACGCCTCGCTCTTCGAGGCGGGTCGGGTCGCGTATGTCGAGCAGGTGCTGCTGGAGGTGACGCCGCCCGGCCTCGGCTACGTGGTCGTCCGGCTGAGCATCGATTTCAAGGCCGAGGCCCGCTACCCCGGCATCGCGCGGATCGAGTCGGTGGTGACGCGGCTCGGAGGCAGTTCGCTCGTCTTCAAGCAGACTCTGCATGTCGGCGGCAAGCTGTCAGCCGCCGCCGAGGGCATCTGCGCGCTCTTCGATCTCAAAGAGCGCCGGGCGGTCCGCTTGCCCGAAATGATGCGGGAGCGGATCGCCTCCATGGGCTCGCTTCACTCCGCTGAGTAGACAGGCGCGATCGGGCGGGGAGAGGCCTCTTCGCGCGCCGGAGCGTCGGGGGCGGGCGCTTGGTGATGGCGCTCCCGCTCGTGCTGCTCATGCAGCTCGCGGGTCTGCGCCGGCAGCTGGAGCACGGTGGCGCTCTGGCCGAGCGAGAGATGCGTCAAGAGCACGACCTGCCCGTCGGGGAACTCCAGCGCATCATGATAGGCGTAGGGCTGATCCATGTTGATCTGGCGGAACCGGGCCACCTGATGCGGGATCGTCTTGCGCCGGATGATGCCGAAGCCGCGGTCGCAGCGTACGTTCTGCCCGAAGGCGAGCTCGGTGCCCGGCAGCACGCAGATCGCCACGTCGGGCTCGCCCATCACGGCGAAGCCGCGCGTGCTCGACATGTTGAAGGAGGTGGTGACGAGCTTGTCGCCGACCTTGGCGGGAGCGGACGCAACATGATGGAGCGAATAGTCGCACATGGCAAAGCCTCCTGCTTGATACGGCCCTTAATGGCCGCGTGGGAGGAGATTCGCCGCGAAGATGGGCGATTGCATGGTCCACCGTTCGGGGCTGGACTTTCAGGAAAAGGTTCCATCGCTGCGCGAAATTTCTCGCGCCGCGTCTTGAACCGCCGGCGATGGGCGCTTGCGCCGCGCCGTCCGTTGCTGTATCGCGACGCCTTCCGTTTTGACCGACCTTCGAGCGCGCCTTCGGCGTGAGGAGTTGCACGCATGAAAGCCGACATCCACCCCGACTATCATTTCATCACGGTCGTCCTGCCCTCCGGCACCGAGTACGTGACCCGGTCGACCTACGGCAAGGCCGGCGACAAGCTGGCGCTCGATATCGACCCCTCGACCCATCCGGCCTGGACCGGCGGCCAGCAGCAGCTGATGGACCGCGGCGGCCGTCTGTCGAAGTTCAACAATCGCTTCGGGGCGCTCGGCCTCGGCAAGAAGTGAGCTGAACGGCAGCGTCAGTCTCGGCGATCGACCCGGCTTCGGCCGGGTTTTTCTTTGGGGCGGGTTTTACTTTGGGGGCGCCGATGCGCGTGATCCGCGCCAGCCAGCATGTGGTCGTGCCCTGGAAGAACGGCGGCGGCACGGCCACCGACATCGTGGCCTCGCCCGAGGGCGCCGGCTTCGAGGGTTTCGATTGGCGTCTCTCGGGCGCCCGCGTGGCGAAGCCCGGCCCCTTCTCTGTCTTTCCGGATGTCGACCGGACGATGTTCATCCTGAGCGGCGGGCGTCTGGAGCTGGCAGGCCTGCCCGGCGGGCCGGCGACGCTCACGAGCGACAGCCCGCCCTATGATTTTCCGGGCGACATCCCGGTTACGGCCGAGGTTCCCGAGGGGCCGATCGACAATCTCAACCTGATGATCGACCGCCGCCGCTTCGCCCGCGCGGCGCGGCGGATGACGCTCGCAGGACCGGCCGCCATCGAGCCTCGGGGTGTCGTTCTCGTCTATTGCGAGCGGGGGGTCCTGCAGGCCGGCGGCATCCGGCTCGACGAGAAGGATACGCTCGTCGCCGAGGGCCGCGTCACGCTTGGCGGAGTGGGCTCGGCGATCGTGATGGAGATCTGGCCTCTCTGAGCCTGGATCCGGAGGCGACTTTCAGAATCGCCGCCCGTCCTCGACCTGATGCACGAAGCCGACGATCTTCTGGATCGTGGCGCGGTCTCCGAGCAGCGGCGCGTGGCCCTCGCCGATCACCACATAGGGTTCGCAGCCCGGGTGCCGCCGCGCCATCTCCGCCTGCGTCGCTTCCGAGAGCAGATCGGAGTTGCTGCCGCGGATCGACAGCACCGGCACGTTCTTAAGCCCATCGAAGTAGGGCCAGAGCACGGGCAGCGGCTTCTCCAGATCGAAAGCCTCCAGGCTCTTCATCAGCTTCGGATCGTAGTCGGGGATCAAGCCGACCGGCGATTCCTTGAAGGTGCGGCGGGCGAAGGTCTCCCACTCGCCGTCGGAGAGCCGCGTGAACTGCTGGCTGGCCAAGCGCTTCAGGATCTGCACCGCCTCGACGTAATCGCGCGGCTGCGGCATCCGCCCGACATAGCCTTTGATCCGCGCGAGGCCCTTTCCCTCGATTGCGCCGCCGATGTCGTTCAGCACCGCGCCGCGGATCGCCGCGGGGCGGATCGCCGAGAGACCCATCGTCAGGATGCCGCCGCGCGAGGTGCCGACGAAGACCGCGGCATGCAGGCCGGCGGCGGTCATCACGTCCTGAACGTCCTGCAGTTCGACGCGGATGTCGTAGTTGGCGGGGTCGGGATCGTAGTCCGAGAGGCCGCGGCCGCGATAATCCATCGCCAGCACGAGGCGAGGCCGCGCGGGATGGCCTGAAAGCGCGACGGCCAGTTCGTGGAAGTCGGCGCTGGTCCTTGCAAGGCCCGGCAGGCAGATGACGGGCAGGTGCGGCGAGATCGCGGAGCCGTAGAGGCGGCTGTGCAGCCGCAGGCCGTCCTGGCTGCGGCAGAAGAAGCTTTCCCAGGAGAAACTGTCCCGGGACGGAAGCTCGCCCTCGCTGGAACGAAGGGCAGTGCTGGCGGCGCTCATGCCTCGGCTCTCATCGCTTGCGTCGCGGCGGAGCCTGCCCGCGGCCAGCCGTTAGGGCAACCCCGCCGCCCAATCGCGCGACGTGCGGAAGTCCCTGCTGATCTGCGCGATCACGGCGTCGGAGAAGGCCAGGCGCTTCAGATAGGCCTCGGGATCGTCGAGGATGCGCGGATGCAGACGGCGCAGGTCCGCCAGCGCCTCCTTGGCCGCCGCCGCGTCGCGGTTCTGCCGGGCGACCATCAGCAGCGCCATCATGGCGGGAGCGTATTCCGTGCCCTTGACGGCCGAGGCGAGCGCGGCCGAGCGCTCGTTGCGTCCCAGCAGGTAATGTCCGAGCGCCCGGAAGGTGATGGCCCATACCGGCGGTGCGGCGTTCAATTCCATCGCATCGTCCATCAGGGCGAGCCCCTTCTCGGGCTGGCCGGTCTGCACGTAGCGGGCGCCGATATCGGCTTCGATCTCCGTGTCGAAGGGGTTCAGCGTCATCGCCCGGTCCGCGGCGCGCCAGGCGCTTTCCATCTCGCCGCGCGCGAAATGCGCGGCCATCAGCGCCTGATGCGAGCGGGCGCTGGCCGGCGCCAGCGTCACGGCGCGCTGGGCGCTGGCCAAGGCGCGGTCGAGCGGGTTGCCCGGAGTGGGGTTGTAGCCCTGCCGGTGCTCTTCGAGATGCAGGTAGGCGAGCTGTGCGTGCAGCCCGCCCACCGTCGCATAATCCTGAACCCGCCGCTCCAGGCACTCGCGCGACATCCGGTGCGTCCGCTCGTCGTTGATCCGCCAGTAGTCGAATGCGGCGACGATGCAGCCATAGGGTCCGTCGTCGTCCGGCCGCAGCCGCGCCCTCTGATGGGCATGGATCACGCCATAGGGCTGGGCGACAGTGGTGGCGATCGCACGGATGATGCGGGCGCGGACCTGTTCGCCGGCGGGGCCCCGGGGCGCCGGGCCGAATTCCTGGGACCACAGCATCGTCTGGTCGCTCATGTCGATCAGGCGGGCTGCGAACCGCCGCGCGTCGCTGCCGGAGTCGATCGCGCTGATGCTCAGCAGAAGCGGCATGACGCTGGCTGGCAGGCTGGCGTTCTGGATCGCGCCGGCATGCACGACCAGCAGATCGTCGAAACGCGACACGGCATCGCGCACGCGCAACACGATCTCCGGCAGATCGCCGTCGCCAGCACCGAGCGGCGCCTCCGCTTCGACGACGAGGACCGGCGTGGCCCGCGCCATCGAGGGCCGCTCGATGGCGGTCGGCGTCAACCATCGCCAGGCCGCCAGCGAGGCCGCCAGGACGATCACCAAGGAGAGCGCGGCCAAACCGGCCGCGAGCCGCGTCCGGCGGGAAGCCGCCGGCTCGGGCAGCGGCGCCGCCGGCGCCTCGACTGCGGGGGCTAGCATTCGGACGAAGCGCGGCACGTAATCGCCCTTGTCCAGCAGGATGCCGACGGCCTCCTCGGGGTGCGCCCGCTGATAGGCGGCGATCGCCTGCCGCAGCCGCCCGGCCTGGACCCGCACGATGGGGTCGGCCTGCGGGTCGAAGGATTCGGGCCGGCCCAGCGCCAAGGTGGCGATAGAATAGCCTTTGAGGTCGCCACCGCGACCGGCCAGCGTCTCCTCGACGATGTAGCGCAGGAAAGCAGAGAGCTGCGGCGACTGGCGGAAGGCTTCGCTCGCAAGCATCGCCTCAAGGCAGGCCCGGACCTCTTCGGTCGACGGTTGCCCATCCCGGTTGCTTGCGAGAGCCCCCTGCGGCATCTCCGCCCCCACGGAAAGCTTGGCAATTTTGCAACCTAGGCCATTGTCGGCCGCGGCTCAACGTTTTCGGTTCAGGCGCGCGAAAAGGGGCTCTCCTGCGGTTTTACCGTTAAGCTTGGCGTGTAGCGGCGCGGTTACTGCCGACTGAGGCCGGTATCGCCTATCTCGGCCGCCATGAAGCCCGTTCGGAACGCAGCCAGTTCCGGACCGGGCTGCTGTGCGTGAACAGCATTCCCATCCCAGGCATTGCAGGCGAGATACCGGACATCATGAAGAGTCATGAACCGCCCCCCGATGGAGCCGGGTTCCTTTCGCTTGAGTTGGCGCCGGCCGCTGCCTCCCACGCGGCCGACGGCGACTTCTTCAACATCGACCAGCATCTGGCCGAGGTGATCAGCTCGGCGCGCGACGTCGCGGCGGCGGCGGAGGAGCTACTGCGCGAGCTTGCCTTGCAGGAAGCAGCGGCGCGGGCCGGGCACCCGGCCGCCTCGCCCAAGGCGATCGCGCTCGCGCCGCGCCTGCTGTCGGCGACGCAGCAGCAGCTCGTCTCCGTCATGGCGATGCTGCGCACGATGTGAGCGCCGCAGTGCGACGCCTCCCGGAATAACAACAAGAAACCACCAAGCAGGAACTGGCGCTCCGCCCCCGAGGAGCGCCTTTTCTTTATGGGTCCTCCGGCAGAGTCGACGATTGCCAGAAGCGCCCGCCCGCTGGCAGTGTCTGCTCCGGCGCGGCGGCCGGCCGCGCCTGTCCTCATCATCGGGCCCGCCATGCTGCTGAAAGACGATCCTTCCCGGGGCTACATGCCCTATCCCGCGGTCGAAGTGCCATCCGCGCCCTCGGGTCCGCTCAGCGGGCTCACATTCGCGGTGAAGGATCTCTTCGATGTCGCCGGATATCCCACCAGCGCAGGCAGCCCGCATCTCCTGGCCATGTCCGGCATCAAGAGTGAAACGGCGCCGACGGTCCGCAAGCTGCTGGAAGCCGGCGCGCGCTTCACCGGCAAGACGATCACCGACGAGCTCGCCTTCTCGATGAACGGCAAGAACGCGCATTTCGGAGCACCCATCAATGGCGCTGCGAAGGACAGGATCACAGGCGGCTCGTCGTCAGGCTCGGCCGCCGCGGTCTCGCATGGGCTCTGCGATTTCGCTTTGGGCACCGACACCGGCGGCTCGGTGCGGGCTCCCGCCAACCATTGCGGCCTCTACGGCCTCCGGCCGACGCATGGGCGCGTTCCGCTTGCAGGAGCGCATGATCTCGCTCCGAGCTACGACACCTGCGGCTGGTTCGCCCGCGACGCTGCGACCTACGCCAGGGTGGCGGACGTGCTGCTCGGCGCCGACCCGCGCCCCCTGCCGCCGAAGCCGCGCCTGATGCTCGCTCAGGATTGCTTCGCTCTGCTCGACGAGCCGGTCAGGGAGGCGCTGGCGCCGGCCGTGCGGCGGCTGGAGGCGCTCTATGGCCCGGCAAGGCAGGTCGTCACGGCCAAGGACGGCTTCGAGCGGCTCTACTGGGCCTTCCGGCGCATCCAGGGCCGCGAGGCCTGGGCGGTCGACGGCGCGCTGATCGAGCGCTTCGGCCTGCCCCTCGGCCCCGGCGTCGCCGAGCGCTTCGCCTATTCCAAGGCCGTCACGGCGGCCGAGCACGAGGCCGCCGCCGCCTTGCGCGAGGCCTTCGCCGCCGAGTTCTCGGCTTTGTTCGGCGACGACGGCGTGCTGATCCTGCCGAGCATGGCGGATATCGCGCCCAAGGTGACTGACAGCGAGGCCGACCTCGAATCCTACCGCAACCGCAGCCTCAACATGCTGTCGCTCTCCGGCCTCTCGCGGCTGCCTCAGCTTTCGATGCCGCTGGCCTCGCGCCTTGGCGCGCCGCTCGGCCTCTCGATCATGGGTCCGGCGGGCAGCGACCGCAGCCTCGTCAGGATTGCGGAGGAGCTCGGCTGAGCCCACCAGCAGGAGGGTCGCGGCAACCTTCCCGCTTGTCTCGCCGCGCGGTTCGGACTAATCAGCGCTCGCGGGCGGCTATTGGCCGCTCCGCCATCGTGCAGCTGTAGCTCAGTTGGTTAGAGCGCCAGATTGTGGCTCTGGAGGTCCCCCGTTCGAGCCGGGGCAGCTGTACCACCCCTTCGTCGATCAGATCGCGGACATGGGCTTGCGCCTGAGCACGTAGGCGACGGCCACGACGACCGCCGCGCCGATCGCCTGCGCGGCGTATTCGACCCAGGGAGCCGGCCCGATCAGGCCGGGCACGTCGGGGTTGGGGCCGAGCAGGGAAGGCGCTGCCGTCTTGGCCCAGCCGACGATCATGGTGTCCTGCACGATCATCTCGCCGGCGATCCAGCCGAGCAGCGCGGCGCCCGCCCAGATGAAGATCGGGAAGCGCTCGATGATCGAGGTGATGAGCTGCGAGCCGAAGACGATCAGCGGGATCGACAGCAGCAGGCCGAAGGTGAAGAGCCAGACATTGCCATGCGAGGCGGCCGAAATCGCCAGCACGTTGTCGAGGCTCATCACCGCATCGGCGATGGCGATGGTGCGCACCGCGCCCCAGAGCTGCGCCGAGCCGTCCACGGCCTCGTGCGCGTCCTCCTCGCCGACCGCCAGCTTGACGCCGATCCAAAGGAGCAGCAGCCCGCCCACGAGCTTGAGCAATGGCACGCCGAGCAGCCAGCTGATCATGACCGCGAAGACGATGCGCAGCCCGATGGCGACGCCGGCGCCGAGCATCATCCCGATCCTGCGCTGCTTCTCCGGCAGGTTGCGGCAGGCGAGAGCGATGACGATGGCGTTGTCGCCGGAGAGGAGCAGATCGATCCAGACGATCTGCAGCACGGCGACGCCGTACATCGAGAGCCATTCAGCCATTGCGCAATCCTAATTCCACGTCAGGATTGCGTATCTAGGCAGGACGGCCGGAATGGCAACCGCCGCCGACGGGCTTCAGGCGGGGTTCTCCGCGCGGGACAGCATATGCTTGCGGCGCAGCAGAAAGCCTATGAAAAGCACGATGAAGACTCCGAGCGCCTCGGCGATCCAGTGGCTGTAATGCTCCGCGAACAGGCTGGCGACGGCCGAATCCTCGATCATGATCTCGGCTGCCACGTAGCCAAGCAGCGCCGCGCCGAGCCAGACCACGAAGGTGAATCGGTTCATGATCCGCATGATCACCTGCGAGCCGAACACCACCAGCGGGATCGAGACCACGAGCCCAAAGATGATCAGCGCCCAGTTGCCCTTGGCCACTGCGGCGATGGCGATGACGTTGTCGAGGCTCATCACCACGTCGGCGATCGCCACCGTCTGCACGGCGCGCCACAGGCTGTGATGGGCGGCGACGTCGGGGTCCTCGTCCTCGGGCACCAGGAGCTTGATGGCGATCCACAAGAGCACCAGGCCGCCGATCAGCTTGACCCAGGGAAGGCCCATCAGCGCCGTGGTCATCAGCGTGAAGACGATGCGCAGGACGACCGCCGCCCCGGCGCCCAGCATCACGGCCTTGTTGCGCTGGCTGTCCGGCAGCGACCGGCAGGCGAGCGCGATCACCACCGCATTGTCGCCCGAAAGCAGGATGTTGACCCAGATGATCTCGAGGGCCTGGAGCAGGAGGGAGGTTTCCATGGGACAAGCGCCTACCGACGTTTCCTCAGGAAATCAACGGGCTGACAGTGTAGTTCCCTCTCAGCCCGCACGGCCTCACGCCGCCTTCTTCATGCCGCTCATGCGGCCGTAGAAGGTCTCGCCCTTCGCGGCCATCTCGACAAGCAGCTTGTTCGGCTTGAAGCGCTCGCCGTGCTTCGCCGCGAGCGTCTCGCAGAGCGCCACGAAGCGCTTCGCCCCCATGCCATCGATGTAGGAGAGGGCGCCGCCGGTGAAGGGCGCGAAGCCGAAGCCGAGGATCGAGCCGACATCGGCCTCGCGCGGGTCGACGATGACGCCGTCCTCGACCGTCTTGGCGGCCTCCAGAGCCTGCGTGGCGAGCAGGCGGTCCTTCAGCTCATTGATGTCGAGCGTGTCGGGATCGAGCTTGGTCGGCTGCAGTTGCTCCAGTCCGGGCCAGAGCTTCTTCGTCTTGCCCTCGTATTCGTAGAAGCCTTTGCCGTTCTTGCGGCCGAAGCGCTCCTGCTTCACCACCATGAACTCCAGGATGCGCTCCTGCACGGGGCTGACGGCGGCGGCGCCCAGGTCCTTCTTGGTGGCGTTCAAGATCTTCCAGCCGAGGTCGAGCGCCACCTCGTCGTTGAGCGACAGCGGTCCCACCGGCATGCCGGCCATGCGGCCCGCATTCTCGATCATCGCCGGCGGCACGCCCTCGTCGAGCATCAGATGCCCCTCGAGGATGTAGTTCAGCACGCAGCGGTTGGCGAAGAAGCCTCTGGAATCGTTGACCACGATCGGCGTCTTCTTGATGGCGCGCACGTAGTCGAGCGCCGTCGCCAGCGCCTTGTCGCCGGTCCTCTCGCCCATGATGATCTCGACGAGCAGCATCTTCTCGACAGGCGAGAAGAAATGGATGCCGATGAACTGCTCCGGCCTGGAGGAATTCTTGGCAAGCTGCGTGATGGGAATCGTCGAGGTGTTGGAGGCGAAGATGACGCCCTCGCCGATCACGGCTTCAGTCTTCTCGGTGACGCCCTTCTTCACGTCCTGCTGCTCGAACACGGCCTCGACGATGAGGTCGACGTCCTTGAGGTCGGAGTAATCGGCGGTCGGCGTGATCCTGGCGAGCAGCGCATCGCGGTCGGCCGTCTTGGCGCGGCCCTTCATGATCTGGTCGCTGACGAGCTTGTGGCTGTAGGCCTTGCCCTTTTCCGCCGCCTCCATGTCGCGGTCGAGCAGCACCACCTCGATGCCGGCCTGCGCCGAGACATAGGCGATGCCGGCGCCCATGAAGCCGGCGCCGAGCACGCCGATCTTCTTGATCGCTTGCGCCGGCACGCCAGCCGGGCGGCGCGCGCCCTTCTCCAGCTCGCCCTTGGACAGGAACAGCGAGCGGATCATCATCGCCGCCTCGGTGGAGCGCAGGATCTTCGCGAAATAGCGGCTCTCGACCCTGAGGCCGAGATCCATGGGCAGCATCAGCCCTTCGTAGACCGAGGAGAGGATGGCGCGCACGGCGGGGTAATTGTCATAGGTCTCGCGCCGCGCGATGGCGTTGGCCGGCGGCCAGATCTGCATGCCGGCGGGCGAATGCACCCGGCCCGAGGGCGCCTTCCAGCCTTCCGTATCCCACGGCGCCTTGGCCGTCGGATTGGCCTTCAGCCAGTCCTTGGCCGCCTGCACGATCTGGTCGCGCGGCGCGACGGCATGGATCAGGTTCATGCTTTTGGCCGCCGCGGCCCTGATCTGCTCGCCCTTGAACAGCATCTGCAGCGCATCGCCGGTCGGCATCAGCCGCGCCACGCGCTGCGTGCCGCCGGCGCCGGGGAACAGGCCCACCTTCACCTCGGGGAGGCCGACCCGCGTCTTGGCGTCGTCGGACGCCACGCGGAACTGGCAGGCCAGCGTCAATTCGAAGGCGCCGCCGAGGCAGGTGCCATGGATCGCCGCGGCGAATGGCTTGCCGCAGGTCTCCAGCCGCCGGTAGATCTTGCCGAGGCGGGCGGAGCTTGCGAGCAGGAACTGGTTCGCCTCCTCCTCGCCCTTCGTCTTCATCAGCTTGGCGTATTCGCCGGCCGAGGCCTGCAGCATGGTCAGGTCCGCCCCGCCGGAGAAGCTGTCCTTGCCTGACGTGATCACGCAGCCCTTGATTTCGGCCGTTCCGGCGACGTGGTTGATGATCTTGTCCATCTCGTCCATCACCTCGGTGGTGATGACGTTCATGGACCGGTCCTTCATGTCCCAGGTCGCGAGGGCGATGCCGTCGGAATCGACGTCGAACGTGAAATTGTTGAGGTTCATGCTGTCCTCCCGGAATGGATGCGTCGGCCGCGCTAGTAGGGCGTGCCGTCCTTGTGGGTGTAGTGGGCGCCTGCGGCGTCCTTGACGAATGTCAGATCAACATCAGGGTAGTGCGCGGTCTCGGTTCCGGCCCGCGCGCCGACGATCAGGAAGGCGGCCGGTCGGTCGCTGCGGTTGACGAAATGGTGGCCGTTGGCGACTCCGGCGGGGAAGGCCGCGCAGTCGCCGGCGCGCATGATCGTCTCGCCCTCGTTCTCGATCAGCACGAGCTCGCCCTCGATCATCATCGCGAACTCGTCCTCGTTCTCGTGCCAGTGGCGGATCGACGAGGCGGCGCCGGGCGCCAGCCGGCAGATGTTGGCGCCGAACTGCGTCAGACCGCCGGCCTGGGTCAGGCGCTGGTAGCTCCGGCCGCGCACCGCCCCCGCGAGCGCCGGCGGATAGCCGGTGCTCTCGACGAACGGGATCGAGGCGCGGTCGAGCCTCGGCATCGCCTCACACCCGCTCGACGATCGTGGCGACGCCCATGCCGGCCGCCACGCAGAGCGTGACGAGAGCGGTCTGCTTGCCCGTGCGCTCCAGCTCGTCGATCGCCGTGCCGAGGATCATCGCGCCGGTGGCGCCCAGCGGATGGCCCATGGCGATGGCGCCGCCATTCACGTTGAGGATGGCGTCGTCGATATCGAAGGCCTGCTGGAAGCGCAGCACCACGGAGGCGAAGGCCTCGTTCAGCTCGAAGAGATCGATGTCCTTGAGCTCCATGCCGGCCTTCTTCAGCACCAGCTTGGTGACGTCGACCGGGCCCGTGAGCATCAGCCCGAGGTCGGAGCCGACCGTGGCGAAGGCCTTGATCCTGGCCCTGGGCTTCAGCCCGGCCGCCTGGCCGCCGGCCTTGGAGCCGACGAGCACGGCCGCGGCGCCGTCGACGATGCCCGAGGAATTGCCGGCGTGGTGCACGTGGTTCACCCGCTCGATCTCGGGGTGGCTCTGGATGGCCACCGCGTCGAAGCCGGCTTGTTCGCCCATCATGGCGAAGGAGGCCTTGAGCGCTCCCAGCGCCTGCATGTCGGTGTTGGGGCGGATCGTCTCGTCCCTGGCGAGGATGGTGATGCCGTTCACGTCCTTGACCGGGATGACGGAGTTCTTGAAGCGTCCTTCCTCCCAGGCTTTCGCCGCACGCTTGTGCGACTGCACCGCGAAGGCGTCGACGTCGTCGCGGCTGAAGCCGTATTTCGTGGCGATGAGGTCGGCCGCGACACCCTGCGGCGTGAAGTAGATGTCGATGGCGGTGGAGGGGTCCATGGCCATGCCATAGCCAGAGGCGCCCATGCCGACGCGGCCCATGGATTCGACGCCGCCGCCGACCACGAGGTCCTTCTGCCCGCTCATCACCTGCGCTGCGGCGAGGTTCACGGCGTCAAGGCCGGAGGCGCAGAAGCGGTTGATCTGCACGCCGGGCACGTTGACGCCGTAGCCGGCTTTCAGCGCCACGGTGCGGGCGATATCCGCGCCCGCCTCGCCGACGGGGTCGACGCAGCCGTAGATCACGTCCTCGACCAGGGTGGTGTCGAAGTCGTTGCGGGCCTTCAGCGCGCGCAGCGGCTGCGTGCCGAGCTCGATGGCGGTGACCTCGTGCAGGGCGCCATCGGCCTTGCCCTTGCCGCGCGGCGTGCGGACGGCGTCGTAGATGAAGGCGTCGGTCATTGTCTTGGTCCTCTCCCGCTCTCGTCATTCCGGGGCAACTGCAGGCGGAGCCAGGAATCCAAGAGCGCAGTGTTGGTGGGTTCCGGGCTCGGCTTCGCCGCCCCGGAATGACAACTCAGAACGCGTCCGCGGGCAGCGCCATCAGGCTGTCCGCGCCGGACGAGATCCGCTGGAGATGCGCGCCGGTCTCGGGCAGCATCCGCTCCATGAAGAACCGCGCGGTGACAAGCTTGTGGTTCATGCGCTCGGTCTGGCCGTTCGCGCCGGCCTTCAGCTTCGCCTGCGCGGTCTTGGCCATCTGCGCCCACATGTAGCCGAGCGCCACCAGGCCGAACATGTGCATGTAGTCGTGGCTGCCGGCGCCGGCGTTGTCGGGCTTGGCCATGGCGTTCTGCATGAACCACATGGTGGCCTGCTGGAGGTGGCCGAGCGAGGCCTGAAGCGGCTTGAGCAGCGCCTTCAGGCCCTCGTCGCCCTCGTTCTCCTTGATGAAGGAGCCGACCTCGTTGAAGAAGCCCATCACGGCCCGGCCGCCGTCCTTGCCGAGCTTGCGGCCGACGAGGTCGAGCGCCTGGATGCCGTTGGCGCCCTCGTAGATCATGGCGATGCGGGCGTCGCGGACGAATTGGCTCATGCCCCATTCCTCGACATAGCCGTGGCCGCCGTACATCTGCTGGGCTTTGACCGCGTTGTCGAAGCCGACGTCGGTCAGCACGCCCTTCAGCACCGGGGTCATCAGGCCCATGTAGTCGTCGGCCAGCTGCTTCTCCTTCTCGTCGCCGGAGCGGTGCGCGACGTCGGACTTCAGCGCCGTCCACAGCACGAAGGCGCGCGCCGCCTCGTTGAAGGCGCGCATGGTCATCAGGTTGCGGCGGACGTCCGGGTGGACGATGATCGGGTCGGCCGCCTTGTCCGGCGCCTTGGGGCCGGAGAGCGAGCGGCCCTGGATGCGGTCCTTGGCGTAGATCACGGCGTTCTGGTAGGCGACGTCGGATTGCGCGAGGCCCTGGATCGCGACGCCGAGGCGGGCCTCGTTCATCATCACGAACATGGCGTTGAGGCCCTTGTTCTCCTGGCCCACCAGCCAGCCCGTCGCGCCGTCGTAGTTCATGACGCAGGTCGAGTTGCCGTGGATGCCCATCTTGTGTTCGATCGAGCCGCAGGAGACGCCGTTGCGGGCGCCGAGCGAGCCGTCGTCGTTCACCATGAACTTCGGCACCACGAAAAGGCTGATGCCCTTGGTGCCCATCGGCGCGCCCTCGATGCGGGCGAGCACCAGATGCACGATGTTCTCGGCCATGTCGTGCTCGCCGGCGGAGATGAAGATCTTGGTGCCGGAGATCGCGTAGGAGCCGTCGCCATTCGGCACGGCCTTGGTCTTCAGCAGGCCGAGGTCGGTGCCGCAATGCGGCTCCGTCAGGTTCATGGTGCCGGTCCAGTCTCCGGTCACCATGCGCGGCAGGTAGCGCTGCTTCTGCTCTTCGGAGCCGTGCACCAGGAGCGCCGCGGTGGCGCCCATGGTGAGGCCGGGATACATGGCGAGCGCCATGTTGGAGGCCGAGGCAAATTCGTTCATCACCGCCGAGAGCGTGTAGGGCAGGCCCTGGCCGCCGTATTCCTCGGGCACCGCCAGGCCCATCCAGCCGCCGGCGCGATAGGCGTCGTAGGCGTCCTTGAAGCCGGTCGGCGTGGTGACGGTGCCGTCGGGATGGCGCTTGCACCCCATCTGGTCGCCGACGCGGTTCAGCGGCTGCCAGACCTCCTCGCAGACCTTGGCGCCCTCGAGCAGGATCGGCTCCAGGATGTCGCTCATGTCGGCGAAGCCGGGGAGATTGCTGTAGCGGTTGATGCCGAAGACGTCGTTCAGGATGAACAGCGTGTCTTCGACCGGTGCCTTGTAGGCGGGCATGCGGATTCTCCCTGAACCAGTTCGAAAGCCTTGTTCCAGGCCTTGCGATCAACTTTGCGCAACCGGCGGCGCTTGGAAAGGCGAGGATCGATCCTGCCCGATCACAAATGCGAGGCTGAGCCTTAGTTCACATGTAAACTAATTGCGGCTGCTTGGCAAGGGCGACCGATGGCCGATGCCGCCCGGTTCCCATTCGAGCGCCAAGCCCAAGCTTGTGTGCGATCGAGCACATCCGGCGGGACGGCATTGGTCGATACAGCAACCACCGAGCCGGAACCGAGAAGACCCGGCGGACCGAAGAGAGGAAAGCAAGCCATGTCCATCCGCCCAGCCGCCGCTCTCGCCACCTGCCTGCTCGCCTTCTTCGCAGCCTCTCCGGGCCGTGCGATGGAACTCACGGAGTTCCCGGCTGCAATGCCCGGCTATCACTACGACGCCGAGCATGTGCACAGCGGGGTCCGCTGGGGCTACGCCTCGCTTTACCGGGCCCCGGTGCAGTCGGCAGCCTTCAAGGGCTGCAGCTGGATGAGCGTTCCCACCGCCTACGGCCAGCGCTTCCGCCCGGTCTGCAACGCCAACTAACCGAACCACCAACCTGAAAGACTTGACCACGACGGGCCGCCGCGGCGGCGCCGATCGACCCTTCACGCCTTCACCACAGGAGACTACCATGCATCGCGTTCTCGTCGTTCTCGCCGCCGGCAGCCTGATCCTCAGCACCGGCCTCGCCTTCGCCAAAGAGCGCCGTCCCCACGCCGAGCCCGTCGCCCATGCGGCGATCGCCGCCCGGCAGCAGCCGGCGATCGATCCCAATTCGGACTACGCCAAGAACCGCGCGGCGCTCGATCAGGGCTTCGCGCCGGTCAACACCTCGACGCTCGGCCGCGGCTTCAACCGCTGAACGCAGCGAGCCGACGGGAGGCTGGACAAAAGCGTCAATATGGCTGACCTTCCGGCGCCATGGAGACGCTTCTCCCCTACCTGCTCTACTGCATGGCGATGTCCGGCACGCCGGGACCGAACAACGTGATGGTTCTGGCCTCGGGCGCCAACTACGGCTTCTGGCGCTCGCAGCCGCATGTCTGGGGCATCAACATCGGCTTCGCGGCCATGATGTTCATCCTCGCGCTGGGGCTCGGCACCATCTTCATCGCCGAACCCAGGCTGCAGCTCGTCCTCAAGATCGTCGGCGTCGCGTACATGCTCTGGCTCGCCTGGAAGATCGCGACAGCAGGCGCGGTCGGCGATGCCAAAAGGGAGGGGAAGCCCTTCACCTTCTGGCAGGCTGCGGCCTTCCAATGGGTCAACCCAAAGGCCTGGATGATGATCCTTGGCGCGATCTCTGTCTACGCTCCGCCGAGCGAGACGCCCTTGCAGAAGGCGGTCTATCTGGCGGGCTGGATGCTTCTCGCCGGCTCGCCGCCGACGCAGGTCTGGGCGGGATTCGGCGTCGGCATCCGACGCTTCTTGCAGAACCCGAGGGCTTTGCGCGCCTTCAACCTGACCATGGCGGCGCTCCTCGTGCTAAGCCTGATCCCGATGTTGCGGTGAGGCGTCCTCCCGCGGCGGCGGAGTCGGACGATGGACGAAAGCATCCGGGCGCTGGCCCACGAACTCTTGGAGAGCGGCGTCGGCACGCTGAGCGCGCGCGACAAGCGCGTCATCGCGCGGATCGCCAAGCACCGCCACGTCACCCGCAACCTGAACGCTTCGGTCGACGAGACCATGACCTTCGGCGAGAAGGTCGCCGATCAGGTCGCGAAATGGGGCGGCTCCTGGACCTTCATCATCTGGTTCTTCGTCTTCCTCGGCTGCTGGAGCCTCGCCAATTCCGTTCTGCTCTCGACGCAGGAGCGCTTCGATCCCTATCCCTACATCTTCCTCAACCTGCTGCTGTCGATGCTGGCCTCGATCCAGGCCCCATTGATCCTCATGTCGCAGAACCGCCAGGCCGCGCGGGACCGCATCCAGGCGACGCTGGACTACGAGATCAATCTCAAGGCGGAGATCGAAATCCTGGAGCTGCACGCCAAGATGGACCGGCTCTTGGAGAAGGAGATTCTCGACCTTCGGACCAAGATCGACAGCCTCGTCGATCAGCGCTCAGCGCCCGGCTGACCAGCGCTCCGCCGCGCGATCGTCGTCGTCCTTCGCCTCGACCCATCCGCCTGACGTGCCGTCGACGCGGTGCTCCTTCTTCCAGAAGGGCGCGCGAGTCTTGAGGTAGTCCATCAGGAATTCCGCCGCCGCGAAGGCCGCGGCGCGATGGCGCGACGCCGTGACGACGAGCACGATATTGGCGCCCGGCGGTATCTTTCCGTGCCGATGGATCAGGGTGGCGCCGTCGAGCGGCCAGTGCGCCTTCGCCTCGTCGAGCACGCGGGCCATCTCGGCTTCCGCCATGCCGGGGTAATGCTCGAGCTCCAGCGCCGAGAGCGCGCCGGCCTCGTCGCGGCAGAGCCCGGTGAAAGTCACGACCGCGCCGATGTCGGTCCGGCCGGCCGTCAGCCGCGCCTGCTCGGCGGCGAGGTCGAAGTCGTTGGATTGGACGCGGATAGTGAACATGGCGGCATCATCGGCAGCGTTGGCGCTGCCCCTCACCTAACCTCTCCCCGCAAGGGGTGGGGAGAGGAACGCGTTTTGGTTTGAGTCGCTGACGGTTGAGAGCGTTCTTCTCCCCGCCTCTTGCGGGGAGAAGACAGATGAGGGGCAGCGCCGACTGCAGGAAGTCACTCTCATCCCCCCGTCATCGGCGGAAAGAACGCCACCTCCCGCGCCCCGGCGATCGCCGCATCGTGCTTCACGTGCCGCTTGTCGATCGCCGCGCGGATCAGCGGCCCGTTCTCGAAGGCGTGCTCGAATTCCTCGCCGCGCGTCCTGAGCCAGGCGATGAGCTGGGCGACGGTCGCGACGTCCTCCGGCGGCTCGATCTCCTCCTCGGAGAGGCCGACGCGTTCGCGCACCCAGGCGAAATAGACGAGCTTCATGGCCCCTTGTCGTCCTCGGCGATCAGATGGTGGATGCCGGAGCGGAAATAGTCCCAGCCCGTGTAGAGCGTCAGTGCCGCTGCGATCCACAAGAGCGTCAGGCCGATCTGCGTGGTCCAGTTCTCGGGCAGAATCGCGTCGCCCGCCGGCCCCGCCACCAGGAAGCCGATGGCGACGAGCTGCGCCGTCGTCTTGAACTTGGCGATCTTCGTCACCGGGACGGAGACGCGCAGCTCCGCCAGGAACTCGCGCAGGCCCGAGACCAGGATCTCGCGGCAGAGGATCACGATCGCCGCCCAGAGCGCCCAGCCGGCGATCGTCTCGTCGGCGACCAGCATCAGCAGCGTCGCCGCGACCAGGAGCTTGTCGGCGATCGGGTCGAGCATCCGGCCGATGGCGGAGTACTGGTGCCAGGCGCGGGCGAAATAGCCATCAAAGTAATCCGTCACCGCCGCCGCCACGAAGAAGGCGAGCGCCAGCCAGCGCATCGCATCGTCGCGCGGCCAGAACAGGATCGCGACGATGGCCGGCACCGCGAGGATGCGCAGGTAGGTCAGCACGTTCGGCAGCGAGAACGGACGGGTGCGGGAGCGAGGCGTCATGATCGGATCGGAATCGTGCCCCTCGCTGCCTTGGACCATCGGCGGGTAGGTAGTCCTGCGAGCGGGAGATGTCATCCCCGCGGCTGTCATTCGCATGCTTGTCATTCCCGGCCGTGGCGAAGCGGAGGGAAAGGGAATCCAGGGTGTCGGTCGAACATGCTCCGGCGCTGGTCTGGGCCTCCTTCCCGGCGCGTGCCGCGCCGCCGGGGATGACGCCTAGCCATGGAAATGATCGTAGACCGCCTTGGCCGTCGCGGCGTTGACGCCGGGCGTCCGCTGCAGGTCGTCGAGCGAGGCGCGGGAGATCGCCTTGGCCGTGCCGAAATGCAGCAGCAGCGCGCGCTTCCGTGTGGGGCCGATGCCGGCGATCTCGTCCAGCGGCGATTTCGTCATCTCGCGCTTGCGTTTGGCGCGATGCGCGCCGATGGCGAAGCGGTGCGCCTCGTCGCGCAGCCGCTGCACGAAATACAGCGCCGGATCGCGCGGCGGAAGCCGGAACGGCGGCCGCCCCGGCATGAAGAAGGTCTCGCGTCCGGCCTCCCGGTCCTGGCCCTTGGCGACGCCGACCAGAGGCACGTCCGTGACGCCGAGCGCCTCCAGCGTCGCGCGCGCGGCCTCGAGCTGCCCCTTGCCGCCATCGATGAGCACGAGGTCCGGCCAGGCGGGGAAGGCGTCCACATCCGCGGCCTCGTCGCCGCTTTCCTTCACCAGCCGCGAGAATCGCCGCTCCAGCACCTCGCGCATCATGCCGAAGTCGTCGCCGGGCGCGATCTCCTCGGACTTGATGTTGAAGATGCGGTAATGCTGCTTGCGGAAGCCCTCGACGCCGGCGACGATCATGCCGCCCACGGCATTGGTGCCCATGATGTGGGAATTGTCGTAGACCTCGATGCGCCGCGGCGGCTTCGACAGTCCGAAGGCCTCCGCCAGCGCCGCCATCAGCTTCGCTTGAGAGGCGGTGTCGGCCATGCGGCGGGACAGCTCCTCGGCGGCGTTCTTGAACGCGTGGTCGACGAGCCCCTTCCGCTCCCCGCGCAAGGGCTGGCCGATCTCGATCTTGCGGCCCGCCCGCTCGCGGAAGGCCTCGGCCAGGAGCGCCTCGTTCTCGATCTTCTCGGAGAGCAGGATCAGCCGCGGCACCGGCTTGTCGTCGTAGAACTGCGCCAGGAACGCATCCAGCACCTCGGCCTTGGTCAGGCTGCGGTCCGCCTTCGGGAAGAAGGCGCGGTTGCCCCAGTTCTGGAAGGTGCGGAAGAAGAACACCTCGATGCAGAACTGGCCCGCCTGCTCGGCGATGGCGAAGACATCCGCCTCCTCGACGGTCTGGGCGTTGATGTCCTGCGAGCCTGACGTCGCCGAAAGCGCGGCGATGCGGTTGCGGAAGCGCGCCGCCTTCTCGAATTCCAGCGCGTCGGCCGCCTTCATCATCTCCTCGGCCATGTGCTTCTTCACGGCCTGGCTCTTGCCGGAGAGGAAGCCCTTCGCCTCCGCGACGAGCTCGTCGTATTCCTCGCGGCTGACCTCGGCCGTGCAGGGGCCGGAGCAGCGCTTGATCTGGTGGAGCAGGCAGGGCCGTGTGCGCGCCGAGAAATAGCTGTCGGTGCAGGTGCGCAGCAGGAAGGCCTTCTGCAGGGCGTCGATCGTGCGCTTCACCGCCCAGGCGGAGGCGAAGGGGCCGTAATAGTCGCCCTTGCGGTTCCGCGCGCCGCGGTGCTTGACGATCTGAGGGGAGGGGTGATCCCCAGTGATGAGGATGTAGGGGAAGCTCTTGTCGTCCCGCATCAGGACGTTGAAGCGGGGGCGGAACTGCTTGATGTAGTTCGTCTCGAGCAGCAGCGCTTCGGTCTCGGTCGCCGTGACCACGAATTCCATCGAGGCCGTCTCGGCGATCATCCGCGAGATGCGGTTGGAATGGCCCTGTCCGCGCGCGTAGCTCGCGACCCGCGCCTTCAGCTTCTTCGCCTTGCCGACGTAGAGCACCTCTCCGTCGCGATCGAGCATGCGGTAGACGCCAGGCGAATTCGGCAGCGTCTTCCAGAAGCGCTTGATGACCGCGGCGCCGGCCTCCACGGCCTGCGGCGCTGCATCGTTCTCGATCGCCGCCGTCGGCTGCAGCTCCAGCGGCGGATCCTCATCGTCGATCTCGATCTCTGGCGGCTTGTCCGAGGCGGGAATGCCGCGATTCGGGTGTGGGGCTTTCATCAGATCCATGTAGGGGGAGCGGATTCGAATTCGAAGAGCCTTCGCGCGTGGAGCAGCGGCGGCGCTCGCGCGGCAAATTTTGGCGGTCCTGGCGGATTCGCCCCAGGCGGTCCCAAAACCTGGACATGCAGCGATGCAGAAGCCGGAGTGAGACCCGAGCTTACCCCCAGTTTAGCATCACGGTCACCAGCAGGAGGATTTTCGTCATGACCACCACCAAGACCACCACGAAGCCGGGCAAGATCGTCAAGGCTCTTTGCGGCGCTCTCGCCGCCGCCGCTCTCTTCACCGCCGTCGCGCCGCAGTCCGCCGAGGCCGGCTGGCGTCACCGTCACGGCTGGGGCGTGGGCGCGGGCATCCTGGGCGGCATTGCCGCGGGCGCGCTGATCGCCGGCGCCGCCAGCGCCCACCCCGGCTACTACGCCGCCCCCGTCTATTCGGGCCCCGACTGCTACTGGGTCAGGCAGCGCCGCGAGACATGGGACGGCTACGTCGTCGTCCGCCGCGTCCGGGTCTGCGAATAAGCCCGGCAAGGCGAATATGGCCTGCGAGGACCCCGCTCCCATGACAGGGCGGCGTTCTTGCCGTTTCGGGGTCAGACTTCGGAAGTCCGGAAAGGATTGACCACGGTGAGGCCGCCGATCCGCAGGCCGTCCTGCAAATCCTCGCTGAGGAAACGATCGCAACCGGCTTCAAGGGCGGCCGCGAGCAGGAGGGAATCGTGGAACGGCAGAACGTATCTTGCAGCCAATTCTCGACCAGCCTTGTGGGTTGCGATTGTCAGCGGCCTGACGTCGCCGACCAACGAGACGATGATGTCGAGGTCTCGAAAGATAATGGGCCAGTCGAGCCGGAGCTTCCGGCGCGACACGTTGGCGTATTCATTAAGGACCTGGACGCTGATCACGGCGTTCTGCGTCAGTAACGCTGTGGCGGGTTCGGCCCTCCGCGCGTCCTGACTGAAGGCGTAGATGCAGATATTGGCGTCGACGAACGCCCTATCGCGCATTGGCTTCTTCGCGATCGAATTTGAAGCCTGGCGGCAGCGGGCGCCGCGAGGCCCTCAGCCTCTCGAGCGCCTCCTCCCGTGTCATTTCCCGCCTGATCACGAAGCGCCGATCTTCGGCCGCTTCGATCTCGATCTCGTCGCCGGGCTTCAGATTAAGCGCCTCGACCACGGCTTTAGGCAGCCGCACCGCGAGGCTGTTACCCCATTTCGCGACCTGCACGACCCCTCTCCATGATATACGGAATCAAGTCCGTATATCATGGTGTCGCATCCGTCATCTCACTTCGGCGTCACCGCTGCGCTGTAGGCCTCGATCAACGTCTTTGTCATGTTGCCGGGCGTGTACTTGATGCCGGCGATCTCGCCGACCGGCGTCACCTCGGCGGCCGTGCCGGTGATGAAGCATTCGTTGAAGGTCGGCAGTTCGTCCGGCTTGATGCGCCGCTGCACCACCTTCATGCCGTTCTGGCGCGCGAGCTTGATCACGGTCTTGCGCGTGATCCCGTCGAGGAAGCAATCCGCCTTAGGCGTATGGATCACGCCATCCTTGATGAAGAACACATTGGCGCCGGTGCATTCCGCCACGCGGCCTTTCCAGTCGAGCATGAGCGCGTCGGCGTAGCCCTCGCGCTCCGCCTTGTGCTTGGAGATCGTGCAGATCATGTAGAGGCCCGCCGCCTTGGCGTGCGAAGGCGCGGTCTTCGGGTCGGGCCGGCGGTATTCCGCCATGCCGATGCGGATGCCTTTCATCCGCTGCGCCGGGTCGAAATAGCTCGGCCATTCCCAAGTGGCGACGGCGAGATGGATGGTGTTGTGCTGGGCCGAGACGCCCATCATCTCCGAGCCGCGCCAGGCGATCGGCCGGACATAGGCGTCGGTCTGGCCGTTCGCCTTCAGCACGGCCTTCTTGGCCTTGTCGATCTCGGCCGCCGTGTAGGGAATGGTCATGTCGAGGATCTCGGCCGACTTGATTAGCCGCTCCGAGTGCTTGCGCGACTCGAAGATCCTGCCGCCATAAGCGCGTTCGCCCTCGAAAACGGCCGAGCCGTAATGCATGGCATGGGTGAGCACATGCACGCGCGCGTCGCTCCAAGGCACCAGCTTGCCATCCATCCAGATGAAGCCGTCGCGTTGGTCGAAAGGCTTGGCGCCCATGTCGTTTTCTCCCCCGGCCGGTCCTCGTCGTTGCGCAACGGAACGGCCTCACTGTCAATTTATACGCACGATCCTTTCGCGTGCGGCGATTGACGGGTAACAATTGGTCTGTGATATGTCAACATCACTGACGTATTTTTCCGGAGGCGCGAACTTGGCTGCCATGCAGCGCAGAGCGGGAGCGGCGGGCGCTCCCAGGCCCGAGCCGGCGTCCGAGCCGGCGTCCGAGACGGCGCCCGATCTGGCGCTGATCGAGCTCGTCTTCTTCGCCTACCGCGATTTCGTCGGCGAGCCCGACCGGGTTCTGGCGCGCTACGGCTTCGGCCGCGCCCATCACCGCGTCCTGCATTTCGTCGCAGGCCGGCCCGGGCTGACGATCGCGGCGCTGCTCGACATCCTGGGCATCACCAAGCAGAGCCTGGCGCGCGTCCTGAGGGATCTCGTGGAGGGCGGCTTCGTCGACAGCCGCGCCGGCGCCGACGACCGCCGCCAGCGCCTGCTGCACCTGACGCCGGAAGGCCGCGCGCTCGCCGCGGAGCTGGCGGAGCGGCAGGGACGGCGAATCGCCGAGGCGCTGCGCCAGGCCGGGCCGGGCGGCCGCGCCGTGGTCGAGCGGTTCCTCGCGGGCTTGATCGACCCGGGCCACAGGGACCATATCCAGCGGATGATCCGTCCGGGCCCTCCATGACAGACGCCGCGACCACCGCCGCCGCGCCGGCCCCGGCCGACGATGCCAATCATCTGCTGATTGTCGACGACGATACGCGCATTCGCTCGCTCCTCTCCCAGTTCCTGAAGAGCAACGGCTACCGTGTCACCACCGCCGAGAGCGCGGCCGACGCGCGGCGCCGCATGGAGGGATTGTCGTTCGACCTGATCGTGCTCGACGTGATGATGCCCGGCGAGAACGGCTTCCAGTTCGCCGAGAAGCTCAGGGAGAGCTCTGCGGTGCCGATCCTGATGCTGACCGCGCTCGCCGACGTGAACGACCGCATCCGCGGCTTCGAGCTCGGCGTCGACGACTATCTCTCGAAGCCCTTCGACCCGCGCGAGCTGCTGCTCAGGGTGGGCTCGATCCTGCGCCGCGTCTCCGCGCCGCCGCCGCCTGGACAGACCGGCGCGCCGGAGTCCGTCTCCTTCGGCGGCTTCTCCTTCCATCTGGCCAGGGGCGAACTCGCGCGCGGCGGCGAGATCGTGCGGCTCACCGACCGGGAGCGCGACATGCTGCGCCTGCTTGCCGAGGCTCATGGCGCGCCCGTCACCCGCGAGGCCCTCGCCGGCCGCGAATCGGACGCCAACGAGCGCACCATCGACGTTCAGGTGAACCGGCTCAGGCGCAAGATCGAGCGCGACCCGGCCAACCCGGTGTACCTCCAGACGGTGCGGGGCTCCGGCTACCGCCTGCTCGTCGATTGATGGCGGCGGCTGAACGAGAAACCCCTGCCGCTCCCGCGCCCAGGCGCCTGGGACTCCTCGTGGCGGGTCTGCGCGGCGCCTCCCGCCGCCTCGCCAGGCTGCTGAAGCGGACGATGCCGAAGGGCCTCTACGCCCGCTCCCTGCTCATCGTCATCGCGCCGGTCGTGCTGCTGCAGTCGGTCATCGCCTACGCTTTCATGGAGCGTCACTGGCAGACCGTGACCAACCGCCTCTCGGCCTCTGTGGCAGCCGACATCGCCGCCCTGGTCGACATCTACGAGCGCCTGCCCCGCGAGGGGACGGACGGCCGCATCCTCACCGAGATCGCCGAGCAGAAGCTCTATCTCGACGTCGACATCCTGCCGCATGAGCCGCTGCCGCGCATCGGGCCGAAGCCCTTCTTCGACATCCTCGACACCGTGCTCTCCAACGAGATTCGGCTGCGCGTCGGCAGGCCGTTCTGGATCGACACCGTCGGCCGCTCGAACCTCGTGGAGGTGCGCATCCAGCTCAGCGACGCCGTGATGCGCGTCATCGCCAGGCGCTCGCAGACCTACGCCTCCAACGCGCATATCTTCCTCGTCTGGATGGTCGGCACCTCGCTGATCCTGCTGACGGTCGCCATTCTCTTCCTGCGCAACCAGATCCGGCCCATCCTGGCGCTCGCCGATGCGGCCGAGGATTTCGGCAAGGGCCGCGAGGTCGAGTTCCGTCCGCGCGGGGCGCGCGAGGTCCGCCGCGCCGGCGCGGCCTTCCTCGACATGAAGCGCCGCATCGCCCGCCAGATCGAGCAGCGCACCACGATGTTGAACGGCGTCAGCCACGACCTGCGCACGGTGCTGACCCGCTTCCGCCTCAGCCTCGAGATGATGACGCCTTCGCCGGAACTCGACGACCTCAAGCGCGACGTCGACGAGATGTCGCGGATGCTCGCGGCTTACCTCGCCTTCGCGCGCGGCGACGCCGGCGAAGCGGCGCAGCCCACCGACATCCGCGCTCTCCTCGAGGAGTTCCGCGCCGACGCCGAGCGCCAGGGCCACGCCACCACGCTCAGCCTGGAGGGCGACCCCAACGTGACGCTGCGCCCCGACGCCTTCCGCCGGCTGCTCGGCAATCTCGTCTCCAATGCGGCGCGCTATGGCGAGGACATCAAGATCACGGCGGTGCACGATTCCCGCTACCTCACCGTGCATGTCGACGACGACGGCCCCGGCATCCCGCTGGAGAAGCGCGACGAGGTGTTCCGCCCCTTCCTGAGGCTGGACGAGGCGCGCAACCAGGATCACGCGGGTTCCGGCCTCGGCCTCGCCATCTCGCGGGACATCGCCCGCTCGCACGGCGGCGACGTGACGCTCGCCGACAGCCCTCTGGGGGGCCTCAGGGCCAGCGTCCGCCTGCCCGCTTGACGTTGTGATCAAGAATTCGCAAGAATCAGCAATCCTCCCTTGCAAAAATGTCATGACGCACTGTGTATTAAGCCACATTCAACCGTGCCGGCGCACCGTGATCGAAGAGGAGCCCGGCGCCAACACGCCACGGCGTTCGTTCTGGGGGATTCGCATGCCATCCATCCGGCTTCTTCTGCTGTCCTGCGCAGCTGGCCTCGCTGTCGCTCCGGCCGCCTCGGCCGCCGATCTCGGCGCCCGCAAGCCGTCGCCGGTCGAATACGTCCGCTCCTGCTATAATCCGCTCTGGGGGGCGAGCGGGGGCTTCGTGATTCCCGGCACGCAGACCTGCCTTCGCGTCTTCGGACAGGCGCGCTTCGACTACGCCTTCGAAGAGCAGATCAACCGCGTGGGCGGGCCGACCGGCTTCCGCGCCGGCTCCTTCCTCGGCGTCGATTCGATCACACCGTCCGAATTCGGCAACGTCCGCGCCTTCGCGCAGATCGGCATGACCTACCGTTCCGGCGCCGGCAACCAGCGTTCGGGAAGCCAGACGCGGCGGGGTACCTTCATTGACGGCTTCGCTGGCGCGTTCGGCGGTAATGCAGCCGCCACTTCGCTCGCGCAGGCTGGCACCGAAGTCGGTTTCGCGGGCTTCATCCAGTTCGCCGGCATCACCGCCGGCCGCACGGCATCTTTCTTCGATCCGTTCTTCACGCCCGAGATCATCGGCGTGACGTTCCGGTCCACGCCGGGCAACGTCAACCTGATCGCCTACACGGCGGCGCTCGGCAACGGCGTCACGGCGACCATCTCGGTGGAGGACCCGACCATCCGGCGGGATCCGGTGATCGCCACCTCGGGGCTGGGGGCTGGAGTCGTCGGCACGGGAGCGATCGGCGCCACCTTTGGCAGCCAGGTGGGTCTCGGCGTGCCGCATATCGTCGGCGCGCTGCAGGTCGACCAGCCGTGGGGCTCCGCCAAGGTGGCTGGCGTGCTCACCAACGTCCGTCCGGCCTTCACGATCGGCGGCGCTGGTTCAACCTTCGTGGTTCCCGGCGTCCCGGCGACCGTCAGCAGGATCCCTGACACCAAGTACGGCTTCGCCGTGCAGGGCGCCGTGAAGATCAATATGCCGTTCCTGGCGCCCGGCGACAATGTCGTCGTCACCGGTGCCTACGGCGAGGGCGCGGTGTCCTACGTGGTCAGCAACGCATACCAGACCAGCGAGTCGTCCTCGGCGCAGAACGTGCGGGGCGTCCAGATCAACGTCGGCGACGCCGCGGTCGATGTCGCGACCGGACGGTTCCGGCTGACCAAGGGCTGGTCGGTCTCGGCAGGGTTCCAGCATTTCTGGATGCCGACTCTCAGCTCGACCGTGTTCGGCTCCTACGCGAGTTACGACACGCCGTTCGACCCTGCGAACATCCGCGACCTCAACCGCGACTTCACGGCCTGGTCCGTGGGCGCGAACACGATCTGGCAGCCGGTGCGCGGCCTCAATATCGCGGCAGAGGGCTCGTACATCGTCTTCAATACCTCCGGCCGCGTCTACGATATCAACAGGAACGCCAACTTCGCAGGCACGGCCCTGGTGGCTTGCTCGAATTTCGTCGGGAACTGCCGGACGCTTTCCTCGGATGGCCGCTTCTTCGGGCGCCTTCGCGTCACACGCGACTTCTGAGGGTCTCCAACCGTCGGTTCGGCTCGCGCCGGAGCAGCAGACTGCTCCGGGCCACTGGTTCGTCTCGGGAAATCATGCAACCGGGCCGACGTCCGCCTCGACCTTGCCGCAGGCCCTAACAAGGCCTTAACGCCACCGTTCGAATGCGTGTCCAAACCGTGGCGTTTTGGCAACACGGCCTTGAAAACACCTTTACAGAGCGGATGCGGGGCATGTCGGCGGTTGTCGCTCCCGGAGGCCTGTGTCACTGAATTCGTGCGACAGGGGGCTCCCCAGTCGTTCCTTCTGCGCCTGCCGGAACACTCCATAAAGGAAATCGGCGGACGTGGGTGACAGGGGGAAGGGTGAAGGGCGAGGCGAGCCGCAAGGCGAGACTCGAACGTAAGCCTCAAGCTCCCATTGGGTCTCAACTTTGGAGGTATACAATGAAGCTCTTCAAGAGCCTTCTCCTCGCCTCCGCGACCGGCCTGGTCGCGGTGTCGGGTGCCTCGGCTGCGGATCTCGGCGCTAAGAAGCCGAGCCCGGTCGAGTATGTTAAGGCGTGCTACAACCCGCTGTGGGGCACGTCCGGCGGCTTCGTCATTCCCGGCACGCAGACCTGCGTCCGCGTCTTCGGCCAGGCCCGCTTCGACTACGCCTACGCGCAGCAGTTCCAGCGTACCTCGTCTCCGTCGGGCTTCCGCGGCGGTGGCATCGTCGGCCTCGACGCGATCACGCCGTCCGAGTTCGGCAACGTCCGCGCCTTCGCTCAGATCGGCCTCGTCTATCGTACCGGCTCGGGCAACCAGCGCACCGGCACGGGCACCCGCCAGGGCACGTTCATCGACGGCTTCAGCGGCGCCTTCGGCGGCAACGCTGCTGCGACCTCGCTTGCTCAGGGCGGTACGGAAGTCGTGTTCTCGGGCTTCATCCAGTTCGCCGGCATCACGGCGGGCCGCACGGCGTCGTTTTTCGACCCGTTCTTCGTGCCTGAGATCATCGGCACCACGTTCCGCTCTTCGCCGGGCAACGTGAACCTGATCGCCTACACCGCCGCTCTCGGCAACGGTCTGACGGCCACCGTCTCGGTGGAAGATCCGACCGTCCGCAAGCAGCCGGTCATCGGCAGCCAGTTCGATCCGGTCGCGGGTCCGATCGCGTTCGGCGTCGGCAACACCGCCATCACCCTCGGCAGCCAGGTCGGTACGGCCGTTCCGCACTTCGTCGGCGCTATCCAGCTCGACCAGGCCTGGGGCTCCGCGAAGATCTCCGGCGTTCTCACGAACCTCCGTCCGGCCTTCACGATCGGCGGCCCTGGCTCGACCTACGTGATCCCCGGCCTGCCGGCCGCGGTCAGCAACATTCCGTCCACCAAGTACGGCTACGCCGTGATGGGCGCGTTGAAGATCAACCTGCCGATGATCGCTGCTGGCGACAACTTCGTCGTCACCGGCGCCTACGGCGAGGGTGCTCTGAACTACATCACGTCGAACTTCTTCGGTGGCTCGACCGCGAACAACGGCATCGGCGCCATCACGCTGAACGTCGGCGACGCGACCGTGAACCTGCAGACCGGCAGCTTCCGCCTGACCAAGGCTTGGTCGGTGGCCGGCGGCTTCCAGCACTTCTGGACTCCGCAGCTGAGCAGCACGATCTTCGGTTCGTACGCGATGGTCGATCAGCCGGGCACCAACCCGATCAACACCCGGGACTCGGTGCGTGACGCCAACTACTGGTCCGTCGGCGGCAACACGATCTGGCAGCCTGTCCGTGGTCTGAACATCGCGGCCGAGGCGGCTTACGTGAACGTCAACTCGTCGGGCCGCAGCTACGACATCAACCGGAACTCGAACTTCGCCGGCACCGCGCAGTGCGCCACGACCGCCGTGTTCCCCTGCCGCACGAAGTCGTCGGACGGCCAGTTCCTGAGCCGCCTCCGCATCACGCGCGACTTCTGATCGATCTTTCGATCACAGGTCTGGAGAACCCCGGGGCTCGCCCCGGGGTTTTTCTTTGGGCGTCTGCCTTCTCCCGCTTGCGGGAGAAGGTGGCTGAGCGTAGCGAAGCCGTATGAGGGAACCGCGAAGCCCCCTCATCCGTCAGGCTTCGCCTGCCACCTTCTCCCGCAAGCGGGAGAAGGAGAACGCGTGTCCCATGTATTCCGTCGAAGTCCGCGATCGCATCATGATCGCCCATTCCCTGCCCGATCCCTTCTTCGGCCCCGCGCAGGGCAAGCACGGCGCCACCTTCGTGGTCGATGTCGCCTTCTTCCGCGAGGCGCTGACGGCCCAGAACGTCGTGGTCGACATCGGCGCGGCGCTCGATGTGCTGCACGCCACGCTCAAGCCGCTCGCCTACCAGGATCTCGACGCGCTGCCGCAATTCGCCGGCCGGCTGACCACGACCGAGTTTCTCTGCAAGCATATCTTCGACGCGATGGCCGCCGCCGCACGGAACGGCGCGCTCGGCGCCGATGGCCACGGCCTCTCCCGCATCCGCGTGACGCTCCATGAGACGGATCTCGCCCGCGCCGCCTACGAGGCCGCGCTTCCGGCGCCGGGCGCGGCGGCTTGATCGAACTCGCCTTCTGCATTCCCGGTGACCTTGGCCTGCCCACCGGCGGCTACCGCTACGATCGCGAGCTGCTCCTGCGGCTGCCGGCCCTCGGCCTGGCGACGGAACACCAAGCGCTTCCGGGAGGCTATCCGCAGCCTTCGGCGGATGATCTGGCGGCGACGGCGGCGGTGTTCTCGGCGCTCCCGCCGGGCAGGCTGCTGCTGATCGACGGGCTTGCATTCGGCGCCATGCCGCCGCCGCTGGTCGCAAGCCTGCGTCAACCCTTGGTCGCGCTGGTCCACCATCCGCTGGGGCTGGAAGCCGGCCTCAGCAGGGCTCGCGCCGAAGCGCTGCTCGCCAACGAGAGGGCCGTGCTGACGCTCGCCGACGGCGTGATCGCCACGAGCGCCGCCACGAAGCGGTACCTCTGCTCGGATTTCGGCCTCGATCCGGAGACGATCGCCGTAGCGGAGCCCGGCGTCGACCGCGCGCGGCGCGCGGCCGGAAGCGGGCCGCCATTCCAGCTCCTCGCGGTCGGCGCGGTGTCGGAACGCAAGGCCTATGCGTTGCTGGTCCGGGCGCTGGCGGCGCTGGCCGATCTCGACTGGCGCCTGACCATCGTCGGATCTCTCGCTCTCTCGCCTCCCGCCGTGGACTCACTCCGGCAGGCCATCGCGGAGACGGGCCTTGCCGACCGAATCTCGCTCGTCGGCGCAATGCCGGACGCAGCCCTCGATGCGCTCTACGCTGGCAGCGATCTCTTCGTCGCCGCCTCGCTCTACGAGGGCTACGGCATGGCGCTCGCCGAGGCGCTGGCGCGCGGCCTGCCGATCGTCGCCTCTTCAGGCGGCGCCGCGGCGGAGACGCTACCGGAAGACGCGGCGCTGAAGGTCGCACCCGGCGATGCGGCCGCCTTGACCGCCGCGCTGCGCCGCGTGATGAGCGACCATGGCCTGCGCCGGAGCCTTGCCGACGCCGCCTGGACGGCGGCCGGCCGCCTGCCGACCTGGGACGATACGGCCGCCGCGGTCGCGGCCGCCCTGCGCAACGTGGCGACGAGGCCCGTCAGGAGGATGGCATGAGCTTCAGCGCCGATTGGCTGGCCCTGCGCGAGCCCGTTGATCATGCTTCCGTCAACGCCGATGTCCGCCGCAGCCTCGCCACCCATTTCGCCGGCTATGAATCGGCCGCGGTGATCGATCTAGGCTGCGGCGCCGGCTCCAACCTGCGCGGCCTGGCCGCCGTCCTGCCGCAGCGTCAGTTCTGGCGGCTCGTCGACCATGACGCCGGCCTGCTGGCCGCCGCGCGGTCGCGCCTCGCCGCATGGGCGGAGGAGAGCCAGGCCGATGGCGATGCCTTGATCCTGCGGAAGGACGGGAAACGCATCGAAGTCCGTTTCGTCGAGGCCGATCTTGCGGCGGGCCCGGTTGCCGATCTCCTCGCCGGCGCCGATCTCGTGACCGCGGCGGCGCTCTACGATCTCGTCTCGGTCGCCGCCATAGAGGCCCTGGCCGAAACCCTGGCGCCGCTGCGCTGCGCCTTCTGCACGGTGCTGACCTACGATGGCGAGGCGCGCTTCTCGCCGGCCCATCCGGCCGACGAGGCGGTGCGTGCCGCCTTCAACGCCGATCAATTGCGCGACAAGGGCTTCGGGCCCGCTGCCGGCCCCGGCGCGCCGGCGGCGTTGGCCGCGGCCTTCCGTCGCCATGGCTTCCGCCTGCACTGCGGCCCCAGCCCCTGGGTGGTGGACGAGTCCCACGCCGCCCTCAGGCGGGCGCTGGACGAAGGCTTCGCCGCGGCGGCGCGGACGGCGGGCCTGCCGGCGGCGGAGGCCGATGCCTGGCTCGCGCATCGCCTCTCCGGAGAAGGCCGCGTCACCATCGTCGGTCACGAGGATCTGCTGGCCCTGCCGGGCTAGGGCCTCTCAGCGCGGAGCGATGCCTGGCAGCATCCGCCTGAGCACGTTGTCCTTGCGGATGACGTGATGGAACAGCGCCGCGCCGACATGCGCCATGACGAGCAGCCCGATCAGGATCGCGCCGATCTTGTGCAGGGCGTAGACGCGCTCCGACAGCGCCTGGTCAGGCGAGGCGATCGCCGGCAGCCTGACACCGAGCGCCGCGTCCAGCGCCGGATAGAGCGCGGTTGCGTACCAGCCGAGCAGAGGCACGATCAGCAGCAGCCCATAGAGCGACCAGTGGGTGAGATGCGCCACCCCCCGCTGCCACGGCTCCAGCGTCGGCTCGTCGCGGGGCGCGCCTTTGGCGAAGCGGTAGACGAGCCTGGCGACGACCAGCCACAGCACGAGAAAGCCGCCGAGCTTGTGCCAGGAATAGAGCGTGTTGGTCAGCGCGTCGAAATTCGTCCGCGCGCCGCGATCGACCATGATGATGCCGACGGGGATGAGCACGAGGACGAACGCCGCCGTGATCCAGTGGAAAAGCCGTGCCGGTCCGGCATAGACCCCCTGCGCGGCCTGCCCGCCACCCGCTCCTGCATCGTTCATCGCCCTGCCTCCGTGTTCGCGTTCCGACGCCGCGGATGACAGCGTTTACCCCGAGTTAACGCAATGCACTTTCTATACACGATGTGGGGAGGCTGCGAATCCCGTGGCCTCAAGCTGACGCGACATGCTGGGGCGATGGCGGCGGACGATCTGACGCAACCGTTGGGACAAAAGCGCGCCGCGCCGCGGCCGCGGCGGCGTCTGCCGCTCGCGCGCATCGCCGGCGGCGGCTGCCTCGCGCTCGTCGGCGCGCTCGGCGGCTTCATCGCCTTCACCAGCGATCCGCTCGGCGGCGAGCCCATCGCCACGGCCTCGATCCAGGCCATGCCGAAGCGCGCGGCCGCACAGGCCGAGACGCCGGCCGCAGCGCCGCCGCAGGATTCGGGCAACGTCCGGCACCTGCCGCAGCGCGCCGCGCAGCAGACGGCGCAGGAGCTGGAGGAAGGCGCCGGCGTCAAGGTCCTGCGCCAGAACGGCCAGGCGCCGGGTTCCCTGGTGATCCGCGTGCCCGAGGCCACCCCGCTGGTGAAGCTCGCCGCCGCGCCCGACCGACGGCTGAGCGAGCGCGGCCGCCACGGGATCCTGCCGAAGCTCGGCGCGGAAGGCGCGCGGCCGGCCGAGGTCTATGCGCGCCCGCTGACGGCGCAGCAGCGCGCCGCGCCGGTGCGGATCGCCATCGTGGTCGGTGGCCTCGGCATCAGCGCGGCCCTGACGCAGGAGGCGGTGCAGCGCCTGAACCCGGCTATCAGCCTCGCCTTCGCGCCTTACGGCTCGGAACTCGAGCGACAGGTCGCCCGGGCCCGCGAGGACGGGCACGAAGTGCTGCTGCAGGCCCCGATGGAGCCCTTCGATTATCCCGACAACGATCCCGGCCCGCATACCTTGACCACGGCGCTGCCGCCGGAGCAGGTGGCGGATCGCCTGCAATGGTTGATGTCGCGCTTCCCGGGCTATGTCGGCGTGGTCAATTTCATGGGCGGGCGCCTGATGTCCAACGAGCAGGCCCTCGCGCCCGTGCTCAAGGAGTTCGGCGGCCGCGGCCTGCTGTTTCTCGACGACGGCAGCTCCGGCCGCAGCGTCGCTCCGCAGGTGTCGGAGGGTCTCGGCCTCTCCCATGCCAAGGCCGACGTCGTGATCGACGCGGTGCAGCGCGGCGCGGAGATCGACGCGGCCCTGGCGAGGCTCGAGAAGCTCGCCCGCGAGAAGGGCAGCGCCATCGGCTCCAGCGCGGCGCTGCCGGTGACGATCGAGCGCATCGCCCGCTGGGCCAAGGCGGCCGAGGGCCGCGGTGTGACGCTGGTGCCGGTCAGCGCGCTGGTTTCCGGGGCGAAGAGAAGCTAGGCTCGCCGGAATGGCGAGCAAATCGGCGATACCCTTCGAAAATCTTCCCTACCGGCGCTGCGTCGGCGTCATGCTGATCAACCGCGAAGGACTCGTCTGGATCGGCGACCGCCGCAAGGATTCGACGCCCGAGCATGTGGGCGGCGGCTATTCCTGGCAGATGCCCCAGGGCGGCCTCGACCGCGGCGAGGACCCCTATCACGCCGCGCTGCGCGAGCTCGCCGAGGAGACCTCGGTCGTCTCGACGGCGCTGATCGCCGAGGCGCCGGACTGGTACAGCTACGACCTGCCCGCCGATGTCGCCAACCGGAGCTGGAAGGGACGCTACCGCGGCCAGACGCAGAAATGGTTCGCCCTGCGCTTCGAAGGGCAGGATTCCGAAATCAACGTGCTGCAGCCCCGCGGCGGCCATCGGCCGGAGTTCTCGGCCTGGCGCTGGGAGAAGATGGACAAGCTGCCGGAGCTGATCATCCCCTTCAAGAGGCCGGTCTATGAGAAGGTGGTCGCCGCCTTCCGGCATCTGGGCGCTTGAAGCGCCCAAGTTCGGAGGCGGCGGTTCTTCACGCGGCGGCGGCGGTTTTTCCGTCGCCAGGCTGGTCGCCATCGTCTTCGACTTCATCCATGGCGGGCTCGCCCTCTTCCTCGGACGTCGACTCCGCGTCTTCTTCCTCATCCTCCTCCTCCGCTTCGGCTTCCTGAAGCGCGATCAGGGGAAGCGAAGTCTCACGGAATTCGCCGATTTCGTCAGAGAAGAAGACGCAATGCACGCGGTCGCCGGCTTGGCCCAGCACGGTCAGGCCGGGACCGCCTGACTTGAGCATGACGACCGAACCGGGCTCGAAACGCATTTCGCTGTCGTTATCCAAGTGACCCTCCATCAGGGGCGGATGCCCCGGACGGCAAGGTTCATCGTCAGCGTGAAGGCGGTGCGACAAGCACGTGACGCTGCGATGTCCGCCGCTGGGCCTCGCTGTCAGACGTGTAGGTAGCGGTCGACCTCGCCCCGCCGCGCCGTCATCTCCGCCGAGGTCCCGGACCAGACAACGCGGCCCTTCTCGATCACCACATGCCGGTTGGCGAGCGGCAGCAGCGCCTCGATGTGCTTGTCGATCACCAGGATCGACTGGCCCTCGTCGCGCAAGGCGCCCAGCGCCGCCCAGATCTCGGCGCGGATCAGCGGCGCCAGGCCTTCGGTCGCCTCGTCGAGGATCAGGAGCTTCGGGTTGGTCATCAGCGCCCGGCCGATCGCCAGCATCTGCTGCTCGCCGCCCGAGAGCTGGTTGCCGTAGTTGCCGCGCCGCTCCTGCAGGCGCGGGAAGAAACCGTAGACGCTGGCGAGCGTGAAGCGGCCCTTGCCGCTGCGGTTCGCCGCCGTGGCGACGAGGTTCTCCTCGACCGTCAGCGTCGGGAAGACCTGCCGGCCCTCGGGAACGAGGCCGATCCCGGCCTGCGCCACGCGGTAGGGCGGCGCGCCGGTGAGTGGTCGGCCATCGAAGCTGATGTTGCCGGCCCGCGCCGGCACCAGGCCCATGATGGCGCGGATCGTCGTCGTCTTGCCCATGCCGTTGCGCCCGAGCAGCGCGACGACCTCGCCGGCGTCCACGCCGAAGCCGATGTCGAACAGCACCTGCGCCGGGCCATAGCCCGCCTGGAGGCCGGATACCTCAAGCATCTGCGGCTTCCTCGCCGAGATAAGCCTCGCGCACCTGCGCATTCGCCCTGATCTCGGCCGGCGTCCCTGTGGCGATGATCCGGCCATAGACCAGCACCGAGACGCGATCCGCGACGCGGAAGACCGCGTCCATGTCGTGCTCGACGAGAAGCATGGGGATGCGCGCCTTCAGCCGCTCCATCAGGGTGATCAGCCGCTGCCCTTCCTCGTGGCCGGCTCCCGCCATGGGCTCGTCGAGCAGCATCACTTTCGGCCGCATGGCGAGAGCGATGGCGCATTCGAGCGCCCGCTTCTCGCCATGCGAGAGCACGCCGCCCGGCACATGCGCCCGCTCCGCGAGGCCGACCTCGGAGAGCATCGCCATCGCCTCGGCGTTCAGCGCCTCTTCCGCCGCCGCCCGGCCGAAGAAGCGGAAGGACGATCCCGAGCGCGCCTGCACGGCCAGCGCAACATTCTCCAGCGTGGCGAAGCCCGGCAGGATCGAGGTGATCTGGAACGAGCGGGAGAGCCCGGCGCGGGCGCGCTGGTCCGGCGGGAGACGCGTCACGTCGCGGCCCTCCAGCCGGACCGCGCCGCGGTCCGGCCGCAGGAAGCCGGAGATCTGGTGGATCAGCGTCGTCTTGCCGGCGCCGTTCGGCCCGATCACCGCATGGATCTCGCCGGGGCGGACGTCGAGCGACACATCGTCGGTGACCCGCAGGCCGCCGAAGTTCTTCTGCAGGCCCTGCAGCGCCAGCACCGGCTCAACCATGGCCCTTGCCTCCACCGATGCGGCCGAGGAAGCCGAGGATGCCGCCCTTCATGAACAGTACGACCAGCACCAGGAGCGGCCCGAAGATCACTTTCCAGTGCTCGGTGAAGCCGGAGAGCCATTCCTCCAGCAGCAGGAACGCCGCCGCGCCGATCACCGCGCCATGCAGCGAGCCCATGCCGCCGAGGATCACCATCACGATCAGCTCGCCGGAGCGCTGCCAGGACATGTAGGCCGGCGAGACGAACTCGGTGAGATTGGCGAGCAGGAAGCCGGCGAGCCCGCCGATCATGCCTGCGATCACATAGGCCGCGAGCTGATAGGGATAGGGGTTGAAGCCGATCGCCAGCATGCGCTGCGGATTCTGCTTCGCGCCCTGCAGCACGCGGCCGAAGCGGGATCCGACAATGGCGCGGCAGAGCAGGTAGACGCCGGCGAGGCTGGCGAGCACGACGTAGTAGTAGAGGCGGTCGTTCTCCAGCCATCGCGCGCCCATGACCAGCGAGCGGCGCGCCACCGTCAAGCCATCGTCGCCGCCATAGGCCCTGAGCGAGGCGGCCGTGTAGAAGGCCATTTGCCCGAAGGCCAGCGTGATCATGATGAAATAGACGCCCTTGGTCCTCAGTGAGATCGCGCCGGTGATGAGCGCGAACAGCGCCGAGGCGGCGAGCGCCGCCACGAGGCCGATCAGCAGTTCCTCCTGCCCATGCGAGGAGAGGATGCCCATGGCATAGGCCCCGATGCCGACGAAGGCCGCATGCCCGAACGAGACGAGGGCGCCGAAGCCGAGGATGAGATCGAGCGCGATCGCGGCGATGGCGAAGATCATCACGCGCGTGACGAGCGAGAGCACGTAGCCGTCGCGGATGAACAGGCCGAGCAGCGGCACCGCGGCAAGGGCCGCGAAGAGGAGGAGGGGGATGATCGGGAGCTTGCGGAGGCCTGTCATGCGGCCTCCCATTCCATCCGCAGGCGCGGAGCCGTCCCAAAATCCTCATCCTGAGCCTGTCGAAGGATCGAGGATTTTGCTGACGCGGTGCGTCGACCTCGTCCTTCGACAGGCTCAGGATGAGGTCGATGGATGGACCGATGCTTCACCTCACCGCCCCTTCGCCGGGAAGAGACCCGAGGGCCGGAAGAACAGCACCGCCGCCATCAGCACGTAGATCAGCATGGAGGAGATCGCCGGGCCGACCGCGCGCGCGTTGGCCGGTCCCATGCCGAAGCTCCTCAGGATGTCGACCGAGAAGGAGCGGCCGAGCGTATCCACGAGGCCGACGATGATCGCGGCGATGAAGGCGCCGCGGATCGAGCCGATGCCGCCGATCACGATCACCACGAAGGCGAGGATCAGGATCTGGTCGCCCATGCCGGGCTCGACCGAGAGGATCGGCGCGATCATGATGCCGCCGAAGCCCGCCAGCATCGCGCCGAAGCCGAAGACGATCATGAACAGCCTGCGGATGTCGACGCCCAGCGCCGAGACCATCGGCGCGTTGGTCGAGCCGGCGCGGATCAGCATGCCGACGCGCGTGTGGTTGATGACGAGATGCAGCGCCAGCGCCACAGCGAGGCCGGAGGCGATGATCGCCAGCCGGTAGATGGGGTAGAGCACGCCCTGCGCGATGGCGATGGAGCCCAGCAGCATGTCCGGCACCGGCACCGAGAGCGGCGCCGCGCCCCAGACGATCTTCACGCCCTGGTTGAGGAAGAGGATGATCCCGAAGGTCGCCAGCACCTGTTCGAGATGATCGCGGTCGTAGAGATGCCGGAACACCACCACCTCCAGCAGCAGCCCGAGCGCCAGCGCCGCCAGCAGCGCCATGGGCAACGCCAGGAAGAGGTCGCCGGTCAGCGCCGTGAAGGTGACGGCGAGATAGGCGCCGAGCATGTACTGCACGCCATGCGCGAGGTTGATGAAGTCCATCACGCCGAAGACCAGCGTCAGCCCTGCGGCGACGAGGAACAGCAGCACGCCGAGCTGCAGGCCGTTGAGGCATTGGATGAGGAAGAGGGTGGTGGTCATGGTTGCCCTCCTTCCCCCTTGGGGGAAGGTGCCCGCCGGATGGCGGGCGGATGAGGTTGAACCACTGACGGATGCCGGGATTCTCCCTCATCCGTCATGCTCCGCATGACACCTTCTCCCAGGGGAGAAGGAAGACAAGCGTGTCTCCCCATCCTCATTCCGGCACCACCGCGGTCGCCTCGATCTCCACCAGCGCCGCCGGCTCCACCAGCGACACCACCTGCACCAGCGCCATTGCCGGGAAATTCCGGCCGAAGGCCTCGCGGTAGATCGGCCCGAGGTCCCTCAGCGAGGCGCGATAGGCCTCCATGTCGGTGACATACCAGGTGAGCCGCACCAGATGCTCGGGGCCGGCGCCGCCCGCCTCCAGGATGGCGCGGATGTTGAGCAGCACTTGGCGCACCTGCGGCAGGAAGCCCTGCGGGAACACGCCATGCTCGTCCCAGCCCACCACGCCGCCGGTGACCAGCACCTGGCCGCGCGCCAGGATGCCGTTGGCGTAGCCCTTGGGCTGCGGCCAGCTCGGCGGCTGCAGGATGCGCCTCGTTCCCTCCCCTGCAAGGGGAGGGTTAGGGAGGGGTCCGTTTTCGCTTAACGAGGACTGACCCCCACCCGGCCTCCCCCTTGCAGGTGGAGGAGACGTGCCATTCGCGCTCACGACGCCATCCTTTCGGCGGCAGCTTCCTCCGCCGCCATGCGGCGCAACTCGAAGCGCTGCAGCTTGCCGGTGTTGGTGCGCGGCAGCGAGGCGACGAAGCGCACCGCGCGGGGATACTTGTAGGGCGCGATCTCCGCCTTGACGTAGTCCTGCAGCGCCTTGGCGAGCGTCGGCGAGCCGTCGTGCCCCGGCTTCAGCACCACATAGGCCGAGACGATCATGCCCCGGTCCGGATCGGGCTGGCCGACGACGCCGCATTCGGCGATCGCCGGATGCGCGAGGAGGCAGCTCTCCACCTCCGGCCCGGCGATGTTGTAGCCCGCCGAAACGATCATGTCGTCGGAGCGCGCCTGATACCAGAAATAGCCGTCGGCGTCGCGGATATAGCTGTCGCCGGTGATGTTCCAGCCGTGCGCCACGTATTTCCGCTGCCGCTCGTCGGCGAGATAGCGGCAGCCCGTCGGTCCGCGCACGGCAAGGCGGCCGACCTGGCCGTCCGGCACGGGCTTGCCATCCTCGTCCAGCACCGCCGCCTCGTAGCCCGGCACCGGCAGGCCGGTGCTGCCGGGGCGGATCGCCTCTTCCGGCGCGCCGATGAAGATATGCAGCATCTCCGTCGCGCCGATGCCGTCCATCAGCTTGAGGCCCGTCGCCGCGCGCCAGGCTTCGAAGGTGGCGAGCGGCAGCGCCTCGCCTGCCGAGACACATTTGCGCAGGGAGTAGATTTCGAAATCCTTCAGCTTCGCCAGCATCGCCCGATAGGCGGTCGGCGCCGTGAAGCAGATCGTCGCCCGGTGCTCGGCGATGGCGGGGAGCAGCTTGTCCGGCGGCGCCGCCTCTAGCAGCACCGCCGAGGCGCCGACGCGCAGGGGAAACAGCACCAGCCCGCCGAGGCCGAAGGTGAAGGCGAGGGGCGGCGAGCCGATGAAGCGGTCGGTCGGCAGCGGCCGGAGCACGTTCCGCGCATAGGCTTCGCAGATCGCCAGCATGTCGCGGTGGAAATGCATCGTGCCCTTCGGCTCGCCGGTTGTGCCGGAGGTGAAGCCGATCAGGCAGACGTCGTCGCTCGCGGTATCGACCGCCTCGAAGCGCTCGTAGCCGGGCTGGTTCATCAAGGCCTCGAGCTCGCCGTCTCCCCAGAGCACGACGCGCACCGGATGCGGCGCGCCGGCGGCGGCCTTGGCCATCTCGTCGGCGAGCCGCCCGTCGCAGAGCGCCAGCGCCACCTTCGCCTTCATCAGGGGATAGGACAGCTCCTTCGCCCTCAGCATCGGCATGGTGGAGATCACGATGCCGCCGGCCTTGATCACCGCGAAAAGCGCCGCGACATGCATCGGCGTGTTGGCGGAACGGATCAGCACGCGGTTGCCGGGAACCAGGCCGAGATCGCGCGTCAGGACATTGGCGATCCGGTTCACGCGTTCGGCGAGTTCGGCGTAGGTCCAGCTCCCGCCGGGCGAGATCAGGCAGGGCGCGCCGCCATGGCCCTCGGCCACGTGGCGGTCGATGAACTCGACCGCGCAATTGAGCCGCTCCGGATATTGCAGCTCCGGCCGCGTGAACAGGAACGGCGGCTGCAGGTCCGGCGGCGGCAGATTGTCCCGGGCGAAGCTGTCGATGTGGGCGGAGCGGTGCATCACGAGCCTCCTGTCATCCCCGGCGAGCCGAAGGCGAGGGAAGGGGACCCAGTCCGCCCTCCGTCTGATGCGACGCTGTCTGGATTCCCTTCCCCTCCGCTTCGCTCCGGCCGGGAATGACAGCGAACCCCCGGATCGCCTCGCGCGCGATCACGATCTTCTGCACATCCGTCGCGCCCTCGTAGATCCTGAGCGCCCTGATCTCGCGGTAGAGCTCCTCGACCTTGACGCCCTTGGTGACGCCGAGGCCGCCGAAGAGCTGCAGCGAGCGGTCGATCACGCGCTGCGCGTTCTCCGTCGCCACCATCTTGGCCATGGCGGCCTCGCGCGTGATGCGCGGCTGGCCGGTGTCCTTGAGCCAGGCGGCGCGGTGGATCAGCAGCGCCGCCGCGTCGATCTCGGCCTCGCTCTCGGCGATGGCGGCCTGCGCCAGCGGCAGCTCCGCCATCGGCGCGCCGAAGAGCTGGCGCGACGTCGCCCTGGAGAGCGCCTCGTGCTGCGCCCGCCGAGCGAAGCCGAGCGCCGCCGCCCCTACCGTGGAGCGGAAGATGTCGAGCGTCGCCATCGCGACCTTGAAGCCTTCGCCGGGCCCGCCGAGCCGGCTGGCGACCGGCACGCGCACGCCGTCGAAACGAAGCGTCGCGAGCGGATGCGGCGCGATCACGTCGATGCGCTCGCTGACGCTCAGGCCCGGCGCATCGGCATCGACGACGAAAGCCGACAGGCCCCTCGCGCCCGGCGCCTCGCCGGTGCGGGCGAAGACGACGTAATGGTCGGCGATGCCGCCGTTGGAAATCCAGGTCTTCTCCCCCGTGATGCGGACGTGGTCGTTGCCGTCAGGCGCGGCTTCCGTCGCCATCGCGGCGACGTCGGAGCCCGCTTCCTTTTCCGAAAGCGCGAAGGCGGCGATCGCTTGGCCCGCGGCGACCGGCGGCAGGTAGCGGCGCTTCGCCTCCTCGCTGCCATGGAGCGTGATCGAGCCGGTGCCGAGACCCTGCATGGCGAAGCCGAAATCCGCGAGACCATCATGGAAGGCGAGGATCTCGCGGCTGAGGCAGAGCGTGCGCACGTCGAGCCCCTCGGCGAGGCCGCCATAGGCCGCCGGCACGCAGGCCTTCAGGAACCCGGCCTCGCCCAAAGCCGCCACCCGCGCGCGGCAGGCCGCGTCGAGGCCGGCGGTGGTCACTGTGTCATGCGGGAGCGCGTGCAAAGTCTCGGCGGCCCAGGCGGACAGCCGTGCGGCATGATCGCGATGCGCATTGTCGAAGAAGGGCAGGCCGAGGGATTGCGCCAGACTCATCGGCGGGGGCCCCTCATCTGTCTTCTCCCTGCATCCAGATGGGGCCTGCCCCATCTGGACACTTTTGCTGGCCCAACATGGGCAGGCCCATGTTGGAGCGGCGGGGAGAAGAACGCTCTCGATCGTTGGCGCGGACCTTGGAGCGCGTTCCTCTCCCCGGTCTTCTGGCAGGGGAGAGGACAGGTGAGGGGCTGCCTCTGCAGCATGAGGCTCAATTCCCCTCGAACACCGGCTTCCGCTTCTCCGCGAAAGCCCGGTAGGCGCGGCCGAAATCCTCCGTCGTCATGCACAGGGCCTGAGCGACCGCCTCCGCCTCGATGGCGTCGCTCACCGACATCGCCCATTCCATCTCCAGCATCCGCTTGGTCATGGCGTTGGCGAAGGTCGGTCCGGCGGCGAGCTCGGCGGCGAGCGCTTCGGCTTCCCTCAGCAGCGTCTCGGTCCCGACCAGTCGGTTGAAGAAGCCCCAGCGCTCGGCCTCAACGCCGCTGATCGCACGACCGGTGTAGAGCAGCTCCGCCGCCCGGCCCTGGCCGATGATGCGGGGCAGGATTGCGCACGCGCCCATGTCGCAGCCCGCGAGGCCGACCCGGTTGAACAGGAAGGCGACCTTGGCCTTCTCGGTGCCGAAGCGCAGGTCGGACGCCATGGCGACGATCGCGCCCGCCCCGGCGCAGACGCCGTCCACCGCTGCGATGATCGGCTGCGGACAGGCGCGCATCGCCTTCACGAGCTCCCCGGTCATCTTGGTGAACTTCATCAGGCCGACCGTGTCCATCGCGATCAGCGGGCCGATGATCTCGTGGACGTCGCCGCCAGAACAGAAATTGCCGCCGGCGCCAGTGACGACGATCGCCTTGACCTCCTCGTCGCGCCCTGCGGCCCAGAAGAAGTCGGTCAGCTCGCGGTAGCTCTCGAACGTCAGCGGGTTCTTCCGCTCTGGGCGGTTCAGCGTCACGGTCGCGACCTTGCCAGCGACGCCGAGCGCGAAATGGCTGGGATGGAAGCCGGAGAGGGGAAGGGTGGCCTGGCTGGCGGGAGAGGAAGTCACGCACTGTCTCCTTCGCCGAACGCCCGGCGGGCCGAGAGCTTGGTCCTGGCGAGAAGCTCCATCAGCTGCTCCTCCTCCTGCGCCGTCAGGCCGGCGAAGGTCTCGGCAATCCAGGCCTCATGCGCCGAGGCCATGCGCCGGAAGGCGCGCCGCCCCTCCGCGGTCAGCGACACGAGCTGCGCCCGGCGGTCCTTGGCGGAAGCCTTGCGGTCGATCAGCCCCTGGCCGACCAGCGCCTCGACGATCGAGGTGACGTTGCCGTTCGACACCATCATGCGCTTCGACAACTCGCCGAGCGTCAGCCCCTCCGGCGTCTTGTCGAGCTGCGCCATCAGGTCGAAGCGCGGCAGCGTCATGTCGAAGCTCTCTCGCAGCCGCCGCCTGACGCCGGTCTCGATCAGCGTGGCGCAGGTGAGCAGCCTGAGCCACAGCCGGAGCTCGGCCTTGTGGTCGGCGGGCCGGAGCGCGGCCGTCGTTTCGCGGTCGAGGGGAGGGGCATGGTCCTCCATCAGATCTCTCCGCCAGTGATCGGGATCACCGCTCCATTGACCGCGGCAGCCTCGTCCGAGGCGAGCCAGAGGCAGGCCGCCGCGACCTCCTCCGGCCGGATCAGCCGCTGCTGGGGATTGCCCCGCACCATGGAGGCCAAGGCTTCCTCCCGGCTCATGCCGGTCTTGGCGGTGATGGCGTCGAGTCCGCCGGCCACCATGTCGGTCTCGACATAGCCGGGGCAGACGGCGTTGACGGTGACGCCGCTCTTCGCCGTCTCCAGCGCGAGCGCGCGCGTCAGGCCGACGACGGCATGCTTCGCGGCCACATAGGCGCTGACGTAGCCATAGCCCTTGAGGCCGGCGATCGAGGCGACGGCGATGATGCGTCCCCGCCCGCGCGTGATCATGTCGGGGAGGACGGCGTGGGCGCTATGCACCACGCCCATCAGGTTGACGTCGAGCATGCGCCGAAACATCGCCGCATCGGTCTTGAGGAAGGGCGCGCTCTCGGCCGCCCCGGCATTGGCGACCAGGATGTCGATCGGTCCGCGCGCCGCCGCGGCCTTGCGGAACGCGTGGACGACGGCCGTCTCCTCGGTGACGTCGAGCAGGCCATAGCCCTCCGCATCGCCGGCGGCGACGGCGTCCATGAGCTGCCCTTCGGCGCGCCCGGTCACGGTGACGCGCGCTCCGGCCGCGGCCAGCGCATGGGCGATGGCGCGGCCGATGCCGCGTCCGCCGCCCGTCACCAGCGCATGCCTGCCGTCGAGGCGCATCCCATTCCTCTCCCTACCCGATATTTTAGGTTTGAAATAAATCGGCGGCAAGGGGGCGCGCGCCTATTGCTCAATTTTATTTTAGGCCTAAAATAATTTGGAGAGGATGTTCGGCGTGGCGTTATGCGACCGGCCTGCAACTCCCGACCTCCTCATCCTGAGGTGCTCGGCGAAGCCGAGCCTCGAAGGACGCATGATGGTTGTGCGTCCTTCGAGGCTCGGTCGCTCCGCTCCCTCGCACCTCAGGATGAGGATCGTCGGCGGTTCGGGCGGGTAGCACCACGACGAAACGCAGGGAGGATCGGATGCGCATCGCAATCGCAGGCGGCGGGCCGGCCGGGCTCTATTTCGCCTTGCTGATGAAGCGGGACTGGCCGGGGCTCGACATTACGGTGATCGAGCGCAACCGGCCCGACGACACCTTCGGCTTCGGCGTGGTCTTCTCGGACCAGACGCTCGACATCTTCGAGGCCGCGGACGGGCCGAGCTACGAGGCCATCCGGCGCAACTTCGCCTATTGGGACGACATCGAGATCCATTTCAAGGGCGAGGCGCGGCGCATCGGCGGCAACGGCTTCTGCGGCTGCTCGCGCCGCACGCTGCTGATGCTGCTGCAGGACCGCGCCCGGCTGCTCGGCGTCAAGCTCGCCTTCCAGAAGGAGGCCGAGGACCCCGCGGCGCTGTCCGCGGACTACGATCTCGTCGTCGCGGCGGATGGCATCAACAGCCGCATTCGCGAGACCTGGCAGGATCATTTCCAGCCCGAAACAGACCTGCGCCCCAACCGCTTCGCCTGGATGGGCTCGACGCGCCCCTTCGACGCCTTCACCTTCTTCTTCAAGGAGCGTCGCGAGGGCATCTTCATCGCCCATTGCTACCAGTACGAGCCCGGCGCCTCGACCTGGGTGCTCGAGACCGATCCAAAGACCTTCGAGCGCGCCGGCCTCGAGGCCATGAGCGAGGCGGAATCCGCCGCCTTCATGGAGGATGTGTTCCGCGAGGAGTTGCAAGGCCATCGCCTCGTCACCAACCGCTCGCTCTGGCGGCGCTTCCCGATGATCCGCTGCAAGCGCTGGGTGAAGGACAATGTCGTGCTGATGGGCGACGCCAAGTCGACCGCACATTTCTCGATCGGCTCCGGCACCAAGCTCGCCATGGAGGATGCGATCGCGCTGCACCGCTCCTTCCACGCCAAAGGCTTGGACGTGGCGGCGGCCCTCGCCCATTACGAGACGACGCGGCGCGAGGAGGTCGAGAAGACGCAGCACGCCGCCGACGTCAGCCTCGTCTGGTTCGAGCATGTCGACCGCTTCTGGGACTTCGATCCGCGGCGCTTCGCCTTCGGGCTGATGACGCGCTCCAAGGCCATCACCTACGACAACCTGGCGCTGCGCGCCCCGGATTTCGTGGCCGAGACCGACCGGCTGATGGCGGAGGAGCTAGGGTCCGACGCGCGGATGCTGAAGAGCGGCCGGCCCGCCGCGCCGATGTTCCAGCCCTTCCGGCTGCGCGACCTGAGGCTCGAGAACCGCGTCGTGCTCTCGCCGATGTGCATGTATTCGGCAGAGGATGGCCTGCCCAACGACTTCCACCTCATGCATTACGGCTCCCGCGCCGTCGGCGGGGCGGGTCTCATCTTCACGGAGATGACCTGCACGGCCTCCGACGCGCGCATCAGCCCAGGCTGCGCCGGCCTCTGGAACGACGCACAGGAGGCGGCCTGGAGGCGCATCGTCGATCTCGTCCACCGCACCTCGCAGGCCAAGATCTGCCTGCAGATCGGCCATGCCGGCCGCAAGGGCGCGACGAAGCTGATGTGGGACGGCATGGACCGGCCGCTCGCCGAGGGCGCTTGGCCCATCGTCTCGGCCTCGGCCATTCCCTACCATCCGGAAAGCCAGGTGCCGCGCGAGGCGACCCGCGCCGACATGGAGCACATCAAGCGCGACTTCGTCGCCGTGGTCGAACGGGCGGAGCGCGTCGGTTTCGACATGATCGAGATGCACGCCGCCCACGGCTACCTGCTCGCCTCCTTCCTGTCGCCGCTCACCAACCGGCGGACGGACGACTACGGCGGCGATCTCGCGAACCGCATGCGCTTCCCGCTCGAGGTTTTCCGCGCCATGCGCGAGGCCTGGCCGCGCGAGAAGCCGATGTCCGTCCGCATCTCCGCCACCGACTGGGCCGAGGGCGGCATCACCGGGGACGATGCGGTCGAGATCGCGCGGGCCTTCGGTGCCGCGGGCTGCGACCTCGTCGACGTCTCCTCTGGCCAGACCACCACGCGCTCGCGTCCTGTCTACGGTCGGATGTACCAGACGCCGTTCTCCGACCAGATCCGCAACGAGGCCGGCATCGCCACGATGTGCGTCGGCAACATCACCACCGCCGACCAGATCAACACCATCGTCGCCGCTGGCCGCGCCGATCTGGTGGCGCTCGCCAGGCCGCATCTCGTCGACCCTGGCTTCACTTTGCGCGCCGCCGCCTGGTACGGCGTAGAGGTCGGGGTGCCGCCGCAATATCAGCCCGGCGCCGACCAGATCATGCGCAATACGCCGCGCGAGCGCGAGGACTTGGAGACGCTGAAGCGCAAGGCCAAGCCGAAGAGCCATCAGGTCGAGCCGCTGCGCGAGGCGGCGGAGTAAAGGAGCTCTCTTGCTTCTCTCAAGGGGGAAGGAAGAGCGCGCCCATTGCCACACTTGCCGCGGCCTGTAAGGTCGCGGCATGGAACTTCTGGCCGTTGTCGCCGTCTGCGTCCTCCTGTTTCTGCTGATCGGCGTCCCCTGGATCGCCATCGCCGGCCGCAGCAGGGCGGTGGCGGCGCAGGCCGGCGTTGCGGAGCTCGTCGACCGGGTCGCGCGGCTGCAACAGCAGATCGACGCCCTGCGCGCCGATCTCGCCGTGCGCCAGCCTGCCGAGCCCGACACTCGGCCCTTCATCGCCGCTCCTGTGGCGGAGTCGCCGCCGCCCGCGGCTGCCGAACCCATATGGTCGGCGCCGCCGCCGCTTCCGCCCTCTGCGCCGTCGCCCTTGCCTCCCTCCTTGCCGCCGCCGTTGCCCGCAGCCCCACCGGCTAAGGATTTCGAGGAGCTGATCGGCACGCGCTGGGCGATCTGGGTCGGCGGCCTTGCGCTGGCCCTGGGTGCGCTGTTCCTGGTAAAGCTCAGCATCGATGCGGGCTTCTTCGGTCCCGGCGCGCGAATCCTGCTTGCCGGGGCCTTCTCGGCGGCGCTCGTCGCCGGCGGCGAATTGCTGCGCCGAGGCGCGCTGCTGCCGCGCCGTCTCGCCGGTGCGCTGCCGCCCGAGCATGCGCCGCTGGCTTTGGCCGCCGCCGGCACCGTCGGCCTGTTCGGCACGGTTTACGCGGCGCATGCCCTCTACGGTTTCATCCCGCAGGCCGTGGCCTTCGTGCTACTCGGCCTCATCGGCGTCGCCGCGATGGCCGCCTCTCTCCTGCACGGACAGGCGCTCGCCGGCCTCGGCCTCGTCGGCGCCTATGCCGCGCCCATCCTGATCGGCGGCGACAGCGACAGCCGGTGGCCGGTGGTGATCTACCTTCTCGTGGTGACCGCGACGGGCCTGGCGGTCGACCGCAGGCTGCGCTCCTCCTGGCTGGGCTGGGCGGTCATCGCCGGCGTGGCGGCATGGACTGCGCTGCTGATCCTCGGCCAGAAGCCTGTTCCGACCGCCGAGCTCGCCTTCATGCTGGTCTCTCTGGCGCTCGCTGCGGCCTCCTTCTGCTGGTTGCGCCCGCCTGCGCGCCCGCAGACGCCGCTCGGCGATCTGCAGCCGGTCGTCGCCCTCGCCGGCCTGTCGGCGGCATTGGGCCTCTCTTTCGTGGTCCATGGCGGCGAACCGACGCTTCATGCCGCGGTCGCGGCTGTGACGGCGGCCATCATCGCCGTCACGGCCGCCCGTGACGGACGCGCCGCGCTCGCCATCGTCGCGGCGGCGCTGCTGCCGCTCGGCATGCTGCTGACCTGGCCTGGCCCCGCTGGGCCGGCGGCCCTGGCGACGCGGGTGATCGACGGCGCATTGCTCGTCATCACCACGCCCGCCCGCTCGCCCGGCGCGATGGCCTTCTTCGCGCTCGTCTCGGCCGCCGTCTTGGCGCTGCCGCCGCTCGCGCTGGCCCTGCGCCGCCTGCCCCAGGGCGCGCGGCACGCCGCTGCCGGCCTCATGGCCGTGGCGATCGCCGGCGGCCTCGCCGCGCCGCTGATCACGCTGGCCGGGGCGGTCAGGAGCGAAGGCCTGACGCGCAATCTCCCGGCCGCCGCGATCCTCGCCGCGCTCTGCCTCGCGCTGGCGCTGGCGACGGACAGGCTGCTGCGGCAGCCCGGCGAGGGCGGCGCGCTGCGCGAGAGCGAGATCGGCGCGGGCGGATACGCCGCCGGCGCCGCGCTTTCGCTCGGCCTCGCCATCGCCTTCGCGCTGCCCGGCCTGTGGATGGCGGTCGGCTTCGGGCTGGCGGCGCTCGCCGGCGCGGCGCTGAACGACCGCTGGCCGCTGCCCATGCTCCGGCGCGCCTCGGCCGCCTTCGCGACGACTGCGCTGCTGCGCGCCATCGGCACGCCCGTGTTCCAGCCCGATGGTGCCTGGCCGCTCCTCAACAGCTATCTCTTCGCCTATGGCCTGCCCGCGCTGCTGCTCGCAGCCGCGGCCCTGCTGCTCTCCCGTCAGCGGAGCGACCGCAGCCTGACGATCATGCGCAGCACGGCCGCGCTGATGGGGGCGTTGTTCCTGGCCTATGAGATCCGCCACGCCTTCCATGGAGCGGATCTGAACGACGGCTGGCGCTTCGGCCTCGGCGAGTCCGGGCTCTACGCGCTGGCGGCGCTCGGCGCGGCGCTGGCGTTGCACGCTTTGGGCCGCCGGCTCGGCGCGCCTCCGGAGCGGCTGCGGACTCTCATCGCCGCCATCAATCTCGTCGGACTCGGGTCGCTGGCCGCGCTGGCGCTCCTCGCCGCCAACCCTTGGCTCGGGTTGCGCATGGACGGGCCGTTCCTGCTGGATTCGAGCTTCGTCGGCTATCTGCTGCCCGCAATCGCGCTCGGCCTCCTGGCCTATCTCGGCCGCACGCGGCCCGAGGCCTTCCATGCGGCCCTCACCGGCGCCAACCGCATCATCGCCATCGGCCTCGGCTATCTCTATGTGCTCGCGCAGACGCGCCGCGCCTTCGCGGGGCTCGACCGCTTCGCCGTCGCCTACACGGTCGAGGCCGAGCAGTGGGCCTATTCGCTGGTGACGCTCGCGTTCGGCGTCGGGCTGCTCGCCATCGGCTTCCGCCTCGGCTCGCGGCCGACGCGGCTCGCCTCCGCCGTCTTCGTCATCATCGCTGTGCTGAAGGTCTTCATCATCGATATGGCGGCGCTGGAGGGCCTGCTGCGGGCGCTCTCCTTCATGGCGCTCGGCGGCGTGCTGATCGGCATCGGCCTCGCCTACCAGCGCCTGCTGTTCGACCGGAAGCCGTCCGGCCCGCCGCCGCTCACTCGCCCCTGACCAGCCGCGCCGCGAGGCGATTATGCCGCTCCACATGCGGGCGGAGGTCGAGCGTCGCGAGCCTGCCCTCGCGTACCACGACGCGGCCGTCGATCACCGACCAGGCGGCCTTCGCCGGCGTGCAGAAGACGAGCGCCGCGACGGGGTCCTGCTGGCCGGCGAAATCGAGCCCGCGGATATCGAAGGCCACCATGTCGGCCGCCATGCCGGGGCGTATGGCGCCGATGTCGTCGCGGTTGAGGACTTTAGCGCCTCCCAGCGTCGCGATCTCCAGCGCCTCGCGCGCCGGCATCGCCGCCGGGTCGCCGCCGACCCGGGCGGCGAGCATGGCCTGCCGCGCCTCCGCCAGCAGATGCCCGGCATCGGCGGAGGCCGAGCCGTCGACGCCGAGGCCGACCGGCACGCGCTCCGCCCGCATCCGGCGCACCGGCGCGATGCCCGACGCGAGGCGCATGTTGGAGCAGGGGCAATGCGCGACTCCCGTGCCGGTGCGGCCGAAGAGCTTGATGCCCGGCTCGTCGAGTTTCACGCAATGGGCATGCCACACGTCGCGGCCCACCCATTCGAGGTCCTCGACGTATTGCGTCGGCGTCTTGCCGTAGCGCTCGATCGAATAGGCGACGTCGTTGTCGTTCTCGGCGAGATGGGTGTGCAGCGACACGCCGAAGCTGCGCGCCATGTCGCGCGATTCGCGCATCAGGTCGTCGGAGACGGTGAAGGGCGAGCAGGGCGCCAGCACGATCCTGAGCATCGCGCCGGGGGCGGGGTCGTGCCAGCGCTCGACGAGCCGCTGCATCTCCTTCAGCGCCGCCCGCTCGTCCTCGACGATGGCGTCGGGCGGAAGGCCGCCCTGGCTCTCGCCCACGCTCATCGCGCCCCGCGCCGCATGGAAGCGCAGGCCGAGTTCGGCCGCCGCCTCGATCGCCTGCTCGAGCGTCGCGCCGTTGACGTAGAGATACTGATGGTCCGACGAGGTGGTGCAGCCGGAGAGCATCAGCTCCGCCATCGCGGTCTTGGCCGCGACATGGAACATCTCGGGCGTGATCCTCGCCCAGATCGGATAATGCGCCTTCAGCCAGCCGAAGAGCTCGGCGTCCTGCCCGCCGGGCGTGGCGCGCGTCAGGCACTGGAACATATGGTGATGCGTGTTGACGAGGCCCGGCACCAGCACATGGCCGGAGAGATCGATCACCTCGTCGGCCGCGGTGGGCAGAGACGCGGTCGGACCCGCCTGCACGATGCGGTTCCCTTCGACATAGACGCCGCCGCCGGCGATCTCACGGCGCTCGTCGTCCATGGTGACGAGGATGTCGGCGTTCTTCAGGAGCAGGGTGCGGGTCATGGCCCTTTGCAGCGCTTCGGCGGAGAGAGGTCAAGCGGGTGGCATCGGCGCCGTGCGTCCTTCGAGGCTCGCCTTCGGCTCGCACCTCAGGATGAGGACCGTCGTGAAAGGCGCCACCCCCCTCATCCTGAGGTGCGAGAGAGCGAAGCGAACGAGCCTCGAAGGACGCACAACGGCGATGCCACCCGCGTCCTTCCGCCTATGGACACCCCACCGACGCCCTCCTATCCTCGCATCCAACCCGCCAACGATGACCGAACTTCCTGCATGAGCCAGCACCAGCCCATCGAGACCGACGCCCTGATCGTCGGCGCCGGCCCCTGTGGCCTGTTCGCCGTCTTCGAGCTGGGCCTTCTCGATATCCGCTGCCATCTCGTCGACATCCTGCCGAAGCTCGGCGGGCAATGCGCCGAGCTCTATCCCGAGAAGCCGATCTACGACATTCCCGGTTTCCCCATCGTCACGGGCCAGGGCCTCGTCGACAACCTGATGGAGCAGATCAAGCCCTTCAACCCTACCTTCCACCTGAACCAGCAGGTGGAGAGCCTGGAGGCCATCGGCACGGCGGAGGCGCCGCGCTTCCGCGTCACGACCGACGGCGGCGTAGTCTTCGAGGCCAAGGTTGTGATCGTCGCGGCGGGCGGCGGCTCGTTCCAGCCCAAGAAGCCGCCGATCCCCGGCATCGAAGGCTATGAGGGGGAGGGCGTCTTCTATGCCGTCCGCAAGATGGAGGGCTTCCGCGGCCGCGACGTGCTGATCGTCGGCGGCGGCGACTCGGCGCTCGATTGGACGCTGAACCTCGCTCCGATCGCCAACAGCCTCACGCTGCTGCACCGGCGCGACGAGTTCCGCGCCGCGCCGCATTCGGTCGAGCGGATGCGGGCGCTCGTGGCTGAAGGCAAGGTCAACCTCCGCTTCGGCCAGGTGACCGGCCTCAAGGGCGATGCGCCGCAGCTCAGGGCCGCGACGGTCAAGGGCAACGACGGCCAGGTCCTCGACGTCGCCTGCGACGTGATGCTGCCCTTCTTCGGCCTGACCATGAAGCTCGGCCCCGTGGCGGAATGGGGCCTCAACCTGCACGAGAACCTGATCTCCGTCGGCACCGAGACCTTCGAGACCTCGACGCCCGGCATCTTCGCGATCGGCGACATCAACCATTACCCCGGCAAGCTGAAGCTGATCCTTTCCGGCTTCCACGAGGCGGCGCTGGCCGCCCAGAAGGCGCACCGCTACGTCCACCCCGACAAGCGGCTGACCTTCCAGTACACGACGTCCTCGACGAACCTGCAGAAGAAGCTCGGCGTGTCGTGACGGCGGGGGCGGGGATGGGGCTCTATCTTCGTCCGCAAACGCTTGAGGAGGCGCTGGCGGCTTTGGCTGCCGATGCGACGGAACCGTCGGCCGATCCGCTCGACCGGCTGACGGTTCTGGCGGGCGCGACCGACTTCTATTCAGCTTCCACCGGTAGGCAGGCCTGGTTCCAGAGAACTCCTGCGAATGTTTTGGATATCACCGGGTTGTCCGAATTGCTTGGCATTGCGCCGGATGGCTATGGCTTCCGCATCGGCGCGCTGACCACCTGGAGCGACCTGATCGCGGCGCCACTGCCGCGAGCCTTCGACGCCCTGAAGCGGGCGGCGCGGCAGGTCGGCGGCCAGCAGGTCCAGAACCGCGGCACCCTCGCCGGCAATCTCTGCAACGCCTCCCCGGCGGCGGATGGCGTTCCGCCCCTCCTCGCGCTGGATGCGGTGGTGGAGGTGACAAGCGCGGCAAGGATCCCTTCCCGCCTGCCCCTCTCCGCCTTCATCCTGGGCAACCGCCGAACGGCGCTGGCCCCCGGCGAACTCCTCACCGCAATCCGCGTCCCGTCGCCGATGCCTGACGAACGCTCCGTTTTCCTCAAGCTCGGCGCGCGGTCCTATCTCGTGATCTCCATCGCCTCAGTCGCCGCCAACCTCGCGCTGGATCCCCGCGGCCGCATCGTCCGCGCCCGCATTGCGGTGGGGGCCTGCTCGGCCGTCCCGCAGCGGCTGGCTGCGCTGGAGGAGCGCCTCGTCGGCGAGCGGCCCGAGGCGGCCCAGCGCGCCATGGAGCCGGCGATGCTGGCGGCGCTGTCGCCGATCGACGACATCCGCGCCTCCGCCGCCTATCGCCTGGATGCGGCGCTGACCCTGGTCAGGCGCGCCCTCGACCACCTCGCCGAGCAACGGAGCGCGGCGGCATGACGCTTCATCATCGCCCCGACGTCGTCGCCCTGACGCTCTCCGTGAACGGCCATGACCGCACCGTCAGCGTGCCGCCGGCCGCGCGTCTCTCCGAGGTGCTGCGCGAGCATTGCGGCCTCACCGGCACCAAGGTCGGCTGCGACGCCGGCGACTGTGGCGCCTGCACGGTGACGATCGACGGACGGCAGGCCTGCGCCTGCCTGGTCCCTGCGGCGCAGGCCGAGGGCTGCGCCATCGGAACTGTGGAGGGTCTGGCCGAAACCGGGATCGGCGCGCGCCTGCAGGCCGCGTTCCACGCGCATGGCGCGGCGCAATGCGGCATCTGCACGCCGGGCATGCTGATGGCGGCCGCGGACCTGCTGGCGCGCGATGCCGCGCCCGGCCGCACCGCGGTGATGGATGCGCTCGGCGGCGTGCTCTGCCGCTGCACGGGCTACGAGAAGATCGTCGATGCGGTGGTGGGGGCAGCTTCCTTTCCTTCCCCCTCGGGGGAAGGTGGCCCGCGAAGCGGGTCGGATGAGGGAGAATCACTGCCGTCCGTGGTTCTCCCTCATCCGTCCGCCTCCAGCGGCCACCTTCTCCCAAGGGAGAAGGCAGGTGCCTCCATCGGCGCCCGCATCCCCAAGCACGACGGCCTCTCGCGCCTCGACGGCTCCGCCCTCTACGGCGCCGACGCCGCGCCGGAAGGCGCGCTGTGGCTGCGCGCCATCCGCTCGCCGCATGCCCGGGCGCGCTTCACGCTCGGCGACGTCGAGGCCTGGGCGGCGGCGCGGCCGGGCATCGCCCGCGTCTTCGCGGCGCGGGACGTGCCGGTGAACAGCTTCGGCGTCTATCCCGACCTCAAGGATCAGCCGGTCTTCGCCGAGGGCCACGTCCGCTTCCGCGGCGAGGCGGTGGCGGCCATCGTCGGCGACAGGGCGGCGGTGGAGGCCGTGACGCTGGAGGACTTCCCGATCGCCTGGGAGGCGCTGCCCCCCGCCATCGGCATCGCCGCCGGCCTCGCGGCCGATCCGCCGCTGCACGCCTTCCGGCCGGACAATGTGCTGACGTCAGGCCTCTGCCAGCGCGGCGACGTCGATGCTGCGCTCGCCGCCTCAGCCCATACCGCGGAAGGCCGCTGGGAGACCGCCTTCGTCGAGCACGCCTATATCGAGCCTGAGGCCGGCTATGCGCTCCGCGAGGGCGACCTGCTCACCGTCTTCGCCTGCACCCAGGCCACGGCCATGGACCGCGACGAGGTCGCCCGCGTGCTCGGCCTTGCGAAGGAAGACGTCGTCGTCCTCGCCTCGGCCTGCGGCGGCGGCTTCGGCGGCAAGCTCGATATCTCCGTGCAGCCGATGATCGCCGTCGCCGCCTGGGCGATGCCGGGCATTCCCGTGCGCTGCGTCTACAACCGCATCGAGAGCATGGCCTCCACCACGAAGCGCCATCCCGCCGAGATCAGGGCGCGGGCGGGCTGCGACGCGGAAGGGCGGCTCACGGCCTTCGCCATGGACGCCGATTTCGACACCGGCGCTTATGCCTCCTGGGGCCCGACGGTCGCGAGCCGCGTGCCGGTGCATGCGACAGGCCCCTACAAGGTGCCGCATGTCCGCAACCGCACCCGCGCCATCTACACCAACGAGACGCCCGCGGGCGCCTTCCGCGGCTTCGGCCTGCCGCAAGCCGCGCTCGCGCAGGAATCGCTCTATGACACGCTGGCGGAAAAGGCGGGACTCGACCGGCTGGAGTTCCGCCTTCTGAACGCTCTGCGCGTCGGCGACGCGACGCCCTCGGGCCAGGTGCTCAAGGCGAGCGCCGGCCTTGCCGAATGCCTGGAGCGGCTGCGGCCGGGCTGGCGGGCGCTTCTGGAGGAGGCGGAGGCGTTCAACGCGGCTCAGGATCGCGCCGAAGGCGCCCAACCTCCTCATCCTGAGGTGCGAGACGGAGCCGAGCCTCGAAGGACGCACGACGGTGGTGCGTCCTTCGAGGCTCTCGCTGGCGCGAGAGCACCTCAGGATGAGGACCGTGGAAAGAGCCGCCTCCGCCGCGGCGTCGGCATCGCCTGCATGTGGTACGGCATCGGCAACACCTCGATGTCCAATCCATCGACCATGCGCCTGACGCTCGATGCCGATGGCGCGATCACCTTCTGGAACGGCGCTGTCGACATCGGCCAGGGCTCGACCACCGTGCTGGCGCAGATCGCGGCCGATGCGTTGGGAGCTCCCAACAGCCTGCTGCGCTCGGTCGTCGGCGACACCGACAAGACCTTCGACGCCGGCAAGACCTCGGCCTCGCGTCAGACCTTCGTCTCCGGCAAGGCGGCGGAGCTGGCCGGCCGGGCGCTGAGGGCCGAGATCCTGCGCCTCACCAATGCCGGCCCGGAGGCGACGATCCGCTTCGGCGGCTCCGTCCTCATGGTGGAGGACGCCGGCCGGGAGGCCTCGCTCGATCTCTCTGCGCTGCCGCAGGCCGCCGATGGCGCGGTGCTGGAGGGCATTGGCAGCTTCGATCCGCCGACGACGCCGCTCGACGCCAAGGGGCAGGGCGTGCCCTACGCCACCTACGGCTTCGGCGCCCAGGTCGCGAGCCTGGACGTCGACCTCGACCTCGGCACCGTGAAGGTGCGGAAGATCCTCGCCGCGCATGATGTCGGCCGCTCGATCAATCCGATGCTGGTCGAGGGCCAGATCCACGGCGGAATCGCGCAGGGCCTCGGCCTGGCGCTGATGGAGGAGTTCATCCCCGGCCGCACCGAGAACCTGCATGATTACCTGATCCCGACCTTCGGCGACATGCCGGAGATCGAGGTGATTCTGGTCGAACACCCCGAGCCGCTCGGCCCCTCCGGCGCCAAGGGCGTCGGCGAACCGGCGCTCATTCCAACCGCAGCGGCCATCTTCTCGGCGGTCCGCCACGCCGTGGGCGTGATCCCGCGGAAGGCGCCGCTGCTGCCGCATCGGTTGTGGGAGTTGCTGCGGGAGAGCGGGAGGGCATGGTGAGTCGGCAGTGGCGTCCTGCGTCCTTCGAGGCTCGCCTTCGGCTCGCACCTCAGGATGAGGAGGTTGGTGCATGGCACAACGGTCCTCATCCTGAGGTGCGAGAGAGCGAAGCGAACGAGCCTCGAAGGACGCACCACGACGCCGCGCGGACCATGCCATGACCGACGCCCACCTCACCGCCCGCTCCGCCAAGTTCGGGGCCGCCGAGGGCGATGACGGCATCATCCGCTGCGACGCCTGCCCCGTGCTCTGCCGCATCAGGCCGGGCCGCGCCGGCGCCTGCGCGCGCTACGCCAACCGCGACGGGCTGCTCGTGCGCACCGATCCGGTGGTGCTCCTGGAGCAGGCGGTCGAGCACGGCGACAGGCTCGTGCCCTTCGCGGAAGGCGCCGAGGACTGGGACGGCAACCTGCTGAATCCGGCCAAAGCCTTCGTCACCGGCATCGGCGCCGGGACCACCTATCCCGATTACAAGCCCGCGCCCTTCATCGTCAGCCAGCAGTATGACGGCGTCGACACCGTCACCGTCGTGACGGAGGGCATCTTCAGCTATTGCGGCGTCAAGGTGAAGATCGACACGGATCGACACCTGGGCCCGGAGGCCGCCACCGTGCGGGCGGAGGGCGAGCCGGTCGGCCATGTCACGACGGCGGAATACGGCTCCCAGATGCTCTCGCTCGGCGGCGTCCGGCATCTCACCGGCGGCTCCAAGCGCGAGGGCGTCGTCGCCTGCGACACGCTTCTGAAGCTCTGCAATGGCGAGGCCGTGGCGCTCGCGATCGACGGCGGCCACGAGGTCGTGGTCCAGGCGGGCAAGGCCCCGATCGTCGACGGCAAGGCCGAGACGCGCATGCGCGTCGGCTGCGGCTCGGCCACGGTCGGCATCTTCGCGCAGCAATGGCTGGGCCACGCCGACGAGGTGATCGTGGTGGACGACCACATCACCGGCGTGCTCACCGAGCATCAGGCCGGCAAGGTGCTGGGCATGCGCTCCGCCGGCATCCGCGTGCGCGGCCGCAAGTCGACGCCCGGCCGCTATTTTCAGGTCGCCAATCCCGGTCTCGGCTGGGGCGGCACCGATATCGTCGATCCGCTCTCCATCATCCTGAAGATCGATCCCGCCACCGCCTGGCCGGGCCTGCGGCTGCTCCTGACCTCGACGACGGGGGAGGATGCGCTCTGGTGCGTGCTCGACGAAACCTTGACCCCCCGGCCGGCCGCCATGCCGGCGGCGGTGCGCGCCACGGTCGACCGCATCGGCGAGAATTGCGAACCTTCGCTCTGCACCGTGCTGTTCATGGCGGGAGCGGGCGGCTCCCTGCGCGCCGGCGTCACCGAGAACCCGGTGCTGCTGACGCGCTCCGTGCAGGAGGGCACGACCAGGGTGACGCTCGGCGGCGCGCCGGCGATGCTCTGGCCGGGCGGCGGCATCACCGTCATGGTCGATGTCACGCGCCTGCCCGCCGGCGCCTTCGGCTCCGTGCCGACGCCGGCGCTGGTGGCGCCGATCGAGTTCACGCTGCCGCGTGCGCTCTACGAAGCGAGCGGCGGCCATGCCGCCGCGATCGTGCCGGTGGCGGACGTGATCCGGGATTATGCCGGAGAGGCGCGGGTGGAGCGGGCGCTGGCGGTCAATCCGTGGCCGCTGCGGCGGTGATGGCGCGAGTTTGGATAGGGTGGCCCCTCACCTGTCCTCTCCTCGGCCAAAAGTCCGGGGAGAGGAACGCGCACGACCTACAGCGTTCTTCTCCCCGCGATTGAGCGGGGAGAAGACAGATGAGGGGCCAGCCTCTCCGAAGGAAGCACGCTCACCAAGGCCTCGGATTCGTCGGATCGAACCGCTTCTTCAGCTCCGTCCAGCAGTCGATGTAATCGGGCTGCAGCCCCGGCAGGCCGGCGGCGTATCTCGTCACGCGCTGCGGCAGCCGCGTCTCCCACATGAAGGCCATGGTGCCGGTGAGCTTGTGCGGCTTGAGCTCGGCCGTGCTTGCGCCCTCGTAGGCCGGCGCGTCCGGCCCGTGCGGCAGCATCATGTTGTGGAGGCTGAAGCCGCCGGGCGTGAACCCCTGCGGCTTGGCGTCGTAGATGCCGTAGATCAGCCCCATGAACTCGCTCATGATGTTGCGGTGGTACCAGGGCGGTCGGAACGTATCCTCGGCCACCATCCAGCGCTCGGGGAAGATGACGAAATCGATGTTGGCGGTGCCGGGCTCTCCCGAAGGCGAGGTGAGCACCGTGAAGATCGAGGGGTCCGGATGGTCGAAGCCGATGGCGCCGACCGGCGAATAGGTGCGCAGGTCGTATTTGTAGGGCGCGTAATTGCCGTGCCAGGCCACGACGTCGAGCGGCGATTGCGCGATCTCGGTGGCGTGGAGCTGTCCGCCCCATTTCACCTGCAGCAGCGCCGGGCCCTCGCGGTCCTCGTAGGCCGCGATCGGAGTCAGGAAATCGCGCGGATTGGCCAGGCAATTGGCGCCGATCGGCCCGCGGTCGGGCAGGGTCAAGCCGCCGCCGTAATTCTCGCAGACGTAGGCGCGCGCCGGCCCGCCGATCAGCTCGACGCTGATGATCACCCCGCGCGGGATCACGGCGATCTCCCCCGGCGACGCGTCGATCACGCCGAACTCGGTGCGGAATCGCAGGCCGCCCTGCTGCGGGATCACCATCAGCTCGCCGTCCGCGCAGAAGAAATACTCGTCCTTCATCGAGCGGGTCACGAGCGCCATATGCGCCGCCATGCCGGACTGGCCCTCGCAATCGCCGGCGACCGTGAGGGTGGCGAGTCCCTCGACGAAGCTCTGCGGCCTGTCGGGCAGGGGGATCGGATCCCAGCGCAATTGCCCGAGCGGCAGGTCGTGCTCGTCGCGGTCGAGGCCTCCGGCGCGGATCAAGCCCCGGTCCATCTTCCGGAAGCGGCGCGTGTGCTTCACCGTGGGGCGGATGCGGTAGAGCCAGGAGCGCTCGTTCGTCGCCTGCGGCGCGGTGAAGGGCGACCCCGACAGTTGCTCGGCGTAGAGGCCATAGGCCGGCCGCTGCGGCGAATTGCGGCCGATCGGCAGCGCGCCCGGCAGCGCCTCCGTCTCGAAGCTGTTGCCGAAGCCGGACATGTAGCGCTGGTCGGCGGCGGACAGGGCCTCCGGCGCGCGACGCAGGCCGGGGCTGACATGCTGGTTCATGCTGGTCCTCCTAAGGACGAATTGGTTTCATATGTAACTAATCAGGTGGGCTTGCGCCAGCCCGGCGTGATGCCGCATTCAGGGCGCATTCAAGGGCGATGGCCGAGGAAGGCGCTGGCGCTTTGCCGCGGCGGCCGAAACGGGTAATGGGCTGAAACCATGATGCTCTCACGTCTCGCGCGCGCGCTCGCCCTCGGCGCGGCTCTGGCCTTGCCCTCGCTGCCGCTGCGCGCCCAGGATGCGGCCGAGATGCTGCTCAGGCTCGACCGGCTGGAGCAGCTCGTGCGCCAGCTCAACGGACAGGTCGAGCAGGCGCAGAACCAGAACCGGCGGCTGGAGGAGCAGCTCAGGCGCTTCCAGAATGACACGGATTTCCGCTTCAAGGAGCTGGAGGGCGGCCGTGGCGGCGCGAGGCCGGCAGGGCAGGCGCCCGGCGCCCCGTCACCCGCCGGGCAGCCTGTGACCCCGGCAGCGCCGCGCCAGCAGCGCGGAGACGCCTTCGACCCTTCGGCGAACCCGGCCGGCCCCGGCGCGCCGCAGCCGCTCGGCTCGCCCGGCTCGGCCGCGCCGCCACCGCGTCCGCGCCAGACCGCCGGCGCCGGCGTCGTGGCCGATCCCGGCCGCATCATCGCCGGCGAGGAGAACGCCGTCGGCCGCGACCCGCGGGCTCCCACGGATCTCGCCCCGCGGCCGCCGGTGGCTCCGACCGCGCAGCCCACCACGGCGCGCGGCCAGATCGATCTCGGCCGCCAGCAGCTCGCGGCCGGCGAATACGAGGCGGCCGAGGGCACCTTCCGCGACTTCACCCGCAGCCGCCCCAACGATCGGCTGGCGAGCGAGGCCGTGATGGGGCTGGGCGACAGCTATTTCCAGCGCCAGCGCTGGCGGGAGGCGGCCGAGCAATACGTCGACGTCACCACCAAATACGGCAAGTCGGCCCGCGCCGCCGAAGCGGAGCTGAAGCTCGGCATCGCTCTGCGCGGCCTTGGCGCCACAAAGGAGGCCTGCGACGTGCTGTCCAATCACGGCCAGAAGCATCCCGGCGCCTCGCCCGCCATCAAGCAGGGCGTGCAGCGCGAGCTGCAGCGCGCCCGCTGCGGCGGATGACGGAGGCGAGCGCGGCCAAGCCGGATCCGGGCGCGGCTCGCCCGCTCGATGCGGCCGAAGCCGCTGCTCTCTTCCAACCGCTCCTGCAGGGGCTGGCCGGCGCGCTTCTCGCGGTGTCGGGCGGGCCGGACTCCATGGCCTTGCTGGCGCTCGCCGCCCGCTGGACGGGCGCGCCGCCGCTGGCCGCGGCCACCGTCGATCACGGACTCCGCGCCGACTCCGCCGACGAGGCGCGCCTCGTCGCCGATGCGGCTGCGGCGCTCGGAATCGCGCACCGCATTCTCGTCTGGGCGGGGGAGAAGCCCACGACCGGCCTGCAGGAGGCGGCGCGCAAGGCGCGCCATGCGCTCCTCGCCGCCGAAGCCCGGCGCCTCGGCTTCGTCAACGTCGTCACGGCGCATCACGGCGACGACCAGGCGGAGACCGTGCTGATGCGCCTCGCCGCGGGCAGCGGCATGGCCGGCCTCGCCGCGATGCGGCCGAGGAGCGAGCGCGGCGGCATTATCCTGGTCCGCCCGTTCCTCGCGCTGCCGAAGGCGCGCCTCGTCGCCACCTGCGCCGCGCTGGGCATGCCCTATGTCGACGATCCGTCCAACGCCGATCCCCGCTACGGCCGGGCGCGGGCGCGGCGGCTCGGCGCATCCCTCGCCGCTGAGGGTCTGACGCCGGAACGGCTCCGCCGCCTCGCCGACCGGGCCGCGCGCGCCGACGAGGCCTTGGCCGCGGCCGCCGAGGCGGCTCTCTGTCGGGCCGGTCTCCGCAGCGACGGCGGCAGGGCCGAGGTCGACTGGGCGGCGCTCGCCACGGAGCCGGCGGAGATCCGCCTGCGCGCGCTGGCGGCCATCCTGCGCGTCGATGTCGGCGAGAGGCCGCAGAGGCTCGCGCGCCTGGAGGCCCTGCTCGCCGCGCTGGACGGCGCCCTCGGCACAGGGCTGCGCCGGTCCAGCGGCGGCAACATCGTCACCCTTTCGCCTGCTGGCCGGCTGAGCGTGGAGCCGGCCCCGCCGCGGCGGCGCGGGGTTCGCGGCTGACCGCCATGTTCGGCTGCGCTGGCACGCTCCTTGAACCGTCGCCCGCCGAGGACCGGGCGGCCGCCCCTTCATCAGCGCGATCCGCACCGTTTCGGAACGCAGTGCCGGTCGAGGCGGCCCTCCCGTTCCACTTCGGGATGACGCACGATGATCGCTTTGGACAGCACGACGCCTGCAACCGCCCGCGGCCCCGGTCCGGCTCCCGGCAGGCGATGGCAGACGGCGCTCGTTCCCTTCGCCGCGCTGCCGGCGCTCGAGACGGAATGGCGTCTGCTCGGCGAAGAGGCGGTCGAGGATTCGCCCTTCATGTCGCCCGACTTCCTGCTGCCGGCCCTGACCCATGCGGGTCCCGCCGCGCCGCAGCTTCTGGCTGTCCGAGAGCCCGAGGGCGGAAGGCTCGTCGGGCTCTTCGTCCTCACCGGCGCCGCCACCCTCTCTGAAATCTGGCTGCGTCCGCGGCCCGTGGCGCTGTGGCGGCATGCCACGCAGGCCTTCGCCCTGCCGCTGCTGGCGGGGTCGGAGAAAGAGGCTCGCCGCACCGTGGCGGCTGCTCTCGCCTGGCTCAGCGAGCGGCCCGCTCTCGCCGGTCTGGAGGCTGGCGCGCTGCCGGCCGCCTCCCTCGCTGCCCGCTTGCTGGAGGAGGAGGCGCGGGCGCGCGGCTTGCCGGTGCAGCGGCGTCCCCAGCCGGACAACACCCGCGGGCTCAATTTCCAGCCGCGCCATCTACAGGGCGCCGTCGATCGCGTCGAGATCGTCGTGGAGAGGGTAGCCTTGCGCCGCGCCGTCGAGCAGTTGCTCTGCCTCGACCGAGAGGAGAATGCGCGGGCGATTCTGCTTGAGGATCCCTTGCTCCCCGCCTTCCTGCGGGGCGTGACGCGCGGCTACGCGCGATGCGGCCGGGCGGCGGTGGCCCTGGCCTGCGAAGCGGATGCGCGCGCCGGCGCGCTGGTGCTCGTCGGCCGCGAACGCGCCTATCTCTGGCGGCTCTTCGGGCCCGATGCCGACGATCCCGCCATCGAGGCGGCGCTCGCCGTGGCTGCGAGCAAGACGCTCGGCCTGCCGCTCGTCGCCGCCAGCACCCGGAGGCTGGCCGGGGCTGGGACCGAGCCGATGCCGACCGAGAGCCTGTCGATCGGTCTGCGCGCCGAGCCGGGTTCGGTCATCAGCCGGATCTGGAGCTGGGTGGGCTGAAGGCCCGCTACGGCGCTGCCCCAAGGACTTCCGCCATGTAGGCGGCCGCGAAGAGCGGCGTGCGCCCCTCGACGATGTCCGACGCCCACCTCACCACGTGGTAATCCGCCAATTCGCCATCCGTCTCCGCCAGGCGCTCCAGCAGCCGGCTGCGGGCGGTCGCGGCATCCCAGATCAGGCGGGCCGGCTTGAGGAAGGCGGCGCGGTAGCTCTCCTCGACGACGATCCAGCGATCGTCGATCGCCACCTCCTCGGGCTTCAGACCGGTCTCCTCGAAGAGCTCGCGCCGCAGGCTGCCCGCGAGGTCGACCCTGCCGTCAGGCGTCACGTCATGGAGGTCCGGCGTGCCGGCCGGGAAATAGATGCGGCCGGCGTTCACCGTATGCTGGCCCATGACGCCGAGGAGGAAGGCGCCGTCCGCGCCCTGCAGCGCCGCCATGGCGAAGCCGTTTCTTCGCGGCGCTCCCGGCTGCCCGAACTGGATCCAGGCCGTGAAGCTTGCATAATCCACCGGCGCGTAGCCGGCTGAATAGACGCCGTCCTCGATACGCCAGCGGTGCTGCATCAGCACGGTGCCGTTGAAGAGCTTCGGCTTCTCGGCGACCTGCTTGGCCCAATGCGCGTCGATCTCGGCGCGGCGCGATGCGGCGAATTCCCACTCCGCCGGCTCCAGCCGCGCATCGAGCCCTTTCAGCGGCGTGATGCGCGCCTCGCTCACAGGTCGATCTTGCCTTCGGAGACGACGACCGCCATGCCGCCGATCGTGGCCTCCCGCAGCGTCCCGTCCTCGACGGTCAGCGTCAGCACGATCTCGGAGGGGCGCCCCATCTCCACGCCCTGCAGGATGATATGCTGGTGCTCGCCGTCCTCGGGCTTCTCGAAGGCCATGAGCGTCCCCGCGAAGGCGGCTGCGGCGGAGCCGGTGGCGGGGTCCTCCGGCACGCCGATGGTGGGCGCGAACATGCGCGCCTGCCACGTCCAGGCGCCCGTCCTGGCATAGAGATAGCAGCAGGGATGCGCCGTGCCGCCGAAGGCGGCGTCGAAGGCGGGCGTCGCCATCGACTTGGCCCTGCCGAGCGCGTCGAGGCTCGCCACAGGCACCATCGTATAGGGGACGCCTGCCGAGGCGTTCGAGACCCTGTGGCCTTCCAGGCCGATATCCATTTCGGCGAGGCCGAGCGCCTTGGCCGCCAAGCCCGGATCGCGGGCGGGCTCGGCCGGGATGCTTGGCAGCTTCGGCATGGCGAAGACGCCGCGCGCCGCCTTGCCCGGGCGGCGCGAGACCTCGACCTTGACGGTGCCGATCCCTTCCTCCAGCGCCACCACCACGCCGGAGCCGCCGACCAGCTCCGGCGCCCTCAGCAGCCCCAGCAGCACGCCGGTTCCCACCGTGGGATGGCCGGCGAAGGGCAGTTCGGAGCCCGGCGTGAAGATGCGGATCCGCGCCGTGTTGACCGGGTCATTTGGCGGCAGAACGAAGACGGTCTCGGAGAGGTTGAACTCCCGCGCGATGGCCTGCATCCGCGCCGTGTCCAGACCGTCGCAATCATGCACCACCGCCAGCGGATTGCCGGCGAGGCGGGTGTCAGTGAAGACGTCGAGCGTGTGGAAGCGGCGGGGCATGTGCGTCCTTGGCTGCTCCCTGGGGAGAAGCTGCCCGCCGGATGGCGGGCTGATGAGGGAGAAGCCCGGCGGCAGACGATGGAACTCTGTGGTTCTCCCTCATCCGTCAGGCTGCGCCTGACACCTTCTCCCGAGGGAGAAGGGCGAGGACTAGTGATTATCCCTTGGAATACCGTAGGTCTGGTCGACCTTCTGGAACTTCACCGCCGGCTTCAGCACCATGCCGTTGGCGAGCTCGTCCACCATGCCGCGCTGGATCTCCTGCCAGGGCGTCTGGCTCGGCGGATACTTGTAGCCGCCGGCGGCCAACAGCTCGGCCCGCCGCTTCTCCAGCTCCTCGGGGGAGATCAGGATGTCGGCCGTGCGCTTCTTGAGGTCGATCCTCACCCGGTCGCCGGAGCGCAGCAGGGCCAGTCCGCCGTTGTTCGCGGCCTCGGGCGAGGCGTTCAGGATGGAGGGCGAGCCGGACGTGCCGGATTGCCGCCCGTCGCCGATGCAGGGCAGGGCGTGGATGCCCTTCTTGAGGAGGTAGGAGGGAGGCCGCATGTTCACGACCTCGGCCGCGCCGGGATAGCCGATCGGCCCGACGCCGCGGATGAACAGCAGGGTGTGCTCGTCGATGCCGAGCGACTCGTCGTCGATCCGCGCGTGGTAGTCCTCGGGTCCGTCGAAGACCATGGCGGGGCCCTCGAAGGCCATCGGGTCGTTGGGGTTCGCGAGGTAGCGGTCGTGGAACTCCTTCGAGATCACGCTCATCTTCATGATGCCGCTGTCGAAGAGATTGCCCTTGAGGTTGAGGAAGCCCGCCTTCTCCTTCAGCGGCTTCTCATAGGGCAGGATCACCTTCGGATTGTTGGTGAAGCGGCCCACGCAATTGTCGTGCAGCGTCTTGCCGTTGACGGTGATATGCGACTTGTCGATGCGCCCTGCCTTGATCAGCTCCGCCACGACGGCCGGCACGCCGCCGGCGCGGTAGTATTCCTCGCCGAGGTACTCGCCGGCGGGCTGCAGGTTGACCAGCAGCGGCACCTCGAAGCCGATCCGCTCCCAGTCGTCGTTGTTGAGCTCGACGCCGATGTGGCGTGCGATGGCGTTGAGGTGGACCGGGGCGTTGGTGGAGCCGCCGATCGCGGAATTCACGACGATGGCGTTCTCGAAGGCGGCGCGGGTCATGATCTTCGAGGGTCGCAGATCCTCATGGACCATCTCGACGATGCGCTTGCCCGTGAGCCAGGCCATCTCGTAGCGGTCGCGGTAGGGAGCGGGGATCGCAGCGCAGCCCGGCAGCGACATGCCCAGCGCTTCGGCCAGGCTGTTCATGGTCGAGGCCGTGCCCATCGTGTTGCAATGGCCGGCCGAGGGCGCAGAGGAAGCGATCAGGTCGATGAAGCCGGCATGGTCGAGCTCGCCGGCCGCCAGCATCTCGCGCGCCTTCCAGACGATCGTGCCGGAGCCGGTGCGGTCGCCGTTATGCCAGCCGTTCAGCATCGGCCCGCCCGAGAGAGCGATCGCGGGGATGTCGACGGTCGCCGCCGCCATGATCTGCGCCGGCGTGGTCTTGTCGCATCCCGTGGTCAGGACGACGCCGTCGAGCGGATAGCCGTAGAGGATCTCGACGAGGCTGAGATACTGCAGGTTGCGGTCGAGGTTCGCGGTCGGCCGCTTGCAGGTCTCCTGGATGGGATGGATCGGGAACTCGAACGGCACGCCGCCCGCGTCGCGGATGCCGTCGCGGATGCGGGGCGCGAGTTCGAGGTGATGCCGGTTGCAGGGCGCGATGTCCGAACCGGTCTGGGCGATGCCGATGATCGGCCGGCCCGATTGCAGCTCCTCCCGGCTCAACCCGAAGTTCATCTGTCGCTCGATGTAGAGCGCCGTCATGTCGATGTTGGCCGGGTTGTTGAACCAGGCTTGCGACCTCAGCTTGGTCCGCGTGCCATCGTGCGTGCTGTTCGCCATGCTTGCGCTCCTGCGGCCTCCCGACCGCTTTTCCCTAGGAGATAGCCCCGAAACGGCCGAGGCGGAAGCGGGTCTCGCCGCCGCAGGGGCTGGTTCACAGCGAATTCGTCGAATGTCCGCCATCGACGGTGAGAATGGTTCCCGTCATGTAGCGCGACGCGCCATGCGCCAGGAGACGGAACGGCGCATCGAGGTCATCGAGCTGCCCGATGCGACGCATCGGGATGCGGGCGATGAGCTTGGCGCCGGCCTCCGAGCGGAAGAACGCGTCGTTGATCTCGGTCTCGACATAGCCCGGCGCCAGCGCATTGACGCGGATGCCGTGGCGCGCCCATTCCAGCGCCAGCGCCTTGGTCATCTGCACCACGCCGGCCTTCGAGATCGCATAGGGCGCCACGTTGTTCGCGACCCTGAGGCCGAGGATCGAGGCGATGTTGACGATGTCGCCGCCCTTCGCCTTCATCAGCCGGGCGGACTCGATGGCCGCGAGCCAGACGCCCCGCAGGTTCACCTCCATCACACGGTCGAACGCCTCCGTCGGCGTGTCGAGGGCGGGGGCCGTCTCCGCCACGCCGGCGTTGTTGACCAGAAGGTCGAGCCGGTGCTCGGCCTTGGCGATGGTGGCGAAGGCGTCGCGGATGCTCTCCTCGTCAGCGACGTCGAGCGGCAGCACCATGACGCGGCCGGCGCCCAGCCGCATGCAATCTTCGGCCACGGCGCTCAGCCGATCCGTCCGCCGCGCGGCGATGGCCAGCGTGCCGATGCCGTCCGCCGCCAGGAGTTTGGCGAAATGCGCGCCCAGCCCCGAGGAGGCGCCGGTGACCAGCGCGACGCGTCCGGCGAGCGGATTCGGCATGGCGCGCGTCTGGCTGGATGAGGGCATGGCGTCTCCGGACAGCGCTTCGGCGCTCGATTTTGCCTCCCTACGACACGGGCGGCGGCAACTGTCCAGAGCGACGTTCGGCGGGGTCGAGGCCTCAAGGCAGCGTCACGAGCCGGTCAGGAATCATGGGCACAACACCCGCGCTGCGTTGACGCCGCTTCACGGCCGACTCTAAGGTCCGACTCGTAACGCTTTGACTCGCAAGTGTTTCGGCAAGAGGGTGTTTTGGCGAAAGCCTTGCCTGATGCGGACCGTCTGATGATCGACACGCCATCGCCCCTGGCCGCCGCCTTGCAGCGCCTGGGCTCCGCCATCGACCTGCTCGACGCCGCCGCGGCGCGCCGGCTCGCCGCCGAGAAGGGCGAGGCCGCGCGCCTGATGGAGCTCGAACTGATGCGTGGCGACCGCGCGCGGCTGGCCGAGCTGCTGGACCAGGCGATGGCCCGCAACCAGGCGCTGGAAGCCGCGCAGGACGAGGCCGAGCGGCGCATCGAGCAGGCCATGGCGTTGGTCGGCGAAGCGCTGAATTCGGCCGGCTGCGCGAAGAGCGACGGTTGAGCGAGTAGAGGTCAGGCGAGTATGGGTCAGGTCACGGTCACCATCGACGGAAAGTCCTACCGCATGGCCTGCGACGATGGCCAGGAGAGCCATCTCGAAGGGCTGGCCGCGGATTTCGACGGCCGCGTGCAACGGCTGCGCTCCTCATTCGGCGAGATCGGCGACATGCGCCTCACCGTCATGGCGGCGATCACCACCACCGACGAGATGATGGAGCTGCGCCGCAAGCTGTCGCAGGCCGAGGAGGAGTTGATACGTCACCGGGAAGCCGCCGCCACGGCGAAGGACGATGAGTTCGACCGCGACCGCCGCACCGCCGAAGCGGTGGCGGCGCTCGCCGAGCGGGTCGAGCGCATCGCCAAGGGGTTGGCCAGGGATTGAGCCGCGGCCCGGCGCGGGCGCGAAATTTGGGTGGGGGAGACGCATGCCCTTCTATGACAAGCTGGAGACCGCCGATCCCGAGAAGCGGGAACGGCGGCTGTTCAAGGATTTGCGGACGCTGCTCGCCTTCGCCGGCGGCAAGGCGCCGGCCCTGCGCCGCCAGCTCAAGGGCGTCGATGTCGCTGGGCTCAAGGACCGCGCCGCGCTGGCGCGGGTGCCGGTCTTGCGCAAGGCCGATCTGCTGGCGATGCAGGAGGCCGCGCCGCCCTTCGCCGGACTCACGACCGTCCGGCCCGGGCAGCTCGCCAGGCTGCTGATCTCGCCCGGCCCCATCGCCGACCCCGAGGGCATCTACATGGACTGGTGGGGCGCCGCCCGGGCGCTCGCCGCCGCCGGCTTCGCAAAGGGCGACGTGGTGCTGAACACGTTCAGCTATCATTTCACGCCGGGCGGCTTCATCATGGATTCCGGCGCCCAGGCGCTCGGCTGCGCGGTGATTCCCGCCGGGCCGGGCAACACCGAGCAGCAGTTGCAGGCGATCCGGATGTTCCGCCCCGCCGGCTATTGCGGCACGCCGGATTTCCTCAAGATCCTGTTCGACAAGGCGGCGGAGGCCGGGGCCGATATCGCCTGCATCCGCAAGGCGCTCGTCTCTGGCGCGGCCTTCCCGCCCTCGCTGCAAGCGGCCGTGAAGGCGCTCGGCGTCGACGCCTACCAGGCCTACGCCACCGCTGATCTCGGCGTCATCGCCTACGAGAGCGAGGCGCGCGAAGGGCTGATCTGCAACGAAGGCCTGATCGTCGAGATCGTCAGGCCGGGCACCGGCGACCCGGTGCAGGAGGGCGAGGTCGGCGAAGTGGTGGTGACGCGGCTCAACGAGGAATATCCGCTGCTGCGCTTCGCCACCGGCGACCTGTCGAAGTTAATTCCAGGCGCCAGCCCCTGCGGCCGCACCAATCGCCGCCTCGCGGGCTGGCTCGGCCGCGCCGACCAGCGCACCAAGATCAAGGGCATGTTCGTCGATCCCGCGCAGGTGGACGTCGTCGGCAAGCGTCATCCGGAACTGGGTCGGCTCAGGCTCGTGGTGACGCGGGCGAACGAGCAGGACGCCATGACGCTGAAGGCCGAGGCGCAGGATGCGCCGGCCGGGTTGGCTGAGAGGGTTGGGGAGACGCTGGCCTCGGTCGTCAAGCTCAAGGGCGCGGTCGAGCTCGTGAAGCCCGGCAGCCTGCCCAACGACGGCAAGGTGATCAGCGACGAGCGGGGATGATCGAATACCGCATCCTTGAAGCGGCCGATGCGCCCGCATTCCGCGACATGCGGCTGCGCTCGTTGCGCGAGCATCCGGACATGTACGGCAGCACGCCGGAGGAATGGGGCGAGCATCTCCAGACCTACATCGACCGTATCGCGGAATGTCCGGTGTTCGGCGCCTTCCATGAGGGCCTCCTCGTCGGCATGGCGATCCTCGGCGTGACCGGGCGCGACCGGGCCAAGACACGGCACAAGGTCGAGATTTGGAGCGTCTACACGGTCCCGCAGATGCGCGGCCGCGGCATCGGGCGGGCCATGCTGGAGCGAGTGATCGAAGAGGCGCGCAGGCGCGGCTACGAAGCGGCTATGCTCACGGTCGCGAGCCACAATGCCGCGGCGCGACGCCTGTACGAGGCGCTCGGCTTCCGCTGCTACGGCACCGAGCCGAGGCACGTGAAGCTGCCGGACGGGCGCTATGTCGATGACGACCTGATGCAGCTCGACCTGGACTGAAGGCAATTGCCCGGGGCCGGCTTCGGCGTTCGCGAGAAGGGATGAGGGCAGGAATGGCCATGATCAGGCTTCTCACCGCCAGCGACGCCGCGGAGTTCCGCACCGTCCGCCTGCGCGGGCTGCAGGAAGCTCCCGACGCCTTCCACTCCACAGCGGAGGAAAGCGACGGGCCGCTGGAGGGTTTCGCCGAGCGGATCGCCGACAATCGCATCTTCGGGGCCTTCGATGATCGACGTCTCGTCGGCATGGCGATGCTGGCGCTCGATGCGCGCCCGCTGCGGCAGATGCGCCACAAGGTCGAACTCTGGAGCGTCTTCGTCGATCCCGCGATGCGCGGCCAGGGATTGGCGCGGCGGCTGGTGACCGCCTGCATCGATGAGGCGAGGGCGCTCGGCTACGAGGCCGTGATCCTGACGGCCTCGACGCATCTCACGCATGTGGTGAGGCTCTATGAGAGCCTCGGCTTCACGATCTACGGCACCGAGCGCGGCATGGTGAAGCTGACGGACGGCCGCCTGATCGACGACCACCTGATGGAACTCAGGCTCGATCAGTCGTCGAGGTCTTCGTAGATGTCCGACAGCTTGATTTCGCCACCGAGCGCGGAGAGCGGCACGGCTCCTGCGCCGAGCGTGGCTCCATGCGTCCACCCGTTGTCATGGCGCGTCCAATGGTCGACGCGCCGGTCGTCGGGATCGACAATCAGGATGGTCTGCAGACTGTCGATCTTCTTGTAGAAGTCGAGCTTGCGCCCGCGATCGTTAGCCGCCGTGGAGGGCGACAGAACTTCCGCGACCAGCACCGGATCGGTGATATAGCCGCCTTTCACGGGCGGGCCGCAGCGGACGACGATATCGGGGATCGGCGCATAGTCGTCGATCGTGTCGTTGAGCGTGCCGAGGCCTGGATATTCTCTGCAGCCCCTTGGTCTCGCCAATGACCGGCACTTCGCCAGGATGTTGCTGACGATGCCCTGATGCCGCAGCGTTTGCGGCGACATCAGCACAGGCTCGCCATCCAGAAGCTCCCAGCGCTCATCATCCGGGAAAGGCCGGATGTATTCGACAAACGCCGCCACGTTGTATCGCGGCTTCTGCTTCAGGAGCGCGGACATGGGGCAGAACCTAGCATTGAGCGGCTTCTTTGTCATTCCGGGCCGGCGCAGCCGAGCCAAGAATCCAGGTTTTGGCGCGCCTCAGTCCCTCACCAAGATATTCCTGAACTGCCAGGGATCGTTCTGGTCGATGTCCTCGGGGAAGAAGCCCGGCCGGCCCTGCAGCGGTGTCCAGTCCGTGTACCTTCCGATCACCGGGCCCAGATACGGCACCTGCACCTCGAGGCAGCGCTTGTAATCCATGTCGTCGGCCTCGACGATGCCGCGGTCGGGGTTCTCCAGCGCCCAGACCATGCCGGCGAGCACGGCCGACGAGACCTGCATCCCGGTTGCGTTCTGGTAGGGGCAGAGTTCGCGCGTCTCCTCGATCGAGAGCTGCGAGCCGTACCAATAGGCGTTCTTGCCGTGGCCGTAGAGCAGCACGCCCAATTCGTCGATGCCGTCGACGATCTCGTGCTCGTCGAGGATGTGGTTCGTTTCCTGCTTGCGCCCGGCCGCGCCGAACATCTCGTGCAGCGACAGCACGGCGTCGTTCGCCGGATGATAGGCGTAGTGGCAGGTCGGCCGATAGGCGGCTTGGCCCGCCGAATCGCGCACCGTGAAGTAGTCGGCGATCGAGATCGCCTCGTTATGCGTCACCAGGAAGCCGTATTGTGCGCCCGGCGTCGGGCACCAGGAGCGCACCCGCGTGTTGGCGCCGGGCTGCAGCAGGTAGATCGCTGCGCCGCAGCCGGTCTCGTGCATCCTGGCGTTGGCGGGCATCCAGGTCTCGTGCGTGCCCCAGCCGAGCTCGGCCGGCTGCAGCCCTTCCGAGACGAAGCCTTCCACCGACCAGGTGTTGACGAAGACGCCGGGCGGCTTGGGGTTCTTCGAGCGCTGCGTGTCCCGCTCGGCGATGTGGATGCCCTTGACGCCGGTCTTCTGCATCAGCGCCGCCCAGCCGTCCTTGCTCGTCGGAATCTCGCCGGCGATGCCGAGGTCGGTCGCGACATTGACGAGCGCCTGCTTCACGAACCACGAGACCATGCCGGGGTTCGCCCCGCAGCAGGATACCGCCGTCACTCCCCCGGGATTGCGCCGGCGCGCCGCCAGCACCGCCTCGCGCAGTTGATAGTTCGAGCGCTCCGCAGGGCCTTTGCTGGCGTCGAAATAGAAGCCGGCCCAGGGCTCGGCCACGGTGTCGATGTAGAAGCAGCCGATCTCGCGGCAGAACTCCATGATGTCGACCGACGAGGTGTCGACCGAGAGGTTGACGCAGAAGCCCTGGCCGCCGCCGGCGGTGAGCAGCGGCCGCAGGAGATCACGGTAGTTGGCCTTGGTCACCGCCTCCTGGATGAAGCGCACGCCATGCTTCTTGAGGATCGCGGCATCCTTGTCCTCGGGATCGATCACCACCATCCGCGCCTTGTCGAACTTGAAGTGGCGCTCGATCAACGGCAGCGTGCCCTTGCCGATTGAGCCGAAGCCGATCATCACGATCGGGCCGGTGATTTCGCCGTGGACGGGCCAGTGGGTCATGTCGATGGAACTCCTGGGCAAAAGAATGAGCGCCGCCGCCCGAGGGCGTGGCGCTCGCTGGACCTCAACTTAGCGTAGCTATTATGTCGCTCAAGCCGCCATGCGTTCAAGCGCGGAGCTTCGAACGGACGGCGCGAGGAACGTCGCGCGTTCGCCGGTGGCGACCACGAGGCCGAAAGCGTCGTCCAGCGCGCCCTCGGTCAACTCGAGAGCGAGGAACCGCTCGCGATCGACGGGGCCGGGCAGAACGAGATTCTCAGTCAAGCCGCGCGCGAAACCGAAGCGCCGGTAGTAGGCCTCGTCACCCACCAGGATGATCGCCCGATGGCCGGCCGCGGCCGCTTGGTTCAGGGCGTACCGCATCAGCTTCGAGCCGAGGCCGCGCCCTTCGTGGCTTTGCGCAACAGCCAATGGCCCGAGCATGAGGGCAGGAACGCCGCCCGCCATCACGTGCCAGAGGCGGATCGTGCCGACCAGGCGCACCCCATCCTTGATGACGAGTGCGAAGGCGGGCAGGCGGCCTTCGCGCAGGCGCTCGCAGGTCTTCTCGAAACGCGCCGGACCGAAGGCCGCGTCGAGCAGCGACTCGCGGGCGCGGGCATCGAAGCGCGTCTCGGGCGAAAGCGTCAGGGTCGAGGGGAGGACGGCAGAGTCCATGGAAAGCCTCCTGCGACAGGAAGCCCTCGCACCAGCCTGTGATGGCCGCCGAACGGGGAGATTTCTGATCCCTCCCCGCTTGCGGGGAGGGTGGCGAGTGAAACGAGCCGGGCGGGGGATGTGGATACGGTCTTCCCCACCCGTCGCCTTCGGCGACACCCTCCCCGCAAGCGGGGAGGGATCGACCCTCAGATCACGACCTGCCGAAGTCCCGGCATGCCGTTGAAGTCGCGGCTCGAATAGGTCGTCGTATAGGCGCCCGTGCCTTCGATCAGGACCTTGTCCCCGATCTCCAGGCTGAAGGGGAGCATATACGGCTCCTTCTCGTACATCACGTCCACCGAGTCGCAGGTGGGACCCGCGAGCACGCAGGGCACCTTCTCCGCATGGTCGTGACGCGTGCGGATCGGGTAGCGGATCGCCTCGTCCATGGTCTCGGCGAGGCCATGGAACTTGCCGATGTCGAGATAGACCCAGCGCACGTCCTCGGCGCGGTCCGACTTCTTCGAGATGAGCACGACCTCGGACTCGATGATGCCGGCGTTGCCGACCATGCCGCGGCCCGGCTCGATGATCGTCTCCGGGATGTTGTTGCCGAAGTGCTTGCGGAGCGCGCCGAAGATGGCCGAGCCATAGCTCTCCACCGCCGGGATCTCCTTCAGGTACTTCGTCGCGAACCCGCCGCCCAGGTTGACCATCGAGAGCGAGATGCCGCGCTCCGCCATCTCACGGAAGATCCAGGCCGCGGACGCGAGCGCCCCGTCCCAGACCGTCGTGTTGCGCTGCTGCGACCCAACGTGGAAGGACACGCCATAGGCCTTGAGCCCGAGACGATGCGCATGCTCCAGCACGCGCGGGGCCATCTCGACCTCGCAGCCGAACTTGCGGCTCAGCGGCCATTCGGCGTCCTTGCCGTCGCAGAGGATGCGGCAGAACACCTTCGAGCCCGGAGCGACGCGCGCGATCTTCTCGACTTCGACCTCGCAGTCGACGGCGAAGAGGCGGATGCCCTTCTCGTAGGCCTTGGCGATGTCGCGCTCCTTCTTGATCGTGTTGCCGAAGGAGATGCGGTCAGCGGTCGCGCCGGCGGCCAGCGCCATCTCGATCTCGCCCACGGAGGCGCAATCGAAGCAGGAGCCGAGCTGCGTCAGCATCTCGAGGATCTGCGCGTCGGGGTTCGCCTTCACGGCGTAGAACACGCGCGTGTCGGGCAGAGCCTTGGCGAAGGAAAGGTAGTTCTCCCGCACGACGGCCTTGTCGACGACGAGGATCGGGCCGTCGTCGCGGCGGTTGCGGAGATAGTCGCGGATGCGGTCGGTCATGTCTTCCCCCAAGGCCGGCCCGAACGCGCGGGACCGCTTCAGAGTGAACCCAGTCGGCAGCTCAGCCTTCCGCCGCGCATTGTGGAGACGCGCAGACGATCGACTTCGCAACCGGTGTCGGCTTTCGCCGACGCGATGACGCCGTAGGCAAACCTCCCCTCAGCCTGCGCTGAAAGGAAACCGCCTTCGTTCGGGGGGAAGAACCCACCGCACGGCCGGCAAGATGGACAAGCCTCTTTAGTTCGCCGGCCGTTGGACTGGCCGACACGAGTCTAAAAAAGCCCGCTCCGTCGTTGCTTTGAGCTGCGTCACCTGCTTCGGGCAGGGCCGCCGGTTTTCGCCTCCGGCTGCCGGTCCGCGAAGGCCCTATCCGATGGAGGTTTCCATCCAGGACCTTCAAGCACTTCTGGCGTTTTTCCGGCCTCTTGTCCGGAGATCCACCGACCGGCACGCAACCACAGGCACGTGCGAAATTGGGCAAGCGGAGAGATACACCAGATGCGCCCCATTGCAAGGGGAAATGGCCGGCCAAGGTGAATTCCTGGCATTAAAAATCCGCAATGCTGGGCCCGCCGCTTCAGCCTTTCTTCAAGCCTCTGATTTGGCGCGCGCTTTTCGCGCCTTGACGCGGCCTGATTTCGGCGGAAAGAGGTCCTTCGGATCAACTCCCGGACGGCGACGATGAACAGACGGCAGCTTCTCGCGGGCGTGGCCGGCGCAGGCCTCATGGCCGCGGCGGCGGCGAGGGCGCAGCCCAGGCCGGCCCAGCCGCCGCCGGCCTCGCCAGCGCCGCAGCCGCGCTTCGGCTTCGAGGATGTCGTGCGGCGCGCCCGCGAACTCGCTGGCCAACCCTACGAGGCGCCCCCGCCGCTGCCGGAACCTCTGGCCAAGCTCGATTTCGACCTCTGGCGCGACATCCGTTTCCGCCCCGACCGCGCTTTCCTGCAGAACACGGGCGGCAACTTCCGCCTGCAGACCTTCCACCCTGGCTTTCTCTACACGCGGCCGGTCACCATCAACCTGATCCGCGAGGGCGTGCCGGCGCCGATCCCCTACGCGGCCAATCTCTTCGATTACGGCCGCAACCGATTCGAGCGCCCGCTGCCCGTCAACACCGGCTTCGCCGGCTTCCGTCTGCATTACCCGCTGAACGATCCGCGCGTGCATGACGAGATCATCTCGTTCCTCGGCGCTTCCTATTTCCGCTTCCTCGGCGAGGACCAGAAGTACGGCCTCTCAGCACGTGGCCTGTCGATCGGCGTCGGGGCGCGCGAGACGGAGGAATTCCCCGTGTTCCGCGAGTTCTGGCTGGAGCAGCCGGAACCCGCCAGCGACCGCGCGGTGATCTACGCGCTTCTGGACAGCGAGAGCCTGACGGGCGCCTACCGCTTCGACCTCTACGCCGCCAAGGAGACGGTGCTCGAGGTGACGGCGACGCTCTTCGCCAGGCGCCGGACCGAGCGGATCGGCATCGCCCCGCTGACCTCGATGTTCTTCACCGGCGAGAACGACCGCCGCTATGTCGACGACTTCCGGCCCGAACTGCACGATTCGGATGGGCTGCTGATGCACACCGGGGCGGGCGAGTGGATCTGGCGGCCGCTGCGCAACCCGACGCGCATCGAGGCCTCCGCCTTCCTCGACAACAACATCCGCGGCTTCGGCCTGATGCAGCGCGACCGCACCTTCGAGCATTACCAGGACCTCGACCTCAATTACGAGCTCAGGCCGAGCTACTGGGTCGAGCCGTTGGAGGGCTGGGGCGAGGGCAAGGTCGAGCTCTTCGAGATCCCGACCTCGGACGAGACCAACGACAACATCGTCGCGCAATGGGCCTCGATCCAGCCGCTGGAGGCCGGGGCGAGCCGCACCTGGCGATACAAGATCACCGCCATCATGGACGAGGGCGAGATCACGCCTGGCGGCGTGGCGCGCAACACCTACCGCACCAAGCCGCGCGCGCTCGGCTCCGCCGAAGCGGCGGCCCCCAACATGACGCGCTTCATCATCGATTTCACCGATGGGCAATTGCCCTTCTATATCAAGGCGCCCGAGCAGGTGCAGGTGGTCCCGTCGATCTCCAACGGACGTGTGCTGCGCACCTTCCTCGTCCCCAACCCGAAGACCGAGGGCTTCCGCGCCGGCATCGACGTCGAGGTGCCGGCCGGTCAATCGGCCGACATCCGCGCCTTCCTCAAGGCCGGCAACAAGGCGCTGACAGAGACCTGGACCTACCCATGGCGGCCGGAATGAGCGGGCAGCGCCAGTGAACGGGCCCCATCTTGGCTGAGGGAGGCCGCATCCGGCTCGACAAGTGGCTGTGGTTCGCCCGCGTGGTGCGCACGCGGGCGCTGGCGCAGGAGCTTGCGACCTCGGGTCATGTGCGGATCAACGGCCAGCGGGCCGAGGCCGCCTCGAAGCCCGTGCGCGTCGGCGACGTCCTGACCATCGCGCTGCCGTCGAGGGTGCGCGTGCTGAAGGTCATCGACGTGGCCGAGAGGCGTGGGCCCGCCAGCGAGGCGGAGCGCCTCTACGAGGAGCTCTGAGAGGATGCTCGCCCGCTCGCCGCTGCCGAGGCTGGAGTCGATCCAGTGGTTGAGGGCGCTGGCCGCCTTGGCCATCGCCGTGCATCACGCGCTGCACGAGGCGGCGCAGGCCGCCCGCGCCCCGAGCTTGCAGGGCATCCTGCCGCTGGAAGCGGGCGTGGACCTTTTCTTCGTGATCTCCGGCTTCGTCATGGTCCATGCCTCGCGCGATCTTTTCGGCTCGCGCGCCTCCGTCCTGCCGTTCCTGCGCCGGCGGTTGGCGCGCATCGCGCCGATCTACTGGGTAGCGACGGCTCTCTTCCTGGCGCTGACCGCGCTGGGCCTCGTGGGCGGCGGCCGCCCGCCGCCGACGCTCGGCGAGATCGCGGCCTCCTTCGCGTTCGTCCCCTACCTGCGGCCGGACGGCAACCTGCAGCCCACCTACAGCCTCGGCTGGACGCTGAACTACGAGATGCTGTTCTACCTGCTCTTCGCGCTCGTCCTGCCGCTGCCGCGCGAGCGGGCCGTGCCGGCGCTGGTCGTGATCCTGATGGCGCTGGTCGCGATCGGCCAGGTCGTGCCGGCCTCGCTGACCGCGCCTTGGTTCTGGACGCGCTCCATCATCCTGGAGTTCGGCTTCGGCATGCTGATCGGGCAGATGGCGCTCTCCGGCGTGCGGCCGACCCGGCCGATGGCCGCCGGCTTGGCTGTCGCGTCTCTCGGCCTTCTCGTCCTCGGCAGGCTGCAGCCGGCGCTGCTGCCCGACCGCGCGCTGCTCTACGGTCTGCCGGCCGCCCTCCTGGTGATGGCGGCGCTGGCGATCGAAGATGTCGACCGCCGCCAGCCCGCGGTGCGGTTCATGACCGGCCTCGGCGATGCGTCCTACGCGCTCTACCTGCTGCATCCTTTCGCGCTGCGCGGCCTTGCCGTCGCAGCCGGGCCGGCTCTCGCCGGCGTCTCGCCGCTGCTCTTCGTGGCGCTGGGCGTGACTCTCGCCTGCGTCGCCGCCATGATCGTCTGGCGCTGGTTCGAGAAGCCGCTCACGAGAGCCCTGCAGGGGCCGCGGCCCAACCGGTGAGGGGAGGACGACCATGAACAAGCCCGCCGCGGCCGCATCCGGCCGGAGGCTGCACCGCAACATCATCGGCGGCGAGCCGCGCGAGGCGGCCGATGGCTGCTTCATCGATTGCCTCTGCCCCTCGGACGGCTTGCCCTTCGCGGCGATCCCTCGCTCCGGCGCAGCCGATGTCGACGCGGCGGTGGCGGCCGCCCGCGCCGCCTTCGAGACGGGCCCCTGGGGCCGCCTGTCCGCGACCGAGCGCGGCCGCATCCTCTTGCGGCTCGGCGAGGCGATCCTCGCCCATCACGAGGAGCTGGCGAGGATCGAGGCCATGGATTGCGGCAAGCCGCTGAAGCAGGCCCGCGCCGACATGACGGCCGCCGCCCGCTATTTCGAGTTCTACGGCACCTCCGCTGACAAGCTGCACGGCGAGACCATCCCCTTTCTGAACGGCTATACCGTGGCGGTGGTGCGCGACCCGCATGGCGTCACCGGCCATATCGTGCCCTGGAACTATCCGGCCCAGATCTTCGGCCGCTCGGTCGGCGCCTCGCTCGCCTGCGGCAACGCCTGCGTCGTCAAGCCTGCGGAGGACGCCTGCCTGTCGCTGCTGCGTATCGCGGAGCTGGCGCTGGAGGCAGGCCTGCCGCCGGGCGCGCTGAACATCGTGACGGGCCTCGGCGCCGAGGCCGGCGCGGCGCTGGCCGGCCATTCCGGCGTGAACTTCATCTCGTTCACCGGCTCGCCCGAGACGGGTACGCTGATCCAGCAAGCCGCCGCCCGCAACCATGTCGGCTGCACTTTGGAGCTTGGCGGCAAGTCGCCGCAGCTCGTCTTCGCCGATGCCGATCTCGATGCGGCCCTGCCCGTGCTGGTCAACGCCATCATCCAGAACGGCGGTCAGACCTGCTCGGCCGGCTCGCGCGTGCTGGTGGAGCGCGGCGCCTACGACCGTCTGGTGCCCGCGCTGGCCGAGCGCTTCGCCAGGATCGCCGTCGGCCCGCATGACGCCGACCGCGACATGGGCGCCATGATCAACGAGAAGCAGCGCCGCCGCGTCCTGATGTTCACCGAACGCGCGCGGCAGGCGGGCGTGCCCGTGCTGGCCGAGGCAGCGCTGCCCGCCGACCTGCCGGCTGGCGGCTTCTACGTGACGCCCACCCTCTTCGGCCCCGTGCCGCGCGGCGACGCGCTGGCGACCGACGAGGTCTTCGGCCCCGTCCTCTCGGTGATCCCCTTCGAGGACGAGGCGGACGCCGTGGCGCTCGCCAACGGCACGCCCTACGGCCTCGTGGCGGGAATCTGGACGCAGGACGCCAGACGCTCGATGCGGGTCGCCCGCGCCATGCGCTGCGGCCAGGTCTTCGTCAACGGCTACGGCGCCGGCGGCGGCATCGAGCTGCCCTTCGGCGGCGTCGGCCGCTCGGGACACGGACGCGAGAAGGGCTTCGAGGCACTCTACGAGTTCTCGGCCAGCAAGACAATCGTCGTGAACCACGGCTGACAAGGGGAGTGGGCATGCGCCTCAAGGGAAAGACCGCCATCGTCACGGGCGCCGCGCAGGGCTTCGGCTTCGGCATCGCCGAGACCTACATCCGCGAGGGCGCGCGCGTCTGCGTCATGGACATCAACGCCGACAAGGCGCGCGAGGCGGCGCGGGCGCTGGGCCGCAGGGCCTTCGCCATCCCTTGCGACGTCGGCAAGGGCAGGAGCGTCGAAACGGCCTTCGCCCGCGCCATCGCCCGCCTCGATAGGCTCGACATCCTCGTCAACAACGCCGGCATCAGCCATCGCAACCAGCCGATGCTGGAGGTGAGCGAAGCCGAGTTCGACCGCCTATACGACGTCAACGTCAAATCGATCTACCTGACGGCGAAGGCCGTCGTGCCGCATTTCCGCAGCAAGGGCGGCGGCGTCATCGTCAACATCGGCTCCACCGCCGGAATCCGCCCGCGTCCTGGCCTCACCTGGTACAACGGCACCAAGGGAGCGGTGAACCTGCTGTCCAAGTCGATGGCGGTCGAGCTGGCGCCGGACCGCATCCGCGTCTGCTGCATCGCGCCGGTGGCTGGCGAGACGCCGCTGCTCGCCACCTTCATGGGCGAGGACACGCCCGAGAAGCGCGCCGCCTTCAAGGCGACCATTCCTCTCGGACGGCTCTCGATGCCGCAGGATATCGCCGACGCCGCCCTGTTCCTCGCTTCCGACGAGGCGGCGATGGTCACCGGCGCCGTGCTGGAGGTGGATGGCGGCCGCTGCATCTGAGCCCCAGGTTTGCCGGGCGACGCGCCTTGCCGTAATCTCGCCGGGGCTTCGGCCTGATGGAGGGCAGGATCCCGATGCAGGAATTGGTCCGCCGCCCCGGTGGCGCGGAGAGCGGGTCGGAGAGTGGGGCTCCGGTGATGGACGCCAATCAGGCGGCCATTGCTCTCGCCACGGCCATGAACGAGGCGCGGGCGGAGCTGGCGGGACGCGAGGACTCGGCGCGCAGCGGCAGGACCGCCGTGCTGGATCGACTTGAGGCGCTGAGACGCCGCCTGGCGCCCGTCTATGCCGCGATCCCGCGCGACGTCGAAGGCTTCGAACTCGGCCTCGTGACGCCGGAGCATCCAAGGTTGTTCGTCGATATGATCGCCTGGGTCGAAGCGGGCGAGCAGGGCGAAGGCTGGCGCTTCCTGCAGGAGACGCGCGACGGGCGCCGCGTTCTCCTCGAAACCGATGACGATCCCACCCTGATCGGCGAGATCACGCGCTATCTGGCGCGGCGCCTGGTGGCGCGCGAGCGGGCCCTGTCGCTGGAGGAGGGCGTCCCGGCCGCGCCCCTTCGCCGACCTGAACCGACGGTGGCGCCGCCGCCTGCGAAGGATGAAAGGCCGATGCTTCCATCCGCCGATCCTGCCGCAGCCATCGCAGCGGAGGAGCCGACTGTATCCATCGCGTCATCGCCGGCGGCGGAAGAGTCCGCACCTTCATGGCGGCGAACAGCTTTGCGAGATCCGGCGCCAGCCGCCTCCGCGGCAGCCGCGCCGGAGCCGGCCGCCCCCCGCCGCATGGCTGGCTGGTGGCTCTGGCCGTTGCTCGCCCTGGTCATCGGACTAGGCCTCGGGGCCCTGGCGCTTTACCTCTACGCCAGGACCATGGCGCGCTGAGCCCTGACCGGGCGCGGCCTCAGCAGGGCATTGCCCTTCCGGCTGGCGCGACCGCCGGAGCTTGAGTCTGCCGAACCGGCGCCCGATCCTGCACCGCGACGACGGAGGGCCTGCCGGATCGGCGATCGAACCGCCCACCGCCGGCGACCTCGGCCAGATGGTTGGAGGGATCATGGTGCCAGGGCAGTGAGAGCGCCGCCGCCACATCGCTGCGCAGCAGGCCGATGTCTTTCAGAGCCCTGTCGTCCAGTTCGCTCAGCCGCGCCACCTGCGTGCGGTTGCGAATGACCGTCCAGGCTCGCGCGAGGGCGCGGATCCCGAAACCCGTGAGGGCGAGGGTGAAGGTCGTTCCCGCGGCGCGACCGGCTGCTGAGCGGCGCATGGCTGTCTCCATGAAAAGCGATTGGACGACGTCGTCCATCAGCCTGATTGATATGCCAAGCTTCCTGCAATTCTCAAAACGAATGTTTGTGTGCTTGATCATAACGAAAATTGAATTAGTCTGCCGCAGACGGCTTCACGAGGCTCATCGACATGGCGCATTTGCTGGATATCGATCAATTGCGGACGCTGATCGCGATCGCCGACACCGGCTCCTTCACCAAGGCGGCCGACGTCGTTCACAAGACGCAATCCGCCGTATCGATGCAGATGAAGCGGCTGGAGGAGCGCGTCGGACGCGACATCTTCGAGAAGGACGGCCGCGCGTCCCGCCTCACCGAGGATGGGGAGCGACTGCTCGATTACGCGCGCCGCATCGTGCAGCTCAACCACGATTGCATCCTGAGCTTCTCCGACGCCGCGCTGTCGGGCCGCGTCAAGCTCGGTGTTCCGGACGATTACGCCGATCGTTATCTTCCCGAGATCCTGGCGCGGTTCACCCGCAGCCACAGCAAGGTCGAGGTGACGGTGATCTGCGAGCCGACGCCTATGCTGGTCGAGCGCGTTCAGGCCAACGAACTCGACCTCGCCATCATCACCCACTCCGACCATCGCGGCCCTGCCGAGGTGATCCGTCACGAACGGCTGCTCTGGGTGACGTCGGCCCGCAGCCAGGTGCACGAGGAGAAGCCGGTGCCTCTGGCGCTCGGCCGCCCCACCTGCGCCTGGCGGCAGGCGGCGACCGAGCGGCTGGAGAGCATCGGACGACCCTTCCGCGTGCTCTACGCCAGCTGGAACTCGACCGCGGTCGGCGCCACCGTCACGGCCGGGCTCGCCGTCTCGGTGCTGCCCGAGAGCGCCATCCGACCAGGCATGCGCGTGCTGGGACCCTCGGACGGCTTCCCGGCGCTCCCCTCGGTGAAGATCGCCCTGATGCGCAACCGGTTGGAACCCTCGCCACTCATGGAGAAGCTCGCCGAGCATATCATCTCCAGCCTCGACAATCTGTCCGGGCGCGAACCCGAGGCCCCGCCGGCGATGGCGGCCGAGTAATCCCTCATGGCGACTGTTCTCGTGACGGGCGCCGGCCGTGGCATCGGCCTCGCGCTGGCGCAAGCCCTGGTGGCGCGCGGCGACCGCGTGATCGCCACGGTGCGCGATCCCTTCCGCATCCCTGATTTCCTGAAGACGGCGCCGAAGGAGCGGATCGCCATCGTCGGCATGGAGGTGACCGACGACCGCTCGGTGGCCCGCGCCGCCGCCGCGCTCGACGAGCCGCTGGACGCGCTGATCAACAACGCCGGCATCCATGGCGCGAGGGGCGCGAGCGCGCTCGACGCCGATCTGGCGGAGATGGCTGAGGTGCTGGCGGTCAACACCATCGCACCGCTGCGCGTGGCCCGCGCCTTCCTGCCGCATCTCAGGCGCAGCGCGCGCCCGCGCATCATGACGGTGTCGAGCCAGATGGGCGCGCTCTCCGGAAGCGCCGAGGGCTCGCTCGCCTACCGCACCTCGAAGGCGGCGGTTAACAAAGCGATGCAGGGCCTCGCCGCCGCGCTGAGGCCCCAAGGCGTCACCGTCGTCGTGGTGCATCCGGGCTGGGTGCGGACCGACATGGGCGGCGGCGGCGCCAGCCTGTCGCCCGAGGAGAGCGCCGACGGCCTCCTCGCGCTGCTCGATCGGCTGGGACCGGGCGATACGGGCCAGTTCTTCCGTTGGGACGGGACGATCCATCCCTGGTGATGGCCAGACCCGCCAATGGCGGGTCGGCTCCGGGAGCGGAGCCTAGCCGCCCGGAGTGAGCCCCATCAGCCGCGTGGCGCCGATGATCTGACCGGGCTTCTTGTCGGAACCGCCCTGCAGCAGCACCACGATGCCTTCGCATTCCACCGGAACGGCGCTCTCCGGGATGTCGATCGTCTGGGCCTCGCCGCTCCAGGAGCCGATCCTCGTCAGGCCGCGCACGACATTGACATAGGTGACGCTGCGTCCGGTGTTCTCGCCGCGGCCGATCTGCACCGAGCGCTCCTTCACCATGGGCAAGGCCCAGACAAAGCCGGACGCCCCGGCGGCGGCCGGCAGCCGGACCTTGAGTCCGCTGTCGGTGCGCTCGATCTTGACGTTCACCGAAAGCACCGAGGCCTGCTGGCGGCTCTGGGCGATCGCCTGGTCGACGGCTCCGCGATCGGAGCCCACGACATGGATCGCGCCGTTGATCACCGCCTGCGGCGTGTAGACCTGCCGATCGCCGCGAGTCGCCGAATAGGCCTTCTGCCGGTAGGTGAAGGCGGAATGGGCGAGCGTGTCCTTCCAGCCGAGGTAATCCCAGTAATCGACGGGCAGCGACAGCACGATCAGCGAGGGGTCCTTCGCCATCTCGAGCATCAGCTTGTCGGCCGGCGGGCAGGACGAGCAGCCCTGGCTGGTGAACAGCTCGATCACCGCTCGCGGGCGCTCCTGCGCAAGGCCGGAAACGCTCGTCGCCGCCAGCGCGATGGTGCCGAAAAGGATGGATAAAGTCTTGCTCATCGCTCGCAGATTGTGATCCTCGGTTGCTTAATGAACTCCCCCCAGCGTCACTTGGAAGTCACGTTCGCTTGATGCGCGGCGCCGTCCCGCGCCGTCTTGATCTGGATCGGATTGCGCCACCGCCTGTGCATCCAGAGCCATTGCTCGGGATGCTCCCGCACCCAGCCTTCGATGACCTTGGTCATCGCCGCCATCGCCTCCGCGGCGTCGACGGCGCCGTCCGGCCCGCGCGGCAGGTCGAGCGGCGGCGTCAGCTCCAGGCGGAAGCGGTGGCCCGGCAGGCGGATGACCCGCACGCCATGCACCGGGCAATCGAAATGCCGGGCGAATTTGCCGAGGATCGGGTTGGTGAAGGCCGGCCGGCCGAAGAAATCGACCGCGACGCCGCGCGTGAAATGCTGGTCGATCAGCATGCCGAGATGCCCGCCCCGCTCCAGCACCTCCCGCATGGCGAAGGAGGCGCCGGGGCCGGCGGCGGCGAGCCCGCCCATCGCGCCGGCGCGGATCTCGTGGACGATGCGCTGCGCCGCCGCGTTGTTCGGAGCGCGGTAGACGGCCGTGGTGTCGAGCCCGTAGCGCCGGGCGCAGATCGCCGGCAGCTCCCAGTTGCCGCAATGCGCCGAGAAGACGATGCCGGGCCGGCCGTCGTCGCGCAGCGCCTCGAAATGCGCGATTCCCTCGACCTCCGTGCGGCCGGCGTCGCGGTCGTGCTCGTCCCAGTCGAAGAGGTGGTGCAGATGGGCGTATTCCGCGCCGGTGCGGCCGAGGTTCTCCCAGGCGCCTTGCGCGATGCGCCTGACCTCGCTCTCGTCCATGCCCGGAAAGGCGGCGCGGATATTGGCGATCGCGGTGCGGTGGGCCGGCAGCAGCGGACCGATCCGACGCGTCAGCCAGCCTCCCAGATTCGAGGCGCGCTCGGGTCCCAGGAGGCGGAGGAAGCCGAAGGCGGCCCTGACCAAGCCGATCGTGACCGCCGTCGCCAGCGTCTGGAGCAGATCGGAGAAGGATTTCACAGGCGGCCCGGGCATTGCATGAGACGGGCGATGCAGGAGGCAGGGGGAACCGTCAAGTTCCCCTGCCGTTTTCCCGCTGTCCTGCCGTTTTGACGATGCCAGCCGAAGCCCTATAAGGCCGCCATGCGCTCCGTGACAGCTCCCCTTCTGCCGCCCCGGGCCCCCCGCTCGCTGGCGTTCCTCGGAGCGGCCGTGGTGCTGGTCGTCGCCGCTTCGGCGCTCGGCTCCTCGGCCACGGCGCCGGCGCTCAAGGGCTGGTATGAGAGCCTGCGCAAGCCCTGGTTCAACCCGCCGAACTGGGTCTTCCCGGTCGCCTGGACGAGCCTCTTCGCGCTGATGGCCTATGGCTTCTGGCGCATCCTGCGCAGCCGCGAGGACGGCGGCGCGCGCAATCAGGCCATCGCCGCCTTCATGGTGCAGCTCGGCTTCAACGTCGCCTGGTCCTTCGCCTTCTTCGCGGCGCGCAGCGTGCTCGCCGGGATGGCCGTCGCCGTCTGCCTCGTCGTCTCGGTGGCCTGGATGGTCGTGAGCTTCCGGCGGGTCGATCCGGTGGCCGCGGCGACGCAGCTGCCCTATCTCGCCTGGGTGAGCTTCGCCCTGGTGCTGAACGCTGCGATCTGGTTCATCAACTGAGGCCGCTAGGCGGCCTCAGCCTCGGCCAGCGCCACCACCGCGTCATGCAGCGCCTGCGCCGCGCGGCCGATGTCCTCGGCGCTGGTGAACTCGTCGGGATGGTGGCTGAGCCCGTCCTTCGAGCGCACGAACAGCATCGCCTGCGGGCAGACGTTGCGGAAGATCATGGCGTCATGCCCGGCGCCGGAGACGAGCCGGCGCGCCTCGCCGCCGATGGCGGAGGCGAGCGCCGCCATCAGCCCGGGATCGCTGGCGGCGGCCGGCGTGGCGCTCGACATCTCGATGTCGATGCGGCAGCCGCGCTCCTCGGCGATCTCGCGGGCGCGCCCCATGCCGAGCGCCAGCGCCTTGACGCGCACGGCATCCTTCGGGCTGCGGATGTCGTAGGAGAAGATCGCCTGCGCCGGGATGACGTTGCCTGCCCCGGGAAGGACGGCGAGCTGGCCGACCGTCGCCACGAGCTCGTCCGTGTCGCGGCCGAGCTTCTCCAGCATCAGCACGATCTCGGCGGCGCAGGTCAGCGCGTCCTGCCGCAGGTCCATCGGCGTCGTGCCGGCGTGGCCGGCCTTGCCCGTCACCGTCATGCGGCCGCGCGACAGGCCGACGATGGCCGAGACGACGCCGAGCGCCTCGTCATTCGCCTCCAGCACCGGCCCCTGCTCGATATGCAGCTCCAGGTAGCCGACGAGCCGTTCCGGATCGCGCGCCACGCCGGCCCAGCGCGACGCGTCGCAGCCGAAGGCCGCGAGCGCCTCGGCGCGCGTGATGCCGTCCTTGTCCCGCTCCGCCAGCAGCCGCTCGTCGAAGGTGCCGGCGACGGCGCGCGAGGAGCTGAAGGGCGAAGGGAAGCGCACGCCTTCCTCGTCGGAGAAGGCGAGGATCTCGAGGTCGAAGGGCAGCTGCCGGCCTTGCCGCCGGATCTCCTCCGCCACCGCCAGCCCGGCCATCACGCCGAGGCAGCCGTCGTAGATGCCGCCGTTCGGCACCGTGTCGATATGCGAGCCGACGAGCAGCGTCCTGGCGTCGTTGCGGCCGCTGGCGAGGCGGCCCACGACCGTGCCGAGCGGGTCGATCTCCGCCGCGAGGCCCGCCGCCCGGAAGAGCCGCAGCACTTCCTCGGCGGCGGCGCGATGGGACGGCGAGAGCGAAAGCCGCGTCATCTCGCCGGGCGTGTCGGTGTGCCGGGCGAGGGCCTTCAATCGGTCGACGATGGCTTCGCCTGAGAGGGGAGAGGCGGTCATGGCGGTCAGTCCGGCTTGCGTTCCGCGGCTCGATAGGGGCAAATCGCGGCAACGACAACCGCCGAGCACTCCCTCCCCTGCAAGGGGAGGGCGGGGGAGGGGTCAGTGATCATTAAGCGAACACCGACCCCCACCCAACCTCCCCCTTTCAGGGTGAGGAGTTCGGCAGCGCACAGGACGACCGCATGGGCCTCGACGCCTATCTGATGGAATGGGGCAGCCTGCTCTTGCGCTGGCTGCACGTGATCACCGGCATCGCCTGGATCGGCTCCTCCTTCTTCTTCATGCATCTGGACGCCAGCCTGCGCGCCGCGCCCGACATGCCGACGGAGCGCGGCAAGCATGCCTGGCAGGTGCATGGCGGCGGCTTCTACGAGATGAAGAAGTGGTTCGTTGCGCCGGAGTCCATGCCGCCCGAGCTGACCTGGCATAAGTGGCAGAGCTACTGGACCTGGATCTCAGGCTTCTTCCTGCTGGTCTGGGTCTATTACGCGCAGGCAGACCTCTACCTGATCGATCCGGCGATCAGGGACCTCTCGACCTGGCAGGCCTCGGCCATCGGGCTCGCCGGGCTCGCCGGCGGCTGGATCGTCTATGACCAGCTCTGCAAGTCGCCGCTCGGCAGGAACGACAACCTGCTGGCGCTCGCCGGCTTCGGCTTCGTGGTGCTGATGTCCTTCGTCTTCTCGCAGGTCTTCTCGGGCCGCGGCGCGCTCATCCACACCGGCGCCCTGATGGCGACGATCATGACCGCCAACGTCTTCCTCGTGATCATCCCGAACCAGAAGATCGTGGTCGCCGATCTCGTCGCCGGCCGCGCGCCCGATCCGAAATACGGCAAGATCGGCAAGCAGCGCTCGACGCACAACAACTACATCACGCTGCCCGTGGTGTTCCTGATGCTGTCGAACCACTATCCCGTGACCTACGCCAACAACGCGGTGATCCCGGCTATCGTGACGCTGGTCATCATCGCCGGCGCCATCATCCGGCATTTCTACAACGTCCGGCATCAGGATCACGCGAAGTCGCCCTGGTGGGCCTGGGGCGTGGCGGCCGCGGCCTTGCTCTGCGCCTTCTACGTGGCGATGGCCGCCTCGCCCGGCGGACGAGAGCGGCTGGGCCTCAAGGCGCTGGAGGACAGGCGCGTCGCCCGCGCCGGGCTCGTGCTGCCGCCGGACGAGGTCACCAATATCCTCAACGGCCGCTGCGCCATGTGCCATGCTCCGGAGCCGACCTGGCCCGGCATCCAAATCGCGCCGAAGCAGGTGCTGCTCGACACGCCGGCCGCCATCGCGCTGCAGGCGAGCGCCATCCGCATGCAGGCGGTGCTGACGCACGCCATGCCGCCCAATAACCTGACGCTGATGACGCTGGAGGAGAGGCGGGCGGTGGCCGGGTGGCTGAAGGGGCGATGAGCCTGGATCGAACCCGGCGGGTGGGGCAGAATTCAAGATTCTTGCAACAAATTGGAACTGAAAAAGGGAGCGATCCATGGCATCGTTCGATTGGCATGGTGACAAGATCACCCGCGACACACCCATCACGACATCCTACAAGAATACCCAGAATGTTCGTCGTTTTTTCAAATCGGAGTGCGGCGATGGTTTCAAGTTCGACCGCAACTTTATGGACTGGCTCAAGGCGGCAAGCGGCAAGACGATGGCAGATGCAGTTTATGAGTGGAAGCGACGGCAAGCCATGAGGTAAGATTCTCTGCCTTCGGTGCAGAATTCAAGAATTATGCACCACCTGCCGGCGAGCATGATTTCAACAGCTTAAGCGTTGCGGAAATCTGGTGCTGAAGTTCTGAGTTCGGGCACCCCAGACCTCGCCCGTCACGCCCTTCTCCGCCACAGCCCCCACAGCTTCGGCCCCACCAGCGCCAGCACCGCCAGCGCCAGCAGGCTCGCCGAGATCGGCCGCGTCAGGAAGGCGGTCATGTCGCCCTGGCTGATCGTCATCGCCTGCCGGAAGTTCTGCTCGGCCAGCGGCCCCAGGATCATGCCGATGATCACCGGCGCCGTCGGGAAGTCGTAGCGGCGCATGAAGAAGCCCATGGCGCCCATGGCGTAGAGCAGCAGCAGGTCGATGACAGAGCGGCTGATGCCGTAGGTGCCGATCGTCGCGAAGACGAGGATGCCGCCGTAGAGCAGCGGCATCGGGATCTTGAGGATCTTCACCCACAGGCCAACCAGCGGCAGGTTCAGCACCAGCAGCATGATGTTGCCGATGTAGAGCGAGGCGATCAGGCCCCAGACCAGCTCCGGCTTCGTCGCGAAGAGCTGCGGGCCGGGATTGATGTTGTAGCTCTGGAAGGCGGAGAGCATGATCGCCGCGGTCGCCGAGGTCGGCAGACCCAGCGCCAGCATCGGGACCAGCACGCCGGCGGCGGAGGCGTTGTTGGCGGCCTCCGGCCCCGCCACGCCCTCGATGGCGCCGTTGCCGAACTCCTCGGGGTGCTTCGTCAACTTCTTCTCGGTGTAGTAGCTGAGGAAGGTCGGGATCTCGGCGCCGCCCGCCGGCATGGCGCCGATCGGGAAGCCGATGGCCGCGCCGCGCAGCCAGGGCTTCCACGAGCGGGCCCAGTCCTCGCGCGACATCCACAGCGAATCCTTGACCTCGAGGGGATCGCCCTCCTGGACCTTCGAGGATTTCTGGAAGGCGAGGTAGAGCGTCTCGCCCACGGCGAAGAGGCCGACCGCCACGACGATGACGTTGATGCCGTCGAAAAGCTCCGTCACGCCGAAGGTGAAGCGCGCCTGGCCCGTCTGGTTGTCGATGCCGATCATCCCGAGGAAGATGCCGACGGCGAGCGCGGTCAGCCCGCGCACGGCCGAGGAGCCGAGGACGGCGGAGACGGTGACGAAAGAAAGGACCATCAGCGCGAAGTAGTCCGCCGGCCCGAAGGCGAGCGCCAGATTGACCACGGGCTCCGCCAGGAAGGTGATGCCGATCGTTCCGATGGTGCCGGCCACGAAGGAGCCGATGGCGGCGGTGGCGAGCGCCGCGCCGGCCCGGCCTTTCTTCGCCATCTTGTTCCCCTCCAGCGAGGTGACGATGGTGGCGCTCTCGCCGGGCGTGTTCAGCAGGATCGAGGTGGTCGAGCCGCCGTACATCGCGCCGTAGTAGATGCCGGCGAAGAGGATGAGGGCCGCCGTGGGGTCGACCTTGTAGGTGAGCGGCAGAAGCAGCGCGATGGTCAGCGCCGGGCCGAGGCCGGGCAGGACGCCGATCGCCGTGCCGACGGTGACGCCGACGAAGGCCCAGAGCAGGTTCATCGGCTGCAGGGCGACGCCGAAACCGTTGAAGAGATAGCCCAGGGTGTTCATTAGATCAGGCCCTCGATCAGGCCCGTGCCGATCTTGTAGCCCAGCACCCGGTCGAAGCCGACGTAGGAGACGAGCGCCAGCAGGAAGCCGATGATCCCGTCTCTCACCAATTGCCGGCTGCCGAAGGCGCGCGCCGTGAAGAGGACCAGCACGGTGGAGGCGAGGATGAAGCCGATCACGTCGATCAGCGCCACATTGGCGGCGAGCCCGCCGATCAGCCAGAGGCCGCCCGGCCAGTCGACCTCGCCGAACTCGTCCGATTCGTGGCTCCAGCCGCCGGAGACGGCGTCCTTCACCAGGAACAGGCCCATCACCACCAGCATCGCCGAGGTGGCCCAGGCAAAGGCGCGGGGCCCGACGGCGGCATAGGCCGATTGCGGGATCTCGGTCGTCTGCCAAGCGGCGATGAGGCCGAGGACCACGACGCCGATGGCGATGCCGAGGTCGCCGGCGGCGATGGACCGTGATTGTGATGACATGAAATTCCCCCGGTAAGCACGCGCTTCTCCCGCCGGGGGAAGCTGTCACGCGATGCGTGACCGATGAGGGAGAACCGCCGAAATCCGGGCTTCTCCCTCATCCGACCGCCTCCGGCGGCCACCTTCTCCCAAGGGGAGAAGAAAAGACGGCCTCAGGTCGTCAGACCGAGGTCCTTCAAGATGCCGGTGATGCGCTCGATCTCGGCGGTCAGGAACTTGCCGTACTCGTCGCCGGTGAGGTAGATCCCCGTCCAGTCCTTCTTCTCGAGCTCGCTCTTCCAGGTCGGGCCGGCCACCATCTTGTCGAAAAGGCCGATCAGCGCGGCCCGCTGCGGGGCGGTGATGCCAGGCGCGCCGAAAACGCCGCGCCAGTTGAAGAGCTCGACGTCCGTGCCCTGCTCCTTGAAGGTCGGAACGTCGATGCCCGGGATGCGCTTGTCGGAGGAGATGGCGAGCGCCCGCATCTTGCCGGCCTTCACCTGCTCCGAGAATTCGCCATAGCCCGAGATGCCGGCCGAGACCTGCGCGCCGAGGATGGCCGCCGCGGCCGGTCCGCCGCCGGCGAAGGCCACATAGGCCACTTTCTTGGCGTCGACGCCGACGACCCGCGCCATCATGCCGGCCAGGATATGGTCGGAGCCGCCGGCCGAGCCGCCGGCGATCGAGACCTTGCCGGGATCGGCCTTGATCGCCGCCATCACGTCGGCCAGGGTCTTGAAGGGTGAGGAAGCCGGAACGACGAGCGCCAGCGCCTCGCCGGTGAGGCGGGCGAGCGGCGTCATGTCGGTCATCTTCACCGGGCTCTTGTTGGCGATGAGCGAGCCGACCATCACCATGCCGCCGACGAGAACGGCGTTCTCCTTGCCCTTCTTGGAGCCCAGGAACTTCGGCAGGCCGACCGCGCCGCCGGCGCCCGGCGCATGCTCGAACTGGAAGCTCTGGATGATGCCGTCCGTGCGCATCGCGAGCTCGATCGACCGGCCGGTCTGGTCCCAGCCGCCGCCAGGCGCGGCCGGTATGAACATCTCGATCGTGCTGGGCGCCTGGGCCAGGGCTGGCAGGCCGAGGGCGGTGGCGGCGCCGGCCGCCAGGCCAAGCTGCAGGGTGTCGCGACGTGAAAGCATGATGTCCTCTCCCGGAAGTCGTTATGGCCGCCAATGCGGCTTTGCCCGGACCTTATTGGGCTGGATAGCCTCCTGTCCAGCGGCCGGGGCCTCAAAACAGGCCGGCGGCATAGATCACGCCGAACAGAAGGAGCAGGCCGAGCACGAGCAGGCCGCGCGCGAGCGGCGGTAGCGAAGCCTCGAGCGCCGATCGGGCGGGATTGGCCGGATCGCAGAACACGCTGACCGATGCTCCGGCGGGATAGCGGGCCAGCACCGCCCGGGCCCAATCTTCGCCGCCGTCCTGCAGGCCGCCGAGGATCAGCGTCCGGCCCTCCCGCTTCTCGCCATCCGCCGTGTAGCGGTAGCGGATGAGCGGCCGGAACGACGGGCCGGACTCATCGGTGGCGAGGATCGTCTCCAGCTTCGAGGAGAGGATGACGCCCGGCGCGCGGGGCCAGCGCCGCACCTGGAGCGACTGGCGCGCCATCGCGCCGGCTCCGACGAGCACGATGACGGCGGGCATGAGGAAGGACGCCATCGCGCCCGGGTCGGAGTTCGGCAGCCAGCGCAGGATCAAAGCCTCCGCCTCGCCGAGATATCGATACAGGAAGGCCGCGATCGCGACGAGCAGCGCGATGCTGATCAGGCGAACCCTGATCCTGTCCCGCCGCGTCTCCGGCTCCTGGTCCCCAGCCATGTCGCCTATCTGCGGCCGAACGGCAGCGCTTGCCAAGGGGACCGTTCGGGCGCGGCTGGCGCGACCGCGATGTCGCCCTGCAGCGCCACCAGCGCGCCGACGATGAGGCCGCTCCGGAGCAGGCCTCTGGCACGGCCGAGGCCCGCCTCCATGGCATCCGCCCGTTCGGCTGCTGACAGCGGACCGACGCCGGTCGTCACCATCAGATCTCCCAGATCGCTGTCAGGATCGAGCGAGCAGGCAGGCGCCCTGCTGATCGCAGGGTGACCGCAGTCCACGGCATTGGCGACCATCGTCGCGGCGGCATCGGCCTCTGCGGCGGAACGGGCGAGAACCGTGACGGCGTCGGCGATGCCGAGCGAGAAGGAGCGCCCGCGCCAGCCGGAGGTTGCGATGCCGCCGACGCCGCTGTCCGAGGTCAGCGTCACGAGGCCCTCGGGCGCGGCCCGCGTCAGGTCCGGCACGAGGCCGATGCGCAGGATCCGCCCGGCGGCTACATGCGCGGCGATGTCGCCACCGTTGTTGACGTAGGCGCTTCCGAGATCCGGCGCCGCCTGCAGAATCGCCGCCAGCATCGCGTCCGCAACGGCGCCCGCCACAGCCGCCATCGGCGTGATGAAATCCGCGCGATGGGGCCAGCAGGCGGCGATCATGCGGGTCGCCACCGGCGATTTTGCCTGGGGCGGGCTCGCTCCGGCGAGCGGAGCCCGCAGGAGCGGAAGCTCTGCGGTCAGTTCGGGCAGGATGGTCTCGAAGCGCCGGGCCGCGGCGGCATAGGCCAACCGAACGGAAAGGCCGTCGCCCTCGGCCTTGATCACGAGATCGATCGGGCCATGCTGCAGGTGCAGACGTTCGCCCGGCAGCGCTGCGATCTGAGGCTTGGTCCAGGCTTGGTTCTGCATTGCTCGGGCCGAGATGCGGCACCGCCGCAGCGCGCAGCACGCACCGCTTTGCCGCCTCGATGCAAGCCCAGTCCCGCGAAACCGGCTCTCTTTCTCGCAAACGCGCGGGAGCGGGCTCATCGCGATGCGGTGTCGCGGCCGGCGCCGGCGGAGCATTGCGCCCGCCGGGCGTCGTGCTAGCTTCCGGCCGATGCCATGATCCCGTCGCGATGCCGTCGTTCATTCGGCGTCGCCGACCGCGGACCGGCAGACGGGGACATTCCATGACGACACCAGCGCGCAGGCTCGCTTTCGCCGCCACGCTCCTGCTCGGCCTCAACGCCGGCGCCGCCCTGGCGCAGAAGGCCTTCGTCAGGGACGATCTCGCCGCCAGCGGAGCGACGCTGGAGGAGCGGCTGAAGCGCGAAGTCTCCGCCCCGTCCTCCGCCGGCGCCGCCGCGCTGATCCGCCAGGCCGACGCCCTGCTCGCGCGCTCCGAGGCGCGGCGGGCCCTGCCGCTCGCCAACCAGGCCGTGATCGCCGATCCCCGCTCGGCCGAGGCCTGGCGGCTGATGGCCCGCGTCGCCCGCGCCATCGAGCCGCGCGACTACCGCGAGCGCTACGAATTGCAGGAGCGCGCGCTCGCCGCCGCCTATCTCGCCTACCAGCGCTCGGGCTCCAAGGCCGACGAAGCCGCATCTCTCCGCACGCTCGCCACCGTCTTCGAATCCCGCGAGATGTGGCGGCCGGCGCTCACCACCTATCGCCTCAGCCTCGACGCGCAGGACGATGCCGAGACGCGCAAGAGCTACGAGGAGCTTCGCGAGAAGCGCGGCTTCCGCCTCACCGACAACAAGACCGACGCCGATTCGGCGACGCCCCGCGCCTGCTTCACGTTCTCCGAGCCTCTGGCCCGAGGCCGCGTCGACTTCGCCCCCTACGTCGCCATCACCGGCGCGCGCTCCGACACCGCGGTCACCGCCGAGGAATCGCAGCTCTGCGTCGAGGGCCTGCGCCACGGCGAGCGCTATGGCATCGTCATCCGCCAGGGCCTGCCCTCGGCGATCCCGGGCGAAGCGCTTTTGAAGAACGGCGATTACGAGATCTACGTCCGCGACCGCACGCCGTCCGTGCGCTTCACCGGCAAGAACTACGTGCTGCCGCGCACCGGCCAGCAGGGCCTTCCCTTGGTCTCGGTCAACAGCGGCAAGGTCGGCCTCGACATCGTCCGCGTCGGCGACCGCAACCTGATCAACACCGTGCATGGCGCCGAATTCCTGAGCGAGGTCTCCCGCTCAGAGGCGCGCGATCTCTCCGAGAACCGCGGCCAGAAGGTCTGGTCCGGCACGATGGACATCAAGTCCGAGCTCAACAAGGACGTGACCACAGCCTTCCCGGTGCAGGAGGCTCTCGGCAAGCTGCAGCCCGGCGTCTACCTGATGGTGGCGCGCGCGCTCGTCGGCAACGAGGCCGCGGCGCAGCAGCCGGCCGAGGACGACAGCGATTCAGACGCCGGCGGCTCCAGCGCCCAGTGGTTCGTCGTTTCCGACCTCGGCCTGACCAGCTTCTCCTCGCCCGAGGGCGTGCATGTGCTGGTGCGCTCGCTGGCCGACGCCTCGCCCTTGCGCAACGTCGAGGTGCAGCTTCTCGCCCGCAACAACGAGATCCTCGGCACCGCCACGACGGATGCCAACGGCCAGGCCCGCTTCGACGCCGGTCTCGCCCGCGGCAAGGGCGGTCTGGCGCCCGGCCTCGTCACGGCCAAGGCCGGCGAGGACTACAGCTTCCTCGACCTCAAGCAATCGGCCTTCGACCTGACGGACCGCGGCGTGAAGGGCCGCGTCGCGCCGGAGGGGCTGGACGCTTTCCTGTATGCCGAGCGCGGAGTCTATCGCTCCGGCGAGACCGCCTTCCTCACCGCGCTCGCCCGCGACGCCAAGGGCGTCGCCGTCACCGGCCTGCCGCTGACCCTGGTGGTGCGGCGGCCGGACGGCGTCGAGTACCGCCGCGCCAATATCGAGGACCAGGGCGGCGGCGGCCGCGCCTTCTCGATCCCGCTCGTCTCGGGCGCAGCCACGGGCACCTGGCGCGTCCAGGCCTATGCCGATCCCAAGGGCGACGCCATTGGCGAGACGAGCTTCCTCGTCGAGGATTACGTGCCCGAGCGGCTGGACGCCGACGTCAAGCCGAAGCGCACGGCGCTCCGCTCCGGCGAGCCGGCCGAGATCGATGTCGAGGCGCGCTATCTCTACGGCGCGCCCGGCGCCGAGCTCGATGTCGGCGGCACCATCACCGTCCGCCCCGCGGCCGAGCATGCGATCCCCGGCCTCCAGGGCTACAGGATCGGCCTCACCGACGAGAGCGTCGAAGCCGTCAAGAACGACATCGACGACAAGGCGACCACCGACGCCGCCGGCAAGGCGAGCCTCGCGATCACGCTGACCGAGCCGGAGACGACGCAGCCGCTGGAGGCGGAGATCACCGTCACCATCTCCGAGAACGGCGGGCGCGGCATCAACCGCGTCGTGACGCTGCCGATCCTGCCCAAGGGCAATGTGGTCGGCGTCAAGGCGCTGTTCGAGAGCGGCGAATTAGGCGACGGCCAGACCGCCACCTTCGACGTGGTGATGGCGACGGGCGAGGGCCGGCGGCTTGCGCGCAACGGCGTGAAATGGACGCTTTCCCGCGTCACCCGGAACTACCAATGGTTCTTCCAGGACGGGAAATGGGCCTACGAGGCCGTCAAGCGAACGCGCCGCGTCTCCGATGGCGAGATCGCCGTGGCGACGGATAAGCCCGCCCGCATCGAGGCCAAGGTCGGCTGGGGCGCCTATCGCCTCGATGTCCGCGCCGAGGGCAGCGACGGCGCCGAGACCTCGATAGGCTTCGATGTCGGCTATGTCGCCGAAGCGAAGGCCGACACCCCCGATGTCCTGGAGGTCAGCCTCGACAAGGGCGCCTATGCCGATGGCGAGACGGCGCAGGTCCGCCTCGCGCCGCGCTTCGCCGGCAAGGCGACGATCGCCGTGATCGGCGACCGCCTGCACAGCCTCCAGACCGTCGACCTCCCCGAGGGCGGCGCGACGGTTCCCGTCCGCATCACGGGAAGCTGGGGCGCTTCCGCCTATGTCGTGGCCCTCGCCCATCGGCCGCTCGACACCCGCGCCCAACGTATGCCTGGCCGGGCCATCGGCGTCTCCTGGTTCTCGATCGGCAAGGAGGCGCGCACGCTCAAGGTGGAGACCGGCGCGCCGCAGATGATCCGTCCGCGCGGCATGCTGGAATTGCCGGTCAAGGTCTCCGGCATCGCGCCGGGCGAGGAGGCGCATGTCACGGTCGCCGCCGTCGACATCGGCATCCTCAACCTGACGAAATACCAGCTGCCGAACCCGACCGAGCATTACTTCGGCCAGCGCCAGCTCTCGGGCGAGTTCCGCGATCTCTACGGCTTCCTGATCGACGGCATGCAGGGCACCAAAGGCGCCTTCCGCTCCGGCGGCGACGCCGCGCCCAACACCAACAATGCCGACAAGCCGACGCAGGAGCCATTCGCGCGTTATTCCGGCGTGGTGAAGGTGGGGTCGGACGGCATCGCCCGCGTCTCCTTCGAAGTGCCGGCCTTCAATGGCTCCGCCCGCGTGATGGTCGCGGCATGGACGAAGAGCCAGGTCGGACAGGCCTCGTCCGACGTCTTCATCCGCGATCCGGTCGTGGCGCAGGCGACGCTGCCGCGGTTCCTCGCGATCGGCGACCGTTCGCGCTTCCATGTCGAGATCAACAACGTCGAGGGCGAGGCCGGCGACTACAACCTCGACGTCGACGTGAAGGGCCCCGTCACCGTCGCGGCGGAGGCGGCGCGGCGCACGTTGCGCCTGACCAAGGGCCAGAAGGCGCAGGTGACGATCCCCGTCACCGCCGCCGGCCTCGGCACGGCGAGCTTCGGCCTGCGCCTCACCGGCGGCGGGCATGACCTCGCGCAGGAACTGCGCGTCAAGGTGCAGCCCTCGGCCCAGGCCGTCGCCGGCCGCGATGTCCGGCCGCTGCCCGGCGGCGGCCAGATCACGCTCTCCAGCGATCTGCTCGCCGACATGGTGCCGGGCTCCGGCAGCGTCTCGGTGACGGTCTCGCCCTTCGCGGCGCTGGATGTCGCCTCGCTCCTGAAGGCGCTCGACCGCTACCCCTACGGCTGCACCGAGCAGACGGTGAGCCGCGCCCTGCCGCTGCTCTACGTCAACCGGCTGGCTTCGATCGAGCATCTGGCTCTGGACGAGGCGGCCGAGGCGCGCGTGCAGGCCGCCATCGACCGCGTGCTCACCAGGCAGGGCTCCAACGGCTCCTTCGGCCTGTGGAGCGTGGGCGGCGACGACCTCTGGCTCGACGCCTTCGTCACCGACTTCCTGACCCGCGCCCGCGAGGCCGGGCGTCAGGTGCCGACGATCGCCTACAACCTGGCGCTGGACAGGCTCCGGAACCAGGTCGTCAACACGGGCGACATCCGCGCCGAGGAAGCGTCGGGCATCGCCTACGCGCTCTACGTGCTCGCCCGCAACGGCCGGCCGATCATGGGCGACCTGCGCTATCTCGCCGACAATAAGCTCAAGGATTTCGCCTCGCCCATGGCCAAGGGCCATCTCGGCGCGGCGCTGGCCCTGCTCGGCGACCGCGGCCGCTCGCGCACCGCGCTCGGTGAGGCGGTCGCCCGCCTGGCCGCCGTGCGCGACGACGGCTTCTCGCGCCTCGACTACGGCACGAAGCTTCGCGACGGCTCCGGCCTGCTGGCGCTCCTCGCGGAGGCCAACGCCGACCGCGCGGACCTCGTCCGTGTCTCGGCGGACGTCGAAGCCGCGCGGAACGCCGTGCGCTACACCTCCACGCAGGAGCAGACCTGGATGGTGGTGGCGGCGCAGGCGCTCGCTAAGGAGAGCGAGAACTTCCAGGTCTTGGTCGACGGCGCCGCCCGCTCCGGCGCCTTCAACCGCAGCTTCCGCGAGGCGGAGCTCGAAGCCAAGCCCATCGTGATCCAGAACCCTGGCCAGGCCGCCGCCCGCGCCGTGATTTCGGTCTCCGGCGCGCCGATCGATCCGCTGCCCGCGCTCGACCAGGGCTTCCGCATCGAGCGGCAGATCTGGACGATGAAGGGCCAGCAGACGAGCTTCGACAAGCTGAAGCAGAACGAGCGCTACGTCGTGCATCTCAGGATGAGCGAGCCGAAGGCCGCCTACGGCCGTCTGCTCGTTGTCGATCCGCTGCCCGCCGGCCTCGAGATCGAGAACCCGAACCTGAGCGAGGGCGTCTCCACCGAGGGGCTGTCCTTCACCAAGGCCGATCTCTCTCCGGTGCATCTGGAGGCGAGGGACGACCGCTTCGTCGCCGCCTTCCATCGTGACAGCAGCCAGAAGGCGGAGTTCACCGTCTCCTACATCGTCCGCGCCGTGACGCCCGGCCGCTACGTCCATCCCGGCGCCTCGATCGAGGACATGTACAAGCCAGACCGCTTCGGCCGGGCGGCATCGGGCATCGCCGAGGTCGCGGCGGCGCGATGAGGGATTGGGCTCGCTTTTTCCTTCCCCCTTGGGGGAAGGTGGCCGGCGAAGCTGGTCGGATGAGGGAGAAGCCCGACGTCGGCGGTTCTCCCTCATCCGGCCGACGTCCGTCGGCCACCTTCTCCCAGGGGAGAAGGACGGGGCGCGTCATCCTGGCCGTAGTGGTCGCGATCCTCGCCCCCCTTCTCGCCCTCGCGATCGCTTACGCTCGCCTGCCTCCGCTCGATCTCGCTCATACCGCCGAGCGCTCCGCCATCGTGCTCGACCGCCACGGCCAACTGCTGCGCGCCTTCACCATGGCCGACGGCCGCTGGCGCATGCCGACCACGGTGGCCGACGTCGATCCGCGCTATGTCGAGATGCTGCTCGCATTCGAGGACAAGCGCTTCCGCTCCCATCATGGCGTTGATCCCCTCGCGGTGCTGCGCGCCGCGGCGCAGTCGATCCGCCACGCCCGCGTCGTCTCGGGCGGCTCGACGATCACCATGCAGGTCGCCCGCCTGATCGAGCCGCGCGAGGAGCGCAGCCTCGCCGCCAAGCTCCGCCAGGCGCTCAGGGCCATCGAGCTGGAGCGGCGCTTCACCAAGGACGAGATCCTCTCGCTCTATCTCTCCCTCGCGCCCTTCGGCGGCAATATCGAGGGCATCCGCGCCGCGAGCTTCGCGTATTTCGGCAAGGATGCGCGCCGGCTCTCGCACGCCGAGGCGGCGACGCTCGTCGCTCTGCCGCAATCGCCCGAAGCCCGCCGGCCGGACCGGGCGCCGGAGCGCGCGACCCGCGGCAGGGACCGCGTGCTCGCCGTGGCCGCCCGCCGCGGCGTTATCCCAGAAGGCGAGCGCCGCCGCGCCCTGGAGGAGGCGATGCCGACGGCGCGCCGGCCTTTCCCCATGCTTGCGGCCCATGCCGCCGAGGCGGCCGTCCGCGAGCGCCCCGCCGAGCGCGTGCATCGCCTCACCATCGACGCTGGCTGGCAGCAGATGCTGGAAGGGCTGGCCAAGGAGCGCGCGGAGGCGCTGGGTCCGAAGCTCTCCGCCGCCATCCTGGTGGTCGAGCAGGCTTCAGGCGCGATCCGCGCCAGCGTCGGCGGCGCCGGCTATTTCGCCGAGGAGCGCGCCGGCGCCATGGACCTGACGCAGGCGCTCCGCTCGCCGGGTTCGGCGCTGAAGCCCTTCATCTACGCCATGGCCTTCGAGGAGGGCATCGCCCATCCCCAGACCGTGCTGGAGGATCGGCCGCATCGCTATGGCCTCTATGCTCCAGAGAACTTCGACCAGACCTTCCAGGGCACGGTCACCGCCCGCAAGGCGCTGCAGATGTCGCTGAACGTGCCGGCCGTCGATCTCCTGAACGCCGTCGGACCGCAGCGCTTCATCTCGCGCATGCGGAGCGCCGGCGCTGGCCTCGCCCTGCCGCCGGAGGGCGCGCCAGGCCTCGCCATCGGCCTCGGCGGCGTCGGCTTGACGCTCCGCGACCTCACCAGGCTCTATGCAGGCTTGGCCAGGGGAGGGGAGGCGACGCCGCTCGCGCTGCGGTTGGGCGAAAGCGCCGGCGAGGCGAGCTTCGCCCGGCTGGTCGAGCCCGTTCCCGCCTGGTATGTGGCCGACGCGCTGCTCGGCGCACCGCCGCCGGCCAATGCCGCCGCCGGCCGCCTCGCCTACAAGACCGGCACCTCCTACGGCTATCGCGACGCCTGGTCCGTCGGCTTCGACCGCAGGCATACGATCGGCGTCTGGGTCGGCCGGGCCGACAACGGCGCCGTGCCGGGCCTCGTCGGCCGGATCGCCGCCGCGCCGGTCCTCTTCGACGCTTTTTCGCGGATCGGCATGGAGCCCGGCGTCGGGCCGAAGCCGGCGGACGCCATCGTGGCGGCCTCAACCCATGACCTGCCGCCGCCGCTCCGGCACCTGCGCCGCGACATCCCCAAGACGGCGATCGCCATCGCCTCGGCGAGCCTGAAGCTCGCCTTCCCGCCAGACGGCGCGCGCATCGAACTGGCCTCGGACCCGGAGCCGGCCCTGGCGCTCAAGATCACCGGCGGCAAGCCGCCCTTCACCGCCTTCCTCAACGGCCGCCCCGTGGCCGCCGCGGCGACGCGCCGGACGCTCATGGTGACGCCCGACGGGGCCGGCTTCACGCGGCTCTCCATCGTCGATGCGGCGGGGGAGACGGACAGCGTGACGGTGCGATTGCAGTAAAGGCAGGTATGCGACGAGCGTTGGCGCTTCCCCTCATCTGTCTTCTTCCCGCGAACGGGGAGAAGAACGCTCGTGGAGCTCGGCGCTTCAAATTGAAACGCGTTCCTCTCCCCGCCTCTTGCGGGGAGAGGTTAGGTGAGGGGCAGCGCTACCCCCAACAAATGTTTCACCGAACCCTTGCCGACCGACGCCCATCCCGCCTAATCCTCCGCACATGGCCGCCCATAACCATTCCCATGGCCCTGAAGGCCCCTTGAACGACATGGAGCTCCGCGTGAAGGCGCTGGAGACGATCCTCGTGGACAAGGGCTATGTCGATCGCGCCGCCATGGACGCGCTGATCGAGACCTACGAGCACAAGATCGGCCCCAGGAACGGCGCCAGGGTCGTCGCCAAGGCCTGGAGCGATCCCGCCTATCGCGTTCGCCTGCGCGAGGACGCCACCGCCGCCATCGCCGAGCTCGGTTTCTCCGGTCGGCAGGGCGAGCACATGCGCGTGGTCGAGAACACGGACGAGGTGCATAACCTCGTCGTCTGCACGCTCTGCTCCTGTTATCCCTGGTCGGTGCTCGGGCTGCCGCCGGTCTGGTACAAATCCGCGCCTTACCGTTCGCGCGCCGTGATCGACCCGCGCGGCGTGCTCAAGGATTTCGGTATCGAGCTCCCGGCCGAGACGAAGATCAGGGTCTGGGACTCGACCGCCGAGCTGCGCTACCTCGTCATCCCGCGGCGGCCGGAGGGCACAGAGGGCCTCGACGAAGCGGCGCTCGCCGCTCTCGTGACCCGCGATTCGATGATCGGCACGGGCCTCGCCCTCTCCCCGGCGGCCGCATGAACGGCGCGCAGGATTTGGGCGGCCAGATGGGCTTCGGGCCTGTCGCGCCGGAGCGCGACGAACCTGTCTTCCACGCCGAATGGGAGAAGCGGGCGCTGGCCCTCACCCTCGCCATGGGGGCCTGCGGCGCCTGGAACATCGACCAGAGCCGCCACGCCCGCGAGACGCTGCCGCCCACGATTTACCTGAACGCCAGCTATTACGAAATCTGGATCCGCGCGCTGGAGAAGCTCCTGGTCGCCGCCGGCCTTGTCGGCGAGGACGAACTCGCCACTGGCTGGACGCTGACGCCCGGCGCGGCCGTGAAGCGCGTGCTGAAGGCGGAGGCGGTGGCGCCCGTGCTGGCCACCGGTAGCCCCTATGACCGTCCCGCTCTGGCCGCGCCCGCTTTCCGGCCCGGCGACCGCGTGCGCACCCGCAACGACCATGTGCCGACGCATACGCGCCTGCCCCGCTATGTGAGGGGCCGGTTGGGCGAAGTCGTCGAGAACCAGGGCTGCTTCGTGCTGCCCGACGCCAATGCGCACGGCCGCGGCGAGAACCCGACCTGGTGCTACTCGGTTCGGTTCCTGGCCGAGGAGCTCTGGGGCGATGGCGCGGAGCCCGGCTCCGAGGTCATGGTCGATTGCTGGGAGCCGTATCTTGAACCCGTTTGAGGCCGCCGGAGAGCGGCCCTTCGCTGCGCCCTGGGAGGCGGAGGCCTTCGCCATGGTGGTGCAGCTTCACGAGCGCGGTATCTTCGCCTGGAGCGAATGGGCCGAGGCGCTCTCCGCCGAGATCGCGCGGGCCGGCGCGGATGCGGCCTATTGGCGTTGCTGGCTCGCCGCGCTGGAGCGGATCGTGGTGGCCAAGGGGATCACCAGCGCGGGCATGCTCGGCGTGCTGCGCGACCGATGGGACTTCGCGGCGCGAGAGACTCCGCATGGCGAGCCGGTAAGGCTGGGATAATGGCGACAGATCCTTCTCCCGCAAGGGGAGAAGGGGGGCGGCGTCCTCACTCCTCGTCCGCGCTCTTCAGCTGCTTCAGCTTGGCGAACACCGCGCTGACGTCGAGGTCGTCGCTGTCCTCCTTGCGCGCGTTGGCGCCCGTCGTCTCCTCGGCCTTGAGCAGCGTCTGGCCCGCCGGCTCCACCGGCGCCGGCCGATCCTTGGCGGCGCGGTTCACCTCGAAGTCGAGGTCGATCTGCGAGCAGAGGCCGAGCGTCACGGGATCGAGCGGCGACAGGGTGGAGGACTGCCAGTGCGTGCGCTCCTTGATCGCGGCGATCGTGCTCTTCGTCGTGCCGACGAGGCGCATGATCTGCGAATCCTTCAGCTCGGGATGGTTGCGCAGCAGCCAGAGTATGGCGTTCGGCCGGTCCTGACGGCGGGAGAGCGGCGTGTAGCGCGGCCCCTTGCGCTTCGGCGGCTCGGGCAGGCGCACCTTGGAGACGGAGAGCTTCAGCCTGTGGTTCGCATCGGCCTGCGCCCTGTCCAGCTCCTCGCGCGTAAGCTGGCCATGCATGATCGGATCGAAGCCCTTGATGCCCGTGGCGGCCTCGCCGTCGGCGATGGCCTTCACCTCGAGCGGGTGCAGGCTGCAGAAATCGGCGATCTGCTCGAAGGTGAGGCTGGTGTTCTCGACGAGCCAGACGGCGGTGGCCTTCGGCATCAGCAGCGTCGTCATGAAGGGGCACTCCTGCGGGCTGGATAACGGACAAAGCTTTTTGCTCCGCCGCCCGGCCGGCGCGGAGCTTGAAGGCTCTGACTATCGGGAATGCGGGCACGTATAGGCGGACATGCCGCGAAATGCAATCGCGATGTCGCGCAAGGAGCGCTGCTACGCCCTATTCCGCCGCCGCGCTCTCGTCCGTCGAGCGCGGCGGCGCGCCGAAGACGCCGCCGACGAAGCCGACGAGGCCCGGGTTGCGGCCGAAGCGCTCGCAGGCCGCGTCCATCGGCCTGGCGCCCCAGAACTCGGCCACGCTCTGCAGCGTCGGCAGCGTGGCTGCGGACGGCTGGATCGGATCCTCGCCCGTGATCAGCAGCCGCGCGAAATCCTCCGCGAACTCGCCGGCGAGCAGATAGGCGTCCGCCTCCTCCGAGGCCCGCGCCCGCTTAGTCAGGGAATCGGCGCCGCGCGCCCAGGCGAAGGCCGCGACCTGCCGCTTGCCGTCGCCGACCGCCTGCGCCTCCACCGCCATCGCCCCCAGCCCGAAGGGCAGGCGCGGCACCTGCAGCGGCAGCCCCGTCGCGGCGCTGGCCGCCGCCCCACCGAGGCCGACGACCGCCGAGACGCCTGCGATCGTCGTGTCGGTCGGCGTTACCGCGGTGACGAAGGTCTGGACGGCGAAATCCGCCGGCTGTCCCGGCGCCGCGATGCGGAAGCGTTCGCTGAGCCGGGCGCAGAGCGTCCGATCGAGCGCATTGCCCACGAGCGCGAGCTGGCCGGGATCGAGCTTGCCGCCGCCGATCCAGGGCGCGACGCGGGCGGGCTCCAGGTGGATCGTCTTCGCGGCGACGAGGCTCGCCCGGTCGACCCGGAAGGCGCTGCGGGTCAGCATCCCGTCGCTGCGCTGCAGGCCGTCGTACGAGGCGAGCATGCCGCTGCGCGTGAGCTCGGTCGAGGCGCAGGCCGCCAGCAGAAGGCCGGCGCCGAACGCGAGCGCCGGCCCTGTCAGCCGGGAAAGGAGTTTTCGGAAGCGGGTGTCGGGCTGCATCGGGCGTTCCGGCGGTTGGAGACGCCCGTACCCTAGACGACACCCCTTCCGCCGGTTTGTCCGGCCCATGGCGTGTTGTGTCGGATTGTCTCCGACCGCCGGCGGCGCCCGGGCCGCCGGCAGCGGCCCCGCCTCAGGCGTGGGCCGCAAGTCGCGTGGGCTGCGCCCTCGCCTCGATGGCGGCGAGGTTCTTCACCACAGCGGACTGCAGCTTCTCGAAGGCGCGCACCTCGATCTGGCGCACGCGCTCGCGGCTGACGTTGAACTCGCTGGACAGTTCCTCCAGCGTGATCGGGTCGTCGACCAGCTTGCGCGCCTCGATGATCCGCCGCTCGCGCGGGTTCAGCGTGTCGAGCGCGCGACGCAAGGCCAGCGAGCGGTTGTCCTTCTCCTCGCTCTCCTCGACCAGCGCATCGGGGGTCGCGCCGTCGTCGACGAGGAAGTCCTGCCAGTCGCCGCTGTCCTCGTCCTGGCGCAGCGGGGCGTTGAGCGAGGAATCGCCGCCGAGGCGGCGGTTCATCTCGATCACCTCGCGCTCCTCGACGCCGAGCTTGGTGGCGATCGCCGCCACCTGCTCAGGCCGCAGGTCGCCCTCGCCCAGCGCCTGGATCTGGCTCTTGGCCTTGCGCAGGTTGAAGAACAGCTTCTTCTGGTTCGCGGTGGTGCCCATCTTCACCAGGCTCCACGAGCGCAGGATGTATTCCTGGATCGAGGCCTTGATCCACCACATCGCGTAGGTCGCGAGGCGGAAGCCGCGGTCGGGCTCGAAGCGCTTGACGGCCTGCATCAGGCCGACATTGCCCTCCGACACGACCTCGCCGATCGGCAGGCCGTAGCCGCGGTAGCCCATGGCGATCTTGGCCACGAGACGCAGGTGGGATGTGACGAGCTTGTGCGCGGCCTGGGAATCGTCATGTTCGCGATAGCGTTTCGCGAGCATGTACTCCTGCTGCGGCTCCAGCACGGGAAATTTGCGGATTTCCGTCAGATAACGGGATAGACCCATTTCGCCTGCAAGCACAGGCAAGGCGGCGGATGCCATGTCTTCCTCCTTGGCTCCCTCAACTGAGGCGAGCGCATTCCGGCTGCTCAACAAGCCAGCCGACAACCATGGTCATAATCCAAAAGTTGCGCGGCGAAAAGATGGCGCTGTTCACGTGCCGGTGACAGCGCCCCTTGCGATCCAGCTTTTCAGGCACGATCTGATACGGCCTTTCGCGTGCTGGCGATGTGCGAATTCGCATAGCCGATGCAGGCGAATCATCGGAGGGATAGCGCGGAGGCGAGCGATGCCAGTTCGGCAGGCAACTCACTCTCGAATCGCAGCACCTCCCCCGTCCCGGGATGCGCGAAGCCCAGCACCGCCGCATGCAGCGCCTGCCGGCTAAGCGCCTTGAGCGCGTCTCGCGCCGCCGGCGGCAGATGCGCCGCCTTGGTCTTGAAGCCGGAGCCGTAGAGCGCATCGCCCATCAGCGGGTGCCCGAGATGAGCCATATGCACGCGGATCTGGTGCGTGCGGCCCGTCTCCAGCCGGCAGAGCACCTTGGAGGCGACGGGCTTGCCATCCGTCCCCCCGAAGCTTTCGACGACTTCGTAATGCGTGATCGCCTCGCGGCCCTTGCCTTCGGGCGAGACCGCCATCTTCTCGCGGTTCTGGGTCGAGCGGTCGATGAAGCTGCGGATCGTGCCGGCATGGCGCGCGGGCTTGCCCCAGACGAAGGCGATGTATTCCCGCTCCAGCGGCCCCGTCCGGCCATGGTCGGCGAACTGGGCGGAGAGCGCCTGATGGGTGCGGTCGTTCTTGGCGACCACCAGCAGCCCGGACGTATCCTTGTCCAGCCGGTGCACGATGCCCGGCCGCCTGACGCCGCCGATTCCGGAGAGCGTTTCGCCGCAATGCGCGATCAGCGCGTTGACCAGCGTGCCGGTCTCGTGCCCGCCGGCGGGGTGCACCACGAGCCCGGCCGGCTTGTCGATGACGATCAGGTCGGAATCCTCGTGCACCACGACGAGAGGGATGGCCTCGCCCTTCGGCGCGGGGTCGACGGCCTGGGGCCTCACCAGGCCGATCTCGTCGCCTGCCGCGAGCTTGCGCGACATCGTCGCCTCCGGCCGCCCGTTGACCGTGACGTGTCCCTCCTCCGCGATCGCCTGGATACGCGTGCGCGACAGATCGGGCGCCAGCTTCGCCAGCGTCTTGTCGAGCCGCTCGCCAGCGGTTTCAGGGGTGATGATGAAGATTTCGGGCAAGGGCGCAGACTTTCCTTCTCCCCTTGCGGGAGAAGGTGGCCGGCGGATGCCGGCCGGATGAGGGGTATGGCGCGAGCCAGACCCCGGTTCGGCATGCGGACGGTTGCAAGGCTCGCTTCGCGATACCCCTCATCCGACCTTCGCTGACGCGAAGGCCACCTTCTCCCGCAAGGGGAGAAGGAATGCAATGACGACCATGGCCTTCCACCCCGAACCGGTCTATGCCCGCGCCCGATGTTCAAGCGCCTCTACGACTGGACGCTCTCGCTCGCGGGCCGCCCGTCCGCGCCCTATGCGCTCGGAGCGGTCTCCTTCGCCGAAAGCTCCTTCTTCCCGATCCCGCCCGATGTGGTGCTGGCCCCGATGGTGCTGGCGAAGCCGGCCCATGCCTGGCGCTTCGCCACGATCTGCACCGTCGCCTCCGTCGTCGGCGGCCTCTTCGGCTACGCCATCGGCGTCTTCTTCTTCGAATCGATCGGCCAGTGGCTGATCGCGCTCTACGGCGGCCGGGAGAAGATCGACGGGTTGCTGGCGCTCTACCGCGAATACGGCGCGCTCCTGATCCTGATCAAGGGACTGACGCCGATCCCCTACAAGTTCGTGACCATCGCCAGCGGCATCGCCGGCTATGATCTCTTCTGGTTCGTGGTGCTTTCCATCATCACCCGCGGCGCGAGGTTCTTCGGCGTCACGCTGCTGATGACGACCTTCGGCGAGCCCATCCGCCGCGCCATGGACAAGCACGGCGGCCTCATCGCCGCGGTCGTGCTGGTCTCGGTGGTGGGAGGCTTCTTCCTGGTGAGGGCGCTGCTGTGAGGACCCCGACGCTCGGCACTCTCTACGCCTACGCCGCCACCGCGCCCGAGCGGCGGGCCGCCCTCATCCTCGCCATCGCCGCCGCGACGATCGGCGGCGCCTGGCTCAGCGAGTACGGCTTCGGCTACATCCCCTGCAAGCTCTGCCTGCTGCAGCGCTGGCCCTATTACTTCGGCGTGCCGCTGGCTGCGCTGGCCTGGATCGTCGCCCGGCCGTTGGGAGCTCCCAACGCGGCGCGTCCCGCCTTCGCCATGCTGGCCCTGATCTTCATGGTCTCGGTGGCGCTGGGCGTCCATCATTCCGGCGTGGAATGGGGCTGGTGGGCCGGCCCGTCCGATTGCGGCGGCCGCATCGGCGCGGGGCCGGCGAATGTCGGCGATCTCCTCTCCGCCATGAACAACACCCGGCTGGTGAGCTGCACCGAGGCGCCGTTCCGCATCCTCGGCCTCAGCCTCGCCGGGTGGAACGCGGCGGTGTCCTTCCTGCTGGCGACGCTGGCGATCAGGGGCTGGCGTCGGTGAGCGCCTTTCTTAGCGGCTGAAGGCGAAAGGATTTCGTGGAGAGCAGGGCATGAACGAAATCGCGATCCGGTCGGCGGCGACAGCCGATGTGCCGGCCATCGTGGCGCTCTGGCGCGAGTCGCTGGCGCTGCACGGCGACCGCGATCCCAGCTTCCGGCCGCGTGCGGACGGCCATCTCGTCTTCGAGCGCTTCGTGAGGGAGAGGATCGGCTCGCCCGAGGCGGCAATCCTGGTGGCGGAGCGGGGCGGGGAGCTTGCGGCCTACGGCATCTGCGTGCTCAGGACTCGCCCCGACTTCTTCGAACCGGTCTTGCACGGCCTTGTGACGGACCTCGACGTCTCCGCCCGCCACCGCCGCCTCGGCCTCGGCGAGCGGCTGCTCGAGGCGCTGTCGGCCTGGCTGCGCGGGCGCGGCATCCAGCGGATGGAGGCCGAGGTCGTCGCCGCCAACGAGCTGGCGGCGGCCTTCTGGCGGAAGCAGGGCTTCGCCACCTACTACCAGGCGATGTCCAGGGACGTCTGATCGCGGCTGCGCGCCGCGCCGTCTCCAAGCTGGCGCAGCCTCAAGGCTGGCGCAGCCTCAGGGCTGGCGCAGCCTCAGGGCTGTCGCAGCCTCAGGGCTCCAGCTCGCTGTCCCAGTAGAGATAGTCCATCCAGCTCTCGTGCAGGTAGTTCGGCGGGAACAGCCTGCCGTTGCGGTGCAGGTCATTCACGGTCGGCTGGTAGGGCTTCTGCATCGGATGCATCTTGGCCGCGGCAGGCAGCTTGTCGCCCTTCGCGAGATTGCAGGGCGAGCAGGCCGCCACGACGTTCTCCCAGGAGGTGAGGCCGCCGCGCGAGCGCGGGATCACGTGGTCGAAGGTCAGTTCCTCCTTCGAGCCGCAATACTGGCAGGCGAATTTGTCGCGCAGGAACACATTGAACCGCGTGAACGCCGGGTGCCGCGAGGGCTGCACGTAGGTCTTGAGCGACACCACCGAGGGCAGGCGGAAGCGCGCCGTGGGGCTGCGCACCACCGTGTCGTATTCGGAGACGATGTTGACGCGGTCGAGGAACACCGCCTTCAGCGTGTCCTGCCAGCTCCAGAGCGAGAGCGGATAATAGCTGAGGGGCCGGTAATCGGCATTGAGGACGAGGGCCGGGCAGGATTCCGGCGAGGCTTCCCTGGACAGGGGCGGCACGACATGGACGGTCAAACCTGAGAAGCCTCCTGCCTTCAGGCGTGTCCGGGTCGGACTTCTTGGGCGGGTCCGACCGGACCGCAAAGTCGCTGACGTTGAGGACGGACGAATCCATCTCCGCCCGCTATCTAAGACCCCTGCGACGGAATTGTGAAGAGGCTGGGGCAGGCCGCCCTGCGGCCGGGGATGACAACCCGGGGGCCGCCGCCTATGTCCCTCGCGTGAGCGAGGAAACGGGCATGGCGCAGATGCAGACGGGCAAGGCGAAGGACGCCGGCTTGGGGCCGATGCCCGAATGGCGGCTCGACCATCTCTATCCGGCCATAGATGCGCCGGCCTTCGCCGCCGATCTCGCGCGTTCCGCCGAGGAGGCCGCCGCCTTCGCCGCCGCCTATCGCGGCAATCTCGAAGGCCTGCTGGCCGCCGAGGGCGGCAGGGAGGCTCTCTACGAGGCGATTCGCCGCTACGAGGCGCTCGAGGATCTGATGGGCAAGGTGATGTCTTACGCCGGCCTCGTCTACGCCGGCGACACGACCGATCCCGCCCGCGGCAAGTTCTACGGCGACGCGCAGGAGAAGATGACGGCGGCCTCGTCGGACCTCTTGTTCTTCGCGCTGGAGCTGAACCGCATCGACGACGCCACGCTCGCCGCCGCGATGCGCGAGGCTCCGCTCTCGCATTACGCTCCCTGGCTCGAGGATATCCGCAAGGAGAAGCCGCATCAGCTCGACGACCGGCTGGAGCAGCTCTTCCTGGAGAAATCCGTCGTCGGCCGCGGCGCCTGGAACCGGCTCTTCGACGAGACGATCGCCAGCCTGCGCTTCGACATCGATGGCGAGAAGCTGACGCTGGAGCCGACGCTCAACCTGCTGCAGGACGCCGACGAGGCGAAGCGGCGCAAGGGCGCCGAGGCGCTCGCCAAGACCTTCGGCGAGAACATCCGTCTGTTCACGCTGATCACCAACGTGCTGGCCAAGGACAAGGAGATCGCCGACCGCTGGCGCGGCTTCAAGGACATCGCCGACAGCCGCCATCTCTCCAACCGCGTCGAGCCGGAGGTGGTCGAGGCCATGGTCTCGGCCGTGCGCGCCGCCTATCCGCGCTTGTCCCATCGCTATTACAAGCTGAAGGCCAAGTGGTTCGGCAAGGAGCAGCTGAACCACTGGGATCGCAACGCGCCCCTGCCCAAGGTCGAGCAGCGCACCATCCCCTGGTCGGAGGCCAGGGACATGGTGCTGACGGCCTATGCCGGCTTCTCGCCGGAGATGAGCGGCATCGCCAGGCGCTTCTTCGACGAAGGCTGGATCGACGCGCCGGTCCGGCCCGGCAAGTCGCCGGGCGCCTTCGCGCATCCGACCGTGCCCTCAGCCCACCCCTACGTGCTGCTCAACTACCAGGGAAAGCCGCGCGACGTGATGACGCTCGCCCATGAGCTCGGCCATGGCGTGCACCAGGTGCTGGCCGCCCCGCAGGGCGCGCTGATGGCGCCGACGCCGCTGACGCTCGCCGAGACCGCGAGCGTCTTCGGCGAGATGCTGACCTTCCGCAAGCTGCTCGCCGCCATCAGCGATCCGGCGCAGAAGAAGGCCATGCTCGCCGCCAAGGTCGAGGACATGATCAACACGGTGGTGCGCCAGATCGCCTTCTACAGCTTCGAGCGGAAGGTCCACGAGGCGCGCAAAGCCGGCGAGCTGACCTCGGAGCAGCTCGGCGAGATCTGGATGAGCGTGCAGGGCGAGAGCCTCGGCCCCGCTATCCGGTTCCACCCGGGCTACGAGACCTTCTGGGCCTATATCCCGCATTTCGTGCATTCGCCGTTCTACGTCTACGCCTACGCCTTCGGCGATTGCCTCGTGAACTCGCTCTACGGCGTCTACGAGAAGGCGCATCCGAACTTCGTCGAGCATTACTTCGACCTGCTCAAGGCCGGCGGCGCCAAGCCCTATGGCGAATTGCTCGCGCCTTTCGGCCTGGACGCCAAGGATCCCGCCTTCTGGCAGATCGGCCTGGGCATGATCGAGGGGCTGATCGCCGAGCTGGAGGCGATGGGGTGAGCATCGCCGCCTGGGCGCGCGCCGCCCTGGCGCCGAGCCGTACGCTGATCGCGTGGCGCTTCGGCCGCTGGGGCTTGGGCTGGACGCTGCTCGCCACGTTCGCCGGCGTGGTCCTCTTCGTGCTGCTCAGCATCGGCGTCTGGGTGGCCGTGCGGGAGTTCCTGGTCGACGCGGCGTCGCTGCCGCGCTTCGCCGCCGCGACGGCGGAGAACGCCGGTCCGCTGGTCGGCAATCCCTACTCGCTGGTCAACCTCATCTCGATCGGACTGATCGGGCTGGCCGTGGTCTGGGCCGCCGCGGCCCTGCAGCGCCGGCGCCTCACGGATTACATTCTGCTCAGCGGGACGTTCGACTGGCGGCGCTTCCGGCGCATGGCCGGCGCCGTCGCTGTGCTGCAGGCGGTGTCCGTCGTTCTGACGCTCATGGTGCTCGCCGACGACGTGCAATGGCGGCCGGGGGCCTTCGCCGATCCGCTGTTCCTGGCCGCCTGCGTCGCGGTGATCGCCGTGCAGAGCTTCGGCGAGGAGCTGTTCTTCCGCGGCTTCCTCTACCATGCCTGGGGCGCGGTATGGCCGCGCCCGGTGCTCGCCGCCTTAGGCGCCTCCGCCTTCTTTGCGCTGATCCACGCCTGGAACCCGGATGTCGCGCTGGATCCCCTGCCCGGACTCGCCTCGATCTTGCTCTTCGCGCTCTTCGCGCAATGGCTGGTGGCCCGCACCGGCTCGCTCGATGCGGCCTGGGGCCTGCATTTCATGAACAACCTCTGCGCCTTCCTGGTGATCCAGGGGAAGCCCGGCTACGACAGCGACACCTCGCTGATCCTCTACACCGACGCCGTACTGGCGCGCGGCGGCAGCTACGCCGGGGATCCGCTCGCCTGGCTGGCGTTGCTTGGCGGCTTCGCAGCGATGGTCTGGATGGTGGCGGATCGGCGCTCGCCGTTCTACCTGGAGCTGGCTCGGGCGGAGCGGAGCTGAAGGCGGTTGCGCGCCTCACTCGTTGATCGGCGATGCGTTTCGCCTAATCCAGTTGGCCAGTTCCGTTTCGCTCATATCTCCGGCCGCAAGCGCCAGGAAGGTCAGGACGGCGTCACCGTCTTCGGCCAACAGCGCCACGCCGTGGTCGAGCAGGAAAAGCTCCATGGCCACGAACGCTGTCCGCTTGTTGCCGTCGATGAAGGGATGGTTCCGCGCAATGCCAAAGGCGTAAGCGGCCGCAAGGTCGCTGAGGCCAGCTTCCGGGTTGTAGGCCGCCAGGTTCTGTGGCCGCGCCAGAGCGGAATCGAGCAGGCCCTCGTCACGGATCCCGATGCCGCCGCCGTGCTGCGCCAGTTGCTCCTCGTGGATCGCGAGAATGAGCTCGCGCTCCAGCCAACGATATCCCGTCATGATGCCGCTCGGGTGGCGCTACTTCGCCAGCTCGCGCAACACATCGTGCCGCTTACGCATGATCTCACGCGCCAGGGCCATGCGCCTCTCGAAGTCGGGATCGCTGCGCGTGACGCGGTAGCCCTCCGGAGACTTGGTGATGAAGAGCTTGTCGCCCTTCACGACATTGAGATCGTCAAGCACGTCACGGGGCAGCACGACACCCAGCGAATTGCCGATCTGCACGACCTTGAGCGTCGTGAAATCCTGCTCCCGCGGAGGTTCGGTGCGCTTGTTCATGGCCTCTCTCCCATTGCGGGAGCGACCTTAAGTTATTATTGGCGTAATAACAACGTGATTCAGCGCCGCCCGCTGAACTGCTCGAACAGCGACTGGAATGCATCCATCTGCGTCCTCTGCGCCTGCTGGCCGGCGTTGAACATGCCCTTCAGCATGTCCATGCCGGCGGCCATCGGGTCCTGCGGCGGGGGAGGGGTGGGCTTCTGGCCCATCATGCCGCCGATGAACTGGCCGAGCGGGCCGCCGCTCATCATGTCCTGCAGTGGGTTGCGCGGCTGGGGCTGGCCGGCCCGCATCATCTCGTTCATCGCGTTGCCGAAATTGCCCTGCATCGCATGGCCGAGCACGCCGCCGAGCCCCTGGCTCATGGCGCCCTTGAACAGACCTCCCATCAGCATCGAGGCGACGATCGGCAGCATCTGGCGGATGATCGTGTCGTTGATGCCGCTCATCGCCGCGGCCTGCGCCGCGACGGCGCGCGACATCTCCTCGCCGCCGAAGATCTGGCCGAGGACGCCGTCGCCTTCTTCTGCCGCCTTATCCGGGATGCGGTCGCCGTCCGCGTCATGCATGCCGGCGAAGCCGCCGCCCATCATGGTGCGCACGAGTTCCTGGTAGCCCTGGACGCTTTCGGTCTGCTTCTGCAGGCCCATTTCGAAGGCGGGCAGCATCGCTTCCACGGCGCTTTGCGCCTGCTCCGGGGCCAGGCCGAACTGGCGCGCCATGTTCTGCAGAGCGTTGCCGCCCTGGGCCTGCATCATCATCTCGAAGAGGTTGGTCATCCGACTCGGGCGCTCCTCGGCGGGTCTGTGCTCACAGGCTAGTGGCGGCCCGCCCAGCGTGCAACCGGGCGGTCAGCCGGCCCGCGCCCGCCGCTCCAGGGTTGCGAGCGAGCGCATCGCCAGCACGGCGGCGACGATGCCGAACAGCACCGAGCCCAGCGCCACGCCGGCCAGCGCGCCTTCGTAGCCGTAATGTTCCGCGCCGAGCCAGGCGAAGGGGATCGTGCCGATCGTCGCCCGGCCCCAATTGAGATAGGTCGACCAGAGCGGGAAGCCGAGGTTGTTGAAGGCCGCGTTGGCCGTGAACAGCAGGCCGATGAAGAACCACATCGGCCCGCTGATCCAGCAGAAGAAGACGAGCCCCTCCGCCGCCGGCCCGGTGAGCGCGAAGAGCTTCGCCAGCCAGCCGCTGGCGACGATCAGGATCAGCCAGCTCGTCAGCACGTAGAGCCCGGCGAAGAGGAAGCTGTCGCGCATCGCTTGCCGCATGCGGTGATACATGCCGGCGCCCCAGTTCTGCGCCATGATCGGGCCAACCGCGCCGGAGAGCGCGAAGAGCGCGCCGAAAGCGATCGGGATCAGCCGGTCGATCACGGCGTTGGCGGCGATGGCCCAGGCGCCATGGTCCGAGACGATGCGCGCCACCACGGCCGAGGCGAAGGGCGTGGCGATATTGGTGAGGATCGCCGGCCCCGCGATATGCGCGATGGCGCCGGCCTCCGCCCGCATCGAAGCCAGGCGAGGCTTTTCGACCATCGCATGGACCTTCACCGCGCCGTGCCAGCCCACCAGCGCGAAGGCGAGCCGCGAGATGACCACGCAGATCGCCGCCCCGGTGAGGCCAAGGCCCAGGCCGAAGATCAGCAGCGGGTCGACGATGGCGGTGGCGATGCCGCCGGCCAGCGTCACGTACATCGCCCGGTTGGCGTCGCCGACGGCCCGCAGCACGCCGGAATAGCCCATGCCGAGCGCCATCAGCACATTGGAGGGCAGCGTGATGAGCAGATACAGCCGCGCCGCCTCGGCCACCTCCCCCTTCGCGCCGAGCAGGCCGAGGATGGGCCCGATCAGCGGCAGCACGAGGCAGGAGAGCGCCAGCGCCATCACGACGAGCCAGCCCATCGCGGCGCCCGCGACCCGCCGCGCAGCAGCGCGGTCGCCTTGACCCAGCCGTCGCGCCGTCAGCGCGGTGGCGGCGATCATGAAGCCGATGTTGGTCGAAGTGAGGAAGAACAGAACCACCGTCGCGTAGCCGACCGCCGCGGTCAACGTCTCGCTCCTCAGCCAGGAGATGTAGAGCAGGCTCAGGAAATCGACCGCGAAGATCGCCATCAGGCCGATCGATCCGGTCACCGTCATGCGGACCACATGGCCCATGGTCGGGCCTTGCGTGAACACGGCGTCGGGCCGGCGCGGCGCGGCGGCGGGCTGCGCTGCGGCTTGCGCCTCGGGAGAAGCGGCAGCGTCGGGCATCAGCGGGTCGCCTGCGAGCGCCGGCGGAACGACTGGAGCGGCAGAATGAGTTGGACGCCCATCAATCCGCGTTCTCCGCCGCCCTCAGTTCGTTCGCCTGGTCGAGCACCTGCTGCGTCTCAGGCGTCAGACCGCGCGAGGCGCGCTGCGGCTCGTCGAGCGGCGTCGGCCGCACGGCCTGCTTGTGGGTGAGGTCCGAACCGGACTTGATGTCAGCGGAGTCGAACTGCATCTCCAGCCGCTTGAGGTCGCGGCGGCGCACATCCTCGCGGATCTCCTCGGCCTCGCCGTCGCTGCGGCCGAGCGCGACGAGCGTGCGGCGCCCCAGCTCCAGTGCTGATAGGAATGTCTCGCGGATCACGCCATCGGGCTCGTGGCGCATCAACTGCAGCGCATGGCGCCGGTCATAGGCCCTGACCATGACCTTGGCTTGCGGGAAGTTCGCCTTGGCGATCTCGGTGATGACGACGGCGGCCTCCTGATTGTCGACACAGATGCAGATCACCTCTGCGCGCTCCGCGCCGGCGGCCCTCAGCACGTCGAGGCGCTGGCCGTCGCCGTAATACACCTTGAAGCCGAACCCTGCCGCCGCCTCGATCATCTCGATGTCGTTGTCGATCACCGTGACGTCTGTGCCCGAGGTCAGCAGCATCTGGTTGACGAGCTGGCCGAAGCGGCCGAAGCCGATGACCAGCGCCCGGCCGCGGGCATCGGCGAAGTCCTCCTCGATGCCGGGACCCGCGAGGCCCTTCTGCTGCTCGCAATAGACCGCGAAGCTGTCGATGCCGCGCGACACGATCGGCCCAAGCAGCATCGAGAAGGCGGCCACCGCCATGAACAGCTTCTGCTCGTCGCCGGAGAGGATGCCGATCGAGAGCGCCAGCGGCAGGATGACGAAAGAGAATTCACCGGCCGGCGTCAGGATGCTGGCGGCGCGCAGGTAGCTGCTGGCGGGCGAGCGCTCGATCATGCCGATGGCGCAGCAGACCGCGAATTTGACGAGGATCAGCCCGAGCGTCAGCCCCACCACGGCCAGCAGGTTGCGCCAGACGAAGCCGAGGTCGATCAGCATGCCGACCGACATGAAGAACAGCCCGAGCAGCAGGCCGCGGAAGGGCTCGATGTCGGCCTCGAGCTCGTGACGGAAATTCGATTCCGCCAGCAGGATGCCGGCGAGGAAGGCGCCGAGCGCCATCGACATGCCGACGGCCGCCATCAGCGCCGCGGCACCCAGCACCACGAGCAGCGCCACGATGGTCATGATCTCATGGCTGTTCAGGCGGGCGAGCCGCTGGAACAGCGGGTTCAGCAGGTAGCGGCCGGTGAGGATCACGGCGGCCAGCGCAACGGCGCCCTTCACGATCGCCATCAGAAGCTCATGGCCGCCCATGCTCTGGCCGCCCACCGCCATCAGCGGCACCAGCGCCAGGATGGGCACGACCGAGAGGTCCTGGAACAGCAGGATCGAGAAGCTCTTCTTGCCGTAGATGTGGCTCATGTGGCCGCGCTCCTGCAGGATCTGCAGGGCGATCGAGGTGGCCGAGAGCGCGGTCGCCACGCCGACGGTCAGCGCTGCGTTCCAGCGATGGCCAAGCAGCATCAGCACCGCCATAAGCACCAGCGTCGTCGGCACCATCTGCAGCGAGCCGAGCCAGGCGATATCGCGCCGCATCGCCACGAGCTGCGAAATCTTGAGCTCCAGTCCGATCACGAACAGGAACATGACAACGCCGATTTCGGCGATGCCGAAGAGCGTGTTGGGATCGGTGAAATAGGCGAGGCCGGAGGGGCCGATGGCGATCCCCGCCACGAGATAGCCCAGGATCGCCGAAAGGCCCATGAAGCGGAAGGCCGGAACCGCGATCGCCGCCGCTCCGAGGAAGACGACGGCCTGGCTGATCAGATCGGAGCTATGGGCGGCATCGGCCATGCGGGAAGTCGCTCGCGTCGGAATGACAAGGGGCGAGCTTAGCCGCCGTCTCCCAAGGGAGATAGGGGCGCGCGATCCGGATTGCGAGGGACGTCCGCCGCCGCCGAGTCCTTCGTGGTCGCCTGTCGGCCTTCAGGCCTCCGCCGCGCCCTCGCTCCCCTCGGTCTCCTCGACGTCAGGCTCCGAGCCGTCGGTGTCGTTCAGCGTCTCGCCCATGGCGTCCAGCCCTTCGTCCAGCAGGTCGCCGAGATTGGGGATGCCGAGGAGGTAGTCGGCGAGGTCGCCGGAGGCGGCGTTGCGCTCGCCGGCGAGCTGCCGCGCAGTGTCCCATTCGTCGACCTCGTAATCGCCGCGGCCGACGTAGAGGAGCGCCAGCAGATCGGCCGCCTCGTCCTCGTTCATCGCATCGATCATGCCGCGGAACTCAGCCTCCGTCCCGTCCTCTCCGCCTTCGTCGACGGCCTCGTCGGCGAGCACGTCCGTCTCGCCGTCGTCGATCGGGTTCGAGCCTGAATCGGGGTCGGTGTCGCCTTCCTTCACATCGAGACGGCGCGCCTCGACGATGAGGCTGCGGATCTTGTCGACGGCGAGGTCCATGGCGGCGCTCCGGGCTGGCTGCCCAAGGAACGTTGCGGGGGGCGAGGCGTTCCGTCCGCCGGCGAAGGGGAGAAGTAGAGGGCGTTCGCAGGCGGCGCACCCTTGACGCGGCGGTTGCTTGCGGTCACATCCCGCCCATGCTGGCCGCCAAACCGCCCCTCGCCATCAAGCTCTGCGCCCCCCGCGGCTTCTGCGCCGGCGTGGTGCGCGCCATCGACGCCGTCGAGCAGGCCCTCAAGCGCTACGGCGCGCCAGTCTATGTGCGTCACGAGATCGTGCACAACAAATACGTGGTGGAGGGTCTTAAGGCGAAGGGCGCGGTCTTCGTGAAGAGCCTCGACGAGATTCCGGACACCGAGGCGCCGGTCATCTTCTCCGCCCATGGCGTGCCGAAGGCCGTCCCGGCCGAGGCCGATCGGCGCAGCCTCTTCTCGATCGACGCGACCTGCCCGCTGGTCACCAAGGTGCACCGCGAGGCCGAGATCCACCACAAGCGCGGCCGCCACGTCGTGATGATCGGCCATCACGGCCATCCGGAAGTGGAAGGCACCATGGGCCAGCTGCCCGCGGGCGCCGTGACGCTGATCGAGACGGTCGAGGATGTCGCGGCGCTGCCCGCTCGCGATCCCGAGACCCTCGCCTTCGTCACGCAGACCACGCTCTCCGTCGACGACACGGCCGAGGTCGTGGCGGCGCTGCAGGCCCGCTTCCCCGGCCTCGCCGGCCCGCACAAGGAAGACATCTGCTACGCGACCACGAACCGGCAGGAATCCGTGAAGCGCGTGGCGCCGATGGTCGATGCGATGCTGGTCGTCGGCTCGCCCAATTCCTCCAATTCGCAGCGCCTGCGCGAGACGGCGGAGCGGGCGGGCTGCGCCGTGGCTCGTCTGGTGCTCCGCGCCGCTGATATCGACTGGTCGCTCTATGGAGGGCTGCGCTCCTTGGGCATCACGGCCGGCGCCTCCGCCCCGGAGGTGCTGGTCGAGGAGATCATCGACGCCTTCGCCGAGCGCTACGAGGTCAGCGTCGAGCAGGTGACGACGGCGGACGAGAGCATGTTCTTCCCGCTGCCCAAGGCTCTGCGCGAGGTCGCGGCCTAAGGTGGCCGTCTACACCGACGTCCCCGACGACGAACTCGCCGCCTTCGTGGCGCAGTACGACATCGGCGGCCTCGTCTCCTGCAAGGGCATCGCCGAGGGCGTCGAGAACTCCAATTACCTGCTGCAGGCCGATGCCGGCCGCTTCATCCTGACGCTCTACGAGAAGCGCGTGAACGAGGCGGACCTGCCGTTCTTCCTGGCGCTGATGGCGCATCTCGCGGGAGCCGGCATCGATACGCCGCTGCCCGTGAAGGCGCGCGACGGGCAGGCGCTGCGCCGCCTGGCGGGGAGGCCGGCCGTGCTCGTGACCTTTCTGGAGGGCATGTCGGCGCGCAGGCCCAGCGTCGAGCAATGCGGCCAGCTCGGCGAGGCCTTGGCGCGTCTGCATGCGGCGGGGCAGGGCTTCGTCAGCCACCGCCGCGTCAACGCGCTCGGTCCCGACGGCTGGCGGCCGCTGCTCGAGCGTTCCGGTCCCGCCGCCAACAGCGTGCAGGCCGGCCTCTACGGCTTCGCCGACGAGGAGCTGATCCGGCTGGCGCGCGACTGGCCGCAGGGCCTGCCGGCCGGCGTCATCCACGCCGATCTCTTTCCGGACAACGTCTTCTTCCTCAAGGGCCGGCTGTCGGGGATCATCGACCTCTACTTCGCCTGCAACGATCTCCTGGCCTATGACGTGGCGATCTGCCTGAACGCCTGGTGTTTCGAGCCGGACTACGCCTTCAACCAGACCAAGGGGCGGGCGCTGATCGCGGGCTACGAGCGTGTGCGGCGGCTGGAGCCGGGCGAGGTCGAGGCGCTGCCGGCGCTTTGCCGCGGCGCGGCGATCCGCTTCATGCTGACGAGGCTCTACGACTGGCTCAACGTGCCGCCCGGCGCCCTCGTCAAGCCGCATGACCCCATGGCCTATTACCGGCGCCTGCGCACGCATCAGAAGGTCGCGAGCGCGGCGGAATACGGGGTGGTGCGATGACCGTCGTGGACATCTGGACGGACGGCGCCTGTTCCGGCAATCCCGGCCCTGGCGGGTGGGGCGTCATCCTCGTCCACGGCGAGAAGCGCAAGGAGCTCTTCGGCGGCGAGGCGCACACCACCAACAACCGCATGGAGCTTCTCGCCGCCATCTCGGCGCTGGAGGCGCTGAAGAAGCCCTGCGACGTCCGCCTGCATGTCGACAGCGAATATGTCCGCCAGGGCATCTCCACCTGGATCCATGGCTGGAAGCGGAACGGCTGGCGGACCGCCGACAAGAAGCCGGTCAAGAACGCCGAGCTGTGGCAGCGGCTGGAGGAAGCCGCGAAACGACATCGGATCGAATGGCTCTGGGTGCGCGGCCATGCCGGCGACCCGATGAACGAGCGGGCGGACGAACTGGCGCGGGAAGGGGTCAAGGCGGCGCGGGCGAGCGCCGACGCCCCGCCGTGACCCGGATTTCCACCGCGGACGGCATCCAGCGCCGCTATCTCCACGACGAGGTGGCGGATCGGCTGCGGGCGCTCATCCTCTCCGGCGGGCTGGAGCCGCAGGCGAGGGTGAACGAGCTGGAGCTCTGCGAGCGCTTCGGCACCTCGCGGACGCCCTTGCGCGAGGCGATCAAGATCCTCGCCACCGAAGGCCTCGTCGAACTCCTGCCCAACCGCGGCGCGCGCGTCGCGTCGCTCTCGGCGGAAGAGATCGACGAGATGGTGCAGGTGGTGGCGGGGCTGGAGGCTGTCGCCGCCGAACTCGCCTGCCGGCGCGCCGGCGAGGATGAGATCGAAGCCATCGCCGCCGACACCGAGGCGATGGAGCAGGCCTTCGCTGCGCGGGACGAGGCCGTCTATTTCCGGCTCAACCGCGCCATCCACGAGGGGCTGATGGCGGCGGCGCGCAACCGCACGCTCTCGCAGCTCTACGCCAACCTCTCTTCGCGCATCCAGCGCATGCGCTACACCGCCCACAAGACCGAGGCGCAATGGGAGCGCGCCATGCGCGACCATCGCGAGATGGTGGGATTGCTCAAGGCCCGCGATGGCGAGAGCCTCGCCGCCCTGATGAAGGCGCATATCCGGGGCAAGGCCGAGGTCATCGCGGCGAGTTATGGGGGCGGCTGAGGATCGATCAGGTGCCGGTCCATCGCCACTCGGATCGCCCGCCGGTCAGCGCTGGACAGGACGCCGATCCGACGCGTCGCGATGATGGCGGGGAGCGTGAAGAGCTTCCACCGCACGACCGATGCGTGCCTCAGCCCGCAAGCCGCCAGATCGGCGATCGGATGATCGCTCGGCCATCGGCTGTCGGCGCCAGTGGTGATCATCGCTGCGATGAAATGGCCATGCGTCTCGTTGAAGACGCGGTCGGATAGCACCAGCACCGGACGCGGCTTGCGGACTTCGACATCCGTGAACGGAAACAGCGCGACGACGACGTCCCAGCGCTGGAACGTGGCCTCAGAGGTCATTGTAGGCCGCATCGTCGGCGGGGCTGGTCCATTCGCTCAGCAGCGCGCCGACAGCGGCGAGATAGGGATCGGAAGGCGGCACTTCGCCGAGTTCAACGGATACCTCCTCGCCGCGACGCTCGTTATAGAGCGTCGTCCAGTAGGCCTTGAAGGACTCATCTGGCCGTATGCCGGCTGTCGGCCGACCATCCGAGCCGTTGCGCATCTTGCGGAACAGGATCGGTTTGCCGTCGACTTGGAGCGCGACCGGTGCATTCTCCGGCAATCCGCTGATGTGTTTGGCGATATGGTCGCCATTGATCATGTGGCGAAGCCAGACCGCGTGGTCTGCGATCTTCAGGCGAGCCACAATACACCTCCCCTATCCTCGGGGTGGGTGGGGCACCCACCCTGATCGACATTGTTCGGTCGATATGCGGTTGTCAACCCGCTGATCGGGCCAGCCTTGCTTGCTCATGCGCCCGCCGATTATAAGCCGGCCATTCCCACCGCACCACGCGTCAAGGCTCCGGCATGGCAGGCCATTCCCAATTCAAGAACATCATGCACCGCAAGGGGCGGCAGGATGCGATCAAGTCGCGCATCTTCTCCAAGCTGAGCCGTGAGATCACCGTCGCCGCCAAGCTCGGACTGCCGGACCCGTCGATGAACGCGCGGCTGCGCATGGCGATCATCGCGGCGAGGGCCGAGAACATGTCCCGCGATGTCATCGAACGCGCCATCAAGAAAGCGTCCGGCTCCGACGCTGAGCATTACGACGAGATCCGCTACGAGGGCTATGGGCCGGGCGGCACGGCGATCATCATCGAGGCGATGACCGACAACCGCAACCGCACGGCCTCCGACATCCGCTCCTATTTCACCAAGGCCGGCGGCAACCTGGCCGAGACCGGGGCCGTCTCCTTCATGTTCGACAAGGTCGGGCAAGTGGAGTTCGAGACGGCCGTCGGCTCCGAGGACGCCATGCTGGAGGCCGCGATCGAGGCCGGCGCCGACGATGTCGCGTCGGACGAGAACGGCCATGTCGTCACCTGCCAGCAGGCCGCGCTCGCCGAGGTGTCGGCTGCGCTGGAGGCCAAGTTCGGCGCCCCGCGCAAGTCCGGCTTCGTCTGGAAGCCGCAGACCAGCGTCAGCGTCGACGACGAGGCCGGCGAGAAGATCATCAAGCTGATGGGCCTGCTCGACGAGCACGACGACGTGCAGAACGTCTTCTCCAACTTCGAGATCTCCGACGCCCTGATGAAGCGGATGGCTGGCTGAGGCCTGCCCGCTAGCGCCGCTGGTCCTCCAGATAGGGGCTGCGCGGCCGCGCATCCGTGCGGCCGCCATAAGCAGGAGGGTTGGCGAAGCCGTCCTGGCGCTCCCAGCGCGCGGGCGGCCCGCGCTTGCCGCGCCTCAGCGACCAGGAAGGATCGGCTCCGGTCGCCGGCGGCTGCGGCCGGAAGACCGGCACCTCCGGCAGGTCCCGCCCGGTCTGGCCGGGCGCGATGATCTGGGCGGCGGCGGGCGAGGCACAAAGCCCTGCGCCGAGCAGCAGGAGGGCGATGGCGAGCTTTGCGGGAAGGGCGGTTCGGACCATGGACGGACAATCTCCTGCGCCATGGAACGCGCGAGCGCCTGAATCGATGCTGACCGCCGGCTATCGGCCCAGAGGCCCGTCCAGCGCCGGCAGGGCGACGATCGCCGCCGCGGCGATGACGGCATAGGCGATGCGGCGGAACACCCGCTCCGATGCCAAGGGAAACAGCGTCGATCCCAGGAGGAGGCCCAGTCCATAGGGCAGGAAGAGCGGCAGCGCCTGCAGCAGGATGCGCGTGTCGACGATGCCGGTGGCGATGTAGACCAGCCCCGCGAAGCTCGGGAGCAGGCAGAAGAAGCCGTTGAGGTTGTCCCGGGTCTGGCGTGCGTTGCCGCCCTGCGCCGCCAGCCAGAAGATGGCGATCGGCAGCCCGCCGATCTGGCCGAGCCCGCTGACGAGGCCGGCGGTCGAGCCGACGCCGAGCGACAGAGGCAGTCCCGGCCGCCCCTGATAGCGCCAGCCGTTGGCGAGCGCCGCCACGCCGAGCAGGATGACTCCGACGATGGCCCAGCGCGCCAGCTTCGGATCGGCATGGGTCAGCACGAAGGCCCCGGCCGGCAGCAGGGCGAGCGCCGAGAACAGCAGCGGCAGGAGTTCGCGCCATTGCACGCGCCGCCAGCTGCTCGCGGCCAACACCCAGGCGAACGGAATGTCGATCGTCCAGATAAGGCCGACCGCCGCGACCGGACCGACGACGATGGTGGCGATCGGCACGAAGACGAGGGCGAAGCCGAAGCCCGTGAAGCCGCGCACGAGGCCGCCGAGCGCGGCGGCGAGCCCAAGCGCAGCCAGGCCGGAAGGCGCGGCGAAGCCGAAGACGGCAGCGATATCCGCCAGCACGAGCGCTCGAACTCCCCGATCCCCGCCGTCTGCAAAGCGGTGGCGGCTCCTGCCGTCAAACCACTATTTTCGATGGCTGGGATCGCTCCCGCGGTGCTGCCGTCTATTTTTTCAGGTGCCTGTCGAAGAAACGGCTGACCTCGGCATGGTACTCCTTGGTCTCCGGCCCGTCGGGAATGGCGTAGTATTGCGCGTGCGACTGCGCTTCGAACACGTGCAGCTCCGCTTCGACGCCGGCCTGACGCAGCTTGCGATGCGTCCGCACCGTGTTGCTGAGGAAGAGGTCGCGCGTTCCCGACGTGAGTATCGCCGGGGGGAAACCGGTGAAATCGCCGTAGATCGGCGACAGCACCGGATCCTTGAGGTCGACGCCGTTGGCGTAGAGCAGGGCGGCCGGGCCGAGCCACGATTCATAGTCGACAAGGATGTTGTCGACCTTGTCGTTGGCGAAATAGCTGTCGCCGGTCTTGGTGAGGTCGGACCACGGCGTGCCCGGCGCGATGGCGGCGGGCAGGGGCAGGCCGCGCTGCTTGGCGAGCAGCACGGCCGCAAGCGTCATGCCGCCGCCGGTCGAGGTGCCGAAGATCGCCATCTTCTGGGGATCGTTCGATTTAACGAGCTCGGCCCAGACCGCCATCGTGTCGTTCATCGCCGCCGGATGAGGATGATCGGGCGGCATGCGGTAGTCGACCGAAACGACTTTGGCGCCATAATAGCCCGCCATCAGGATCGCCTCCCGCGTCCCCGCCTCGCCGGGCGCGAGCACGTAGCCGCCGCCATGGATGTGATAAAGCAGTCGGTTCTCGTTGCCGGGGCGGATCGTCTCCGGCGTCACGGTGTAGACCTTGACGCCAGCGATCTCGCCGGGTTCGACCTTCACCTTCATCATCTGGCGAAGCGCCGGCAGCGTGGCGACGGTGTCGCCGGCGAGCTTGGCCACGCGGGCGCGCCATTCATCCGGCGTTTTCGGCGGTTGAGTGACCATCGGGCCGAACGGCGCGGCGATCACTGGCGCGATCTGCGGGCTCACGGTCGGCGGAGCCTCCAGCGTCCGCGCCGGGACTGAGCGACCGGCGGTCTGCGATGCGGCGGGCAGAGCGGCCAGCGCCAGCGCGAGGCCGAGGCAGCCCGCGCGAAGCGGGTGGAAGGTGCGATCCATGACGTTTCCTCCGAGGCTGTTCTTGTTGCGCCCCGCCCGATCCTCCGCCTTGCCGATCCGTAGATCAAGGTGGTCTGGCGCATCCGCCTCGGCTACCGAGGACGCCCTATGCTCGCGCCCCTCCCGATTCGCATCCTCGGCATCGATCCAGGCCTCCGCAAATGCGGCTGGGGCGTGATCGAGATACTGGGTACGAAGCTCTCCTTCGTCGCCTGCGGCTCGGTCGATCCGCCGGAAAAGCTGCCCTTGTCCGAGCGGTTGCGCGCCATCCACGATGGCCTCGCCAAGGTGGTCGCCGCCTTCGCGCCCGACGAGGCGGCGATCGAGGAGACCTTCGTCAACAAGGACGCGCGCGCCACCCTCAAGCTCGGCGCGGCGCGGGGCGTCGCCATGCTGGTGCCGGCGCTGGCCGATGTCTCCGTGGCGGAATATGCGCCGAACCAGGTCAAGAAGACGGTGGTGGGCGCCGGCCATGCCGAAAAGCAGCAGATCCGCATGATGATCGGCGTGCTGCTGCCCAAGGCCGACCCGGCCACCGAGGATGCGGCGGATGCGCTCGCCATCGCCATCTGCCACGCGCACAGCCGCCAGGGCCAGAATCTCACATCGAGGGTGAGCGCGCGATGATCGGCAAGCTGAAGGGGCTCATCGACAGCTACGGCGACGACCATGTGATCGTCGATGTCGGCGGGGTCGGCTATGTCGCGCACGGCTCCTCCCGCACCCTGCAGGCGCTGCCCCGGCCCGGCGAGCCTGCGGTGATCTGGATCGAGACCTACGTGCGCGAGGATCAGATCCGCCTCTTCGGCTTCGCCAGCGAGGTGGAGCGGGAGTGGTTCCGCCTGCTGCTCAACGTACAGGGCGTGGGCACCAAGGTGGCGCTCGCCATCCTCTCCACCTTCAAGACCGGCGATCTCGCCACCGCCATCGCCATGCGGGACGTAGCGGCGATCACCCGAACGCCGGGCGTCGGCCGGAAGCTCGCCGAGCGGCTGGTGCTCGACTTGAAGGACAAGGCGCCGGCCTTCGGCTCGATCGATCCGGCGGTGATCAGGCTGCAGGGCGAGGTCGAGGAACGCCGCGCCCCTGCGCCGGCGGTCGACGCCATCTCGGCCCTGGTCAATCTCGGATATCCCCAGCCGCAGGCTTCGGCCGCCGTGGCGGCGGCGATGAAGGCGGCCGGCGAGGCGCCGAAGACCGAGGCGCTGATCCGCCTGGCGCTCCGGGAAATGGCGCGGTGAGGCAGCCGCGCCTTCTCGTCGTCGCGCCGGCGCTCTTCGTCTTCCTCTGGTCCACCGGCTGGATCTCGGCGAAGTACGCCGCGCCGCATGCCGATCCGCTCTGGTTCCTGACGATCCGCTTCGCCTGCGCCGCGCTCGTCATCGGCCTCTTCGCGCTCGCGGTTCGGGCGCCCTGGCCGCGCGATGCCCGCGCCTGGATGCATGCGGTCGTCTCCGGCGTGCTGCTGCACGGCCTCTATCTCGGCGGCGTCTGGTGGGCCGTGAAGCACGGGCTGTCCGCCGGCATCTCGGGCCTCTTGGCGGCGCTGCAGCCGCTGCTGACCGCCCTGCTCGCGCCCTACCTCGTCGACGAGCGAGTCACCGCGAGGCAATGGCTCGGCGTCGCCATCGGCCTTCTCGGCGTGCTGCTGGTGCTGTCGCCGAAGCTCGGAGCGGCGCCCGGCGAGACGGCCTGGGCGGCGCTCGCCGTCAACCTCGTCGGCATGGTCGCGGTCACGGCCGGCAGCTTCTATCAGAAGCGCTTCGTGCCGGTCGCCGATCTCAGGACCGTGACCTCAGTGCAATATCTGGGCGCGCTGCTGGTCGTCGCGCCGGCAGCGCTGCTGACCGAGCCGCTCCGCTTCGACCACAGCCTGGAGGTCTATCTGGTCCTCGCCTGGTCGGTCCTGGCGCTCTCCGTGTTCACCATCGCGCTGATGCTGACGATGATCCGCCGCGGCGAGGTCACGCGGGTCTCGGCCCTCATCTATCTCGTGCCGGCGACGGTGGCTGCGCAGGCCTGGGCGCTCTTCGGCGAGACGCTGAACATGACGCAGCTCTTCGGGATGGCGTTGACCGCGGTGGGCGTGCATCTCGCGGCGGCGCGCCGCTGAGGGCCACATTGCCACCGCTTGTGTTGCGCATGCCGTCGGTTCCTGCCGAATCAGTCTAGGAGAGGCGTCATGGCCGAGCTTCGATCGATCCGCAGCCTTCTTGGCGTCTTCGCCCTTCTCATCCTCTTCGCCCTGCCCGCCGCAGCGCAGCCAGAGGTCAAGACCCAGCTCGATTCGATCCGCGCCGAGATCACGGCCGTCGACCGCGAGATCCAGGCCAATCTCAACAGCGATGCCGCGCTGCAGGAGAGCCGCGCCAAGCTGGAGCCGCTGCTCGATCGTCTGCGCGAGATCATCAGCGCGCAGATGCCGCGGCTCGAAGGGATAAAGGCGCGGCTGGAGCAGCTTGGCCCCAAGCCCGACACGTCGAAGGGCCAGACCGACAACGCGGACGTCGCCCGCGAGCGGGACGAGCAGGAAGGGTTCCAGCGCGAGACGGAGGGGCATCTGGCGCTCGCCCGCAACCATGTCGTCGCCGTGGAGCAACTGATCGGCAAGGTGGCGGACCAGCGCCGGACGCTGCTTACCCGCGCGCTGATGGAGCGGACATCGAGCGTGCTGAGCCCGACGCTCTGGCTCAGAGTGGTTCAGGCGCTCCCCGGAGAATGGCGCTCGCTCCAATATCTCTTCGGCACCTTGCCGGAGCATCTGGCCAGCAGGCTGGATCCCCTGCGCTTGGCGCTGCTCGCTGTGGCGGCGATCGTGCTTGCGATCCTGGCGATCCCGGGCAACCGCTACCTCCGCCGCTTCGAGGCGCGGCCCGCCTGGCCGCCGGCCGCGCCCGAGGGCTCGACGCCGGAAATCTCGACGAAGGCGGCGCTCAAGCTCAGCCGCAAGCAGCGCGCTCTGGCGGCGCTCAGGGTCACGCTGATCTGGGCGGTCGTGCCCGTGCTGGTCTGCGCCGGCCTCTATAATCTCATCGACGCGATGGACCTCGCTCCCGACCGCCTTGACGGCGTGCTCAGGACGCTGCTGTTCGGCATCGCCTTCGTCGCCTTCGCCCATGGGCTCGCCGACGGCATCCTGGCGCCCGACGATCCTGCCTGGCGGCTGGTCTCGATGGACGACCGCTCGGCCGAGCGCATCGCCCGCCTGGCGCGCATCTTCCCGGCCATCATCGTCGCAGGCAAGGCGCTCGAGGATCTGAACCGGGCGATCTACGCCGTCCTTTCCGTGACGGTGGCGACCAAGGCGCTCTTCGCGCTGATCGGCGCGCTGGTGCTGGTCGCGACGCTCCGCGGCCTGCAGAACGCGAACGAAGAAGAGGAGACGACGAGCGCAGCCACGGCGGCGAAGCATGCGTCGACCGGCCTGTTCACCACCGTTCGGCTGTTCGCCTGGGCGGCAGCGGCGATCATGTTCGCCGCCGTGCTGTCTGGCTATGTCGCGCTCGCCTCCTTCCTGCAGGACCAGATCATCTGGATCGCCATCGTCGGATCGGTGCTGCTGATCCTCGTCTCTCTCGTCGACGAGTTCGTCGGCCATGGCATCTCGCCGGAGGGCAAGGCCGGCCGCCAGATCATGCATCAGGTCGGCCTGTCGAAGAGTTCGCTGAAACAGATCAGCATCCTTTCCAACGGCCTGCTGCGCGTCGTGCTCTTTGTCGCGGCGACGATGCTGGTGCTGGCTCCCTGGGGCCTCGACGGAGGCGATACGCTGGGCACGCTGCGCGCCGCCGTCTTCGGCTTCACGGTGGCAGGCGTCACGATCTCGCTCTCCAGCATCATCACGGCGATCGCCTTCTTCGCCATCGGCCTGATGATCACTCGCGCCGTGAAAGGCTGGCTGGAGCGTTCCTACCTGCCGGCCACCCGGCTGGACATCGGCCTCAGGAACTCGATCGCGACCTCGATCGGCTATCTCGGCATTATCATCGCCACGATGCTGGCGGCGACCTCGCTCGGCCTGTCTCTGGACAAGGTGACGATCGTCGCCGGCGCCCTCTCGGTCGGCATCGGCTTCGGTTTGCAATCGATCGTCAACAATTTCGTCTCGGGCCTGATCCTGTTGTGGGAGCGGCCGATCAGGGTCGGCGACTGGATCGTCGTCGGCTCGGACCAGGGCATCGTCAAGCGCATCAACGTGCGCTCGACGGAGATCGAGACCTTCGACCGCGCCTCGCTGATCGTGCCGAACGCCCAGTTCATCACGGGCAACGTCAAGAACTGGATGCACAACGACCGCACGGCGCGCATCGTGATCCCCGTCGGCGTCGGCTACGGCTCGGACCCGGAGGAGGTGCGCCGCATCCTGCTCGCCACCGCCACCGATCACAAGGAAGTGTTCAAGGACCCGCCGCCGCGCGTCTTCTTCATGCATCTCGGCGATACGGCGATGGAGTTCGAGCTGCGCTGCTTCACCGACGTCGACCGCACGCTGCCCGTGAAGAGCGAGCTCCTGTTCACGATCCTCAAGGAGCTGACGCGCGCCAAGATCGACATCCCCTTGCCCAAGCGGCCGCAAGAATGGCTGGAGCCGTCGCATCACGAGGATGGCCCCATGGTGGACGGCAAGGCTGATCGGGCGGAGGCCAGGGCCTGATGCGCGCCTCTTCGGTGAGGGATGTGCCGGCGTAGAAGCCCCTCAGGGCTTCGCCCCCACCGGCACGGGCGGCGCCTCACGCAGCACCATGATCGAGATGCGCCGGTTGGCGGCCATGGTCGGATCGTCGGGAAACAGCGGCTCCGTGTCGGCCTTGCCGAGCACCGCATAGAAGCGGTCGTCCTGCACGCCGGAGGCGGCGAGGATTTCGCGCACGGCCAGCGCTCGCCCGGCCGACAGGTCCCAGGCCTGCGAGCCGACGCGGGATGCGCTGCGGGCGGACGAGGTATGGCCGGTGATGCGGATGCGGTTCGACAGCTTCCTCAGCTGCGGCGCCAGCGTCTCCAGCAGCTTGCGCGTCCGCTCGTAGGGCAGGCGCGAGGATTCCGCGAACATCGAGCGGCCGTCCTGGTCGACGATCTGGATGTCCAGCCCTTCCTTGGTCTCCTCGATCACCACGTTCTTGGAGAGCTCGGCGATCTCCGGGTTCTCCTGCAGCGCCTGGCGCAGCGACACGGCGGCCAGCGCGAACTTGCGGTCGACCTGCGAGAGCTTGAGGCCGTCGATGCGGTTGTCGAAGGTGGACGGCGCAGTGAAGTCGGAGCCGTATTCCGTCGGCAGGTTCTGCACGTTCTTGAGCTTCGGCTTGAAGGGGATGCCGTTCATCTCGACGATGCCGTCGAGCCGGTTCTCCTTCTGCGTGCCGAAGGCCTCGCGCATGGAGCCGGCGACGATCTGCATCTTCTGCTTGTCCTGCGAGGACATGGCGACGAGCATCACGAAGAAGCTCATCAAGAGCGCCATGAGGTCGGCGAAGGTCACGAACCAGCCGTGACCGCCAGAATGTCCTGCCTTCTTGCGCGCCATCGCCCGCTCCTCCCGATGGCCGTCAGGCGGCCGCTTCGGCGAATTCCTCGCGGATGTGATGCGGCAGGTAGGAGAGCAGCATCTCCTTCACCACCGCGGGGCTCTTGGCGTCGCGGATCTGCAGGATGCCGTCGATGATCAGCGTCCGGCTGATCTCTTCCTCTTCCAGCTTAACATGCAGCTTGTCGGCGATCGGCAGCGCGATCAGGTTGCCGACCAGCGCGCCATAGAGCGTGGCGAGCAGTGCGACCGCCATGAAGGGTCCGAGCTTGGAGGGATCTTCCATGTTGCCGAACATGTTCACCATGCCGATCAACGTGCCGACCATGCCCCAGGCCGGGGCGCAATCGCCGATCGCGCGGTAGATCTTCTGTCCCTCGTCGAGATGGGTGAGGAACATGTCGCGGTCGCGCTCCATCGCGCCGCGGATGAAATCGGCATCGTAACCGTCGGCGATGTAGCGAACGCCCTGCGCCAGGAAGGGGTCGTCGACCTGCACGTTCTCCAGCGCGATGGGACCGGACTTGCGCACCACCTCGGCGATCTTGGTGATCTCCTCGATGAGGTCGCGCGGATACATCTTGCGCATCTGGAAGACGTATTTGATGCCCATCGGCAAGCCATGCGCGATCACCGAGAAGGGGAAGCGGATCATCGTGACGGCCGTCGAGCCGCCGAAGATGACGATGAAGGCGTGCTTGTCCCAGTACTGGGCGAAGTTGCCGCCGTCGATCATGATCAGGCCGATGATCGTGGAGAAGCCGGCCAGAAGCCCTACGGCGGTTGCGATGTCCATCTCGGCCCTCCCGCGCATCAGGGGGCGCGGCAGAGGACGCAGGACCCGATACGCAAACACTCGTCCCTGCCGTTCTAGGCGGTTAGGCTTAAGATTGGGTTAGATCGGCCGCGAAGCAAAACGCCAGGCCGGGCGGCCTGGCGCGAGGGTCTTCCAGCGCCTCCCGCAAGGGGAGGAAGACAGGCATCAGTCAGGCGCGGCCGGGCTGGCGCGCCGTCCAGAGCATCGCCAGGCTCGCCGCGGCGAGGGCGAGGATCACGCCCTGCGTGCCGAGCGCCTCCCAGGTCGCGTTGAGGCCGAGCGGGAGCAAGACGTCGCTGAAGTCGTTGGCGAAATGCACGGGCAGGAGCGCCTGCTCCTGAAGTTCCTGGATGGCGCCGCCGACGAAGCGCAGCCCCATCACGAAGAGGAAGGCTGAGGTGGCGATGAACAGCGGCCGCAGAGGCAGGCGCAGGGCCAGCACCCGCATGGCGTGGAACAGCGCCGCCAGGACCGCCGCCGCGCCGACGAGGCCGGCCGCCAGGCCGAGGTTCCAGCCGCCCTCGCTCGCGGCCAGCGCATGCAGGAACAGCACCGTCTCGGCGCCTTCCCGGAACACCGCCAGGAAGGCGATGCCGGCGATGGGCAGCGCCGCGCCGGCGCCCAGCGCCTCGCCGGCATCGCGCTTCAGGCCTTCGAGCCAGGCGCGGCCGTCCTGCTTCAGGAAGAGCCAGCCGCTCATGTAGAACATCAGCAGCGCGGCGACGATCATCACCACGGCCTCGAGCCGGTCGTCATGGGCGCCATTCAGGAAAATCTGGAACAGCACTGCGGCGACCAAGCTGGCGAGCACCGCCGCGCCGGCCCCGGCGTAGAGAGCGCGGATCGCCCGGGTCGCCTGCGCCTTGTGCAGAAAGGTGGCGAGGGCCGCGACCACGAGCAGGGCCTCGATGCCCTCCCGCAGCAGGATGGCGGCGGATTGCAGGGCGGAGGACAGGAACGGCATGCGCGTTCTCCAAACTTCACATGCGGAGAAGCGTAAGGCCGACCGGAACGCCATGGCAAGCTGAAAAACGCAATGAAATCAATATTATAATTTGAATAATTCTAAACTGGAGCTGTGTCCCTCCCGTAGGTCCAGGCTGGAGGGCGCAGTCTCGCAGTCCTCCGGCCTCGGGCTCAGCCTTTCATGCCTCCGCTGGTCAGCCCGCCGACGACGCGCTCCTGGAAGATCGCGATCAGCACGCAGATCGGCACGATGGCGACGACGAGCGCAGCCGAGATGATCGGCCACGGGAACGAGAACTCGCCCTGGTAGAGCGTGATGCCGACGGGCAGCGTGCGCGAGGCGACCCGCGGCGACAGAGTCAGCGCCAGCAGGAACTCGTCCCAGGCGTTGACGAAGGCGAGGATGGCCGCGGTGAAGACGCCCGGCGCCGTCAGCGGGATCACCACATGAAACAGCGCGCCGACCCGGGTGCAGCCGTCGATCATGGCCGCGTTCTCGAGGTCGCGCGGGATGTCCTGGAAGAACGAGATCAGCACCAGCGTGCAGACCGGCATCGAGAGCACGGCATAGGGGAAGATCAGCGCCCACCAGGTGTTGAGCAGGCCGAGGTCGCGCATCACCGAGAACAGCGGCACCATCAGCGAGATCAGCGGGAACATGGCGACCGCGAGCAGGGTGGCGAGGATCAGGTTCGGCTTGGGCAGCCTGAGCCGCACCAGCGCATAGGCGGCCAGCGCCGAGACGGTGACGCAAAGCGCCGTCGACAGCACCGCCACAGCCACCGAATTCGCCATGAAGGTGAAGATCGGCTGGTCCGTGAAGACGCGGGAATAGTTGAGCAGCGTCGGCTGCGCCGGCCAGAGGGTGATCGGCAGGCGCATCAATTCGGCTTCGGTCTTCAACGAGGTGAAGAGGATCCAGAGCGCCGGGAAGAAGCCGTTGATCGCCACGATCGCGCCGGCGACGAGCGTCATCCTGCGGGGGGAGGGGAAGCGAGCGGTCATCAGGGTCGGGCTTCCATTGGCATGTCGGCGCTGCCCCTCACCTAACCTCTCCCCGCAAGCGGCGGGGAGAGGAACTGGTTTCAGCTTGAAACGCCGAGTCTCGTGAGCGTTCTTCTCCCCGCCCCTTGCGGGGAGAAGACAGATGAGGGGCGGCGCCGACCTCGCTCATCTCAAGCCCGCCCTCCGCTCGGATCCCGCCGCGTGTGGCGCAGGTAGAGGCTGGTCAGCAGCGCCGAAAAGATGAACATGATCACCGCCAGCGTCGAGCCGTAGCCGAAATCCAGCGCATCGATCGTGGTGCTGTGGATGTACATCGCCAGCGTCTCGTTGGATTTGCCCGGCCCACCGTCGGTCATCGCCTTGGGGATGTCGAAGGTCTGGATCGCCGTGATGGTGCGGAAGATCAGCGCCACCACGATCGCCGGCAACAGCATCGGCAGGGTGATTTCCGTGAACTGCCGCCAGCGCGGCGCGCCATCGACCTCGGCTGCCTCGTAGAGCGACTTCGGGATGGTCTGGAGGCCTGCGAGCAGCACCAGCGCCGCGAAGCTGGACGTCTTCCAGATGATGGCGAGGCAGATCGCGAGGAAGGCCGGCGTTTCGCGCGTCAGCCAGTTGACGGGCTGGAGGCCGACCCAGATCAGCGCATTGTTCACGAGCCCCTGCTGGTACTCGAAGAACCAGCGGAAGATCAGTCCGGCGAAGACGAGCGGCAGCGCCCAGGGCACCAGGAGCCCGAGTCGCACCGGCCATTTCACCCTGAACGGCTGATTGGCGAGGAGCGCCAGCCCGAGACCGATCAGCACCGCGCCGGGCACCGTGATGAGCACGTAGAGCGCCGTGTTCCAGGTCGCCTCCCAGAAGCGGGAATCGCCCATCGCCTTGGCGTAGTTCTCGAAGCCGATCCAGGGATTCGCCATCCACGGCTCGGTCAGCACGTTATGCGCGAAGGAGCCGCGGATCAGCGCCGCGATCGGATAGAGCACGGTGACCGCGAGCAGGAACGCGGCCGGGGCCAGCATGAGATAGCCGAGCCGCCGTTCCGATGCTTCAAGGGGCGAGAGCTTCGCCATTCATGTCCTCCCGGCCGCCATCCGGCGGACACCCTCCCCTGGGCGGGGGAGGGTAGGATCACCTCACCGGATCACCGCCGCCAGATCCTTCGCCATGTCGGCGAGCGCCGCATCGGCCGTCTTGGAGCCTGCGAGGAAGGCGTTCATGTTGGTGCGCATCACTTCCGAGACGCGCGGATAGGCGGGCGAGACGGGGCGCGAGCGGGCCGTCTGCACCACGGGCAGCGCTTCCGCGAACCACGGATTCGCCTTCAGCACGTCCGGATCCCTGTAGACATCGGCGAAGACCGGCAGATGCGACGCCGCGATGGCCTGCGCCTTCGAGACCTCGGGCGAGGACAGGTAGCGCACGAATTTCACGGCCTCGGCCTTGTTCTTCGAATAGGCGGAGACCGCGAGCTGCCAGCCGCCGATGCAGGTGGCGGCCTTGTCGGCGGTGAAGCCGGGCAGCGGCACGACGCCGACCTTGCCCTTCACCGTCGAGTCCGCGTCGTTCTCGGCGCGCTGCCAGACATAGCCCCAGGTCATGCCGTAGATCAGGTTGCCGGCCTGGAAGTTCTGGCGGATGCGGTCGGTCGGAATCTCGGCGAGGTTGGGCGGCGTCACGTTGGCGGCCTTGAGGTCGGCCCAGAGCTGGAAGGGCCGCTTGGCGGCGTCGGTGCTGAGCGCCAGCTTGCCGGCGGCGTCGGTGAGGTTGCCGCCCGCGCCCCACATCGGCACGAGATAGGTGCAGACCGTGCCCTCGATCGGCGAGCCGGCGGTCTGGAAGCCGGAGAGATTAGCGTTGCCTTCCGCCTTCATGATCTTCTCGGCGCCGGCCTTGAGCTCGTCCCAGGTCTTCGGCGGATTGACGCCGTGCTTCTGCAAGAGGTCCTTGCGGTAGTAGAGGAACTGCGCATCGGCGAAATACGGGAGCGCGATCACCTTGCCGTTGACGATGTTGGCCTCGCGGTAGGCGGGCAGGTAGCGCGCCATGATCGCGTCCTTCTCCGCGCCGAGATAGCCGTCGAGCGGCTCGGCCCAGCCGGCGGCGGCCCATTGCGCCGGGCGGATCACGTCGATCAGGATCACGTCGAGCGCGGAATCCTTCGAGGCGAGCACCGTATTGAGGTATTGCTGCTGCTGCTCCGATGTCGCGCCGCCGACCTCGACCTCGATCTTCACGCCCGGCGCCCGCTTCTCGTAGTCGTCGGCGATCTTGCGCATCACGTCGGGCCGCTGCTGGCCGCCCGTGAAGATGCGCAGCGTCGTCTGCGCCATCGCGGCGCTGGAAACGCCGAGCATGAGGGTGGCGGCGAGCGCCCCGATGAAGTGCTTGCGGTCGATCATGGTCGTCCTCCCTGGATGGTTCGGCCGTTCGCCGGCCGTCGTCTGATTATGGTCGTTGGTCACGAGGCGGCGATCCCCGAGTCGGGGTCGAACAGATGGAAACGGTTCATGGCGAGCGACACCGTCTGCCGGACCCCGCTCCTCAGCCCGGCGTCGGGCGGGAAGCGCCCGGTCATCTCGCAGTTGCCGATCCTGAGCAGCGCGAGCGTGTCGGAGCCCAACGGCTCGGTCAGCACCACTTCGGCCTCGACGGGGTCGCCTCCGCCGGCGCTGATATGCTCCGGCCTGAGGCCGAAGGTCATCGCCCGGCCTTTCAGCCGCGCCAGCATCGGCAGCCGTTCGCCGGGAGCGGACAGCCGCACGCCGCCGTCGAGAACGATCGAGGCGCCGTCCTCGCTGACCGCGCATCGGGCGAAGTTCATCGGCGGCGAGCCCGTGAAGCCCGCCACGAAGGTGGTCCCTGGCCGGTTGTAGATTTCGTCGGGCGTGCCGAGCTGCTCGACATGCCCGCCCTTCATCACGGCGATGCGGTCGGCCAGCGTCATGGCCTCGACCTGGTCATGGGTGACATAGACCACTGTGTTCCTGAAGCGCTGGTGCAGCTTCTTGATCTCGACGCGCATCTCCGCCCGAAGCTGCGCATCGAGGTTGGAGAGCGGCTCGTCGAACAGGAAGACCTTGGGATCGCGCACGATGGCGCGGCCCATCGCGACGCGCTGGCGCTGGCCGCCGGAGAGCTGGCCGGGCTTGCGGTCGAGGAGATGCGTGATCTGCAGGACCCTCGCGGCCTCATCGACACGCTTGGCGATCTCGTCCGGGGCCGTGCCGCGCATCCGCAGGCCGAAGCCGATGTTATCGCGCACGCTCTTGTGCGGATAGAGCGCGTAATCCTGGAAGACCATGGCGATGTCGCGTGCGCGCGGCGGCATGTCGTTCACGGTCGCGCCGCCGATGCGGAGCTCGCCGCCGGTGACGGATTCGAGGCCGGCGATCATGCGCAGAAGCGTGGACTTGCCGCAGCCCGAGGGGCCGACGAGCACCAGGAACTCGCCGTCGGCCACGGCGATGTCGATGCCATGCAGCACCTTGACCGGGCCGAAGGCCTTGGTCACACCAACGATGTCCAGTGCGGCCAAGGTTTCCTCCCGAAGCCGGAAGCCGCGCCAACCGCGCGATCTTAAGTCTTATATCTTATATAAGACTGCCCCTTCCAACCGCAAAGGTCAAGCCATGCCCGATTGGCTGCTGCCGGCGAATGTCTCGCCGGCCGTGTTCCTGCTCCTCGTCGGCGTGAGCTTCTTCACCTCCGCGCTGACGGCGGCCTTCGGCATAGGCGGCGGCGTGGCCATGCTCGGCGCGCTGGCCGGCACTGTACCGCCGGCGATGATCGTGGCGGTGCATGGCGTCGTGCAGTTCGGCTCGAACATCGGCCGCGCCATTCTGCAGCGGGCGCATATCCTCTGGCGGCTGACCGCGCTTTTCACCGTGGGCAGCGTCATCGGCGCCGGCCTCGGCGCCGCCGTCTTCACGGCGCTGCCCGAGAAGCTGCTCTTGGCATTGCTCGGCCTGTTCATCCTGCTGATGACCTGGCTCCCCAAGCCGCGCATCCCCGGTCTGGAGACGACGGGCGTCTTCCTCGGCGGCATCATAGCAACCTTCGTGACGATGTTCGTCGGCGCGACGGGCCCCTTCGTGCAGGCGCTGTTCCTGCCCATGGGGCTGGAGAAGCGCGTGCTGGTCGCCACCCATGCCGCCTGCAACGTCATCCAGCACGGGCTCAAGGCGCTGGCCTTCGGCTGGCTCGGCTTCAACTTCGCCGATTGGGCGCCGCTGCTGATCGCCATGATCGCCTCGGGCTTTCTTGGCACCTGGCTCGGCACGCGGCTTCTGGAGCGGCTGCCCGAGGCGCTGTTCAAGACGATCCTGAAATGGCTGCTGACGCTGCTGGCGCTCGATTTGCTGCGCAGGGCGGCGGGCTGGTGATTTTTTCTCCCTCCCCTGCAAGGGGAGGGAAGGGGAGGGGTCAGTCTTCGTCTGGCGAAGACCTACCCCCACCCGGCCTCCCCCTTGCAGGGGGAGGAGATGCGCCGAGCGCGCTTACGCCGCCAACTCCCTCCCCAATCGCCTCACGAATTCCTCGCAGGCCGCGATCTGGCTCTCGTCGATCCATTCGTCGGGCTGGTGCGCCTGGGCGATGTCGCCGGGTCCGCAGAGCACCGTAGGAATTCCGGCTTTCTGGAATCGGCCGGCCTCGCTGCCGTAGGGCACGGTGATCGTGCGGTTCGTGCCGGCGAGCCGCATCGCCAGCGCCTCCGCCGGCGAGCCGGGCTCCGGCGCGAGGCCGGGAACGACGATCTCGACCTCGGTGCGGACCTCGGCGGTGCCTCCGAAACGGCGCAGCCGCGGCAGCACCTCGGCCTCCACGAAGGCGTCGAGCCGGCGCGGAATCTCCGCCTCGTCGAGCCCTGGCACGCCGCGGTACTCCCAGTGGATGCGGCAGTCCTTCGCCGTGATGTTGCGCGCGTTGCCGCCGTGGATCGTGCCGACATGCACGGTGGTGTAGGGCGGGTCGAAACGGCCGGTCGGATCGCCGCGCTCCACCATCTCCTCGAAGAGGCGCTCGAGTTCGGCCACGATCATCGCCGCGCCGCTGATCGCGTTGACGCCGCGCCGCGGGCTCGAAGAATGGACCTCGAAGCCGCTGACCGTCGTGAAGTAGCAGCCGACGCTCTTGTGCGCGTCGGCCACCTGCATCAGCGTCGGCTCGCCGACGATCGCCGCCCCCGGCCGCGGCAGGTCGCGCCCGAAGCGCGCGATCACATCCGCCACGCCGAGGCAGGTCGTCTCCTCGTCGTAGGAAAGGAGGATATGGATCGGCCGCTTCAGCGGCAACGTCGCGAGTTCGGGCGCCATCGCCAGGCAGACGGCGTCGAAGGCCTTCATGTCGCAGGCCCCGCGCCCGTGCAGCCGCGCGCCGTCGCGCCTGAGGGCAAAGGGGTCGCTCGTCCAGGACTGACCCGCCACCGGCACCACGTCGGTATGGCCGGAGAGTACGACGCCACCGTCGCCCATCGGCCCGATCGTCGCGAAGATGTTCGCCTTGTCGCCGGCCGCGCTGGGCTGCACGACGAAGGGGATGCCCTCGGCCTCCAGGTAGGCCGTGGCGAAACGAACGAGTTCGAGATTCGAGCGATCGCTGACCGTATTGAAGGAGACGAGCCGCTCGAGAAGATCGAGCGAGGCTGAGGTGGGTGCGGGCATCTTCGACCGATCAGTTCAACACGCGCCGTGGCGCGGGGATATGCAGGGAGAAGGCGGGAATATCGACCAAGAAACTGTCGCCGTCCTCTCCGATCATCGTGTACTGGCCGACCATGAAGCCGTCCGGCGTGTCGAGCGGGCAGCCGGAGGTGTAGCGGAAGCTCTCGCCCGGCCCGATGATCGGTTCCTCGCCGACCACGCCTGGCCCCTTCACTTCCTGCTTCACGCCGCGGCCGTCGGTGATGATCCAGTGCCGCCGCTTCAATTGCACGGCGCGGCTGCTCTTGTTCTCGATTTCGATCGTATAGGCCCAGAACCATTGCCGCTTCGCCGGCTCCGAGCGGTCCGGCATGTATTGCGGTTCGACGGTGACGACGATCTGATGCGTAACGGCCTGATACATGACGCCTCCAGGCCGACGGCTCGAACGGACGACCGCCGCCCGCCGGCTGGCTTCGCTTACGGGTCGGCGCAAGGCCCGGTAGGCTCTGCGCCCTTCCGCGTGCTAGGACGTCGGACGCGGAGCGTCAATCGCAGGCCGACGAACCGCAACGCCCGAGGAGCTCCGGACCGATGCTCGATGGCGTGATGCGCCGGCTGCTCGATCCCGCGCTGGACAGCGTCGGAGCGAGACTCGCGCGCGTCGGCGTCGGCGCCGACGGCGTGACGCTCGCGGGCCTCGCCTTCGGGCTGCTTTGCGCCGCCGCCACCGGTCTTGGCTGGGATGGCCCGGCGCTGGCGCTGCTTGCTGCCAGCCGAATCGCCGATGGGCTCGATGGCGCTGTCGCCCGCGCCAGCACGGTCACCGATCGCGGCGGCTATCTCGACATCGTCGCCGACTTCATCTTCTACGGCGCGGTGCCGCTGGCCTTCGCTCTGCGCGATCCCGCCGCCTTCGCCCTGCCGGCGGCGGTGCTTCTCGCGGCCTTCTACGCCAACGGAGCCTCATTCCTGGCCTTCTCGACGCTGGCCGCGAAGCGCGGGATGACGACACGGACGCGGGGCCTCAAGTCTCTCTATTTCACCACCGGCCTCGCGGAAGGCACGGAGACCATCGCATTCTTCGTCCTCTTTCTGGCGTTTCCTGCATGGTTCGGGCCGCTCGCCTATGCCTTCGCCGCGCTCTGCTGGGTCACCTGCCTGTCCCGCATCCTGCTTGCCTGGCGAGTCTTCGGCGTGGATGGCGATCCTCACTAGCCTCGGAGCGCTTGGCAGGCCGCGTCCCATGCCATAGCGAGGACGGGTGCTTGCGACGGAGGCGAGATGCCGGGCGAAGAGAGGATGAAGGGCCTGCTGCCGCGGCAGGAGCTCGTCGCGCTGATCGGCTCCGGCGGCGTGACGGCGCTCGACCCGATCCTCGAAGCGCAGATCCAGCCCGCCAGCCTCGATCTCAGGCTCGGCGCCAAGGCCTACCGGCTGCGCGCCAGCTTCCTGCCCGGACGCGGCGTCACGATCGAGCAGCGTCTGCAGACCATCGCGCTGCACGAGATCGACATCTCGCAGGGCGCGGTGCTGGAGCGCGGATGCGTCTATCTCGTGAAGCTTCAGGAGGAGCTGGCTCTGCCCGCGGATATCGCCTGCTCCACCAACCCGAAAAGCTCGACAGGGCGGCTCGACGTCTTCAGCCGCGTCATCGCGGACTCTGGCGGCGCCTTCGACCGCGTGCCGGCCGGCTACCGCGGCGCGCTCTATGCCGAAATCTCGCCGCGCACCTTCAGCGTGGTGGTGCGGGCCGGCTCACGCTTGAACCAGGCGCGCTTCCGCCGGGGCGATGCCGTGCTCGACGACGCGGCGCTCGCCGCCCTCCACGCGCGGCAACCCCTGGTCGAAGGCGAGGCGGAGATCGATACGGGTCTCAAGCTCTCCGTCAACCTGCGCGACGCCGCGGCGGCCGAGGCCGTCATCGGCTATCGCGCCCAGCACCATACCAACGTGATCGATGTCGACCAGGTCGGCGGCTACGACGTTCTCGACTTCTGGGAGCCGATCGCGCTGCGCGGACGCGGCGAGCTGATCCTCGATCCCGGCCAGTTCTACATCCTCGCCTCGCGCGAGACGGTGCATATCCCCTCGACGGTGGCAGCCGAGATGGTGCCGTTCGATCCCGTGGTCGGTGATTTCCGCGTTCATTACGCCGGCTTCTTCGATCCGGGCTTCGGCGATCCGCGCATGCACGGGCGCCGCGCGCGCGCCGTTCTGGAGGTGCGCTCCTTCGAGGTGCCGTTCACGCTCGAGCATGGCCAGACCATCGGCCGGCTGGTCTTCGAGAAGCTCGCGGCGGAGCCCGACGCGCTCTATGGCGAGGGTCTCGGCTCCAACTACCAGTCGCAGGGGCTGCGGCTCAGCAAGCATTTCCGCCAGCCTTGACCAGGCCGCATGGGCCAGAGGCCGAAGGAACTCGGCGATCGCTTCGCGCAGCTGCGATTCTCATGATTAATTGTCAGTCAACGTAGCATATCTGTTTTTGATTTAGATTTCATTGTAGAAAGTATCGTCGTGATTGCGCTTAGAATTTGTTTCTTGAAGACTTTTTTTCGAGGTATCTGCTGTATTTAATGCTGATGAAACAGATTTTTAACCCTTTTTGCTGACTGTCCGCTTCATGCCTGCTTGCCACACCCAGATTAACCACGGCGCAACTGATGGCGGGTATCGTCAGCATCGGTTCTGATCGGCCGCTCAAGGTTCGACGGCAACCGCCAGTGGAGCAAGGAGCAACACCATGAAGTCCATCTTCAATCGTTTCTGGGATGACGAATCCGGTGCGACCTCGATCGAGTATGCCCTCATCGCGGCCGTGATCGGCATCGGCGTTCTGGCTGGCTTCACCAGCCTGAAGCAGGCGATCAACGACAAGTACAACACGCTGTCGACCGACCTGACGGCCGCCAAGTAAGTTTGGTTCAACCAATCACGTCTACAACCAACGGCGGTTCTCACAGGGACCACCGATCAGCAGACCACAACCAGCAGTAGCAAGGAGCAACACCATGAAGTCTCTCTTCAACCGTTTCGTGCAGGACGAGTCCGGCGCGACCTCGATCGAGTACGCCCTCATCGCCGCCGTGATCGGCATCGGCGTTCTGGCTGGCTTCACCAGCCTGAAGACCGCCATCATCGGCAAGTACACCACGCTGTCGACCGACCTGACGGCCGCCAAGTGATCGAATGCCGGAGCGCCGGCCGCTCGCCCACCCGGGCGCGCGGGCCGGCGCTCCGCAATTCTTACGAACGGGGCGGGAAGGAAGAATCTGATGGGATCGACCGTCACGCGCTTCGTTCGCGATGAAAGCGGCGCCACGTCTATCGAATACGCTTTGATTTCTCTGGTCGTAGGCATCGGCGTTCTCAGTGGCTTTTACTCGCTTAAAGCCGCTATCCTTCAGCGCTATTCGGATCTCGCGGCGAGCGTCGCAGCCGCGCCCTGAAAGGCCGTGCGCCCCGAGCGGGCTTCGCGGCTCAAGCCGCACCTGAAAGGCTGACGATGACCATCGCTCTCGCCGAGATTCTGCTGCGTGCGGCACTGCCCGTCATGCTCATCTATGCCTGCTTCTCCGATCTGTTCACGATGCGGATCTCCAACAGGCTCTGCCTGTCAGTCGCCGCGGCATTCCTGCCGACGGCCATGCTCGTTGGCCTGCCGATGGAGATCGTGCTCAATCATTTCATAGTCGGCTTCGGCGTCCTGGCATGCGCCTTCGTCCTGTTCGCCATGGGTTGGATCGGCGGCGGAGATGCAAAGTTCCTGGCGGCTTCGGTTCTCTGGCTCGGTCCTGAGCAGCTTTTCGAGTATCTGGCGCTCTCCGCAGCCCTCGGCGGCCTTTTGACGGGCGCGATCATCGTGCTGCGCCGCTATCCTCCCGTGGTCGCCCATGGCTGGGTCATGAAGTTGCAGGACAGCCGCAGCGGCGTGCCATATGGTATCGCGCTTGGCATCGCCGCGGTCGCCATGCTGCCGCACGGGGTCGTCTGGCGCGCCGTCTTCTGACGCCTGCGCCCGGACAAGGGCGCAATCTCCAGATTTGATTAACCATACTTTGACATTTCCTCAGTCAAATAGCTCCAGGCCGCGGTGGCGCACGAGTCTGGATTGCTCTCATGAAACCCGCAAAGTTGATGGTTCTCGGCGTGGCCGGCGTGGCGGGCATCGCTGCCGTCTGGCTGACGGCGAGTTTGCGCACGCCGCCCCAGGTGGTGGTCAGGGAAGCCAAGCCGGCTGAAACGGTGCCGATGACTGACGTCCTGGTCGCCGCGTCGGACCTCGCCGTCGGCACTCAGGTCTCGCAGGAATTGCTGCGCTGGCAGCGTTGGCCGCGCAGCGCGGTCTCCGAGCTGATGATCACCAAGGACTCGATGCCGAACGCCCTCGCCGAGGTCGCAGGCTCGATCTCGCGGGCTCCGTCGCTGGCCGGCGAGCCGATCCGTCGCGACAAGATGATCAAGGGCAGCAACGGGGGCTTCATGTCGGCCATCCTGCCCGAGGGCCGGCGCGCCGTCGCCATCAACATCGTGTCGAGCGGCGCGCGCACCGCCGGCGGCTTCATCCTCCCCAACGACCGCGTCGACGTGATCCGCACCGGTCGCGACGAGGACGCCGTGCGCAACCGCCAGCAGGACGTCTTCCTGGCCGAGACCATCCTGCAGAACATCCGCGTGCTGGCCATCGGCCAGAACGTGCAGGAGCGCAACGGCGAGAAGGTGGTGATCGGCGAGACCGCGACTCTCGAACTCGACCCCCGCCAGGCCGAGCTGGTCACCCTCGCGCAGCGCACCGGCGAGCTGAGCCTCGTGCTCCGCAGCCTCGCCGACGCCAACAAGCAGAGCGAGCAGCCGCGCGAGGAGGCTGGGCTCACTGTCGTCCGCTACGGCGTGTCGCAAACCATCGGCAAGAAGTGAGATCGTCTGATGACCGTCCGCAAGCGCATCTTCCGTAGCGCCATCGCCGCTATCGTCGCGGCGGCGGGCGCTGCCGGGCCGGTGGCCGCCCAGAAGCGCGGCGAGGGCCTGCCCTACGAGCGAGTGCCCAGCCCCCGCCTGGAGACCGGCGGCGAAGACGGCGTCATGGCCCGCTCCATCGAGATGGGCGTAGGCCGATCGATCGTTGTCGACCTGCCGCGCGATGCGAAAGAGGTCTTCGTCGCCAACCCCGCCATCGCCAACGCCGTGGTCCGCACCTCGCGCAAGCTGTTCGTGATCGGCGTGGCCAATGGGTCGACCACGATCATGGCGCTCGACGCCGAGGGTCGCCAGATCGCCGCTCTGGAGATGCAGATCGGACGCGAGCCCGGCCTGCTGCAGAAGACGCTGAAGGCGGCGCTGCCCCATGCCGACATCCGGGCGGTGAGCATCGGCGATTCCATCGTCCTGACCGGTCAGGCGGAGACGGTGCTGGAGGCGCAGAAGGCGGTCGACATCGCCAAGGGCTTCGTCGGGTTGTCGAACGTCGGCAACAGCGCCGTCGAGGGCAAGGTCATCAACTCGATGACGATCCGCGGCAAGGACCAGGTGATGCTGAAGGTCACGGTCGCCGAGGTGAAGCGCAGCGCCATCAAGCAGCTCGGCGTCAACTTGAATGGAAACTGGGAGATCGCCGGCAAAACCTTCGGCGGCAAGGTCGACAACGCCTTCAGCTCGTCGCTGGTGCAACCGCCGAACGTCTTCTCGGCCGGCGCGCAGATCGGCACGGCGCTTGCCAAGCAGGTCGACGTCAAGATGCTGGAGCGCCAGGGCGTCCTGCGTACCCTCGCGGAGCCCACGCTCACCGCGATTTCCGGAGAGACGGCCAAGTTCGTTGCCGGCGGCGAAATCCCGATCCCCAAGACCGAGGAGACCCAGCAGCAGAATATCCTGCTCGGAATCGGCGGCACCAAGATCACCGTGGAATACAAGTCCTACGGAGTGATGCTCAACTTCACCCCGACCGTGCTATCGGAAGGGCGCATCTCGATCAGCGTTTCGACCGAAGTCACGGAAATCGAGGCGGAGAACTCCTTCCGGCTCGGCACCACCAACGCGCCCGCCTTTCGCACCCGCAAGGCCTTCACCACCATCGAACTGCCCTCTGGCGCCTCGCTGGTGACGGCGGGCCTCATCCAGCAGGTGTCGCGCCATACGCTGAACGGGCTCCCGGGCCTTCTCAACCTGCCGGTGCTCGGCCCGCTGTTCCGCTCGCGCGACTACACGCGGGAGGAGACCGAACTCATGATGATCGTCACGCCCTACATCGCGAAGCCTTCGGCGCCGAGCGCACTCGCGCGGCCCGACGACGGCTTCGCTGATTCGACCGACCCCGCCGCCAATCTCATGGGCCGGCTGAACAAGGTCTACGGCGCGGCTGGCAGCCCCGTCCCGCCCACCGGCTACCGCGGCAAGATCGGCTTCATTCATGATTGAGAACTCGACCCCGGAGACATCCATGTCTGCTCCGAACAGGACCGCCGTCCGCGCTGCGAGGCTGGTCGCCGCTGCCGCTCTGGCCGCCGCCGCCGCCGGGTGCTTTCCGCGCAACGACTTCACCTCCAGCATCCCTCAGGATTACCGGCAGCGCCACGCGATCGGCCTTACCCAGGCCAACGAGACGCTGGACGTGTTCGTTGCGACCCACGGCGGTCGTCTCGATCACCGTCAGGTGGAGGATGTCCGCGCCTTCGCACGCGACTACATGCAGAACGGCCAGGGCCCGCTCGTGGCCTATCTGCCGAGCGGCGGCCATGCGGGCGCGACGGGACAAGGGCTTGAGCATATCCGCCAGGCCCTCGCTGGCGGCGGCGCCAGCGGCCGCCTGCAGATCGCCCATTATCCCGCCCAGGCCGGCGCGGCCTCGCCGATCAAGCTGACCTTCGCCAAGCTCAAGGCCGACACCAGTACGGTCTGCGGCTACCAGGACGAAGAGATCGTTTCGTCCCGCTACTCGATCAGCGCTTCCAACTCGCAGAGCTACAACTTCGGCTGCAGCTTCCAGAAGAACCTGGCGGCCCAGATCGCCGACCCGCGCGATATCGTCAGGCCGCGTCAGGAGGGCCCGATCGACGTCGACAAGCGCCTGGCCGGCATCGAGCGCATCCGGGAGGCGGAGCAGAGCCGCCTCGAGCCGACCTCCAACAGCGTGCGCAAGCAGATTCCGGAGTGACCATGAGCCAAGCCGCCGATCCCAATGCCGCGGGCCAGGAGCATGTCGCACCGTTGCCGCGCGTCGCCATCCAGGCCTTCTGCGAGACCCCCGACGTCAAGCAGGTGATCCAGGCCGCACAGAACGACCGCCGCATGGCGAAGACGGTTCTGCGCATCCAGGACGGCGGCGTGGCTGCTTGCCTCGAAGCCTATCGCGGCGCGCCGACGCCCAACGTCATCATCATCGAGGCGACCAGCGACCGCAACGGCCTGCTGCTCAGGCTCGACGAGCTCGCCCAGTACTGCGACGCCGGCACGCGCGTCCTGGTCATCGGCCACACCAACGACGTCCTGCTCTATCGCGAACTGATGAAGCGCGGCGTGAGCGAGTATCTTATCGCGCCGCTGACCATCATGGACCTGATCGGCGCGCTGTCCTCGATGTTCCATGGTTCCGGCGGCGAGCCGCTGGGCCGGGTGATCAGCGTGCTCGGCGCAAAGGGGGGAGTCGGAGCCTCCACAATCGCTCATAACCTGGCTTTCCTCATCGCCAAGGAATTCGAGCTTGCCACCACGCTTGTCGATCTCGACCTGCCCTTCGGCACCGGCGGCCTCGACTTCAACCAGGACCCGCCGCAGGGCGTGATCGACGCCCTGCTGTCGCCGGAGCGGCTCGATGGCAATTTCGTCGACCGCCTGCTTTCGAAATGCGCTGACAACCTGACTCTGCTGGCGGCGCCCGCGACCCTGGAGCGCCCCTACGATTTCCAGGAGACCGAGTTCGACGCGCTGCTCGACATCCTGCGCGCCTCGACGCCGGCCATCGTGCTCGACATTCCCCATGTCTGGAACGCCTGGACGCGGCGGCTCGTCACGTCGTCTGACCAGCTCGTGCTCGTCACGTCGCCTGACCTCGCCAACCTGCGCAACGCCAAGACCATCCTCGACGTCGCCAAGCAGACCCGCCCCAACGACGAGCGCCCGGCCGTGGTGGTCAACATGACCGGCGTGCCGAAGCGGCCCGAGATCGGCATCGCCGAATTCGCCAAGGCGCTGGACTGCGAACTGGTCGGGGCGGTGCCTTTCGATCCGGCTCTCTTCGGCACGGCCGCCAACAACGGTCAGATGCTGAGCGAGGTCCAGCCGAAAGCGAAGGCGGTCGAGGTGATGACGGAACTGGCGCGCCGCGTCACCGGCCGAGCCGACGCCAAGGCCAGCCGCAAGTCGATCCTCGACCCGATCCTGAGCAAGCTCAAGATCAAGGCGGCCTGAGGGGAGAACGACCGCCATGTTCGGCAAACGCGCAAACTTCGGAGCGGCGCCCGCGCCGGCGGGGCCGTCGCTGGTCACCACGCCGCCGCCAAGGCTGGTGTCGCCCCAGGGCGTCGCGCCGGCCGAGGGTTCGCCCGTCGCCAAGGCCGCGGCGCCCGTGCCCGCTCCGGCGACGAGGAAGTCCGAGGATTATTATCAGACCAAGGCCACGATCTTCGGCGCCCTGATCGAGGCGATCGACCTGTCGCAGCTCTCGAAGCTCGACGGCGAAAGCGCACGGGAGGAAATCCGCGACATCGTCGGCGAGATCATCACGCTCAAGAACGTCGTGATGTCGATCTCCGAGCAGGAGGAGATGCTCGACGACATCTGCAACGATGTCCTCGGCTTCGGCCCGCTCGAACCGCTGCTGGCCCGCGATGACATCGCCGACATCATGGTCAATGGTCCGGACAAGACCTATATCGAGGTCGGCGGCAAGATCCAGCTCACCAACATCCGCTTCCGCGACAGCGCGCAGCTGATGAATATCTGTCAGCGTATCGTCAGCCAGGTCGGCCGGCGCGTCGACGAGGCATCGCCGATCTGCGACGCGCGCCTGCTCGACGGCTCGCGCGTCAACGTCATCGCGCCGCCGCTCGCCATCGACGGCGCCGCGCTCACCATCCGCAAGTTCAAGAAGGACAAGCTGACGCTCGACCAGCTCGTGCGTTTCGGCTCGATCTCTCCCGAGGGCGGCGAGATCCTGAAGATCATCGGCAAGGTGCGCTGCAACGTCGTCGTCTCCGGCGGCACGGGCTCCGGCAAAACGACGCTGCTCAACTGCCTGACCAACTTCATCGAGCACGACGAGAGGGTGATCACTTGCGAGGACGCGGCCGAGCTGCAACTGCAGCAGCCGCATGTCGTGCGCCTCGAGACGCGTCCGCCCAACCTCGAGGGGCAGGGCACCGTGACGATGCGCGACCTCGTCAAGAACTGCCTGCGCATGCGCCCCGAGCGCATCATCGTCGGCGAGGTGCGCGGACCCGAGGCCTTCGACCTGTTGCAGGCGATGAACACCGGCCACGACGGCTCGATGGGCACTCTGCACGCCAACAGCCCGCGCGAAGCGCTCTCGCGCATCGAATCGATGATCACCATGGGCGGCTTTTCGCTGCCTTCGAAGACGATCCGCGAGATGATCACCAGCTCGGTCGACGTCATCGTGCAGGCGGCGCGCCTGCGCGATGGCTCTCGCCGCATCACGCATATCACCGAGGTGATGGGCATGGAGGGCGAAGTGATCGTGACCCAGGACCTGCTCGTCTACGAGATCGACGGTGAGGATGCGAACGGCAAGCTGATCGGCAAGCACCGCTCCACCGGCATCGGCCGGCCGCGCTTCTGGGAGCGGGCCCGCTACTACGGCGCGGAGAAGCAGCTCGCGGCGGCGCTCGACGCGGCCGAGGCCAAGAAGGACTAGCAAAGCCAGACCGAACCGGAATGGTTGAGGCGGAAGGGACCTGAAAAGTGGACGCGCTCGATCCGAACGTGCTGGCCATCGCCGCGCTTGCAGCCGTGGCGGTGGGCGCCATCTTCTATGTCTTCGTCTATCCGCTCCTCTCAGGCGAGGCCAAGGCGGAGAAGCGCGTCGAGGCGCTCAGCCAGAACGTCCAGCAGCGACGCGCCGCCGATCGCATGGCGGAGCTGACTGCTACCCGCAAAAAGAGCGTCGCCGACAGCCTCAAGGAGTTGGAAGCGACGGAGACCGCCAAGCGCCGCCTGACTCTGCAGGACAAGATCAACCAGGCGGGTCTCACCTGGGAGGTCCGGACCTTCCACCTCGCCAGCATCGGGCTCGCGGTGGCCGGCCTCTTCTTCGGCTTCACCATGACCGGGCAGATCGTGGTCGGCGTCCTCGCCGCCGCGGTCTTCGGTCTCGGCCTGCCCAATTGGGCGCTCGGCTACCTCGCCAAGCGGCGCAAGACCAAGTTCATCGAGGAGTTCCCCAACGCCATCGACATCATCGTGCGCGGCATCAAGTCAGGCCTGCCGCTCGGCGATTGTCTGCGCATCATCGCCAGCGAGGCGCGCGAGCCGCTGAAGGGCGAGTTCCGCGCCATCGTCGAGGCGCAGAACCTCGGTCTCTCCGTGGGCGACGCCTGCGCCCGGCTGTTCAAGCGCATGCCGCTGCAGGAAGCCAATTTCTTCGTCATCGTCATCCAGATCCAGCAGAAGGCGGGCGGCAACCTGTCGGAAGCCCTCGGCGGCCTGTCGCGCGTGCTGCGCGAGCGCAAGAAGATGAAGATGAAGGTCTCGGCCATGAGCATGGAGGCCAAGGCCTCCGCGGTCATCATCGGCTCGCTGCCCTTCTTCGTGGTCATGATGGTGCAGGTCGCGAGCCCCGGCTTCATCGACCCGCTGTTCAACACCCAGACCGGGCACCTTATGCTGCTGGGCTCCGGCTTCTGGATGATGTGCGGCATCATCACGATGAAGTCGATGATCAACTTCGACGTCTGAGGAGCAGCTCCGATGTTCGAGATCATCGTCGGCAAGCTCACGGAGCCCGGCTTCATCGCCATGGTTCTGACAGGCCTCGCCGCGGCCGCGGCCGTGGTCACCGTCGCGCTGCCCTTCCTGGAGAAGGAGGAGCTCGCCCAGCGCATGAAGGAGGTCGCGACTGAGCGCGATCGCATCCGCGCCCGCGAGCGCGAGCGGCTGAACCAAGGCGAGGCTGCGAAGCGCGGTCCCCTGCGGCACCAGAACAAAGCCTTCATCAGGCAGATGGTCGACGACTTCAACCTCGCGAGTTGGCTCGGCACCGATACGGCCAAGGCCCAGCTGCAGATGGCCGGCTACCGCGGCCAGCAGGCAGAATACACCTTCATCTTCTTCCGCTTCCTGATGCCGATCGTCACCTTGGCCGGCGGGGTCGTCTACGCCTTCGGCTTCTCGGAAGAGAGCTTCCTGATGAAGAGCCTGATGGTGGTGGCGTCGATCTATGTCGGCATCAAGCTGCCGGAGATTTTCGTCAGGAACCAGATCTCGAAGCGGCAGAAGTCCATCCGCCGCGCCTTTCCCGACGCGCTCGACCTGCTGCTGATCTGCGTTGAATCGGGCATGTCGATCGAACAGTCGTTCCGTAAGGTGGCGCAGGAGATCGGCATGCAGTCGATTCCGCTGGCTGAAGAGCTGACGCTCGCCACGGCGGAGCTCTCCTACCTCAGCGAGCGCCGGCAGGCCTACGAGAACCTCGCGGCCCGCACCGGACTCGACGGCGTGGGCGCGGTCTGTCTGGCTCTGATCCAGGCGGAGCGCTACGGCACGCCTCTCGGCTCTGCGATTCGCGTTCTGGCTCAGGAGTTCCGCGACCAGCGGATGAACGAGGCCGAGAAGAAGGCCGCCGCCCTGCCCCCGAAGCTTACGGTGCCGATGGTGCTGTTCTTCCTGCCGGTCCTCTTCGTGGTGATCCTCGGCCCCGCCATCATCCAGGCGATGGGCCTGCAGTAGGGTCGGCGCCAGTGCTGCGCCTTACAGCGAAAGCCTGGGCCAATCCTTGACGATGCGGCCAAGCTCGGTGAGCTCGCTCTCGTCGAGCGCCGGCAGGCCGGGCAGCCGCACCGGGCCGACGGGTCGTCCGAGCAGCCCCATGGCTTCCTTGACCACTGTGACATTGGCGCCGTTGCCATATTTCGTCCGCATCGTCTCGAACCCGGCGATGCCGTCGACGAGCCTGCGCGCCTGCGCGTAGTCCCCCGCCTCCAGCGCCCGCCAGATCGACAGTGAGACCTCGGGGCGGACATTGACGAGGCCGGAGGTGAAGCCGCGCGCGCCCAGCGCGTAGAAGGGGGCGGCCCAGCCTTCGGCGAGGCCGCAGATCCAGATCGCCTTGCTGCCGGCGCTGGCCCGGATGCATTCCGAAAGCAGCATCAGGTTGGGGCTCGCGAACTTGACGCCGGCGACGTTGGCATGGGTCGCCACGCGCACAAGATCCTTCACCCCGATCGCGTCGGAGCGGATATAGGCCACGACCGGCATCTCCAGCGCTTCGGCGATGCCGATGATGTAGTCGGCCTGGGACTGCGGCGCGGCGAAGGGATCGAGCGGGTGATGCACCATCGCCGCATCGCAGCCCGCCTGCTTCGCCTGGCGCGCCAGCGCGATCGCCTCGCGTTGCGAGCGCCCGATGCCGGCCGTCACCAGCGCCCCGCCGGCCGCCGCCTCCGCCGCGACGGCATGCGAGCGCTCGATCTCGGCGATGGTCATCGGATAGAACTCGCCGGTGTTGCCGGCCGAGACGATGTTGTGGACGCCCGCCGCGGCGATCGCCTTCACGACCCGGCCGACGGCGGCCCAATCGGGCTCGCCAGCCGCATCGTATGGCGTGACATGAACGCCCGAGATGCCGCGAAGGGCGGTTGTCACGCGGTCGCTGGACATGGTCGGCTCCATTTCGTCATTGGGGTTCGGCGCGTCGGCAGCGTCGTGCGTGCTTCGAGACGGCGCATCCCGCGCCTCCTCAGCATGAGGAGCTTGGTGGATGTAAACTCCGAAAAGGTCCTCATGCTGAGGAGCCGCCGCAGGCGGCGTCTCGAAGCACGCACGACACCTCGGCGGCCCCTCTCACGCATAGCCCGTCGACCCATCCGGCCGGACCGGCACCTTGCGTTGCCAATGCACGTAATCCTCACGGCCCAGAACCAGCAGGTCCATCTCGACGCCCCAGCCCGGCCGTTCAGGCCGGAGCTCGAGGTGTCCGTCCTTCGGCAGATAGGGGTCCTTGACGTACCACGCCCCCTGCAGCCGCTCGTCGCCCGAGGGCGCCTCGCCCTGGCCGGTGCCGAAGACGTAGCCAGGCCCATGCGGCAGCCGGTACTCGAGGATGCGGAAGTTCGGCTGCGAGGCCGCGAAATGCACGTTCACCGCCGAGGCCAGCGGCCCCATGGGGTTGTGCGGCGCGATCGTGACGAAATGCGCCTCGGCCAGCGCCGCGATGCGCCGCATCTCCGTGATGCCGCCCACCACGCAGATGTCGGGCTGGATGATGTCCGCGCCCCTGGCCTGCAGCAACCGCAGGAACTCGAAGCGGCTGTAGAGCGATTCGCCCGTGGCCAGCGTGCAGGAGAGGCCGCGCTTCAGCTCGCCCCAGGCCTCGATGTTCTCCGGCCGGATCGGCTCCTCGTAGAACAGCGGATCATAGGGCGCGAGCGCGTTGCCGAGCTGCATCGCCTGCGCCGGCTCCAGGATCTTCGCATGCGCGTCGAAGGCGATCTCGTAATCCGCGCGCACCGTCTCGCGCAGCCGCCGGAAATACTCGGCCGATGTCCTCACCACCTCGCCCCAGCGGTGCCGGTGCATGTCGATGCGGTAGGGCGAGAGCTTGAAGGCGGTGAGGCCCCAGTCCGCGTTCAGCCGGTCGAACTCCTCCCGCGCAGCCTCGGGGTCGGGCGCGGTGTAGACGCCGGCGTAGACCTTGACGCGGTCCCTGACCTGCCCGCCGAGCAGCCGGTAGACCGGCACGCCGAGCGCCTTGGCCGAGATGTCCCAGAGGCAATGGTCGATCGCCGAGATCGCGGCGAGGTGCAGCGCGCCAGGCGGAAAGCGCGTCTGCTGCATGAGGTGATGGATGTGGTGCTCGACCCGTGTCGGATCTTGTCCGGTCAGGAAGGTCGCGAGATAGTCGAGCAGTGGAATGAGTGCGCGGTCGGGGCCATGGTTGTAGCATTCGCCCCAGCCCGTCAGCCCGTCGTCGGTGTCGATGGCGACGATGACGCGCGGCCGGTCCTTGTCGCGCGTCATGAAGGCGCGCAGGCGATCGATCTTCATGCTCAGGCGCCTCCGCCGAAATACGAGCCGCGCCCGGTGCGCGCCTGCACGTAGACGCGCTCGCGGAAGGTGCCCGGCGCGTAGCTGCCCGAGGCCTCGGTAACAGGAATGGAAATATTCGCTTCGCTCGGATGCGCGGCGACGAAATCCTCGTCGATGTCGCAGCCGAGCCCCGGCGCATCCGGCACCGTGAGATGTCCATTCTGCTGCACGGGATGCGGGACGATGGTGCGGGCGCGGCCTTCCCAATCGTCCTCGATCCTTTCGAGGATGTAGCCGTTCGGCACGGCGGCCAGCACATGCAGCGCCGCGTATTCCGCCACCGGCCCCAGCGAACCCGAATGCGGCGCCAGCATCACGTGATGCGCCTCCGCCATGGCGGCGATCTTCTTCATCTGCGTGATGCCGCCGGCCCGGCCGGTGTCCGGCTGGATCACGTCGACGAGGCCCTGCTCGATGAGCTCGCGCTCGCCGAAGATCGTGGCCTGGCGCTCGCCGGCCGCGAGCGTCACGCTGGAATGCTGGCGGATGCGGCGGAAACCCTCGAGGTTTTCCGGCGCGATCGGGTCCTCGACCCACATCATCTGATAAGGCTCCAGCGCCCGGCAGACCTGCGCCGCGTCGGAGGGCGTCAGCCAGGGCGGGCCGTGCAGGTCGATGGCGATATCCATCGTGTCGCCAACGGCCTCGCGCAGCCCAGCGACCATGCGCACGGGATCCGAGACGCCGCCGCATTTGAAGGCGGTGTAGCCGCGGTCTCTCAGCGACAGCGCCGCCTCCGGCGTCTTGGCATGGGCGTAGCAGCGGATGCGGTCGCGGACCTTGCCGCCGAGCAGGTTCCAGACGGGGACGCCGAGCGCCTTGCCCTTGATGTCCCAGAGCGCCATGTCGATGCCGGTCATCGCGCCGGCCCCGACGGTGCCGGTCATGCCGTGGCCCATGATGGCGATCATCATTGTCTGCCACAGCCGCTCGATATGCGCGGGATCCTCGCCGATCAGCAGCCGCGACAGGTCCTTGACCGCCGTCTCGATGACTCGCGGCCAGCCCGAGCATTCGCCGATGCCGGTGATCCCTGCGTCGGTGAAGACCTTCACGAACAGCCAGTTGCGCGTGCCGGTCAGGTTCTTCGAGAAGCCCTCCTTGCCGAAGGAGCCGTCGGCCGCCCAGGTCTTCAGGCTCGGCGCACCGACATGCATCAGGTAGGTGCGGATTTCGGTGATCTTCATGATTTAGCTCGTGGCGAGGCCTGGGCCGACGTCCTGCGTCCTTCGAGGCTCGCTGCGCTCGCACCTCAGGATGAGGACTTGAGTGCCTTCCTCCGAAGTCCTCATCCTGAGGTGCTTTCGCGCCAGCGAAAGCCTCGAAGGACGCATGACGCTCCTGCAGCCCCTTTCATCACCCCGCATAGCGATGCCTCTTGTGGATCGAGCGCTGGCGCGGGTCCGGCCGCGGGATCGCCGAGAGGAGGGCCTTGGTGTAGGGATGCTCGGGCCGGTCGCAGACCTGCTCGGCATGGCCGGTCTCGACGATCTTGCCCTTGTACATCACCGCCACGCGGTCGCACATGTAGCGGATCACGCCGATGTCGTGGCTGATGAAGACATAGGCGAGGCCGAGCCGGTCCTGCAGGTTCATCATCAGGTCGAGCATCTGCGAGCGCAGCGACACGTCGAGCGCCGAGGTCGCCTCGTCCGCCACGATCACGCGCGGCTCCAGCGAGATGGCGCGGGCGATGCCGATGCGCTGGCGCTGCCCGCCGGAGAAGGCGTGGGGATAGCGCTCGCGCCAGTCCGGGTTGAGCCCTACCTGCTCCATCAGCACGGCGACGCGGTCGTCGAGCGCCTTGCCCTCGGCGACGCCGTTGACCAGCAGCGGCTCGCCGATGATCTGCGCCACCGTCATGCGCGGATTGAGCGAGCCCACTGGATCCTGGAAGATCATGCGGATTTCGCGTCGGCAGGCCCTGAGCTGCGCCTTGTCCGCCGCCACGAGATCGAGCGTCGAGCCGTCGGCGCGGCGGTAGATCATCTGGCCGGACGTCGGGTTCCAGGCTCTCAGCAGGCAGCGGCCCATCGTGGTCTTGCCCGAGCCCGACTCGCCGACGATGCCCAGCGTCTCGCCCGGCAGCACCTTCAACGACACGCCGTCCACCGCCTTCACCGGCGCCTTCGGCGAGCCGAAATGCATCACGAGGTCCTTGACCTCGATCACCGGCGTCGCGCTATCGTCGATCGGCGCGCGCTTCAGCCTGATCTCGGCCTTCCGCTCCAACCTGAGGACGGAGCCGATCAGCATCTTCGTGTAGTCGTCCTGCGGCGCGTGGAAGATCGTGTCGACCGGTCCCGCTTCCTTCACCTTGCCGTGGTGCATGACGATCACGTCGTCGGCGATCTCGGCCACCACGCCCATGTCGTGGGTGATGAACATCACCGCCATGCCGAATTGCTGCTGCAGGCGGCGGATGAGATCGAGGATTTCGGCCTGGGTGGTGACGTCGAGGGCGGTGGTCGGCTCATCGGCGATCAGCAGCTTAGGATTGCAGGCGAGCGCCATGGCGATCATCACGCGCTGCCGCATGCCGCCCGAGAACTCGAAGGTGTAGCGGTCGATCGCCCGTTCCGGGTTGGGGATCTCCACCTGCCCGAGCAGTTCGATGCAGCGGGCGCGAGCCTCCTTCTTGCGCATGCCGAGATGCAAGATCAGCACCTCCATGATCTGGTCGCCGACCGTATGCACCGGCGAGAGCGACGACATCGGCTCCTGGAAGATCATGGCGATCTCAGCGCCGCGGATCGCGCGGATCGCCTTGCCCCTGGGGTCCAGCTTGGCGAGGTCGGTCACCGAGCCGTCGCCGCGCCGAAGCAGCATCTCGCCCGCGACGATGCGGCCGGGCTGGTCGACGATCTGCAGGATCGAGCGCGCCGTCACGCTTTTGCCCGAGCCCGACTCGCCGACGACGCAGAGCGTCCGCCCCGGCGCGATCTGGAACGAGACGCCGTCGACCGCCTTCACGACGCCGGTGCGCGTCGGGAAATGCGTGACGAGGTTGCGCACCTCGATGAGAGGCGGTGACGCGGACGAAGCCGCCCCGGATCCGGGCTTGGTCTCGGCCAGCATCATTTGTTGTACGGGTCCGCCGCGTCCCGGAGGCCGTCGCCGAGGAAGTTGAGCGCGATCACCGCCAGCACCACGGAGGCGCCCGGCGCGAACAGCCAGGGCGCCGTGGCGATCGAGCGGATGTTCTGCGCCTCGCGCAAAAGCACGCCCCAGGAGATCGTCGGCGGCTGCAGGCCGAGGCCGAGGAAAGAGAGGGAGGTTTCGGCCAGGATCATCGCCGGGATCGCCAGCGTCATCGAGGCTATGATGTGCGACGCGAAGCTCGGCAGCATATGGCGGAAGATCACGCGGCCCTCGGAGGCGCCGTCGAGCCGAGCCGCCGTCACGAATTCTTCGGTCCTGAGACTGAGGAAGCGGCCGCGCACCACCCTGGCCAGTTGCGCCCATCCGGTCAGCGACAGGATCACTGTGATCATGAAATAATGCAGCACCGCCGGCCAGTCCTGCGGCAGGGCGGCGGCCAGCGCCAACCAGATCGGGATCGTGGGCAGCGCCAGAACGAACTCAATGGCGCGCTGCGCCACGAAATCGATGCGCCCGCCGTAGTACCCCGAGATGCCGCCGATCAGCACGCCCAGCGTCAGCGACAGGAAGACGCCGATGAGGCCGACGGAGAGCGAGATCTGGGTGCCCTGCATGATGCGGCTCCAGACGCAGCGCCCGAGCCGGTCGGCGCCGAACAGGAATAGCGGCTGGCGCGGATCGGCCGAGGCCAGGAGATGCGTCCGCGTCGGGATTAGCCCGAAGAGGTCGTACTGATAGCCTTCGCCGAAGAAGCGGATGGCGATCTTGCGGGTCGGGTCCTCGGCGTAGATCGCCGCCAGCGTCTGCGGATCGCGGGTCAGACGATAGGGCCGAAAATAGAGGCCGAAGCTCCACGAGCCGTCTGGAGCGGTGTCGATGAGGTGGATGGTCTGCGGCGGGTGATAGGCCGCCCGCCCATTCTGCTGATTAGGATCGTTGATCGCGAAGAATCCGGGCGCGATGGCGATGACGTAGAGCGCGACCGTGATCACGAGGCCGATCATGGCCAGCCGATGGCGGCGGAAGGCCCACCACATCAATTGCCATTGCGAGGCGACGGCGAGGCGCTTGGCTTCGACGCCGGCGAAGGCGACGTCAGTCATTGTCTTGCGTCATTCGAGCCTGATCCTCGGGTCGGCGAAGGCGAGCAGGATGTCGCTGATCAGCGAGCCGATCAGGGTCAGCGCGCAGATCAGCAGCACGAAGGCCCCGGCGAGATACATGTCCTGCGCCATCAGCGATTGCAGCAGCAGCGGCCCCGCCGTGGGCAGGGAGAGCACGATGGCGACGATGATCGAGCCGGAGACGAGGTTCGGCAGCAGCCAGGCGATGGTCGAGATGAACGGGTTGAGCGCGATCCTGACCGGATACTTCACCAGCAGGCGGAATTCGGAGAGGCCCTTGGCCCTGGCCGTCGTGACATAGGGCTTGGCGAGCTCGTCCAGCATGTTGGCGCGCATCACGCGGATCAGACTGGCCGTGCCCGAGACCGCCAGGATGATCACCGGGATCCAGAGATGGTTGAGGAGGTCGAGGACCTTGCCGAGGCTCCACGGCGCATTGACATACTGCTCCGAGAACAGCCCGCCCACCTCCTGGCCGAACTTCACGGCCGCCACGTACATCAACACCAGCGCCAGCAGGAAGCTCGGCACGGCGAGGCCGAGGAACGACAGGAAGGTCGCGAAATAGTCGCCGATCGAGTATTTCTTGACCGCGGAGAAGACGCCGATCGGCAGCGCGATGCCCCAGGTCGCGATCAACGTCGAGAAGGTGAGGAGCAGCGTCAGCGCCATCCGCTCCCAGATCAGGTCGGAAACCGGTTGCTGCCACTCGAAGGACAGGCCGAAATCGCCGCGCGTGACGATGCCGCCGATCCATTTGAGGTATTGCACGATCATCGGCTGGTCGAGGCCGAAGCGCTCGCGCAAGGCCTGCGCCGTCGCCTGGTCGACCGTCTCGTTCGAGGCCGCGAGCGTGGCGATATAGGTCGTCACGTAGTCGCCGGGCGGCAGCTGGATCAGCACGAAGGCCAGGAACGACACCACCACCAGCGATGGGATCATCCACAGGATGCGCTTCAGGATGAAGCTCAGCATGGCTGGCTGCCCTCGGGTGAAGTTTCCTCGGAGGCCTTGTGCGTCCTTCGAGACGCCCCCTGCGGGGGCTCCTCAGGATGAGGACCTTGTATGGTCGCCATACTCGACATCCTCATGCTGGGGAGGCGCGGCACGCGCCGTCTCGAAGCACGCACCACGCCTGATCAGCTCAGCTGAAGAAGAACTGCTGCGGCAGAGCCGGGCCGGGGTTCGGCCAGGACCAGGCGTTGGGATACTTCTGCGGCACGTTGTTCAGGTTGGTCTTGACCACGCCGAAGGTGTTGACCGCGAGGCAGACGCCGATCGTCTCGAACGCCTCCGCCGCGAGGTCGAACACCTGCTTCATGATCTCGCCGCGCTTGGCGAGATCGGCGGTGGCCAGCGCGTCGTTGAAGAGCTTCATGCGCCGCTTCTGACTCTCCGGCGGCTCCTGTCCGTCCTTGCCGTTGGAGACGTACCATTGCGTCCAGGGGATCGCGTAGCGCGAGCCCTGCGGATGCTGCGCGAAGAAGTCGCGCGGGTCGAGCATCGGATCGAGCCCGCCCGGACCCGGCCAGACGGCGGCGTCATGGTCGTTGTTGTCGCCGCGCGTGTAGTAGAGCGCGCGCTCGATGGTGTTGACCTTGATGTCGACGCCGATGTCGGCCCAGTGCCGCTTGACGAGCTCCAGCGTGTCGACCGCGTCCGGATAGAGCGTCGGGATCACGTCGATGGCGAAGAACACCTTCTGCCCGTCGGGCCTGAGCCGGAAGCCCTGCGCGTCCTTGCGGTTGTAGCCGAGCTTGTCGAGCATCTCCCCGGCCTTCTTCGGATCGTGGTCCGTGAACTGCGTGCCGAGCGTCTTGTTCTCCCAGGGGTGTCCCGGCCGCGGTCCCGCCTGCCAGGGCGTCGACTGGCCGAGATAGACGATGTCGATGATCTCCTTGCGGTTGATGCCGAGCGACAGCGCCTGCCGGAATTCCTTGTTCGCGAACATCTCCCGCATGGCCGCATTCTTGTGCGTCATGTTCAGGTAGATCTGCACCTGCTGCGAGCCGGATGCCACCAACTCGACCAGACGATACCCGCCCTTCTGCATGTTCTGCGACAGCGTCGGCTTGTTCTGCAGCGTGTCGATGTGCCGCTCCTGGATGTCGAGGCGGCCCGAGATGGCGTCGAGCATCAGCGATTCGACGTCCTGGCTGATGTTGAAGGTCAGCCGGTCGATATAGGGGAGCTGATTGCCGTTCTGGTCGACCTGCCAGAAATAGGGGTTGCGCTCCATCACGACGCGGGTCGCGCCGCCGGTATAGGCCTCCTTGATGACCCAGGGGTCGAGCGTCGGCTTCTCGGCATTGCCCCAGCGCGCCGGGATCTCGATGTCGCCGTTCCTCGCCCGGAAGAGATCGGCCCAGTTCGAGAGATTGGCGGCCTTGGCCAGGTCGCCGACATTGGGGTTGTACTTGGGATGGAACTGCGAGGCGTAATGCTTGCAGAACAGCGTCGGATGCTGGCCGAGCGGCGTCGCCATGATCTCGAGGAACAGGGCGTAGGGCGACTCGAAGGTGAACTTCACCGTCGCATCGTTGACCTTGGTGGCCGTGCCCGGCTTGCCGTTGATGACGAGGGTCGAAGGCACCGACTTGTAGAGGTCCGAATTCTTGGCGCAGTCCTCGACCGAGAAGACGACATCGTCGGCCGTGAAGGGCTTGCCATCAGACCATTTCATGCCCGGCCGCAGGTGGAAGGTGAACTCGGTCGAGTTGGCGTTGACCTCCCATTTCTCGGCGACATTCGGCAGCACTTCGGTGAAGGCGAGGTTCCAGCGCACCAGCCCCTGGTTGCCGACGAGGCGCAGGATGCCGTTATGGTCGGCCGAGCCGCGCAGGCCGCGGCGGAGCGAGCCGCCGTATTTGCCGACCTTCTCGGCCGTTACGACGAGCGGATTGGCCGGCAGGCGGTCGGCGAGCTTCGGCAGCTTGCCTTCGCCGGCGAGCTTCGCGAGATCGGGCGCTTCGCCCCGCGCGGCCTGCGCGCTGGCCTTGCCGGCGAGCGACAGCGCGGCGGCGCCGGCCATGCCGGCGAGGATATGCCGTCGATCGAGGCGTCCGACTGGCGGACGGGTGGCGTCGCTCTGCTTCATGGGGTCCCTCCCGAGGTCCGTGGCCCTGCCTTCAGGCAGTGATTTGTCAAATTGTCGGACGAATTGTAGAGAGCCTATCGGCTGGACCCGAACTGTCAAGGCGGTCCGACGTTCGATGGCCTTGCCATCGCGGGCGACCGGCGCGAGTCCTGTAACGAAGCGAGAGACGCGATTCCCATGAAGCTCCTGGTCACCGGCGGCGCCGGTCACGTCGGCCGCAACCTCCGCCGCGAATTGCGCGGCCGCATGGACCTGATCCGCAGCTTCGACCGGGTGGAGACGCCGGACCTGGCCGCCAACGAGGAGGGCGTCGTCGGCGACGTCTCCGACATGGCCTCGGTGGAGCGGGCGATGCGGGGCATGGACGCCGTGCTGCATCTCGCCGCCGTCCCCAACGAGCAGGCCTGGGAGCTCATGCTCGCCAACAACGTCGTCGGCACCTGGAACGTCTACGAGGCGGCCTTCCGGCACGGCGTGAAGCGCGTCGTCTTCGGCTCCTCCAACCATGCGGTCGGCTTCTATCCGCGCAAGCAGACGATCGACGCCACGGTGCCGCATCGCCCGGACACGCGCTATGGCCTGACGAAATGCTGGGGCGAGGACGTGGGTTCGCTCTATGCCGACAAATACGGCGTGAAGAGCCTGCATATCCGCATCGGCAACGCGCTCGGCACGCCTTCCAACGTCCGGACCCTGGCGATCTGGATCAGCGACCGGGACCTGGCGCAGCTCGTGATGATCGGCCTCAGCCACCCCGAAATCCACAACACGATCGTCTACGGCATCTCGGACAACGCCAGCGCCTGGTATGACAACAGCGCCGCATTCGCGCTCGGCTACAAGCCGCAGGATCGCTCGCAGGACCATACTGAGCAGGCGATGGCCGGCGAGGCCAAGGAGACGATGGACGCCATCGGGCGCTACTATCAGGGCGGCTCCTTCTGCTCGATCGAATACGCCGGCCCTCCAGCCCCGCAATCCTGAGCGAGGCGTCTCCTCCCATGCGCATCGCCGACGTCCGCGTCACGCCCATCGCCTTCCGCGATCCGCCCCTCCTGAACGTCCAGGGCGTGCACGAGCCGTGGGCGCTCCGCTCGATCATCGAGGTCGAGCTCGACGACGGCCGCATCGGGCTGGGCGAGAGCTACGGCGACCTGGCGACGCTGGGCGCGCTCGATCGCATCCGCCCCGACCTCGTCGGGCTCTCCCCCTTCGACCTGAACGGGCTGACGCGGGCGGTGCATGCCGCCTTCCCCGGCGAGGGCGGGCCGGAAGAGCGATTCCATCCCAAGGGCGACAAGGCGCGGGCCAGCGCGCTTGCCGCCTTCGAGGTGCCGTTCCTCGATCTGCAGGGACAGATCGCCGGCCAGCCGCTGCATGCGCTGCTCGGCGGCGCCGTGCGCGAGCGCGTGCCCTATTCCGCCTATCTCTTCTACAAGTTCGGGAAGCACCGGGACGACCCCGGCTATCCGCCCGATCCCTGGGGCGAGGCGTTGACCCATGCGCAGATGGTCGAGGAGGCCCGCCGCATGGTCGAGACCTATGGCTTCGGCTCGCTCAAGCTGAAGGGCGGCGTCTTCGAGCCGGATTTCGAGATCGAGACGCTCAGGGCCTTGCGCCGCGCCTTCCCTGATGCGCCGCTGCGCATCGACCCTAATGGCGGCTGGAGCGTCGCCACCACGCGGCGCGTCATGCCCCAGCTCGCGGAACCGGGCCTGCTCGAATATCTGGAGGACCCGTGCGGCAGCCTCGCCGAGATGGGCGAGGTGGCGCGCTTCGCGCCGATGCCGCTCGCCACGAACATGGTCACGGTCGCCTTCGGCCACATCCCGGAATCGATTCGCCTGAATGCGGTGCAGGTGATCCTTTCTGACCACCATTACTGGGGAGGGCTGCGCGCGACCCAGCATCTCGCCATGATCGGCCGCACCTTCGGCCTCGGCATTTCGATGCATTCCAATTCGCATATGGGCATCAGTCTTGCCGCGATGACGCATGTCGGCGCGACGATCCCCAACCTCGCCTATGCCAGCGACACGCATTATCCTTGGCAGGAGGACGAGGTGATCGAGGGCGGCAAGCTCGCGATCAGCGGCGGCTGCGTGACGCCGCCCGCGGGGCCCGGCCTCGGCGTCAGGCTCGACCGCGAGGCCCTGGCGAGGCTGCACCGCGACTACCTCGACTGCGGCATCCGCAAGCGCGACGATGCGGCCGAGATGCGCAAATACCGGCCGGACTGGACAAACGTCCTGCCGCGCTTCTGATCGATCCCTGGGGAGGGCGCTGCCATGCCGCGCATGTTCGTCTATGTCTCGACGGCCGCGGCCGGCCTGATCGACGTTTTCGAGCTCGATCCGGCGACGGGCGGCCTGACGGCGCGTCCCTCCTGCCCGGTCGGTGACAATGTCATGCCGATGGCGCTGAGCCCGGATCAGCGGCTGCTCTATGCCGTCATCCGCAAGGCGCCGTTCCGCGTCGCTGTGTTCGCGGTCGACCCCACCGACGGCTTGCTGTCGCCGGCGGGCTCTGCGCCCTTGCCCGCCAGCATGCCTTATGTCGCGCTCGCCGACGGCGGCCGCCTGCTGCTCACGGCCTCCTACAGCGACGATTGCGCCGCGGTGCTGCGTCTTGGCCCGGACGGGCTACCGGTGGGAGAGGCGGCCGCGGCGGCGACGCTCCGCCATGCGCATTCCATCCTGCCGGACCCCACCGGACGCTTCGCCTATGTGCCCTGCCTGGGGTCGGACGTGATCATGCAGTTCCGCATCGATGCGGAGAAGGCGCGGCTGGAACCGCTCGATCCGGCCACGGTCCCTGCGACCGAGGGCTGCGGACCCCGCCACGGCGTCTTCTCGCCTGATGGCAGCCAGCTCTACGTGCTCGGCGAGTTCAGCGGCGAGATCCTGCGCTACGCGGTGGATGGGACGACGGGTCGGCTGACCCTGCTTGACGCGACACAGAGCGTCGACCCTGCCTTCGGCTACCGTCAGGGCGCCGTCCGGGTCTCGGCCGGCGAGGATATGCGGGATCGCAGCCGCGACATCTGGTGCGCCGATCTGGCGATCACGCCTGACGGCCGCTTCCTGTTCGCGACCGAGCGCACCGGCAGCACCATCGCCACGCTTGGCATCGACGCCGGCAGCGGGCGACTGACCCGCCTCGGCCACGTGCCGACCGAGGCGCAGCCTCGCGGCATCCGCCTCGATCCGACCGGCCGCTTCCTCATCGCCACCGGAGAGAAGTCGGGCTGGATCACGGCCTATGGCGTCCACGACGGCCGGCTGGAGCCGCGGTCGCGCGCTCCCGTCTCGGCCGGGGCCAACTGGGCTGTCGTCGCCCATCTGGGATGACGCCCTCGGGCGAGCCCCGGGCCTGCCCCGCGCTGCCCTCGCCATCCCCGATCGGCGCTGCTATAGCCACCTTCGTTTTGCCGGCGACGGCGCTCCTCCGCGGAAGTTCGCGTTATGCATCTGAGAATCGGCACGCGGCGCAGCCCATTGGCGATGACGCAGACCAACCATGTCTGCGACCTCATCCGCGCCAAGGTGCCCGAAGCCACCTTCAGCCTCGTCTCGATCACCACGGTGGCTGATCGCGACCGCAAGTCCGAGTTCCACGAGTTCAAGATGATCGGCGTCTTCTCGATGGAGCACGAGCAGCAACTCGTCACTGGCGAGGTGGATTTCGTCGTGCATTCGCTGAAGGACCTGCCCACCACGCTTCACGACGGCCTGGTGCTGGCATCTGTGCCAGAGCGTGAGGACCCGCGCGACGCGCTGTGCGGCTCGACGCTGGCCGGCCTTCGCCAGGGCGCTCGCGTCGGCACCGGCTCCCTGCGCCGCCGCGCTCAGATCCTGAGCCTCAGGCCGGATGTCGAGGTGGTGCCGATCCGCGGCAACGTCGGCCCGCGGCTCGCCAAGATCGACGGGGAGGATGGGCTCGACGCCGTCATCCTGGCCCAAGCGGGGCTCAAGCGGCTGGGCCTCGAGGACGCCGTGACCGAACCTTTGCCGCCGCTCGATTTCCCCTATGCGGTCGGCCAGGGGGCGCTCGGGCTCGAGGCTCGCGCCGAGGACGAGGCGGTGATCGCCGTCCTCAAGGCGATCGAATGCCCGCGGGCGCGCGCCGAGGTGGAGGCCGAGCGCGCCATGATGCATGGGCTCGGCGCCGGCTGCAGCCTGCCCGTTGGCGCCTGCGCCGAATGGCGGGACGGCCGCCTGCGGCTCCAGGCGCAGGTCACCGCGCTCGATGGGGCCGAGCGCATCGTCGCGACGGCCGAGGAGCCTGAAGGCCAGCCCGCCGCGATCGGCGCGGCCGCGGCCGAACTCCTGCGCCAGCGCGGCGGCGCCCGTATCCTCGAGAAGAGCTACCGGGACTACGGCTCGCAGTTCAAGTTGCGGCCGGCCTGATCTTTTTTCGGCACATTCGCTCGACGTGTGCGTTTCTGCACATACGAGTTGGCGAGGCTTGCTTAAAGTCTCTCTTCTAGCTTGGGCTTTCGGAACGCCGTCCTGCGGCGATACTGGGTTGGGCGCGACCCGTGAGGCGGGGGATGGAAAGCGTGTCGGAGTTGGTGGAGCCCCGGGTCAGGCACGGCGGGGAGCACAGCGTGTCAGCGCCCATGGCGACATTCTGGGGCGTGCGCGGATCCTTGCCGGTTCCGGGTCCCGACACCGCGATCTTCGGCGGCAACACGACCTGTCTGGAGATCAGCTTGCCGTCTCTGCCCGCGGATCGGTCGTTGATCATCGATGCCGGCAGCGGCCTGCGCTCCCTGGGCAAGGCGCGCCAGTGGAGCGGCATCAGGCGGATCGACCTGCTGCTCACCCATCTCCATCATGATCATATCATCGGGCTGCCCTTCTTTGCGGCGATGTTCGTGAAGGGCCTGGAGATCCATCTCTGGTGCGGCAATCTCGATGGCGAAACCGCGGAGTCGGCGCTGGGCTGCATGTTCGCTCCGCCGCTTTTTCCTCTGGGGCTCGACGCCTTCCCGGCCACGCTCCGGTTCCATGGTTTCGAGGCCGGCGCGACGATCGAGCCCGACGGCTTCTCAGTGGCCACCGCGCCGCTGCGCCATCCCTCGGGCGCGACGGGGTATCGCTTCGATGCGGCGGAGGGTTCTCTCGCCGTCGTCACGGACATCGAGCATCACGGCGAAGGGCCTGAGGCCGGGGTCGCGGCCTTCTGCCGGGGAGTGGACACGCTGGTCTACGATTCCATGCTGGAGGAATGCGACTACGGGCGCTGCAAGGGCTGGGGTCATTCGACGATCCATGCCGGCGTGGCGCTCGGCCGCGCCGCCGGCGCGAGGCGGCTGGTGGGTTGCCACCATGCTCCCGAGCACGACGACCGAAAGATGGCGGAGCGCGAGCAGCGGCTGCAGGCGGAATGGCCCGAATCCGTCATGGCGCGTGAGGGCATGACCCTGGTGTGCGGGCCGGAGGGCTGAGGTTCGTCAGTCCCTGGCTGCGGGGTCGGCGCGCCGCAGATGCGCGCCGGCTGCCTCGGAAAGCCAGATCACACGGTAGGTCGGCTCGCCCCGCACGGGCTCCAGCGGCGCCAGGCCCTCGCGCGGCAGATCCAGCGCCGCCCGGACCGATTCGGTGATGGCGAGCCCGACCGGGGCATCGCCCATCCGGCCCTTGAGCGCCGCCTGGCAGCGTTGCGCGATGTTCACCGTGCGGCCGACGATCGTGTAGTCGATGCGCCCCTTGAAGCCGAGATCGCCCGCCAGCACACGTCCGGTATGGAGGCCGAGGCGCATCCGGCAGGAAGTCGGATCGCGCGCGAGGTCTGCGGCGATGGCAGGGGTCAGCCGGTCCAGGATCATCAGCGCCGTGCGGAAAGCGGCGCGCACGTGGTCCGGATCGGCGACGGGCACGCCCCAGACCGCCATCAGCCCATCGCCCGTGTATTTGTCGATCGTGCCGCCGCCTGATTCGATGATGGGGCCAATCCTGCCGAAAATCTCGTTCAGAAAGGCGGAGACCTCACGCGCCGAGCGCCCGTCCGAGAACCCGGAGTAATTGGCGAGGTCCATAAACAGCACCGTGACCTCGCGGTCCGAGGCTTCGGTGGCGGCGGTATCCATGGCGATGAGCCGCCGAACGAGAGTGCGAGGCATGTAGGTCTCGAAGCGCCTCAGCGCCACGGCCGTGCGCGCCAGCGCCTGTGCGATGTCTCGGACCTCGGCGATGCGGCTCCTTTCCGCGTTCGGACGCTGCGCCGCGTCGAAATCGAGCTGTTCGAGAGCCCGCGCCGCAGTGGCGATTTCGCCGGCCGGCCGGACGACGCGCCCGGCCAACAGATAGGAGGCGCCGACCGCCACCAGGAACAACGCGAGCGAGCCCCAGAGCAGGGCCTGGATCACCCACCTCTCCCGGAACGTCGCGAGGCTCGACTGGTGGAAGCCGACGAGCCAAGGATCGTCGCCGTAGCCTGTCATCGTCCGATAGCCGAAGACCTGCGCCGCATAGCCGTCGCCGAGCCAGGACCAATGCACCTGCGAGCGGCCCGGCACGTCCTGCGCCGGTCTGCGCGGATCGCGCCACATCACGGCCAGGGCCGGATCGCCGACCTCCTCCAGCCGCGGCAAACGGCCATCCATTCCGCTGCTGCCCATGCGCAGGTTGCGGTGGATCAGCACGCGGTCGCGGCCGACGAGCACGAAGGGCGTGATCCCGGCCTCCATTCGGTCGAACACGGGCGTGACGGATTCGGACGTCAGCACCACGATCAGGACGCCCTTCAACTGGCCGTTCCGCATCACGGGGTGGACGCGCGGGATCACCGCCTCGCCGACGAGCCGGCTGATGACCGGATTGTTCCAGTGGGCGGCCCGCCCGGCTTCGGCGCGGGCCCAGAGGCCGTCAGCATCGGTGATGAGTTCGCGAGCGTTGCTCTCCTCCTGGATCGATTCCCGCGTCCAGCGGCGGATCGGCCCATCGCGCTCCATCCAGCCGACCGAGGCCATCGACAGGTTACCCTGCACGATGCCTGCCATATACTGCCCGAAACCCTCCCGGTCGTCGGGGTCGATCGCTCGCTCCTCGATCTGCTTCGCCACCGCGGCCATCTGTGCCGCCGCGCCGTCGAGTGTGATGCGAAGCTGCTGCTCAAGACCGTCGATCAGCGCATCCCGGTTCTGCGTCAGCAGTCGGCCCGTGTTGTCGCGCGCGCCGAGATAGCCGATCAGCATGACCGGCAGCAGAGCGATCGCCATCATCAGCCCGACCGCCAAGGGGATCAGGCTGACGGCGGCATAGGCGCGTCGCTGGGATTTCAGGGAGGACATGGCCTGCGGGTCGTTGCGAGTCGATCCCGCACATACGCCCAAACGCCCACGCCCCCAAATCGGCTCCCAAACAGGTGTCCGCGTCGGCCCTATCAATCTTGGCCGTTTCCATGTCAGGATTTGGCGGGAGAAGGACGGCGGACGAGGAGCGATGATCGAACTGTTGAAGGACGTGGAGCCGGCGGTGGCCGAGCGGCACGCCGCGCGCATCACGCGCGCGCAATACGAGCCGGGCGCCTTGGTGCTCGACTTCGACGACGTCTCGAGCGACGTCTTCTTCATCGACAGCGGTGGTCTGCGCGTCGTCGTACGCAACGCCGGCGGCCGCGAGGTCATCCTGGGCGATCTCGGCGCCGGAGCCATGTTCGGCGAGATGGCGGCGATCGACGAGTCGCCGCGATCCGCCAACATCACCGCGCTGCACCGTTCGACGGTCTCGCGCATGAGCGGGCCAGCCTTCCGCGCCATGGCGACCGAGGTGCCGCTGGTGGCGCTCAGGGTGATGCGCGTACTCACCGGCCGCGTCAGGCTCGGCAACGAAAGGCTCCTGGAGCTCGCGACCCTGTCGCTGAAGCACCGGCTTTTCGCGGAACTGCTGCGGCAGGCGCGGCCTCGCCCCGGCTCCGGCGAGGCGGTGATCTCGCCGCCGCCGCTGCAGCATGTGCTCGCGGCCCGCATCGGCGGCCGGCGCGAGGCCGTGTCGCGCGAGATCGCCGAGCTGATCCGCCGCGGCCGCGTGCGCCGTACGGCCACGGCCCTGGTGATCGTCGATCCGGCCTCGCTGCGGGTCGAACTCGACCGGCAGCTCAAGGAGTGACGCGATGGGCGAGCCCCGGTGCCCGATCTGCGCGTCGCGGGCCTTCGCCGATTTCAATGGGCGCGCGCAGGCGCAATGCCTGGGCTGCGGCTCGCTGGAGCGGGGCCGCCAGCTCTGGCTCGTGCTGCAGCGGCAGGTCGTGCTCCCGCCCGGCGCCGTCATCGCCCATTTCGCTCCCGAAGGCTTCCTGATGGATCATTTCGCGGCGCAGCGGCAGTTTCGCTACCGCGCCTTCGATATCGCGCCGCAGCACTACCCTCATGAACAGATATGGGTTGAGCCCTTCGATCTCTGCGCCAGGCTATGGCCGCTCGAGCCAGCGAGCGTCGACCTCATCATCCACAACCACGTGATGGAGCATCTTCCCTGCGCGCCGGAGGAGGTGCTGCTGCGCCTGAAGGGCCTTCTCAGGCCGGGCGGCTGGATGCTCTTCACTGTACCGATCACCGGCGACCGCTCGGTTGAGGGACTCGATCCGGCCACCACGCCAGCAGAGCGCCGGATGCGCGCCGCCCAGGGCGAGCATCTGCGCGTCTTCGGCAGACTGGACTTCCCCGCCATGCTCAGGCGCGTTCTGGGCGCCGACTGCCTGCTGCCCCAATCCCATTTCGCCAGCATCGCCGAGCTGGAAGCGACGAACATTCCCGTCTCCCGGCGGGAACCCAATGGCCGCAGCGTGTTCCTCTATCGCAACTGGACTCCCGAGACGGTTTCTGCCTGAGCCTCAGGACTCGCCGATCTGGCCGCAGACCTCGGGCCCCGCGACGTCGCGGCAGAGCGGGCCGCGACGGAAATCGTCGTAATAGACGCGCCACTCGTCGCTCTGGCCGCCGTCGCGATAGGGTCCGAACTTGAAATACTGGGTCGGTCCGAGACCAGGCCCCTCGTGGCCGATCCGGCCCTTGACCGACACCACCCAGGCGCCATTGGCGAAGACCTCGATCGCGCCGTCGCCCTTCGCCCCCGGCTTGACCATGAAGACGAAGTCGATCCACTGCGGCTCGGCCTTCGGCAGCATCCCTCCGCGGCGCGTGATGGTCACGCCGGAGGCGCAACCGTCGTAGCCCGCGAAGCTCGGGGGCTGCGCCTCCGGCTGTACGGCGATCAGCAGCCGCGTCTGGCGGACCGGCTCGCGCTGGTCGGCTGGCGCCGCTCCGTCGGCGCAGGCCATCGGCGGGTCCGCCGGTCCGCGCGGGCGGCTCGGCATGGTGTCGCTGTCCACGGTGAGCGCGAAGGCGCCGCGAATGATGCGCAGGCCCAGGAAGGGGCTGTAGTCGCCATCGGCGCCCGGCAGGATGGCGCGCTTCCATTGCGCCACCACGTATCGATGCGCCGCCGAGGGCGGCGGGTCGTCCAGCCTGATCGAGAAGGCGTACCACAAGGTCGCGTCGTAGGGTGCGAGCGTCGAGGGCTTCTCCCAGACCTCGGCGCGCTCGCTGCAATCCTTCTGGTCGGCCCGGCAGCGCGGCGCGACGGCGAGCTCGAGGCTGCGCTTGCCGTTGCGGACGATCCGCTCCTGGGTGCGGTAGCGGCCGGCCCGCTGCTCCTCGTTGTCCTTGTAGAAGAGGCCGCCTTCCGCCGAGAAGCCGTCGCCCTCGAAATCGTCGCGGAGCCTGAGCTGGGACGGGTCGGCCGCCGCCGCAGCCGCCACGAGGGCGAAGGCCGTCGCCCCCATCACGCGCATCGCGCCGCCGATTGCTCCCCGCATTCGCATCCCCCTCTGCCCAAGGCCTTATGTGACGGCCGCAGCGGCTGGGCAAGGTCCCGCATCATGGGCTTCCGCAACCAGCGCCTCGGCGTCCCGCCATTCAGCAGCGGGGTGGCGCGAGACGGCGTCGAGCAACGCATCCAGCGTCCGCCAGGCGGCCGCGTCATGGACGAGATGGTGCGCCAGCACGCCGACCGGCCGCCAGCCGTCGGCCCTCGCCAGCGCCAGCGCGGCCGCGAGATCGGCGGCCACCGCCTCGGTCGGCCGGCCGATGCGCCCGCCGCGCCAGTCCATCAGGTCGACATGGGTGTTCAGCTGACGCAACGCCGTCGAGAGCGCGAGAGGTGTGGGGCCGTAGGCGGAAAGGGAACGGAAGCCGAGCGACGGCAGCAGCGCCGCCGCCTCGCAGCCGATGCGGTTCCAGGGCGGCACGTACCAATCGCCGGCGCATGGACCGAACATGGCCGTGAGCCTCGCCCTCGCCGCCGCCAGGCCGTCGCGGATCCGGGCGGGACCAAGCTCCGCCGGCGTCTCCTCGGTCTTGCGTCCCTCCGGCGCATGGTTGGCGTGCACGATCCCGTGCATGGCGACCCTCAGCAGCGGCTCCTGCGACAGCCTTCCGGCGAGCGCGGTCGAGGCCAGCGCGGGGATGACCGCCACGAGGCAGGGCGCATCATGCGCCCGCACGCGGTCGATCAGGGCCTCCAGCGCCGGCGTCGGTCTCACCGCGTCGTCGTCGCGCAGCCAGAGACGCGCCGTGCGGCCAGCCGCGCCCCAGCGATCGAGTTCGGCGCTGAGGCCATCGAGGCCATGGCTTTCCGGCATTGGACACACCAAGTTCCTTGCCTGTATCCTGCGCTTGCGCCCGGCGACGGGCAAGCCGTGCCGACCCCCCGTGCCGACCCTCTGGCGAGACCGCTTTGGATCCGAGCCTATTCCGCTTCATCTGGAGAAACAGCCGGCGCCAGCAGCTGGTCGTGCTCGCCATCATCCTCGCATCGCTGCCCTTCTACTTCGCCTCCTTCGACATTCCGAAGCGGATCATCAACGAGGCGATCCAGGGCAATGTCTTCAAGGACGGCACGACGACCGCGACCTTCATGCAGATCGTGCTGCCGATCCCCGATCTGTTCGGCGGGCCGAAGCGGCTGTTCGAAGGTTTCCAGGTCTCCCAGTTCGGGCTGCTGTGGTGCCTCAGCGGCCTGTTCCTGCTCTTCGTGGTCATCAACGGCGCGTTCAAGTACTACATCAACGTGATGAAGGGCGTGCTGGGCGAGCGGCTGCTGCGCCGTATGCGCTTCATGCTGCTCGATCTCTACCTGCGCTTCCGGCCGGAGGACATCCGCTCGGTCAAGCCGTCCGAGGCCGCCAGCATCATCAAGGACGAGGTCGATCCGATCGGCGGCTTCTCCGGCGACGCCTTCATCCTGCCCGCCTTCCTGTCGATGCAGGCGCTGACCGCGCTGGTCTTCATCCTGGTGCAGAGCGTCTGGCTGGGCCTCGTGGCGCTCGTCGTCGTGCTGATCCAGGCCGTGGTGATTCCCGTCCTGCGCCGCGAGCAGCTCAGGCTCACCCAGCTCCGCCAGGTCGAATCGCGCCGGCTCGCCGGCCGCGTCGGCGAGATCATCGAGACGGCGCCATCGATCCAGATCACGGGCATGGGCCATTACACCCGGGCCGAGATCGGCGGCCGGCTGGCGCGGCTCTTCGACATCCGGGTCGACCTGTTCAAGCGCAAGTTCGCGGTGAAGTACCTCAACAACTTCCTGGCACAGGTCACGCCCTTCTTCTTCTACGCGATCGGCGGCTATCTGGCGCTCACCGGCGCGCTGAACATCGGCCAGCTGGTGGCCGCCATCGCCGCCTACAAGGACCTGCCGCCGCCGATCAAGGACCTGATCGACTGGGACCAGAGCCGCGCCGACGTGCTGGTCAAGTACCAGCAGGTGGTAGCGCAGTTCCCGCCGATGCTGCTTCCGCCCGAAGGCGCCGACGAGGGGGCGAAGCCGCCGCCCGAGGATGCGCCGCTGGTCATCAAGAGCCTCGGCGTCACCGACAAGCGCGGCGCGGTCCTGCTCGACCCCCTGAGCGTGACGCTCCCCCGCCCGGCCCATATCGCTCTGCTCGGCCCGTCGGGCAGCGGACGCGATGCGCTGGCCAGGGTGCTGGGCCGCCAAGTTCTCGACTACAAGGGCCATATCCGCGTCGGCGAAGCCGATTGGAGCGGCCCCAATCATGGGCGCGACCGCCTGCTGATGGCCTATGCCGGGCCCGACCCCTATCTGTTCTCCGGCACCTTGCGCGAGAACCTGCTGGCGCCGCTGCGCCGGCCGCCGCCGCGCGCGGCGGAGGGGGAGGAGGGGCAGGCCCGCCGGCGCCAGCGTATCGAGGCGGAGCTGAGCGGCACACCGGACGAGACGCCCGACGAGACTTGGATCGATTTCCGCCTCGCCGGCGTCGACTCCGCCGAAGCGCTGAACGAGCGGATGCTGACGCTGCTCGAACGCACCGGCCTCGCCGAGGAGGTCTATCGCCTCGGCCTGCTGAGCCGGCCCGATCCGGCCCACGAGCCGGCGCTGGTCGAGCGCATCCCCGCCGCGCGCGAGCTGATCTTCCGCAATCTCGCCGCCCAGGACCTGACCCACTTCGTCGAGCCGCTCGATCCCAAGCGCTACAATGTCAACGCCACGCTGGCCGAGAATCTCCTGTTCGGCCGGCCGATCGGCTCACGCTTCATGGAAGGCCGTTTCGCCTCGGACGCCTATCTGCGCTCGATCCTGGAGGCGGAGGCGTTGCTCTATCCGCTCATGGAGATCGGCCTGGCGATGGCCGAGACGGTCATCGAAATCTTCGCCGACCTGCCGCCCGGCGATCCCTTGTTCGAGCGCTTCTCCTTCATCTCGTCCGACGACATGCCGGACTACGAGCGCATCGCCGAGCTTGTCCGCTCGCGTGGCGGCGTCGGCAAGATCGCCACCGACCAGCAGGCCCGGTTGATCGAGCTCGGCCTGTCCTATGTCGAGCCGCGCCACCGCCTGCAGCTCGTGACGCGCCAGCTGCAGCGGCGCGTGCTGAGGGCGCGCGAGAGCTTCCGGCGCCATCTCCCCCATGACTACATGGCCGATGTCGAGTTCTACCAGCCCGATCGCTACATGGTCTCCGGCACGCTGCGCGACAATCTCCTGTTCGGCCGCGTCGCCTACGACGCCCCGGACGCCTTCTCCCGGGTCCAGGAGGTGGTGCGCGCCTCGCTGAAGGAGCTCGGCCTCGACCGCGAGATCAACCGGCTGGGCCTCTCGCATGAGATCGGCCCCTCCGGACGGCTGCTGCCCGTCGACCAGCGTGCGGCGCTCTCGCTCGCCCGCGCGCTACTGCCCCGCGCGTCGATCGTGGTGATCGACGGCGCCTTCGGCCCATTCAGCGCCTCCGAGACCGCCGACCTCCTGTCCGGCATCCGCGCCGATATGGAGGGTCGGACGCTGCTCGTGGCGCTGTCCGATCCGCAGGCGGCCGAAGCCTTCGACACGGTGCTTGCCTTCGAGGGCTCGCGCATGGTCGAGATGCGCGACGGCGCGTTCCGCAAGTCGCTGGCGCCCGAGGCGGAGGCGGATGCGAACGATGGCGACCACGAGGAGGCCGAACGGCCGACCATCCGGCAAAGCCGCGCCGAGGAGGTGAACGATGCTGTCTCATGAGGTGGCCTCGCTGCAGCGCATCCCGATGTTCCGCGATGTCGACCCATCGAAGCTGAAGCTGATCGCCCTCGCCAGCCAACGCGCCAATTACCGCAGCGGCGACCGATTGCTGACCGAGGGCGGCCGGGCGGACACCGTGTTCATCATCATCGACGGGCGCGCCAAGGTGGTCCGCGGCGAGGCCGGCGCCGAGATCGAGATCGCCACGGTCGAGACGGGCTCCGTCGTCGGCGAGATGGGCGTCGTGCTGGATCGGCCCTACTCCGGCACCATCGTCGCCGACACCCCCGTCACGGCGCTGCGCATCGACAAGCGCACGTTCCTGGATCTGCTGACGAAAGTGCCGCAATTGTCCATGGCCCTGATCCGGGAGCTCGCGGGACGCGTGCTCGCCACCAGCGATCTCTACGTCAAGGCTCTCTCGCGATGAGCCTCGGAGAAGGGAAGGGACCCGCCGGCGGCGACGCGTCCTGGCGCAACTGGCAATCCTTCGAGCGCAGCGCCCGCCTTTGGTCGGGCATCGTGCTGATGGTCTTCGCTGCGACGCATTTCCTCAATCACGCAGCGGGCGTCTTCGGCCTTGAGGCGATGGAATGGTTTCAGGACTGGCGGACCGCCTTATGGCGCAGCTGGCTGGGCACGATCGTGCTCTACGGCGCGCTGGTCACCCATGCGCTCTTCAGCCTGAAGCGCGCCATCGGCCGCCGCACCTGGCGCATGCCCTGGAATGAGGCCCTGCAGATCCTCCTCGGGCTGCTGATTCCCGTGATGCTCCTCGGCCATGTGGTGAGCACGCGGGTGCTGAGCCGCGCCGGAGCCGACGATTCCTACGCCCATGTGCTGCGCCTGCTCTGGCCCGAGCATGGCGCCTGGCAATCGCTCGCGTTGCTGATCGTCTGGGTCCACGGCGTCATCGGCCTCTATTACGCATTCAGCGTGCGCGGCTGGTTCCGGCCCATCCGGACGCCCTTCGCCATATTGTCCGTCCTCGTGCCCCTGCTGGCCCTCGCCGGCTTCGTCGCCGCCGGGCGCGAGGCGAGGATCGCGGCGATTCCCGTCGAGACGCGGACGGCGGAGCAGCTCGCCCTGCAGGCCTCGGCGCTTCATTACGGCAACCTCTTCATCATGGCGGTCTTCATCGCGGCTGCGGCCGCCATTCTGGTCAAGCTCGTGCGGGCCCGCCTCGGCCAGCGCCTGACCATCCGCTATCTCGGCCATGGAGAGGTGGCGGCCGCCCCGGGCCAGACGCTCCTGGAGATCAGCCGCGCCAACGCCATCCCGCATCCATCCGCCTGCGGTGGCCGCGGGCGCTGCTCTACCTGCCGGGTGCTGGTGATCGCCGGGGGAGAGAATGCGCCGCCGCCCTCAGGGTTGGAGCAGCGCATGCTGGGTCGCATCCGCGCTCCGGGGCAGGTGCGGCTCGCCTGCCAGCTCCGGCCGAAGGGGGACATGAACATCAGGGTGCTGCTCGGCGTCGAACGCATGCCCGGCCCCGCGGCGGACCTCAACGAGCAGCTCGACTGGGGCGTCGAGCAGGAGCTGACCGTGTTCTTCGCCGACATGCGCGGCTTCTCGACCCTCGCGCGCCACCAGATCCCCGCCGATCTGATCGTGCTGCTCAACCGCGTGATGGGCGAGATGACGCAGGCGATCGAGGCGCGGGGCGGCCGCATCGCCATGGTCCAGACCGATGGCGTGATGGCGGTCTTCGGCATGGGCGGGCGCGGACGGTCCGGAGCGCGCGCGGCCTTGCATGCCGCGGCCGACGTGCTGAAGGCGGTGCATCTCGTGAACAAGGACATCCGCGCCTCGCTGCCCCTGCCGATCCGCGTCGGCATCGGCATCCACAGCGGCGAGGTGATCCTCTCCCGCGCCGACGACGGCGGCGGCCAGCGCATCGTGGTGATCGGCGAGACCGTGGTGATCGCCAGCCGGCTGGAGGAGGCGACCAAGGAGCTTGCGGCGGATTGCGTGGTCTCCAGCCAGGCGCTTGCCGCAGCCGGCCTCTCGGCGCCGGGCGAGGGTGAGCGCACGCTCCACTACAAGCATGGCGAGACGCCGGTGCAGGCCTACGCCTTCGCGGACCGGCAGGATCTGCGCATGCTCCTCGGCCGCAGCATGACGCGCGAAGCGCAGCCGGCGGCCTGAATCCGGAATATGTGTGGCTTCGTGGCCTCCCTCCGCCGCGGCGGCACGGTCGATCGCGCCAGGCTGACCGCCGGGCTGGCGGCGCTCCGCCACCGCGGTCCCGACGCCGGCGGCGTCGATTTCGCGCCCCTGACCGACGCCGGCGGCGCGCTGATCGGCGAATGCGGCTTCGGCCATGCCCGGCTGGCGATCCTCGATCTCGATCCGCGCTCCGACCAGCCATTCGCCATCGGTCCGCACAGGCTCGTTTACAATGGCGAGCTCTACAACCACCGGGTGCTCGGCGCAGGCCTACCACTCGCGACCTCCGGAGACACCGAGGTGCTGCTGCGGATTCTGATCGATCGCGGCATCAAGGCGCTCTCCGCCGCCAACGGCATGTGGGCCTTCTGCTGGCTCGACGGTGAGCAGCGACGGCTGGTGGCGGCGCGGGACCGCTACGGCAAGAAGCCGCTGTTCTATGCGGTCGAGCCCGACGCCATCCATCTCGCCTCCGAGCCGCAAGCCCTCGCCGTCCTTGCCGGGCGGCCGCTTGTCCTCCGGTCCGAAGCGCTCGCTTCCTTCCTCGCCGACGGCTGGCTCTTCCCCCGGCCGGATGGAGGGACCCATCTGGACGGCATCCTCGAACTGCCGCCGGGCCATGCGCTGACGCTCAATCTCGACCGCTGGGCGCTGGAGTTGCGGCACGCCCTGCCGCTCCGGAGCCCGACGGACGGCGAGACGGCACCGCTCGGCGAGGAGGCGCTCGCCGAAACTCTCGCCGATGCCGTGACGGCGCGGCTCGTATCCGACCGCAGGGTGGGTCTGTTCCTCTCCGGCGGCGTCGACAGCTCGCTGATCCTGTCGGTGCTGGCGGCGCGCGGCCTTGCCGGCAACGTGGTCTGCGTCACCGGCGACGCCGGCCGCAGCGACGATGCCGCCTATGCCGAGGCCTGCGTGCGCCAGCTCGGCATCGAGGCGCTGAAAGTGCCGCTACCTTACGACGCCTTCGGCTTCGAGCAGTTCCTCGCCGTCTGCCGTTCGCAGGCGAAGCCGTTCCCGCTCATCGGCAACGTGCTCGGCATGCCGGCGCTCTATCGCGCCATGGCCGAGCGGGACATCCCCGTGATCCTCGACGGCACCGGCGCCGATGAGGTCTTCGGCGGCTATTGGGGGCGCTACGCCGGATTTGCCGCCGCCGATGCGCGCCGCGCCTGCGACGATGCCTGGCTGGCGGCGCTCCATCCGCCTGCGCCGAGCGGTCTGCCGCGGCGGGAAGAGCTCGACGAGGCGGATAAGACATGGCTGCTCCCCGGCATGAGGGCGGCGGTGGCGGCCACGCTTCCGCATGACCCTATGATCGGACGCGAGATGAGCCTCGCCGAGGCGCTGGCGCTCGACAGCTCGGCCGGGCGCATGCAGGAATGGCTGTGGCAGAACGACCGCAACGCGATGGCATCGGGGATCGAGAACCGCAGCCCCTTCCTCGACCATCGCCTCGCCGCCTGGCGCTCGACACCCTACCACGCCAAATTCGGCGGTGGCTTCAACAAGCGCGAACTCCGCAGCCTCTTCGGCCGCTTCGCGCCGCTGCCCACGGCGGAGCGGCGCGACAAGCAGGGCTTCCGCTGGGCCTACGGCGCCTTCTTCCGCGGCAATCTAGAGGCGGTGCTCGCCCTGATCGACGCCTCCACGATGGCGCGATCCTGCGTCGATACCGGAGTCTTCGCCGATGCCCTGCGCAGCGGGACCGTGCCGCTCAGCAGCGCGCTGCTGCATCGCCTCACCGTGCTGGCTGGGCTCGAGGCGACCGGACTACGCAGCGGTTAGGGCAGCGCGATCCCCGCTTCCGCGAAGGCGCGCCCGACTGTGCCCAGAGCGGCGGCGAGCGTATGGCGCTCGGCGAAGCGACGCCGCGCTGCCTCGCCAAGGCGGCGGCGCTCGGCGCCATCGTCGATCAGCTCCGCGATCGCCAGCGAGAGCGCCTCCGTGTCGCCGGGCGGGACCAGCCGGCCGGCGACGCCGTCGGCGAGCACGTCAGGCACTCCGCGGTAGCGGTAGGCGATGCATGGCAGCCCTTGCGACTGAGCCTCCAGGAAGACCATTCCGAAGGGCTCCTCGATCGCGGGCCAGACGAAGAGATCGGCCGCAGCGAGGAAACTCTGCATCGCCGCCGGACCTTGCAGCGCTCCGTGGAAGCGCACCCGCTCGCCGAACCGGGCGAATGCCGCGCGCACCGCCGGGGCTTCCGGGCCGTCGCCGGCCACTGCCAAAGTCCAGGACCTCTCCTCGATCCGCGCCAGCGCTTCGGCGAGGGCGTGGAACGAGTCCGCCTTCCGCCCCGAACGCATCATGGCGGCCGTGGCGAGACGGATGGGACCCGCCTCGACCGCCTTGACAGGCGGCGCCGGCCATACCGCCTGGTCGAGAAACGGCGGGCAGAGCGCGAGAGTCTGGGCTGGAGGCCTGAGCCGCTCCAGCATCTCCATATCATGCGCCGTGGGTGCGATGATGAGGCTGGCGGCGTCGCTGGCGGCCTCGGCCAGTGCATGCCCTGCGCTGAAGGGGCCAAGCGCGCGCTTGGGCGCGCGAGAGCTCTCCGCGAGCACATAAGGGATGCCGAGCGCCTGCGCGAGCCTCGGCCCCAGGATATCCGGGGCCCGCCAGTTGTTGTGATAGGTGAAGACAAGAGCGGCTGGGTCCTTCCGGTTCTGCTCTTCCACGATGATGCGGTCGAACTCCTCGGCGGCCTCCCGCTCGATCCCCTGGAGCGCTTCCGGCTCCCGGCAACGCGTGCGCAGCCGTGAGGCCAGCCTTGCGTCGAAGCCCAATCTTCCCAGCATTTGCTGGAAGAGGCCGCCGATCAGCCGGTCGCCGGAGGGCTCCGGATCGTCTGGCGGCTTGAGCGGCGCGAGGAAGAGGCAGCGCAAGGCGGCCTATCGATACGGATCGGCGGCGTCGCGCAGGCCATCGCCCAGGAAGTTGAAGGCGAGGATCACCAGCACCACCGGCACCACCGGGAACATCAGCCAGGGATAAAGCGCCACGACGTTGATGTTCTGCGCTTCGTTGAGCATCACGCCCCAGGAGGTGATGGGAGGCCTCAGGCCGAGGCCGAGGAACGACAGCGCCGTCTCGCCGAGGATCATGCCCGGGATGGCCACTGTCGCCTTGGCGATGATGTGGCTCATGAAGCCGGGGATCAGGTGCCGCCCGACGATGCGCGGCGTGCGTGCGCCCATGAGCTGCGCCGCGAGAACGTAATCCTCCTCCCGCAGCGACAGGAGCTTCGAGCGCACGGCGCGCGCGAGGCCCGTCCAGTCGATCAGGCCGAGGATGATCGTAATGCCGAAATAGACGAAGAGCGGGCTCCAATGCGCCGGCATGATCGAGGCCAGCGCCATCCAAAGCGGGATATGCGGCAGCGATTGGATCACCTCGATCACGCGCTGCGTCACCACGTCGAAGGTGCCGCCGTAATAGCCGGCCAGCCCGCCGATCACCATGCCGAGGATGAACGAGACCGAGACTCCGAGAATGCCGATGGTCAGCGAGACGCGGGCGCCATAGATGATGCGCGAGAGGATGTCGCGGCCGATGCGGTCGGTGCCCATCAGGAAGAGCGTGCCTTTCTCGGCCGGGCAGACGAGGTGGACATCCGCTTCGAACAAGCCCCAGAACTGGTAGGTCTCGCCCCGGCAGAAGAAGCGCAGGGGCTGCACGTCCCCCACGTCGATCGTGTAATTGCGGCGCAGGGTCTCGACATCGAGCGTCTGCCGGTAGCCATAGACGAAGGGACCGACGAAGCGCCCGTCGTGGAAGAGATGCACGCCCTGCGGCGGCGCGCGCACGAAATCCGTGTTGCGCGTCTGGCTGTCGTAAGGCGCCACGATTTCGGCCAGCATGGCGATGCAATAGACCGTCACCAGGAAGATGCCGGACCAGACGGCAAGGCGATGGCGCTTGAACTTCAGCCACATCAGTCGCCATTGCGAAGCGAGCGCCGCGCGCTCCTGCTCCGGCGAGAGCTTGCTGACGGATTGCGGATCGAAGGCCCCCTCGCGCACGAAATGCGGCAGCGGCTGATCGGCCGCGGGCAGGAGCTTGGAGGCGGTGACGCTCATTTCGCCGCTCCGCCCTGCAGCCGCACGCGCGGATCGAGGATCGCCAGCGCGATGTCCGAGATCAGCACGCCGATCACCGTCAGAATCGCTAGGAACATCAGGAACGAGCCGGCGAGATACATGTCCTGCGCCTGCAGCGCCCGGATCAGCAGCGGCCCGGTGGTGGGCAGCGACAGCACGATCGCCACGATCTCGGCGCCGGATACCACCGCTGGCAGCACCGAGCCGATGTCCGAGACGAAGAAGTTGAGCGACATGCGGAACGGATACTTCATGAGCGCGCGGCCCGGCGGCATGCCCTTGGCGCGGGCCGTGGTGACGTACTGCTTCTCCAGCTCGTCGAGCAGGTTGGCGCGCACCGCACGGATCATCGAGCCGGTCCCGGTGAGGCCGATGACGATCACCGGCAACCAGATATGCTGCAGGATGGATGTCGCCTTGCCCATGCTCATGGGCTGGTTCAGGTATTCGGGCGCCATCAGCCCGCCGATCGACAGACCGAACCATGCGTTGGCGAAATACATGACCACCAGAGCCATCAGGAAATGCGGCACGGCGAGGCCGAACAGGCCGAGCAGCGTCAGGCCATAGTCGCCCCAGCTATACTGATGCGTGGCCGAATAGATGCCGATCGGGAAGGCCACGGCCCAGGTGAAAAGGATGGTCAGGAAGGAGATCGCGATGGTGAGCAGCAGCTTGTCGCCGATCACCGCGCGCACCGGCAACTGGTACTCGAAGGAATAGCCGAAATCGCCGCGCACGAAATCCGCCAGCCAGTAGAAGTAGCGCTGCACTGGCGGCTTATCGAAATGGTACTCCTTCTTGAGGAATTCCACGCGGCTCATGTCGGCGCGCTCGCCCTGAGCCTGCATCTCGGCTTCGTAGGTCTCGAAGAAGTCGCCGGGCGGCAGCTCCATCACGGTGAAGATCAGCGCGCTGGCGATCAGCAGCGTCGGGACCATCAGCAGGATGCGGCGGAGAATGTAGCTCAGCATGGCCGTGCACCTTGCGGCGGCCAACCGCAACGCCCCTCATGCTGAGGAGGCGCCGCAGGCGCCGTCTCGAAGCACGCAAAACGGTCGTATGTCTCTCGAGACGCCGCTTCGCGGCTCCTCAGGATGAGGGCCATGGAGATTGTTTTGCTGCACCACGCCATGTGCCGCCTCAGCTCTTCCTGTCGGGATCGGCCAGCCAGAACGTATCGGGCCGGTGCACGCCGAGGAAGGCTCCGGGCTCGAAGCTGTACCATCCCTCCTCGGGTACGTTCCTGAGGCGCCGTGACGCAACGATCGGCTGCAGGCTCTGGTTCACGATGCCGATGGTCCAGACGTTCTCGGAATGGTTCTCGAGCATGCGACGCCAGATCTGCGTGCGCTGCTCGCGCGTCTCCGACATCTGCCAGGCCTTCAGCAGGTCGGCGAGCTCCTTGACCTCCGGCATGTCGACGGCGTCGCCGCTGCGGCCCATGGTCTGGTAGAATTGGCCGAAGCGCGGCCATTGGTAGTGGCCGCGATCGGTGGGGGCGAGGGCGTCCGGCTCCATGTCGGGCCCGGCGAGGCCGTTGTCGAGCCCGTGCCAGAACGACAGCACCGTCTCGCCGATGAGGACGCGTCGGCGGAAGAGCTCGCGCTGCGCCGAGCGGTAGAACAGGCGGATGCCGACGTCGCGGAAGTTGTCGATCAGGAGCTCGGCGCTGTCGAGTTCCTCCGCCTTCTCGCCGGATCCTTCGAGGGTTATCTCGGCGCGCCGTCCGTCCGGCAGCAGGCGGATGCCGTCCCAGTCGCGCTTGGCGAGGCCCGCCTGATCGAGCAGCGAATTGGCGAGCTTGGGGTCGAACTGGGTCCAGGCCTCGCGGAACGCTGGTTCGGAGAGCGGGCTGCCGGGCAGCAGCGTATTGGCGGACGGCTTGGCGAGCCCGTAGAAGATGACGTTGTTGATGTCCTTGCGGCTGATCGCCACTGAGAAGGCGCGCCTGACGCGCACGTCCCGCATCAGTCCCCGCCAGACCGGATCGGCCGCGTTCAGGTTGGGATAGAGCGCCAGACGGGCGCCTTCGGCGTTCTTCCACAGCTTGACCTGGAAATCCTTCTGCTTCTCCGCCGTCTTGAGGAAGGTGTAGTTGTCGAAGGAGAGGTAGCGCGCCTGCAGGTCGCTGTCTCCCGCCCCGACCTTGGTGGGGATCAGCGAGCCGGTTGCGGTGTTGATGATGATGCGGTCGAGATAGGGCAGTTGCTGCCCCGTCTCGTCGGCGCGATGGAAGAAGGGGTTGCGCTCGAAGACGAAGCGCTCCGCCGGCGGCGGGGTGGTGTTGCGCCAGGGCTCCAGCGTCGGCAATTCAGGGTTCTCGTTGCGGTAGAGCCTGGCCTTCTGCTCGTGCAGCGCCGTCCAGTCCTTCAGGCGATGGTTCTTCACCTCGGCCTGCAGAGCATCCTTCGCGGCGTAGCGCTCGTGGAAGCGGCGCATGTAATGGGCGGGCAGGAAGATGTACATCGGCTGCGCCGCCGCGAGCTGCGGCAGGAAGGAAGGGTTCGGCGCATTCCAGCTGTAGCGCACGCGCCGCGCGTCCAGCACCTCGAAGCGCGGCTTCTCCCCGCCAGCGATCATCGTCGCGGGCGGCCCGCCGGGCGACAGCCTGGCGTTGTTGGCGACGTCCTCCCACCAGTAGCGCAGATCCTCGGTCGTGAAGGGGTGCCCGTCGGACCAGCGGTGGCCCTCGCGCAAGATCAGCGTGAAGCGCCGGCCTTCCTCCACATGCACGTCCTCGAGGATGTCGGGAACAAGCTCCTGCTGCGTATTGAAGGCGACCAGCCTGGCGTAGCCGTACAGGCTCATCATGCGCAGGTCGCGCTGGTCCGCCATCACCATGCGGATTTCGCCGCCGGGCGGGCCGGGTTGGCGGCCGATCGCCCTGAGCTCGGTGACATGCGGCTTGGCCGGCAGGCGTTCCGCCATCGGCGGCAGTTCGCCCCTCTGGACGCGCTCCGCGAGTGCCGGCGGCTCGCTCTGCGCCTGGGCGGCGAAGGGAAGCGCCGTCAGGAGGAACAAGCCTACGGCATGCAGGATCTTCATGGCATCAGCTCCCTGACATCCGCGGCGGTGTTCGCCAGCACGTAATGCCCTTCGCCCAGGTCGAGCGGCTCCAGCTCCTGCCCGCCCTCATGCAGCCGGAAGGCCTTCGGCCACTGCGCCATGTCCGACGCGCCCTTGACCGACAGCATGTCGAAATCCAGCGGCCGGTCGAGATCGGCGTAGGGCACCGCCTTGAGGAGCGCTCGCGTATAGGCATGCGCGGGCCTCGTGAAGAGCCGATGGCGCGGCGCGATCTCGACGATCCGCCCGTTCGCCATCACGGCGATGCGGTCGGCCATGTAGTTCACCACCGCAAGGTTATGCGAGATGAAGAGGTAGGTCAGCCCCATCTCGGCCGCGAGGTCCTTCAGCAGGTTGAGCACCTGCGCCTGGACCGAGACATCGAGCGCCGAGACCGGCTCGTCGCAGACCAGGAGGTCAGGCGACAGAGCGAGCGCCCTTGCGATGCCGATGCGCTGGCGTTGCCCGCCGGAGAAGCTGTGCGGATAGCGGCTCATGAAGCGCGGATCGAGCCCCACCGCCTGCATCAGCTCCGTCACGCGCCGATCTCGGTCGGCGCCTTCGCCGACGCCATGGATGTCGAGAGGCTCGCGCAGGATGTCGCGGACCGTCATGCGCGGCGACAGCGAGCTGGCGGGGTCCTGGAACACCATCTGCATGCGCGGGCGGAAGCGGCGCAGCGCCTCGCCTTCGAGCGCCAGAACGTCGATGGCCTCGTCGCCGCTGCGGTAGGTGACGCTCCCGCCGCTCGCGGTCACGGCGCGCATCAGCACCTTGCTGACCGTCGTCTTGCCGCAGCCCGACTCGCCCACCAGGCCGAGGCATTCCCCCGGCATGATCTGGAAGGAGACGTCGTCGACCGCCTTCAGCTCGCGCGAGCCCTTGCCGGTGAACCAGCCGCCGAAGCGCAGCAGATAGGTCTTCGACAGGTTGCGCACGTCGAGCAGCGGCGCCTTCGCCGCCGCCGGCTCGGGCGGCTTCGGCCGGGCGGGCGCCACCGGGTTCGTCTTGATCTCGCGCAGGGGCTGCAGCCGTTCGCCGTCCTGCATGTCGAAATGAGGCAGGGCCTTGAGCAGCGCCTTCAGGTAGGGATGCTGCGGCCGCCGGAAGATGTCCTCGGCCGCGCCGGCCTCCATGATCTCGCCGTGGTAGATCACCACCACCTCGTCCGCCATGTTGGCGACCACGCCGAGATCATGCGTGATCATCAGGATCGCCATGCCGAGCTCGGCCTGCAGGTCCTTCATCAGCTTCAGCACCTGCGCCTGGACCGTCACGTCCAGCGCTGTGGTGGGCTCGTCGGCGATCAGCAGGGCGGGCCGGCAGATCAGCGCCATGGCCAGCATCGCGCGCTGGCGGAGGCCTCCCGAGAGCTCGAACGGATATTGGTCGAAGGCCCGGTCAGGCTCGCGGAAGCCCACCTTGGCGAGCATCTCGACCACGGCCGCGCGGACCTCGCCCTTGTCAACCGGCTTGTGAAGCTGCAGCGCCTCGCCGATCTGGTCGCCGATCCGATGGACCGGCGAGAGCGAGGACATCGGCTCCTGGAAGATCATGCCGATGCGGCCGCCCCTGAGCGCCTGCATCTCAGGCCCGTGGCGATCGAAGCCGGCGATCTCCAGGGGCGTCTGCGGATCGAGCGGATCGCGGAAGGTGATGCGGCCGCCCAGCACGTCGCCATTGCGCGCCAGGAGACCCATGATCGACTGGCTGATCACCGATTTGCCGGAGCCCGACTCGCCCACCAGCGCAACCGTCTTGCCGGGAGGAATGCGGAAGGAGACGCCCTTGACCACCTCGCTCACCGTGCCGAGCACGCGGAAACCGATCCTGAGGTCCTCGACCTCGAGCAGATTGGCGGCCGGTCCCTTGGCGGGCTTCATGATCGTCGTTGTCTCTTCCGATAGCCGCTCCAGGGTCATGCCATGGCCCTGCGAGTTTGATATGACACAGCGTGACGGCTTTCCGCCAGCGCCGCAAGCAGGATGGCCGCGCTTCGCGACGCCCCATCGAAGCGCCGGGGCGCAGCGGTTGGCAAAGCCGGGGCGGCGTCGATCGCCGCGGCGAGGCGCTCCGGCGTCAGAGCCGCCTCGGCGACCATGATCGCGCGGCCCACGCGCTCCAGCGCCGCGGCGCGCAGGCTCTGCTCGGTCTCGCCGCCCGCCGCGAAAGGCACGAGCACCGCCGGGCAGCCGGCGGCCTCGATCTCCGCGACGGTGTTGTAACCGGCCTGCGACACCGACAGCGCCGCTCCGGCGAGCCGTGCCGGCAGGTCGCCCACATGCCGGCGAAGATCGATTCCCTTGCTCGCGGCGGCTCGCTCGAGCGCGACGAAATCCTCGCTCGGCAGGTTGGGTCCGGCCAGCACCAGCCAGGGCGCCGCGGCGAAGGCGGTCAGCGGACGCGCCGCGATCGCTGCATGGAGCAGTCCCGCGCCGACCGCGCCGCCGCCGGCCGATACGATCACCGCATGGTCGCGCACTGGCTCACCGATCGGCGGAGGGCCGACCAGGCCGGTGTAGCGCAGCCGCCCGGCGATGCGGCCGGCCAGGGGAAAGGTCAGCGCCAGCGGCGTCACCGTTTCCTCGCCGTGCACGAGCACGATGTCGAAGAAACGCTCGACCATTGCGGCCGTTTCCTCGGCGCGGCCCGCCTTGCGGCTCTCCTGCAGGATATCTCGGATCGAGGAGGCGACGACGGGCACCGACAGTTGTCTGGCGGCCTCCAGCAGCGGCAGCAGTTCAAAACGCATGGCGCGCCGGCCGAACGGGAAAGCCTCGATGATGAGGATATCCGGCCGGAGGCGCTCCAGCTCCGCCAGCAGCAGGTCCCGCCGCGCCGCCTTGTCGGCGGCCTCGAACGGCCGGCCGTCGGGATGCAGCAGCGTTCCCATGTCATGGCTCGCCACCTTCACGGGCGGCAAGGGCAGGAGCTCTGCGCCGGTAGGCAGATCCAGCGCTTCCGCCGGTCCCCCGCAGGCGATCGTAACCGAGATATCCGCCTCGACCAGCCCCGCCGCCACCCGGGCGATGCGCGCCAGATGGCCGATGCCCAGCAGATGCTGCACATAGATCAACGCGCTGGGGGAGCGGCTGCCGGTCATTCCGCCGCTCGCGGCAGAGCGGCGGATCCGCTTCTCAGATCCTGGGGGAAGCGTTCGATCAGGCCGCCGATCGCCCTCGCATGGTCGAAGCGTTCAAAGACCTTGCGCGAAGCGGCACGGCCGAGCGTCATGCGCTCCCGCGCGTCCCGCGCCAGCCGCTGGATCACCGCTGCCAGCGCGGCTGGATCATCCGGCGGCACGATCACGCCCGTTTTGCCGTCCTCGATCAGTTCGGTCACGCCCGCGACCGCCGTCGAGACCAGCGCCAGGCCTTGGCTGCCGGCCTCCATCAGCACGTTCGGCAGGCCGTCCCGGTCGCCGTCAGCGGCGATCCGGCAGGGTAGGGCGAAGATGTCGGCGTCGCGGTAGGCCGCCATCACCTCGGCCTGCGCCTTGGCGCCGTCGAAGCGGCAGCGCTCCAGCACGCCGCGGCGCCCCGCCAGCGCCTTCAGCGGCTTCGTCTCGCCGCCGCCGATATGCGTCCAGCGCCAATGCAGTCCGGCGGGCAGGCGCGACAGCGCCTCGACGAGCACGTCCAGCCCCTTCTTCTCGACGGCCCTGGCGACGGTGAGGATGCGCAGCGGTTTCCCGGGATCAGATCCATCGCGGCCGGCGGTCGGCGCGGTCAGCGGCCGGAAGCGGCCGAGGTCGAGGCCGTGATGCACGAGGCCGACCTTGCCCGGCGGGGCCAGGGCATCCAGCCGCCGCCATCCCGCCTCGGTGCAGGTCACGGCGAAGGAGGCGTCGGCGAGCTTCTCCGCGATCTCCCAGTCCGGCGTCGTCCAGATGTCCTTGGCATGGGCCGAGGACGACCAGGGGAGCCCCGTCATGGTCGAGGCGTAGCGGGCGACGCTGCCCGGCGTGTGGATGAAATGCGCGTAGATCCAGGCCGCCTCGGCCGGCATCTCGGTCGCCAGCACAGCGGCCTGACCGAAGCGGCGGATGCGGTTGCGCGTGACGTCGCGCTTGAGATCGCGCCAGAACAGCGTCGCCGCCTGGCGGAAGCCAGGCAGGCGGCGCGCGGCGAGCAACCCTTTGAGCACGCGCAGCGGGTCGTCATGCAGATATTCCGGCAAATACATCACTGGCGCGGCGATCCGCTCGTGCACTGGGTGCACAGCCTTGTCCGTCGGCCGCCGCATGGCCACGATGGCGACGCGGAATCCGGCTTGCTCGAGGCTCAGCAGCTCCTGGGCCACGAAGGTCTCCGACAGGCGCGGATAACCCTTCACCAGGACGACGAGAACGGGCGGCAGGCTCATTCGGCGGCAGGCGGCAGGAAGACGTCGAGCTGCGCGGCCGTGGTGTCGAAATGCATGACCTCCTCGCGGATGCGCTGCAGGCCGCCGAGCATCGAGGCCGCGCCGGCTTCCAGCGGCCGCGCGCGGCCCGGCAACGCCAGGAGCCGCGCCGACATGGCAGCGGGGTCGTCGGCCTCGTCGGGGGGCAGCGCGTCCACGAGGCCGAGCTCGGCCGCGCGCACGGCGCGGATCAGCTGCTCGCGTCGCGGCAGCACCCGCGGCACCAGCATCGCGGGCTTGTCGAAGGACAGGATTTCGCAGAACGTGTTGTAGCCCGCCATGCCGACAATGGCCGCCGCGCGATCGATCAGCGCCTCCGGCTGGTTCACGAAATCGACGAGGTGGATCGCGGGGTCCGGGGCCGCCAGCGCCCTGATCTCGCTGCGCTCCTCGGCGCTCATGAAGGGGCCGAGCAGGATCACGAAGGGAAGGTGCTTCTCCGGCGCGACGGCCCGCGCCCTGATCGCCGCGCGCATCAGCGGCGCGCCGTCGCCGCCCCCGCCCGCCGTCACCAGCAGATAGCGTTCGGGCAGGGAAGCGTCCCTCGGCTGCACCCTGGCCGGCATCTCGCGGCGCAGGAAGCCGGTATAGGTGAAGCGGCGGTCGAGTCCCTGCGGCAGCGGCAGGCCCTGCAAAGGGTTCCAGAAGCCTTCAGGGCCGTAGATCCAGATGTCGTCGTAGAAGCGGTCGATGTGGCGCAAGGTGTCGTTGCGGCCCCATTCCGCAGCGAGGAGTTCGTCATCGTCGAGCACGTCGCGCAGCCCCACGACGAGGCGGCAGCCCCGGCCCTTGAGGTAGCGCAGCGTCGGCAGCAGCTCGCGCTTCAGGCCGAGCGGCTCCTTGTCCACGATCAGGATGTCAGGCTCGAAGGATTCGGCGGTGGATCGGATGATCTTCGTGCGCCACTCGATCGTCTCCTCGATATTGATGTGCCGGCCGATCGAGGTATACTCGCCGTTGTAGAGCTTGATCACGCTCGGGATCTTCACGAAATCGACACGCGCCTTGAAGTCGAAGGCGCCGGCGATCTGCGATCCGGAGATGATCAGCACATGCACGCCCTTGAAGGCTTCGACCAGCGCGTGAGCGATGGTGCGGCAGCGCCTGAGGTGCCCCAGCCCGAAGGTGTCGTGGCTGTACATCAGGATGCGGACCTGCGACCGGCGGTGCTGATGCGTGGCCCGCCTCAGGCGGGGGCTGAAGGTCGGAGTGAAAAGGAGCTCTTTCAAGCAGAAACCATAAGTCTTGGGATCGGGCGTGGCGAAAGGCTGCGGCTCGGCCTTGATGGTCTCCTCGTGGCGCTCGGCCGCGATCGAAAACGTTTTTTTGCATTCCGGCAAATCACGTTCATGCGCGAGCCTTGCAAGGATGGACGACGGCGTCGTGACGATGCCGCCAAGGACATGATCCGATAGGGCGAACCGGACCTTTCCACGGAGAGTTTGGCCCTGCGCGGGGGGCGGGAAAGGTGCGCGATCGCACATGCGCTCGGTGGGTTATGCGGCGCGCGGAGGGCTTGAAGGGGGCGCTAGCGCCCCGACAGGCTCAGGTCAAGCCGACGGCCTTCAGGGCCTCGCCCTGTCTGCGCTCCACCTCGGCCAGCGTGAAATTCTCGGCCGCGCGGTTGAACAGCGCGTAGAAGTTGAGCCGAGCCTCCAGATGCAGGAAGACTCCGCCGAGCCCGACCGCCGCGCGGTCCATGAAGACGAACTCCTGCGGCACGGTCACCGGCCCCTTCCGCTTCAGCTCCTGATGCACGTGGAAAGCTTCCTTGCGCCCGTACTCGGCGGGCTTCACGCCATCGGCGATGGTGCGCACGCGGTCGTCGAGGATCGGTCCGTAAATGAAGCGGGCCCAGATGTTGAGGATCTCGATCAGGTCCTTGCGCAAGTTCTTGAAGCCCCATGTCTCGTAGGCGTGCACGAGCCTCGGCTCGTCGTTCTCCAGGAGCCCGTGGTAGAGATCCATCACGCCGCCGATGAAACTCGGCGGGAAGATGCGGATGCAGCCGTAGTCGAGCAGGTTGATGCCGCCCGGCGTTCCGCCCTCATCGAACACTGTGTAGTTGCCGAGATGGGGATCGCCGTGGATCACGCCGTAGCGCGAGAAGGGCAGCCACCAGGCCTTGAACATCGCCTCAGAGATGCGGTTGCGGTCCTCCTGCGGATGGGTCTTGTAGCTGAGCAGCTTGGCGCCGTTCAGCCAATCGAGCGTGAGCAGACGGCGGGTGGAGAGCTCGCCGTGCACGCCCGGCACCCTCACCATCGGCTCGTCGGAGAGCACCGAGGCATAGAGCCGCGCATGCTTCGCCTCGCGTTCGTAGTCCAATTCCTCGCGCACCCGCGCGCCGATCTCCTTGAAGATCTCGGTGGTATCGATCGCCTTGCTCACCTGCCGGTGCAACGTGAACAGGATCTGCAGCTGGTTGAGGTCCGCCTCCACCGCCGATTGCATGTCCGGGTATTGCAGCTTCACCGCCAACGGCCGTCCGTCGAGGCTCGTGGCGCGATGAACCTGACCGAGAGAGGCGGCTGCGGCAGGCGTCTTGTCGAAGGAGCCGTAGCGGCTCTCCCAGCCCGGGCCGAGCTCGCTCTGCATGCGGCGTCGCACGAAGGCCCAGCCCATCGGCGGCGCATCGGCCTGCAGCTTCTGCAATTCCTCGGCATATTCGGGCGGCAGCACGTCGGGCACAGTCGCCATCAGCTGCGCGACCTTCATGATCGGCCCCTTGAGGCCGCCGAGCGCCGCGGTCAGCGCCCTGGCGTTGGCGATGTCGTCGCCATGCCGGTTGAACAACCTTTGCGCCGCCACCCTGGCCGCGACGCCGCCCACGTTCGCGCCCACCCGCGCATAGCGCGAAAGGCGGCCGGAAAGGCGGTTCTGCTCTGAATCGTGGTCTGCCATGGGACCGATGTAGGGCTGGCGAGGGCGATTTACGAGGCGTTGGCGCTGCCCCTCATCTGTCTTCTCCCCGTAAACACGGGGAGAAGAACGCTCTCAATCGTCAGCGCTTCAAACCGAACCGCGTTCCTCTCCCCGCCTCTTGCGGGGAGAGGTGAGGTGAGGGGCAGCGCCGACGCCGGGCGAATGACTCAATACGTCCCGCGCCCGCCCGAGATGTCGAACACCGCGCCGGTCGAGAATGAGCAATCCTCTGACGAGAGCCAGCAGGCCATGGCGGCGATCTCGTCCACTTCGACGAAGCGCCCCATCGGGATCTTCGACAGCATGAAGTCGATGAACTCGGGCTTCATCTGCTTGAAGATGTCGGTCTTCGCCGCCGCCGGCGTGATGCAGTTCACCAGAACGCCCTCCTGCGCCAATTCCTTGCCCAGCGATTTGGTGAGCGCGATCAGTCCCGCCTTCGAGGCGGAGTAATGCGAGGCGGAGGGGTTGCCCTCCTTGCCCGCGATCGAGGCGATGTTGACGATGCGGCCGTATCCGGCGGCCCTGAGATGCGGCACCACCGCCTTGCAGACGATGAAGGGCGCGACGAGATTGACCTCGATCACCTTCCGCCAGACCGCCGTGTCCAGCTCCCAGACCTTGGCGTTGCCGCCGGTGATGCCGGCGTTGTTGATGAGGATGTCGATCCTGCCATGCGCAGCGAAGGTCGCCCCGGTCGCCTGCGCCACGCTCGCTTCATCAGTGAGCTCCACGGTCGCCGTGCTGACATTGCCCTGAGCCGAGAGCGAAGCCTTGGCGTCATCGAGCGCCACGCCGTCGATGTCCCAGAGGGCGACGCTCGCGCCGGACGCCAGCATCCGCTCGGCGATGGCGTAGCCGATGCCGCGCGCGCCGCCGGTGATGATCGCAGCGCGGCCCTGGAGATCGATCTGGTTCATGGTGGTCCCATAGGTTCGATGGGAGGTTGGACTATGGAAGGCGAGGCGGTCAACCGCGCCTCAGAAGGACTCCGACCACTGGCGGGAGCCGTGGATGACGCGGATCACTTCGGTCACGCCGTCGCGCAGGCGATACGCCACGATGTAAGGCGTCCCAGAAACCACAAGCTCGCGCGTGCCGTTCACGCGTCCGGGTCTGCCGCTGTGCGGGAACTGCGGCAACTGAGCCAGAACTGCGCTACGGATGCGCCGGACCAGCCGGTCGGCCGAGTCCCGATCATCCCGCGCGACATATCGGTGAATGGCTCGCAGATCGGTGATGGATTCGTTGGTCCAACGCAGTCTCACGGACGCTTCGCTTGCGGCATAGGAAGCTCATCCTCGGTGCCGAGCGATTCGATCCAGGCCGAAACCGCCTCGTCCGGCACGGTCAGTCCGGCATCCGCTGAAGCGATGCCTTTCATGATGGCGCCGATCTGCCACTCCTGGACCGCGAGATACTGCTCGATCGCTTCGGCGGCGAGATAGGAACTGCTGCGCCCAGTGGTCTCGGCGAGTGCTTGCAGGCGCTCCTTGGCGGATGCTTCGACCCGGATGCTGAGCGTAGCGGAGGGCATGATCGGTCCTGTATGCAGATGTATACAAACTAGCACACCCGGCCGCGTCGCTCAATCCGCCTGCGCCGCTCCCCCATTCAACGCCGCTACGCGCGGCATGTTGATGATGTTGTAGCCTCCGTCGACATAGACGATCTCGCCCGTCACGCCGGAGCCGAGGTCGGAGAGGAGCCAGAGGGCCGAGCCGCCGATCTCGTCGAGCGTCACGGGGCGGCCGAGCGGCGAGTGCTTCGTCTGGAAGGAATAGGTCGCCCTCGCCTCCGCGACGCCCGTGCCGGCGAGCGTCCGCACCGGGCCCGGCGACAGCGCGTTGACGCGGATGCCCTGCGGTCCGAGATCGGTCGCGAGATAGCGCATCGAGGCCTCGAGCGCCGCCTTGGCCACGCCCATCACGTTGTAGTTGGGCGAGGTGCGCGTGCTGCCGCCGTAGGTCAGCGTCAGCAGGCTGCCGCCGTTCGGCATCAGCCGCATCGCCCGCTGCGCGATCTCCGTGAAGGAGTAGCAGGAGATCACCATCGTGCGGGAGAAGTTCTCGCGGGTGGTGTTGTCGACGTAGCGGCCGCGCAGTTCCGCCTTGTCGGAGAAGCCGATGGCGTGCACCACGAAATCGAGTCCGCCCCATGCGGCTTCGAGCTTGTCGAAGACGGCGTCGAGCGATGCGACGTCCTCGACGTCACAGGGCAGGATGAGCTTCGCGCCGATCGACTCGACCAGGGGCTGGGCCCGCCGGCCCGTGGCCTCTCCCTGATAGGTGAAGGCCATCTCCGCCCCGTGCCGATGCAGCATCGAGGCGATGCCCCAGGCGATCGAGTTCTGGTTCGCGACCCCCATGACGAGGCCGCGCTTCCCTTCCATCAGACCCGTCACGCTCAGGGCTCGTACCGTTGCAGCACCAGCGTCGCGTTGGTGCCACCGAAGCCGAAGGAGTTGGACAGCACCCGCTCCAGCCCGGCGTTGTCGATCCGCTCCCGCACGATCGGCATGTCGGCGAAGGCCGGGTCTATCTCCTCGATATGCGCGCTCTTCGTCACGAAGTCGTTGTTGAGCATCAGCAGCGAGTAGATCGCCTCCTGCACGCCGGTCGCGCCGAGGCTGTGTCCGGTCAGCGACTTGGTGGAGGAGAGGTGGGGGGACTTGTCGGCCCCGCCGAACACCTCCTTGATCGCCTCGATCTCCTTGGCGTCGCCCACCGGCGTCGAGGTGCCATGCGTGTTGATGTAGCCGATCGGCCCCTTCACGGTGGCGAGCGCCTGCCGCATGCAGCGGATAGCGCCTTCGCCCGAAGGCGCCACCATGTCGTAGCCGTCCGAGGTCGCGCCATAGCCGACGATCTCGCCGTAGATCTTGGCGCCGCGGGCCTTGGCCACCTCCAGCTCCTCCAGCACCACAACGCCGGCGCCGCCGGCGATCACGAAGCCGTCGCGGTTCGCGTCATAGGCGCGGCTCGCCGTCGACGGCCGGTCGTTGAACTTGGACGACATCGCGCCCATCGCGTCGAAGAGGACGGACATCGTCCAGTCGAGCTCTTCCGCGCCTCCCGCGAAGACGCGGTCCTGCTTCCCCCATTGGATCATCTCGGCGGCGTTGCCGATGCAATGCGCCGAGGTCGAGCAGGCGGACGAGATCGAATAATTGACGCCGTGGATCTTGAACCAGGTCGCCAGCGTCGCGGACGCCGTCGAGCTCATGCATTTGGGCACCGCGAAGGGGCCGACGCGCTTGGAATTGCCCGTCTCCTTCGCCTTCTCGTAGGCCTCGATCAGCGCGATGGTGGATGGGCCGCCCGTGCCCATGATGATGCCGGTGCGGTCGTTGGTGATCTCGGCCTGGGTCAGGCCGGCGTCGAGGATCGCCTGGTCCATCGCCACATGGTTCCAGGCCGAGCCGCCGCCGTGGAAGCGCATCGCCCGCCGGTCGACGACGGAGGCCGGGTCGAGCGAAGGCCGGCCGGCGACCTGGCTGCGGAAGCCATGCTCGGTGAAGCTGGGCTCCAGCTGGATGCCGGATTTCGCCTCGCGCAAGCTCGCCAGAACCTCGTTCTGGTTGTTGCCGATCGACGATACGATTCCCATGCCGGTGACGACGACGCGCCGCATGGCCAAACTCCCTGTTGAACCCGGTGCGCGATATAGGCGTTGCGCGCCGGAAAAGCGACCCGGTCAACCGAAGCGGTTGCGCCCCTCCGTGCCCCCCTGGGCCCAGAAGACGATCAGGACGATGATGCCGATGAGCGGCACGAAGGCGATGAGGTACCACCAGCCGGAGCGGTCGGTGTCATGCAGGCGCCGCACGCCCACCGCGATGTTCGGCAGCAGCAGCGCGAGCGAGACGAGCGGTCCGACATAGTTGATCCATCCCGTCAGCAGGCTCAGGATGAAGCCGGCCAGCATGAACCACCAGAATTCCGGCCGACCGGCGCGGCCGTTGAAATCGATGTATTTCGTCAGGCAGATCCTGATCGCGTCGACGAACCCGACATTCGTGGGCGCGGCGCCGTCCATCGTCGCCGGGCCGGGATAGGCCATCCCCGGCTGGGCCATCCCGGGCTGCATCATCCCGCCTTGCGGCAGGCCCGGAGGCGGCGGGGCGGATGCCGCCGCGGCGAGTTGCCCTGCCAGCGGCGTCGCGCCCACCGGCTGCCATTCCGCCATGCCGTCGGTCCAGACCAGGGCATGATCCGGCAGCACGCCGCGCGCGCGAATTTCGTCCGCGGTCAGCGGCCCGTGCTGCACGCCATCGATCGCCACATGCCAGCGCGTCTCAGCCATGGCCCGTCCTCCCCCGCCCTCCGAGCGATCCGTTCAGCTCGCCTTCTCCTTGGAGAGGCCGACCTTGAGGTCGCTCGCCTGATAGATCGTCTCGCCATCCGCCTTCAGCCATCCGTCGGCGATGCCGAGTACCAGCCGCCCGCGCATCACGCGCTTGAAGTCGATGCCGTATTCCACGAGCTTCGTCTTCGGCGTCACCATGCCCTTGAACTTGACCTCGCCGGTGGCGAGCGCCATGCCGTAGCCCGGCTCGCCCAGCCAGCCGAGGAAGAATCCGGTCAACTGCCACATGGCGTCGAGGCCGAGGCAGCCCGGCATGATCGGGTTGCCCTGGAAATGGCAGGGGAAGAACCAGAGATCGGGCTGGATATCGAATTCAGCCCGCACCATGCCCTTGCCATGCGGGCCGCCGTCGTCCGAGATCGCCGTGATCCGGTCGAACATCAGCATCGGCGGCAGCGGCAGCTGCGCATTGCCGGGCCCGAACAGCTCGCCCCGGCCGCAGGCGAGGAGGGCGTCCTTGTCGTAGCTGGAGCGGCGGTCGGTCATCGTCGGCACGTCGGATTCCTGGCCGTCGGGGCGGCGGATTTGCCGGCCCTGTTAACAGGGGATCCGGCGGATCGCAAACGGGGTATTCCTGATAAGTCGGCGCTGCCCCTCATCTGTCTTCTCCCCGCAAGATGCGAGGAGAAGAACGCTCTCAAACTTCAGCGTTGCAAACTGAAACGCGTTCCTCTCCCCGCCTCTTGCGGGGAGAGGTTAGGTGAGGGGCAGCGCCAACTCTCATCGAGAGGCCGCCCCTCAATCCTTCAACCCACCCGCCGACAGCCCTGCCACGATCTCGCGCTGCGCCGCCACGGTGAGGACGATCACCGGCAAGGTGACCAGCAGCGCCGCCGCGGCGAGCGGTCCCCAGGAGATCTGCTCGAAGGTCAGGCTGTTGTAGACCGCCGAGGGAAGTGTGCGGCTGTTCTTGCCGCCCAGCACCACTGAGAACACGAAGTTGTTCCAGGAGAAGATGAAGGCGAGGATCGCACCCACCATCATGCCGGGGCGCGCCAGCGGCATCGCCACGTGGCGGAAGCTTTGCCAGAGCGTCGCGCCATCGACATAGGCGGCGTCCTCGAGTTCCTGCGGGATGCCTTCGAAATAGCCGATCATCACCCAGACGATGATGGGGATGGTGATCACCAGATGGGTCACGAGCAGCGCCGGGATGGTGCCGATCATCCCCAGGAGCTGGAACACGAGGAACAGAGGGATCAGGTAGGAGAGCGCCGGCGTCATGCGCGCGATCAGGATGACGATGGCGGTCCGGTAGGCCTTCGACCGCGCGATGCCGTAGCCCGCTGGCACGCCGACCAGCAGGCCGATCAGCACGGCGCCGCCCGTGACCAGGATCGAGTTCCAGAAATAGAGCAGGAAGTTGTTCTTCTCGAAGACGTCGACGTAGTTCGCGAACGTTGGCGGCGAGGGGATGAACACCGGCGGATAGGCGGTGTTATCGAGCTCGTTCTTGAGGCTGAGCGAGATCATCCAGAGGAAGACGAGGATCGCCGGCGAGACGAGCGCGAAGACGGAGAGCCCGAAGCCGAGCTTCCGCCAGAGGCTTCCCCCTGTGACGCGGCCGGTCATTGCCGATCACCCGATGTCCTCATGCTGAGGAGCCGCCGCAGGCGGCTTCTCGAAGCACGCAAGACGGTCGAGCGTCCTTCGAGACGCCCGCTTCGCGGGCTCCTCAGGATGAGGATCGTTGGAGCTCTGCCCATCACGCGTTCCATTTCAGCTTCTGCCGCGTCCACAACAGCAGCAGCGACAGCGCCACGATGATGACGAAGAACACCACGACCACCGCCGAGGCGTAGCCGAGATTGTAGAACTGGAAGGCCTGCAGATAGAGGAAGATGTTGAGCGTCTCCGAAGCTGTCCCCGGCCCGCCGCCGGTGATCACGAAGATCGTGTCGAAGACCTTGAGCGCATCGATGGTGCGGATCACCACCGCCACCATCACGTAGGGCAGGATCAGGGGCAGCGTGATGAAGCGGAACATCTGCCAGTCCGTCGCCCCGTCGATCACCGCCGAATCGTAGGGGTCCGAGGGCAGCGCCGCCATGCCGCCCAGCACGATCAGCATGACGAGCGGCGTCCAGTGCCAGACCTCGACCAGGATCAGCGTGACGATCACCGTGGACGGATCGTAGACCCAGGCGAAGGGCGCCAGGCCGATCAGCGACAGCAGGTAGTTCAGCACGCCGAGTTGGGGATGGAACATCATGGTCCAGACCAGCGCCACCGCCACCGGGGTCGCCATCATCGGCATGATGAAGACGGTGCGCAGCACGCCCCGCCAGGGGAACTCGCGATGGAACACCACGGCGGCCCAGGTGCCGAGCAGGATCGGAATCACGACCGCGAGTGCGGTGAACCAGAAGGTGCGGCCGATCGATTCGAGAAAGCGCTCGTCCCGCGCCAGCTTGGCGAAATTGGCGCCGCCCACGAACTCATGCGCGCCGCCGACCTTGAACTCCATCAGCGACATGGCGAGCGTGAACAGCCACGGGAACACGATCACCGCGGCGATCAGCACGAGCGCTGGCAGGGCGAACAGGTAGTAGCGCCGGGGTGCGAGGCGCTGGGGAGGGGCGGCGGCAATTGGCGTGCGCGCCGCAGAGGGGATCTCGACCGCGGTCATGATGGTCTTGTTCTCTCTACGCCCCTCATCCTGAGGAGCCCCAACGGGGCGTCTCGAAGGACGCACAGCAGGGGTGCGTGCTTCGAGACGGCGCTTCGCGCCTCCTCAGCATGAGGGACGTGGAGGCATCTGCGTCTCAGCCCTGCTCGCTCTTCTCGAGCACGGGCTTGAACGCCTCCGTCGCCTTCTTGAGCTCGGCCGCCACATCGGCGCCTGACAGCGTGTTCGTCAGGCCGACGCCGAAGACGTCGCGGAACTCCGTGACGGGAATGATCTGCGGCAGGCCGGCGCGGGCGATCTTGCCGGACTCGGCCAGGCAGTCGAAATACTCCTTCGGGAAGCGCGAGCCTTCCATCGCCGCCGGGTTCGACAGCGCGGAAGAGCGGCCCGGCGCGCCGGCGCCCGCCTTCAGCATGGCGAGCTGGTTGCCCTTGTTGCACATGAATTGCGCGTAGAGCCACGCCGCCTGTTTCTTCGTCGAGGTGCGCGAGATTCCGATCCCATCGCCGAACAGCGCCGAATGATGCGCCTTCGGTCCACGCGGCGTCACCCCGTAGCCCACCTTGCCGACGATCCGCGACTTCGTCGGATCTTCCAGCGGCGTCGCGAAGCCGATGCCGTCCAGCCACATGGCGGCGCGGCCCTGCATAAAGGTGGTCTGGCACTCGTTCCAGTTGAAGCCGATGGTGCCGGGCGGCGCGAATTCGCGGTTCAGCCGCTTGTACATCTCGCCGGCCCAGATCGCCTCCGGCCCGTCGGTCTGCAGCTGGCCCGTGGGCGACACGGTCTCCATGCCCTGTCCCAGCATCCATGAGGTCCAGACCGGGATGTTAGCGTTCTTCAGGCCCCGCGACACGAAGCCGGCGATGCCCTTGCCCGGGTCGTTCAGCTTCTGCGCTGCCGCGACCAGCTCGTCCATGGTCTTCGGGTACTCGACGCCCTTCTGCTGGAACATCTCCTTGTTGTAGTAGACCATCCAGAAGTCGATGAAGTGCGGCAGCGTATCGACCGAGCCGTCGGCCTGCCGGCCGAAGCCGACCGCGCCCTCCGCGAAATCCTTGTAGTCGAAGTCGGGCGAGGTCAGCGAAGCGTCGGCCAGGAAGGGGCGGAGGTCCTCCAGCCACTTGCCCTTGGCCGCCAGCCGCTTCTGCACATGCAGCGCCAGCATGCAGACGTCGAAGCTCGGCCGTCCGCTGGTGAACTCGATCATCGCCTTCTGGCGCTGCTGCTGCTCCGGCACCTGTTCGGACGAGACCTGGATGCCGGTCAGCGCCGTGAACTCCTTCTCATGCGCCTGCAGGAGATCGGAGCGGGGATTCTTGACCAGCAGCACGTCGAGCTTCTGGCCCGAGAAGCGCTTCCAGTCGAAGCCCGATTGCCCCAACGCCTCGCTCCGCAAGACGGCAGGCGCTGCGAGAACGGCGGTGGCGCCGGCAAGGAGATGACGCCGCGACGGGCGCAGATAGTGCTGGCTCATGGTTTCCATCCCTCATGTAGACCGGTCTGTCGCCGGCTTCATCTCATTGGCGTCGATCCAAGCGCATCGAAACTGGCGAGGCAAGCCCGAACTGCCCGTTCGACTAACATGTCAGTCTTGACGCAGGTTCGGACGCCGTGCAAGTCTCTTGTTCGAAAGGGTTCCCATGACCAATCGATCCGACACCCGGCGCATCGGCCTCAATTGTGCGCTCTCAACGCCGTTCACCGAGCGGGGGGCGATCGACCTGCCGCGCCTTGCCGCCCATGCCCGCTCGCTGATCGAGCGCGGCTGCGATAGCGTCACTTTGTTCGGAACGACGGGCGAGGGCGCCTCCATCGGCATCGCCGAGCGCCACCGCGCCATCGGCGCCTTCGGAGCAGCAGGCTTCGATTTTCCGCGCCAGGTCGTGGTCGGGGTCGCGGCGGTGACGGTGGCCGATGCCGTCGAGCAGGCGCGCGCGGGCTACGCCATGAACTGCCGCGCCATCCTGCTGGCCCCGCCCTTCTATTTCGGCGGCGCCGGCGACGAGGGGCTGTTCGGGTTCTTCTCGGCCGTCTTCGAGGCGCTGGGTGCGGAGCTCCGCGACATCATCCTCTACCACATCCCCGGCATGACGCGGAACGCGGTCTCGGTCGAGCTGACGCAGCGCCTGCAGGCCGCCTTCCCCGGCGCTGTGATCGGCGTCAAGGATTCGAACGGCGACTGGGCCGCGACGGAGCGCCGGCTGCAGGAGTTGCAGGGGCTCCAGGTGCTGGTCGGCGACGAGCGCCAACTCGCCCGCGCCGTGCGCATGGGCGGCGGCGGCACCATCTGCGGCCTCGCCAACCTCGCACCCGAGCTGATGCGCCCGCTGGCGCACGATGGCCGCGACGATCCGCGTGTCGGGGCGATCGTCGAGGCGATCGTGCGCCGGCCCGTCATGGCGGCCGTCAAGGCCTTGATCGCCGACTCTCTCTCCGATCCTGAATGGCGGCGCATGCGCCCGCCGCTGGAGGCCTTGCCCGAGGCCGAAGGCAGGGCGCTCGCCGCCGAGGTCGCCGCGATCCGGGCGCCCAAGGCCGCCTAGCATGTCCTCTCCGCTGAAGCTGAGGGACAAGGCCTACGACAGCTTCACGGAGCGCCTGCTTTCGCGCGAGATCAAGCCCGGCCAGTTCGTCTCGCAGCGCGAGCTGGTCGAGATCACCAACATGCCATTGGGCGCCATCCGCGAGCTGATCCCGCGGCTGGAGGTGGAGGGGCTCATCACCACCGTGCCGCAGCGCGGCATGCAGGTGGCGCATGTCGACCTCAGCCTCATCCGCAACGCCTACCAGTTCCGAATCTTCCTGGAATCGCAGGCGACGGCGCTGTTCGCGAAGGCGCGCTCGGACGAGGCGGCGGCGGCGCTGCGCGCCTCGCACGAGGCGATCATTGCCCGCGCCGAGGCGGGGGAGAAAGAGAGCCTGATCGCCGACGCCGAAGCGACCGACCGCGCCTTGCACGAGGCGATCATCGATCACCTCGACAACGACATCATCTCCAAGGCCTTCAGGGTGAACTGGATCAAGATCAAGCTGATCCGCCGCAACGAGACCAGGCTCTATGCCGACCTCGTGGTGCCGGTCTTCCTCGACCACATGAAGGTGATCGAGGCGATCGAGCGGAAGGATGCGGACGGCGCGGTCGCTGCGATGACCGCGCATATCGAGATGTCGCGGCGGCGTGCGATCGAGTTGGGGTGAATGAGGGGCTCGGTGAGAGGACTCGGCGCTGCCCCTCATCTGTCTTCTCCCCGTAGTACGGGGAGAAGAACGCTCACATCGCTCGGCTCTTCAAAGCGGTACACGTTCCTCTCCCCGCCTCTTGCGGGGAGAGGTTAGGTGAGGGGCAGCGCCGACAAGGCAGAACGAAAATCAATGGGGAGGACATCAATGAAGACCACAGACAGACGCCACATCCTGCTCGGCACAGCCGCGGCGGCTGCCGGCATCGCCATGCCCACGGTGCTCCGCGCGCAGGCGACTGTGATCCGCTGGGGCGAGCAGCTCGCCGCCACGCATCCGCAGGTGCTGATGGCGGAGCGCGTGGCCAAGGAGGTGAAGGAGAAGACGGGCGGGCGCATCGACATCCAGGTCTTTCCCAACAGCCAGCTCGGCACGGGCAAGGACATGATGGAATCCGTCTCGGCCGGCGCGCTGCAGTTCACGACCGATGGCGCCGGCGCGTTGGGCGCCTTCCTGCCGCAGCTCACCCTGATCGAGGCGCCCTATCTCTGGCGCGATGCCGCGCATCTCGCCAAGGTCAGCGCCGCACCCGTGTTCGGGCAGATGAACGAGGCGCTGGCCTCCCGCCGCGGCATGCGCATGCTCAACGTCACCTATTACGGCAAGCGCCACCTCACCACCGGATCGAAGGAGGTCAAGACGCCCGCCGACATGGTGGGCTTCAAGCTGCGCGTCCCGCCGGTCGACGTCTTCCGCGCCATGGCCGAGGCCTGGGGCGCCCGCGCTACGCCGATCGCCTTCCCCGAGCTCTATCTCGCGCTGAGCCAGGGCGCGGTCGACGGCCAGGAGAACCCTCTGCCGACCATCCAGTCGGGCAAATTCTTCGAGGTGCAGAAATTCCTGGTGCTGACCGAGCACATCATCACGCCGCGCATCATCATCGCCAACGACGCCTTCTGGAAGGGCCTGCCCGCGGCAGACCGAGGCATGCTGCAGGCGGCCTTCGATACCGCCGCCGCCTGGCAGGACAAGGAGCTCCTGGCGCAGGAGGCCGCGGCCGTGGCGCAGCTCAAGGCCGCCGGGATGACGATCATCGAGCCGGATCTCGCGCTGTGGCGAGATCCCGTCCTCAAGCAGGTCCCCGCCAAGTTCGAGGAGCGCTGGGGCAAGGGAAGCTTCGACGCGCTGAAGGCGTTGTGACACGAGGGCCGTCCCTTCTCCCGCAAGAGTAGAAGGGAGACGACCATGATCCTCACCCTCCTCGACCGCACGCTCGCCGCGCTCGCCGGCCTCCTCACCGTCGCCCTGCTCGGCGTGGTGACGGCCGGCATCGTCTCGCGCGGGCTGAACGCGCCCTTCGCCTGGACCGACGAGCTCTCGGGCTTCCTGATGGTCTGGCTCGCCTGCTGCGGCTGGATGATGGCGACGCGCCGGAACGCGCATATCCGCATCCGCATCCTGCAGGACCGTCTGCCGCAGCCGGCCTGGCGCGCCACGGAGGCCGCGATCCAGGCGGCGATGGTGGTGCTGGGCGCGGTCGTCGCCTGGAAAAGCCTCCATCTCATTGACGTCAATTCCGATGTCGAAGCCGTGACGCTGCCGCTCGCCACGGCTTGGCTCTATGTGCCGCTCGCCCCGGCCGGCCTGCTGACGGCGCTCCACGGCCTGTCCGAGCTCGCCAGGCCCTATCGTCCGGAAGACGCCAACGAGAAGATCGTCACGTGATCGGCCTGATGGGAAAGATCTTCGGCGGCTGGGTGCTGTCGATCCTGGTCGGCCTGCCGCTGTACGCGTCGATGGCGCTGGCGGCCCTCGTCTTCATGATGGCGGCCGGCATGCCGCTCACCATCCTGCCGCAGCGCATGGCGGGCTCGATCAACTCCTTCCCCATCATCGCCGCGCCGCTGTTCATCCTGATGGGCAACATCCTCGCTGCGGCCAAGATCACCGACCGCATCGTCGTCTTCGCGACGGCGCTGATCGGCTGGGTGAGGGGCGGCTACGCCCATGCCTCGATCGTCACCTCGATGATCTTCGCCGGCATGGTCGGCTCGGCGGTGGCCGATGCCGCCGGCTCCGGGGCCATCGAGATCCGGGCCATGAAGAACGCGGGCTACAAGCCGGAAACCGCTGCTTCGATCACGGCCGCCGCGGCCACCATCGGCCCGATCATTCCGCCCTCGCTGCCCATGGTGATCTACGGCGTCTCGGCCGATGTCTCGGTCGGCCGCCTCTTCATCGGCGGCGTCATCCCGGGCCTGCTGATGGGGCTCTCGCTGATGGCGATGGTCGCCGTCATCGCGCGGCGCGAGGGCATGGCGCGCAAGTCCTTCGGCGGCTTCCGGGCCATCGGACGGGCCTTCATCGATTGCTTCTTCGCCGTGATGACGCCCGTGGTGATCCTCGGCGGCATGTTCTCCGGCCTGTTCACGCCGACGGAAGCGGCGGCCGTCGCCTGCCTCTATGCGCTTTTCCTGGGCTTCGTCGTATATCGGACGCTGTCCTGGCGGCAGCTCGGCCCCATCCTGGTCGAGACTGCGGAGACCACCGGCGTGGTCATGGTGCTGGTCATGGCCGCCGGGGCGCTCGGCTGGTGCATCTCCATCTCGCGCCTGCCGCAGACGCTGACTCCGATCATCCTGTCGACCATCGAAAGCCCGATCGTCTTCCTGCTGCTGGTCAATCTCTTCCTGCTCGTGGTCGGCTGCTTCATGGAGGCCCTGGCCGCCATGCTGATCTTGATCCCGATCCTGGTGCCGGCGGCCACGACCTATGGCATCGATCCGGTGCAGTTCGGCGTTATGGTGGTGCTGAACCTCATCATCGGCACGATCACGCCGCCGGTCGGGGTGGTGCTCTTCGTGGTGACGCGCATCGCCCAGATCTCCTTCGAGACGATGGCGCGCGCCATCCTGCCGTGGCTGGTTCCGCTTCTCGCTGTGCTGGCGGCCGTCGCCCTCTGGCCGCCGGTCACGACCTTTCTGCCGCGCATGCTGATGGGGAAATGACGATGGATGCGATCGGTCAACGCAAGCTCGGCCAGACTGGGCTTATGGTGAGCGCCCTCGGCTTCGGCACGGCACCGCTCGGCGATCTCTACACAGCGGTTGACGAGCGCGCGGCGGTCGATTCGATCGAGGCGGCCGTGCGCGACGGCATGACGCTCGTCGACACCTCGCCGCATTACGGCAACGGCCTGGCCGAGCTGCGCGTCGGCGCGGCGCTGCGCCGCGTCGGCCGCGATAAGGTCGTGCTCTCGACCAAGATCGGCCGCTGGATGACGCCTAGCGCCGAGCCGCCGGTCTGGGGCGGCTTCAGGGGCGGCGCGCCCTTCAAGCCCACCATCGACTATTCCCACGATGGCGCCATGCGCTCGCTGGAGCAGTCGCATCTGCGCCTCGGCACGGAGCGCATCGACATCGCGCTGATCCACGACGTCGATCGTCGCAACCACGGCGATGCGGTCGACGAGCGCTTCCAGGAAGCTGTCTCCGGCGCCTGGAAGGCGCTGGCGAAGCTTCGCGACGAGGGCGTGATCAAGGCCATCGGCATCGGCGTCAACGAGACGGAGATGTGCCTGCGCTTCGCGGAGGTCTGCGATCTCGATTGCGTGCTGCTCGCTGGCCGCTATTCGCTGCTGGAGCAGGGGCCGCTCGATACGTTCTTCCCGCTGGCGGAGCAGCGCGGCATCGGCATCCTGCTCGGCGGCGTGTTCAATTCCGGTATCCTGGCGACCGGCGCCGCGCCGGGCGCGAAATACGATTACGCCGACGCGCCGCCGGAGGTCCTGGAGCGCACCCGGCGCATCGAGACCGTCTGCCGGCGGCATGGCGTGCCGCTCGCTGTCGCCGCCGTCGCCTTCGCGCGCGCCCATCCGGCCGTATCGAGCGTGGTGCTGGGCGGCGTCTCCCCGCAAGAGGTCGCCCGCAACGGCGAAGGCTGGAGGACGCCGGTGCCGGCGGCTCTCTGGGAGGAACTGAAGGCGGAGGGGCTGATCCGGAAGGACGCGCCGACGGCAGCCTGATCCTCCCCCGCTCGCAGGGGAGTATCAGGGCCGCACCCCCGGCGTCTCGACCGTGAGGCCCTCCGCACGCTCCTTGAGATAAAGCTCCAGCTCCACGAGCGCTGGATCGCCATAGGCCAGCGGCTCGGCCCTGATGCCGGTCAGGCAATTGCGGATGCGCCGCTGCAGCGAGCCGACGCCCTGCCATTCCAGCCGGAAGATCGGATAGGCGTTGGGATGGCCCTGCGGGATCAGCGCGCCGCCCAGCCTGCGGCCCCAGTTCTGGTCGTGGCAGATGGCGCAGGATAGGTCGAGCTGCCCCATGCGCCGCGTGAACAGCGCCTCGCCGGCGGCGCGGAAGGGCGCAAGCCGCGGGTCGGGATCGAGTCGGATCGTCTCACCGCGCGATTGCAGCCCGAGATAGGCCGTCATCGCCAGCAGAGTCTCGCTCTCGCGCGGCCAGCGCTCCGCGCCCTGGCGCTCGCTGCGGCATTGCTGGATGCGCCCCGCGAGATCGAGCGGCCGTCCCGACGGGGTGTCGAAGCTTGGATAGCGCGCCGCCACGCCCTTCATCGTCTGCGCCGCGTCGCCGTGGCAGCCGGCGCAAGCGGGCTTGCCGGGAGCGGGGACGGCGGACCACAGCGCCTCGCCCTCGCGCGCCGCCAGCATGGCGGGGTTGGTCGCATCGTCCTTCTGCATCGCCTGGGTGTCGGGCGACATCTGCTCGAAGCCGGAGCGGCGGTCCTGCGGGGGGATGGTCTGGGCCTGGACTGGCGCTGAAGCGAAAAAGACCGCCAGCAAGCGCGGCATGAGCGTCATGCGTCCCTCGAGACGCGCCCTACGGACGCTCCTCAGGATGAGGACGAGGGGGTCTTGCAAGCCGCAAACCTCCTCATGCTGAGGAGGCGCGGAACGCGCCGTCTCGAAGCACGCACCACGCCTTCACCCCTCGACCACGATCTCGGTCTTCTCCGTCCAGACCGTCCCCTTCTCGTCCCGCCACTCGAAGACGATCGGCCCGGAGGCCGTCGCTACGGTGGTGAACTGCATCAGCGGGTAAGCCGCGATCGCCGGGAACAGGTCGGCGCGGAAGACTTCCGCGCCATCGTAGCGGCAGGTGAAGCGGTTGATGATGTCGCGCGGAATGGCTTGGCCCTCCGCATCGCGGCGGTGTCCCGTCTCCATCGGATGCGCGATCATGGCGGAGAAGGTCACGACCTCGCCCTTCTTCGCGGTCTTCGGAGCCTTGATCAGCACGCGCGCCATGGCCGTCACTCCTCGATGCAGGCGGCGATGGTGATGATCACCTCGACCTGGTCTGACCACAACGAGCCGTCGGAGAGCTCCGCCACCGCAGCGAGCTTCTGCGTGGTGGCGAGGCGGATGCGCGTGTCGACGCGCGACGTGCCGCTGCGCGGGCCTAGATGGAACACCGCCACCTCCGGGCTCGGGTTCTTCTCGTTGAACACGGCGATGCGGCGAACATGCGCCGCCTCGGTCTGGGGATGGGCGACGAACACGCCCATCGAGACGGAGTTGCCGTTCTCGACGAGCGGAGAGATGTCGATCTTCACCTTGCCCGGCGTGATCGGCCTGTCGCCGGCGAAAGCCTTGATCGCGGCCTGCATGTCCGCCGTCTCTGCGCGTGAGGGCGCGGGCAGGAGGCCGGCCGCCGCAGCGCCCGCCGCCGCGAGCAGGATTGTCCGCCGGTCGATCGATTGGCTCATCCGCTCCTCCTAGTCCTTCAACGTCGTCAGGTAGGCCACGACGTCCTCGATCTCCTGCGCCGTCAGGATCGGCTTGTCCCGGAAGGCGCGGCCGACCTGGGTCAGCCCCTCCGTGCGGTGGTAGGCCGGCATGATCGATGTAGGGTTGACCCGCCTGCTATCCACCATTCTCAGCCTGAGCTGCCCTTCACTTGATCGCGATCCGGCTCCTGCCAGCGATGGCGCCAGTTCGCCCTGGAACCGCTCCTCCGGAAACGGCCCGGAATGGCAGAGGAGGCAAAGCCCCTTCTGCCGGCTGGCGACGATGGCGCGACCGCGACCAGGATCGCCGGTGAGGCCATCGAGCGGCGACGAGATGGCGTCGCCGGCGATGGTCGTTGGATCGGTCGGCTGCGCCAGCGCTGCGCTGCCGTAGAAAATTCCAACCAGCGTCAGAAGCCTGCCTATTCCTAGCCAGCGTCGGCGCCGCCCCTCACCTAACCTCTCCCCGCAAGTGGCGGGGAGAGGAATGCGGTTGGTTCTGAAGCGCATAGCGACGTGAGCGTTCTTCTCCCCGCTTCTTGCGGGGAGAAGACAGATGAGGGGCAGCGCCGACATCAGACGTCGACGCGCCAACCTCACGCCCGCCTGAGGTCCGTGTTCTTCATGGGCAGGTTGCGGATGCGCCGGCCGGTCGCCCGGTGGATGGCGTTCAGCACCGCTGGGGCCGCGACGGCGATGGTCGGCTCGCCGACGCCGCCCCAGAAATCGCCCGACGGCATGGCGATCGATTCGACCTTCGGCATCTCGTCGATCTTCAGCGCCGGATAGGTGTCGAAATTCTGCTCGACGATGCGGCCGTCCTTCACCGTGCATTCCTGGTGGAACGCCGCCGAAAGGCCATACACGAAGGACCCCTCGACCTGCGCCGCCACCTGCTGCGGGTTGACGACATGGCCGGGATTCGTCGCCGCCACGATGCGGTGCACCTTGATCTTGCCGTCGTTGGCGACGGAGACCTCCGCCGCAGCGGCCACGTAGCTGCCGAAGCCCATGATCTGGGCGAGGCCGCGATGCACGCCGGTCGGCGCCGGCTGATCCCAGCCGATGCCCTTGGCCACCGCCTCCAGCACCGCCAGATGCTTCGGGCTGTTCTTCATGAGACGGCGCCGGAACTCGAGCGCGTCCACGCCGGCGGCCTGCGCCAGTTCGTCCATGAAGCATTCGACGTAGATGGCGTTCTGGTTCAGGTTCACGCCCCGCCAGAAGCCCGGCGGCACATGCGGGTTGCGCATGGCGTGGTCGATCAGCAGGTTGGGGATCGCGTAGCCGAAGGGCCCCTCGGCGCCGCCCGGGTTGAGGCCCTGGAAGACGACGGGGTCGCGGCCATTCTGCAGGTTTTGTGGCGCGACGCCGGCGAGGATCGACTGGCCGGAGATGCGCATGTGCAGGCCGACGAGGTTGCCCTGCGCGTCCAGCCCGCCCACCATCTTGCACATGGTGATCGGGTGGTAGGTGCCCTGCGCCATGTCCTCCTCGCGCGACCAGAGCAGCTTGATCGGCGTGCCCGGCATCTGCTTGGCGATCTGCACGGCCTGGATCACGTAATCGGCGCGGCCGCGCCGGCCGAATCCGCCGCCGAGATGCACCTTGTAGACATCGACCTTGGAAGCAGGGTGGCCGGAGGCCTGCACGGCGGCGCCGAAGGCGGCCTCGCCGTTCTGCGTCGGGCACCAGACCTCGCATTTCTCGGGCGTCCACAACGCGGTTGCGTTCATCGGCTCCATGCAGGCGTGGTTCTGCAGCGGGAAGGAATAGATCGCCTCCACCCGCTTCGCCGCGCCCGCGATGGCTCCCTTGGCATCGCCGGCCCTGTTGCCTTCGAAGGCCTGCTCCGCGTCGAGCCCTTCGCGGATGAAGGCCTCGATGTCGGCGCTCGTCGTCTTGGCGTTCGGCCCCTCTTCCCAGGTGATGGGCAGGGCGGCGAGCGCGGAATTCGCTTGCCACCAATGGTCCGCCACCACGGCGACGGCGTTGTCGCCGACCTGCACCACCTTCCTGACGCCCGGCATCGCCATGACCTTGGCGGCGTCGAAGCTCACGACCTTGCCGCCGAACACCGGGCAGGCCTTGATCGAGGCGTTGAGCATGCCGGTCAGCTTGATGTCGGCGCCGTAAACCTGCTTGCCGTTGGTCTTCTCCACGGTGTCCAAACGCGGCAACGGCTGGCCGGCGATCGTCCAGGTCTTCGGGTCCTTGAGCTTCACCTCCTTCGGCGGCTCGATCTTCGCGGCGGCCTCCGCCACCTTGCCGTAGGTCGTCGAGCGGCCCGAGGCCGGGTGAGAAATGACGCCCTTGGAGACCCGGCAATCCGCCGCCTGCACGCCCCAGCCGTTGGCCGCGGCTTGCACCAGCATCATCCGCGCCGCCGCGCCGCCCTCGCGGACATATTGCTCGGATTCGCGGATGCCGCGGCTGCCGCCGGTCGAGAAGTTCTTCCAGACGCGGTTGCGGGCGACGTTCTGGCCCGGCGTCGGATATTCCCAGGTCACCTTCGACCAGTCGCATTCCAGCTCCTCCGCCACGAGCTGGCAGAGGCCGGTCAGCGTGCCCTGGCCCATCTCGGACCGCGCCACGCGGATGACGACGGTGTCGTCCGGCTTCACGACGACCCAGGCGTTGACCTCGGGCGTCGCGGCGCCCTGCGCCAGCGACGGCATGATCGAGAAGCCGAGGCTGAAGGCGCCGGCGGTGGCGGAGGCCGAGGCGATGAAGCCGCGGCGGGAAACAGTGAAGCTCGCGCTCATGATCATTCTCCTCCCTGGCTTCCGGTCAGACGCCTGCGGCCTGCTTGATGCCGGCGCGCACGCGGTTGTAGGTGCCGCAGCGGCAGATGTTGGTGATGTTGGCGTCGATGTCGGCGTCGGTCGGCTTCGGCGTCTTGGCGAGCAGCGCCGCCGCGGCCATCAGCATGCCCGACTGGCAATAGCCGCATTGCGGCACGTCGAGCGCCACCCAGGCCTTCTGCAGCGGATGCGATCCGTCGGGCGACAGGCCCTCGATCGTCACGATCTTCTGGTCGGGCTGGATGGCGGAGACGGGGATGGAGCAGGAGCGGATCGGCTCGCCGTCGACATGCACGGTGCAGGCCCCGCAGGCCGCGATGCCGCAGCCGTATTTCGTGCCGGTGAGTCCGGCCTGCTCACGGATCGCCCAGAGCAGCGGCGTTTCCGGATGGACGTCGAGATCGTGCGCGACCCCGTTGATGGTGAGCTTGGCCATTGGACGTTTCTCCCGTCGTCAACTCCCAAATGGGGTACGGGAAACTAGACCATCGACACGTGGTGTCACGGTGTCATCGTCTTCACGAACTCGTGAGAACAAGCGGTCCAGCCCCTTTCGCCGCTCGCGTCGATAGGGCTGACATCGGCATCGAGCTGGCCTATGGCCTCCGCGTGGGAGGCCAGCGGATGGCGCGTCGTTTCGATATCCTGGCGCTCGGCGAGCCGATGGTCGAGTTCAACCAGACCGGCGGCGCAGGCAGCCGCGATTATCTGCAGGGCTTCGGCGGCGACACCTCCAACGCCGCCATCGCCGCTGCGAGGCAAGGCGCGACGGTCGGCTATGTCAGCGCGCTGGGCGCCGATCTCTACGGCCGCATGCTGCGCGATCTCTGGGACCGCGAGGGCGTCGACCATGGCCTCGTGCGCGAGGATGCCGCGGCCTACACGGCCATCTATTTCGTGACGCATGGGCCGAAGGGCCACGAGTTCAGCTTCTTCCGTGCCGGCTCCGCCGCCAGTCGCATGACACCCGCCGACATCGACGCAGCCGCCATCGCCTCGGCTAGCATCCTGCATCTCTCTGGCATCTCGCTCGCCATCTCGAACACGGCCTGCGACGCCTGCTATGCCGCGATCGCGGCGGCGAAGGCGGCGGGGACGCTCGTCTCCTTCGACACGAATCTGCGCCTTCGCCTCTGGACGAAAGAGCGCGCCCGCGCGGTGATGACCGACGTGGTCGGGCTTTCCGACATCTGCCTGCCCAGCCTCGACGACATCGCCGCCATCACCGGCATCGAGGAGCCGGATAAACTCGTCGACTTCTGCCTCGCCAAGGGCGCCAGGATCGTGGCGCTGAAGCTCGGCGCCGAGGGCGCGCTGGTCGCGGATGCGAAGAGCCGCTTCCGCATCGCGCCCAAGCCCTGCCGCCCGGTCGACGCCACCGGCGCGGGCGACGCCTTCGGCGGCGCCTTCCTCGCCCGCCTCGCCAAGGGCGACGACATCGAAACCGCTGGGCATTATGCGGCCACCGCGGCGGCGCTCTCGACCGAAGGCTATGGCGCCGTGGAGCCGATTCCGAAGGCCGCCAAGGTCTGGGAGGCGCTGGAGAGCTGGCGGCGCGGCTTCTGAAGCGATCGCCGGCCGCGCGCGGTGCGGTGGAGGCTTCCGACCGTCAGTTCACCTTCCGCCAGCTGACGGACCGGCAGACGAGCCCTCCTAGGACGCAGCCGCTCGTCGTCAGCGTCGAGCCGGAGAGCGTCATCTTGCCCGTGTAGGTCTTGCCGTCCTCGGGGTTGAAGGCCTTGCCCGACCAGGCGTTATCGCCGGCCGGCGACATGTCGTAGAAGACCCGCTGGCCGACCTTGGCCGGCCCGTCGGCATCCTTCACCCAGACGATCGTCCCGCAATAGTTCGCGCCGCAGGGCGCGATGCGCACGCGCGAATTGCCGTTGTCGCGGAGCCAGGTGCCGCTGGGATCGGCCAGCGCCGGAAGCGCGGAGGCGGCGAGGGCGGCCGCCGCCAGGGCGGCGCGGAAGGCGTGGGTCATGCGTCTCTCTCCCTTGGAGGCCCGTCTTGGGCGGGCCTTCTCGGCGAAGGATAGCGTGGCGCACGCCGCGATCCAAGCTGGAAGTTCAGACATGAACCGTTCCCGGACGGCGGCTTGTCAAACGCTCCGCCCGCGTGCATAGACCCCGAACGCAACGCGCCCGGATGCCGATGTTCCGCGGCGCAACGCGTCCGGAGACGTGGCCGAGAGGCTGAAGGCACTCGTTTGCTAAATGAGCATACCCAGAAATGGGTATCGAGGGTTCGAATCCCTCCGTCTCCGCCACTGTATTTTGAAATCGTTGACATCTTCGTGGTTCTCGGTGATCCGTCCACCTACCTTCCCGCCCTTTGACACTGGACCGACGTAGATTAAAATGGGCAACGCCTCTCTAGGGCCAGTGCAGATCACATCCTTCATCTTCGACCAAGTGGCCTGTTCGAGTTCCCTGCACATCGCGGCACCTTAATCGGAAACATCGCGCTGGACTCCGGCCAGAAGTTGCATGACAACCTCATGAACGCAACGGAGGGCGGCATGGCAGTTATTGAGCTTACTAACCCCCTTGGGGGAATAGTTCATATCGAAACCGATGATGTGCTTATCGTTTTTTTCTCCCCGTTCTTGAGCCCACCAAATGCAAGATCCAACGTGATTTATAGAGGAAATATTCGAAGTTTCTTCGAAACTCCCGAAGAAGCGGCGGTCAGGATCGCCAAACACCGGAAATTAGTACAGTTGACTTTGCCCGATACGACCATGCCAAACCGGGCGAAAGGACCAATTTGGTTCGCACGTTCAGCGATCGACCAAGTTATCGGCAACGGAAAGAAGGGCGCTCACATAGATATGAAGGGCCAACAGGGCGTTACCGAGGTTGTCGAGACTGAAACGGAGGTCCTGGCAGCCATCGCGGCGGTGGATAACTCGCCTATGACTGGCAGCTGAGTTGGCGCTGATGCACTAAGCGCGTCGGCGCTCAGTCCTACTCGCGCGTGTAGGCATTAGGCTTGTCCGCGGCGCGCTGCCGTTGCGGACATCTCACCACCCCCATGATCTCTTCTGCTGGCTCGCGCGCCGTCTCGATCATGAGGTGATTGATTGAATTGGCATTTTCGCGCCAATGGCAGGGTTTCGCAGCCAATGTGACTTCAATGCGCATCTAGGCTTGACGCGTGATCATGGCGATACCCTCCCAACTGAATGGCCTGGCGCGATGGCCGGGATACTCGTCGAATGGACAGAAGCGCTAAGCGGTGCGGCTGGACAAGCGCTCGGTGTCGCCGATGGTCCCGATGGGATTCGGGCCAGCTAGCCGAGCTAGAGAAGCAGCCTCGCCATGAATCTCTTCCGGCGCTCATCCCTGCCTCTGGCGATGGCCCGCACCTCCACGGCAACTGCGGCCACCGACAGATTCGGCAGGTCGTCAGACGCTTCCGGATCGCCTCGACAGAGTCGGAGTCTCGAATGGCGCGGGCTTTTGCCCCTTCACCCGCAGCTCGCTCGCCGACGGCGCGGATTATCGTCCAGGCATCTGATTGACAAGACGATCATCGCGAGCAGGCGCTGCCCAGCCGGACTGGATGTGACTATCTCCATCGCGGAAGTTTGCATCCCTCCTGGTCCACTAGGCGGGCGGCATGCGGTCGAATTTCATGAGGGCGGCATCGCAATGATCCCATGCGAGGGCGCTCCCGGCATAGGTGACGAAGGTCGGCGCGAAGCGTCGGGGATCGTCCAGGCTCGCGGCGTGGATGGCCACGATATCAGGCGCGACCTCGACCGTGAGATAGACCGGCGATCCGCAGGCGGGGCAGAAGGCGCGCGTCTTCGGCCGGCCGCTGTCGGCGATCTTGCTCCAGGTCGCAGGCGCGCCCTCATGCGCGACAGCGCTTTTCGGAAAGACCAGGAAGGAGCCGTGGCCCGTGCCGCTGGTCCGCTTGCAGTCGCGGCACTGGCAATGGCTGGAGGCGAGGGGCTCGCCCTCGGCGCGATAGCGCAGCGCGCCACAGGCGCAGCCGCCGACATAGGGTTCGCCCATGACGTCTTCTCCCGGAGAACCGTCGACAATCAACCAATTAGTTTAATGTCTAAGGTCCGTGGGAGAGTCAACCCACTGGTTGAAGATTGGCCGGGCGGCAAGCGATAGCCCTATCGTCAGGCCGTTCGCGGTGGGAGCGAGGCCATGTCGATGACGAAGCGATAGCGCACGTCGGCCGCGATCATGCGTGCCCAGGCCTCGTTGACCTTGTCGATCGGGGTCAATTCGATGGCGGCAGTGATGCCTTTGGCGCCGCAGAAATCGAGAAGCTCCTGCGTTTCGCCAAGCCCGCCGATGAAGGAGCCGCTCATCCGCTTCTGTCGGAAGACGAGCCCGAGCGGCGCGCAGGCGATGCGATCCGGCGTCCCGAGCATGACGAGTTCGCCCTGGCGCTTCACGAGGTCTAGGTACAGGTTCAGGTCGTGCGGCCTGGAGACCGTATCGAGCAGCAGGTCGAGCGATTCCCTGCCGTTTGCCATGGCCGCGGGATCGGTCGTGACGATCACCTCGTCCGCGCCGAGCTGGCGCGCCTCCTCTGACTTGCCCGAAGAGGTCGTCAGAGCGACGACCCGGGCGCCGAGCGCATGGGCGAGCTTGATCGCCAGATGTCCGACGCCTCCGATGCCGACGACGCCGACCGTCTTGCCGGGGCCGATTCCGGCGCGCCGCAGCGGCGCCCAGGCGGTAATTCCGGCGCACATCAGGGGTGCCGCGCCAGCGGGATCAAGCGCGTCCGGTATGCGCACCACATAGTTCTCGTCGACCACGATATGGTTGGAATAGCCGCCGTAGGTGTGGCCGAAATCCTTGTCCGGGCCCATGTAGGTCGGGGTGAATCCGTTATCGCACATCTGCTCGAATCCCTCGCGGCACGGACCGCAATGCCGACAACTGTCGACGAGCGGCCCCACGCCGACCCGATCGCCGACTCTGTACCTGGTCACCTCGCTTCCGACCGCGAAGACGCGCCCGACGATTTCGTGGCCCGGCACGCATGGATAGACACCGAAGCCCCACTCGCCCCGCGCCAGGCCGACATCGGCGTGGCAGATGCCGCAGAAGAGGATGTCCATGGCGATGTCATGCGGCCTTGGCGCGCGACGATGGAAATCGATCCGGACAAGCGGCGCTGTGGCGCTCGCCATGCCGTAGCCGGTGCAGGTGAACATGCTTCCGCTCCTTCTCTCCTGCCGGGACGTCAGCCCGCGCCCGCGCGGGTCGGCGCGAAATCGTCGACGACCCTGGTCAGTTCTTCGGTGTCGATGTCGAAGACGAAACCGTGGATATCGAGTTGCCGTGGCGTTCCTGGCGCGCGGCGGATGAGTTCGACGTCGTAGCGCAGCGCCTCCTCGAACGTATCGATCGTCAGGCTCGGCCGGTCGTAGACGCCGTGGAGGTCCGTCCCTTCATCCTCGGCGAAAGCCTCGTACAGGCCCTGCGGCGTGAAGGCGGTCGTGCCGCAGAAGGTGTGATGCACGACGACGACGCGCCTGAGGCCGAGCATGTGGTGCAAGGTCGTGATGCTGCGCAGGGCGTCGATCGCGCGGCCGCCCACCGTGATCGCCTGGCCGATATTGTTGGTGGCACCGATCTTTCGCCCGTGTTCGTCGCGCAGGATTTCCCCTGGCCACACTTCTCCGAACTCGCGCGCCACGGCTTCGGGAATCTTCGCCGCGCGAGGGTCGGGGCAATAGACGACTAGCGTGCGCAACGGGATAGCCTGTCGGAACGCCCGTCGCATGGCTTTCTCTTCGAATCCGGCGGTCTGCGAATAGACGCCAGGGTTGGTCATGGCTCGCGCTCCTGCGTTCCGTCTTTCGAAGGCTGCTATCGCGTGCGCCTGAGAAGGGACCGTTGGAGCCGTCCCAGTGCGCGACGCCGCATCGATATGCTCGGCTCCTGGTCAACTGCGCCCATGCGCATCGAAGACCTTGCCCGCGACCCGCCAGCCGTCCGGACCTCGGCACAGCGTCAGGAAATCGGTGAAGCGGACGCCGTTCCAGTCGCGGAGTTCGATGCGGGCCGAGGCCGCGACACTGCTCACGTCGATCGAGGCGATCCGGGCCTCGACCTTCGGCGCGCCTTTGGCGTCCGCTACGCGCCGGCAGAACGTGTCGGCATCGAGATCGACGAGCGCGCCGTCCCGCCATCCGGTGATCCGCGCATGGTCGAACCAGATCGCGCGCAGCCGCCCTTCGTCGCCAGCGCGCGCGCCCTCGACATAATCGTCGATGAGGCCGTGGATCGCCGCGATATCCTCGTAACCCGCATCGTCGGCGGCCATGGGAGCGGGATCCGGACGCCGGGACCGGCCATGGCTGTCGTAGACCTTGCTGACGATCTCCCAGTGCGCGTCGGTGCGGCGCAGCAGGAAGAAATCGGTGAAGCGGAAGCCGAGCCAGTCGCTGAACTCGACCCTAACCGCTGCGGCCGGCCCAGACACGTCGATCGAGACGATATGATGGGCGATGCCAGGCGAAGGGCCGTTCGCTGCGACCCAGTCCCCGAAGGCGTCCCTGTCTAGGGTGAGGAATTGTCCGTCGACCCAGCCTACGATCCGTGCGGCCTCGTGCCAGCATTCTCGCAGGCCCTCGACACTTCCCGATCGTGCGGCGGCGAGATAGGGCCCGAGCGACCCGGCCACGTCTGCGAAGACCTCGGTGCCGTATTCGGTCTGGACATCGGACGATGCGCTCATCGACGGGCTCTCCTTCCGGCTGTGCCTGCCAGCGGTCGCGCGCCTCTCACCGCCACGCCAGGTGGGGAAGGCTCACGGCATCCAGCGAGCGCGTGCGATTGAAGGAGTTGTTGGCCTGCGCGTCTTGTCGCGAAGCCGCATGCTTGTCGAAAAAGGAGCGATTTGTTCGACTATCGGCGGCTTCCTCGGTGTTTTCAGGTGTCCCGGCTCGCGCCCGTCAGAGTCTCAGCGGCCTTCTCGTAGAAGTCCGCCGCGCCGAAGTTGCCCGACTTCAGCGCCAGCCTGAGCGGCGAGCCCACGACCGCCAGCGCCGGCACGCCAGGGTCGATCTCCGGCCCGATCGCGAAGGCGCGGGCGCCGAGCGCCGTCGCCACCGCGCCGGAGGTCTCGCCGCCGCCCACCGCGAGGCGCGTGACGCCGGCCGCGGCGAGACGAACGGCGAGGTCTGCGAAAAGGTGCTCGATCGCGGCCGCCGCCGCCTCGCGGCCAAAACGTTCCTGCGCGGCCTTCACGGCGTCGGGCGCGGCCGAGGAATAGACCATCGGATAGGCGTCGAGGCGCTCCATCGTCCAGGCGAAGGCGCGCTCGGCGGTCATCGCTCCCGCGATCAGCGCATCCGGCGCGACGGCAAGCGTCGGATGGCTGCGGGCGAAGTGTTCGACCTGCAGGAGCGATTGGGTCGAGCAGGAGCCCGACAGCGCCGCCGCCGGTCCCGGCGAGCCATCGAAGGTCGTGCCGTGGCCTGACAGCAATCCGGCCAGCCGGAAGTTCGCAGGCAGGCCGAGTGCGATGCCGGAGCCGCCGGTGACGAGCTTATGGTCGCCGATCGCCTCGCCGATGGCCATGAGATCGGCATCCGTGACGGCATCGGTGACGACGAGCCGGCGGCCGGCCGCCGCCTCCTGCGCCAGGGCTTCGCGGATCGCGCCAGCGCCTTCGCGAATGGTCGCATAGGGCGCGAGCCCGACCTCGCCGCTGGTCTGCCGCCGGAGCCAGCGTCGGATGTCGGGATCGGTCATCGGCGTCAGCGGATGGTCGCGCATGCCGGTCTCGGAGAGCAGCCGGCCGCCGACGAAGAGATGACCCTGGAACAACGTGCGCCCCGTCGCCGGGAAGACCGGGCAGACGACCGCGATCCCGCCCAACCGGTCGAGCAGCGCCTCGGCCACGGGACCGATGTTGCCCTCCGGCGTCGAATCGAACGTCGAGCAGTACTTGAACAGGATCTGTCGGCAACCCTGCGCCAGCAGCCAGTCCAGCGCCGCGAGCGATTGCGCCACGGCCTCGGCAGCAGGGATGGTGCGGCTCTTCAGGGCCACCACGCCTGCCTCGCAGGCGGCGCCGGCCGGTCCATCGGGCACGCCCACGAACTGGGTGGTCGCCATTCCGCCTTTCGCCAGCGTGTTGGCGAGGTCGGAGGCGCCGGTGAAATCGTCGGCGATGCAGCCCAGCAGCATGGGTTCGCTCCTCTGCGCCGCGGCGCTCCAAGCCCCCGGTTCGCAGCGGAGACGCCGGCGGATGTCAAGCGTGGCATCGGAGAAGCATCCGTCCGCCATCGACAGGTGGATGGAAATCGTGATGGGATCGAACGAACCCCGCGACTCTGACGTCACGGCGGAGGCCGCAAGGAAAGGTCGACGCGATGCAATTCCCAGCGATGGATCCGGCCTTGCGGCGCGCGCTCGCTCCTTCGGGCGTGCTGCGCGCCGGCATCAACCTGTCGAATTTCCTGCTTGTGTCCAGCCGCACGGCCGATGGCGGGCCGGCCGGCGTCTCCCCGGACCTTGCCGCGGCGATCGCTCATGCGCTCGATCTGCCGGTTCACTATGCAACCTACGCCAATCCAGGCCTGCTGGCCGATGCGGCCGTGAAGGACGATTGGGATATCGCGCTGGTCGGCGCGGAGCCGCAGCGGGCCGAGACGATCGCCTTCACCAGGGCCTATGCCGAGATCGAGGCGACCTATCTCGTGCCGCCGGGCTCGCCGATCCAGAGGATCGCCGATGTCGACCGGCCCGGCATCCGCATCGCGGTCGCCGAGCGCACCGCCTATGGCCTTTGGCTCGAGCGCAACATCAGGCACGCGACGCTCGTGCAGGCGGTCGGCCTAGGCGGCAGCCTGACGACCTTCCTCGATGGAACGCTCGACGCGCTCGCCGGCCTGCGCCCGCGCCTCATCACGGATGCGGCGGCGCTTCCTGGCTCCCGCCTGCTGGAGGGGCGGTTCATGACGGTGCAGCAGGCCGTCGGCGTGCCGCGGCCCAAGGCGGCCGCGATCGATTGGCTGACCGCCTTCGTCGACCATGCGCGCGTCTCCGGCTTCGTCGCCGAGCGCATCGCCCATCACGGCGTCAAGGGCCTGAGCGTCGCCTGAGCGGTCACGCGGCGTCGGCGCGCTCGCCTCTGGCGACTACATCTAGCGTGTCGTCGGGGAGCGGGCGCTGCAGCGCCTTCGCCTCGGCCCAGGGCGCCGTGAGCCAGGTCTCCCATTCCTTGGGCTCGGTGAGGATCACCGGCATCGCCTTGGGATGGATGGCGCCCACCTCGCGGTTCGGCTCGGTCGTGAGGAATCCGTAGAGATCGGCCGTGACTTCGCCTTCCTTGAGCTTGCGGACGCTTGTCCAGGTCGTCCAGATTCCGGCGAAGAAGGCGAGGGGGCGCTCCGGCCCCAGTGCGAACCACACCGGCACCGCCTTGCCGTCGGGGCCCTTGTCGTTCTCCGAGAAGCTCGTCAGAGGCACGAGGCAGCGGTTCGCCGGCGAGAGCCAGCGCCGCCAATGGGGCGAACTCGTGTTGCGGATGTTGGTGACGCCGGGATCGGTCTTGCGGCCCTCAAGCGCGAAGACCGGCGAGGGCATGCCCCAGCGCGCCAAGACGAGCTCGCGCTCGCCATCCGCGCCGGTCCTGACGATCGGCGCGGGGTAATCGGGGAAGATGCCCGGCATCGGGGGCAGGTTGCCCGTGCGGTCGCGCATGGCGCGCGCCATCTCGCGGATCGCCTGCTGCCCCTTGGTCAGCGCGTAGAGGTTGCACATGACGCTCAGGATTCAGCCCGCCAGCGTGTAGCTCGTCTTCACCGTGGTGTAGAACTCCCGCGCATAGGCGCCCTGCTCGCGCGGGCCATAGGACGAGCCCTTCCGGCCGCCGAACGGCACGTGATAGTCGACGCCGGCCGTGGGCAGGTTGACCATCACCATGCCCGCCTCGCTGTTGCGCTTGAAATGCGTGGAGTGTTTCAGGCTCGTCGTGCAGATGCCGGCGGAGAGGCCGAACTCGGTGTCGTTGGCGATGGCGAGCGCCTCGTCGTATCCCTTGGCGCGGATCACGGCGGCGACCGGCCCGAAGATCTCCTCGCGGGCGATGCGCATGGTGTTCGCCACGTCTGTGAAGAGCGCCGGCTGGAGGTAGAATCCCGGCGTCTCGCGGTTCAGCCGCTCGCCTCCCCAGGCGAGCGTCGCGCCTTCCTCCCGCCCGATGGCGATGTATTTCTCGTCGGTGTCGAGCTGGCCCTGGTCGACGACCGGGCCGATATGCGTGCCGGCCTTCAGCGCGTCGTCGACGACGAGGCCCTTCAGCCGCTCGGTCAGCGCGCCGACGAACCGGTCGTGGATGCCTTCGGTCACGATCAGGCGCGAGGAGGCCGTGCAGCGCTGGCCGGTGGAGAAGAAGGCGCCGTTCACGGCGCATTCGACCGCCGTCTTGAGGTCGGCGTCGTCGAGCACCACGAGCGGGTTCTTGCCGCCCATCTCGAGCTGCAGCTTCTTCATCGGCGTCGCCGCCACGCATTGCGCGGCGATGCGCCGGCCGGTCGCTACCGATCCGGTGAAGGAGATGGCGTCGACCTGCGGGCTTTCGATGATCGCCTGGCCGACGACCGAGCCCTTGCCCATCACGAGGTTGAGCACGCCCTTGGGCAGGCCGGCGCGGTTGAGGATGTCGACCAGCGCCCAGGCCGAGTGAGGCACGAGGTCGGCCGGTTTGATGACGACGCAATTGCCGTAGGCGAGCGCCGGAGCGATCTTCCAGGCCGGGATGGCGATCGGGAAGTTCCAGGGCGTGATCATGCCGACGACGCCGATCGGCTCGCGCGTCACCTCGACGCCGACGCCGGGGCGCACCGATTGCACGATCTCGCCGTTGAGGCGCAGCGCCTCGCCGGCGAAGAAGGCGAGGATCTGTCCGGCGCGCGCCGCCTCGCCGATGCCTTCGGGCAGCGTCTTGCCCTCCTCGCGCGAGAGGATGCGGCCGAGCTCGTCCTTCCGCGCCAGCACCTCGTCGGAGGCCTTCTTGAGCACGTCGTAGCGCTCCTGCGGCGTCGAGCGCGACCAGGCGGGGAAGGCGGCGCGCGCCGCGGCGATCGCGGCTTCTGCGTCGGCACGCGTGCCGGAGGCGAATTCGCCGATCACGTCATCCGTGTTCGAGGGATTGAGGTTGCGGCCGGCGTTGGCGGCCGCCACGGCCTCGCCGGCGATGAAGTTGGCGAAATGCTGCGTCATGATATCCTCCTGGTCCCGGCTTTACCGATTCTTTTCGGCCCGCCAGGCCTCGAAGTCGATCTTCGACTGCGGGTCGGTCGGCGGGTAGAGTCCGAGAATAGAGCGGCCCTCCAGGACCTTCTCCTGCACGAAATCCTCGAACGCCGTCATTTCCGTGGCCTCGGCCGCGATTTCATCGGCGAGATGCGCCGGAATCACGATCACGCCCTCGCGGTCGCCGACGACGACGTCGCCCGGGAACACCGGCGCGTCGCCGCAGCCGATCGGGCCGTTGATCTCGATCGCCTCGTGATGCGTCAGGTTGGTGGGCGCCGAGGGGCGCGAGTGGTAGGCCGGGATCGCCAGTTCGGCGATCTCGGGGCTGTCGCGGAAGCCGCCGTCCGTGACCACGCCGGCGACGCCGCGCTTCATCAGCCTGGAGACCAGGATTCCGCCTGCGGACGCCGCCCTGGCGTCCTTGCGGCTGTCGATCACCATCACCGCGCCGGGCGGGCACTCCTCGACCGCCTTGCGCTGCGGATGCGCGCGGTTCTGGAACACGCCGATTCCGTTCCTGTCCTCGCGCGCCGGCATGTAGCGCAGCGTATAGGCCTCGCCCACCATGTTCGGCAGCGACGGGTTCAGCGGCCGCACGTCCTGGATGAACTGGTTGCGGAAGCCCCGCTTGAACAGCGCCGTGCAGAGAGTGGCGACGGAGACCTTCATCAGGGCTGCGCGGGTTTCGGGAGAGAGGGGCATGGTGGTGGCCTTCGTCGCTTGGATGGAGTTGCCGCGCCGTGGTGCGTCCTTCGAGACGTCCCTCCGGGGCTCCTCAGGATGAGGATGGCGGAGGGTGGCAATCCTCTACGCCTCTCATGCTGAGGATGCGCGGAACGCGCCGTCTCGAAGTACGCACCACGGCGGGGCGCGCAACCTAGAAGATAACCGGCTCCGGAACAGGCGCCCCGAAATCGGTCTGCAGGAAGTCGAAGTCGCAGCCCTGGTCGGCCTGGGCGATATGGCGGGAGAACATCCAGCCGTAGCCGCGCTCGTAGCGGGTCTCCGGCGGCTTCCAGGCGGCGCGGCGGGCGGCGAGCTCCGCCTCAGAGACCTCCATGTTCAGCGTCCTGGCGGGGATGTCGAGCGTGACGATGTCGCCGGTCTTCAGCAGGGCGAGCGGCCCGCCGATGTAGCTCTCCGGCGAGACATGCAGGATGCAGGCGCCGTAGCTGGTGCCGCTCATCCGCGCGTCGGAGATGCGCACCATGTCGCGAACGCCCTGCTTCACCAGCTTCTTGGGGATGGGCAGCATGCCCCATTCCGGCATGCCGGGGCCGCCCAGCGGTCCGGCGTTCCTGAGCACCAGCACCGTATCGGGCGTGACGTCGAGGTCGTCGCGGTCGATCGCCGCCTTCATCTCCGGATAGCTGTCGTAGACGAGCGCCGGGCCGGAATGGCGCTGGAAGCGCTCGCCCGCCGCCGATGGCTTGATGACGCAGCCCTGCGGCGCGATGTTGCCGCGCAGCACCGCCAGCGCGCCTTCCGCATAGATCGGGTTGTCGAGCGGACGGATCACGTCGTCGTCGAAGACGGCCGCGTCCTTCAGGCTCTCGGCCCAGGTCTCGCCCGAGGCGTTGATCTGCGTGAGGTCGAGCAGGGGCTTCAGCCGCGATAGGAGGCCGAGCAGGCCGCCCGCGTAATGGAAATCCTCCATCAAGTATTTGTCGCCGGACGGCCGGATATTGGCGATCACCGGCGCGCGGCGGGAGGCAGCGTCGAAATCATCGAGCCCGATCGCGTGTCCGGCGCGGCGCGCCATGGCGATCATGTGGATCACCGCGTTGGTCGAGCAGCCCATGGCCATCGCCACGATGATGGCGTTCAGGAAGGCCTCGCGGGTCATGATCTTCGCGGGCGTCAGATCCTCCCAGACCATCTCGACGGCGCGCCGACCACAGGCCGAGGCCATGCGGATATGGCCGGAATCCGCGGCCGGGATCGACGAGGCGCCGGGCAGCGTCATGCCCAGCGCATCGGCGAGGCCGGTCATGGTCGCGGCGGTGCCCATCGTCATGCAGACGCCGTAGGAGCGGGCGATGCCTGCTTCCATCTCGCCCCATTGCTTCTCGGAGATGTTGCCGGCGCGGCGCTCGTCCCAGTACTTCCAGGCGTCCGAGCCCGAGCCCAGGGTCTTGCCGCGCCAGTTCCCGCGCAGCATCGGACCGGCGGGCATGAAGATCGCCGGCAGGCCGGCGGAGGTGGCGCCCAGGATCAGCCCGGGGGTCGTCTTGTCGCAGCCGCCCATCAGCACCACGCCGTCGACGGGATGCGAGCGGATCAGCTCCTCCGTCTCCATGGCGAGGAAGTTGCGATAGAGCATCGTGGTCGGCTTCACCGCGGATTCCGACAGCGAAATCGCCGGCAGCTCCACCGGAAAGCCGCCGGCCTGCAGAACGCCGCGCTTCACGTCCTCGACGCGCTGCTTGAAATGGGCATGGCACTGCGCGAAGTCCGACCAGGTGTTGACGATGCCGATGATCGGCTTCCCGCGGAACTCGGCCACGTCGTAGCCCATCTGGTTCATGCGGCTGCGATGCCCGAAGGAGCGCAGGTCGTCGGGCTGGAACCAGCGGGCGGAGCGCAGCTGTTCGGGCGTCTTGAGGGATGGCTTGTCGGTCATGGCTCAGGCTTCGCGGTGCCGCCGTCGATGGCGCGGCGGGCATGGTCGTCGGCGGGCCGGCGCGGCCATCCCGGTCCTGCGTCGCCCCGGCGCGAAGCCCTGAAAGGTCCTGCGCTCGGCGGGCGTCAGGCCGCGACATTCCGACATGGCGACTTCGTTCTCGACCGGCTCCTTCGTGACGGCCCGCAGGATCGGAGTCAACCGCTGATGTTTCAGTGGTTCGCTGCCGACGGCTGGATCAGTGTGTCGGCAGGCCGTGGCGCTTCAGGCGCAGATCGACGATCTCACGATTGCCCTGTGCGAGGCTCCAGCCGACGCCGACGAGAGCGAAGCCCAGGCTGACCGAGAGGGCGACCAGAAGAAACTTCATGGGAAGGCTCGTCCTCTCCGTTCGGCGTTCACTCTGCGCGGGCGGCGTCGATCTCCTGCGGCGGGCCGTGCGGCGCGCCCAGGCGAAACGCTTCAGTCTCCATCGTCGCCGCGCAGGGTGCAGGCGTTGCCCAGGCTGAACGTCGCCTGCAGCGAGGCCTGGTAGGGTGGAATCTCGGAATCGTCCTCGGGTAGGCGCGAGGCATGATGGTGCACGATCATCCAGCGCCCGTCGCGGACCTGGTAGGTCATGCTGAAGCGGATGCGGACCAGCATGCGCGCGCCGGGCTTGGGGCCGTCCATGCCGAAGGCGTAGATGCCGGTGTCGAGCGCCTCGGCGCAGCCGATCTGGATCGTCCGGCTCTCCACGCGGCCCCTGGGATGGGTCTTGAGGAAGCCCTTGAGATGTTGCTCGATGGCGCTCCGGCCGGAAAGCGGAGCATCGGTGAGGGCGGGGATGAAGATTGCATCCGTGGCGTAGCGCCTGGCGAGGGCGGCGGCGTCGCCGCTCTCCATCGCCTGCTCCCAGCGTTCGAAGAACAGCCGCACCGAAGGCGCGTTGATGCCGTCGCAGCCCTCGCGGGCGGCGGCGGGCGCGCCCGGCAACGAAACCGCCAAGGCGAGGCCCGCCAGGGCCGACGCGATTGGACTTCCCGACCGTCTCATCGCCATGAACTCCCGTGACGCCGCAGCGCAGATCGCGCGGCGGATCGGCCGCCCCCGATTCAAGGGCCAGCCTGGCGCGCAATCTGGCGGCGGCAGGGCCCTCAAATCTTCCCGGCGCTTGCGCGGACCTTGGCGTCCCCGCCTCGACGGCAGGTCGGACGCCGCGCCGCGACAGCTTCAGAGAGCAATGAAATTCCAATCGCGGCTCAGGGCGGCATGGTCGATGAAGGCGCGCACTTTCAGCGACAGCAGCCTCGAGCTCGGATAGACGAATTGGATCGGATAGGGCGGCGGCTCCCAGTCGACCAGGAGCAGGCGCAGCCGCCCGTCGCGCACGTGCTCGTCGATCTGGTAGCTGAGCGCCATGGTGATGCCTCCGTCGCGGGTCGCATGCCAGATCGCCGCATCGGCGCTGTTCGTCGCATAGGTCGGCGTGACCGAGACGTCCCGCGTTTCGCCGCCGCGCTGGAAGCGCCAATGCTGCGCCGGCGTCAGGATGGTGAAGGCGATCAGCCGGTGCGCTGCCAGTTCGGCCGGATCGGTTGGAACGCCCATGGCATCCAGGTAGGCCGGCGAGGCGGCGAGAACGCGCCGCGTCGCGCCGAGCCTTCGCGCGATGTCTCCGGAATTCGTCAGGTGGCCGATGCGGAGCGCCAGATCGATTCCTTCCTCGACCAGATTGACCATGCGGTCTCCGAGCTGGAGCTCCGTCTGCAGCCGTGGATGCAGCGTCATGAACTCGCAGATCAGCGGCGCCACATGCAGGCGCCCGAAGACGAGCGGAGCCGAGACCACGAGGCGGCCGCTCGGCTCGCCGCGCTCGCTCTCCGCCATCCTTTCGGCCTCCTCGAGATCGGCGAGGATGCGGCGGGCGCGCTCCAGGAAGCGCTGTCCGGCGTCGGTCAGGCTGATGGCCCGCGTGGTTCGGTTCAGCAGCCGGACGCCAAGCCGTTCCTCAAGAGCCGAGATCAACCGAGTTGCCGCGGAGGCGGAGACGCCGAGCCTGCGGGCGGCGGCGGCGAAGCCGTTCTCGTCGACGACGGCGACAAAAGCGCCGATGGCCTCAAAGCGATCCATGATCATCCCAGAAATTGCAACAGTGAATTATCATTTGAGCAGATTATCGTTTCATGCTGCAAGAGGCATATACGCCTCGTCAGTCGCCGGCCCACCTCGATCGCCACCCCGCACAACGGACGCGCACGCGGTGAGAAGATTGCAGCGATGCAAGCGGATGAAGCTGATGGGCCGGTGCATGTGCTCCGGTTCAATCATCAACCCGATGAAAGGAACAGTACCATGCCCCGCATCTCCACCCCCGCCACCGTCGACGCCGCCCCCGAGGCCGCCCAGCCCCTGCTCAACGCCGTCAAGGCGCAGATCGGCTCCGTGCCGAACCTCTTCCGCATCACCGCCAACAGCCCCGCGGCGCTCGAAGGCTACCTCGGCCTTAGCGGCGCGCTCGGCAAGGGCAAGCTCGCCGCCGCGACGCGGGAGCGCATCGCCCTCGCCGTGGCGCAGGTCAACGGCTGCGGTTATTGCCTCGCCGCTCACACCTACCTCGGCAAGAACGTCGCCAAGCTCTCGGACGCCGAGATCCTGCGCAACCGCGCCGGCCATTCGGATGACGCCAAGGCCGATGCCGCCGTCAGCTTCGCGGTGAAGGTCGCCAAGCAGCGCGGCGCCGTCTCCGACGCCGATGTGCAGGGCCTGCGCGCCTCCGGCTACTCGGATGCTGAGATCGTCGAGATCGTCGCCCATGTGGCGCTGAACACGCTGACCAACTACCTGAACGAAGTCCTCAAGACCGATGTCGACTTCCCCGCCGTCGACGTGGCGGCCGCAGCCTGAGGAAGCGAGGGGCGGCCGGCGCCTTTTCGCCGGCCGCCGTCACGGCGCGAGGCCTATCCCGCCGGCCGCTTAGCCGCAGGCCGCAAGGTTGCTTTGAACGTCGGCGTTGCATCGCCGGGCCCAGCCGCCTCAGATCGGGAGTCGCCCGCTGAGATAGGGATCGCGAGGGGGCGCCTCGGGCACTTCGAGCCGCGGGATCGGCCGCCTGGCGGCGGTCCTGAGCCAGGCAGGCCCATGCGGCCGCTCGCGGATCGACCGGTCGGTGCGGCTCTGCACCAGGCCGTAGATCGGCCGGTCGCCATAGCCGGGCGCCGCGTCGCCGAAGGCCCAGGCGAGGTTGCCGTAGGTCGAGGGATCGCGGCCGTCGAGGCTCAGCCGGTCGTTGAGGTAGCAGGCGGTGGCCCAGCCTGTCTCGGGGTCCGGCGTCATGGCGATCAGCTTCTTCGCCCAGTACATGCGCAGGTTGTTGTGCATCCAGCCGTCGATCAGGTATTGCCGCTGGCAGGCGTTCCAGGTCTCGTCGCGCGTCTCGCCATGCAGCAGCGCCGCGAGGCTCTCCTGACCCGGCCGGGCATCGCCGGCATGAGCGGCCAGCGAGCGGCGCGCCCAGTTGGGCACGCGGTCGTAGAGCTCCGGCACGCGCAGGGTGCGCGCCTTGTAGTGGAACCACTCTCGCCAGCTCAGCAGCTCGTCAGCGAACTTGGCCTGGCTGTCGTCAGGCGCATCGGCCTTCGCGACGGCGGCCATGATCTCGCGCGGGCCGACCATGCCGAAATGCAGGTAGGGCGAGAGCGCAGAGGCGCCTTCCGCCCGGCTGGCGTCGCCGCGCGCCGCGGCATAGGCGGGCAGCACCTCGTCGGCAAGGCGGGCGAGCCGCAGTTCCACCTCGGCCCGCGTCGCCGGGAACATGGCGGATGGCGGCAGCGCATGGTCGATCGCGCAGCCGGCGGCAAGCGCGTCCAGCGCGGCATCGTCCAGGGCGCCCAGCCGGTCGGGCTCGTAGGGCAGGGGGCCGGCATAGGGCTTGGCGTCCGGCGTCTCGTCGGACCAGTCGCGCCACTCGTCGCGCGCCTTCTCGTGGCGGCGGCGGAACGCCGAGGTCGTTCCAACGCCCTGCTCCAGGGCGAGCGGCGGCACCAGGCAGGCCGCGTTGACGGCGAAGACGGCCGCGTCACTCTTGGCCGCCACCCGCTCGGACTGCCATTGCGCCACGAAGGCGGGCTGGTCCTCCAGCACGACGGCGGCGGCGCTGGCGGCGAGGCGGTAGACGAGGCCCTTCTCGCGCTTCGCCGCCCGGTCGACATACTGGATGCAGGCGAGGCCGCGCGCCTCGCAGTCCCGCGCCAAATCGCGGCTGGCGCCGAGCAGGAAGCGATGCAGCCTGTCCGAGGCGAAGGGATAGTCCTCGCGCATGCCGTGATAGACCAGCGCCGGCAGGCCGAGGCCGTTGGCGAGGCGGATCGCCGCATCGATCACCGGGTTGTCGCGTGCGCGCAACGCCTGCTGCAGCCAGCACAGCACATAGCGGCCATCGCCAACGGGCCGGGCATTCAGGGCCCTGACCCTTGGTGCTTCGCGCCAGGAGGAGAGCGAGCGGGGAAGGGTAGCGAGATCGATCATGCGCCGTCCGACAGCCGAGGCAAAGAGGCGGCTGCATCGACGGCTGCGGTCGCCGCGTCAATAGGCGATGCGCGCCAGCGACCGCAGCCGCTCCGGCGTGGTGCTCGGGAAGCCGAAGAATTCGAGATAGGCCGGGATCTGCTCGAACAGCATGTCGACGCCGACCTGCGTGCGGCAGCCCCGCGCCTCGGCCGCCGCGAGGAAGGCGGTGGTCTCGCGCTTCAGCACCACCTCGCCGACGAAGCTTTCCGGCGCGATTCGCCCGACGTCCATGGGCAGGGGATCGCCGGCGTTCATTCCGAGCGGCGTGGCGTTGACCACGATATCGTGGCCGGCGGGATCGGCGGAGTCCGTGGCGATCGTCAGGTCCGGGTGGTAACGCCGCAGCCGCTCCGCCAGCCCCCGCTTCGCCGCGTCCGAGGAGTCGTGGAGCGTGAGCCGGGCCAGTCCGCGGGCCGCCAGCGCTGCGGCGATGGCCGAGCCCACGCCGCCGCTGCCCGCGACGATGGCGCTGGCGCCAGCGATCCGCTGGCCCTTGCGCTCCAGACCGCGGGCGAAACCCTCGCCGTCGAACATGTCGCCGATCAGCCTGCCGCTCGCGTCGCGCTTCACCGCGTTGCAGGCGCCGCAGATCTCGACCGCCGGCGAGACCGCGTCGAGCATCGCCGTCACGGCCACCTTGTGCGGCATGGTGATCAGCGCGCCATGCACGTTGGTCATGCCGAAGATGACCGGCAGCACCGCGGCGAAATCCTCGGCCTTCACCCCCATCGGGACCACGGCCGCATTGAGGCCGATGCTCTCGAAATAGGGGTTGTAGATCATCGGCGACTTGAAGGTGGCGGTCGGCCAGCCGACATGCGCGATGAGCGTCGTCTCGCCGTCGATCGCCATCCGCTCACGCCTTGGCGCCGAGAATCCGCGCGACCCGCATCAGCGCCAGTTCGTAGCCCTGGATGCCGCAGCCCACGATGATCCCGTCCGAGCGATGCGAGACGTAGGAATGGTGGCGGAAGCTCTCGCGCTTGTGCACCTGGCTGACATGCACCTCGATCACGACGCCCTCGAAGGTGTTGAGCGCATCAAGGATGGCGACCGAGGTATGCGTGAAACCGCCGGGATTGATGACGATGCCGGCGGCGGTCTCGCGGGCCGCATGGATCCAGTCGATGATCTCGTATTCGCGGTTGGACTGGTCGAACCTGACCTCCAGCCGCAGCGCCTCCGCCAGCTTGCGGCAGGCGCTCTCCACGTCGGCCAGCGTGTCGGCGCCGTAAATCTGCGGCTGGCGCTTGCCGAGCAGGTTGAGGTTCGGTCCGTTCAGAACATGGACGAGGCGGGTCATGGGCACCTTCAGCGCGAGGGCACGTAGCCGAACAGCTTCGGCAGGAAGAGCACGGTGTCGGGCACCAGCAGCATGATCAGCAGCGCCGTCACCAGGACGCCGATGTAGGGCCAGATCGCCGCGATAATGACTCTGAGCGGGATGCCGGTGATGGCGTTGATCACGAAGAGCAGCACGCCGTAGGGCGGCGTGATCAGCCCGATCATGCAGTTCACCACGGCGGTCACGCCGAAATGCACCATGTCGATGCCGAGCGCCTTGCAGGTGGGGATGAACAGCGGGATGATCACCAGGATGATCGTCGTGGCGTCGAGCAGGCAGCCGAGGATCAGGAACAGCACGTTCACGGCGAGCAGGAAGACGAGGGGCGAGACGTTGAGCCCCTGCATCAGGGTCGAGACCTGCGCCGGGATGTTCTCGGCCGCCACGATGTAGTTGAAGATGAGGGATGCGCCGATGACCAGGCCGACGGAGGCGGTCGCGCGCGCGCTTTCCGAGAAGACGCCGTAGAGCACCGGCAGGCTGACCGCGCGGTAGAGGAAGGTCGCGACCAGCAGCGCGTAGAAGGCGGCGATGGCGGCGGCCTCGGTCGGCGTCGTCGCGCCGCCGTAGATGCCGAACAGCAGGATGATCGGCATCAGCAGCGCCGGGAAGGCGCGCACCGTGAGTCGCGGCAGCTCGCGCCGCGGCACGGGCTCCTCCAGGGGTACGTTCTCGATGCGGGCCTGACGGGCGTTGAGCACCATGAGCGCCACGCCCATCATCACGCCGGGAATGAACCCGCCGAGGAAAAGGTAGCCGATCGAGGTATCCGAGACGAGCGCGTACATCACCATCGGGATCGATGGCGGAATGATCGGGCCGATGGTCGATGCCGCCGCCGTGATCGCCGCCGCGTAGCCGGCGGAGTAGCGATTGTCCTTGCGCATCATCTCGATGATGATCTTGCCGAGGCCCACGGCGTCGGCGACGGCCGAGCCGGACATGCCGGCGAAAATCATGTTGGCGACGACGTTGACATGGCCGAGCCCGCCCTTGAAGCGGCCGACCAGCGCCAGGCAGAACTTGAGCAGCCGCTCGGAGATCGTGCCGGCATTCATGATGTTGGCGGCCACGATGAACAGCGGGATCGCCAGCAGCAGGAAGCTGTCGTAGAGCCCCTGGATCATCTGCTCGGCCGCCAGCCCCACGTCCTGCCCCTTGAGCAGCAGGTAGAGGATCGACGAGACGATCATGGAGAGGGCGATCGGCGCGCCGATGCCGGCCATCGCGAACAGAAGGATGATGCACCAGAAGAAGGCGGGGCTCATGGCGCAGGCTCCTCAGACGCTGTCCTGCCGGTCGAGCGTAGCGAGCGACTCGCCCTTGGCCAGGCGCCAGGCGCGACGGCCGTAGTGGAAGATCACCGCGGCGAGGAAGACGATGTAAACGCCGAAGACCCAATCGAACCTGAGGCCCAGGATGTCGGTCGAGCGGATCTTCTTGAAGCTGATGAAGTCCCAGGTCGCGGGCACCGAGACGAGGAAGCCAATGGCGAGCACCGCGGCGGCGACGAGCGAAAGGGCCCGCCGCGTCCGCTCCGCGCCGAGGTTGTAGAGCACGTCGAACTTCACGTGGTCCTTGTCCTCAAGGAAGAAGGCCGCCCCCCAGAACACGATCCACAGCCAGCAGATCAGGATCAGTTCATGCGTCCAGTCGGTCGGCGCGTTGAAGAGATACCGCGAGGCGATCTGCACGATGAAGCTTGCGAACATCACCACCGTGAGGAGGACGAGAACGTCCTCGGCCCGCTTGTGCAGGAATTTGAGCAAAGACGGCATGGCGGACTCGCTGATGGACAGGTCACGAAGAGCGTGGAGGGTTGCCCCTCATCTGTCTTCTCCCCGCAGGCGGGGAGAAGAACGCTCTCGATCTTTTGTGCGGAGCTTGGCGCGCGTTCCTCTCCCCGGTCTCATGCCGGGGAGAGGACAGGTGAGGGGCTGCCCTATCCGATCGGGCGCCGGAACCGCGACGTCACTGGATCGCGTTGATCCGCTCGACCATGCCGGCCGGCCAGTCCTTCGCGAACTTGGAGGCGAGGTATTCCTTCTGCACATGCGCGCGGAAAGCGGCGACGTCGGGCTCGTAGACCTTGAGGCCCTGCGTCTTGAGGAAGGCCTCGATCTCCTCCTCCAGCTTGAGCTGCGCGACGCGCGCCGCCTCGCAGGCGTCGTCGGCGCCCTTCTGCAGCGCCGCCTGCTGGGCGGGAGTGAACTTGTCCCAGACCTTCTTGCCGATGGTCAGGAAGTTCCAGTCGACGAGATGCGCGGTCAGCACGATCTGCTTGGTGACCTCGTAGAACTTCGAGTCGCGCACCGTCGGCAACGGGTTGTCCTGGCCGTCGATCGCGCCGGTCTGCAACGCCGTGTAGATCTCGGTGAAGGCCATCGGCAGGGGATTGGCGCCGAGCGCCTTGCCGAGGAACAGCCAAGCCTCGGAGCCGGGCATGCGCAGCTTCACGCCGGCGAGGTCGGCCGGCGTCTTCACCTCCTTCTCGGTCCTGAGATTCACGTGGCGCTTGCCGAGATACATGACCGAGAGGAGCTTCACGCCGAGCTTGTCCTCGGTCTGCTTCTTGAGGTCGTCCATCACCTTGTCGGCGAAGACCTTCTTCTGGTGGTCGGCGGAGCGCAGCAAGTAGCCGGCCGTGAAGATCGACCAGGCCGGAATCAGCGTCGCGAGTTCCTGCGCCGAGGCGATCGACATCTCGAGGTTGCCGCGGGCGATCGCCTCGATCTCCGTGCCTTGCTTGAAGAGCGTGGCGTTCCAGTGCGGCTGGAACTCGGCGAAGTCCTTCACCGCGGGGCCGAAATGGTTGATGAGGCCGAGCGCGCGCTGGTCCGTCGGCGTGGCCGGCGAGGATAGCCGCAGCACCGGCTTGGCCTGCGCCGAAGCGCCTTGGGCGAAGGTCGCCGCGAACGCGGCGGCGCCGGCGAGCGCGTGCCGGCGGTCGAGAATGATGGTCATGGGGTTCTCCTCCTGTCGAATTTTCAAGTCTTGGCCGGCGTCAGGCGACGGCCTGTCCCACCCGTCGCGATACGGCGGGCGGCGGCGCCACGATCGATATCGCTAATCCATGGGCCGGGCACGTTGGGATTTCGAGCAAAGCTCGCGCAGCCCCCAATCGTCGTTGTCCATTGGCGTCGGGCATCGTTTCCTTCCGGCAACCGTCTGATGCGGCTGCTCGATGGCTTCACTGCCATACAGGTTCGCGGTCTGCAATACGGGATATCGGCTCTTTCTGACCTGGAAGATCGACTTTTCCTGTTGCTGCCGACGAGCAAGGCGTTATCCTTCGCTACAGATTGTATGGTAGTCTGCCTCAGATGAAGTCTGCATAGGAGGCGGGTCGACCTGCGGAGGCCGCGACTCGATGCCGACAACCATGCCCGCCGCAACAGGCGCCGCGGATCGGCAGCCATCGCTCGCTGCGAGCGCGACGGAGCGCATCCGCGCGGCGATCGCCTGCGGCGACCTGAAGCTGGGCCAATCCCTGTCCGAGGAGAAGCTGGCGGTCTCGCTGGGCATGAGCCGTACGCCGGTGCGCGAGGCCCTGACGACGCTGCATGCGCAGGGGCTCGTCACCATCCTGCCGCAGCGCGGCAGCTTCGTCTTCCAACCCACGGAAGCTGATGTGCAGGAGCTCTGCGAGTTCCGCGCCATGGCCGAATCCCGCGCTCTCTGGCTCGCCCATGCCCGCGACCGCGACGGCACGCTCGACCGAATGCGGCAGGCGCAGGCGCGCATGGTCGAGGCCCATGCCGCCGGCGATTATCGCACGTCGGCCGCCGCCGACGCCGCCTTCCACGATGCGCTGCTGGCAGGGGCCGGCAACCGCTTCCTCACCGAGGCCTATGCGATTGTTTCCGGCCGCATCAGCGCCGTGCGCGCCATGCTGCTCGATCCCGAGGATATCTGGCGCTTCTCCGCCACCGAGCATGACGAGATCATCCAGGCCTTCGCGGCTGCCGATCTGCTGCTGGCCGAGTCCGCGCTCGGACTGCACATCATGCGGATGCGTCCGCGCTACCGCCTGACGCTGGAGGCCGCCGCGGCCGAGGTTCCCGCTTCGCGCCGCCGCCGTCGCGTGGCCTGAGCGGCGGCCGTCAGGAACCGTCCTCAGCCAGTCCGGCCAGTTCCGCCAGCGTCACCGGCTTCACCGGCGGACGCAGACGGTAATGGCCGATCTCGGCGGGCGGCCGGCCGGTCGTCTCGGCCATGATCTCGGTGACGGTCAGCCCGCAGAGCCGGCCCTGGCAGGGCCCCATGCCTGCCCGGCACAGGGCCTTCGCCTGGTTCGGGCCCTGCGCGCCAGCGCGGGCGAGCGCGCGGATCTCGCCCGCCGTAACGCCCTCGCAGCGGCAGGCCACGACCGCGTCAGCCGGAATGCGGAAGGCCTCTGCCGGGCGGAACCAGGCGTCCAGGAAGCGACGGCCGCGCCGCGCGAGCGCCAGGTCGCGCCGGATCGCAGCGTTCTCCGGCGCTGCGATTCCAAGGCTGCGGGCGATCGCCCTGGCAGAGAGACGGCCAGCCGGAACCGCCGCGCCGGCGCCCGCGATGCCGCCGGCGTCGCCTGCGATGAACAGGCCGGGAACCGTGCTCTCGCCGTCGGCGCTCAGCCTCGGCTCGAAGGCGAGGCGCTCGTCGCTCCAGTCATGCGCGGCCCCGGTCGCGAGCGCCAAGTTGATCTGCGGCGCAACGCCCTGGTGCAGCAGCAGCGTCCGCGCCTCCGTGCGCTGATCCCGACCCTTGGCGGTGAACCTTACGGCCGAAAGCCGCTCCTCGCCTTCCGCCGCAAGCGCCGTTACGCCCGTCACGATCCGGGTGGAACTGCGCGCCGCGAGGAGCAGCGACAGGCCCTTCAGCAGGTAGGGGCTGGCGGCGAAACCAGGGAGATGGCGGAGCGCGCGCCGCCAGCCGCCGGGCGGCGTGGTGTCGAGGATCGCCTCGACCCTGACGCCGAGCCGCGCATATTGCGCCGCCAGCAGCAGGAGCAGGGGGCCTGAACCCGCGAGCACGATCGGACCATCCGGCGCGAGCGCGCTCGCCTTGAGCATTGTCTGCGCCGCCCCCGCCGTCATCACGCCGGGCAGCGTCCAGCCGGGGATCGGGAAGGGCCGCTCCAGCGCGCCGACGGCGATGAGAACCCGCCGCGCCCGGATGAGCCGTGCCGCGCCGGCGATGGACACGGCCACGGCGAACCCATCGTCACGCCGCTCGATCATGAACGCCGTGGCGCGGCACAGTCGCTCGACTGGGCTCGCCAGGAACCGTTCGGCCAGTTCCCGTCCGGCCTCGTAGTCGGCGCCGAGCACGCCTCCCTCGGCCAGCGGGCCGCCGAGGATGCCGCGATGGATCTGCCCGCCCGGGCCGCTCCCCTCGTCGGCGACCGTGACCGACAGGCCGAGGTCCGCCGCCTCCACGGCCGCCGCCATGCCGGCCGGTCCGGCGCCCACCACGAGCAGGTCGCGGAGAACGCTCATGGCCCCGGCTCCATCGCGAGCCTGGGTCGGCCGCCGCCGGTCTCGATCCGCATGCCCTCGCTCACCGCCACGAGGCAGGCCTGGCGGTTCGGCTCGCCGTCGATGGTCACGAGGCAGTCGAAGCAGACGCCCATGCCGCAATAGGGGCCGCGCGGCGCGTCGTCCCTGGCGGCGCGGCGGAAGGAGTCGATGCCATCCGCCAGCAGAGCGGCCATGACGCTGTCGCCTGCCGCTGCCGCCACCTCGCGGCCGTTGACGGTCAGGCGCACCCTCTGGTCCGGCTCACGCAGCCGCCGGAACATCCGCGAACCTCTTCGCGCTGAATGTCGCCAGCGCCTCCGGCCAGCTCTTTTCCGCGATGGCCGCGGCCACGACGCGCGCATGGGCCGCGGCGAGCGTGACGCCGCTGTGGCACGTCACGAGATAGGCTCCCGGCGTTTCCGTCGAGGCGTCGTAGATCGGCAGCCCGTCGGGGCTCATCACCCTGAGCGCCCCCCAGCTCCGCACGATCTGCGCGCGGCCGAGCACTGGAAACAGCCTGACTGCCCGCCGCGCGATATCGCCCATCACGGCAAGGCTGCTGCCGGGGTTGAAGCCCACCTCCTCTTTGGAATCGCCGATCATCACGCCGCCCTCGTCGGTTTGGCGGATGTTGACGATGGGATGGCGCAGGAAGGGCGCGAGCTTCTCAGTCACCATCACTTGTCCCCGCTCCGGCCGGACCGGCGCCGCGAGACCGACCATCGGCGCAAGCCGCGCATTGCCGAGGCCAGCAGCCAGCACGAGCTTGCGCGCCCTGATCTCGCCAGCCGCCGTGGCGATGGCGAAGCCGTCGGATGTCCGCCGGATCGCCTCGACTGCGGCGTTCGGCCGATAGCGCGCGCCGCGCAGCCGGGCCGCCTCATGCAGCGCCCGGAACAGGCGGAGAGAATTCACATGGCCGTCGGCCGCGCAATAGGTGCCGCCCACGACCTCGGGGCCGATGGCGGGTAGCGCAGCCTGGAGGGCCTGCCGGTCGAGGACCTCTACGCGCGCCGAGGCGGGCGCGAGATTGTGCAGACGCTTGAGTTCCGCCGCTCGATCCTCCAGCTCCGCCTCGTCGAGCGCGAGCGCGAAACCGCCAGGCCGGTCGTAGGCGAGGCTGACCCCCGTCTCAGCCTCCAGCTCGGCGGCGAAGGCCCGCCAGAGTTCGGATGAGCGGAGCGTCCAGAGCGCGTATTCGGGCAGGCCGAGGCCCTTGCCCTGCACCCAGACGAGCGCGAAATTCCCCCGCGAGGCGCGATGCGCGACGTCGCCCTCGTCGAGGATCGTCACGGCGAGCCCTGCGCCGGCGAGGCCATGGGCCAGCGACAGGCCGACCACGCCGCCGCCGATCACGGCGACATCGCAATCCTCGCCTCTGCTGTCGCCGTTCGTCACGTCACGTCCGAATTGTTCGGCGCCGACATTGCGCCCATGTCGACCCGAGGTCTATGGCGGAGGGCAAGCGTCAATCAAGACCGGCGGCATCAGTGGCGGCGACGGATTTCTCCTCTTTCCTGCGGACCAATGGTCCGGGCGTCGGTCTTTCCCTCGGCGTGGCGGTCGCGGCCTTCATCGCCGAGCCGCTGTTGAAGCGCGCGACCGGCGGCTTCGGCCTGCCGGCCATGGTGATCGCGCTGTTCATCGGCATCGCGCTCAACCGCTTCGCCGAGGATCAGCGCTTCCGGCCCGGCATCACCTGGTGCGTCAAGTCGCTGCTGCGCATGGCGATCGGCCTCCTCGGCCTCAGGATCGCGCTCGGCGATATTCTCGGACTCGGCCTCGGCACGATCATCACCGTGGTGGGCTCGATGGCGCTGACCATCGGCGTGAGCATCTGGCTGGCGCGGCTGCTCGGTCAGGAGGCGGGTTACGGCGCGCTGGCGGGGGCCGCCAACGCGGTCTGCGGCGCATCCGCCACCCTCGCCACCACGACGGTGGTGCCGAGCTATCCGCGCAAGGACGCCGATACGGCCTTCACCGTGGTGATGGCGAACGCCGTCTCGACGATCGTGATGCTCGCCTATCCGCCGCTCTGCCTCTGGCTCGGCCTCAGCCCGCGCGAGACGGGGCTGATGCTGGGCGCCACGATCCACGACATGGCGCAGGTCGTGGGCGCCGGCTACGCGGTCTCGGAGAGCGTCGGCAACACGGCGGTGGTGGTGAAGCTTTTCCGTGTCTTCCTGCTGCTGCCAGTGGTTCTGGCCATCGGCTGGTGGTTCATGCGCCGCGGCGACAGGGCGGGCGAGGCGAAGGTGCCTGTGCCGGTCTTCGCGCTCGTCTTCCTGGCGCTGGTCGTGATCAACACCGTCGCCACGGCGAGCCCGGCGCTGGCGCCCGCCTATCTGCCGGTCAAGGCCGTTCTGGGGCAGGTCTCCACCTGGGGCCTGCTGATCGCCATCGCGGGGCTCGGCCTCGGCACCTCGCTCACGGCGATCTTCGCGGTGGGCTGGCGGCATTTCGCAGTCTTCGCCGCGGCGACGCTGGTGATCCTCGCCGGAGCGACGGCGGGGATCATGGTGCTGCAGCTGTAGCGCGGTTCGCAGACGTTGGCGCAGCCCCTCACCTAACCTCTCCCCGCAAGAGGCGGGGAGAGGAACGAGCTGGGCATTGAAGCGCTGACGACTGAGAGCGTTCTTCTCCCCGTCCTTACGGGGAGAAGACAGATGAGGGGCCGCGCCGACTCCCCTCAGCCTAGTTCCGGCCTCGCCACGCTCTCCCTGGCGCAATAAGCCGTCAGCGTGTTGGCGAGCAGGCAGGCGATGGTCATCGGCCCCGCACCACCCGGCACCGGCGTGATCGCGCCTGCAATGGTCTCCGCCTCGGCGAAGGCGACATCGCCGACAAGGCGGCCCTTGCCGTCTGCATCAGGCACGCGGTTGATGCCGACATCGATGACGATCGCGCCGGGCTTGACCCAGTCGCCGCGGATCATCTCGGGCCGGCCTACGGCGGCGACGAGGATATCCGCCCGCCGGCAGACAGCCGGGAGGTCGCGAGTCTTCGAATGCGCGACCGTCACCGTGCAGCTTTCCTGGATCAGCAGCTGCGCCATCGGCCGCCCGACGATGTTGGAGCGGCCGACCACCACCGCCTCCAGCCCGGCGATCTCGGGCCGCGCCGACTTGATCAGCATCAGCGCCCCCAGCGGCGTGCAGGGCACCAGCGCCTCCTGGCCCGTCGCCAGCCGTCCGGCATTGACCGCATGGAAGCCGTCGACATCCTTGGCCGGATCGATCGCCTCGATCACCTTGAGCGCCGCGATATGGCGGGGCAGCGGCAATTGCACCAGGATGCCGTCGACGGCGGGATCGGCGTTCAGCCCCTTCACCACGGCCAGGAGTTCATGCTCCGAGGTGTCTTCGGGAAGGATGTGCTCGAAGGAGCGCATGCCGGCCTCGACCGTGCGCTTGCCCTTGGACTTCACGTAGACCCGGCTCGCCGGATCGTCGCCGACCAGCACCACGGCGAGGCCGGGCGGGCGCTTGCCGGCCGCCGTGAAACCCTGCACCGCCGCGCCGATGCGGGCGCGAAGCGTCTCGGCGAGGGCGGTTCCGTCGATGATCTGGGCCATGGGCGTGACTCGGTTCGGAGGAGGGCGTCTTACGGCATCGTGAGATGCGGTTCAAAGGACTTGCGTTGTTGGCGCAGGATTGGAGAGGGCTGCCCCTCATCTGTCTTCTCCCCGGCCAAAAGACCGGGGAGAAGAACGCTCACCGGCACTCGGCGGCTCAAGACTGAACGCGTTCCTCTCCCCGGTCTTTTGGCCGGGGAGAGGTTAGGTGAGGGGCCACCGGTGCAGGATCGCGCGCAAACCTCTGCGCCCCTCAATGAAAATCCCGGCTCTTCGGCAGAATCCTGACGTCCCTGGGGTGCCGGTGGCGCGGATGCTGCGGCCGCAGCACTTCGTCGGCGCGGGCGAACTCGATCGCCGGCTCATGCGTCTCGGAGAGGCGGCGGAGCTCCGCCGTGCGGTCGTGGATGCGCTCCGCCATCAGGTGGATCACGCCCTCCTTGCTCCTCTGCACGCGACCCTCGGCGAGGATGAGGCGCGCGCCCATCACCTCGCGCCGGTAGCGCTCGAACAGCCGCGCCCAGAGCACGAGGTTGGTGATGCCGGTCTCGTCCTCCAGCGTGATGAAGATGGCGTTGCCCTTGCCCGGCCGCTGGCGCACCAGCACCACGCCGGCCATGCGGGCCCAGGCGCCATCGGCCTGCGCGGCGGTCTCGGCCGCGCTGCGCACGCCCTCCCGCGCGAAGAGTGGGCGCAGGATCGCCATCGGGTGGCCTTTCAGCGACAGACGCGCGGTCTGGTAATCCGCCACGATGTGCTCGGGCAGCCGCATGGCGGGCAGGTCGGCTTCAGGCTCGTCGCCGAGTTCCCGCGCCGTGGCCGCGGCGAAGAGCGGCAGCGCCTCGTCGTCGGGCAGCCGCCTGACGGCCCAGAGCCCCTCGCGCCGGTCGAGCCCCATGGAGCGGAAGGCGTCGGCGTCGGCCAGGAGCCGCATGGCGCGGGCGGGCAGCGAGGCGCGGCGCATCAGGCTCTCGGGATCGGGGAATTGCTCTCTTGCGTTATGCCACCCTCTTTGTTCCTCATCCTGAGGAGCCGCCGCAGGCGGCGTCTCGAAGGACGCACGAGCGTCATGCGTGCTTCGAGACGGCGCGTTCCGCGCCTCCTCAGCATGAGGAGCTTTGAGGGGGACTATCCCCCGCGCCCGCTCGATCGCCCGTCCCCAGTCCTCGTGGAAGCCGTCGATCTGCCGGAAGCCGAGTCGGAGCGCCAGTGCCCCGTCCTCGCAGCGCTCCAGCCGGTTGTCCCAGCCGCTGCGGTTGACGTCGATCGGCCTCGCCTCGACGCCATGCTCCTGCGCGTCGCGCACGATCTGCGCCGGAGCGTAGAAGCCCATGGGCTGCGAATTCAGCAGCGCGCAGGCGAACACCGCCGGATAGCGGCATTTGACGAAGGAGGAGACGTAGACGAGCTTGGCGAAGGAGGCCGCATGGCTCTCCGGGAAGCCGTAGGAGCCGAAGCCCTTGATCTGCTCGAAGCAGCGGGCCGCGAACTCCCTGTCGTAGCCGCGCGCCGTCATGCGCTCCACCATCAGCGCCTCGAACTGCCCGATCGTGCCGACATGCCGGAAGGTCGCCATGGCGCGGCGGAGCTGGTTCGCCTCCACGTCGGTGAACTTCGCCGCCACCATGGCGAGCTTCATCGCCTGCTCCTGGAACAGCGGCACGCCCTTGGTCTTGTTGAGGACCTGATAAAGCTCGTCCGGCGGCCCGTGCTCCGGCGCCGGCGAAGGATAGGTCACGGCCTCGAGTCCCGAGCGCCGGCGCAGGTAGGGATGCACCATGTCGCCCTGGATCGGCCCAGGCCGCACGATCGCCACCTGGATCACGAGGTCGTAGAACTCGCGGGGGCGCAGGCGCGGCAGCATGTTGATCTGCGCCCGGCTCTCGACCTGGAAGACGCCGATCGAATCGCCCTTGCACAGCATGTCGTAGACATCCGCCTGCTCGCGCGGAACGTCGGCGAGGCCCCAGTCCAGCCCCTCGTGCTCCCTGAGGAGGTCGAGCGACTTCCTGATGCAGGTCAGCATGCCGAGCGCCAGCACGTCGACCTTCATCAGCCCCAGCGCGTCGATGTCGTCCTTGTCCCATTCGATGAAGGTGCGCTTCTCCATGGCGGCGTTGCCGATGGGGACCATCTCGTCGAGCCGGCCGCGCGCCAGGATGAAGCCGCCGACATGCTGCGAGAGATGGCGCGGGAAGCCGAGCAGCCGCGTGGCGAAGGCGACGGTGCGGCGGATCATCGGGTTGGCGGGATCGAGCCCGGCCTGCCGCACATGCTGGTCCGAGACCTCGTTGCCCCAGCTCCCCCATTGCGTGGAGGCGAGCCGCCCCGTCACATCCTCGGTGAGGCCGAGCGCCTTGCCGACGTCGCGCATCGCCGATTTCGGCCGGTAGCTGATCACCGTGGCGGCGATCCCGGCGCGGTGGATGCCGTATTTCTCATAGATGTGCTGGATCACCTCCTCGCGCCGCTCATGCTCGAAATCGACGTCGATGTCGGGCGGCTCGCGCCGCTCCTCCGAGATGAAGCGGGCGAAGAGGAGGTCATGCGCCGCCGGATCGACCGCGGTGATGCCGAGCACGTAGCAGACCGCCGAATTCGCCGCCGAGCCGCGGCCCTGGCAGAGGATGCCGCGGCTCTCGGCGAAGCGGACGATGTCGTGGATCGTCAGGAAATAGCGGGCGTAGTCGAGCTTGGCGATCAGCGCGAGCTCGTCCTTGAGCAGCGTCGCCACCTTCTCCGGCACGCCGTCGGGATAGCGCATCGGGGCCGAGCGCCAGGTCAGCTCCGTGAGCCAGGCCTGCGCGTCCCAGCCCGGCGGCACGGGCTCGTCGGGATATTCGTACTTGAGCTGCGACAGCGAGAAGTCGATGCGGGAGAGGAGATGCAGCGTTTCCTCGATCGCCTCCGGCGCGTCACGGAACAACCGCGCCATCTCGCGCGGCGGCTTCAGGTGGCGCTCGGCGTTGGGTTCCAGCCGCCGTCCCGCCTCGTGGATGCGCAGCCCCTCGCGGATGCAGGTGAGCACGTCCTGCAGGTCACGGTCCTCCGGATGGGCGTAGAGTGCGTCGTTGATCGCCAGGAGCGGCAGCCGCGCCGCCTTGGCGATGGCGGAGAGCCTGGCCAGCCGCCGCCGGTCGTCGCCGCGCCGGTGCATCGCGGCGCCGAGCCAGACCGCGCCGGGCGCGGCCTCCAGAAGCCTTGGCAGCAGCGGCTCCAGACCCTCCTGCCGGCGGCCGGGCATGACGATCAGCAGCAGCCCCTCCGCCGCGGCCAACAGGTCCGGCAGGGTCAGGAGACATTCGCCCTTTTCCGCCCTGAGGTTGCCGGCGGTCAGCAGGCGGCAGAGCCGGCCCCAGCCTGCCCGGTCGGCCGGATAGGCGACGATGTCGGGCGTGCCGTCGGCGAAGACGAGCCGCGCCCCCACCGCCAGCCTGAAATCCCTGGCCAGGGCGGACAGCGCGGCCGGGTCGACGAGCGGGGCGGCGGAGGGGCTGTCCAGGATTGTGTATTCGCCCGGCCCCGAGCCCTCGCGCACCTTGATCGGCGGCGTCTGGCCAGCCTCCCTGATCTCGGCCAACGCCGCATGGGCCCGCACCACGCCGGCCACGGTGTTGCGGTCGGCGATGCCGAGCCCGGCCTGGCCGATGAGCAGCGAGGCCAGCACCATATCGCGCGCATGCGAGGCCCCGCGCAGGAACGAGAAGTTGGTGGCCGCGGCGAGTTCTGCGTAGCTCATGGCAGATGTCTTGGCGTTTGGCTCAAAGCTCCAACAGTCCTCATGCTGAGGAGGCCCGCAGGGCCGTCTCGAAGCACGCAGAACCGTGGTGCGTCCTTCGAGACGCCGCTTCGCGGCTCCTCAGGATGAGGACCGTCGAGCCTTGGCCCTTCTTTTGGCCTTTCACGCGAACAGCCCGTGCAGGAACCAGCGCGGCGGCTCGCTGCCGCCGTAGAGGCCGAGCCGGAAGACCCAGAAGCGCCGTCCCGCCGCATCCTCGATGCGGTAGTAGTCGCGCACGCGGTCGTCGCCGCTTCCCCGCCACCATTCCGGCGCGATGCGCTCCGGCCCCTCGGCGCGCGCCACCTCATGCAGCACGCGCCGCCAGCGGAAGCGCAAGGGAGGGCCGTCCGGCACCTCGGCCAGCACCTCGATCGGCTGCGGCGGCTCGAACATCTGCAGCGGCCGGAGAGGCGGCTCGCCCGGCTCCTGCGTCGTGAATTCCTGCGGCGCGAAAGCGGGGCCGGCCGGGCGGTCCAGCGCCGGTGCGCGCCGCCCCGCCCGCGTGGGATCATGCGTGTCGCGGGCCTCGAAGCGCTGCACCCGGTCGCGGCCGAAGCGCGCCGCCAGCCGGTCGACGAGCCCGGCGAGTTCGGCCTCGCAGGCGGCCCGGCGCTCGAAATCGGGCTCCTCCCTGGCGAAGCTTTCAGCCGCCGTCACCTCCAGGCGGAGCGCGTCGAAGCCGAAGCCCGGGTCGATCGGATCGGCGAGCGCCTGCAGCCGCTCCTGGAACAGCCTCAGCAGGCCGGCCGGGTCTCTCTGCGGACGGCCGGTCTCGATCGTGATGGAGCGCGCCGCGCCATCGGCGCGGAAGAAGCAGGCCTCGAAGCGGCGTCCGCCCTGGCCGCGCCTTTCGAGCTCCCTGGTGGCGTCGCGCATGAGGCCGGCGAGCGCCTGCATCAGCGCCGCTTCCTCCAGGAGCGGCGCGGGAAAACGCGCGGCGGCGACGATCTCGGGCGGCGGACGCAGAGGCGTGATCCGCCGCTCCTCGCGCCCGAGCAGGCGGTCGAGCGCGCGCCTGGCGGAGGCGCCGAACCGCGCCGTGAGCGCGGCCTGCGGCAGGTCGGCCAGCTGGCCGACGCGCCTGAGCCCGGCCCGGGCGAGCGCCAGCGCCGTCTCCGGCGGCAGCTCCAGCGCTGCGATGGGCAGCGCCCTGAGGAGCGGTTCCGCCCCGTCCGCCGGCGCGACCGCGACCTCGGAGAAGCGCGCCAGGGCTCGGGCGGCGTCCGGCCCGTCGGCCACGGCGCCCCGCGCCTCGACGCCAAGCCGCGCCAGGCCGGCGATGGCCCGCGCGCGCAGGGCGGCCTCGCCGCCGAAGAGATGGTCGCAGCCCGTGATGTCGAGGATCAGCCCATCCGGCCCCTCGGCCGCGGCCATCGGCGTGTATCGCCCGCAGAACAGCGCGAGCTCGCCGAGCAGCCGCGCATCGGCCTCGGGATCGTGGGCCGCGGCGGCGAGCGTGGGCACCCTGGCGCGGGCGTCGGCCAGCGTCAGGCCGGGGGCGATCCCGAGCTTGGCCGCTGCCCGGTCAACAGCCTCGATCCTGAGCGCGCCCTTGGCCTTGGCGACAAAAGCCAGCGGCCGCTCATCCGGCCCGTCTGAAGGCCTTCCCCGCCTCCAGCGGTCGGCCGGCAGGAAGGGCAGCCACAGCGCCAGACAGCGGCGGGATTGGCAGCGGCGGGACTGAGAGCGGCTGAACGAGGGAGCGTCGGGGTTGAGGCGTCCGGAAGATGCGGCGGTCACGGTCCCACTCCAGGGTCAGGGTGCGGCCGGGCAGACCGGCGCGGTGGCGCAGCAGGGTGACGGAGAAGGCCGGCGGCCCCGGCGCGTTCGCTTCGAGGGGGCGGGACGGCGCGGCCCGCGCGCTCCAGCGCGTCTCGGCGGCGCTGGGGCGCGGCTCTGCGGCGAGCCTGAGCAGGATCAGGGTGACGCCCGAGCCGCGGGCGGCCAGCGACAGCCGCCGCGTGGCGGTGAGGTCGAGGGCGGCGGCTTCGCCCCAGACCTCGCCGATCGCGGCGCCGAGCGCCGCGCAGCGCCCGCCCTCGGCGAGGGCGCGCAGCATGTCGGCCGCATTCCGCGCCCGCACCGTGACGAGGCGGGCGGGATCGAGCCCGAAGGCGGCGAGCCCCTGGCCGGAGAGCCAGCCGGCCTCGCCGTCGATGAAATCCTGCCGCACCCAGAGCAGCGGCAGGCCTTCAGCCGCCCCGGCCGCCAGGCCGAGCGCGAAGCCGGCCGCGGCGGCCGCATCGGCGGAGCCGGCAGCGAAGACCTCGTGCAATGCGCCGCGTGAGAGGCCGGGTGAGGAGAACCCCGTCGCGCCGGAGGCCGGATCGGAATCCGGGCCCTCCAGAGAGAATCGTCCCGCCTCCGGAGCCCGGACGGAGGACTCGAGCCGGACCAGCCTTTCCCGTAACGCGGACAGATCCGAACGCACGCCACCACTTCCTATGTTCTCTCTTTGTTCTAATGCTAGAAGGACTCGTTTGGGTCCGGGAGTCAAGGGCAAGGCCAAGCTTGAAGCGCCGATCGGCTGTCTTATCCCCGGTCTGAGGCCTGAAGTTCAATCGACCGTGATCAGATGGCCCGTTCCGCCGCCGGCGAGGCGGCTGCAATGGAAGGCGGCGAGGCCGTCTCCCGGGCCGCAGGCGGCGAAGGCGTCATGCGCACCCGGATCGCCGGCCGCGAGCAGGGCGAAGGCCGCCTGGAAGGCCGCTGGCTCGGGATCGGTCGGTCGCAGGGGTTCGAAGGCGTCGAGCGGCGCCGAGCGCCCCCGCAGCAGCAGCGAGCCAGCGGGACGGCCGCGGAAGCCCTCGATCCGCGCCGCGGCCTCGGCGCTGACGCAGAGCCGCGTGCCCAGCCGCTTGTTGGCCGCCTCCAGCCGGGCGGCGGTGTTGATGGTGTCGCCATAGGCCGTGTAGTCGAAATGCCGGCCGCCGCCGAAATCGCCGACCAGCGCCGGCCCGCTGTGCAGGCCGATCCGCGTCGCGCCGAGCGCCACGCCCTCCGCGGCGAGCTCGGCGCGCAGGCCCTCTGCGAAGGCGTCCATGTCGAGAGCGCAGGCGAGCGCCCGCGCTGCATGATCGGGCTGCTCGGCCGGTGCGCCGAAGAGCACGTGCAGCGCGTCGCCCATCACCTTCGCCACCGTGCCGCCATGGGTGAAGACGGCGTCCGACATGCCGGCGAGATAGCGGCCGATGATTCCCGCCAGCTGCTCCGGCTCCAGCGTCTCGGTCAGCGCCGTGAAGCCGGCGACGTCGGTGAAGATCGTCGAGACCTCCAGCCTGCGCCGCGACAGGTCGACCGTGTCGCGCCCCGCCGCCAGCGCCGCCGCGAGGTTGGGCGAGAAATAGCGGGCGAGCGCCGCATGGGCGCGCTCGGCGTCGCGCTGGCGCGTCCTGGCCTCGCGCAGCGTCTCGACATGCCGCATCGTCTTGGCGATGGTGGCGTCGAGATCCGCGAAATCGAGCGGCTTGGTGACGAAGTCGAAGGCGCCGCGGTTCATCGCCGTGCGGATGTTGGCCATGTCGCCATAGGCCGAGACGATCACGGTCGCGACCGGCTCCTCGGCCTCCTGCAGCCGGCCGAGCAGCGTCAGCCCGTCCATGCGCGGCATGTTGATGTCGGCGAGCACCAGATCGACCGCCGGGTCCGCCTGCAGGGATGCGAGCGCCTCGAAGCCGTCCCCGGCGAAGCGCAGGGTCAATTCGCCGGACGCGACCCGGCGCCGGAATTTCTGCGAGAGCAGCGCCTCGACGTCGGGCTCGTCGTCGACGACGAGGATCGTGCTCACGAGGCCCCCTCCCGCGACGCCAGGCGGCGGTCGACCTCGGCGCGCAGGGCGGCGAAGTCGATGGGCTTGGCCAGCACGTCCTCGGCCCCGCCGGCCAGCGCCCGCGCCCGCGTCTCGCCGTCGCCATAGGCCGTGATCATGATCACCGGGAGCGCCGGCCGCAGGCGCCGCGCCGCCTCCAGGAGCTCGAAGCCCGTCATGCCCGGCATGTTGATGTCGGAGAGCAGCAGGATGATGTCGCGCTCGCCCGCCTCCTCGATCGCGCCGAGCGCCGCCGCGCCTGAATCCGCAAAGGAAAGCTCGAAGCGCCGCTCGCGCAGGTCGCGGCGGAACTGCTGGCGGAACAGCGCCTCCATGTCGGTCTCGTCATCGACCACCAGCAGCAATACCGTCATGACGCCCTCCGCGACTCTGCCGCCCGGCGCGGCAGCGAAATGGTGAATTCAGTATGATCTCCGGGCTCGGTCGCGACATCGATGCTGCCGCCGTGTTGCTTCACCACGATGTCATGCGAGAGCGAGAGGCCGAGCCCCGTGCCCTCGCCGGTGGGCTTGGTGGTGAAGAAGGGCTCGAAGATGCGCGCCTTCACGTGCTCCGGCATGCCCGTGCCGTTGTCGCGCACGCGGATCTCGACCGCCTTCGGCGTCGCCCGCGTCGAGACCTTGAGGGTCGGCTGGAAGCCGTTGGCCGCACTCTTCTCCTGGCCCTGCTCCTGCGCGCGCTTGTGGGCGGCGTGGAAGCCGTTGCCGATCAGGTTGAGGAGCACGCGCGTGAACTCCTGCGGGTAGAGCTCGACCTCGCCGGCGGCGGCGTCGTAGTCGCGCTCCAAGGCGATGTTGAAGCCGGGCTTCTCGGCCCTGGCGCCATGGTAGGCGAGGTTCAGCGCCTCGTCGACGAGCGCGTTGAGGTCGACGGCGCGCCGCTCGCCGCCGCCCTCGCGGGAGTGCGCCAGCATGTTCTTGACGATGGAATCGGCCCGCTTGCCATGGCTCGCCACCTTGGCGAGGTTGCTCTTGAGCATGCCGGCGATCTCGGCGGTCTCGTCCCTGATCGCCGGATCGAGCGCGGCCTCCGCTTTCGCCAGCGCCTCCTCCAGCTCCTCGACGAGCTCGATCGAGAGCTCCGAGAAGTTGTTGACGAAGTTGAGCGGGTTCTTGATCTCGTGGGCGATGCCGGCGGTGAGCTGGCCTAGGGAGGCGAGCTTCTCGGTCTGCACCAGCCGGTCCTGCGCGGCGCGCAGATCGTCGAGCGATTGCTGCAGCTCGCGCGTGCGCGTCTGCACCTGCTCGAACAGCCGCGTGTTGCCGATGGCGATGACCGCCTGATCGGCGAAGGTCTTGACCAGTTCGACCTGCCGCTCGGGGAACAGGCCAGCCTCGACGCGCCCAAGCACGAAGACGCCTTCGATCTCGCCATCCCGGAGGAGGGGAACCCCAAGAAGCGCGCGCAAGTCGCCGCGATTGGCCACGAATGGCAATGCATATTCGGCATCGGCCAGGATGTCCGGGATCTGCTCGACTTGTCGCGAAAGCAGCACCCGGGGCACGACAGATTCGCGTCCTGGCCGCCGTGGATTGGCGCGCAGGAACGCCTCCGCTTCGGCGGAAAAGCCGAGCGCTGCGCCAAGCCTGTACTCTTCCTCGTTCCGGACGAAGATCAGGCCATGGCCCACTCCGCAGAGCTCCGCGGCCGAACGGATCAGGGTCGAGAGCACCGATTCGAGCTCGAAGGCCGAGCGGCTGATGACCTTCAGCACCTCGGCGGTCGCCGTCTGCTGCTCAAGCGCCTCGGCAAGGTCGCGGCTGCGCGCCTGCACCTCGTCGAACAGGTTGGCGTTCTTCACAGCGATCACCGCCTGGTCGGCGAAGCTGCGCAGCAGCTCCACCTGCCGCGCGCTGAAGCCATCCGCCGTGCGCTTCGGCAGCGAGAAGACGCCGATGGCTTCGCCGTCGAGCATGAGCGGCACGCCGATGATCGACCGGTAGTCGACGACCGGAACGAGATCCTGGCGCTGGTAATGCGGATCGGTCGCCACATCCGTCACGTTGCACGTCGTCCCGGTGACGACGGCGCGGCCCGCGGCCGAGCTCTCGTCGACTTTGAGCGGATTGGCGATCAGGGCCTCCCGCGTGCCTTCGGGCAGGCCATGCATGGCGGCGGGCAGGAGGATATCGCCCCGGCGCAGGAAGATCGTGCCGCGTTCCGAACCGCAAAGCCGCCCCGCCGTCTCGATCAGGATCGAGAACACGGCGTCGAGATCGAAGGCCGAGCGGCTGATGACCTTGAGCACTTCGGCCGTCGCGGTCTGCTGCTCCAGCGCTTCCTGCAAGTCGCTCGTCCGCGCCTGCACCTCGTCGAACAGCCGCGCATTCTCGATGGCGATCACCGCCTGGTCGGCGAAGGTCCTGGCGACCTCGATATGCCGCGGGCCGAAGGCGTCGGCGGCATGGGCGTCGAGCCCGAAGACGCCGAGGACGCGCCCCTCGCGCAGCAATGGCACGGCGAGCACCGAGACATACCCGCCTTGCGCATGCTCAGGCGCTCCCTTGAAACGGGCGTCCGACCTGACATCGCCGGTCACGACAACGTCGGCCGAAGCAGCCGCCCTCGCGGCGGCATAGGGAGAGTCTGCTGTCATTCGCAGCCGCGCTGCGCGCAGAACCGGCTCGAAGTCGGAATTGTAGCCGAAATGGCTGCCGATCGTGAGGCAACCATCCTCCGGCGAGACCATCCAGAGCGCCACGCAATCCGCACCGCAGATCTCCGCGGCCGAGCGCGTCAGCGACTCCAGCACAAGGGGCAGGTCCGTCACCGCCCGGTTGATGAGGGTAAGTGCGCCGGCGATCGCGGTCTGTTGACCCAGGGCTTCGGTCAATTCGCGCGTGCGCGTCTGCACCTGCTCGAACAGCCGCGCGTTCTCCATGGCGATCGCGGCCTGATCGGCGAAAGTCGAGAGCAGCTCGACCTCGCGATCCGAGAACAGCCCGGCCGTCGGCCGCCCGAGCGCGATCACGGCGATCACCTCGCCGTCCCGCATCAGCGGCGCGCCGATGCCGGAGAGATGGCGCCCGATATGGCGCTTCTTCCGGTCGCCGTACTCCGCGTCCGCCTCGAAATCGGGGATCTGGACGACGCCTTTCTCGAGGAAGACGCGTCCGGTCAGCGAGCTGCGGTCGAGACGCGAGGGATTCTGCCGCGCATAGTCGAAGGCCGCCTTGCGCACCTCGGCGTCCCCGGTCATGCGGGAGGCGAGGATGCGCCCGAATCCATCGGGATCGATCCGGTAGATGCCGCCGGTAGAGGCGTTGCAGAGCTTGACCGCGGTGTCGAGCAGGGCATCGAGCACCGTCTCCAGGTCGAAGGCCGAGCGGCTGATGACCTTGAGCACTTCGGCGGTCGCGGTCTGCTGGTCGAGCGATTCTTGCAGTTCGCCAGTGCGCGCCTGCAGCTTCTCGAAAAGGCTGGCGTTGTCGATGGCGATGACAGCCTGGTCGGCGAAGGTCTGGACCAATGCGCGCTGCTTCTCCGTAAGCCGATGTCCCGGCTCCCGGTTGGTCAGGATGATGGTGCCGATGCCCTCGCTTTCGCGCAGCAGAGGCACGAAGGTCATCGAGCGGAAGCCGGTCGCAGCCTGCACCCGGTGCGAGGCATCCGGCGTGTCGGGCCGAGCCGTGTCGGTGAGTTCGATGATTTCGCGGTCGCGGATCGCGCGGGCGGACGGCACATTCTCAGGATCGAGCGGCAGCGGATAGATGCCCGCAACGAGATTGGCGATAGCGTCGGCGTCCTCTTCCTTCGCCGCCGCGCTCGCCATGAAGTGCAGCTTCTCGTCCTTGACGATGGTGATATTGGCTGTCCAAGGCGCGAAGAGCTGCGAAGCGCTCCTGACGATGGCCTCGAAGACCGGCTGCGCATCGGCGGCGGAGCGGGAGATGACGTTGAGCACCTCCGAGGTCGCGGTCTGATACTCGAGTGATTCCTGTAACTCCGCGGTGCGCGCCTGCACCTGCTCGAACAGCCGCGCGTTTTCGATGGCGATGACCGCCTGATCGGCGAAGGTCTGGACAATGGCGATCTGTCGATCTGTGAAGGAGCGCACCTCCTTCCGCGACAGGGAGATGACGCCGATAGGCGATCCTTCCCGCTGCAGGGGGGCGACGAGCATGGTTCGTATGTCGCCCGTGCGGGCTTGCGCTTGGCTGTCCAGACCGTCGACGGCCCGAACATCAGGAACGTGAAGCAAGCGTCTGTCCAACAGGGCCCGGCCTGCCAGCGAGCCCCGACCCACCGGAATGGGATGCGTCCGCAGATATTCGAGACGAGCCGCATCCTCCGATGTGTGGGCGGCGATCGCGAAAGCGTCGTCGCGAAGCATCCAGATGCGCGAGACCTCCGCCTCGCAGAGCCGTTTGGCCGTCGCCGCGACGATATCGAGGACGGGCTGTACGTCGTTCGGCGACTTCGAGATGACCGCCAGCACGTCGGAGATCGCGGTCTGGTATTCGAGGCTTTCGCTGAGCTCCTTCGTCCGCGCCTGCACCTCCTCGAACAGCCGCGCGTTCTCGATGGCGATGACCGCCTGGTCGGCGAAGGTCTTGACCAGCTCGATCTCGCGGTCGGTGAATGGCGTCGGATCGATCCGAGGTACGGCGAGAGCGCCGATCGCCTCTCCGTGCCGCATCAGAGGGACGCACAGGCCTGCTCCAAAGGGCGCCTTCTCCCGCGCGCCGTCGACGACACTCCTCACGACTTCATCGGGACCCACGAGGTGAATGACTTTTCCCGATCTGATCGTGTCGGGGATCCACCAAGCGTCGCCCATGTCGATATTGAGATTCGACAGGTAGGCCCGTAGCTCGTCTGGCACGCCACTGTGGAAGGCGCCTGGCTCAATCCGCTCGCCCCTCTTCAGCCAAATCACGCCCCTGCTGCCTCGGCAGAGCCGGACTGCGGTATCGATCAAGGTTCGCAGAACCATATCGAGATCGAAGACCGAGCGACTGATCGCCTTGAGCACATCTGCGGTTGCTGTCTGCTGATCCAGGGCTTCGGAAAGCTCGCTCGTCCGCGCCTGCACCTCCTCGAACAGCCGCGCGTTCTCGATGGCGATCACCGCCTGGTCGGCGAAGGTCTGCACCAGCTCGATCTCACGGGCGCTGAACGGCTTCACCTCCTCGCGCGGCAACGCGAAGCAGCCGATGGGCTCGCCGTCGCGCATCAAGGGCACGAAGAGTGCCGATCCGAAGCGGGCGTGCTTCATCGCCTCCGAGCGGTTCGATGACGGATCCTTGGCGAAATCCTCGACATGGACGACCTTGCCGTCCCGCGCCGCCTGCGTCCGTGCGCCGTCGTCGTTGATATGGAGGGGGGTCGCCGCGAGATACGCTTTGAGCTCTGGCGGCGCGTTGCTGTGAAATCCGGCGGCGCGCAGCATGTCGCCCTCGCGCAGATAGATCGTGCCCCGGCTGCCGCGGCAAAGGCTGACGGCCTTGTCGATCAGCGTGCTCAGCACGGCGTCGAGATCGAAGACCGAGCGGCTGATCGCCTTGAGCACATCTGCGGTTGCTGTCTGCTGATCCAGGGCTTCGGAAAGCTCGCTCGTCCGCGCCTGCACCTCCTCGAACAGCCTGGCGTTCTCGATCGCGATCACCGCCTGGTCGGCGAAGGTCTTCAGCACCTCGACATCGGCGTCGGCGAAGCGGCCGGGCTCGGCGCTGTCCAGGCTGAAGACGCCGCGCACGGCGCCGTCGCGCAGCAGCGGCACGCCCACGACCGAGCGGTAGCCGCCGACGCGGTGGCCTTCGTAATGCATGAAGCGCGGATCGCTGAGCACGTCGGCGACCACGATCGGCTCGCGCAGCGCTGCGGCGCGGCTCATGATCCGCTCCGACTGCGCGTCGGGATACTCGCGCAGGTTGCGGATCACGGCGGCGAAACCGGTCCCGTATCCGACATGCGCGGCGGCCGCGAGGGCGCCGTCGGCCTCCATCACCCAGAGCACGCCGCTGTCGGCGCCGCACAGCTTCGTGGCGGAGCGCGTCAGCGTGGCGAAGACGTCGCCGAGATCGAAGGCCTTGCGGCTGATCAGCGCCAGCGCCTCGGCGATGGCGGTCTGCTTCTCCAGCGCCTGCGAAGCCTCGCTGGTCTTCGCTTGCACCTCCTCGATCAGCCTCGCGTTCTCGATGGCGATCATGGCCTGCTCGGCGAAGCTCTCGACGAGCGCGATCTGGCGGTCGGTGAAGGGATTGTGGGCGACGCGCATCAGCGTGAGCCCGCCCTCGACCCTTCCGTTGCGCACGAAGGGCACGCCCAGCATGGTGCGCGTGTCGCTGTAGGCCGTCGACCCCGCGGGCGATCGATATTCCGGCATCGCCCATTTGTCCGGCACGTGCCAGGTGCGTCCCGTCGCCGCGATCCGGCCCATGACGCCAGTATCTCCGGGGCGGCGGGGATTGTCCTTCAGGTAGCGCATGAAGGCGTCGTCCACGCCGTAGGTGGCGCGTGCGTGGTGCAGATCGCCTTGCCGCGTGAAGAGGATGCCATGGTCCGCCTGGCAGAGGCGGCAGGCGATGCCGACGAGATGCGAGAAGAAGCCGTCGAGGTCGTTGCCGGATCGGCCGACCGCCTTCAGGAGCTCCGCCGTCGCGGCCTGCTGCTCCAGCACCTCGTCGCGTTCGCGGCGGAGCGCCGCATTCTCCGCTTCGAGCGCCGAGAGCCTGTCTCGGCGCTCCGCGTCGATGGTGAGGACCTCCCGCATCACGCGGCGGCCCTTCCCTTGGCTGCGCCGCGGGGCAATGTGACCGTAAACTCGGTGAAGGCGTTGGGAGCCGTCTCCACCGCGATAGCGCCGCCGTGTTGCTTCACCACGATGTCATGCGAGAGCGAGAGGCCGAGCCCCGTGCCCTCGCCGGTGGGCTTGGTGGTGAAGAAGGGCTCGAAGATGCGCGCCTTCACGTGCTCCGGCATGCCGGTGCCGTTGTCGCGCACGCGGATCTCGACCGCCTTCGGCGTCGCCCGCGTCGAGACCTTGAGGGTCGGCTGGAAGCCGTTGGCCGCACTCTTCTCCTGGCCCTGCTCCTGCGCGCGCTTGTGGGCGGCGTGGAAGCCGTTGCCGATCAGGTTGAGGAGCACGCGCGTGAACTCCTGGGGATAGAGCTCGACCTGGCCGGCGGCGGCGTCGTAGTCGCGCTCGAGCGCGATGTTGAAGCCGGGCTTCTCGGCCCTGGCGCCATGGTAGGCGAGGTTCAGCGCCTCGTCGACGAGCGCGTTGAGGTCGACGGCGCGCCGCTCTCCGCCACCCTCGCGGGAGTGGGCCAGCATGTTCTTGACGATGGAATCGGCCCGCTTGCCATGGCTCGCCACCTTGGCGAGGTTGCTCTTGAGCATGCCGGCGATCTCGGCGGTCTCGTCCCTGATCGCGGGGTCGAGCGCGGCCTCCGCTTTCGCCAGCGCCTCCTCCAGTTCCTCGACGAGCTCGATCGACAGCTCCGAGAAGTTGTTGACGAAGTTGAGCGGGTTCTTGATCTCGTGGGCGATGCCGGCGGTGAGCTGGCCGAGCGAGGCGAGCTTTTCGGTCTGCACCAGCCGGTCCTGCGCGGCGCGCAGGTCGTCGAGCGATTGCTGCAGCTCGCGCGTGCGCGTCTGCACCTGCTCGAACAAACGCGCATTCTCGATGGCGATCATCGCCTGGTCGGCGAAAGTCTCGACCAGCGCGATCTGCTTGTCGGTGAAGGGCTCGACCTCGATGCGCAGCAGCGAGATGCTGCCGATCGCGGTTCCCTCGCGCAGCAGCGGCACGCCCAGCATCGTGCGGTAGCCCGCGACCTTCTGGTGCGCCGTGGCGCCGTAATCCGCCTCCGCGAGGCAATCGGGAATATGCACGGTCCGCCCTTCCGCCACGACGCGCCCCGTCATGGTGGAGGGGTGCAGCGGAACGGGATTGTCCTGCATGTAGCGCGCGAGGTCGGACTGGTCGTTGCTCGAGGCCACGGCGCGCGCCATGCCGTCGTTGAACCTCATGAAGAACGCCTGGTCGGCATGGCAGAGGCGCGCCGCGGTCGCCACGATGGTGTCGAAGATCGGCTGCACGGCGGATGGCGAGCGCGAGATCACGCCCAGCACCTCGGTGATGGCGGTCTGGTATTCGAGCGATTCCTGCAGTTCCGCCGTGCGCGCCTGCACCTGCTCGAACAGGCCGACATTGTTGATGGCGATCACCGCCTGATCGGCGAAGGTCCTCAGCAACGCGACCTGCTTGTCGCTGAACGGCTCGACCACGGAACGACGCAGCAGGATCGTTCCAAGCACCTGCTCCCCTTGCATCAGCGGCACAGCCAAGGTGGTCCGATGGCCGAAACGCCTCGCGAAGTCCTGCCCTCGTGGGAATTCTTGGGAATGCAGTAGATCGGCTACCTGCACCGGGCACTTGTCGACGATGGAGCGCCCCATGACGCTCTCCCGATCGATCGGCACGGCCTCGCCGAGGGGTCTCCCCATCTCGCCGAATGTTGCGCGGACCTGGATCGCGCCGTCTTTCACGAGCATCACATCGGCGATCCAAGCGTCGCAGATGCGCGCGGCGGTCTCCACGATCGAGTCGAGCACAGGCTGTATCTCGCTCGGGGAACGGCTGATGACGCCGAGAACCTCGCTGGTCGCGGTCTGGTATTCGAGCGATTCCTGCAGTTCCGCCGTGCGCGCCTGCACCTGCTCGAACAGCCGCGCGTTCTCGATGGCGATCACCGCCTGGTCGGCGAAGGTCTGCACCAGCTCGATCTCGCGCTGGTTGAACGGCTTCACCTCCTCGCGCGGCATCGCGAAACAGCCGATCGGCTCGCCGTCGCGGATCAGCGGCACGTAGAGCATCGAGCCGAAGCGCGCGAATTGAGGCGCCTGGGACATGCTCGTGGAGGGGTCGTTCCTGAAGTCCTCGACATGGACGATCCTGCCCTCGCGCACGGCCCGCCCGATCGCGCGGCTATCCTTGATGCGGATGGGCGACGCTTCGAGATGCTCCTTGAGCTCCGGCGGCACGTTGCTGTGGAATGCGGCGGCGCGCAGTATGTCGCCGTCGCGGAGGTAGATCGTGCCGCGGCTGCCCCGGCAGAGCCGCACCGCCGTGTCGATCAGCGTGCGCAGCACCGGCTGCAGGTCGAAGACCGAGCGGCTGATGACCTTCAGCACGTCGGCGGTGGCGGTCTGCTGCTCGAGCGATTCCTCAAGATCGCGGGTCCGCGCCTGCACCTCCTCGATGAGGCGCGCATTCTCGATGGCGATGACCGCTTGATCCGCGAAGGTCATGGCGAACTCAATCTGCCGCGGGGTGAAGGCGCGCACTTCGTTGCGCGTCAGGCAGAGCACGCCGACCACCACGCCGTTCCTGAGGAGCGGTGTGCCGAAGGTGGTCCTGTAGCCGCCAAGCTCCTGCGCCCGGGTCCACTTATACTCGGGATCGGCGAAGACGTCCTCGATCATGACGGGTTTCGCGGCGAGCGCCGTGCGCCCGACGAGTGAGCCTCTGCCGGGCTTGATCAACTGCTCCTGGAAGTAGGCCTTGATCGCTTCGTATTGAGCGCCGGAGAAGCCGTAGCTTGCCGCCCAACGCAGGTGCTCGCCCTCGGTTCGGAATATCCACGAGGTTTCGGCATCGCATAATTGCGCCGCAGATTGTGCTAGGGTTTCGAGCACATGCTGGAGGTCGAAGGCCGAACGACTGATGACCTTCAGCACTTCGGCGGTCGCGGTCTGCTGCTGCAACGCCTCGGCCAGTTCCCGAGTCCGGTCCTCGACCTTCTGCTCCAGCGTATCGCGCGCTTCCTGGATGCGGCCGGCCATGGCGTTGAAGCGTTCGGCCAGCCTTCCGATCTCGTCCCTGGAGGTGACGGGCACGCGCTGGGCGAGGTCGCCTTCGCCGAGCTTCTGCGCGCCGGCCTCCAGCAGCCGGATCGGCGCCGCCATGCGCCGCGCCTGCCAGCCGCCGAGCAGGAGCGCGATCGTCGTGCCGAGGCCGAGCAGGGCCAGCGTCTGGTAGAGCGAGGTCAGGACCGGCGCGAGCGCCTCGCGCCGGGGCAGCTCCACGAAGACGAGCCAGCCGAGCTTCGGGATGCGCGCCGAGGCTGTGAGCACGTCGCGGCCGTCGGGCGACCTGACCGTCTCCGGCGAGGCGATGCTCTTCTCCTCGCGCGCCGAGCGCACCGCCGCCGCCACCTGCGGCAGGTTGGAGAGGTCGGTGTCGCGCAGCACCAGGCTCATGTCGGGATGGGCGATCAGCTTGCCGGCGGCGTCGGTGACATAGGCATAGCCCTGCTCGCCGACGCGGATGCCGGTGATCACGTCCCAGACCAGCTTGAGGTTGACGCCGACGGAGGTGACGCCGGGGTTGCGTCCGGCATGGGCGATGGAGAGCGTCATGTAGGGCTCGGAGCCGCGCCGGAAGTAGACGGGCCCGTACCAGACGCGATCCGCCACGGCCCGGGCGAAGCGCGGGTCGGCCGAGAGATCGACGCCCGAGCCGACGACGTCGGGCTCCAGCCGGGAGAGCCTGAGCTGCTCGCGGCCTTGTCCGTCGATATGCAGCGCCTCGGTCACGGCCGGCGCCTGGCGCAGCAGGCGGATGAAATCGTAGCGGCGCTGTTCCGCCGGCACGCGCGACCATTCCGCCCGCGTGGTCCAGCCGATCTGCCCCTCGATCTCGCCGACGAACTGCGCCACGCGCTCGGCCGCGGCCAGGGCCTTCTCGCGCTGCACGCCGATGGCGGAGGTGGTCGCCTCCTCGTAGGAGAGCCACATGCTGATCGCGCCGTTCACCAGCAGCGCGGCGGTGACGAGGCCGACGAAGGCGCGCGCGAAGCGGCGGGCGAGGCCCGCCGGCAGCAGGGCGCCCAGCGCGCCCGCCTTCATGTCTGACGAAATCCGCTCAAGTCCCCCTCATCCGATGACCCGGTCCGCCCGGCCGATCACCGACGGCGGCAGATCAAGCCCGAGCTTGCCGGCGGAGTCCAGATTTATCACGAGTTCGAGCGCGGCGGGGCGCTCGATCGGCAGGTCGGCCGCCTTGGCGCCCTTGAGGATGCGGTCGACGAAATAGGCCGCCCGCTCGACCGCCGGACCCAGCCTCGGACCGTAGGTGAAGACCGCGCCGCTTTCCGCGAACTGCACCCAGCCTCCCACCACCGGAACGCCCTGCGCGGCTGCGGTGTCGATGATCGGCTTGCGGTTCACCAGGATCAGGCCGTCGGCGAGAGCCAGGACGATATCGGTCGAGCCCTTGGCGAGGCGGGGCAGGGCGCTCTCGATGGCCGTCCGGTCCGCCGTCGGATGATAGATCGGCTCGAAGCCGGCCTTGCCGCAGGCGGCGTCGATCCATTGGCGCTCGAACGCCTCGCCCGCGTGCAGCGGATTGAACACGACCGACAGCCTTCGGGCCGCCGGCCATATCTCGCGCATCAGCTCGACCCGCTTCTGGTTCAGCTCCGCCGCGAGCAAGGTGACCCCGGTCGCGTCGTAGAGCGGATGAGCGAGCGAATCCGCGATTTTCGAGGCCACGGGATCGGCGCTGAACTGATAGACGACCGGCACGCGCCTGGGCTTCGCCGTCACCACGGGCACGGCCGCCTGGGCGTGGGTGACGATGAGCGCGACGCCCTCCGCCTCCAGCTCGGCGACAAGGGCCGCCGCGCGGTCCAGCTTCCCTTCGGCGAAGCGGCGGATGATCTGGATCGAGGCGGGCTCCGCGTAGCCGGCCGCGGCGAGGCCCTTGGCCAATCCGGTCAGGAAGGTGGCCGAATCGGCCGGCGCGCCGCCGCCGATGAAGCCGATGCGCGGCGCGCGCCTGTCCTGCGCATGGGCCGGAGCAAGGGGCGATGCGGCGAAGGCGGCGCCCAGTTGCAGAAGTTCGCGACGGTCCATGATGGCCTCTCCTCTGGTCATTCCACGACTTCATCGGCGCGGGCGAGCAGGCCGGCGGGCAGGGAAAGCCCGAGGTCACGCGCGGTCTTGAGGTTCACGACCAGCCGCAGGGCCGCCGGCTGCTCGAACGGCAGGTCGGCGGGCTTCGCCCCTTTGAGGATGCGGTCGAGATAGGCGGCGACGCGCTGCTGCCGCTCGCCGAGATCGGCGCCGAAGGACATGAGGCCACCTTCCTGCACGTGGGTCGGCCATTCGTAGATCGCAGGCAGGGCATGGCGGGCCGCCAGCGCGATGATGGCGCGCCGGTCGCGCACGAAGATCGTGTGGGATCCTATGACCACCGCCTCCACGCCGGCCTGGACGAGCCCGGCAAAGGCCGCGTTATAATTCTCGGCCCTGACCGGCCCTATGGTGAGCGAGACGCCGGCTGCGGCCGCCGCCGCTTCGGTCTCGGCGATCTGCACGGCGAAGGTCGGGTCGTCGCCCGGCGCGAGCAGCCCGAAGCGGCGCGCCTGCGGCGCCGCCTCCTTGAGCAGGAACAGCCGTTTCGCGGCGAGCGATCCATCCGGCGCGACGAGCACGCCGGTGATGTTGCCGTTGGGCCGGCCGAGGCTGTCGACCACGCCCAGCCTGACGGGATCGATGTTGGCGAACATCACGATCGGGACGGTCCGTGTGATGTCGCGTGCCGTCAGCACCGCCGAGGAGCCGACCGCCAGGATCGCCTCCGCGCCGTCTTGGATGAGTTCCTGCGCCAGCACGGGCAGGCGCTCCATCCGCCCCTCGGCGTAGCGCTGGTCGATCACGAGCGTACGTCCGACGTCGTAGCCGAGATCGCGCAGGGCCGCGGCGATCGCCGCGTTCTGGATGTCGTCGGCCACCGGGCGCGACCCGGCCCGCAGCACGCCGATGCGGCGCGGCTTCGGCTGGGCCAAGGCGGCGGGCGTCGCAGCGAGGGCAAGGCCTGCCAAAACGGAGCGCCGTCCGATCATTCGATCACCTCGTCGGCCTGGGCCAGAAGTCCCGGCGGCAAGCTCAGTGCCAGCGCTGCCGCGGATTTCTGATTGATCACCAGCTCGAACTTCGTCGGCAGCTGGATCGGCAGGTCGCCAGGTTTGTCGCCCTTGAGGATGCGGTCCACGTACCCCGCGGCGCGACGGAAGAGATCGGGAAGATCGGCGCCGTAGAAGAACAGGGCGCCGGATTCGGCGAAATCGCGGCTCTCCGACACGATGGCTACGCCCTCCGCCGTTGCAGCGGCGCAAATCTCGTCCCTGAGCGTGGCGGTCACCGGGTCGCGCATGACGAGAAGCGCTGCGCCGCCGGCCGCCCGCATCTCGCGCAGCCGCAGCGCCAATTCACCTCTCTGGCCGATCGAGGCTTCGAGCGGCAGCGGACGCAAACCGGCAGCGCGGATGGCGGTCGTGAGGGTTATCTCCTGCGCCTGCAAGGTCGGATCCATCCGGTCGCGCATGACGCCGATCGCCGAGAGACCGGGCTGCATGTCTTGCAGGAAGCCGATGCGCTTGGCCCACAGCTCCTCGACGATCGCCGAGAAGCCCGTCACCGAGCCGCCTGGCCGGGCGAGGTTCTCGTAAAGGTCGGGATCGGTCGATGCTGACGGAAGGTTGGCGGAGACGACGGGGATCGACGTCGTCCGCTTCAGGGCGCGTGCGGCTGTCGGTCCGGGTACGACGAAAACACTGACCGGCAAGGCGACGAGCTCGGCGATCAAAGGGGCGAAGCGCGCCGGATCGCCGCCCGCATGGCGGTTCACCACGCGCAGCGTGCGCCCTTCGGCATGGCCGGCTTGCCTCAGCCCCTCTCTCAGCGCCTCGAGAAATGGGCGGTCGGCCGATTCGGAGGCGAATCCAAGAAAACCGACGATCGGCATGGCGCCCTGCGCGCGAGCGGATGCAGAGGCAAGCAGCGCGGCGGTTCCCGCGGTGAACGCACGCCGCCCGATCATTCGATCACCTCGTCGGCTTGGGCGAGGAGCAGCGGCGGGATCGCGAGGCCGAGCGTTTTCGCCGTCTTCAGATTGATCACCATCTCATAGCGCGCCGGCAGCTGGATCGGCAGGTCGCCCGGCTTCTCTCCCTTGAGGATGCGGTCGACATAGCCGGCGGCGGGCGGATAGAGGGCCAGCGTATCGACCCCGTAGGAGGCGAGGCCGCCGGCGTCGGCGAAGAAGCGGAACGGATAGACCGCCGGCAGCCGATGCCGCGCCGCGAGTTCGACGATCGTCCGCCGATGCGTCGTGGTGATGAAATCGGGCTGCACGATCAGGCCGCCTTCGCCGAAAGCCGCCATCGCCGCCTCGATGTCCGCCAGCCCGGCGAAGGGAGCGGCGACGAGAGCGACGCCGGCCTCCGACGAGGCCGCCTCGAGCGTCCGCTTCAGGCCCGGACCGGAGATGCCGCGCGGGTTGTAAAGCAGCAGGACGCGGCTAAGAGCGGGCGACAGCGTCCGCAGCATCTCCAGCCATTTCGCGCCGAAGCCGATCTCGATATTCGAGAAGCCCGTCACGTTGCCGCCCGGCCGGGCCAGGCTGGCGGCGATGCCTGAGCCGACCGGATCGCCGAACGAGACGCCCACCATCGGCACGGCCTTGCTGACCGAGAGCGCCGTCAGCAGCATCGGCGAGCCATGGACGACCAGCACGTCCGGCCTGAGATCGACGAGATCGGCGGCATGCTTGCGCCCGAGCGCCGCGTCGCCGGCCGCGAAGCGGGTCTCGATCCTCAGGTTGCGGCCCTCCTGCCAGCCGAGATCGGCCAGTTCCCGCTTGAGCGCGCCGATCCAGCGCGCGGGCTCCGGATCATCGGGCGCCAGCGACATCAGCACGCCGACGAGGCGCTGCGCCTGCTGCCCGAGCGCCGGCGTCGCCGCAGCGGCGATGCTTGCAGCGATGGCGGCGCGGCGCGAGATCATTCGATCACCTCGTCGGCGCGAGCGAGTAGCGCAGTCGGAATCGCCACGCCGAGGAGGCGCGCGGTCCTCAGGTTGATCGCCAGCTCCGACGTCGCCGGCTGGACGATCGGCAAGTCGGCGGGACGCGTGCCGTCGAGAATGCGAGCGACATAGCTGCCCATCTGCCCCCAAACCTCTCCGAGAGAGACGGCGTAGCTTGCGAGGCCGCCCGCTCGGACGAATTCCGGATATTCGAACATCGTCGGCAGCGCGTGGCGCGCGGCGAGAGCGACGATCTGCTCCCGGCGAACCTGGAAGAACGAATCAGCGCTCATCAGCAAGGCGTGGATCCCGTCTTCGGACATCGCAGCGAAAGCGCGATCCAGTTCGGCGGGCGTACCGGCGCGGTACACGCGCAACTGGATCGTGGTGCGATCGGTGACGGCCTTCATCTCCTCGGCTTGGATGCCGGCGATGTCGCTCGACGGGTTGATCAGGAACCCGACTCTTTCGGCGGATGGCGCAATCTCGCGGAGCAATTGAAGCCGCTTTGGCCCAAGGGTGGTCGTGCGCACGAACACGCCGGTCGTCGCTCCGCCAGGACGGGCCAAGCTCTCCACCAGACCGTCGGCGACCGGGTCGGTTCCGCTGGAGAAGACCAGCGGAACAGCCTTGTCGACGTTCCTGATGGCGCGAACCGTGCGCGGGCCGCCGGTCGTGACGATCACCGCTGGCTTCGATGCCACGAGGTCCGCGGCCATAGCCGGCAGTCTGTCGTAGTCGCCATCCGCCCAATGGTCGGAGATCGTCAGGTTGCGGCCCTCGTAGTAGCCTGCCTTCGCCAGCGCGAGACGGAACGCCGTCCGATCGCGCTCAGTTTGCGCCGAGCGCGGACTGAACCAGCTGATCGTCGCATGGCGGTCGGGAGTCTGCCCCAATGCGCCGTACCCTGCGGCCGTCCAGCCGGCCGAAGCAGCGATGCCTGCGATCACCCGACGCCGCGCGATCATTCGATCACCTCGTCTGCGAGAGCGGCGAGCTGCGGCGGAACAGCGATCCCCTGCGCGCGGGCGGTGCGCGCATTGATGCTGAGCTCGTAGATGTCCGGCATCTGGACGGGCAGAGAGCCTGCATCGGCGCCCTTCGCGATGCGGTCGACATAATCCGCGGCGCGCCGGAACAGATCGACGCGGTTGTTACCGAGCGCGATCAGGCCGCCGGCGCGTGCGTATTCGACGCTGTAATAGATCCCCAGCGTGACGGCCGCGTTCATGGCCGCGACCGCCTCGCGCCGTCGGGTGAACATCCAGGCGTCCGGCAAGAAGACGATCCCGGCGTCCCTGCGTCCGCCGAAGCGGGCTATGGCGGCGTCACGTCCAGCGTCGTCGGCGACCTCTTGGAGGTCGACTTCGATTCCAAGCAACCCGCCGACATTGCGCATCGACGGCAGGAAGGTGCGGGCTGCCGGTGCGAAGAGCGGATTGTAGAGACCGGTGCAGCGCGATAGCGTCGGCACCATCAGCTTCAAATACTCGACCCATTTGCCGCCGAGCGAGGCGTCCTCGATGCCGAATCCGGTCAGATGGCCGCCGGGCTTCGCGAGATTGGTGACTAAGCCTTGGCCGATGGGATCGGTCACGGCGACAAAAACGATGGGAATGGAGCCTGCGCGTTCGATCGCTTTGCGGACGTAGCCCGAAGACAGCGCCACGATGACGGCGGGCCTGCTTTCGACGACGGCGCGGACGTTGGCCTCGATCTCGGCAGCATCCGCCGCAAGCCAGCGGATGAACCAGGAAATGCGGCTGAGATCCCAGCCACGCTGAGCAAGTCCGTCACGGAAGGCTTGCAGATAGGCCGCCGCTTCGGGGTCGTCCTGCCGACGCGCCAGCAGCATGCCGATCTTGAGCTGGGGCGTCTGAGCGCGGAGGGCGGTGGCGGGCAGCGCGGCCATTCCACCGATCAGGGAGCGTCGCGAGATCATTCGATCACCTCGTCGGCCTGCGCCAGGGTGAGGGCCGGGACCGCGATGCCGAACTCGCGGGCGGCCTGCACGTTGATTGCGAGCTGGAACTCCGTCGGCTGCTCCACCGGCATCTCGCCGGGGTTCGCCCCACGCAGCACGCGCGCCGCCATCTGCGCGGTGCGGCGGCGGGCGAAATCCAGATGGGGCCCATAGGAGGCCAGCCCGCCGAGGCGCACGAAGGTCGTATAGGTCCCGATCGCCGGAAGGCGCCGCTGCCGGGTGATCGCCGCGATGATCGAGGACGAATGGTTGCTGAGCGTGAACAGGGGCTGGATGATCAGCGCCTGCGCTTGGGCCTTGAGAGCGGCATCGACGGCATCCCCCAGCGCCTCGGGCGAGGCCGACAGATGCGGAACGATCGCGATGCCGAGCCGCCCGCCGGCCGCCTGGGCCTCGCGCACGAAGCCCCGCGTGGCGGGATCGACGGATGACGCGATGAAGCCGACGCGCTCGACATTCGGCATGAGCTCGCGCAGGAGCGCCAGGCGCTTCCCTTCGATATCGGCGATCATGCTCGAGACGCCGGTCAGATTGCCGCCGGGGCGGGCAAGGTTGGTGACCAGGCCCGTTCCCAGCGGGTCGGCTGTTCCGAAGACGATCGGTATCCGTGTCGTCGCCCGCTTCGCGGCATGGGCCGCCGGCGTCGCGAAGGCGACGATGAGATCGAAGCCGTCGCGCGCGATGTCCTGGGCGAGCGCTTCGACGCGCTCCGCCCGTCCGCCCGCGAAGAACGCCTCGATGCTGATGTTCTGGCCCTCGATGAAGCCTTCGCCGCGCAGGGCCTCCCGGAAGGGCAGCAGCCGGTCCGCCCCGGCGGCGGGCTCCCATTCGAGGATCGCCACCCGCGGCACGCGGGAGCCCTGCGCCAGCGCCGCTTGCGCGGCGGCAGCTGAGCCGAGGATGACGATCGACCGCCGCGAGATCATTCGATCACCTCGTCGGCGCGGGCGAGGAGGGAGGGCGCCAAGCTGATGCCGAGCTCCTTGGCGGTCGCGAGGTTGATCACGAGCTCGAAACGCGTCGACTGATAGATCGGCAGATCGCCGGCCCGCGCGCCGTCGAGGATGCGCGCGACGTAAAGGCCGATCTGGGCGAGCGCATCATCGGTCGAAGGCGAGTAGCTGGCCAGCCCGCCCGCCTTCACGAACTCCGGCCATTCGAACATGGCGGGAAGCCGGTGGCGGCCGGCCAGCGCCACGATCTGGTCTCGGCGGACCTGGAAGAAGGTGTCAGCGCTCATGAGCAGCGCCTGGGCCGCGCGAGCGGCGAGCGTCTCGAATGCCGCGTCGATCTCCCGAGGCGTGCTCGCCGAGACGAAAAGGAGTTCGACGTCCGCGCCGCCGACAGCCCCTTTCATTTGCTCGACCTGCATCTGTGCCAAGACGTTCGAGGAGTTGATGAGAAAGCCTATCCGCCGAGCCTGGGGCGCGATCTCGCGCAGCAGCTCTAGGCGCTTCGGACCGAAGGCCGTCGTGAACACATGCGCGCCGGTGATGTTGCCGCCGGGCCGGCTGAAACTCTCCACAAGGCCGTCCTGCACCGGATCGCTGCCGCTCGAGAAGACGATCGGAACGGCTGAGTTCCGCGAGCGGATCGCGCGGACCTGGAAGGGGCCGCCGCTCGTCACGACAGCCGCCGGGCCTTCGGCCAGCAATTCCGCCGCCAAGGAGTCGACCCTATCGAACCGTCCTTCCGCGAAGCGATGCACGATCCGCACATTCGATCCGTCGATCAGGCCGGCCGCCTTCATTCCCCTATGGAACGGCGCCAAGACGCGATCTGTCTCGGGGCTGCGCGGGCTGAGGTAGCCGACGACCTTCCGGTTCTGAGTCTGCGCCAACGCGTGGCCGCCGAACGCTGCGGCTCCGACCAGCTGCATGGCCAGGCGTCTGTCGATCATTCGATCACCTCATCCGCACGCGCGAGGAAGCCGGGCGCGATGGCGATGCCTTGCTCTTTCGCCGTCTTCAGGTTGAGCGTCAGCGCGAAAGTCGTAGACTGGACGACAGGGAGGCTGCCCGGATCCTCGCCCTTCAGGATGCGGCCGGCGTAGGTGCCGAGCACCAGCCAGGTTTCGTCCGTGGCGGTCGAGTAGCTCATCAGGCCGCCCGCTTGGACGAATTCGGGCCATTCGAACATGGTCGGCAGTCGGTATCGGGCAGCAAGGGCGACGATGCGCGCGCGCTCGACCTGGAAGAACGTGTCCGCTCCCATCAGGAGCCCGCCGACGCGCCGCTCGCTCATCGCCGCGAAGGCAGCGTCGAGTTCGGCTGCGGTGCTGGCCCGGAAGATCGTCAGGCTCCCGCCGGCGAGGGGCTCCGCCATCTCGCGCTGCTGCAGGGCGTAGGAGGTGCCGCGCGGGTTGAGGAGGAAGGCGATCTCCTGCGGCTCGGGAACGATCTGGCGCAGCAGTTCGAGCCTCTTGGGGCTGAGCTGGCTCGTGAAGACCCAGATTCCGGTCGTGCGCCGGCCGGGTCTGTTCAGACTGTCGACGAGTCCGTCGCCCACAGGGTCGGCTCCCGTGCCGAAGACGACCGGCACTTCGGCGCTATGCGCCCGGATCGCGCGCACGGGCAGAGCGCCCCCGGTGGCGAGGATCACGTCGGGCCTCAAGCGGACCAGTTCCTCCGCTAGAGCCGGGAGACGTCCGAAATCTCCCTCGGTGAAGCGGAAGTCGATCGCAAGATTGCGCCCTTCGACGAATCCCATCTGCTCCAGCCCGCGCCTGACGACTTCGGGGTTGCGCTCTGTGGCCGCCGAACGGGGGCTGAGCCAACCGATGCGCCGCATCGGCGGTGACGGCTGGGCCGAGGCGCGGGCGGCGGACATGGCGGCCAGCCCGGCCATGATGTCGCGCCGCCCGATCATTCGATCACCTCGTCGGCCCGGGCGAGAACGGCGAGCGGCACCTCGATGCCGAGCGCCTTGGCCGCGCGCAGGTTGATGCCCGTATGCACCTTCGTCGGCTGCTGGAACGGAATGTCGGCGACCTTCGTCCCGCGCAGGATTCGATCCGCCGTCTGGGCCGCCTCGCGCCACAGCTGCGGGCGGTCGGAGCCCAGCACGAAGGTCAGCCCCAGCCGCAGTTCGTTGTCGTTGAGGCCGAGCGTCGGCAGGCCGAGCTCCGCGGCGCGGGCCGCGATGGCGTCCATCTGCGGCAGGGCGAGGGGGTCGGGGATGACGATGACGGCGTCGGCCCCCTGCGCCTTCGCCTGATCGAGGGAGGGCACGACCTCGCCGCGGTTGGAATAGCCGGCGATGACGATCTCGAGGCCCAGCAGCCGCGCCGCCTCGTCCGCGCCCTGGCGCGTCGCCGGGAAGGCCGGATTGGACGGATCGAGATGGAGCGCGATGCGCCTCGCCTTCGGCATCACCTCCCGCAGCAGCTCGATCCGCTTCTCCATGAGCTTGTCGATGAAGCCGATCGAGCCAGTGAAGTTGCGCGACGGCCTGGCGATGCTGTCCGAGACGCCGAGCCGGACGGGATCGATCGCCGAGACCACCACGACCGGGATGGTCTGCGTCGCGTCGCGGACTGCGAAATGCGTCCGGTTCGAGCTGGAGACGATGACGTCGGGCGGCCAGGCGACCAGCGCCGCGACCGCAGCGGTCAGGGAGCCGGGATCGCCGGCGCTATCCGCCAGCCGGAACTCGACGCCCGCTCCCTCGCGCCAGCCGAGCTGCTCCAGCTCGCGCTTGAAGGCGTCGAGATAGGCGGGCACCGCCTCGGCGAGCGCGAAACCGACCCGCATGCGCCGGGCTTGCGCGAGCGCGCGTCCCGCGGCGGATGCGACGGCCCCCGCGAGAATGGCGCGCCGCCCTATCATTCGATCACCTCGTCGGCGCGGGCGAGGAGGGCGGGCGGGACTGCGAGGCCGATGGCGCGCGCCGCCTTTGCATTGACGATCAATTCGTAGATCGTCGCCTGTTCGATGGGCAGGTCGGCCGGTTTTGCGCCTCGCAGGATTCGATCCACGAAATTGGCTGTGCGTCGTTGCATCGCGGCGCGGTTAGGTCCGTAGGCGATCACCGCCTCATGCTCGGTGTTGGCGGCGAAAACTGGCAGCCTGTGCTTGCGCGCCTGTTCGTCGAGCTGCGCGCGCAGGGCCAGCGTGACGCCGCTGGTGATGATGATGATTGCACGGCTTCGTTCCGCGACCATCATCTCAAAGGCCTGAATGACGTCATCGGGTCCGGCGACACGATGCAGCCGGGCTTCGACTCCGCGCTGCCGCATGGTCGCGCGGACGAGTTCGTAAGCTTGTGTCGAGGTGCCGCCGGCCGGTCCAGCCAGCACCGCCAGCCGATCGATATCGGGGACAACCTCGACGGCGAAGTCGGCCAGCTTCCGGATGATCTCGGGCAGCTGCCAGGAGATGCCGGTGACATTGCCGCCGGGTTTAGCGAGGCTTTGGGCCAGGCCCATGCCGACGGGATCCCCTGCTCCAGAGGTGACGATCGGGATGGTTGATGTGGCAGCCGCCGCGGCTCGCAATCCAAATGAGCCGCCTGCGACGATGACATCAACGTTAAGGTTTACGAGTTCCTGCGCAAGGGCGGGCAGGCGCTCCGGCATGCCATCGGCGCTCCTGACGAATAGCTCAAGCGAGTCGGGAGACGCGTAGCCGATCTCGGCGAGTGCTCTGACAAGTCCCGAATAGACCTGCTGGTCAGCTTCCGGGCGAGATTCAATGAGCAAGCCCAGGCGCAGGCGCAAAGCACGCTGCGGCTGCCCAAGCGCCGCAGACACGCCGCCGACCGCGACGAGCATCCCTTGGCCGACTGCAGCGATGATGGCCCGCCGCCCGATCATTCGATCACCTCGTCGGCTTGGGCGAGCAGATGTGCCGGGAATTTCAATCCCATTTCCCCGGCCGTCTTCACGTTCAGGACAACCTCGTAGAGATTGGGTCGATAGACCGGCAAGTCCGAGGTTCTGGCACCCCTGAGTACGGAAGCCACGTAGCGACCGACCTGCAGGAACCACACGTCGAGAACCGGGCCATAGGACATGAGCCCGCCATTCTCCGGCAAGCTCCGGTAGATCGAGATCGACGGCATCCGGTGCTTCGTCGCAACGGCCGCGATGCGAGCGCTGCGCATGTTGGTCACAGGCGATCCCAGCGCGATCAGCGCTTGCGGTCGCTCGCTCAAACCTCGGTCCAGCGCCGCTTCAATCGCGTCGGCGCCGCGAAAAGCGATCACTTGGACGTCGACGGACGCAGGCTGCGCCGCCGCCATCAAAGCGCGGAGCTGGTATTCGCCCGTGTTGGCGTCCCACAGGGCAGCCAATTGGCGCAGATCCGGCACGACATCGCGGATCTGTTGAAGCCACTTGCCGGTCAATGCCGGTGCATCGAGGAAAAGACCCGTGATGTTGCCGCCCGGCGCAGCAAGACTGGCGACGTAGCCGCTGGCGATCGGATCGCTTTCGAGGTCGACGGCAACGATCGGAATGTCGCTTGTCACCGCTCGCGCGGCTTCGATCGCCGGTCGCGAATTCGCCACCAGGACATCAACCTTCAGCCGGACCAATTCCTCGGCAAATCCCGCCAAGGGTTCCGTCTTTCCCTCGCCGAACCGGGCCTCGATCCTGACGTTTTCGCCATCCACGAAGCCTGCGCCGCGCATGCCATCCCAGAACCACCTGAGGGGTGATCCGGGACCCCGGTAGCTGGAAATGCCGGGGCTGAAAAATCCGACGACAGGAAGCTTTCGCGCTTGCTGCGCCCGGGCGCCCGATGACCGCCCGATCGTTGCGGCCGGCAGCAGCCCGAGAAAGTCTCTACGCCTCATTCTATCACCTCGTCGGCGCGGGCCAGCAGCGATGGCGGGATGCTCAGACCCTGCGCCTTCGCCGTCGCCAGGTTGATGACGAATTCGTAGCGCGTCGGCTGCTCGATCGGCAGCTCTGCGGGATTGGCGCCCTTGAGCAGCTTGTCGACCAGCCCGCCGGCGCGCCGCCAGACCTCGAAGATGTTGGTCGCATAGGACATGAGCCCGCCGGATTCGGCGAATTGCCGATGGCCGTAGATCGCCGGCCAGCGCATGGTCCTGGCCATGGCGACGATGTCCTTGTTGCGGCTCAGGAGCAAAGCGTCGTCGCTGCACAGGAGGCTGTCGCAACCCGCTGCTGCGGCGGCGGCCAGCGCCGCCGCCGGGTCGCCGCCGGGGCCGGATGGCGCAGGGACGATCTCGATGCCGAGCCCGTTTCCCGCCGCGCGGGCCGCTTCCAGAAACAGGGGGGTGACGGCGCTGTTCGGATTGACGACGAAGGCGGCGCGCCTGAGCTCCGGTCCCAGCTCGCGCAGGAGATCGACCCATTTGCCGGCCAGCCGATCGCCGCCGATCAGCGCCATGCCGGTGAGATTGCCCCCGGGCCGCGCCAGGCTGGCCGCCAGACCGGCGCCGACCGGATCGGCGCTCGTCGAGACGATGGGAATCGTCCGGGTCGCCGCGGCCGCCGCGCGGCTGGCCACAGCGCCTGGCGTGATCAGGACGGAGACCTTCAGATCGACCAGTTCGCGCGCCAGCGCATCGAGCCTGGCCATGTCGCCGCCGGCGTAGCGCTTCTCCAGCACCAGGTTCCGGCCTTCGACCAGGCCGATATCGATGAGGCCCTGCATGATGCCGCGGTAAGCGGGGCCGTCCGATCCCGGCGCGCCGATCCAGAGATAGCCGAGGCGGACCGGAGCCTGCGCGAATGCGTGTCCGCCGGCAAGCGGGGAGGCCGCCATCGCCGCGAGGAAGGCTCGCCGCGCAATCATTCGATCACCTCGTCGGCGCGGGCGAGAATGCTTTCCGGTGGTTCGACGCCCAGCAATGCGGCGATCCGCCGGTTGACCACGAACTCGAAACGGGTTGGCTGCTCGATCGGAATGTCGGCCGGGCTCACGCCGTTCAGCAGGCGCGCCATGATACGGGCCACCTGCGTGCGGTAGACATCGGGCATATTGGGCCCGTAACCCGCCAGCCCGCCCAGACGCGCGCTGTCCGGCCATTGGTGCATGGTGGGCAGGCGCAGCCGGCGCGAGGCGTCGAAAATGATGCGCTCGTTGTTGAAGAGCAGCGGCGTCGCCAGCACGTTGATCGCCTCCGCGCCCTTCGCGCGCGCCGCCTCGATGGCCGGGCCGATGTCGTCGGGAGTCTTGACGGTCAAGACATGCAGATCGACGCCGCGCGCCTGCGCGATCCGCCTGAGGGCCACGCCCTCGTCCTTCAATGTCGCATCGCCCAGCGCCGCCAGCGTTCGCGCTCCCGGCAGCAGCTCCATGAGGAGTTCCAGGCGCTTGCCGTCGAGCACAGGGGCCAGGATCGAAACGCCTGTGACGTTGCGGCCGGGGTTCGAGAGGCTGCGGGCAAACCCGCTGCCGACGATATCGTCGGTCACCCCAAGGATCGGGATCGTGCCGGTCGCCGCGGCAGCGGCGCGCACCCCCGCGTCGCCGCCGACATAGATCGCGTCGACCTTCGCCGCGGCCAGACGGGCGGCATGGGCGGGAAAATCGCCCCACCGCATCGCGTAGCCCTGTGGGTCGAGAGCGATGTTGCGGCCCTCGACGAAGCCCAGCCGCGCCAGTTCCGCGAGGAGGGCGACATGCTGGGGGGCGTCACGGGGCGCCAGATGGAGCGACCCGATTTGATAGATGCGTCCCGGCGCTTGCGCCCGCGCTCCGCCGCAAGAGGCCGCACCGACCCCTGCCAAGACCGCCCGCCGCGAAATCATTCGATCACCTCGTCGGCGCGGGCGAGGAGCGAGGTCGGCAGCGTGATGCCAAGCTGGCGGGCACTGCCGAGATTGACGAGAAGCTCGACGCTGGCCACCTGCTGCACGGGCAGCAATTCCGGCTTCTCGCCGTTGAGGATGCGGCCGACATAGAGCCCGGCCTGGCGCGAGGCGCCGGCGATGCTGCCGCCGTAGCACAGGAGGCCGCCGGCCTCGACGAACTCGCGGTAGGGCGAGATGGTGGGGACGCCATGCTGGTTCGACAGCGCCGCAAGCTCGGCCCCGCGCAGGTTGAGGAAGGTGTCGGCGCCGATGATCAGCGCGTCCGTCCGCGTCTCCTTCACGACCGCGAAGACGCGCTCGAAATCCTGCACCCGCTCGGCTTCCACGATCCTGAGGTGCTCCTGCCCGACGCTGGCGGCGAGGCTGCGCGCCTGCGCATCGGCGTTGAGGCGGTTGGTGGGGTTGACCAGGAGGGCGAAGGTCTTCGCCGCGGGCGCGACCTCGCGCAGGAGCTCGACCTGCTTGGGCACCAGGTCGATGCCGAGCGTCGTGATGCCGGTGACGTTGCCGCCCGGCCGCGCCAGGCTCGCCACCAGCCCGATCTCGACCGGATTGCTGGCGACCCGGAAGACGATCGGGATGGTCGATGTCGCCTGCTTCGCCGCCAGCGCCGAGACGGTGTTGCCGAGCACGGCGATCACCTTGGGATTGCGGCTCACCAGCTCCGCCGCCAGGCCGGGCAGGCGGTCGTTGCGGTTGTGCGCCCAGGCGTAATCGATCGCGAGGTTCGCCCCCTCGACATGGCCGGTCTCCTTGAGGCCGTCGAGGAAGGTGGCGATGCGCCGCGTCCATTCGCCTGGGGCGGCGCTGGCGAGGATGCCGATCGTGTTGCGCGCCTGGGCTCGCGCCAGGCCGGGCGACAGCGCGGCGAGCAGCGGCAGGACCGCGCGGCGGCTGAACGGCGTGGTCATTCGATCACCTCGTCGGCGCGGGCGAGGACCGCCGGCGCGATCTCGACGCCGATGGCGCGGGCGGCCCGCATGTCGACGTAGAACTCGAAGCGCGTGGGCTGCTCCACCGGCAGTTCGCCGATCGGCGTGCCGTTGGCCGCGCGCACCAGTTGGCGGGCGGCGCGATAGAAGCCCTCGCTGATGTCGGGACCGTAGCTCATCAGCCCTCCGCCGGTGAGATAGCGCTTGTTGGAGAGCATCAGCGGCAGCTTCCGCCGGATCGCCGCCTCGCCGATGCGCTGGCGGTTGGTGATGGTCGTCAGGTCCGAGACCACGAAGGCCGCCGCGACGCCGTCGGCCTTGAGCGCCGAGAAAGCCTCGTCGAGCTCGTCCGGAACGCGCAATCCGCGCACCACCAGTTCGATCCCGAGCATGGCCTGCGCCCGCGCCGCTTCGTCGAGCTGCAGCTGCGAGGGATAATGCACATTGTAGATGACGCCGAACGTGCGGGCGGCGGGGAAGGCTTCGCGCATCAATTGCACGCGCTTCGCCGAGAGTTCGCCGGAGTGGAACGACTGGCCCGTGACATTGGCCTCGGGCCGCGACAGGCTCTTCACCAGCCCGTCCTGGATGGCGTCGCGCGTCGCGCCGAAGATGATCGGGATGGTCCGCGTGGCGGCCATGGCGGCCATCGCGGAATTGCGGTTGGAGACCACGATGGCGTCGACCTTGCCAGCCGCGAACTCGGCCATCACGCCGCTGACATCGACGTCGGGCTGGGGCTGGAAGCGATAGTCGATGATGGCGCTCTGGCCGGGCATATAGCCGTTGTCGCGCAGTCCGCGCTCGAACTGGTCCTCGAAGACGGTACGGGCCGGACCGCTGACCACATAGCCGATGCGCAGCGGCTTCAGGTTTTCGGCCGCGGCCCGAAGCGGAGGGAGGGCGGCCAGTGCGGCTGCGCCCCCAAGGAAGGCACGCCGGCTGGGCAAGCTGTCGGTGGGGTGGTCGATCTCGCGGAAACGAGTCATACGGTCACCTCGTCGGCACTGGCGGGGCGAGCGGCGCGTCCTCCGCGCACCCATTGTCCGAAGCCAAGCTTAGGCTGGGCTCGAACACGTGCAAGTGCGCTTTCGCATATCGCCAGCCGCCGACAGCAGCGTGACACCGGCGCCTGGCGCCGCGTGAAAGAGAAGGCGCCTCGTCGGCAATGGTCGGCGCGGCCAGAAGTGCTCTGTGCCTAAGCGATCGCCCCACGCCGCAGCAGGCTCGCCAGCCCAAAGGCGTGATAGCGGCCAACGCCCGCGGACAACCCGCACCGTTCCGCAGACCGCCTGTGAAGAGATGGAGCGGGCGAAGGGAATCGAACCCTCGACAATCAGCTTGGGAAGCTGATGTTCTACCACTGAACTACACCCGCGCTCCCGATATCTAGGCGCAAGCAGGCGCGGGATGCAAGGCTCAATCCCCGGCGGTCAGCAGCTTCAGGTCGCTCGGCGCGATCTCGAAGCGGTGGTATTCGGCGCCGATGCGCCGGTCGAAGGAAGCGATGTGGCGGCGCACCATCACCGCCACCTTCTCCGTCGACGGTCTGGCCTTCAGCCAGTCATGCAGCGCGGCGACGCTTCTGAACCGCTGGCCGCTGACTGTCTCCAGGTAATCCCAGGCCTGCAGGCCGGCGCGCGCCGCCGCTTCGCCCTGTTTGATGAACTCGATCCTGAGAGGAGGCAGCACGGTCGGCTCCTGGTCGAGCGCCTGCCGCTCGACGACCAGCAAGCCGGCGAAGGTCAGGGCCTGGCGCTTCAGGCTCGGCGCAGCGGCGACCAGCGGCGCCTTCACCTCGATCTCGGCGCCGTCGCGGCGCACCGCGAGCGCCACCGACTCCTTGCGGCCGCGCAGCGCCGTGATCAGGTCCGGCAGGCCGCCGGCCTTGCGGCCCCCGGCGATGCCGAGCACGACGTCGCCGGTCCTGAGGCCGACGTCGCCGGCGTTGGGGAAGGCTGCGGCGACGGTGAGCGTCTCGTTGCGGCCCTGCTTCAACCAATAGACCGGCAGTGTCGGCACGGTCGGGTCCTCGCCGCGGGCGAGCAGGTCCATGATCGGGCAGACATGGCGGATGGAGGTCGCAAGCCCCAGCCCCGGCGCGCCGGGGAAATTGGCCGTGTTCACGCCGATGACAGCGCCGGCGTCGACGCCGAGCAGCGGTCCGCCCGAATTGCCGGGGTTGATGGAGGCGTCCATCTGCACGAATTCCTGGTAGCCGAGCGTGCGGACCGAGGAGACGATGCCGCGCGTCGCCGTGAAGGTCAGGTTGATCGGATGGCCGTAGGCCACCACCGCGGAGCCCTGCTTGATGTCCTCGCCGCAGCCGAGGCGGGCCTGCGTCGCGTCGGGCGGCAGCTGCTCGGGATCGATCTTGACCACGGCGATGTCGAGGAAATTGTCGGCGTAGAGTCGCTCGACCGGCAGCCAATCGGTCTCGCTGTCGGTCAGCGCCACCTCGACCGCGGCCGGCGAGCGCTTCGCCACATGGGCGTTGGTGAGGATCCAGCCCTTGGCCCGGTCGATGACGAAACCGGTGCCTTGGCCGGTGCCGAACTGCTCCGGGGCGAGCGGCCAGTTGACCGTGGCGCGCACCTTCACGGTGTAGCGCTGCGCGTCGCGCAGCATGGCGCCGAGATCGGGCGCGGCCGGCGCGGCTGTGACGGGCATCGCGGCGACGGCGGCGGCGACGGCCGGCGCATTGGTGTTCTGAGTCGAGGCGGTCTGCGCGCTAGCGGGGGAGACGCCGAACAAAAGCGCGGCGGTCGCGGAACGAAGCAGCGTCATGGGAGTTGCATCCTGTTGCTTCGCACAACTTGACGCTGAATCGTCCCCGGACGCAATGACGACGCCGCCGCGGGCCGCGCATCGCGTCCCGTTGTGCTTAATCGGCAACGGATGAGACGGCACTGCTCGGGCGCCGTCCCTGTCGCTTCACTTCACGAGGCGCGGCCCGGCCTGCACGGCGCGCTCGCCTTCGGAGATGATGCCCAGCCGGCGCGCCACCTCGGAATACGCCTCGATGAGCCCGCCCATGTCGCGACGGAAGCGGTCCTTGTCCATCTTGTCGTTCGACTTGATGTCCCAAAGCCGGCAGCTGTCCGGGCTGATCTCGTCGGCGAGCACGATGCGCATCATGTCGCCCTCGTAGAGCCGCCCCGTCTCGATCTTGAAGTCGACGAGGCGGATGCCGACGCCGAGGAAGAGCCCGGTCAGGAAATCGTTGATCCGGATGGCCAGCGCCATGATGTCGTCGATCTCCTGCGGGTTCGCCCAGCCGAAGGCCGTGATGTGCTCCTCGGACACCATCGGGTCGTTGAGCTCGTCCTTCTTGTAGTAGAACTCGATGATCGAGCGCGGCAGCTGCGTGCCCTCCTCGATCCCCAGCCTAGTGGCGAGCGAGCCGGCGGCGACGTTCCTCACCACCACCTCGAGCGGGATGATCTCGACCTCGCGGATCAATTGCTCGCGCATGTTCAGCCGCTTGATGAAATGCGTCGGCACGCCGATCGCGTTCAGCTGCGTGAACACGAATTCCGAGATGCGGTTGTTGAGCACCCCCTTGCCGTCGATCACCTCGTGCTTCTTGGCGTTGAAGGCCGTGGCGTCGTCCTTGAAGTGCTGAATCAGCGTCCCGGGCTCGGGGCCCTCGTAAAGCACCTTGGCCTTGCCCTCGTAGATGCGGCGGCGGCGGTTGTTCATGGTGATGGACCGTGGCTGGGGGAGGGCGCGCGATCGCTGATATCGTGAGGGCGCCCGGGTTCGTCAATCGCCGCTCCCCCTAGCGCATGTGGGGCGAACCTACAATGAGCAGCGCTGTCCCGCCGTTCGCCGGTCGGCGTCATCTTCGCGGCATCGATGCATGCGATGTGCGAAACGCCACATCGGCGGATAAGCCGCCGACGGCAGATTGCATTCATTGCAGTGCGAATGAGTTGAGCCGAACCCCTCGCCGTGGGAGAATTGTGATGTCGGCGCTTTGGATCGAAGTCATCGGCCTGCTGGCGGCGACGTCGACGCTGGCGGCCTTCTCCTGCCGCCGGATGATGTCGCTCCGGGTGGCGGCCATCCTGGCCAATGTCTTCTTCATCATCTACGCGAGCGAGCTGCACCTGCGTCCCGTGCTCTATCTGCATTGCCTGCTGCTGCCGATGAACATCATGCGGCTGGCGCAGTGCCTGCGCGCGCAGCGGCCGACCGCCGCCGGCGAAGGCCGCTCCTGACGGCGACCGCTTCATTGATCTGTCAGGCTGAGGGCCATATATCCGCGCGGACCGAGACAACCGAAGCGAAGGGGACCGCGCTGATGGCCGGGATGGATGACCGCAAGGACGCCGCCGAGAAGAAATACGCCCATGACGAGGAGCTGGCTTTCAAGGCGAATGCGCGGCGCGCCAAGCTGCTCGGCCTCTGGGTCGCCGAAAAGCTCGGCAAGAGCGGCGCCGAGGCCGAGGCCTATGCCAAGAGCGTGGTGATGGCCGATTTCGAGGAAGCCGGCGACGAGGATGTCTTCCGCAAGGTGCGTGCCGATCTCGACGCCGCGGGCAAGTCCGACGTGTCCGATCACGTCATCCGCCGCTCCATGGAGGAGATGATGGCGACCGCGCTGCAACAGGTGAAGGCCGGGACCTGAGAAACATGGCGGGCCATGGCGGCCGGTCTCGACCGGCTCACTCCAGCGGTCCCACGTCCACGACATGCCGCGGCCAGCGCCGCGGCGCGACGAGCACGGCGTCGCAGCGGAAAACGTAGCGATCGCCCAGTCGGCGCTCCGCCCGGAAGGTGTTGAGCGCGGCGCTGATGCGCCTGAGCTTGGCCGGAGTCACCGTCTCCGCCGCCAGGTCGAGCGAGGGCCGCGCCTTCACTTCGACGGCCACGATGGTGCGGCCGCGCCGCACTATCAGGTCGATCTCCCCTGCCGGTGCGAGATAGCGCCTGGCGAGCGGCCAGTAGCCCTTCATCACGAGCATCAGCAGCGCCAGACGCTCGGCGTCGGCGCCGGCGAGGTTGGCGAGGCTGCGGCGACGGTTCTCGCCCCTAGGCCGCGCCATCGTCGTCCTCGGGAGCGGCGCGCTCCTTGGCGAGCAGCAGGGCGCGGGCATAGACTTCGCGGCGCGGCCGGCCGCTTTCGCCGGCCGCCACGGCTGCCGCGTCCTTGACCGACATCGTCGCCATGAGCGCCGTCAGCCGCGCGTCGAGGTCGGTCTCCCCTGCATGGGCATCTTCCGCCGCTCCGGGCGCGCCGACGACAAGGACGAATTCCCCACGCGCCCCTTCGCCCCCGTAGGCCTGCGCGAGTTCCGCCAACGTGCCGCGGGTGATGGTCTCGTGCAGCTTGGTCAATTCGCGCGCCGCCGCCGCCGGCCGATCGCCGAGCACCGTGGCCAGATCGGCCAGCGTCTCGGCTACGCGGTGCGGCGCCTCGTAGAAGACGAGCGCGCCCGGCACCGCCGCCAGGGCGCGGATCCGCCGCCGCCGGTCCCCCGCCTTGCTCGGCAGGAAGCCCTCGAAGAAGAAGCGGTCGGCCGGCACGCCCGCGGCGGCCAGCGCCGCCAGCAGCGCGGAGGGGCCGGGCAGGGGATGCACGGCCAGCGCCGCGGCGGCTGCCCGAGCCACCAGAGCCGAGCCGGGATCGGACAGGAGCGGCGTGCCGGCGTCGCTCACCAGCGCCAGTGCTTGCCCGCCGGCGATCAGCTCCAGCGCCCCCGCGATCTCGCGCTCGCCGGCATGGGCGTCGAAGCGGCGGAGCTGCCCCTTGATGCCGTAATGGTCGAGCAGGCGGCGGGTCACGCGCGTATCCTCGGCGAGGATCAGGTCCGCCGCGGCCAGCGTGGACAGGGCCCGCAAGGTCACATCGCCGAGATTGCCGATCGGCGTCGCCACCACATGCAGCCCCGCCGCCAGCCTGCGGACCGGCACGAAGCGGCCATCGAGGCTCCAGCCGCGCCCGCCGCTCTCGTCATCGGCTGTGTCCGTCATCCCGCGTTCATAGCGCCAAGGGCAGGCGATGCGCCACCGCGGCCGCGACGGAACATGGTTTCAGCTTTGTTAACCGCCGCCGGTTAATGTCGCTTAACGAATCGATCTGCGATTCGATCTGCAGAGTGACTTGCCGGAGCGCGCCCGTGATCCTTCCTGCGCCGTCATCTTCCATCGCCATCACCCGTCGCGCTCTGCTGCAAGCCTCGGGCGCAGCTGGACTGGCGCTGCTCGCCGCCGGCTGCGGCGGCGGCGGACTGGAGCCCCTGCCCAGCGGCCAGGGCACGCCGGCGCAGCCCGGCGCCGCCTCCGGCGACGTCATCGGGTCCGGCGTCGTCCGCATCGGCCTGATCCTGCCGCTCTCCGCTGGCGGGCCGATAGGCGCGGCGGGCGGCGCCATCCGCAATGCGGCCGAACTCGCCATGGCGGAGTTCGAGAGCCCCGACATCACCCTGCTGGTGAAGGACGACCGCGGCGACGCCGGCGGCGCGCGCGATGCGGCGCAGCAGGCCCTTGCCGAGGGGGCCGAGCTGATCCTCGGGCCCCTCACCGCCGCATCCGTCGCGCAGGCGTCCGCCGTCACCAAGGCCGCCGGCCGGCCGATGATCGCCTTCTCGAGCGACACCTCCGTGGCCCAGCCCGGCGTCTATCTCCTGAGCTTCACGCCGCAATCCGACGTCGCCCGCGCCATGGGCTTCGCGGCGGGACGCGGCAAGCGCAGCATCGCCGCCCTCTTGCCGGAGGGCGCCTACGGCAACGTCATCGCAGCCGAGTGGCAGCAGCAGATCGCGCGCCTCGGACTCACGCAGGGACCGCTGCAGCGCTACGGCCAGGGCCGGGCGGCGGAGGCCGCCAAGCAGCTCGCCGGACAGCTCTCCGGCGTCGATGCGCTCTTCGTCACCGACCAGACCGCCGAGATGGCGCGCACCGCCGATGCGATCGGCGCGGCCGGCATCCGCACGCAGCTGCTGGGCACTGGCACCTGGAACGACCTCTCCGTCCTGCAGAAGCCGGCCGTGCAGGGCGGCTGGTTCGCCGCGCCCGAGGCGGCGGGGTTCAACAGCTTCGCCGAGCGCTACCGCCGCCGCTTCAACAGCGCGCCTACACGCCTCGCCACCATCGGCTACGACGCCACGGCGCTGGCGGCCGCCCTGGTGAAGACGCAGGGCGCCAACCGCTTCGCGCCGCAGACGCTGACCAATTCCTCCGGCTTCGCCGGCCAGGACGGCGTCTTCCGCTTCCGCCCCGATGGCACCAACGAGCGCTCGCTCGCGGTGCTGGAAGTGCGCAGCCGCAGCGCGCAGGTCATCAGCCCTGCGCCGCGCAGCTTCAGCGGTCAGGCATAGCGGCGGGCGCGACCGCCCGAGGCGCCGCAACCGGCACTGCGGATTCCTGTTGCATCGCTTCTCCTATGCGCATAAAGATATCTTTATATGCGCAAGGAGAGCCATGCCATGGCCGGCCCTGACAGGAGCGGTGGCAGCTTCAAGGAAACGCTCGCCGCTCTCGAAGCCCTGGGAGAGCCGACGCGGCTGCGCCTCGTCGCGCTGCTTGCGGAGGCCGAGCTCACCGTCACCGAGCTGACCACCATCCTCGGCCAGTCGCAGCCGCGCGTCTCGCGCCATCTCAAGCTCCTCGTCGACGCCAATCTCGTCGAGCGCCACCGCGAGGGCGCCTGGGCCTTCTTCCGCCTGCGCGACGCCTACTCTGCGCGTCTCGCTGGCGCGGCGCTCGCCTCGATCGACGGCGACGACGCGGTGATCTTCGCCGACCGCACGCGGCTGACAGAGGTGCGCGCGGAGCGTGCTCGCGCCGCCGATGGATATTTCGCCCGTCACGCCGGCGACTGGGACCGGCTGCGCGCTTTGCATGTCCCCGAGAGCGAGGTCGAGTCGGCGCTGCTCAAGGCGGTCGGTCCCGGCCCCTTCCGCGCCGTGCTCGATCTCGGCACCGGCACGGGGCGCATCCTCGCGCTGCTCGCCGGCCGGGCCGAGCGCGCCATCGGCGTCGACGGCAGCGCGGCGATGCTGGCCGTCGCCCGCGCCAATCTGGAGCGCGCGGGGCTTCGCCATGCGCAGGTCCGCCAGGGCGATATCTACGCCCTGCCTGTGGAGCGCGACGGCTACGACGTCATCGTCGTGCATCAGGTGCTGCATTACCTCGACGATCCTGCCCGCGCGATCCGCGAGGCGGCGCGGGCGCTCAGGCCCGGCGGCCGGCTCTTCGTGGTCGACTTCGCGCCGCATAACCTCGAGTTCCTGCGCGACGAGCATGCTCATCGCAGGCTCGGCTTCCAGCGCGAGGAGATCGTCCAGGCCTTGGCGGATGCAGGCCTCGAGGACGCCAAGGCCAGCGACGTGGGGGCCGACAAGGCCGCCAAGCTCACCGTGACGATTTGGCAGGCGCGCGATTCCCGCATCCTCGACGACAGGAACCGCCTGCCGTCTCCCTCCAACTCCGACACCGGCTTGCACGAGGTCGCCTGACGCCATGGTCCTGACCCCTTTCCGCAAGAGCCGCGGCGCGGCGACGCGCTCCCAGCTCAAGGTCTCCTTCGAGTTCTTCCCGCCCAAGACCGGTGAGATGGAGAAAACTCTCTGGGACTCGATCGAGCGCCTCGCGCCGCTCGGCCCTTCCTTCGTCTCCGTCACCTATGGCGCCGGCGGGACGACGCGCGAGCGCACGCACCATACGGTCGCGAGGATCGTGCGCGACACCGCGCTCAAGCCCGCCGCCCATCTCACCTGCGTGGCCGCCACCAGGGCCGAGATCGACGAGGTGATCCGCGACTACTGGGACGCCGGCATCCGCCATATCGTCGCTTTGCGCGGCGACCCGCAGACCGGCGCGGGCACGGCCTACCAGCCCCATCCCGGCGGCTACGCCACCACCCCGGACCTGATAGCGGGCATCCGCCGCGCCGGCGATTTCGAGGTCTCGGTCTCGGCCTATCCCGAGAAGCACCCCGAGAGCCCGGACATCGACGCCGACATCGAGCTCCTGAAGCGCAAGGTCGACGCCGGCGCGACGCGGGCCATCACCCAATTCTTCTTCGAGAACGACTTCTATTTCCGCTACCTCGACAAGGCGCAGGCCGCCGGCATTTCCATCCCGATCGTGCCCGGCATCATTCCGGTGCTCAACTTCAAGCAGGCCGCGAGCTTCGCCGCCCGCTGCGGCACGCATGTCCCGCAATGGCTGGCCGACCGCTTCGCGGGGCTGGAGGACGATCCCGCGACGCGCAAGCTGATCGCCGCCGCGATCGCGGCCGAGCAGGTGACCGACCTGATCGACCGCGGCGTGACCGATCTCCATTTCTACACGATGAACCGCGCCGACCTCGTCTTCGCGATCTGCCATCTGGTGGGCGTGAAGGGAGAGGCGGGTGCGGCGAAGGCGGCGGCGTAAGCGAGCCACTCTATATAGAGGATGTCGAGTTCAACCGTCTGGGGACCGCGTCATGAGCGAACCTGAAAACTTGGTGCTGCAGTTGCTGCGAGAAATTCGCGCTGAGCAGACGCTGCATTCCCAAAGATTCGATGGGGTCGATCAAGCAATCCGCGACACCAACAAGCGCATCGACAACCTCCGCAATGCCATGACTGGCGAGTCCGTCCTCGGCCGTTACGCCGCCGCCGAGGTCGAGGAACGGTTGGACGCGATCGAAAAGCGGTTGGACCGCATCGAGAAACGAAACTGATGCGACGTCCCTTCTCCCGCTGGCGGGAGAAGGTGGCTGAGCAAAGCGAAGTCGGATGAGGGCAGGCTCTCGTCCACGTGCCCTCATCCGGCCCCTCGGGCCACCTTCTCCCGCCAGCGGGAGAAGGCAGGAGTGAAGCGTATGCCCCGACACAACCACGCCAATGGAGCCGCCGTCCGCTCGGCCCTCATGGCTGCCGCAGGCGAGCGCATCCTGGTTATCGACGGCGCCATGGGCACCGAAATCCAGGACCGCAAGTTCTCGGAGGCCGATTTCCGGGGCGAGCGCTTCAAGGGCTGGAACCACGACGTCAGGGGCAACAACGACCTCCTGATCCTGACGCAGCCCGATGCGATCTGCGCCATCCACCTCGACTATTTCCTGGCTGGGGCCGACATCGTCGAGACCAACACCTTCTCCTCGACCGCGATCGCGCAGGCCGATTACGGCATGGAGGAGCTGGTCTACGAATTGAACTTCGAGGGCGCCAAGCTCGCGCGCGAAGCCGCGGCGCAGGCTGAGGCGCTGGACGGCCGCCGCCGCTTCGTGGCCGGGGCGCTGGGACCCACCAACCGCACGCTGTCGATCTCGCCGGACGTCAACAATCCGGGCTATCGCGCCGTCACCTTCGACCAGGTGAAGGGTTCCTACGCCGAGCAGGTGAACGGCCTGATCGACGGCGGCGCCGAGATCATCCTGATCGAGACGATCTTCGACACGCTGAACGCCAAGGCCGCCATCGTCGCCTGCATGGAGCAGTTCGAGGCGAATGGCGTCGACCTCCCGATCATGGTCTCAGGCACTATCACGGACCTCTCCGGCCGCACGCTCTCCGGCCAGACGCCGACGGCGTTCTGGCATTCCATCCGCCATGCCGATCCCCTCACCGTCGGCCTCAATTGCGCGCTCGGCGCCAAGGAGATGCGCGCCCACCTCGCGGAGATTTCGCGCGCCGCCGACACGCTGGTCTGCGCCTATCCCAACGCCGGCCTGCCCAACGAATTCGGCCTCTACGACGAGAGCCCGGAATACATGGCCTCGCTGATCGCCGAGTTCGCCGAGGCCGGCCTGGTCAATGTCGTGGGCGGCTGCTGCGGCTCCACTCCCCAGCATATCAAGGCGATCGCCCAGGCGATTCAGGGCATGAAGCCGCGCGATATCCCGCAGCTGGATCGCCGCATGAAGCTTTCGGGCCTCGAGCCCTTCACGCTCACCGACAACATCCGCTTCGTCAACGTCGGCGAGCGCACCAATGTCACGGGCTCGGCCAAATTCCGCAAGCTCGTCAAGGAGGACCGCTACGCCGAAGCGCTCGATGTGGCGCGCGACCAGGTCCAGAACGGCGCGCAGATCATCGACGTCAACATGGACGAAGGCCTACTCGATTCCGAGAAGGCGATGGTCACCTTCCTCAACCTGATCGCCGCGGAGCCCGACATCGCGCGCGTGCCCGTGATGGTGGACAGCTCCAAGTTCGCCGTCATTGAGGCCGGCCTGAAATGCGTGCAGGGCAAGGCCATCGTCAATTCGATCTCGATGAAGGAGGGCGTCGAGAAATTCTTAGCCGAAGCGAAGGTCTGCCGCCGCTACGGCGCGGCCGTGGTGGTGATGGCCTTCGACGAGAAGGGTCAGGCCGACACCTTCGAGCGCAAGGCCGAGATCTGCCGGCGGGCCTACGACATCCTGGTGAATGAGGTCGGCTTCCCGCCCGAGGACATCATCTTCGATCCCAATGTCTTCGCCGTCGCCACCGGCATCGCCGAGCATGACAATTACGGCGTCGACTTCATCAACGCCACGGCGTTCATCAAGGAGAACCTGCCGCACGCCCATATCTCGGGCGGCGTTTCCAACCTCTCCTTCTCGTTCCGCGGCAACGAGCCGGTGCGCGAGGCGATGCATTCCGTGTTCCTCTACCATGCCATCCAGCGCGGCATGGACATGGGCATCGTCAACGCCGGCCAGCTCGCGGTCTACGAGAACCTCGACGCCGAGCTGCGCGACCTCTGCGAGGACGTTGTGCTGAACCGGAGGCCGGACGCCACCGAGCGGCTGCTCGACGCCGCGCCGCGTTTCGCCGCCCATGGCAAGGGGCCGGCCGCCCGCAACGACAATATCGAATGGCGGTCCTGGGAGGTCGGCAAGCGGCTGGAGCACGCGCTCGTCAACGGCATCACCGAGTACATCGAGGCCGATACCGAGGAGGCGCGTCTCGCCTCCGAGCGCCCGCTGCATGTGATCGAAGGGCCCCTGATGGCCGGTATGAACGTGGTGGGAGACCTCTTCGGCGCCGGCAAGATGTTCCTGCCGCAGGTCGTGAAATCGGCGCGCGTGATGAAGCAGGCCGTCGCCTACCTGGAGCCCTTCATAGCCAAGGAGCGCGAGGAGACGGGCCTCGCCGAGCGCCCAGCCGCCGGCAAGGTGCTGATGGCGACCGTGAAGGGCGACGTCCACGACATCGGCAAGAACATCGTCGGCGTCGTGCTCCAGTGCAACAATTACGAGGTCATCGACCTTGGCGTGATGGTGCCGGCCGCCCGAATCCTCGACGAGGCGAAGAAGCGCGGCGTCGACATCATCGGCCTCTCCGGACTGATCACGCCCTCGCTCGACGAGATGGTCAATGTCGCGGCCGAGATGGAGCGCGAGGGTTTCTCGCTGCCGCTGCTCATCGGCGGCGCCACCACCTCGCGCGTCCATACGGCCGTGAAGATCCATCCGAACTACGCCCGCGGCCAGGCGGTCTACGTCACGGACGCCTCTCGCGCCGTGGGCGTCGTCTCGTCGCTGCTCTCGCCGGAGAGCCGGGGCGACTACATCGAGACGGTGCGAGCCGAGTATTTAAAGGTCGCGGAAGCCCATGCCAGGGCCGAGCGCGACAAGCAGCGCCTTCCCATCGCCAAGGCGCGGGCCAACCCCTTCCGCATCGACTGGACGGATTACGCGGTCGCGAAGCCTTCCTTCACCGGGACGCGCGTGATCTCCACGCAAAGCCTCGAGGAGCTCGTCCCCTACATCGACTGGACGCCCTTCTTCCAGACCTGGGAGTTGAAAGGCCGATTCCCCGCCATCCTCGACGATGAGAAGCAGGGCGCGGCCGCGCGCCAGCTCTATGAGGATGCAAAGGGCATGCTCGGCCGCATCGTCTCGGAGCGCTGGTTCCAGGCCAAGGCTGTGGTCGGCTTCTGGCCGGCGAACGCGGTGGGCGACGACATCTACCTCTATGCCGGCGAAAGCCGCACCGAGACGCTCGCCGTTCTCCATACGCTGCGCCAGCAGCTCTCGAAGCGCGACGGCCGCTCCAACACGGCGCTCGCCGATTTCGTCGCGCCCAAGGCCTCCGGCGTCGCCGATTACGTCGGCGGCTTCGTCGTCACCGCAGGCATCGGCGAGGACGAGATCGCCAAGAAATTCGCGGGCCGCAACGACGACTACTCATCGATCATGGCCAAGGCTCTGGCCGACCGGCTCGCCGAGGCCTTCGCCGAGTTCATGCACATGAAGGTGCGCCGCGAGCTCTGGGGATACGCCCGCGACGAGGCGATCTCCACCGAGGCGCTGATCCTGGAGGAATACCGCGGCATCCGTCCCGCGCCGGGCTATCCAGCCCAGCCCGACCACACCGAGAAGGCGGCGCTCTGGACCCTGCTGGAGCCTGATCGCCGCATCGGCGTGCGGCTCACGGAAAGCTACGCGATGTGGCCCGGCGCCTCGGTCTCCGGCCTCTATATCGGTCATCCGGACGCGCATTACTTCGGCGTGGCCAAGGTCGAACGCGACCAGGTCGAGGATTACGCGGCTCGCAAGGGGATGGACGTGGCCGAGGTCGAGCGCTGGCTGGCGCCGATCCTCAACTACGAGCCGGCGGACTACCGCGTGATGGCGGCGGAATAGAGCGCACGCCCTCTCCCCGCAGGGCGGGAAGAGGGAGAGGCCTCCTCTTCACGTCACATGCGCCCCGCGCGTCTCGACATAGACCGCGTAAAGCGACTGGCTCGCCGCCATGAATAGTCGGTTCCGCTTGGCGCCGCCGAAGCAGACGTTGGCGCAGATCTCCGGCAGCTTGATCTGGCCGATCCGCACGCCGTCAGGCGCGAAAATGTGGACGCCGTCGTAGCCCTCGCCGGCCCAGCCGGCGGATGACCAGATGTTGCCGTCCTCATCGCAGCGGATGCCGTCGGAGAAGCCGGTCTTGCCGTTCCACTCCATGTTCACGAAGGTCTTCGGATTCTTCAGCGCCGCGCCGTCGATGTCGTAGACCCAGATCTGGCTCTTCGCGTCGGGGTAGTGGCTGATCCCGGTGTCGGCGATGTACATCTTCCGGTAATCGTTGGAGAAGCAGAGGCCGTTCGGTTTCGCCGGCTGGTCCGCCACCTTGGTGATGGCGCCGGTCTGGCCGTCGATGCGGTAGACCGCCTCCTTCTGGATCGGGCTGACGCTGCCGGCGGAGGCAGGCAGCCGGTTGCCCTCGTATTCCATCAGCGAGCCGTAACCTGGGTCGGTGAACCAGATCGAGCCGTCGTTGGGATGCACGACGATGTCGTTCGGCGCGTTCAGCTCCTTGTTGTCGAATTTCTCGGCGAGCACGGTCGTCTTGCCGTCGTGCTCGTAGCGCACGACCTTGCGCGTGCCGTGCTGGCAGGCGAGCTGCCGGCCCTGATAGTCGAAGGTGTTGCCATTCGAGTTTCCGGCCGGTGAGCGGAAGCGACGCGAGACGTGGCCATCCTCCTCCAGCCAGCGCAGGTTCTCGTCATTGGGAATGTCGCTCCACACGAGATAGCGCCCGACGCCGTTCCATGCCGGGCCCTCCGCCCAGGACATGCCGGTGTGGATGCGCTGGATCGCGGTGTTGCCGAGCTTGTACTTGTTGAAGCGCTTGTCGAGCGTGACGATGTCGGGGTCGGGATAGCGCTGCGGCTGCGTCCCCCGGCCGAAATCGCGGGCCGCTGCGGCGCCCGGCAGGCTGGTCGCTGCGGCGAGGCCCGCTGCGGCGGCGATGAGGCCGCGGCGGTCGAGCGAGGAGCCGGCATTTGCAGGCGAAGTCGAGGCATCGACGGACGCGGTCGCGTCCGCCTGATCAAGGCGTGGCATGGCTCCTCCCGAAGCTTTTTATGTCAGGGTGGAGGCGTGCTGCCGTCGCCGGTCTGCTTCAAAAAGGGTCCGTGGCGTGCCGGTGCGGATCGACGCCTCCGGGCGCCAATGCGCGCCTGCCCCATGGCGGAAATGAGGCGAAGCTTGGCCTCGCCGCAAAAATCCGGAACCCGGCTTTCCCAGGCGGCGGAGCTCCGCTCAGAAGCTGTAGGCGAGCTTCAGCTTGGCGAGGTGGCGGTTGAAGTCGAACAGGTCTACGCCCTTGCTCCGCGTGCCGTAGAGGGCGAAGGAATCCTTCGTCCGGCCCGCGAACTGGTAGTTGTAGGCGCCCGTCACCGAGACCTTGTCGTTGACCTGCCAATAGAAGGTCGGTCCGGCGAACCAGGCCTCGCCGAGATCCCTGTTCAGGAAGGCGCCGAGATAGGCGCGCTGGTGGGAGGCCTCCGCGCCGAGATAGAAGCTGTCGTTCACCTTGTAGGCGAGGGCGGCGCGGACGTTGAAGCCCGAGCTCGTCAGGTAGCCGGGGTTGCGGACGCCGTTGAACGGCGTGACCGCGTCGTCCCAGGTCGCGGAATGCTCAAGGTTGATCGCGCCGTAGACGGTGTCCTTGACCAGTTCGAAGTCGATCAGCACGCGCGCCAGATTCGCGAAAACCGGTCCGCTCGGCCGGAAGGGATTGCCCAGGGCGTCAACGAAGCCGCGCCGGTAGCTGCGGTCGAAGGCGCCGGGCTCCGTGGTGATCGTCAGCCCGATGCCATGCTCGCTCCGGCCGAGCAGTTTGTACTTCATCTCCACCGTACCGCCGTATTGCGTCGAGTTCGACCCCAGCGTGGTGGCCTGCGCGGCGATGGTCGCGCCTTGCACCGTCGGTCCGATCTCGACGCAGGGCAGCGGCGAATAGGAGAGCTGGCCCTTTAGCAGATGGCCCCTGGCCCAGCCGAATCGCGTCCCGAAATTGCCGTTGTACTCGAGGGAGCCGGAGAGCATGCCGAGGTCGTTGACGTCGCTGCCCGTCGTGAAGCCGAAGATGTCGGTCGGCAGGCCGGACGTCTCCTTGCAGGCGAGCGAGGGGGCGGGCGGCGGGCTCGGCTTCGTCACCCGGCCCGGGATGTCGGCCGCGCTGGCGGCACTCGCGATGCCGGCGATGACCAGAATGGAGGCAGCGAAACGGCGGCTCATCAGACATCCCTCGATGCAAACTCCGCTAGAAACGCGCATTCATGGTTATCGCCAAGTAAAGGTTCGACCATTGGTTGCAGAAGTCTGCGCGATGTTGCGATGCGGCAACACGGTCCCGTGAAGTTGACCGCCTGGTTGGGCCGGCCGCATCCGAACGCGGCGAGTGACCGCTGCGCCATCACGCCGAGAGCGGATGGGGTCAAGGCAGCGCTCGCCAGCCGGGAAACACAGCTTGGCAACGATTCCGTTCAAACCGCGTTCAAAGCCGCGCAACTATCGCTGCATTGCAAAACATATGGGCTTCGGGCAGGACGGCCCGGGCCGTGGCGGTGGCCGGCTCGACGCCGGCGGCCGTCCGAACGCGAGGTCGATGATGACGAAGTGGGTCTACACCTTCGGTGACGGCAAGGCCGAGGGCCAGGCGGGCATGAAGAACCTGCTCGGCGGCAAGGGCGCCAATCTCGCCGAGATGTCGAACCTCGGTCTCCCCGTGCCTCCCGGCTTCACCATCACCACCGAGGTCTGCACCTATTACTACGACAACGGCGAGAGCTATCCGGAGAGCCTGAAGGCGGACGTCGCCGCCGCGCTGAGCCACGTCGGCGCGCTTACGGGCCGCGTCTTCGGCGACGCGGAGAACCCTCTGCTCGTCTCCGTTCGCTCGGGCGCCCGCGCCTCGATGCCCGGCATGATGGACACCGTCCTCAACCTCGGCCTCAACGACGTGACGGTGAAGGCGCTGGCCGCGGGTGGCGGCGAGCGCTTCGCCTACGACAGCTACCGCCGCTTCATCACCATGTATTCCAACGTCGTGCTCGGCATCGAGCACCACCATTTCGAGGACATCCTTGAGGAATACAAAGAGCGCCGCAACCTCCACCTCGATACCGACCTCAAGGCCGGGGATTGGCAGGCGCTGATCCCGCAATACAAGGCGATGGTCGAGGAGACGCTCGGCCGGCCGTTCCCACAGGATCCGCACGAGCAACTCTGGGGCGCGATCGGCGCCGTCTTCGGCTCCTGGATGAACGCCCGCGCCATCAAGTACCGCGACATGCACGACATTCCGGCCTCCTGGGGCACGGCGGTCAACGTCCAGGCGATGGTCTTCGGCAACATGGGCGACACCTCGGCCACCGGCGTCGCCTTCACGCGCAATCCATCGACCGGCGAGAAGGCGCTCTACGGCGAGTTCCTGATCAACGCGCAGGGCGAGGATGTGGTCGCGGGCATCCGCACGCCGCAGGACATCACCGAAAAGGCGCGCATCGCCGCCGGCTCCTCCAAGGCCTCGATGGAATCCGCCATGCCCGAGGCCTACGCCGAGCTGGTGCGCATCTACGGCATCCTCGAGAAGCACTACCGCGACATGCAGGACATGGAATTCACGGTGGAGCGCGGCAAGCTCTGGATGCTGCAGACCAGGAACGGCAAGCGCACGGCCAAGGCCTCGCTCAAGATCGCAGTCGATCTCGCCAGCGAGGGCCTGATCAGCGAGCACGAGGCGATCCAGCGCATCGAGCCGCTGGCGCTCGACCAGCTCCTGCATCCGACCATCGACCCCAAGGCGGAGCGCAAGCGCCTCGCCGCCGGCCTGCCGGCCTCGCCCGGCGCCGCCTCCGGGGCCATCGTCTTCGATTCGGCCACGGCCGAGGAGGCGCGCAAGGCCGGCCGCAAGGTCATCCTCTGCCGCGTCGAGACGAGCCCCGAGGACATCCACGGCATGCATGCCGCCGAAGGCATCCTGACCACGCGCGGCGGCATGACCTCGCACGCCGCGGTGGTGGCGCGCGGAATGGGCAAGCCCTGCGTCTCCGGCGCAGGCGGCATCCGCGTCGATTACGCCCGCAAGCTCCTCATCGCCGGCCAGGCGACCCTCGCCGAGGGCGACCTCATCACCATCGACGGCTCCACGGGCGAGGTGCTGCAGGGCAGCGTCAAGATGCTGGAGCCCGAGCTCTCCGGAGAGTTCGAGACGCTGATGGGCTGGGCGGACCGGGTGCGCCGCATGAAGGTGCGCACCAACGCCGAGACGCCGCTCGACGCGCGCAATGCCCGCAAGTTCGGCGCCGAGGGCATCGGCCTTTGCCGCACGGAGCACATGTTCTTCGACGAGGAGCGCATCGTCGCCATGCGCGAGATGATCTGCGCCGACGACGAGAAGGGCCGGCGCGCCGCGCTCGCCAAGCTCCTGCCGATGCAGAAGGAGGATTTCACCGAGCTCTTCGAGATCATGTCGGGCCTGCCCGTCACCATCCGCCTGCTCGATCCGCCGCTGCACGAGTTCCTGCCGCACAGCGAGGCGGAGATCGAGGAGGTGGCCAAGGGCCTCGGCATCTCGGCCGAGAAGCTGAAGCAGAGGAACGCCGAGCTGCACGAGTTCAACCCGATGCTCGGCTTCCGCGGCTGCCGGCTGGCGGTCGCCTATCCCGAGATCGCGGAGATGCAGGCCCGCGCCATCTTCGAGGCGGCAATCGGCGCCGGCAACAAGACCGGCCGTCTGGTGGTGCCGGAGATCATGGTGCCGCTCGTCATGACCCATGCCGAGTTCGACCTCGTCAAGGCGCGCATCGACGCCATGGCGGCGGCGGTGGCCAAGGAGACGGGCCAGCGCATCGAATACCAGGTCGGCACGATGATCGAGCTGCCCCGCGCGGCGCTGCGCGCCGGCGACATCGCCCGCACGGCCGAGTTCTTCTCCTTCGGCACCAACGACCTGACCCAGACCACGCTCGGCATCAGCCGCGACGACGCCGCCAATTTCCTAGGCTTCTACAAGCAGCGCGGCATCCTGGCGCATGATCCCTTCGTGACGCTCGACCAGGAAGGCGTGGGCGAGCTCGTGAAGCTCGCGGTCGAGCGCGGCCGGGCGACGCGGGCCGGCATCAAGCTCGGCATCTGCGGCGAGCACGGCGGCGACCCGGCCTCGATCCAGTTCTGCGAGAGCGTCGGTCTCGACTACGTTTCCTGCTCGCCCTACCGCGTGCCGATCGCCAGGCTGGCCGCGGCGCAGGCGGCGCTGGGCGCGGTGAAGGCCAAGGAGGGGTGAGGGCTGGCGGTGCGCGGTCGAATAGTCATGAGCGCCCGCAACGATTGATAACCATTACCTGGCAATTACCTATGGGCAATGGTCTTCGGTGGTAGTCTCCTTCCATTTCCGGAAGGAAACAATCATGTCTGAAGTATTGTCTGGTGATCCCGCAGGCCCAGCCCTTGCTGACCTCCCGCCAATCCAGGGTCGTCAGGCCGGTGCCGCGATGGCGCGCGCCTGGCTTGCCTTGCTGGCGGCCGTCGCCGTCTACCTGTTGACGGAATGGCTCGTCGCACGCTCGGAGGTCGAGTTCGACATCTACGGCCTGAATGCGGTCTGCGCATCGTTCGCAGCCGGCATGGCCGGGCTTTTCGTCCTTGCGCCGAGAGGGGCCTTCGCGCGCGTCGCCGCTGTCGTCTATTGCGTGAGCGCCGTACTGTATTCTCTGGTTCTGCTGGTTGTGATGGCTCCTCGCCTCTTGGGCGCCATTGGGATCGAAACCGGCGGAGGCATCGGATCGGTCCTCGCGTGGGCCGCTTTCGGCATCACTCCGCTCGGAGCCGTTGCGATGGTCCTGGCGACGCGTCGCGTGATCGTTGCGGCCCCTACCGTCAGACGGCCGACGCTGCGCGCGATCGGCATCATCATCGGAGTGGTCGTCTGCCAGGGCCTCGTGCCGTACACGCCGGTCTTCAAGGGCGCCGACTTCGATCAGCGCACCGCGAATGTCTGGGAGATGGCCCAGACCTATCTCGCCTACCGCAAGGCGGTCGAAGCCTCCTCGGAGCCTAACGAAGTCGAGCGGGAGGTGGCGCGGCTCGAGGCGGCTCAGCCCGCGGCGTTGCAGCGCTACCTCGCCGGTCTGCCCGACCGGGAACCGGGACGCCGGCGCGTTTTCCTGGTCGGGGTCGGCGGTTGGGGCCATCAGCAGGTCTTCATGCGCGAGACGTTTCTGGCGCTCGGAACCCTTGGGGAGTTGATTCCGGGCGCGGCGCCGCCGGTGCCGCTGATCAACACGCTGGGGGGCGGCGGCGCTCCGCTCGCCAATGTCCAGAACATCGCGCAGGTGCTGCGCGAGGTCGGGGCCCGCATGGATCACGCGAATGACCTGCTCGTCCTGACGATGACCTCGCACGGCGACAAGCAGGGGATCGCCCTGCGTCAGGCTTCGACCGTCAACCGGACGCTCGATCCCCGGACGCTGAAGATGATGCTCGATGCGGCCGGCATCGTGAACCGGGTCGTGATCGTATCCGCCTGCCACTCCGGCGTCTTCGTGCCCGAACTGCAGGACGATCACACCCTGGTCATCTCGGCCGCCGCTGCGGACCGCTCGAGCTTCGGCTGCAGCGACGATCGCGAGCTCACCTATTTCGGCGAAGCGTTCTTCAAGCTGGCCTTGCCGCAGGAAAAGACGTTCATTCAGTCGTTCGAGAAGGCGAGGGAAACCATCGCCGCCTGGGAAAGAGAACAGAGGCTGACGCCCTCCAATCCGCAGATCTCGGTCGGTCGCGAGTTGCAGCGGCGTTTTCCGGAAATCGTCGGCGATCTCTCGGCCCATGTCTCCGCTTCATCGGAGCTCAGCGAAGCCCCTAAGCCTTGACTTGAGAGCCATCACTGGCCGGCGGCAAGGATCGTCGCTTGCCGCCAGCCAGCACGGGTCCGATTATGCTTTAACCTCCAGGGCGGGATCGCGGCAGCATCGCCAGGCGTCCGTGACCCTAAAGCTTGACGCCGCCGCGCGCTTCCCGATCGCTGCGCGATCACCGCAAGCCCCCGTTCACCCTGCCGCTCAAGGTTAATTTTGTCCTGGCTCCGCTTAACCATCATTCCTTGTCGAATCCTTGCTCGATCTGGTCGAAACTGAGCGACATCGCAGACGCGCTGGAAGGATATTCGCCATGGACGCCTTGCTCTTCATTCTCTGCGCCGGCCTCGCGCTCGCCGGCTTCTTCCGCACCACCACGGGCCGCGACCTCCTGAAGGTGGCGGCGGCCGGGCTCAGCCGCCCCGCGCCGATCCAGCGGCGGCCGCTCAAGTCCGGCGGCGCGGACCGCCAGCGCTTCGGCGGCCGCGCCGACTTCGGCCTGCGCGCGCGCTGACGGGCTTCCGCTCGCGGGCCGGATGGCCCATGGTCCGGCGGCACCCCGCACCGAGCCGGATCCCATGCCCCTGATCGCCCACGCCGCCGACGCCACCCCCATCCATCTCGTCGCCGAGGCCGAGTTCGCCGCCTTGAGCGAAAGCCTGCCGCGGCCGGCCGCCGATTACCTCGCGGCCATCCGCTTCCGCCCCCGATCAGGCGCCCTGGCGCTGCTGCCCGGGGAGGGCGGCCGGCTCTCCGGAATCGTGCTGGTGCTGCCGGACAAGGAGGCCGATCCGCTGGCGCTCGGCCGCCTGGCCAAGGAATTGCCCGAGGGCGCCTATGCGCTGGCCGCGCCGCCGGCCGACCCGCAGGGCGCGGCGCTCGCCTGGCTGCTCGGCGGCTATGTCTTCGACCGCTACAAGAGCGCCTCGCGTCCCGCCGCCGACCTCGTGGTGGCGGACGACGCCATTCGCGCCCGCGCGGAGATGATCGCCGAAGCGGTGGCGGCGGGGCGCGACCTCATCAACACGCCGGCCAACGACATGACGCCGACGGCGCTCGCCGAAGCGGCCCTGGCGATGGCCAAGGAGCATGGCGCGGAAGGCTCGGCCATCGTCGGCGATGCGCTGCTGGCGGAGGGCTTCCCGCTCATCCACGCCGTGGGCCGCGCCTCCGCGCAGGCGCCCCGCCTCGTCGACATCCGCTGGGGCGATCCGGCCCATCCCAAGGTGACGCTGGTGGGCAAGGGCGTCTGCTTCGACACCGGCGGCCTCGACATCAAGCCCTCCTCCGGCATGCTCCTGATGAAGAAGGACATGGGCGGCGCGGCCGCCGCCATCACGGCCGCGCGCCTCGTCATGGCGGCCGGGCTGAAGGTCCGGCTGCGGCTGCTGCTGCCCATCGTCGAGAACATGATCTCGGCGAACAGCTTCCGCGCCAGCGACGTGATCCGCTCGCGCCAGGGCCTCACGGTCGAGATCGGCAACACCGACGCGGAGGGCCGCCTCATCCTGGCCGACGCGCTGGCGCTCGCGAGCGAGGAGAAGCCCGATCTGCTGATCGACTACGCCACGCTCACCGGCGCGGCGCGGGTGGCGCTCGGCCCCGATCTGCCGCCCTTCTACACGGACGACGAGGCGCTGGCCGGCGAGATCGCCGCGGCGGGAACGGCGGCGGCCGATCCGGTCTGGCGCCTGCCGCTCTGGCCGGCCTACCACCGGATGCTCGACTCGAAGGTCGCTGACATCTCCTCCACCGGCTCCGGCGGCATGGCGGGTTCGGTCACCGCCGCGCTGTTCTTGAAGCGCTTCGTGGGCGAGGGCATCCCGCATGCGCATTTCGACATCTACGGCTGGACGCCGACGGCGAAGCCGGGCCGTCCCGAGGGCGGCGAGCCGCAGGCGGCGCGGCTGACCTTCGAGCTGCTCGCCAAGCGCTACGGCTGAGCCTTCAGGACCGGCGCGCGGCGGCCCATCATCACCGTGCCGGCGACGGCGAGGGCGAAAGCGAGGGTCGGGAGATCGATCGCCTCGCCGAGCAGCAGCGCCGAGATCGCCAGCGTCACGAAGGTCTGCAGCAACTGCACCTGGCTGACGCGGGCGACGCCGCCCATGGCGAGCCCGGCGTTCCAGGGGAAGAAGCCGAGATACATGCTGAACAGCGCCGCATAGGCGAAGCCGGCCCAGGCGCTGGCCCGCACCGCGCCGAGATCCTGCGGCATCAGCCAGAGCGCGGCGGGGATGGTCACGGGCAGCGCCGCGACGACGGCCCAGCTGATCACCGCCCAGCCCGGCATGCTGCGAGACAGCCGCGCCGAGAAGACATAGCCCAGAGAGGCGGCGGCGACGGAGAGGAACAGGTAGCCGTCGCCGAGGCTGAGGCCGAGCGCCGCATCGCGCGCCGCGAAGGCGACGACCAGCGCCGCGCCCAAGACGCTCCAGAGCCAGAAGGCCGGGGAGGGGCGGTCGCCGGCGAAGATCGCGCCGCAGAGCGCGGTGGCGAGCGGCAGCACTCCAAGGACGACGCCGCCATGGCTCGCCGGCACCGTCTGCATGGCGAGGCCGATGAGGCCCGGAAATCCCACCACCACGCAGAGCGAGGCGATGGCGAGATCGCCCCATTGCGCCCGCGCCGGCCTGGGAGGACGCGTCGCAAGCAGCACCGCCGCGGCGAGCAGCCCCGCCACGGCGGCCCTGCCCATGGTCACGAACCACGGCGGCAGGTCGGCCACGGCGGCGCGCGTCGCCGGCAGCGTGGCGCCGAAGATGACGACGCCGAGGAGGCCGAGGAGCAGGCCGAGGGTTTCGCGATTCATGCCGCCTTTTCTTTCAGGACCGGACGAGGGACAAGTCGGCAGCCCCGAGGCTGGCGAAACCGGCGCAAGCCTGGGCAAGACGGAGCTGCGCGAAGCCAAATCGGGCTTCACCTCGGCAGCCGCAAGGGCTAAGCTTGTCCAGTCGCCGCAACCATGACGGGAGTGACCCCATGAAGAAGCTGTTCTCGATCGCCATCGTCGCCGTCACGGTAGGAACGCTCGGCGGCTGCAATACGCCGGGAGAACGCGCCGTGGGCGGCGCCCTCATCGGCGGCGCGACGGGCGCGGCGATCGGCGGCCTGGCCACCGGCCGTGCCGGCGGAGCCCTCGCCGGCGCTGCGATCGGCGCCGCCGGCGGCGCCATCGTCGGCGCGGCCACGGCGCCGCAGCCGGTCTGCCCGGATTACGCGCCGTATCTGCGCTACGACGCCTACGGCAACCCCTTCTGCTCGCGCCGCTGAGGAGAACGGACGCCGCGCCGGACGCCGCGCCGCGGTGATCGCGCCGGACAGCCCGCACGCCTTCAAGGTTCAGCCCTCGCCCAACCATGGCGAGCGCAAGGACGGCAAGCGGCCGGACTTCCTCGTGCTGCATTACACCGGCATGCGCGATGCGGCCTCGGCGCTGCACCAGCTCTGCAATCCGCTGGCGCAGGTCTCCTGCCATTATTTCGTGCTGGAGGACGGCCGCATCCTCCAGCTCGTGCCGGAGGCCCGCCGCGCCTGGCACGCCGGCGTCGGCTGCTGGCAGGGCGAGCGGGACATGAACTCGGCCTCGATCGGCGTCGAGATCGTCAATCCCGGCCATGAGCACGGCTACCGGCCATTCCCCGAGGCGCAGGTCGAGGCGGTGGCGGCGCTCTGCGCCGACATCGTCGCGCGCTGGCGCATCCGGGCCGATCGCGTCATCGCCCATTCCGACATGGCGCCCTTGCGCAAGCAGGATCCGGGCGAGCTCTTCCCCTGGGATCGCCTTGCCGCCGCGGGTGTCGGGCACTGGACGACGCCGCATCCCGCGGGCGGCGGGCGTTTCCTGCAGAGGGGCGAGGAGGGGATGCCGGTCGAGGCGCTGCAGGCGATGCTGGGAATCTACGGCTACGACATCGCGCCGGCCGGCGTGTTCGATGCGCTGACCGAAGCCGTGGTGACGGCCTTCCAGCGCCATTTCCGGCCCGCCCTCGTCGACGGCGTGGCCGATCGCTCGACCATCGAGACGCTGCGCGACCTGCTGGCGGCGAGGCCCGCCGCCTCAGCGGTCACTTGATCAGCCAGATCTTCGTCTTGTAGGCCGTGATCGTCTTTTCCGGGCAGGAGATCACCAGCGTGATGTCGTCGTAGTCGGAATCGGTCCACTGCCAGCTGTTGTTGGTGGAGTAGTCGTTCTTGTTCGGGTCCTTAGCGAGGAACGGCCTGTCCTCCCAGCCGATATACATGAACTTGCCTGGCGCGCAGGCCTGGTTGAGCGGTTCGGGCTTCCGGTTCTTGCCCGATGGCGTGGTCGCGCCGGGCTTGCCGGGCGTGCATTCGTCCATCGTGTCGCAGACCCGGGTCTCCATCATGTTGATCGGATAATTGTAGCCGAAGGCATCGCCGCGGAAGGCGTATTCCTCCTTGCCCAAGGAGTCGATGGTCGTGTCGGAGTAATGGTTGTAGATGGTCACGCCCGTCTTGTCGGTCTGCTCCCAGAGCTTGGTCGTGTTGTTCCAGGTATCCTTCGGCCACTTGTTCGGGTTGGTGCGTTGGTCGCGCACATTGTAGAGCCGCCAGGACAGGGTCTCGGTCGGTCCGCAGACCGGCATCTGCACGTTCTTGAAGGCGTTGTTGGTCTGCAGCTCTGGCGTGTTGCTGTTGCCCTGCGTGCCGTTGGACGACACCGGGGTCATCTGGCTGCGGCCCTTGTTCGCATCGTTCTTCTTCGATGCGTCGTAGCAATAGGCGTAGATGCGGTTGTAGTCGCCGGCCTCGTAGCCGGGGTTGGCCAGCTTGGGAACGCTGGTCGTCGTCGACGTCGTCACGTCCATCTTGGCCGTCGCGGCGATTGAGACCGGCTGGACGCTGCTGCCGCCGTCGAGACGGAACCAGCGCTTGATGTCGGCTCCGGCAGTGACCTTGTACTCGGTCTTGAGACCGTCGTCCCAGCCGCCGGTGAAGGTCAGATTGTCGGTTTGGGTCATGCTGGCGCGCGTCAGGACGTTCGCTTTTCGGGCGGCGATGATCTGCGATGCGCGCACCGCGATCATCTCGTTCCGCTCGGAGGCGGTTTTGCTCGCTGTCGCCGCGCCGGTTTGGATCTCGACGGCGGCGCGCACGACTTCGAGTGCCGCGGCATCGGCCTCGGTCTGCAGGACGCTGCGGGTATTGGATGCCGATTGGTAGTCGATTGCTACACCCGATGCGGCGACGATCGGCACGAACGCCAGGGCGAAGATCATGCCGACGTTGCCATCCTGCCGCGCGCGAAAGCTCTTCCAACTATCTCCGAGCCGGACCATCTCTACTACTCCGAACTCCCCACGGCGTCCGGTATGCCAGAAAAATCCTCAGGGACCGTTACACTTCGCGGCGATTTCAAATCGATAAGGAAATGTTTCGTTCACCATTGAACAGAGGGCAGGACGCTGGCCCAGGAGGATGGATAAGCAAGCGATCGGCGCGGATTTCTGCTCCGGTTTGCTGGCGTTGCAGCAGACTGTTCCCGGGCAATCTCCGGCCTGCACCTCAGCGGTCACTTGATCAGCCAGATCTTCGTCTTGTAGGCCGTGATCGTTTTTTCCGGGCAGGAGATCACCAGCGTGATGTCGTCGTAGTCGGAATCGGTCCACTGCCAGCTGTTGTTGGTCGAGTAGTCGTTCTTGCTCGGATCCTTGGCGAGGAACGGCCTGTCCTCCCAGCCGATATACATGAACTTGCCTGGCGCGCAGGCGAGGTTCTGCGCCTCTGGCTTGCGGTTCTTGCCGGATGGCGTGGTCGCGCCAGGCTTGCCGGGCGTGCATTCGTCCATCGTGTCGCAGACCCGGGTCTCCATCATGTTGATCGGATAATTGTAGCCGAAGGCGTCGCCGCGGAAGGCGTATTCCTCCAGCCCGGTGATGGTATCAACCGTCGTGTCCGAATAGTGATTGTAGATCGTCACGCCGTTCCTGTCGGTCTGCTCCCAGAGCTTGGTCGTGTTGTTCCAGGTGTCCTTCGGCCACTTGTTCTTGTTGGTGCGCTGGTCGCGCACGTTGTAGAGCCGCCATGACAGCGTCTCGGTCGAGCCGCAGACCGGCATCTTGACATTGGAGAAGACCGTGTTGGTGGTCAATTCGGAGGGGCCGGAGCCGCCATCGGTGCCGTTGGACGACACCGGGGTCATCTGGCTGCGGCCCTTGTTCGCATCGTTCTTCTTCGATGCGTCGTAGCAATAGGCGTAGATGCGGTTGTAGTCGCCGGCCTCGTAGCCGGGGTTGGCCAGCTTGGGAACGCTGGTCGTCGTCGACGTCGTCACGTCCATCTTCGCCGTGGCGGCGATGCTGACCGGCTGGATTGTCTGACCGCCGAACGGGAACCAGCGCTTGATGTTGGCGCCGACGCTGATCTTGTACTCGGTCTTCAGACTGTCGTCCCAAACGCCCGTGAAGGTCAGGTTGTCCGCCTGCGTCATGGACGAGCGGGTGATCACGTTCGCTTTGCGCGCGGCGATGATCTGCGAAGCCCGGCTCTCGATCATCTCGGCCCTTTCGGCCTGAGGCTTGGTCGCCGTCGCCGCGCCGGTCTGGATCTGCACGGCGGCGCGCACCACCTCGAGGGCGGCGGCATCGGCTTCAGTCTGCAGGACGCTGCGCGCGTTCGAGGCAGATTGCAGGTCGACCGCCACGCCGGAGGCGCCGAGGATCGGCACGAGACCCAGCGCGAAGATCAGCCCGACGTTGCCGTCCTGCCGCGCGCGAAAGGCCTTCAAGATATCGCCAGGCCTCGGCATCCTGTTTGCTCCGGACTCTCCATGTCCGGATTCGTAACAGAGAGTTCCTCAGGCCAGGTTACGCAGCGTCACTACGTGTTCGCTGATCGCGGAACATTCCGTTAAGTATGGCCCACCGCCTCACTGCGTCAGCTTGAGGCGGCCGATGTTGGCGGCGATGAGAGCGAAGACCTGGTTCAGCTCGCTGGCGTTGGTCGCCTTGTAGAACATCTTCTGGCCGCCGTCGGTCGAGGCGCAATCCTGCAGCAGGGAGAGGCCGTCGGCCGAGATCTCCTGGCCGGCCGTGCTGAAGCCGATCGTGATGATCTTCACCGCCTCGTTGTTGGCGACGTCCCTGAGCGCCTTGACGTTGTCGCAGGCGGCGCGGGTTCTGGCGTTCATCGCTGCCGTCGCCTGCGCTTCGGTGGTGATGCCGGTGCCGAGGCGGTTGTTGCGGTAGAAGCCGAAGGGCGAATAGATCGACAGGTTGGGGTTGCTGATGCCGTCCCAGAAGTTGTCGCCGTCCGTCATCAGGACGATGTACTTGCGGTTGCGGATCAGCCCGCCGTTCCAGTTGTAGGCGCGACCGTCGGCGAAGGGAGCGTTGGGCGAAATCGTGCGCCAGCCCCACATCAGCCCTTCCAGGATGTTGGTGTTGCCATCCGCGGCCATCTGGTTGATCGCGTTCAAGATCGAGGTCTTGTCGGTGGTGAGCCGGTTCAGCGGCCTGGCGTTGCAGCCGAAGTTCGGGCCGCGCGACGCGCCGTTCGTGCCGCTGCTGCTGGCGATGCTCTTGCGCGATGATGTGGCGCCGCCGGTCGTGCCTGCCAGGTTGTAGCGGCAGATGTTCGCCGTGCTGCGGTTCAGCCAATTCAGGCTCTGCCAGTTGGCGGTCGGCGACGCGAAGGGCAGCGAATAGGCGGTGTTGAGCGGCGTGCAGGCGGGTTGCGTCGAGCTCGATTCCTTGCCGCTGGAATAGCTGAGCGTGGCGCTGCCGTCGTCATGCAGATAGCTGTTGCGGATCTCGTAGGTGCCGCCCGAGCCATTGGGGTTCAAGCTGTTCTGGCGGACGCTGCCGACTGAGTAGAAGCTGCCGCTCGTGTTGCGGGGGCCCGGCTCGTCTGGCGCGAACATCGGCACGAAGAGGCTGTCGCCGAGGCCAGGCACCGGAGCGGCGTCGGTGATGCCCCAGTTGCCGGGGCGCACCTCGAAGCAGCCGGTCCAGGTCTCGCCGAGCTGGCTGTAGAGGCTGAAGCGCGACTGCACGCCAGCGGGCGGCGACGCGTTGGCCGGCAGCAGGTTCTCCCAGTGGATCGAGGACTGGCCGAAGCGGTCGAGGTTGGGATCGGTCGCGGTGTTCATGCCGCTCCCGGCGTTCACCGTCAGCGTGAAAGGCACGACCGAGATCTTGATCTTCTGCGGGTCGGTGCTGCCGCTGAACAGGTTGTTGACGAAGGAGGTCGCGGCCTGCTTGGCCGCGTCGATCTTGGTGCCGGCCATGGAGCCCGAATTGTCGAGCACCATTGCGACCTCGATGTAGTTCTGCGTGGGCCGCTGCGCATCGGTCCGCACCTCCACACAGGAGCTGGCGGCGGCCACGATGCCGTTGAAGACGAGCTGGATGCAGGCCCGTCCCTTCACGGAGAGGTCAGACACGCCGCTGGCGAGCATGTTGATCGAGACGGGCTCTTTGAAGAGGCCCTCTGTGTTGGCGCGCACGAAGCTCTCGACCCGCGACTGCAGCGTGCTCACGTCCACGATCGTGACGTCCTTGGCCGCCGCCAGCACGGCGGCGTCCAGCGCGCTCTGCAGCTTGGTCTGTGCCGACGAAAGCCGGCTGTAGTCGATGGCGGCGCCCGAGGCGGCCAGCATGGGGAAGAGCGACAGCGCGAACATCATCGCGACGTTGCCGCGGTCGTCTGCGCTGAAGAGCGCAGCAGGGCTTTGCTTGCGAAGCACGCAATGTCTCCGAATTCGCAGGCCCCGCGGAGGTTGTGCCACAGCGCAGGTTGCAGAGCGGTTTACGCTCGCTATGAAACTTCAGGTTGTGAATTCAGGGATTTTTTACCGCGCGGAACGTCCGCACCCGGAAACGGAGGCACGCCTGTCGCTTGCAGCGGATGGGGCTCACTCGGCCGCGAGGAAACCCAGCCGCTGCAGGGCCTGCTTCAGCACGTGGCGGCCCGACAGGCTCTCCGGTCCCGCCACCCGCTTCGCCGAATGCACGGTCCAGGGCGCCCGCACGTTCATGCGCTCGCGCTCGTAGAAGGCAGACATGGCCCCGTTGTAGCGCTCGATCGCCGCGTCCTGTCCTTCGAGGTCATAGCGCTCGCGGTGCAGCACGGCCTGCTGCGGCAGGCGCGGCTTGACGGAGCCTTCATGTCCCTCCGCAGCATAGCCGACGCAGAGGCCGAAGACCGCCGCCGCGCCGCTGGGCAGGCCGAGAAGCGCCGCCACCTCTTCGGGACGGTTGCGCATGGCGCCGATATAAACGGTCGAGAGCCCCAGGCTCTCGGCGGCAAGCGAGGCGTTCTGCGAAGCCAGCGCCGCGTCGATCGCCGCCACCAGCAGCATCTCCAGCGTGTCGTTGCCCTTGTGAGGCAGGTTCGCCCGCTCCGCGACGCGGTTCAGCCGCGCTAGGTCGGCCAGGAAAACGAGAAAGACGGGGCATTCGGCGATATGCTTCTGCCCGCCGGCCAGTTCCGCGCAGCGCGCCTTCGTAGCCGCGTCTTCGATCGCCACCACGCTCCAGGCCTGCAGGTTGGAGGAGGTCGAGGCCGATTGCGCCGCGGCGATGATGGCCTCCACCGCGCCTGTAGGGAGGGAATCGGGCCGGTAGCCCCGCACCGAGCGATGCGCCAGCATCAGGTCGATGACGGCGTTGCGGGCCGCGGCCGGTGCGTCGCCGGTTCCGTAGCGGAGTTCGAGCGGCGCTGCGGTCTGCATGAAGCTGTCTCCGGTTCTGGATGCGATCGGCGCTTGCCGCTTGGCGGCGGCTTCGCCTTGCGATAGCGGAAAGCCATGAGCCTGACCACATCCGCCCGCGGCGTCTATCCCATCGCTCCCACGCCATTCCAGCCTGACGGCAGCATCGATTGGCGAAGCCTGACGGGTTTGATGGAGCATTACCGCGCCGCCGGCGCCGACGGCGTCACCATCCTCGGCATCATGGGCGAGGCGCCGAAGCTGGAGCCCGAGGAATCCCTGGAGATCGTGCGCCGCACCGCCGCCGTCATGGCCGGCCTGCCGGTCGTCGTCGGCGTCTCGGCGCCGGGCTTCGCGGCGATGCGGCGGCTCGCCCGCGAGGCCATGGAGGCGGGCGCGGCTGGCGTGATGATCGCGCCGCCGAACAATCTTCGCACCGACGACCAGATCGTCGGCTATTACGCCCAGGCCGTCGAGGCGATCGGCCGCGACGTGCCCTTCGTCATCCAGGATTATCCGCTGCTGCTCACCGTGGTGATGACGCCGGGCGTGATCCGCCGGATCGTCATGGACAATCCCTCCTGCGTGATGCTCAAGGCCGAGGACTGGCCGGGCCTCGAGAAGATCTCCGCGCTGCGCGCCATGCAGAAGGAGGGTACTTTGCGCCCTCTCTCCATCATGGTCGCCAACGGCGGGCTGTTCCTCGATTTCGAGATGGAGCGCGGTGCGGACGGCTCCAACACCGGCTACGCCTTCCCGGAGATGCTGATCGGCGTCGTCCGTTTGATGAGCGAGGGCAAGCGCGACGAGGCGCATGACCTCTTCGACGCGCATCTGCCGCTCCTGCGCTACGAGCAGCAGCCCGGCGTCGGCCTGGCGGTGAGGAAATACGTGCTGATGCGCCGCGGCCTGCTCGCCTCCGATGCGCAGCGCAAGCCCGGCGCCGGCCTGTCGGCGACCGCCAGGGCGGAGGTCGAATACCTGTTGGCGCGGCTCGCCCGCCGCGAGCCGCTGGCCAGGCTCAGGCCAGCCTGACGCTCTCGACGTCGCCGATCGACTTGTCCGCCTTCAGCCCTCGGATCTTGAGGTCGATCGTCACGCCGCCGGCCGCGCGTTCGATGCGGTAGAGATGGTAGGCCGCGCGGTGGCTGAGGCTGCCCGGCACGGCCGAGGCCGAGGCCACGCCGACCACGGGGATGGCGCTGCCCGCCGGGCCCTTGATCCTGACCACGGATTGGCGATGGTTATGGCCGTGGATGATCAGGTCCGCGCCGTTCACCGCCAGCACCTTCTCGAAGGCGCGCGCGTCGCGCAGGCCGCGTCCGAGATTGGCGCCATTGCGCGTGGGCGGGTGATGGATCATCACCACGCGCGCCAAGCCCGCCTTCCTGGCCTCGTCGAGCGCCGTGCCGAGCGCCCTCAATTGCGGCTCGCCGAGCTCGCCCGAGGCCAGCAGCGGCGCCGTCGGAATGCCGGAGGAGAGGCCGATCAGCGCCACGCCGCCGCGCACCCGCGTGTAGGGGAAGCTCGCCTGCGTCGCGCCGTCCGACGTCATCCACGGCGTCGCCGAAGCCACGAAATAGCGGAAGGAGGAGCGCACGTAGACGTCGTGGTTGCCCGGAATGACGCTGACGCGCTCCCCGTCTCCGACGCGCTCGATGTAGCGTTGCGCCGTGACGAACTCACTTTCGAGGCCGATGTTCACGAGATCGCCCGTGATCGCGACATGATCGGGCGCTTGCGCCAGGAGGTCGGCCGTGATGCGCTCCAGCGTCGGCATGTCATGGATGAGGTAGCGGCCGCGCCTCCAGTTCAGGTAGCCGGTGAAGCGCTTTCCGGCCAGCTCGCGCCACCGCGGCCGGAGCACGGGCCCGACATGCGGATCGGAAAGATGGCCGAGAAGGAACGTCAATAGACTGGGGTCCCGCGAAGCGCCCCCGTCTGTCGCGGGCAGGCGGCGGGGTCAAGCGCTTTCGCCGCGATGCTGCGTCGCAATCCGCTCGGGTCGGCAGCGATCAGGCCCTCCGCCGCGCCGCCGCCTCCAGGGCCGCATCGAGCGCCTCGCGCACGGCCCGCGCCGTCACCGGCTTCTCCACGAAGCCGTCGGCGCCGGCCTCGGCGAAGGCCGCCCGGTCGGCTGGTGAGACGCGTCCCGTCACCGGCACGATCGGCAGGGAGGCGAAAGGCTCCGGCATGGCGCGGATCAGCTTCAGCGCCTCCAGACCGCTGATCCCGGGCAAGGTGTGGTCGAGCAGGACCGCGGCGAAGCCGCCGCCGGGCAGCATCGCCAGCGCCTGCTCGGCCGAGGCCGCTTCCGCCATCGCATGGCCGAAATGCTCGAGGACCGCTCCCATGATCAGGCGGTTCGCCTGGTTGTCGTCGACCACGAGGATGCAGGTGCCAGGGCCTTCCGCGCACCGCGGAGCATCCACCGCCGCAGGGGGCTCGGCCTCCGCCTGCTTGAGCCGCAGCGTGAACCAGAAGGTCGCGCCCGCGCCGCCCTGGTCGCGCCTGGCGTCGCAGCCGGTGTCGCCCCCCATGGCGCGGGCGAGGCGTCGCACCAGCGCCAGCCCGAGGCCCGTGCCCTGCACGCCGTTGTCGAGCCGGCCATAGGGGCGGAACAGCCGTTCCGCCTCGGCCTCGCTCAATCCGGGCCCGGTGTCGGTGACGGCGAAGCGCAGGCCGTCGAATCCGCCCCGACGGTCGATCAGCGTGACGTCGAGTGCGATGCCGCCCTCGCGCGTCACCTTCACCGCGTTGTCGATCAGATTCTCGAGCATCTGCCTGAGCCGTCGCCGATCGGTCAGCAGGGGGCGGGTGATGCGCTCGTCGATCCGCGCGGAGAAGCTCAGGCCCTTGGCCTGCGCGCGCGCCGCCGCGGCTGTGGCGAGCGGCGCCAGGAAGCCGGCGAGGTCGAGCGGCGTCTCTACGAAGGAGGAACGATCACCGATGGAGCCGGCATCCAGGATATCGTCGGCGACGGCCCGCAGATGCGCCGCGGCTGCACGCAGTCCATCCACCAGGCGCCTCTGCTCGGCCGAAAGCGCGGTCTCTGCAAGGAGCGCAGCCATGGCCTCCACGCCGCCGAGAGGCGAGCGCAGTTCATGCGCCACTTCGGCCGTCAACGCCGCGGCGCGCTCCGCAGGTGCAACAGACGTCATCGAACTCCATCCGCCGCTCGGCCCCCCGAGCGCCGGCGACAGGCCTAGCATCGATCCCGTTACGGCTTGTTGAAAGCGCTCGCGATGCCGCCGCCCGTTGGAAGTCAGCGCAAATTTTCCGTTTCCCGAAGCACGGGCGGCCGGGCCTTCAGCCATCGAGCGCGGCCAGGCGGCGGACATCGGCCGGCGTGGCGCCTGCGGCCCGCAGATCGGCTAGAGAGCGCGATCCGAGGCTCTTTGAGAGCTTGGCGCCCTCGGCGTCGCGGATGAGCGCATGATGTCGATAGCGAGGCTCCGGCAGGCCGAGCAGCGCCTGCAGCAGGCGGTGGATGGCGGTCGCCGCGAAGAGATCGCGGCCGCGCACCACATGCGTGACGCCCTGGGCCGCATCATCGACGACGACGGCGATATGGTAGCTCGCCGGAAACTCCTTGCGCCTGAGCACCGCATCGCCCCAAAGCGCCGGCTGCGCCACGATCCTCTCGGTCTGCCCATCCTCAAGCCAGAAGAGGGGACCACTTGCGGCCGCCAGCGCCGCGTCCATTCTGAGCCTCAGGGCGAAGGGATCGCCTGCCTCGCGGCGCGCCCGCGCCTCGTCGGGCGGCAAATGCCGGCAGCGGCCTGCATAGAGCGGCGCGCCATCGGGGTCGCGACCGAGACTCGCGCTGTCCGCCGCGATCTGCTTGCGCGAGCAGAAGCAGGGATAGAGCAGTCCGCGCGCCTCGAGCGCCTCCAGCGCTTCGCCATAGCAGGCGAAACGTTCGGACTGCCGCATCACCGGCGTCTCCCAGGAGAGGCCGAGCCAGGCGAGATCGTCGAAAATGGCCTGCTCGTGTTCAGGCCGGCAGCGGGTGATGTCGATGTCCTCGATGCGCAATAGGAAGCGCCCGCCGGCCTCGGCCGCGAGGCGCGCATTCAGGAGCGCCGAGGCGGCATGGCCGAGATGCAGGCGGCCGTTGGGGCTGGGGGCGAAGCGGAAAACGGGTGTCGGCATGGCTCGCCCTCATGTATCAGAGCGAGTCGCGAACAAAAACTGAACGAGCGCCGCATGCACCGCCTGATCGAGAGCGAGGCCGACCTCCAGGAAGCCGTGATCGGCCTGCAGGCGGAATGCGAGGTGATGCGCCGCGTGGTGCCGATCTCGGGATCGCCGCCGATGCGCCGCTCGATCGCCGGCCTCGACGGCCTCCTGCGCATCATCATCGACCAGCAGGTCTCGGTGGCGGCAGGCAAGGCGATCTGGGCGAAGGTCTGCGTCGTGTTCCCGGAGCGGTCGCCCGCGTTGCTCCTGGAGGCGCCGGAGGAGCGGCTGAGGGCAGCGGGCCTCTCGGGTCCGAAGATACGCGCGCTGCGCGCCATCGCGGCGGCGCTCGTCGAGGGCGCGCTCGACCTCGAGGCTCTGGGCGCCATGGAGGCCGATGCCGCCAAGGCGCTGATGACGCGGGTCAAGGGCATCGGCCCCTGGACCGCCGACATCTACCTGATGTTCTGCCTCGGCCATGCCGACGCCTTCGCGCCTGGAGACCTCGCGCTGCAGGAGGCGATCCGGCTTGCTTTCCGCCTCGACGAGCGGCCCACCTCGCGCGAGGCCGAGCTCATCGCCGAGCGTTGGCGCCCCTGGCGCGCCGTGGCCGCGCGGGTGCTGTGGGGCTACTACCACGTGGAGAAGAAGCGGGCCGGAATTTCGGACTGACGCGTGCTTCCGGAGTCGCCGCGGAGGCCCTTGAAACCCTCAAATCGCCTCACCAACTCTCGCTCACCGCAGGCCCCGAGGGGCTGCGGCCATAGGTTTCAGGACCATCGCTCGCGCATCGGCGGAGCGGACCCTGGAGCCGATCGGCAAACGCAAACGTCGCTTTGAGAGGACAACCCATGCGTACATTCGATCTCGCCCCGTTCCATCGCTCGACCATCGGCTTCGACCGGCTGTTCAACCTGCTCGATCAGGTGACCGGCGCGGAGAGCCAGGCGCAGACCTATCCGCCCTACAACATCGAGCGCACCTCCGAGAACGCCTACCGCATCACCATCGCCGTCGCCGGCTTCGCCGAGGCCGACCTCTCGATCGAGGCCGCCGCCAACGTGCTGACCGTGAAGGGCGAGAAGGCCGCCAATGAGAACGGCAGCGGCGAGGTGCTCTTCCGCGGCATCGCCGGCCGCTCCTTCGAGCGCCGCTTCCAGCTCGCCGACCATGTCAACGTGACGGCGGCGCGCCTCGAGAACGGCTTGCTCCATATCGAGCTCGTCCGCGAGGTGCCCGAGGCCATGAAGCCGCGCCTGATCCAGATCGGCGGCGGCGAGAAGGCCAAGCCGCAGCCCCAGGTCATCGAGCAGGCCCGCGCGGCCTAAGCTCCAGCCATCCCTCCTCGCCGCTCGCCGGCGAGGAGGGACCTGAAGAAAAGCCCCCGGCGACGGGGGCTTTTTTCATTCGAGCGGCGCGGGAGGCACGCTGTTGATCGGCGCCTCCGGTGCCTTCGGCGCCGGCGCGGGCGGCGCATCGAGAGGCGCGGGCGGCGGGGGCGCGATCTCGATGCGGCGCGGCTGCGCCTTGGTGCCGCTGCCGATGGCGGCCTCGGGCGGCTTCGGCGCGGGCGCAGGGCGCTCTGGACGGACGATCCTCTCCTTGCGCGGCGGAGCGGGCGGCGTGGCGGCGCGCGGCGTCACCGGCTCGCGCTTGATCTCGGGCGGACGCTCCGGCGCGGCGCGCGCCGGCGCTGTCGGCTCGGGCACCGTGCGGCGGATGGTCGGCCCCTGATCGGGCGCGCGCTGCGTGACCTGCGGCCGCCGCTCGACGGGCTCCGGCGCGCGGTCGACGATGCGGCCGGAATAGATGTCGATGGTGAGCCGCACCGGACGGCCATTCGGGTTCACGGCCCTGACAACGGCGACATCGTCCGCGTAGACGGGGCGCGAGACGCGGGTGAAGCCGCGGGCCTGCAGCGCCGAGACGATCTCGCCGGGCCGCATCTCGTCGAGCACCACCGGCGGCCGCTGACGGTACGGCCGCCAATAGGAATAGGTCTCGTCATAGTCGTAGCGCGGGCCGTAGTGCAGGCCGAACCATTGCGCCTGGGCGACGCCCGCCGAGGCCAGAACGAGGGCGCCGGCTGCAAGGCCGACGCGGATGGACGCCGCGAGGGCGCCGGAACGCGTCTTCATCGAATCTCCTGAATCAGCCCCAAGCCATCTGACGATCCAGCGCTGAACCATCCTTGAACATGGCTGGTTCCAGTTTTTTCGGCGGATTGCGGCTGTTTTGAGGGCGAGACGGACGTCGCCACTCACCAATGCGGACAAAGCGGCGCGCCATCGAGCGCTTCGGCGATGCGTCGCCGGGTCGCCGCCGTGATGCCGTCGGGCAGGGCGTCGAGCGGGAAGAAGCGCGCTTCCAGGATCTCGCGGTCGGCCTGTCGCGGTCCCGTGCAGCGGAAGGAGCGCACGACATAGACCGCGACATGGTCCCGCTGCGAGGCCTTGCGGTTGAGGTAGATGCCGAGCAGCGCCGGCGCAGCTTCGATTTCGATGTTGCCTTCCTCGCTGAGCTCCTTCGTCAGCGCATCCAGCATCGTCTCGCCCGGCTCCACGCCGCCGCCCGGCATGTGCCAGCCGCGAACGTAGGAATGGCGCACCAGGAAGATGCAGCCATTCTGATCCAGCACCATGCCGCGCACGCCCAGCGTCATGCCGCGCGTGATGCGGGCGCTGAACAGGAACAGCCGCTGCGCCAGCCGGAACAGCCGGTGCGGCGGCGGGTCCCCGCCAGGAGGCCGCCTCGCCTCGTCCTTGCTCATGCCATCGCTGGGCTGGTTCACTTGGCGTAGAGCAGCGTCTGGTCGCCGCCGAGATCGGTGAGCGTCAGCGGCCGCTGCTTGAGATAGGCGGCCACGCTTTCGGCCTTGTCCGGATGGCGCTTCAGCCAAGGCTCCAGAAACACGAGCTTCGAGGCGGACGGAGGCTTGTCGCGGCCCGCCTGCCGCGCTCCGGCCCGCCGCTCGATGTCCGTGGGGTCGGCGAGGGCGGCGAGCGTATAGGCGGCCACCCGGTCCAGCGCGTTGTCGCAGGCGTTGACGGCGGGAATGCCGTTCCGCTCCGCCAGCGCCGCCAGCGGCGTCAGGGCGGCGAGCGCATAGAGGTGGTATTCGCGCGCCTTGGAGCCGCGCTCGATCTCCAAGGGCAGCGCCCCTTCGCGCGTCGCCTGGCAGATGACCAGGCGATAGGAGGCGACTCCCCAGTCGAGGAGCGCCCGGTCGCCCGCTGCGGCGCCGGCGGAGGCGGCGGCGAGCCCCGCCCAGGCCCGGTGGTTGTTGCGGGAGGAGCGTGGCGTGCGCAGGCCGTCGAAATAGCCGCGGACGGCTTGGCCCCTGGCCTGAAGCCAGCGCGCCGCGGTGTCCCGCTCGGGCCGGTCGCGGATCGCCGGGTCGATCTGCATGAGGGACGCCGACAGGCCGGCGACCGTGGTGGCGAGCTTGTACCAGGCCGTATGGCTCTCGGGCGCGCGCAGCGCATCGGAGCCGGCCCAGCGCGCAAGATGCGCCAGAGCGCATTCCGCGGCCGAGGCGCGGCCGCTGCGCTGGTAATCGTTCGCGGACTTGGCCACGGCCTGCGTGAAGGCCTTGATCGGCGCCATCGCCGCTTCGAAGGCCGCTTCCGCATCCTCATCAAGCGTATCCCGCTTCCCGCGCCCGCCTTGTCCATACTTGGAGGGCAGGTCGAATGCGGCGACAGGCTCGGCGGTGGTGGGGCAGGGGCGGGCGGCGGCGCGCGGGTCCGGCTGGCGGGTCTCGAACGGCGGCCTCATCGCCTGCGCGCCGGCCCCCGTCGTCGCGGCGAACCAGAGGAGCAGAGCCAGGCGAATCGGTGCGGCATGCATGGATGCAAGGGTAGACGCCGCCGGCCCGCGTCTCAATCTTCGCCTCAATCGGGCGGGAAGGGCGCGCCCTCCAGCGGTCTTTGGCCGATGATCGCGCCCGTGCGCGCATCGACGACGAGGCGCCAGGAAATGTTCTCGCGGGTGGCGGTGACGATGAGGAGTTCTCCCCTGCGGCGCGCTTCACCGACGACATCGTATCCCGCCCGATGCAGCTCGGCCCGCATGGCGCGGCGCGAGGTCTCCGCCGCCGACGCTTCGGAGAGCAGAGCGGAGAGGCCCGCCAGCAGGACAGGCGCGAACAGGCGGAAAGTCGTGAATAAAGGCGTCCGCATCATGCCTGTTTGCGCCGCTCCGCCTGAACGCCGCTCGGCCCGGCGGTTCAGCGGAGCTTCAGCTTGCGGCTTCCGGCATCGGTGCTTCGCTGCTATCCGGTCAGGCGAAGGAGAACGCCATGGCCTTGATCGACGGACCCCGCCTCGCGCCCCGCTCGGGTCAGGCGCGTCAGCTCGTCGTGTTCCTGCACGGCTACGGCGCTGACGGCAACGACCTGATCGGCATCGGCCGGCAATGGGCCGAGCTGATGCCCGACGCGGCCTTCGCCTCGCCGCATGCCCCCGAGCCCTGCGGCGGCGCGCCGATGGGCCGCCAATGGTTCGGCCTCACCTTCCGCGATCCGCAGGAACGCTGGCGCGGCGTGCAGCAGGCCCGTCCGGCGCTCGACGCCTTCCTGGATGCGGAGCTGGCGCGGCATGGCCTCGCGGACGATCGGTTGGCGCTGGTCGGCTTCAGCCAGGGCACGATGATGGCGCTGCATGCCGGGCTCAGGCGGACGAGCGCCCCTGCGGCGATCGTCGGCTATTCCGGCACGCTGGAAGGCGAGGCCGCGCTCCAGGCGGAGGCTACCGCCAAGCCGCCGGTCCTGCTCGTGCATGGCGACCAGGACGAGGTGATCCCCGTTCAGGCGCTGTTCCAGGCGAGCCAGGCGCTGGCTGCGGCGGACATTCCGGTCGAATGGCACATGAGCCAGCGCGTCGGCCATGGCATCGATGGCGAAGGGTTGATGCATGGCGTGAGCTTCATCGCTCGCGCCTTCGGCCTTCGGCTGGCCTGACCGAAGCAGGAACCTGCGGATTCTCAAGGCGTTGGTTTCGCAAGCGGCGACCGGCCCCGGCCCTCGGGCTCCGGACAGCCGCGCGAAACCAGGAGAATATCCATGAAAACGCCGCTCATCGCGCTGGCGCTCGCCGCCGGCCTCGCCGCCCCCGCTTTCGCCCAGACCGGCAACGGCCAGGTCAACCCGCCGCAGAACAATGTTCCGAACCGTGGCGCGCCGCAGAGCGCGCCGATCCCCGGCGGCGGCGCCGGTTCGGTCGTTCCCGGCCAGACCACGCAGAGCGGCCAGCCGTTGACGGTCAGCCAGTTCATGATGGAGGCGATGCAGAGCGACGCCTTCGAGACGCAGTCCAGCCGCCTGGCGATCGAGCGCGGCCAGAGCGAAGCCATCCGCTCCTTTGCCCAGAAGATGATCGGCGACCACGCCAAGGCCAGCGCGGCGATGATGCAGATGCGCGGCGAGACGACGGCCTCCACCGGCGCCGCGCAGCAGCCCGCCGCCAAGCCGCTCGATCCGCGCCGCACCGACATGCTGCGCGAGCTTCAGGCCTCGCAGGGCGCGGCCTTCGACCGCCGCTACGCCGAGCAGCAGGTGATGGCCCACCAGGAGGCCGTGACGCTGTTCTCCGCCTACGCCCAGAACGGCACGGATCAGAACCTGCGCGCCTTCGCCCGCGAGACCCTGCCGACCCTGCAGCAGCACCTGCGCGACGCGCAGGCGATCGCCAGCCGTCTGCGCTGAGCGCAGCGACGCGCACGGATAGGAAGGGCCCGCCGCGCGGTGGGCCCTGACGGCGCAGAAACCGGGAGGAAGCCGATGAGGATCATCTTCGCCATTGCCGCCGTCTTCGCGGCCAGCACCGCCGTCGCGCAAAACTCCGGCGCCGTGCAATCGACGCCGGAACCCTCCACGACAATCCCGGAGCGGATCGAGCAGCGCCCCTCGCCTCAGGCGAGGCCCGAACCGGGCCCGCTCGCGCCGGCGGTCGCCCCGGATGCTGCCCTGAACGCCGGCTTGCCGGAGGCGTGCCGGCGCGCTGCGGCGCTCGCCGGCCATGTCGATCTGCCGATGGACGGCGGCTTGCCGCAACCGACGAACGATGCCGCAGGTCGCATGACCCCCGTGCAGCGGGCCCTGCTGCAGGCGATGACCAGGATGCAGGCCGGCATGATGCAGGGCATGACCGCCAGGGATGCCGATGTCGCCTGGATCTGCGCCATGATTCCGCATCACCAGGGCGCGATCGCCATGGCGCAGGCTGGCCTCGCCGGCTCCGACAACCCGGAATCGAGGCGACTCGCCGAGGAGACGATCCGCATGCTGCGGGAGGAGATCGCCAAGCTCGTCCGCTGGGTGGAGGCGAACGGCGATCGCGAGAGCCGGAACGAGAGCGGCCAGCCGCCAGAACGTCAATAGGCGCTTTGCTGGCTGGCCTTCCCGGTCGCCCGCGCCGCCTCCAGCCCGGCCTTGCAGCCGGCCCGCAGAAGCAATTGATCCGTGCCGATCGACATCAGCTGGTAGCCCTTGGCCGCCACTTCACCGGCGCGCTTGCCGTCTCCGCAGAAGGCCGAGGCGAACTTGCCGGACGCCTTGGCGCGCTTGACGATATGGTCGAGCGCCTTGTCGACCTCGGGATGCGATTGATCGACCGTCGCTCCGTCCGTGAGCGCGATCGATAGGTCCGACGGTCCGACGAAAACGCCGTCGATGCCGTCGACCGCCAGGATGTCGTCGAGCGCGGCCAGCGCCGCGCGCGTCTCGATCATCGCGATGGTCAGCGAGAAGCCGTTGGCGGCCTTGAGATAGTCGAGCGGCGCCAGTCCGGACAACGACAGGGCCCGGGCGGGACCCCAGCTGCGCTCGCCCGTGGGCGGGAACTTGGTGAAGGCGGCGAGCTGCCTGGCGTCCGCGACGCTGTTCACCATCGGCGCGATGATCCCGGCTGCGCCGGCGTCCAGCATCCGCGAGGCCATGGTGAACTCGCCGACCGGCGGCCGCACGATCGCGCCCTTGCCCGCTCCGGCCACGTTGGCGATCGCCTGCGCCGCCGTGGCGTAGTCGTGCGAGCCGTGCTGCATGTCGATCACCGCGCAGTCGAAGCCCTCGCGGCACATGATCTCGGGCACCAGCGGATCGGGAATGCCGCACCAGGCGGCGAAGGCCGGCGCGCCGGAACGGATCCGCTCGGCGAGGGCGATGGCGGGATGGGTCATGGCGGGGCCTGGGGCTGCGGTTGGTGAACTTGTCCGACAAATCCTAGACCGGCCCAAGCTTGAGCGGAAGGGCGGCCGCGCGGCGTGTCGATCAAAAGAGGCGATGCGTCTGATCAGCGGCGGCCGACCTGCCGGGAGGTAGGGAGCCGCCTCTTGACGCCCCGCCGGCCGGACGGCGACAAGGCTCGCCTCGCCGAAGGATCAGACCATGCCTCTCACCGTCGCCGTCCAGATGGACCCCATCGCCGGCATCAAGATCCAGGGCGATTCCACCTTCGCCCTGCTGCTGGAGGCGCAGGCGAGAGGCCATGGCCTCCTGTTCTACACGGTCGACTCGCTCTCGATGCTAGACGGCGCGGTGACGGCGCGGATGCAGCCGCTGCAGGTGCGCGACGTGGCAGGAGACCATTTCACGGTTGGAGAGGCGGAAGTCCGAGGCTTCGACGGCGTCGATGTCGTCCTGATGCGCCAGGATCCCCCATTCGACATGGCCTATATCACCGCCACGCATCTGCTGGAGCGCGTGCAGCCCAACACGCTGGTGGTCAATGACCCGGCGCATGTGCGCAACGCGCCGGAGAAGATCATGGTCACGCTCTTCCCCGACCTGATGCCGCCGACGCTGATCAGCCGCGACCGCGGGACGATCGAGGCCTTCCGGCGCGAGCATGGCGACGTGGTGATGAAGCCGCTCTACGGCAACGGCGGCGCCGGCGTCTTCAAGCTGACGCAGGACGATCCGAACTTCGGCTCGCTCTTCGACATGTTCACGGCGCTCTCGCGCGAGCCGTGGATGATCCAGCGCTTCCTGCCCAAGGTCGCGGCCGGGGACAAGCGCATCATCCTGGTCGACGGCGTTCCGCTCGGCGCCGTCAACCGCGTGCCGCAGCCCGGCGACATCCGCGCCAACATGGTGCGGGGCGGTGCGGCCGAGACGACGCAGCTCTCGCCGCGCGAGCGCGAGATCTGCGAGCGCATCGGTCCCACGTTGAAAGAGCGCGGCCTGCTCTTCACGGGCATCGACGTGATCGACGGCAACCTGACCGAGATCAACGTGACCTCGCCCACCGGCATCCGCGCCATCAAGCGGCTCGGCGGTCCCGATCTCGCGGTGGCGATCTGGGACGCGATCGAGGCCAGGCGCGGCTGATCAGCGGTTGAAGGCGAAAGGATCGACGAGGGCCTGGGCCGCGTGCTGCTCCAGCATGGCCGGGAAGCGCTTCGGCGGCACGAAATCCCGCCTGAACCAGGGGAAGGTTTTCGCGTCGAAGATCGTCGACAGCCAGTCGATGGCGGCCACGATGCGGCCGATCGAGCGCGACTGTTCGTGGAAGCACAGCCAGATGTCCAGAGCGTAGCGGATCGGGATATCGAGCGGCTGCGCCTTGGCGCCGATGCCGAACCCGTAGGTGGGGAGGAAGCCGATGCCCTCGCCGTGCTCGATCGTCATGTAATGGGCCGAGCTGTTGCGCAGCACGATCATCTGGCTGCGCTTGAGCTGGCGGCCGATGACGCGCTCGATCAGGTGCCGGTCGCTCGATTGCGGGCTGGAATGGAACACGAAGCGATGATCCGCCAGCTCGTCGTTCGTCTTCGGCGTGCCGTAGCGCTGCAGGTAGGACGGGGCGGCCGAGAGCACGAGATGGAGCGAGCCCAGACGCTTGCGTCTGATCTCCGGCAGCACGGGCTCGACGACCTGCAGAGCCAGGTCGATTTCGAAGCGGCGCATGTCCGTCACCGCCATGCTCGGGTGCAGGCTGATGTTGATGGCGGGATTGAGGGCCCTGAAGGCGTCGAGCCTGGGGGCGATCCAGAAGGTGCCGAGCCCTTCAGTCGCGGCGAGCAGGACATCGCCCTTGTCCTGCGGATTGAGCGTCCGGCCGAGGCCCTGGATCTCGTTGAGCAGGTTTTCGATCTTGAGGGCCTGATCGACGATCGCCTTGCCTTCCGGCGTCAGCACCACGCCGTCGGCGGTCCGGTGGAAGACCAGGACGCCCAAGAGCCGCTCCACCATCTGCACGTCGTTGTGCAGCCGGCGGAAGCCCACGCCGCCGCCCGCCATCGCCTTCCGGAAGCTCCCGGAGCGCGCCACGTCGAGCACGCTCAGGATCCCTTTGAGGAATTCCGTCCGAACCAACATGCGCCGTGATATGCGCGAGCGCTCCGGAATTGGCAACGCGGCGTTTTCACCTTGACGCCGGTGCACGACGTTGATTTCGGCCATGATCGCGGTCTTCGCCATGCAACAGGAGAAGACAGATGGGCATCCACTTTCGAAATGAAGCCGAAGAAACCTCTGAATCCATTCCAGAAACGAACGCATACACGAATCGTTCGCAGCCAGGAGCCACGCCGCTGTACGATGACTACACTAGCCAGACTTGTATTAACCAGATTTACTCGGTCAAGATTGCGCGAGATTTCGAGGATATGGCGAAAGTGATCGCGATACGGGCCTCGGCCTGTTTCTCGGATCCGCAGCATCTCTACGCCAAGCATTTCGATGGGAACGATTTCTCCGCCACCCATCTGATCGGCCATGTCGGCGCCGAGCCGGTCGCCTCCCTGCGCATCAGGTACTTCGCCGAGTTCGCCCGCATCGAGCGCCTCACGGTGCGGCCGACGCATCGCCGCTCGCGCATCGCCTTCCGCATGGTCAAGGCCGCATTCGCCTTCTGCCGCGACAAGGGCTATCGCCGCCTCTCCGGCGTGGCCCGGGAGGAGATGGTGCCGTTCTGGTCGCTGTTCGGCGGCAGCGTCAGCAAGGCCAAGGAGCCGATCTTCATCTACGGCCTGCCGCATTTCGAGATGTCGATCGAGTTTCCCGAGCAGGCCTCGGCGGTCTCGGAGCACTCAGATCCCCTGGTCCTGCTCCGGCCCGAAGGCCGCTGGCACGAGGCCGGCTACCACGAGACCGTGAATGTCACGCCGCCCGCTATTGTCGCGGCGCCGCCCGTTCGCGGCACGCGGCGTCCGGCCGATCTCGCCGGCAAGCTCTCAGGCCATGCGATGCGGTCGCGGCTGCCGAAGGCTCCGCTGGCGGGCCCGCAAGAGGCTGTAGCCGACGCTCTGCCCGCGAGTCATTAGTCGCTGGCGGCGCCGGCCCAGCCATGGCCGGCGCCGCTCCCACTGGACAGTGCCTGCGCCGCTGCTAAGTTTTGCCTCAACCGTTCCGCCGGGACGGAGGAGGAGCCAACACTCATGATCAAAAAACTCGCCGCAGCCTCGGTATTCGCGGCGCTCGCCGCCCTGGCGGCGCCGGCCAACGCGCAGCAGACGCTGCGCTACGCCTTCCAGGGCAATCTCAACACCCTCGATCCGCACAGCCTCAACGAGACGACGACGCTCGGCCTGCAGGGCAACGTCTACGAAGGCCTCACCGCCCGCGACAAGCAGTTCAAGATCGTGCCGGGCCTCGCCGAGCGCTGGGAAGTCCTCGACGGCGGCAAGCGCTGGCGCTTCTATCTGCGCAAGGGGGTCAAGTTCCACAACGGCAACGACTTCAACGCCGACGATGTGGTCTTCAACGTCACCCGCACCCGCGCCCGCAATTCCCAGCTCGCCGTGCGGCTGCCGCCGGACCTCAAGGTCGCGAAGATCGACGATTACACGGTCGACTTCACGCTCGACGCGCCGAATCCGATCCTGCACTACGCCTGGGATACCTGGTACATGATGGACAAGGAGTGGTCGGAGGCGAACAACGCCCTCCAGCCCTCCGCGCCTCAGGATACGACGCCGTCCTTCGCCGTGCTCAACGCCAACGGCACCGGCCCCTTCAAGATCGCCGAGCACCAACTCGGCGTGCGCACCGTGTTCGAGAAGAATCCGAACTGGTGGGGCAAGCCCGAGCATAACCTCGACCGGGTGATCTTCACGCCGATCATCGCCGCGCCGACGCGCGTCGCGGCTCTCCTCTCGGGCGAGGTCGACGTCATCGATCCCGTGCCGCTGCAGGACATCGCCCGCATCAACGCCAGCGCCAACGCCCGCGTTCTCGAGGGGCCTGAGCTGCGCACCATCTATATGTCCTTCGACCAGATGCGGCCGGAGCTCACGGCCTCCTCGGTGAAGGGCAAGAATCCGTTCAAGGACGTGCGCGTCCGCAAGGCCTTCTATCAGGCCGTGGACATCGAAGGCATCAAGCGCCAGGTGATGCGCAACGCAGCGACGCCGGCCGCTTCGCTCGTCTCGCCGCTGATCTTCCCCGCGATCGACCAGATCAAGCGCTGGCCCTTCGATGTCGCGGCCTCGAACAAGCTGCTGGACGAGGCGGGCTATCCCCGCGGCGCCGACGGCAACCGTTTCGAAGTCGATCTCGACTGCCCGAACGACCGCTACGTCAACGACGGTCCGATCTGCCAGGCGGTTGCGGCGATGCTCGCCCGCGTCGGCGTGAAGATCAACCTGCTCGCGGTCCCGCGCGCGCAGTTCTTCGCCAAGGCCAACTCGCCGGTCTACAACACGCCGTTCTATCTCCTCGGCTGGACGCCCGGCACCGGCGACGCGCATAACGTGCTCAACGACCTGATGATGTGCCGCAACGCGGAAGGGACGGGCGGCAAGGGCCAGTTCAACAACGGCGGCTACTGCAACCCGAAGGTCGACGAACTCGCCATGAAGGTGCTCTCGGAGACGGACAACACCAAGCGCGACGCCATGATGCTGGAAGCCTTCAAGATCCTGCACGAGGACGTCGGCTACATCCCGCTGCACCAGCAGGCTCTCGCCTGGGGCATCGCCAAGAACGTCGAGATCGTGCAGCGCGCCGACAACCAGCCGCTGTTCTACTGGGCGACCAAGAAGTAGGCGCCCCCGTTCTCCTTCTCCCGTTCTTGACGGGAGAAGGCGGCGGAGCGAAGCGACGCCGGATGAGGGAGGAGCGGCGCCGCCGCGTCGCCCTCAACCGTCATCTCGTGACACCTTCTCCCGTGAAGAACGGGAGAAGGCATTTGCCCACCGGACGCCGTGGCCAAATGCGGCCCTCCGCGTTGCCTGCCCTACCGGAACCGGCTAAGCGCTGAGAATGCTCGCCTTCATCCTCCGGCGCCTCGGCCAGGCCGTCATCGTCCTCCTGACGGTGGCGCTGATCGCCTTCTCGCTGTTCCGCTTCGTCGGCGACCCGACCAACCAGCTCGTCAGCCAGGACACGACGGTCGAGCAGCGCCTTCAGATCCGCAAGGAGCTCGGCCTCGACGATCCGTTCTACCAGCAGTTCGCGCGCTTCGTCGGCAACGCCGCTCGCTTCGAGTTCGGCCTGAGCTATCAGGTCCGGCAGCCCGTCTCCAAGCTGATCGCCGAACGATTCCCGGCGACCATCGAGCTCGCGCTCGTCTCGGCGGTCTTCGCGATCGTCGTCGGCGTGCCGATGGGCGTCTATACGGGCCTCTACCCGCAATCGATCCTGTCGCGCCTGTTCCAGACGGTGTCGCTGATCGGCATTTCGCTGCCGACCTTCCTGATCGGCATTCTCTTGATCTACGTCTTCTCGGTCACTCTGGGCTGGCTGCCGTCCTTCGGTCGACGAGGCGTCGTCACCGTGGGCGGCTGGCCGACCAGCTTCCTCACGGCGGACGGCTGGCGTTCGCTGGTGCTGCCCTCGATCACGCTCGGCCTGTTCCAGATGACGCTGATCATGCGGCTGGTCCGCTCCGAGATGCTGGAGGTGCTGCGGACGGACTACATCCGCTTCGCGAGAGCGAGGGGGCTCGCCAACCGCGCCATCCATTTCCGTCATGCGCTCAAGAACACGCTGATCCCGGTGATCACGATCACCGGACTGCAGATCGGCGCGCTCATCGCCTTCGCCCTCATCACCGAGACGGTATTCCAATGGCCGGGGATGGGCGCGCTGTTCGTCATCGCCGTGGCGACCGTCGACATACCGATCATGGCGGCCTACCTGATGCTGGTGGCCGTGCTGTTCATCCTCATCAATCTCGTCGTCGACCTGCTCTACGTCTCGGTCGATCCCCGCATCCGCATCACCGGCAAGGCGGCCTGAGCGATGCAGGCCTCGCCCGACAGCCGAGGAACCGCCTCGGAGCCTGGCCTCATCGCCCGCGCTCTCGATTCGGACATCTGGCACTCCTTCACGCGCTCCAAGCTCACCATGGTCGCCGCAGCGGTGACGCTGCTGCTCGTTCTCGCCGCCCTGCTGGCGCCATGGATCGCGCCGAACAACCCGATCGATCTCCAGTCGCTCAACCTCATGGATGGCTCGAAGCCGCCGATGTGGAATCCCGACGGCGAGGCGCGCTTTCCCTTGGGCACCGACAGCCAGGGCCGCTGCGTGCTCTCCTCGATCCTCTTCGGCATGCGAATCTCGCTGATCGTCGGCGTCTTCGGGGTGGTCCTCGCCGCCGCCATCGGCATTACGCTCGGGCTCGTCGCCGGCTATTTCGGCGGCCGGGCCGACAGCATCATCATGCGCGCCGCCGACGTGCAGCTCACCTTCCCGGCGATCCTGATCGCGCTGCTGATCGACGGCACGGTCAGGGCGATCGCCGGCGGCCACAGTTCCGAGACCGGCGTCTTCTGGGTGCTGGCGGTCTCGATCGGCCTCTCGTTCTGGGTGCAGTACGCGCGGACCGTGCGCGGCTCGACGCTGGTGGAGCGAAACAAGGATTACGTGCAGGCCGCGCGGTTGATCGGCCTGTCGAAGACCACGATCCTGTTCCGCCACGTGCTGCCCAACGTCACCGGCCCCGTGCTGGTGATCGCCACCATCAACCTCGCGCTCGCCATCATCACCGAGGCGACGCTCTCCTTCCTCGGCGTGGGCCTGCCGCCGACGCAGCCCTCGCTCGGCACGCTGATCCGCGTCGGCAACGAGTTCCTGTTTTCGGGCGAATGGTGGGTGGTGATCTTCCCCGGCATCGCCCTCGCCGCGCTGGTGCTGGCGGTCAACCTGCTCGGCGATTGGCTCCGGGACGCGCTGAACCCCAAGCTGCAGTAGCCCGCCCGGGAGTCCGGCTTCAGCCTTGCGCGTATTGCGCCAGCCCGCGACCGAAGGACCAGTTCTCCCGCGCCGTCTCGACGAGGTTGATGATCACGTCGTCGGCCGGCACGCCCGGGTCTTCTGAAAGCCGCCGCACGATCTCGGCGTAAAGCGCCTTCTTCTGGTCGATCGTCCGGCCGTGCGAGCACGTGATCTGCACGAGCACCGGTTCCGGACCATGGTCGATCCCGAGGAACGAGGGCGTCACTCTGAGGCCCTCCGCATGCTCGGTGATGACCTGGAAGACGTCGTCGCGGGGAACGTTGAAAGTCGCGACCATGGCGTCATGGACGCCCTGCGAGAGCGCGTTGACATAGGCGGCGCTCTTGCCGGCGGCGTGGGAGATGCGAACGAGGGGCATGGGAGTGTCTCCTGGTGGGGAAGGAGGCGCCGAAGCCGACGCCAGAGAGGGGTTTAGGACAGGAATACTTGATGCACGGCGCGCCACAGGACGTCGAGCAAGGTGGGATGCAGCTCCACCGGGTCCGACACCGCCGCGCCGATCGACAGCACCGCCGACGCGGCCGCGCCGAACCTCAGCAGCGGCGAGCGCAGGAGCCTGGCCGGGGAGGGGCTTTCCCGGCGCGGGAGCCCGTTCCGCCGGGTTGGCGTGGCCTCGCCGCAGGCGCGACAGGCGGCGGTCACTGGACGTTCCGCCCGAGGAAGTCGCGGATCCGCGCGCCGATCTCCGGTCCACGCGTCTCCAGGGCGAGATGGCCGGCGTCATAGAGTTCGACCTCTGCCTGCGGATTGTCGCGCCGGTAGGCCTCCGCTCCGGCCGGCAGGAAGAACGGATCGTTCCTGCCCCAGACCGCGAGCAGCGGCGGCCTCTTGTTGCGGAAATAGGCCTGGAACTGCGGATAGAGCGCCACGTTCGACTTGTAATCGCCGAAGAGGTCGAGCTGGATCTCGACATTGCCCGGCGAGTCGAAGCCGGCCTGGCTGAGGTGGTAGGCTTCGGGCTCGATCAGGCTCTTGTCCGGCTCGCCTTCCTCGTATTGCCAACGGTTCGTCTTCAGCGTCATGAAGGCGCGCAGCGCGTCGCGGTTGGCCTGGCTGGGGTCGTTCCAGTAGCGCTTGATCGGGTCCCAGCCCGGGCTCAGGCCCTCCTCGTAGGCGTTGCCGTTCTGCGAGATGATGGCCGTGATCTTGTCGGGATGGCGGAGCGCCAGCCGATATCCTGTTGGGGCACCGTAATCGAAGACGTAGATCGCGTAGCGATCGAGGCCGACCTTCCGCGTGAAGCCGTCGACGACGTCAGCGAGCGCCTCGAAATCGTACTTGAACCGCTCGCGCGGCGGGGCCTCGGTCAGGCCGAAACCCGGCAGGTCGGGCGCGATCACCCGGTACTTGTCCGACAGCATCGGGATCAGGTTGCGGAACATGAAGGACGAGGCGCCCCATCCATGCAGCAGAAGGACGGCCGGCGCATCCTTCGGTCCCGCCTCGCGGTAGAACACCTTGACCGCGCCGACCTCCGTTGTGCGGAAATGCGTGCGCTCGAGCGCGCCGGCGATGGTGGACGAGAGCAGCGCGGCGGCCAAGGCGGCGCCGGCGAGCGACTTCTTGAGACTGAACATGGTTTGGATCCTTGTGGTGCGCCTGCGAGGCGGGGGGTGTCAGAAGGCGAGGTCGAACGGGGCGGTTATGCCGGCCGCGCGCTTCGCCGGCGGTTCGGCGGCCCTGGCGGGAGCGATGGGCCTCAGCGCGAGCGCCGCTGCCGCGGAGAAGGCGAGGGCGGCTGCGCCGGCGGCCAGCATCGCCAGCGCCTGGCGACGGGATTGAGAACTGTGGTTTTGCATGGCTAAGGTCCTTGTCCGGGTCTGATCGGGTGATGAGGGGGGCTGCGGGCGCCCCCCGCTCAGTCGGAAGCGTCAGCCCGCTGCGCGGGCGACAGCTTCGCCGAGTTCGCCATTGGTGTAGGCGCGGCCGGCGATGCCCCAGAGGCCGTCGACCGCGTAGACCATGTTGACGAAGATGCGCTCCTTGGGGTGGCGCCCACCAGTGGCGCGCGAGACGATCTCCGTCGCCTCCCCCACGAAGGCCTGCTTCTGCGCCGGCTCGGCAAGCACGAAGGAAGGCACCTTCAGTTCGACGACGACGATGTCGTTCGGCTTGCCGCCGGCGAACGACTTGCCCTTGGGGATGATGGTGACCTCGCCGATGACGTTTGGCGTCAGGAAGGCGTTCCCCGTGAGGTTGTGCTGGCGAAGGAAGGAATCGGTCAGCGCGGCGAAGACCTCGGTCTGCTGCGCATCGGTGAGGACTCCTTCGGTGGCGAAGACGGTGATCGGCATGGGATTCTCCTGCGGCTGAAGGTTGGTGGCGGTCATTTCGTAGCGACCGCTATATTCCATATATAACGATCGTTATGTCGTCAATAAGAAAAATACCTATCGTTATTTTTTCTGGGCACGAGGCCTCAAGGATCGGAGCGGAAGAGGGAGAGCCGGTTCGGTGCCGCTATCGACCGGCAAACGCCAAGCGGCCGAGCCGCGCGGCGATCATGGGCCCGCAGCCGCCTTCCGGCTTCTTTCCGGATGGCTCATTCGGCTCGTCGGGGAAACGGTTGGACGAGGGACGGAATCGAAACGGGGACCGTCGCCGGTCCCCGTCTTCAGTCCATCGCTCTCGCGCTGCGCCTACTGGATCTTCGGCGGCGGCGGTGGGTCGAAGCCGCCGAGCCCCGGCAGGCCGCCCGGAGCGCCGGGCGCGCCGCCGATGCCCGGAATGGTGATGTTCTTCAGCGCGTCGTCGACCTGCTGCTGGTTCAGCTGCGTGCCCTGGTTCTTGTAGTGCATCACCATGCTGGGGAAGATGATCACCAGCGCGACCATGATGCACTGGATCACCACGAACGGGATGGCGCCCCAGTAGATCTGGCCCGTCGTCACCGGCGCCATCCGCTGGCCGGTGATCTTGTCGGTGTATTCCTGCGCGGGCGCCACCGAGCGCAGATAGAACAGCGCGAAGCCGAAGGGCGGATGCATGAAGCTCGTCTGCATGTTCACGCCGAGGATCACGCCGAACCAGATGAGATCGATGCCCAGCTTCTCGGCCGGGGGTCCCAGCAGCGGGATGATGATGAAGGCCAGCTCGAAGAAGTCGAGGAAGAAGGCGAGCAGGAACACCATCACGTTGACGACGATCAGGAAGCCCGTGGCGCCGCCTGGCAGCGAGACCAGCAGGTGCTCGACCCAGAGATGGCCGTTCACGCCGTAGAAGGTGAGGCTGAACACGCGGGCGCCGACCAGGATGAACAGCACGAAGGCGGAGAGCTTGGCGGTGGAATCGACGGCCTGGCGGGTCAGCTCCCAGGAGAGGCGGCCCTTGGCGAGCGCGATCAGGATGGCGCCGGCCGCGCCCATGGCGCCGCCCTCGGTCGGCGTCGCGATGCCGAGGAAGATCGTGCCGAGCACCAGGAAGATCAGACCGAGCGGCGGCATCAGCACCAGGATCGTCTCCTGGCTCAGCCGCGACAGGAACTTCTGGCCCGTCGCCTTGTGGGCGAAGGCGATGAGGTAGATCACCGCGAAGCCGATCGACGCCGCGATGATGTTCTCGTTGCCCTTGGCCACGCGCCCGGGCAGCCAGTAGAGCGCGAGCACGACGCCGATGGCGACTGCGAGCGCGACGAGCACGGCGAGGCCGCCCACGCCCGAGCCCAGCGTGCGCGCCTCCTTGGGCAGCGCCGGAGCGGCGCTCGGCTTGATCATCGTGACCAGGAAGATGTAGCCCGCGTAGAGAAGCGCCAGCACGATCCCGGGGATGAAGGCGCCCTCGTACATGTCGCCGACCGACTTGCCGAGCTGGTCGGCCATGACGATCAGCACGAGGCTCGGCGGGATGATCTGGGCCAGCGTGCCCGACGCCGCGATGACGCCCGAGGCGACGCGCCGGTCGTAGCCGTAGCGCAGCATGATCGGCAGCGAGATCAGGCCCATCGAGATCACCGACGCGGCCACGACGCCCGTGGTGGCGGCGAGCAGAGCGCCGACGAAGACGACCGCATAGGCCACGCCGCCGCGGATCGGGCCGAAGAGCTGTCCGATCGTGTCGAGCAGGTCCTCCGCCATGCCGGAGCGCTCGAGGATCAGGCCCATGAAGGTGAAGAACGGGATGGCCAGCAGCGTGTCGTTGTTCATCACGCCGTAGATGCGCTCGGGCATCGCCTGCAGCAGCGACCAGGAGAGGTTGATGTTGCCGCCGGAGAGCGGCGCCAGTTCGACGCCGATGACGAAGAACGACAGGCCGAGCGCAGCCAGGCTGAAGGCGACCGGATAGCCGAGCAGCAGGAAGACGATGAGGAAGAAGAACATGATCGGAGCCATGTTCTGGGCGATGAAGGCGGTCATTCTGGCGTTTCCGTCGAGATCGTCTTGTCGTTCAGTCGCTGGCCGGCCGCGGCGCCTGCCGGCCGATGGGGAGGCTCGGTCGTCGACGCCCGGTCAATGCGGGCCGGTCTTCGCCCCTTGCGGGTCCTCGATCAGACCCTGGATGACGGCGATCCGCTTGATCGTCTCGGAGATCGCCTGAGCGAGCAGCATGCAGAAGCCGAGCGGGATCATCAGCTTCGCCGGCCACTGGATCAGGCCGCCGGCGTTGGTCGACATCTCGCCGATGCGGTAGGAATTCCAGAAGAAGGGGAAGCCGTACCAGATCATCATCAGGCAGAGCGGCATCAGGAAGAAGACGTGGCCGACCAGCTCGACGCCGTTGCGGTAGCTCTGGCTCATCTTCGACGAGACGATGTCGATGCGGATATGCTCGTTCTTCATGAAGGTATAGGCGGCGCAGCCCAGGAATACGGCGCCGAACAGGTACCATTGCGCCTCCAGCCAGGCGTTCGACGACGTGTTGAACACCTTGCGGATGATGGCATTGACCGTCGAAATGATCACGGCCGCGAGGATCAGCCAGGCGAGCGCGCGGCCTGCCTTCTCATTGAACGCATCGATGGCGCGGCTGAGGCCCAACAACCCCTGCATGGCGGTTCCTCGCAATTGGCGGATGGTCTTCTTGGTTGACGCTCCTTCGACTTTTTTCAGACGCAATGCAACCGTCTCGCTGGCAATTGATCGCGATTGGCTGATCCATCGCATTCCTGAGCGTCATGGGCCGCGCTGGCGCGCCCGCGCCGTCTCGCGGTGCATCGCGTAGAGGCCGCTGCCCACGATCAGAGTGATGCCGGCCCAGCCGAGCGGGTCCGGCGTCTCGCCGAACACGACATAGGCGGCCGCCACCGCCCAGACGATCACCGTGTAGCGGAAGGGCGAGACGGCCGAGACGTCCACGTCGCGGAACGCCACGACGATGGCGAAGTTGCCGAACAGCACCAGCACCGCCGCCGCGGCGAGCCAGGCGAGCGCCGCCGGCCGCAGCGGCGCCATCGGCAAGGCGAGGCAGGCGATCCCGCTCAGCGCCGTCAGCAGCAGCACGGTCGAGGCGGTGACGAGCAGCGTCGGGGCCGTCGCCGGCAGGCGCCGCGTGACGAGATCGCGCGCCGCCACGCCGATCGTCGACAGCAGCGCCAACAGCGCCGCGGGGCCGAACACGCCGCCGCCGGGCCGGACGACCAGCAGCATGCCGACGCAACCGACGGCGACCGCAGCCCAGCGCCGCCAGCGGACATCCTCCTTCAGCACCAGCGCGCTGAAGGCGGTGATCAGCAGCGGCGAAAGCAGCAGGATCGCTGTGACGTCGGCGACGCTCAGCGTCCCGAGCGCCGCGATGTAGGTATAGGCGATGAAAGCCTCGATCAGGCTGCGCAGGACGATCAGCGGATGCAAGAGGCTGCGCCATTCGCGTTGCGCCCCCCGCCAGAGGATGGCCATGGCCACCAGCGCCGACGCCATGATCCCGCGTAGGAACAGGATCTGATGCGTGGGCAGCTCGGCCGCGGCGAGCTTCACCAGCGTGTCGTTCGCGACGAACAGCGCCATGGCCGCACACATGGCGAGGATGCCCCGGAGATTGGGATTCATGCGCAAAGCAATGCCGGGGAGTAAATCACATGCAAATCATGCTATATCCTAGGAACGCGTGACAGCGTTCCTGGCGCTCTCATTGTCGCTGCGTCGGCGAAAAGGCTCATGTTTACTCCCTTTTAGGCATGAAAATGGTAGATGGACTGAACTAGGAAACGATCCCCGTGCTCCGACTGAGACGACAGATGGCTTCGCTGCCCGCAGTGGCCCTGCACGCCATCGCCGGGATCATACCGCCGCCAGCTCCGGCCGTCGCCGCTCCAGAGGCCGACCAGCATCGTCTTGCCACGCTGGCGATGATCGAGAGCGACCTGCTGGCCGCGGTGCGCAGCGCGTCCGGCGCCGCCGCGCAGGCCACTGACTCCGCCGCCCGCTCCGGCGAGGCGCTCAGCGACATCCGGGAGCGCGCCAGCCAGACCAGCGCCGCCGCCGACCGGATGGCCGCCGAGGTGCGCGAGATCGCCGAGGCCGCCGACGAGTTCTCGGTCAGCTCCGCCGAAATCGCGCGGATCGTCGCGGAAGCCTCCGGCGGTGCCGAGCGCGCGAGCCTCAACGCCGAAGCGATGCGCGCCTCCTTCGAGACGCTGAACCGCGCCGCGACCGAGATCGGCACGATCCTCGACCTGATATCGAGCTTCGCACGCAAGACCAACCTCCTGGCGCTCAACGCCACGATCGAGGCGGCGCGCGCCGGCGCCGCCGGCCGCGGCTTCGCGGTGGTGGCCGGCGAGGTCAAGAACCTCTCCGGCGCCAGCGAGAAGGCGACCTCCGACATCCGCCGCCAGATCGAGCTGTTGCGCAGCCTCGTCGCCGGGGCAACCTCCAGCGTCAAGGATCTGGCGCAGGAAATCGGCGGCTTGCAGCCGCTCTTCGCCGCCGCCTCCTCCGCGACCCAGCAGCAGAACAGCGCGGCGGCCGAACTGGCGGGGCAGGTGAACCTCGCGGCCGGCTTCGCCGCCGAGGTGCGCGATACGATCGCCGCCATCGACCAGGCCGCCGTGCAGGCCGCCGACCAGAGCGCCGCGGCGAACCGCCAGGCGACCGAAGCCTCGCGGCAGGTCGCCGATCTCGGACGCCGCTTCGTCACGGTGATCCGCCAGACGAGCTTCGGCGACCGTCGCAGTTCGGTCCGGCTGCCGGTGGAGATGCCGGCCAGCCTGCGCCGAGGCGCCGAGGCTTTCGATACGATCACCGTCGATCTCAGCCGCGGCGGCGTGCTGCTGGCCGATGCGGAAGCGCGACTTCCCGATCCTGGCGCAAGCGTCGTGCTCAATCTTGGGTCTCTGCCCGAGGTCGCCGCCCGCGTGGTGGCGCGAAGCGCGCTCGGCATCCATTGCCGCTTCGAGGATGAGACCGAGGCGTTCGCGGCCGCAGTGGCGCGCATGCTCGATGATCTCGAAACGGCGGCCTCGCCGCTCATCAAACGCTCGCAGGAAGCGGCGCGGTCGATCGCGGCGATCTTCGAGAGGGCGCTCGCTTCGGGCGAAATCGACGAGGATCGGCTGTTCGATACAGATTACGAGCCGATCCCCGGCACCAATCCGCAACAGTTCGTCACGCCGATCCTGCCGAAGCTGGAAGCCTGGCTGACGCCGCTGCAGGAGGCGCTGAAAGGCAGCGACCCGACGATCGTCTTCTGCTGCGCCGTAGACCGCAACGGCTACCTGCCCGTCCACAACGTCGAGTATTCACGGCCGCAGCGGCCGGACGATCCCGTCTGGAACGCCGGCCATTGCCGGAACCGCCGCATCTTCGACGACCGCGCCGGCCTGACCTGCGCGCGCTCCACCAATCCCTACATGATCCACGCCTACCGGCGCGAGATGGGCGGCGGCGTCGTGGTGGTGCTCAAGGAATACGTCGCGCCCATCACGGTGCGCGGACGCCATTGGGGCGGCTTCCGCTGCGCCTACAGGATCTGACGGAAGCGCGTCTCAGGCCCTCGACAGCGCCGGCCCGGAAGCGGACGCCGGCTGCGCCGTCAGCCGCAGGAACCGGGGACGGTGGAACAGGAAACCAAGCGGCGTGCCATGCACGGCCCTCGCAGCAGCGAGAGGCAGGAGGATCGCGCCCAGCGTGATCGCCGCGCTGCCCAGGCCGACGGCGATGGGGTCGCCCGAGAGCCATTCCGCATTCGCGAGGGCAATGCGCAGAGCCGCCATGGGCAGGACGAAACCGACATAGACAACGAGGGTCTGCCGCCCGAGCGCGGCGAGCATTTGCCCGAGCGCCGGCATGGCGGCGAGCCGGACGGCCGCGCCGGTCATCGCCAGCGCACCGGCGAGGCCGAGGGCCAGACTGACGGGCGGCCAGGCGGCGGCCTGAGTCAGGAAGACGAGGGCGGCGTTGATGGAGCCGAAGCCCGCGATGCCCAGCGCGGTGGCGATCGGATGCCGGCGCGCCAGGCGAGCCGCCGCGAAGAAGATCGGGGCAAGAGCCCAGCCGGCGGCGAAGAACACGGCGCGTCCGGCGAACTCGTCGACGAAGGTGTGGCCCGTGGGCGCATGCGACAGATGAAGCGCGGCGGCCGCGGCGAACGGCAGCAGCGGGTTCAGCCGTCGGCAGGCGTAGGCGGCGAGCGAGAAGGCGGCGAGCAGATGAAGGAACCACAAGGTGCCGTAGGGCTCGATCAGCGCCTTGAGCAGCACCGATGCCATGGCGCCCGGATGGCCGGCCAGGCCCGGTCCGTCCTTCACCACGACCTGGATCAGGAGCCAGAGCAGGTAGAAATAGCCGAAATGCAGCAGCCTCTTGTCGGCGAAGCTGCTGAAGTCCGCCCGCAGCGCCTTGGCGAGGAACAGGCCCGACAGGACGAAGAACGTCGGGATGCGGAACGGCGCGAAGAAGGCCACGACCGGATCGAGGAAGCCCGTCTCGCCCAGCGCCTTCTGGTAGCCGAGCGTCGAGTGCATCATGACGACCAGGACGATGCACATGGCCTTGGCCACATCGACCCAGTCGGTCCGCTCCGGCCGAGGCTCGGCCACCGCGCCATGCATCATCACTGTCCTCCTGCGGCACGCCGCTCGAACACGCCGTCCCGCGGCGGCACGATGACGGCTGCGAAGAGCGGCGATGCCCGGCGCAGTGGCAAGCGACGGGCCAGGAGGATTGTTGCTGATCTGGAAAGAATTCTTGGTTTTCACAGCGGCTTTGGAAAGGTCGGAGTTTGCGCTAGGACACCCCTTACCGAAGGAGGACCCCATGCTCGACACGCCAGCCGCCGCCGTGACCGGCGCGATGAAGCCGCGCTTCGAAGAAATCCTGACACCCGAGGCGCTGGCCTTCGTGGCCGATCTGCACAAACGTTTTGACGCCACGCGCAAGCGGCTCCTCGCGCTCCGCGCCGAGCGCCAGAAGCGCTTCAATGCCGGCGAGACGCCCGATTTCCTGGCCGAGACCGCGCATGTGCGCGACGGCGACTGGCAGGTCGGCGCGATCCCCGCCGATCTCCTCGACCGCCGCGTCGAGATCACCGGCCCCACCGACCGCAAGATGGTGGTCAATGCGCTGAATTGCGGCGCCAAGGTCTTCATGACCGATTTCGAGGACGCCAACTCGCCGACCTGGACCAACTGCATCGAGGGCCAGCTCAACCTCAAGGACCGCTGGGCGGGCAAGCTCGACTTCACCGACGCCGCCACCGGCAAGGCCTACAAGCTCGGCCCCAACCCCGCCGTGCTCATCGTCCGCCCGCGCGGCTGGCACCTGATGGAGGAGCACGTGACGGTCGGCGGCGAGCCGATGGCGGGCGCGCTCTTCGACTTCGGCATGTATGTCTTCCACAACGCCAGGGCGGCCATCGCCGCCGGCTCCGGTCCCTATTTCTACTTGCCCAAGATGGAGAGCCACCTCGAGGCGCGGCTGTGGAACGACGTCTTCGAGCATGCGCAGGGCGTGCTCGGCCTCAAGTCCGGCACGATCAAGGCCACGGTGCTGATCGAGACCCTGCCCGCGGCCTTCGAGATGGACGAGATCCTGTTCGAGCTGAAGGACCACATCGTCGGCCTCAATTGCGGCCGCTGGGACTACATCTTCTCCTTCATCAAGAAGCTCGCCAAGAACGCGGATTACATCCTGCCCGACCGCAGCCAAGTCACCATGGGCAAGGCCTTCCTGAACGCCTATTCGCTGCTGCTCATCAAGACCTGCCACCGCCGCGGCGCCTTCGCCATGGGCGGCATGGCGGCGCAGATCCCGATCAAGAACAATCCCGAGGCCAATGCCGCCGCCTTCGCCAAGGTCAAGGCGGACAAGGAGCGCGAGGCCGGCAACGGCCATGACGGCACCTGGGTGGCGCATCCCGATCTCGTGCCGGTCGCCATGGAGGTCTTCGACCGGCTGATGCCGCAGCCGAACCAGCTCGACCGCAAGCGCGAGGACGTGAGCGTGACTGCGAAAGACCTGCTGGAGGTGCACCAGGGCACCCGCACCGAGGCCGGCTTCCGCGAGAACATCCGCGTCGGCGTGCAATACATGGAGGCGTGGCTGCGCGGCCGCGGCGCCGTGCCGATCTACAACATGATGGAGGACGCCGCGACGGCCGAGATCAGCCGCGCGCAGATCTGGCAGTTCGTCAACTACGGCGTCGAGCTGGAGGGCGGCCGCAAGGTGACGCGCGACTGGTTCGAGCAGATCTACGACGAGGAGCTCGCCAAGGTGCGCGGCGAGATCGGCGCGGAGACCTACGACAAGGGCCGGTTCCCGGAAGCCGCCAGGCTTTTCAAGGAGCTGAGCCTCGCTCCCGACTTCGCGGACTTCCTGACGACGCCGGCGTACCAGCTGATCAAGTGAAGCCTTGCTTCTCCTCCACCTGCAAGGGGGAGGCTGGGTGGGGGTCAGTAGTCGCTTGACGAAATCGGACCCCCACCCTGACCCTCCCCCTTGCAGGGTGAGGGAAGGGCGACTCCTTACTCAAACGCACCATCGGTAAAGAGTGCGCGGTGCGCAGTCAGCGACGGACGGCCGTCCCCTGGATCGGCTCGACACCGTGGACCGCCTCCCTCTCGCGGTTCCAGAAGGAGAGGCTGAGCCTGCCCTCGTAGTTCCGTGCAAGACGGTGGCCGCCAGGATAGCGGCGGAACATCGGAATCTGCGCGTAGTGGCCAGGTCCGATGTGCCCGAACACCAGAATACCAGAGGCGGGGTCGAAAGCGTCGGCCAGCCTGCTCGCAAACCCGCCAGGCGCGCCAGCGCCACAGGCGTAGAGAATGATGGCAGCCCTGTTCTTCAGCTTGGCTTTCAGCGTCCCGGCGAAGTCGTTCAGATGCGTCGTGCCGATGCCGGCGGATATGAGTCCGCCGCGGTCGCCATGTCCGAAATATGCGACGAAATCGAGCGAACCGTCGGGGATGCCGCCCAGGGCCGCCATGATCTCGCCGCGGCGTCGACTGGCCGGCACGTCGTCCTGCTCACCATTGTCGTACTGGAACACCGCTCTGCTCACCTCGTACAGAGACCTGATTCGCCCTGCCGCATAGTGGAAGCCTTCGGCGTCGCAGACGTGAGTCGGCGAAGTGCCCGGGGCCGCACGCCCACGCGCGTTGCAAAGCTTGGCGTTGCCGAGCCCAACCATGAAAGCAGTGCCGAGCGAGTTGTATCGTTGAGTGAAGATGAAGGCGTCCATTCGCTGCCTTTCGCGGCTGGATCTGCCGCTCGTTTAAGCGTTCGGATTAGGCGGACGACCGGCTTCTTTCAGCAGTCCCACCTTCTCCATCGACGCCGGCGGCCCGGCTTGCCGGTCGCCCGAGGCTCAGACCGCCGGCGCAATTGCCGCGAACCCGCGCTTCAAGCCGGATGAATAGGCGCAGATGTCCCGCCGAAGCGGGTCATCTGCGTCTTCTTCTGCATCGCTTACGACCGCGGCGTGGTCACGAACTTCATCTTCGGCGTGTTCTCCAAATCCACCGGGATCTCGAAGCCCTTGCGCATCGCATAGGCGATGAACTGGATGTGGATCGGCGCGTAGACGTCGTTCGCCTTCAGCTCCTTCCAGATCTCTGCGATCGAGGCGTTGCGCTTCGCAGTGTCGGTCTCGGAGGTCAAGGCGTCGATCTTCGCGTCGATCGCCGGGTTGGAATAGCCCGTGCCGTTCCAGGTGCCATGCGTCGCCGTCTTGGTGCGGTAGAGGTCGTGGAACACGTAGTGGCTGTCGTAGGTCGGGATGCCCCAGCCGAGCAGGTAGAAGTCGTACTCGCCCTTCTGGATGCCGGGGAAGTGGACGCGCAGCGACTGCGCCACCAGCGTCGCCTTGATGCCGATCTGGCCGAGCATGGAGACCGCGGCCTGGCAGATGCCCTCGTCGTTGACGTAGCGGTCGTTGGTGCAGTGCAGCGTCACCGAGAAGCCGTTGGGATAGCCGGCGTCGGCGAGCAGCTTCTTGGCCGCGGCGACATCGTATTTCGGATAGGCATCGAGCTCCTTGGTGTAGCCGTTCACCGCCGAGGTCAGGATCACGCCCGCGGGCTGCGACTGGCCGCGCATGGTGACCCGTTGGATCGCCTCGCGGTTGATCGCGGTGTTGACGGCCTGGCGGACGCGCACGTCGGCGAAGGGGTTCTTGCCCTTGACGTCGGAGCCCCTGAGCTCGGGCACGCCGATGTTCATGCCGAGGAAGATCGGCCGGTTCTCTGGCCCGGCGTTGACCTTGATGCCGTCGGTCGATTGCAGGCGCTGGATGTCCTGCGGCGGCAGGTCCTGCACGAAATCCACCTCGCCGGAGAGCAGCGCCGCGATGCGCGTGGCGTTCTCCTTGATCGGCCGGTAGACGATCTCGTCGAACTCGAGCGGCATGGAGCCCTTGCCCCAGTAGTTCTCGTTCCGCTTCATCACGGTGCGGACGTCGGGCTCGCGGCTGACGAGCTGGTAGGCGCCGGTGCCCATGGCGGCGAGCGTCGCGCCGTTCTGCACGCTCTGCGTCAGGTTCTGCGGGTCGGCGGCGTTGTTCGCCTCGGACCATTCCTTGTCCATGATGAACAGGTTGGTGAGGTTGTTGACGAGCAGGGGGTTAGGGCCCTTCGTCTTGAAATGGACGGTGAGGTCGTCGACCTTGATCACGTCCTCGACGGAGCCGATCAGCGACTTCATGTCGGCGGCCGGCTTCTGCGCGCGCTTCATCGAGAAGACGACGTCATCCGCCGTGAAGGCGTTGCCGTTGTGGAACTTGACGTTGGGGCGCAGCTTGAATTCCCAGATCGTCGGGTCGCTGGGCAGCACGCGCCACTCCGTCGCCAGCGCGCCCACGAGCTTGCCGTCGAAGCCACGGATCACCAGCGGGTCGTAGAAATTGTGGGCCATCACATGGTTCGGGCCGGTGTTGCCCGAATGGGGGTCGAGCGTGGTCGCGTCCTGCGAACGCGCCCAGCGCAGGGTCCGGTTCTGCGCTTCGGCGTCGAAGGCGGAAAGCAGGGTGCCGGCGAGCAGCGCGGCGGCGAGTGCGAATGTCCTTGTCCTCATGCCTGGAATCTCCCATGCAGCCCGCGATGCGCGGCGCCTGGAGGCTAGACTAGCGCAGGACCGCCGGAAGTCACGGGGCGCGCGTTCGTTGCGTGACCTGCGCCCGCTCAGGCGCTAAGAGGGCCTGCGAAGGGGGCATGCCCATGAAGCTCTATGACGCCGGCCGTTTTCCCAACCCCCGGCGGGTCCGCATCTTCCTGGCGGAGAAGGGGATCGCCCTGCCGGAGCTCGTGCCGGTCGACCTGACGAAGCGCGAGACCCGCGAGGCGGGTTTCGCCGACGTCAATCCCTGGCGGACCGTGCCGGTGCTGGAGCTCGACGACGGCACGCGCATATCCGAATCCATCGCGATCTGCCGCTATTTCGAGGAGCTGCATCCCGAGCCGCCGCTGTTCGGGACCGGCCCGAAACAGCGGGCGATCGTGGAGATGTGGACGCGGCGGATCGAATTCGGCCTCTACGACGCGGTGCGCGCGGCCTTCCGTCACGGCCATCCCGGCATGGCCGGCCACGAGGTTCCGCAGGTGGCCGACTGGGCCGCGGCGAGCCGCGTCCGGGCGGAGGACCAGCTCCGGCTGCTCGAAGCGCAGTTGGCCGGCCACAGATTCGTCACCGGCGACGCCTACACGATCGCCGACATCACGGCGCAGGTCACGGTCGATTTCATGCGGCTTCCCAGGCTTCCGGTCCCGGAGGATTGCCCCAACGTCAGGCGCTGGCATGCCGAGGTCTCGGCGCGGCCGAGCACGGGAGCCTGAGCCGATGCGCCGCCTCGCCATTGCCGCCTTGCTCGCCTGTCTCGCCGTTCCGGCGGCGATCGCGACCGACGACCGCGGCAATCTCACCGGCCCCGAATTGCGCGCTCTCGTCTCCGGCCACACCGTCACCGGCCGACACGACACCGGCATGCCATACAGCGAGTGGCATGCGCCGACCGGGCAGGTCTACGGCCACAACAACCACCAGGCCAACGAGGAGGCCTGCTGGGACATCAGGGGCGATGCCGTCTGTTATTACTACGCCGGCGGGGCCAATCAGGGCACCTTCTGCTGGAGCTTCCGCCGCGTCTCCGCCAACGGCTACCGCCTGCGCTCGCTCGAGAACGGCGTGCTGGCCTCCGGCATCTGGGAAGCCGGCAACCGCCACGCCTTCGGCGACAACGGCAAGCCGTGGAGCTGCGAGCCGCTGTCGTCGGAGAACAAGACGCCCATGCCCGGCGGCCGGGTGAAGCAGGCGGCGCGGTGAGCGACGGTCCGTTTTGGAGAGGCTGGCCCCTCATCTGCCTTCTCCCCGTCCACAAGAACGGGGAGAAGAACGCTCTTCATCGTTGGCGCGAACCTTGGAGTGCGTTCCTCTCCCCGGTCTTCTGGCCGGGGAGAGGACAGGTGAGGGGCCACCCTCTCCGATTATCCGCCGTCATCCTCGCCGCAGCCTTCATCCCCGCCTCGGCAGCGGAGCCCGAATGGATTCCCGCCGGCGAGCTCAGGCAGGTCGTGCTCGACGCCACGATCACCGGCCGCTACGACAATGGCGAGCCTTACAGCGAATATCATGCGACTGACGGGCGCGTGTTCGGCCACAACAACCGCGTGCCCAACGAGGAAGCCTGCTGGGACATCCGCGGCGACCAGGTCTGCTATTACTACGCGAAGGGCCGGGCGCGGGGCGAGTTCTGCTGGCGCTTCCAGCGCCTCGCCGGCGCCGGCATCCGCGCCAGGCTGGTGGAGCGTCCGCGCGAGATCATCGGCGTGCGCCAGTCGGGCAACCCGCATGGCCATTCCGACAATGGCAAGCCCTGGACCTGCGATCCGGTCACCTCCGAGAACGAGACGCTTGACGGATTCTCTCGCTACGCTCGTCGCTGAGCTCAAGGCCTGCCGCCTTTGCCGCGACGCCCATCGCTTCGGCCAGCCCCTGCCGCACGAGCCGCGGCCGATCCTGCAGATCGCGCCCGGCGCGCGGCTGTTGATCGCGAGCCAGGCGCCGGGCACCCGCGCGCATGCCAGCGGCGTGCCCTTCACCGATGCCTCTGGCGACCGGCTGCGCCAGTGGCTCGGTCTCGATCACGAGACCTTTTACGACGCCTCCCGCGTCGCCATCGTGCCGATGGGCCATTGCTTCCCTGGCCTCGACGCCAAGGGCGGCGACCTGCCGCCGCGCCGGGAATGCGCCCTGCACTGGCGCGAACGGATGCTGGCAGGCCTGAACGATCTGGAGCTGGTGCTCGTCATCGGCCGCTACGCGCGTGACTGGCACTTGCCCGAATGGAAGGGCAGCGGCCTCACCGAGACCGTGATGGCTTGGCGGCAGGTGTTCTCCGCGCCGCGCCGGCCCAAAGTCGTGCCGCTGCCGCATCCCTCCTGGCGCAACAACCACTGGCTGCGGAAGCACCAATGGTTCGAGGCGGAGGCGCTGCCGGTGATCCGCGCGGCGGTGAGCGAGGCCGTCAGGCCCCGCCCAGGCTCGCCCAATAGCCGGTGAGCAGGGCGAGGCCGAGCAGCGTCACGGCCAGCGCCGCTAGGACCTCGAGCCCGCGCGCTACCCAGAGCGCCGCCGACCCCCGCCCGGAGGCGAACCTGACGGCGAGCGCCTTGAAGTAGACGGACAGTGTCGCGATCCCGGCCGTGGTCAGCGCCGTGCCGGCGGACATCGCGGCGACGGCCGCCGCGCCGGCCCAGAATGCGCCCTGCGACAGCGTGAAGGCGAGGATCAGGATGGCGCCGGAGCAGGGCCGGAGGCCTGCTGCGACCACCGCGGCGGCGGCGTCCCGGCGCGACCAGGCCATCACCTCCTTCGGCCCCGGCATGTGGAAATGGTCGTGCCGCGCCGCCGCGCCGTCGCCCCGCCAAAGCGCATAAAGGCCGCGCAGCTTCTTCCACAGGAGCCACAGGCCGAAGACGAGGATGCCGAGGTAGCTCAGCATCTCGACCCAGGTGACGGCCGCCGTCACCATGCGGCGCGTGCCGCCGAACACGAGGGCCACCGCGCCGATCAGCGCCACGGCGACGATCCCCTGCAGGGCGGCGGCCAGCGCCGCGATCACCGCGCCGCGCCTCAGCGCGTTCTCGTTGGCGACCACATAGGACGCGACGATCGCCTTGCCGTGGCCGGGACCGGCGGCATGGAAGACGCCATAGGCGAAGCCCAGCCCCATCAGCCCCCAGACCGCCGAGGCATCGTTGCGCAGCCCGCGTGCGGCGATGGTCATGGCCCTGGTGAACTCGGCCTGCTTGGCGAGGATCCAGGCGGCGAAGGCATTGCCCGGCGCGCCGCCCGCGCCTTCGAGGCCGCCGAGGGAGAAGGGGTTCTGCGGTTGGGCGAGGGCGGGGAGGGCGAGGAGGAGGAAGAGAATGATCAGCAGGCCTCGTCGCTGCCCCTCACCTAACCTCTCCCCGTAAGGACAGGGAGAGGAACGCGTTTCAGGTTGAAGCGCAGAGGATGAAGAGCGTTCTTCTCCCCGCAATGCGGGGAGAAGACAGATGAGGGGCAGCGCCGACATCTCAGGAAACCGCACCCGCTCTCACGGGCAAGCCACCGTCGCCCGATTGCCGAACGACCCCGCCACCTCGGACTTGCCGGAGAGCTGGGCGAACATCTGGTCGGAGAGCCGGGCGTAGTTGGAGAGATCGTCGTTCCTGGGCCGCCGCACGCTCACCGTGCAGCCCTGCGGCGCGCGCGACAGCACCACGGCATCCGGCGCCTCGTCGAAGGCGAAGGCGACGAAATAGGTCGGATCGCTGACGTCGATCGAGAATGTTTTTCCTGGGGCCGGCGATTTCAGGGGCAGCGTGAGGAAAAGCGTGAGCGCATCGCCGTTCTGCTCCAGCCGGTAATTCTGGGGTGGGCTGAATTCGACCTTCCGGCCGGAAGCCTTGCCGTCGGTGAAGAAGCCGAACTCGGCCAGCGACTCGGCGTTCACCTTGGCGAGTTCGGCAAGCTTGCCGGCATCGAACTTGCCGTTCCTGTCCTTCGGAAAGCCCATCGTGGCGAAGGCGGAATATTGCTCGTCGAAGGTCCAAACATGGTTGACGCCGATGACGTTGCCCTTCCCGTCATAAACGATCTCGGCCTTGGCCGCGACGAAGACATGCGGATGGGCGAGCGCCGGCAGCGGCGCAGCGGCGACCGTGCAGGCGATGGCGAGCAGCCGGAGCATGATGGACCGTATCGTCATGAACCTCGTCGTCTCCGACGCGCATGTTGCGGAACTTGCGGCGCAGCGTTGATATAGCCACATCCAACAGCAAGCAAAGACGGCGGCGGTTTGACCGTCACTTCGAGATATGGCAGTATTGCTGCCATATCTCGGCGGGAGCGCCGCCATGGACCGCCCGACTCGTCCGGGCCTGGAGGAGGTCCGACATGAACGACACGACCGCGACGGCGCTGCGCGAGGTGGCGCTCGACGACAAGTTCGATCTCGGGAAGCGGCAGATCTTCCTGAACGGCAACCAGGCCGTCATCCGCATGCTGCTGATGCAGAAGGAGCGCGACCGGCTCGCAGGGCTCGACACCGCCGGCTTCGTCTCGGGCTATCGCGGCTCGCCCCTCGGCGGGCTCGACCAGCAGCTCTTCCGATCGCAGAAGCTCTTGGCCAAGCGCGACATTCTGTTCCAGCCCGGCCTGAACGAAGAGCTCGCCGCCACGGCCTGCTGGGGCTCGCAGCAGGCCGAACTGACGGGCGAGGGCAAGTTCGACGGCGTCTTCGCGCTCTGGTACGGCAAAGGCCCCGGCGTCGACCGGACGACGGACGTCTTCCGCCACGCCAACCTCGCCGGCTCTTCGAAGCACGGCGGCGCCATCGCGCTCATGGGCGACGACCATACGGCCGAGAGCTCGACCGTCGCGCATCAGACCGAGTTCAACTTCGTCGACACGATGATCCCGATCCTCAACCCCGCCGGGGTGCAGGAGCTGATGGATTACGGGCTCTACGCCTATGCGCTCTCCCGCTTCGCCGGCACTTGGGCGGCGCTGAAATGCGTCAAGGACAACATCGAATCGACCGCCTCCGTCGACGGTGCGCTGGACCGCGTGAAGATCGTCCTACCGGATGACTTCGCCATGCCGCCGGGCGGGCTGAACATCCGCCACGAGATCGATTTCCTGGGCCAGGAGGCGCGGCTGCACGAGTTCAAGCGCGCCGCCGCGGTCGCCTTCGTCAAGGCCAACAGGCTCAACCAGATCGTCATGTCCGGCGGGCCGAACGCCCGGATCGGCATCGTCAGCGTCGGCAAGAGCTATCTCGACGTCCGCCAGGCCATGGATGCTCTCGGCATCGACGAGGTCCAGGCGAACCGACTCGGCATCCGCGTCTTCAAGGTCGCCTGCCCCTGGCCGATGATCCCCGAGGAAATCGTCGATTTCTCGCGAGGGCTTGAGACGATCATCGTCGTCGAGGAGAAGCGCTCGCTGATCGAGGTCCAAGTCCGCGAGGAGCTCTACGGCCTCCCCTCGCAGCCACGCCTCATCGGCAAGCGCGACGAGCGCGGCGACTGGCTGTTCCCGGTCAAGGGCGCGCTCGATCCCAACGAGATCGCCGTCGCGGTCGGCGAGCGCGTTCTCCGCTATGCGCCCAACGACGAGATGGCGCGGCGCGTCTCGGGCCTCAAGCAGGCCCAGGCGCGGCTCAGCGAGACCAAGGACGCCGGCACCCGCACGCCCTATTTCTGCTCGGGCTGCCCGCACAACTCGTCGACTCGCGTGCCGGAGGGGTCGCGCGCCTCGGCCGGCATCGGCTGCCACTACATGGCGCTGTGGATGGACCGCGACACCGTCGGCTTCACCGCCATGGGCGGCGAGGGCGCGAACTGGGTCGGCGAGGCGCCGTTCTCGAAGCGCAAGCACATCTTCCAGAACCTCGGCGACGGCACCTATAACCATTCCGGCGTGCTGGCCTTGCGCTTCGCACTCGCGGCCAAGACCAACGTCACCTACAAGATCCTGTTCAACGACGCGGTCGCCATGACCGGCGGCCAGCAGCACGAGGGCGGACTGACGGTCGACATGATCGCCAACCAGGTGCGCGCCGAGGGCGTCGAGCGCATCGCCGTCGTCACCGACGAGCCGGACAAGTATGGTCACGCCGGCATCGTCTTTCCGCCGGGCGCCACCGTGCATCACCGCTCCGAGCTCGACGCCGTGCAGCGCGAGCTGCGCGACATCGACGGAGTCACCGTCGTGATCTACGACCAGACCTGCGCCGCCGAGAAGCGCCGCCGCCGCAAGCGCGGCACCTACCCGGATCCGGACAAGCGCGTCATTATCAACGAACTCGTCTGCGAGGGCTGCGGCGATTGCGGCGTCAAGTCGAACTGCGTCTCGGTGCAGCCGCTGGAGACGGAATTCGGCCGCAAGCGCCGTATCGACCAGTCGTCCTGCAACAAGGATTTCTCCTGCGTCGATGGCTTCTGCCCGTCGTTCGTCACGGTCCATGGCGCCAAGATCAAGAAGGCGGAGGCCCTTTCCTCCAACCTCATCCTGAGCCTGTCGAAGGATGCTTCAGCTAGGTCTGAAACGCCGTCCCCGACCCCTCATGGTGAGCCTGTCGAACCACGACAGGCTCAGGGTGAGGGCTTGAGCTTGCCCCCCGAGCCTGCGCTCCCATCTGTCGACGATCGCCCCTGGGCCTGCATCGTGACCGGCGTGGGCGGCACCGGCGTCGTCACCATCGGCGCCATCCTCGGCATGGCGGCGCATCTCGAGGGCAAGGGCTGCGGCATGATCGACATGGCCGGCCTCGCGCAGAAGGGCGGGTCCGTCTACAGCCATGTCAAGATCGCCCGGTCGCCCGACGCCATCAACGCGATCCGCGTCTCCGCCGGCGAGGCCAGCCTGGTGCTCGGCGGCGATCTCGTGGTCTCCGGCACCAAGAAGGTGCTGGCCGCCGTCGATGAGGGCCGGACGCTGGTGGTCTGCAACACGGCCGAGGTCTTCGGCGGCGAGTTCACGCGCTCCGCCGATTTCTCGCTGCCCACCGAGCGGCTGAAGCGCGCCATCCTCTCGGCCGCCGGCCGCGACCGCGTGGCCTTCGTCGACGCCACCAAGCTCGCCACCGTCCTGTTCGGCAATTCCATCGCCTCCAACATGTTCCTGCTCGGCTACGCGCAGCAGAAGGGCGGCGTGCCGCTCTCGGCGGCGGCGATCGAGCGGGCGATCGAGCTCAACGGCGAGGCGGTGAAGATGAACGTCGAGGCCTTCCGCTGGGGCCGGCGCACCGCGCATGACCAGGCGGCGGTGGAGGCCCTGGTGGCCGAGGCGAAGAAGCCGCCGGCCGACCGGCTGCTCTCGCAGAGCCTGCAGGAGATGGTCGACCGGCGCGCCGCCTTCCTGACGGAGTACCAGGACGCGGCCTACGCGCATCGCTACCGCGTCGCCGTCTCCCGCATCCAGAAGGCCGAGATGGAGCGCGCCCCGGGCCAAAGCGGCCTCGCGGAGGCCGTCGCCCGCTATCTCTTCAAGCTCATGGCTTACAAGGACGAGTACGAGGTGGCGCGGCTCTACACGGACGGGGCCTTCCAGAAGCAGCTGGCCGAGGAATTCGAGCCAGGCGTGCGGCTGGAGTTCCACCTGGCGCCGCCGATCCTCGGCAAGAAGGATGCGCAGGGCAATCCCAAGAAGACCGCCTTCGGCCCCTGGATGCTGCAGGCCTTCAGCCTGCTGGCCAGGCTGAAGCGCTTGCGCGGCACGGCGCTCGATCCCTTCGGCTACACCGAGGAGCGGCGCACCGAGCGCCGGCTGATCGGCGAATACGAGGGGCTGATCGACTATGTCGCGGCGCGCCTGACGCCGGCCAACCACGCCACCGCGGTGGCGCTCGCCTCGATCCCGGAGAAGATCCGCGGCTTCGGCCATGTCAAGGCGCGGCATCTCCAGGCGGCGCTGGCCGAGCGGGACGCGCTGCAGCGGCAGTTCGATTCGCCGGAGCCGCGCCCGCTGGCTGTGGCGGCGGAGTAGTGCGGTATCGGCGTGGTGCGTGCTTCGAGACGCGGCTTCGCCGCTCCTCAGCATGAGGAGGTCGATGGATGACTTCCTCCAACGATCCTCATGCTGAGGAGCGCCCATCGGGCGCGTCTCGAAGCAGGCACCACGATTGTCCTGCGCCGATCCGCGCCCTTGTCGCCGGCGACGGAACCCGTCTAAGAAAAGAGCGACCGTCAAGGAGTGACTGCCGATGACCTATGTGGTCACCGAGAACTGCATCAAGTGCAAGTACATGGATTGCGTGGAGGTCTGTCCGGTCGACTGCTTCTACGAAGGCGAGAACATGCTCGTCATCCACCCGGACGAATGCATCGATTGCGGCGTCTGCGAGCCGGAATGCCCGGCCGAGGCGATCAAGCCCGACACGGAGCCCGGCCTCGAGGACTGGCTGAAGCTCAACACCGAATACGCCAAGAGCTGGCCCAACATCACGATCAAGCGCGAGCCGCCCGCCGATTCGAAGGACTGGGACGGAAAGCCCGGCAAGCTCGCGATGTTCTCGGCCGAGCCGGGCGAGGGGGACTGAGCCGTCCGCTCGGGCAGCCCGACACGGCAAGCCGGCCCTCACAAAGCCGTGAGGCCCCGTGAGAGGGCTTTGTGTTGCGGCGCACCGTGGCCACGGGCACGATTCCGCTCGCAACTCCAGGTTTCCCCTTGCATTCGCCAGTCGTCCAAAAGCCCGCCCGGGACCATCGGCTCGATCTCGCCCGCGGCGTGATGCTGCTGATCATCTTTGTCGCCCATGTGCCCAACAACCTGTGGGCGGACTGGATTCCGGCGCGGTTCGGCTTCTCGTCCGGCGCCGAGATCTTCGTCTTCGTCTCCGGCGTGGCCAGCGGCCTCGCCTTCGGTGGCACCTTCCTGCGCAAGGGCTTCCCGGCCGGTGTCCGGCGCATCGGCAAGCGCATCCTGCAGCTTTACGGCGCGCATCTGGGGGCGCTCGTCCTGCTCGGCGGCCTCGCGCTGGCGCTCGATCACGCGACCGGCGGCCAGATCCTGGCCATCCGTTACGGGCTGGATTACCTGCGCGACAACCCGGTCTCCGGCCTCGTTGCCTACGCGACGCTGCACTACGTGCCGCCCTTCTTCGACATCCTGCCGATGTACGTCATTCTGCTGGCGCTGGTCGTGCCGGCCATGGCGCTGGCGCGCATCGCGCCCTGGGCCGTGCTGGCGCTATCGGCTCTGGTCTGGCTGGTCATGCAGGTCTCGCCTCTGCATTTCTCGGCGCATCCTCTCATCGAGGCGCCCTGGTACTTCAACCCCTTCGCCTGGCAATTCCTGTTCTTCCTCGGCTTCGCCTTCGGCGTCCGCTGGCTGAAGGCCCCGCCCCGCGGCCTGCCCTGGCTCTTCTGGACGAGCGTGGCTTATCTCGCGGCGGCCGTGCCGCTCACCTTCTGGGGCCTGCACGGCATGTTTCCCTACGTCGACGAGATCCATGCCGCCATCTATCCCGACGGTGCGATCACGGTCCTCGCTCCGGCGCGCCTGCTGCATTTCCTCGCGCTCGCCTATGTGTCGTACAGTCTGGTGGACCCGGCCGCGGCCTGGCTGGCGAGCCCGCGCCTCGCGCCGCTCTACCGCGTCGGCCGCAATTCGTTCGGCTGCTTCCTGGCGGGCCTGGCGCTGTCGATGCTCGGCGGCATCGCGATCGACTGGTTCGGCATGACCTGGGCCGTGGCGCATGTCGTCAACATCGCCGGCCTCGCCCTGCTGCTCGCCGCCGGCTGGGCGCTCGACCGGCGCGGCGGCAAGGGCGCGCCCAAGCCGCGCTCCGAGCCGCTACCGGTATCGGATCACCGGCGCGAGCCCGCCACCGTCGGTTGAGAACACCGCCGGGAGCCGCGCCGGCGCTTCCGCGAAGTCGATCTCCTCGCCGATCAGGATGTCGAGCCGCTCGTCCGCGAGCAGGGCCATCGCCTTGGCCATCCGCCTCGCATAGTCCCAGCGCGGCCGGCGGCTCGCCGCCACCTGGCCGACCTGACTGGAGATGAGCTTCAGCCTGCCGCTGTGGAACATGCGCCCCAGCGGCACGGTGACCTCCCGGTCGCCGAACCAGGAGACCTCGACCACCGTGCCCTCGAAGCCGGCGATCTCAAGCGCCGTGGCGAGGCCCTTGGGCGAGGCGCTGGCGTGGAACACGACATCGCACTCGCCGGGCGCCGCGTCCGGCACGGCGTAGGCGCAGCCGATCGCGGCCGCCACCCGCGCGCGGGCCGCCACGGGATCGACAAGCGTGACATCGGCGCCCGGCAGCCGCGCAGCGAGCGAGGCGATGAGGCAGCCGACCACGCCGCCGCCGACCACGGCGATCCGATCGCCCGGCCCGGCGCCCGAATCCCAGAGCGCGTTCAGCGCCGTTTCCATGTTGGCTGAGAGAACGGCGCGCCGCGGCGGCAGGCCGTCCTGCAGCAGCGTCAGGTTGCCCGAAGGCAGCACGAAGCGGTCCTGATGCGGATGCAGCGCGAAGGCGATTCGCCCCACGAGCTCCGCAGGGCCTTCCTCGATCATGCCGACGGCCTGGTAGCCGTACTTCACGGGATGCGGGAAATCGCCGCCCATGTTGGGGCCGCGCATCCGCTCGTATTCGGAGGAGGGCACCAGCGCCTGGAACACCAGCCGCTCCGTGCCGCGGCTGACGCCGGAATAGAGTGTGCGCAGCAGCGCCTCACCGGCGCCGCGCGGCGGCAGCGGCTCGTCGCGGATCTCGGCGCGGGAATCGCCGACATACCAGAGGGCGCGGGCTGTGAGGGGAGCGGGCATGGTCTGATACCTTCCTTCTCCCGCAAGGGGAGAAGGAAGGCAACAACTCCCGCAAGGGGAGAAGGAAGGCAAGGCGGTCCATTCAATCCGCATTCACCTCGCCTGCCTCATGCGCTATCGCCAGCCATGACCCCGCCTTCCGCCCCCCTGATCGAGACCACCCCCGCCGGGCTGCAATCCGCCGGCGAACTCGCCTGGCGGCGCGCCTTCGTGGCCGCGCTGAACCTCGCGCTCTACGCGCTGATGGCCTGGTGGATGGCTGACGTGCTGGGCGCCGGCGGCTGGTCGCTCGTCGACGCCGTGATGTTCCTCTGCTTCCTCGTCGGCCTGCCCTGGACGGTGCTCGGCTTCTGCAACGCGGCGATCGGCCTGTGGCTGCTGATGCTGGCCAAGGACCCCTTGAAGGCGACGGCACCCTATCTCGCCGCCGCCGAGGCCACGGGCGACATCGGCATCCGCACCGCCGTCTTCATGACGCTCCGCAACGAGGACCCGGAGCGGGCGCTGAAGCGGCTCGACGTGATCCGCGAAAGCGTCATCGCCACGGGGCAGGGCCGCGCCTTCGGCTGGTTCGTCCTCTCAGATACGCCCGACGGCACGGAAGCCGCGGCCAAGGAGGAGGCGGCCTTCGAGGCCTGGAAGGAGCGGCGCGGCGCGCCAGAAGACCTGATCTACCGCCGCCGCACCGACAACAAGGGCTACAAGGCCGGCAACGTCCGCGATTTCTGCGAGCGCTGGGGCGCCGACTACGAGCTGATGCTGCCGCTCGACGCCGACAGCCTCATGTCGGGCGAGGCCATCGTCAAGCTCGTGCGCGTGATGGAGGCCTATCCCAGGATCGGCATCCTGCAGAGCCTCGTCGTCGGCATGCCGTCGAAATCGGCCTTCGCGCGCATCTTCCAGTTCGGCATGCGCCACGGCATGCGCGCCTACACCATGGGCCAGGCCTGGTGGGTGGGCGATTGCGGGCCGTTCTGGGGCCATAACGCCGTGGTCAGGATCAAGCCCTTCGTCGAGGATTGCCATCTGCCCGTGCTGCCGGGCGGCCCGCCGCTCGGCGGCCATATCCTCAGCCACGACCAGGTCGAGGCCACCTTCATGCGCCGCGCCGGCTACGAATGCCGTGTCTTGCCCGTCGAGATGGGGAGCTGGGAGGAGAACCCGCCGACCATCCTCGACTTCACGAAGCGCGACACGCGCTGGTGCCAGGGCAACATGCAGTATTGGCCGCTGGTCGGCCTGCCGGGCCTCAAGCCGATGAGCCGCTTCCAGCTCGCCTGGGCGATCCTGATGTTCCTCGGCACGCCGGCCTGGACGCTGTTCATCGCGCTGGCGGCGGTGAAGCCCTTCATGGCGGACGCCGCCGTCTTCCCGGCCGGCTCGGCCATCGCGCTCTACGTGACGTTCCTGCTGATGTATCTCTCGCCCAAGATCGCGGGGTTCGTCGACATCCTGGCGTCCGCGCGGGAGAGTGCGCGCTACGGCGGCCGCCTCAATTTCATCGCCGGCGCGGTCACGGAGCTCGTCTTCTCCTTCCTGCTCGGCGCGGTCTCGACCTTCCGGGTCACGATCTTCATGGTCGGGCTCCTGTTCGGGAAGACCGTCTCCTGGAACGGCCAGGCGCGCGATGCCCAGAGCATCCCCTGGAGCGTGGCCTTCGAAGGCCTCTGGCCGCAGTTCGCCTTCGGAATGATCGTGATGAGCCTCGCCTGGATCGGCGCGCCGGCGCTCTTCTGTTGGGGCCTCGTGATGACGCTCGGCTATGTCGTCGCCATTCCCTTCGGCGTCTGGCTGGCGGAACCGCGGCTGGGCGAATTGTTGGCGCGCTGGCGGCTCTGCGCCATCCCCGAGGAGTTCGAGGCGCCGGCCGAGGTGCGCGCCGTGCAGGGGGTGCCCGCCTGATGCGCCCGCATATGGAGAGCGCCGTGCGCCGCGCCCGCGAGGCGCTCGGCGCCCATGCCGGTGCGCTGGAGCGCTCGCTCGCCGTCTATTACGGCGACGCCGCCCGAGATGCTGCGATGGATGCGCTCTATGCGCGTTTCGTGCGCCGCGGCGGCCTCGCCTTCGACATCGGCGCCCATGTCGGCGATCGCACGGCCTCCTTCCGCCGGCTCGGCGCGCGGGTGGTGGCCTTGGAGCCGCAGCCGCTCTGCGCGCTGGCGATCCGCGCCATCCACGGCGGCGACACCGAGGTGACGCTGGTGCAGGCGGCCTGCGGCGCGGGGGAGGGCATCATCAAGCTGCACGTCAACAGCGCCAACCCGACGGTGACCACGGCCTCGACCGATTTCGTCCGCGCCGCCGACGGGGCCGGCGGCTGGGAGGGCCAGGTCTGGGACGAGACGGTCGACGTCGCCGTGACGTCGCTCGACGCGCTGGCCGCCGCCCACGGCCGGCCGGATTTCATCAAGATCGACGTCGAGGGCTTCGAGGACCAGGTGCTCGCCGGCCTCTCGACGCCCGTGCCGGCCCTCTCCTTCGAGTTCACCACGATCCAGCGCGACATCGCCTTCCGCTGCCTCGACCGGCTGGAGGGGCTGGGCTATCGGCGCTTCAACGTGGCTCTGGGCGAGAGTCAGAAGTTGACTTTCGAAATCGAGGTTTCGGCGAAGGTCATGCGGGCGCATCTCGCCGCATTGCCGCATGAGGTGAATTCGGGGGACATTTATGCGTTGATGTAAGGCTGGCGGTTAAGCTTCGAACGGGTTGATCAGCTCAACATCAAGTTCTTCGAAATCACGCGTATTGCGTGTGGCGAGGCTTAGATCGTAGGTCAGCGCGATGGCGGCGATCGCGGCGTCTGCAAAGGTGATGGGTCGGCCCAAGCGTTCTCGATCAGCCCTCAACCTCCCGAACACGTCCGTACAGCGCGTATCGAAAGGGAGGACTCGTTCAGCGAAAGGGCCGCGACCCATTTCGGCAATGACCTCCAGTAGTAGGTCCTTGCGCCGGCCGTCGGGCAGGCGGTAGGCGCCGAATCGCAGTTCCCCGATGGTGATGGCGCTGACGAACAATATCGCGCGCGGCTGCGCATCGACCCAGCGTTCGACGCCGAGATTGCGCTGCGGCCGCCAGAGCTCCGAGACGACATTGGTGTCCAGGAGGATCATGAAAGATCAGGCGGGGGGCTGTCGTCCACACGCGGGATGTCGAGATCGACGAAACCATCCTGACCGAGCATGTTTCGCAGCTCGGTGCCGAGGCCGTAGTCCCGCTTCGGCTCGATCATGCCTTTGCGAAGCAGATCCTTGGCCGCTTGGGAGAGGCTCTTGCCGGCAGCAGCGGCGCGGGCACGCAATTCCCGTTCGAGTTCCGGCTCCAGATTTCTGATGAGGAGATCGACCATGACCGACTCCATGACACACGATATGGGTGATATCAAGAAAGAAGAACAGTCACGGGCTACTTTTCGGTATTGTTTCCAATGGTTTGACCGATCAAAGGTTGCGGAGGCGTGCCGAATTGGGACAGGCGTTAACAGGTTCGAAACGTTTCACTGCTAACTTGAATTTGACCCAAGGAGGCCAAAATGTCGTTCCTCGACCGCCCGATCAAGCTGTGGAGCATTGGATCGGAGTCAAACCCCAAGTGGGTTTCAATCACTCCGGCAGGCTTGATGATTGTTGGTGGAGCGCTACTCTTAAGCGTATTGCTCGGCATTCCAATGGTCTTTCGAAAGTGGTTGTGATAGCCGCTCGATTGAGCATGATCAGAATCTCCCAAGGAGCTGCAAGCATGAACCAAGTCAGTACGTCACGATTTATGCTGATTGTCAGTCGCTGAAAGTATTCACATATGCTGACCCGCCGCCACTTCACCACTTTGGCTTCCGTCTCGGCCGGAGGAATGCTCTTTCCCTTCTCCGCCTTCGCGCAGGGTGCGCCCCCTCCGCCGGAGGGTCCGGTCCCCGGCGCCGTCGAGGCGACGATCCTCAACCGCTCCGAGGCCGTGCTCTGCGCGGAGAAGGACAATGTCGACATCCGCATGAGCCATCCCGGCCTGCTGGGCTTCCGCGTCCAGGCCATCCACCCCGCCTATATCGGCGGGCTCGTCGCGGATAACTTCGCGGCCGACTGGACGAACTGCGACTTCACCGCCGATCCCGCCTACAAGCCGCCGGCGCCGCCGCGCCGCGTCACGCTCTATGAGACGGAATGGCTCTGGGTCATCGGCTATGCCTATCCCGCCTTCTGGCGCCCGGCCGACGTGCCGGTGCGCATCGGCAACCGCACGGAGGAGGGGCTGCACCTCATCCAGGTCTGGGTGCGCAAGGGCGAGCGGGCCGAGGAGGTGGCGGTCGTCTATCCGCCGGACGGCTACTGGCGCATCAGGCCCCTGCCGCCGCAGCACCTCAAGTGGTCGGCCTACGGCTCTTCCTTCGTGGCCGGGCCGATCGAGGAGAAGGGCCGCCCCATCGTCGAGTTCAGGGAGGTCGTCTTCGACCCCGAGAGCATGACCTTCACCACGCCCTTCCGCCGCGGCGGCCAGGCGGTGCTGAAGATCACGACGCTCGACCGCGACCGGCTGACCATGGACGTCCGCTTCGACCGCCCGATCGCCGACCTGCCCTTCGCGGCGCTCCGCTCGATGTACGTGACCGAGTTCAACAACGACGCCGCCAAGATCGCGATCCGCCAGAAGGGCGCGAGCCGCTGGATCGAGGAGAACATCATGGACTTCAAGGAATCGAAGGGCGTCGAATTCTGGGCCGGCCGCCACAGCTACTCGCGGCATAATACGTCGAGCCCGGACATGGTGTTCGACCGGTTCTCGACGGCGGGGTGAGGGGGCGCGCCCCGCACCGGCTTACGGCTTTTTCACAAAGCCCTGCCACCATGAGGCATGGATCGTTGGCTGGCCCTGCTGCGCATCAATTCGAGCCGCCAGGTGCTCTGGGGCACCGCGGCGATCACCGCCATCGCCGTGGCGGCGCCCGTGCTCACCTTCGCGGTCGTGCTGTTCTTCTGGACGCGCGTTCCTCTCGGCGGCGCGTTGGCGATCCTGGCGATCTGCGCGACGATCCCGCTGCTCATCGCGCCGCCGATCTCCTTCTTCGCCCTGTCGGTCCTGAGGCTGCTCACGGTCACGATCGAGCGGGTCGACGCCTATGTCCGGTTCGACACGCTGACCGGCGTCCTCACGCGCGCCTATCTGCTGGGCCAGATGCGCGATCAGCTGAAGGCGGCGGGGTCCGGCGCCTTCCTGATGGTCGACGCCGACCATTTCAAGAAGATCAACGACACCTATGGCCATGATGTCGGCGATGAGGCCCTGAAGCGTCTGGCCGAGGTGCTGCGGACGACGCTCACCGTCGATGCGCTCGTCGGCAGGCTGGGCGGAGAGGAGTTCGGCGTCTTCCTGCCGGGCGCAGGAGACGAGGAGGCCGCCGCCGCGGCCCTGTCGCTCTGCGAGGCGATGCGGGTGCGCGGCAAGGTGATCGCGGGGCACGAGCTCGCCATGACGATCAGCGTGGGCGGAGCCACCCACCGGTCCGAGAACACCATCGAGGCGACGATGAAGCTCGCCGATGCCGCCCTCTACCATGCCAAGCGGTCGGGCCGCGATCGCTTCTTCATCGCCGCGGCCACGGACACCATGCCCGCGCTCATCCTGCGCGCCAACGGCTGAAGCGTCCGCTCGCCATCTCCGGCGAAGCCTGTTGGTCTGCACAACCTGATTGGCGCAGCCCTGCAATCATGCGATCCGAATGAAATGGTCGAAACGGATGCGCTCTTTCGCACAGGCGATGCCGCCGAGGATGAGGGGAGGCTGGATGTTGCGCGCCGGTGTTTCGAGCGAGGGGCTGAGCTTGGGGACATCGCTTGTCTCACGCGACTGGCCTATATCCATGACATCGGCCTCGGCGTAGAACCGGACAAAAATCGGGCGATGCGCCTTTATCAGAAAGCTTGGCGTAGGGGCCGGGCGGTCGTCGCCGCGAACAACATCGCGATACTCTATCGTGAGCGGGGCAATGACCATGCGATGTTCAAGTGGTTTTGTCGAGCCGCCGGAGAGGGGGATGGCAGCGCCCTGTTGGACATGGGAAAGTGCTATCTTGATGGCATAGGGATAGCCCGCGACCCCATGGCTGCAGTTCGGTGCTTGGCTGCCGCGAGGCAGTCCACCGCCATCACGGACGCAGAACGCGAGGAAGCGCTGGAGCTTTTGTCGCGCCTCGCGCCTCGTGCGATCTAACGGTCTTTCACCTTCCGAACACGGCCGTTCCAGCGGTCCATCGATGGCTGACGGGCCGCTCCAATCAGCGTCGACATGCGGCGCTCGACCGCGACCGGCTGACCATGGACGTCCGCCTCGACCGGCCGATCGCCGACCTGCCCTTCGCGGCGCTTCGCTCGATGGACGTGACGGAGTTCAACAACGACGCCGCCAAGGTCGCGATCCGCCGGAAGGGCGCGAGCCGCTGGATCGAGGAGAACATCATGGACTTCAGGGAGGCGCAGGGCGTCGAGTTCTGGGCGGGGCGGCGCAGTTGCTCGCGGCATAACACGAGCGCACCCGACATGCTGTTCGACCGGTTCTCGACGGTGGGGTAGGGTTTCGAGTGAAGTTATTCGATTATAGTATGATGTTGCTATACATGGATAAAGTCGCTATACGTTCGAAATGGATCCAGTCAGGAACCCGTTTGCGCCAGGAGCAGGCTCTCAGCCGCCCGAACTCGCCGGGCGAGACACGATCATCGCGGATGCCGATATTGCGCTGCAGAGGGTTTTGGGCGGCCGCCACGAGAAATCCCAGATTCTTCTGGGCCTTCGCGGTACGGGAAAGACCGTTCTCCTGAATGCCATCGAGGAGCTTGCTGAAAAGCATCATCATCTGACGTCGTTCATCGAAGCGCCGGACGACAAGCGTCTTGCAGAGCTCCTTTACCCGAAACTCCATCAGACCCTTCGAAAGCTGTCTGCCATAGCTGCCGCCAAAACGGCTGCTCACGCCGCACTTCGTGCTCTTCGCTCCTTTGCGTCCGCCTTCAAGATCAAAGTTGGAGACATATCGATTGCGGTTGATCCCGAGGCTGGGACTGCCGACAGCGGTGTCCTCGAATTCGACCTCAGCGAGTTGTTTGTCCGCATAGGAACGGCGGCGCGCGCCGGAGGCTGCGCATGGACGCTGTTCATCGACGAGGTCCAGTATCTCGCGGCTGATGATCTTTCCGCCTTGATCGTCGCGATCCACAAAGTCAGCCAGAAGCGGTTGCCGGTCATGTTCTTCGGCGCTGGCCTACCGCAGATCGCGGCATTGACCGGCGAAGCGAAGTCGTATGCGGAGCGCCTTTTCAACTATCCGCCGATCGGAGCTTTGGACAAAGCCTCGGCTTTCGCCGCCATCCGCGAGCCGATCAACGCGGAAGGCGAAACGATCTCCAGCCCCGCGCTCGAATTGATCTTCAGAGAAACCAGGGGCTATCCGTACTTTCTTCAGGAATGGGGCTATCAAGCTTGGAATTTGGCGCCGAAATCTCCGATCGGCAGCAAGGACGTGGAGCGGGCATCACGCAGTGCCTTGACCAGATTGGACGAGGGTTTCTTCAAAGTCCGTTTCGAGCGGCTGACGCCGAAGGAGCGAGATTATGTGATCGCGATGGCGCAGCTGGGTGATGGACCCTATCGCTCCTCGGATGTCGCCGCCCAACTCGGTGAGAGCGTTCAAAGCTTGGGTCCTTGCCGCTCCTCCGTCATCACGAAAGGCATGATCTACAGCCCCGCTCATGGCGACATCGACTTCACCGTACCGATGTTCGCTGATTTCCTCATCAGGTCGAAGAGTTCGCTGATCGAAACGAAGCGGCGCCCTAAAGCCCGCCCCGCTCCACGATGAAGCGCTCGACCGCCTCCACGCCTTCGCCGCCGCGCACGTTGGTGAAGACGAAGGGCCGGGCCTTCCGCATCATCTTGGAATCCCGGTCCATCACCTCGAGGCTTGCGCCGACGTAAGGCGCGATGTCGATCTTGTTGATCACCAGGAGGTCCGAGCGCGTGATGCCGGGCCCCCCTTTTCGCGGGATCTTGTCGCCGGCCGAGACGTCGATGACGTAGATCGTGAGGTCGGCGAGCTCGGGCGAGAACGAGGCCGCGAGGTTGTCGCCGCCCGATTCGATCAGGATCACGTCGAGGTCGGGGAAGCGGGCCCGCATGTCCGCCACGGCCGCGAGGTTGATCGAGGCATCCTCGCGGATCGCCGTATGCGGGCAGCCGCCGGTCTCCACGCCCATGATGCGCTCGGGCGGGAGCGCGCCGGACCGCGTGAGGAACTCGGCGTCCTCCTTGGTGTAGATGTCGTTGGTGATGGCCGCCACGTCGTAGCGCTGGGCGAGCCGCTTGCAGAGCGCGTCCATCAGCGCCGTCTTGCCCGATCCGACCGGGCCGCCGACGCCGACGCGGAGGGGACCATTGGGAGATTTGCTCATGAGCGGAACAGCCTCGTGATCTGCGTTTCGTGGCGCATGGACGCGATATCGGAGCGGAAGGCAAGCCCGCCCACCTGCCTGAGCGACGCCTTCTCCGCCCTGGCCGCGGTGGCGGCGATCGCAGGCTCCAAAGCCGCCAGCACGCGCAAGCCGTCGCTCTGGCCGATCGGCGCCAGGCGCACGGCGGCCGAGACGAGGTTCTGGCAGAAGCCCGTGAGGAAGGCGCCGACGCTCTCCTCGCGCGCAAAGCCGGCGCCGGCCGCCGCCGCGCCTGCCGCCACGGCCAGCGCATGCGGCGGCTCGGTCGCCTGGCGCAGCAGCACGAGGCCGGCGTTCTCCCAGCCGGTCTCGACCGCCTTCACGAAGGCGTCGCCCTGCATCGTCGCCTCCAGACGACGCTCCCTGGAAGGCTGCAGCGCCACGGCGAGCTCCGCCGCCTCGCGCAGCCGCTTCGGGTCCCGTCGCTCGACGGCGCGATGGGCGGCCGAGAAGAGCACGGCGTCGGACCAGCCGCTGCCCTGCGTCACGAGCCCGGCCAGCCAGGCCTCCAGGCTCGCCCGGTCATGGATGTCGCCGGCCTCCACCGCCCATTCGAGCCCATGGGAGAACGAGAAGGCGCCGATGGGGAAGGCCGGCGAGAACCAGACGAGCAGGCGGGAAAGGGCGCCGGTTTCAGTGCCCATGCTTGTGGTCGTGCCCGCCATGGTCGTGCCCATGGTGATCATGACCATGGTGATCGTGACTGTGACCATGATGCTCATGGGTATGATGGTCATGGGTCTGATGGTCATGCCCGTGATCGTGGTGGCCATGCCCATCCTGATGATAGGCTCCCCCCTCCGGATGGAAGGGCGCCTCGATCTCCACGACCTTCGCGCCGAGCCCCTTCAGCATCTCGGCGATCACATGGTCGCGCCGGATGCGGATATGCTTGGCCGCGATCTCGCATTCGAGGTGCCGGTTGCCGAGGTGATAGGCGAGGCGGGTGGTGTGGAGGGGATCGCGCCCGCGCACCTCGAGCAATTCCTCGGGCGCGGCCACGATCTCGATGAAGCGCCCGTCCTCCAGCACGTAGCCGTCGCCGTGGCCGAGATGCGGCGCATCGGGCAGGTCGACCAGGAACTCGAGGCCCGCGACGGAGCGGACCACGCCGCGCCGCCGGCGCCGCTCCTCATGGTCGAGCACGACGCTGTCGGCGATCGGCAGGTGATGATGGCCGGCCTGTGTGGCGCGCAGCATGGTGGGGCTCCTGATCGCGGCGAGGGCAGCTCGCTAGGGAAAGCATGCCGGGGAGGGCGCGCGCAAGCCTTCTCCGGCAAGCCTTCTCCGGCAAGCCTTCTCCGGCGGTCGCGCGGCTGCTATCCGCGGGCGGCGGCCGGAATGAAGGAGCCGCGATCGGAGGGAACGATGGATCTGCGAATTGAGGGGCTGCGTGTGCTGGTCACCGCCGGCGCCGGCGGCATCGGGCTGGAGATCACGCGCGCCTTCCGGGCGGAGGGAGCGAAGGTGCATGTCTGCGACGTGGACCCAGCCGCTATCGCGGCCCTGAAGGCCGAGGCCCCGGATATCGGCGCGACGCTCTGCGACGTCTCCGACCGCGCGCAGGTCGACCGCCTGTTCGCCGAGGCGCTGGCCGGCCTCGGCGGCCTCGATTGCCTTGTCAACAACGCCGGCATCGCCGGCCCGACGGGCCGCGTCGAGGAGATCCTGCCCGAGGATTGGGACCGCTGCCTCGCCATCGACATCACGGGACAGTTCAACTGCACGCGCGTCGCCGTGCCGGAGCTTCGCAAGTCGGAAAATCCCAGCATCGTCAACCTCGCCTCGGCGGCGGGCAAGCTCGGCTTCGCGTTGCGCACGCCCTATGCGGCGGCGAAATGGGGCGTCGTCGGCTTCACCAAGTCGCTCGCCATCGAGCTCGGCCCGGACAGGATCCGCTGCAACGCCATCCTGCCCGGCCTCGTCGACGGCCAGCGCATCCGCAACGTGCTCGGCGCCAAGGCGCAGGCCAGGGGCATGTCGATGGAGGCGATGACGGAATCGGCCTTCGGCGGCGTCTCGCTCAAGAAGTTCGTGCCGCCGAGCGAGATCGCGCAATACATCGCGTTCCTGGCCTCGCCGCTCGCCTCGACGGTGACCGGCCAGGCCATCGCCATCGACGGGGACACGCAGATGCTGATGTGAGTTTGCGCCCGCTTCTCCTTTGGGAGAAGCTGCCCGCCGGATGGCGGGCTGATGAGGGAGAAGCCCAGCGTGGCAAGGCCAAGTACAGTGGTTCACCCTCATCCGGCCTGCTCCGCAGGCCACCTTCTCCCAAGGGAGAAGGCAAAAACCTCTACAATCCCCCCATCCGGCAGACCTCCGCCCATTCCGCCTCGGTCACCGGCTGCACCGAGAGCCGCATGCTCGTCACGAGGCTCATCTTGGCGAGCGCCGGCGTCGCCTTCACCGTGGCGAGGCTCACGGGCTTGGGCAGCGGCTTCACCGCCTTGAGGTCGACCACGACCCAGGGCTCGCCGGGCTCGGCGGTCGGATCGGGATAGGCCTCGCGGATCACCTCGACGATGCCGACGATCTCCAGCCCCTCGTTGGAATGGTAGAAGAAGCCCTGGTCGCCGCGCTTCATCGCCATCAGGTTCAGCTTGGCGGAATGGTTGCGCACGCCGTCCCAGTAGGTGCCCTTGGCGCCGGCCTTCACCTGGTCGTCCCAGGACCATTTGAACGGTTCGGATTTGTAGAGCCAGTGCTTCATGGCGTTCTCGATCCCCCGGCAAGGAGGAAGGGCAGGGTGGAGGTAAGCTTTGCCGCAAATCCCCTAACTCCCACCCGATTGCCGCGCAACCGGCCTCCCGTTGCAAGGGGAGAGAGTTGGTCACTCCTCCCGCTGCGGCCGCTTCATCAGCGCTTCCAGCGCGCCGTCCACCGTCACCCAGCCGTTGAGGAGGGCGTCCACCATCCCGGAGATCGGCAGGTCGACCTCGCGCGCCTTGGCGAGCTCCATGAGGGCCGAAGCCGTGGCCGCGCCTTCCGCGAGCTTGCCGGCGGCCAGCGCCTCCTGGACGCCCATGCCGGCGCCGAGCCGAATCCCGAGCGCGAAGTTCCGGGATTGCGGCGAGGAGCAGGTGAGCATCAGGTCTCCCAGCCCCGAGAGGCCCATCAGTGTCTCCGGCCTAGCGCCATAGGCCGCGCCGAAGCGGCGGATCTCGGCGAAGCCGCGCGTCACGATCGCCGCCTTGGCGCTCTCGCCGAGGCCTCGCCCCGCCACGACGCCCGCGGCGATGGCGAGCACGTTCTTGGCCGCGCCGCCGATCTCGACGCCGCGCACGTCGGTCGCGTGATAGATGCGGAAGGCGGGCGTCGTCAGCGCCTGCGCCAGCGCCTGGGCGAGATGCGGATCGGCCGCCGCCAGGGTCACGGCGGTCGGCAGCCCGGCGGCGATGTCGGCGGCGAAGCTCGGCCCCGAGAGGATCGCGGAGGGGTGGCCGGCGAGCAGCTCCCAGACAAGGTCCGTCGCGAAGAGCAGCGTCTCCTGCTCGATGCCCTTGGCCGTGCAGATCACCGGAATGCCATCGGAAAGCACCAGCGCCAGCGCTTCGGCCACGGGCCGCGTCGCCTGCATCGGCAGGGCCAACACCAAGGCAGTGCAGGCGCTGAGCGACGCCAGATCGGCCGTGGCGCGGATGCCCTTGTCCAGCCGGCAGCCTTTCAGCGCCTTCGGGTTCTCGCGCTCCGCATTGATCGCCGCCGCCTGCGCCGGATCGCGCGCGAACAGCGTCACCTGACGTCCCGCCCGCGCGGCCGTCTGCGCCAGCGCCGTCCCGAAGGCGCCCGCGCCGACGATGCCGATCTGCTGGAACAGCGTGGCCGTCACCGCAGCCTCAAGCCTTGGCCCCCAGCCGGCCGGAGCCGACGATCGCCTCGCTCTTCATGTCGAGCGGCCAGCGGGCCCGCGCCGGCGTCTCCAGTCCGTCGATGAGGTTCAGCGAAAGCCGCTCGATCCCGGCCCAGGCGATCATCGCCCCGTTGTCGGTGCAGAGCTTCGGCGGCGGCACCACCAGCTTCAGCCCGGCCTCGAACGAGAGGCGCTGCACCGCCCGGCGGATCGGCTGGTTGGCGCCCACGCCTCCCGCCACCACGATCGCCTGCGGATGGCCGAAGCGCTCGCGGAAGACGCGCAGACCCGCCCGCGTCCGCTCCACCACGATGTCGACCACCGCGGCCTGGAACGAGGCGCAGAGGTCGCAGACATCCTGCTGCGACAGCGGTGCGATGGCGTCGGCCGCCATGCGGATCGCTGTCTTCAGCCCGGACAGCGAGAAGTTGGGCTCAGGCCGCCCGGCCATGGGCCGCGGCAGGTCGAATCGCTCGGGATTGCCCATCTCCGCCTCGCGCTCGACATTCGGGCCGCCGGGATAGGGCAGGCCCAGCATCTTGCCCACCTTGTCGAAGGCCTCGCCGATCGCGTCGTCGATCGTGGTGCCGATGCGGGAATAGTCGCCGACGCCGTTCACCGCCACGAGCTGCGTATGCCCGCCCGAGGCCAGCAGCAGCAGGTAGGGGAAGGCGACGCCGTCGGTCAGCCGCGGCGACAGCGCATGGGCTTCCAGATGGTTGACCGCGAGCAGCGGCTTGCCGCTGACCAGCGACAGCCCCTTGGCGGTGGTGAGGCCCACGAGCACGCCGCCGATGAGGCCAGGACCCGCCGCCGCGGCGATGCCGGAAAGGTCGGCGAGCCGCGTGTCGGCCACCGAGAGCGCGCGGGCGATCAGCGTGTCGAGGTAATCGACATGGGCGCGGGCGGCGATCTCCGGCACCACGCCCCCGTAGCGCGCATGCTCGGCGATCTGCGACAGGATCTCGTTCGACAGGATCTCGCCGCGCCCGTCGGGCAGCCGTCGCACCACGGCCGCTGCCGTCTCGTCGCAGGTGGTCTCGATTCCGAGGACGACCATGTCCTTCATGACGCGCGCATCTCCCGGCTCGCCCGGCCGAACGGGCGTCGCATCCCCTCCCGCTTGCGGAGGAAAGGCCATGTCTCTAGCGGTCTGTCGTGAGCCCTGTATGGCAAGGGCCTGCCCGCCCGACAACCCGCGAAAGGCATTTCATGGCTCTGGCCTCCTGCGTTCTCCGGTGTCGCTGATGCGCGTCCTGGTGACCCGTCCGGCGGAGGACCAGGCCCGCACCGCCGCCGCTCTGGAGGCGGCGGGGCATGAGCCCGTGGCCGCGCCGCTCTTTGTGATCCAAGCGTTACCGCATCAGGCGCCGGCCGACGCCGATCTCCTGCTGGCCACCAGCGCCAACGCGCTGCGTCATTTGCGCCTCGAACCGGAAGGGCAAGCGTTGCTGTCGCGGCCTCTGCTCGCTGTCGGCGGCGCCACGGCTGCCGAGGCGCGGCGCCGCGGTTTCGCGGATGTCAGGGCGGGCGACGGCGACAGCCGCGATCTGGCGGCGCTCGCCGAGGCTGCGACGCCGGGCGGAAGGCTCCTTTATCTCGCCGGAAGGCCGCGGCGCGATGCCGCGCTGCAGGCGCTCTCCGGACGATTCGACCTCATCACGGTCGAGACCTATGAGACTGTGGCGGTTGAGGAATTGCCTGATTCCGCGAACGCGGCGCTGGCTGGCGGCGCCATAGACGCCGTCCTGCATTTCTCGCCGCGCGCGGCCGAAGTCTTCGAAGCGCTGGTGGCGAAAGCCGGCCTGATGCGGCAGGCGGCGGCGCTGCGGCAAGTCTTCATTAGCCCTGCGGCGGAGCGGCTGGCCTTCACCACTCGAAAGATCGCGGCGCGGCCCAATCTTGCCGCAATGATCGCGGCTCTGGCGGAGCCCTTCGGCGGCCTTGACTGAACGCGGTTGCCAGACCGACGTTCTTGTGGTCCGAGGGCTGGGCCTTCATGACTGCAACGGGGGAAGCCGATGCCTGATCCGGACCAGCCGGACAAGTCCCGGAACGAGCCGCGCCTCGTGAAGCCGCGCCGCCGCGCGCCTGTCATCGACCTGAAGGCCGAGCCCGCTGCCGCCGAGCCGGCCTCCGCTGAAACCGCGGCCCCCGGCGTGCCGACGCCCGGACCCGCTTCGCCGGGCGCGCCCGCCGTCGAGGCGCAGCCACAGGCCCGCACCACGCCGGAAGCCTCGCCTGGCGCGGCCGGAACGTCCGAGGCCGAGGCGCAGCCCGTCGCTGCGCCGGAGTCCTCGGTATCCGCTGCCGTCGCGGCGAAGGAAGCGGCTCCGCAGACCGAACCCGAGCCGGCGACCACCAAGGCGGCCGAACCGCAGCCCGAAGCCGCGCCACGGCCGCAGGAGCCCCTGCGCCTGCCGCCCGAACCAGAGCCGCAGCGCTTGATGACGATGCCGCTCGCCGCCGCGGCGCTGGCCGGGCTGATCTTCGGCGGCATTGGGGGAATGGTAGCGCCCTCGCTCCTCGGCGGATCGGATGGCGCGAGCGTGGCCCGCCTCGATATCCTCGACCGGATGCAGCAGCAACTCGCACGCGACCAGGCCGGCCTCGCCAGCAAGCAGGACCTCGACAAGCTCCGGCAGGCCGTGGCTGCGCTGGAGGGCGGCGTCGCGCAGCGCCCGGCGTCCGCCACCGGCGGCGAGGCGGCTGGCGCTTCTGAGCTGGAGCCGCGGATCGCGGCGCTGGAGGCGTCGCTGAAGGAATTGGCCGACCGCCCCGCGCCCGCAACGCCCGCTGCCCCGCCTGCCGTCCCGCCCGCGCCCGCCGCGCCGCCGGTCGATCTCGGGCCGCTGCAGGCGCGCCTGACGGAGCTCGACCAGCGCATCGCGGCGCTCGGCGGGCTGGAAGGCCGGCTCGGCGGGCTTGATGGCCAGATGAAGGGCCTCGACGAGCAGATCAAGGTGATCGGCGGCGAAGTCAAAACGCTGGGCGAGCAGCTGAGCGCCGTCGACGGCCGCGCCGCCGCAGCCGCACAGGCGGCGCAAGCGGCCACCGGGGCGGCGCAGGCAGCCACCGGGGCGGCGCAGGCAGCCACCGGGGCGGCGCAGGCAGCCACCGGGGCAGCGCAGGCCGCCGCCAGCGCGGCCGACCCGAAGCTCGCGGCCCTTGGCCAACGGCTCGATCAGGCCACGGCCCAGATCGTCGACAGCCGTGCCGCGCCGCTATTCTCGGCCGCGCAGGCGCTGTCGCAGGCCTTCCACCGCGGCGCGCCCTTCACGGCGGAGCTGGCCGCGGCCGAGGCCCTCGGCGCGAAGCCCGAGCAGCTCGCGCCGCTGCGCCCCTTCGCCGAGCGCGGCGCGCCGACGGCGCAGCGCCTGCTGGAGAGCTTTCTGCCGCTTGCCGGCAAGCTGTCCGAAGACGCCGGCCAGCCCGGCGCCTGGGGTTATGTCTCCCGCTTCGTCACCGTGCGGCCGACGGGCGAGACGGCAGGCGATTCGCCGCCGGCCATCGTCGGTTCGATCGAGGCGGCGCTGAAGCGCGGCGACGTCGCCGCCGCCCATGCAGCCTGGGCCCGGCTGCCGGAAACCGCGCGCAACGCGTCATCCGCCTGGGGAAAGCAGGTCGCCGAGCGCGCCGCCGCTGCCAAGGCATTGGCCGACTTGCAGGCCGCCGCCGCCACCGCATTGAGGAAGTAACCCATGATCCGCGTCGTCCTCTTCCTCATTCTGGCGCTGGCGACCGCCCTCGGCGTCGCCTGGATCGCCGATCGTCCCGGCCAGGTGGTGATCACCTGGCTCGGCCGCACCATCGAGCTCGACATCCTCACCGCGATCATCGCCTTTCTCGTGGCGACGATCGCGCTGGTGCTGGCCTGGAGCCTGATCCGGACGCTGCTGCGCCTGCCGAGCCTCATCGCCATCGCCAACCGCAGCCGCCGCCGGCAGAAGGGCTTCGAGGCCGTGGCCCGCGGCATGGTGGCGGTCAGCGCCGGCGACAGCCGCACCGCGCAGCGCCAGGCCGCCGAAGCGCAGCGCCTCCTCGGACACGAGCCGCTGACCATGCTGCTCTCGGCGCAATCCGCCCAGCTCGCCGGCGAGGGAGGCAAGGCGGAGAAGGCCTTCAACGCCATGCTGGAGCATCGCGACACCCGCGTCGTGGGCCTGCGCGGGCTGCATATCGAGGCGAGCCGCAAGGGCGATGGCGAGGCCGCTCGCTTCTACGCCGAAGAGGCCTTCAAGCTGGCCCCCTCCGCCGACTGGGCGAGCGACGCCGCGCTTCGCCATCGCTGCGAGGAGCGCGACTGGCTGGGCGCCATGGCGCTGGTCGAGCAGGCCGCGAGCCGCCGTCTTGTCGACAAGGAGACCGCCCGCCGCCAGCGCGCCGTGCTGCTCACCGCCGATGCCTTGGATCGCGGCCAGCGCGAGCCCGACGCAGCCTTGCGCGCCGCGCAGGAGGCGGTCCGTCTCTCGCCCGGCCTCGCGCCTGCCGCCGCCTTCCTCGGCCGCAAGCTGGCCGAGAAGGGCGATTACGCCAAGGCCTCGAAGGTTCTGGAGGCGGCCTGGAAGCAAGAGCCGCATCCGGAACTCGCGGAAGCCTATCTCGACGTCCGCCTCGGCGACGCGGCGCTCGACAGGCTGAAGCGCGCCAAGGTCCTGCAGCGCCTCGCGCCGCGCGATCCCGAGTCGCGCCTGATCGTCGCCCGCGCCGCGATCGACGCGCGCGATTTCCGCACGGCTCGGGAGAACCTGGAGACGCAGGTTCTGGAGCATCCGACGGTGCGCGCCTGCGTGCTGATGGCGGAGCTCGAGGAGGCCGAGCACGGCAACATGGGCCTGGTGCGCGAATGGCTGTCCCGCGCCTCGCGGGCCCCGCGGGACAAGGCATGGGTCGCCGATGGCCGCGTGTCGGACACCTGGCAGCCGGTTTCGCCCGCGGGCAAGGTCGGCGGCTATGCCTGGACCACGCCGCCGCAGGCGCCGGGCACGATGCTGATCGAGGAGATCAAGGCGGCGCCCACGCCCGCCCTGGTCGAGCCGGCTCCGGCGGAGCCTGCCCCGGTGCTGGTCGAGGCCGCTCCGCCGCGGCAGCCGGAGCCGCCGGTGGAGCCCATGACGCCGCCACAGGTCTCGACGCTGCAGCCGGCGGCGGAGCCGGTCGCGATGCCGCAGCCGGTCGGAATGCCGCAGCCTGCGGCGGAGCCGGAGCCTGCGAAGCCAATGGCCGCGCTGTCACGGCCTGAGCCTGAACCCACGCCGCCGGCCGAACCGCCGGCTACGGACAAGCCGAAGCCCTGGTATGAACGGCAGGTCAATGCCGCTGAAGCCGCGCCGAAGACGCTCCGCCTGGTCGAGCCCGAACCCGCGCCGCCTGCCGCTCCGGTCCTGGCCAATCCGGCGCCGGCTGCCCTGCCCGAGGCCGCGTCGGCGGTCGAAGACAGGCCGAAGCCTTGGTACCAGCGGCAGGTCAATGGCGCGGGAGCTTCGCCTGCGGTCCGGCCCGTGGAGCCGGAAGCCCCGCCGCCGGCTCCCGTTCCGCCGCCCGCCGCCCAGCCGGCGGAGGAGTCCAAGCCGGAAACCAAGGACAAGCCTGAAGCCGAGGACAAGCCAAAGCCCTGGTATCAGCGTCACATCAACGGGCGGACCGTCAGGCCAGCGGCGATTCCGCCGGCGGAAACCGCAGCCGCTCCGGAGCCGGCGCCCACGGCCGCGATCTTGCCGCTGGCCGCCTTGCCCGATGCGCCCCCGGCGGTTGAGCCGGACGATCTCCAGAAGCCCTGGTACCAGAGGCTCGCCCGCAGCGCGGAGCCCGCCGTCCCTGCGAAAGCTTCCCAGCCCGAGGCGAAGGGGCCGGAAGCGCCGCCTGCCATCCCGCCGGATGATCCCGTGCCCGTACCGATGGAAGCCGAGGAGAAGCCGCGCCGTTGGTATCAGCGCTAGGCGCTTCTCAGCGCCTCGACCGGATCGAGCCGGCTCGCCCGCCAGGCCGGGTAGAACCCGGAGAGGATGCCGATGAGGCCGGACACCATCACCGCGAGCACGATCGCCGCGATGTCGATGTAGAGCGGCCAGCCGGCGAGGCGCGAGACGATCTGGCTCAGGCCTCCGCCCAGCAGGATGCCGGCGACGCCGCCGATCAGAGCGAGCGTGGTCGCCTCGATCAGGAACTGCCCCATCACGTCGCGCGGCCTGGCGCCCACCGCCATGCGCACGCCGATCTCGCGCGTGCGCTCGGTGACGCTGACCAGCATGATGTTCATGATGCCGATGCCGCCCACGAGCAGGGATACCGCCGCCACCGCAGAGAGGCCGACCGACAGCACCCGCGCCGAAGCCTCCACCGTCGAGAGGATGTCTGTGAGGTTGCGCAGCGTGAAATCGTCGTCGTCGCCGTCGCGCAGGCGGTGCCGCTGGCGGAGCAGGCTCCTCACCTCCGCCTCGGCGTCGCTCATGTCCTCGCCCTCGCGCACCTTGACCATGATCGAGCCGACGCTGCGCGTCTTGGCCCGGCTCTGGCCGATGACGCGCTGGCGCGCGGTGGCGAGCGGCAGGAACACGGCGTCGTCCTGGTCCTGGCCCTGCGCCGATTGACCCTTGCGCGCCATCACGCCGATCACCTCGAACGGCACGTTCTTGACGCGGATCGTCTGGCCGAGCGGATCGTCGTCGCCGAAGAGCTGGTTCTTGGTGGAGAGGCCGAGGATCGCCACTTGACCGCCGCGCTGGTTCTCGTCCGGGCTGAACAGGCGGCCGGTCTCGATCTCCCATTCCCTGGCTTCGAAGAAGTTGTTCTCGACCCCGAAGACGGAGGTGCCCCAGTTCGTGCCGGCGAAGACCACCTGCGCGCCGCCGCGCAGCATCGGTGCGGCCACCTGCACGGCGGCCACCTCCTTCTCGATGGCCCTGGCGTCGTCGTCGGTCAGCGAGGCGGATTGCCCGGTGCCGAGCCTCACGCCGCCCTGCGTGATGTTGCCGGGGATGACCACGATGAGGTTGGCGCCCAGCGACTTGATGCGGCCCACCACCTCCTCGCGGGCGCCGCCGCCGATCGACACGGTGGCGATCACCGCCGCCACGCCGATCACGATGCCGAGCATGGTCAGCACCGAGCGCAGCTTGTGCGCCCGCAGCGACTCGAAGGCGGAGCCGAGGGAATCGGAGAGCTTCATGGCGATCGCCTCGCATCTCCCTCCCCTGCAAGGGGAGGGCAGGGGAGGGGTCCGCTTTCGTCAAGCGAAAAGTTACCCTCACCCGGCCTCCCCATCCAGATCGGGCTTGCCCGATCTGGACAGAATACTGGCCCAACATGGGCAGGCCCATGTTGGGATGCAGGGGGAGGGGATGCGTCGAGCCTCCTCACGCCGCCGCCTCCCTTTGCTCCGCATCCAGCGCCTTCAGCGCCGCAGCCGCGTCGCGCGGCTCCTGCGCCCGGTCGGCGATCACCTTGCCGTCGCGGAAGCGCACCACGCGCCTGGCGAATTCCGCGACGTCGGGCTCGTGCGTCACCACCAGCACCGTCATGCCCTCGCGGTTGAGGCTCTGGAACAGCGCCATGATGTCGAGCGATGTGCGGCTGTCGAGCGCCCCCGTCGGCTCGTCGGCGAGCAGGATCTTCGGGTCGTTCACCAGCGCCCGGGCGATGGCGACGCGCTGCTGCTGGCCGCCGGAGAGCTGCAGCGGCGTATGGCCGAGCCGGTCGCCCAGGCCGACGCGGGCGAGCGCCGCCTCGGCCTTCCGCCGCCGCTCGCGCCGGTCGGCCGCGGCGTAGATCATCGGCAGCGCCACGTTCCCCACGGCGTCGGTGCGCTCCAAGAGGTTGAACTGCTGGAAGACGAAGCCGATGCGCCGGCTGCGCACGCCCGCCAACGCGTCGGCCGAGAGGCGCGACACTTCCTCGCCGGCCAGCCGGTAGGAACCGCCGTCCGGCCGGTCGAGGCAGCCGATCAGGTTCATGAAGGTCGATTTGCCGGAGCCTGACGGACCCATCACGGCGACGAAGGCGCCCTCCTCGATGTCGAGGCTGACGCCGGCGAGCGCCGTCACGGTCTCCTCGCCCATCCGATAGGTCCGGCTGAGGTCGCGGGTCTCGATCAGCGGCATGGCGCGCGCCCCTGCTGCCCCATCAGAACATCCGAGGGCCGCCGAAGCCGCTCGCCTTCTGACGCGGCCCGCCGCCGATCACGGCGCGCTGCCCCTCATTCGCGCCGGCGATGACCTCGGTGTTGGTGCCGTCCGTGGCGCCGAGTCTGACCTGCGTCAGCGTCGCCTTGCCTTCGCCATCCACGAGATAGAGACGGCCGGGCACTCCGGTTGCGCCGCGCCGCGCGCCCTGCCGCGATTCCTGCCAGGTCTCGAACAGGGCGACCTGATCGGGTCTGAGCAGCGGCTTCAGCCGCTCGCCGATCAGCCGCGCCGTCTCGCGGCCGCGCTCGCGCCTGGCCTCGGGCGTGTCCGCCGCGCCGGTGGCGGCCGCGGCCTGCCGCGCCTCGCGCGCGATCGCCTCGAGCTCCTTCTTCTGTCCGTCGTCGAGCTTCAATTCGCCGGCCATGCGCTCCAGCATCTGCCGGCCGGCGTTCTGGCCGCCGCCCGGAGGACCGCCCGCCGGCGCTGAGGAGAAGGGGTTCGGCACGGGCTGCTGTTGCGGGGGCGCGGCCGTTGCGGCCTCCCCCGGTGGGCGCCAGCGCAGCGCCGCGTTGGAGACGCGCAGCACATTGTCGCGCCGCTCCGTGAAGATGCGCAGCGTCGCGGTCATGCCGGGCTTCAGGGCGAGGTCGCGGTTCTCGACCTCGATCACCGCCGTATAGATCACCACGTTCTGCACGGTCTGGGAGCCCAGCCGGACGGTCTTGACCCGGCCGCGGAACTCGCGCGCCGGGAATGCGGTGACCGAAAAGGTGACTTCCTGGCCATCCTGGACGCGGCCGACATCGGCCTCGTCGACATTGGCGTAGATCTCGATCTTCGTCATGTCTTGCGCCACCAGGAACAGGGTCGGCGCCTGCAGCGATGCCGCCACGGTCTGGCCGAGCTCGATCGAGCGCTGGATCACCACGCCGTCCACCGGCGAGCGGATCTCGCTGTTGCGGATATCGACCTCGATCTGCCTGAGCACGGCCTCGCGCTGGGCGATCTGCGCTTCCGAGGAGAGGACCTGCGCCTCGGCGACCTTCAGGTCGGCGGCGAGCGACTGCACCTGCGCCGCCACCGAGCGGATCTGCGCCTGCGACTGGTCGCGCGCCGCCGTCAGCATCAGCGATTGCGTCTGCGCCTGTTGAAGCGTCACCTCGGAGGCGATGCCGTTCTTGCGCAGGTCGAGCTGGCGGGCCAGCGTCCGCTCGGCGTCGGCGAGCTGCGCATCGGCGCGCCGCGCATTGGCCTCGGCATCGGCGCTCGTCGCCTTCAGCCGCTCGATATCGGCCTTCACCTTCTCGACGGTGGCGCGCTGGATCTGATTGGTGGCTCTGGCCTGGTCGAGATCGGCCCGCGCGGCGTCGAGCTTGGCGCGGATCTGCTCTGAGTTGAGCCTCGCCAGGATGTCGCCCGCCTTCACCAGGCTGTTGTAGTCGGCGAGGATCTCGACCACCTGCCCCGAGACCTGGGAGCCGACGATGGCCGTCGCCGTCGGGTTGATGGTGCCGGTGGCGGAGACTGCGGCGATGATCGGCCCGCGGTCGATCACCGCGGTGCGGAAGGCCGGTTCGGCTGCGTTCTCGGGCTGCGAATGGCCGACGCCGTACCACACCCCGGCGGCGCAGAGGGCGGCGAGTGCGAGAACGAGGATCAGGCGGCGCATGGCGAGGAGCTCAATGCCTCCGGCACGTCGATTTTGACTGCGGTTCTAGCAGCCGGCGAGGATGGGGTCATCCTGCCGAGACGGAGATGGTGCGTCGTTTCCGTTTCCGGAATGCGCGCCGAATGTAAAGTAGTATCGCTGTTGCGGCCGAGCGAGGCCGCGGGCCGCTCAACTCTGCCGCTGCAGGTTGAAGGCCAGCAGCGCTGCAAGGGTCGCGGCGCGGCGTCCGAACGGCGCCAGCGCCGCCTCGCCCTCTGCCGTCACGGCGGACAGATGCGCCTTGGCGCCCTCGATGCCGCGCAGGCTGACGAAGGTCGCCTTGCCGGCCGCGGCGTCCTTGCCCGTGGCCTTGCCAACGGCGGCGGCGTCGCCCTCGGCGTCCAGCAGGTCGTCGCGGATCTGGAAGGCGAGGCCGAGCGCCCGGGCATAGGCCTCCACTGCCTTGCGCTCGCGCGCCGAGGCGGCGCCGAGGACCGCCCCCATCGCCGCGGCGGCCTCGATCAGCGCGCCTGTCTTCATCGACTGGATGCGCTTGACCGCCTGCTCCGAGCCGTCGTCCGCGGCGGCGGGGTAGCGTCCCTCGGCGGCGAGGTCGAGCACCTGGCCGCCCACCATGCCGCCAATGCCGGCGCCCTGCGCCAGGATGCGGACGAGCGCCACGCGCGTCGATGGCGAAGCGGCGGTCCGCCGGTCGGCCAGCACGTCGAAGGCGAGCGTCAGCAAGCCGTCGCCGGCGAGGATGGCCATCGCGTCGTCATAGGCCTTGTGGACGGTCGGCTTGCCGCGCCGCATGTCGTCGTCGTCCATCGCCGGCAGGTCGTCATGCACCAGGCTGTAGCAATGCACGAGCTCCAAGGCCGCGCCGGCGCGCAGCGGCCCGTCGCCGGTCTTGCCGAAGAGCCGCGCCGTCTCGACCGCGAGGAACGGCCGGAAGCGCTTGCCGCCGCCGAGCGCCCCATGGCGCATGGCGGCCATGAGAAAGGGCGGGCGCATGATTTCGGCGCCGATCGCCGCATCGCCGAGCAAGGCGGCGAGCATCCTCTCGCTGGCCTGCGCCACGGCGGTCATGCGGCGCAGCAGCGCGGCCTGTGTCATTCCTGCTGGTTCGGTCTGCGCGGCTGCCATGCGGCGACGAAGGGCATGACGCGCGGCCTTGGTCAAGACTGGACGCGGAGCGAAGCCGTCTCTCCTTGCACAGTCGGCTCACGCCGCGGCAATCACTTCGATCTCGACGAGCCATTCGGCTTCCAGCGTCTGGACGACGATCGCCGTCGTCGGGATGCGCCGTCCATTGAGCGCCGCCAGCCGGGCGTTCTTGTTGGCTTCGGCGTAAGAGGCGTCGCGCAGATAGCTGGTGAGCCGCACGATGTTGTCCACGTTCATGCCGGCTTCAGCCAGGATTCGACGCAGATTGTCCCAGACTTGAATGAGCTGTGCATCGAGTCCCTCGGGGGCGCTGCCGTCCGGTTCGAGTCCCATGGTGCCGCTCAGGAACAGCAAGCGCCGCGCGCCCACCACCTCGACGGCGTGCACGTAGTCTTCGGCGGGATAGATGCCGTTCTGCGGGTCGCAGGGCAGCAATTGCATGGCGAAGCTCCTTCAGCGAAAGGAGCTATTGAAAAAATTTCTTTCGTCAAAGCAGGGTTTCGTCGAATGGAACGAGAAACAGAGAAGATTCAGCGGAATCCACCAACTGTCGCGGCCATCGATGCGTTCGACCGAAGGATCTTAAGTGCGCTGACCGAGGATGCGCGCCGCTCCTATGCTGATGTGGGGAGCAGAGTCGGCCTATCTCCTCCGGCCGTGCATGAGCGCGTCCGTCGCATGAAGGCATCGGGCGTGCTCAAGGGCACCGCGGCGCGGATCAATCCTGTCGCAGTCGGCAAGCCCTTCCTTGCGTTCGTCCATGTCGATGCCGATGGCTGGGGCAAGAGCGAACGGATGATGCGCCTCCTTCGATTTCCGGAGGTCGAGGAGATGCATTCCGTCGCTGGCGATGCCTGCGTGATCCTCAAGGTCCGCACCGCCGGTCCCGCCGCCCTCGAGCTGTTCCTGGCGCAGCTCTACGTCCTGCCAGGCGTCCGCGCGACCCGCAGCTACGTGGTGCTTTCCACCCTGTTGGAGCGTCCGGTGCAGGCCGAAGTGACGGGGGATTGGCCGGAAGTGCCGCTTCCACCCTGATCGGGTAGGCCGCGCGATTTGCACTAGCCAAGCCGCGCCGTTTCGACTATGCGGACGCCTCCGAATTTTGAAGACCGCTCCGGCCTCGCCGGCGCAGGAGTTTCCCATGGCCGTTCCAAAACGCAAGACCTCGCGCATGAAGCGCGGTTTCCGCCGCTCGCATGACTCGCTCGCCGCCCCCTCTTACGTTGAGGACAAGGACTCGGGCGAGCTGCGCCGTCCGCACCACATCGACCTGAAGACCGGCATGTATCGCGGCCGCCAGGTCCTGACGGTGAAGTCCGAGGCCTGAAGCCTCGCTTCCGTTTACTGGAGATTCGGAGAGGCCGGCGGCGACGCCGGCCTTTCTGCTGACCGCGGCCTTCAGGCCATAGCTCTCACGCTTGGACCGATGCGCCGATGGCCGCAGCCGCGCGATAGGCGGCGACAGCCGCCTCCGGCACGGCGCGGCGGCGCAGCCGGTAGACCGGCTGGTCGAGGCTGACGGCCAGGAGCTGCGCCGCGAAGGCGGAGAGCGTCCGCGGGCCAGCCCTGCGCGCCGCGCCCGACGCTCGCTCCGCGATCACCGCCAAGGCTTTGCCAGTCTGCTGCATCGGTCTCGCCTCGCTGCGGCGCGCATCGCCGCGTTGCGTCTGACGTAGCGAGAACCATGCCGATGTCTTGAGGCGATGTTAACCATTTTCTGTGGTTCTGCACGAGGCGACGCAGGTTGCCGGTCCCGCGGCCGGCCGCCCCCCGGTCGCCACGGCAGGCCGCAGCATGACCTCGATTCCAAGCGATTCCGTCCATCAGCCCGGGTCCGCCGGCGCCGAGCGGCAGCAGGTCGACCCGAGGGTCGTGCTGTCGTCGATCGGCGAGGCTGTCTATGATTGGGACATCGCCGAGGATCGCCTGTCCTGGAGCGGCAATGCCCTGTCCCTGCTCGGCGTCGGTGCGGCCGAGCGCCTGGCCACAGGCGCGGCCTTCGACCGGGCGCTCGATCCGATCAGCCCGTCCACCAGGGCCGAGGCCATCCTGCTCTGCGACGCGCGCGATTCCGGCTCCGGCGTGCCTTATCGTCTGTCCTTCGCCATCACCCAGCCCCAAGGCGACCTCGCCTGGTTCGAGGACACCGGCCGCTGGTTCGCAGGCGCCGATGGCCGCGCCGCGACCGCGCATGGCGCCGTGCGCCGCACTTCCGGCCCGACCGAAGCCGAGCGGCAGGAGATCGCGGCCTCCAAGTTCGACGAGCTCACCGGCGCCTATCTGCGCGCGCCGTTCCTGCGGCTGATGGCCTCCGATCTCGGCAAGGCGCAATCCAGCGGCAAGGCCTCGATCTTCTGCCTGCTGGCGATCGACGACCTCGCCTTCGTCAAGGCGAGCTACGGATTCGCGGTGGCGGAGGAGGTGGTCGCCGGCGTCGCCCGCAGGCTGCGGGCCACGATGCGCCGCAAGGACCGCTTCGTGCGCTGGTCCGGCGGCAAGCTGGGCGTCCTGCTGGCGCTGTTCGACGATTCGGCGGCGATCGAGGATGCGGCGCAGCGCTTCATGGCCAGGGTGGCCGCCGAGCCTGTCCAGACGAGCGCCGGTCCCGTGGCCGTCCGGTTGCAGGCCGGCTGCGCCGTCGCCGGGCGGGGCATGGGCTTCGATGTGGTGGCCTGCGTGCGTCAGGCCGAGGAGTCGCTGGAGGAGGCGCGCGCCCCGGCGGCCTCCGGCCTCAGCGTCTATCGCAGCGATGCCGGACGAGAGGCTGCCCGCCGCCGCAACCTCTCGGCCTCGGACGAGGTGGTGCGCGCTCTGAACGACCGCCGCGTCGTCGTGGCGCTGGAGCCGGTGCTCAGCGCCTCCACGCGGGTCCTGCAGTTCCACGAGGCGCTGGTCAGGGTGCGCGGCGACGATGGCGCGCTCCTCGGCGCCGGCGCCATCGTGCCGCCGGCCGAGCGCTTCGGCCTGATCAAGTTCGTCGACATCCGGGTGCTGGAGCTCGTCGCCCGCTCGCTCGCGGCGCATCCCGGCCGACGGTTGTCCGTGAACGTCTCGATGCGCACCGCCGTGACGCCGGAATGGATGGCGACGCTGTCCAACATCGTCGCCGCCGATCCGACGGCGGCCGGCCGCCTTATCGTCGAGATCACCGAGACCGCCGCCATGACGGACATCGACGCCACGGCCGCGATCATCGGCCGGATCAAGGATCTGGGCCTGCGCGTCGCGATCGACGATTTCGGCTCCGGGCACACTTCCTTCAAGAGCCTGCGCGCCTTGCCCGTCGACATCCTGAAGATCGACGGCGCCTTCGTGCAGAACCTCGCGCGCTCCACCGACGACCGCTTCTTCGTGCGCACCCTCGTCGATCTCGCCGGGCATCTCGGCGTCCAGACCGTGGCCGAATGGGTTCAGGACGAGGAGACGGCGGCGCTCCTCGCCTCCTGGGGCGTCACCTTCCTCCAGGGCGAGTTCTGCGGCCAGGCCGTGCTGGAGGAGATCGACCAGCCTGCGCTTCGTCAGGCGGGCTGAGGACGGGACACCGTCGCGGAACAAAAAAAAGCCCCGGCGGCGAGCCGGGGCTTTCTTGTTTCAGTCTGTCCCGTCGATCACTCGCGGTTGCCGAAGAGCGACAGCAGCATCTGGAACATGTTGACGAAGTTCAGGTAGAGCGACAGCGCGCCCATCACCGAGGCCTTGCCGAGGAGCGCCATGTCGCCGGCGACATAGTAGTATTCCTCCTTGAGGCGCTGCGTGTCATAGGCCGTGAGGCCGGCGAAGATCAGCACGCCGATCACGTTGATCGCGAACTGCAGCGCCGAGGCCTGCACGAAGATGTTCACCAGGCTGGCGATGACCAGGCCGATCAGGCCCATCATCAGGAACTTGCCCATGCCCGACAGGTCCTTCTTGGTCGTGTAGCCGATCAGGCTCAGACCACCGAAGGCCGCGGCGGTGATGAAGAACACCTGCGCGATCGAACCCAGCTTGTAGACCAGGAAGATCGAGGCCATCGACATGCCCATCACGGCTGCGAAGGCCCAGAATGTGCCCAGAAGAGCGCTGTAGCTCATCCGGTCGAAGCGCCAGGACAGCACGAAGATGAAGGCGAGCGGCGCCAGGATGATCGCCCATTTCAGCGGCGAGGCGAAGAGCAGCGCGCCGAACGGCGTCAGGTAGCGGCTCTCGCCGGCGAGGCGGAGCGCGGCGCCCTGCGCGTTGCGCGCGGCCGAGCCCGCATCGCCCGTCATCGCCAGCATGGCGATGCCGATCGCGACCAGGCCGGTGATCGCCAGACCGATGGTCATGTGGTTGTAGATGCCGAGCATGTACGACCGCAGGCCCTGGTCGATGGCGAGCTGGTCGGCCCGCTGGACGCCAGCGCCGTACTGCGTGTAGGCGTTGCGTTCATAGTTGGACATCGGAAAACCTCTCCTTGCCCTCAAGGGGCGCTTTTCCCATCGACGCTTGTCCACGTCGATTGCGGCCGAATATGGGGCATGGCGCGCGATTTAACAAGGGGGCCCCCGCCGACTATCCTTAACCGCCCTAGTCTCTCCAGCGATATCACAAGCAACTAACGTATAATGGACGCGACCGTTCCAAAAAACTGTCGAGACTAGCGTTCACAGTTGACGAAGGTACGGCGCAGGCTTTTGTCCGAGAATGCGCCACGTTCCAAGCAGTCCAAGTATAACGGTGACGATCAGCGCCAGTATAATCGACGTTGCTGCGACCGACCAATCCATGCCGAAGGGCAGGCGCATCAGATTGGCGACTATGCCATAGGCCGCCGCCACGCCGGCGACCAGGCCGAAGGCGGCGGTGACGAGTCCAAGCGCGCCGTATTCGATGAGGTAGGCGAGGAAGAGCTGGCGCCGCGTGGCGCCCAGCGTCTTCATCACCACCGCATCCTTGACGCGCGCCGCCCGGCCGGCGGCCAGCGCGCCGGCCAGCACCAGGATCGAAGAAGCCAGCGCCACGCCGCTGGCGCCGCGCATGGCGAGCGTCAATTGGCCCACGAGCTGACTCGCCTGGTCGAGGACGTCGCGGACCCTGACCGATGACACCGCCGGGAAGGCCTGGGCCACGGCCCGCGCGACGTCGTTCTCCGCCGCGCTGGCGGGCGGCTTGGCGAAGGCGAGGGTGGCGAGATGCGTGTGCGGCGCGCCGGCGAAGGTGTTGGGCGAGAAGACCATCACGAAGTTGATGCCGACGGAGCGCCATTCCACCTGGCGGACGCTGGCGAGCGTCGCCGTGACGTTGCGCCCGAGCACGTTGACCGTGATCTCGTCGCCGAGCTCGAGGCCGAGGCCCTCGACGATCTCGCGCGTCATCGAGACCAGCGGCTTGCCGCGGTAGCCCTGCGGCCACCATTCGCCTCTCAGGATCCGGCTGCCCGCCGGCGGCTGCTCGGCATAGGTGATGCCCCGGTCGCCCTCCAGCACCCAGGCGGCGCTTTCGCCGGCCTTGTAGGTCTCGGCCGGCTCGCCCTTCACCGCCACGATGCGGCCGCGCATCATCGGCGCGCGCTCGATGAGGGCATCGGCGCCGCCCTTCTCCTTGAGCAGCGCGTCGAAGCGCTCCGTCTCGGCGTTGGGGATGTCGAGGAAGAAGAAGCTCGGCGCCTTCTCAGGCAGCGTCGCCGTGAGCGCCTGGCGCAGGTTGGTGTCGATCAGTCCCAGCGCCACCAAGAGCGTCAGGCCGAGGCCGAGCGACAGGGTCACCGAGGGCGTCAGCGCGCCCGGCCGGTGGATGTTGGCGAGCGCCAGCCGAGCCTCGGCTTGGCGAGGGCGCGGCAGGCGGCGAGCGCCGGCCATCACCAGAAGCCCCACCAGCCTGAGCGCCGCGAAGGCGGCGGCGGCCGAGCCGACGTAGATCATCGCGATGCGCCGGTCCCAGGCGAAGAGCACGGCGAGCGCCGCCAGCGCCGCGACGGACAGCGCCGTCAGCAGGATGTAACGGGCCCGCGGCCGCTTACCCGCCGGATCGATGGCGTCGCGAAACAGACCCGAGACCGGCACGTCATGCGCGCGTCCCAGCGGCCAGCTGGCGAAGGCGAGCGTCGTCAGTAGGCCATAGGCGAGCGCGAGCGCCAGCTCGGACGGGCGCAGCGCGATCTGCAGCGGCAGCGGCAGCAGGTGGCCGAAGGCCGCGACCAGCGCATAGGGCACCACCGCGCCCACCGCCATGCCGATGAGCGAGCCGAGCAGGGCCAGGGCGAGCACCTCGGTGAGGCTCAGCGCGAAGACGAAGCCGCCGGTGGCGCCGAGACTCTTCAGCGTGGCGAGATCGGCCCGCTTGCGGTCCACGAAGCCCTGCGTCGCATTGGCGACGCCGACGCCACCCACCATCAGCGCGGTGAGGCCGATCAGCGTCAGGAACTGCGTGAAGCGGTCGATCTGCCGCGAGAATTGCGGCGAAGCGTTCATGCGGCTGCGCACCTCCCAGCCCGCCTCCGGGAAGCGCGCCTTGGTCTCCTCGACGAGGCGCTGCACCACCGCCTCCTCGGGCTCTCCGGCAAGCGACACCCGGTAGCTCCAGCGCACGAGGCTGCCGGGCTGCAGCAGGCCGGACGCGCGCAAGGCCTCGTCCGAGAGCAGCAGCCGTGGCCCGAAGCCGATTCCGGCCGCCAGCTTGTCCGGTTCGCTGACCAGCTCCGCCCGGAGCTGGAAGCGCCGCTCGCCCAGCGTGATGACATCGCCGACCTTGAGGTTCAGCCGCGCGAAGAGCAGGGAGTCGGCCACCGCGCCGAAGACCCCGTCCCTTTCCGCCATAAGCTCGGCCATGGGCCTGGCGGGAGCGGTCGTGACCGTCCCATGCACGGGATAGGCCTCGTCCACCGCCTTGCCCTCGACCAGCATCGAGGAGCCGTCTTCCGCCCGCGCCATGGCGCGCAGGTAGCCGACCGGCGTCACCCGTCCCCGGGCCTGCAGCCAGGCGAGCTCGTCCGGCGTCGCCTCGCGGCCCAGCGTCACGAAGGCGGCGTCGGCGCCCAGGATCACGCGTCCCTCGCGCGCCAGGCTGTCGGTCAGCCCGCGCGACACGGCCGAGACCGCGGTGATCGCCGCCACGCCGATGGCGATGCAGGCGATGAAGATGCCGAAGCCGGAGAGGCCGCCGCGCAGGTCGCGCCGCGCGAATGCGATGAGCCGGCCGACGGCGCCGGGCTGGCTGACGAAGGCGTTCATGTCAGGCCACCAGCGTATCGGATTCGATGGAGCCGGAGCGGATGCGCACCGTGCGGTCGCAGCGCCTGGCCAGCTCCAGGTCATGCGTCACCAGGACCAGCGTCGCGCCGCGGTCCCGCTTCAGCCGGAACAAGAGTTCGATGATCTGGCCGCCGGTCGCCTCGTCGAGATTGCCGGTGGGCTCGTCGGCGACGAGGATGGCGGGATCGGGCGCCAGCGCCCGGGCCAGCGCCACGCGCTGCTGCTCGCCGCCGGAGAGCTGGCCGGGATAATGCGAGAGCCGCTCGCCGAGGCCGACGGCCTCGAGCTCGGCCCTGGCGCGCGCCATCGCGTCGGCCGCGCCGCCGAGCTCCAGCGGCACCGCCACGTTCTCGAGCGCTGTCATGGTCGGGATCAGGTGGAAGGACTGGAAGACGATTCCGATCCGCCGGCCGCGGAAGCGCGCGAGCCCATCCTCGTTCAACTGCCCGAGGTCCTGCCCGTCGATCTCCACCTTGCCGCGGTCGGCACGCTCCAGCCCGGCCAGGGTCATCAGCAGCGTCGATTTGCCCGACCCCGAGGGTCCCACGAGGCCGACCGCCTCGCCGCGGGGGATCAGCAGGCTGATTCCCTTCAGGATATGCACGCGCGACGCGCCCTGGCCGAGGCTCAGATGCACGTCGTCGAGCAGGATGGCGGGCGGGTTGGCGCGGTCGAGCATGGAGGGCTGGGCCTTGAAGGGAGCCGGAATCGTTCCGAGATAAGGCCCGCATGAGCGATTTCCAACCGACCCGGCGTGATTGCCTGACAGCGGCGGCCCTGATGGCGTCCTTTCCCTTAGGCGTGCCGCTGGCGCAGGCCCGCCGCTTGCGCATCGCGGCCTTCGGCGACAGCCTGTCCGCGGGCTACGGCCTGCCGCAGCGCGCGGCCTTCTATTCGGTGCTGCAGCGCGAGCTGAAGGCGAAGGGCCTCGACGTCGTGGTCGACAACGCCGCCGTCTCCGGCGACACGGCGTCCGCCGGACAGGCGCGGCTCGACTGGTCGGTGCAGGACGGCACGGATCTGGTCATCGTCGAGCTCGGCGCCAATGACGCGCTGCGCGGCATCGATCCCGCGATCACCGAGCGCGCGCTCGACGACATCCTGACGAGGCTGAAGGCCCGCGGCATGGCGGTGGTGCTGGCCGGCATGTACGCGCCGCCCAATTACGGCGGCGACTACGCGCGCCGCTTCAACGGCATCTACGGGAAGCTCGCCGAAAAGCATGGCGTGCCGCTCTATCCCTTCTTCCTGGAGGGCGTGGTGGGCGTGCAGCGGCTCAATCTGCCCGACGGCATCCACCCCACGGCGGAGGGCGTCGAGGAGATCGTGCGCCGCATCCTGCCCACGGTGGAGGCGGCCGCGAGGAAGCTGATCCGCTAGGCCGAATAGCGCTTGCGCCGGGTCGGCGGGCCGCCCTAGAAGGGCCTCGCCCTCCTCTCCCGGACCTCTCCCCATGCTCTACCGCAAGCTCGGCCGCACCGGCCTCGACGTGTCCTTGATCTGCCTCGGCACCATGACCTGGGGTCAGCAGAACACGGAAGCCGAAGGCCATGAGCAGATGGATTACGCGCTCGACCAGGGCGTGACCTTCTGGGACACAGCGGAGATGTATTCGATCCCGCCGAAGCGCGAGACCCAGGGCTCGACCGAGCGGATCATCGGCAGTTGGTTCGCCTCCCGCGGCAAGCGCGACAAGGTGATCCTGGCGAGCAAGGTGCTCGGCCGCTCGGAATCGGACTGGCTGCGCGAGGGCGGCGAGACGACGCGGCCGAACAAGGCGCAGATCGTCTATGCCGTCGAACAGAGCCTGAAGCGCCTGCGCACCGACTACATCGATCTCTACCAGCTGCATTTTCCCGACCGGCCGATGGTCTGGGGCTCCAACCCGACGGTCTACAAGGACCAGCCGCGGCTCGCGGACGAGGTGCCGATAGCCGAGACGCTGGAGGCCTTCGACGGCATGGTGAAGGCCGGCAAGGTGCGCCATGTCGGCCTCTCTAACGAGAGCGCCTGGGGCGTGATGACCTTCCTCAAGGAATCCGAAATGCGCGGCCTCGTCCGCATCGCCTCGGTGCAGAACGCCTACAACCTCATCAACCGCACCAACGAGACCGCGCTGGCCGAGATCTGCCTGCGCGAGGATGTCGGCCTGCTGCCCTATTCGCCGCTGGCCCAAGGCTACCTCACCGGCAAGTATCTCGACGGCGCCCGTCCGCCCGGCGCCCGCACGACGCTCTTCGATCGCGGCCAGCGCTACCAGAAGCCGGGCGCCGAAGAGGCGATCCGCGCCTATGTCGCGCTCGCCCGCGAGTTCGGCCTCGATCCCGCGCAGATGGCGCTCGCCTTCGTCAACTCTCGGCCCTTCGTGGCGTCCAACATCATTGGCGCCACCTCGATGCCGCAGCTGAAGACCGCCATCGGCTCGATCGACGTGGCGATCACGCCCGAGCTGGAGGCGCGGATCGACGCGATCCATCAGCTGCACATGAACCCGGCGCCGTAGACAGGCGGAACCGGCGGCGCTGCACAGCTGTTTCATCCGCATCCCCAACCGGATGGAGGCAGCCATGCCCCGCGGAGACAAGTCGAAATACACCGAAAAGCAGGAGCGCAAGGCCGATCATATCGCCGAGGGCTATGAGAAGCGCGGCGTGCCCGAGAATGAGGCCGAGCGCCGCGCCTGGGCGACCGTCAACAAGGACGATGGCGGCGGCAAGCATCCCGGCGGTTCCGGCCGCGGCAAGGCGACCGGCCACCCGGCGTCGCATTCCGGCGGCGAGAAGGGTGGAAAGGCTTCGGCCTCCCGGTCCGCCGCCGACCGTTCGGCCTCGGCCAGGAAAGCGGCCGCGACCCGCAAGAAGAACGCCGAGGCGCAGGCCTAGCGGTAAAGTTCCGCCAGGCTGGTCAGGTTCTGCTCGCCGAGGCCCCTGGCCATCGCCGCCTGCATCACGGCGCGGGCGGCATCCGCCATCGGCACGCCCGCGCCGGCTGCGCCCGCCGCGTGGATGTAGCCGAAATCCTTCTCAACAAGCTCCACCGGGAACATCGGCTGATAGATGGCGGCCAGCATCGAGGCGGCGGCTCCCTTGGCCGCCGGGCTCGCCACCGGCGTCGCGCCGATGATCTCAACCGCCTTGGCGCGGTCGACGCCATTGGCCGCGAGCAGGCCGAGGATCTCCGCCATCGCGGCCACCTGGATGCCGAAGAGCGCATTGACCCCGAGCTTGATGGCTGCACCGGCACCCGTCGGTCCGGCGTGATGCACGGCGCCGCCCATCGCCCTCAGGATGGGCTCGGCCTGGGCGAGGACGACAGCGTCGCCGCCCGCCAGGAAAATCAGTTGGCCGGCTTCCGCCTGCGGCCGGGAGCCAGCGACCGGCGCATCCAGCGCCAGCAGTCCGCGGACTTGCGCGGCCTCGGCCAGTTCCCGCGCCCAGCCCACGGTCAGCGTCGAGGATTCGATGACGATGGCGCCCTGGGGCAGGGCGGCCAGCGCGCCCGTGCCTGGCTCCAGCCAGACTCGTCGGGAGGCCTCGTCGTCGCGCAGCATGGCGATCGCGATCTCCGCTCCCGCCACCGCCTCCGCGGGCGTAGCCGCAACTGCGGCGCCCAGCGCCGCCAGCGGCGCGGCCTTGGCGGCGTCGCGGTTCCAGACAGTCAGCGCATGGCCGGCCTTGATCAGGTTGGCGGCCATGCGCGAACCCATCGCGCCGAGGCCCAGGAAGGCGATTTTGGTCATGATGTCCTCGTGGAATGGGGAGGGGGAGCGCTCATGCGCTCCCCCAAGCATCAGGCTCAGGCCGCCTTCAGGCGGTTGCGCGGCGCCACCCAGGCGAGCGCCGGATCGGCCATGAAGCCTTCCTTGGCCGTATGGGCGATGTGGTTCGTGTAGTTCGAGATCGTCTTGGTGGCGGCGATGGTGATCACCTCCAGCACATTCGCCTTGGTGAAGCCGGCCGCGATGAAGGCGTCGACCGCCGCATCGCCGACGAAGCCGCGCTCGCGCACCACCGCCTCGGCGAAGAGGCGCAGCGCCTGCAGGCGGGCGTCGGCGATCGGCGCGCCGCTGCGCAGCGCCGCGATGGCCTGCTCGTCCAGCTTCGCCATCCGCGAGAGGTAGGTGTGGCCGGCGGTGCAGTATTCGCACTCGTGGAAGACGTTGATCGCCTGGTAGGCGACCTGCTGCTCGGCCGGGGTCAGCGTCGACTTGGCGACGAGATTGAACAGCGTGTCGTAGGCCTCCAGAGCGATCGGGCTCTCGGCCAGGTTGGCGTGCAGCTGCGGCACGAAGCCCCAGGCCTTCTTGACGTCGTCGAGCCGGGCCTTCGAACCCTCGGGGGCGGTCTCCTTGGTATGGGGGATGAAGGTGGTCATGGCGTTTTCCTCGGGGTTGCATCGGGCGGCGCTGCGTCGTCCGTGGATCCGGTGTATTGCGGTCCATTCAGCGGATAAACCACTCGACTTCCATATCTGTCGTGCTCATTCTGCACGAATGAACCTCGACGCCCTTCGTCTCTTCGCCGAAGTCTCGCGGCGCGGCAGCTTCGCCGCGGTCGCGCGGGAGCGGAACGCCGACCCTTCCCAAGTCTCGCGCGCCATCGCCGATCTGGAGGCCGATCTCGGCCTGCGCCTGTTCCAGCGCAGCACGCGCAGCATGGCGCTCACAGAGGCGGGCGATCTCTACCTCGCGCGCGTCCAGCCGCTGATCGAGGAATTCGAGCGGGCGCGGGACGAGGCCGTCCGCACCGCGGGCGCGCCGCGCGGCCTGCTCAGGCTCACGGCTTCGGTCACCTTCGGGCAGCGACGCATCGTCCCTCTGCTCAAGGAGTTTCGCGCGCTCCACCCCGAGCTTTCGCTCGAATGCCTCTTCACCGACGCCAACGTCGATCTGGTCGCGGACCGGATCGATCTCGCGATCCGCCTCGCGCCGGCCGTGGAGGGCGATGTCATCACCACCAAGCTGATGGACACGCGCTACCATGTGGTGGCGAGCCCATCCTATCTCGCGGATGCGCCGCCGTTGCGGCGGCCGGCCGATCTTGCGGCGCATCGCTGCCTGCTCTTCTCGCTGAGGGCCTATCGCACGCGCTGGCTGTTCCGTGACGCCGCTGGCGCGGTCGAGGAAGTGCCGATCGTCGGCGATCTCACCGTCTCCCCGGCCGGAGCGCTGCTCGATGCGGTGCTCGACGGCCTCGGCCCTGCGCTGCTGCCGCATTGGCTGATCGGCGAATCGCTGGCCGCAGGCAGGCTCATCGATCCTTTTCCGGCGCACCGCGCCGCGGCCACCACCTTCGACACGGCGGCCTGGCTGGTCTACCCCAGCCGCGCTTACCTGCCGGGCAAGGTCCGCGCCATGATCGACTTCCTCAAGGGTCGCATCGGCTGAGCTTCGCCCGCGCAATGGCTGTGGCTTGGCGGCAACGTTGGTGTTGTCATCGCTCCGACGCATCCTTTGCCTATTGAAATCGTTAATCACCGGTCACTACCTTGGTGACGTGCCGCGGGCGGGACCTCGCGGCCAGAGAGCCTGCGAGTGGAACCGCCGGAATCACCCGGCCACAGAGGATCGAAAACGCTGTTCACCCCCGCTCATGCCGAGACGGCTGCCATCCGGTCGTTTCAACCGCCAGCCCTTCCCGAGGAAGCGGCCCCGGCGGAAACCCTCCAGTCCATCATGGCCGTCCTCGAGGACGCCAAGGCTGAAGACGCCGTTGCGATCGATCTCGCCGGCAAAACCTCCCTCGCCGACCATATGGTGATCGCCACCGGCCGCTCGGACCGGCATGTCGGCGCGATCGCCGAGCAGGTGATCTCCCGTCTCAAGGACGAGGGACACGGTTCGGCGCGTGTCGAAGGCATGCCGCTCTGCGAGTGGGTGCTGATCGACGCCGGCGATGTCATCGTCCACATCTTCAAGCCTGAGGTCCGCGCCTTCTACAACCTCGAGAAGATGTGGAGCGGCGACCGTCCGGAAGAGCGCAGCCGCCGCTGAGCCGATGACGGCTCGGTCGCCGGTGAGGTCCGGCCCGTGAAGGTGTCGGTCCTCGCTGTCGGCCGTCTCAAGGCCGGTCCCGAGCGCGAGCTCGCGGCCCGCTATGTCGAGCGCTTCCAGCAGACCGGCCGGGCTCTCGGGCTCGCAGGACCGGCGATCGTCGAGCTGGGCGAAAGCCCGGCCCGGTCGGCCGAATCGCGCAAGGCGCAGGAAGCGGCGGCCATCCTGGCAGCCGTTCCGGCCGACGCATTGCTGGTCGCGCTCGACGAGCGCGGCCGCTCGCCTTCGAGCGAGGATTTCGCCGCCGATCTGGCGCGCTGGCGCGATGGCGGCCGCGATGTCGCCTTCGCCATCGGCGGCGCTGACGGCCTCGGAGAGGAGGCGCGGGCGAAGGCCGCCATGACCTTGTCCTTCGGACGCGCGACGCTGCCGCACCAGCTCGTGCGCATCATCCTGCTGGAGCAGCTTTACCGGGCCGCGACGATCCTCTCCGGCCATCCCTATCATCGCGGCTGAGGCGCGCCTCTCCGAAGTCTCAAGGTCGCAGCGTTCCCGCTACCGCCAGCCGACCTCGCGTGGCAGGATGCGCAGGCATGAGGATCCGTTCGATATCGCGGCTTGGCGCGACCCTGCTGCTCGGCCTCGCCCTGCCGGCGGCGGCGCAGCCGGCCGCCCAGCCGGCGCCGCCCGGAGCCGAAGCGATCACGCCTGAGCGCAAGCAAGAGCGCGAAGAGGAGCTGAGGCGCACCGAGGAGCAGCTGGAGCGCAGCCAGGCCGAGAACGCCCGGCTGGCGCAGGAGATCGCGCAGCTGCGCGGCGACCGGCAGAAGCTGAACGCCGATCTCGTCTCGACCTCGCAGCGCGTCCGCGAGGCCGAGGCGCGCGCCCAGGCCGCCGACCAGCGCCTCGCAGCCCTCGTCGCCACGGAGACGGCCCTGCGCACATCGCTCGCCGCCCGCCGCGGCACGATCGTCGAGGTGCTGGCCTCCCTGCAGCGCATCGGCCGCAAACCGCCGCCGGCCGTGCTGGTGCGGCCCGAGGACATGCTGCAGGCGATCCGCACCTCGATGCTGCTTGGCGCCGTCCTGCCGGAACTGCGCCTGGAGACGCAGGCGATCGTCGACGACCTGTCCACGCTGGTGCGGACGCGCGAGGCGATGGCCAGGGAGCGCGACGAGGTCGCCGCCGAATCGGAGCGGCTCCGCCTCGAGCGCCAGCGCGTCGCGGCGCTGATCGCCGCGCGCCAGTCGCAGCTCGAAAGCAGCGAATCACGCCAGGCCGAGGAGCGCCGGAAGGTGCAGACCCTGGCGCGCGAGGCGCAGACTCTCAAAGAATTGATCACGCGCATGGAGCAGGAGATCGCCTCCGCCTCGCGGGCCGCCCAGGCCGCCAGGCAGGCTCCCCTGCCCAGCCAGAACCCGGCACAGGCCGCCGCCCTTCAGCCTGGCGCTCTGCGCGACATGGCGCGGCTGCAGCCGAAGGTCGCTTTCGCCGACACGAAAGGGACACTTTCGCTGCCGACATCGGGTCAGATCGTCAAGACGTTCGGCGCGCCGGACGGCTTGGGAGGGCGCGAGAATGGGGTCTCGGTCGAGACGGCCAAGTTCGCCCTGGTCACAACGCCGGTCGATGGCTGGATTTCCTATGCGGGACCTTACCGTTCCTACGGACAAGTCTTGATCATCAACGCCGGCGGGGGCTATCATATCGTGATGACCGGTCTCGATCGCGTCAATGTCGAGACTGGGCAGTTCGTCCTCGCCGGGGAACCGGTGGCGGCGATGGGCGGTTCGCCCGCTGGCGCTCTGGCGAGCGACGCGGGACAGGGACTGCCGGTGGTCTACATCGAGTTTCGGAAGGACGGGGCGCCGATCGACCCCGGCCCGTGGTGGGCGAAGAGCGACGGCGAGAAGGTTCGCGGATGATGCGTAAACTCTCCTATCTGATGCTGGGCGTGGCGCTGGGCGCCGGCGGAGTGACGCTGGCCACGCAGTCGCGCTTCCTGCAGGGCGGCATCGCCGTGGCGGCCGGGGCCGACACCTACCGCAAGCTCAACCTGTTCGGCGACATCTTCGAGAAGGTGCGGACAGATTACGTCGAGCCGCCGAACGAAGCCAAGCTGATCGAGAGCGCCATCAACGGCATGCTCACCTCGCTCGATCCGCATTCGAGCTACATGGATCCGAAGTCGTTCCAGGACATGCGCCAGCAGACCCGCGGCGAGTTCGGCGGCCTCGGCATCGAGGTCACGATGGAGGAGGGCGTCATCAAGGTCGTCGCCCCGATCGACGAGACGCCGGCCGCCAAGGCCGGGATCATGGCCGGGGACCTCATCACGCATATCGACGACGAGCAGGTGCAGGGCCTCTCGCTCAACGACGCCGTCAACAAGATGCGCGGCCCGATCAACACGCCGGTTCGGCTGAAGCTGATCCGCGCCTCGAACAAGAAGGTCGAGGAAGTGAAGCTGGTGCGCGACCGCATCCAGGTTCGCGCCGTGCGCTGGCGGAAGGAAGGCGACGATGTCGTCTACCTGCGCGTCACCTCGTTCAATGAGCAGACCTTCGAGAACCTGAAGCGCGGCATCGAAACCACGGTGCAGGAGCTGGGCTCCGACAAGGTCAAGGGCTTCATCGTCGACCTGCGCAACAACCCCGGCGGCCTGCTCGACCAGGCGGTCTCGGTGTCGGACGCCTTCCTGGAGCGCGGCGAGATCGTCTCGACCCGCGGACGTGATCCGGCGGACACCCAGCGCTTCACCGCCAAGGGCGGCGATCTCACGCGCGGCAAGCCCGTGGTGGTGCTGATCAACGGCGGCTCGGCCTCGGCCTCCGAGATCGTCGCCGGCGCCCTGCAGGACCACAAGCGCGCCACGATCATCGGCACGCGCTCCTTCGGCAAGGGCTCGGTGCAGACCATTATCCCTCTGCGCGAGCAGGGGGCGGTGCGCCTCACCACCGCCCGCTACTACACGCCGTCCGGCCGCTCCATCCAGGCGAAGGGCATCGATCCCGACATCAAGATCGAGCAGGACATCCCTGACGAGCTGAAGGGCAAGGACGAGACGAAGGGCGAGGCCGGTCTCCGCGGCCACCTGTCCGCCTCGGACAAGGAGGAGAAGGGTGGGTCCTCCGCCTATATCCCGCCGAACCAGAAGGACGACAAGCAGCTCAACTACGCGCTCGACCTGCTGCGCGGCGTCAAGGTGAACCAGGCGCCGACGGCGCAGCCGCAGAAGGCCAACTAGCGCCTTTCCCCGAGCGATGATCGGTCAGGAGCCGCCTTCGGGCGGCTCTTTTTTTGCCGCATGGACCGTCGTTCGAAATCTCCTGCCACGCTGGAACGGCCGTTCGGCCTGCCGGTTGATAAGGCAACCGGATGCGATGCCGGTGAACAGCCAGAGGAGCAGAACATGGCGAACCAGAGGAGCGGACAAGGACGCGTCAAGGACGCGGAGCACGATGGCCGCCTGAAGGACAACGGCGGCGGTCAGCAGGGTCAGGGCCAGGCCAAGAAGGGCGAGCAGGACGGTCGCGAGGGCAATCACGGCCAGGGCCGCGTCGCCGATCCCGAGAACGACGGCCGGCTGAAGCAGAACCGCTGAAGCCAGCGCCACCACCGGATACGAGGAAGCCGCCGCGAGGCGGCTTTCCTGCGTTGGGGACCCTTGTTTCGCCGGCCAAGCGCGATCACATCCGCGTCAAGGCGCCACGCTTGCGGCAAAGTCATCTTGCATTCATGTGCCGGACGCAAGAAACGCCAAGCTGGCGATCGGCCCCCCGCCTGCGGCGGGGAGGGGCGGTCTAACCGGGCCGGCGGTCAAGATCGTGCCCCGACGTCAAGATGGGCAGTGCGAGGCGTTCATGAAGCATCCGCGTGAGTCGATCCTGTCCGGGGTCGATCTCGACATGATCGCGGTCGAGCGCGCCGTCGCCGAATTCCGGGCGGGGCGGTCCGTGGTGGTCGCAGCCGCATCGGGGTCGCTGCTCGTCAGCGGCGTCGAGGCGATCGACGGACCGCTTGCCTTGGAACTGAATCGCTTGGCCGAAGGCCGTGCGAGGCTGATCCTGCCCGCTGCTCGCCTGCGCCGCCTGGGGCTGGAGCGGGCCGCGCCCGGCGCCGTCGCCATGCCCGTCATCGATCCGGCGCGGATCGAAACGCTCGCGCTCAAGATCGACGCGCGCGCCGATGCGCCCGTGAGTCCCATCGTCGGGGCTGAGATGGAGGCGCTGGAGCTCGCCCGGCTGGCGCTCACGCTCCCGGCCATCGTCACGCTGCCCGTCGAGCGCGCCGCGCTGCCGCCGGGCCTCTTCGTCGAGGTTTCTGCCGAAGCGATCAGCGGATACCGCTACCGGCAGGCGCAGGGCATGAAGATCGTCGGCCGGGCCCCTGTACCCCTGGAAGGCGCGGCGGACAGCGAGTTCGTCGTCTTCCGCGGCGGCGAGGGCCTGCGCGATCAGGTGGCGATCATCGTCGGAAAGCCGGATCTCGGCAAGCCCGTGCCGGTGCGGATGCATTCGGCCTGCCTCACGGGCGATCTCTTCGGCTCGCTGAAATGCGATTGCGGCGACCAGCTGCGCGAGACCGTGCAATGGATGGCCGAGAACGGCGGCGGCATCCTGCTCTATCTTGACCAGGAAGGCCGCGGCAACGGCATCGCCAACAAGATGCGCGCCTACAAGCTGCAGAGCCAGGGCTTCGACACCTACGATGCCGACGAGGTGCTGGGTTTCGATCTCGATCAGCGCCGCTTCGACTTCGCCGCGGTGATGCTGCAGCAACTCGGCGCGACCCGCGTCAGCCTGATGACCAACAACCCGGAGAAGATGGGCGCGCTGCTCAACGCCGGCATCGAGATGGTCGAGAGCAAGCGCGTGCTCGGCCGGCCGAACCCCAACAACGTGCGCTACCTCGCCTCGAAGCGCGACCGCGCGGGCCACTACATCGATTTCGAGGCCCTCGCCGCACGGGCCGCGCCGGCGGAGTGAAGGCGCCTGTTGCTTCCCCCCAAGGGGGAAGGCCGTGGCCGCCACCTTCACTCCACCCCGTTCAGCTGAGCGATGGCGTCGGAGACCATCGGCACGAATTCCTCGCCGCGCCCCTGGCTGACGGCGATCGCATAACTGTTCTTCACCGCATTGCCGACCGGATTGGCGAGCTTCGCCGCATCGGCCATCGCCTCCAGGTAGCGCATGTCCTTGAGCGCGTTGTTGAGCGTGAAGAGATGCGCCTGCCGGTCGCCCTCCAGCACGTAGCGGAAGTAGGTCTGGTAGAAGCCGCAATCCATGCGGCTGCCGCGCAGCACGCTGTCGAAGGTCCGGGGGCTGATGCCGACCTTCTTGGCCAGCGCCAGCGCCTCCGCGTAGATCGCGCCGTAGCCCATGGCCAGGAAGTTGTTGAGCAGCTTCATCTGGTGGCCGGCGCCCACCTCGCCGACGCGGGCGATCTTGGCCGCCCAAGCCTCCACCGCGGGCAGGATGCGCTGGAAGGTGGCCTCGTCGGCGCCGATCATCGCGCCCAATTGCCCGATCTCCGCCTGCGCCGGCGTGCCGTTCAGCGGCGCGTCGCAGAACGTCACGCCGAGCGGCGCCAGCTCCGCCGCGAGCTCCTGCGTCGAGACGGGATTCGCCGTCGAGCAATCGACGATGACCAGTCCTTCATGCGCGCCGACCTTGAGGCCGTCCGGCCCGCGCACGAGCCTCTCGACCACGGATGAATCGGTCACGCAGAGGAAGACGATGTCGGAGGCCTGCGCCACGGCCGCCGGCGTCGACATCTCGGTCGCGCCCATGGCGACTAGATCGTCGACCGGCTTGCGGTTGCGGTTGCCCATGATCGACAGGGGAAAGCCCTTGGCGATCAGGTTCTTGGCCATGCCATGGCCCATGTAGCCGACGCCGATGAAGCCGATCCGGTCCTTGCCCGCTGCGCTCATGATGCTGCCCGTTCCTTCGAAGGGCGCATCACTCGGCGGGCATGGGCGCGGCGTCAAGGGGGCCGCACCACCGCTCCGACCCTCAGGTCATAGCCACCGCCGCGTCGGGATGGCGCTCCAGCAGGGCGCGCTTCAGCTTCTCCAGCGCGCGGTTCTCGATCTGGCGCACGCGCTCCTTGGAGATGCCGAGCCGTTCGCCCAGCGATTCCAGCGTCGCGGCGTCGTCCTGGAGCCGGCGTTCCTTGATGATGCGCCGTTCGCGATCGGTGAGCACGCCCAGCGCCTGGCGCAGCCAGCGCACGCGCCGGTCGCCGTCGATCGCCGTCTCCACGCTCTCGTCGGGGAGCGGCTTGTCGCAGATCAGGAAATCCATCCGGTCGCTGACGCCCGCTTCCTGCTCGCTCAGCGGGGCGTTCAGCGAGGTGTCCGAGGCGGAAAGGCGCGCCGCCATCGTGGCGACATCGCTCTTCGACACGCCCACGGCGGTGGCGATCTCGGAATAGACCGAATCGAGGCTAGCGCCGGAGCCAGCCGCCTGGGTGATGCGGGCGCGCAGCCGGCGCAGGTTGAAGAACAGCGCCTTCTGGGCCGAACTGGTGCCGCCCCGAACGATCGACCAGTTGCGCAGGATGTGATCCTGGATCGAGGCGCGGATCCACCAAGTGGCGTAGGTCGAGAACCGGACCTCCCGTTCCGGCTCGAACCTGGCCGCCGCCTCCAGCAGACCGACATGCCCTTCCTGGACCAGGTCGGGCATCGGTAGGCCGTAGTTGCGGAACCGTGCGGCCAGCGCGATCACCAGCCGCATATGCGCATGCGCCAGTTCGTGCAGCGCCTGCTCGTCCCGCCGTTCCGCCCAGGCGACCGCCAGCTCCCGCTCGCGCTCCCGAGTCAGGAAAGGCGCATCCATCGCCGCCTTCATGAACCCGCGGCGCATGCCGATTAACTGAGCCACCATACCCTCCCGTATGCGTCAGATAATTTACGGTCCTATATGGAGAATCCTCCTCTTGGCAAGCGCATACATAACAACAAATGAGCGGAACAATTAGCAAAGAGAATATGTTATTTCTCTTGTGCTCCTGAAACACCCGAAATGATATTGGGAGCAGCCTTGGCGCGGCCGAAGTCGGGTTCCGCCGTTTCCTGGCCCATGGCGATGATGCCGCGCCTGATGGCGCGGGTGCGGCTGAAGAGATCGAACAGCTTGTCGCCCTCGCCCCAGCGGATGGCGCGCTGCAGCGAGAACAGGTCCTCCTGGAAACGTCCGAGCACCTCCAGCACCGCCTCGCGGTTGTGCAGGAAGACGTCGCGCCACATCGTGGGGTCGGAGGCGGCGATGCGCGTGAAATCGCGGAAACCGCCCGCCGAGAACTTGATGACCTCGCTCTTGGTGACTGTTTCGAGATCATCCGCCGTGCCGACGATGTTGTAGGCGATGAGATGCGGGATATGGCTGGTGACGGCCAGCACCAGATCATGATGCTCCGGCGTCATCACTTCGACCTTGGAGCCGAGTGCCTGCCAGAAGGCAGAGAGGCGCGCCACGGCGCCTTCGTCCGCCCCCTCTGGCGGCGTCAGGATGCACCAGCGGTCGCCGAACAGGCTGGCGAAGCCGGCGTCGGGCCCCGAATGCTCGGTGCCCGCGACCGGATGCGCCGGGACGAAATGCACGCCGGCAGGAACGTGCGGGGCCACGGCCTTGACCACGGCGCTCTTCACCGAGCCGACGTCGGACAGGATCGTCCCTCGCTTCAGCGCGCCAGCGATGGCCTCGGCCACCCGGGGATAAGCGCCGACCGGCACGCAGAGGATCACGAGATCGGCGCCGGCCGCCGCTTCCGCGGCATCGGTCGTGGCGCTATCGGCGATGCCGAGCTCCATTACCCTGGCGACGACCTCGGCCGAGGCGTCCGCCGCGATGATCTCGCGCGCCAGCCCCTTCTCCCTGGCCGCGCGGGCGATCGACGAGCCGATGAGGCCAAGGCCGATCAGCGCGATGCGGCCGAACATCGCCGTCATCGTTCAGGCCGCCATGAAGTCGCTGAGCGCCTGCACGACCAGCCGGTTCGCCTCCTCGTCGCCGATCGTCAGCCTGAGCGCCTGCGGCAGGCCATAGGCGCCGACGGCGCGCAGGATCAGCCCGCGCGCGGCCAGGAAGGCATCGGCGGCCCTGGCCGTCTTCTCGCCCTCCCGCGGGAAGTGGATCAGCAGGAAATTGCCGACGCTGGGCGTCACCTTGAGACCCAGCGCCTCGATTTCGGCGGTGAGCCAGGGCAGCCAGCGGTCGTTATGAGCCACCGCAGCGTCGACATGGCCCTGGTCCTGGATGGCGGCGACGCCGGCCGCGATGGCGGCGCCATTGACGTTGAAAGGCCCGCGGATGCGGTTCACGGCATCGACCACCGCCGGCGGCCCCACCATCCAGCCGAGCCGCAGGTTGGCGAGGCCGTGGATTTTCGAGAAGGTGCGCGTCATCACGACGTTCTGCGCCTCGCTGACGAGCTCCAGCCCGGCCGCGTAGTCGTTACGCCGCACGTATTCGGCATAGGCCGCGTCGAGCACCAGCAGCACATGCGGTGGCAGCGCCGCATGCAGCCGGCGCACCGCGTCGAAGGGGAGGTAGGTGCCGGTCGGATTGTTGGGGTTGGCGAGATAGACGATCTTGGTGCGCGGCGTCAGCGCGGCGATCATGGCGTCGACGTCGGTCGCGAAATCCTTCTCCTTCGCCACCACTGGCGTGCCGCCGGCCGCCAGGATGGCGATCTTGTAGACCAGGAATCCGTATTCGCTGTAGAGCCCTTCGTCGCCCGGCCCCAGATAAGCGTTGGTGAGGAGCGACAACAGTTCGTCCGATCCCGATCCGCAGACGATGCGGGCGGGGTCGAGCCCATAGCGGCCGGCGATCGCCTCGCGCAGCGCCGTTGCGGAACCGTCGGGATAGAGCTCCAGCTTCGCGGCGGCGTCGAGATAGGCGGCCTTCGCCGCCGGGCTTGGTCCCAGCGGCGTCTCGTTGGACGACAGCTTGTAGAGCTTGGCGACGCCGGCCGGCGCCGCTGATTTCCCCGGCACATAGGCCTCGATCTGCATCACGCCGGGACGCGGGACAGGGCTCTGGAGGGCGGCGCTCATCGGGATATCCTGGGCAGAAGGCGGTCAGCCTGTAACAGAGAACGGCGCGGTATGGCCACCGATCTCGGCGTAGCGCACCTGCCCGCAGCCGAGCTCGGTCAGCGCCGCCGTCACGAAGGAAGGGGACAGCGTCTCGGGGTGCGCCGCCAGCACCGACAGCGCCGCATGCGTGCCGCCCATCGTCACCACCTTCATGCCGAGCCTCGCCAGCCGCTCCGGCGCGTCCGGCTTCCAGCGCTCGACCGTCAGCGAGGCCACGACGACCTCGCGCACCGCCGCCTCGGCCAGCGGCTTCGACACGACATAGACGGGCAGGCCCGCCGGATGGTCCGGACGGTCGATGAAGGGCAGCCGCGCGATGATCTTGGGCGAGGCCGGACCTTCCAGCATCCGCCACCACGGCCCTGCCTCCGCTGACTGGTCGAGACGAAAGATGCCGAGATCGCCCTTGGAGGCATCGACCGCGGCGATCACCTCGGCCGCGCCGCCATGCGTCACGAAAGGCACGGTGAAGCCGAAGTGGAAGCGCGCCGTGTCGCGGATCGCGGCCGCATCGCCGGTGATGTCGGCATGCACCGCATGCGGCGCCTGCACATAGGTGAAGGTCGAGATGATGACGCGCCAGATGCTCTCGACCGTGTCGAGCGGCAGCAAGCCGCGGTGGCGCTCGACCAGCCGGCGCAGCACCTCCGCCTCGCGCGCCGGCCGGAAGGCCGAGCCGCTGGCCGTGGTGCCCTTCACGCGGATCAGCGTCTCGATCACCTCGCCGCGCTCCATCAGGAGCGCGTGCATCGCCGCATCGAGGCGGTCGATCTCGGCGCGGATGTCGGCGAGGGTGGGGGAGGGCGGAAGGGGCATGGGGTCCTGCGCGATGGTCTTAGCGGGGCGCGGTCCTGCGGCCAAGGGCGTCGGGCGCTATTCCCTTTTTCTTGCAGGGAAATGTGCGGAGGCGAAGCATGTGCTTCTCACGCACGTTTTCCTTGCGTGCCACGGCGCGTGACGCGATGATCGCCCCAAAACACTGCGTCCGAGAGGTGGCTGTTCGTATGGCGGATATTCGCAAGGTCGGCGTGATCGGCGCCGGACAGATGGGCAATGGGATCGCCCATGTGGTGGCGCTCGCCGGTACCGATGTCGTGCTGCATGACGTCAGCACCGATCGCATCGAGGCCGGCCTCGCCACCATCACCGGCAACCTCGCCCGCCAGGTGCAGAAGGGCGCGATCGACGATGCGGCCCGCAAGGCGGCGCTCGATCGCATCAGCAGCGGCCCGTCGCTGGAAGCCTTGGCCGATTGCGACCTCGTCATCGAGGCCGCGACCGAGCACGAGGAGACCAAGAAGAAGATCTATGCGAATGTCTGCAAGGTGCTGAAGCCCGGCGCGCTGCTCGCCACCAACACCTCGTCGATCTCGATCACCCGGCTTGCCGCCTCGACTGACCGGCCGGAGAAGTTCATCGGCATCCATTTCATGAATCCGGTGCCGCTGATGCAGCTCGTGGAGCTGATCCGCGGCATCGCCACCGACGACACGACCTACCAGATCTCCAAGGCATTCGTCAGCGGCCTTGGCAAGACCGTGACCCTCTCCGAGGACTTCCCGGCCTTCATCGTGAACCGCATCCTGCTGCCGATGATCAACGAGGCGGTCTACACGCTCTACGAGGGCGTCGGCTCCGTGGACGCCATCGACACCGCGATGCGGCTCGGCGCCAATCACCCTATGGGCCCCCTGCAGCTCGCCGATTTCATCGGCCTCGACACCTGCCTCTCGGTGATGCAGGTGCTGCACGAAGGCCTCTCGGATTCGAAGTACCGGCCCTGTCCGCTGCTGGTGAAATACGTCGAGGCCGGCTGGCTTGGCCGAAAGACCAAGCGCGGGTTCTACGACTATCGGGGCGAGAAGCCCGTCCCGACGCGCTGACGATGTCATTCCGGGGCTGCCGCAGGCAGAGCCCGGAACCCAATGACACGGAGGTTGTGGATTCCGGGCTCGGCTTCGCCGCCCCGGAATGACAACGGGAGGGACGTTCTCGATCCCCGATGATTCAGCGCAAGGCCTTCCACCAATACGCCTACCGCCGCTCCGCCGACCAGGATGCGGCGAAGCCCGCGCATCATCCGGTCGTCATCGTCGGCGCGGGGCCCGTCGGCCTCGCGCTCGCCGTCGACCTCGCCCAGCGCGGCCGGCGCGTCGTGCTGCTCGACGACGCCGACCGCATCGGCGAGGGCAGCCGCGCCATCTGCTTCGCCAAGAAGACGCTGGAGATCTTCGATCGCCTCGGCTGCGCCGCCCCCATGCTCGAGAAGGGTGTCAGCTGGTCGAAAGGCCGCGTCTTCCAGGGCGACCACGAGCTCTACAGCTTCGACCTGCTGCCCGAGGGCGGGCACAAGATGCCGGCCTTCATCAACCTGCAGCAATATTACGTCGAGAAGCACCTCGTCGACCGCGCCGCCGAACTGCCGCCGATCGACCTGCGCTGGCGCAACCGCGTCATCGCCGTCGAGCGCCGCGCCGATCATACGGCACTGACGATCGAGACGCCCGACGGTCCTTATGGTCTCACCGCCGACTGGCTGATCGCCTGCGACGGCGCGCGCTCGCCCATCCGCTCGATGTTGGGCCTCGATTTCGGCGGCGAGGTCTTCGACGACCAGTTCCTGATCGCTGACGTGCGGATGACGGCGGATTTCCCGGTGGAGCGCTGGTTCTGGTTCGATCCGCCCTTCCATGCGGGCCAGTCTGCGCTCCTGCACAAGCAGCCCGACGATGTCTGGCGCATCGACCTGCAGCTCGGCCGCGATGCCGACGTCGAGGCGGAGAAGCGCCCCGAGGCGGTGATCCCGCGCATCGAGCGGATGTTGGGACACAGGAGTTTCGAGCTCGAATGGGTGTCCATCTACAAGTTCCAGTGCAAGCGCCTCGCCCGCTTCGTCCATGATCGCGTGATCTTCGCCGGCGACAGCGCGCATCAGGTCTCGCCCTTCGGCGCGCGGGGCGCCAATTCCGGCGTGCAGGACGCCGAGAACCTCGCCTGGAAGCTGGCCCTCGTGCTGGCGGGCAGGGCGGATGCCTCGCTGATCGAGACCTATGATGCCGAGCGCTCCGAGGCCGCGGACGAGAACATCCTGAACTCGACCCGCGCCACGGATTTCCTCAGCCCCCATTCCGCGGCCGAGCGGATGCTGCGGGATGCCGCTCTCAGCCTCGCCAGGCATGCAGGGTTCGCGCGGCGCATGGTCAATTCCGGCCGCCTCTCGGTGCCCACCGCCTATGCCGCGAGCCCGCTCTCGACGCCGGATGACGCGCGCTGGGACGGCGGACCGCCGCCGGGCGCGCCGATCCCCGATGCGCCGCTCGAGGACAAGAGTGGCCGCGGCCTCTTCCTGTCCGAAGCGCTGGGCCGCGACTTCACGCTTCTGAGCCAGGGCGGTCAGGCCGCGCCCGACGGCCTTGGCGTCATCGATGTCGGTGGCGGCTGGCGGGATGCGGACGGCGAGGTGGCGCGTCGCTTCGCGATGCCCGAGGGCGGCAGTTATCTCATTCGGCCGGACGGCCATGTCGCGGCGCGATTCAGACGGCCCGGCGCGGATGCCGTCGCCGCGGCGCTGGCGCGGGCGAGCGGAGGGCGCTGATGCCGCAGGAAAAGCTCGTCACCGAGAGCCGTCTCGACGATCCCGACGCCGCCTTCCGCCTGCTCGTCGAGGCGCACCGCGGCCTGAGCGACGCGGAAAGCGCGGCTCTCAACGCCCGCCTCGTGTTGATCCTCGCCAATCAGCTCGGCGACCGCGCGGTGCTCGCCGAGGCGATCGCTTTGGCGAAGCGGTAGCGTGGATGCGTCCTTCGAGGCTCCCCCGGATCGAGCTCGGGGTCGCACCTCAGGATGAGGAGGTTTGTGCCTTGCCCAACGGTCCTCATCCTGAGGTGCGAGAGAGCGAAGCGAACGAGCCTCGAAGGACGCACCGGGCCCGAGCAGCTCTCATGGCCTCGTCGCCGCCGACCTGCTAACCCGTCGCCATGCGCCGCACATTCTATCTCCTCATCCTCGGCTGCGTGGCCCTCGTCTGGCTCACGCATCGCATGCGGATCGAGATGCAGAAGCTGACCACGGGCCATCCCGGAGACCATGCGCTGGACATGCGCGTCTTCGGTTATGGCGTCGAGGAGGTGCGCGGCTATTTCGAGCGGCTGGGGCCGGAGCGGCGCAGGCGCTATCTTTGGATGCAGACGATCTGGGAGCTCGCCTTCATTCTGGCCTACGGCATCGCCGGCGCGGCCGCCGGCATGTCCGTCTCGGCCGCGCTCGCCGGCGACGGCTATAGCCTGCTCTCCTGGGGCCCGTTCGTGGGCGGCCTGCTCATCGTCGCGGCGGCCGTGATCGATCTCGACGAGGGTCAGGCGATCCGCAAGCTTCTGAAGAGCTGGCCCCGGCTCGACGCGGCGCAGGTCGCCCGCGCCTCGCGGGCGACGCGCCTCAAGTGGCTGAGCCTCATCCCCGGCCTTGCGCTGGTGCTGACCGGGGTGGTCCTCGCGGCGATCGCCAAGCTCAAGGGGCTGTGAGCGACCGGCGTTGACAAGGTCGCGGGCGAGGCGCAGCCTCCCTGAAAACACAAAACGTTCAGGGAGGATCGAATGCCGTCACGCCGCCAGTTCATGGCCGCGGCAGGCGCGTCTGCGTTTGCCGTCGGCACGAGCGCCTTCGCCCAGGCTCCGATGGGGCCGGACGACAAGTTCGACCTGCTCATCAAGGGCGGCGAAATCATCGATCCGAGCCAGGGTCTCAGGGGCAAGCGCGACATCGGCTTGCGCTTCGGCCAGATCGCGGCGCTCGCCGAGGACATTCCTGCAGCGCGCGCGAACCGCGTGCTCGACGCCGCCAACCGCATCGTCACGCCGGGCCTCATCGACCTGCACGCCCATGTCTATCCTTATGGCTCCGCCATCGGCATCCCGGCGGACGAACTCGTCGCGCACCAGGGCACGACGACCTGCGTCTCGGCCGGCGATGCGGGGGCCAACAACTTCGCTGCCTTCAGGCGTCACATCGCGGCGCAGTCGCGGACGCGCCTCTACGCGTTCGTCCATATCGCCAATATGGGTCTTTCGGCCTTCCCGGTCCCCGAGCTCTACAATATCGACTTCGCGCAGGTTGACGCCTGCGCCCGCGCCGTGGCCGAGAACGCCGACATGGCGTTGGGCGTGAAGGTCCGGATGTCCGAGAACGTCGTGGCCAAATACGGGGCCGAACCGCTGAAGCGCGCCATTCTGGCCTGCGAGAAGGCGGGAGGCGGCGCCAAGATCATGTGCCATATCGGCGGCGTCGAGACGGTCCAGTTGATGAGCCAGATCCTCGACCTGCTCCGCCCCGGCGACGTCCTGACCCATGCCTATTCCGGCGCGCCGAACCTCTCCAACCAGTTCACCAACATCGTCCAGGACGGGCGGCTGCTGCCGGCGGCGCTCGCCGCCAAGCAGCGCGGCGTCGTGTTCGACGTCGGTCACGGCGGCGGCAGCTTCGACTTCACCATGCTGGAGCCGGCGATGCAGCAGGGAGCGGGTCCTGACACGATCTCCTCCGACGTGCATGCTGTCTCGGCCAATACGCCTGGCATGCCCTACCTCACCTGGGTGATGAGCAAGTTCCTGACCTTCGGCTACACTCTGGAACAGGTCGTCGCCATGGCGACCGCAGCCCCTGCCAAGGTGATCAATCGCCAGGCGAAGCTCGGCACGCTGCAGCTCGGCGCTCCGGCGGACGTGTCGATCCTGGAGCTCGTGCAGGGTCCGGTCACCTTCGTCGACACCCGCAACAACAGCCGCCAGGGACAGGCCTTCCTGCGGCCGGTCGGAGTCGTGGCCGGCGGAGTGGCCTACGGGCGGCCGTATCAGACGCCGTTCGCCGTCCGTTGAAGGCGCGCATGATGATGGCCTCGATCCGCTAGGCCGCGCGGACCCGCTCGACGAATTTCTGCATGGCCTGCCTGAGTTCAGCGGCGATTGACGCCACCGAATTGGCGGATGCCTGAGCATCCGCCGCGACGACGGATGTCTGCTCCACGGCCGCCGAAACGGCGCCGGTCCGGGTCTTGAGTTCGCTAGCGATGCGTGACGCCGTCGAGATGCTTCCGGCAAGCTCCGCCGTGCTCGCGGTCTGTTGCTCCACGGCGAGAGCGATGTTGGTGGAGGTGGCGTCGATGTTCTGGACGAGGGCGGCCATGCCGTCGATCGAACCCTTGGCGTCGCGCGTGGCGTCCTGCACCGCAGCGATCTGCCCGGCGATCTCCTCCGTCGCGCGTGCCGTCTGTTCGGCCAGCAGCTTCACCTCCGAGGCCACGACGGCGAAGCCGCGGCCGGCGCTGCCCGCGCGCGCCGCCTCGATGGTGGCGTTGAGGGCCAGGAGGTTCGTCTTGCCCGCGATGTCCTGAATGATGGCGACGATGGTGCCGATCCGCTGCATCGCCGCAGCGAGCTGAGCGAACTGGTACGCCGCATCGTTGCCCGTCTTCGCTGCGCCGCTCGTCATCTCGGCCGCGGCGTTGGTCTGGTCGACGATCCGGCGGATCGAGCTTTCGATTTCGGCGGTGGCGACGGCCGCGGAGCCCGATGCTTCGGAGGCCTCCAGCGCCGCGCTCTGCATCTCCGCCGTCTGGCTGCGCGTCGAATCGATGACGGTCGCGAGGCTTTCCGCCGAAGCGGCCATCACCGCCGCGGATTGCGCGAGCTGGCTGGCGAGCGCTCCCACTGCGGCCTCGAAATCCTCCGCCACGGCTTTCATTTCGCCCCGACGCTCGCACTCGGCGGCGGCAGCCGTTTCCTCCTTCTCGCGGGTCAACTCAGCAATCCGCGTCGCATTGCGCCTGAACACGGCGACTGCGGCCGCCATGGCTCCGATCTCGTCGTTCGCCTTCAGCTTCTCGGGCTCCACAGACAGATCGCCTTCTGCGAGACGACCCATGAGCGAGGTGAGAACATTGATCCGCTTCGAGACACGGAAGACGCAGAACCACACGAGCAGACCGGCGATCAGCGAGAGGACCGCAGCCGTAATGGCCTGTATGAAGAAGGCCTTCGTCGCCTCCGAGGCTCTGAGCCTGCTCTCCTCGACCATGCGCGTGCTCAATAGGAGCGCGGCGTCCTCGACGGTTTGCATGGCAGTGCTTGATCGAGCGAAGAACTGTTCGAAAGTCACCGGATAGTCCCCGGTCTCGTGAGCCTTGTACATCTCCAGGCGCAAGGCGTTGTAGTCTCCGAAATAGACCTTCTGCAGCCGTTCCAGGATGGGCGGGAGATCGTCGGGCAGGCTGTGCACCGCCGATTGCAGCGCCTGCCAGGTCTGCAGGACGAAGCCGTGCTTCTCCCTCATCTCGGCGACCACGCCGTTCGGGATGGGCGCGCGATGCAGTGCCGCGATCGCAAATTTCGTACGGCCCTGTCCGCCATGCTCGCGCAGGCGCCAGAGACGATAGGTCGCGAGTTCGAGCGCGAGGATATTGCCAGCGACGAGCGCTTCGCCGCGCTTGATCTCGTTGGTGACGCCCTGGATCTCAGCGATGAGGGCGATGATTCGGGCTGGAACCGCGTCCGTTCCGTCCGCACGCTGCAGGCGTCGCATCCCAAGCGCCGTATCGGCTTCGTCCCGGATCCTGCCGGCGCGGGCGAGCGCGCCGTCGATCGCCCGCAGAAGCTGAGGCGCGCGCTCGATTTGGTCTGCTTGGGCGAGCTTGGCGCGCAGCGCGGCGAAGGCGGCGTTCGAGCTCTTCCGCTGCTCCTCGATGATCGTGCGGAAGGCCGGCGGGAGCGGCTCCTCGAGGCTCAGGCCGACCTGGGTGACCGATCGCTCAAGCGAAAGCGGCAACAAGGCGCGATAGGAGAGGTCCAGCACTTCGGCGATCTGCACGGCCTCGGACGTCAGGCGGCGCTCCTTCAAGCGCCCGGCCGTCGTCATGATCACGATGACGGCAACCACGCCTGCGACCAGCAGGCTGATCGACATCCCGAGATTGCGTATCGAGAGAACCATGAAGCCGCCACGTTCGGATAATGCCCCGCAACGCTATGCCGCGGCATAGGTTAAATATCAGGGAAGAGCTTGGATTTAAGCAGTGTTCGGCCGCGTCTTAAGATACGAAACGCGAAAGGATTCCATAAGATCATACATGTGTAATCTGTTATTAGCTGAGCTGTTCCCTTCGAAGGATGTAAGCGGCTTCTTCTTCAGGCCTTGTTTATGGAGCGGCAGCCGATCGTCCGCGCCAACTCCATGCTTGGAGACGGACTATCGACGACCACCCTTTCCAATCCCGCCGTTTGGTGTATACGCCCCCCAGACCCGGCTGGACGACATCCCGGCCGGGCCTTTGTCGTTCCTGCTGTTTGGAAGGAGTTGCCCGATGTCGATCACAGCCGAGCGCAAGACCGCGCTCATCCAGGATAATGCGCGCGTCGCCAACGACACCGGTTCGCCGGAGGTCCAGGTGGCCATCCTCACGGAGCGCATCGTCAACCTCACCGAGCATTTCAAGACCCACGTGAAGGACAACCATTCGCGCCGGGGCCTGCTGAAGCTCGTGTCGCAGCGCCGCACGCTGCTCGACTACCTGAAGCGCAAGGACGAGGCCCGCTATCGGGCGCTCATCGCCAAGCTCAACATCCGTCGCTGATCAGGCGCGGTTCTGTCTCCGACCTCATCCTGACCCTGTCGAAGGATGATGGGGGGTTACTCGGAAACGCCGCCCAAATCCTTGTCGAAGACTTGCCTTCGACAAGCTCAGGGTGGGGCTCCCGGGAGCATCGGCCAGTGCCGGCGCTCCCTGTATGACGCGGCGGCAATGGGGCCGCCGCTCCGCTGGCGGACCGATATGACATCAGCCATGGCAGGATCGCCGGACGTCCGGAGCCTCTCGCGCTCCCGGGCTTCCCGCCGTCTTGCGCATGGCTTTTGTCATCGGCGCCGCCTCTACCGCCGCACCGGGCAGGGCCCGGCCGCGGTCACGAAGGCATGACATGTTCGACCATCAGAAGATTTCGATCGATTGGGCCGGCCGCAAGCTGACCCTGGAGACCGGCAAGATCGCCCGTCAGGCCGACGGCGCCGTGCTCGCCACCTACGGCGAGACCGTCGTCCTCGCCACCGTCGTCTCGGCCAAGGAGCCGAAGCCGGGCGTGGATTTCTTCCCGCTCACCGTCAACTACCAGGAGAAGACCTTCGCCGCCGGCCGCATTCCGGGCGGCTACTTCAAGCGCGAGGGCCGGCCGACCGAGAAGGAGACGCTGATCTCCCGCCTCATCGACCGCCCGATCCGCCCGCTCTTCGCGGAAGGCTACCGCAACGACACGCAGGTCATCGTCACCGTCCTGCAGCATGACCTCGAGAACGACAGCGACATCCCGGCCATGGTCGCGGCCTCCGCGGCGCTGACGCTGTCGGGCGTGCCCTTCATGGGTCCGGTGGGCGCGGCCCGCGTCGGCTACGTCAACGGCGAGTACGTGCTCAACCCGACCGTGCCGCAGATGGAGGAGTCGAAGCTCGACCTCGTCGTCGCCGGCACCGAGGACGCCGTCCTCATGGTCGAGTCCGAGGCGAAGGAGCTCTCCGAGGAAGTGATGCTCGGCGCCGTGGTCTTCGGCCAGAAGGGCTGGCAGCCGGTGCTGGAGGCGATCATCCGCCTCGCCGAGCGCTCCGCCAAGGAGCCCCGCGACTTCGAGCCCGCCGATCATTCCGAGGTCGAGAAGGCCGTGCTCGCCATCGCCGAGCAGGAGCTGCGCGCCGCCTACAAGATCACCGCCAAGGCCGAGCGCTACAAGGCGGTCGACGCCGTGAAGGCCAAGGTCATGGCCGAGCTCTGCCCCGAAGAGGGCGCGAAGTTCGACAAGGAGGCCGTAAAGGCCCAGTTCAAGGAGGTCCAGGCCAAGATCGTGCGCTGGAACATCCTCGACGACAAGGTCCGCATCGACGGCCGCGACCTGACGACGGTGCGCCCGATCGTCTCCGAGGTCGGCGTTCTGCCGCGCACCCATGGCTCGGCGCTCTTCACCCGCGGCGAGACGCAGGCGCTCGTGGTGGCGACGCTCGGCACCGGCGACGACGAGCAGTACATCGACGGGCTGATGGGCACGACGAAAGAGACTTTCCTCCTGCACTACAACTTCCCGCCCTACAGCGTCGGCGAGACCGGCCGCATGGGCTCGCCCGGACGCCGCGAGATCGGCCACGGCAAGCTCGCCTGGCGCGCCATCCGGCCGATGCTGCCGGCGCACCATGAGTTCCCCTACACGATCCGCGTCGTGTCGGAGATCACCGAGTCGAACGGCTCCTCGTCGATGGCCACGGTCTGCGGCACCTCGCTCAGCCTGATGGACGCCGGCGTGCCGCTGAAGAGCCCAGTCGCCGGCATCGCCATGGGCCTGATCCTGGAGGGCGAGCGCTTCGCGGTCCTCTCCGACATCCTGGGCGACGAGGATCACCTCGGCGACATGGACTTCAAGGTGGCGGGCACCGCGAACGGCATCACCTCGCTGCAGATGGACATCAAGATCGCCGGCATCACCGAGGAGATCATGAAGGTCGCGCTGCACCAGGCGAAGGGCGGCCGCGAGCATATCCTCGGCGAAATGGCGAAGGCGCTCACCGGCGCCCGCGAGAGCCTCGGCGAGCATGCGCCGCGCATCGAGACGATCAAGATCAACCCGGACAAGATCCGCGAGGTCATCGGTTCCGGCGGCAAGGTCATCCGCGAGATCACGGAGAAGACCAACACCAAGATCGACATCAACGACGACGGCACGATCCGCGTCGCGGCCTCGGACGGCAACGCCATCAAGGCGGCGCTCAACTGGATCAAGGGCATCGCCTCCGATCCGGAGATCGGCCAGATCTACGACGGCACGGTCGTCAAGGTGATGGAGTTCGGCGCGTTCGTGAACTTCTTCGGTTCCCGCGACGGCCTCGTCCACATTTCGCAGCTCTCGCAGCAGAAGGTGGCCCAGACCAAGGACGTCGTGAAGGAAGGCGACAAGGTCAAGGTCAAGCTGATGGGCTTCGACGATCGCGGCAAGACCCGCCTCTCCATGAAGGTCGTCGACCAGCAGACCGGCGAGGACCTCGAGGCCAAGCAGAAGTCGGACCGCGAAGCCGCTCGCGCTGCCGAATAGGGTTCGGATCGTTTACGTAAATGCGCGAAGGCGTCGCCCGAAAGGGCGGCGCCTTTTCGGCATTGCGGAATGCCGGGCGTCGGCTTGGGCATTTGTTAAACTTTGACGTCAATTGTTGCGACGTGATCAGGCTGAGCTGCGGTGCTTCGGGGCGCCCGCGGCGGGACTGCGTCCGCAGGTCGGGGCTCGGGGCGATGTTTGAGAAGATTTGCAACTCTAGATTGCAGACGCAGATATCCTTCGCTGGCGTTACCGCTTTCATCCCCATCCTGCTGATCAGCTGCCTGTTCTATCTGCAGATGCAGAAGGACATCGCCTTCAGCGACAAGGAGACGATGGGTCTGCGGCAGATCGCTCCCGTCTGGGACGCCCTGCAAATCCTGACCTCGGTCGGCAGCGAAGACGTCACCCCCGCCCAGGCCAGGCAGATCGCGGCGCGGATCGCCGACGCGCATCGCCAGCATGGCGCCGCGCTTGAGAGCGAGGCCGTCTACAAGACGTTCTCGGAACGCATGGCGACGGCGGGATGGCCCGACATCGACCGGGCCAGCAAGGCGCAGGTCAGCTTCGGCGCCTCCTTCGCCAACATGTTCATCCGCGAGATCGGCGACCTGTCGAATCTGGCGCTCGATCCGGATCTGGACACGTACTACCTGATGGAGCTCGTCGTCATGCGCCTGCCGCAGGTGCTGGAGCGCGTCAGCCACCTGCGAGAGCGCGGCCGGAGCCTGTCGAACGGCAGGGTCTCCGGGGCGATGGCCGGCGACCTCTACGGCATGACCGCCAACCTCGACGTCGATGTCGTCGAGATCGAGCGCTCCACGGCGCGGGCCATGCGCGGCGATCCGACGGGCGGCGTCGAGAAGGCGATCGCCACACCCCATCAGGCCCTGCAGGCTCAGGCCCGGCGGCTCTCCGGCAAGCTCAAGGCGATCGGCGTCTCGGTCTCGAATGGGGCCAGCGCCTTGCCGACGGATATCGAGGAGTTCCAGCAGGAAGCGCAGAGCCTTGCGCAGCAGCTCGACGCCTTCTGGCGCGCCACCGCCTCGACCCTGGAGGATCGTCTCCAGACGCGCATCGACGGCCTCAAGTCGAAGATGCTGCAGGTCCTCTCGCTGAGCGCCGGCGTGACGCTCGTCTGCTTCACCCTCGGCGTCCTGCTCGCCCGAAACATGCTGCTGACGCTGTTCCGGCTCAAGACGACGATCGACGCCTTCGCCAGCGGCGATCTCGACCGCTCCATCCCGGCGACCGAGCACCGCACCGAAACCGGCGGGATCGCCCGCGCCGTCGAGCGCTTGCGGCGTTCGGTCATCGAGCGCATGGCGGCCAAGCTCAACGAGGAGAAGGAGCTCGAGCTGGAAAGCCAGCGCAAGTCCTTCGTCGCCGCCATCGCCCAGGACATCAGCAACCATGTGGACCGGCTGCTGAACGATCTGGCCGAGGCCTGCCGCGAGCTCCTCGACAACGTCGCGCTGGTCGCCGGCAACGCCGAGAGCGCTCAAATCCGCATCGGCGAGACGAGCCGCCGGCTTGAGAATTCGACGATGAACGTCCAGAAGGTCGCCACTTCCATCACGCAACTGGCGCAGAGCACGCGCGAGATCGCGACGCAGTCGGCGACCGCCGCCAGCGTCGCCAGCCGCGGTCAGCATGGCGCCGATCAGGTCCGCGCCAGCCTCGTCACGCTGGAGGAGGCCATCCGGCGCATCGACGACATCGGCGGCATGATCGCCGGCATCGCCGGCCAGACGAACCTGCTCGCGCTCAACGCCACGATCGAGGCGGCGCGCGCCGGCGAGGCGGGCCGCGGCTTCGCCGTCGTGGCGAGCGAGGTCAAGACGCTGGCGGGCCAGACCTCCCGCGCCACCGGGGACATCGCCGCGCAGATCAGCGCCATCCGGGACGCGATGCGGGCGGTCTCCGCCGTCGTGGGCGACGTGGTGACGGTCAACGGCGACATCATGTCGGTGTCGGCCATGATCGCCACGGCGACCGAGGAGCAATCGATCACCACCGACGAGATCAACAGCAGCATCGAGTCGACCGCCAACGACTCGTTCGCCGTGTCCCAGGTGCTGAAGGACGTCTCATCCGCCTCGGCCGACACGAGCCGCCGCGCCGCGGACCTCACCCGCATCGCCGGATCCCTCACCGAGAAGGCGAAGGACGTCCAGCGCAGCATGGACAACCTGTTGCGCGAGCTGAAGGCGGCCTGACGTCTCAGCCCCAACGGATCGCCCGCCGGTAGAGGTGCCAGCTCGCATGCGCGAGGATCGGCAGCACGAGCACCAGGCCCACGAACAGCAGCGCTGAGCCCAGCATCAGGCCCCCGGCCACGATCGCCGCCCAGCGCGCCATCACGCCGGGGTTGGCGCGGATCGTCCTCACCGACGCGGCGATTGCAACCCCGGCGCCGACCGGGCGATCGAGCAGCATCGGGAACGAGACCGCGCTTACCCCGAAGGCGAGCGCCGCGAAGACGAAGCCGAAGACATGGCCGGCGATGATCAGGCTCCAGCCCTGTTCGGTGGTCAGCACGGCATGGAGGAAGCCGCTGGCCGAGCGCACCGGCATGCCGCCCATGAGAGCCCCATAAAGCCATTGCGCCGTGGCGAGCCAGAGGGCGAAGATCGCGAAGAGGAGGAGGCCGAGCAGCACGATTGCGCCGATCCCTGGCGCGTTGCGGACCTCCAGCGCGTCGCGCCACACCGGCGTCTCGCCGCGCTCCCGCCTTCGGCTGATCTCGTAGAGTCCGAGGCCCGCCAGCGGCCCCACGAGGGCGAAGCCGGCGACGAGCGGGAACAGCATGGGCACGATGTCGAGGCTGTAGGTGAGCTGCGCCAGGACAAGGGCGGCGGCGGGATAGATCGCCGCGATGAACAGGATATGGCTCGGCATCGCCTGGAAATCGGCGAGGCCCTTGCGCAGGGCGTCGCGCAGGTCGGCGTTGGTCAGTCGGTTGATGGTGAAGCCGTCCTCTGCGGAGTGGACGGCTGGGGCCGCAAGCGCGGCAGTGTAGGTCGATGGCGTAGCAGCCATGGCTGTCCTCCCGGGTTCAGGGGGCGCGGCGCCAAGCCATGAGACGGAACTGGCGCAGGCCAACTTCCAGGACCCGAAGGGACGCCGCCAAAGCGGCGAAACCATGACGCCGGCGGCAGGAGCCGCCGGCGCTGCTTCAGAGGTTCACCTGCGTGCCGATCTCCACGACATGCCCGGCGGGAATCTGGAAATAGTCGGAGGCGCCGGCGGCGTTGCGTGCCAGGAAGATGAAGAGCTGGCCCTGCCAGCGCGGCATGGCGCTTCTCACAGCTAGCTTAAGCGAGCGCCGCGACACGATGAAGGACGTCTTCATCAGGTCGAAGGCCCAGCCGCCGTCACGGCAGCGCTCGAGCGCGCGCGGCACGTTCGGAGCCTCCATATAGCCGAAGCTCACGGCGACATGCTCGAACGACGGCCCGATCACGCGCCGCTCCATCCGGTCCTCGTCGGCGATCCGCGGGACATCAGCCGTCCGGATCGTCAGGATGATGTTGCGCTCGTGCAAGGCCTTGAAATGCTTGAGGCTGTGCAGCAGCGAGGCAGGCGCCGTCTCGGGATGCGCGGTCAGGAAGACGGCGGTGCCCGGCACCTTTATGGGCGGCTTGTCCTGGAGCAGGCGCAGCACGTCGGCGAGCGGCAGGAGGGCCTGCCGGTCCTTCTCCGCCAGCAGGTCGACTCCGCGCCGCCAGGTCCACATGATCGTGATCACCGCAGCGGCGATCAGCAGGGGCGCGAAGCCGCCTTCGAGCACCTTCACCAGGTTGGCGCCGAGGAAGACGAGATCGATGGCGAGGAACGGCGCGATCACCAGAAGCGCCGCCGGCAGCGGCCAGCCCCAATGCCGGTGCATCACGACTGTCGCCAACGCCGCCGTGGCCACCATGGTGCCGGTGACGGCGATGCCGTAGGCGCTCGCCAGCTTCGACGAGGTGCCGAACAGGAAGACGAGGGCCAGCACGCCGATGAGCAGCATCGTGTTGACGAAAGGCATGTAGATCTGTCCCGATTGCGACGCTGAGGTGTGCAGCGACTTCATCCTGGGCAGCAGCCGCAGCTGGATCGCCTGGCGCGTGATGCTGTAGGCGCCGGTGATCACCGCCTGGCTGGCGATGATCGTGGCCAGCGTCGCGATGACCACGATCGGGATGAGAGCCCAGGCAGGATAGAGCAGGAAGAAGGGGTTCTCGATCGCCGCCGGATTGGAAAGCACCAGCGCGCCCTGGCCGAAGTAGTTCAGCGCCAGCGACGGAAAGGCCGCGAAGAGCCAGGCGAACTGGATCGGCCGCCGGCCGAAATGCCCGAGATCGGCATAGAGCGCCTCGGCGCCGGTGACCGCCAGGAACACGGCGCCCAGGGCCACGAGCCCGATCGTGCCGTTGTTGGCGACGAAGGAGAGAGCGTGCCGGGGATCGACCGCGGCCAGCACGGCGGGCTGCTCCCAGACATGGACGATGCCGCCGATCGCCATCGCCACGAACCAGACGAGCGTGATGGGGCCGAAGAAGGCCGAGACCGCCGAGGTGCCCCGGTGCTGGATCAGGAACAGGCCGACGATGATCCCTACCGTGATCGGCAGGATGTAGGGGTCGAAGCTCGCCGTCACGAGCTTCAGCCCCTCAACAGCCGACAGCACCGAGATCGCCGGCGTGATCAGCGCATCACCATAGAACAGCGCCGCGCCGACCATGCCCAGCAGCAGCACGCCGACGCTCGAGCGGCCCATGGCCCGCTGCGCCAGAGCGAGCAGAGAGAGCGTGCCGCCCTCGCCCTGGTTGTCGGCATGCAGGAGGATGACGACGTATTTGAGCGTCACGATGACGATCAGCGCCCAGAGGATCAGCGACAGGATCCCGAGAACGTTCGCCGGATCGATGGCGCCGGCCGTGGCGCCGGAGGCGGTCAGCGCCTCGCGGAAGGCGTAGAGCGGCGAGGTGCCGATATCGCCGTAGACGACGCCGATGGAGCCCAGCGTCAGGGACCAGAATCCCGCCTTGGCGGCGGCATCGTGCGGCCTGGCCTCGATCGACATGTCGCGCGACGTCAATGCGGCTGTCATGAATCATCCTCCGGACCCTAGCCGGGTCCACGACGGCGATATCTGTCTTCCGGCGCATAAGGATGCGATGGCGAAAGCCGGCCGCGGCCGTAAGGATTCCATAAAGACCGTGGACATCGGCGCGCGTCCCGCCGAGGGTTGCGCCCGTGGAACCACCGATCCTCGAACCGCGGGCCTCCGGGACGTCCGGGATCAGGCTCGCCCCTTCTCCGGCCTGGAGCGGCTTGGCGGCCGCCGGACTGGTCGGCGCGGCCGTTGCTGTCGGATTGGTGTTCGACGCCTGGCTGCAGGCGCCGGGGCGAGCCCTCCTCTTCACGCTCGCCGTGCTCGTCGCGGCGCTGCGGCAAGGGCTTCCGGCTGGGATCGCCGCGGCGGTCGGCGCCTTCCTCGCCGAGAACTTCTTCTTCGTCGAACCCACCTTCACATTCAGCGTCGCGCGCCCCTCGGACTGGTCGACCCTGCTCGTGCAGCTCGCCGCTGGCGCCACGACCGGCTTCCTCGTTGGCCGCCTGCGCGAGGAGGCCGACGCGGCGGAGGCCCGGGCCCAAGCGCTCTACGCCTTGAACCGCTGCGCGGCCGAGCTCGTCGCGGCGCCGGACGAACGGGCGGTGGCGGAGGTCGTCATCGGCGCGCTGGCGCTGCTCAAGCCCGGCGCCACCGTTGCTCTGGCCTCCCGCGCCGGCCGCCTCGAGCCGATCGCCCCCATGCCGCCGCCGGTCCTGTCGCCCGAAGATCTGGCGCTGGCGGAGCGCGCCCATCGCCGCGGCCGTGCTGAGCAGGGCGCCGCGGAAGGCCGGACCGAGAGCCGCTTCAGCTTCGCGCCGCTCGGCCGTGACTACGGCGTCCTAGGCTACGTCGAGGGAGCGGACGTCAGGGCCGAGTTCCGCCAGGCCTGCGACGCCATGATCGGCCAGGCGGGGCTGGCGCTCGACCGGCTCGCCGCCGCCCGCGACGCCGCCGCCGCCGAGGCCGCCGCCGAGCGCGAAGCGATGCGCGCCGCGCTGCTGTCCTCGCTGTCGCATGACCTGCGCACGCCGCTCGCCACCATTCTGGGCGGCATCACCTCGCTGCGCCAGCTCTCCGACGCCATGTCCGCGGCGGCGCGGGAGGATACGCTCTCGGCCATCGAGGCGGAGGCCGAGCGCCTGTCGCGCTACGTCGGGGGCCTGCTCAACCTGACCCGGCTCAAGGCTGGCGTGCAGCCTCGCCTGGAATGGACCGACCCCGCCGACGTGGCGCGGGCGGCGGCGGCTCGCGCCAGGCGCTCCGCTCCCGGCCGCAGCATCGTCGTCACCGCTGGCGCCGCCCCGCCCTTCCGCTCGGATGCCGTTCTCCTGGAGCAGGCCCTGTTCAACCTCATCGAGAACGCGCTGAAGTTCTCCCCGGCCGCCGAGCCCGTCGAGGTCGGCGTCGAGTCCGACGCCGCTCGCCTGGCCTTCACGGTAGGAGACCGGGGGCCGGGCATCCCCGCCGACGAGCGGGAGCGGGTCTTCGAGCCGTTCTACCGCGGTCGCGGCATGGCGGAGGGCGGCGCCGGCCTCGGCCTCGCCATCGTGGGCGGCATCGCCATTGCGCTTGGCGGCGCCGTCTCCGCAGCCGGTCGCGAGGGCGGGGGCGCTCTCCTGCGGCTCTCGCTGCCCGTGGATGGAGCGCCGGCATGATGAACGCGACGATCCTGGTGGTGGACGACGAGCCGCAGATCCAGCGCTTCCTTCGCCATGCGCTGGAGGCGACGGGCTACGTGGTGCGCCTCGCAGACCGGGGCGAGGAAGCCGTGCGCGCCATGGCGGGTGCCCGGCCGCCCGACCTCATCGTGCTCGACCTCGGCCTGCCCGACGGCGACGGCAAGCTCGCGCTGGCGAGGCTGCGCCAGCGCTCGGATGTCCCGGTGATCGTGCTGTCGGCCCGCGACGACGAGGCCGAGAAGATCGCCGCGCTGGATCTCGGCGCCAACGATTATGTCGAGAAGCCCTTCGGCGTCGGCGAGTTCCTGGCGCGTGTCCGCGTCCTCCTGCGCGCCCGGCAGTCGGGCGCGGCGGATGCCGATCGCCTCACGCTCGGACCGATCGTGCTGGATCGCGCCGCGCATCGCGTGACCATTGCTGGAGAAGCGGTCCGGCTCACGCCGAAGGAGTTCGACCTGCTGCTATGCCTCGCCTCTCACCCCGGCAGGGTGATGACGCACCGACAGATCCTGTCGCAGGTCTGGGGTCCGGCGCATACCGAGGACGTCGCCTATCTCAGGGTCTTCATCGGGCAGCTGCGGCAGAAGATCGAGGCCGATCCGGCGGATCCGAAGATCATCCAGACCGAGCTCGGCATCGGCTACCGGGCTTGCGCAGACGAGACCTGACGGGAGGCCGCGCCGACGGGATCGCGGCGCGGCTCCAAAGGCTCAGGCGGCCTTGGCCTTCTCGACGAAGGCGGCGAAGGCCGCGGGTTCGGCCATGGCGATGGCGGACAGCATCTTGCGGTCGACCTCGACGCCGGCCTTGGCGAGGCCGCCGATGAAGGTCGAGTAGGTGAGGCCATGCTCGCGCACGGCGGCGTTGATGCGCTGGATCCAGAGCGCGCGGAAGTTGCGCTTCTTGATGCGGCGGTCCTTCGTCGCCCACTGCATCGAGCGGTCGACGGCGGCCTTGGCGGCGCGGATGGTGTTCTTGCGGCGGCCATAGAAGCCCTTGGCGGCCTTCAGTGTCTTCTTGTGCTTGGCATGGGCGGTGACGCCCCGTTTGACGCGAGCCATTGCGGTCTCTCCTCGGGTGCGGCGTTAACGGGAATTCGGCAGGCGGAAGCGGATGACGTTGTCGCCGTCCGTCTTGAACATCACGCGCGTGCCGCGATGGTCGCGGATCTGCTTCTTCGTCCGCTTGATCATGCCGTGGCGCTTGCCGGACTGCTGGTACTTGACCTTGCCGGTGGCCGTCACCTTGAAGCGCTTCTTCGCGCCCGAGTGGGTCTTCAGTTTGGGCATTTTGCTCTCGTGTCGTTATGGCTCCGCTGGCGAAGCCGAAGTTCTCGGGTGAGAACGAAAAAGACCGCCTCGGCAGCCCTCACTGGCCGGGCGATCTGGGTAGCGTGGCCGCTATGGCGGAAACGGCTTCGTTTGGCAAGAGGCGCCCTCGATTCGACAGAAAGAGGGGCTTCCGGCATCATCGACCGGAAACAGGGCCGGCACGATGCTGACGTTCGATAAGCTGAAAGCACCAAGCTTCAAGAAATTGGAGATTCCCGAGAAGAGCGCCTACACCACGACGCCGGACGGCGTGATCTGGATCGGGAAGCCCAACGAAGGGCATATCGCCGGTTTCAAAAGCCCTAGCGTCGCGCTCGGTTTTCTGGAAGGCCAATTGAAGGGCTTCATCCTGAAGTTGCCGGGCTGGTCTCTGGATAACGGCATGGTGGCGCTGAGCCAAGGCAGCGCTAACGGGGGTTTTTTCGCGATCGCGGCCTGCAATTCGGCAAGCGTCTCCTATTTCATTCAAGCGCTGATGCAATGGGGTCATGCCGCCGGCTCTTGGAACGGAGCCTCATTCTGGGGCCTGGAGCCGGGCCTCGTCATCCTCAAGGGCGACCAGGCGAAGGTACCGTTCGGACTGGTCTACTGGAACTACGCGCCTCCCACGAGCGTGTTCACCTTCAAGTTCTGAAGCGCGCATCGGCCGCGCCATCCCCGGCGACAAGAGCGGATGCGCCTGAGAAATGACCTCGACAATGCCCAGAACGGCGGGTTCGCTCGTTCGCGGCAGCGTCGGAACGGCCCCGCCTCTCACACGTTCCTTCCGCATCCCATCGCTGAAGGACCACGACCGATGCGCGCCCTCACGCCTTTCATCCTCGCCCCGGCCCTGCTGCTTGCGGCCTGCGGCGACAACGACCAGCAGGCCTCCGGCAACAGCGAGCAGCGCCGCGGCGGCCAGCAGGTCGCCACGACGCCGAACCCGCCGGCCAGCACGCCTGAAACGGGCGCTGGCGCGCCTCGCGCCGCCGGCGAGCCCGCGACCACCGGCTCGATCCCCGGCTCCGGCGCCAATGCGCAGGCCGGCAACCTTCCCGCCTCGGCGCCCGGCGCGGGCGCAGCGGTTCTTTCCGGCCGTGCCTTCACCACGACCAGCGGCACGCTGCAGTTCATGGCCGACAACCGCTTCCAGTGGCGCGACCAGGCCGGCAAGACGCTGACCGGCCGCTATGTCCAGGAAGCGGAGCGCGTCTCCTTCAACGAGGTGCAGGGCGACGCCGGCGCCAGCATCCCGATGACTTGCCGCATCCGCATGGACGGAGCCGACAAGTTCATCTTCGAGGATTCCGGCACGACCTGCCCGGTCTTCCGCGGCCTCGCCTTCCAGGCCGCCGGCTGAGCTACGGCCTGCGAAGCGCTGCTAAGCGGCCATGCTCCTCTTGGACCGCTCCTCGAGCCTCGCGACCAGACGCACCATCGGCCAGAGGAAGGCGAGATAGATCAGCGCCGCCCCGATCAGCGGCGACGGATTGGCATGCAGCGCCTGCGCGTCGTTGGCCTCCTTGAGGAGTTCGGGCAGCGCCACGACGGAGGCGAGCGAAGTGTCCTTGAACAGCGAGACGAAGTTGCTCGCCGTCGGCGGCACGACGATGCGCAGCGCCTGCGGCAGGATCACCTTGCGCAGGGCGAGCGGGAACGGCAGCCCCAGCGACTTCGCGGCCTCGGTCTGGCCGCGCGGCACGGCCTCGATCCCGGCGCGGAAGACCTCCGCCTGATAGGCGGCCATGACGATGGCGAGCGCCATGGTGGCAGAGGTCCATGACGAGAAGCGGATGCCGAGGAAGGGCAGCGCGTAATAGATCAGGATCAGCACCACCAGGATCGGCGCGGCGCGGAAGACGTCGATGTAGACGACGACGATGCGGCGCAGCGCCGTTGGCCCGAAGACGCGCAGGATGGCGAGCGCCAGCCCCCCGGCCGTTCCCAGCACGATGCCGAGCGCGCCCAAAACGATCGTGGTGAAGAGGCCCCTGAGCAGCGCCGGAAAGGCCGCCTGCAGCACCTCGAGATTGAAGAAGGTCTGCCCCAGCGACATCGGGCCTCGCGGGAAAAGCATCAGGACTGGCGGCGGCCGGACGCAACCAGAAGGTCGCGCCTGGCCGCCGGGCGAGACGGCTCTCAGGCGCCGGGCAGCGGGCGCACGGTCGCGGTAGAGGAATCCGCCGGCGCGTCGCCGCCGAACCACTTCCTGTGGATCGCGGCCAACGCGCCATCCTGCTTCATGGCGGTGATCGCCTCATTGATCTTGCCCAGCAGCGGATGGTCCTTGCGGATCATCAGGCCGTATTGCTCGCCGGTCTTGATGCGCTCGCGCACCGTCAGGTCGGCCATCCGGCGGAAGGCGAACTCCATGCCCGGGATGTCGCTGATCGCGCCGACGACGCGCCCGGCCGCGAGATCGAGCAGCAAGTCCTGCTGCGCGTTGTAGCCCTTCACCTCGGCGATGCCGAGTCGCTGCTGGTTCTCCTTCGCCCATTTCTCACCGGTGGAGCCGGAAAGCCCGCCGACGACCTTTCCCTTCAGGTCGTCGAGGCCCTTGACCGGCGAATCCTTGCGCGTGGCGAGGCCCATGTCGGCGTCGTAATAGGGCTGGCTGAAGCTCTGGCTCTTCAGCCGCTCCGGCGTGATCGTGATGGACGAGATCGCCACATCGATGCGACCCGAGGAGGTCGCCGCGAACAGCGCCTGGAACCCCATGTCGGCGAACTCGACGCTGAGGCCGAGGCGCTTGGCGACCTCGTTGACGATGTCGACCTCGAACCCCTCGAACGTGCCCTGCGCGTTCTTGAGCTCGAAGGGCGGATTGGTCGGATAGGCGCCGACCGTGAGCTTCTGCTGCGCGCTGGCGATGCCGGCGGTGGCGAGCAGCAGCAAGGCGGCGAGCGCCCGCCTCGTGATCGTTGTCAGCATGGGACCTCCCTGTCAGGTTTGACCGGGGCAGGTTGCATGGTCCCGACGGCAGCGGCAAGGGGCGCTTGAGCCGCCGAAGGCCGCCGGTCGGCCGCTCGCGGGCGAAGGCCGAACACATCTCCGTTAACGCAGTTGAGGGCGACGCCGGCCATTCCCTCGCGCCGCGGCTTGGCCTAAGCCGATCGCGCTGGGAGGTGCTGGATGGGTCAAGCGAAGCGGCGGCGCGAGGCGGGAGAGCGGGTCTCCTGGTGCCGCACCTGCACGCTCTGCTGCGTGCTGCCCGCGATCGGGGCGCTGGACAAGCCGATGTACCGTACATGCCGCCACATCGAGAACCGGGGCTGCGGCCTGTTCGATCGGCCGGAGCGGCCGGAGGCCTGCCGCGCCTATCAATGCGCCTATCTTTCGGCGCGGCTGGCCGAGAGCGCCGACCGCAACCGCATCCCGCATCCGCTGGAGGCCGGCGCCTATTTCCATCGCGACCCGAAGGAACGGGCGATCGTCCTCTTCGTCGATCCGGCGCGGCCGGAGGCTTGGAAGCGCTCCGCGATCCCCGATCTGGTCAGGCCGGCGCTCGCCGCCGGCGAGACGCTCGTGATCTTCGACCGCGGGCGGCAACTCACCATCGGGAGCGCCGCCCTGCTGGACGCGGTGCTGGCGCGGGACATGGTCGCCTTCGCCGCGGCGGAGGGCCGCCCGCTGGACTTCGAGAGCTTCGCGGAATGGCTGCCGCCGGGCTGAACACACGAGAAAAGCGGGGCTGGCCAATCCGGCTTTCCGTCGCTTCTTTCTGTCGGTCGCCAGTGGTCGCGACGGGATTCTTTGGGGCGCAGGGCGCGGCCGCCGTCATGGCTGCGGTTGCAGCGCTGGCTTGGAGCCCGCCGTCGGACTACCCTTGCCAGAAAGCGGCGTCCGGTTCAGCTTGGCGGCGGGGTTGGGGGTGATCGATGCGCTGGTTCATCATGGGCGCGGCTTTGGCCGCGGGCGGCTTGAGCGCAGCGGCGCAGGGGCGGTCCGCGCCCTGGAACGTCTATGCCTCCGTGCCGATGGCGGACCCGGCCTATATCGCCAAGGGGGAGGCGGTGCGCATGCGCCTCGCGCGCTGCGGCCTCTCGGTGATCAGCGACGAGACCCGCAACTTCGCCGGCCTCGCGCCTGATCTTTTCGTCGTCCTCTCCGGACCGCACCGCGGCGCCGACGAGGCGCGGGCGGCGCTGGACAAGGCCAAGGCCTGCGGCGTGACCGGCTACACGCGCCAGACACGCCGCCTCTTCGGCGACTGAGCCGCCCTCACTTCGCCTTCAGGAGCGCCTCGACTTCGAGCAGCACCATCTCGTTCGCGTCAGCCTTGTTGGGGTCGCGCGAGGACGAGAACGGCAGGTTGTTGTCGTTGCCCACGATGATGTGGCGCTCGTCCACCACATCGACGTTCTCGATGGTGAAGAAGGGGAAGGTGAGGTGGCCGCCGTTCAGCGGCACGCGCGCCTTCTTCTCCGGGTCTTCGATCTTCATCAGGTCGATATGGCCGATCTTGCGCACCGCTCCGCCAGCGTTCATGTCGCCGAACTCGATCTTGTAGATGCGCTTGAACTTGGCGATATCGTGGAAGCAGTTCTCGGCCCGCTGGCCTGCCGGGCAGGCCTTGTCCTCGGTGCCTTCGCCATTGTCGCGCTCGATCACCAGGGCGGTGGTGGCATCGATCATGTTGAAGTCGCCGATGGCGAAGCCGTTCTGCTCCATCACGTATTTCCAGTGGCGGCCCGTCCACTTCTCGCCGGCCACGTCGAACTCGAGGATGCGGAGATACTCCTTGCCATCGAGCTTCTCGGTGGCCTTGGCGGCTTCGTCCCAGACCGGGCCTTCCAGCAGCGCGTAGAGGAAGCGGCCATCCTTGGAGGCCGCCATGCCCTCGAAGCCCTTGGAGCGCAGCACCTGGAAGACGCCCGGCTGGTCCGGACGGCCCTGGGTCGTGGCGGCCGGGTTATCCGGCGAGCGCACGACCTTGCCGTCGACCATGGTGTCGAACACGGCCTCGACCTTGCCGTTCATGTCGGTGCGGATCAGGTAGGGGCCGAACTCGTCGCCGATCCACAGCTTGCCGCCGATGGGCTGGATCGATTCGAGGTCGAAGTCCGCGCCTGTGAGGTAGCGCTTCTCGGTGCCCTCGTGGACGATGCGGAACGGCACCTTGCGGTCGGGATCGTGCAGGAACGTCGTGGACACCCGCTCGATGGCGCCGCTCTGCCAATCCGGCTTGATGCGGTGGAAGAACAGCATGGCGTCGGGCGAATTCGCCTTGGAGCCGAAGCCGTTGTCGGTCAGCACGAGATAGCTGCCGTCGCCCATGGTCTTGATGCCGGAGAAGCCCTGGACCGGCTGGCCGTCGAAGGGGAGCGAGAGGCCCGTCGGCCGCCCGGCCGAGCGGCCCATCACCGAGCCGACGGCGTCCACGCGCCGGCCGGCGGTCGTGTACTTGCCCGAGACCTTGAGGTCCGCCGGCGCATCGGCGGGGGCCGGCACGAAGGTGGCGGCTGGCAGCATGGCATGGCCGGCGAGCTTGGCCGGGAAGGCCTGGTCGGCGCTGGCGGCGGCGGGCAGGGAGAGGAAAGCGACGGCGGCGAGCAGGGCTGCACGAGATCGGGTCATGGCGGTCTCCGGCTGAAAACGGTAGTCGCCTAGCGTCGCTACATGTCGGGCCGGCGAAGCTTCTGCGACAACTTCGTGAACCTTGCGTGCGGAGATGGTCACCCGTTGCCGGATGGAAAACGGTTGCCTAGGCTGTTTCAGTGACGGCGACTGGGGGCATGCGTGGCGGATTTTTTCGAGAAGTCGATCGATGGCGTGGCGTTCTATCAGCAGAACCATCTGACCTGCTGGGCTGCGGTGGCGCTCACCGCCTATCGCGCGAAATTCGGCAAGACGACGAGAAGCACGTCGCTCTATAACTTCTTCAACGGCGAAGCCGGCGCACCCTACAAGACGATGGTCGAATTCGCCGAAGAGATCAAAAACCGCATGGACGAGAAGGGCTCGAACCTCGAAGGCGCCAAGGCGGCCGTCGTAGCAGCCAACCCGCGCTTCAGAGGAGTGCCTGATGGTTTGAGCACGCACGGCGCCGAACCGCTTTTCCGTAATTTTCTCCACATGCAGGTCACGCGCTTGGTCGATGGCAAGCCAACGCAAAAAGGCTTGATAGGCAGCGACGACAAGAACGCCATCAAGGCGCTGATCAAGGCCAAGTCGCCACTCGTCGTGTTCACCAGCCGATCGGGGCTGAACGGTCACCTCCGTCTCGTTCACGGCTATTGGGACGGCGGCGATGCGATGAGCCCGCAAATAATGCTCTGGGATCCAGAAGGACCACTGAACGCGATCGATGCCCGCGATAGCTCCGCGGCCGAGGAGGGCAATTATCCGGCATTCGCCAAGTCACGCTTGCTGTGGCCGCATTTCCAGCAGCAGATCGTGGAAAGACTTCAGCGCGGCGAGATCTATCACTATTGATGAGGATCAGGCTTCCAGGCCAGCGCAGGTTCATCACAGGATGACGTTGCTGATCGGCTCCCGAAGAGCTGAGGAAGAGCGCCAGACGACTCCGCCGCCTTCTCCAGCGCCTCCTCGGCCCATTGGTTGAGGCTCTTGCCGGCGAGCTCCGCGGCATTGGCCGCCTTCCTGTGGAGTTCCGGGCTGACGCGGAACATCATCTGGCCGGAATAGGCTTTCTGCGGCTCCTTGCCGAGCTTGCGGCAGGTCTCGATGTAATCGTCCACCGCCTCACGGAAGGCGGCGCGCAGCCCGTCCACCGTATCGGCATGGAAGGTCACGCCGTCGCGGATGCCGGCGATGCGGCCGAAGAATACGCTGTCGGCGTCGTCGTATTCGATCCGGGCGGCATAGCCGTTGTAGGTCATCGCATTGGTCCGGCTCATGGGGTCTCCCCGATCCTCTCCACAAAGTCGCGGGCGGCGCGGACCTGATAGTGCTTGGCCTCCCTGGCGGGATGCGGCCGATGGAAGGTCTCGACCTCGCCGTCCTTCTCGAACCGCACCCGCGAGCCGCGACCCTCGATCAGCCGCGCGCCCGCCGCCAGCAGGAGGGCTTCGATGTCCGCCTAGTCCATCGTGCCCGGTACGGGATCGCGGAAGACGGATTCGAGCGTCTGGCGGTGGCGGTTGTTCATCCGTGCGGATGATGGCATCTGCAAGCGAAAAGTGCAAGCAATTGGCATGAGGGATCGCAAACCGGCTTTTGAGGAGGCGGTTGCGATCAGTCACAGTGACGCGATCTGCGGGCGGCTGGTCATCGAGTCTCATGCCGGGAGGGTGGCGCGACCGCTTTGCGTCCTTCGAGGCTCCGGCCATTGGCCGGAGCCCCTCAGGATGAGGAGGTGGTGGGTGGCATTGGCACCCCTTAGCTTATCCTCTTCCTCTGCGATTGTATTGCCAACCCCCCAACCTCCCTCATCCCGAAGTACTCGTCGCAGGCTAGCCTTGAAGGACGCACGACGAGGATGCGATCCTACTCCCACTGGCCAGATTGTCAGCCTGCTGACCTCGTACGGCCGCTCCCACCCCTCACCCGCGCCCCCGGCCGCTTCGCGAGCCACGGCAGATCGGTCCAGCGCCGGTCGATCATCGCCTGTTTCTTGACGCGGCTCCAGCCCTTGACTTGCCGTTCGGCGGCCACGGCGTCGGCGATGCTCTCGAAAGGCTCGCTATAGGCGAGGACGACCGGCCGGCGGGCGGCCGTGTAGGCGTCCGGATGGTGGACGCTGTTGTGCTCGGAGACGCGCGTCGCGATGTCCTCGCCGCGGTAGGTGCCGGTGTAGTAGCTGCCGTCCGCGCAGAGCAGGACGTAGAGGAAGCACGCCATGGGCAAGCTTCTCTCGTGTTCTTGCAGAACACAACCAACCTCATCCTGAGGTGCGAGCCGAAGGCGAGCCTCGAAGGACGCACCGCGCCTTTGCAACGCTCCCGACGCCTGAAGCCTGCCCTCACGCCCTCCTGTTCTGCCGGTTCTCGATCAGATCATCCACCACCGTCGGGTCGGCCAGCGTGCTCGTGTCGCCCAGCGCGCCGAACTCGTCCTCGGCGATCTTGCGCAGGATGCGGCGCATGATCTTGCCGGAGCGGGTCTTGGGCAGGCCGGGGGCGAACTGGATGAGGTCGGGCGAGGCGATCGGGCCGATCTCCTTGCGCACCCAGCTGATCAGCTCCTTGCGCAGTTCCCCGTCCGCCTTCTCGCCGCCCATCAGCGTGACATAGGCGTAGATGCCCTGGCCCTTGATGTCGTGCGGGTAGCCGACGACGGCCGCTTCCGAGACCTTGGGATGGGCGACGAGCGCGCTTTCCACCTCGGCCGTGCCCATGCGGTGGCCGGAGACGTTGATCACGTCGTCGACGCGGCCGGTGATCCAGTAATAGCCGTCGGCGTCGCGCCGGCAGCCGTCGCCGGTGAAGTACTTGTTGGGGTAGGTGGAGAAGTAGGTCTCCATGAAGCGCTGGTGGTCGCCGTAGACCGTGCGCATCTGCCCCGGCCAGCTGTCGGCGAGGACGAGATTGCCCTCGCAGGGGCCGTCCAGCACCTTGCCCTCGGCGTCGACGATCTCCGGCCTGACGCCGAAGAACGGCTTCGTGGCGGAGCCGGGCTTCAGCGCCGTCGCGCCCGGCAGAGGGGTGATGAGGATGCCGCCCGTTTCGGTCTGCCACCAGGTGTCGACGATCGGGCAACGCCCGTCGCCCACCACGCGGTGATACCATTCCCAGGCCTCGGGGTTGATCGGCTCGCCGACCGAGCCGAGCAGCCGGAGCGACTGGCGCGAGGTGCGCTTCACCGGCTCCTCGCCGGCGCCCATGAGCGAGCGGATGGCGGTGGGCGCGGTGTAGAATATGTTGACCTTGTGCTTGTCGATCACCTGCCAGAAGCGGCTGATGTCGGGATAGGTCGGGATGCCCTCGAACATCAGCGTGGTCGCGCCGTTGGCGAGCGGGCCGTAGACGATATAGCTGTGGCCCGTCACCCAGCCGACGTCGGCCGTGCACCAGTAGACGTCGCCATCCTTGTAGTCGAAGACGTATTGGTGCGTCATCGAGGCGTAGACGAGATAGCCCGCCGTCGTATGCAGCACGCCCTTCGGCCGGCCGGTCGAGCCGGAGGTGTAGAGGATGAACAGCGGATCCTCCGCCTGCATCTCCACGGGCGGGCAATGCGCCGTCACCTTGGCCGCCTCCTCGTGGTACCAGACGTCGCGGCCGTGATGCATCGGGATCTGGGCGCCCGTGTGCCTGATAACGATCACCTTCTTGATGCCGCCCTTCACCTTGGGGTCGGCGACGTCGACGTTCTTCTTGAGATGCACGGACTTGCCGCCGCGCAGGCCCTCGTCGGCGGTGATCACCACCTTGGAATCGCAATCCTCGATGCGGTTGGCGAGGCTGTCGGGCGAGAAGCCGCCGAAGACGATCGAATGCACCGCGCCGATGCGGGCGCAGGCGAGCATGGCGTAGGCCGCCTCGGGGATCATCGGCAGGTAGATCGTGACGGCGTCGCCCTTCTTGACGCCGTTGGCCTTGAGCACGTTGGCGAAGCGGCAGACCTCCTGGTGAAGCTGCCGGTAGGTGATCGACTTGGAGGCGTTCGGGTCGTCGCCCTCCCAGATGATCGCCACCTGTTCGGCGCGCTTGGCGAGATGCCGGTCGATGCAGTTGTAGGAGACGTTGGTGACGCCGTCCTCGTACCAGGCGATCTTCACCTCGCCCGGCTTGTACGAGACGTTCTTGACACTAGTGAAGGGCTTGAACCAGTCGATCCGCTGGCCATGCTCGGCCCAGAAGCCCTCGTTATTGTCGATCGAGGCGGCGTACATGCGCTGATATTCGGCGTCATCCACATAGCCGCGCTCGGCCCATTCCTTGGAAACGGGATAGATTTTCTCGGACATGGCGTTCTCCCGGCGTTCCTCAGCGGCTTCGGCCGCTCGTTGGCCGATTCCTTAACCGAAAGAACCGAGGCGCAAAAGGCTGCGGCCGGTCAGACTTTGGTTGCCGGAACGAAGGGATTAGGACTTTGGTTATGGGCCGCTCCCCATTCCCGCCACCGCCGCCAGCAGACGCTCGATATCCTCGGGCCGGGACAGGCGATGGTCGCCGTCGTTGATCAGCGTCGTTGTCACGGAATCCAGCGGCAAATGCTCGACGAGCTTGAGCGCATGGGCCCAGGGCACGTCGGGGTCCTGCATGCCCTGCAGGATATGGACAGGGCAGCCGAGGCGGAAGCTCCGGCCGAACACGCAGTTCCGCCGGCCGTCCTCGATCAGCGCGCGCGTGATCGGCGTCGGCTCCGGCGCATAGGCGGAGGGGATGGGGAAGACGCCGTCCTCCAGGATCCGCCGGCGCACGTCCTCCGGGAATTGCGGCCACATCAGCGCTTCCGTGAAGTCGCAGGCCGGCGCGATCAGCACGAGGCCTGCGGCGCGGCCCTCCTCGCCCGCCTCGATCCAGCGCTTGGCGAGGAGCACGGCGATCCAGCCGCCCATCGACGAGCCGACGATGACGGCGGGCCGCGCGACCACGCGGGTCAGCACCGCCAGCGCGTCCTCGGCCCAGAGCGAGATCGTGCCGTCCCTGAAGTCGCCGGAGCTCTCGCCGTGGCCGAGGTAATCCATCCTGACCATCGGCCGTCCGGCGGCGCGGCACCACTCCTCGATGGCGAGCGCCTTGGTCGATCGCATGTCGGACTTGAAGCCGCCGAGCCAGACAACCGGCGCGCCCTCGCCCTCGATGCGGCGGTAGGCGATGCGCCTGGCCTGCGCGCCTTCGCCCACATCGAGAAATTGCGGTTCGTCGCGCATCGCTCTAAAGCCTGCCTTCACTGAATTCGGCGGCGAGGCCGCAGCCGCGCGCCCGCGCCATCCCCCTAGTCCCCGGACGAGCCCTTGTCAGCCTTTCCCGCCCACACCCGCCAGGCCCTGCAGGGCCGCGTCGTCCTCCAGATCATCCCCGAGCTCGATGCCGGCGGCGCCGAGCGCACGACGATCGACATCGCCGAGGCGCTGTCCTCACTGGGCGCCAGGGCCCTGGTCGCGACGGAAGGCGGCCGGCTGGTCGGCGAGCTGCAGGCCAAGGGCGGCGAATGGCTGCCCTTCCCGGCCGCCAGCAAGAACCCGGCGAAGATGGCGCTCAACGCCGCCGCGCTCGCCGGCCTCATCCGCCGCCAGAAGGTGGAGGTGGTCCATGCCCGCTCGCGCGCGCCGGCCTGGGTGGCCTACGCCGCGACGCGGCTGACCAAGACGCCGTTCCTCACCACCTATCACGGCAGCTATTCCGGCCATTCGGCGCCGAAGGTTCTCTACAATTCCGTGATGGCGCGGGGCGACGTGGTGATCGCCAACTCGCATTACACGGCCGAATTGATCCGCCGCCAGCATCCCTTCGCGGCGGGCCGCATCCGCGTCATCCCGCGCGGCGCGGACCTCGCCGCCTTCCACCCTTCCGCGGTGGAGCCCGCCCGCGTGCTGGCGTTGCGCGAGGGCTGGGGCGTCGGACCGCACGAGCGCATCATCCTCCACGCCGCGAGGCTCACGGGCTGGAAGGGCCAGCGCGTGCTCATCGATGCGGCCAAGATCATGACCGAGCAGGGTCTGCACGACGTCGCCTTCCTGCTCGCCGGCGACGCGCAGGGCCGCGACGGCTACGTCAAGGAGCTCGACCAGCTCATCGCCGAGCGCGGCGTGAAGGACATCGTCCACCGCGTCGGCCATGTCTCCGACATGCCGGCCGCGCTGATGGCGGCGGCCGCGGTCGCGGTGCCCTCGATCGAGCCCGAGGCCTTCGGCCGCGTCGCCGTCGAGGCGCAGGCCATCGGCGCCCCGGCGGTCGTCTCCAACCTCGGCGCGGTGCCGGAGACGGTGCTCGCGCCCCCCGACGTCCCGCCGGAGAGCCGCACCGGCTGGCGCGTGCCGCCCGGCGACGCGGTGGCGCTCGCCGAGGCGCTGACTCAGGCCCTCGCGCTCCGCCCCAGCGCCCGCGACGCGCTCGCCTTGCGCGCCCGCCAGCATGTCGAGGCGCATTTCTCGCTCTCCCAGATGGTCGAGAAGACGCTCGACGTTTACGCAGCCGTCATCGAGAACCCGCCCCGGCGCTGAAATCGCCTTTGAATTCTTGACTTCCCGGGGCATTGCCACGATTTTCCGGGTCCCCGAACAACCACGAGGAGCCTGCCGCCATTCGCCGCCCCATGAGATCGCTTCCGCCGCCCGTCAAGGACGGTCCGCGGGTCAACAAGGACATCCGTGTCCGCGAAGTCCAGGTCATCGACGCCGAAGGCAACAACCTGGGCGTGCTGCAGACCTTCGATGCGGTCCGCATCGCCGAGGAGGAGGGGCTCGACCTGGTCGAGGTGGCGCCTAACTCCAATCCTCCCGTCTGCAAGATCATGGATTACGGCCGCTTCCGCTTCCAGGAGCAGAAGAAGGCGGCCGAGGCCCGCAAGAAGCAGAAGATCATCGAGATCAAGGAGATCAAGCTCCGGCCCGGCATCGACGACCACGATTTCGAGGTCAAGATGAAGGCGGCCAAGAGCTTCTTCGAGGAAGGCAACAAGGTGAAGTTCACGCTCCGCTTCCGCGGCCGTGAGATGGCGCACCAGGATCTCGGCATGAAGGTGCTCGACCGCGTCAAGCAATTGACCGCGGATTACGCCAAGGTCGAGAACGAGCCCTCCTTCGAGGGCCGTCAGGTCGTGATGGTGGTGGCGCCGCGCTGAGTGGCGGCCTCGTCCTGACGGCTGCGGCGATGGCCGCAGCTATGGCAGAGCAACAGCAAGACCCAGGATAGAGTCCCGGCCTCGCTCGCCGAGGCTGCCAGTCACGGCGCGCTGGCCTGCCGCCGCACGAACGGTGGCGGGCGGCGTCTCGGCGAGCGTCCTGTGGAATGCCGCAACGCCGGCGGACGATCCTTCGGCCGGCGCCCGTCAACGCATTGTCAACCATCGCGATTTAGACTTAAGTCTAAGAAATCGACGCTGGAGGTGAACGATGCTCCCCTCGAGTACGGAAGTCGTGCGGTCGTTGCGCGGCGCCTGGCGCCTGATGGACGAAGGCGAACGCGCCTTCGCCTTCTTCGACCTGTCGGCGAGGGGCCTCGTCCGCTCCTTCGGCGCCGTGCTGCTGACGCTGCCGGCGGTGGTCGCCCTCATCGCCGCGGAGCGGCTGCGCCTCGGGCTCGGCAACGAGGTGGGGCTGTTCGCGTCGCCAGGCCTCGCGGCGGCCGTCGTCGGACTGCATCTCGCGACCTTCGTGGCCGCGCCGCTGCTCGTGGTGGCGCTGTTCTGGCGGGTGGCGCGCACCGCCCGCGGCACCGGCTTCGTGATCGCCTGGAACTGGGCCGAGGTCATCGTCACGCTGATCCTGGCGGCCCCGGCCGCGCTGTTCGCCGCCGGCTTCACCAATAGCGCTCTGGCGACCGTGATGGGCTTCGCCTTCGCCGTGATCGCCATGCGCTTGCGCTATGCGGTGGCGCGCACGGCGCTCGGCCTGGCGAGCCCTGCGGCGGCGGCTGTCGTGGCGATCACCTTCGCCGTGCAATTCGCCGCCGCCTGGACGCTGAACTCCATCGTCGCCTGAGGCTTCGCGGGAGCCCATCCGCGACGTTCCGCCTTCCGGCCGCGTGCATTGATCGACGACCGTGAGCGTCGCGCATGATGCGGGAGGCTGGGAGAGCCGGCCGGCTCGCCGCCTTCGCCCTATCGCGGAAGGCCGGGTGACGCTCAGCCGCCCGGACGCGACTTCCGCTCGCGGTCGAGCTCCTCGACCACGGCGACGACGTCGAGATAATCCTCGTGCCGGGCCGGCGCGAAACGCGTGACCTGACCGTCGGTCAGCGCCTGCCAGACATCGGGCGCCTCGGCCTTCAGACCGTTCATGGCCGCCACCAGTTCGTCGATCATCTGCTGCGGCAGGTCGCTCCTGGCGCAGAACGGCGAATTGGGAATGAGCGGAGAGGTCCAGACGATGCGCGTCGAGCCTTTCGGCACCTGATTGCGGCTTTCCAGCCGCTGCACGATGCCGCTTTCGGGGTTCGTCCAGTAGACGGCGGCGGCCTCGAACTGCCCCGCCACGACGGCGCGGACCGAATTCTCATGCCCGCCGCTGAACGGGGTCGCGCGGAAATGCACCGCCGGATCGTAGCCTTGCTTGCGCAGGAAATAGCGCGGGAAGGCGTAGCCCGAGGTGGAATTGGGGTCGGCGAAGGCGAGGACCTTGCCCTTGAGGTCGTCCAGCGTGCGGAAGGGGCTGTCCGCCTTGACGATGACCGTGGAGTAATAGCCCTCGGCCCCGTTGTTGTCGACGTCGCGGAACAGCGGCCGCAGCCTGTCGCCGAGCACCCGCCGGCCGAGCGAATAGACGGCGGGGCCGAAGCGCGCGAACTCGATGTTGCCGGAGCGCATGCCCTCGACCAGGCCGGCGTAATCCGCCGTGCGATAGGCCCGCACCGGCACGCCGAGCTTCTGGGCGAGATGGCGCGCCAGCGGTTCGTTGCGCGACATGGCGTTGGCCTCGTTCTCGGCCGATGAGACGCCGAGGCGCAACTCGGGGAATTGCCTGCGCCAGTCGGTCTGAGCGAAGGCCGGGGCGGCTGTGAAGCCGGTGAGCCCGGCCAGCGCCGCGCGCCGAGTGATCTCCTGCCTAAACGCCATCCCGTCGTTCCTCCGCGCTGGCCGAGCCAAGCGCGGAGTTGCGACAGGGTGATGTCTTCGCCGTGACAAGCGGCGCGGATGCGCCTGATGGTCAGAGCATCGTCGAGAACGACACCGGGAACCAGTCGTATCCCGTGGCCGCCTTGGCGATGAAGCCCGTCGCCGGGAAGGCGGCATGATAGAAGGTGCTCTGCAGCTTGTCGGCGGCCGCCATGTCGAGGAGCTTCTTGCGCGTCTCGACGGCGCGCGGCTTGTCGAGGTCGAAGCCGAGGTGCCATTCCGGATTGCGCGCGAAGAGGCGCGGATCGTTGCAGGCGTCGCCGACCACGAGCAGGGTCTTGTTGCCGGAGGAGACGACGAAGGAGGTGTGGCCCGGCGTGTGTCCGTCCGACTGGATGGCCGTGATGCCCGGCGCCCATTCCTTGGTCCATTCGCCCTGCTTGACGTCCTTCATGATGGGCTTGAACACGCGCTGAGACGTGACGAAGCCGCCGCGGGCGGCCTCCGGCACCGTGCCCATGATCGCCTCGTCCATGTAATACTTCACGTCGAGCGGCGGCACGACGATCTCGGCGTTGGGATAGACCAACTCGCCGGCCTTGTTGCGCAGGCCGTTGATGTGGTCGGGATGGAAATGGCTGACCAGAACGATGTCGATCTGCTTCGGATCGATGCCGGCGGCGGCCATGTTCGCCGCCATCTGGCCCGTGGTGGGCGCGCCGTTGTCGGCGAAGCCCGAGTCGATCAGCACCAGCTTCGAGCCTGTGTTGACCACCATCGTGTTGAAGGGATTGAGAGACGGGCGCGTCGGCATGAACTGGGCGTTCATGGTCTTGATCACGTCGTCGAGCGGGGCGTTCGGGACGAGTTGACCGTTGACCTCGCGGTTGACTTGACCGTCATGCAGCGAGGTCACCTCGAAATCGCCGATCGTGAAGCGGTAGAAGCCCGGAGCCTGCTTGCCGACCTTCGGCGCGGCGGCATTGGCTCGCATGTCGAGCGCGGGCGCGGCGAGAGCGGCGGCGGCGGTGGCCAGCGCGGCGCGGCGGGAAATCGTCATATCGTCCTCCCTTGATCGCATCCGGAGCGATGCGGCCGCGGGAATATGGCGCAGCTTTGCGACGCGCCAACGCGCGCCGCCCTCCCATTATCTGGCGTGAGAGCCAGACTTGTCTTGCGGAACTGCAAAGCTTCTCAGGAGCTGCCGATCAAGATTCCCACCGCCAGCACCAGGGCGCCGCCGATCACGACCTGGACGATGGAGCGGAAGAACGGCGTCTCCATGTAGCGGGTGCGGACCCAGGCGATGACGAAGAGCTCGACCGCCACGATCATCGCCGCGATCGAGGTCGCGAGCCAGAAGGCGTTCGGCCAGGCGTTCGGGATGAGGTAGGGCAGGGTGTGGCCGAGGCCGCCGACCGCCGTCATCAGGCCGCAGACGCCGCCGCGGATCCAGGGGCTGCCGCGGCCCGAGATCTTGCCGTCGTCCGACATCGCCTCGGTGATGCCCATCGAGATGCCGGCGCCGACCGAGGCGGCGAGGCCGATGAGGAAGGTCTCGTAGTTGTTCTTGGTGGCGAAGGCGGCCGCGAAGAGCGGCGCCAGAGTCGAGACCGAGCCGTCGATCAGCCCCGCCAGACCGGGCTGCACGTAGGTGAGCACGAAGCGGCGGTGGCTCGCCGCCTGTTCGACGCCCTTGGCCTCGTCGGTCAGGAGCTCGCCGGTCAGGTCCTCGGCCTTCTTCTCGTGGCCGCGCTCGACCTCCGCCAGATGCAGGTAGAGCTCGCGCACGCGGGTGTCGCGCGCCTGGGTCGCGGCGTTCTCGTAGAACTTGGCGGCGACGCTCTCCATCAGCGCCGCTTCGGCGCGCAGTTTGTCGGCGCCGACGTCCTTCTGCCACCAGAGGTTCCGCCGCTTCATGAAGCCGCGCACGTCCTCCCGGCGGATCGGCGGCAGGTTCTCGCCGAAGCGCTCGCGGTAGAGGTCGAACAGGCTGGAGCGATGGCCGCGCTCCTCCTCCGCCATCTCGTCGAAGATCTGCGCCGTGGTGGGGAAATCCTCGCGGCAGGTTTCGGCGAAGCTCGCGTAGATGCGCGAATCCTCCTCCTCGTTGGCGATGGCGAGCGCGAGGACCTCGCGTTCGGACAATTCAGACAAGGCGCGCACGGGAAATCTCCTTAGAATTCTTCTAAACTAATCGCGGCGATGCCGTGGCGCAACCCGTCTCGTCTCCCGTCCACGCGGCAATCTTGTCGCGGGCCTACGGCCGGTGCATGGATGGCCGATGGAACCCGAGACTCCTTTTCCCCTGCCGCCCGCCGCGGAGCCCGCGTTCTTCGACGATGCCGAGGGAGCCGTGGCGCGGCTGGAGGAGCTCTACCAAGCCGCGGTCGGCCATCTGACCGAGGGTTTCCGCCGCTTCGTCGCGGGTGAGCGGCCGGATGCCAGGGTGCGGGCCTTCTACCCCTATGTCGCGGTCACCATCCCGAGCCATCCCGCGCTGGACCCCCGGCTGTCCTACGGCTTCCTCGGCCAGCCCGGCCGCTACGCCACCACGGTCACGCGTCCCGACATCTTCAGGAGCTACCTGACCAACCAGCTCAGCCTGATCCTCGGCAACCACGGCATCCCGATCGAGGTTGGCTATTCGGCGACGCCAATGCCCGTCCACTTCGCCTTTCCCGTCGGCATGCATGTCGAAAGCCAGGTCTCCGGCGATTTCGACCTGTGGCTGCGAGACCGTTTCGACGTGCCCGATCTCTCGGTGGTCGACGACGCCATCGTCAACGCGGCGCAGCGCCAGCGAGAGGAGGGCGAGCCGCTCGCCTATTTCACCGCTCCGCGCACCGATTACTCGCTGCAGCGCCTCGCCCATTACACCGGCACGCAGCCCGAGCATTTCCAGAACTTCGTGCTGTTCACCAACTACCAGTTCTATGTCGACGCCTTCATCGCCTTCGCCAAGCGCATGATGGCCGAGAAGGCCGCGGGCTACGACGCCTTCGTCGAGCCGGGCAACATCGTCACGCTCTCCGGCCAGTTGCAGGGCACCGGCACGCCGCCGCCGCGCGCGCCGCAGATGTCGGCCTATCACCTGACAGCGGCCGGCCATTCCGGCATCACCATGGTCAACATCGGCGTCGGCCCCTCCAACGCCAAGACGATCACCGACCACATCGCCGTGCTGCGCCCGCACGCCTGGCTGATGCTCGGCCATTGCGCCGGCCTGCGCGGCTCGCAGCGCCTCGGCGACTACGTGCTGGCCCATGCCTATGTGCGCGAGGACCACGTGCTCGACGCCGACCTGCCGGTCTGGGTGCCCATCCCGGCGCTCGCGGAGGTGCAGGTGGCGCTCGAGGAGGCTGTGGCCGACGTCACCAAGCTCTCGGGCTTCGAGGTGAAGACGGTGATGCGCACCGGCACGGTCGTCACCATCGACAACCGCAACTGGGAGCTGCGCGACCAAGCGGAGCTCGTCGAGAAGTTCAGCCAGTCCCGCGCCATCGCGCTCGACATGGAGAGCGCCACGATCGCCGCCAACGGCTACCGCTTCCGCGTGCCCTACGGCACGCTGCTCTGCGTTTCCGACAAGCCGCTGCACGGCGAGCTGAAGCTGCCGGGCATGGCCTCGGCCTTCTACAAGAAGCAGGTGGACCAGCATCTGGCGATCGGGCTCAGGACGCTGGAGAAGCTCCGCGCGCTGAAGCCCGCGGAGCTGCATTCGCGCAAGCTCAGGAGCTTCAGCGAAGTGGCGTTCCAATGAGCGATTTTATCGCTTGAAAAATGCGATAATTTGAGCGATATCGCGTGAAGACGATCATATTCGCGAAGCCTGCCGCCAAGGAATTCGACCTTCTCCCCTCAGAGGTCCGCGAAGCCATTCTGAAAGCGTTGACGGGTTACGCGATCACGGGCGAGGGAGACGTGAAGGCATTGTCCGGCCGCAAGGCCTTCCGTCTGCGGGTCGGCGATTACCGCGTGCTCTTCGATGAGGATCGGATGTCCATCCTCTCGATCCATTTTGGACGGCGGAGCACTGTTATCTATCGGAGGAACTAGGGAAGTGAGCCTGGTCCAGATCGTGAAGTCGCCTTCCGGCGACGAGATGGTGCTGATTCCGAAAGCCGAGTACGACGCGTTGCTCGCGCTTGCAGCCGAGGCCGCGGAAGATGCCGCAGACCTTGCCGTCTATGACGCCCGGATGGCTGAGATCGCAAACGACCCGCATCCGTTGCCGCCCCAGGTGTCGGCTCACATCCTCAAGGGCGATCGGTTGCTGGCGGCGATTCGGAAATGGAAGGGCATGACGCAGGTCGAGGTGGCCACGGCTGCCGGCATCGCGCAGGGCTATCTGTCTGACCTGGAGGCCGGCCGGCGCCAGGGCTCGACCGAAACACTGGTTCGGATCGCGAAGGCGATGGAGGTTCCAGAAGATTGGCTCGTTTGAGCGATCAAGCGCTGAAGCCCGCGGAGCCGCATTCGCGCAAGCTCAGGAGCTTCAGCGAAGTGGCGTTTCAGTAGCCATCGTTGACGTCGGTCAGCGCGAAGTCGTCGCCTTTGTAGAGCAGCGGCGCGCGGTAATGCTTCGCCGCGGCGTAAGCGAGGCAATCGCCGAAGTTGAGCTTGGCGGGGTGGCGGCCCTTCCCGAACCGGAACAAGGCATGCAGCGCAAGCGGCCAGCAGCCGGCGGGCAAATCCCGTACTTCGATGCCGAAAATGTCCAGCAAAGTTTCGATGTCGCGTTCGATCAGGTCCTGCGACGTGTCATGAAGGCTCGACAACCGCAGCGCCACCTCCGTCAAGGCCGCCGCCGTAGTGAAGCGGTTGCCGATGCGTGAGAGCCTTGAGGCGTCATCCGCCGCCGATGCCTCCCGCAGCATCAGGCTCAGCATGATGGAAGCATCGATCATTCCTGATCGTTGATCCAATCGAAGAACTCCTTGTGCGTGGCGAAGGCGTCCGGCCTGCAGGGGTGGGCGGCGATGCGATCCTGAAGCTCGCGCAAGCGTTCATCGACCGATCGTGGCGGTTCGCAGCGCGCCAGCGCCTCATTCGCGGCGGCCTCGACGGCGCGGGTCAGCGACAGACCGCGGCGCTTGGCGAGTTCGCGGACCGCGGCTTCGGCGGCGGGGTCGGTGATGTGCAGGGCCATGGGGGCGAATGTACACGCCTGTGAACGTCATGTACATCGCATGATGGCCCTCGCCGGCCGTACGGGGGTTCCCGACCTGCGGCCGGTGAGCCTTCCCCTCCCAGCCCGGTGACGATACATCAATGTCATGACCGACACGCTCCACATCGCCGTCGCGCAGCTCAATCCGATCGTTGGCGATCTCGCCGGCAACGCGGCCAAGGCGCGCGCCGCCCGCGCCGAGGCGGCCCGCAGGGGCGCCGATATCCTGGTGCTGACCGAGCTCTTCCTCTCCGCCTATCCGCCGGAGGATCTGGTGCTGAAGCCGGCCTTCCTCGATGCCTGCCGGCAAACGGTCGATGCGCTCGCGCGCGAGACGTCGGATGGCGGCCCCGCCGTGATCATCGGCGTGCCCTGGGGCATGGGCCGGCGCCAGCCCGGCGAGCGCGACGCGCAGAAGGACGCTTTCGAGGTCTATAACGCGGTCTGCGTGCTCCAGCACGGCCGGATCGCCGCCGTCCGCTTCAAGAACGACCTGCCGAACTACGGCGTCTTCGACGAAAAGCGCGTCTTCGACCAGGGCCCGATGCCGGGCTCCGTCGCCATCAACGGCGTCAGGATCGGCATTCCGATCTGCGAGGACATCTGGGGTCCGGACGTGGTGGAATGCCTGGCAGAGACCGGCGCCGAGCTCCTGATCGTGCCGAATGGCTCGCCCTACCGCCGCGGCCGGCTGAACGAGCGACTGAACGAGGTCGTGGCCCGCGTCACCGAGAGCGGCCTGCCGCTCATCTACGTCAACCAGGTCGGCGGGCAGGACGAACTCGTCTTCGACGGCGCCTCCTTCGGCCTCAACGCCGACCGCAGCCTCGCCTTCCAGCTTCCGGCCTTCATCGAGACGATCGCCCTCACCACCTGGCGGCGGGCGAAGGGAACGTGGGTCTGCGAAAGCGGGTCCGTCACGCCTGTCGAGGACGGCGAGGAAGCCGATTACGAGGCCTGCGTTCTGGGCCTGCGCGACTATGTCGACAAGAACCGCTTCCCCGGCGTGGTGCTCGGCCTCTCTGGCGGCATCGACTCGGCGATCTGCACGGCCATGGCGGTGGATGCGCTGGGAGCGGAGCGCGTCCATTGCGTGATGCTCCCCTACCGCTACACCTCGGACGAAAGCCTCGCCGACGCCAGGGGCGTGGCCGATGCGACTGGCGTGCGCTACGACATCGTGCCCATCGCCGCGGCCGTCGAGGGGCTGGAGGCGAGCCTCGCGCCGCTCTTCGCCGGGCGCGAGCGCGACCTGACCGAGGAGAACCTGCAGAGCCGCGCCCGCGGCACGATCCTGATGTCGATCTCCAACAAGTTCGGCCCGATGGTCGTCACCACCGGCAACAAGTCGGAGATGTCGGTCGGCTACGCCACTCTCTACGGCGACATGAACGGCGGCTTCAACCCGATCAAGGATCTCTACAAGATGGAGGTCTTCCGCCTCTGCGCCCTGCGTAACCGCTGGAAGCCCGCCTGGGCCAAGGGGCCGGAGGGCGTGGTGATCCCTCAGAATATCCTGGTCAAGCCGCCTTCCGCCGAGCTGCGCGAGAACCAGAAGGACCAGGACTCGCTGCCTCCCTACGAGGTGCTCGACGCCATCCTGCTGCGCCTCGTCGAGCGCGAGATGCGCGTCTCGGACATCGTGGCCGAAGGCTACGATCTCGAGACCGTGCGGAAGGTGGAGCGACTGCTCTACATCGCCGAGTACAAGCGGCGGCAGTCGGCGCCGGGCGTCAAGGTCACGACCAAGGCCTTCGGCCGCGAGCGCCGCTATCCGATCGTCAACCGCTTCCGTGATCCGGGCTCTGCGGCCTATGCGCCGGACGCAGCCATCGCTCCCGAAGTGGTGCGGGCGCAGGCCGACGTTGTGGATTTCTAGAGCGGAACCTCAGGCGGCCTGAGGCGAATTGCTGCCCTTGGCCAAGCGCGAGGCCTGCACCTGCCAGCCTTCCCGCTCGATGCGGCCGCGGAACGCGATCTTGTCGTTGACCCAGGCCAGTTCGTCCGGCGTCCAGGCCGCGATCTGCCGGAAATGCCAGATGCCGAGCTGGTTCAGCGTCGCCTTCAGCTTCGGCCCGATGCCGACGATCTTCTCGAGATCGTCCGGCGCGCCCTTGGGCTTGGCGTAGAGCGTGGGCGCGACGCCGAGCGCAGGCGCGGCGACGGGCGCCGCGATGGGCTCGGCCGCCACCGGGGCGGCCGCAGGCGACGGCGCGGGGGCCGCGACAGGCGTCGCCTCGGGGACCGGCGCCGCCGGGGCGGGCTCCGCGGCGGCCTCGACCAGAGATGCGAAGGCGACGACGACGGCTTCCTCCTGCGCTTCAGCCGGCGCTTCCGGCGTCTGATCCCCATGGGACGACGTGGCAGCCTCCTGCGGCGGCACGTCGTCCATCAGCGTCAAGGGCAGCATCCACAGCTTGAGAGCGTTCTCCAGCAGGCCGATCTGCAGCTTCCGGATCTCGTCGAAAGCCTCTGCGCCAGGCAGTGGCCGATCGAAAGCGAAACTCCAGAACGTCGTGAAAGGCGCCGCAGACATCTCGGCGCGCTCGGATTCCGGCAGCATGAAGGTCATCGGAGCCTCTCGGGAACCTCTTGGTTGCAATGCAATATTGATGTTGCGCCGCACAAACCGGAAGTCAATGCTCAATTCGGCGAAGCTTGAAGCGCCGGCATGTGCAACGGGCATGTGTAATGGGAATGACACGTAGCGCCTCTAGGCGCGCGGTTCCGCCGGATGATAACTTTCCGGATCAGATTGGAGACGACCATGCCTCTCAACCGCCGCGAATTCGGCATCGGTGCAGCCCTCGCCGCCGCTGCCGCAACATCGGCCAACGCCCAGTCGATCGGCGGCAAGCTGGTGCTCTACACCTCCCAGCCCGATCGCGACGCCCAGCAGACCGTCAACGGCTTCCGCTCCGTGCATCCGGGCGTGGAGGTCGAGGTCTTCCGCTCCGGCACCACCGAGGTCATGGCCAAGCTCTCCGCGGAAATCGCCGGCGGACAGCCGCGCCCCGATCTGCTGCTGATCGCCGACGCCGTGAGCATGGAGCTTCTGAAGGCGGACAACCGCCTGGAGCGTTACGAAACGAAGCAGGTCGAGGGGCTGAACCGCGCGGCCTACGATCCCGATTTCACCTATTTCGGCACCAAGCTGATCACCACCGGCATTGTCTACAACCGCGCGGCGAAGATGGTGCCGACCTCCTGGACCGATCTCGTGCGCCCCGAACTCAAGGGCCAGATCGCCATGGCGAGCCCGCTCTATTCCGGCGCGGCGGCGATCAAGCTCGGCGCGGTCGCGGCGCGGCCCGATCTCGGATGGCGCTTCGTGGAGGGGCTGAAGGCCAATGATGCGGCCGCCGTGCGCGGCAATGGCGCGGTGCTACGCGCCGTGGCGACCGGCGAGAAGGCCTATGGCATCCTCGTCGACTTCATGGCCTACAACGCCAAGGCGCAGGGCTCGCCCGTGGAGTTCGTGTTCCCGAAGGAGGGCGTCACCGCCGTCACGGAGCCGGTCGCGATCCTGAGGACCGCGGCGAACAAGCCGGCGGCCCGCGCCTTCGTCGATTATCTGCTCTCGGAGGCCGGCCAGCGCCTGGCGCTGTCGCAGGGCTACCTTCCGGCGCGGGCCAGCGTCGGCCAGCCGGACTGGCTGCCGAAGGACGCCGAGGTCAAGATCATGGACTTCGACATGCGCGCGCTCATGGGCACCACCGAGTCCGACAAGAAGCGCTTCGCCGACATGTTCGGCGGCTGAGCACAAAAAAAGCCCCGCTGAAGCGGGGCTTTTCCTTCTCGGCCTGAAGGCTCAATCGCAGATGCGCACGCGGCGGACGAGCACGCGGCCCCAGTCGTCGACCTCGCGCACCCGGCGGGTGTAGCAGGTCGGCGCCGCATAGGCGTAGCCGCCGCCGTAATAGGCCGGCGCATAGCCGTAACTGTAGGCCGGAGCATAGCCATAGCTCGGCGCGTAGCCGTAGCCATAGGCGGGCGCGCCATAGGCGTAGGAGTTCGTCGCGCCAGCGATCAGCGCGCCGGCGGCCAAGCCGCCGATGATGCCCGCCGCCACGCCGGCACCGCGTCCGCCGCGGCGATAGCCGTAGCCGTAGCCGTAGCCGCGCCCGCCGCGGTAGGCGGGACCGCCGACGTAGCGGCCGCGCCATTGTGCCTCGGCGGTGCCGCTCGACGCGACGGTGACGCCGGTCGCCAGCGTGGCCACGGCAGCGACGGCCATCGCGGCCTTTTTGGTGTTCTGGATCAGATTCGACATGGTCGTCTCCTTTGAGGCCGCGCTCTCCGTCGTCGCCGAGGAGAAGCCGTGGCATGTCGGCTGTTCTATTCTGGAACAGGTGTCGGGATGCTGAACGGGCTGTGCAGGAATCCTGCCGGTCCGTTCATCTCGATCGAGAGGCAGCCCTAAGCCTGTCGCCCAGCATGAGAAGCTGAGGTTCATCAGCGTTCGCGAAGGCAACGCGGGCCCAGTGTTCTTGTTCCGTCCCGAAGTAGCGGCCGGGGAGCATCAGCACGCCGTGCTCAAGCGCGAGCCGACGGGCGGTCGCGGCTGCGCCGCCGTCCTCCGTCGGCGGCTGGACATAGGCGAAATAGGCGCCCACCGAGCCGATGCGCCAGTCGTTCAACTGGGCGAAGGCGCGGCGGAAGGCTTCGCCCCGCGCATGGATGGCGGCGCGGTTGGCTTCCCGCCACGGCAGCGTCGCAGCCATCGTGCGGGCGACCGCGATCTGGCCGATGCGCGGCGGGCAGATCTGCAGCGTATCCAGCGCCTTGCCGAGCGACGGCGCCAGGCGGCGCGGCAGGGTGATGGCGCCGAGCCGGTAGCCCGGAATCGCATAGGCCTTCGAGAAGCTGTAGAGCGACAGCACATGCTCCGGCACGCCTGCAGCGAAGAGGCCGTGCGGCCGCGCCTGCTCCGGCGGCAGGAAGTCGCGGTAGGTCTCGTCAAGAACCAGCCACAGGCCGCGTTCCGCCGCGAGCGCCGCGAAATCTGCGATCACGTCGGGCGGATAGACCGCGCCTGTCGGGTTGTTGGGCGTCACGAGCACGATGACGCGGGTACGCGGCGATATGAGCCGCGCCGCATCGGCGGGGTCGGGCACGAAGCCGTTCTCCGGCCGGCAGGGGAGGGCCTCCGTGGCGAGGCCCAGCATGTCCAGCGCCATGCGGTGGTTGAAATACCACGGGGCGGGCAGCATCACGGCGTCGCCGGCCCTGGCGAGCGCCAGCATGGCCAGCACGAAGGCCTGGTTGCAGCCCGTGGTGATGACGCTGTCCTCGGCCGTGAACGGCCCGTCATAGGCGCGGCAGAGATCGGCCGCATAGGCTTCTCTCAGCGCTTGGTCGCCGGCGATGGGGCCGTAGCGTGCGGTCGCCGGGTCGGCTGCGGCCTCGGCCAGCGCATCCAGCAGGAGGGCGGGCGGCGGCGAGCCTGGCGCCGCCTGCGACAGGTCGATGGCCGGACCTTGCGCGCCGTCATAGGCGGCGAGCCAGGCCTTGGCCTCGGGGATCGGCGGCGTGGCGGTGTCGGCGAGCAGATGGTTGCCCGCGGGCAGCATCAGGCGGCCACTCCGAGCAGCGCCACCACCGCCTCGGGCAGCGCCCGGAACTCGTCGATCGCCGCGTCGGGGCCGAGCTTCCTCACCGGCACGTCGGTATAGCCGAAGGTCACCGCCACCACCGGCACCCCGGCCGCCTTCGCCGTGTCGATGTCGGTCCGGGAATCGCCGACCATCACGGCGCGGCCGGGGTCGCCGCCAGCCCTCGCGATCGTCTCCAGCAGGTGGCGGGGGTCCGGCTTGAAGAAGGGAAAGCTGTCCTTGCCCGCCACGAAGGCGAAGCGGTCCAGCACCTCCAGCACCTTGAGCAGCTCGAGCGCATGAGCCTCCAGCTTGTTGGTGCAGACCGCGAGGCGGAAGCCCTGAGCGGAAAGCGCGTCCAATGCCTCGACCGCGCCAGCGAACAGGACCGAATGGTCGGCGATATGCAGGTGGTAATAGTCGAGGAAGGCGCGGTAGAGCACTTCCAGCCGCTCCTCCGAGAGCGCCGTGTTGGAGGCCGCGAAGCCGCGCTGGATCAAAGGGCGCGCGCCTGCGCCGATCAGGTCGCGCGCCTGGGCCAGCGGCAGCGCCGGCAGGCCTTCGAGGCCGAGGATGACGTTGAGCGTGGCGATCAGGTCATGCGCGGTGTCGGCGAGCGTTCCGTCCAGATCGAAGACGACGATGGGCTGAAGGTCCATGGCGGTTTCCGGCTGCATGGCTCCGGCCTGCCACGCCGCCGGCGCGAAGTCCATGGCAGGAATGCTCGACGGCAAAGCGATGAGCCGATGCTTTGCGCCATGGACCCGCAGCGTCCGGCATGGTTTGAGCGCAGCCTGGGAGGCTCGCTCGTTCATGGATTCGTGGCCGTTCCTCGCGGTCCTCGCGAGCGCCCTGCTGCATGCCTGCTGGAACGCCCTCGTGCGTTCAGCGCCGGAGCCGGGCGATGCGCTCGCCTGCGGCGTCGTCGCCGCGAGCCTCTTCGGCCTTGCCGGGCTGGCCGTAACGGGGCTGCCGGCGGCGCCGGCCTGGCCCTGGCTGCTGGGCGGCGTCGTCGTCAACACGCTCGGCATGCGCCTCGCGATGGCGGCCTATCGCCGGGCCAGCTACGGCCTCGCCTATCCTGTGATGCGCGCCGGCATCCCGCTCTTCGTGCTGCCGATCGGTTTCCTGCTGCTCGGCGAATGGCCCGGCCTCAGGGGGGCCGCCGGCGTCATGATGATCGCGATGGCGCTGGCGATGCTGGCGCTCGCGGCGCGGCGCGCCGGCGGGGCGGAGCTCCGCGGCTTCGGCTACGCGGTCCTCGCCGCGATCGCGGGGTCCGGCTACGTCACGGCCGATGCGATGGGCGTCCGCCTCGGCGGCAACGTGCTGGGTTACGCCTTCGCCGTCTCGGCGCTCAACGGTGCCGCCATGGTGGCGCTGTCCCAGGCGGAGGGGCGCAGCATCCTCCCGATCCTCTGCCGCCAGGCGCCGCGAGCGGCGCTCATCGCCACGCTGTCGACTGCGAGCTTCCTCCTCTACATCCTGGCGCTGTCGGTGAGCCCCGCCGCCTTGGCAGCGGCGCTCAGGGAGACGAGCGTCCTCTTCGCCGTCGCGATCGCCCGCTTCGCGCTCGGCGAGGCGATCGGCCGCTACCATGTCGCGGCGGCGCTGCTGGCGCTGGCCGGCGTCGTCGGCATCCGCTTCGCCTGAACGAGAACCCGCCCCTTGCCGTCGGCGTTGAATTCCCACACATCTGACTGACGCCAGAAGGGGAACGCCATGCGCCTCGACGACATCGCCCAATCCGACAACGTCGAGGATCGCCGCGGCTCCGGCGGCGGCATGATACGCGGCGGCGGCCTGGGGGTCGGCGGCATGATCATCGCCGGCGCGGTCGCCTGGTTCCTCGGCATCGATCCCCGCATCGTCATCGGCGGCGCCGAGATGCTGACCCGCGGCGGGGGCGGCTATTCGCAGCAGCAGGGCAGGAGCGGCCCGGTGCAGGACGAGATCGGCCAGTTCGCCTCCCGCGTCTTCGAGGCCAACGAGCAGGTCTGGCGGCAGGTGCTACCGCAGCAGGCCGGCCAGCTCGTGCGCAACGGTCAGGGCATGCGCTATGTCGAGCCCAATCTCGTGCTCTACGCCGGCGGCACGCGCTCGGGCTGCGGCTCCGCGCAATCGGCGATGGGCCCGTTCTATTGTCCGATCGACAAGCGCGTCTATCTCGACACCACCTTCTTCGAGGAGATGCGGACCAGGCTCGGCGCCGGCGGCCAGTTCGCTTACGCCTATGTCATCGCCCATGAGGTCGGCCACCATATCCAGAACCAGCTCGGCATCCTGCCCAAGGTGCAGGAGCGCCAGCAGCAGGTGTCGAAGCGCGAAGCGAACGCCCTCTCGGTGCGCGTCGAGCTGATGGCCGATTGCCTCGCCGGCGTCTGGGCCAACAACGCCCGCACCATGATCAAGCTCGACGAGAATGACGTGCGCCAGGCCATGAACGCGGCCCAGGCGATCGGCGACGACAAGCTGCAGAAGCAGGCGCAGGGCTACGTCGTGCCGGACAGCTTCACGCATGGCTCGTCCGAGCAGCGCACGCGCTGGTTCATGCAGGGGCTGCGCACTGGCCAGATCGGGCAGTGCAACACCTTCGCGGGCGGCGTCTGAGGGCGGCATGTCGCGCATCGACGAGAGCCTGAGCTTCGTCCCCGTCGGCATCGCGGTCCTGACCGTCTCCGACACCCGTACGCTTGCCGACGACCGCTCCGGCGACGTGCTCGTCGAGCGCCTGACCGCGGCCGGCCATCGCCTCGCCGGCCGCGACATCGTGCCCGACGATCGCGAAGCCATCCGGGGGAGGGTGAGCGCCTGGATCGCCGACCCTGAGGTGGATGTCGTCATCACCACGGGCGGCACCGGCTTCACCGGCCGCGACGTCACGCCCGAGGCGCTGGAGCCGCTCTTCGAGAAGCGGATGGACGGTTTCTCCTGGGTCTTCCATCAGATCTCGTTCCAGAAGATCGGCACCTCGACGGTGCAGTCGCGCGCCACGGCCGGAGTCTCGGGCTCGACCTACATCTTCTGCCTCCCCGGCTCTCCCGGCGCCTGCAAGGACGGCTGGGACGGCATTCTCGCCATGCAGCTCGACTTCCGCCACCGCCCCTGCAATTTCGTCGAGATCATGCCCAGGTTGGATGAGCATTTGCGGAGAGCGAAGGCGCGTTAGTTTCCTTCTCCCGCTGAGCGGGAGAAGGTGGCCGAGCGCAGCGAGGTCGGATGAGGGAACCCCCAACCGCCGCGTCGCCCTCATCCGGCGCGTGCCGCGCCACCTTCTCCCGCAAGCGGGAGAAGGACCTCACACCCGCCCCACCGTCATCTCCGTCAGATGCATCGGCCCGTGGCTCTTCACCCGCCCGCCCTTCAGCCCGCCGATGAGACGCGCCCGCGGCAGCAGCGCGCCGTAACCGAGCGGCATGCGGCCCTGCAGGCTGACCGCGGCGATCAGCTTCCAGGCCTCCAGCCGCCTCTCGGGCCGGAACAGCAGCGACATTTCAGCATCGGGCTGGCCGCGCCTGCGAAGTTCGTCGCGCAATCGCCCCGGCCAGCCCGCGGGCAGCACGGCGCCGGCCGCGAAGGCCAGCGCATGCGAGGTCACGAGATGGCGCTTCAGCGCCTCGGCGAGTGCATCATGGGCGACGCTGAGCTCGCAGCGGCAGCCGGCGGCGTCTGCCAGGGCGGCGAGGTCGGGAGAATCCCGATCCGAGACCAGAAGCACGTGATTGAGGAGCCCCTCCACCGCGCCCTCGACCAGGGTGGAGAGGGTGCGCGCCGCCGGCTCGGCCTCTTGCGCCAACACGATCGCGTCATACATGCGCCTCGCTTGCCACGCCCGCGGCCGCAGGGCTAGCCAAGCCGAGGGGCGTTCGCTATGTCGAACGGATCGGACTGTTTGCAGGAAATTTGGTCGAGTTCCAGGTTCGTGAATCCCGTGTCCAGCAGCAAGACCAAGCCCGATCCGGCCGCCCGGCCCTTCGTCGTGCACCGTCCCCAGGCGGATGAGCCCGACAGCCTCGTCGTGCGGTTTGCCGAGAATCAGCCGCTGGTTCTGGATTCAGGCCAGCGCATCGCGCCGCTGCAGATCGCCTATCAGACCTACGGAGCGCTGAACGAGGCCAAGACCAACGCCGTGCTCGTCTGCCATGCCCTCACGGGCGACCAGCATGTGGCGAGCGAGAACCCCGTCACCGGCAAGCCCGGCTGGTGGGACAACCTGATCGGCCCCGGCCTGATCATCGACACCAACCGCTTCTTCGTCATCTGCTCGAACGTGATCGGCGGCTGCCTCGGCTCGACGGGGCCGGCCTCGACCAATCCCGCGACGGGCAAGCCCTTTGCGCTCGACCTGCCGGTGGTGACCATTCGCGACATGGTGCGGGCGCAGGCGATGCTGATCGATCATCTGGGCATCGATACGCTCTTCGCGGTGCTTGGCGGCTCGATGGGCGGGATGCAGGTGCTGGAATGGGCCTCGACCTACAAGCATCGCGTCTTCGCGGCCATGCCGATCGCCACCGCCGCCAAGCATTCGGCGCAGAACATCGCCTTCCACGAGGTCGGCCGGCAGGCGGTGATGGCCGATCCCGCCTGGGCCGGCGGCCGTTACCGCGAGATGGGCATGCGGCCGGAGAAGGGCCTCGCCGTCGCCCGCATGGCCGCCCACATCACCTATCTCTCGGAGCCGGCGCTGCAGCGCAAGTTCGGCCGCCGCTACCAGGACCGCGACGCGCCGACCTTCTCCTTCGACGCCGATTTCCAGGTCGAGAGCTACCTGCGCCACCAGGGCTCGACCTTCGTCGAGCGCTTCGACGCCAACAGCTACCTCTACCTCACCCGCGCCATGGATTACTTCGATCTCGCGGCCGACCATGGCGGCGTGCTCGCCAGAGCCTTCGAGGGCTCCAAGACGCGCTTCTGCGTGGTGTCCTTCACCTCGGACTGGCTGTTCCCCACGGCGGACAGCCGTGCGCTGGTGCATGCGCTCAACGCCTCCGGCGCGCCGGTCTCCTTCGTCGAGATCGACAGCGATAAGGGCCACGACGCCTTCCTGCTGGACGAGCCCGCCTTCTTCGCGACGCTCAGGGGCTTCGTCGGCGCCGCGGCGCAGGCGAGGGGGCTCGCGTGACCATCTCCGACCCCCACCTCTCCGCCGGCCCCGGCGCGCGCGTCGATCTCCTGATGATCGCCGAGATGGTGGAGCCGGGCTCCCGCGTGCTCGACGTCGGCTGCGGCGACGGGGCGCTCTTGAAGCTGCTCGCCGAGGCGAAGGGCGTCGACGCGCGCGGCATCGAACTGTCGCGGGACGGCGTCGCCACTTGCGTCGCCCACGGCCTCGCGGTCATCCAGGGCGACGCCGACGCCGACCTCGTCGACTATCCCGACGACAGCTTCGACTACGTGATCCTGTCGCAGACGCTGCAGGCGACCCGCAATCCGCGCCGCGTGCTGGAGCAGATGCTGCGCGTCGGCCGGCGCGCCATCGTCTCCTTCCCGAATTTCGGCCACTGGCGCATCCGCCGCGATCTGTTGTTCAAGGGCCGCATGCCGGTGACGGAGAACCTGCCCGACGCCTGGTACGAGACGCCGAACATCCATTTCTGCACGATCCGCGATTTCGACGATCTCGTGCGCGACGTCGGCGCCGTGACCGAGCGCGCCAGGGCGCTCGACGCTTGGGGCCAGCCGCTGAGGCTGAACGCGCCGTGGTGGTTCTGGAACCTCTTCGGCGAGCAGGCGGTGTTTCTGCTGAAGCGGGGGTAGTGAGGCGCCCCCTTCTCCCCGTGCGGGAGAAGGTGGTCGGCGGATGCCGACCGGATGAGGGGTGTGGCGTCAGCCATACCCCGGTTGAGCTTGCTTGGGCGTCGCAAGGATTGCTGCGCAATACCCTTCATCCGACCTTCGCTGACGCGAAGGCCACCTTCTCCCTCAAGGGGAGAAGGAGAACCCTGGCGCTTCACCCCGCGAACATCGGCCCGCCCTTGTGCGCCGGAAACCCGTATCCGTTGACCATCACCAGGTCGACGTCTTCCGGCCGCGCCACGATCCCCTCGTCGAGGATCGCCTCGCCCTCTTGGCGCATCGCCTGGAGCAGCGCCTCGCGGATCTCGTCCTGCGTGAAGGCCCGTGCCGGCAGGTGCCGCTTCGCCCGGTAGGCCGCGATCAACGCCTCCGCCTCGGGGTCCGCAACGCCCGCACGCGCGCCGTCCGGATAGGCGTACCAGCCCCTGCCGTTCTTGCGGCCGAGCCGCCCGGCCTCGACCAGCGCCTCGACGAGGCCGAGCGTCGCCCCGTCCGGCCGCAGCGCCGGCTTCAGCTTGCGATTGGCGTAGGCGATCTCCAGCCCCGCCATGTCCTGCACCTGGAAGGGACCCATGGGGAAGCCGAAGGCCAGCATCGCCGCATCGACCTCTGCGGGAGCCGCGCCATCCTCGACCATCGTCTCCGCGACGATGCGATAGGCCTTGAGGATTCTGTTGCCGCAGAAGCCCTCGCAAACCCCTGTGACCACCGGGATTTTGCCAAGCTTCCGACCTAAGGCGACACCTGAAGCAAGAGCTTCGGGAGACGTCTTCGCGCCGCGCACCACCTCCAGCAGCCGCATCACATGCGCCGGCGAAAAGAAATGCAGGCCGAGGAAGCGCGACGGATCCTTCGTCGCGGCGGCGATGGCGTCCAGGTCGAGGTAGGAGGTGTTGGAGGCGAGCAGGCAATCCGGCCGCACCACGGCGTCGAGCCTGGCGAAGACGGCGTGCTTGACGCCCATCTCCTCGAACACCGCCTCGATGACGAGGTCGCAATCGCGGAAGCCCGCGTAATCGGTGGTCAGCGTCAGCGCCTGCTCCAGCGCCGCCCGCCGCTCTGGCGCGAGGCGGCCGGATTTCGCCGCTCCGTCCATCAGCTCGCGCATCCTGGCGCGGCCGCGCTCCAGCGCTTCCTCGCTCCCCTCGGCGAGCACCACCTTGAGACCTGCGTTCAACGCCGCGAAGGCGATGCCGCAGCCCATGAGGCCAGCGCCGACCACGCCGAGGGCGGCGATGGCGCGGGGCTTCACGTCCTTGAGTTCCGGCAGCCGTCCCGCATCGCGCTCGGCCAGGAACAGGCGGCGCAAGGCCTTCGCCTCGCGGCTCTGGCGCAGCTCCAGGAACAGCGCCCGTTCCTGCGCCAGCCCCTCGGCGAAGGAGAGGGGGGCGGTGCGCTCCATCAGCGCCAGCGCCGCGACCGGAGCCGCCTGCCCTCGGGCGGCCTTGGCGACCTCGCGCCGCAGCGCCTCGATCTCTCCCGTGTCCGGCAGCGACGCCTGCCGCGCCTCGATCGTGGCCGAAGCGGGGAAGCGTGCGGCATCCTCGATCGCGCCGGACTCGACCAGCGCGATCGCTGCGCCCAGCGCATCCCCCTCGACGACCTCGTGAATCAACCCGAGCCGCAGCGCCTCCGCCGCGCCGATCGGCTTGCCGGAGGTCACGAGCCGCGCGGCGGTGGCGAAATCGACGGCCCTGAGCAGCCTTTGCGTGCCGCTGGCGCCGGGGATCAGGCCGATCCGCACCTCCGGAAAGCCGAGTTGCGCGCCGGCTTCCGCGATCCGTGCGCGGCAGGCGAGGGCGACCTCCAGCCCTCCGCCGAGCGCGCTGCCGGTGATGGCCGCGGCCAGCGGCTTGCGGCAGGCGGCGATGGCGGCGATCACGGCGGGCAGCAGCGGCTCCTCGGGCGGCCGTTCCATCTCGCGCATATCGGCGCCGGCGATGAAGGTGCGGCCCGAGGTGGCGATCACCGCGCCGGCCACCGCGTCATCCGTCTCGATGGCGGCGATGGCGGCGAGGAGGCCGGCGCGCACCGGCGTCGCCAGCGCATGCACGGGCGGATTGTCGACGGTGATGACGGCGGCGCGGCCGTGCTTCTCGATGCGGACTGCGGTCATGGCGCTATCAGCCCAGGTCGGTGCCGGATGGCAAGCCCCAAGGCGCGGTGGGGTCCGCCCGATCAAACATGTCGGATTTGTGATATCCTTTTGAAAAGACGAAAATTTTGACCGCCCCCCTGACAAAGCCGAGGTCGCTCCCTAGCTAAGCGCTCAGCGGGAGCGGCGTTCCAAGGCTGCCGATCCGGTCCAACAGGAGGTCTGATTTCCATGTCCCCCGAAGAGAAGAATGTCATCGCCGGCATCTTCACGCGGCTCAAGGCGGCGGCCGGCCAGCCGCGCGACGCCGAGGCCGAGCGCTTCATCGCCGACCAGATCCGCGAGCAGCCCTACGCGCCCTACGTGATGGCGCAGTCGATCTACGCGCAGGAGCAGGCGCTGACCGCCATGCAGCAGCAGATCGAGCAGATGCAGGGCCGCATCCGCGATCTCGAATCCTATGCCCAGCAGGTCCAGAGCCAGCAGAACCAGAGCGGCGGTTTCCTGGGCGGGTTGTTCGGCGGCGGCGCCAAGGCCGCTCCGCCGCCCCCGCCGATGGAGCGCGCGCCCTTCCAGCGCGGTCCGCAGGGCGGCCCGCCTCCCGGACCCTGGGGCGGCCAGCCGCAGATGCAGCCGCCCGGCTACGGCCAGCCGCCGATGGGGCAGCCGGGTTATGGCCAGCCCGGCATGATGGGACAGCCCGGACCCTGGGGCCAGCAGGCGCAGCCGCGCCAGGGCATGGGCTTCCTCGGCACCGCCGCCATGACGGCGGCCGGCGTCGCGGGCGGCATGCTGGCGGCGAACGCGCTGAGCAGCATGTTCTCCGGCTCGCATGGCGCTGGCGCGGCCGGGGCCGGCGCTCAGGCGGCGGCTTCGCCCAGCGTGGCGTCGGATGCGCAGCCCGCCTCGGCCGGCCAGGATGCGAGCTACGGCGCGCAGCCCGCCGCCTATGACGAAGGCGGCGACTTCGATGGGGGCGGCGATTTCGACGGCGGCGGCGGCGGTGGCGGCGACTGGGCCTGAGGCCTGATCGGACCTCTACGCCATCTCCTCCCCCTGCAAGGGGGAGGCAGGGTGGGGGTAAGTCATCGCTTGACGAAAACGAACCCCTCCCAACCCTCCCCTTGCAGGGGAGGGCTTTCGGTTAGCGCCGCCTGACCCCTCCCCCTGCAAGGGGGAGGTAGGGTGGGGGTAAGTTCTCGTTGAGCGAGACATAGTTACTCAATTATCGCCCTACGGCGCCAGCCAGCGCTTCGACCAGCCGTCGATCGTCCAGTCGAAAGAGGCGCGGCGGTGGCCGCTAGCGGCGAGGTGCAGCCATTCGAGGTTGGCGACCGCCACGGTGACGGCGCAGAAATGCTTGCGGCCCACGGCGACGGCCTCGTCGTTGATCGCCGGCATCGTGTAGTCCCCGCCCGAGCGGATCGCCTGCCCCGGCCCCGGCTCGATGCCGTAGCATTGCCGGCTCGCCACGCGCGACGCCGCCCAGGCCGCGTCCGCGACGGCGTCCTCCGTGTGCAGGCGCGCCCAACCGTCGAAGCGGAGCTGCAGCTTGGCGGCGGCATCGTAGAAGTGCATCCCCACCTGCGGGTCGCTGCGCAGTTCCTCGAACTTCTCGCTCCGTCGGTCCGTGTGGAAGCGCAGCGACGGCGCGGCGGAATCGAAGCCGCGCAGCACCACCGTGCGCAGCCGCGGCCGGGCGTCGCCGCGCCCCACCGTGCCGAGCGTCGGCGTGTGGAAGGCTGACCGGCGGTTCGTCACGGCCTCGGCCAGCCGCCGCAGGGCATCGGCGAGCGCTGCCTCGAGATCGTCGTGGAAAGCGGGCTGATGGGCTGCGTGCGCGTCGTTCATCACGCGCTCTCGCTGTCCTTGGAGCCGGTCCGGCGCATCAGCATGATGTTGCGGACATAGATGAAGACCGCCAGCGCCTGGCCGAGGATGATGATGGGCTCGCGCCGCACCAGCCCGTAGACCAGCAGCATGCCGCCGCCGGCGATCGACAGCACCCAGAAGGCCATCGGCACCACGCTGCGCCCGGCCCGCTCGCTGACCAGCCATTGCACCAGGAAGCGCGCGGTGAAGAGCAATTGCGCCGCCAGGCCGAAGGCCAGCCAGAAGTCGAAGCGCGCCACGAAGACGTCGTAGAGATAGGCGCGCAGGTCGGTCACGACGCTGATCACTGGGTGACCTCCATGGCTTCGGGCGAGGGCTTCTTGCGGCGGATCAGCCACCAGACGCCGGCGAGATCGAGGATCCCCACCCAGAGCCTGTTCCACATCGTGTAGTTCGAAACGCCGGAGAGGCGCGTGCGGTCGACGACGTCGACATGCACGACGCGGTAGCCCTCGCGCACCACCAGAGCCGGCAGGAAACGGTGGATCGCGTCGAAATAGGGAAGACTCAGGAAGAGCGCGCGGGGAAAGCACTTGAGCCCGCAGCCGGAATCGCGCGTGCCGTCCTTCAGGATCGCGCCGCGCACCGTGTTGGCGAGCCTGGACTGCAGCTTCTTGAAGCCCGACGCCTTGCGGCCGAGCCGCTGGCCGGCGGCGATGCCGTTCTCGGGCGAGGCCATGAGAGCGCGATAGAGCTCGGGGATATAGGCCGGGTTGTTCTCGCCGTCTCCGTCCAGCGTCGCGATGATGGGAGCGCGGGCGGCGCGCACGCCGGTGCGCACCGAGGCCGACTGTCCGCCAGAGCGCGCATGGCGGATCTGCCTGAGCCAGGGCCGCGTGGCGGCGAGCCGCCTGAGCTCAGCCTCGGTGCCGTCCGTCGAGCCGTCGTTCACATAGATGACCTCGAAGGCCCCCAGCGGCGCCACCGCCGCCTCGATCTCATCGACCAGCGGCGCGATATTGCGCTCCTCGTTCTTGGCGGGAACGACGATGGAGAGGAGGGGAAGGGCGGGATTGGTCAAATGGCAAAGGGTGATGGCGAGGAAGGGAGCCGCCTTGTAGCGAAGCGAAGCGGCAGGGGCTAGCTCTCCGCGGCTCGCAAACCTCCTCATCCTGAGGCGCTTTCGCGATAGCGAAAGCCTCGAAGGACGCACAACGGTCGTGCGTCCTTCGAGGCTCGCCTACGGCTCGCACCTCAGGATGAGGAGGTCGGCGATCGAAGAACCTTGCTACCGCTCCCGCGCATATACCCCGATATCGACCATCCGGCCCGAGTTGATGTTGAGCCCCGTCACACGCGTCCTGAGCGCCGGCTTATCGCCCACCGTCGCGATCCCTTCCTGGAAGGCCGCCTCGTGCCGGCGCTCCACGAAGGCGATGCGGCAGCCGGGCGTTGCGAAGCCTGCGGCCGCCGCCTTGCCGTCGGTCAGGTCGATCTCCGTATCGGTCAGGAACACGAGGCTCGGCTCGTTGTAGCCGGCGCTCGCGTAGATCGGCCGCTCGCAGGGCGTGGCGCGCGCCGCCTCGGCGAGGCGCTTCGACAGGTTGATGGTGCGGAACTCCGGCATGGCGATCGGATAGACCGCCGAGGTCAGCGCCAGCGCGGACGCCACGAGCAGCGCCGCGCCCGCCATGGGCTCCGCCTGCTGCAGCGCGCGCATCGCCCAGAAGCCCGCGGCGACGGCCAGCAGGATGAGCGGCAGCGCCAGGAAGGGCAGCGTGCGCTCGAAATGCCAGAAGCCCGCTAGACCCGCGAGGATCAGGATGGGGACGAGCAAGGCGAGCGCCGACGCGGCCTTGGCCGACCGCCAGCCCCAGGGCACGCGGTCGCGCTCGATCGCCAGCATCGCCAGCACGGCGATCGCCGGATAGAGCGGCAGCACGTAATGCGGCAGCTTGGTCTGCACCGCCTCGAAGAGGATCCAGGAGGGGATGATCCAGGCGAGCAGGAAGGCGACGCCCTCGTCGCGCCGCTCCAGCCAAGTCGAATGGAAGGCGAGCGCCATGAAAGGCGCGAGCGGCCAGGCGGTCGCCCAGAACAGGAGGGCGTAGAAGCCGGGCGGTCCCCAATGCCGCTCCTGCCCCTGTCCGACCTTGCCCAGCATGTCCTTGCCCACGCTGTCCGCGAAAAAGGAGCCGCCGGTCTTGAGGCCGATGGCGATCAGCCAGGGCGCCACGACGACGAGCATCAGGCCCAGCCCGAGCCAGGGCCTGAGCGGCAGCAGCCAGCGTCCGGAGCGCTCACGCAGAGAAAGCACCAGCGCCGGCAGGAAGACGATGAGAGGCGTGATCGGTCCCTTGATGAGCACGCCCAGCCCCATGGCCAGCCAGAAGGCGAGCACATGGCCGGGGCCGATCGGCCGCGCCGTGGCGGGGCTCACGGCCGCGAACCAGGCCCTGGCCAGCACGCCGAAGCCGACGAGACAGGTCATCAGCAGCGTGGCGTCGGTCTTGGCGAGCCTCGCCTCGACGCCGAGCAGAACGCTGGCCGCAAGCAGCGCCGCCGCCACGAAAGCGCTTCGCCGGGACAGGAAGGCCAAAGCCGCCCAGTAGGTCAAAAGCACCGAGGCGATGGCGGCGAACGCCGAGGGCAGGCGGTAGAGCCCGATCCTCCGCCGTGCGTCGGGAACACCGGCGGCTTCCGCGGCCGAGACCGCTGCCGCCTGCAGCCAGTAGATGCCGACCGGCTTCTTGTGGCGGGCTTCGTCCTGGAAACGGATGTCGACGAAGTCCCGGCTCTCCAGCATCTGCTTCGTCGCCTGGGCGAAGCGCGGCTCGTCGCGGTCCATCGGCTGCAGGGAGAAGAGCCCCGGCAGGAAGGAGAGCAGAGAGAGCGCCAGCAGCGCGGCGGCGGCGCGGCCGTGCGACAGCGTCAGCCAGCCGAGCAGCCGCTCGATGCGGGCCGAGAGCCGCGCCGTCGGATGCGGGGCCAACGAAAGGGCGGTCGACGCCAAGGGATTCTCCTTTGGAAGTCCGGCCGGCTCCATGCGCCGGCCCGCGGTTCGTCACGGCGGGCGTAGCTACAGGGTCGTCGCCCGGCGTGGCAAGTGCGACGCGGGTGCGGCGCGCCTTTGCGGCTGACCGAGCCGGCGCACCGACTGCCCCTCAGTCAGGCCCATGAAAATAAATCCCGACGCCGCCTTGTATAAAAGTCCGCGAAGCCTTAAATCTCGTCGGTCGATCTTGTTTCGAAAAATTGTTTTTGCGCTCCGGTGCCCGACGATCTTCCCTCTCAACATCGAAAATTCGGCGTCCGGCATTCGGTCGGATGGCGATCAACACTGTCGATTTGAAAGGAAATCGTCATGAACAACGGAACCGTCAAGTTCTTCAACGCCACCAAGGGCTTCGGCTTCATCTCGCCGGACGGCGGCGGCCAGGATGTGTTCGTTCACATCTCCGCGGTCGAGCGCGCCGGGATGCACACGCTCTCGGAAGGCCAGAAGATCAGCTTCGAGATCGTGCCTGACCAGCGGTCGGGCAAGAAGGCCGCCGAGAACCTTCAGGCTGCCTGATGAATCGGGCATCGGCGGCCGCCGACCACGGATGTACTGGCGGCGGCCGCTGAGGCCTATCGGAAAGGTCGGGTTCGTCCCGGCCTTTTTTTGTGCGGAACGAGAGGCGCTACAGTGAAAACGACCCCAGGGATAGGCGTGTTCAAGCAGCAGACGAGCGGCAACGAGTCGCGAAGCGCCGCCATCTCGCGATCGGCGCAGGAAATCATCACGCGCGACGCCGTGCTGAGGAAGCAGAACACCGACCGCCTGCGCGCGGCGCGCCTGGCCCGCGACGCGGCGATTGAGCCCGAGCCAGAGGCCGCGCCCAAGGCGCCGCGCAAGAAGGCCGCCGCGACCAGGCCAGGCGTCCGCAGGGCCGTGACCTCGCGCGGCGGCTGAGCCGGCCTTCGAACTGAGAGAATGGCGATCCCAGCTGGATTCGAACCAGCGACCTACTGCTTAGAAGGCAGTTGCTCTATCCGGCTGAGCTATGGGATCCGCCGTCGGCGTCAAGCCGCTCGGCCTAGTGCGTCCACTGACCGATGCGGTTGTGCCGGAAATTGTCGGAATAAGCCACCGTCCGCCGAGCCGCCGGTTTCGGCTCCTCGATGCGGTAGGCGATGCCCTCGCGCTCGGCGTAAGCCACCGCCTCCTCCTTCGAGTCGAACCAGAGCTTGATCTGGCTTTTCATGTCGGAGGACGAGGTCCAGCCCATCAGCGGCTCGATGATGCGCGGCTCCTCGGGATCGTATTCGAGCAGCCAGCGGTCGAACTTGGCGGAGCCCGATTGCATGGCGGTCTTGGCGGGGCGGTAGATGCGTGCGCTCATCCCGGAAGTCCATCTTGCGCCAGAACCCCGTCGGGGCGGCAGGATTTGAACCCGCGACCCTCTGGTCCCAAACCAGATGCGCTACCAGACTGCGCTACACCCCGGACGGGTTCGACGCCCCGGGGGGTATCATGGGGAGGGTGTCGGGACAAGCGCGACGTTGGCCGGCCGGGCCGTCTTGGCGTGCGGCGCCGCCTTGGCGCGCGATGCTGCCTTCGGCGGCGGGCGCAGCGCCCGCGGCGGCAGCGGAGGCAGACCCGGCCGCGACAGATGCTCGGTCGCCCAGCGCGGCATGAACTTCTGGCCGCCCATGGCATGGCCGATGATCTGCATGATCTCGGCCGGGTGCATGGGATCGGCGCGGAACCACGGATAGCGCTTCTCGTCGAAGACCTGCTTCAGCCAGGAGATCACGGCCGCCACACGCTCGACGCGCCGCACCTGCTGGCGGTAGCAGAGCCACACCGGGATGGAGCGCTTGTGGCCGAACTCCAGAGGCACGAGCCGGCCGCCCGTGGCGACGATGAAGTTCGGCAGTTCGCCCAGCGCCAGGCCCTTCTCCATGGCTTCGATCTGGCTCAGCGTCGAGCCGGTGACGAGCGCTTCGCGCGTCTCCGCCCCCTGCCGCTGGATGACTGCGTCGAGCTCCGACTGGCGCAGGAACTTGTCGGAGGCCTTGACGGTGAACATCGTCTTGCCGCGCCTCACCCCGTCGGGCAGCCCATTCCGCTCGATGAAGTCCGCCGAGGCGAACGGATGCAGGTGGATCGTGCAGATGCGCGCCGCCACCAGATCGGGGTTCTGAGGCTTGACGAAGGAGATCACGAGGTCGGCGTCGTCGCAGGCCTCGTCGGCGCGTTTGTCGAGATGCTCCAGCGCCAGCGTGAAGCTGCGGTTCTCGGCGACGAAATCATTGAGCCGGGCGCCCAGCCAGAGGCTGACGAGCAGCTCGGGCGCGGCGATCTTGACCAGTCCCTGACGCTTGCCGTCGAGATTGGCCACCTCGCGCAGCTTCATGAACTGCCATTCCATTTCCTCGGCGATCTTGAGGATCACCTGGCCGGCCTCGGTCAGCGCCATGCCGCGGCTGCGGCGCTCGAAAATCTGAGTGCCGAGCTGCGCCTCGAGCCGCTGGATCTGCCGGACCAGCGTGGACGGCGTGACGGCGGCCTCCCTGGCGGCTTGTCGCAGGCTGGGCGCCTGCGCGATCGCCGCGATGGAGCTGATGTCGTCCCACTTCACGCCTCGCAACTCGGCGACCCGCGTGTGTTGCATCTCCGACCTCCGCCGAATCAAGAATACAACCTAAGCGAGCAATTGTGAAGAGAAACACAACCGCGGCGGATGTGTGCTGGCGAGCGAGGCGGATTCTGGTCACCCAGCCGCGGGAAGTCGGTCAGGGTTCGCCGGGCTGCCTCAGCTCGGCTGGTCCCCTGGCGCCATGCCGGCCAGCATGCGAGCGAAGGCGATCAGGAGCCGCCGGTTGTCGATCGAGTCGATCGCCATGAACGCAGCGATCAGGTCCTCGGCGCCCGGCGCAGCGAGGAAATCGATGAGGCTGTGATCGTAGGCTGGACCCGTCCGCGCCGACGCCGCATCGTCCTTGAAGAACCAATCGAGATCGAGATGGAGCGCGGCCGCCGCCGCAGTCAGCAAGCGCGGCGGGATGCGGCTCTCGCCGGCTTCATAGGAGCGCAGGCCGGAGACCGTGATCGCGAGCTCCCGGGCCATCGCTTCCTCGGACAGCCCTAGGATGAGCCGCCCTTCTCGCAATCGCTTTCCCATCAGCGCCTGAACGCGCCTGAACTTCGGATCGTCGGCTTCGGACAAAGCGGCTCCATCGCCGGGGCCATCCCGCTGGGGTGGGCCGCGCGAAATGTGGGGTGGTTTGCGTTGGATCATGTTTGGTCGACGCATCAGGCGAAAGAATGGCTCTGCGTGATCAAAAAGGGGCGGATGCCTGCTGCCTCCCGGCGGCGGTGTGGCCCGCATCCGAAGTTCGGGAGCCGTTACACTGTTACAAAGAGGCAGGCGAAAAATGGTTCCTATGTAATCGATGTGATCGAAAGCGGACTGGTCTTGCCAGTCCACTTTCAACACACTGACAAACTCTGCTGATGATGACCATCATCAGCATAACAAAATTCAATATCTTGCGTATTTCTCATCCAAGATACGCATGTTAGTGCTGAAGGCACTTCGAAAGCGTCCTTGCGTCGATTTGCCGTTCACGTGCAGGAGGACACCGATGGATCTGCCGCAGATCGACCGCAACGTTGCGGAGGGGACGTCCGAGGATGGCAGGGACCAGACCCGCCCCCTCATGGCGCAGGCTGCCGAGGGGAGCCGCTCCTTGGCCATCGGCGAGAAGATCGGCGATCTGATCGCGCTCAAGCAGATGGCCGACTACCTCAAGAACGAGCTGCAGCGGCTCCATTCGCGCTGCGGTCCGATCGCCGGAGTCCTGCCGCAGATGATCAGCGAAGAGATCTGCGATCTGCTGCTGGATCAGGCCGAATCGGGCTGAAGGCGGGCGCGCTTCGGCGACCTTGCCGCCAGCGCGTCCCGCATCGGCCGCTCAACGGATGAGGCTGTGCCTGACCCGATCGCCCGCCTTGAGGCCGAGCTTGGCCGCCAGTCCGCCATTGATCTCGAGCACGTAGCGCACCGGAGCGCCGGCCGGGATGGTCGTCTCGTCCAGTGGCTGCGCCCGCTCGTGGATGCGGTGGATCGTGCCGTTGGCGCGGATGAAGACCATGTCGAGCGGGATGTAGGTGTTGCGCATCCACATCGCGACCGGCTCCTCGCGATCGAAATCGAAAAGCATGCCGCGGTCGTCGGCCATGTGCTGGCGGAACATCAGGCCTTTGCTGCGGCCCTCCGGCGTCTTCATCACCTCGACCTGGAAGACATGGCTCTTGTCGCCGGAGACGATCTCCAGCTTTTCGAGGCCGGTGGCCTGGTCCGCCTTCTGCTGCGCCTGCGCCATCATCTGGCTGAAGGGTCCGGTCCTGAGGTTGGTGAACAGGGAGATGGCCGTAACGCCGAGCATTGCCGCGACGATCCCGCCGACGATCCATTTCGTCCGGTTCGGCTTTTCGGCTGGCTCGGTCATCGCTCGTCTCTCGCTGACGCCGTTAATCTAGGAGGCCCGAGCGGCGAAAGCTACCTGCCCATGCTCGCCGGCTGGCCGCAGCCCCTGCGCGATGTCGAACCGTGCGAAGCGGCGCTTCGGAACCCCCGGCTTCCGCGGCGATGCAGCACGGCTGGCCTCAATGCGAGGCCGGCGGCGCTCCCGTCAGCGGCCTGATTTCGGCGGCCATCAGTCCCTTGGGGCTGTCCCCGTAGCGCACCAGCACCGACTCGCCGGGCACCAGCTCGGTGATGCCGTAGCGCCTGAGCGTCTCCATATGGACGAAGATGTCGGGCTGGCCTTCGCCGGTCGTCACGAAGCCGAAGCCGCGCAGGCGGTTGAACCACTTCACCACGGCCCGCTCCAGCCCGCTGCTCGGCGTCACCGAGACATGGGTGCGCGCCTGCGGCAGCTGCGAAGGGTGCATCGCCGTGGTCGGGTCGATCGACAGCACGCGGAAGGCCTGCAGGCCGCGCGGCCGCATCACGGCCTCCACCACGATGCGCGCGCCCTCGGGCGCCGCGACGTAGCCGCCGTTGCGCAGCACCGTCACATGCAGCAGGACATCAGCCTTGCCGTTGTCTGGCATGATGAAGCCGTAGCCCTTGGCGGCGTCGAACCATTTGATGAAACCGGCGACCTCGATGAGGTTGAGAGGCTGTTCCGGCGTTCGCGCGGCGACGCCATTCTGGGGGAGCGACATCCCGCCCACGGCCGCCTTGTTCGCCACATCGTCGGAATTCATACGCCGCCTCACTCCGGTAGATTCCTACGTGCGAATCTTCCGTCAGCGATCATAACACCGGCTTTTGTCCTTCAAAGGGGCAATGGCTGGGAAAAACTCAAATTCCGAGGATTTTGCGCGCTTCCGAAAGCACATCTCCGATATCGGCATGCACCACGAGGTCCGCGATCGGATCGAGCGCCGTCGGCTCGCCGTTGAGGATCGCAAGCCTCGCCCCGTTCTCATGCGCCGCCGCCGGCAGGCCCGCCGCCGGATAGACGACGAGCGAGGAGCCGACGGCCAGGAACAGGTCGCAGGAGAACGTCGCCTTCACCGCCCGGCGCATCGCCGCCTCGGGCATCGCCTGGCCGAAGGAGATGGTCGCTGATTTCAGCACGCCGCCGCACCAGCGGCAGGAGGGCGGCTCGCCCTCGGCCTCGAACACCGGGCGGATGTCGGAGAGCTCATGGCGCGATCCGCAGGTCAGGCATTTCGCGTAGCCGCCGTTGCCGTGCAGCTCGACGAGCGCCTCCTCCGGCAGGCCGGAGAGCTGGTGCAGCCCGTCGATGTTCTGCGTGACGAGGAGCGGCATCTTGCCGGCGCGGTGCAGCGCGGCCAGCGCGGCATGGCCGCGGCCCGGCCGCGCGCCGGAGTAGCTGTCGTCCATCGCGAACTTCCGCCGCCAGGCCTCGTTCCGCGCTTCGGCGCTCGCCACGAAGGCCTGGAAGGGGATCGGCTTGTTGACCATCCAGGGGCTGCCCGGCGAGCGGAAGTCGGGCACGCCGCATTCGGTCGAGATGCCGGCGCCGGTGAATCCGACGATCTCCGCCGCTTCGGCGATGAGAGCGGCGAGGCGCGCCGCGCCTTCGGCCGGATCTGTGATGGGACGCATGCGATGGATGTGGGGGCTATTCCCATCCGGTCAACCGTCGATCTAATCTCGGACCTGCCGCCCGGCGGGATTGCGGGAGGCGGGAGGCGTCATGTCGGAGATCGCGAAGCTGTCGGCGGCGGAGATCGCGGCCGCCTACCGCGCCAGGACGCTATCGCCGGTCGAGGCGGCGGAAGATGCGCTGCGGCGGATCGAGCGCTTCGAGCCGCGAGTGAACGCCTTCACCCTCGTCGATGCGGAAGGCGCGCTTTCCGCCGCCAGGGCCTCGGAGGCGCGCTGGGCGCGCGGCGAGGCCCTGGGGCCCGCGGACGGCATCGTCGCCACGGTCAAGTCCAATGTCGCCGCGAGAGGCTGGCCGCTGCGGCGCGGCTCCACCACCACCTCGGCCGATCCGGTCGATTTCGACGCGCCGCCGGTGGCGAGCCTGCGCGCCGCGGGCTGCATCCTGATCGGCCAGACCGCGATGCCGGAATTCGGCTGGATCGGCGTCTGCCACTCGGCGCTGACCGGCGTCACGCGCAACCCGTGGAACACGTCGCGCACGCCCGGCGGCTCGTCCGGCGGCGCAGCGGTCGCCGCGGCGCTCGGCATCGGCTCCTTCCACATCGGCACCGACGGCGCGGGCTCGATCCGCATCCCGTCCGCCTTCTCGGGCCTCTTCGGCATCATGCCCGGCGTCGGCCGCGTGCCGGCCTATCCGGCCTCGCCCTTCGGTCTGCTCGCGAGGCTCGGTCCGATGACGCGGCGCGTCGAGGACGGGGCGCTGATGCTGCGGATCATGGCCCGACCGGACGCGCGCGACGTGATGCACGATCTCCATCCGCCGCCGGATTACGCGGCCGCGGCCGCCAAGGGCATCCGCGGCCTGCGCATCGGCTGGAGCCCGACGCTGGGCTGGGTGGACAAGCTCGACCCTGCGATCCGCGCCGCGACCGAGGCCATCGCGCGCCGGCTCACCGAGTTCGGCGCCATCGTCGACGAGGCCGACCCCGGCTTCGGCCGCGACGCGGTCTACCGCCCGCTCCGCATCCTCTGGGACGCCGGCTGCGCGCAGGTGCTGAAGAGCGTGGCCGAGGACCGGCGCCAGGAGGTCGACGCCGGCTTCCGCCGCTGCGCCGCCGCCGGCGCGGCGCTCTCGGCCACGGACGTGCTGCAGGCGATGGCCGACCGCGCCGGCCTCTACGAGACGATGCGGCGCTATCACGAGCGCTTCGACCTGCTGCTGACGCCGACCATGCCCGTCACCGCCATCGATGCCGGCGTCGAGGTCCCGCGCGACGGCTCCTTCGGCGCGGAATGGTTCGACTGGTCGCCCTACACCTGGCCGTTCAACGTCACCGGCCAGCCGGCGGCCAGCGTGCCGGTCGGACTCGCCGGCCACGGCCTGCCGATCGGCCTGCAGATTGTCGGCCCGAAGGGGAGGGAGGATCTGGTGTTGCGTGCGGCGAAGGGCGTCGAGATGCTGGCGGGGTTCGGCAGGTTGGACGAGGTGCGGCGATAGCGTCGGCTGATGCCACTCACCACAGCCACCTCATGCTGAGGAGGCGCGGCACGCGCCGTCTCGAAGCACCCACCACGGTCCTGCGTGCTTCGAGACGCGACCTTTCAGGTCGCTCCTCAGCATGAGGACCGTTGGAGATGGCGCAACTAGGCCAGCATCTTAGGCCGCCTCCACCCCGCACCATTCCGCCACGAACAGCGCCATCGCACCGGTGATCCGCTTGATCGAGGCGATGCTGGCGCGCTCGTCGAAGCCGTGGATGTTCTGCGTCTTCGGCCCGTAGCAGAGCGCGGGGATGCGGTCGTAGAGCGCGTAGACGCGCGTATCGAGATAGCCTGCGGTCATGAAGCTCCGGAGCTTCTCCCTCGTCGCCGCCTCATGCGCGCGGCCGAGCACGGCTTCCGCCTCCGAGCCCGGCGCCAGCTCGTAGCCTTCGGCGAAGAAGCCGTTCCAGGTGATGCGCGGCGGATTGTTGGCGAGGTAGCGGTCGCCGCGCGCCAGCGTCGCGACATGCGCCTCGATCTCCTTCGCCGCCTCGGCGGCCGAGGTGCCGGGATAGAGCGCGATGCGGCAGTCGATGCGGCACCAGGCCGGCACGGAAGAGGCCCAATCGCCGCCCTCGATCCTGCCGATGTTGAGGTTGATCGGATGCGCCTCGCCCTCGAAATGCGCGCGCCCCGCCTTCAGCCCGTTCCAGCGCTCCTCCAGTTCGCGCAGATGCGCGATGACGCGGTAGATCGCGTCGATGGCGTTGGCGCCCGCGCCCATCTCGCGGACATGCACGGGGATGCCGCGCACTTCGACCTGGAACCACAGCACGCCCGTGTTGGCGCGCACCAGCATCTCCTCCTCCGGCTCCGGGATCAGGCAGGCATCGGCGCGGTAGCCCCTGAGATGCGTCATCAGCGCGCCATTGCCGGTCGATTCCTCCTCGACCACCGATTGCAGATAGACCGTCGCCGCCGGCTGCAGGCCGATGGCGCGCAGCGCGTCCATAGCCGCCGTCATCGCCGCATGGCCGACCTTCATGTCCGCTCCGCCGCGGCCATAGAGCCAGTCGCCCTCGATCACCGGCTCGAAGGGGGGATGCGTCCACATGTCGGCGGGGCCCGTCGGCACAACGTCGACATGGGCCTGCAGAATGAGCGAGCGGCCCGTCTCCTCCCGCGGCCGGTGGATGCCGACGACGATCGGCGCCTCGGAATGATCGCTCGAAAAGGGCGCGCCGCCGGGATGCCGCGCGATGGCCTCGCGGTCCATGGCGAAGCGCTCCACGGCGTAGCCGCGGTCGCGCCACGTGCGGAACACGTGGTCCTGGATGGCGTGCTCCTGTCCGCGCAGCGAGGGGAAGCGGATCAGCTCCTGCGTCTGCGCGATCTGGGCGGGGAAGCCGTCCTCGACGGAGCGGAGGATGCGGCTGGCGAGGTCTGGGGGGAGGGGCATTGCGAGGCTTCACTGTGGATTTCAAGTCGGGTGCGGTGGCCCCTCATCTGTCTTCTCCCCGCATCCAGATGGGGCCTGCCCCATCTGGACACTTTTGCTGGCCCAACATGGGCAGGCCCATGTTGGAGCGGCGGGGAGAAGAACGCTCTCCATCGTTGGCGCGAGGGCTGAGAGCGTTCCTCTCCCCGGTCTTTGGGCCGGGGAGAGGACAGGTGAGGGGCCACCCTCTCAGAACCAGCTCAATGCCCCGCGAAGGCATAGCCCCGTCCCGGCGCGGCCTCGAACAGCGCCTTGGTGTAGGCATGCTGCGGACGCGCGAAGATGTCGGCGGTCGCGCCCTGCTCGACCACCACGCCGCGCTGCATCACGGCGATGCGGTCGCAGATCTGCGCCGCCACGCGAAGGTCATGCGTGATGAAGAGGACCGCGAGGTCGAACTTCCGCCGCACGTCGTCGAGCAGCTTCAGCACCTGCGCCTGAACCGAAACGTCGAGGGCCGACACCGCCTCGTCGGCGATCAGCACCTTCGGCTCCATGGCGAGCGCGCGGGCGATGGCGATCCTCTGCCGCTGGCCGCCCGAGAACTGGTGCGGATAGCGGTCGAGCGCGTCGGGCGACAGGCCGACCAGGCTCATCAGGTCGCGCGCGCGCTTCATCGCTTCGGCCTGGCCGAGGCCGTAGTTCATCGGCCCCTCGATGATCGAGGCGCCCACGGTGCGGCGCGGGTTCAGCGAGCGGTAGGGGTCCTGGAAGACGATCTGGATCTCCTTGCGGTGCGGGCGGAGCTGGCTCTCCCGCATCCTCGCGACATCGAGTTCGCCGATCCTGATCTCGCCGGAGGTCGGGTCGATGAGGCGCGCGATGCAGCGCGCCACCGTCGACTTGCCGGAGCCCGATTCGCCCACGATCCCGAGCGTCTCGCCGCGCCGCACCTGGATCGTCACGTCGTTGGCGGCGCTGACCACGCGGGCGTTCGGCCGGAAGAAGCTCTTGGCGCCGAACACCTTCATCAGCCCGTTTGTGGCGAGCGCCACCTCGCCCGTCTGCGCCTCGCGCACGGGCGGCGTCATGGTCGGCACCGAGGCGATCAGCATCTTGGTGTAGGGCTCTCGCGGCGCTGTCAGCACCTCCTTCGCCGTGCCGGTCTCGACGAGGCGGCCATGCTGCATCACCGCCACGCGGTCGGCGATATCCGCCACCACGCCGAAATCGTGCGTGATGAACAGCACGCCGGTGCCCTTCCTCGCCTGCATCTCGCGGATGAGCTTCAGGATCTGCGCCTGCGTCGTCACGTCGAGCGCCGTCGTCGGCTCGTCCGCGATCAGGAGAGCAGGGTCGAGGATCAACGCCTGGGCGATCATCACGCGCTGGCGCTGCCCGCCCGAGAGCTGGTGGGGATAGGAATCGACGAGCTGGGCCACATCGGGCAGCCGCACCGCCTCCATGATCTCCATCACCTTCCGCCGCTTCTCCGCGCTGGAGAGGCTGGTATGGATATCGAGCACCTCGGCGATCTGGTCGCCGACCTTCATGACGGGATTGAGCGCCGTCATCGGCTCCTGGAAGATCATCGACATCTTCGTGCCGCGGAGTTCCCGCAGCCGCGCCGTCGTGGCGGTGACGGTATCCTCGCCATCGAGCAGGATGCGGCCAGAGGTGACGGTCAGCTGGCGCTTCGGCAGCAGGCCCATGACGGCGGATGCTGTCACCGACTTGCCCGAGCCGGACTCTCCCACGACGCAGACGATCTCGCCCGGATTCACGGTCAGCGACAAGCCGGACACCGCATGCGCCCGGTCGGCGTCGGCGGGGAGGGCGACGGTGAGATCGTCGATCTGGAGGACGGGCTTGGTCATGATCCGATCGTTCCTGTCATCCGCCAAGGTCCTCATCCTGAGGTGCGAGCCCGGGCCTGGCCCGGGGGAGCCTCGAAGGACGCACTGCGGTCGGACAATCTTGCAAGTATGGTGCCGGATGCCGTGGCGGCGTGGTGCGTCCTTCGAGGCTCGGCTGCGCCGAGCGCCTCAGGATGAGGAGGTTGGGCGATGCGTGGTGCCATCACATCCTCTTCGCGATCTTCGGGTCGAGCCGATCCCTCAAGCCGTCCCCCAGCACGTTCACCGCCAGGATGGTCAGCGACAGGGCGATGCCGGGCCACAGGATGTTCCACGGCACGATCTGGAAGAACAGCCGCCCCTCCGCGATCATGTTGCCCCAGGAGGGGATGATCGGCGGCGTGCCGGCGCCGAGGAACGACAGGATCGCCTCGGTCAGCATCGCCGAGGCCGCGATATAGGTCGCCTGCACGATCAGCGGCGGGATGCAGTTCGGCAGCACGTGGCGGAACAGGATCTTGGGCAGCGGCGTGCCGATCGAGATGGCGCTTTCGACATAGGGCTCCTCGCGCACCGACAGCACCACGGCGCGCACCAGCCTGACCACGCGCGGCACCTCGGGAATGGTGATCGCCACGATCACGGTGAGGATGCTGGCGCCGGAGAGCGACACCAGCGCGATGGCGAGCAGGATGCCCGGGATCGCCATCAGCCCGTCCATGGCGCGCATCACCACGGCGTCGAGCCAGCGGATGTAGCCCGCCACCATGCCGATCGCGAGCCCGAGCAGGATGGAGATGGTCGCCACCGACGCGCCGACGATCAGCGAGACGCGCGCGCCGTAGACGAGCCGGCTCCAGACGTCGCGACCGAACTGGTCGGTGCCGAGGAAGTTCTGCGCCGATGCGGGCTTCAGCCGGTTGGCGGGCGAGAGCGCGGTCGGGTCGACCGTGCCCATGACCGGCGCCAGGATCGCCCCGACCACGATGGCGATCAGCAGCAACCCGCCAAGCGCCGCCAGCGGATAGCGCGCCACGACGGAGCGGCGCAGGCCGGTGAAGGGCAGGGGAAGCGCGGCGCTCAATATCGGATCCTCGGATCCACCAAGGTATAGGCGATGTCGATCACGAGGTTGAGCATGATGTAGACGAAGGCGAAGAACAGGATCAGCCCCTGGATGATCGGATAGTCGCGCCGCGTGATTGCGTCGACCACCAGCCGGCCGAGGCCGGGGATGTTGTAGACGCTCTCCGTCACCACCACGCCGCCGATCAGGAGCGCCACGCCGAGCCCGATCACCGTGACGATCGGCACCGCCGCGTTCTTGAGCGCGTGGCGGAACAGCACCAGGCGCTCGATCTGGCCCTTGGCGCGCGCGGTGCGGATGTAATCCTCGTTCAGCACCTCCAGCACCGATGCGCGGGTGATGCGCGCGATCAGCGCCACGTAGATGAAGGAGAGCGTGATCGTCGGCAGCGTAATCGCGGCCGCGAAGCGCCCGAAATCCGTGAAGGGGCTGACATAGCCCTGCACCGGGAACCAGCGCAGGTTGATGGCGAGGCCGAAGATCAGGAAATAGCCCATCACGAAGACCGGCACCGAGAAGCCGACGACGGCGAAGACCATCACCGCCCGGTCGATCCAGCTGCCCGCCTTCCAGGCCGCCAGCACGCCGAGCGGCACGGCCACCGCGATCGAGAACAGGATGGTCGTCGTGGCCAGCACGAAGGTCGGCTCCAGCCGCTGGCCGATCAGCGTCGCCACCGGCAGGCCGGTGAACAGCGAGGTGCCGAGGTCGCCCCTCAAAAGCCGGCCGAACCATTCGAAGAACTGCACCGCGACCGGCCGGTCGAGCCCCAGGCTCTGGCGCACCTTCTCGATCTGCTCCAGCGAGGCGGTGTCGCCGGCCAGGATCGCCGCCGGATCGCCGGAGATGCGCAGGAGCAGGAACACGATCAGCGCCACGAAGCCCATGACGGGCAGCGTGGCGAGGATGCGGCGGAGGATGAAGAGGAGCATGGGGTCAGGATGATCGCTGCGCGGGCGTCGTGCGTCCTTCGAGGCTCGGCTTCGCCGAGCACCTCAGGATGAGGAACTCAGTGCAATACACCAACCTCCTCATCCTGAGGTGCTCGGCGAAGCCGAGCCTCGAAGGACCCACCACGCCGATGCCGTCGCCCCTCACCCCTTCTTCACGTTCCAGTAGAACGGCGGGGCCTGCAGGATGCCGCTGACGTTGTCGCGGATGCCGGTCGCCACGAAGAACTGGCCGAGATAGGCCTGGAAGTTGCCGACCTCGTAGAAGCGCTTCTGGATGGCGTCGACGATCTTCTTCTTCTCTTCCAGCGAGCCGGCCTCGGCGAATTGCGTGCGCAAGGCCTCGGTCTCGGGATCGTTGGCCCAGCCGACCCAGGCGCGGTCGCCGGCGCCGGACATCGCGAACTGCACCACCGGATCGAGCACGTCCGCGCCCTCCCACCAGGTGAAGAACATGTTCCAGCCGCCCTGGTCGATCGGGTTGCGGTTGGTGCGCCGCTGCAGCACCGTCGCCCAGTCCATGGCCTGCGCGTCGACGTTCATGCCGAGCCGCTTCAGCGTGTCGGCGACGACGGTGGCGAGCGCGGTCTGGATCGGGATGTCGGTGGTGGCGAGCAGCACGATCTTCTCGCCGTTGTAGCCGCTCTCCTTGAGCACCTTGCGGGCCTCGTCCATGTTGCCCTTGCCGATGCCCTCGATGCCGGCCTTGCTCTCGAAGGTGGTGCCGCAGGGGAAGAGCGAGGCGCAGGGCAGCATGTAGTCCGGCTGGCCGACGGCGGCCTTCAGCGCATCCGTCTGGTTGATCGCCATGGCGATGGCGCGGCGCACGCCTGGGTTGTTGGTGGGGGCCACGAGATGGTTGAAGCGGCCCATCGCCGTGTTGCCGAGCGGGTTGCGGTTGATGAGCTTGACGCCGGGCACGCGCGAGACGACGGCCATCAGGTCGGCCGGCACCTGCTCGTAGTAATCCACTTCGCCCGAGATCAGCGCGTTCAGCGCCGTGGTGGGGTCGGGGAAGTTCAGCCATTCCACGCCTTCGAGATAGACGTTCTTGCCGCCCGACGCGTTGGACGGCGCCTCGGAGCGCGGCTTGTACTGGGCGTTGCGGACATAGACCGTGCGGGCGCCCGGCTTGTATTCGGAGGCCACCCATTTGAAAGGCCCGGAGCCGATCAGGTCGTTCGCGGTCAGGCGCTCGGTCGGCGGCTTCTCGGCGAAGCGCTTCGGCATCATGAAGGGCACGTTGGTGGAGAGCTTGCCGATCGATTCCAGCACCGAGCCGTAGGGCCGCTTCAGCTTGATGACGATGGTCTTCGGCCCGTCGGCCTCGATCTTGTCGACATAGGTCATCAGCCGGATGCCCATGCCGTCGACCTTGCCCCAGCGCTCGAGGCTGGGCACGCAATCGGCCGAGGTGACGGCCGTGTCGTCATGCCAGGCGAGCCCGTCGCGGAGCGTGATGCGGTAATTCAGCTTGTCGGCGCTGATCTCGACGCCCTGCGCCATCTGCGGCTGGACCTCGAGCTTCTCGTTCATGGCGAAAAGCGTGTCCCAGATCATGTAGCCGTGGTCGCGCACGATGTAGCCGGTGGTGGCCACGGGATCGAGCGTGGTCAGCGCGGCATGGGGAATCACCTTGAGCACGCCTTTGGCCTGGGCCTGCGCGCCCGCGGGCAGCGCGGCTGCGGCGGCCGCGGCTGCGGTCCCCAGCATCAGGTCGCGGCGGTTCATGTCCATGAAGCTCTCCCTCGTCTTCGGGTGCGGGCCAAAAGGCTGGACCATCATTTAGACGGGGCGCGGATGCGGGTGTCAATGCGGGGCTGGCGTTCCGCCGGGAGAGGGCGGCCCCTCACCTGTCCTCTCCCCGGCCACAAGACCGGGGAGAGGAACGCTCGGCAAGGCTGGCGCTTTGGGCTGAGAGCGTTCTTCTCCCCGCAAATGGCGGGGAGAAGACAGATGAGGGGCCACCCTCTCCGAACGATCCGCCCTTTACCTCGCAGCCCCGCTCCCGCCATGATCGGGCGAACTCCACAGGATGACTCCATGCCCCGCCGCCGTTTCCTGCTCGCCATGCTGAAGCACGAGACCAACACCTTCTCGCCCATCGTCACCGATCTGCAGCGCTTCCGCGACTGGGGGCTCCACGAGGACGCGGCCGTGGTGACGGCCTATCGCGGCACCAACCACCCGATCGCCGCCTATATCGACCTCGCCGAAGACATGGACGCCGAGATCGTCTCCCCCGTCGCCGCCGAGGCGATGCCGTCCGGCTACGTGCAGCGCGAGGCCTACGACTACCTCACGGGCCGCATCCTCGACGCGGCCCGCGACCAGGGCCCCTTCGACGCCATCCTGCTCGATCTCCACGGCGCCATGGTGCCCGCAAATCTTGATGGGACGGGCATGGACGAGGGCGGCGAAGGCCCGCTGCTCGCCAGGCTCCGGGCGCTTGCGCCGGATACGCCGATCGGCGTCACCTTCGACATGCATGGCAACATGACCCAGGAGGTGATGGACCATTGCGATGTGGCGCTCTGCTACAAGGTCTATCCCCACACCGACATGGCCGCGGTCGGCCGCACCACGGCCAGGATCATCCGCCGCATGCTGGAGGAGGGGCTGAAGCCCGTCATCGCCTGGGGCCAGGCCGGCATCCTGGCGCAGACCTTGCGCATGGGCACCGCCGACGAGCCGATGCGGACGGCGCAGCAGCTGACGCGCGAGGCCGAGACGCGCCCCGGCGTGCTGGCGGCCTCGGTCTTCGGCGGCTTCCCGATGGCGGATATCCCCAACGCCGGCCTCTCGGTCGTGGTCGTCGGCGAGAGCGAGTCCGCCGCGGCCGCGGCCCGCGACGCGATCATGGCCTATTGCCAGGAGACGCGCGAGGACTGGGCCTACCGCCACGAGGACCTGACCCAGGCCGTCGCCCGCGCAAAGGGGGCGAACGACTTCCCCGTGATCCTGCTCGATCACGCCGACAACGTGGGCTCCGGCGGCTCCTCCGACGTGATGAAAGTGATCGCGGAGGTCCTGCGCCAGGGCCTCGACGATGTCGCCGTCGCCACGGTCTGGGACCCCGAGGCCGTGAAGCGCATGGCCGCGGCCGGCATCGGCGCGACGCTCACGCTCGATCTCGGCGGCCGCACCGACATGCCGTCGATCGGCGAGACGGGGAAGCCGCTCCGGCTCACGGGCAAGGTCAAGCGCCTCTCCGACGGCGAATGGATCGTGCGCGGCCCGATGTACACGGGGTCCCGCGTGACGTCAGGCCCGACGGCCGTCTTCGAGACGGTGGGAGAGGGCGGCGGCACGATGCAGATCGTCGTCACCTCCCTGCACCACGAGCCCTGGGACATCGGCATCTTCACCCATATCGGCATCGACCCGCACCATTGCCGCTACCTGCTGCTGAAATCGCGCATCCACTACCGGGCGGGTTTCGCGCCGCTGGCCAAGATGACGGTGACGCTGGATGGTGTGGGGGTGACGACGAGCGACAACCGGGTGCTCAGGTATGAGAAGGTGACGCGGCCGATTTGGCCGCTGGATGGGTGAGAGAATAGAGCGGCCAATGCCACTTCAACTCACTCCGCAGCGTGCGATGCTGTTCAGAATTACGCACGTCGATAACCTGCGGTCACTTCTCGCGAACGGCCTCCATTGCGCCAATGGTCGGCATGATAATCGCAGATTTGTGCCCATCGGCAACCCAGATTTAATCGACAAGAGGATGAGGCGTATCGTCCCGCTGGAGCCGGGCGGTGTCCTCGCGGACTACATCCCATTCTACTTCACGCCGAAATCGCCTATGCTCCTGAATATCAAGACTGGTTGGAATGGCGTCACGCGTCGGGCCAATGACGAGATCGCGATCCTTGTTTCGTCTTGGGAACGTATGGCATCGCATGACGTACGGCTATTGTTTACAGATCGCCACGCTTACGTCGCAACCGCCAAATGGAGTTCGGACTTCACAGAGCTCGAAACGGTGCTCGATTGGGACATTTTGCGTCGAAGCGATTTCCAGCGAAGTGACGATTATCCCGATAAGATGGAACGGTACCAAGCGGAAGCGCTCGCACACGAGCATGTGCCTTGTGATGCGCTGATTGGGATCGCTTGCGCCTCTGAGCGCGTTAGGATTTTGGTCGAAAAGATTGGGCAGGCCGCTGGCGTCAGTCTGCCAGTTCGCGTACGCCAAGCGTGGTATTTCTGATGATCCGATTCACCGAAGGCAACCTCCTCGACTCTGGTGCGGAAGCGCTGGTGAACACCGTCAATGCCGTTGGCGTGAGCGGTAAGGGTATCGCCTTGATGTTCAAGGAAGCCTTTCCCGATAATTTCCGCGCTTATGCGGCTGAGGCAAAGGCTGGGCGAATCGTGCCGGGCGGCCTGTTCATCACTGAGCGGCAAGACATGCTTCTGCCGCGCTACATTATAAATTTTGCCACTAAAGATCATTGGCGGAGCCCTTCCCGCCTTGAATGGGTTGAGCTGGGCCTCAAGGCCCTTAAAGCTGAGATTGAGAACCGCAATATTCAATCAATCGCCATCCCTCCTCTAGGAGCCGGTAACGGAGGCCTTAATTGGTCTGAAGTAAAGCCTCTAATCGTATCGGCATTGGCTAGCCTAGACATTGAAATTATCGTCTTTGAGCCTACCAAGACGTACCAGAATGTTGTTCGACGCAATGGCGTTGAGAAGCTTACCGTAGCGCGTTCGTTGATGGCGGAGTTGATTCGACGCTACGAAGTGTTAGGCTTCGACTGCTCCATTATGGAGGCACAAAAGCTGGCGTGGTTTCTTGCTCGCGCATCAATCAGAGCGAGGCTACCTAACCCCATTGCCGATGATTTTGCTGCGAACAGGTACGGTCCTTATTCTGAAAAAGTGCGCCACCTGCTTGATAGTCTCGATGGAAGCTATCTGATATGCGAGCGCCGTATCGCTGACGCGAAACCGTTAGATGCTATTCGGTTTCGAAACGAGCGACAGGATCACCTTGCAGCGTATCTCACTACGTCTGAAGTTAGCCAATACCGCTCTGCGCTCATTCATGCTTCAGACGTTATCGATGGGTTTCAGTCTCCGCATGGACTAGAGCTACTAGCCACGGTCGATTGGTTGCGTAGAGAAACTGGTACAGCAATGGACGTTCCATCAATGCAAACGGCTATTGCTTCTTGGCCAGGTCCCCAAGGCGCAGCAGAACGTAAGGCGCGCATCTTCACGTCCGATCAGATCCGAATTGCCATCAATCATCTGAGAGACGTCGACCACTCGAAGCTTGAAGATCATTAATTGACAAGGACTGCCGTTCGTCCGGCAGCCGCCACTCCGGCAATTTTGCTGAGCACGTGCTCTTCGTCCTATCGCCGCGCCCCTGTGCTTCGCCTACTGCTCCGGCTCGACATTGGAGTGGCGGTGAGCTGAAGCCCATTGCGCCAGTCAAGCCGCCCGCTTCGCGCGCCTGCGCCGTGGCTCTAAGTCCCCCATTCCTTGATCGTGGCGCTCTTGCCTTCCGGGAAAGTCACCAAGAGTTTTAGCTCCCCGCCGAGCGACTTGACGGAGTTGCGCAGCATCAAGACCTTCACGTCGGCGCGCTTCTCCAGCCGTGAGAGAGTGATCTGCTTGCCGCCGAGCCGCTCGGCCGATTCTCGCCTCTCGTCACCTGCCGCGCCTTGCGGATGTCGCGCAGCGCCAGCCCCTCGGCATGACAGGCGACAATCCTCATGCTGAGGAGCCGCCGAGAGGCGGCGTCTCGTCCTTCGACAGGCTCAGGATGAGGGCACACACCACCGTTGTGCGTCCTTCGAGGCTCGCCTTCGGCTCGCACCTCAGGATGAGGAGCGTTGGGAGGTTGTCGCCGGTGGGAGGGCGAGCCCCATCCTTCCCCCCACCCTGATCGGGCTTGCCCGATCTGGGCAAGCAAGCCTGCCAATCTCGGGCAAGCCCGAGATTGGTGGGAAGGTGGTCGCCGGATGGCGACCGGATGAGGGAGAAGCCCGGCGGTGGGAGGGAAATCACCAGCCCTGGGCTTCGCCCTCATCAGTCATGCTCCGCATGACAGCTTCTCCCGAGGGAGAAGCAAGAAAGCCTGCGGCTCCGTCGAGCGGCCACTTCGTCCAAGTCTGCTCTGCCAGGATATAAGAATATAATCCTTGACAATTCCTCCCCACCAGCGCTAACCCTCCCCGCATGGACTGGCCCCTCGCCATCGAGCGGAACCGCGCCGCGCTTCTCGCCGTGGTCGCCGCCGTCGCGGCGCTCGTCGGCGGGAGCGACGGGCCGGTGGCGCGCGGGTTGCGCAAGGCGGCTCTGGCGCTGCTGCGGCCGGCCGAGGCCGCCGCGCGCCGGTTGATCGTCATCGCCGCGCGGGGCCTCGCCGTCGCGCTCAGGCCCGCGCGGCCCTTCCCGGCCGGGCTCGCCTTCGCGGGACGCGCCGGTGCCCGGCCGCCCGCCTTCCCGCTGTTCGATCCGCCGAAGCTCTATGCGCCCGCCGTGGTGATCGTCCCCCCGCCGCGCGGCACGCCGCGCATCCGCACGTTCTGGACGTCGCCCTTTGCGCAGCCGGTCGACCCCGTCGCGCCGCCGGCCGCCCCGACTCCTGGCCGGCCCGACTGGCAGGCGCCCGTCGATGCCGCCCGCCTGCGCCTCCGCCTCGCCGGGCTCTCGGCCGCGCTCGCCGATCTGCCGCGCCAGGCCCGCCGTCTGGCGCGGCTCCGCGCGAAGCTGGAAGCAAGAGCCGCCAACGGCCCCCGCCCCCGCCAGCCGCTCCGCCTCGGCCACCCGCCGGGCTGGCGTCAGCGCCCGGACCGCGAGGTCGATGAGGTGCTCCGCGATTGCCACGCGCTGGCGCGGGAGGCGCTCAGGGCGGATACGTCCTGAGCGGGTTTCGCCGCGCTTGAGCCGACCGCGCCGCCGCCTTCTCCCTCCCCTGCAAGGGGAGGGCAGGGGAGGGGTCAGTCTTCGCTTGACGAAAACGCACCCCCACCCAACCTCCCCATCCAGATCAGGCTTGCCTGATCTGGACACTCTCATGGCCCAACATGGGCAGGCCCATGTTGGGACGCAGGGGGAGGGGTGCTACCCCACCACCACCACGCCCTTGTGCTTCGCCTTCTCCGGCGGCTCGACATGGATGGTGATCACCGCTCCCTCCAGCTCGGCGCGGATCGCCGCCTCGATGCGGTCGCAGATCACGTGGCTCTCGCCCACCGTCATCGATTCGGGCACCACGAGGTGGAACTCGACGAAGGTGGCGCTGCCCGCGGCGCGCGTGCGCAGGTCATGCGCCTCGATCGCGCCCTCCGCCCCGCCGGAGATCGCGGCGCGGATCGCGGCCAGCGCCTTGGGCGCGACGGCCTCGTCCATCAGGCCGCTCACCGATTCGGTGATCAGCCGCCAGCCCGACCACAGGATGTTCAGCGCCACCAGGCAGGCGAGCGCCGGATCGAGCCAGGCGAGGCCCGTGAGATAGGCCGCGACGAGCCCCGCCATCACGCCGAGCGACGAGACGACGTCGGCGAAGAGATGCCGCCCGTCCGCCACCAGCGCCGGCGAGCGCCGCTTGCGCCCCTCGCGCAGCAGCACGAAGCACCAGGCGCCGTTGATCGCGCCGGCGATGAGGTTCACCGCCAGGCCCTCCCAGGGCGCGGCCAGCGGCGCAGCCGGCGGCCAGGCCGCCCAGACCGCGGAGAAGATCGCGAAGGCGGCGGCGAGGATCATGCCGCCCTCGATCACCGCCGCGAAATACTCGGCCTTGTGGTGGCCGTAGGGATGCTCCCGGTCCGCCGGCTTCTGCGCCAGCTGCACGGCGTAGAGCGCCACGCCCGCCGCCACCACGTTGACGATGCTCTCGATCGCGTCCGAGTAGAGCGCCACGGAGCCGGTGATGCGCCAGGCCGCGAGCTTCAGCCCCAGCACGACGACGCCGACCACGAGGCTGCCGATGGCGATCCGGGTGAGCTTGGTCATGGGCCGCGTCTAGCATCCCCTCCCCTGGAAGGGGAGGGCCAGGGAGGGGTCCGTCGCGCTCTACGACGACTCACCCCCACCCGACCTCCCCCTTTCCGGGAGAGGAGCCATGCGCAGCGCCGCCACCTCCTCGCGCAGCGCGCGCAGCTCCTTCAGCACCGGGTCCTCCTTCGGCTTCTTGAGGTCGGCCGTCACGTCGTCCAGCGCCGTGACGACGACGCCGATGAACAGGTTCAGCACCATGAAGGCCGAGACCACCATGAAGGTGATCATGAAGAACCAGGCGAAGGAATGCCCCTTCTCCGCCAGCGGCTTGACGATGCCGTTCGACCAGTCGTCGAAGGTCATGGACTGAAAGAGCGTGTAGGCGGAGGCGCCGAGATCGCCGAAGAGCTCCGGGTTGGTCTCGCCGAAGAGCTTCGTGCCCATCACCGCGAAGACGTAGTACAGGATGGCGAGCAGCATGGCGATCGAGCCCATGCCGGGCAGCGCGCCGATCAGGCCCGCCGTCACCTTGCGCAGCGACGGCACCGCGGTGATCAGGCGCAGCACGCGCAGGATGCGGAGCGCCCGCAGCACGGACAGCGAGCCCGTCGCCGGCACCAGCGCGATGGCGATGACCGCGAAGTCGAAGACGCTCCAGGGGTCGCGGAAGAAGGCCAGGCGATGCACGGCGATGCGCGCCGCGATCTCCGCCACGAAGATCCACAGCAGGATATGGTCGAGCCACCAGAGCAGCCCGCCGATCGCTTCCATCGCGCTCTTCGACGTCTCCAGCCCCAGCGTGACCGCGTTGACCATGATCAACGCGATGATGAACTTCTCGGTGCGCGGATCGGTGATGATCCTCTTCAGCTGTTCCATGCGGCGAGTTCCCCTTCGGCCGCGCCCCTAGGTGGGGCAGGGGGCAGGCGTGGGCAAGGCGGTGGCGAGGGACGCAAGCCCGCTTCCGTCCGCGCCGGTTCCGGGCTAAAGCCTCCCCGCTTCGAGGGTCGGCTGCGGCCCCATCATCCACGAAGGCCCCACTCCCGCATGACGCGCGCCTACCTCGATTTCGAAAAGCCCGTCGCCGAGCTCGAGGCGAAGATCGAGGAGCTCCGCAAGATCGCCGAGGGCGGCGATCCGCAGGCGATCAGCGAGGAGGTCGGCAAGCTGGAAGGCAAGGCCAAGCAGGCGCTCGCCGACCTCTACGTCAACCTGACGCCCTGGCAGAAGACGCTCGTCGCTCGGCATCCCGAGCGGCCGCATCTCATGCATTACGTGAAGGGCCTCATCGAGGACTTCACGCCGCTCGCCGGCGACCGCTACTTCGGCGAGGACGAGGCGATCGTCGGCGGCCTCGGCCGCTTCCGTGGCGCCAGCGTCGTCGTCATGGGGCAGGAGAAGGGGATCGACACCGAGTCCCGCATCCGCCACAACTTCGGCATGGCCAAGCCGGAGGGCTACCGCAAGGCCGTCAGGCTGATGGAGCTCGCCGACCGCTTCGGCCTGCCGGTGGTGAGCCTGGTCGACACGGCCGGCGCCTATCCCGGCATCGGCGCCGAGGAGCGCGGCCAGGCCGAAGCCATCGCGCAATCGACCGCCAAGGGCCTGGAGATCGGCGTGCCCTCGGTCGCCGTGGTCATCGGCGAGGGCGGCTCCGGCGGCGCGGTCGCCATCGCCACCTCCAACAAGGTGCTGATGCTGGAGCATGCGATCTACACGGTCGCTTCGCCCGAGGCCTCGGCCTCGATCCTCTGGCGCGATTCCGGCCGCGCCCAGGACGCCGCGACGAACATGAAGATCACGGCGCAGGACCTGCTGCGCTTCGGCGTCATCGACGCGATCATCAAGGAGCCGCGCGGCGGCGCGCATCGCGATCCCGACGCCGTCATCGCCGCCACTGGCGACGCCATCGAGAGCGCGCTCGCGGGCTTCGCGGCGATGAGCCGCGAGGAGGTCCGCAAGGCGCGGGCCGACAAGTTCCTGGGAATCGGCCGGAAGCTCTGAGCGGCTGGCGTCGTCGCTGCCCCTCATCTGTCTTCTCCCCGCAAGGAGCGGGGAGAAGAACGCTCCCAATCGTCGGCGTCTCAATGCAAAGCGCGTTCCTCTCCCCGTCCTTCACGAGGAGAGGTTAGGTGAGGGGCAGCGCCGACATCTCCCGATCGCGCCCCGCGATCCGCCGCATCACCGCTTCTGATTGGCGCCGCGGCCAAGCTTTCATCATCATCTCGTCCCATGAATCTCCGCCGCGCCACGCCCGCCGAAGCGCCCGCCATCGCCGCGCTGGCGCGCCGCGCCTATGCGCGGGCGACCGCGATGATCGGACTGCCGCCGATGCCCGTGGTCGCGGATTACGCGGAAATCCTCGCCGATCCCGCCTGGGAATGCTGGGTCGTCGGTGGCGGGGCCGGCCTCGAGGCCTCGCTCGCGCTGGAGATCAGGCCGAAGAGCTTCGGCCTCTACTCGATCGCCGTCGACCCCGCCGCGCAAGGCTCCGGCCTCGGGCGGAAGCTGATGCTCTTCGCCGAGCGTCGCGCCCGCGAGCGGGGCTATCGCGAGATTTCGCTGTTCACCAACGTCAGGATGGTCTCGAACCGCGCCTTCTACCGGAGGCTCGGCTATGAGGAGACGGGCCGCGCCGGCTATTCCGGGCGCAACGCTGTGACGATGGCCAAGCGCCTGGATGGAACGAGGATGGAGCCGATGACCGACGCGCGCTACGCCGCCCGCCGCCTGGCCTACCGCAAGCTGCACGAGAGCGGCTGCTTCGTGCAGCCGAACCCCTGGGACGTGGGTTCCGCCCGCTGGCTGCAGGCGCAGGGCTTCCCAGCGCTCGCCACCACCAGCGCCGGCTTCGCCTGGACCAAGGGCCTGTCGGACATGGCCGTGCCGCTCGACCTGATGCTGGGCTACATCGCCGAGATGGTGGAGGCGGTGCCGGAGCTTCCGGTCAACGCCGACTTCGAAAATGGCTATGCTGATGACGAGGAGACGCTCGCCCGCAACGTCAAGCTCTGCATCGCCACCGGCGTCGCCGGCCTGTCGATCGAGGATGCGACCGGCGATCCGGCGCAGCCGCTCTACGATCCCGACGTGGCGCTCTCGCGCTTCAGGGCCGCCCGCCGGGCGGTTGACGAGACCGGGACGGGCGTGCTGCTCACCGCCCGCGCCGAGGCTTATCTCCACGGCCATCGCGAGCCGTTGCCCGAGGTCTGCCGCCGCCTCGCCGGCTTCGCCGAGGCCGGCGCGGACGTCCTCTATGCGCCCGGTCCCAGGACGAAGGCCGATATCCGCGAGGTCGTGGCCGCGGCCGGAGGCAAGCCGGTCAACATCATCGTCTTCGCCGACATCGGCCTCACCGTCGACGAGATCGCGGAGCTCGGCGCGCGTCGCATCTCGATCGGCTCGGCGCTCGCCAAGGCGGCCTGGACCGGCTTCGTCGAGGCCGCGGAGCAGTTGAAGGCCGGCAGTTTCAAGGGCTTCGCGCGGAATCTCCCGAGCGCCACGCTGAACGGGTTCTTCCTGGACGATCGCAAGGCTAAGGACGAATGATCGACCTCTCCCGCTGGACGCCGCCGCCCTTTCCTCCGCGCCAGCCGCTGGATGGCCGCTGGTGCCGGCTTGAGCCCTTGTCGGTCGAGCGCCACGCCGCCCGGCTCTGGCGCTTCATGGCCGGCCAGGACCGGGTCTGGGACTACCTGCCGCTGCAGCCGCCCCAGGGCGAGCCGGAGTATCACGCGATCCTCGCCGCCATGGTCGCCAACGAGGCGATCGTACCGCTCGTGGTGATCGACAGGGCCGATGGCGAACCCAAGGGCCATTGCTGGATCATGGAGATCCGCCCCACCCACGGCGTCTTCGAGATCGGCTACATCGCCTGGTCGCCGGCGATGCAGCGCACGCGGGCTGCGACCGAGGCGGTCTATCTCGTCGGCGACTTCGGCTTCCGGCTCGGCTATCGGCGCTACGAGTGGAAGTGCAACGATCTCAACGAGCCCTCGAAGCGCGCGGCGCTGCGCTTCGGCTTCACCCACGAGGGCCTCTTCCGCCAGCACATGGTGGTGAAGGGCCAGAACCGCGACACGGCCTGGTTCTCGATCACCGATAGCGAATGGCCGGAGAGAAAACGGCGGTTCGAAGCCTGGCTCGAACCCGGCAATTTCGGGATGGACGGGCGGCAGATAAAGCGGCTGGGCGAAGCCTAACGGATCGCCCCGGCGCCTGAAGCGAGCGGCCGCCTCTCACCCGAACTGCCCGTGGCAATGCTTGTACTTCTTGCCCGAGCCGCAGGGGCAGGGCTCGTTGCGGCCGACCTTGCCCCAGGTCGTGGGATCCTGCGGATTTCGCGCTGCAAGGTCGACCACCGGCGTCGCCGCGTAGCTCGTGGCGGCCGAGAGTTCGGCCGGCGCGCTCAGGCTCATCAGCGGCGGCGTCGGCTCCTCTGGCGGCTGGAACATCACCTCGACGCGCATCAATTGCCCTGTGACGCTCTCGCGCAGCCGCGTGGTCAGCTCGCCGAAGAGCTGGAAGGCCTCCGACTTGTACTCGTTCAGCGGGTCGCGCTGCGCCATGCCGCGCCAGCCGATGACGTTCCGGAGGTGGTCGAGCGTCACGATATGCTCGCGCCACAGATAATCCAGCCGCTCCAGCACCACCTGCTTCTCGATGTAGCGCTGCAGGTCGGGCGTGTTGCGCTCGGTCCGCTTGGTGTAATCCTCGTCCGCCGCCTTGATCAGCCGCTCGCGCAGCTCCTCGTCGGCGATGCCCTCCTCCTTCGCCCATTGGTCGACCGGGACATCGAGGTTGAGATGCTGAAGGACATCGGCCTTCAGTTCGTCGATGGCCCAGGATTCGGGATAGGATTCCTCCGGCACGTGGCGGCCGACGATCTCGTCGATGGTGCCGTGGCGCATGTCGGCGACGGTCGTGGACATGTCCTCCTGCGCCATGAACTCCTTGCGCTGCTTGAAGACCGCCTTGCGCTGGTCGTTCATCACGTCATCGTACTTGAGGATGTTCTTGCGGATGTCGAAGTTGCGGGCCTCGACCTTGCGCTGCGCCGTCTCCAGCGCCTTGTTCACCCAGGGATGGGCGATGGCCTCGCCCTCCTGCAGGCCGAGCTTCTGCAGCATGGAATCCATGCGCTCAGAGCCGAAGATGCGCATCAGGTCGTCGTCGAGGCTGAGGAAGAAGCGCGAGCGGCCGGGGTCGCCCTGGCGGCCGGAGCGGCCCCTGAGCTGGTTGTCGATGCGCCGGCTCTCGTGCCGCTCGGTGCCGACGATGTAGAGGCCGCCGGGATAGGTCTTGTTGTGGCCCTTCTTGCCGCCTGCGTCCTCGACGGTCTCGCCGGCGTTGAGCACGATCTGCCGGAAGCGCTCGACCTCCTCGCGGATCTCCGCGATCTTGGCCTCGCGCGCCTGCGGGTCCTCGATCGGCTCGGCCTCGTGGCGGATGCGCATGTCGACGTTGCCGCCGAGCTTGATGTCGGTGCCGCGGCCCGCCATGTTGGTGGCGATGGTGATCGCGCCCGGCACGCCGGCCTCGGCCACGACCAGCGCCTCCTGTTCGTGGAAGCGGGCGTTCAGCACCGCGAACTGGCGCGCCGACTTGCCGGCCCGCGCCGCTGCGTAGAGCTGGTCGAGCGCGTCCGGCCTCTCGAAGTCGATCTGCTTGAACCCCGCCTGCCGCAGCCGCTCCGCGAAGAGCTCCGACTTCTCGATCGAGGCCGTGCCGACGAGCACCGGCTGGAGCCTGTCGGACGCCTTCGTGATCTCCGTGACGATGGCGTCGAACTTCTCGCGCTCGGTGCGGTAGACCTCGTCGTCGTCGTCGACGCGCGCCACCGGCTGGTTGGTCGGGATCTCGACCACTTCGAGGTTGTAGATCTGCTGGAACTCGTCCGCTTCCGTCGCCGCCGTGCCGGTCATGCCGGCGAGCTTTTCGTAGAGGCGGAAGTAGTTCTGGAAGGTGATCGAGGCGAGCGTCACGTTCTCGGGCTGGATCGGCACATGCTCCTTGGCCTCCAGCGCCTGGTGCAGGCCTTCCGAATAGCGCCGGCCCGGCATCATGCGGCCGGAGAACTCGTCGATGATGACGACCTCGTTGGTGCGGTTCTCGGGGTTGAACCGGACGATGTAGTCCTTGTCCTTGGTGAATAGCGTGTGGGCGCGCAAAGCCTGGTTCACGTGATGCACGATCGTGGCGTTATGCGCCTCGTAGAGCGAGCCTTCCTTCAGGACGCCGGCGCCCATCAGCAATTGCTCGACGTTCTCCGTGCCGTCCTCAGTGAGCGACACCTGACGCTGCTTCAGGTCGACCTCGTAATCCGATTTCTTCAGCTTCGGCATCAACGCATCGATCGCCACATACATCTCCGACTTGTCGTCGGTGGGGCCGGAGATGATCAGCGGCGTCCTCGCCTCGTCGACCAGGATCGAGTCGACCTCGTCGACGATGGCGTAGGCGTGGCCGCGCTGCACCATCTGGCCGAACTCGTACTTCATGTTGTCGCGCAGGTAGTCGAAGCCGTATTCGTTGTTGGTGCCGTAGGTGATGTCGCAGGCATAGGCGGCGCGCCGTTCGTCGTCGGTGAGCCCATGCACGATCACGCCGACGCTCATGCCGAGGAAGCCGTAGACCCGGCCCATCCATTCCGCGTCGCGCTTGGCGAGATAGTCGTTCACCGTCACGACATGCACGCCCTTGCCCGCGAGGGCGTTCAGGTAGACCGCGAGCGTCGCGACCAGCGTCTTGCCTTCGCCTGTCTTCATCTCGGCGATGCCGCGCTCGTGCAGCACCATGCCGCCGATCAGCTGTACGTCGAAATGCCGCTGGCCCAGCGTCCGCTTGGCCGCCTCGCGCACCGTGGCGAAAGCCGGCACCAGGAGATCGTCGAGCGTCTTGCCCTCGGCGAGCTCGGCGCGGAATCTCTCCGTCCGCGCCCTCAGCGCCTCGTCGGACAGCGCCTCCAGCTCCTTCTCCAGCGCGTTGATGGCCCGCACCTTCGGCTGGTAGCCCTTGACGCGGCGCTCGTTGGCGGAGCCGAAAATCTTCTTGGCGATGGCGCCGAGCATGGGCGGGAGAACCTTCCGTCAGGCGCGTCCGGGTCGATGCGCCAAAGGGCGATCACGCCATGGTGACCGCCGGAAAAAGCTGGGCAGGACATAGGTAGCCCCGTCCGGGGTTGTCAATGCGCAGGCGTCTCGGGCAGAAGGCGGGCGATGCGTGGGTCGCGCGCTCTCGACGATTCGAGGATCGATCCGCCATAACGCTCTGGGCGCTCGGGCGCCGGAACCGGGAACCCTTTCATGATCCGCTCCCTCGCCGCCTCGCTTCTCGCCTTCACGATCCTCGCCGGCCCCGCCTTCGCGCAGGACGCCGCCAAGTCTGTCGCGACCGTCGACGGCCAAGCGATCACCGAGGAGGATGTCCGCATCGCGCTGGACGAGCTCGGCCCCACGCTGCCGCAGCAGCTCGACGCGGCGCAGCGCCGCAGCTACGCCATCGATTACCTCGTGGACCTCAAGATCGTCGCCAACCAGGCGGCCAAGGACAAGCTCGCCGAGGCCCCCGAGTTCAAGAAGCGCCTCGACCAGACGCGCGACCGCCTGCTGATGGAGGCGATCCTCACCCGCGAGGGCGAGAAGGGCGCGAGCGAGGAGGCGATGCGCAAGTTCTACGACGAGACGGTCAAGGGCCTGAAGCCTGCCCAGGAGGTCAAGGCCCGCCACATCCTCGTCGAGACGGAGGCCGAGGCCAAGACCGCGCTGGACCGCGTCAAGAAGGGCGAGGACTTCGCCAAGGTGGCGGCCGAGCTCTCCAAGGACCCGGGCTCGGGCAAGGAGGGCGGCGACCTCGGCTGGTTCGAGAAGGAGCGCATGGTGCCCGAATTCGCCGAGGCCGCCTTCAAGCTCGACAAGGGGCAGGTCTCCGACCCCGTGAAGACCCAGTTCGGCTTCCACATCATCAAGACCGAGGACAAGCGCGACAAGCAGCCGCCCGCCTACGAGGCGGTGAAGGAGCAGCTCAAGCGCTACATGGTCCAGAAGGCGCAGCAGGATTTCGTGCTGAAGCTCAGGGAGACCGCGAAGGTGGAGCGGGCGAATTGAGCTGCCCAAATTTCTGCTTTGATCAGATTGGACGACGAACTCCTTGACTTGATTCGTCTATGCCAATATTATTAATTAAAATTTGACCGCGATGGAGGTGCTCGAAATGTCCCGGTCTGGTATTGCTGTTGCTGCCGCGATATTCGTTTTTCTCTCGGTTACTACATTATATTTTGATGTTGTTCAAGCTTCGTGCTCCGGAAGGATGTGCCAAACACAGTAGCGTTGATGGATAAGATAAATAAAGTCTATAATGGACCGGAGGTCACTGGTGGAGTCGGCCGCACGAGACGCTCAAATTCGCATTCTAAGGGGGCGAGCGAGGCGTCTCTACAGAATTTCTCACTATACCCTAGCAGTTATGTTAATGTTAATGATCTGTGCCTTGCTTGCTTTTGTTTTTGCAGATCGTTTGATTGAAGATCCTCGTGACTATTTGATTGGCAAAATCTACGAACTGTCGCGTCAACAGAGCGAATTGTCAGCCAGAATTGCGCCGATACAAGTTTCGTTAAGCCACAATTTGAACTCCTTTAATTCGGCTATTAATGCCAAAAATTTGAATAGAATGAAGAAAGATGAATTTGCAGTCGTAGGTTTTAAAGATACATTTGCGGGAAATTACGATTATATTTCAGTAGGTGCCTTGAAAGCTTTTGGTTCGCGTGTTCAGCTCGATCGGATTATCAAGCCAGCTTTCAATAATAACAGTGAAAACAAGTATGTCGTTATAAGTGTAATAATTGAAGAACTTGGTTTTGCGGAGAACGAATTCACGGATGTGGTAGATGATCAGCTTAACAAGATGGCGCGCTTTTTTAGGACAAGCTACTTTTGGACGTTTGAAAAAAAAAGATAAAGATAATATTTTTCAAGCTTTCGAGAGTGCTATTTTTAAGCCTGTGAAAGATATAGGAAGATTGGAAGGATTGTTGAAGGATAGAACATCTGTCCAAACGCAGATTCAAGAACTTCGCGCGCGCTTACTGGTGCTTGATCGAGAGAAAAGTTTAATCGATTCAATGCAAAAAATAAAAGAACGTCGAAGTTATTATTTGGAATTAATCGCAGGTCGATATTTACCACTTATTATTGTATCAATCATAATATATTTGTTGATTGGATTTTATAAGTATAATTTAAGCCTTGCTACTCATTACCTCTCGATAGCTGATGCTCTGAATGTGCTGGGTGAGGGTAAAATGAACGATTTGACAAAGCTAGCCGCCATTACAAAGCCGTCATTTTCAATAAAAGACTTTGATGATAAGATAATTATATCGTCATCAAACATGAAATAGTGCTTCAGGTGTTACTATTTTAGGAATAGCAATTAGTTTAGCTCGAGGTCTAGAGAGCTTACCCAAATTTCGATATTCGCGCGCTCACATCTAATTCCCCGCCTTCCACGCCCATGCCGAGCCTAGCGAGGGCGGCACAATCTTCGGTGAGCCGATCATCGGGTGCTCGGCAGCAGTCTCGATCCGGCCCATGACCGCTTGAACGCGCCGTCGGCGGCCCGCGGGTTGTCATGATTGATTGTGCGGTAAGTCGACAGAATGTCCGCTTCCGCGCGCTCGCCGAAACGCGACCTAGGCATCCCCGTCCTACTCGGCCTTGAACATCGCCAGCAGCTCATCCCTGCTGCGCTCCGGAGCCAATCCGCTCGCCAAGCCTTCCTCATGCGCCTTCCTCAGCCGCGCGATCTCGAGCTCCCTGATCTCTTCTTGCCGCTCCCACAATCTGAGCGCCTCGCGCAGCACCTCGCTATTGGAGGCGTAGGCGCCGGTCTCCACCGCCTGCTGGATGCGCGCGAGCTGCTGCGGCGAAACGGAGATCGTGAGGGGGCGCATGGCGTCGATTTTCATGCGCGGGAGGATAGGACGCTTGTGAGAGTCTCACAAGACGCTTGTCGTCCCCGATTCGCCGGTTTCTCCAGGACGAATACACCGACCTGACGGCCGGCGGCGCGCTGGCCGATGCGCCGCCGGCCATGGTCTCCGCCTCACGCCGGCGGCTTCACGCTGGCCGGGCTCGGCTTCACGTTGGCGTTCAGCATGCCGGGCTTGCCGACGATGCTCGTGGCGATGGCGAGGCCCAGCGTCACGCCGCCGATCTCGTCCGTGGCGGCCAGCATGGTGGTCGGGCTCGTCCCCGTCGTCCCGTCGAACCGCCAGTGGACGCCGAGGAAGATGCGGCTGATCGAGTTCTCGTAGATCGCCTCGTGCAGGCCGGGGAATGACCTGACATGGCGCGTCCTGACCGTGTCGTCCGGATCGATGCTCTTGCCGTTCAATTCGTCGGAGACGAAGCTGAAGGCGATGTCGTCGGTGCCATCTGCATGGATCGTCGCCTTGCCGATCGACGCCAGATAGACCCTTGCGGCCTGGAAGGCCGCGGCGCCGAAGGTCGCATGACCCGAAGGATAGGCCGGGAACGGCGGCGTGAAGCTGCGCACGCGCTCGTCCGTGACATTGGTCTTCGGCGCGCCGAGCGGCCGCCAGAACGGATCGCAATCCGCGTCGATCGGGCCCGGCGGCAGGCCCATCGGCGCGGCGGGGCCGTTGCGCCTGTCGAACTCCCGTAGACCGACCACCGGCCGCCACAGATCGTAGCGGTATTTCCAGAACCACGCTGCGATGCCGGCATCGCCCATCGCCACATTGGCGAGCATGAACAGGCGCGCGTTCTGCTCCGTCGTCAGGGATTTGCCCCGTGCGATGGTGCGAAGCACCTGGTTGTAGAGCCTGGGCGGCGTGCCGAGCTCCTTCGCGCCGTCGTAGGCCCAATAGAGGCCGATGATCGTCTCCTCCTCGCTGCGCGTGCAGACCTTCGCCGACGGTGTCGCTCCCTTGGCCCGCACCTCGCGGTGATGGGCGAGGTAGAGCGGGTCGGCGAAGCCGGGCGGCGGGGCCTGGTTCGGGAAGGCCGACATCGCGAAGGGCTTGGTGGCGCCATAGGCGACGCCGAGGAAGCCCTGGGTGTTGTTCAAAGGGTCCTCGCGATGACGCCCGTAGGCGGGGGAGTCCATGTGCGCGGACTCGACATAGGCCCCGTCGTTCATCCGCAGCTCGAGGATCTTCGCCGCGACCGCCGCGCCGAAGGCATGCGCCTCGCTGGTGGCGCCGTTCGCCGCCGAAATGCGGGCGAACATCGCGTCGATCAGCGGCTTCTGGAACGGATAGAGATCGAGCAGCGCGACGCTGGCCGCGGCGCTGACGGCCGCGCTCACGGCGACGTCGAGGACGGTGCCGGGAACGGCGGTATAGGGCGGTCTCGCCGCCGGCGGCAGATAGGGATCGTCGGCGACCGGAGGGCTGCCTTCGCCCCGTCTCGCCAGGACGAAGGCGTCATGCATGGCGAGATGGACGATCGCAGTGGCGCGCGAGGACAGCGTCGGCCCTCGTTGGTTTCGCGCTTGCATCGGTCCGGTGTGATCGAGGCGGTTACACTCCTGAACGACTTCGTTCCAGAACAGGATCGGGTCTTCCAACATGGCGCCCTCCAGTGCCCGGGAAAAAATCGGGAAAAATCGTCGTGCCGGGCACAATCGAACTTTTGGTCGGGATTGTGTTTTTTTTGGTCCGATCCCGTGCTGGGACTTGTGATGATAGATACAATCGTTCCATTGCCAAGAAATCGAGAAATCATCGCTCTTTTATGGATGAATGTTCGTCGGATGGACGACGATTGCTATACATTCAATCAAGTCGGAGAGGATCAGCATCGAGCATTTCGATGATTCACATTACTCGCCTATAACTTTAGGCGTGACGAATTGTTCTCCCGGTCGCTTTGGGAGTTCGTTGGCCGACCACGGCGGGCGAGGCTCGGGCCTCCCCGCTACCGCGCCAGCGCCCGCATGGCCTCCTCCAGGCCCTGGATCGTCAGCGGGAACATCCGCCCCTCCATCAGGCCGCGGATCATCTTGATCGAATGCGTGTGGCCCCAATGCGGCTCGGGCACCGGGTTCAGCCACACCGCCTTGGGGAAATGCTCGATCAGCCGGCGCATCCAGGCTTCGCCGGGCTCCTCGTTCCAGTGCTCCACCGAGCCGCCGGGGTGGCTGATCTCGTAAGGGCTCATCGAGGCGTCGCCGACAAAGACGGCGCGATAGTCCCCGGCATAGGTTCGGATCACCTCCTGCGTCGGGATCGCGGCCTCGTGCCGGCGGCGGTTCTCCTTCCACAGCCACTCGTAGGGGCAGTTGTGGAAGTAATAATGCTCCAGGTGCTTGAACTCGGAGCGCGCGGCTGAGAACAGCTCCTCCGCCTGCTCGATATGCCAGTCCATCGAGCCGCCGACGTCGAGGAAGAGCAGCACCTTGACGGCGTTGCGCCGCTCCGGGCGCATGCGGATGTCGAGATAGCCGCGATGCGCGGTGTCGTGGATGGTGCCGTCGAGATCGAGCTCGTCCAGCGCGCCCTGCCGCGCGAACTTGCGCAGCCTTCGCAGCGCGATCTTGATGTTGCGGGTGCCGAGCTCGCGGCTGTCGTCGAGGTCCTTGAACTCCCTCTGGTCCCAGACCTTCACGGCGCGGAAGTTGCGGTTGCCCTCCTGCCCGATGCGGATGCCCTCGGGATTGTAGCCATAGGCGCCGAAGGGCGAGGTGCCGGCCGTGCCGATCCACTTGTTGCCGCCCTGGTGGCGGCCCTTCTGCTCGGCGAGGCGCTGCTTCAGGGTCTCCCAGAGCTTGTCCCAGCCCAGCGCCTCGATCTGCGCCCTTTCCTCGTCGGTCAGGTGTTTCTCCGCGAGCTTGCGCAGCCATTCCTCCGGCAGCGCGGCGGCAGTAACGCCTTCCGGCCCTCCGGCTTCGCCTAGGCCCTTGAACACCTGGCCGAAGACGCGGTCGAACTTGTCGAGGTTGCGCTCGTCCTTCACCAGCGCGGCCCGGGACAGGAAGTAGAAGCTCTCGACGGATTGCTCGGCCAGATCGCGCTTCAACGCCTCGACGAGCGTGAGGTATTCCCTGAGCGTGACCGGGACCTTCGCTTCGCGGAGCGCCGTGAAGAGGTTGAGGAGCATCGCGCCAGTCTAGCGCGCGCGCCACCTGCTGTCATGCCGATGACGCCGTAAGAGCGTCGCCCCAACTCCCATTCCAGGCCTTGCCGAAACCGCCGTTCAGGAACACCCGCTCCGGAGCGATGCGCCAGAACCAGAATCCCGGCAGATCGATATAGAGCTGCGCCTTGGGGTTCTGCGCGAGATAGAGCGGCCTGAGGCGATCGTACTCCGGCTCGCCGGGCTTGGCCGCCGCCGCCCGGCCGGTCAGCGTCAAGCGGGGATGAGCGAGAGGGTCGCCCTTGCCCACAGCCGCGATGAGCAGCGAGACCTTGGGCTGCGCCTCCAGATGCGCCGTGTGGCTGGAGAGATGCGAGGTGATGATGACCGGCGAGAGGTCCGCATCCCTGGCGATCGCGACCAGCGATACGAAGGGCGCGCCATCAGGCCCCAGCGTTCCGAGCGTCGCATGGGCGGCTTCGGTCATGAGCGCGCGGATCATGCCGGGATGATCGAACGGGGCGGTCGGCGGTTCGGGGCGGGTCGTCATGATCGTTAACCTTCGTCTCGCATCGCGCTTCGCAGGCGGCCGTCTCGCCGGTATCTTCCAAACATGGCCCGGTGAGGGAGCGGCTACCTCTCGGCATCGCAAATGCTGTGCACCCCTGGTTCGAGTCCAGGGCTGGGCCTCCATCTCCCCTTCGTCGACCTGAGCGGTCATGGCCCTGGCGGCTGTGGCCCTGGCGCAACGACTTTCCACAGATCGCCGGCGCGGTCGAGCCCCAGCCCGGCGGCCACGCCTGGGACCTTGCCAAAACGCCGGCGAGCCGACATTCATGCGCCTGAGGCCGAAGCCCCGCATCCGCGGGACGCTGGCGGCTGCCCGGAGCGTGGCCTTTGTCGTCAGCGTTGAAGTCGATTCCCGTCCTGATGCCGGCGCCGGCGATGCCGCTGATCACGCAGGGGGTCGATCAGGCCTTCACCCTGCTGAAGCTCTGGGAGCAGGCCGACGAGGCTGCTTTCGTCCGCGAGCACGGCGCCTCCATCCGCGCCATCGCCGGCGGCGCCAAGGCGCGCATGGACGGCGCCTGGCTCGGGCGCTTCCCGAACCTCGAGTTCATCGCGCATTTCGGCGTCGGCTACGATGGCGTCGATGCCGCCTGGTGCGGCCGGAACGGCATCATCGTCTCCAACACTCCTGACGTGCTGACCGACGAGGTGGCCGATCTCGCCGTCGGCCTCCTGCTCGCCACCATTCGCCAGCTTCCCCAGGCCGACGCCTTCCTGCGCCGCGGCGACTGGCTGAAGGGCGCCTTCCCGCTCACCACCACCTTGCGGGGCCGCAAGGTCGGCATCCTGGGCCTCGGCCGCATCGGCAAGGCCGTGGCCGAGCGGATCGAGGGCTTCGGCGTCGAGATCGCCTATCACGGCCGCTCGCGCCAGCCCGACGTCGCCTACGCCTATCACGACAGCCTGCGCGGCCTGGCGGCGGCGGTGGACGTGCTGATCTCCATCGCGCCTGGCGGGCCGGAGACGCGCCGCATCATCGACGCGCAGGTGCTGGAGGCGCTCGGCCCCGACGGCATCCTGATCAACGTCGGCCGCGGCACGGTGGTCGACGAGGCGGCGCTGATCGAGGCCCTCAAGGCCGGCCGCATCCTGTCGGCCGGCCTCGACGTCTTCGAGGACGAGCCGCGCGTGCCGCAGGCCCTGATCGACATGCCGCATGTCGTCCTGCTGCCGCATGTCGGCTCTGCCTCGCACCATACGCGGCGGCTGATGGGCCAACTCGTGGTCGACAATCTCCTCTCCTGGTTCGGTGGCAAGGGGCCCCTGACGCCGGTTCCAGAGACCCCCTGGCGGAAGGACTGAAGCCATGCCGATCGTCGGTCTTCGACGACTGTTGCCGCTCGCCGTCGCGGTCGCCGCCGCGGGCGTCGTGGCGTCCGGCGACGGCTTCGCCCAGGCGCAGGCGCCGCAGGCCGGGACATCCGAGCTGCTGCCGCCGACCTCGGACGCCGCGCGTACGGTCTCCGGCCAGTGGGACCTCGCGGTTCCCAAGAACAACCTGAAGTGCCGGATCCAGCTCAACGTCGTCGGCACGCCGGCGCAGGCGACGGTCGGCATGCCGACGGCCTGCCGCCGTTCGATGGGCAGCATGGGCAGGGCAGAATTCTGGGCGCTCACCGACCGCGGCGCGATCCGAATCCTCGGCCCGAAGAATGAGCTTCTGGCCGAGTTCTCCCGCGCCGATTCCGGCCAGCTCAAGGCCGCCGTCGGCGCCAACGATTTCACGATGGAGCCGATGAACGGCCGCTATCCCTCGCCGGAGCGCATGGCGAGCGTCGATGCGGCCGTGCGTCGGCTGAACGCGCCGCAGGCCGATAATCCAGCGACGCCGGTCGCCGTGGCCGGACGCTACAAGCTGTTCCGCGCCGCCGGCGCCGATACCGGCTGCGTGATGATGCTGGACCGCAGCCTGCCCGGCCCCGTCGCGCAGAGCGGCCGCGCCTCCCTGGAGCGCGGCTGCGAAGACAAGGGCCTGCTGACCTTCGATCCCGCTGGCTGGATCGTGGAGCGCGACCGCATGTTCCTCTACGCCCGCAAGGGCCACCGCTTCGGCTTCAACATCGAGCGCGACGGCCAGTTGACCAAGGACCCGCCGCAGGGCTCGCCGCTGCTCGCCCGCAAGCTATAGCAGCGCCCGCCCGACCGCGACCACGGCCACGCCGGCCACGGCGGCGATGAGGTCGCTGCCCAGGAGCTTCATGGCCGCGGCGGTGACCACGAGCGCCGCTGCCTCGACCCAGCCGCCCCTGAGCGCGGCCGGAGTCACCAAGCCGACCATGACGGCGAGCGGCGTGGCGCGCAAGGCCGCCTCCAGCCGCGGCGTGATCGCGACGTAGCGCATGATCCAGAAGCCGCCGAGCCGGCAGGCGAGGGCAGCCGCGCCGACCAGCGCCACGAAGGCGAGGAAATCGAACCGGAGGCTCACGCTGGGTTCTCCTCGGGACGGAAGCTCAGCCAGGCCGTGAGCCCGCCGGCGGCGCCGGCGCTCAGGATGGCCGAGCCCGGCATCAGGTAGCGGTCGGCGAGCACCGCCGCGACGATCGCCGCTGCGACGACCTTGAGGTCGCCGCGGCCCTTGAACATGCCGACGCCCATGGCGGCCGAGAAGGCGACCAGCAGGAAGTCGAGCGCCAGCGCATTGGGATCGCGGATCAAGGCGCCGCCGGCGAGCCCGAGCCAGCTCCCGGCGAGCCAGGGCACGAACATGGCCATGCCGGAGCCGAAGACATAGGCGGCGTCCTGCTCGCCGCCGGCATGGGCCTTCATGGACAGGATCCAGTTGCCGTCGCCCAGCACGGCCAGCGTGGCATAGGCCTGCCAGGGGCCGGCGCCGCCGAGCCAGGGCCTGAGCGACGCGCCATAGAGCAGATAGCGCGCGTTCAGGAGCAGGATGGTCCCGGTGATGGCCGCCAGCGCGGCGCCGCCCGGCATGCCGTCGCGCATGGCGCTGACCGCCACCAGCTGGGCGCTGCCGGAATAGACGACCGCGCTCATCGTCAGCGCCTCGACGACGCTCAGATGCGCCTCGCGGGCCAGCAGCCCGAAGGCGATGCCGTAGACGAGCACGCCCACCGCCAGCGGCTGCGCCGAGACGAAACCGCGCCGGAAGCCGGCGATCGAGAAGGGCGTGGACATCGCGGAGGTGTCGGCAGGCGGCGCAGGCATGGCGCGGTTGGTAGGTGAGGCGGGTGGGACAAGTCCAGCCCTGCAGGGCGCGCGACGTTCATTCCGCGCTCACCTCGGCCGCTCCATCGTCGCCGTCGATACGAGAGTGACGGACTATGCTCCCCGAAACGCCCGGCCGTGCGCCCTATCTGCCGGCCTTCCTGATCGTCGCCGCGGCATGGCTGCTGCTCGCCTGGCCGTGGCTCACGGACAGCGTCACCGTGCCCTGGGACGCCAAGGCGCATTTCCAGCCGCAGCTCGCTTTCCTGGCGCAGAGCCTGCACCGCGGCGAATCGCCGTTCTGGACGCCGAACGTCTTCGCCGGCCATCCGCAGATCGCCGATCCGCAATCGCTGATCTTCTCGCCGCCCTATCTCTTGATGGCCGCCCTGGTGGCTTCGCCGGATCTGCGCGACCTCGACCTCGTGCTCCTCCTGAGCCTGCTCGTCGGCGCCGGCTTCGTGCTGCTCTATTTCCGCGACCGGGCCTGGCACCCGGCCGCCGCCACTGTCGCGGCGCTCTCCTTCGCCTTCGGCGGCGCGGCGGCCTGGCGCATCCAGCACGTCGGCCAGGTCCTTAGCATCGCCTATTTCCCGATCGCGCTCTGGCTCCTCGACCGGTCGCTCGGCCGCGGCGGCTGGGGGTGGGGCTTCCTCGCCGGGGTGGTGGCGGGGTTCATGCTGCTCGGCCGCGACCAGGTCGCGTATCTCGGTCTCATCGTGCTGGCGGCCTATGTGCTGCACCGGTTCTGGGCCAGCGGCTTCGTCTTCCGAAGGTTCTGGCGGCCGCTCGCCGCCGGCGCTCTCGGCGGTTTCCTGGTCGTCGCGGCGCCCATGGTGATGACGCTGCTGCTGGCCCAGGATTCCAACCGGCCGATGATCACGCTGTCCGAGGCGGGCAAGGGCTCGCTGCATCCCTGGTCGCTGCTCACCGCGCTGATACCGCATCTCTACGGCATCTCTCGGCCGCTCGGCGATTACTGGGGGCCGCCGAGCCCCGACTGGGGCTACGTCGACCTTTATCTCGCCCGCAACATGGCGACCTTCTATTTCGGCATGCTGCCGCTGCTCGGTCTGCTGCTGCTGCCCTTCGTGATGCGGTTCCGCCCGCGCTTCGCCACCTCGCCGGAAAGCTTCGCCGCCGGCGAGGACCCGCATCGGCGCGATGCGCTGTTCCTGTTCCTCGGCTTCATCGCGCTGATGCTCTACAGTCTCGGCCGCTACACGCCGTTCTTCGGGCTGGTCTTCACGCTCGTGCCGGGCATCGACAAGTTCCGTCGGCCCGCCGATGCGCTGTTCGTGGCCTGCGCGCTGGGCAGCATGGCCGGCGGATACGCGCTGCACCGCTGGATCATCGCGCCGCGCTTCCGCCTGCCGCGCTGGGCATTCGTCGCCTTCGGGCTTGCGGTTTTCGCCTGCGCCGTCTCGGGTGCCCTGCTCGCCTTCAGCGTCGGGCGGCTGCAGCAGGCCATGACGCCGCTCGCGGCTTCCGGCTGCTTCCTGTCGGCCGGGCTGATCGCGCTCATGCTCCTGCACCGGCTCAAGGGCGCCTGGCTGCTTCCGGCCGTGGCCGGCCTGTTCACGGTCGCCGATCTCGGCTGGAACAACGCGCCGAACGAATCGACCGGCCTCAACCCCGATGCCTACGAGGTGCTGCGGCCGAACAGCACGAACGAGACGATCGCCCTCCTGAAGCGCAAGGTCGTGGAAACGCGGGGCCCCGACCGCATCGATCGCGTCGAGCTGGTGGGCGTCGGCTTCCATTGGCCGAATGTGACGATGATCCACGGGCTGCACCACACGCTGGGCTACAACCCGGTCCGCTCGGCGATCTACAGCAACAGCGTCGGCGCGCGCGACCATATCGCCGGGCCGGACCAGCGTCTGTTCACGCCGCTCATGCCCTCCTACCGGTCGATCCTGGCCGACCTGGTGGGGCTGCGCTACATCGCCAGCAGCATCCCGATCGAGGAGGTCTATCGCGTCGCGCCGCGGGATCCCGGGCTGCCGCCGGCCGTCTTCGACCCGGCCGACTTTCCGCTGATCGCCCGCACGCCTGATGCCTATGTCTACGAGAACCCGCGCGCCCTGCCGCGCGTGCTCTTCCCCGGCAATGCGCGGCAGGCCGATTTCACGACGATGATCGCGAAGGGCGGCTGGCCGGACTTCGATCCGCGCCGCACGGTGCTGCTGGATCGGCCGATCGCGCCGACAGAGGCGGAAGCGAAGGACGATGCCCGCTCCGTCCGCATCGTCAGCTACCGCAACACCGAGATCGTCGTTGAGGCCCGCTCCGAGCGCGGCGGCTTCGTGGTGCTGAACGATTCGTGGGACGATTGGTGGCGCGTCGAGATCGACGGCAGGCCCGCCACGCTGGAGCGCGCCAATGTCGCCTTCCGAGCCGTCGCCGTGCCGCCCGGCGAGCATCTGGTGCGCTTCGTATTCCGGCCCTTCAGCGGAGCCTTGGCGGAGCTGCTGGGAAGGCGCTAGCATCGTCCGTCCCAAGGAAAGCGCCGATGCCCAAGTCCTCCGTTCTCTCTCCCAACCTGTCGCGCCGCATCACCATCCGCAAGCCGTCGGTGCGCTCCACCGGCGGCATCGTCGTCACGCAGAACCGCGTGGCGTCCGAGGCCGGCGCGCGGGCGCTCAAGGCCGGCGGCCATGCCGTGGACGCCGCCGTCGCCGCCGCCTTCGCGGTCGGCGTCGTCGAGCCGTGGATGAGCGGCATCGGCGGCGTCGGCGGCCTGCTGGTCTACGAGGCGGCGACCGGCAAGGTGACGGGCTTCGATTTCGGCGGCCGCTCGCCCAAGGGTTTGAAGGTCGAGGACTTCCGGCTGGTGCCGGGCGCCGACGCCGATCTCTTCGGCTGGCCCGCCGTCGAGGGCGGCATCAACACCGTGGGCGCCAAGGCCGTGGTCACGCCGAGCCAGCCGCTCGGCCTCTGGACCGCGCATCAGGCCTTCGGTCGCAAGCCATGGGTAGAGCTGCTGGCGCCCGCGGTCGCGCTCGCCGGCGAAGGCCCGGTGGTCGACTGGGCCTCGACGCTGATGATCGCCACGGCCCAGGCCGATCTCGCGCGGGACAAGGGCACGGCCGAGCGCTTCCTGCGCGGCGGCGCGCCGCCGGTCGCTCCCGCCGCCAACACCGGGCGGCAGCTGCGCCTGCCCATGCCGGCGCTGGCCAAGACCTTGGGACTCCTGGCCGAGCGCGGCGCGCCGGCGCTCTACGAGGGCGGGATCGCTGCCGGCATCGCCGCCGACATCAAGGCGATGGGCGGCTATCTCGCCGAGGAGGATCTCGCGGCCTATCGCGTCCGCACGGTCGAGCCGCTGCGCATCGGCTACCGCGGCCACACGATCCATGTCCTGCCCGAACTGAACGGCGGGCCCACGCTCGCCGTAGCCTTCGCCGTCCTGTCGAAGCTGGAGCGGACGCCCGAAGGTTCACCGGCCGGACAGGACTACGTCGCTTATGCCGCGGCGCTCCGCACCGCCTGGGAAGACCGCTTCTGCCGCCTCGGCGACGCAGGCGAGCGCTCGGCCCCCACCTGCACCACGCATCTTACGGTGATCGACCGCGACGGCAACATCGCGGTGCTCACCCAGACGCTGCTCTCGCTTTTCGGCTCGCGCATCGTGCTGCCGACCTCGGGCATCCTGATGAACAACGGCGTCAACTGGTTCGACCCGCGCCCCGGCGGGCCGAACGCCATCGCGCCCGATCGCCGCGTGCTCGCCAATTACGTGCCCTCCGTGATGACCGGGCCCGGCGGCGTGATGGCGGCGGGCGGCTGCGGCGGCCGCAAGATCATCCCGGCGGTGTTCCAGCTCCTCGCCATGCGCGCCGATTTCGGGATGGACCTCGACACGCTCTTCCACACGCCGCGCGTCGATGTCTCGGGCGGCCCGGAGGTCGTGACCGACCGGCGCATGGACGCCGAAACGCTTGCCGAGCTGGACGCCGCCTACGACACGGTGCTCGCTGAGCCCGTCGTCTATTCCAACCCCTACACGCTGGCGAACGGCGTGCTGCGGGTAGGCGCCGAGAACGAGGCCGCCTGCGAACCGCTGCAGGCCTGGAGCGAGGCGGTGAGCGAGGAGGAGGTTTGAGGCGTCAGCCGATGTCGAGGAAATCGGCGAGCGCCAGCGTGACCCGCTCCATCAGGCTGTCGTCGGCCTGACCGATTACCTTGCCGATCTTTTCGACCGGCAGCACCGCGATCTTGTCGATGGCGACCTGCGAGCGCTCGACGAGGCCGTTCGCCAGACTCGGTTCGACCGTCAGCCGGAGGAATGTGGGGATGGTCTGCAAGTCCGACGTCAGGGGACAGAGCACGACCGATGGCAGAGCATTGTACCGGTCGCTTTGCACGATGAGCGCCGGTCTTGGCTTGCCGTAGTCCCGGCTGAACGCCGCGGTGACGAAATCACCGCGCTTCATCGGCCTTCCGGCCGATCGTAAGGCGGCAGGTCGTAGCCGCCGTCATCGAGTTCGGCCAGGATCTGATTTCCGCCGGGATCATTCGCAGCCAATGCGGCGGCTTGGCGGCGGCATTCCTCGATATAGGCCGGGTTACTGCGGTCCGGCAGCCAGATCTGCACCGGCTTCAAGCCCTTGGCCCGCATGCGCTTGCGGTATTCCGCCATGCGCTTCGCAGCCGCTGTACGCTGCTTATCATTGGGTGTTCGCTGAAGCGTGGCCATGCGTCACATGTTACGCGTGAGGCGGCTGGAAGTCGAGCCACTCGAGCATCCAGAGCGCGTGTCATTACCGAATGTCGCTGTCCGCGTCGACCCGGTCATCGGGCAGGCCGGCCTTAACTAGATAGTCCAAGAGTAGCTGGACACGGGGCGAATCCGGATTTGCGACCCAATCCAAGAATGCCTTTGCGGTCAGGCCGGGCCGATGGCTTCGAAGGGTCCGGAGGGCTTGCCGAGCTTCGTCCATGCGGTCCAACGCGGAATAGGCGCCAGCCAAAGTGATGTAGGATTGTACCCAGTTCGGCATTTCTCGTGCCGACCGCTGTGCGAACTCTACCGCTTGTTCATGGCGTCCCAGATGAAAGCTGGCCGAGGCGATGCCAGAGAGCATGTAGCCGATCTCTGGATCGAGCGGGCTCAATCGCATGGCCCTCTCAAAGCTTGCTACCGCTTTTTCAAACTGCTGAAGGTAGTTGAAGACCCATCCTGCCGAACTCTGAACGGGCGCCGAGTTGGGATTGAGTGCCAGCGCTCGCTTGAGTGCGACACCCGCCATATCATGTTCGCGACCAAGATAGCCGAGGGCATGACCGGCGCAACGAAGGGTGATAGGATCATCGCGGTTGGCGGCGATTGCCTCCTTCGCCAACCTCACGCCTGCGGACCGCTCCTCTTCGTAGCCCCAGCCCTGCGCCACTTCGACAACGTAGGTGAAGGCGTCGAAGGCCTTGGCGCGCGCATAGCTTGGGTCGATGCGAACGGCCTCTGACAGCAGTCGGTGAGCCTCCTTGAACCGCTCTTGCGATAGCGAGTAAAAGTTCGGCAGCGCCCGCAAATATAGGTCATACGCATCCAGGTTGTCCGTCGCCTTCGCCGTGGCGCGTGCGATCTCGGCGGCGCTGACGCCCTGCTCGACCACCGCCGCGACGCTCTCCGTCACCTTGTCCTGCAGGTCGAAGATGTCGCTGCGATCGCCGTCGAAGCGGTCCGACCAGACCTGCCGCCGCGTCTCGGCCTCGGCCAGTTGTCCCGTGATCCGGATGCGGTTGCCGGAGGAGCGTACGGTGCCCTCCAGCACGTAGCGCACGCCAAGCTCCCGCCCGACCTCGCGGACGTCGATCGCGCGGCCCTTGTAGGTGAAGGAGGAGTTCCGGGCGATGACGAAGAAGCTCTTCACGCGGCTCAGCGCGACGATGATGTCCTCCACGAGCCCATCGGCGAGGTATTCCTGCTCCGGATCGCCGCCGAGGTTCTGGAACGGCAGCACCGCGATCGACGGCATGTCCGTGGGCGGCAGCAGCCGCGGGCGCGCCGGCCTGGGGTCCGGGCCGGCCACCGCTTGGCTGGGCAGCATATGCACGCGCACTGGTCTGGCCACGTTCTTCAGCGCCACCTCGCCCCGGTCCTCGAACGCGAGGTCGAGCCGGCCTATAAGCTCGTCTTGCACCTTGGCCGAAATGGCGACGCCGCCCGGCTCGCAGAGCGCCTCCAGCCGCGCCGCGACGTTGACGCCGTCTCCATAGAGATCGCCGTCCGGCCGCGCGATCACGTCGCCGAGGTTGATGCCGATCCGGAGCCGCAGGCGGCGCTGCTCCGGCTCGCCCGCCGCGCGTTCTGCCAGCGCCCGCTGCACCTCCGCCGCGCAGGCCACCGCCTCCACCGGGCTGTCGAAGTCGATCAGCGCCCCATCGCCCATCGTCTTCACCAGACGGCCGCCGCGCGCGCTCGCCTTGGGGATGAGCAGGCCCTGCAACGCCTCCTGGATGGCGGCGAGCGCGTGGCGCTCGTCGGCCTCGATCAGGCGCGAGGAACCCACGACGTCCGCCACAAGGATGGCGGCGAGCCTGCGCTTTCCCTGCAGCTCCGTATCGGTCGACAAGCGTCTGCCCCAGCGTCTCGGGCAAGGTGCCTTGACGAGGGGGCGAGTTCAACCGGCTTGAATCGCCACCCGCCGGCGGCTTGCTTGGCGCTCACCCGCCCTGCAGCGCCTTCCACATCTCCACGTCCCGCTCCGCCGTCCAGATGCGTGGATGCGCGATGCCGGAGGCCTCGTCGAAGGCGCGGGAGACGTTGAAGGGGAGGCAATGCTCGTAGATCGCGTAGGCGCCGAAGGGGCCGTCCATCGCCGCGCGGGTGGCGGCGAAAGCCTCCTTCAGGTCGCCGCCCTTGGCGACGGTCGCCTCCGCCGCGCCGTAGAGCGCCTGCAGGAAGTCGCGCGTGCCCGCCATGGCGGCCTCGACCTTCTCCCGCCCCACCAGCGCATCGCCGCGGCCCGGCACCAGCGCTTGCGGGTCATAGGCGGCGAGGCGCTTGAGCGTCTCCGGCCAGTCCTTGAGATGCGCGTCGCCGCAATAGCAGGCGGATTTGTATTCCACGAGATCGCCCGAGAACATCACGCCCGCATCGGGCACCCAGGCGATCGTGTCGCCGGCCGTATGGCCCCGGCCGGGGCGGCTGATGCGCACCTCGCGCCGGCCCAGCCAGATCGAGATTTCGCCGTCGAAGGTCAGCGTCGGCCAGGTGAGGCCGGGAATGGTCTCCTTGCCCCTGAAAAGGCGCGGGAAGCGGCCGATCTCGCTCGCCATGTCCTGCTCGCCGCGCTCCACGATCAGCGCGCGGGTGGCGTCGGACGCGATGATCGCCTTTGCGTCCGTATAGGCCGAGGCGCCGAGCACCCGCACGGCGTGGTAGTGCGACAGCAGAACATGCGTGATCGGCTTGTCGGTGACGCTGCGCACCCGCTCGATCACCGCCTGCGCCATCGCCGGCGTCGCCTGGGCGTCGACGATCAGCACGCCGTCGTCGCCGATGACGACGCCGGTGTTGGGGTCGCCCTCCGCCGTGAAGGCGTAGAGGCCGGGGCCGATCTCCGCGAAGGTGATCGTCTTCTCGGCGAGGTCGGCGGTCGAGGCGAAGCCGGTCATGATATCCTCGGGTTCATGCCTGTTCGGGTAACCCATATCCCGCCCTCAGGGAAGCGCATCGCGATTGTCGAGACCAATTCAGAGTGCTATTCAAAGACCTGTTTGTGCTGAGGAGGTTGAAATGGCGAATCTCATCCTGGCGGAGATGACGGCCAGCGTCTCAGAACTGAAGCGCAATCCGATGGCCACTGTCGCCGCCGGCGAAGGTGCGCCGGTGGCGATCCTCAACCGCAACGAGCCCGCCTTCTACTGCGTGCCCGCCCGCGCCTATGAGGCGATGATGGAGCGGCTCGAGGATATCGAGTTGAATGCCGTCGCCGAGGCCCGCAAGGATCAGCCGGTCATCCGCGTGAAACCGGATGAGCTATGAGCTCGGCTTCCGAGAGGAGGCGCTGAAGGAATGGCGAAGGCTCGATGCCGGAGTTCGCGAGCAGCTCCGGAAGAAGCTGATCGAGCGGCTGCAGCACCCCCGTGTGCCTGCCGCCAAGCTCCATGGCCATCCCGACCGCTACAAGATCAAGCTGCGCAGCGTCGGCTACCGGCTGGTTTATGAAGTGCGCGACAGCGAACTCATCGTGCTCGTCGTGGCGGTCGGCAGGCGGGACCGCGGCGAGGTTTACAGGACTGCCGATCGGCGCGGTTGAGAGGCCGGCACCGAACGCGGAAACCCGAAAGCAAGACCGGCCGGCAGCCCCGCCTTCGGGACGCCGGCCGGTTCCTGGTCCTGTCGACGGGCTGGAACAGCCCGGACGGGACGGCCTCAGACCCCCGTTTCCACGCCCGATCTCCGCGGTCTCATGCGCAGAGCGGGGCGGGGGTCATCACGGCTCGCCTCATGGACCTGCTGTGCGGCTGGCATGGCCGCGGAGGCATGGGGAGGCGAGCCGGATCGGAAAAGCCCTTGGCGGGGCTAGCTCGTGGGCCCGCCGCCGAGCACGGTGACGGCGCGCCGGTTCTTCGACCAGCAGCGGATGTCGTCGCAGACCTCCACCGGACGCTCCTTGCCGTAGGAGATGGTGCGGATGCGCGAGCCCGCCACGCCGCGGGCGGCGAGGTAGTTCTTCACCGCCTCGGCGCGCCTGGCGCCGAGCGCGAAGTTGTATTCGCGCGTGCCGCGCTCGTCGGCATGGCCTTCGACCGTGAAGGCGTATTGCGAATAGCGCGTCAGCCACTGCGCCTGCTTGTCGAGAGTGGCCACGGCCTGCCCGTTCAATTCGGAGGAATCCGAGTCGAAGAAGACGCGGTCGCCGACGTTCACGGCGAAATCCTGCGGCGAACCGGGCGGCCCGCCGCCGGCGCCGAAGCCCGCTCCCACGCCGGCATTGGCGTCCTGGCTGTTGCGGGCGCAGGCGCCCAGCGCCAGGGCCGCGACGAGCGCCAGCCCCAGATGCAGGCTCCTGCGCGTCGAATTGCGCGAAATCATCCCATTCTCCTGTCAGGTGGTGTCAGCCGCCCGCCATTCGTTGACGGGAACCCTAGACTTTCCGGGGTTAACGAAAAGATGCGTCAACCTTACGCCAAGCTTGCCCAAACGCGGGAACAGGGGCCGAAATACGGCGGATGGTTAAGGAATCTCTGCCGATGTAGGGGCGCACCCTAGACTCCCTCCCCTGCAAGGGGAGGGCAGGGGAGGGGTCAGTCGTCACTAGACGAAGACTTACCCCCACCCAACCTCCCCCTTCCAGGGGGAGGGGCTAGGTCGCGCTGCGAAACCCTCACTCCGCCGCCAGCCGCTGCACGCCGACCTGCGACAGCCAGGCGCGCAACGCCGCCGGCTTGAGGGGCTTGCCGAAGACCTGCGCCTCGATCTCCGCCGCCCTCTCGCGCAATTCCGCCGTGCGGTCGGCCGTGATCAGGATGGCCTTCACCGGCGCCTTCGCCGCCTTGCGGATGGCGCGGATCGCCGAGAGGCCGTTGCCGCGGTCGAGATGATAGTCGGCGATCACCGCATCAGGCGGTCCGCTGCCGCGTTTCAGCGCCGCGATCGCCGCGCGTTCGTCGCCGGCCGCCACCACCTCGCAGCCCCAGCCCTCGAGCAGCAGGCGCATGCCTTCCAGGATCGACGGCTCGTTGTCGATGCAGACCACGCGCAGCCCGGCGAGGCTGGCGGCCGGCAGGGCGCCGCCGGCGGCCTCCTGCCGGCTCGCGACGCTGGGCGCCAGCGCCGTCTCGATCGTGAAGATCGAGCCCTTGCCCGGCAGCGAATAGACCGCCACGCGGTGGTCGAGCACGCGCGCGATGCGCTCGACGATGGAGAGGCCGAGCCCCAGGCCGCGGGCGATCAGCGCGCCCTGGTCCAGGCGCTGGAACTCCCGGAAGATCTGTTTCTGGCGGTTCTGCGGGATGCCGATGCCCGTGTCGCAGACCTCGATGCGCAGCTTGCCCCGCCGCCGCCGGCAGCCCACCAGCACGCGGCCGGAGGGGGTGTATTTGATGGCGTTGGAGATGAGGTTCTGCAGCAGCCGGCGCATCAGCCGCCGGTCGGTGCGGATCGACAGCGAGCAGGGCACGAAGGTGAGCGGCAGGCCGCGCGCCTTGGCGAGCGGCGAGAATTCGATGGCGAGCTGGCGGAAGAGGTCGTTGACCGAGACGCTCGCGAATTCCGGCTTCATCGCGCCGGAATCGAGCCGCGAGATGTCGAGCAGCGCGGTGATGATCTCCTCGACCGCGTCGAGCGAGGCGTCGGCATTGCGGGCGAGCTCCGCCGCCTCCTTGCCCGAGATGCGCTCGACGAGCGAGGACGTATAGAGCCTCGCTGCGTTCAGCGGCTGCAGGATGTCATGCGAGGCCGCCGCCAGGAAGCGTGTCTTGGAGAGGTTCGCCTCCTCCGCCTCGGCCTTCGCCTTGCCGAGAGCCGCGTTGGCTTCCGTCAGCTCCTCGGTGCGCTCGCGCACGCGCCGCTCCAGCGTCTCGTTAGCGCGGGCCAGCGCCTCCTCCGCTGCGACGCTCTGCGTGATGTCGGTATAGGTCGTGACGCGTCCGCCGTCGGGCAGGTGGTTGGAGCGGATATCGACGACCATGCCGCGCTTCGGCAGGCGCAGGCGCACCGGCTCGGTGTCCTCGACGAAGCTGCGCACGCGCTCGGCGATGATCGCCTCGTTGCTGGTCGCGCCGTAGAAGCCGCGCTCGGCGTTGAAGGCGACGATCGACTCGAGCGCCACGCCCGGCTGCACCAGCTCCGCCGGCAGATCGAAGATCGCCCGGAACGCCTGGTTGGCGGCGAGCAGGCGCAGCTCTCGGTCGAAGACGGTGACGCCCTGCTGCGCGTGGTCCAGCGCGTTCTGCAGGATGGCGCGGTTGTGCTGGATGGCGGCGGAGGCCTCGTCCAGCACGCGCAGCGCGGCGTTGGAGGAGAGGTTGCGCCGCCTCAGCATGAGCGACAGCACCAGCCGCGACGACGAGGCGCCGATGGCCGAGGCGAGCAGATGCTCGGCGAAGCGCATCGTATGCGGATCGGCGGCGAGCCGCCCGTCGAGGCCGGCGTTGCGGCTCGTGGCGAAGCTCTGGAAGGCGGCCTGCGTGCGTTCCTCGCCGAGGTAGCGAGAGACGGTATGGCGCAGCTCGTCCACCGTCACGACCGACCGGAAGAAGCGGAAGGCCGGGCCCGTCCCCTGCGCCTCGGCGCTGACGAAGAGATTGGCCTGCAGGCGCTCGATCGCGCTCGGCCGCCGCGTCAGCGACACGCCGACGAAGGCGAGGACATTGGCCGCGAGGCTGACGAACACGCCATGCACGAGCGGCTTGGCCTCGATGCCGAAAAGGGCCATCGGCCGGAGCCAGGCGAGGCCGAACAGGCCGTCCTGCGTCACGCCGCCGAAGATGGAATTGTCCGGCCCGAAGCTCGGGATCAGCAGCGCATAGGCCCAGACCGCGATGCCGGTGAGGAGGCCGGCGATCGCGCCACGCGCGGTGGCGCGCCGCCAGTAGAGCCCGCCCACAAGGGCCGGCCCGATCTGCGCGATGGCGGCGAAGGCCAGAAGTCCGATCGAGGCGAGCGCCGCCTCGCCGGCGGCGCGGTAATAGGCGTAGCCCAGCAGCAGCACGAGCATGATCGCCACGCGCCGTACGATCAGGATCATGCCCGCCATGTCCTTGACCGGCCGAGCCGCGCGCTGGCGCAGCACCAGAGGCATGAACAGGTCGTTCGAGATCATGATGGCGAGCGCGACGCATTCGACGATCACCATCGCCGTCGCCGCGGAGAGCCCGCCGATCAGGACGACGATCGCCACCAAGCCGGCGCCGTTCTTCAGCGGCAGCGCCAGCACGGTGAGGTCGCGGTCGATGCCGCCATCGGGGAACGTCAGCAGCCCGGCGATCGCGATCGGCACCACGAAGAGGTTGATGGCGACGAGGTAGAGCGGGAACATCCAGGCGGCGCGCTGGACATCCGCCGGATCGCGGTTCTCCACCACGGCGACATGGAACTGGCGCGGCAGCATCACAATGGCGCCGGCGGAGAGCAGCGTCATCGTGAACCACAGGCTCCAGTCGGGCTGCGCGCCGAAGATCGCGCCGATGTCCGCCCGCTCGTAGGCCTTGGCGAAGATGTCCGCCGGCCCGTCGAACATCCACCAGGTGACGAAGATCCCGCCGGCCAAGAAGGTGAGGAGCTTGATCGCCGATTCGACCGCCACGGCGATCATCAGGCCGTCCTGGTGCTCCGTGGTGTCCACCTGCCGCGTGCCGAAGACGATGGCGAAAAAGGCGAGGATCAGCGCCACCAGGAGCGCCATGTCGCCGAACAGCGGCGCGGTCTCCGAGCCGCCGGCCAGCACGCCGGCGTTGATGAACACCTCGATCGAGGCGGAGATCGCCTTCAGCTGCAGCGCGATATAGGGCAGCACGCCGATCACCGCGATCATCGTCACCGTGGCCCCGACGAACTGGTTCTTGCCGTAGCGCGAGGCCACGAAATCGGCGATCGAGGCGATGTTGTTCTCCTTCGCCAGCCGTACGATGCGCTGCACGAAGAAGGAGGCGAAGCCGATGACGAGGATCGGTCCGATGTAGATCGGCAGGAAGTCGTAGCCCGTGCGCGACGACAGGCCGACCGAACCGAGGAACGTCCAGGACGTGCAGTAGACGCCGAGCGTGAGCGCATAGATCGCCGGCCGCAACGGCCCCTGCATCAGCCTGCGGCCGCGGTTCTCGCCGACATGGGCGATGGCGAAGAGCGCGGTCAGATAGACCAGCGCCGCCAGCACGACCATCCAGTTCTGGATCAAAGCGGGTTGGGCTCCGGAGACAGGTTGCCGAGGATAGCGGGGCTGGGGTGAGGAGGGAAGGGGTCGGATGGTTGCCCGCCAAAGACGAGTGCAATTCGGAATTTTTTTCTTGCAGTTTTCCTCAGTCCAGAGGAAGTTGTCTAGAAGCAATCAGTTTTTTGTGGCGAGCCTTACTGGTGAGCGCTCGCGAATTGTTTTTTGTACGCTCGAAGGATAACGAGATGGCGAAGCCGACAATCGATGACGACAATTTTATCGGCAAGAACAATGGCATCAACTTGCCTGTTCGTAATCTCGAAGACGGCAGCAATCGCCTTTTTCTGGCCGGCTTCGATCGCGCCGACCCGCCGGGCTATGAGCCAAACGGAGTCCCACGACAGGTCGATTTCAACGGTAATGTATTCAGTATTTCAGCAAACGCAAAGATGCCAGAGATAAATATTATTTGCGAAACCTCAGGCTTTTCACCAGGTAAAAATTTACAAATATACTGGAGATTACAGACATTGCATGTTCTTGGGCGTTTCAAGAACGTTGGTAATTACCATTATACGTCGCGTGTTGTACAACTCGCAGCCGAATGGACAGGTTCTTCATTTAGCAAAATATTTACCCTATTTGCGGATGGGGTACGCAATCCGGATCTTGTTTACGATAACGTGGATGACCGAGTGGCTGGTGGCCATGCGGTGCTCACCGTTGCAGCGAAACCGGGCCGCATCTGGCTGCAGGATTTCGTGCACCTGCGGATCGTCGGGACCAACCCTACCGAAGCGGATGTTCGCGCCGAGGTGAAGAAAATCGTTGCCGGCCGCCAAGCCGCTCCTCTCGAAGCAATGCTTTGTGCGGTCTTCGCCTGGGAAGCCAAACTCAAGCAGTTCGAGGGTAAACGGCAGAGTCAGGCGAAATTTGGAGAGGTTGGATTCAAGAAGCTCTTCGATTGGCCGGATGACCCGCCAAACTTTCCGGTGGCGGCGTTCGATTTCGGTGTCGGCATCTCGCAGTTCACGAACCCGGCCAAGCTGAAGACGCGGTTTGCCTGGGACTGGCGAGCCAACATGGCCGCGGGCGCAAACGTATTCTTCGAGAAGTTGGCGGCAACGCACACGAAGGACATCGCTTGGGACAGGTGGGCGTTCGAGGCGTGGCGGACATACAATGGGTCCGGGGAGGCAGCCGTGGCTTATGCCAAAAAACTAGCCGACTCGGAGGATGGCCGATCCATTCCGAATTCACCTGTAGGCAAATTGAGCTCCGGCGCCCTGGCGCCGATCACCTTCGCCGAACCGCCGGCTCCAAAGTGGCCTCTGACCAAGGGCGCTGCGACACAACTCTCCGCAGCCAAATTGTTCGAGGCCACCAGCAGCGCCGCCAGCGAAGTCATCGGCCAAGCTGCGAGCCGCGTAGCCGGCAATCGCGAGGCGCTGGCCTGGATCTGGCCGCGCGTGGTCGAGAACATGTACGACCAGGACGATCACACAACTACCGCCGTGATCCCCGGCCTATCGGGAGCCGACCTCGCCGGTGCCATAGCCGGTCTCGACAAACCCGGTATTGATGCACTCGCCGATGCGTCGTTCGCCTATGCATGGGCCAATCTCGCGCCTGTCGCCTCGCGCAGTGCAAACACCTCAGCATCCGCAAACCCGCTGACGGCCGAGTGGATGAGTTTGTCCGAATTCGTTCGTCGCAATGTTGGCGAGGGGCGCATTTCGGACTGGGCGAACATGCGCAACATGATGCTCAGCGCGTTCGGCGCACCCAATGATCCGCCCACGGCAATCCAGCGCATCAATACTTACTACGGAGCCTTCGTCCCGGGACAATTGAAGGCGGGCGGTGTGTCAATGAAGGTCCACGCCCAGATGGCGGCGCGCATGCAGGCCACACAGGCGCTCCTGACGGCCAAGAATGCCGCGTCCCATCTCGACGCAGTGAGCAGCATTGGCGGCTTCAACATCCGGCCCAACGCCAATGACGCCTCGAAGCCGAGCCTGCATAGCTTCGGCATCGCCATCGATCTCGATCCGCAAATCAATCCAAACATGGCGATGAGCTCAGACGAATTGGCGCGTTGGCTCGACCTCGTGCGATTTTTGACCGGTGTCGATCTCTATGGCGCTGAAAGCACCCGGCTAAGGACGCCGCGAGACTATGACTCAGCGCTGTCCGACGTCCAGGTCTTGTGCGCGGCGAGTGTTGCCTACGTCAGGGCTCACAAGAGTCTGGGCAGCCTAGCTACAGCCGTCCGAGCAGGCTTTCAGACAGAGCTGGCTCTGACCATATCGAAAGGAGAGGCCAACGATCTGCTGACTTTCGCTACGCCATCGAATCCTGATCTTCAGAGCCTCAAGACCAAAATTGCCGCCCTACAAGTGCCCTCGGCAAATCGAGCAGCGATGATGAGCCGGCTCGTATACGCCATGAAAGTCTTCACGATGGCGCAAAAGTCCAACCTCAAGCCAGCCATTACAGGCACGGCGGCCACGACTGCAAAACATGGCTTCATCAACCTTCCAGCCGAAGTCATTTGCGGGCTTGCAGCAACTGACGGCGGTCGACTACGCTGGCTCGGTACGTCCACGGGTACCAAGGATTACATGCATTTCGACTTTCGAGAATCCGAGCATCCGCCAAGGTGGTAGGACAAACGGAGCATCGAGCGACACCTGGAGACGTTGAACCTGCAAAAAACTCCTTGCGTTGCGAAACACGACCCGGGAGAGGCTTTCGACGGACAACTGATCGCGAGGCCTAAGAGGCTTGAAAACTTGGGTTTGCCTACCGCGACTACAAAACCCGCACCCTCAGCGGCTGCAGGTCGCCGATCCGGCCTTCCATGACGTCGCCCTTGGCCACGGCCGCCACGCCTTCGGGGGTGCCGGTCATGATCAGGTCGCCGGGCGCCAGCGTGAAATACTGCGACAGGATGGCGATCTGCTCGGCCAAGGACCAGATCATGTCGGCGGTCGTGGCCTGCTGGCGGACCTCGCCGTTCACCATCAGCTCCAGCCTGGACTCCAGGATCGATCCGGCCTTGGCGGCGGTGGTGAGCGGGCCGATGATGGCGGAGTTGTCGCCCGACTTGCCGATCTCCCAGGGGCGCTGCAGCTTCTTGGCCTCGCCCTGGCGGTCGCGCCGCGTCATGTCGAGGCCGACGGCGAAGCCGAAGACATGGCCGAGCGCATCGGCCTCCGCGATGTCGCGGCCGCCCTTGCGCAGGGCCGCCACCAGTTCCAGCTCGTGATGGTAATCCGAGGTGCCGGGCGGATAGGCGTGGCCCGCGAGCTTGCCCGCCTGGACCACCTGCACGCCGTCGCCGGGCTTCATGAAGAAGAACGGCGGCTCGCGGTCCGGGTTGCCGCCCATCTCGCGCGCATGCGCGGCGTAGTTGCGTCCGATGCAATACACGCGCCGCACGGGGAAGAGCTTCGCCGAGCCGAGGACGGGCAGGCCGACGGGCGGCTTCGGCGGGAAGACATAGCTCTTGGTCATGCGAAGGCCCGATCCTGAGAGGATGGACGCTTAACCGCCATCGGCCTGCCCCGGTCAAGCGCAATCGTCGCTGCGCCGCCGAAAGCGCTTCCGGCTTGACGCTGCGCCGCCCCGCCGCCAAAAGCCGCCATCCCCGGGAAGACCCGCATGACCGATATCGCCGCTGTGGAATCCGAATTGATGGCCCGCGTCTCAGGCGCCGCCGACGAGACGGCGCTGGAGGCGGTGCGCGTCGCGGCGCTCGGCAAGTCCGGCGCGATCTCCGGCCTGCTCGCCACGCTCGGCAAGATGCAGCCGGAGGAGCGCAAGGCCGCCGGACAAGCCTTCAACGCGCTGCGCGACCGCGTGCAGGCGGCGATCGCCGAGCGCAAGGAGCGGCTCTCCGAGGCGGCGCTCGATGCGCGGCTCGCCGCCGAGACGGTCGATGTCACGCTGCCCGTACGCGAGGGCGCGCTCGACCTCGGGCGGATCCACCCGATCAGCCAGGTCATCGACGAGCTGACCGCGATCTTCGCCGACATGGGCTTCGCGGTCGCCGAGGGTCCGGACATCGAGACGGACGACCTCAACTTCACCAAGCTCAATTTCCCGGAAGGGCATCCCGCGCGGGAGATGCACGACACCTTCTTCTTCGCGCCGGGCTCCGACGGGAAGCGCAAGCTGCTGCGCACGCACACCTCGCCGGTGCAGGTGCGGACCATGCTGTCCCAGAAGCCGCCGATCCGCGTCATCTGCCCGGGCCGCACCTACCGCTGCGACTGGGACCAGACGCATCTGCCGATGTTCCACCAGGTCGAGGGACTGGTCATCGACAAGACCGCCAATCTCGCCCAGATGAAATGGGTGCTGCAGGAATTCTGCAAGGCCTTCTTCGAGGTGCCGAACGTCGAGATGCGCTTCCGGCCCTCGTTCTTCCCCTTCACCGAACCCTCGGCCGAGGTCGACATCCAATGCGACCGCTCGGGCAAGGAGGTGCGCTTCGGCCAGGGGACCGACTGGATGGAGATCCTGGGCTGCGGCATGGTGCATCCCAACGTGCTGAGGAACTGCGGCCTCGATCCCGACGAATACCAGGGCTACGCCTGGGGCATGGGCATCGAGCGCATCGCGATGCTGAAATACGGCATGGATGACCTGAGGCCGTTCATGGACGCCGACGTGCGCTGGCTGCAGCACTACGGCTTCCGGCCCCTCGACATGCCGACGCTGGCCGGCGGCCTGAGCGGCTGATGCTGACGGCCGCGCTCGCCATCCTCGCGCTGGTCGCGCTCGCGGCGAGCCTGACGTCGACCGCGGTCGCAGCGCTGCGGCTCGGCCCCATCGGCCGACCATCGGCGCTGCTCAGGGACCTGCCGCCGGTGACGATCGTCAGGCCGGTGCGCGGCCTCGAGGCGCATAGCCGCGAGACGCTGACCTCCGGTCTCGTGCTCGATTACCCCGACGTGACGACCATCTTCTGCGTTGCGGACGCCGATGACCCGATCGTGCCGCTGCTCGGCGAGATCATCGCCGCCCATGGCGAAGGCAAGGCCCGGATCATCGTCGGCGACGTGGCGGTCAGCGCCAATCCCAAGCTCAACAATTGCGTCCGCGGCTGGGAGGAAGCCACCAGCGAATGGGTCGTCCTCGCTGATTCCAACGTGCTGATGCCGAAGGATTACGTGCAGCGGCTGCTGGCGGCCTGGCGGCCCGACACGGGCCTCGTCTGCTCGACGCCTGCCGGCTCGCGACCCGAAGGCTTCGGAGCCGAGATCGAATGCGCCTTCCTCAACAGCTATCAGGCGCGCTGGCAATATGCCGGTGAAGCGCTGGGACTCGGCTTCGCGCAGGGCAAGTCGATGCTCTGGCGCAAGCCTTTCCTGGAGGCGCAAGGGGGCATCGCGGCGCTGGGCGCCGAGATCGCCGAGGATGCCGCGGCGACCAAGCTGGTGCGCCGCGCCGGCCTGCACGTGCATCTCGTCGGCGAGCCCTTCGAGCAGCCGCTCGGCCGCCGCGCCATCGCCGAGGTCTGGCAGCGCCAGTTCCGCTGGGCGCGGCTCCGGCGCGTCACCTTCCTGCCCTTCTTCGTTCCTGAGATCCTGTCGACGGCGCTGGTGCCGGCCGCCATGGCAGCGGCGGGCGCGGGCTTCCTCGGCCTTGCCGCCTGGCAGGCCGCGCTGCTCGTGATCCTGCCCTGGTATGCGGCGGAGCTGCTGCTGTGCCGGAAGGCCCGCTGGTTCCTGTCCTGGCGGAGCCCGCTCGCCTTCGTGGCGCGAGACCTGATGTTTCCCCTGATCTGGGCCTATGCCTTCGTCGGCCGGCAGGTGGAATGGCGGGGCAACGCCATGAAGATCGCCAGCGACGGCGACAGCGCGCTGAACGCTGAGGTGCCGGCGCTGGCTTCAAAAACGCTGCCCGCCCAGACGCTGGCTTCCAAAAGGATCGAGCGATGACATCGCCCCCGTTCCGGCTCAATGAGCACCGCGAGACGGAGGCGACGCCCCAGCCAAGTGGCGTCGGCTCCGACCGACAGGCGCCGATGGGCGATGGCGGGGTTGCCGTTTTTCGGTTAGTGCCTCTTGCGGAGCGGAAAGATACGAGCGGCATTCACGATCCGCCGTTTCGGCCGATAGGATGAACAGTCAGCTGAAAGGGCCCCTTTCCATGTCTGAGCTGAATGACGATGCTGTCGCCAGGCGGCTGTCTAAACTCTTCGAAGAGCGTCTCGCGCCGCTCGGTCTCGAAAAGGTCGAGTTCGAAGGCGGCGCGGATCACGATGGCGACCCAGCGATCTTCGCGACCATTTCGTATCGGTCTGGCGCTGGAAAGTTCGATGCCGACGCGTTCCTGGACACGATCGTGGAAGCGATGCGGCGGTTGAGGGAAGCTGGCGATGAGCGGTTCGTCCATGTGCGCCATCGGCATGCGGACGGCGAGGATGCCATCGGCGACGGTGCTGGACCGGCCGGGCGCTTGGCGGATTGACGCATGCATGCCGATCTTCTGGACCGCGCCCGCGACAGCATGGCGGGAAAATCCCGTCCCAGAGCGGTCTACCTTCGTCGCGCCGTAAGCGATGCCTATTATGCCGTGTTTCATCGGCTCGCAATGCTCTGCGCCGACCAGCTCGTAGGGACCATCAATCAGCGCAATGGCGACGCGTGGCGATCGATTTACCGCTCATTGGACCATGGCCAAGCCAAGCGGCAATTCAAGACGGAGCCGGCCGCCTCTGGTCTGTCAGTGATCGCCACGGCGTTCGTGCAGCTTCAGGAGGCTCGCCACGAAGCCGACTACAACCCATCGAATCTGCTCCGCAAACGCGCGGATGCGGAAAGCTTCATCCTCCTTGCGGAAAGCGCGATCCAGAAGATCGATGGACTAGGAAACGATCAGCGTCGCGATCTGGCGGTTCGTCTTCTCTTTAATCGAAAGCGCGTATAGACGGTTCTTCCAACATGAAATTCACCCTGTCCTGGCTCAAGGACCATCTCGACACGACGGCCTCGCTGGAGACGATCGTGGAGACGCTCACCAAGATCGGCCTCGAGGTCGAGGCCGTCGCCGATCCGGCCGCGAAACTCAAGGATTTCACCATCGCGCGCGTGATCGAGGCGAAGCAGCATCCCAACGCCGACCGGCTGCGCGTCTGCATGGTCGATGCCGGCGGGCCCGAGCCCGTGCAGGTGGTCTGCGGCGCGCCGAATGCCCGCACCGGCATGCGCTCTGTGTTCTCGCCTCCCGGCACCTACATTCCGGGCAAGGACATGACGCTCGGCAAGGGCGTGATCCGCGGCGTCGAATCGAACGGGATGCTCTGCTCGGCGGCCGAGCTGCAGCTCTCCGAGGATCACGACGGCATCATCGACCTGCCCGAGGACGCGCCCGTCGGCCAGGTCTATGTCGATTGGCTGGGCACCCGCGAGGCGGGCTCGCTCGATCCCGTCATCGAGATCAACCTGACGCCCAACCGGCCGGATTGCACCTCGGTCCACGGCATCGCCCGCGATCTCGCGGCCGCCGGCCTCGGCGCCTTGCGCCATCTCGATCCCAGGCCGGTGAAGGGCTCCTTCCCCTGCCCGGTGCGCGTGACGCTGGATTTCACGGACAACCACCGCAACCTCTGCCCCGCCTTCGCGCTTCGCCTCGTGCGCGGCGTGAAGAACGGTCCGTCGCCGGAGTGGATGCAGAAACGCCTCAAGGCGATCGGCCTGCGTCCGATCTCGGCGCTGGTCGACATCACCAACTACGTCACCTTCGATCGCGGCCGGCCGCTGCATGTCTTCGACGCCGACAAGGTGAAGGGCGACCTCGTGGTGCGCCGCGCCCGCACCGGCGAGGAGCTGCTGGCGCTCGACGGCAAGACATACGCCTTCGACGAGGCGATGGTGGTGATCGCCGACGACAACGGGCCTGAATCGCTCGCCGGCATCATGGGCGGGGAGCATTCGGGCTGCGGCCCCGATACCGTGAACGTGCTGATCGAATCCGCGCTCTGGGACCCGCTGAACATCGCCCAGACCGGCCGCAGGCTCGGCATCGTCACCGATGCGCGCTACCGCTTCGAGCGCGGCGTCGATCCGAACTTCAACAAGCCGGGCTGCGAACTGGCGACCGATCTGGTGTTGAAGCTTTGCGGCGGCGAGCCTTCCGAGATCGTGGTCGCCGGCGAGATCCCCGACACCGGCCGCGTCATCGACTACCCCTGGAGCGAGACGAAGCGGCTCACCGGCGTCGATGTCCATCACGCCGAGCAGAAGGTCATCCTGCAATCGCTAGGCTTCCACATTTCCGGCCTCGGCGAAAAGGTGAAGGTCTCGCCGCCCTCCTGGCGGCCCGATGTCGAGGGCAAGGCCGATCTCGTCGAGGAGGTGATCCGCATCACCGGACTCGACCGCGTCAAGCCCCAGCCGCTGCCGCAGCAACAGGCGGTGAACGGCCCCGTGCTGACGCTGCTGCAGCGCCGTACCAGGGCGGCGAAGCGCATCCTGGCGGGCCGCGGCCTGATGGAGGCGGTCACCTGGACCTTCATCTCCGAGGCGCAGTCCCTGCTCTTCGGCCGCAGCGCCAACCTCCTGCCGGCGCTGAAGCTCTCGAACCCGATCGCTGCCGATCTCTCCGACATGCGGCCATCCCTGCTGCCGGGCCTTCTCACGGCGGCGCAGAAGAACGCCGACCGCGGCTTCGGCGATACGGCGCTCTTCGAGGTCGGCCAGGTCTACCAGGGCGATGGCGACACGGACCAGAAGATCGCGGCGGCGGCCGTGCGCCGCGGCCTCGCCAAGGCGGACGGCCAGGGCCGGCACTGGTCGCGCCCCGCCGCGGAGGTCGACCTCTTCGACGCCAAGGCGGACGCCTTCGCGCTGCTCACGGGCCTCGGCGTGGCCGTCGGCGGCCTGCAGGTCGTGCCCGGCGGGCCGTCCTGGCTGCATCCCGGCCGCTCGGCGACGCTGCAGTTCGGCCCGCAGAACCGGGTCGGCTGCTTCGGCGAGATCCATCCGAAGGTGCTCAAGGCGCTCGACATCAAGGGCCCGCTGGTGGCGGTCGAGATCCTGCTCGATGCCATTCCCGCGCCCAAGCCGCGGCCGACCAAGATGAAGCCGAAACTCGCGCTTTCGCCCTTCCAGCCGGTGACCAGAGACTTCGCCTTCATCGTGGACGGCGGCACGAAGGCCGAGGAGCTCATGAAGATCGCCCGCGCGGCGGACAGGACGCTCGTCTCCGACGTGACGCTGTTCGACGTCTACGAGGGCAAGGGCGTGGACCCCGGCAAGAAGTCCCTCGGCCTCGCGCTGACGTTGCAGCCCAAGGAGCGCACGCTCACCGACGCCGAGATCGAGGCGGTGGCGCAGAAGCTCGTCGCCGAGGCGGCGAAGAAGCTGGGCGCGGTGCTGCGGGGGTGAACTCCCTCCCACACAAGGGGAGGGCAGTGGAGGGGTCCGTTCTCGTCAAGCGAAGACTTACCCCCACCCAACCTCCCCCTTGCAGGGGGAGGGGTTACCGTCGAGCATGGCTCGATGCCGCGCTTCGACTACGATCCGTCTCAGACCAGCCGCGCTAGGGGTTTGCGGCGGGAGATGACGCGTTACGAGCGGGCGCTTTGGCTGCGGCTGCGCGGCAGCCAGCTTGGCGTGGCCTTCCGGAAGCAACACCCGATCGGCGCCTATATCGTCGACTTCGCCGCGCCGTCGATAAGCCTTGTCGTCGAGCTTGACGGAGGCCAGCATGGGACGCCTGCGGGTGCCGACGAGGATAGGAAGCGGGACGGCTTTCTCGCCGCGAAAGGCTGGCAGGTGCTGCGGTTTTGGAACAGCGACGTGTTCGAGAACTGCGACGGCGTGGTGGAAACGATCTGGAACCGCGTGCAGGCGCTGAAGGGCGAGTGACGCGACGCCTTCCCCTCCCCCTGCAAGGGGGAGGCAGGGCGGGGGTACGTTTTCGTCAAATGATGACTTACCCCTCCCTAACCCTCCCCTTGCAGGGGAGGGAAACAGTCGGCGCTACTGCGCCGTCCAGCCGCCGTCGATCGAATAGGTCGCGCCGGTGATGGGCGCGGCGTCCTCCGAGCAGAGGAACAGCATCAGCGCCGCCACCTGCTCGACGGTCACGAATTCCTTGGTCGGCTGCGCCTCCAAGAGCACGTCGCGTTTCACCTGTTCCTCGGTCATGCCGCGGGCCTTGGCCGTGTCGGGGATCTGGTTGGCGACGAGCGGCGTCCAGACATAGCCCGGCGCGATGGCGTTCACGGTGATCTTCTTCTCAGCGACTTCGAGCGCCACCGTCTTGGTGAGGCCGGAGATGCCGTGCTTGGCCGCGACATAGGCCGACTTGTACGGCGAGGCGACCAGCGCATGCGCCGAGGAGAGGTTGATGATGCGGCCCCAGCCCGCCTTCTTCATATGCGGCAGCGCCGCCTTGATCGCGTAGAACGCCGCGACGAGGTTGATGCGGATGATCGCCTCCCATTTGTCGTCGGGGAACTCGTCGATCGGCGCGACATGCTGGATGCCGGCGTTGTTGATCAGGATGTCGACCCCGCCGAAGGTGTCGGCGGCGAGCTTCACCATGCCGGTCACCTCCTCGCCCTTCATCATGTTGGCGGGCGAATAGACCGCCTTCACGCCGAACTCGCTCTCGAGCCCCGCGCGCTCCTTCTCGATGGCGGCGGCGTCGCCGAGGCCGTTGATCACGAGGTTCGCGCCCTTGCCCGCCAGCGCTTTCGCGAAGGAGAGGCCGATGCCCGAGGTGGATCCGGTGACGATGGCGGTCTTGCCTTTGAGGGACATGGGGAAGCGCTCCAGCGGTTTTTGCCGGTCGGGTTGTGCGCCGCAGCATGGCCGGGGTCAATTCACGAATGGCGGCGCTGCGCCGCCAGCTCCCTCCCCTGCAAGGGGAGGGCGGGGGAGGGGTCCGTCGTCGCTTGACGAACACTTACCCCCACCCGACCTCCCCCTTGCAGGGGGAGGGGCATGCCGTGGCTCGCCGGGCAGTGGCGCCCAAACTCCCTCCCCTGCAAGGGGAGGGCAGGGGAGGGGTAAGACTTCGCTTGACGAAAACGCACCCCCTCCCAACCTCCCCCTTGCAGGGTGAGGGAAGGCGCTATTCCCCCAGCGCCGCCTTCACCCTCGACACCAGCTCCTCCCGCTTCACCGCATATTGCGCGGCGGCGAGGAGGCGCTGGTATGCGTCGCGGTCCGTGATCGTCTTGGCCTGCTCGGCCACCGCAGCGCCGCGCACGAGGTCCTTGATCTGCACCTCGCCGCGCGCCGCCTCGTCGCCGCCCTGGATGATGGCGAGGGGGGCGTTGCGGCGGTCGCAGTATTTCATCTGCGCCTTGAAGCCGCTGTCGCCGAGGTAGAGCTCGGCGCGGAGTCCGGCGTTGCGGAGCTCGCTCACCATCTGCTGGTATTCCGCGATCCGCGCCTTATCCATGACGGTCACGACCACCGGCCCGCGCGGCGGCTCGCTCTTCAGCTTGCCGAGATGGGTGAGCGCCGCCTGGAGGCGCGAGACGCCGATGGAGATGCCGGTCGCCGGCACGTCCTCCTGCCGGAACCGCCCGATCAGGCCGTCGTAGCGACCGCCGCCGCCGACCGAGCCGAAGCGCACGCGTTGACCGGCCTCGTCCTCGACCTCGAAGGTGAGCTCCACCTCGTAGACCGGCCCGGTGTAGTATTCGAGGCCGCGCACGACGGAGGGGTCGATGCGAATGCGGTCGGGGCCGTAGCCTGCGCGTACTACTAGGTCAGAAAGTCTGGAAAGCTCAAGTTGGCCCTCACGCATGACCAATGAGTTCCTTAAATTACGCCAGTACCGATCGTTGTTTGAAACGGCATGAGGAATTTCATTCACCAAGCGTCCACGATCGAGATCATGACCAGCAGTTGGGCTCCAAAGATCACCTTGAAACTGCCACTCGATATCGCCTTCCAAGACGCTGATCAGAGCATCAGCTTGCTCTGAATCCAGCCCGGCCCCCTTCGTGAAATCCCCGCTCTCGTCCAGCCGTCCCGGCCCAAGCAGCTTCCTGATCTCCTCCACCGAAAACTTGTCCATCTTGTCGATGGCCCTGAGCACCGTCAGTCGCGTCCCGGCATGCTCCGGCCCGCCGATGCCGATGGCCTCCATCACGCCGTCGAGCACCTTGCGGTTGTTCACCTTCACTACATAGGAGCCGCGCGGGATGCCGAGCGCCTCCATGGCGTCGGCGAACATCATGCAATTCTCCGCATCCGCCGCCACGCCCGCCGCGCCCACCGTATCGGCGTCGAACTGCATGAACTGCCGGAAGCGCCCCGGCCCCGGCTTCTCGTTGCGGAACACCGGGCCGACGCGGTAGCTGCGGTAGGGCTTCGGCAGCCTGTCGAAATTCTCCGCCACGTAGCGCGCGAGCGGCGCGGTGAGGTCGTAGCGCAGCGACAGCCACTGCTCGTCGTCGTCCTGGAAGGAGAAGACGCCGGCGTTCGGCCGGTCCTGGTCCGGCAGGAACTTGCCGAGCGCATCGGTGTATTCGATCAGAGGCGTCTCCACCGGCTCGAAGCCGTAGCGCTCGTAGACCTGGCGGATCGTCTCCAGCATCTGGCGCGTCGCCTCGATGGCGGCGGGGCCGCGATCCTCCAGCCCGCGCGGGCGGCGGGCCTCGGTTGTTTTTGCTTTGGACATCGTTCGTTTCGGTCTTGCGGGCGGACAGGCTTTCGGGCGAGACAAGCGGTTAGGGGATGGGCATCGGATTCACAAGGGGATGAGCGTGGCCGATCCATCGCCGCTTCTTCTCCTCCCCCTGCAAGGGGGAGGCCGGGTGGGGGTAAGTCTTCGTCAGGTGATCACTGACCCCTCCCCAGCCCTCCCCTTGCAGGGGAGGGGGTGACGCATGTCCCTCGGCTCCCCCGAACAGCTCATCGCCGCCGACCCCGACCTCTCGGTCTGGGTCGCCGCCAATGCCGGCTCCGGCAAGACGACGGTGCTGGCGAAGCGCGTGGTGCGGCTGCTGCTCGCGGGCAACGATCCGGCCAGGATCCTATGCCTCACCTTCACCAAGGCCGCCGCCGCCAACATGCAGAACCGCGTCTTCGCGGACGAGCTCGGCAAATGGGTCTCGCTCGACGATGCGGCGCTGTCGCAAGCGATCGAGGGCATGACGGGCGCGCGGCCGACGCAAGGCGAGCTGCGCCGCGCCCGCCGGCTCTTCGCCAAGGCGGTGGAGACGCCGGGCGGCCTCAAGATCCAGACGATCCACGGCTTCTGCGAGCGGCTGCTGCATCTCTTCCCGTTCGAGGCCGGCGTGCCGGCCCGATTCTCGGTGATGGAGGAGCGCGAGCAGCTCGCCGCCACGGAGGCCGCGATCAACGCCACGCTGGCGGAGGCTTTGGCCGAGCCCGAGGGGCTCGTCGGCCGGGCGCTCCGCCTCGCCACCGAGACGGCGGCGGAAGGCACGTTCCGCGAGAGCCTCAGGGCCTTCATGGCGCACCGCCGCGACATCGAGGCCAGGGCGCTGGAGCGGAAATACGCGGTCTCGCCGCTGCGCGCCAGGCTCGGCGTCCAGCCCGGCGAGACGGTGGAGGGCCTGCGCCAGCGCATCGTGGGGGAGGGGCTCTACCGCGAGGATTGGCGCAGCATCTGCGCCTGGCTCCGTTCCGCCGCCAAAGCGCGCGACATCGAGATCGCCGATCTGATGACGGACGCCTACCGGGCGGATGGACGGCATGATGTCGAGGGCTACATCCGCTGCTTCCTCAATGCTGAAGGCAAACCGAGAGCCGACAGGGGCTGGTTCATCTCGGCTGATCTGCGCAAGCAGCAGGTCGAGCATATCGATCGGCTCATCGCGGAGCGCGAGCGCATCGTCGCCTTGATGCAGCAGCTCCAATGCGTCGAGGCCTGCGAGCGCTCCGAGGCCATCGCGCTGCTCGCCGACGAGGTGAACGCCCGCTACCGCGCCGAGAAGCGCCGGCTCGCCCGGCTCGATTTCCCCGATCTCATCGGCAAGGTGGTCAAGCTCCTGCGCGCCGATGCCGCGCGCTGGGTGCTCTACAAGCTCGACCAGGGGCTCGACCACATCCTCGTCGACGAGGCGCAGGACACCAGCCCGGAGCAATGGCGCATCGTCAAGGCTCTGGCCGACGACTTCTTCTCCGGCGAGGGCGCGCGCGGCGACCGGCGGCGCACCATCTTCGCGGTCGGCGACGAGAAGCAGTCGATCTTCGGCTTCCAGGGCGCCAGGCCCGAGCAGTTCGACGCGTCCTACCGGCATTTCGCCGGGCGCATCGCCGCCTATAACGAGGGCGCCGCGGAGCCGCATGGCTTCCGCAAGGTGCCGCTGCAGATCTCCTACCGCACCGTGGACGACATCCTCTCCTGCGTGGACCAGATCTTCAGCCGCGAGGAGAACTACCGCGGCCTCTCCAGCGAGAACCAGCGCACGGTGCACCGCAGCAACCGGCAGAACCAGCCCGGTCTGGTCGAGCTCTGGACACCGATCGTCGGTGCGAAGACGGCAGAGCGCGATCCCTTCCAGCCGCTCGATTCGAGCCCGCCCGATGCGCCGGCCGTGAAGCTGGCGCGCAAGGTCGCGAGGCGCATCGACCATTGGCTCAGGACCGAAGCGCGCTTCGACTGCGACGGCCGCCACATCACCGCCGGCGACGTGCTGGTGCTGGTGCGCAGCCGCGGCGCGCTGTTCGACAACGTCATCCGCGAGCTGCGCCAGGCCGGCGTGCCGGTGGCCGGCGCGGACCGCATGAAGCTCATGGAGCAGATCGCGGTCATGGACCTCCTGGCGCTCGGCCGCTTCTGCCTGCTGCCCGAGGACGACCTGACGCTCGCCGCCCTCTTGAAGTCGCCGCTCGTCGGCCTGGACGAGGACGACCTCATGGCGCTGGCCCATGGCCGAGGGCCCGTCAGCCTGTGGGATGCGCTGCAGGCCGCTGCTGCGCCGCGCTTCGCCGAGGCCGTGGCGCGGCTCGGCGTCTGGCGCGAGCGGGCGATGCGGCTCGATCCCTTCGCCTTCTACGCGGATGTGCTGGGGGCCGGCGGCGGCCGGCGCCATCTCGTCGGCCGCCTCGGCCCGGATTCCGAGGAGGCGATCAACGTCTTCCAGGCGACGCTGCGGCAATGGCAGTCGGCCAATCCGCCCTCGCTCCTCGGCTTCCTGGAGGCGATGGCGGCGAGCGAGGCCGACGTGAAGCGGGACATGGAGGAGGGGCACGGCCGCGTCCGCGTCATGACCGTGCATGCCTCCAAGGGCCTGGAGGCGCGCGTCGTCTTCCTGGTCGACACTTACCACAGCCCCAAGGGCGGCGGCTCGGGCGGGCCGCGGCTTCTGGAGATCGAGGAAGGCGACGCCCACTCCGCAGTCTGGGTCAAGGCCGAGGCGGCCGATCCGCCGCAGCTGCAGCCCGCCCGCCAACGGCTCGACGAGGCCGTCCATGCCGAGAGCCGGCGGCTGCTCTACGTGGCGCTGACCAGGGCCAAGGACCGGCTCTATATCTGCGGCGCGCGCGGGGACCGCGAGCACAAGGGCCATTGGCGCGGCATCATCGATGCGGCGCTCGACGGCCACGAGCATTGCGCGGCGGCGCCCTGCGAGCATGGCGACGAGGACCAGGTGATCCAATGGCGCACGGTGAAGGCGCCGCCGGCCAAGCCGCAGGATCGGCCGCCGCCTTCGGCTCCCTCCAGCCTGCCCGACTGGCTGCGCCTGCCCGCCGCACCCGACCTGCCGCGTCCGCCGCCGCTCAGGCCCTCGCGCCTGGCGGACGCGGCCGAGCCGCCGGCCGTCGGCGAGGTGCTCACCGCCAGGGCGACGGCCCGGCTGCGCGGCGAGCTGGTGCACCACCTGCTGCAGCACCTGCCCGATCTGCCGCCCGAGCGCCGCGGCGAGGCCGCTATCCGTCTGGCCGCCGCACGTTTTCCCGCGTTGGACGAGGCGGCGCGGGCCGAGGCGATCGGCGCGGCCCAAGCGCTGATGGCCGATCCTTTCTGCGCGCCGCTCTTCGACGGCGAGGCCCGCGCCGAGGTCGAGATCGCCGGCAAGATCCGCATCGGCGGCCGCGCCGCCGAGGTCGCCGGCCGCATCGACCGGCTGGCCATCCGGCCGGACCGCGTCGTCCTCATGGATTTCAAGACGGGCCGCCCGCCGCGCGACCCCGCCGACGTGCCGGAGCGTCATCTGAAGCAGCTCGCGATCTATCAGGCGCTGCTCGCCGACCTCTATCCCGGCCGCGCCATCGAGGCCGCGGTGGTCTGGACCGCGCTGCCGGCCGCCGTCGCGATCCCGCGTGAGCGCCTCGCCGAGGCCATGGCAGCCATCACCCTGCCGTGAAGCTTCCCGCCTTGAAAAGAACGGCCGTTGCGCCCATTCCTAGGGCCTTCCGATGAGTCCGCAGGGCTCGAAACTGGAGAGAACGCTCATGGGCGCCGCCACCATCAAGGTCACCGACAGCAGCTTCCAGCAGGACGTGCTGGGCTCCGACACGCCCGTCGTCGTCGACTTCTGGGCGGAGTGGTGCGGCCCCTGCCGCATCATCGCGCCGCATCTCGACGCCATCGCCACCGAGATGGCGGGCAAGGTCAAGGTCGCCAAGGTCAACATCGACGAGAACCCCGAGATCGCCGGCCAGGTCGGCATCCGCTCGATCCCGACGCTGATGGTCTTCAAGGGCGGCAAGCACGTGAACACCAAGGTCGGCGCCGGCTCCAAGGGCGACCTGCAGCGGTGGATCGAGGCGTCGATCTGAGGGCGGGACTATTCTGCTGGAATCGTCCAAGGATTGAAGAAGGACACGCCAGCTCGCTCGAAGGGCACGACATCGCGCGTAGCCACGATCAGGTCATGCTGGATCGCCAGAGCGGCGATCATAAGGTCGGGCTGAGGGAAGGTGAAGCCTGTTTTCCTTCCCTGCCTTTCCAACCTTTTCCAGATCAGCCAAGCCTCCTCGTTGGCGGAGACAACCCTTGTCTTGAACAAGGGGCGGATTTGGTCCTCGACACGAACCAACATCCAGTCGCGACGGCTTGCATTCTCCATAAGTGAAAGACCGAAACGGATTTCGGCAAGGGTCACATCTGATATGTAGAATCGCTCGACTGGGTTGATACGAAAGAACGCCAGCACGGACGGCGACGGGGACAAGCGGGTCAGTTCGCTAACGACATTCGTGTCGAGCAGATACCGCTCAATCACCGTTAGTCATTCCGATCTTCGTCGAAATTCGGCGTATCTCGTACGGGTGAATAGACAGACTCTCGTTGAATGTCGGCGCCGCGTAGGAGTGCAAATGCGTCGATGATGGCTTGCCCTGAGCGTGGCGAGGCGTCTTCGTTCGACTTGGCCAACCTCTCGAAATCGTGGGCGGAGACCACTACCGCTTCGTCCCGGCCATGGACTGTCACGCGTTGCGGCCCATCCTGCTTGGCCCGGCGCACCACCTCACTGAACCGCGCCTTGGCGTCCTGGAGCTTCCAACTCGATGACATCAGGACCTCCACGAACCGAACATTCTGACTAGTCTGACTAGTTTCTGCGCCTTGTCAATGCGCGTCGTCCCAATTCGCGGCGGCCCGCGCATCCACCTGCAGGGGCACCGACAGCTGAACAGCCGGCAACGGAGCGTCGATCATCACCTTCTGGATGACGGGGATCGCCTTCTCGACCTCGCTCTCGGCGGCCTCGAAGATCAACTCGTCGTGGACCTGCAGCAGCATCCGCGCCTCGACCTTGGCGGCGGCCAGCGCCGCCTCCATCCTGACCATCGCCCGGCGGATGATGTCGGCGGCGGACCCCTGGATCGGCGCGTTGATGGCGGCCCGCTCGATATTGGCGCGCTCCGACGGGTTCTTCGAGCCGCCGATCATGCCGAAGTGGCACTTCCGGCCGAAGATCGTGGAGACATAGCCGTCGCGATGCACGGCCTTCTTCGTCGCCTCGATATAGTCGCGGATGCCGGGGAAACGCTCGAAATAGGTGCGGATATAGGCGCCCGCCTCGTCGCGCCCGATGCCGAGCTGGGCGGCGAGGCCGAAGGCCGAGATGCCGTAGATGATGCCGAAGTTGATCGCCTTCGCCCGCCGCCGCACGTCCGACGGCATGCCCTTGACCGGGACGCCGAACATCTCCGAGGCCGTCATCGCATGGATGTCGAGCCCATCGGCGAAGGCTTGCTTGAGCTGCGGGATATCGGCCATGTGAGCGAGGAGCCTGAGCTCGATCTGGCTGTAATCCGCGGAGATGAGCCGGTTGCCGGGCTCCGCGATGAAGGCGGTGCGGATCTTGCGGCCCTGCTCGTTGCGGATCGGGATGTTCTGCAGGTTCGGGTCGGTCGATGAGAGCCGCCCCGTCGAGGTGGACGCGAGCGCGAAGCTCGTATGCACGCGGTGCGTCTGCGGATTGACGAAGCCCGGCAGCGCATCGGTGTAGGTGGATTTCAGCTTCGAAAGCTGCCGCCAGTCGAGGATGCGGCGCGGCAGCTCGTGCCCCTGCGCCGCGAGGTCCTCGAGCAGCTTCGCGTCGGTCGCCCATTGGCCCGAGGGCGTCTTCTTGCCGCCGGGCAGCCCCATCTTGCCGAACAGGATGTCGCCCAGTTGCTTGGGCGAGCCGAGGTTGATCGGTTCGCCCACGAGCTGGCGGATCTCGTCCTCCAGCGCCGCCATGCGCTGCGCGAACTCGCCCGAGAGCCGGGAGAGGATCTGCCGGTCGATGGCGATGCCGTGCCGCTCCATGCGCATCAGCGTGCCCACCATCGGCCGCTCCAGCGTCTCGTAGACCGTGGTCATGCCCTCGGCCGCGAGCCTCGGCTTCAGCGCCCGCCACAGGCGCAGCGTCACATCGGCGTCCTCGGCGGCGTATTCGGTGGCGCGGTCGATGCTCACCCGGTCGAAGGTGACGCGCGCTTTGCCGGTGCCGGTCACCTGGTCGTAGCTGACGGGACGGTGGCCGAGCCAGCGCAGGCTGAGCGAATCCATGCCATGGCTGGCGTTCAGCCCGCCATCGAGCGCGTAGGAGATCAGCATCGTGTCGTCGATGTTCCTGACCTCGAGGCCGTGCTGGCGCATCACCAGCATGTCGAACTTGGCGTTCTGCGCGATCTTGAGGACGGATTCGTCTTCCAGCACCGCTTTCAGCCGGGCCAGCGCCTGTTCCGACGGCATCTGGCCCTTCACGAGGTTGCCGCCGCCGAAGAGGTCGCCGCCGCCCTCGCCGCGATGCAGCAGCGGCGCATAACCCGCCTTGCCCGGCGCCAGAGCCAGGCTGAAGCCCACGAGGTTGGCCTGCATCGCGTCCAGGCTGTCGGTCTCGGTGTCGAAGGCGACATAGCCCTGCTCGCGCGCTTCCGCCAGCCAGCGGTCCAGCGCGTCGAGCGTCAGGATGGTCTCGTAGCCGGAGCGGTCGATCGTCGTCGCCTCGGCCTCCGCCTTGCGCGTGGCGGCGAGCCCGGCCGGCGTCATGGCGTCGCCGGCTTGGGGGACGGCCGGAGCGCCGGAGGGCGCGTCGACGGCCTTCATGAAATCCGCGACGCTGCCGCCGCCGCCTCCCGAGGGAGCCGCCGACGCGGCGGTCGCGGCGCCGCCGTTGCGCACGCCCTTGCCCTGGTAGATTCCCGCGCGCAGCCGCTCCTCCGGCTCCACATGCTCGACGTCGATCTCGCCCTTCTCGGCGACGCGGCGCGTCAGCGTCGTGAACTCCATCGCCTTAAGGAAAGCGACCACCGGCTTCGCCTCGAAGGGCGGCAGCGCGAGGTCGGCGAGCGGCGTCGCGAGCGGCACGTCGCGGCAGAGCTCGACGAGCTTCTTCGACATGCGGATCTTCTCGACGACCTCGGGGTTCGTCAGCGTCTCGCGCTTCTTCGGCTGCTTGATCTCGCCGGCGCGGGCGAGCAGCGCGTCGAGGTCGCCGTAATCCTGGATGAGCTGCGCCGCCGTCTTGACGCCGATGCCCGGCGCGCCCGGCACGTTGTCGGTCGAATCGCCGGCCAGCGCCTGCACGTCGACGACGCGCTCCGGCGGCACGCCGAAATACTCGATCACGCCGTCGCGGCCGATCTTGCGCTCCTCGCGCGAGCCCTTCGCCCCGGCGACGCCGGAGGCCGGATCGTACATCGAGACGCCGGGCTCGATCAGCTGCATCAGATCCTTGTCCGCCGAGACGATCAGCACCTCGGCGCCGGCGTCGACGGCCTGGCGGGCATAGGTCGCGATCAGGTCGTCCGCCTCGTAGGTGTCCTGCTCCACCGGCACGAGGCCGAAGGCGCGCACGGTCTCGCGCATCAGCGGCATCTGCGGCACGAGATCCTCAGGCGGGTCGTTCCGGTTGGCCTTATAGGCGGGATAGAGCGCCTTGCGGAACGAGTTCTCGCTCTTGTCGAAGACGATCGCCAGATGCGTCGGCTTCTGGCCGAGCACGCCGTCGGTGACGAACTGCAGCATCTTGGTCGCAAACAGGCGCACCGCGCCGGTGGGCAGCCCGTCGGAGCGGTAGAGATAGCGCCGGTCCTGGTTCATCGACTGGAAATAGGCCCGGAAGATGAAGTTCGACCCGTCGATCAGGAAGACGCGGTCGCCGGCTGCGATGGGTTTGGTGGTCATGACGTTTTCCCTGCCGGGCGCTGTCGGAGTCCGATCTTTAGAGGGTGGCCCCTCATCTGTCTTCTCCCCGTCAGGAACGGGGAGAAAAACGCTCTCAATCGTTGGCGGGAGGGCTGAGCGCGTTCCTCTCCCCGGTCTTCTGGCCGGGGAGAGGACAGGTGAGGGGCCCCCGCTGCCGGTTCAAGCGCCCTAGTCCTCGAACTGCCGCCGATGCAGCCCGGCATAGATGCCGCCCTTCGCCAGCAGCTCCGCATGCGGGCCTTCCTCGGCGACACGGCCTTCGTCCATCACCACGATCTGGTCGGCCTCCCGCACGGTGGAGAGCCGGTGCGCGATGACGATGGTGGTGCGCCCCTGCATCAGCTTGGCGAGCGCCTGCTGCACCAGCGCCTCCGATTCGGCGTCGAGCGCCGAGGTGGCCTCGTCGAGGAGCAGCACCGGCGCATCCCTGAGGAAGGCGCGGGCGAGCGCGATGCGCTGCCGCTCGCCGCCGGAGAGCCGCCCGCCGCGGTCGCCGACCCGGGTCTGATAGCCCTCTGGCAGCGCCATGATGAACTCATGCGCCGCCGCCGCGCGGGCAGCCGCCTCGATCGCCGCATCGTCGGCGCCGGCGCGGCCGAAGGCGATGTTGGCGCGGATCGTATCGTCGTAGAGCACGATGTCCTGGCTGACCACGGCGACGCGGTCGCGCAGCGAGGCGAGCGTCACGTCGCGCACGTCCTGGCCATCGATCAGCACCGCGCCCGAGGCGACATCCATCAGCCGCGGCACGAGGCTGAGCAGGGTCGACTTGCCGGAGCCCGAGCGGCCGACCAGCGCCGTGGTCTTGCCGCCGGCGGCCGTGAGCGTCGCGCCGGCGAGCGCCGGCTTGCCCTCGCCATAGGCGAAGACGACGTCGCGGAACGCGACCTCGCCGGCCGAAACGGCGAGCGGCCTGGCCTCCGGCCGCTCCTGCACCGCCGGCTTCTCGTCCATGACGGCGAAGTAGCGGGAAAGCGCGGCCAGCGCCTCCTGCACGATGGCGTTGAGGTTGCCAAGCGTGCGCACGGGCTGCGCCGCCATGATCAGCGCGCCGGCATAGGCCGCGAAATCGCCGAGCGTCGTGGTGCCGTTGGCGAGCCGCCAGCCGATGAAGACGATGACCAGCGCGATGGCGAAGCCGGCGCCGATCTCCAGCACCGGCTCCATCCGCGCGCGGGCGTTCGCCGCCTTCATCTTGAGATCGCGGATATCGTCGAAGGTGCGGACGGCGCGGTCCTTCAGGTAGCCTTCCAGCCGGTAGGTCTTGGCGACGCGCGCTCCGGCGAGGCTTTCCGACACCTCGGACGCCATCTGGCCGACCTGCTCCTGCGTGGCGTTGGCGACGCGCCGGAGCTTGCGGCCGATGCGGTCGATCGGCGGCACCACGAAGGGCGCCACCACCGCCGCCACCAGCGTGGAGCGCCAGTCGATCCACAGGAGCACGGCGACCAGCGCGATCAGCATGGCGATGTCGCGGAAGAACACCGTGAACAGCCGGGTGAGCGCCTCCTTGATGAAGGCGAAATCGGTGGTGAAGCGCTGGGTCAGGCTGGCCGGGCTCTCGCGGGCGAGGCGGGCGAGATCGGCGTCGATCAGATGCGCATAGAGCGCCGCCTGCATGTCGGCCTCGACGCGGGTGACGAAGCGGTTGGTCAGGATCGATTGGCCCCAGACCGCGAAGCCCTTGGTCGAGGTCGCGAGGATGACGACCACGGGCGCCCAGGCGAGCGAGCCGAAATCCTTCTTCTCCAGGAGGTCGAAGGCCGTCTTGACCATCACGGGATAGAGCGCATTCGCCGCCGCCGCCACGGCGATCAACGCCAGCACCACCGCGATCGAGGCCCGATGCGGCCGCACCCACTCGCGCCAGAGCCGGCGGAGCAGGGGACGCGTGTCGGAGGGGAAACCCTTGGCCATGGTGGGGCGAGCCTTAGACGCAGCCGCGCCGGCGGGCAAATGCGGGGCGGCTGTCGGGCGGGGCGTTGTGCGTCCTTCGAGTCTCGTTCGCTATCGCTCTCTCGCACCTCAGGATGAGGAAGGTGGCGCCTTTCGCGACGGTCCTCATCCTGAGGTGCGAGCCGAAGGCGAGCCTCGAAGAGCTTGCCCCCGACCCGATCGGGGGACGCACCGCGCCGCCGCAATCCTGCAAACGATGTCCCTGGCGTGGCGACATGTTCGCGCAAGGCCCTGGAATGGGATGACGCGGGGGGCTCAATGCGAGTAAGGGAAGCGAAACAGGTGCAGGATCAGCCTATGCTTCCACACGCCGTCGCCGCCGCCCTCGTCGCCGCGGCCGCTCTTCTCAGCGGATTGGTGGATGGCGACCGCGGCGGGTTGATCATCGGCTTGGTCGGGGCGGGCCTCGCCTGGTCAGCCTTCCGCGGCGGCGTCATCTCGCCCTTCCTGCGGGTGTTCCTCGTCATCTTCTCGATCGAATTCGTGGCGACCGGGCTCGGATGGGTTCTCGCCAAGCTCGGCTGGTGGCCCGAGGCTTTGGCTGCGATCGCCATACCGACCGAGCTGCCGCTCACCGTCGGCCTCTTCGGCATCCTCGTCTATGGGATATCGTTCATCCCTGTCGTCCGCACCATCGCTGGGCTGGCCGACCCCTATTTCGCGTCATCCAACGTCAAGGAGGAGACGCTGCCGTTGCTCGGCCGCGTGCGAGAGCGGCGGCTGGCCTGGGGGCTGGTGATCGCCCTCGTGGTGATCAACCAGCTGCAGGTCGGCATCAGCGTCCGGCTGAGCTTCTTCAACCGCGACTGGTTCAACGCCATCCAGAACAAGGACCAGGCCGCCTTCTGGAGCCTGCTGATCTCCGTCTTCCTGTTCTGGGCGATGATTGCGGTCGTCTCCAACCTGATCGAGTATTTCCTGGAAAACGTCCTGAAGATCCGCTGGCGGGAGTATCTCGTCGATCGCTACAGCGCCGATTGGCTGGGCAAGGGCGCGCATTACCGCATGGGATTCTCTGGCGGGGCGGACAACCCCGACCAGCGCATCGCCGAGGATGTGAAGAACTACATCCTCAACACCTACGCTTTCTCGATCAGCCTGATCGCGACGCTCTCCAACCTCGTGTCCTTCTCGATCATCCTCTGGTCGATCCCGGCCCAATTCGCGATCCCCGGCACCGATATCGTCGTACCCGGCCTGCCGTTCTGGGTGGCGCTGATCTATTCGCTCGTCGGCACCTGGCTGACGCATCTCATCGGCCGGCCGCTGATCAAGCTCGATTTCAACCAGGAGCGATACGAGGCCGATTTCCGCTACACGCTGGCGCGGCTGCGCGAATACGGCGAGCAGGTGGCCCTGCTCAACGGCGAGAGGGCCGAGCGGCAGCATATCGGCAAGCGCTTCCAGTCGGTGGTCACGAACTACTACCAGCTGATCTGGCAGAACCTGAAACTCAACACCTTCGTCTCCGCCTATTTCCAGGCGAGCGTCGTCTTCCCTTACATCATCATGGCCCCGGCGTATTTCGCGGGAAAGATCAGTCTCGGCCAGCTCACGCAGACCGCGGGCGCCTTCGGCCGAGTCGAGACCGCGATGCAGTGGTTCATCGTCCGCTACCAGTCGCTCGCCACCTACAAGGCGATCGTCGACCGGCTGACGACCTTCGGCGACGCCATCGGCAAGGCGCAGGCGCTGCAGGCCAAATCCGGCATCACGCTCCCCTCGCAGCCCTCGGCCGAGCTATCGATCCCCGTCCTCTCACTTGCGATCCCCTCCGGCGAGACGATCGTGCGCGCCGAAGGCCTGACGCTCCGCCCCGGCCAGTCGACGCTCTTCACCGGCCCGTCCGGCTCCGGCAAGTCGACCTTGTTCCGGGCCATCGCCGGCATCTGGCCTTTCGGCCAGGGCGAGATCCGCGTTCCGCAGGGCAAGTCCGTGATGCTCCTGCCGCAGCGGCCCTATATCCCGATGGGGACGCTGCGCGAGGCGGTGCAATATCCCGGCCTCGCCGGCGACCATCCCGACGCCGAGATCGAGACGGCGCTCGCCGCTGCGCGGTTGCCCAAGCTCGGCGGGCGGCTCGACGAGGAGGCCGCCTGGGCGCAGGTGCTGTCGCTCGGCGAACAGCAGCGCCTCGCCATCGCCCGCGCGCTGCTGTCGAAGCCGGATTGGCTCTTCCTCGACGAGGCCACCGCCGCGCTCGACGAGACCACCGAGGCCGCGATCTACGAAGTGCTGAAGGCGAAACTGCCGGCGACCACGATCGTCTCGATCGGCCACCGCTCGACGCTGATCGCCATGCACGAGCGCCAGATAGAGCTCGCCGCGGCGGAAGACGGGACGTTCAGGACGCGGGACGTGGAGAAGGCGGGGGCGTGATCTCCTTCTCCCCCTGCGGGAGAAGGTGGCCTTCGCGTCAGCGAAGGTCGGATGAGGGGTATCGCGAAGCGAGCCTTGCGACGTTTCCATTAACGGAACAGGGGGATGGCTATCGCCATACCCCTCGTCCGTCATGCGTTCCGCATGACACCTTCTCCCGCAAGGGGAGAAGGGAGGAGCGCATCACAACCAAACCGCGATCTCCTCCAGCCCCTTCTTCGTGATCCGCGGCACCATGCAGCCCTCCTTCGGATGGCCGACCACCAGCAGGATCAGCGCCTTCTCGCTGTCCGGCCGGCCGCAGATCTCATTCAGGAAGCCCATGGGCGAGGGCGTATGCGTCAGCGTCGCCAGCCCGGCCTGATGCAGAGCGGCGATCAGGAAGCCGGTGGCGATGCCGACCGATTCCGGCACGTAGTAATGCTTGACCCTGCGGCCCGCCGCCTCGCCCCAGCGCTGCGCGAAGATGGCGATCAGCCATGGCGCCTCGGTGAGGAAGGGCTTCTCCCAGTCGGTGCCGAGATGCGCGAGCGCATCCAGCCATTCCGCTCCGGCGCGGCCCGCGTAGAAGGCCTTCTCCTCCTCCTCCGCCGCGTCCCTGATGCGCGCCTTGATCTCGGGCGAGGAGATCGCGACGAAGGTCCAGGGCTGCTTGTTGGCGCCGGAGGGTGCTCCGCCAGCGGTGAGGATCGCCTGCTCGATCACTTCGCGGGGCACCGGCCGGTCGGCATAGTCCCGCACCGTGCGCCGCCGCGCCATCGCGGCGCGGAAGGTCTCGGCTGCCGCCAGCATCTCCTCCTCGCCGCGGGCCTCGAACGCCAGCGGCTGGTATTGGGCGCGCTGCTGCTGCTGCGACATGGATGTCCGTCCGGTGTTGAGCCGCCGGCGCAGCCGGCTTGCGATCGGCGGAACGTCGCCGTCCCCACGGGTCCGGTCAAGCCGTCTTGCGCTTTCCGCAATTTATAATACAAAATACAAAACCGTCCCGAGGAGCCCTCCCATGCACACCGGCCGCCATTTCCTGCAGATTCCCGGCCCCACCAACACGCCGCTGCCCGTGCTGGCGGCGATCGCCAAGCCGACGATCGACCACCGCGGCCCCGAGTTCCAGCGGCTCGGGCGCGACGTGCTGCACAGGATCAAGGCCGTCTTCAAGACCGAGAGCCCGGTGGTGATCTATCCCGCCAGCGGCACCGGCGCCTGGGAGGCGGCGCTCGTCAACACGCTGAAGCCCGGCGACCGGGTGCTCATGTACCGCACGGGCTGGTTCGCCACGCTCTGGCACAAGATGGCGGGCCGCCTGGGGCTGGAGGCCGAGATCCTGGACAGCGACTGGCGCGGAGGCGCCGACGCTTCCGCCATCGAGGCGCGGCTCAGGGAGGACAAGGCCCACGCCATCAAGGCGGTCTGCGTCGTCCATAACGAGACCTCCACGGGCTGCGTCACCGACGTCGCCGCCATCCGCCGCGCCATCGACGCCGCAGGCCACCCGGCGCTCCTGATGGTCGACACCATCTCGTCGCTCGCCTCGATCGACTACCGCCACGACGAATGGGGAGTCGATGTCACCGTCGCGGGCTCCCAGAAGGGGCTGATGCTGCCGCCCGGCCTCTCCTTCAACGCGGTCTCCGACAAGGCGCTGAAGGCGGCGAAGGCCGGCGGCTTCCCGCGCTCCTTCTGGGACTGGGAGGAGATGATCGCCATCAACGCCAGCGGCTTCTTCCCCTACACGCCCTCCACCAACCTGCTGCAGGGCCTCAAGGTCGCGCTCGACATGCTGGAGGAGGAAGGCCTCGACAATGTCTTCGCCCGCCACGACCGCGCCGCGGAGGCGACGCGCCGCGCCGTGCGCCATTGGGGCTTCGACACCGTCTGCAAGGTCCCGCGCGCCTATTCCAGCTCCCTCACCGCGGTCTTCCTGCCCGCCGGCCATTCGGCCGATGCGCTGCGCAAGATCATCCTGGAGGCCTCCAACATGAGCCTCGGCAACGGGCTCGGCATCCTGGCGGACAAGGTCTTCCGCATCGGCCACCTCGGCGATTTCCATGATCTCATGGTCACCGGCACGCTCTCCGGGGTCGAGATGGGGCTGGCGGCGGCCGGCATCCCGCATCGCGCCGGCGGCGTGCAGGCGGCGATGGACTACCTGCAGGGCAACAAGGGGCCGAAGCTCGCCGCGGCGGAGTGACGGATAGTCCGGTCTCTCCCGCGACCTGATCCTCAAGACTTATGCGTGGAGGATATCGCGGCGGCCGCAGCGAGCGTCCCTTCTCCCCTAGGGGGGAGAAGGACAGGTTGAGGGGGCCGCGGCGCTCGAATTCCGGACGCCGGAGCCCCCTCACCCTTCCCTCTCCCCCTCGGGGAGAGGGTTTGCGACGCCGCCTCGCCGCCCTCGGCGAGAATCATGTATCGAGGCGGCCGCTAGGGAAGCGGGGAGCGCAGCGATGCGGATGCAGTGGGTTCTGGCTGTCGCAGCCCTGCTCGCCGCTCAAGCCGCCTTCGCCCAAGGGCTGCCCAACATCCCCGGCCTCGGCGCGCCGCAAGCCGAGACGCCCGAGCAGAAGCGCGCCTTCTGCGGCCGCGTCGCCCTGGCGGCGGTCCGCTGCGGCACGCTCGATGTCGTCGGGCTCACGACCTGCCTGGTGAAAAGCCTGGCGCCGCAGGATTCATTCCGGATCGCCCGCGTCGCCCAGGCCGCGAACGGCAATGCCGGGGCGCTGCTCTCCGAATGCGGCGTGACCGGGGGGCGTTAGCCGCTTCGATCCACATGCAGCCGCCGCCGCCTCACGCGGTTCCGGCAAGCCTCGCGGCGGTCCGAATGCCGTCAACGATGGTTGATCTACTTCGGCATCGCCGAACGGTGGAAATGGACGATCTTCCATGCAGGGCCGCGCTGAGCGATCACGAATGTCACCCGGCCCGGGTTGCTGAAGGGTTTGCCATCGAGGACGCCCGTGCTGTCGTTCAGCGCCGTCACCAGCACGGCGTTGTCGGCCAGGACCATCACGTGCTGCGAACTGATCGGCGCCGCGCGGGGACGACGGGTGAGGATCGCGCCCTCGAAGTAGCGGCGGATCTCGGCGGGATCGGTCACGACCTCCTTGCTGCCGGTGCCCATGAAGAGGGCGTCGGGCGCATAGAGGCTCGTGATCGCATCGACATCCGACGCCGCGAAGGCGTCGACCCACTTCTGCAGAACGGCCAGAGCCTCTTCGCGAGGGCCGGCCATGGCGGCGCTGGACAGGAAGAGTGCGACACATCCGACAACGGCGCGCATCGAGATGCCTCCCAAGCTTGGCCTTATGCTCGCCGAAAAGGCGCCGGTCTGCAAGGCCGCCATCGCCGCCACGAGACAGCCGGTTGTCAGGGAGGAGGCCGACCCAATTGGAACGTTCTGCCGGGGTGAGGCCGCATGACGTCAACCTGCCTAGGAAGCCCTGACTGCCATGTCGGACGGCTTCGGCATCCTGGTGGACACGGTCTTCCGCATCGGCCACCTCGGCGATTCTTCACGACCTAATGGTGATCGGGACGCTCTCGGGCGTGGAGGTGGGGCTGGAGGCGGCCAGCATCCCGCATCGCGCCGGCGGCGTGCAGGCGGCGATGGATTATCTTCAGGAGAACAGGGTGACCGAGCGGATCGCGGCGGAGTGAGAATTGGTCCGGTCTCTCCCTCATCTGAGCCTGTCGTGCTTCGACGATCTCAGGATGAGGGGATGCCCCAGGGAGAGCCGGAAACCGAGCCCTCGTCCTTCTCAGCGAGAATCGTGTATCGAGCCGGCCGCTAGGGAAGCGGGGAGCGCGATGATGCGAATGCAGTGGATTCCGGCTCTCGCCGCCCTGCTCGCCGCTCAACCCGCCATGGCCCAGGGCCTCCCCAACATCCCCGGCCTCGGCGCGCCGCAGGCCGAGACGCCCGAGCAGAAGCGCGCCTTCTGCGGTCGTGTCGCCCTGGCGGCTTTGCGCTGCGGCACGCTCGATGTCGTCGGCCTCACGACCTGCCTGGTGAAAAGCCTGGCGCCGCAGGACTCGCTCCGGATCGCCCGCGTCGCCCAAGCCGCGAACGGCAACGCCGGCGCGCTGCTGACCGAATGCGGCGTGGCTGGCGGGCGGTAGCGCGGATCGGTGGGGTTCGCTGCGGTAGCGGTGGCTAGCTTCAGCGTCGGCAACTGGTTCGGCATCCAGGCGAACAAGGTCTTCCGCATCAGCCGCCTCGGCCATTTCCACGACGTCATGGCCATCGGCACGCTCTCAGGCGTGGAGATGTGGCTTGCGCCGCCGGGAGTGCCGTATCCGGCGGGCGGCGCGGGCAACACCGGCTGAAGTCGGGTGTTCCCGACTTCAGCATTATGAAACCAATCCCGCGCAACAGCGCGGATTGGGCCGTGTTCGGCTCAATGCCTTGTTCCGGGCGCATCGAAGTCGGGTGTTCCCGACTTCAACATCATCGTGTCAATCCGGGCAACAGCCCGGATTGACGCCGTGATCGACGCTCTTGCTTCGGCCATCGATGCGCTCTTCGCCGATCCCAATATCGGCGAGGACGCGCTGTGGAAGGCGGGCGGCGTCGGCGCTGGCGTCGCTGTCCGCATCATCCACAAGTCGCCCGACCGCATGGCGGAATTCGGGGACAGCCGCGCCGTGTTGCCGACCGTCGGCATCGATACACGGCGCTCTCAGTCCGCGACAATCACCGAGGGCGATCTGATCCTGATCGGCGCGGAGACCTATCGGATCATCGGCGAACCGATGGGCGATGCGCTCGGGCTTGTATCGGCTTGTGAAGCGGTGACGATTTGAACTGACCGTCTACATATCCAAATCAGGCTTGCTCGAAGGCTCGTCGCGAGTCGCCGGGCAAACTATGTCCGACTGATGCTGTTATGGTAATTGTGCTCCTTGGAAGCACTTTGAGAACTGGCAGGTCTAGATCGTCTTTTTCACGAGCTGCTTCGCAAAAAACTTCAATCGCATGGCGATCACCGGTCACAACCCCATGAATCAGATCATCATTCCCGCCGTTCGGATTTCGGCTTTTAGAAATGAGACCATTTTCATGATGGCGTTGCTGATCATCGAATGATCGTGGCTGCGTCAGGTGACGAAGAAAAAACCAGGAAAGCGACCAAACGTCTTTGAATGCTCCATTGTGGAGGTCAAGAACTCGTGCAGGCACCTTTTCGATAGGCGTAAGCCAAATTCCGGAGTCTACGCGACCAGAGACGCTCTTTGTATAATCAAAAAGAGCTAATCCTCCCGAATAATCATAGATTGGTCTGGTTAAATTGCGAGTATGAAGAGCGCGAATCTTGGTTATAGTTGTAGACGAAAAATGGGGAGTTGGAGGGCAATACAACATGTATTTGAAAAACTGACTCCCGAAACTCTCAGAAAGTTTTAAAAGCCGCTCATGTTGTTGATGGTCAACGCTTTTAAAAATTGATTTTTCGTCAAAACCGGCAGTCGGTGACGTGGGATGTAAACGCTTGGCTTGCAAGAGATACGACCAAATTCGATTTTCCTCTGGAAGAATGAAATTTCTGTATTCCACCACTAATCCCAAATCCGATTGGGAAACCAAATTCTCCATCTTCGTCGTATGTTGGTGAGTATCAATTCTGAAATCGAACTTCAGGTCATCACCGCACGATGCAATAGCTTCATTCAGGCGATCAATGTTAAACCTGAGCGACTCTTCCCGCCGCTGTGTTTCTGCATCCATCAGTGCACAGAGCTGGCTGGTTAGCGCAGGCTCGTCCGGCGGGACAGGACGCAAGAAAGTCCGCGAAAGTGCGGTGTCAACGCCGTCGAAGTAAGCAACTAGATGTGAAATGTGCTGAATGCCGATCATTGGTCCGTTTGCCCCAAAACTCAATTTGCCATCTTTAATCTGATGAACACAATAGCAGATAATCCATGCGCTTCACCATACAGCGTCCCGATCTCAGCAAAGCCCTTGCCGAAACCGAGAAGGATATCGAACGCGCCGTCACGTCGGGGATGCGCGACGCTACTGATGGCCTGAAGCAGGATCTCCGCGAAGATATCGTCGGGGCTGGGCTCGGTGAACGGCTGTCTCGAACATGGCGGGGAAAGACCTTCCCCGAAGTGGGCGAGAGCGCCGAAGCTGCAGCCTATGTCTGGTCGCGGGCGCCAAAGATCGTCGATGCCTTTGACCGTGGCGTGGTGATCCGCCGAGATTCTTCAAAAAACAATTGGCGCGGCCTGTTCCTGGCGATCCCGACCGCCGCCGCCGGCAAGAGCGGACGGAGCGCCGTTGGCTCGCGCGAGAAGATCACGCCGGGAGGCTGGCAGCGGCGAACCGGCCTGAAGCTTCGGTTCGTTTATCGCCGTGGCCGTCCCTCGCTGCTGGTCGCGGATGATGCCCGGACAACCAGACGCGGGCTTCAAGTCGGTGAACATCACTTTCACGATGTGCCCTATCCTTCTGCTGCGGGCGCAGCGCCGACAGCGTAGTTAGAAAATCATCTTACCCGGGCGACTTTGGACAGCTATCCGCGCAATATAGGAACAAAATCCTTGACATTTCCCGCCCCTTCCTCCACCCTCGCCGCATGGACTGGGCCCTCGCCATCCGCCTCAACCGCAGCGCGCTGCTCGGCGTAGTCGCGGCGATCGTCGCGCTGCTCGATCGCGCCGGCGAGGGCAGGGTCACGCGGCGGCTGCGCAAGGCCGCGCTGGCGCTGCTCCGGCCGGCGGAGGCGGCCACGCGGCGGCTGATCGTGATCGCCGCGCGGGGGCTCACGGCCGCGTCCCGGCCGCGGCCGATCATAGCCTTCGGCCCGGGCGGAGCGGGGCGCGGGCGGGAGGGCGACGCCCTGCTCCGCCCCGCCGCCTTCCGGCTCTTCGATCCGCCCAAGCGCTTCGCGTTCAAGCGCTGGGTCCCGCCGCCGGCAGGGGTCCCGCGCATTCGCACCTTCTGGCCGGCGCCGGCGCAGCCGGTCGCCATCGCGCCGCCGCCGGCGCAGCCGGTCGGCCCCCGTGCGCCTGTCGACCCCGATGCGCCGGTGGATGCCGCCCGGCTCCGCCTCAGGCTCGCCGCGCTCGAACGCGCCCTAACCGATCTCCCGCGTCAGGCCAGGCGTCTGGCGCGCTGGCGCGCCCGCGAGGCGGCCCCGAGGAACGCCGTCCTCCCCCGGCATCGCCCGCTGCGCCTCGGCAGCCCGCCGGGCTGGCGCCGGCGGCCGACCCGCGAGGTCGATCGCGTGCTGCGCGAATGCCACGCGCTCGCGCATGACGCGCTTCGGCACGACACGTCCTGAACGCCCCTGTCATCGCCGCAGACTTGCTCCCGCGCCCCCGGCGCGGGCGCGCGCCTGCTCTCAGGGCGCGCCGCTTGCGGGCGAGCCCCACGTTGACAGCCCGCGCCTTCTGCCGACACTGGCGCCATGGCCAGAACCGATGTCCTCTGTATCGGCGGCGCGACCATCGACCGGAAATACCGGGCGCTCGGGCGCCTGATGCCGGGCACCTCCAATCCGGTCGAGGGCGTCGCGGCTTTCGGCGGCGTCGCCCGCAACGTCTGCGAGACGCTGCTCCGGCTGGGCGTCTCCGCCGGTCTTGCGACGCTGGTGGGCGACGACGAGGGCGGCCGCGCGCTGAAGGCGCATCTGGCGGCGCTCGGCGGCGATGTTTCCGCCATCGAGGCCGCGCCGGGCCGCCGCACGGCGGAATATATCGCGGCGCTCGATTCCCACGGTGGACTGGCTCTCGGCCTCGCCGACATGGGCGTCTTCGACGCGCTCGACGCGGCCTGGATCGGGCGGCTCGCGCCCCGCCTCGCCGTGGCGCGCTGGGTCTTCGCCGATTGCAACCTGCCCGCGCCGGCGCTGGCCGCCCTCCTGTCCCTGGCGCACGGCGCGTCGTTCCGGCTGGCGGTCGACCCCGTCTCCGTCGCCAAGGCGGCGCGGCTGCCGGAGGATCTGACCGGCGTCGGCCTCCTCGTCCTCAACCGCGACGAGGCGGAGGCGCTGGCCGGCCCGGGCGACGCGGCCGAGACGATCCGGCGGCTCCGCGCGCGCGGCGCGGCGAGCGTGGTGCTGACGGCCGGCGCCGGCGCGATCCATCTCGACGACGGCGCCGGCCCCGCGGCGCTGCCGGTTCCGGCGGCCGAGGTGAGCGACGTCACCGGCGCGGGCGACGCGCTGATCGGAGCGCTGCTGGCCGGGCTCGTCGCGGGCCAGGGGCTCAGCGCCGCCATCGCGCCGGCGCTTGGCATCGCGGCCCTGACCGTCGCCTCGCCGGCGACCGTCCGGCCGGACCTCTCGCCGGCGCTGCTGCAGCCAGGCCGAAGGAGCGCCGCATGAACCGATCCCCGCTTCGCTTCTCGCCGGAGGTCGCCGCCGCGCTGGCCGAGCGCCGGCCGGTCGTCGCGCTCGAATCGACGATCATCACCCACGGCATGCCCTGGCCGCAGAACGTCGAGGCGGCCCGCGCCGTCGAGGCCGTGGTGCGCGAGGGCGGCGCGGTCCCCGCCACCATCGCCGTGTTCGATGGCGCCATCCAGGTCGGGCTCGACGATGCGCAGCTCGAGGCGCTCGGCCAGGCCAGCGATGTGATGAAGCTGAGCCGCGCCGACCTGGCCTTCGCCGTCTCGACCGGCCGCACCGGCGCCACGACCGTCGCCGCGACGATGATCGCGGCCCATCGCGCCGGCATCGGGGTCTTCGCCACCGGCGGCATCGGCGGCGTGCATCGCGGCGTCGAGCGCAGCGGCGACATCTCGGCCGATCTCGACGAGCTCGCCCGCACGCCGGTCGCGGTGGTCTGCGCCGGCGCCAAGGCGCTGCTCGATCTGCCGCGCACGCTGGAGTATCTGGAGACTCGCGGCGTTCCCGTGGTCTGCTACCGCACCGACGACTTCCCGGCTTTCTGGAGCCGCTCCAGCGGCCTCCCTGCGCCGCTGCGGCTCGACGAGCCCGAAACGATCGCCGCCTTCATCCGCACGCGGGAGGAGCTGCGCATCGACGGCGGCGTGCTCGTCGCCAATCCGGTTCCGGCGGAGGACGAGATCCCGGCCCATGAAATGGAGCGCCACATCGCCTCGGCGGTCGAGCAGGCCGACGCCGAAGGCGTCTCCGGCAAGAAGGTCACGCCCTATCTGCTGTCGCGGATCCTGTCGCTGACCGGGGGTCGCAGCCTCGCGACCAACATCGCGCTGGTCCGCGCCAACGCCGCGCTGGCGGCGCGCATCGCCGTGGCGCTGGCCGGGTCCTGAATGTCAGGCCGCGTGCGCCAGGTCGGGCGGGCAGGGCGGCATGTCCCGCAGGAAGGCGTAGCGGCCATTCTGCTTGATCGCGGCCAGCGAATGGTCGACCAGACCTTCCGGGCGATGCAGCGTCGCGGTCATTCCATCGGCCGCGAAGTCGAGGGTGAGGAAGCCGCAGGTGGCCGCGCCCGGGAGTCGGTGATCCGTGACGAACGATGTCGCCGGCGCCCAGAGATGCCGCAGGCCATCGACCTCGCGATCGCGATGGACATGCAGATGGCCCGTGATCAGCGCCTCCACCTGTCCGTCCCGGAAACGCCGCATCAGGGCGGGCCGCGCGGCTGGCACGGTGCAGGCCGCGCTGGCGACATCCTCGTCGGCCGTCTCGACGAACAGAGGCTTGTGCATCACCACGGCGACGCGCCTTTCCGCCCGGTCCGCAAGCGCGGCCTCCAGCCAGAGATCCTGCTCGTCTTCCCGGGCCAGCCCCGAGCCCGGAAGCTGGGAGTTGAGCCCGATGATTCGCCAATGATCGAGGTCGAGGCCGAAGCGGTCCTTTCCGAAGCAGGCGTCCCAGCGCGCAAGCCGCGCATCGTCGATCCATTGCCGCGGATCCTGACCCGGCGGTTCGTCGCCGACGTCATGGTTGCCGGGCAGCGCATGGACCGGCGCCTCGATGCGCCGCAGCGCTTCCGCGGCGAAGCGCAGTTCCTCGTCGCTGTCCGGCCCGTTGATGGCGAGATCGCCGCTGACGATGACCGCGTCGGGATTCATCGCGTTGACCGCGTCGACCGCCAGCAGGAAGTTCGGCCAGAAGAAGCCGTGCGTCGGGGAGAGATGGAGATCGGACAGAAGGACGATTCGGTTCATCTCAGGACCCCGCGAACGACAGGTTGTAGCTGCGGAAATCGAAGTAGTAGAGCGGGTAATGCGTCCACCGCATCGACCGCTTCTTGGCGAAGTACTCGCGCACCGGATAGAGGATGATGCCCGGAGCCTCGGCCTCGTACTCGTCGAGGATCATGCGCCAGAGCCGCTTCCTGTCCGCCGGATCGGTGGCGAGGCGCATCTCGTCGGAGAGGGCATTGAACCGCGCGGGCTGCCAGAAGCCGGCCTTCTGGGTGGAATAGTCTTTCGAAAGGTGGACCAGCAGACCGCCGCTGAGGGGGTCGGGAAAGCGGAAAGACATCGAGATCGGCCGGACATCGGCGCCGGGCCGCACCAGCATCGCGGCGTTCTCGACCGACTCGAGGCGGGAATTGACTCCGACCGCCTGCCACATCGATTGGATGGCCTGCAGCGCCAGATGCATCTGCAGGTAGTAGCCGGTGGCGTTGCGGATGACGATCTCCTCGCCGCGATACCCCGCCTCGGCCAGGAGCGCCTTGGCCCGTGCGGGATCATAGGCGAGGCCCTTGCGGTCGGCTTCGTAGAAGTCGCCGAAGCCCGGCGTCTGCAGGGCCGCCATGCGTTTGAAGCCCGGCCCCCAGAGCGACGAGCCGAGCGTGTCGAAGTCGATGGCGTGATTGAGCGCGCGCCGCACGCGGGCGTCCTTCACCACCGGGTTGCGCGTGTCGAAGTAGAGGTAGTGCAGGAGGTCGAGCGGCACGTCCGCGCCTTCCAGCGTCGGATGGCCTTTCAGCTCCTCGACATGCTCGGGCAGGAGATTGGTGACGAGGTCGAAGTCTCCGGACCGCAGGCCAGCCAGACGCGAAGAGGCTTCCGGCACGACGGTGATCACGACCTGCTTGGCTGGCGGCCGCCCCATGAAATACTCGTCGAAACTGTCGAGAACGACGCGAGCATCGCGCTGGAAGGAGGCGATCCTGTAAGGTCCGGTGCCCAGCGGCTTCTGCCGCAGCGCATCGACGCCGCCCGTCGCGTATTGCTTGGCCGAGATCACCCAGCCGCCATAGGCGGCGAGCCGATGCGCCATGACGATATCGGGCGTCTTCGTCCGCAGGATGATGCGGTGATCGCCTTCGGCCTCCGCTCCCGCGAGATGGCCGAAATTCACTGCGCCTTCGAAGGCGTAGGGCTTCGGCCCATACATCCGCTCCGCCGAGAAGGTGGCGAGGAGGTCCGTCGCCGTCATCGGGCTGCCGTCGTGGAACCTCACGTCCTTTCGCAGGTCGATCTGCCAGGTGAGGTCGTCGCGCCGCGTCAGCGCCGTCGCGAGATGCGGCACGATGTGCTGTCCGCCCTTCTCGGCTTCGGCGAGGAAGTCGCGGCGGAAGAGCGAATCGAAGACGTTGTAGGTGACCCTGAGGCCCACGTTGGAGATCGTCTCCAACGGCTCCAGCGTCGGCGGCAGCGCCTGGACCGCGATTCTCAGCACCGGACGCCCGTCGGCCTGCGCCGACGCCGGCCCCTTCAGGAGAGCGGGAGCGGCGAGGCCGGCTCCGAGAACGACTCGGCGAGAGATCATCGCGGAACTCCTAGGCTTTCACCGAGGCTAGCCCCGCGCCCTGACAGGGCGATGACAGGCGGATGATCGCGCCTCCTTGAACCGCGCAGGCTCGGGCGCCGATCCCCTCAGGGCGGCAGCAGGGCGCCGGCGCTTTCCTGCGCCTTGGCCGGCGGGCGCTGCGCGATGCGGATGAGCGTGAAGGCCAGCGCCGCCGCATGGATCGCCGCCAAGAACAGGAACAGGCTGGCGGGGCCGAAGCGGTCCATCGCCATCACCGCGAGCACCGGCCCGGTGACCGCGCCGGCGCAGTAGAAGACGAGCAGCGCCGAGGCGAGCGCCACCGAGCGCGCCGCCTCGGTCCGGTCGTTGGCATGCGAGATCGCCACCGAATAGATCGTCATGGTCACCGCGCCGATCAGGAAGCCGAACACCGCCGTGCCCCAGCCGAGCGAGGCGCCCGCGCCGGCCAGCATCACCTCGAAACAGATGGCGGCGAGCATCTGCCCGGCCAGCACGATGCGCCGGTCCATGCGGTCGGAGAGGCGGCCGAGCGGCCAGACCGCGATCGCCGAGCCGACGACGGTGGCGCCGAGGAAGAAGGCGATCTGCGGCGTGGTCATGCCGCTCGCGACGCCGAAGACCGGCGCGAGCGACCAGAACGAGCCGTTGGCCGCGCCGACCGCCGCGGCGGCCACCGGCGCGACCGGCGCCTTGCGGATTAGCCAGGCGAAATCCGGCCGCGCGCTTTGCGGACGCGCCGGCTCCGGCGTGCGGGTCAGGCTCAGCGGCAGGATCGACGCCATGAACAGGAGCGCGCCCAGCACGAAGAGCATGGCGGAGCGGGGATCGGCAGCGAGCACCAGCGCCTGCCCTGTCGCCGCTGCGATGAAGTGGGTGCATTGATAGGCGGCGCCGAGCCGCCCGCGATTGCTGTTGTCGGCCTTGCCCTGCACCCAGCCGTCGGCGATCGAGAACAGGCCCGCGACGCAGAAGCCGACCACCGCCCGGAGCATGATCCACCAGCCGGGCTCCACCGCCCAGGGATAGGCGATGGCGACGGCGGCACCGAGGCCGCCGAAGGCGGCGAAGCCCCGGCTGTAGCCGGTCCGCTTGATGATGGCGGGGCTGAGCAGCGCGCCGACGAACATCGCCCCGAAATAGACCGAGCCCAACAGGCCGAGCGCCACGCTCGGGAAGGCCTCCAGCTTGCCCCTGAGCGGCACGATCGTGTTGAGCAGCGTATTGGCGGGGACCAGCAGGATCACCGCGCCGAGCATCGGGGCGATGGAGCGGTAGGGCGTGGGGTAAGGCGTGGACATGGGGCCGAAGCGGGAAGACTAGGGGCCTTCGACCTCACCCGCCAATCAATTCGCCTCACGCATCCTGCAACCGGCGCACATGGGCGGCGGCGCTTTCGGCGAGGCCGACGAGATCGTATCCGCCCTCCAGGATCGACACGATCCGCGAACCGCAGAGCCGGTCGGCGATCTCCATCAGCGCGCCTGTCGCCCAGGCGAAATCGGCGGCTTCCAGTTCGACATGGGCGAGGGGATCGCGTCGGTGCGCATCGAATCCGGCGGAGATGACGATCAGGTCGGGCCGATGCGCCTCGATGCGGGGCAGGATCAGCGCTTCGAGAGCGGCCCTGAACGCCTCGCCGCCGTCGCCGGCCCGGAGCGGCGCGTTGACGATGGTGCCATGCTCGCCGGTCTCGCCCTTCGCGCCGGTGCCGGGATAGAGCGGCATCTGATGCGTCGAGGCGTAGAGCACCGTCGGGTCGGACCAGAAGATGTCCTGCGTGCCGTTGCCGTGGTGCACGTCCCAATCGAGGATCGCCACGCGCTCCGCGCCATGCCTCCGCTGCGCGTGGCGGGCGGCGACCGCCGCGGTGTTGAAGAAGCAGAAGCCCATGGCATGAGCCGTCTCCGCATGGTGTCCGGGCGGCCTGGCGCAGAGGAAGGCGTTGGTCGTTTCGCCGGAGAATACGGCGTCAACCGCCGCCGCCGCGCCGCCCAGCGCGCGATAGACCGCTTCCAGCGTGCCGGGGGACATCAGCGTGTCGGCGTCGATGCCGACGAAGCCTCGCTCCGGCGCGATCGACTGGATCGCCTGGACATAGGCCTCTGGATGCGCGAGCGCGGCCAGCGCCGCATCGCCGAGCGGCGCCTCGCGGCGCAGCAGGGTCTGGAAGCCTGATCCGGCGAATGCCTGTTTGAGCGCCCGCATGCGGTCAGGCCGCTCCGGATGGCCTTCCGGAACGACATGCTGCTCGAAGGCGTCATGCGACAGCAACAGCGTGGTCATGGCCGGCGATCCTTCGCGCATTGTGGCGCCGCGCCGCGGCGATCGATCGTCCCGCGTTAACCCGAGGTTGTGCGCCGCAGCAACCGGCGCAGTGTTGCGCAATTGCACTCGCTCCGCGAGCCAAGATTTGTTAAGCCGGACGTGATTTGAACGAAACCATGGCGGTTCTGAATATGCGCAAGGCAGCGCTTCTGGCGGTTGCGGCGGTCGTGGCGATGCTCGGCGCCTGCCGCAGTGTGGAAACTTTCCCCGATCCGGCGCTCACGGCGCGCGACGTCGAGTTGCTGGCGCTGACTCCGGCTTACCCGCGCAATCAGGATTCGTTCCGGATGCGCCAGCGCATGCGGGACAACACCGGCGAGCCGCCCGGCACCATCGTCATCGATTCGGACGCCAAGTTCCTCTATTTCGTCGAGGAAGGCGGTACGATGCTGCGCTACGAGATCTCGGTCGGCGCGCAGGAATACACCTGGCGCGGCGACGCCTTCGTGCGGCGCAAGGCGGAATGGCCGAACTGGGTGCCGATGGAAGAGGCGCGCAAGCTCAACCCGGCGCTGCCCAAGATCGTCAACGGCGGCCCCGACAATCCGCTCGGCGCCCGCGCGCTCTACCTGCACGACGAGACGGGCAAGGACACCTATATCCGCATCCACGGGACCAACGAGCCGGAGTACATCGGCCGCAATGTATCGCTCGGCTGCATCCGCATGCACAACGTCGATGTCATCGACCTGCACGAGCGGGTGCCGATCGGCGCCAAAGTCGTCGTGAAGTAAGTCCGCGCTGGCGTCTGAAGAGGAAGGCCCCGGTTCGCCGGGGCTTTTTCGTTCTTGCGTCGCCGGTTACGGTTTCGCAGCCGCCGCCAGCCGTTCGAACCCGGCCGCGAGGTCGGCTTTCAGATCCTCGTTCGCCTCCAGTCCGATCTGCAGCCTGATGCAGGGTCCGCCCGGATTCCAGCGCGTCGCCGTGCGGTAGTCGCTGCAATCGAAGGGCACGGCGAGGCTCTCGTAGCCGCCCCATGAGAAGCCGAGACCGAAGATGCTCATGCCGTCCAGCATCGCCTCGACGGCGTGCCTCGGCGCCGGCTTCAGCACAACTGAGAACAGGCTCGACGAGCCGAGGAAATCGCGCTTCCAGATCGCATGGCCCGGGTCCTCGGGAAGAGCGGGATGCATCACGCGCAGCACCTCGGAGCGCTCCTGCAGCCAGCGCGCCATGTCGAGCGTCTTCGTCTCCTGCGCGCGCAGCCTGAGCTCCATGGTGCGCAGGCCGCGCAGGCCAAGCCAGACATCCTCCGGAGAAGGGCAGCAGCCCAAGGACAGGAAGGCCTCGCGCAGCGGTTTGATGCAGCGCTCGTTGGCCGAGATCATGCCGAGCAGAATGTCGGAATGGCCGCCGAGATACTTCGTGCCGGCCTCGATGGCGATGTCGACGCCGCGTTCATGCGGCGGGAAGAGAATCGGCGTCGCCCAGGTGTTGTCCATCAGCAGCACCGCGCCCCTCGCATGCGCCACGGCGGCGATGGCTGGGATATCCTGCATTTCGAAGCTCTGCGAACCCGGCGCCTCGGTATGCACCGCAGCGGTGTTGGGCCGCATCAGTGCGGCGATGCCATCGCCGATCAGCGGATCGTAGTATTCGGTCTCGACGCCGAGCCGCTTCAGCATCCCGTCGCAGAAGTTGCGGGCGGGCCGATAGACCGAATCCGGCACCAGGAAATGGTCGCCGGCCTTGAGGCAGGACAGGAAGGCGATCGTCACTGCCGCCAGCCCGGATGGCACCAGCACGGTGCCGGCCGCGCCGGCGATATCGGTCCAGGCGGCTTCGAGCGCTTCGGTCGTCGGCGAGCCGTGGGTGCCATAGACGAAGCGGGCGTGCTGGCGGCTCTCCAGCTCACGGACCGTCGGCTTGAGCACTGTCGAGCCGCGATAGATCGGCGTGTTGACGAAGCCGAACTGCTCATCCGGATTGCGGCCGCCCAGCATCATCCGGGTCGTGGGAGTCAGTTTGGCGCGCTCCGCGGCCGTGAGCTTCTTCATGGCTTGTTCCGGTTATTGGTCGGCGTATCAGCCCGGCGGCGGGCCGCGCCGTCAAGGGCCGGGGGATCAAACCTTCTGATCGCGTCGATCAGCCGGGGGCTGCCGCGGGCTCGGCTTGACGTTGCGGCAGGCAGCGGCTTGTCTCCTCCGGGCGCCGTGGGGATTGGCGCTTGGAGTGGGCGATGCGAGCAATCACCGGGTGGCTGGCTGCCGCGCTGCTTCTGATGGGCGAGGCGGCTTCGGCACAGCCCGCTGCGACGACTCTCGGCGCCGTGAAGGCGCGTGGCGAACTCGTCTGCGGCGTCGACGGCGACCAGCTCGGCTTCAGCATCCCCTTGCGCAACGGGCGCTGGATCGGCTTCGACGTCGACTATTGCCGCGCCGTCGCCGCCGCCATCTTCGACGATCCGCAGAAGGTCCGCTTCGTCCCCCTGTCCGCCACCGAGCGCTTCGAGGCGTTGCGCGCGGGCAGGATCGACATCCTCGCCCGGAACACGACGTGGACGCTGTCGCGCGATACCGCGTTGCAGCTCAATTTCGCCGCCGTCACCTATTTCGATGGCCAGGCCCTGATGGTGCGGCGCGAGGCCAGGATCTCCTCGGCGCTGGAGCTTTCCGGCGCCTCGGTCTGCGTCGAGCGCGGCACGACGTCGGAGCTGAACCTGACCGACTACTTCCGGGCCAACCGCATGCAGCTGCGCGCCGTCGTCGCCGACGGCAACGCCGAGATGGTGAAGGCCTACGAGGAAGGCCGCTGCGCGGCGCTCACGGCCGACGCCTCGGCCCTCTACGGCGAGCGCCTGCGCCTGCTGGCGGCGGATCGGCATGTCGTCCTGCCGGAGATCATCTCGAAGGAGCCGCTCGGCCCGGCGGTGCGCCATGGCGACGACCAGTGGCTCGACATCGCGCGCTGGGTGCATTTCGCGATGGTCACAGCCGAAGAACTCGATCTGGAGAGCGCTAACGTCGAGCGGCGGCGCAATTCCGCCAACCCGGAGGTGAGGCGCTTGCTGGGGATGGAGGGAGGCCAGGGCGCCGCGCTCGGCCTCGCCGACGACTGGGCCTACCGCGTCATCCGCCGGGTCGGCAATTACGGCGAGTCATTCGAGCGCAATCTCGGCCGCTCCTCGCCGCTCGGCATGAGCCGCCGCCTCAATGGGCTGTGGACGAAGGGCGGTTTGCAGTACGCGCCGCCGATCCGTTGATCGCCGGCTATGGCTTTCGGATGAAAACCGCTTGACCAGCCGTGCCCTTCCCGTTTGTTATGCACGCGTTAGATACGCCCCATCAATCCTTGGAATGGCGCGAGCAGCGCAGGGATTGAGTGGAGCAAACAACGAATGCGGCGACCGCAGCGCCGTACCTTGATCGGGAGATGATCCTACCATGAAATCCATCCTCAAGAGCCTTGCGCTTGCCGCCGTCGGCGCCCTCGCCGCGACGGGCGCCATGGCTCAGGGCAAGCCTTCGACGCTCGACCAGGTTAAGGCGCGCGGCATCCTCAATTGCGGCTCCGGCACGGGCCTCGCCGGTTTCGGCCTGCCTGACGCGCAGGGCAATTGGACCGGCCTCGACGTCGACATGTGCCGCGCCATCGCGGCGGCCGTGTTCAACGATCCGAGCAAGGTCAAGTTCGTCTCGCTCAACGCCAAGGACCGCTTCACCGCGCTGCAGTCGGGCGAAGTGGACGTTCTGTCGCGCAACACCACCTGGACCTCGTCGCGCGATACCTCGCTCGGCCTCAACTTCGCCGGCGTGAACTATTACGACGGCCAGGGCTTCATCGTGAAGAAGTCGGCCAAGATCGCCTCGGCGCTCGAGCTCAACGGCGCCTCGGTCTGCGTGCAGCAGGGCACCACCACAGAGCTCAACCTCGCCGACTACTTCCGCGCCAACAAGCTGCAGCTGAAGGCGGTCACCTTCGCCACCAACGACGAAACGGTGAAGGCCTACGAGGGCGGCCGCTGCGACGCCTTCACGACGGACGCCTCGGGCCTCTACGCCGAGCGCCTGCGCATGGCGAAGCCCGACGACCACATGGTCCTGCCGGAGATCATCTCGAAGGAGCCGCTCGGCCCCTCCGTGCGTCACGGCGACGACCAGTGGCTCGATATCGTGAAATGGACCCACTACGCCATGATCACGGCCGAAGAGCTCGGCGTCACCAAGGCCAATGTCGATGAGCAGATGAAGTCGGCCAACCCCGACGTGAAGCGCCTGCTCGGCACCGAGGGCAAGCATGGCGAGGCGCTCGGCCTCACCAACGACTGGGCCTACCGCATCATCAAGCATGTCGGGAACTACGGCGAGGTGTTCGAGAAGAACGTCGGCCAGGGCTCGCAGCTGAAGATCGCGCGCGGCCTCAACAACCTGTGGTCCAAGGGCGGCCTGCAATACGCTCCGCCGATCCGCTGAAGCCCATGGCCCGGGCCGCGACTTGGCCCGGGCCTTGCCTTTCCAAACGCAACAATCGTGTTCCTCCGGGGACATCGTCAGGGACTTTCCGCATGAAGAACCTCATCGCATCCGTGGCCGGTGTGGCCTTGGGAGCGCTCGTCGCCGCCGGCGCGGCGCAGGCGCAAGCCTCATCCACCCTCAATGCCGTCAAGGCGCGCGGCGTGCTCAACTGCGGCGCCAACACCGGTCTCGCCGGCTTCGGCCAGCCTGACGCCCAGGGCAACTGGACCGGCCTCGACGTCGACTACTGCCGCGCCATCGCCGCGGCGGTGTTCAACGACCCGAGCAAGGTCAAGTTCGTGCCGCTGTCGGCCAAGGACCGCTTCACCGCGCTCCAGTCGGGCGAGGTGGACGTGCTCGTCCGCAACACGACCTGGACCTCGTCGCGCGACACGTCGCTCGGCCTGAACTTCGCCGCCGTGAACTACTATGACGGCCAGGGCTTCATGGTGAAGAAGGGCCTGAAGGTCGCCTCCGCCAAGGAGCTGTCTGGCGCCTCGATCTGCGTGCAGCAGGGCACCACGACCGAGCTCAACCTCGCCGACTACTTCCGCGCCAACAAGATGGACCTGAAGGCGGTCACTTTCGCCACCAGCGACGAGACCAGCAAGGCCTATGATTCCGGCCGCTGCGACGCCTTCACGACGGACGCTTCGGGCCTCTATGCCGAGCGCCTGCGCATGGCGAAATCGGACGAGCACATGGTGCTGCCCGAGATCATCTCGAAGGAGCCGCTCGGGCCCTCCGTGCGCCACGGCGACGACCAGTGGTACGATGTCGTGATGTGGACGCATTACGCCATGGTGACCGCCGAAGAGCTCGGCGTCAGCAAGGCCAACGTCGACGAGCGTCTGAAGTCGGAGACGCCGGACATCAAGCGCCTGCTCGGCACCGAGGGCAAGCATGGCGAGGCGCTCGGCCTCACCAACGACTGGGCCTACCGCATCGTCAAGCACGTCGGCAACTACGGCGAGGTGTTCGAGAAGAACGTCGGCCAGGGCTCGCCGCTGAAGATCTCGCGCGGCCTCAACAACCTGTGGAACAAGGGCGGCCTGCAATACGCGCCGCCGATCCGCTGAATGAAGGGGCGGCGGCTTCGGCCGCCGCCCTCGCCATCTGACGAGGCCCGGCAGGGCTGGAGTGGGAGTCAGTCTTTGATGGGAGTGTACCGGTCTTGACGGATGTCATCAGGTCCGCACCCGTGGAGGAGAAGCCGAAGGTTTCCCCCTTCTACGATCCCAAGGTGCGCAGCATCGCCTTCCAAGCGCTGCTCCTCGCCGTGCTCGTATGGCTGATCTGGTCCGGCGTCAGCAACGTCCGCGAAAATCTCGCCCGCGCGAAGATCGCCTCCGGCCTTGGCTTCTGGGACAACGCCGCCGGCTTCCCCATCAGCCAGACGCTGATCTTCTATTCCGAGGCGGGCTCGACCTACGGCCGCGCCTTCTGGGTGGGCTTGCTGAACACGCTGCTCGTCGCCTCGATCGGCATCGTCTTCGCGACGATCGTCGGCTTCATCGTCGGCATCGCCCGGCTGTCCAAGAACTTCCTGATCTCGCGCATGGCCTATTGGTATGTCGAGATCATCCGAAACCTGCCGCTGCTGCTGCAATTGTTGTTCTGGTATAACGCCGTCGTTAAGGCGCTGCCGGAGGTGCGCGACAGCCTCAAGATGCCCGGCGGCTTCTTCCTGAACAACCGCGGCCTGATAGCGCCGGCGCCGCAGTTCGGAGAGAATTTCTGGGTCGTCGTGCTGATGTTCTGGGCCGGCGTGCTCGGCGCCGTGTTCTACCGCGCCTATGCGCGGAAGCGGCAGGAGAAGACCGGCGTGCAATCGCCAGTCGGCCTGATGGCGCTGGCGCTCGTCATCGGCATGCCGCTGCTCGTCTTCCTGCTCATCGGCGCACCGCTCTCCTTCGAATACGCCACGGCCGGACGCTTCAACATCACGGGCGGCGTCGCTGTCCTGCCGGAGTTCCTGGCCCTGGTCTTCGGCCTGGTGATCTACACCGCCGCCTTCATCGCCGAGGCGGTGCGCGCCGGCATCCTCGCGGTCTCCAAGGGCCAGACCGAGGCGGCCTATGCGCTCGGCATCCGGCCGAAGCACACGCTGAACCTCGTCGTGATCCCGCAGGCGATGCGCGTGATCATCCCGCCCCTGACCAGCCACTACCTGAACCTGACCAAGAATTCGTCGCTCGCTGTCTTCGTCGGCTATCCGGACCTCGTGAACGTCTTCACCGGCACGGTGCTGAACCAGACCGGACAGGCGATCGAGGTGGTGGCGATCACCATGCTCGTCTACCTCACGATCTCGCTCGGAACCTCGCTTCTGATGAACTGGTACAACGCCCGCAAGGCGCTGGTGGAACGGTAGAGAGGGGAGGGCGCGCCATGACCGACATGTCCATCGTCCCGACCCAGGGCATCACCAACCCCGGCCTGCCGCCGAAGACTCTCGTGAACTACGTGCGTAAGGAGAACGCCGAGGCGCTGCCGCCGCCCGCCAGCCTGGCGGGATGGCAGGGATGGATGCGCGAGAACCTGTTCTCGAGCCCGCTGAACATCGCCATGACGATCATCTCGGCGCTGCTGGTCTATTGGATCTTCGCGCCGCTGATCGGCTTCACCTTGGTCAATGCGGTCTGGAGCGGCAGCGACCGCGAGGCCTGCATCATCACCGAGGCGCGGCCGGTGGTCGGCGCCTGCTGGCCCTTCGTCTTCGAGCGCTTCGAGTATTTCGTCTACGGCTCCTATCCGGTGGCCGAGCGCTGGCGGCCGACGCTGTTCTTCGTGCTGCTCATCACCTCGATCCTCTGGCTGCTCGCCCGCGGCCGGCAGGAGCGGGCGGCCTGGATCACGGTCGGCGCGCTGGTCGCCGTCTGGGCCATCGCGATCGTCATGGGCTGGGCCGGCCGCAACGCCTCCCTGTTCCTGCTGCTGACCGCCGCGGCGGCCGGCGCCGTGCTCTGGACCGGAGGCCCGCGCAAGGACTGGGCGGCGATCTTCGCCTTCGTCGTCACGCCGCTCCTCTCGTGGTGGCTGCTCTCCGGCGGCTGGGGCCTCCCGCAGGTGCAGACGAACCTCTGGGGCGGCATCCTGATCTCGCTGATCGTCGCGGCCTTCGGCATCGTCTTCAGCCTGCCCTTCGGCGTGCTGCTGGCGCTGGGGCGGCGCTCCAAGATGCCGGCGGTCAAGCTCTTCTCGGTGATCCTCATCGAGTTCGTGCGCGGCGTGCCCTTCATCACCGTGCTCTTCATGGCGTCGAACATGCTGCCGCTGTTCGTGCCGGAGCAATATGCGCCGGACAAGCTCCTGCGCGCCCTGATCGCCGCGGTGATCTTCGCCTCCGCCTATATGGCCGAGGTGGTGCGCGCCGGCCTGCAGGCCCTGCCCAAGGGGCAATACGAGGGCGCGATGGCCATGGGCCTCGGCTACTGGCAGATGATGCGCCTCATCATCCTGCCGCAGGCGCTGAAGGTCACGATCCCCAACATCGTCAATACCTACATCGGCCTGTTCAAGGACACGACGCTGGTCGTGGTGGTCGGCCTCTTCGACTTCCTGAAGACCATCGAGGCCGCCCGCATCGACCCGAAATGGGCCGCGCCCACGACCTCCGCCACGGGCTACATGTTCGCGGCCATCTTCTACTTCATCTGCTGCTACGCGATGTCGCTCTACGCCAAGGCCACCGAGGAGCGCCTGGCCAAGACCGACAGGCGCTGACCTCACCGGGAGATCGAACCACCATGTCCGCAGCGCTCGCCTACAAGCCCACGCCGCTCAAGAACGCCACCGCAGTGGAGCTCAAGAACGTCCACAAGTGGTACGGCGAGTTCCACGTGCTGAAGGACGTCAACCTCGCGGTCGCCAAGGGCGAGCGGCTGGTCATCTGCGGGCCGTCGGGCTCCGGCAAGTCGACCATGATCCGCTGCATCAACCGCCTGGAGGAGCACCAGAAGGGGCATATCATCGTCGACGGCGTCGAGCTCACCAATGATCTCAAGAAGATCGACGAGGTGCGCCGCGAGGTCGGCATGGTGTTCCAGCACTTCAACCTCTTCCCGCATCTCACCATCCTCGAGAACTGCACGCTCGCGCCCATCTGGGTGAAGAAGATGCCGAAGAAGGACGCCGAGGAGATCGCGATGCATTTCCTCAAGAAGGTGAAGATCCCCGAGCAGGCGGGGAAATACCCCGGCCAGCTCTCGGGCGGCCAGCAACAGCGCGTGGCCATCGCCCGCTCGCTCTGCATGTTCCCCAAGATCATGCTCTTCGACGAGCCGACCTCGGCGCTCGACCCGGAGATGGTCAAGGAGGTGCTGGAGACGATGGTCAGCCTCGCCGAGGAGGGCATGACCATGCTCTGCGTCACGCACGAGATGGGCTTCGCCCGCCAGGTCGCGAACCGCGTGATCTTCATGGATTATGGTTCGGTCGTCGAGATCAACACGCCTGACGAGTTCTTCAGGAACCCGCAGCACGAGCGCACCAAGCTCTTCCTCAGCCAGATCCTGCACTGAGGGCGAGCGTCAGTCGGCCTGCCGCTTGAAGCTTCCCGGCGATGCGCCGAAGCGGCGCTTGAAGGCGCGGGCGAAGGCGGCTTCCGAGCGGTAGCCCACGGCGTCGGCGATCTCGACCAGCGAAGCCTTCGTATCGATGAGGCGGCGGCGCGCCTCGTGCATGCGCCACCGCATCACGTAATCGAGCGGCGTCAGTCCGATCATCCGCCTGAACCGCGCGGCGAAGACGGTGCGCGACAGGCCCGCCTGCTGCGCCATGGCCTCGACGGTCCAATCCTTCTCGGGCGCCACGTGAACCGCCGACAGCGCCCGCCCGAGGTTCTCATCGAGAACGCCGGCGAGGCAGCCCGCGGCCTCGCCCGCCCGGTCGACGAAGGCGCGCACGACCTGGATGAAGAGGATCTCGGTGAGGCGGTGGACGATGGCCTCGGCGCCGGCGCGCCCTCCCTTCACCTGCTGCTGGACGAAGCCCATGATCGGGTCGAGCCACCCGGCGTTCAGGCTGTCGTCGCCGCGGATGACGATCGACGCGGGCAGGCTGGCGAGCAGCGGATGCAGCGCGCCATCGTCGAACTCGAAATGGCCGCAGAACAACTGACTCGGGTGGTCGCCGGCCTCGCCCCCATAGGTCAACGCGCCATGGCCGTCATACCCTGACTGCCGCAGGACCTCGTCGAGCGCCAGCGGCGCCCGCTCCGGGTCGTCGCTGAGGATATGCAGTGCGCCATGCGGCACGACGATCAGGTCGCCTGCCGCCAGGCGGATCGGCACCTGCTCGCCCGCGACCCTGACCCAGGTCACCCCGCGCACCGCGATATGGAAGCGCGTCACGTTCCGGTAGGCCGGAACCTCGACGCTCCAGGGAGGCGTGAAATGCGTATGGAAATAGACGGTGCCGCGCATGCGCAGCGATCCGACGATTTCGCTCAGGGCATCAGGCGGCATGTTTGAAGGGCGCTTTCGAGGTCATCCCGCGGGAATGACAGAAGGGCGCAACGGCGCGCAATCGGTCGGACGATGGGCAAGGAGTTCGGGACGAGGGAGCATGGTGTGAGCGGGTGCAACGGCGCAGCTTGAGCGTGTCGATCGGTTCGACGCGCAAGCAGGAGCATCGCCATGAAATCATTGCCATCCCGTCTCGCAGCCGCCGTCGGCGCACTCGGCCTCTTCCTGTCGATCGCAGCACCGGCCGGCGCGCAGGACGCCTCGAAGCTGAACGATCTCGAAATCGCCCATGTCGCCTATGTCGCCGGCACCATCGACATCCGCTACGCCCATCTCGCGCTCGCCCTGTCCAAGAACGCCGAGGTCCGCGCCTTCGCGGAGACGATGATACGGGACCATTCCGCCGTCAACGAGCAGGCGCTCGCGCTCGTCAAGAAGCTGAACGTCACGCCGCAGGACAACGCGGTGAGCCAGGATCTGCTCAAGAAATCCGACGCGCTGGTCGCCGAGATGAGCAAGCTCCAGGGCGCGGCCTTCGACAAGAAGTATTCCGCGAACGAGCTCGCCTACCACCAGTTCGTCAACGGCGCCGTCGAGAAAGTGTTCATCCCCAACGCCAAGAACGCCGAGCTGAAGGCGCTGCTGGGATCCGCGCTCCAGGTCTTCAAGGTGCATGAGGGCCATGCCGGCATGGTGGCCAAGGCGTTCCACTAGCCGACTCCCGCATCGTGCCGATCATGCCACCCCTTCGACATCTGGCCGCCGCCGCGGCGCTGACGCTTGCGGCGACGGTTTCGGCATCCGCGCAGAACGCCGCGCATACGGTCGAAATCACGGCCTTCCGCTTCGTTCCGGAGACGTTGCGCGCCCGCCCGGGCGACACGGTCCTGTTCGTCAACAAGGATGTCGTGCCGCACACGGCCTCGCAGGTCGGTGCCGGCGGCTGGGATTCCGGCCGGCTGGAGAAGGACCGCAGCTGGACCCTGAAGGTCGAGGCGGCGGGACCGGTCGACTACTTCTGCCGCTTCCATCCCAGCATGAAGGGCAAGCTCGTCGTCGAATAGCGCCAACCGCCGCCGGGCCTCCCCGGCGGCCGCCACCCATCCCCAACTCAGGAGTCCCCGATGCGTTTCGTCACCCGCACAGTCCATGCCTATCTCGACTATCCGGTCGCGCTCAGCCTGTTGATCCTGCCGTTCGTGCTGGGCCTCGGGGCGTCTGGGCCGCTGGCCAAATGGCTCGCGGTGGCGACGGGAGGCGCCGCCCTGGTGCTGACCCTGCTGACCGCCCACGAGCTCGGCGTCGTCAAGGTGATCCCCTACTGGCTTCACGTCGCCGTCGACCGCCTGGTCGGCGTCGTCTTCGTCGCCGCGCCCTTCGTGCTCGGCTTCACCGGCCTCGACGCCTGGTATTACTGGATCAACGGCGCGGCGGTGCTGCTCGTCACCTTCGTCCTGAATGCGGCGGAGGGAAGCGGTGAGGCCATGGCCTGACCCAGTCGAGAAAGGTCGTTCCGCTCCCCTAGCTTGGCACGGAGCGAAGGACTAGGAATGACGCAGGAGCGGCCTTTGACCGAGAATGCTGGATCGAAGGTCCGTTCCGATGGTGCCATGAGGTTCGACTTTGCCCTACCGCGCCACTCTCGGTCAGCAGGTCCATGTCTTTCCTGACCTGAAGGCCGTGCTCGCCAAGGCGACGCCGATCCGCTCCGGCGATCAGCTCGCCGCCGTGGCGGCGGAGAGCCTCGAGGAGATGATGGCCGCGCGCATCGCGCTGGCCGACGTCCCGCTCAGGACGTTCCTGAACGAGGCGCTCGTCCCCTATGAGCAGGACGAGGTGACGCGCCTCATCGTCGACACGCATGACGCATCGGCCTTCGCGCCGGTCGCATCGCTGACCGTCGGCGGTTTCCGCGATTGGCTTTGCTCCGACCGCGCCACCACCGAGATGCTCGCCCGCCTCGCGCCGGGCCTCACGCCGGAGATGGCGGCGGCGGTCTCGAAACTGATGCGCAACCAGGACCTGATCCTCGTGGCGCGCAAGTGCCTGACCACGACAGCCTTCCGCAACACCATCGGGCTGCCCGGCCGCATGGCCGTGCGGCTGCAGCCGAACCATCCCTCGGACGATCCGGCCGGCATCCTCGCCGCCGTCGTCGAGGGCCTGCGCTATGGCTGCGGCGACGCCGTGATCGGCGTGAACCCCGCCTCCGACAATCCCGCGCGCATCGCCGACCTCCTGCACCTCCTCGACGGGGTGATCCAGCGTTTCGCCATTCCCACCCAGGCCTGCGTGCTCACCCATGTCACGACCACGCTGCAGCTGATCGAGGCAGGCTCGCCTGTCGACCTCGTGTTCCAGTCCGTCGCAGGCACTCAGGCGGCCAACGCCTCTTTCGGCGTCGACCTCGCCCTGCTGCGCGAGGCCGAAGCCGCCGGCCGTTCGCTGGGGCGCGGCACGGTCGGCCGGAACGTCATGTATTTCGAGACCGGGCAGGGCTCGGCCCTTTCCGCGAACGCGCATCACGGCCTCGACCAGCAGACCGCCGAAGCGCGCGCCTACGCGGTCTGCCGCGCCTTCTCGCCGCTGCTCGTCAACAGCGTCGTCGGCTTCATCGGGCCTGAATACCTCTATGACGGGAAGCAGATCATCCGTGCCGGGCTGGAGGACCATTTCTGTGGCAAGCTCCTCGGCCTGCCCATGGGTTGCGACATCTGCCACACCAACCATGCCGAGGCGGACCAGGACGACATGGACAATCTGCTGACCCTGCTCGGCGCCGCCGGCGTCAGCTTCGTCATGGGCGTCCCGGGGGCGGACGACGTGATGCTGAGCTATCAGTCGACCTCGTTCCATGACCAGCTCTACCTGCGCGAGGTGCTGGGCCTCGGCCGCGCCCCGGAATTCGAGGCGTGGCTGCAGCGGATGGGCCTGACCGACGGGACGGGCCGTCTATCTGCCGGGGAGGGCGGGCAGGCGCTGCTCGCGGCGGTCGCTTGAGTGCTGACGACGCCCGCGCCGTGGTCGGGCGGCTCGAGCGGCTGGCCGCGCTGACGCCGGCCAGGGTCGGCCTCGGGCGCTGCGGCGCCTCGCTGCCCACGGCCGAATTGTTGCGTTTCGGCCTGGCCCATGCGCGGGCGCGCGACGCCGTTCACACCCGCTTCGACAGCGAGGCGCTGGCGGCGCGGATCGAGGCGCTGGGCTGCGACACCACGCTGATCGAAAGCGCGGCTCGCACGCGCGGCGATTACCTCCGCCGCCCCGATCTCGGGCGCCGTCTCTCGGCCGCGAGCGCCGGCGGCCTGGCGCTGCGCGAGGCCGGCTTCGATCTCGCCATCGTCGTCGCCGATGGCCTTTCGGCTGCGGCCGCGGAAACGCAGGCCCCGCCGCTGCTCGCAGCGCTGCTGCCATTGCTCGAAGGCCGGCGACTGGCGCTGTCGCCGATCCTGATCGCCTCTCAGGCCCGCGTCGCGCTCGCCGACGAGGCAGCGCAGCTCCTCGGCGCGCGCATGGCCCTGTCGTTGATCGGCGAGCGCCCGGGCCTCTCCAGCCCCGACTCGCTCGGCGCCTATCTCACCTACGCGCCGCGCCCCGGCCTCACCGACGCCGACCGCAACTGCGTCTCCAACATCCGTCCCGACGGGCTCGGCTTCGCCGAAGCGGCCGGCACGATCGACTGGCTCATCGGCGAAGCCTTCAAGCTGCGCCTCACCGGGGTGGCTTTGAAGGATGCGAGCGGCGTGGCGCTCGTCGGCGCCGCGCTCAGCGGGTGATGCCCTTCCGGATCCGCCGCATGATCCACCAGACGAGGCCGATCACGACGGGCACCGAGGCGCCTGCGACGAAGGTGGCGTCCTTGACGACGCCGGCCTTCGCCAGGCCCTGCGCCGCGTAGTAGATCAGGCCGACAAGGTAGTAGCTAATCGCCACCACGGACAGGCCTTCCACCGTCTCCTGCAGGCGCAATTGCAGGCGGGTCCGCTCGTTCATGCTCTTGAGCAGCTCCTGGTTCTGCTGCTCCTGCTCGACATCGACGCGCGTGCGGAGGAGCGTAGTGGCTCGGGTGAGCTTCCGCGACAGGTCCTGCAGCCGCTCCTGCATGGCGACGAGCGTCCGGCGCGCCGGCGCCATGCGCCGGGAGAGGAAGTCCTGCCAGGTCGGCCAGACGCCGGCCTGCCGCTCGTTGAGCACGATCAGCCGTTCGAACACGATGTTGTCGTAGGCGCGGCTGGCGTTGAAGCGGTAGGTCACTTCTGCGGAGATCGCCTCCAGGTCGGCGGTGAGGCCGGAGAGCTCCTGCAGGATGCGCCGGTTGTCGCCGATGCCCTCCGCCCGCCGGCTTTCCGCGACCAGATGGCCGAGGGTGATCTCGATGCGGCGGACCTCCGGCCCGATGCGGCGCGCCTCGGCCAGGCCGAGCAGGGCGAGCGTCCGGTAAGTCTCGATCTCGATCAGCCTTTGCACCAGCGATCCGGCTCTCAGGGGACCGAGACCATGGTCGATGACGACGATGCGGGTGAAGCCCTTGGCGTCGCGCTTGAAGTCCGTCAGCGCCTCGGCGCTGCCGTCGTCGGTGCGCGAGCGGGCGAGGCTCGTCTCGTCGAAGCTCGACTCGATCCCCTCGGCCATCTGCGGCGTCAGCACGTGGATGTCGAGCGCCACCAGCATCGGCCCCGGCTGCCAGAAGTCGCTCAAGGGCAGCGGCGTGTCGCCGGAAAGCTTGAGCGGCGCATCGCCGCCGGCCAGCGGAAAGTCCCAGGTCTGCGACGTGAACTCGGTGTGCTGCTCCCAGCGCAGGTTGTAGTCGGAGCGGAGCAGGCGGTGGTAGGCCGATCCCTCGGCCGGCGGCAGGTAGAGATGCTTCTCGCAGAGCGCGACCATGGCGTCGCGGTCGCGCATCGCCTGCTCGTGGTTGACCTGGAACGAGAAGTGCAGGACGCGCCGCGGTGAATCGAGGCGATGGAACGGCCGCGCATGGATCTCGTCGAGCGCCGCGTCCCGCTGCGGATGCACCGTCAGGTCGATCGCCGCGCCGTCGAGGGGAAGGAAGGCGGGTCTGGTCATGGTGCTGCCTCGCTCGGCGCCCTTGAGGGTCGCCAAGCGCTACTACGCAACAGGAGCTTCCCGCGATCAACCCTCAGTGCAGCCGGACGACCCGGCGAAAGCGGCCAGCGGCCGCCGGTGGCCGAACATCACCCGTCAGGATGATGCCCGACCCTCGGTCGGAGAGGTAGCGTTGCTCCGATGCGCTTGGAGGCACCGTGCATGCTCCATGATGCCGACGTCTTCGGATTTCTTGCCGCCGCCGCGACGCTCATGACGTTCTGGCAGACACAGGCACGCGCCATGCGGCTTTGGGCGCTCGGCGCCAATGTCTTGTTCATCGCTTACGGCGTGCTGGGCGGCCACATGCCGCCCCTGCTGCTGCATGTCATCTTGCTTCCACTGAATATGCGCAGGCTCATGCTGATGGGGCCGAAGACGACCGATATCTGAGTACCGATCCTTCAAGCCGAGAAGCGTTTTCAGGACGAGAATGCAAATGAGGTTAGAGGATAAGGATGAAGCCCAACTGATCGACGCCATCTACGACGCGGCGCTTGAGCCGTCCCGGTGGAGCGACGTCATCACCCGCGTGGCGGACCACACCCGCAGCATGGGCGGTATCATGTACCGCATAGCGCCGCATCGACGCGAGGTCATTGGGCGGTCGATCGGGCGCCTGGACCCCGACATCAGTCGGATCTACGAGGAACGGCATTTCGACAATGCGTGGTCGGGCCACATGTTTCGCCAGCCGGCGGGGGCGCTGGTGCTGTCCGACGAGATCATATCATACGATGATCTCGCTCACTCTGCCTTCCACGCCGACGTGCTGGCGCCGCAGTCGATCCGCCACAATTACATGAGCCCATTGATCCGCCGCGCCGATCTCGTGGTCGGCTTCAATATCACGCGGAGCCATCGCGAGGGCGAGATGGAGGCCGCGGCGCATCGCACGCTATCCAACCTCATTCCGCACCTGCAGCGCGCCTCCCAACTGCATCTGCGCGCCGAGCAGTACGAGGCGCTGCGAGAGGCGAGCCTTGCGACGCTCGACCGGCTCGACCTCGGAGTGCTGATCGTCGACCGCTGGCACACGGTCCTGTTCGCCAACCGTATGGCACGGGAATGCTCGCGCACCGGGCCGCTGACCCTGCGCGACCGGCAGGTGGGCGCTGCGCCCCCTGCAGCAAGCGTGAAGCTGCGAAACCTCGTGGATTCGACGATCGCCGGAGGCTCGGGAGGCGCGATGGCGCTGCCCGATCCGGCCGGGCGCCAGCTCCCGGTCTCCGTCCTCGTGGCGCCGCTGCGCGGGCGCATCGCCCATCAGGTCGCCGACGGCCACCTCTCGGGCGCGGCAGCGGTCATTTTCCTCCGCGATCCCAACCGCAGCCTACGACTCGATCCGGGCATCGCGGCGGCAATTTTTTTTGACCTGACGCCGGCCGAAGCGCGCGTCATGACCGTGCTGCTAAGGGGCGAGGACCTGGCGCTCTCGGCGCTCGAGCTCGGCATCAGCATCAACACGCTGAAAACCCACATGCGGCGCATCTTCGCCAAGCTCGGCGTCGACCGGCACGCCGAGCTCATCCGTCATGTCGACGATGCCGCGATTCTGATCCGCCCCGATTAGGCCGATCGCTTCTGGCGCAGCCGACGTCACGCCGACACGATGCGCCAGATCGCGCCGGCGGCCACTGCGATCATGGCCGCCGCCAGGCCGAACCGCAGGATTCGGCCGATCTTGTTCGACACCAGACGCCCGACCGAATGCGCGAAAAGCACGCCGATCAGGCCGAACCAGACGGCGGCCATGGCGAATACCAAGGCGCAGGCCCAGGCCGCCGCGCCCTGCAGAGCGGGATGGGCGACGAAGAAGGCGACGAAGAACGAGATCGACATCGGGTTCGTCGCCGCAGCCACGAAGCCGAGAGCGAACAATCTGGCGGCGCCCCGCCGCGCCGCGGCCTCGATCTCCGCCGGCCCGTTCAAGCCTCCGGTCAGCAGCCGCTGCGCCGAGCGCAGGAGCATGGCGGCGAACACGAGCGTTCCTGCGATCTCGATGTTCCGGATCGGCATCATGACGGTGGCGCAGATCACGCCCAATCCGGCCGCCAGCGTCGCGCCGAGGGCGATGCCCAGGGCGGCGGCCAGCGGGCGGCGGATGGATGGCAGGAGGCCGGCGCGAAGCACCACGAGCAGATTGGGTCCGGGCGAGGCGAGCACGAGCGCATAGGGCGCAGCCATCGTCGTCAGGAGGCCCACGTGAGCTTTCCAATCCGCAACCATCGGCGTCGCCTCGCTTGCGACGCCAAGAGAGCCGAATGCGGATACGCGCGCATCATTCGAAAGTGTGATGCCACGCTAATTCAAGCTCGGCCGGTTTCGGCCGTGCGGAGGCTAGAAAAGACCCTGGATCAGGCCCTGGTCGTCCAGCCGGATGCGCTCCGCCGCGGGCTGGCTCGGCAGGCCGGGCATCGTCATGATCTGCCCGCAGATCGCCACCACGAAGCCCGCCCCGGCCGAGAGCCTCGCCTCGCGGATCGGCACGACATGACCCTCGGGCGCGCCCAGCGCCGTCGGGTCGGCCGAGAAGGAATACTGCGTCTTGGCCATGCACACCGGCAGCTTGCCGTAGCCCAGCGCCTCATAGGCGGCGAGCTGCTCGCGCACGCCCGGCGCCGGCTCGATGGCCCCGGCGCGGTAGATTCGCTTCGCCACCGTCTCGATCTTGTCGATCAACGGCAGATCGTCGCCGTAGAGCGGCTTGAACCGCGCTGAGCCTTCGTCCGCCAGCCGGACGACTGTCTCCGCCAGCGCGGTCGCGCCGGCGCCGCCTTCGGCCCAGTGCCGGCAGAGATGCGCTTCCACGCCGAGCGCCGCGGCGCGGTCCCTGATGACGGCGATCTCGGCCTCGGTGTCGCCGGAGAAGTGGTTGACCGCCACGACCACGGGCAGGCCGAAGCCCTGCAGGTTCTGGATGTGCCGCTCCAGATTGACGATGCCGCGCTGCACCGCGGCAACGTCCTCGCGGCCGAGATCGGCCTTGGCGACGCCGCCGTTCATCTTGAGCGCCCTGACCGTCGCCACGATCACGGCGGCGGCCGGCGCGAGCCCGGCCTTGCGGCACTTGATATCCAGGAATTTCTCCGCGCCGAGATCCGCGCCGAACCCCGCTTCCGTCACCACGTAGTCGCCGAGCTTCAGCGCCGCCTTCGTGGCGATCACCGAGTTGCAGCCATGCGCGATATTGGCGAAGGGCCCGCCATGCACGAGCGCCGGATTGTTCTCGATGGTCTGCACGAGGTTGGGCTGGATCGCCTCCTTGAGCAGCACCGCCATCGCCCCGTCCGCTTTGAGGTCGCGGGCGAAGACCGGCGTGCGGTCGCGGCGGTAGGCGACGATGATGCCGCCCAGCCGGTGCTCCAGGTCGGCGGCATCCTCGGCGAGGCACAGGATCGCCATCACCTCCGATGCCACGGTGATGTCGAAGCCGGCTTCGCGGGGGTAGCCGTTGGAGACGCCGCCGAGCCCCGCGGTGATGTCGCGGAGCGCCCGGTCGTTCATGTCCATGACCCGCCGCCAGGTGATGCGGCGGCTGTCGATCCCCAGCGCGTTGCCCCAGTAGAGATGATTGTCGATCATCGCCGCGAGCAGGTTATGCGCGGCGGTGATGGCGTGGAAATCGCCGGTGAAATGCAGGTTGATGTCCTCCATCGGCACGATCTGGGACCGGCCGCCGCCCGCCGCGCCTCCCTTGGTGCCGAAGCAGGGGCCGAGCGAGGGCTCGCGCAGGCAGATCACGGCGCGCTTGCCGATGAGGTTCAGGGCGTCGCCAAGGCCGACCGTCGTCGTGGTCTTGCCCTCGCCAGCCGGCGTCGGGTTGATGGCCGTGACGAGGATGAGCTTGCCGTCGGGGCGCGGCGCCAGGCTCTTCAGGAAGTCGGCGGAGACCTTGGCCTTGTCATGGCCATAGGGGATCAGCGCCTCGGCCCCGATCCCGAGCTTCGCCGCGATCGTCTGGATCGGCAGCTTGCTCGCCGCGCGCGCGATCTCGATGTCGGTGGTCATTGCTTTCGTCTCCCCGCTCCCCGCCATAGCGCGCGGGGCCGCGAAAATCAGCCGCTGCCGCGCCGGCTTGCCCCCGGTCCACAGAGGTTTATCCTTTGGCCGACGCCTTCGACCGGAACGGACCCTGTGAGAGACCATATCCGCTTCATCTTCCGTGGCGAGCCCATCGCGCTCAACGGATTCTCCGCGACGCGGAGCCTGCTCGACTGGCTGCGCGAGGACCGCCGCGCCGTCGGCACCAAGGAAGGCTGCAACGAGGGCGATTGCGGCGCCTGCACGGTGGTGCTGGCGCGACTTGAGGGCGGCCGGCTGGCGCATCGCCCCGTCAACGCCTGCATCACCTTCCTCGGCATGGCGGACGGCGCGGAAGTGTTGACGATCGAGGACCTGGCGGAGGGGGATAGGCTGCACCCGATCCAGCAGGCGATGGTCGACCACCACGGCTCGCAATGCGGTTTCTGCACGCCCGGCATCGTCATGTCGCTGTTCGCGATGGCGAAGGAGGCCGGCGAGGTCACGCGGGCCAAGGTAAACGACCAGCTCGCCGGCAACCTCTGCCGCTGCACCGGCTACCGGCCGATCGTCGAAGCGGCGATGGCGAGCCTGGGGATGGCGGACCGGTTCGATGCGATCGAGCCTGAGCGCATCGCCAGACTGCGGGCGCTGGATGAGGGCGAAGGGGCGCTGGTCGCGACACCAAGCCCTCACCCTGAGCCTGTCGAAGGCAAGCCTTACGTCAAGAACTGGGCGGCGTTTCCGAACCAAGCTGGAGCATCCTTCGACAGGCTCAGGATGATGTCGGAGGAGGGCTTCTTCGCCGCGCCCCGCACGCTGGACGACGTTTTCGCGCTCTATGCCGCGCATCCCGACGCCACGATCCTCGCCGGCGCGACCGATGTCGGGCTTTGGATCACCAAGCAGTTCCGCCCCGTCACGAAGCTGATCTGGCTCGGCAATGTCGAAGACTTCAACGAGATCATCGACAACGGCGACGAACTGATCGTCGCTGGCGGAGTGACGCACGAACGGGCGCTGCCCGCTTTCGCCGCGCTCTCGCCCGACCTCGGCGAACTCGGCCGCCGCTTCGGCTCGAAGCAGGTGCGGGCGCAAGGCACGATCGGCGGCAACATCGCCAACGGCTCGCCGATCGGCGACTGGGCGCCGGCTTTCATTGCGCTGGGTGCGGGAGTCCAACTCGACAGCGGGATCGAAAATGGGAGGATGATGGAACTCGAATCCTTCTTCATCGCCTACGGCAAGCAGGATCGCCGACCCGGCGAGGTCGTCACCAACCTCGTCATCCCCAAGCTCGGCGGGAACGAGCATTTCCGCTGCCTGAAGATATCCAAGCGCTTCGACGAGGACATCTCCGCCGTGATGGGGGCCTTCAAGCTGACGGTCGAGGACGATCGCATCGCCGCCGCCCGCATCGCCTTCGGCGGCATGGCGGCGACGCCGAAGCGCGCGCCGGCGACGGAGGCAGCGCTTTCCGGCCTGTCGCTCTCGGATCGCGCCGGCTGGAAGCACGCCATCGCCGCGCTCGCCGCCGATTACCAGCCGATCGACGACATGCGCGCCTCCGCCCGCTATCGGCTCGAGGCGGCACAGGCCTTGCTCGAAAAGGCGCTGATCGAGATCGGCGGCGGCGCGGGAACGCGCATCCGTCCGCCGCAGGCGATGGAGGCTTCCCATGCGGCTTGAGACCTTCGGCATCCACCAGCCGCCGCAGCCGGATTACGACAAGCCGGACCATGCGCTCTCGGTCGTGCGCAAGCCGATCCCGCATGATTCCGCGCGGCTCCAGGTCCAGGGCGCCGCAGCCTACATCGACGACCTGCGCGAGCCTGCCGGCCTGCTGCATGTGGCCCTCGGCCTCTCGCCGAAGGCGGCTGGGCGGATCGCCTCCATCGATCTCGCTGCGGTCAGGGCCTACCCCGGGGTGGTAGCGGTCGTGACGGCCAAGGACGTTCCCGGCCGCAACGACATCTCGCCCACGGCCGGCGACGAGCCCGCCTTCGCCGAGCGCGACATCCTCTACCACAGCCAGCCGATCTTCGCGGTCGTCGCCGAGACGCGCGATGCCGCGCGCCGCGCGGCAAGGCTCGCGAAGGTCGAGATCGAAGCGGCGGCGCCGCTCGTCACGGTCGAGGACGCCATTGCCGCCGACAGCATGGTGCAGCCCGACTACGCCTTCCTGCGCGGCGACCCCGACGCCGCCGTCGCCGCCGCGCCGCACCGGGTCGAAGGCTCCTTCCGCATCGGCGGGCAGGAGCATTTCTACCTGGAAGGGCAGATCGCGCTCGCCATCCCCGGCGAGGGAGAGGACATGCATGTCGTCTCCTCCACGCAGCACCCGACCGAGGTGCAGCATGTGACGGCGCGGGTGCTCGGCGTGCCGGACCACGCAATCGTGGCCGAGGTCCGCCGCATGGGCGGCGGCTTCGGCGGCAAGGAGAGCCAGGCGACGCAATGGGCGGCGATCGCCGCGCTCTGCGCGCGGGTCACCGGCCGCCCCTGCAAGCTCAGGCTCGACCGCGACGACGACATGGCGATCACCGGCAAGCGCCATGATTTCCGTGTCGACTACCGCGTCGGTTTTGACGAGGCCGGCGTGATCCAGGGGCTGTCGTCGAGCTATCACGCCCGCGCCGGGTGCTCGGCCGACCTCACCTCAGGCGTCGTCGACCGCACCATGTTCCATGCGGACAATAGCTACTGGCTGCCTCAGGTCCGCATCCATTCCCGGCGGTTGAAGACCAACACCGTCTCCAACACCGCCTTCCGCGGCTTCGGCGGGCCGCAGGGCATGCTGGGCATGGAGCGCGTCATCGACCGCATCGCCTGGTCGCTCGGCAAGGATCCGCTCGACGTGCGCAAGGCCAATTTCTACGCGGCGGGCAAGGACGTCACGCCCTACGGCCAGCAGGTCCGCGACAACATCATCCTGCCTCTGGTCGAGACTCTGGAGCAGACCTCGGAGTATCGCCGGCGCCGCCGCGAGATCGAGGCGTTCAACGCAGGAAGCCCGATCCTCAAGCGCGGCATCGCGCTCACGCCGGTGAAATTCGGCATCTCATTCACGCTCTCCTGGCTGAACCAGGCCGGGGCCTTGGTTCATGTCTATTCCGACGGCTCGATCATGCTCAATCACGGCGGCACCGAGATGGGGCAGGGCCTCTTCATGAAGGTGGCGCAGGTCGTGGCCGAGGAGTTCGGCGTCGGCATCGAGCGGGTGAAGATCACTTCGACCCGCACCGACAAGGTGCCGAACACCGCGCCCACCGCCGCCTCGGCGGGGTCCGATCTCAACGGTATGGCGGCGCGCAACGCCGCGCGGGCGATCAAGGAGCGCCTCACCGACTTCGCGGCCGAGCTTTACGGCGTCGAGCCGCAGCGGGTGCGCTTCCGCAACGGGCAGGTCTTCGTCGGCGATTTCAGCCTGCCCTTCACGGAGCTGACGAAGAAGGCGGTGCTGGCCCGCGTCTCGCTCTCCTCCACCGGCTTCTACCGCACGCCCGAAATCACCTGGGACCGCGCCGCAGGCACGGGCAACCCGTTCTTCTACTTCGCCTACGGCGCCTGCTGCGCCGAGGCCGAGATCGACGTCATGACCGGCGAGAACCGCATCCGCCGCGTCGACATCCTCCACGATGTCGGCCGCTCGCTGAACCCGGCCATCGACATCGGCCAGATCGAAGGCGGCTTCGTCCAGGGCCTCGGCTGGCTGACCACGGAGGAGCTGGTCTATGACCGCGAAGGCCGCCTGCGCACCCATGCGCCGTCCACCTACAAGATCCCCGTGGCGTCCGACGTGCCCGATGATTTCCGCGTGGCGCTCTGGGACGGCGCCAATCCGCGCGACACGATCTACGCCTCGAAGGCGGTCGGCGAGCCGCCGGTGATGCTGGCGATCGCGGGGTTCTGCGCGCTCGCCGACGCCTGCGAGGCGGCGGAACAGGGCGCCGGCGCTAGGCTCGACGCGCCGGCGACGCCGGAGGCGGTGCTGAGAGCAGTAAAGGGGTGGTGACCGCCGCTCTTTTCCTTCCCCCTTGGGGGAAGGTGGCCCGGGGAACGCGGGTCGGATGAGGGAGATTCCCGGCGCTCTGCCGGCTCGCGCAGGGATTCTCCCTCATCAGTCAGGCTCCGCCTGACAGCTTCTCCCAAAGGAGAAGCAGAGGAGGGCCTACCCCCGCGCCGCGTCCATCCTGCGGCGCATCTCGCGCACGCTCTCGGCGAGCCCGACGAAGATCGCCTCGCCGATGAGGAAATGCCCGATGTTGAGCTCCATCACCTCATGGATCGCCGCCACCGGTCCGACGCTGTCGTAGTCGAGCCCATGGCCGGCGTGGCATTCGAGCCCGAGCGCGGCCGTCGCGCGCGCCGCGGCGCGCAGGCGCTCCAGCTCCACCATCCGCTCCGCGCCGGAGGCATGGGCATAGGCTCCAGTGTGCAGCTCGACCACAGCCGCGCCTACGGCGTTCGAGGCTTCGAGCTGCCGCGTCTCAGCATCGACGAACATCGAGACGCGGATGCCGGCCGCGGCCAGCGAGCCGACATAGGGCGCAAGCCGTTCGACCTGCGACGCGACGTCGAGGCCGCCCTCGGTCGTCACCTCGGTGCGCTTCTCCGGCACCAGGCAGACCGCATGCGGGCGAAGGTCGAGCGCGATCAGCCGCATCTCTTCCGTCGCCGCCATCTCGAGGTTGATCGGCCCCTTCAGCGCCGCCTTGAGGCGCGGCAGGTCGCCGTCCACGATATGCCGGCGATCCTCGCGCAGATGCACCGTGATGCCGTCAGCGCCTGATTCCATCGCGAGCAGCGCGGCGCGCACCGGATCGGGGACGGCGCCGCCCCTTGCGTTGCGGACCGTGCCGACGTGATCGACGTTGACGCCGAGGCGCAGCGGCTGCATCGCGGCGTCAGCCCTTCATCGCCGGCAGGATGGCGCTGCGGATGAAGCCGGTGTTCGACTTGTCCCCGGGCTCGGTGGTGGTCGCGACGATCAGGCCGAGGTCGGGCACCACCTGCAGCACCTGTCCGCCGAGGCCCTGAGCGATGAAGCTCTCGTGCCGGCCATCCGGCGTCTTCTGCATGAACCAGAGGAAGCCGTAGTCCAGACCTTCCGCGGCGTTCACCGCCACCTTGCGGCTCAGCATCTCGTCCATGTAGCCGCGGCTGACGAGGCGGCGGCCATTCCAGACGCCTCCCTGCATGGCGAAGCTCCCGAACCTGACGAGCGAGGCGATCGACAGGCTGAGTCCGCCGGAGCCAGCCGCGAAGCCGTCCGGCGTCGTGCGCCAATGGTAGGCGTCAATGCCCAGCGGCCTGAACAGCGCCCGCTCGGCGAAGGCCTCGAGCGGCTCGCCGACTGCCCGCGCCAGCAAGATGCCGAGGATGTTCGAACTGTTGTTGTCGTAGCAGAAGGTCGCGCCGGGATCCTCGGCCATCGGCCGGAACAGACCGGAGGTGGTGACGGCGGGCGGTCCGCCGGGCGGCCCTTTGGTCGTGTCCCAGCCTGAGGTCATGGTTAGCATATGCCGCAACGTCACTGTGCGGGCGCGCGGGTCGGCCGCTGCGAGGTCGATCTCCGGGAAATACGATCCCACGGTGCGGTCGAGCGAGGTGATCGCACCGCTGTCGAGCGCGATGCCGACCAGCGTCGCCAGCACGCTCTTGGTGATCGAATAGATCCGGAAGAGCGAATCCGCCGACACGTCCTCCCGCCGATAGTCGACCACGGCGCCGCCCTTCTGCGTCACGCGCAGGCACAGCGTGGCAGGATACTCGGAGCGCAGCATCGCGGGCAGGGTGTCGAGCAAGGGGCCGCTCAGCGCATTCGGCGATACGGCGGCCAGCGAGCCGGCGCCTGCGCTCTGCGCGAAAGCGCGCGGAGCAAGCAGAGTCGCGCCGGCCAAGGACAGCAACCCCCTGCGTGCGATCATGCGGCTCTCCCTTATCCCAGGGAGCCGGTTATAAGTCGCCAACCTGAACGACTCCTGTCCGCCGCGCCGCCAGGCGCGCCGCCATCCGGAGCGCTGCGATCAGGCTGGAAGCCTCGGCTTGGCCGGTCCCGGCGATGTCGAGCGCCGTGCCATGGTCCGGCGAGGTGCGCAGGAAAGGCAGGCCCAGAGTGACATTGACGCCGCCCATCATGTCGAGTGTCTTCAACGGGATCAGGCCCTGGTCGTGATAGAGGCAGAGCGCCGCGTCGTAGTTGCGCCGGGCGCGGGCCGTGAACATCGTGTCGGGGGGGAGCGGGCCGAAGGCCCTGACACCCTCGGCCTGCAGCGCCGCCACCGCCGGCGCGACGATGGCGCTATCCTCGGCGCCCATCGTGCCATCCTCGCCCGCATGCGGATTGAGGCCGGCCACGGCGATCCGGGGATCGCGGATGCCGAGATCCGAACGCAGGGAAGCCGCCGCGCGCCGGCCGGCATCGACGATCATGTCGGTCGTGAGCCGCGTCGCCGCCTGCACCAGCGGCTCGTGGATCGTCACCAGCACGACGCGCAGGCCGCGCCCGGCGAGCATCATCTGCGCGCGGCCGCCGCCAGCGAGATGCTCCAGGAACTCGGTATGGCCGGGGAAGCGGAAGCCGGCGGCCGTCAGGTTCGATTTCTGGATCGGATTGGTGACGATGGCCGAGGCCTCGCCGGCGCGGGTGAGCGCAACGGCTCTCTCGATCGAGGCGATTATGGCCGGCGCATTCGCGGGATCCAGGCGGCCCGGCGTCGCCGGCGCAGGGAGCGGCACGGGCAGCACCGGCAGGGCCTCCGCGAAGGCGCGGCGGCCTTCCGCCATGGTCTGCACCGCTCTGACGGGAACCCGCCACTGCAGCGCCCTCGCGATGCTCTCAAGCCGCGCCGGATCATCGAGCGCGACGAAGGCCGGGCCTTCCTCGCGGAGCGCCATCCAGGCCTTGAGGGTCAACTCACCGCCGACGCCAGCCGGCTCGCCCATGGTGAGCGCCAGGGGAGGGAGCGGCCGCGCCGGCGGCCGGCCCCTGCCGGAGCCGCGCGGATGCTGCCGCGCAGCGGCCGCGATTGCAGAAACGACCATGCCCGTCAGGCCGCCGGCGGATGTACGGCGCGCCAGTGCCGCGCGATGTCGAGCCGCGTCGCCACCCAGGCACTCTCGTGGGATGCGACATAATCAAGGAAGCGTGCGAGCGCCGCGGCGCGGCCAGGCCGGCCGACGAGCCTGCAATGCAGGCCGATCGACAGCATCTTCGCATTGCCTGCCTCGCCTTCGGCATAAAGGACGTCGAAGCTGTCCTTGAGATAGGCGAAGAACTGGTCGCCGGCATTGAAGCCCTGCGGCGTCGCGAAGCGCATGTCGTTGGCGTCGAGCGTGTAGGGCACGATCAGGTGCAGCCCCTTCGGTCCGCGGATGTAATAGGGCAGGTCGTCGGCGTAGCTGTCGGCGGAATACTCGAAGCCGCCTTCCTCCAGCACGATCCTGAGCGTGTGCTCCGAGCAGCGCCCCTGATAGAAGCCGAGCGGCCGTGAGCCCGCGACCTCTTTGTGCAAGCGGATCGCCTCCAGGATCTGCGCCTTCTCCTCCTCGTAGGAGAAATCCTTGTAGTCGATCCACTTGAGGCCGTGCGTGGCGATCTCCCAGCCAGCCTCCCGCATCGCCGCCACCTGCTCCGGCGAGCGCTGCATCGCCGTTGCGACGCCATAGACCGTCACCGGCATCCGCCGCTCGGTGAACAGCCGCCATAGCCGCCAGAACCCGGCGCGAGCGCCGTATTCATAGATCGATTCCATATTCATGTGCCGCTGCCCGGGCCAGGCGGCGGCTCCGACAATCTCGGAGAGGAAGGCCTCTGAGGCCTTGTCGCCATGCAGCAGGCAGTTCTCGCCGCCCTCCTCGTAGTTGATCACGAATTGCACGGCGATTTTGGCCCCGCCCGGCCAGCGGGGATCGGGCGGATTGCGGCCGTAGCCGGAGAGGTCGCGGGGGTAGGGGGAGGAAAGGGGATCGAACATCGCGTCTTCATTCCACCGACCGACCATCCCTGTAAAGCGGCCGGCGGCAAGCGGGCCATTCGATTCGTTGACGCTTCGGGCGCTCGTTGATAGATATCGAATAGTATCTATCGGAGGAGCCCCATGGCGGTTCACGTGAAGCTGTTCATGCATGGGCGCAGTCAGGCCGTACGCCTCCCCAAGGAGTACCGCTTCGAAGGCAAGGAGGTTCGCGCCATCAAGGTCGGCAGCCGCGTCATCCTGGAACCGATCGGTTCGACGGTAGCGATGCCGTGGGACACGATCGATGCGCTGGGCGATCCGGTTTTCTTGCCGACTGACCGAGACCAGCCGGCGATGCCGGCCGACCGCCTGGTGTTCGAGGAGTGATCCATCTCGACGCCAATGCTGCCATCGCGCTTCTCAATGGGCGCGATCCCAAGGTGCGCGGCAAGCTGGATGCCGCTCTTCGAGCCAGAACGCCGATCGCGATGTCGATCATCGCGTTCCACGAATTGATGTACGGAGCGGCGCGCAGCGAGCGCCGCGAGGCCAACGAGGAGAAGATCGCGCTCTTCGTCGCCAGCGCCGGCATTGACCTGGTCGCCTTCGACGAGGCTGATGCCGCCGAGGCGGCCGATATCCGCGCCTATCTCAGACGCATCGGCGCGCCGATCGGTCCTTACGACGTCCTGATCGCCGGACAAGCGCGGCGGGCCGGCGCTACTCTGGTGACCGCGAACACGCGTGAGTTCGAGCGTGTTCCCGGGTTGGACATCGTCGACTGGGCGAGCTGAACCCACAGCGACGCCTTGCGCATCGGTTGCCCCCCATCCGCATCCGCCCTAAAGCCACGCCATGTCAGCCCACGCCTCCGTGCTCATCGTCGACTTCGGCTCACAGGTGACGCAGCTCATCGCGCGGCGCGTGCGCGAGACGGGCGTCTATTGCGAGATCCACCCGTTCCAGAAGGCCGAGGAGGCCTTCCGCAAGCTTGAGCCTCGCGCGGTGATCCTCTCCGGCGGCCCGGCTTCGGTGACCGAGGCCGGCAGCCCTCGCGCGCCGCAGGCCGTGTTCGAGGCAGGCCTTCCCGTGATGGCGATCTGCTACGGCCAGCAGACGACCGCCGTGCAGCTGGGCGGCGCGGTCGAGGGCGGGCACGCCGCGGAGTTCGGCCGGGCCGATGTGGAGATCAAGGAGCCTTCCGCGCTGTTCGAGGGCGTCTGGGAGGTCGGCGGGCGCTATCCCGTCTGGATGAGTCATGGCGACCGCGTGACCGCGCTGCCCCGGGGCTTCAGCGTCAAGGCGACCTCGGAGAACGCGCCCTTCGCCATCGCCACCGACGAGGCGCGGAAGATCTACACCACCATGTTCCACCCCGAGGTGGTGCATACGCCGGACGGGGCGAAGCTGATCCGCAATTTCGTCACCCGCATCGCCGGCATCGCGCCGGACTGGAGCATGACCGCCTACCGCGCCGAGATGATCCACAAGATCAGGGCCCAGGTCGGGCAGGGCAGGGTGATCTGCGGCCTCTCCGGCGGCGTCGATTCGGCCGTGGCCGCCGTGCTGATCCATGAGGCGATCGGCGACCAGCTCACTTGCGTCTTCGTCGACCATGGCCTGATGCGTCAGCACGAGGCGCGCGAGGTCGTCGATCTGTTCCGCGGGCATTACAACATTCCGCTCGTCCATGTGGACGCGAGCGGCACCTTCCTCGGCGCGCTGGCCGGCGTCTCCGACCCTGAAGCCAAGCGCAAGACCATCGGCAGGCTGTTCATCGATGTGTTCGAGGCCGAGGCGCGCAAGATCGGCGGCGCCGAGTTCCTGGCGCAGGGCACGCTCTATCCCGACGTCATCGAGAGCGTCAGCTTCTCCGGCGGCCCCTCGGTGACGATCAAATCGCATCACAACGTCGGCGGCCTGCCCGAGCGCATGAACATGAAGCTCGTGGAGCCGCTGCGCGAGCTCTTCAAGGACGAGGTGCGCCTGCTCGGCAAGGAACTGGGGCTGCCGGACGCCTTCGTCGGCCGCCATCCCTTCCCCGGCCCCGGCCTCGCCATCCGCATCCCCGGCGAAGTCACGCGCGAGAAATGCGACATCCTGCGCAAGGCCGACGCGATCTATCTCGACGAAATCCGCAAGGCCGGCCTCTATGATGCGATCTGGCAGGCCTTCGCCGTGCTGCTGCCCGTCCGCACGGTGGGCGTGATGGGCGACGGCCGCACCTACGACCACGTGCTGGCGCTGCGCGCCGTCACCTCGGTCGACGGCATGACCGCCGATTTCTACCCCTTCGACATGGCTTTCCTCGGCCGGGCCGCGACGCGCATCATCAACGAGGTGAAGGGCGTCAACCGCGTCGTGTACGACGTGACGAGCAAGCCACCCGGCACGATCGAGTGGGAGTGAAGCCCTCCCGCCTCAATGCGCCAACAGGCAGCAGACCGGCGCGTGGTCGAGAAGGTCTCGCGTTACGCCGCCGAAGATCCATTCGCGCGTGCGGCTGTGGCCGTAGGCGCCCGAGACGATCAGGTCGGCGCCCTCGCGCTCCGCGATCCGGATGATTTCGTCGCCGAGGCTGCAGTCGGCGCCAGCGCGGCCGAGCAGGATGCGCGCCTGCACGCCATGCCGATCGAGATACTGCTCGAGATCGATGGCGCCGGCGGTGATGGTGTTTTCGCCCGCGGTGAGGATCAGCACCTCCCGGGCCAGCTTGAGCAGGGGCAGCGCGTCCCAGACCGCGCGGCGCGCCTCGCGCGTGTCTTTCCAAGCGATCACCACCTGCTCTGCCGACAGCCGGTCGGCATGCGGCGGCGCGACCAGCACCGGCCGCCCGGCCTCCAGCACCACGTCGCCGGGGTCGACGGCGAAGCGCCAGTCCTCATCGCCGCCCCTGCGGCCCAGCACGATCAGATCGGCGGCGCGCGCCTGCGCCAAGAGGTGGCGCGCCGGGTCGGCCAGCGCCGTCCGGATCGAAAGCCCGTTGCCGCTCCCCATCGCCTGACGGAAGGAATTCTCGACTTCGCGGAGCTCGGTCTCCGCCTCCCGCTTGTCCTCGTCGGCGATCGCCGCGGCGGCAAAACCGACCTCGCCCATCGCGCCGGATACGGGCTGGCGCGCGCCCACGCCGATCAGCCGCGCGCCGAAGCGGTCGGCCAAGTCGGCCGCGAGCCTCAGCCGCGGTCGAGCCCCAGGTCCGAGCCCGGCGGCGACCATGAGGCTGGCATAGGCTGACATCGAGAATCTCCTCTCATGCGGCTTCGCGCCAAGCCAGAAGGCCGTGCGCCGGGCCTCCGCGCCATGATCTGGCGCAACCAGCCTGCTGTCGCGTCAGAGCGCACTGGCGTGCCGGCCGATCGCCGCGGCCGGCGCGAGCCGGGCGTCGAACACCGCGCCGACCGCGCGCACCAGGTCGCGCGCCTCGGGCTCGACCTCGATCCGGGCGCCGGAGCGGCGCGCCAGGCCTTCGTCCTGCAGGGCGTCGATGCGCGCGAACTCGGCGGCGAAATGCGTGGCCGCGACGCCGTGTCGGGCGCAGACTTCGTCGAGATCGACGGCGAGATCGCACATCAGCCGCTCGATCACCTCGGCGCGCAGCCGGTCCTCCGCCGTCAGCGCGATGCCCCGCGCCGTGGCCGGCTGGCCGGCTTTGACGGCGGTGCGATAGGCGGGCACGCCGGGCGCGTTCTGCGCATAGCCCTGCGGCAGGCGCGAGATCGCCGAGGCGCCGAAGGCGATCAGCGCCGGGGCGCGGTCGGTGGTGTAGCCTTGGAAATTGCGCCTGAGCGCGCCGGAATCGAGCGCCCTGGCGATCGGGTCCTCGCTCAGCGCGAAATGGTCGAGGCCGATCCTGGCGTAGCCTGCCCCAACAATGCGTTCGGCGGCGGCCTCGGCCTGCGCCACGCGCTCGATAGGCCTGGGCAGGGCGGCCTCGGGCAACAGCGCCTGATGGCGCTTCATCCAGGGCACATGAGCGTAGCCGAAGAGCGAGATGCGGTCGGGCTCCACCGCCAGCGCCTCGTCGATCGTGTCGCGCAGGTTCCCGACGGTCTGGTGCGGGAGGCCGTACATCAGGTCGAGGCTGAGCTGGGCGATGCCGGCGCGGCGCAGCGCCTCGGCCGCGCGGCGCGTCTGTTCCGGGCTCTGGATGCGGCCGATCGCCTGCTGCACGGCCGGCTCGAAGCTCTGCACGCCGAGGCTGGCGCGGTTGACGCCGGTCTCCGCCAGCGCCTCCACCCGCTCCACGCAGAGCGTGCGCGGGTCGATCTCGACGGCGATCTCGGCTTCCGGCTCGAAGCGGAAACGGTCGCCAAGCCGCCGGCCGAGCCGCCGCCAGTCCTCGGCCGAGAGGATGGTCGGCGTTCCTCCGCCCCAATGCAGATACGAGACCCTAGCGCCGCTTCTCAGCCTCGCCGCGACGATGTCGATCTCCCGCTCCAGGAGCTCGACATAGGCCGCCACGGGCGCATAGCGGCGCGCCACCGTGGTGTGGCAGCCGCAATAGAGGCAGAGCTCTGCGCAGAAGGGGACATGCAGGTAGAGCGACAGCTCGACGTCCTCGGGCAGCGCATCCAGCCAGCCGGCGTAGGTTTCGGCATCGACCGCGGGCGTGAAATGCGGAGCCGTGGGATAGCTCGTGTAGCGCGGCAGGCGCGCCTCGGCGTAGCGGGCGATCAGGTCTGGCGTCATGCAAGGAGCCTGCCCCGCGGATGGCGTCGCGGCCTTGACCTAGCGCAAGAGAACCTCGCCGGCCGGCGGCGATCCGGTCCGGGCGGGCAAGAGGCGTGAGAAATTGACGCCGCTGCTGGCGAAGCCCGCCTCGCTGAGCGCCGCGCGGTCCTGCGGGGCCAGCGCGCCTTCCAGAAAGTCGATCCTGACATTGGCGCTGCCGAGCTCGTCGGCCAGCCGGTCGATACAGGCGAGCGTCGCCCGTGGCAGCGTGCCGCCCGGCAGCCGGCCCATCACCAGGTCGCTGACATGCAGCGCCGTCGGATCGCTGAGGCTCGCTTCGACCTGGTAGGAGAAGACGGCGTGGATGGTGCCGCGCGGATCGGTGATCGCCACCAGGCCGCGCCGTTGGCGGCGGCCGCGGTTGGCGCGCCGCACGAACGAGCGCCAGAGCTCCAGCGTCACCCCGGGATGCTCCAGGCTCACGAGGGGATACGCGGCGCATGCCTCGTCGGCGCGCAGCAGCCGCGCGCAATAGGCTCCTTCGCCCATATCGAGCCGCTCCTCGCGAAGATCCTGTCCCGCATCTTGCGGCCAGGCGCACCATGCGATCATTGATCGAGGTCAACGACGCTATACGGGGTTTTACGGCCTACCCTGGCCGGCCGGCCCAATGTAAGCTCGGCCCTGGTGTTGAAGAAAAAAGGCGCAGGCGGATGCGCTCCGAGGGGAATTGCGTGGGGAGGGCGGTTTCGGGCGGGCGCTGCGACGCCTGCCAGGTCCGTCCCGTCAGCGTCTGCGCCGTGCTGGATGCGGATGAGCTCCGGCATCTGGAGCTGCTGTCGCAGCCCTCCTGCCACCTCGCCAAGGAAACGCTCTTCGTCCAGGGCGAGCCGGCGGAGTCCGTCTACAACATCACCTCGGGCGTGGTCCGCCTCTACAAGATGCTGCCCGACGGCCGGCGGCAGATCGTCGGCTTCGCGTTGCCCGGCGACTTCCTCGGCCTCGCGCTGCGCGACACCTATCCCTTCTCGGCCGACGCGATCGAGCCCGTGGTGGCCTGCCGCTTCGCGCGCGGGGCCTATGCGGCGCTCGTCGACGAGAAGCCTCATCTCCTGCGCCGGCTCCACGAGTTCGCGACGCATGAGCTGACGCTGGCGCAGGACCAGATGATGCTGCTCGGCCGCCGCACCGCCGAGGAGAAGCTCGTGTCCTTCCTGCTCGGCCTGCGCGAGCGCTGGGCCAAGCTCCATGGCGGCAAGGTCTCGGCGACGGTGCAGCTGCCGATGTCCCGCCAGGACATCGCCGATTTCCTGGGCCTGACCATAGAGACGGTCAGCCGCACCTTCACCAGGCTCGCCAAGGACCGCACGCTGCTGATCGTGCCCGACGGCGTCCGCCTCCTGAACCTGGAGCGGATGGAGATGCTCGCGGCGGCTTGACGCTTCCGCCCCGTCAATCGTCCATCAGCACGCGGTATTCAGCCCCGTCGACATCATCGTATTGCCCGGTCCGTAGCGCCCAGAGGCAGGCCGCGAGCCCGATGAGGCCGAGCGCGAGCGCGGCGGGGATCAGGACGATCAGAATGGTCATGGGGAAGACTCCGCGGCGATGGGGCGAAGCGGCGCGACGACCGCTGCCGGATGTTCGGCCGGCGCGATCCCGGAGAAGCGCCGAGCGCGCAGCGCGTTGAGCGTGACGGCGAGGGACGAGCCGGACATCGCCAGCGCGGCGATGAGCGGCGTGAGCAGCCCAGCGGCGGCGAGCGGCACCGCGACGACATTGTAGGCGGCCGAGAGCCAGAGGTTCTGCAGCATCAGCCGGCGGGCCTTCCGCCCGGCATCGAGCACGGCGAGCACCGGCGCCAGACGGCGGCCCATGAACAGCGCGTCGGCGGCTGCCTGGCTGACATGCGCGGCGGTGACGGGCGAGAGCGAGGCATGCGCCGCCGCGAGCGCCGGGGCATCGTTGACCCCGTCGCCGACCATCAGCACGCGGCGGCCCTCGGCCTTGAGCCGCTCGATCCGGGCGATCTTGTCGTGCGGCGTCAGCCCTCCTTCGAAGGCCGCGACGCCGAGCCTACGCGCCACCGCCGCGACCGCGGTCGGCCGGTCGCCGGAGAGGATCAACACCCGGCGTCCGGCGGCAGCCAGCGCCGAGACGACCTCGCCGGCGTCGGGCCTGAGCGCCTGCCGCACCGGGAAGGCGACGGGCTCCGCCTCGCCCGCCCGGAAGCAGATCACCGAAGCCTCGGGATCCGCCTCGAGCGCCACGGCCGCCTGCGCCTCGGCGGCGCAATAGCGGGGCGAGCCAAGCCTCAGCTCCACGCCGTCCACAATGGCCCGCACGCCGAGCCCCGCCGCCTCCTCGGCGCCTGGATGCGGCTCGCGGCGGATGGCGGCGGAAGCCAACGCCGCCGCCATTGGGTGGCGGCTGGAGAGCGCCAGCCGCGCGGCTTGCTCAAGGACCGCCGGGTCGCAGCGCCCGCCCGCCAGCGCCGGCTCGGGCAGCGTCAGCGTGCCTGTCTTGTCGAAGACGATCGTGTCGATCTCGGCGAAGCGCTCCAGCGCCTCGGCGCTGTTGAGCAGCACGCCCTCGCGGAAGAGGGCCCCTGTCGCCACCACCTGCACGGCCGGAATGGCGAGCCCCAGCGCGCAGGGGCAGGTGATGATCAGCACAGCGACGGCGCAGAGGACGGCGGCATGCATCCCCGCGCCGGCGAGGAGCCAGCCGACGAGCGTCAGCGCCGCCGCAGCATGGACCAGCGGCACGTAGAGCCGCGTCGCATGGTCGGCCAGCGCCAGCATACGCGAACGGGCGTCCAGCGCCCGCGCCATCAGCCGCTCGACCTCGTCGAGCAGCGAGCCGCTGGCGGCGGCGGTGGCCGCGATGGTCAGAGCGCCGCTCGCGTTGAGCGCGCCGGCATAGACCCTGTCGCCGGGGCGGACGGCGACGGGCGCCGTCTCGCCGGTGACGAGGCTCTGGTCGAGGTCGGAGGCGCCGCGCTCCACCACGCCGTCGACCGCGACGCGCTCGCCGGGGCGGACCAGCAGGCGGTCGCCGGGCCGGATGTCAGCCAGCGGCACCTCGCGCACATTCCCGTCAGGCCCGATCAGGGCGGCCGTCTCGCTGCGCAAAGCCGCCAAGTTCTCGGCCATGGCGCGGGTGCGCCGGCGGCCCATCTGGTCGAGCACGCGGCCGATCAGCAGGAAGAACAGCAGCATGATCGCGCCGTCGAAATAGGCATGCGCCGCGCCGGACGCCGTCTCGACCACCGACATCGCCAGCGCCAGCACGACGCCGAGCGTGATCGGGAAGTCCATGGTGAGCCGCCCGGCGCGCAGGCCCTTGAGCGCGCCCTCGTAGAAGGGCCGCCCGGCGTAGGCGGCGGCCGGCAGGGCGATCAGCGCCTGCAGCCAGTGGAAGAGATCGCGGTTCTCCGGCGTCATGTCCGAGACGTTGCCCGCCCAGACCGAGACCGCCATCAGCATCACGTTCATCGAGGCGAAGCCGGCGACGGCGAGCGCGCGCACGAGGCGCTGCATCTCGCGCCCCTCGGAGTCGTCCGGCCGCTTCGGATCGAAGGGATGGCCCTTGTAGCCGAGCGCCTCCAGCGCTCCCAGCACTGCGCCGACGTCGACGGCGGCTTCAGGCCCCCATTCGACGCCAAGCCGGCGATCCGAGAAATTGAGGCGCGCCCGTGAGACGCCGGAGAGGGCGCCGACGCCGCGCTCGATGGCGCTCATGCAGCCGGCGCAGCGCACGCCCTCGACGGCGAGGTCGACGCGGCTCGCGCCGTCCGGCAGCCTCGCCACGAAGGCCGAATAGTCGCGCGCCAGCGAGGGCCGCGTGTTGGCCTCGCTCCACGAGGCATGCGCCTCGACATAGGCGAGGGCGAGATCTCCGCAGCACATCGCTCGTCGATCCTCCTGCTGGCGTCTCTCCGCCTCTACGGCAGCAGAATGCGGGTCTTGCGGCGGTAGACGCGTTCACCCCCTTCGATCACATCGACGACCAGATCCCATTGACCTGGCGCAACATCGGCGACGCGCGTCTCGTAGCGGCCGGGCGTCGCCGTCAGCGCGAGATCGAGGCCGGCGTGGTCGGCGCGCCGGTCGGTCGGCCGCTGCAGCGCCGCTTCGACCCTGGCTCCGGCGAGCGGTCGGCCGCCGGCCTCCGCCAGCGCGACGCTGAGCCTCGCCGCGCCATCGGCGGCACGCTCTGCGGCTGCTTCCGATGTCCAGCCGCGGGCGGCCTGGGCCTGGGCCCGGGCGATCTCCTGGTTGTAGAGCTGCCCGTCGCGATAAGCGCTCGCCGTCTCGGTGCCGCTGAACGTCCGCACCGCCACGACGAGCAGGTAGACGTTCACCGCGAAGATCGTGCCGAAGAACAGCGCGAAGATCAGCAGGACCTTGCGGCCGGTGAGGCGGGGCGCGGTGGAGACGGCCGGCGCGGCGATCGGGGTGGACAGGGACATGTCAAGGAGCCTTGAAATGGTCGCGGGCGGTGGCGGCCTCGCCTGAGGCCGTGTCGGTGATGCGGAAGGTGACCGGCGTGGACTTGTCGAGCGGGGCGCCGGCGGGCGCGAAGACCAGGACGCGGGCCTCCAGCGTCGTGTCGGGAGCGACCGTGAGCACCCCGCCGCTGGCCCGGTCCGCCGCATCAGGCAATTCGATGCGCGCGCCGGGCAGTCCATCGACCTCCAGCGCGAAGGTCCGCTCGGCCGGGCGCTTGTTGAGCAGGCGGATGGTGTATCCGTTGCGCAGCGAGCCGTCGGCCAGCGTCACGAACAGCGGGTTGCGGTCATGCAGCACGCTGATTCCGGTGAAAGTCCGGGTGGCGAGGCCGTAGAGCATCACGCCGCCGACGATGGCGATCAGCGCGCCGTAAAGAACGGTGCGGGTGCGGACGACCTGATGGATCTCCGGCGCGCCGCGCAGCCTGCGCGCGAGGTTCTCCTCGGTGTCGTAGGAGATGAGCCCGGTCGGCCGCCCGAGCTTGCGCATCACCGAGTCGCAGGCGTCGATGCAGAGGCCGCACTGGATGCATTCGAGCTGGAAGCCGTCGCGGATGTCGATTCCTGTCGGACAGACCACCACGCATTGCTGGCAATCGACGCAATCCCCCGCCGGCCGCCCGGCCGACCGCAGCGCCCCGGCCTTCTTGGCGGAGCCGCGCGGCTCGCCGCGATCGTAGCGATAGGTGATCAGGTAGGAATGGTTGTCGGTCAGCGCGCCTTGGATGCGCGGCCAGGGGCACATGTAGGTGCAGACCTGCTCGCGCATATGGCCGGCTAGCGTGTAGGTCGTGAAGGTGAGGATGCCGATCGTCGCATAGGCGATCGCCGGCGCCTCGAAGGTCACGAGCCTGATGACGAGCGTCGGCGCATCGGCGAAGTAGAGCACCCAGGCGCCGCCGGTCCACCAGGCGACGAGCAGCCAGAGCGTGTGCTTGAGCGAGCGCCGCCAGATCTTGTCGGCGGTCCAGGGCGCGGCATCGAGCTTGAGGCGGGCGCGCCGGTCGCCCTCGGCGAAGCGCTCGATCGCCAGGAAGAGGTCGGTCCAGACCGTTTGCGGGCAGAGGTAGCCGCACCAGACGCGTCCCGCCACGGCGTTCATGAAGAACAGGATGAAGGCCGCCAGGATCAGGAGGCCCATCACATAGGTCACCTCCTGCGGCCAGAGCTCGATGAAGAAGAAATAGAAGCGCCCGCGGTCGAGGTCGATCAGCACGGCCTGCGAGGGCTCGCTCGGCCCCCGGCTCCACCGCAGGAAGGGCAGCACGTAATAGACGGCGAGCGCGATCGCCAGCGCCACCCACTTGATCGTCCGGAAAGTGCCTTTGACCCCCTGCGGCTGCACCTTGCAGCGCGCCGCATAGAGGGGCTGGTCGTCGGCGCCCTGCGCCGGCGCTGCAGCGCCGGGGCGCTGCCGGCCTTCGAGGAGCGTAGTGCGGCGGGGGGCGGTGGCGGCGTCGGCCATGGCTTTCCTGTTCGCCTTGCGGGCGGCTTCCAGGAGCTCTTTTCAAGGCGACGGCCCCTTCACGCCTTGATCTGGCGCAAGGGGCCGTCTGAAAGCCGCGCAGGGGAGGGCTGCGCGGAACTCAGGGGCGGTTGGCGGCCCGCCCGTTCATGGCCCGCCCGTTCATGGCCTGCCCGCTCATTTGCCGCCGCTCAGGCTATGCACGTAAAGCGCCAGGGAGCGGATCGTGGTGCGGTCGAGGCGCCCGTCCCAAGCCGGCATCACGCCCTTGCGGCCGTTGGTGATCGTGGCGATCACCTGCTCGGGCGCCGAGCCGTAGAGCCAGACCGAGTCGGTGAGGTTGGGAGCACCCAGCTCCTTGTTGCCCTTCGCCTCCTCGCCGTGGCAGGCGGCGCAATTCTGGGCGAAGAGCTCCTTGCCCTCCTCCAGCTTCAGCTTGGGGTTGAAGGCCTGTCCCGAAAGCGACAGCACATAATTCGCGACCGATTCGATCTCGGACTTCTTCAGGATGCCCGTCGCGCCGAAGGCGAGCATCTCGCCCTGCCGCGTCTCGGCATGGCCGGAACGGGCGCCGAAGCGGATCGTCTGCTCGATCTCGGGCAGCGTGCCGCCCCAGATCCATTCGTCGTCCTGCAGGTTGGGATAGCCGATGCGGCCGGTCGCGCCGGCGCCGTGGCAGGAGGCGCAATTGTCGCCGAACGCGGCCTTGCCGTTGGCGAGCGCCAGCCGGTAGAGGCCGGCGTCGCTGCGAATCTCCTCGATCGGCTTCTCCAGCAGCCCGGCCGAGCGCGCGGCGCGGGAGGCCTTCGCCGCTTCGACCTCGGCCAGCACCGCTGCGCGCTGCGAGAAGCCGAAGAAGCCGCGGGTGTAGTCGCTGACCAGCGGCCAGGCCGGGTAGACCAGCCAGTAGCCGAAGGCCCAGACGATGGTTGCGTAGAGGCACCACAGCCACCAGCGCGGCAGCGGCGTGTTCAGTTCGCGGATCTCGTCCCATTCATGGCCGGTGGTCTCGGTGCCGCTGACGGCGTCCACGGCGGGCAGGGTTGTTTCGGCGGCCATGGGTCAGTCCTCGGTCAGTGGCAGATGGGCGGCTTGGTCGAAGTGGGCCCGGTTGCGGGGCCAGAGCGCGTAGAGGACGGCCGCGAGGAACAGGGCGACGAAGTAGACGAGCCCGGCGGTCTGCGCGAAGCTCGACAGGTTTGCGTAGGTCATCTCAGGTTCGCCTTGTCCTGGTAGAGCTTGAAGTCGACGAGCGTGCCGAGCACCTGCAGATAGGCGACTAGCGCATCCATCTCGGTGACGTGTTTCGGATCACCGTCGAAGTCGCGCATCACGGCGTTCAGATAGCGCTTGGCGAAGGCGTCGGCCTCCGGGCTGTCGGGGTTCGCCTGAGCGATCATGTCGCTCTTTGCGGCGGCGATCATCTCGTCGCTGTAGGGCACGCCGACCATGCGGTTGGCCTTCAGGTCGTCGACGATCGCCTCGGGGTCCACCGGCCGGTCGAGCCAGCGGTAGGCGGGCATGATCGAGCTCGGCACCACGGCGCGGGGATCGCGCAGGTGCTCGCGGTGCCATTCGTCCGAATACTTGCCGCCGACGCGGGCGAGATCGGGGCCGGTGCGCTTCGAGCCCCACTGGAAGGGGTGGTCGTACATGCTCTCGGCGGCGAGGCTGAAATGGCCGTAGCGCTCCACCTCGTCGCGCATCGGCCGGATCATCTGGCTGTGGCAGAGGTAGCAGCCCTCGCGGATGTAGATGTTGCGGCCCGCGAGCTCGAGCGGCGTATAGGGGCGCATGCCCTCCACCTTCTCGATCGTGCTTTTTAGGTAGAAGAGAGGCACGATCTCGATGAGGCCGCCGATCGCCACGACGATCAGGACGCCGATGAGGAGGAGGATGGAGTTCTTCTCGAAGAACTGGTGCTTGTTCCAGAGGCTGTTGGTCGGTGCGGTCGCCATGGGCTCATGCTTTCGGCTGGATCGGGGGCGGGCGGCGCGGCAGGCCCGCGCCGCCGGGGTCCGGGGAGGGGCTCACTGGCTGGAGGCGAGGGCGACGGCGGGCGCTGGGCCGGCCGCGGCCTCCGGCTCGTTCTCCTGCGCCTCGCGGCCGAGGATCGTCATGGCGAGGTTGTAGGCCATGATCAGCGCGCCGGTGAGGAAGAGGACGCCGCCGAGCGCCCGCACCAGGTAATAGGGCCGCATCGCCTCGACGGTCTCGACGAAGGAGTATTCGAGGAAGCCGAGCGAGTTGTAGGCCCTCCACATCAGGCCCTGCATGATGCCGGCCACCCACATCGAGGTGATGTAGAGGACGATGCCGAGCGTCGAGACCCAGAAGTGCCACTCGACGAGACGCAGCGAATAGAGCCTGCGGCGGTTCCACAGCCAGGGAACCAGGCAGTAGAGCGCGCCGAAGGAGACATAGGCCACCCAGCCGAGCGCGCCGGAATGCACGTGGCCGATCGTCCAGTCGGTGTAATGCGACAGCGAGTTGACCGCCTTGATCGACATCATCGGGCCTTCGAAGGTCGACATGCCGTAGAAGGCGAGGGACACGACCATCAGGCGCAGGACAGGGTCGGTGCGCAGCTTGTCCCAGGCGCCCGAGAGCGTCATCAGGCCGTTGATCATCCCGCCCCAGGAGGGCATCCACAGCATGATCGAGAAGGTCATGCCGAGCGTCTGCGCCCAGTCCGGCAGGGCCGTGTAGTGCAGGTGGTGCGGGCCGGCCCAGATATACATGAAGATCAGGGCCCAGAAGTGGATGATCGACAGCCGGTAGGAATAGATCGGCCGCTCCGCCCGCTTCGGGATGAAGTAGTACATGATCGCCAGGAAGCCGGCGGTCAGGAAGAACCCGACCGCGTTATGGCCGTACCACCATTGCACCAGCGCATCCTGGACGCCCGAGAAGATCGGGTAGGACTTCGCGCCGAAGAACGAGACCGGCATCGCCAGGTTGTTGACGATGTGCAGCATCGCCACCGTCACGATGAAGGCGAGGTAGAACCAGTTCGCCACGAAGATGTGCGGCTCCTTGCGCTTCCAGATCGTGGCGAGGAAGGTCAGCAGGTAGACGACCCAGACCACGGTCAGCCACAGGTCGGCGTACCATTCGGGCTCAGCGTATTCCTTCCCCTGCGTAACGCCGAGCAGGTAGCCCGTGCCGGCGATGACGATGAAGAAGTTGTAGCCGAGCACCACGAACCAGGGCGCGAGATCGCCCGCCAGCCGCACGCGGCAGGTCCGCTGCACGACGTAGAGCGATGTCGCGAGCAGCACGTTGCCGCCGAAGGCGAAGATGACGGCCGAGGTGTGCAGCGGCCTGAGCCGGCCGAAGGAGCTGTATTCGAGCCCGAGGTTCAGCGACGGCGCCCAGAGCTGGAAGGCGATGATCACGCCGACCAGGAAGCCGGCGATGCCCCAGACCATCGCGGCGATCGCCGCGAACTTGACGGGCGCGAAGTTGTAGTTCGGCTTGCCGTCGATCTCGGCGGCGACCGGCTCCCGCGGGCGGCGCTCCCAGCGCTTCAGCACCGTCACGACGGTGGCGAAGCTTGCGATGGCGAAGAGCCAGGCATGGAAGGAGAAGGCGGCGTCGCGCGCGCTTTCGGCCGCATAGATGCTGAAGACGAAAAGGAGAGCGGCGGCCAGGCTCAGCCCGGCCTCTCCCTCGGTCAGATACTTGGGGGTTCGGATCGCAGCCATGAAGCGCTCGTCGACTATGGCGCAAAAGCACGCCTGCTCAGGAGCTATCGGCGAACCGGGTTTTGCAGCCTTGATCTGCGTCAATCCTGGGGAAGGCACGTATTTCCCCGGATATGCCGTGTCATCCCGATGACGCCGGAGCCCTGCCGATTTGCAGGCGGAACGCTGCTCGGCTCTGCGGGGAATGCGCGTTGCGCCAGGAGCGCGTCGGGCCTAAGCTTGGCAACAAAAAAAACGATGCCACCTTGGGAGGGGATCATGCATCTGACGCGTTTCAGCGCCGCAGTCGTCGGCGCGTTCTTCTTGGCGACCACGGCTTTCGCCCAGCAGCCAGCGACCATTCCCGCCGCGAAGGAGGGAACCTTCGTGGCGAAGGACTTCACCTTCTCGACCGGCGCGAAGTTCCCCGAGCTCAAGCTCTCTTACCGGACGCTGGGCGATCCGGCCAATCCGCCCGTGCTCGTCCTGCACGGCACCGCGGGCTCCTCTGCCGCCATGCTGACTCCCGGCTTCGGCGGCGCGCTCTTCGGACCAGGCCAGCCGCTCGATGCGTCCAAGTATTACGTGATCCTGCCCGACGCGCTCGGCGCCGGGCGCAGCGCGAAGCCCTCCGACGGGCTGGGCCCCAGGTTTCCGAAGTACAATTACGACGACATGGTCGATGCGCAGTATCGCCTCGTCACGGAGGGGCTGGGGATCAAGCAACTCCGCCTTGTCATCGGCAATTCGATGGGCGGCATGCATGCCTGGGTCTGGGGCACGCGTTATCCCGGCATGATGGACGCCATCGCTCCCCTGGCCTCGCAACCCACCGAGATGTCGTCGCGCAACTGGATGATGCGCCGCCTGATGATCGAGACCATCAAGGCCGACCCAGAATACAAGGATGGGAATTACACGGCCCAACCGAAGATGCTCCGGATCGCCAACGTCTTCTACAGCACCGGCACGAACGGTGGCGATCTCGCCTACCAGCGGATGGCGCCGACGCAGGCGGCCGCCGACAAGCTCGTCGACGACCGGCTCGCGGCCGCCCCGCCCGCTGACGCCAACGACTTCATCTGGCAATGGGCCTCCTCCGCCGGCTATAACGTCGCCCCGCAGCTCGGACGCATCAAGGCGCATGTGCTCGCCATCAATTCGGCCGACGACGAGCGCAACCCCATCGCCACAGGCCTCATGGCGGAATCCATGAAACAGATCCGCCATGGCAGCCTCGTCGTCATCCCGGCGAGCCCGGAGACGGCCGGCCACGGCACGACCGGCGGCCTGGCGCGGCTGTTCGCGAAGGATTTGGCCGACTTCCTGGCGAAGGTTCCGGCGGCTGATTAGCCGCCGTCCAGTCGACAGCCGGCACGGCCGTTGCTAGAGCCCGCGGGGGCCGCCGTGGCGGCCCGGAGGCTCCTCGCGACCATGCTGCTGCTCATCCTCGGCCTCGTCCTGTTCTTCGGCGCACATGGCTTGACCATGGCGCGGGCCCCGCGCGCGGCGTTGCTCGCGCGCTACGGGGAGGCTGGCTTCAAGGGGGCCTACAGCCTCGTCGCGCTGCTGGGCCTCGTCCTGATCGCCTGGGGCTACGGCTCCTACCGCGCCTCCGGCTACATTCCCGTCTGGGATCCGCCGGTCTGGACGCGGCATCTCGTGGCGCTCCTGCTGCTGCCGGTCTTCCCTCTGCTGTTCTCGGCCTATGCGCAGGGCTTCGTGAAGGCGCGGCTCAAGCACCCGATGATCCTGGCCGTGAAGCTCTGGGCGCTCGGGCATCTTCTCGCCAACGGCGACCTCGGATCGATCCTCCTCTTCGGCGCGTTCCTCGTCTGGGCGGTCGTCGCCTTCATGAGCATGCGGCGCCGGCCCGAGGGCAACACGGTGAGCTATGTCCCCAACCCGGGGCAGGATGCGGCCGCGATCCTCGGCGGGCTGATTGTTTATCTCGCCATGATTTTCGGTCTGCACCGCTGGCTCATCGGCGTCGGGATCTTCGGCTGAGATGCCTCATTTCGTCACCACGCGGCCGATCCGCCACAGCGCGAGCGAGATGTTCGACCTGGTCGCCGACGTCGAGCGCTATCCTGAATTCGTTCCGATGTGCGAAAGCCTGAAAATTCGCCGGCGCACGGTCGGCGTGAACGGCTCGGAGGTCCTGATCGCCGACATGGCGATCGGCTACAAGATGATCCGCGAGAGCTTCACCAGCCGCGTGGCGCTGGACCGGACGGGGCTGAAGATCCTGGTCGAATACGTCGATGGCCCGTTCAGCCATCTGGAGAACCGCTGGAGCTTCAAGGACAAGGAGCAGGGCTCCGAGGTCACGTTCGACATCGACTACGCCTTCCGCTCGCGCATGTTCCAGATGCTCGCCGGCGCCGTGTTCGACACAGTAGTGCGCAAGATGGTGCAGGCCTTCGAGACGCGGGCGGACGCGATCTACGGGAGCGGTTGAGTCCGTCACGCCGCTTGCGGCGCGTTGCGCGTCGTGGCTGGATGCGGCAGCACCGGCATTCGCTCACGATCAGGGAGGCGGCGATGGTCTCGACCGAACCTGTTTCGCTCGCGACGACGATCATCATGATTTTCCCGATGATGTATTTCGGGATCGCGACGCTGACCTTCTTCCTCGCGAAAATGACGGACCCGGTCGCCACCTGGCTCCTCCGCGGCCTGTTCAACACCTATTTCCGCGTGGTCGCGGTCCTCTGCGCGATCAGCGCTCTGGCCTTCCTGCACGCCGGCAAACCGGTCGTGTCGCTCGGCCTGGCGGCCGTCGTGATGCTGGCGATCTACGCGCGGCGTTGGTTCGTGGGCCACATGGATGCCGAGATCGCCGCCAGGGACGCCGGAAACGCGGAGGCGACGCGCCGGCTCAGGCGCCTGCATGTCGGCGGCATCGCCTACAACCTGGCGCAGATGGCGGCGATCATCGCGAGCATCCCTTCCATGCTGGGGCCTGTTGCCTGATCGACGGGTTCAGACGCTCGCCCGGATCATCTCCAGCGCCGCCACCACGCTCTCCTCCCGGATCGCGTCCCTGGATTGTGCGCCGAAGCGCTTCTCCACAACTTCGGTCCTGTCCCTCGTCGCAACGGCCAGGAAGACAAGCCCTACCGGCTTAGCCTCTGAGCCGCCGCCCGGCCCGGCGATCCCCGTGATCGACACCGCGACATCGGCGCCAGAGCGCTGGAGCGCCCCTTTCGCCATCGCTTCGGCGCAAGGCGCGCTGACCGCGCCATGCGTCTCGATGATCTCGCGCGGCACGCCCAGCATCTCCATCTTGGCCTCGTTCGAATAGGTGACGAAGCCCCGGTCGACCATGTTCGAGGAACCGGGAATGGAGGTGAGCAGTGCCGCGGCGAGGCCGCCGGTGCAGCTTTCCGCCATCGCGCATCTGCGCCCCGTCGCCCCCAACCGGTCGAGCGTGGCGCTGGCGAGCGCCTTCAGACGGGGCGAGAACATGGGCATTCCTTGGCGCGTAGCACGGCAGCGCCGAGCATGGCCTCTGGCGGCGCCAAGGGCAAATTCTTCCCGCCCAGTCCGGGACGAGCGGCTCTTGCCGCAGCGCAGCAAAACCTATAAAAAATGTGCAGACGATAGCTATGCCTAGAAAATAAGCAGTCAATGTTGGGGGCGATGAGCGCGGGAGCGCCTTTCCTGGACGATCCTCGTGGCGCCGTGCTGGCGCCGATGTCGGGTGTGACGGACCATGGTTTCCGGCGGGCGGCGCAGCGCTTCGGCGCCAGCCTCGTCGTGTCGGAGATGGTCGCGTCCGATGAACTGGCGGGCGGCGCGCCCGAAGCGCTGCTGCGCGCCGAAGGCGCCGGGATCGCCACGCATGTGGTGCAGCTCGCGGGCTGCGAGCCGCGTTGGATGGCGGAAGGCGCCCGCATGGCGGAACAGGGCGGCGCCGACGTCATCGACATCAACATGGGCTGCCCGGCGAAGCGGGTGGTCAACGGTTGGTCCGGCTCCGCCCTGATGCGCGATCTCGACCATGCCGCCCGCCTGATCGAGGCGACGGTGGCGGCCACGAGCCGCCCGGTGACGCTGAAGATGCGGCTCGGCTGGGACGACGCCAGCCTCAACGCGCCGGACCTCGCGAGCCGCGCCGAAGCGCTCGGCGTCAGGCTGATCACGGTGCACGGCCGCACGCGCTGTCAGTTCTACAAGGGTCAGGCGCGCTGGGGCCTGGTGCGCGACACGGTGCGGGCGACGCGCCTGCCCGTGGTGGTCAACGGCGACATCGGCAGCCTCGCCGACGCGCGCGCGGCGCTCGCCGCGTCTGGCGCGGCGGCGGTGATGGTCGGCCGCGCGGCGCTCGGTCGGCCGTGGATTGTTGGCGCGATCGCCGCCGGCCTGCGCGGCGAGAGTCGGCCGGCGCCGGCCAACGACGACATGGCCGCCGCGGCGCAGGAGCATTACGATGCGCTGCTTTCGGCCTTCGGGCGGGCGCAGGGCTTGCGCCATGCCCGCAAGCATGTCGTCGCCTATCTGGAGGAGGCCCAGAGACTGGGCTCCGGCAGCGCCGCGTCGCTGCGGGAGGCTCTCTGCCGGTCAGAGGATCCGGCGGCGGTGCGGCAGGGTCTGCGGGAGGCCTTCGCCGATGCTCCGGAAAGGCGGGCCGCATGATGGATGTGGTGCTGGACGGAGCGCGCGCGACGGCGAATCTCGACCGCGTCGCCCTGGCGCTGCCCCATCCCATCATGCTGGTGGATGCGAGCGGGCTGATCAGCGACGCCAACCCGGCGGCCGAAGCCTTCTTCGACATGGGCCTCACCTTCCTGAAGCGCATTTCGGTCGACCGTCTCTGCGGCCCCAACTCGGCTTTGGCGGCGATCGTCGCCCAGAGCCGGGCCGAGGGGACCTCGTTCAACATCTACCGGGTCGACCTCGGCATGCCGCGCCAGAGCGGCGAGCGTCTGGTGGACATCTATGCCAGCCCGATGCAGGACGAGGCAGGTCTCACCGTGGTGATGCTGCAAGAACGGACGATTGCCGATAAATTCAGCAGGCAATTGAGCCACCGCGGGGCGGTCCGCTCGGTTTCCGCGCTCTCCGCCATGCTGGCGCACGAGATCAAGAACCCGCTCTCGGGCATTCGCGGCGCGGCCCAGCTCCTCGACAGCGTCGTCGGCGATCAGGACCGCGTGCTGACGCAGCTCATCCGCGACGAGACGGACCGCATCGTCAAGCTCGTCGACCGGTTCGAGATGTTCTCGGACGGCCGCGCGCCGCAGCTCGAGCCCTTCAACATCCACGCCGCGCTCGACCACGTGCGCACTTTGGCGCGTTCCGGCTTCGCGCGGCACATCCGCATCCTCGAGGATTACGATCCGTCCCTGCCGCCGGTGCTCGGCAACCGCGACCAGATGGTGCAGGTGCTGCTCAACCTGGTGAAGAACGCGGCCGAGGCGATCGGCCCCCAGGCGCAGGACGGCGAGATCCAGCTCTCGACCGCCTACCGGCCGGGCGTGCGCATGGCCATCGCCGGCTCGGCGGACCGTGTGCGCCTGCCGCTCGAGGTCTGCATCCGCGACAACGGCCCTGGCGTCCCCGAGGACATCAGGCAGCATCTCTTCGATCCTTTCGTCACGACGAAGTCATCCGGGAATGGCCTTGGACTTGCATTGGTGGCCAAGGTGGTGGGGGAGCATGGCGGGATCGTCGAATGCGACTCGGTGCCGAAACGCACCGTGTTTCGCCTTCTCTTGCCTCTCCAGACCGGCCGGCAGCCGCCGGAAGCGCCTGCGGCGCCGGACCGGTGATGCTTGGGTGATGACGCTTGATGCAGAAGACAGGGACCATCCTCGTCGCTGACGACGATGCGGCCATCCGCACCGTGGTCAGCCAGGCGCTGACGCGGGCGGGCTACGACGTGCGGACCGCCGGCAATGCCGCCGCCCTCTGGCAATGGGTGCAGAGCGGCGATGGCGACCTGATCGTCACCGACGTGATGATGCCTGACGAGAACGCCTTCGACCTCATCCCCCGCATCCGCAAGCTTCGCCCGCACATCCCCATCGTGGTGATGAGCGCGCAGAACACCTTCATGACGGCGATCAAGGCCTCCGAGCGGGGCGCCTACGAGTATCTGCCGAAGCCCTTCGATCTTGGCGAACTCGTCGGCATCGTCGGCCGCGCGCTGAGCGAGCCGCGCGGCGCGGCCGAGCCCCAGCCGGCGGAGCCGGACGAGATCCCGCTGGTCGGCCGCTCTCCGGCGATGCAGGAGATCTACCGCACGCTGGCCAGGCTGATGCACATCGACCTGACGGTGCTGATCAACGGCGAGTCCGGCACGGGCAAGGAGCTGGTGGCGCGCGCCCTCCATGATTTCGGCAAGCGCGCCAAGGGCCCCTTCGTCGCCATCAACATGGCCGCCATCCCGCGCGATCTGATCGAGGCCGAGCTCTTCGGCCACGAGAAGGGCGCCTTCACCGGCGCCACCCAGCGCAGCGTCGGCCGCTTCGAGCAGGCGGAGGGCGGCACGCTCTTCCTGGACGAGATCGGCGACATGCCGATGGAGGCGCAGACGAGGCTTCTCCGCGTCCTGCAGCAGGGTGAATACACGACCGTCGGCGGCCGCACGCCGATCAAGACCAACGTCCGCATTGTCGCGGCGACCAACAAGGACCTGCGCGGCCTGATCCAGACCGGGCTGTTCCGCGAGGACCTCTATTTCCGGCTGAACGTCGTGCCGTTGCGCCTGCCGCCGCTGCGCGAGCGCGCCGCCGACATCCCCGATCTCGCGCGGCATTTCTTCAACCTCGCCGAGAAGGAGGGCCTGCAGCGCAAGCAGCTCGACTCCGGCGCGATCGAGCGGCTGAAGGCCTATCCCTGGCCCGGCAACATCCGCGAGCTGGAGAACCTGATCCGCCGGTTGGCGGCGCTCTATCCGCATGACGTGGTGTCCGCGCAGGCGATCGACGCGGAACTCGACCTCGGCGCTGCGGCCGAGCGCCCGGCGTCTGCGGCGCCGCCCCGGCCCCTCCCGGCCTCCACCTCGATCTCCGACTTCATGGAGAGCTACCTCGCCCAGTATTTCGCGGCCCATGGCGATCGGCTGCCGCCCGAGGGCCTCTACGACCGCGTGCTGCGCGAGGTCGAGAGTCCTCTGGTCAACGCGACACTGGCAGCGACGCGCGGCAACCAGATCAAGGCGGCCGACCTGCTCGGCCTCAACCGCAACACCCTGCGCAAGAAGATCAAGGACCTCGATATCAGGGTGATCCGCACCATCCGCTGAGCGCCAGGAGCCGCTCAGAAGCTGGATCCCGGCTCCTTCAGGAAGGTCTCCTCCTCCGGCGTCGTCTCGCGCCCCAGCGCCGCGTTGCGATGGGGAAAGCGGCCGAAGCGGGCGATGATGGCGCGATGCCGCCTTGCGGCGTCGAGCGCCTCTCCGAGGCCGAGCCCTCCCATGAGCCGCACGCACTCGTCCTGGTCCGCGAGGTTCTCGCTATGCATGAATGGCATGTAGAGGAAATGCCGCTCGGACGGCTGCAGCGGGCCGTCGTCGCCGCGCGCCACAGCCATACGCGCGAGCGCCAATGCAGCCTCGTCCTGCGCATAGGCCGCCGGGGAGCCGCGGTGCAGGTTGCGCGAGAACTGGTCGAGCACGATCACCGCGGCGAGCTGGCTCGCCGGATCGGCAAGCCACTGCGCCGGCACCTCCCGCGAGAGCCGCCTGTGCAGCGCGCCGAAGCGCTCGCGGATCGTGGCGTCGAAGGCATCGTCCTTCGCGAACCATTGTTGGGCCGTCGCCTCTCCGAACCAGAAGGCGAGCACCGCGCCGGCGTCACTGTCCATCAGCATCTCCCTGTGCAGGAGGATTGCAACGCCCGTACCCCACGGAAGATCGCCCGAACTTCCACAGGGCGAGCGAATCATTGTCCAAATTCTGCAACAGTGTTGTAGTGAAGCCGCACTGAATCGCTGGGGATGGCGACGGCCGCGGGACGCGGCCGTCCGACGGGTGCATGAGGGACGTGGTCTCGATCGACATCAATCAGGGCGGCCCGTCGATCCTCTCGCGGCTCGTTGCGGTCTTGCGCGTCGCCGCCTTCGCGCTGGCGGTCGCCAGCATCGTCGTGACCTTCCTGCTCGTCACCGGGCTCGTCGACATCCCTCTGACCCAGCGCCGCGTCGCCTTCCTTGTTATCGGCACCTCGGGCGTCGCCGCCATGCTGCTGGTCGTGGTCGTCGTCGATCTGATCCGCTTGTTGCGCCAATGGCGGCAGGGCCTCGCCGGCGCTCGGCTGCACATCCGCATCGTCGGCCTGTTCACGCTCATCGCGGCGGTGCCTGCGATCCTCATCGCCGTCGTTGCCAGCGTGACGCTGGAGCGCGGCCTCAGCCCCTGGTTCTCCGGCGCACTCCGCGAGCTCGTCACCAACGCGGACACGATCGCGCAGGGCTACCAGCAGCAGCTCTGCCAGAACGTCGGCCGCGAGATGAAGCTGATGGCGGAGGATATCGAGAACGCCAAGCGCACCGGCCTCTACGACCAGAACCGCAGCGTCTTCCAGACGTTCCTGACCACCCGGGCGGTGATGCTGGGCTTCCCCTTCGCGGTGATGATGACGCAGGATGGCACGATCATCGACCGGGCCCAGACGCATTCGACAGACGAGGTCCTGCCGCCCCGCGAGCAGGACTTCCGCGACGCGGCGACGCCGGAGCCGCCCTGCCTTCTGACCTCGCGCTTCGTCGGCGCGTTGATCAGGCTGCCCTCCTTCGACGGCCAGTTCCTCTACGTCGCCAGGCGTGTGGACCAGCGCGCCATCGCCTTCGCGCAGGTCGCCGAGGTCGCGGTGGAGCAGTATCGCCTGCTCGACCAGCAGCGCGTCAACGTGCAACGCGCCTTCGCCATCATGTATGCGATCATCACGCTGATGCTGCTGCTCTCGGCGATCTGGATCGGCCTCGCCTTCGCCAACCGGCTGGTGCAGCCGATCCGGCGGCTGATCAACGCCACCGACGCGGTCTCGGCCGGCAACCTCTACGTGCAGGTGCCGATCCAGCGCTCGGAGGGCGACATCGGCCGGCTCGGTCAGACCTTCAACGCCATGATCGCCGAGATCCGCACGCAGCAGAACCGGCTCGTGGCGACAAGCGATGCGCTCGACCGCCGCCGCCAGTTCACCGAGGCGGTGCTCTCCGGCGTCTCGGCCGGCGTGCTGGGCCTCAGCGATTCCGGCCGCATCGCCATCGCCAATCCGGTGGCGGACCGCATCCTCGGCGGCGCCCTGTTCGGCCGCATGCTGGCCGACGTGGCGCCCGCGGTGCATGCGCTCTTCGAGGAAGCGAAGACCAGTCGCTCACGCACCCTGCAGCGCCAGATCGAAATGAATCGCGGCGGCCGCGACATGACGCTGTTCGTGCGCGTCACCTCGGAGCAGGCGGTGGCGGGCGACCGCGGGTATGTGGTCACGCTCGATGACATCACCGATCTCGTGACTGCGCAGCGCACCTCCGCCTGGGCCGACGTGGCCCGCCGCATCGCCCACGAGATCAAGAACCCCCTGACGCCGATCCAGCTTTCGGCGGAGCGGATCAAGCGGAAGTACGGCCGCACCATCACCGAGGATCGCGCTGTCTTCGACCAATGCACCGAGACGATCATCCGCCAGGTCGACGACATCCGCCGCATGGTCGATGAATTCTCTTCCTTCGCGCGGATGCCGAAACCCGCGCCCGAGCGCGACGACCTGGTCGACGTCCTTCGCCAGACGCTGTTCATGATGCGGGTGGCGCATCCGGAGATCGACTTCCGCGACAATCTGCCGGAGGGCCCGCTCTATGCGAAGTTCGACCGCAGGCTTATTGGACAGGCCGTCCAGAATATCCTCAAGAACGCGGCCGAAGGCATCGCCGCGCATTTGGCCTCGCCGCAGGCCGAGCCCGGATACAGGGGCCTGATCCTGCTGGTGCTCACCGTCGGCGCGGACGGCATGATCGCGATCGACGTGGTCGACAACGGCATCGGCTTCCCGAAGGAGAACCGGCAGCGGCTGCTTGAGCCCTATATGACGACGCGCGACGGCGGCACCGGGCTCGGCCTCGCCATCGTGGCGAAGATCTTCGAGGAGCATGGCGGCGATATCGCTCTGCTCGACAGCCCGACCGGCGAGCGCGGCGCGCGCGTCAGGATGCGGCTGGCGCGCGAGCTTCTGCCGGACGAGGGGGAAGAGGCCGCGGCGGCGCCGCCTGCCGCAGGACCGATGGAGGACGACAGGAAAGTGAGCTCATGAGCAGCGACATTCTGGTGGTCGACGACGAAGCCGACATCCGCGATCTCGTCGCTGGGATCCTGGAGGACGAAGGCTTCCGCGCGCGCACCGCCCGCAACGCCGACGAGGCGCTGGCCGCCGTCCAGAGCCGCCGTCCGAACCTCATTCTGCTCGACATCTGGTTGCAGGGCAGCCGGCTCGATGGATTGCAGGTGCTGGAGCTGATCAAGGCGAACCATCCGGAAGTGCCGGTTGTCATGATCTCCGGCCACGGCAACATCGAGACCGCGGTCTCCGCCATCCAGAAAGGCGCCTACGACTTCATCGAGAAGCCCTTCAAGGCTGACCGGCTGATCCTGGTGGCCAACCGGGCGCTCGAGACATCGCAGCTCAGGCGCGAGGTGCGCGAGCTGAAGGTGCGTGCGGGCGACGGCGGCCGCATCGTCGGCAAGTCCTCCTCGGCCGGCCAGCTCCGCCAGCAGCTCGAACGCGTCGCGCCCACCAATGCCCGCGTGCTGATCAGCGGCGCCGCCGGCGCCGGCAAGGAGCTCGCCGCCCGGGCGCTGCATGCATTGTCCGCTCGCGCCGGCGGCCCCTTCGTGGTGCTTTCCGCCGCCACGATCGAGCCGGAGACGATGGAGGAGCATCTCTTCGGCGTCGAGGCGTCCGAAGGGCGGCCGCTCCGCATCGGCGCGCTCGAAGAGGCGCATGGCGGCACGCTTTACCTCGACGAAGTGGGAGACATGCCGCGCGAGACGCAGGGCAAGATCCTGCGCGTGCTCGTCGACCAGAATTTCCAGCGCGTCGGCGGCGGGGCCCGCGTCTCGGTGGACGTGCGGCTGATCTCCTCGACCAGCCGAGACCTGATCGCCGACATCGCCCAGGGGCGCTTCCGCGAGGACCTCTTCCACAGGCTGAACGTCGTGCCCGTGCGGGTGCCCAGCCTGGCCGAGCGCCGGGAGGACATCCCGGAGCTGATCGCCCATTTCATGGAGCAGATCTCGGTTTCGTCCGGCATTCCACGCCGCCGGATCGGCGCCGATGCGATGGCGGTGCTGCAGTCCCACGACTGGCCGGGCAACATCCGCCAGTTGCGCAACAACGTCGAGCGGCTGATGATCCTCGCCTCCGGCGACAACGACAGTGAAATCAGCGCCGAGATGCTGCCGCAGGAACTGGGCTCCATGGCCCCGCCGACGCCGGGCGGCGCCGGCGGCGAGAAGCTCCTGGCCCTGCCGCTGCGCGAGGCGCGCGAGGTCTTCGAGCGCGAATACCTCGTGGCGCAGATCAACCGCTTCGGCGGCAACATCTCGCGGACCGCTGAGTTCATCGGCATGGAGCGGTCGGCGCTCCATCGCAAGCTCAAGACTCTGGGCGTCGGGGGGGATTGAGCAATCGTGGCCTTTTCGCAACGCGGCTGCGGCGGGCGTTGGATAGACATTGCGCGTTTGTAATGTTCGAACTAACTAGAAACGATAGTCTGTCGATTGGGCAACGGCGTCACGGTGCGGGTTTTGCCGGGCGCCGCAGCAGTGAGGATAGGGATGGCGGCGGAAAAATCACAAAATTTGCAGGACACGTTTCTCAATCACGTCCGCAAGCAGAAAATTCCGCTGACGATCTTTCTGGTGAACGGCGTGAAGCTCCAAGGAGTCGTGACCTGGTTCGACAACTTCTGCGTGCTGCTGCGCCGCGATGGCCATAGCCAGCTTGTCTACAAGCACGCCATTTCGACGATCATGCCGGGCGCTCCTCTGCAATTGTTTGAACCGGCTGACGACGCCTGACGTTATCCTCCCTCGTATGGATGGATGGCGGCCGATGAAGGCGCTTTCGCAGACCGGCGCCGCAAGCTGATGTCGGAGGACGACGGCCGGGTGCTCGACCTTCGCCGCAAGGCGGATGTGGAGCAGCAGATCGCCGCGAGCACGCGGACGCTTGTGCTCGGGCCCTACAGGCTGCGCCGGCGGCCGACGGGAGAGGCGATGCCGTCGCGGCCAGCGGCGGCGCGCCTCGACGAGGCGGTGGGTCTCGCCGGAGCCATCGACCTGTCGATCGTCAAGGCGATGATCGTGCCGACCGAGGCGCCGCGCCCCGCAACCTTCATGGGCAAGGGCAAGGTCGAGGAGGCGGCCGCGCTGGTGAAGGCGGAGGAGATCGCGCTCGTCGTGATCGACGCAGCGCTTTCGCCGGTCCAGCAGCGCAACCTGGAGAAGGCCTTCGGCGCCAAGGTCATCGACCGCACCGGATTGATCCTCGAGATCTTCGGCCGGCGCGCCCGCACGCGCGAGGGCCGGCTGCAGGTCGATCTCGCCCATCTCGGCTACCAGAAGAGCCGCCTCGTCCGCTCCTGGACCCACCTGGAGCGCCAGCGCGGCGGCTTCGGCTTCATGGGCGGCCCGGGCGAAACCCAGATCGAGACCGACCGCCGGCTGATCCAGGAACGCATGACGAAGCTGGAGCGCGAGCTCGACCAGGTGAAGCGCACCCGCGGCCTGCACCGCGCGGGGCGCGAGCGCGTGCCTTATCCGACGGTCGCTCTGGTCGGCTACACCAACGCCGGCAAGTCGACGCTGTTCAATCGGCTGACGCGCGCCGAGGTCCTGGCCAAGGACATGCTCTTCGCCACGCTCGATCCCACCGCGCGCGTGGTGAAGCTGAAGCCCGGCCTCGACGTCATCCTCTCCGACACCGTCGGCTTCATCTCCGACCTGCCGACCACGCTGATCGCCGCCTTCCGCGCCACGCTGGAGGATGTGATGCAGGCGGAGGTGATCCTGCATGTGCGCGACATGGCGCATGAGGATGCCGAGGCGCAGGGCGAGGATGTCGCGGCCATCTTGGGCGAGCTCGGCGTCAACGCTGACGACCGGCGGCGCGTCATCGAGGTGTGGAACAAGGCCGACCTTCTGCCGGAGCATCGCCGCGAGGAGCTGGCGAACCGCGCCGGCGCCAAGCCGGAGGAGGTCCGTCCGCTGATCGTCTCCGCCGTGACGGGCGAGGGGCTCGAATCCTTGAAGGACGCCATCGCCGCCCGCCTGACGGCGGATCGCGAGACCTGGCGGGTGCGCGTGCCGGCGGAGGATGGCGAAGGCCTGAGCGCGCTCTATAACCTCGGCGAGGTGGTCGAGCGGGCCGTCGGCGACACAGGCGAGACCCTGGCGACCATCCGTGTTTCCGCCGCAAAGTCGGGGCAATTGCAGCGACGCTTCCCCGGCGCAGAGACGGTGCCGCGCGGCTGAGGTTGACGTTCCGTTAACCCGCGATGCGTGATACAGGCGGGATGACGGCGAGGTCGATGGTGGCTGGACGGCGCGGCGGCAGGGGATGGATCGGGGCGCTTGCGGGCATCGCCGCCCTGGCGCTCGGCGGCTGCGCGGTCGAGGAATTCAACGCGCGCTATCCGCTGAAGTCCGATGCCAAGCCGCATCCCGGCGTGGAAAGCGCCAAGCGCTACCCCGTGCATGGTATCGACATCTCCCGCTGGCAGGGCGAGATCGACTGGCAGCAGGTCAAGGCCGCCGGCACCCGCTTCGCCTTCATCAAGGCGACCGAGGGCGGAGATCACGCAGACCCCGCCTTTCAGCGCAACTGGCAGGGCGCCCGCGCCGCCGGCATCCCGACCGGGGCCTATCATTTCGTCTACTGGTGCCGGCCCGCGCACGAGCAGGCGCAATGGTTCGTGCAGCACATCCCCGCGAGCAACGATTCCCTCACCCTGCCGCCGATCCTCGACGTCGAGTGGAACGGCCATTCCCGCACCTGCCCGATGAAGGTCTCGCGCGAGACGGCGATCGAGAAGATGCGCGTGATGCTGCGCGAGCTCGAGGCCCATACCGGCCGCCGGCCCATCATCTACACCGACATCCCCTTCCACAGGGACGTGATCGAGGGCACGACCGAGTTCGAGGGCTATCCCTTCTGGATCCGCTCCACGGCGGCCAAGCCCGAGGAGCGCTATGCCAACCGGCGTTGGGAATTCTGGCAGTTCACCACCACGGGCCGCGTGCCCGGCATCCGCGGCAATGTCGACCGCAACGCCTTCTACGGCACCGAGCAGGAATTCGCGGCCTGGGCCTCGGGCCGCTACGACATCGCCATGCGCCAGCCGATCACTGGCGGCGGCACGCTGATCGCCCGCACGCCGGCGCCGGCGGCCGGCCCTGGCTCGCCGGTTCTCGCCCTGCAGGCGCCGCCCGTGCCGGCCGGACAATTCCAGCCCGCCGCGCCGCGCGACGACGAGGCGCGTCGGCCCGAGCCCATCGAGGAAGCGCGGGCCGCCGAGTGAGGCCCCTCCCGCTTCACGCTTCGTTCACCATCACGGCCGATTAACCAAAGCGGGTAAACGCGCCTTAACCTGCGGAACGCCAGAACCTTGGACAACGACAAGGGTGGCGTCATGGTGCGTGCGTTGCTCGGCTGGGGAAGGCGCGGTCCCGCCTCCCTCGCCCTGGTCTTACCCTTTTGGGTCTTCGCCTTTTGGATCCTCGCTTTTTGCCTCGTTTCGGCCGTCGAGGCCCGCAATCCTTATCCACGCAAGGGCGATTCCGACCCCCATGACGGCGTCGCGGCCGCGCGGATGCACGCGGTGCAGGGCATCGACGTCTCGCATTACCAGAACGAGATCGACTGGCGGCAGGTGAAGGCCGCCGGCACGCGCTTCGCCTTCATCAAGGCGACCGAGGGCGGCGACATGCTCGACCCGCGCTTCCGCGAGAACTGGGCCGGCGCGAAGCAGGCCGGCGTGCCGCGCGGCGCCTATCACTTCGTTTTCTGGTGCCGCCCCGCGCGCGACCAGATCCGCTGGTTCATCCGCAATGTGCCGAAGGACCCCGACGCGCTGCCGCCCGTGCTCGACGTGGAGTGGAGTCACAAGACGAGCTGCCGCAAGCCTGCGCCGGCGGCGGCCCGCGCCAAGATGCGCGAGATGCTGAAGGCCTTCCACGCCCATTACGGCAAGAAGCCCGTCATCTACACCGACATCAATTTCCACGAGGACGTGCTGGCCGGTACGAAGGAGTTCGACGATTACCCCTTCTGGGTGCGCTCCGTCGCCGACAAGCCGCAGGAGCGCTACGACAACCGGCCCTGGGAATTCTGGCAGTTCACCGCCACCGGCATGGTGCCCGGCGTCAGGGGCGACGTCGACCGCAACGCCTTCTTCGGCTCCGAGAAGCAGTTCCGCGACTGGGTCGAGGGGCGCTTCGACATAGGCACGCGCAAGATGCTGAAGGAGGATGTGAAGGTCGCCGCTCCCGCCAAGCCCGTAGCCGCACCCTCCGCGGTCCAGGCCTTCGCGCCGCCGCTGCCGGCCGGCCGGTTTTTGCCGCCGCTCGGGCGCAAGCAGGTCCTGGCGCAGGACGACGATGACGAGGCAGGCGCGCCGGCGCCCAGCCAGCCGCTTCGCCTCGCGCCGGCGGTGGAGAAACTCCTGCCGCCCGGAAGGGTCGGCGAAGGCACGAAGGTGGTGAGGCGATAGCGCCTCCGTCGATCCAATACGCGATCTGCTTCTTCAAATACCGAGATATCCGCTCATCGACTGCGACATCATTGCTATAGTTCGCTCGTGGCGCTACAGTTGAATGTATATTCATAGGGAAACACCTCGCTGGGGTGCATGCTTTGGCTGAACTGAAGCCTTTGGGGCAATGGCTTGAAGGAGAAGTCTACGCCTTCCCGACTCCTCCCATGTTTGCATTCAGCAAGAACCCAACGGGCAGATTTGGTGCGTTGAAGGTCGTCGGCGTCGAGCGTGGCAGGGTCGCAATATTGGCGCTCGATGTGATCGCCGAGACTATGCCGACGCTCGAAGACCTCCGGCATGCTTCGATGCTATTCGATGCACCGGACGAGAACCCGGCTACGCCATCTGTGGGCGGCAGATTCCTGGATGAACTGGTTGCTGCCGGTGTCATCATGAATCCCAACCTGTTGCCCGGCGCAAAACCTGTCGTCAGTCGCTTCGTTCCAACAACTTACGAAATCGATCTTGATGGCCTGACACCGGTCGGATCCCTTCCTGTGCTCGCTGCCGAGCGAGCGCTTATCGACCAATGGACATCAACGTCCAGCCTCATCAACCTTGGATACGCCGTCGAACGCATCTTTCGCCTCGCGTTTGACCGTGATGCCTATCTGGCCGAACAGGTGCTGCACCGGAAGGCAGAACAGGAAAAGCGAGAGGCTGAGCAACTGCGCTACGAGAGCAGATTGAAGGGGCTGACTTGGAGCGTTCTTCTCTCGGAGAAGCTGTTTCCCGCGTGGAGCGAGTATCCGCCATCGGCGTTTGCCGACTCGGTCCGACTAAAGTTCCGAGATGTGATGATCGAACTGCAGGCGCTTGGAAAGAAGCCGAAACGTGCGGAGGTGCGCCTGATCCTGCGAGAGCTGATCGCCTGGCTGAATGCCGAAGATGACGCGTCGGGCAATCCGATCGAAACGGTTGAGCGCGAGCATATCCACATGCTTCTGGAAGAAATACTGCATGTTACGCGTCAACCGCAGTTGCTTGGCGAGATCATCGATCTGACGACTTTTTGATTGAACAGCCAAGCCCCTGGGGCTCGACCAGGTGCGACGCTGATAGGCGCTGCGAAAGCTCCAATGCTCACTCCGTCCGCTTCGCCAGCCGCCGCGGCGGCAGCAGGTCCGGGTCCGTCTGCACCGGCTTCGCCATGAAGATCGAGGCGTCGAGCTTCACGAAGCTGCGCGTGCGGTAGAAGCGATGGGCGGCGCGGTTGTTCTCCGCCACTTCCAGCACGAGATGCGTGCAGCCGTTCAGCCTCGCCAGATGCTCGAGCTGCTCCAGCACGAAGGTGCCGAGCCCGCGGCCCTGGAAGTCGGGATGCACCGCCAGCTCCTCGACGAAGAAAGGCCGCATCTCGCGCTTGCGGAAGTAGCGTTGGTTCACCCAGTTGTCGCCGCCCACGATGTCATGCGCGCATTCGGCATAGGCGACGATGCGCTCCTTGCCGCTCTCCTTCGTGACGAAGACCAGCTGGTCGATGCCGTCCTCCTCGTAGATCTCGAGGAAGCGCTGCTTGGTGCGCGGCCGCTGGAATTCAACGGTCTCCCGGTTGATCTCGCGGAAGACAAGCTTCAGGAACTCCCAGATGCGGTTGAGGTCGCGCCGGTGCACGCGGCGGATGTTGACCTCGGTCGAGCCGTCGTCGCCGCCCGAGCGGGCGGCCATCCCGCCGCCTTCCTTGCTCGCCTCCTTGCCTGCTTCCTTGCCCGTCTCGCCCGTCATCGCCCCTCACCACCAGCGCGGCACGCGCGCCGCATAGGTCCCCCATGCCTCTCCGAAGCGGGCGTCCAGATGCCGCTCCTCGCGCAGCACGGCGAGCCGCAGGAGCGCCATATAGAGCATCGGCAGGCTGAGCCAGCGCCAGACGTTGCCGGTCGCCAGCGCGATTCCGAGGAAGCCGACGAGCGCCCCCAGATACATCGGGTTTCGGCTGCGGTTGTAGAGACCGAAGCTGACGAGTTTCTCGGCCCGCTTGGTCGGGTTGAACGGCGTTCCGTAGGCGCGGAAGCTTTTCAGCGCCAGCCAGTCGATCACGACGCCGATGGCGGCCAGGGCCACTCCCGTGGCGACCATCACGTCCTCGGCGATGCCGTCAAGCGCGATCTCGGGCAGCGGCAGCCAGCGCTGCAGCGCAGAAGGCGCGAGCAGCGCCAGGACGGAGAGCAGGGGCGGCCAGGGGAAGCGGTTGGGGCGGTCGGCGGGGTCGATGGTCACCACAAGTCTCCGTCTCGCGCAAAGGGTGACGGAGACAGTATCATGCTCCGCTCCCCTTCACTCGCAGCCGCTGCTATACCGGCCCCAACTGGAGTCCCTCGATGCTCGCCAACGCCGCCCGTCCCTTCAACTTCGATCTCGGCGAGACCGCCGACGCCATCCGCGAGACGGTCTCTTCCTTCGCGCAGGAGAAGATCGCCCCGCTTGCCGCCAGGATCGACAAGGATGACTGGTTCCCGCGCGAACTCTGGCCGGAGATGGGCACTCTCGGGCTTCACGGCATCACGGTGGAGGAGGAATGGGGCGGGGCGGGCCTCGGTTATCTCGAGCATGCCGTGGCGATGGAGGAGATCAGCCGGGCGTCGGCCAGCGTCGGCCTCTCCTACGGCGCGCATTCCAACCTCTGCGTCAACCAGCTCCGCCGCTGGGGTTCCGACGAGCAGAAGAGGCGATACCTTGGGAAGCTTGTCTCCGGTGAGCATCTGGGCGCGCTCGCCATGTCCGAGCCGGGCGCCGGCTCCGATGTCGTCTCGATGCGGCTGCGCGCCGACAGGAAGGGCGATCGCTACGTCCTCAACGGCTCCAAGATGTGGATCACCAACGGCCCCTCGGCCGAGACGCTGATCATCTACGCCAAGACCGACATGGAGGCGGGCCCGCGCGGCATCACCGCCTTCATCGTCGAGAAGGGCTTCAAGGGCTTCTCGATCGCCCAGAAGCTCGACAAGCTGGGCATGCGGGGCTCCGAGACCGGCGAGCTCGTCTTCCAGGATTGCGAGGTGCCGGAGGAGAACGTCATGGGCGGCGTCGGCAAGGGCGTGAACGTTCTCATGTCAGGCCTCGACTACGAGCGCGCGGTGCTGGCCGCCGGGTCGCTCGGCATCATGCAGGCCTGCATGGACGTGGTGATGCCCTACATCCACGAGCGCAAGCAATTCGGGAAGGCGATCGGCGAGTTCCAGCTCGTGCAGGGCAAGGTCGCCGACATGTACGTGACGATGAACAGCTGCAAGGCCTATGTCTACGCGGTCTGCAAGGCCTGCGACCGGGGCGAGACGACGCGCGAGGACGCTGCCGGCGCCATCCTCATCGCCGCCGAGAGGGCGACGCAGATGGCGCTGGACGCCATCCAGCTGCTCGGCGGCAACGGCTACATCAACGATTATCCGACCGGCCGTCTGCTCAGGGACGCCAAGCTCTACGAGATCGGCGCGGGCACCAGCGAGATCCGGCGCATGCTGATCGGCCGGGAGCTGTTCGCGAAGACGGGGTGATGAAGAGCGAATTCTTAAGCCTGTGTGATCCTCGCGCCTTTTGGCGGAAGGCAGACAAAGCAAGATCGAAGCTCGGCGCTGAGCGCTTTTTCAATCAGCCCGGAATATCGTGGCTGCGCGAAGCTTGGACGATTGGGCGTTTTGGACTGCTTGTTGAGGCTCAGTCGGTTGCGCTGTTTGAGCCGGATCCGCCTGATGCTCTGCTGGTGAAGGATGGCCGCACCTTCCGGTTTGAGATTGTAGAGGCCCTCAAACCTGGCAGGCGGCGCGGCAAGGAATATCGAGAGCGGCGACCAGAGCCGACCTTCGTAGAGGAAGAAGACAATTGGATAAACGAGCAAGATTTAAAAATTTGGGTTGAAGCTGCCGTGGAGAAGAAATTAAGACATCGATATGCAATATCCGGCAGCTGGGATGTTCTAGTGCATATAGGCGGACTATATATGTTCACAGATAATAAAAAACTTTATCGTCTGCTTCAGCCAATGATCGAAGATTATGCAAAATCGGCTGATTTATGTGTTTGCGTTTTAAGAGGTCGCGCAGCGTTTGGACCGTCAAAAATTGTGCCGTCCGGCGGTTATATTGAGTTTGACGACATCTGAGAAGTTCAGAACGTCGTTGCCAAGAGACGCGATCAATGTTCATCAGCTGGGTACCGCCCGCTAAGAAAGGCCGGCTTGAGCGAGCGCCAGCATTCTGCTAGCGTCATTCCATGCCCACGCTCACGATCCGAAATCTTCCTGCCCGCAGCCATGAGGCGCTGAAGGCCCGAGCCGCTCGCAGCGGCCGCAGCATGGAAGCGGAGGCGCGCCGGATCATCGATGAATCGGTTGGCGCCGCTCCGGATCGCGATGCTTTCGAGCAGGCCGTGCGCGAAGCGCAGGCGGCCTTCGCGCCCTACCGCCTTCCTGAACTTCTGATGTCGGAGGAACTGATAGCCGACCGGCGTCTGGAGGCCTGGAAGGAGACCGTCGAGTCCAACCAATGGATCTCGCAGGCCGCGCGCGACAGGGCGGGGCATGCCCAGCGCCGTCCTTGATTCTTCAGCGATACTAGCCCTCGTCTTCGACGAACCAGGCGCCGACGCCATTCTGGCGCTGGGCGGCGACGTGTGCTGCTCGGCCGTCAATCTGTCCGAAGCGCTCGCCAAGCTTTCAGACCGCGGCATTCCCCGGTCCGTGGCGGAGGACCATCTTGTGAAGATCGTCAGGCAAGTCGTGCCGTTCGACGAGGCGATGGCCCGCGGCGCTGCGGCCCTGCGCGCGGCCACGCGTTTCTCGAACATCTCCTTCGGCGATCGCGCTTGCCTCGCCACGGGCATCGCTCTCGCGTTGCCTGTGATCACCGCCGACCGTGACTGGGCCGGCCTTGACCTCGGCGTCGAGGTTCGCCTGATCCGCTGAGGCCGCTCAGCCTACCCGCGCTGCCGCCAGTCGCTCCTGCGCGGCGCGGATGCTTGGCCGCAGCACCCGCTCGATCGCGTCTACGCTGAGCGCGCCCGGCACGCGCGCGACGATCAGCCCGTCGTGCCCGATCACGTATGTCGCCGGCACGCCGCGTTGGCGGATGGCGCGGCCCATCACGTCGCCCTTGTCATGCGCGACGGAGCGGTAGGGATTGCCGGCCTCGCGCAGGTATTTCACGGCCGGCTCGGGCGCATCCAGGTGAACGAGGCCGGAGAGGGGCAATCCCACACGCTGCTCCAGCGTCTTCAGCAGCTCATGCTCGCCGCGGCAATAAGGGCACCACGAGGCCCAGACGTTCAGCAGGGTCACGCGGTTGCGGAAATGGCCCTTGGCGAAGCCCGGCATCTCCCAACCGCCCGGACCGGTGAGGCCGGCGAGGGGAGGGCGCTCGATATCCGGTACGATCGACTCGGCGCGATCGCAGCCCGCGACCGCCAGCGCTGGCACAGCGATGAGCAGCGCGCGACGCGATGGCTTGCGCGCTCGGCTGTCGTCGCTCGGAGAGGCCCCATCCATGCCCGAACCTTGCCTGAGGGCCGGAACCGATCCGTTAAGGCCGCGAGGGTAGCGTTCCGCATCGTCAACGGAGGGTGAACCCGAGCCGCTGCTGCCACATTCCGTCAGCATCCATGCTAGGAATGGCGCATGTCGCGCTCCGAACGCCTGCTCGATCTGCTCCAGACCCTCCGCCGCCACCGCCAGCCCGTCAGCGGCGCTGTGCTGGCGGCCGAGCATGGCGTCAGCCTGCGCACGCTCTACCGCGACATCGCCACCCTGCAGGGGCAGGGCGCCGACATCGAGGGCGAGCCAGGCCTCGGCTATATCCTCAAGCCGGGCTTCATGCTGCCGCCGCTCATGTTCTCCGACGAGGAGCTGGAGGCGCTGGTGCTCGGCTCCCGCTGGGTCGCGGAGAACGCCGATCCCCGCCTCAGCCTCGCCGCGCGCGATGCGATGGCGAAGATCACCGGCGTGCTGCCGGCGGACCTGCGCCAGGCCGTCGAAGGGTCGACTCTGCTCATCGGCCCCTTTCCCTCGCCGCCGCCGGACGTGGTCGACATCGCCGCGCTGCGCCGCGCCATCCGCTCGGAGCGCAAGCTGGCGATCGCCTACCGCAATGAGTCCGGCACGGCGACGGAGCGCGTCATCTGGCCCTTCGGCCTCGGCTATCTCGAAAAGGTGCGCATGGTGATGGCCTGGTGCGAGCTGCGCGGCGATTTCCGCAACTTCCGGACGGACCGCATCGGCCGGCTGACCGAGACGGACGCGCGCTATCCGCGGCGACGGGCGGCGCTGCTCAAGGACTGGAAGCAGCGGGAAGGCATCGCCGACTGAGCGCAGCCGCTGCTGCCATTTTCTGACAGCAGCATATGGCACATCGAGCGGGCCAACCACAGGAGCCCTTGATGCCCAGCCCCAACTGCCTTCTTCTCTATGTCGCCGACGTCGAGCGCAGCGTCGGCTTCTATGGCCGGCTGCTCGACCGCCAGCCGGTCGAACAGTCGCCGAACTTCGCCATGTTCATCCTCGACAACGGCATGCCGCTCGGCCTCTGGGCGGAGCATGACGTGCAGCCGCGCCCCGCCAGCGGCGTCGGCGGCGTCGAGATCGCCATCCAGGTGCCGGAGAAGCCCTTGGTCGACGCGATTCACGCGGAATGGACTGCCGCCGGCGTCGCGATCCTGCAGGGCGTGGTGGATATGGATTTCGGCAGGACCTTCGCCGGCGCCGACCCCGATGGCCATCGGCTGCGGGTCTTCGCGCCGCATCAGGGGTGAGCGCCTTGGCCCATTGGATCGCGGTCGCCTCCGCCGAGCATGTGCGGCGGGGGCGCGCGGAAGGCTTCATGCAGGTGAACCACGGCAAGGCAGCGCCGCTCAGGCGCATCCGGCCCGGCGACGGCGTGGTCTATTACTCGCCGACCGAGGTCATGGGCCGGAAGGACGGGTTCCAGTCCTTCACGGCGATCGGAATCGTGAAGCCCGGCGAGCCTTACGAGGGCGTCATGGGCGGAGGGTTCACGCCATTCCGCCGCGATGTCGACTGGTGGCCGGCGCGGGAGGTCGCGATCGCGCCGCTGTTGGTCGACCTGTCCTTCGCGGCAGGCCGACGCAATTGGGTTTACCAGTTGCGCTTCGGTCTCTTCGGGATCGAGGAGCCGGACTTCGCCCGCATCGCCGAGGCGATGGGCGTCGCCGCCGTGGCGATCACGGCTTGAGAGGGCAGGTCGACAGGCCGAGCAGGCTGTAGGCGGGGCAACTGCCTGCAAGCCCCGTCAGCAGCGGCACGAGGCCGATCCAGCCGAGCCAGTTCCAGCTCGTGCCCGGCGCGAGCCAGCCGAGCGCGAAGGCGAGCAGCGCGAGCCCTGCGCCAATGCGCAGGATGCGGTCGAGATTTCCGACATTGGCGGCCATGGCGAGGTTTCCTGTTCAACTAACCCATTATATTCACAAGTACGAATGCATTCGCCTTGTCCTGGATCAAGTGTCCGCCTGCAGCCTTGCCGTTGACTGCTTGCGCCATTCACGAGGGGTTTAGGGCGAAGGCGCTAGCCACCAGCCGCCCGCGCAAATCGCGCGGCGCGAGGGGGCGGCCGATGCGTGCGCGATTGCTTGTTCTGGCAGCGGCGCTGCCGCTCGTCGCCTGCCAATCCACCGATCCCTATGACTATGCGCCGGACCGCAACTGCATCCAGCGAAAGATCGGCAGCAGGCTGCTGTCGAAGGCGGTCGGCGTTGGCGCCGGACTGCTGGTGCCGGGCGGCGGCCTCGCCGGCAAGGCGGTGGGCCTCGCCAGCCATCCGCGCTGCCAGGCCTTCCGCCTCACGCCGCAGGCCGAGGAGCGCATCCGCCGCGACGGCCCCGCCTGGCGGCGGCCGCTCGACCCTCTGGAGGCGCAGCCCACCGGCCGGCCGTGACGCACAGGGCGAGCTCGGCGCAGGCCTTTACAAACCCAAAGGCTTGCCCCCACCCTCAGCGCTCCTCCGTCGGGAGGAAGGAATCCGGACATGCTCACGATCCACGGCCGCATCAATTCGATCAACGTGCAGAAGGTCGTCCTCGCCTGCGAGGAATTGCGGCTGCCCTACCAGCGCCATGACGCCGGCGGCGCCTTCGGCGTGGTTCAGACGCCCGAATACAAGGCGATGAACCCCAACGGCCTCGTGCCGGTGCTGATCGACGGCGATCTCGTCCTGTGGGAATCGAACGCCATCGTCCGTTATCTCGCGGCCGAATACGGCGCCGGCTCGCTCTGGCCGCAGGACGCCAGGCGCCGCGCGCTGTCCGATCGCTGGATGGATTGGGGATCCTTCACGCTCTATCCGGCCTACCACCAGGCCTTCCACGGCCTGATCCGCACGCCGCCCGAAAAGCGCGACAGGGCGGCGATCGAGGCCTCCATCGCCAAGACGCATCCCGTGGTCGCCATTCTCGACCGGGAGCTGGAGGGCAAGACCTTCCTCGCCGGCGACAGGCCGACGATCGGCGACATCGGCCTGCTGCCCGGCGTCTTCCGCTGGCTGAACATGCCGGTGGACCGCCCGCCGGCGCCGCATGTCGAGGCTTGGGTGGAGCGCCTGGCCGAGCGGACGGGCTACGACAACGCCTTGCTGCTGCCGATCACCTGAGGCGCTTCCTTCTCCCGCAAGGGGAGAAGGGATGGCTCACAAAAGCCCCAGCCCCGCCAGCTCGCGCCTCAGCGCTTCCGGCATCTCCGTCTCGACGCCGAGCGCCGCCATATCGGGCGGCGCATCCGCCGCGGCGAGATAGCGCCAGCCCTGGAACGGGCTCATGGGCCTGGGCCGCACCGGATGCACCTCCGGCTCCAGCACGAGACGGCAGCGGGAGATGCCGTCGCCATCTTTGAACGGGCGGATCGCGAGCAGGTTCTGCCGCGCCTGGATGCGGCTCTTGATCACCCAGTAGAGCGACACGCCGGTGAGCTCCTGGTCAACGCCGATGCGCTTCGGCTGCATGCGCGTGGTATGCGTCTGCTCGTAGGCGCGGCCCATGCGCTGGTGCGCGAGGCGCGTCTCCTCGATCCAGTCGACGAGGTCCTGGACGCTGTCGCAGCCGACGCAGAGCTTGACGAGATGCAGGGTCATGAAGGCGGTTTAGCGCGAGTCCCTCGGGCAGGGGAGTGCGGCGGGAGATCGCGCACAGGAGTCGTTCAACGGCGCGCCGGTGCGTCCTTCGAGGCTCTTCCGCTTCGCTCCAGAGCACCTCAGGATGAGGACGCTGGTGCAAGGCCCAAACCTCCTCATCCTGAGGTGCGACCCCGGACTTGGTCCGGGGGAGCCTCGAAAGACGCACGACGCTCGTGCGACCCTCACTCCTCCCTCAGCACCACCACCCGCGCCCCTTCGCCGACCTGCGCGCCCACCTCGGCCAGCACCTCGGCGACCACGCCGTCGCGCGGAGCGGCGAGCGCATGCTCCATCTTCATCGCTTCGACCACCGCCAGCTTCTGACCCTTCACGACGGCGTCGCCCGGCTTCGCCATCAGCGCCACCAGCTTGCCGTGCATTGGCGACTTCACCGCCGCGCCGCCGGCGTCGTCCATGGCGTCGAGGTCGACGTCGAAGGGGTCGAAGAGGGAGACGCGGGTCTGGCGGTTGTCGCGGACGACGAGGACGGCGTCGTTAGCCCATTCCAGTTGTGAATTGCAGTCACCGGCCAGAAACTCACGGCCACGCTGCCGGCCCTGGACAGCCTCGTAATCCAAGCGTACCCCTTGGCGAAAAGAAAGTTCTGGCAGGCTGATTGTCGAATTATCATCGTGATTGAAATATGCCGATAGTACTCTGGCGTCAGCGATGATGTCGAAGCGAGCTCCGGTAACATCAGTTGAGCCGAAGCCGTCGAATAGTGACCAAGGCTCTATCCTATCGACAATGTCGGTGATTCCCTTGCCCCGAAATCCAGAGTGGTTCGTGCGCTGGTGAGCGCGAAACGCAATTTCATGTACCGCCGCTGCCACCGCCTCCGCATCCACCGGCTGCTCCACCGCCCCCAGAGCCTCGCGTTCGCGGTCGATTAGACCTGTATCGAGCTTCCCCGCCCGGAAATCGGGGTGGTCCGCCAGCAGCCTCAGGAAGCGCACGTTGCTCTTCGGCCCCGCCACGATCGTCCGGCTGAGCGCCGCCGACAGCCGGTCCAGCGCCTCGTCGCGCGTGGCGCCATGGGCTATCACCTTGGCGATCATCGGGTCGTAGTGCGGCGTGACGGAGCCGCCTTCCGCGACGCCGGAATCGACGCGGATGCCGGGGGTGGCTCTCGCTTCTCCCTTGGGAGAAGCTGGCGCGCGGAGCGCGACTGATGAGGGAGAACCGCTGACCTCCGGCGGTTCTCCCTCATCCGTCAGGCTCCGCCTGCCACCTTCTCCCAAGGGAGAAGGAGAGGCGCTCGCCGGTCGCTCCGCCGTCTCCTCCGGCAGCCGCAGCGCCCAGAGCTTCCCCGTCGATGGCAGGAAGTCATGCTCCGGGTCCTCGGCGTAGACGCGCGCCTCCACGGCATGGCCGCGGATCGCGAGGTCGCCCTGCGAGAACCCGAGCGGCTCGCCCGCCGCGACGCGGAGCTGCAGCTCCACGAGGTCGAGCCCGGTGATCATCTCGGTCACGGGATGCTCGACCTGCAGCCGCGTGTTCATCTCCATGAAGTAGAACCCATCGGCCCGCAGCCCCTTCGAGCCGTCGGCGATGAACTCGACCGTTCCCGCGCCAACGTAGCCGACGGCCTTCGCGGCGTTCACCGCCGCCCGGCCCATGGCCTCGCGCACCTCCGCCGTCATGCCCGGCGCCGGCGCCTCCTCGATCACCTTCTGGTGCCGGCGCTGGGCCGAGCAGTCGCGCTCGAAAAGATGCACCACATTGCCGTGGGAATCGCCGAAGACCTGGATCTCGACGTGCCGCGGCGCGGTCACGTATTTCTCGATCAGCACCCGCGCGTCGCCGAAGGCGTTCCTCGCCTCGCGCTGCGCGGAGGCCAGCGCCTCGTCGAACTCGGCATGCTTGTCGACGCGCTTCATGCCCTTGCCGCCGCCGCCGGCGACCGCCTTGATCAGCACCGGATAGCCGATCTGGTAGGCCTTCTCCTTGAGGAAGGCGGGATCCTGGTTCTGGCCATGGTAGCCCGGCACCACCGGAACGCCCGCCTTCTCGACCAGGGCCTTGGCCGCATCCTTGAGGCCCATCGCTTCGATGGCGGAGGCGGGCGGCCCGACGAAGACGATGCCGGCCGCCTGGCAGGCGGCGGCGAAGGCGGTGTTCTCGGACAGGAAGCCATAGCCCGGATGCACGCAGGCGGCGTTCGCCCGCTTCGCGACCTCCAGGATCACGTCGGCGCGCAGGTAGCTCTCCCGCGCCGCCGCGGGTCCGATGCGATGCGCCTCGTCCGCGAGCATGACATGCGGCGCCTCGGCATCGGCGTCGGAATAGACGGCGATGGTGCGCATCCCGAGCCGCTTCGCGGTGCGGATGACGCGGCAGGCGATCTCGCCGCGGTTGGCGATCAGGACGGAAGGGAGGGTGTCGATCAGAGCCATGCCGCAGCTTTGACGCGAATCCCGTGCAGCGGCAACTGGCCCGATGACAGCCGGCTCCGATGACTTGGGCGACGACGAGGACGGCGATGCCGACATCACCGCTGCGCCCTTCGAGCCGATGCAGGACATCCGCCTTGACGTGGGCTTCCTCAGCCAAGGCGGCGGCGCGGTGCTGGTCGACGCGAACGGCCTCTCTCGGAGAAAGGATTTCATCGCCGTTCGGCGATGCGGAGCTACGAGCAGCGGCGCTCGCGGCTCACCACGACCGAGCCGTCCGGCCGGTAGCGGCGCGTCGTCACCACGCGGCAATCCTCCTCGTCATCGTCGAAGCGGCGGGAACCGCGCCGCTCGTCACGGTGGTCGCGGCGCTCGTAGTCGCGCCGATCGCGATAGCGGTCGTAGCGGTCGTCGTCCCGACTGATGCCGACGCCGTCGGGGCCGGCGCGGAAGCGGAATTCCTGCGCCGCGGCGGGCGAGGCGACGGGCAGGGCCGTGGCGATCAGGCCGAGGGCGGCTGTCGCCAGAAGGAACCTCTTCATGGTGGGTCTCCCTTGCTGTGAGACCCCCAGAACCGCCGGCGCATCGCGAATGTTCCAGCGCCAGCCGGCGCGCCGTCAGACCTTCTTCAGGCTTTCCGCCTTGTGAGCGGCCTCCTTGCCGGACTTGTCGCTCTTCACGATGTACTGCGGATTCTCGGGCGAGGCCGCCACCTTGTGGCCCTTGATCGAGGTGGCTTTCGTCTGCTTCTTGACGACCTTGCCCGTGCTGTCGCCGCCCGACGACGACCATTGCACCTTGTCGCCGACCTTCACCGATTTGGCCATGATGGCTGCTCCCGTTCGGGGCGAAACAGCCGGGCCTCCCGGTGGTTCCCGGCGTGAGCGTCTCAGCCGCGCTGCATCAGCCTGGCCCAGGCCTGCCTGAAGGGCAGCCAGTAGCTGCTCGTCACCGAATCGTGGGCCAGCCCTTCGTGGCCGATGCCGAGCGTCACCGCTTCGCCCTTGCGCGGCATGTGCAGCGTTCCGGCCATCCAGTCCCAGATCGACAGCAGATAGCCGAGGTTGCGGTCGAAATGGGCGGGATCGGCGGAATGATGGATGCGGTGATGCGCCGGGCTGTGGAAGACGATCCCCATGACCCCGGTGAAGGGGATGTCCACATGCGAATGCCGGAGATGGTGAAAGGTCAGCATATGGCCGATGAGGATCAGGTTCAGTCCGACGAGACCCCAGCGATAGGCCTCCGGACCGAAGATCTGCGCCATCACCGCATAGGTGACGCCCGTGGTGAAGCCGAAGACCAGCGGAAAGGCTATGAGCTCGACAGGATGCTGGCGCATTTCGGTCGCCGGCGTCATCACCTCAGCCGAATGATGGACCTTGTGGAACTCCCAGAGCAGTTCGCTCTTGTGGAAGCCGTAATGCGCCAGCCAATAGCCGAAGTCGAAGGCGAGCAGATGGCAGAGCGTGACGAAGGCGAAGACGCCCCAGCCCGGATCGCCCGAGGGCGGCGCGCCGAAGGCTGCCGCCAGCCAGGGCCCGATCAGCCCGACCCAGAAGCTCGAGCCGACCGCGAAGAGCGACAGGCCGAAGGCCATGAACAGGCTGTTCACGGCATAGAGCTTGTAGTCGAGCAGGCTGGAGCGATGCAGCCAGACGCGGGGCGCGAAGACGAAGCGGAAGAAGGCCCTTAGCCTGATGGCCTGATCGGGCCGCCGCCGCACCCGCGCCACGACCACGGAAAGAAAGACGAACAGCACGGCGCCCAGCAGCGAGAACAGGTTGCGCTGGTCGGCCAGGTCCAAGGCGAAGCTGAAGACTGCCGCGATCCGCCCGGCGAATTCCGGCAGGCCTTCCATCCGCTGTCCCCGGGGTTGCTGACCCGCCGGTTCTAGCTCCGGGGCGCTTAAGGGCGGCTTAAGCGGGACCCGTCCAGGCTTCGCCGCCCAAGGCTAGGCGGCGGCGCGGTTCATGCGCCAGATCGACCAGTTCAGCAGGCTGGCGAAGCTCACCCACCCGAGGTAGGGGACCAGCAGCCAGGCCGCCGCGCGGCTGACCGGCCAGAAGGCCAGGATCGTGGCGGCGATCGACAGCCAGAACACGATGATCCAGGCGAAGGCGAGGTCCATGCGCCTCATCCCGAAGAAGATGCCCGACCAGCCGGCGTTCAGCGCGAGGCTGACGAGATAGATCGCGATAGGCCAGCCCCATCCGCCGGCCTCGTAGGCCAGCCAGCCCGATGCGGCGATCATGGCATAGAGCACGGTCCAGGCGGGGCCGAACAGCCAGTTCGGCGGCCGCCACGACGGCTTCGCCAGCCCCTCGTACCATTGGCCGGGCCGGAACAACGCGCCGGACAGCGCCGCCGTGAAGTTCAGCGCGCCGAAGACGCCGAGGGAGGCGAGGGATGAAGGGTCCAAGGCTGGCTCCGAGTGTGGGGACGGAAAGATAGCACATCGCCGCCACCCCCCACGGTCCTCATCCTGAGGTGCTCGCCGCAGGCGAGCCTCGAAGGACGCACGACGCGAGTGCAGCACGGCAAGGCCCAAGCAGCTTGCAAAGCCGTCCTGCGTCCTTCGAGGCTTTCGCTGACGCGAAAGCACCTCAGGATGAGGAAGGTGGAGAGTCGCAGGGCGGTTTGGCTTTGCGGAGCAGCGTCGCGCGCGGAATCCTTAACAACATCCGCGCCATCCCCCGCTCACATCCTGAACACGCCGAACTTCGTCTCCTCGACCGGCGCGTTGAGGCACGCCGAGAAGGCCAGCGCCAGCACGCGCCGGGTCTCGCTCGGCAGGATGATGCCATCGTCCCAGAGCCGCGCCGTGGCGTAGTACGGCGAGCCTTCCTCCTCGTATTTCGCCCGGATCGGGGCCTTGAAGGCGGCCTCCTCCTCGGGCGACCAAGCCCCGCCCTCCGCCTCGATATTGTCGCGCCTGACCGTCGCCAGCACGCTGGCCGCCTGCTCGCCGCCCATCACCGAGATGCGGCTGTTCGGCCAGGTGAAGAGGAAGCGCGGCGAATAGGCCCTGCCGCACATGCCGTAATTGCCGGCGCCGAAGCTGCCGCCGGTGAGCAGCGTGATCTTCGGCACGCGCGCGCAGGCGACGGCGGTCACCAGCTTCGCCCCGTCCTTGGCGATGCCGCCGCTCTCGTATTGCCGGCCCACCATGAAGCCGGAGATGTTCTGCATGAAGAGCAGCGGAATGCGCCGCTGGCAGCAGAGCTCGACGAAATGCGCGCCCTTCACCGCGCTTTCGGAGAACAGGATGCCGTTGTTGGCGATGATGCCCACGGGGATGCCATGGATGCGGGCGAAGCCCGTGACCAGCGTCTTGCCGTAGAGCGCCTTGAACTCGTCGAGCTCCGAGCCGTCGACGATGCGGGCGATGGCCTCGCGGATGTCGTATTGCCGCTTGAGGTCGGTCGGCACCACGCCGTCCAGCTCCGCCGCCTCGTATTTCGGCTCCTTCGGCTCGGCGAGCTCGATGTCGACGGTCTTGCGCGTATTGAGGTTGCCGACGATCTTGCGGGCGATCGCCAGCGCATGCACGTCGTCGGCAGCAAGATGGTCGGCGACGCCGGAGACGCGCGTGTGCACGTCGCCGCCGCCGAGATCCTCGGCTGAGACGACTTCGCCCGTCGCCGCCTTCACCAGCGGCGGTCCGCCGAGGAAGATCGTGCCCTGCCGGCGCACGATCACCGTCTCGTCCGACATCGCCGGCACGTAGGCGCCGCCGGCGGTGCAGGAGCCCATCACCACCGCGATCTGCGGGATGCGCTCGGCCGAGAGCGTCGCCTGGTTGTAGAAGATGCGGCCGAAATGCTCGCGGTCCGGGAAGACCTCGGTCTGGTGCGGCAGGTTCGCGCCGCCGGAATCGACGAGATAGACGCAAGGCAGCCGGTTCTCGCGCGCGATCTCCTGCGCGCGCAGGTGCTTCTTCACCGTCATCGGATAATAGGTGCCGCCCTTGATGGTGGCGTCGTTGCAGACGATCATCACCTCGCGGCCTTCCACGCGGCCGATGCCGGCGATCATGCCGGCGCCGTGGATGTCGTCGTCGTACATGGCGTAGGCCGCGAGCGCCCCGATCTCCAGGAAGGGCGAGCCGGGGTCGAGCAGCCGCATCACCCGCTCCCGCGGCAGCAGCTTGCCCCGCGCGGTGTGGCGCTGGCGGGATTTCTCGTTGCCGCCCAGCGCCGCCGCGGCGCGGCGCTCTTTCAGTTCGGCCGTCAGCGCCGCCCAGGCCTCGCGGTTGGCGGCGAACTCGGCGGAGGCTGGATCGATCTTGGACTTGATGGCGGGCAAAAGCCCCTCCCGGCGGTCGCAACTTTGTTGCGCCGGTTATGAAGCGCTTTCCGGGGGAAGGGAAGATCGGCGGCGGGTTGCGTCGCGCATGTGCTTCGGCCAGTCTGGCGCCGGGCGGGCGGCTGCAAGGGAGGAACCGATGAAGGCACTCATCCTGCTGGCCGCCACGGCGGCCTGTTTCGCAATGCCTGCCGGAGCGCAGGCGCTGCCGGAGCCGATCCAAGCGCCCGGCGAAACGCCGATCATGACGCTCTATGCCGAGGGAGCGCAGGTCTATGACTGCAAGGCGGATCAGACCGGCAAGCTCGTCTGGACTTTCCGCGAGCCCATCGCGACGCTGATCCAGGACGGCAGGACCGTCGGCCGGCACTACGCAGGCCCGGATTGGGAGCTTGCCGACGGCGGCATTGTGCAGGGGAAGGTCGCCGGCCGTGCGCCGGGCGCGACGCCCGCCGACATTCCGCTGCTGAAGCTGGAGGTCAGCGCGCGCAAGGGGCAGGGCGCCCTCACCGAAGCGACCACCATCCAGCGCGTCAACACCAGAGGCGGCCAGCTCGATGGCGCCTGCGAAAAGGCCGGCGCCTACCGCAGCATCGCCTATTCCACGGATTACGTGTTCCTGAAGAAGTAGGCGAATTCCTGAGGGAGCAGGCTTGCCCGTCGCCGCAGCCTGCCGCATCTTCCGGCCCTGTCAGCTCAAGGGAAACCGCATGCGCGCCATCATCTCGACGCTGCTCCTGGCCGGCGGCCTGCTGGCGCCGGGCCTCGCCGAGGCGCAGGACAGCGCCATCAACGCGCCGCGCTTCTTCGATCCGCGCGTCCGCTGCCACGATGCGCCGCATGCCTCGGCCAGCAACGCCGAGTTCCTGGGTCGCGTGTCTGTGCTGCCCGGCCGCATCTGCCTCGTGCGCCAGGCGACGCCGCGCGGGGCGGATATGCGGCTGATCGCGGTGGAGGTGCTGCAGCAGCCGGAATACGGCCGCCTCACCATGCCCAACCGCACCAGCTACAGCTACCGTGCGCCGCCCGGCGAGGTGATGGACGACTTCATGGTCAGGCTGATCTACGAAGGCCCCGACGGCCGCGTCTTCGCGCCGCGCATCCGCTATGAGGTGAGGGTGGGGCAATGAATGCGTTAGCTTTGGATAAGTGAATGCCGCCCTCTATTCCGTTTACGAATCGTAAGGGCTTGTGCATATACTCGCGAGCGGAGTGGAGGAGGCCATCTTGAATGCTCTTTTCGCGCCTGAGACGTCATTCGCGCTTGCGCAAAGTATCCTCCAGCTATCAATCGCTGTCTCCCTATCTGTCGCATTCGTTGCCGGCTTAGTAAGTCCCGGGCTATCTATTGATGAACTTAGGATTAAGCATATGCAAGACTCAATTGAAAGAGATTTTTCTGAATCATTGAAAAATGAGAAGACTGTGATAGATCTAAAACAAAGATTGAGAGATGGGCATAGTCAGCTTGAAAATTATAGAGTTGAAGTTGAATATACCCTAATGGAGTGGCGACAGAAGCTTCTATTTGCAGCTTTTTCCGCATTTATATTATTGATATTGACATTGATTGTAGAGAAACTCCCAATTATTGCTGTCCTCTCCCTTTCTGTTGCTACATGTTTACCATGCATAGTAGTTTTTTGGAAAGTGGAGATTGGCTTACGAGATAAGATTATTATCATTCGACAGTCTATCAACCAGTGTTCTATTCAGTACACTGAATTAGCGCCTGGCAGAATTTGAGCTTGAAAAGCCCCGCTGGCGGCATTAGGTGTCGTCCACTGGGGCGAGAAAAAGATGCCGAGACTTGTGCTGAGAACGGTAATAGATCCCGCTGATGTTCCATCATTCAATGCATTGCAGGTTAAATGCGCTAGCGCTATTGTGAAACCCGACATTATCCGAGCTGTCTGGAGCGTATTCGGCCAAGATCGCGTGTCATATACGCTTGATCAGCGCGTTGTACATTTCTGTATCAAAACTGGGCCTTACTTTTTAATTCGTAGTTTAGACAACTCTATTAGCATTAGAGCGGAATTGCCGATAGAATGGGAGAGTGGAAGAGGTGATGCGATGAGAAATCACTTTATCCAGATTCGCGGAGTTCCGGGCGTCGTCGGGGGGTGAAGCTAGTCACCCGACCTCGCTCTTCTCGATCACCCATGGCTCGGCGCGGGACGCAGCCTCCCAGGCGCGCCAGGCGGGCAGGGCCATCATGGCGTCCATGTAGGCTTGCGAGGCCGGGGATCTCGGCAGGGCGTAGGCGTGGAAGCGGTTGACCACCGGGGCGTACATGGCGTCCGCCGCCGTGAAGGCGCCGAAGAGGAACGGCCCCGCGCCGCCGAAGCGCGCCCTCGCGTCGCTCCACAGCGCGTCCACCCGCGCCGCGTCGCGTTGACCCTCGGGGCTCGGCAGATGCGGCTTCACCGCCCGCCGGATGTTCATCGGGCAATCGCGCCTGAGCGCCGCGAAGCCGGCGTGCATCTCGGCCGAGATCGCGCGCGCATGGGCGCGGACGGCGATGTCTTTCGGCCACAGCCCGGCTTCGGGATGCTTGTCGTTCAGGTATTCGAGGATGGCGATCGTCTCGAACACCGTGACGTCCCCGTCGATGAGCGTCGGCACCAGCCCGGTGGGCGAATGCTCCAGCATGCGCTGGCGCGTGTCCGGCAGGTTCATGGGGATCACCACCTCCTCGAAGGTGAGCCCCATCTGTTTCATGGCGATCCAGGGCCTGAGCGACCAGGAGGAGTAGTTCTTGTTGCCGATGACGAGCTTCATGGGTGTTCTCCACATCTGTCATTCCCGGCGGCGCGTAGCGCCGGTAAGGGAATCCAGCCCTCGCTGGGTGGATGCGGAGACGTCCGTCTGGATTCCCTTCCCCTCCGCTTCGCTCCGGCCGGGAATGACATCAGAGATTCTTCCGATAGACGATGAAGGACGAGCGCGGGACGATCGTGTCGTAGAGCGAGCGCGCCGGCGCGTTGTATTCCTGCGTCTGCCAATAGAGCCGGAAGCAGCCATTCTCTTTGGCGACCTCCTCGCAGGCGAGGATCAGCTTCTTGGCGGCCCCGCCGCCGCGCCGCTTCGGGTCGACGTAGAGGTCCTGCAGGTAGCAGATCGGCTGCGTGCTCCAGGTCGAGGCATGGAAGACGTAGTTGCAGAGGCCGATGACCTCGCCGTCCTGGACGGCCACGATCGCGCCGATGCCGCTGTGCGGGTCGAGGATCGCCGACCATGTCCGGGCCGTAGCCGCCTCGGACACCGAGCCCCGATAGAAATCGATGTAGCCTGCCCAGAGCTCGCGCCAGCGCGCCTCGTCATCGACCGTCGCTGCGCGGATTTCGACTTCTGCCATGCTGAGCGCCCTCCTGACCGGGAGGCTGTCACGCCGGCGGCGTCGCCACAATCAAGCTTTGCTGATCGCGACGATCAATGCCGAGCGGTCAATTCGAGATCACCGGCGAGGATTGGTCGACCGCGCCCAGCACGCCCCGGATGACGCGCCAGATCGCCCCGGTGCTGAGGTAGAGTTCGGTTTTCGCCTCGGCCCTCTGGAACTCGATCCGGTATCCGTTGGCGACGACGATGATGGCGACCTTCAGCGTGTCCCTGAGCACGAACCCCGACTTGGCCGCATAGACGGAATCAAGCAATTCCCGGCCGAAGAGCTTCATTTCCTCGCGCGAGAGATGCAGCACCCTGGCCGGCAGCCGCGTGCCGTTGAAGGGATAGACGGCGTCCACGCCAAAGCGGTCTGGGCCCTCCCGCGTGATGAGCAGATGGCTCATCACCTTGCCGTCGGGAAACAGGAAGCAGCGTTCGTCGAGCTCGATCTTGGCGATGATTTCGCCATCGATCGAAGGCTTGTGCATCTCTGGCTTGGCCGGCTCGAGCTTCGGGGCCTCGGGCTGCCGCAGGATGATGGCTTCGGGCATGGAGCGGATCCGGTTCGTAGCCGACTTTCGCTTGCTGCGGCCCCGCGGTCAACGGGCGGAGCGCGTCGGCTCCTGCGCCGCGCGCATGCCGAGCGCCGTCACGAGCAGCGCGGCGTGCATATCGGCGTCGTCGCGCGCCTTGTGCGTCTCGACGCGGCCGCCTCGCCAATCGGCGGGAAGCATATGCTCCACGGCCTCGCGGTATTCGAGCCCGGCGACGCCCATCAGGAACGAGGGCAGGTCGATCCCGCCGCCGGCGAACAGGATCTCGCCCTCGAATGGACCGCGGTAGAACACATGCTTGGTGTGGCGGCGCAGATACGTCTCCAGCCAGAGCGAGAGCTGGATCAGCGGCGTGCCCACCGCCACCGGCTGGCCGGGCAGGCCCTGCACCCAGCGCACCAGCGCCTCCATCGCCACCGCCGGCCGCTGGGCGTTGGCGGTGATCGCCTGCCAGGCGTCGCCATGGTCGCGATAGCGCTGGAGCGTGCGCGGATCGGCTGAGGTGCCCTCCGGCGCCGAGACATTGACCAGGAACTGAGAAACCGAATGGCCGGACTCGCTCACCGCCGTGGCGGCGATGGCGCGTATGGCGTTGCGGCGCACGTCTCCGCCGTCGGTCTTGACCTCGAGCACGACATAGACGAGCGGCCGCTGGTCTTCGTACCAGCGCCGGCGCAGTTTGAAGGCGACGTCGGTCGCATCGCTCGACACGCGGTTCTCCTCACTCTTTCGCCCTGGCGTCCTCGACGGCGCCGCCCTGCTTCTTCCAGGCGCCGAACCCGCCGGCCATATGCGCCACCGGCTTCAAACCCATCTCCTGGGCGGTCTTGGCGGCGAGCGCCGAACGCCAGCCGCCCGCGCAGAAGAACACGAATTTCTTATCGTCCTGGAAAAGCGGCTTGGCGTAGGGGCTCTCCGGGTCGATCCAGAACTCCAGCATGCCCCGCGGGCAGTGGAAGGCGCCGGGCATGCGGCCTTCACGTTCCAGTTCCCGCGGATCGCGGATATCCACCAGCACCACGTCGTCGCGGCCCGCCAACTCCTTCACCGCCTCGACGGAGAGCGTCTCGACCGCGGCTTCGGCCTCGGCCAGAAGCGCCTTGTATCCCTTGACGATGGTCTGCGGCATTGTGGCCTCCATGGGTGTTCTGCTGATACGATGGGTTTAGTGCAAGGTCATTTCGCTTGACGCGACCTTACTCTGCGTCAACAGCGGCGGCATGGAGACCGAGCCCCAGCGCTGCGAGGAGACGATACTGGCGCTGCTCGCCGAGCGTGGCGCCGGCAAGACGATCTGCCCATCCGAAGCGGCGCGGGCGCTCGGCGGCCCACACCCCGATGGCTGGGGCCCGCTGATGCAGCCGGTGCGCCGCGCCGCAGTGAGGCTGGCGAAAGAGGGCAGACTGGTCATCACCAGGAAGGGCCGGCCCGTCGATCCCGATGATTTCCGCGGCGTCTACAGGCTTTCGCTGCCGCGCGAGGATTGAGCCGCAGGGCTACGGCCCCGGGAGCAGCCTGTCCGTCCGTCCGGCCAGGCGATAGGCGAGGAGGCCGAGCCATTCGCGCGCCGCTACGTCGCTGCGCTTGAGGCCGTCCGCCACCGAGGTGAACCCGCGCCAGGCATCCGCCCATCCCGCCGTGCGGTGGTCCACCGGATAGGCGAGCACCGGCCAGTCAAGCCGGCGGAAGATGCCGACCGCCCGCGGCATGTGCCAGGCCGAGGTGACCAGCAGCCAGGTCTCGCCGGGCTGCGGCCGCATCAGAGGCTTCGACAGCGTGGCGTTCTCCCAGGTGTCGACCGAGGCGCTCTCGATGGTGACGCGGTCGGGCGCGAGGCCGAGCGTGCCGAGCCGCTGGCGCAGGATCTCGCCCTCTGGCAATGGGGCATTGGCGTAGACTCCCGCGCCGCCGGTGAACAGGATCCGCGCTTCCGGAAAGCGCCGCGCCAGATCCGCCAGCGCCAGGATGCGCTCGCCGGCCTCGTTGATCGCCAGCGGCCCATGCGCCAGCGTCTGCCGCTCCTGGATCGCGCCGCCCAGCACGATGACGCCGTCGATCCGCCGGCCGGCGAGGTCCGGCACGGGAAAGCGCGTTTCGAGGGGCAGGATCAGCCAGTTCGCGGCCGGAGACAGGCCGAGCGTCAGGATCGCCGCCGCCGCGCTCAGCGCCAACCGCCGGCCGAGCACGCGGAAGCGCGTGAAGCCGAGCGCCGCGCCGAGGAGGGCGAGCGAGGCCAGCAGGTTCGTCGGCTCGACCAGAAACCAGCCGATCTTGGCCAAATGATAGAACAGGGAAGTGCTCCGGGCCGGCTCAGCCGAGCGTGAAGGCCTCGTTGACCGCGCTTTTCACGCCGCCGCCCATCTGGGGTCCGCCGCCGGCGACGTAGATCGCTTCCCCCAGCACCACGGCTCCCATCCCGTGGCGGGGCGTCAGCATCGGCGCATAGCTCTCCCAGCGGTTCGCTTTCACGTCGTAGGCCTCGTTTTGGCCGTAGACGCGGTTGGTGCCCTCGCCGCCCATGCAGAAGATGCGGTCGGCGAACCAGACGCAGCCCTGGCCCGAGCGCGCCGTCGGGATCGGGGCCAGGAAGGTCCATTCGTCCGTCTTCGGATCATAGGCATGGTGCAGGTTGGAGTTGGTGTGGAACGTATCCACCCGGCCGCCGATGATGTGGATGCGGCCGTTCACTGCGACCACGCCGGTGTGGTCGCGGCCCAGCGGCAGCGGCTGGCGGCGGCCATAGGCGTCCTTCTTCGGATCGTAGGTGAGGTGCCAGTCGATGGAACGGCGGTTGTCCGAGCCGATGGCCCCGCCGATCAGGTGGATGAGGTCTCCCTGCGAGACGCAGGCGATGGCGCCGCAGGCCTCGGGCAGGCGGCGCAACGCCTTCCAGACCTTGCCGTCAAAGACGAAGGCCCCGTCATGCGGCAGCCTGTTCTGCTCGATGAAGCCGCCGAAGGCGTAGAGCAGGCCCTGATGCGTGACGACGCCGACATGGTTCGCGCCGCGCGGGATCTGAGGCAGCGTCTCCCAGGCGTCCGCCTTGGGGTCGTAGGCATGGTGATAGGGCCGGTCGACGCTCTGCTCGGCATACCCTCCCACGAGATGCATGCGGCCACTGCACTCCACTGCCCACGCCATCTCGGTGCGGGGGATGGGCAGCGGCGCGCGGGGCTGCCAGCGGCCCTGCACCGCCGCCTTGGGCGCGGGACTATCGGTAACGGCATGTTGGTAATGCAGCTCCGGCGGATCGATGCGTCCGGGCTGGTTCAGCCGCTCGAACTGTCCGTGCTGGTGCGGCATCGGGTGATGCTGCGCGGCCGCCGGTGCGGCGGCGAGCGCAGCGGCCCCGGCCAGCATAGAGCGGCGCGACGGCGGAGGTCGATGGGCCTTCATCATGATCGCAAGCTCCCGAAGCGTCGGTGGAAGGGAACGCCGGATGGGCCCACCTGTCAATCAGGCGAGGAACTGGCTCGGGCCATGCTTGAACTCGGGAATGGCGTCTTGCTCCTCGGTGGCCCGGCGGAAGGTCCAGCCCGTGGTGTCGGCGCCGCGTCGGGCGAGTTGGGGAAGGCCCGTGGCGTCGAGCGCGAGGCAGCCCACGCTGGCTTCCTTGGCCAGCTCGACGTCGTGGCTTGCGGCTTCCAGAGCCTGAGCCAGTTCGCTTCTCACGTGATCCGCCGTCCAGTCGGAGGGAAGCCCGCGCACTTCGCCGAATTCCTCGCGCGTCAGTCCGGTCAGGCGGCGCGACGCCTCTTCGAGCGTGCGGGACGGCGCCATGTGCGGCGGCTTTCCTGCGGCCGCGAGCGCCAGCGGGGCAAGCTTGCAGTAGCGCGTCTCGATCGCGAGAAGATCGACGAAGTCCCGCGCCTTGCGGCGGGAAGACGCCGCGATGAGCTTGTTGACGGCCAAGTCGGCTTGATGCAACCGCGCGCCCCATTCGGCGTCGCGGACCAGAGGCATGAATCGCGTGCGGCTCTCGCTCATCCATTGCAGGATGGTCCGCTCGCCGTGCCGGGAAACGGTCGCCTCGACCAGACCATAGATCTGGATGTCGACCGACACGTTGAAGCCCGCCGCGGTGAGCGATCGCATGTCGCGCTCGGCCGAGGGGCCGATTTCGTCATCGGTATCGTGGAAGATGTCGAAATCATCGGACAACCGGGGCCAATCCCGGTTCAGCGCCGCTCCGCCTGCCATGTAGCTGGTCTCGGAGCGGTTGCCGGCGAGGACGCGCAGGATATCCCGCTGCAGGTCAGTCAGTGCCATACGGATCGCCTCCATCCGCCAGCCGCTTCAGCCGGAGCGCGAGCACGAAGGCTCGCGCATCGCCCTTTTCCAACAGGCAGCGGGCCACCGCGCGGGCCTGGTCGGCCGGGTCATTCAGCTTCGACAGGTCGATGTTGTCCGTGGCGCGAGGACCATAGAGCGCGATCGCGCGCTCGACCTGCGCCTGCAACGCCTCGTTGCGCTCGCGATGCTCGGCCCGCAGGGCTGCCGCTTCGGCGAGGATCCTGGCCTTGCCGCTCTTCGGCACCAACACCTCGACGCGGACGAGATCGGCCGCTCCGCCGGTGCTGCGATATTTCCTGATGCGGTCACGCGCGCCCATGACCGCAGCAATAGCACGTATCCGGGATACGCGTCACGCCGGAGGCGGCAGGAACATCACTTCGTGCTTGGCCGAGAGCGCCACGACGTCGTCGGGCTTCTGTTCCTTCAGCGAATGGATGCCCCAGAACAGGTCGTAGAGCTTGCGCGTCGGCGTCACCCAGAAGAGGCACTTCGCCGTCTGGTCGGACTTGTTGAAGATGCCGTGCGGCAGGCCCATCGGCATGCGAACCAGGTCCCCGGCCGTCGCCACGAAGTCGCGCCCGTCGAGCATCAGGTCGAGGCGGCCCTCGAAGAGGTAGATGTATTCGTCCTGCGTCGGATGGATATGCGGCGGCACGAAGGTGCCGGCGGGCAGCGTCGCGTGCCAGGAGAAGGAGCTGTCCGTCAGCTGTTTCGGCACATAGGTCTGGCCCAGGATGTTCCAGACGATGCCGTCGATGCCGGTGGAGGCCTTGGTGATGCCTGCGGTTTCCGTTCTCATGGGCCTGATGCTGCTCGGAGTTTCGACGGCAGAGTGTTGCACCGCTTCTCGGCCAAGGTGAAGCGCAAGCTTAAGGGACGGTTAAGGACGTGGCCCTCAACCGTCCCTGCCCGAGGCCAAGCCTCACTTCATCTCGCATTCCTTGGCGTAGACGTCGGTGTACTTCTCGAAGATCTTCTTCTCGATCTCGGTCTGGAACTTGCCGTCGGCGCGCTTCGCCACCTTGACCAGGTAGAAGTCCTGGATCGGATAGTTGTTGTTGGCGAATTTGAAGTCGCCGCGCAGCGACTTGAACTCCGCCTTCTTGAGCGCGGCCTGCACGGCGGCGCGGTCCGCCGTCTTGCCGCCCGTCGCCTTCATGGCGCTGTCGATGAGCTGCGCCGCGTCATAGGCCTGGAAGGCGTAGGAGCCCGGCACGTAGCCGAACTCCTTCTCGAAGGCGGCGACGAAGGCCTTGTTCTGCGGGTTGTCCAGGTTCGGCGCCCAGTTGGCGCCGCCGAACATGCCGACCGCGGCATCCTGCTGCGCTGGCAGCGTCGATTCATCGGTCGTGAAGGCGGAGAGGAAGGGGATGGTCTGCAGGCCCGCCTGGCGGTACTGGCGCACCAGGTTCACGCCCATGCCGCCCGGCATGAAGGTGAAGATCGCATCCGGCTTCATCGAGGCGATGCGGGCGAGCTCCGCCGAGAAGTCGAGCTGCCCGAGCTGGGTGTAGACCTCGTCCAGCACCTCGCCCTTGAAGTGGCGCTTGAAGCCTGCGAGCGAGTCCTTACCCGCCTGGTAGTTCGGCGCCATGATGAAGACGCGCTTGTAGCCGGCGTCCTGCGCATGCTTGCCCAGCACCTCGTGGACCTGGTCGTTCTGGTAGGAGGTGACGAAGAAGTTCGGATTGCACTGTTTGCCCGCGAAGTTCGAGGTGCCGGCGTTCGGGCTGATCAGGATCGCCTTGGCGTCCGTCACCGGCTTCATGATCGCCTGCAGCACGTTCGAGAAGATCGGCCCGACCACGAAGTCGACCTGGTCGCGCTCGACCAGGCCCTTCACCTTGGTTACGGCGACATCGGGCTTCAGCTCGTCGTCGGTGACCGAGACTTCGGCCGTGGCGGGGCCCAGCTTGCCGCCGTTCTGCTTGACGAAGAGGTTGAAGCCGTCGCGGGCATGCTGGCCGAGCACGGCGGAGGGGCCGGAGAGCGTCACCATCACCCCGACCTTGACCTTGTCCTGCGCCAGCGCGGGCGCGGTCGCCAGAGCCGCGAGGCTGAGGCCGAATAGCGTGGATCGCATGTTCATCGTCATCTCCCAGAGCGCCAGCGCGCGTGCCGTCAATTCAGACCAACTCACGCTCCTCCGCAAGCGGCCCGCCAAACTATTTTAGGTTTGAAATATCTGGCGGCGAGGGCAGCCGGCGAATTTTTTCGCGAGCGCTCACCCCTTCGTCATCGCGGCCAGCCGCAGGGTCATCGCGTCGGCGGGGTCCGCGAGGCCGGCGATCACGGTGAAATGGTCGGCGCTTTCGACTTCGACATAGGCCGTCTCGTTGCCCGCCGCCTGCCAGACGGCCGCGAGGCCCGCGGACTGGCGTTTGTATTCGCCGCTCTCGGCCCCGCCGACCCAGGCCTCGAAGGCGATGCCCTTCGGCGGCGACCAGAGCCGCGGCGAAAAGGAGCGGGCGGCATCGATGTCGAGGCCGAGATTGGCGTTCACGCTCGTGGGGACCAGCGGCTCCAATTCGAACAGGCCGGAAATCGACAGGCCCGCCTTCACCAACCTTTCGGGATAGGTGAAATCGATCGCGGTCCAGTCGGTCGCCGCGAGGCAGGCGGCGAGATGCCCGCCCGCCGAATGGCCCGAGGCGACGATCGGACGGCCGAACATCTCGAACAGCCGCCGCGCCGCCAGGATCGATTGCTCGATGATCGCGCCGATCTTCACCTGGGGGCAGAGATCGTAGCCCAATACGCCGACCGTGACGCCATGCGCGTTCAGGCCCTTCGCCATGTGGCTGAAGGAGGACGGGTCGAGCGCCTGCCAGTAACCGCCATGGATGAACAGCACCGGCTTCGCCTGCGGGTCGGGAGCCTCGGGCCGGTAGAGGTCGAGGATCTGCCTTGCCGAAGGTCCGTAGCTCAGGACCTCGCGGCGCGCCCCGACGTCGCTCCGGTAGGCGGCGGCGTCGGCGGCCCAGCCCGCCATGATCGCCGGGTGCTCCGGCACGCGCGCCCGGTTGTTGTATTCCGCTTCGAGGTCGAACCGCATCAGACGCCTGTCTTGGTGGCGGCCGGATTGGTGACGACCCGGCCGGTGACGCGCTCACGATGCAGAAGATAGAGGCCCGAGGCAACGACCACGGCCGCGCCGGCCAGCGTCCAGCGGTCGGGCAGGTCGCCGAACACCAGCCAGCCGAGCAGCACCATCCAGATCATCTGGCTGTAGTTGAAGGGCGAGAGCACGGCGGCGGAGGCGCGCTTGTGCGCCTTGATCAGCAGCCAGTGGCCGATCGCGCCGAAGGCGCCGATCAGCGCCATCAGGGCCCAGACGTCGAGGCTCTCGGGCTGCCGCCAGTAGAATGGCACGAACGGTGTGAGGATAATGACCCCGCCGAGCCCAGAATAGACCATCGTCGTGCCGGAGCTGTCGTGCCCGGCGAGCGTGCGCGTCAGGATCGCGTAGAAGGCGTAGCAGAAGACGCTGGCGACCGAATAGAGCGCCGACGGATGGATGCCGCCGAAGCCCGGCCGCGTGACGATCAGGATGCCGCAGAATCCGACGCCGATCGCCGCCATGCGTCGCCAGCCCACCCATTCGCCGAGCAGCGGACCTGAGATCAGCGCCACCAGCAGCGGCCCCATGAACATGATGCTCATGGTCTGCGTCAGCTGCAGATGCTGCAGCGCCAGGAAGTTGAGGATCGTCGAGCCGAAGAGCAGGAACGAGCGCGTCCATTGCATCCATGGCTTGCGGGTCGCGAGGACGCCGGGCTGCGTCCAGGGATTGATCACCAGCAGCACGAGCACGACGCTGGAGAAATAGCGGGCATAGGTCGTCGGCACCGGGCCGATCTTCGGCGACAGCCATTTGGCGATGGCGTCGAGGCAGGAGAAGCACATCAGCGCCAGCACCATCAGGCCGATGCCGGCGAGACGCTGCGCGCGCTCGTTCGCCGCGGCGGCGGTCAGGTTGGTTGCGCTCTGCACCTCAGCCATCGCTGTCGGCCGCTTCGCGCCCGCTCCGTTGCTCGGCAAGCCTACATCCCCTGCGCCGGCGTTCGCCAGTCGTAGAGCCATGAATAACGCTGACGCATCCCATCAGGCCCCAGCGCCGCGATGCGCCGGTCGCGAAGCCAGGCCAGCGGCTCCGGCAGGTGGTAGGCGAAGGCGTTGGCGCGGGCCGCCTTGAACACGGCCTGCGTCCGCGCCGCGCGCGCCTCCGCATAGGCCTTGAGGCCCGCCTCGATCAGCGGGCGCTCGAACCGCTCCGGCGGAGGCAGCGCCTGCGCCAGCGTCTCGGCATCCTCGATCGCCAGCGCCGCCCCTTGCGCCAGGAATGGCAGCAGCGGATGCGCCGCATCGCCCACGAGGCAGGCCGCCCCCTTCGCAAGCCACGGAGACGGCGCGCGGTCCCGCAGGGTCCAGACGGCCCAGGATGGCGCGGCGCGCATCAGGTCGGACAAGGGAGGGGCGGCCGAGGCCACGAGCGCCGAGAGCGCCTTGGGGTCGCCTTCCCGGGCCCAGCCCTCGGTGCGGGCGCTGCTGCGCCTGATCACCACGAGATTGACCAGCCGCCCTCCGGCCACCGGATAATGCACCCCATGGCTGGTGCGCCCGAGCCAAAGATGAGTGGTCGGCGCCAGCGCCTGCGGCGGCGCCTTCTCGGCCGGCACCAGCGTCCGCCAGGCCTGCCAGCCCGGCTCGTCGAGATCCCGCGCATCGCCGAGCAGACGGCGCGCCGCGCTGCGGTTGCCGTCCGCGCCGATCAGGCAAAGTGACGTAACGTCAGTGAGTTCGGCGGAGGATCGGAATCGGATCGTGAGTGCGGCGCCGTCGTCGCGCAGGCTTTCCAGCGCGAGCCCTTCGCGGATCGTGACCCCGGCGGCGAGCGCCGCACCCCTGAGCCCCTCGTGCAGGTCGGCCCTCAGCATCACCCAGAACGGCGCGCCATCCGCGGCGAGAGCGAAGGGCATCTCGGCGAAGGGGCGGGCCGCCTCCCAGCGGTGGATCGCCAGCGAAGTCGGGGCGACGGCCAGCGGCGCCAGCATCTCGCCGAGCCCCCAGCGCCCCAGGATATGGCTGGCGTTGGGCGAAAGCTGCAGCCCGGCGCCGACCTCGCTCTCGCCGGAGCGCTTCTCCGCGACCAGCACCCGATGCCCGCGTCGCGAGAGAGCCAGCGCCGCAGCGAGGCCGGCGATGCCGCCGCCCGCGACGACGATGGGCGCGCGCTCCCCGCTCAGTTCAGGCCGCCTCGATCAGGAGGCAACCCACGGGGTCGGTCTCGTCGGCGTGCAGATCGGCCCGGTAGCGGTAGAGAGTCGAGCAATAGGAGCATATCGCCTCGTCGGCGCTGCCCATGTCGATGAAGATATGCGGGTGGTCCAGCGGCGCCCTGGCGCCGATGCACATGAATTCCTTGGCGCCGATATGGATGACGCGATGCCCGCCCTCGTTGTGGAAATGGGGGGTCGAATGCCCGGCCATGCTGTCGCTTCCCGTTCGCTGGCCCGGTCTTAGACCGCCGGGAGGCGGAACGGAAGGGGCTTGCCGCAACCTGCCGCCCCTCGCGGATTCTTGCGTCCCGGGGACGGAGGGGCTACGCCGCCGCCATGCTCTCCTTCGACCACGACGGCGTCGCGATCGCCTATATCGACGTGCCGCCCACGACCGAGGATCGCGGCGAGCCGATCCTCCTGATCCACGGCTTCGCCTCCACGCATGCCGTCAACTGGGTCAATACGCTCTGGGTGAAGACGCTGACCCATGCCGGCCGGCGGGTCGTCGCGCTCGACAACCGCGGCCATGGCCAGAGCGCCAAGCCGCACCACGCCAGAGATTACGCGACCGAGACCATGGCGGGCGACGCGGCGGCGCTGCTAGCCCATCTCGGCATCCCCCGCGCCGATGTCATGGGCTATTCCATGGGCGCGCGCATCACCGCTTTCCTGGCGCTGGGGCGGCCGGATCTCGTGCGCTCCGCCATCCTCGGCGGGCTCGGCATCCGCCTCATCCGCGGCGTCGGCCTGCCGACCGGCATCGCCGATGCGCTGGAGGCGCCCTCGCTCGCCGACGTGACTGATCCGATGGGCCGCATGTTCCGCGCCTTCGCTGATGCCAACAACCAGGATCTCGTGGCGCTCGCCGCCTGCATCCGCGGCACGCGGCAGACGCTGAAGCCGGCCGGCGCGGCGGCCATCCAGGCGCCGGTGCTGATCTGCGTCGGCACGGCCGACGACATCGCCGGCGATCCGCACGAGCTCGCGACCCATTTCCGCGACGCGCGCGCCGTCGACATCCCTGGGCGGGATCACAACCTCGCGGTGGGCGACAAGGTCTACAAGCAGGCGGTTCTGGCTTTCCTGGAGCAGCGGCCTTGAGGCACGGCGTCATCGAGGTCGAGGCGGCGCCGGGGCTTCGTCTGGTCGGCGATCTCTACGGCGAGGCCGGCCCGCCGGTGCTGCTGCTCCACGGCGGCGGCCAGACGCGCCATTCCTGGCGCAGGACGGCGCAGGCGCTGGCCTCGGCCGGCTATCGCGCCTTGCCCTTCGACCAGCGCGGCCACGGCGACAGCAGCCGCGCGCCGGACCGGCGCTACAGCTTCTTCGACTACGCCGAGGACGCCCGCGTCCTCGCTGCGGAAGTGACCCGGCGCTACGGCGCGCGACCTGCGGCGGTCGGCGCGTCGCTGGGCGGCCTGTCGTCGCTGATCGCCAGCAACCTCGGCAGCAATCTGGGCGGCGAGCCGCCCTTCGCCGCCATCGTTCTGGTCGATGTGACGCCGCGCATGGAGCCGAGCGGCGTCGCCGCCGTGCAGGGCTTCATGCGCGACAGGGCGGCGGACGGCTTCGCCGATGTCGAGGAGGCGGCCGCAGCCATCGCCGCCTATCTGCCGCACCGGCCGAAGCCGAAATCGCTGGAGGGCCTGCGCAAGAACCTGCGCCAGGGCGCCGACGGCAGGCTCTATTGGCACTGGGACCGCGATTTCCTCGACGGTCCTGCGCCGATCGAGACACAGCGCGAGAAGGTCGAGGCGGCCGCCCTCGCCGCGGCGCGGGCGCTGACCGTGCCGTCGCTCCTCGTGCGCGGCGGCTCCAGCGAGCTCGTCGGCGAAGAGCATGCCAGGGAATACCTCGGTCTGGCCAGGGATGCCGAATTCGCCGATGTCGCGGAAGCGAGGCACATGGTCGCCGGCGACAGCAACCAGGTCTTCACGGAGGCGGTCCTCGCCTTCCTGCGCCGGCGGCTGCCGGGCGCTCCGCCAGCGAGACGATGACTCGCTCAGCGCCCCTTGAACGAAGGCTGGCGCTTCTCATTGAAGGCGGCGCGGCCCTCGGCGTAGTCGGCGCTGGCGAAGCAGGCGTCGGCGAGCGCCTGCAGCTCCGCCGCCGGCAAGGCCTTCGGCAGGCCGGCGGCGGCGTCGATGGCGCGCTTGGCCGCGAGGATGGTCAGCGGCGCTCCGGCCGCGATCGCCTGCGATAGGGCCTCGACCCGCTCGGCCAGCGCCGCCTTGCGCAGGACTTCGCCGACCAGCCCGGCGGCGAGCGCCTGCCGCGCGTCGAGCCTCCCCTGCGCGAAGAACAGGCGCTTCGTGGCCTCCGGCCCGATGAGCGCCACCAGCGAGGCGAGGGCGCCCGGCGGATAGCCGACGCCGAGCCGCGCCGCAGGCACCGCGAAGACGGCGTCCTCAGCCGCGAGGCGCAAGTCGCAGGCGGCCGCCAGTCCCACGCCGGCGCCGAAGCAGAAGCCGTGGATCATGGCGATCACCGGCCTGGCCGAAGCCGCCACCGCCTCGAAGGCGCGCACGTTCTCGGCTTCGTAGGCGCGGCTGCCATCGGCAGTCGCCCGTTCCGTGTCGAATTCGGCGATATCGGCGCCGGCCGAGAAGGCGGCTTCGCCCGCGCCCCTGAGCACGACGACTCGCACATCGGAATCGGCGTCGAGCGCGGCGAACAGCGGCGGAATGGCGCGCCAAGTGGACAGGTCGATGCAGTTGCGCCGTTCCGGCGCATGGATCTCCACCGTGGCCGCCGCATCCGCCACCGAACAGCGCAGCCGCGGCGACGAGGTCTCGATGGCGCGAGGCATGGCGGGCTCCGGGTCTTCACATTGTCACGCGGCGCGCATAGCTTTAGCGCCGCATCGCCTCAAGCCGCGAGGATCATCATGCATACAAGCGCCGTCTCCCGCCGCGCCACGCTCCAGTCGGTCGACCCGCTCTGGACGCGGCTCTGCGCCGATGCCGAGGCGATCCTAGCGGCCGAGCCGACGCTCTCCTCCTTCGTGCTGGCGACGGTGCTGCAGCAGCCGAGCCTCGAGGCCGCGGTCGTCCACCGCATCGCCCAGCGGCTCGACCACCCCGACCTGCCGGCTGAGCTGATCCGCCAAGCCTTCATGCAGGCGCTGGCCGATGAGCCGGCGATCGGAGAGGCGATCCGCGCCGACATCCTCGCCGTGGTCGAGCGCGACCCGGCGACGAGCCGGGTGATCGAGCCGGTGCTCTACTACAAGGGCTTCCACGCCATCCAGACGCATCGGCTGGCGCATCATCTCCTCAAGCGCGGCCGCAAGGACTTCGCGCGCTACCTGCAGAGCCGCTCCTCCGCCGTCTTTCAGACCGACATCAACCCCGCCGCAGTGCTCGGCAAGGGCCTGTTCTTCGACCACGCCACAGGGATCGTCATCGGCGAGACGAGCGTGATCGAGGATGACGTCTCGATCCTGCAGGACGTCACGCTCGGCGGCACGGGCAAGGAGCATGGCGACCGCCACCCCAAGATCCGCCACGGCGTTCTCATCGGCGCCGGCGCGAAGGTCCTGGGCAACATCGAGGTCGGCCATTGCGCCCGCGTGGCGGCCGGCTCGGTGGTGCTGGCCCCCGTGCCGCATAACACGACCGTGGCGGGCGTGCCGGCGCGCGTCGTCGGCGAGGCCGGCTGCGCAGAGCCCGGCCGCAGCATGATCCAGATCCTGGAATCCCTGCCGGATTAGGAAAAGGCCTCAGCTGATTGCGCTGACTGAGGTTTCGGCGGAAGGACCGGCCGCAGCCAGCCGCGGTAGCGGAAGAGCCTTCCCAGCAGCGGCAGCGAGACGCCCACGTCGAACCGGAACCGCCCGTCCGCGTCCTGCCATTCCATTGCGTCCGAGCGCGGCGCCAGGACGAGCGGCAGGGGAAGCCCGGAGAAGCGCCAAGCCGTCACCGGATAGGCGAGCCGCCCCTCCGCATCGAGCATGAAGCCGATGCGGAACGTGAAAGGACCGAACCGCTCCCAGGCCTCCGCTCGCCCGCTCAATCGGAAGCGGGAGTGGAAGCGCTGCGCGCCGAACCGGCGCGTCCAGATTTCGCCGGGCGGGAGGCCATCGCCCGGGCTTTCGCGCTCGACGGTGACGCTCACCGGCAGGGTATCCGCCTGGCCGGGAAACCCGAAGGCGCCGGCGACGAGCCGCCCCAGCGGGTGTCCAGAGCCCTCGACCGCCGCCTCTCCCGACCAGAGCGCCTCGCCGTCGAGCGCATGGAAGCGTGCGACGATCGGCGGCAGCCGTGCCAGGTCCTCGGCGGCAAGGGCTACCTCCAGCAGGCCCTGTCCGGCGCTCCTGCTGTCCCGCTCGATCGTGATGGCATAGGGCGCGAGCTCATGCTCGATGGCCGCGAACGGCAGATCGAGGCAGGGGCGGGCGCCCGGCTGGTAATCGCCGGCGAGGATGGCGCGAACGGCCGCGGCGGCGGGCGCTGGCGGGACGTGCGGTCCCTGGTTGCCGCTGGCGACCAGGGTCCAGCGCGCCTCCCGCCAGCGCCCGTCCGGACCGATCCCGCTCGTCCTCACCACCATGCCGCCGCGCTCGCCGGTGAAGAGCCGCGTGAGCCTTCGGGCAGGCGGCATCAGCGGGGCGAGCGCTTCCGGCTTCAGGCCGAAGCGCCGGAGGAAGGAGAGCAGGCGCATGCCTTCCTGTTCCAATGGCGATTCGAGGCCCGCCATGAAGCGGATGCCGACAGCACCGGGAAAGCGCTGCGCCAGCAGCTCGGCATCCGCCGTCTCGACGGGTGCGACGCGGCGTGAGCCGAGGCCGGGGACGGCGATCCGCTCTCCGCCGCTCCAGCCCAGGGCGTGATCCGGCCGTCCCGCCGCCACGATCGGCACGGATCGGCCGCAATAGGAGAGGGCGGCCTTGATGGCCGCGTCGCCGGTGTCGGAGCGACCGCCCGGCACGATGGCGACGGCGATATGGTCGATCCTGCGCCAGCCCTCGGTCAGCGCCGACACGGCGGCCGCTGCCAGCGCCGGTGAGGTGCTGGCGCCCGTCAGCGCCACCAGGCCGCGTTCTCTCGCCAAGGCATCGAGGGCGGGGGCGAAGCCGAGGATGTAGCCGCGCGCATCGGCCAGATCGACGACATGGCAGCCGGCCCTGAGCGCCGCCTCGGGCAGGCGGTAATCCGCGCTTTGGAAGGGTCCCGAGCAATCCACCACGATGCGGGGCGAGAGCTCATGGATCAGCGGTGCGACATCTTGCTTCAGGTCCAGCGCGACCGGCCGCAGCGCCGCACGCGTCTCGGGCCGCGCCGCGATGCGCCCGCACAGGGCCTCGGCTCGCGCCAGCGACCGTGAGCCTAGCAGAAGCTCCAGCCCTGGCTCGCGGGCGAGATGCGCCGCGAGACGGCCGCCGAAGACGCCTGTCGCGCCGATCAGGAGGATGCGCGCCATTTCCGGTTTCACGTCAATCCGGCAGCACGAAGCGCGCCCGCGTCGCGGGCGAGGGCAGGCGACAAGCCTCCTTGCGGCCGGCGATGCGGTAGCGGTTGCGCGCCACCCAGTCGTATTGCCGATCCCGCCAGGCCTTCGGCACGAATCGCCACAGGCCAAGCAGCCGCCAAGGCCAGCGCAGATGGCCCGCCATGGCGATCACGCCCGTCGACCGCTCATGGGCCGCGCCGCCGTCGATGAACAGGAAGGTCGAGGGCTCGTCCGGGTCCAGCCCGTGCTCGCGCGCGAACCGGCGGCCGGCCTCGGACTGGATCGCCACGAAGCGGCAGCGATCGTCGCGCTCGTGATCGAGATAGAAGCGGACGGAGGCATCGCAGAAGCCGCAATGGCCGTCGAAGAGCATCAGGGTGTCGGATGCCTCCGGGGATGCGCTCGAAGCGTCGCTGCTCATGCCGCCATCTTCATGGACGCCGCGCGCCGGTCAATGCGGCATAGTCGATGCCGCTCTGTCCGACGCCAATGGCCTGCCGCTTGCAGAACTCCCGCTCATCAGAACGGAGAATGACGCATGAGCAGCCTCGACGTCTCGCTTTCGGACATCGGCGTCCGCCGCATCGCCGAACCCGCCCGCAACGGCGTCGGTTTGGCACAGGTGATCGAGAGCTACCGCGGCGACGAATCGAGCCCGCGCTGGCATTCGCAATGGGCCTGGGACAATTACGAGCGCCTCGTCGTCGACCTGTCGCAACGTCTCGGCCTCAGGGAGGTCTGCGAGATCGGCGGCGGCCGCGATCCGCTCTTCGACGCCGCCGATGCGCAGGCGCGCGGCATCGACCTCGTGGTCAACGACATCGACGCTCGCGAACTGGCGCTGACCCCGGCGGGCCTGCGCACCTGCCGCTTCGACGTCGCCGGCGACCTTGCGGAACTGCAGGGCGCCAGCGGCCTCTACGACATGATGATCTCGCGCATGGTCTTCGAGCATATCGACGGCGTGCCGCAGGCCTGGCGCAACATGCAGCGGCTGCTCCGCCCCGGCGGCATCGGCCTCGCCTTCTTCCCCACGCTCTACGCCTGGCCGTTCCTGCTCAACTACGTGATCCCGGAGAAGGCCTCGCGGGCGCTGGTGCACGCGCTCTTCCCCAACCGGGCCGATGACGGCGACGACCCGAAGTTCCCGGCGCTCTACGACCATTGCATCACCTCGGAGCGCCGGCTGCGGCGGATGCTCGCGCCCGCCGGCTTCTCCGAGGTCCACATCATGCCGTTCTGGGGGCACGGCTACCTCGACAGGGTGCCGGTGGCGCGCGAGATCGACGGCTGGATCAACCGCATGGCCGCCAGGCTCGACGTCAGGCTGCTGACCACCTACGCCTTCGTCCTCGTCCGCAAGTAGGCGGGCGGCTGGCCAAGGCGGGTTGCCTCGCTTCGTCGTCCGTGGCACTTGGACGCCCGAAGCAAGAGAAGGCGATACCCGTGGACAAGGCGGAACTGCAGAAGGTCGAAAGCTACCTCCGGCGGACGTTCTCGAACGCCGCCATCAAGGTCCAGGCCCGGCCGAAGAAGACCGATTCCGCCGAGGTCTACATCGGCGACGAGTTCATCGGCATCGTCTTCCTCGACGACGAGGACGGCGACCGCTCCTACAGCTTCACGATGTCGATCCTCGACACCGACCTCGACTGATCCCTCAAGCGGCTCCGGACGCGAAGGCGAAGCCTTCGTCCGCCCAGCCGGTCATCCCGCCGATCATCACCTTGACCCTGCGCCCGAGGCGGCCGAGCCGGAGCGCCGCCTTGTCCGTGCCGTTGCAATGCGGCCCGGCGCAATAGACCACGAACAGCGTGTCAGGCGCCCATTCGGCCATGCGCCGCTCCGTCATCTTGCCGTGCGGCAGGCTGACGGCGCCCGGAATATGGCTCGCCGCGTAAAGCTGCGGCGAGCGCACGTCGAGCAGCACGAAATCAGCGGCGCCTCGGCTCATGGCGTCATGCACGTCCCAGCAATCGGTCTCGAAGGCGAGCCGCGCGGCATAGCGCTCGGCGACGGCCTCCGGCGGGGCAGCAGGGGTTTCGGTGACATGGGACGGCATCGGTCTCTCCATTGAGGCGATTCAAGATGCGCCGGCTGCCCCGCCGCTTGCGAGTGGCATGAATGCCGCCTAGCGTGGGATTCATGCCAAACGCTGTCCCGCCAGCCGGCCCGGTCGCCTCGACCGAGGGGCCGCTCGTCGCCGTGCTCGCCTATGACGGGCTCTGCACCTTCGAGTTCGGCGTCGCCTACGAGGTCTTCGGTCTGCCGCGGCCCGAGATGGGCGCCGGCTGGTACCGCTACCGGCTCGTGGCCGGGGAGGAAGGACGCCTGCGGGTGGCGGGCGGCCTGATGGTGGAGGCGGATGCGGGGCTGCCGCTCCTGGCCGAGGCCGATCTGGTGATCGTGCCGGGCTGGCGCGGAGCGGAAGCGCCGGTGCCGCAGCCCTTCGTCGACGCCTTGCGGCTCGCCCATGGCCGCGGCGCGCGGATCGCCTCGCTCTGCTCCGGAGTCTTCGTTCTGGCGGCGGCTGGGCTGATCGACGGCCGTCGCGCCACCACGCATTGGCGCTATGCGGAGACCCTCCGCCGCCGGCACCCTGAAGTGATGCTGGAGCCCGACGTGCTCTATGTCGACAACGGCGACGTGCTGACCGCGGCCGGCAGCGCCGCCGGCATCGACCTCTGCCTGCATATCGTGCGGCGCGATTTCGGTCCCGCGGCGGCCAATGCCGTGGCCCGCCGGTTGGTCGTGCCGCCGCATCGCGACGGCGGCCAGGCGCAATATGTCGAGCGGCCGGTGCCGGATGCCTACGAGGGCCGCCGACTCGGCGCTCTGGTGGAATGGATGCGGGCCCATCTCGCCGAGCCGCAGCCGCTGGCTTTGCTGGCGGAGCGCGCCGGCATGAGCCTGCGCACCTTCCAGCGCCGCTTCGAGGGGATGACCGGACTGCCGCCGCGCGTCTGGCTGACCGGCGAGCGCGTGGCCGAGGCGCGACGTCTGCTGGAACTACAGCCGGGTCTGTCGATCGAGTCGGTCGCCGCGGCCTGCGGCTTCGAGCCCGGCGCCCTCCGCCAGCATTTCCTGCAGCGCGTCGGCGTGACGCCGGCGCAGTACCGCCGCCGTTTCGCGCTCAGTTCTTCGCCGGACGAGCCGCCCATTCGTCGACGCGTTGGCGCACGCCCGCGCTCAGCGCCTCCCAATCCGGCAGCAGCTCCGGAGAGAACCTGACCTGGATGTCGGCGCCATCGCGCCGGTAGCGCCAGAGGCAGGCCTCGCCGATGTCGACCAACCGTTCGGCGCTCCGCGTCGGCTTGCGGCATCGCGCCGTGAAGGCGCGGCCGTCGGGCGGAGCGAGATAGATCTCCTCGTCGTCGTACGGGCTGCCGGCCTGGAAGCGCCTGAGCAGCAGCCCGCCGGGGTTCTGCCAGGTATCGGGCTCGAGGAACCGACCGTAGAGGTCCTGCGGGCGCTCCGACGGGTCGATCCCGCCATCGGCGCGCGTCACCGACAGGAAGACGAGATGCCGCGCCGTGGCGGGCGGCAGGCCCGCGGCCGGCCGCTCCCAAGCCGCCGGCGTCATGATGGGATGGCGCAGCACCGCGTCGAGGCGCTCCGCCGCCTCGTGCCGCGCGCCCTGTCGCAGGAACTGCGAGGGCACCACCAGATCGAGGCCGCCGATCGTCGCCGCGGCCATCTCGTTCGTGCGGGGCGGAGCAGGCCGCATCAGCGCGTCGGCGCCGAGCCCGACGCAGACGCCGAAGGCGGCAAGGGCCAGCATCGCCGCTATCGGTTTCAGCAGGGTCATGGGGCGCCGGTCCCGTTCACCACGTTCGTCGATTCGCTTGTCGGTCCCAGCCTTGGGCACTTGCGGTTTCCAAGCCGTTAATGATTGGATAACCATGAGGCCCACCCCCCGGAGTTGCGTCATGGTCGCATTCGAGCCCCATCAGATCGATGCGTTGAAGGCCCTGGCGCTGGGCTTCGCCTTCGCCGGGTTCGCCTTCAATGCCTTTTGGTACGTCACCGAACGGCCGCCGAGCTTCGGCCTGCTCAACCGCGGCGGCTGGGGCGCGGTTCTGTTCGCGCCCCTGGTCGCCACGACGGCGCCCTTCATCATCCTGCGCAATACGGTGCGCGGCCGGCGCTTCGAGCGGCGCTCCCTGATCTTCGTCTGGCTCGCCACCGTGATCGCCTGCCTCTGGGGCATGGCGGCCGGCGCCGCCATGATGCGCCTCGCGAGCCTTTTCGTGGCCGGTTGAGGGCGGCCGCCGCGACCGCTACAAGGCGCTCGACGGGGAGGGACGGCCGTGCCGCTCTATACGCTTGACGGAATCGCGCCCGAGACGCCGGGCGAGGGCGACTATTGGCTGGCGACTGACGCCCGGGTCATCGGCCGGGTCCGGCTGGGGCGCGACGTCGGCATCTGGTTCGGCGCCGTGCTGCGCGGCGACAACGAATTGATCGAGATCGGCGAAGGCTCCAACATCCAGGAGCATGCGATGCTCCATACCGACATCGGCCATCCGCTGCGGGTGGGTCGCGGCTGCACCATCGGCCACCGCGCCATCCTGCATGGCTGCGTCATCGGCGACGACAGCCTCGTCGGCATGGGCGCCATCATCCTGAACGGCGCCAGGATCGGCTCCGGCTGCCTGGTCGGCGCGGGCGCGCTGGTGACCGAGGGCAAGGAGTTTCCCGACCATTCGCTGATCGTCGGGACGCCGGCCAAGGCGATCCGCACGCTCGACGAGGCGGCCCTGGCGCGGCTCAGGCTCTCGGCTGAGAGCTACGTCCGCAACTGGCGGCGTCACGCCGCCGGGATGGCCGTGGTCTGAGCGCTCAGCGGCTGGTGGCCGTCAGGATCGCCGTGTCGACATTGCCGAGCGAGACCCAGCGGTTGGGGTTCTCCTGGCTCTGGCGCTTGATGAAGCGGTAGCCGGTCTCGCTCCACAGCCGCACCAGCGGCTCCTGGTTGTCGAGGACGAAGTCGCCGCGGTCGGTGCGGACCAGCAGCACCGCATGGCCGTCGCCCTTCTTGTCGCGCACCACCGTGATCAGCAGCGCCTGCCGGGGCCAGCCCGCGGCCATCAGCCGGCGGCGCTTCTCCAGCACGTAATCCTCGCAATCGCCCTTGCCGTCCGTGGGATAGGACCATTTCTCGGGCACGCCCCAATGGTCGAGATCCGTCACCGGCTCGACCTCGCGGTTGACCTTGGCGTTGATCACCTGCAGCTCGCGCCAGCGGCGCTCGTCGAGTTCGGCATTCGCGGCCTTCAGCACCGGCGCGTTGCAATCGGCGCGCCCCTCGCGCTGCTGGCAGAAGATGTGCCAGCCGATCGGCGCCGCCGATTCCTCGCCATGCTGCGCATAAGCCGCAAGCTGGGTCTGCGACTGGGCCTTCGCGCCCTCGCAGACGCCGGTCAGGCCGACGACGACGACAATCCCGCTCAACAACCGCGACAGCAACGCAACTCTCCATCTCGTTGCGGTCACGATGGCAGCGGCGGTTTGTCGGGCCTTTGCCGATTTCGGCGCAAAACCCTCCCTCGCGTTCAGGAAAACGCAAGTGTTTCGAAACGCTTGGCTAAGTTTAAGGATTTGCTCCGGCGGCCTGTTAACCGTCTAAGCCGCTGTAGTTCCGGCAGGCTCGCGATCGGCCGCTGACTGAACGGCAGCGATTGTCACGGCCGCGGATACCGGCTCTTCACGCTGTCGCTTAAGCCCGGGGTGAGGTTGTTGCGAGATCGCGGCGCAGGAGGCTGCGGCAGCCTCGCCGCCACTCACTGGCCGCGGTTGGCGGTCAGGATGCCCTGGTCCGGTCCGCCAAGGGAAACCCACTTGTTGGGGTGGCTCTCGGACTGGCGCTTGACGAACTTGTAGCCGGTGTCCGTCCAGGCCTTGACGCGCTGCTCCTGGTTGTCGAGCACGAAGTCGCCGCGTTCCGTCTTCGCGGTGAGCACGGCGTGGCCGTCGCCCTTCTTGTCGCGCACCACGGTGATCAGCAGCGCCTGGCGCGGCCAGCCGGCTTCGATCAGGCGGCGGCGCTTCTCGAGCACGTAATCCTCGCAATCGCCCTTGCCGTCCGTCGGGTAGGACCACTTCTCCAGCATGCCCCAATGCTCGAGGTCCGACACCGGCTCGATCTCGTCATTGACGTCGCGGTTGATGCGCAAGAGCTGCTTCCAGCGCCTGTCGTCGACCGCGGCGAGGCGGGGCGTCAGCGCCGGGACCTCGCATTCCTGCGGCTCGTCGTTGCAGAACTGCACCCAGCCGATCGGCGGCAGCGTATCGCTGGTCACCAGAGCGGCGGTGGTCATCGGGGGCAGGGGTTGGGCCGAAGCGGGAGCGCAGACGGCAAGAGCAAGAAAAAGACCCAATACGGCTGCTTTGCGCATTGTTCTGGCCGTCCCCGAACCCGAATGATTAACGAACGGTTAATCTGTAGTTCAGCGATGGGTGGGGCGCAACCAAGTGCCTAACAAAGGGTTAACATGTCTTATAGGCGCAACATTGGGTTGTGCCCGCTGGGTGCGGCCGCCTGAGGAAACGGCAAGGTGCATGCGGGATACGCCGCGCTGAGGCGCGTCCTCGGCGTCAGGATGAGCGGGCTTGCGCCGGCCTCAGAGCGAGACGGAGACGTCGCTCTCCAGTTCGATCGCGGTCAGGATGCGGCCGAACTCGACGGCGATGCCGCCTTCCACGACGCGCACCACCTTGGCCGGCAGCTTGCCGACCACGATGCGCTGGTTCGCCACGAGCTTGAGCTCGGTGGCGATGTTGGCGCCCGAGGTCGAGACGTCGAGCAGGCGCGCGATGAACTGGCGCCCGTCGTCGAGCGTGATGACCGTCCGCGGGTTGCGCGGCTGGATGCGCTCGTGCCTGCGGTCTTCGGGCAGGCCGAGGATCTGGCGGTTGGCGAGCCAGGTCAGCTGCGCCGCGAGCTTGTCGCGCTTGCGCACCGTCGCCGAGAAGGCGATCGCGAAGCCGTTCTGGAAGTGCCGGACGACCGTGCCCTCGACGCGGCCGAGCTGATCAAGGTAGATCACCACGCGCTCGCCGAGATTGCCCGGCACCGGGGCGAGCAGCGCCAGTCCTCCCGGCGAGATGTTCAGCGTCTGGCACGGATATTCGCGCCGCGTCTCCAGCATGTAGCGGCCAGTCAGCTGGACCGCGACGCGCTGGTGGCGGCGGCGTTCCATCGGCTTGGCGTGAGCGCGGGCTACGGATCCAAACATGATGATTTTGTCTATCGGCGACGGGACTGCGCCAACCTTCCCCTAAAGCCATTAATAACCACTTGCGTTTTTGCGCAGCTTGGCGACCGGAACCGAATATTGTCGTTGCGTCACCCGGCGATGCCGCCCTCGATCACGCGGAACGCCCGGCGGCGCTGCAGGGAATGATCTGCGCCGGCCTCGCGCTGTCCGAAGGCCGGCTGATCGACGCCTTGGCGCCCGAGGCCGCGCAGGCTGACGAGGCCGATCTCCTCCACCTGCAGCGAGATGCGCCGCGCCGTCGCGGAGGCCGGGAAGAGGCCGCCCAGCATCCTGAGCCCGCTGCGCCCGCCATGCCTGAGCGGCAGCAGCACGAGCTCGAACTCGTGGCGCAGGCCGTCGGCCAGGCCGAAGACGCCGCCGACCAGCGGCTCATCGTCGGCGGCGACGCCGGCCAGCATCCGCTGCACGTCGCGCCGGTCCGTCGCGCACCACCAACGATCGAAGGGCTCGCCCCTGAGCTCGCGGTTGGCGAAGCCGGAGAGCCGCGTCCCCGCGACGCGGTAGCGCCAGGCGGCGCCGGGCTCCGCGCCCAGGATGAAGACGTCCTGCAGGATGGCCCCGACGGCGCCCGGGTCGAGATCGTTGCGGTCGGGCGCTGCGGGCCCGCGCTTCGCCTCGCTCCAATGCGCGAACAGCAGTTTCGAGGCGACATGTCTCATATCAACGCAACCCTTGACGTCCATTCCCCGCAGGCGCCAAAGCCGTCCTGCAGCGGGAATGGCCGAGCCGATTTCGGCTTCCGCCCCTCCCGGGGAGCAGGGGGCGTGCCAGCGCCGGCCTTAACCTTAACACGGGGTTAGCGTTGCGATTTCGCGGCTTTGTGGCAAGCTTCAGCCGCTGGTTTCGCCGCTGAGGCGGTGGAGAAAGCTCCAAGCACTGGTTTTCAGCGTTCCGCGCAGGCCCGAGGCCGTTCCGGCTCCGGTCCGCGTTAACCCTGTGAGACCCTGGGAGGGCGGCGACGCCCTCCCTTTTTTTGTCGGCGCGGCAGCGGGGGCGCTATTCCCGTTCGGTGTCCGCATGATAGGCCTCGGCGATGACCATGCCTGACCGCGGGCCGCCGTCCCGCCCGGAGCCCATCTTCTCCGCGCCGGCGCCGCTGCTGGCGCTGATCGCTCTGTTGCTCGGCATCCACGCTTACCGGTCCTTCGTGCTGGGGCTGTTCGAGGGGGCGGACATCCCTCTGCTCGATCGCTTCGCCTTCGTCCCCGCCCGCTTCGCCCTGATGGCCGGGCTCATCGACGAGGCAGCGATCCGGGACGCGATCGCCGCCGGCGCGCCTGACCTGCAGGCTTTCCGCGGCGCGCTCTTCGACATCTTCGTGGCGGATGGCGAGGCCCAGCCGTGGTCGCTGGTGACCTACGCCTTCCTCCACGGCAGCTGGGAGCATGCGATCGTCAACAGCCTCTGGATGCTGGCCTTCGGCTCCCCCGTGATGGAGCGCTTCGGCCTGTGGCGATTCCTCCTGTTCTTCGCCGCCACGGCCGCGGCGGGAGCGCTGCTCCAGGCCCTGCTCAATCCGACCGAGGTCTCCGCCCTGATCGGCGCGTCCGGCGCCGTTTCCGGCCTCACCGCGGCGGCGCTCCGCTTCGCCATCGGTCCGGGCCTGATGGGACCGGGGCGCCTGTCGCGGCTGCGTCCGGCCGCGCCGCTCGCCATCGCGCTCCGCGATCGCAATGTGCTCATCTTCATCGCCGTCTGGTTCGGCATCAATCTGGTCGCCGGCCTCGGCGCGCCATTTGGCGGAGAGGGACTGCGCATCGCCTGGGAGGCGCATGTCGGCGGCTTCGCGGCCGGCCTGCTGCTGTTCTCGCTCTTCGATCCCATCCGCTCCTGACGTCCTGACGTCCCCCGGTCTCGGCGCCGTGAACGCTTGCCGGCTTGCCTTCGCCTTCGGTCTGGGCGCAGACTGTCCCTGCGCCGGACATGCGTCGGGGCCGCAGAGTCCGGACTTCGCTCGAGGAGGAGCCGAAGCCATGACGATCGCGAGCATCATCGCCACCAAGGGACGGGACGTCATCACCGCCGAACCGCAGGCCACCCTTCAGGATGTCGCCCGCACGCTCGCCGAGCGCCGCATCGGCGCCGTGCTGGTGATGGACGGGGACGGAGCGCTCCGCGGCATCCTGTCGGAGCGCGACATCGTCCGCGCCATCGCCCGGGGTGGCCCCGCCGCCCTCGGGGATGCCGCGGCCGATCATATGACCTCGCAGGTCGTGACCTGCCGAGAATCCGATCTCATCAGCGAGGTCATGGAGAGCATGACGAAGGGCCGCTTCCGCCACGTGCCCGTAGTGAGGGACGGCCGCATCGCTGGCATGATCTCGATCGGCGACGTCGTGAAGCAGCGCATCGCCGAGACCGAGGCGGAGAGCCGGTCGCTGCGCGACTATATCCAGATGGCGAGCTGACCGCCCGCGCAAGCGCGACGGAGACAGGGCCGGACCTTGCGGCCCGGCCCTCCCATCGTGTCGATCGCTTGCGGCGAGGTCACAACACGATGACTCTGGCGCCCACCTTCACGCGCTCGTAGAGGTCGGTGACGTCCTCGTTGGTCATGCGGATGCAGCCCGACGAGACGGCCTGGCCGATCGTATCCGGCTCGTTAGAGCCGTGGATGCGGTAGATCGAGGAGCCGAGATACATGGCGCGCGCGCCGAGCGGGTTGTCCTCGCCGCCGGCCATGTGGCGCGGCAGGTCGGGGCGGCGCTTCAGCATCTCCGCCGGCGGGCGCCAATCCGGCCATTCCCGCTTCATGGTGATGCGGTGCTCGCCGGTCCAGCCGAAGCCGGGGCGGCCGACGCCGACGCCGTAGCGGAGCGCCTTGCCGTCCTCCAGCACCAGGTAGAGCCGGCGCTCTTCCGAGCTGACGACGATGGTGCCGGGCGCGAAGCGGGTCGGATAGTTCACGATCTCGCGCGGGATCGGATCATAGGCCGGCGCGACGCGGCCGATGCTCGACGAAGGAACGGGATCGATGCTCAAGAGGCTCGCGAGCGAGAAGGGGCTTTGCGCCTGCGCGCCCCCGGCGGCGATCATGGCGCCGCCCGCCAGTGCGAGCGCGGCGACGGAGCGGAGGATCCTGTTCATTTTGCGTCTCCCTTTGGTCCAGATAACCAAGCTTTTGACGCTTCAGACGCAGTTTCGCGGCCCGCCGTTCCGTCACGGTGTCGTGAAACGGCCATTATCTCCTGATCGTGAGGGCCTGCCGGATCTCCAGGATATCGGTCAGCGCCTTCGCCACCGCCGCCTCGCCGGCGGCGATCGCCTCGTCGGCGCGGTAGAATTCCGACAGGCCGATGCCGCCGATCTTGGGGCCGACGGTGACGTCGGGCGGATCGCCGGCGAGGCGCGAGCGGGCGATGCGGTCCTGCGTGATGTTGAAGGCGTCGAGCATCACGCCGAGGATGCCGGGCCGGTCTCCGGCTTCGGCCGGCGCGCCGAAGGGATTGAACAGCCGGTTCGAGACCGCCGAGAACAGGCCCTGGCGCGCCGCATCCTGCTCCGGCGTCGGCGCGGCCGGCAGGTCTTCCGGCCCGCCATGCTCGTGGATCACGCCGGAGCGGCCGAGCACGTCGGTATGCAGGTTGACGGCGATGATCATGTCCGCGCCCAGCGCCCGCGCCACGCTGACCGGCACGGGATTGCTCAGCGCCCCGTCCATCAGCCAGCGTCCGCCGATATTGACCGGCACGAAGATGCCGGGCAGCGCGTAGGAGGCCCGCATCGCCTCGCTGATCGAGCCGCGCGTCAGCCAGATCTCGTGGCCCGTCTTGAGTTCGGTCGCGACGGCCGCGAACCTCACCGGCAGGTCCTCGATCGCCGCGCCTCTGAAGCGCTCTTCGAGCCCGCGGCGCAGCCGGTCGCCCGAGAGGAGGCCGGAGCCGGGCAGCGTCCAGTCCATCAGGCTCAGCATGCTGCGCTTGGTCAGGCTGCGCGCGAAGCTCTCCAGGTCGTCGAGCTTGCCGGCCGCCCAGCAGCCGCCGACCACGGCGCCGATCGAGGTGCCGACCACCACCTTCGGCCTGACGCCGGCCTCGTCGAGCTTCTTCAGGATGCCGATATGGGCCCAGCCCCGCGCCGCGCCGCCTCCAAGAGCCAGGCCGATCACCGGTTCGCGGACGCTGCTTCCGTTGACCGGCGGCTCGCCTGAGCGGAATCGCGGTATGAACATCATCGGCGGGCGCCCCCTTCCGGCTGAGCCCTATGTGAAGAGACTACGTCAGGTCTGTGACTGCGACGCTAACGCCTCAGCGTTCCAAACGCGGAGCTTGGCCGTTGGGTCCTGCAACGACGCGGCGGTAGAAGCAGCTCCTGGCGCCCGTGTGGCAGGCGGGACCGACCTGCTCGACCTTGATCCAGATCGCGTCCTGGTCGCAGTCCACGCGCATCTCGACGATCTTCTGCGTATGCCCGCTCGTCTCGCCCTTGCGCCAGAGGCTGGCGCGCGAGCGCGACCAGTACCAGGCGTCGCCCGTGGCGATCGAGCGGGCCAGCGCCTCGGCGTTCATGTGGGCGAGCATGAGGACCTCGCCGGTGGCGTGATCGGTGACCACGGCCGTGACGAGCCCGTTGGCGTCGAAGCGCGGCGTGAGCGCTCTGCCGCTTTCGAGGTCGGCCCTGCCGGCGGGCGGGGCGAAGGGCGTGCTGCTGGTCCACATGCGCCCGCTCTGCCCCGGCGGACCCAGCCCGTCAATCGGCAGGGTCAGCGCCGCCCCAGCGCGAGCTGGAAGAACTTCGCCTGCTCGGCGGGATCGTTGCGGAAGACTCCGGAGAACTGCGTCGTCACCGTCAGCGCGCCATGCTTGCGGACGCCCCGCATCGACATGCACAGGTGCTCGGCCTCGACATAGACGGCGACGCCCCTGGGGTTCAGCGACCCGTTCATCGCGTCGATGATTTGCGCCGTCATCGTTTCCTGGGTCTGCAGCCGCCGCGCGTAGACATCGACGAGGCGTCCCAGCTTCGACAGGCCGACGACGCCGTCCGACGGGTAGTAGCCGATATGCGCGCGGCCGTGGAACGGCACCATGTGGTGCTCGCAATGCGAATGGAACGGGATGTCGCGGACGATCACCATGTCGTCGTAGCCGCCGACCTCGCGGAAGACGCGCTCCAGCACGTCCTCGGGCCGCTGCCGGTAGCCAGCGAACAGCTCCTCATAGGCCTTGACCACGCGCTTCGGCGTGTCGAGCAGGCCTTCGCGCGCCGGATCGTCGCCGGCCCAGCGCAGCAGTGTGCGCACGGCCGCCATCGCCTCCTCGCGCGTGGGACGGGGCGCCGGCGGCTCCCGGCGTTGCTCGTCGCCCTGCAGGGGTCTGATAAGCTCGTCCATCGGACTCTCCTCTCGCAGGGCCGGCGCGCCCGCTCGCCTCTCGCGCATCGGCCACGGCCGACCTATATATAGGCGCAGTTCAGCGCCTCCGGAAGCATCGATGCTCGACGACATTTACAACAGGCGGATCCTGGAGCTCGCGGCCGATATCCCGCGGCTCGGCCGGCTCGCCGCGCCGATGGCGACGGCCACCGCGCATTCGCGCCTCTGCGGCTCCAAGGTCGTGGTCGACCTCGCGATGCAGGACGGCATCGTCACCGATTTCGCCCATGACGTGAAGGCCTGCGCGCTCGGCCAGGCCTCCTCCTCGCTGATGGCGCGCGTCGTCGTCGGCGCCAGCGCCGAGGAATTGCGGCAGGCGCGCGACGCCATGCGCCGCATGCTCAAGGAGAACGGCCCGCCGCCCGAGGGCCGCTTCGCCGAGGCCGCGGTGCTGGAGCCGGTGCGCGACTTCAAGGCGCGCCATGCCTCGACGCTGCTCACCTTCGACGCCGTCGTCGACGCGGTCGGCCAGATCGAGGCCAGACAGGCGGCCAAGGTCGCCTGAAGAGCCGGCGTGACCCGCCGCTACGATCCGATCACCGCGCTCGACTGGCGCGAGAAGCCAGCCGCCACCGCTCTCCGGCTGCCCGTGCGGCTCTACGGCTACACGTTGTCGTCGGTCGTCGGCCGCTGGTGCCGGCATTTCCCCACCTGCTCGGAATACATGGACCAGGCGCTGGCCCGCCATGGGGCCTGGGCCGGCGGCTGGATGGGCTTCGCGCGGCTTTGCCGCTGCCGGCCGGGACCGGGCGGAACGAGCGGCATCGATCTCGTCTGCGAGCGCCTGCCCGCAGGCGCGCATCCCCTGCTGCCCTGGCGCTACGGCCGCTGGCGCGGCACGCTGCTGCCGTCACTGGAGAATTGAGGCGAAGCCTTGGGCCGGGGCAGCACTTGCTCGCCGCCGTCGATGAAGCCGAGCGTCCTCAGTTCGTCGCGCGTCAGCCAATGCATCGCGTCGGACGGCGTGGCGCGCACGATCTCCATGATCCGCGGGTCGATGCCCCGCTTCGCGTAATGGCTTTCGAGCAGATCGACCGCCGCTTCGCGGGCGCGGCGGCTGAAGTCGCCATCCTTGTCGAAGGGATTGAGCTTCTCGTCGAGATAGGGCTTGTGCACGCCGAGGCCCGCGCCCTCCGGCACGATGCGCCGCGGGGCGCCGGCGATCGCCAGCGCGCAGGCCGAGGCGCAGCCAGCTCCCGCCGCCGCCAGGCGATAGGGCTTCACCTCGTCGAAGCGGCAGGGCCGGCGCTCGTCGCAGGCCATGGGCTTCGCCCGGGCGACGACGACCGTCGCGCCGAGCTTCGCCAGGATGTCGCCCATGGCCTGAGCGGTGTCGATGCTGCCGCCCGGCGAATGCAGGATCAGCGGCAGGGGCCGCGAGCCTGCCCTGACATGGGCGACGAGCAGCTTCATGTATTCGAAGCCCGCGATGACGCCCCTCGCGATGATGAAATCGGCGCAGGGCGGGCCGCAATCCTCGCTCGACGAAAAGCGGCCCAGCGTGAAGCTCATCGGCTTGAAGTCGTCATCGCCGAATTCAGCCTCCTGCGCCATGGCTGATGCGGTCAGCGACAGGAGTCCCGCCAGCAGAAGCGCAGCTCGACTCCTCCCGAGCCTCCACGCGATCCGGCGGTCCGGCGCGAAGGGAGCTGCTGCCTGACCGGCTCCTTCGCCGTCTATGCGGGCGTGTCCGCCACGGCCGGGCAAGCGAATCCGCCCGAGCAATGTCATCCGCGCCAGCGCGCTCGCGCCTCGATCGGCAGGCGCGCGGGGCGGCCCAGAAGTTCCGGCATCATGCGACCGGGTCGGTCAGGCCGAGCCGTCTGGCGATGGCCAGCGTGAACCCGCTCGGCGGCTTGGGGTCGAAGGCAAAGCACATCCCCGGCGCGCCGCGCTTCGTGCAGGACGGCTTGGTCACGACGCTGCCCTTGGTCTGCTGCCGGAACATGTCTTCGTCCAGCGCGGCCATCGTCATCTTGCCGACGATGTCGTCCTCGCTGGACTGGTAGCTCTTGTTGATGATCTTGCGCTTGCGCTTGTAGGCCAGGACCGCCGCGGCGGTGGAGGGGCCATAGGTCTGGGAAGCCAGCTCGCCCTGTGCGATCGAGAGCCCGTCCAGATGCTTGAGCGCGATCTGGATATCACGCACGTGGGGCCCCGCGTCGCCCCGCTTCACATGCGCGGAATGGTTGGCCAGCGCCGCTTCGAGCCGCGTGTTGCCGGTGAAGAGAAAGGATTTAAGCGGCATGGCCGGCGGTTTCCTCGGTGGTCATGGCATCGTCAGGCCGGTCTTGTTGATCATGTCGATGTCGTCTTTGGTCATCTGGAGGCCGTCCGAGCCGTCGCCCGACATCAGGACGTTGCTCGGCCGGCCGTCGTGGACGCAGCCGAAGGCATGGCCGAGTTCGTGAGCGAAGGTATCAACTTCGTTCAGGAGCGGCGTGCCGTCGGGATAATCCTCGGCGAAGCAGGTCTTGCCGAAGGCGGGATCGATGCCGACCACGTCCTGATGCCCGTCGACGAGGTTCCAGCTCGACACGACGTTGAAATCCAGGCTGTTCGCCTTGATCTCATCCAGCGCCTTATTGATGTCGTCGTGCACCGCCTTCTTGGTGAAATCGATCGGGTCGCCGATGTCCTGCTTGAGGAAGATCACGTTGGGCAGGCGCTTGGTCTTCAGCCGGACATTCGCCTGGTTCAGATAAAGCTTCTCAACCTCCCGCATGATCCTCGTGATATCTTCGAATTTCCGCTTCGAGCGCCTCCTGATGTCCTGGAGGATGAGGGGATTGTAGGTCTTGGTCTGCTCGGCTTTGACGCTGACGATCAGCCTGGCGAGATGTCGCCCCCTCGCGTCCTCCGCCAGGATCATCGTGCGTCCCACGCTTTTCGCCTGCAGCTTGAACGCGAAGGCAGTGAAGGGCTGCGAGTCGAAGGTCATGAGATTGTTCGCCGCCGGCTGTCCCGTCACCGCATCGGCGAGAACCACCACGTTCGGATGCGCCGATGACAGGCGCACCTTGCCGCCCGACATCGCCAGGGCGCATTCCCGCGTGCCGTTCGCCGGCACCATCTGGTAGGCGCCGGTGTCATCGACCTTCCAGAAGCCGTCATGGTCCGTCGACATCGGAGCGACGAAAGGCTTGCCGAACTTCGCGGTGGCGGCCATCAGTCTGCGCTCCTTCTGCTGGAGAGGCCGCCCGGCAGCCTCATCAGACGACCGGCGCAGCATGGGCAGAGGCGGCCGTCCGTCCGCGGGCGCGGCTCCACCTGCTGCGCCAGCATCGCGGCATCGAGCGCAGCGACCAGGCGCCAGCTCGCTGCCGGCTTCGAAACCCGCGGAAGGCGCCGCAGGAAGCGGCTGAGCGCCGCGCGCGTGGAGGGACCGAGGCGTCGGGAGCGACGCTCGGCCGGCGCGATGGCGCGTCCGGACAGATGCGCGAGCGCGACCTGCACCCGATCGACGATGTCCCGCGAGCGAAAGGCATCGGCCCGCGGCGGTCGCATCGCGGCGACGCCGGAGAAAAGAAAGGAGCCGAACCGGGCCGGCCTCATGCGCACCTGACCTCGAGCGATGGAACCTGTGCAGGCAGCAAAACATGCGCTTTCGGCGGGGTCAAATGACTCGCTCGCAGGTCCGCCGGCGGGACGTTGCCGAAGGCCACGAACATGGCTATGCGGTTACGCCGCGGTCGCCGGGCTCCGATGCAGCGGGCGCAGCCGCGGCGGTGCGACACCAACAGGCTTACCCGCCAGCGTTTGCGGGAGTGGGCCGAGGAGACGATCTATGCCGCAGATTTCCCTCACCTTCCCCGACGGCGCGGTGCGGCCCTACGAGGCCGGCGTCACCGGCGCGGCCATCGCCGGCGCCATCTCGCCCTCCCTGCTGAAGCGCACCGTCGCCATGGCGCTCGATGGCGTGGTCCACGACCTCGCCGACCCGATCACGCGGGACGCCCGAATCGAGCTCCTCTCCCGCACCGATCCGCGCTGCCTGGAGCTGATCCGCCACGATGCCGCCCACGTGCTGGCGGAGGCCGTGCAGGAGCTCTTCCCCGGCACGCAGGTGACCATCGGCCCGGTGATCGAGAACGGCTTCTACTACGATTTCTACAAGAACGAGCCCTTCACGCCCGAGGATTTCCCGGCGATCGAGAAGAAGATGCGGGAGATCATCGCCCGCAACAAGGCGTTCACCAAGGAGGTCTGGAGCCGCGACGAGGCGAAGGATTTCTTCCGCGCCAAGGGCGAAGCCTTCAAGGTCGAGCTGGTCGACGCCATTCCGCCCGGCGAGGACCTCAAGATGTATGCGCAGGGCGAGTGGATGGACCTCTGCCGCGGCCCGCACATGACCTCGACCGGCCATATCGGCAACGCCTTCAAGCTGACCAAGGTGGCCGGCGCCTACTGGCGCGGCGACAGCAGCAATCCGATGCTCTCCCGCATCTACGCGACCGCCTTCGCCACGCAGGACGAGCTCGACGCGCATCTCAAGCAGATCGAGGAGGCCGAGAAGCGCGACCACCGCAAGGTGGGCCGCGAGATGGACCTCTTCCATTTCCAGGAGGAGGGGCCCGGCACCGTCTTCTGGCACGCCAAAGGCTGGACCATGTTCCAGCAATTGATCGCCTACATGCGCCGGCGGCTGCGCGGAAGCTATGACGAGGTGAACGCGCCCCAGGTGCTGGACAAGAGCCTCTGGGAGACCTCCGGCCACTGGGGCTGGTACCAGGAGAACATGTTCGCGGTGAAGTCGGCCCATGCCTTCATGAACCCGAACGATCCGGAGGCCGACCAGAAGGTCTTCGCGCTGAAGCCCATGAACTGCCCGGGCCACGTGCAGATCTTCAAGCACGGCCTCAAGAGCTACCGCGACCTGCCGATCCGCCTCGCCGAGTTCGGCAACGTCCACCGCTACGAGCCCTCCGGCGCGCTGCATGGCCTCATGCGCGTGCGCGGCTTCACGCAGGACGACGCCCATGTCTTCTGCACCGAGGAGCAGATGGAGGCGGAGTGCCTGCGCATCAACGAGCTGATGGTCTCGGTCTACCGCGACTTCGGCTTCGAGAGCTTCGAGGTGAAGCTCTCGACGAGGCCCGAGAAGCGCGTCGGCTCAGACGCGCTCTGGGACCGCGCCGAGACGGTGATGAAGGGCGTGCTCGACAGGATCGCCAAGGAGAGCGGCGGCCGCATCACCACCGGCCTCAACCCGGGGGAGGGCGCCTTCTACGGCCCGAAGTTCGAATACACGCTGAAGGACGCGATCGGCCGCGGCTGGCAATGCGGCACCACGCAGGTGGACTTCAACCTGCCCGAACGCTTCGGCGCCTTCTACATCGGCGAGGACGGGGCCAAGCACCAGCCCGTGATGATCCACCGCGCCATCGTCGGCAGCCTGGAGCGCTGGCTGGGCATCCTCATCGAGAACTACGCCGGCCATTTCCCGCTCTGGCTCGCCCCGCAGCAGATCGTGGTCTGCCCGATCACGTCGGAGGCCGATGCCTACGCCCATGAGGTGACGGAGAAGGCGCTGGCGCTCGACCTCCGCGCCCGCGCCGACGTCCGCAACGAGAAGATCAACTACAAGGTGCGCGAGCACAGCCTCGCCAAGGTCCCGCTGATCCTGGCGGTCGGCAAGCGCGAGGCGGAGGAGCGCACGGTGAGCGTGCGGCGGCTCGGCGCGCAGGGCAGCACCGTGATGGGGCTCGACGAAGCGCTGGCGGCGTTCGCGCGTGAGGCGCTGCCGCCGGATCTGGCGCGGCGGGGGTGATTTCGGTGACAGCGCTATTCCTTTGCGCAGCAAAAAGTGCGCTGTCACCGAAATCGAGCGCGGCGTTGGAAGCCCGCATGGAAACAGGCGGATGCACCGAGATTTTGTGCACTGTCACTGGAATTCCATCATACTGGGGAGTTAAGCCTTTCTATGCCCGAGCGCGATTCTCTTCACACAAGGGCATTGCATAACGTTGCGTCATTGATAGGGTGAGCTGAGCTATCCAATAGAAGGGGGGGGACTGTGAAGCGTTTTGCTACCGCAATGCTGGGACTTTCGTTATGTGCGTGCACTCAAGGTAGCGCGTCGAAAGCGCCAGATTGGGTCGGAAGAGAACTTCGCCCGCCCCGTAGTGATGTTCAAGTTGGGGCACTCTACTTCGCACGTGAAAAGATTGGAACCTCAGGTCCTGTCAATTTGGAGCGGCTCTGTGATATCAATTTGAGTAAATACAACGTAACGCCTTCCGAAATCCGGGTTGCCGATATCGATTTAACAAATACTATTGAAGCAAGTGGCGCGCTCGAGGGGATAAAGAATTATTTCTTCAATGCAAAAATAGATGGAAATTTCTCGGACTACTTCGAGTATAAATTAACAAACGTCATTGAAAGGAGCATCACAGGCGCTGAAGCAGAGCACATTTTCGGCGAGCGTGCTTTTCAAAAAGACTGCACTGGGTGGCGAACGAATATTGCAGATCAGAACTGGGCCAAAATGCAGATTTTGTCCGTTCGTATCGGCGACATTGTATTCAAGCAAAAAGATAATGCTGGAGGATCAGCGGAGATCAATGCCAAAATTAGTGTCGCAACCCCCAAGCTGACTTCTGCGCTGAAGGCGAATTACAACCTGGCGATGAACGGGAAGGGACTCGTCTTCTCGTTCAGTTCCCTTCCAAGAAACTAGCCTAGCTAGTCCCAGATGCTAACCGGTCGCGAGGTCTCAGCTGACAGAATTACGGTATATTACGGTGACAGTGCACTAAATTCCGCGCCCGCCGCCAGCGCCGCGTGCATTTCACAATTACGGTGACAGTGCACTAAATTTTTGCAGATTTCCAATAATTTAGTGCACTGTCACCGTAATTCCATCGTCGGCAGCCTCGAGCGCTGGCTCGGCATCCTCATCGAGAACTACGCCGGCCATTTCCCGCTCTGGCTCGCCCCGCAGCAGATCGTGGTCTGCCCGATCACGTCGGAGGCCGATGCCTACGCCCATGAGGTGACGGAGAAGGCGCTCGCCCTCGACCTCCGCGCCCGCGCCGACGTCCGCAACGAGAAGATCAACTACAAGGTGCGCGAGCACAGCCTCGCCAAGGTCCCGCTGATCCTGGCGGTCGGCAAGCGCGAGGCGGAGGAGCGCACGGTGAGCGTGCGGCGGCTCGGCGCGCAGGGCTCGACCGTGATGGGGCTCGACGAAGCGCTGGCGGGCTTCGCCAGGGAGGCGATGCCGCCGGATCTGGCGCGGCGGGGGTGATTTCGGTGACACTGCACTTTCTTTGCGCAGCAAGAAGTGCAGTGTCACCGAAATCGAGCGCGGCGTTGGAAGCCCGCATGGAAACAGCGGAATGCGCGGAAATTCTGTGCACTGTCACCGTAATTTGTCACCGTAATTCCGTCACCGTAATTCCCGCTTCATCCTCAACCCGATCCACCAGATGCCGGGACTGAACACCTAATGTCCCTTTTCAAGCAAAGCAGACATTGACGAGCGCTTTTCGCGTAAATCAAAAATTTGTTGCGTTATCTAAACCCTGCGATACGATCGCCTCTCAGAGATCTCATGCACAGGGGGGGGCTGGTATGAGGCTTATCATTCACTTTTTATGCTATTTTGTCAGCTTAGTATCGGCTTTTGCCGCTGAGCCCGCCATCAACATGCGCGTCACGATGTATGCAGACGGACGCTCTTGTCCTGGTGGATGTGATGCGCATGTCGTATTGCATGCAACTAGGAACGGTACGCGTAATGCTTTTCATGGCGATATATCCGCGCGTGCCAACCCAGAAAGATGTCATAGCGGCGAATATTGCACCGTCTGCCTCGGTGAAGCTGATAATACCTGCATGTCCGCACGCTATCGGGGCCATGGCCCGCATAGGGATGCGTTAGATTTCACGCCGGCTTTTTTTGAAGAAAATTGTAATAAGGCGAATTTGCCAGAAAGATTCTTGGCTAAATGCCGATCTCTATCGAAGACCGTCACACGCCTTCGCGACGAGCATTTGAACTGCTTCGTTGAGCATGACGACATACGATGTCGATCGGTGATGACGAGAGCTCTGCTTACGAAAGAGGCTGATTTTCCGTTTTATAATGAGTGCAAGCGATTAGGAGAGTCAGGGTTCAACAGACGATACGCGGATCGATCAGAGATGCAGCGGCGGCACGATTGTGCTTATTCCAATTCTATTCGTCGCACCAACAGCTCGGGACGTTCGTGGGTAATTCTCATGCCTGCAGCCTGTCGGGAAGGCACATTTGTCGGGCGTGACGGCCTCGATTGTTGCTCATCGAGTGTTTATGCCGCCGCCGGCCTTGGCTCGGAATGCTCCGAGTTTTTTCCTAGAAGACAACAGCGTCGACTGTAGCGAGAGCTAGATATGATTTCACGACGCCACCTCCTTTCCGGATCAGCCGGGTTAGGCCTTTCAACCGTCCTAGTCAGTCGAGCAGCAATGGCTCAGACCCCACTACCAGAGCCAGACTTTGATGATCTTTCTGGCTTTGTCGCACGAGCAGGCCTCAGGCCAAGCCGCGCCGGCGGTGTACGCCTCGGCGTCGACAATACAGCCATCGACGGCACTTTCGTCGTGCATAACTATGGTCATGGCGGGGCCGGCATCACCCTCAGCTGGGGGTGTGCAGCCGAAGTTCTAAGGATGCTTCGCGAGAGGCCAGGCTTCTCTGGTGAACGCGAACTGCATATTCTCGGCTCCGGAATGATTGGCCTGGCTGTCGCAAGTTTAGTTTTGCGCACACGCGAACTATCATCCAAGCGAATTATCATTCACACCAAAGATCAAATCGACCGGACGACCTCATTCATCGCCGGTGGTCAATTCTACGCCTCAGGCGAGCGTCCCGGCCAAGCTGGACCGGAAAGAGATCGTCTCGACGGTATCATCAATACCTCGTACCGGATTCTCTCCGGCCTCGATAGCAGGAGGTATGGGATCTTCGACCGAGTTAACTATTCCATGAAGGATACGTTGGACGACGCTCCGGATGGATTTGGAAACTTCAGACCGGTTGTAGGAAGGCCATTCGAGCGGATTGAACGACGGCTGTGGGCCTTCGATACCAAGGTCGTACAAGTTCCATTGATGATGAGGCGGCTCCAGCAGGATTTGTTGCAGTCCGGGAGAGCAGAGTTCCGGGCGGCGGATTTCAAGTCGCTAGAGGACGTCCGCCGGTTGCGCGCGAAATCGCTTGTGAACTGCCTTGGACTTGGCTCAAAAGGCATCTTTCCCGATCTATCGCGCATGGAGGGCAAGAAGGGTACGCTGGCTATCCTCAAACCAGACACGCGGCTGAATTACCTATTCAGCGGCGAAAGAGGCGGCGATAGAGGTGACGGCGACTTCTACGAGTACATGTTCCCGCGGCCGGACGGGCTCATCATCGGTGGAACCGGGGAGTATTGCTTTCTCGACGGTCGGCCGAATGAGGAACTCGCGAGATTCCTGGTCACGCGAATGAAAACAACCTTCCGCGGCGGCAATGCGGAAGGTGATAGGCCGGGGGATCGAACGCCTTATGCGTTTTTGAAACGACGCGAGGAAGACGGCATTTCGAAGCGCGAGACGAACAATCGGTGTTTTGTCGGCCAGAAGACGCGCTAGGTGTGTATCGGCCCGCATTATGAGCCCCTGATCCGGTGAACTACGGTGACAGTGCACTAAATTCCAAATTACGGTGACAGTGCACTAAATTCCGCGCCCGCCGCCAGGAATTACAATTACGGTGACAGTGCACTGAATTCTGCGCCCGCCGCCAGCGCCGCGTGCCTTTCGGTGGCAGGATTTCGGCGACAGTGCATTTTCTTTGCGCAGCAAAAAGTGCACTGTCGCCGTATTTCCGGCAAGGGAGGCCATCATGGGCGATGAGGCGACACCAGGCGCCATGGACGCATTGGGCGGATTGTTCGCCTTGTCCTTCGAGCTCCTCGGAATTACGGTGACAGTGCACTAAATTCCGCGCCCGCCGCCAGCGCCGCGTGCATTTCGCAATTACGGTGACAGTGCACTAAATTTTTGCAGATTTCCAATAATTTAGTGCACTGTCACCGTAATTCCATCGTCGGCAGCCTCGAGCGCTGGCTCGGCATCCTCATCGAGAACTACGCCGGCCACTTCCCGCTCTGGCTCGCCCCGCAGCAGATCGTGGTCTGCCCGATCACGTCGGAGGCCGATGCCTACGCCCATGAGGTGACGGAGAAGGCGCTCGCCCTCGACCTCCGCGCCCGCGCCGACGTCCGCAACGAGAAGATCAACTACAAGGTGCGCGAGCACAGCCTCGCCAAGGTCCCGCTGATCCTGGCGGTCGGCAAGCGCGAGGCGGAGGAGCGCACGGTGAGCGTGCGGCGGCTCGGCGCGCAGGGCTCGACCGTGATGGGGCTCGACGAAGCGCTGGCGGGCTTCGCCAGGGAGGCGATGCCGCCGGATCTGGCGCGGCGGGGGTGATTTCGGTGACACTGCACTTTCTTTGCGCAGCAAGAAGTGCAGTGTCACCGAAATCGAGCGCGGCGTTGGAAGCCCGCATGGAAACAGCGGAATGCGCGGAAATTCTGTGCACTGTCACCGTAATTACCGTAATTCCCCGTAATTCCCGATGCACGGAAATTTTGTGCACTGTCACCGTAATTTGATTTCGTAATTTGTCACAGTAATTCCAAGAGGCCGGAGCTCGGGCCGTTGGTGCGCTCCGATTCTGTGCTAGAGCTGGCTGGCGGCTCTGACTTGCCGAACGCCGGCATGGCAAACCTTCGGCGTTTCAGAACGGCTTGGGGGGAACATGTCGGTCATCGGCTCGACGACGGAATTCACCGTCAATCTATTCACCGCGAGCGATCAGTTACATCCGCGGATCGCGCGCTTCACGAACGGCAACATCATCCATGTGTTCCAGACGAAGCGCGCCGACAACATCTACTTCGACGTCGACGCCCGCATCCTGGATGCGCCCTATTTGAGTCAAATCCTCACCGAAACCCAGCTCAATACGTTCCAGCAGACCGGCGTGCAGGCGAGCGCGACGGAGCCCATCGTGGCCGCGCTCACCGGGGGCGGCGGCGTGGTCGTCTGGACCGACGATCGCCAGGACGGCGACGCGGACGGCATCTATGCGCGATTGATCTCCGGCACCGGAACCCTCGGCGGGGTCGAATTCCGCATCAACTCGACTCTGGCTTCGTTCCAGAACCAGCCGACCATCGCCGCCTTGTCCAGCGGCGGCTTCGTCGTGGCCTGGACGGACGCCAGCCAGACGCCAGGCGATACATCGAGCCAGGCGATCCGCGCCAGGCTCTTCGACGCAAGCGGCAATCCGGTCGCCTACAATGGCTCGTCCAACGACTTCGTGGTGAACACGACGACGACGTTCAACCAGCAGCAGCCGGCGGTCGCGGCCCTGGCCGGCGGCGGCTTCGTGGTGACCTGGACCGACACCAGCAATGCGATCGGTCAGAATGTCGACGTTCGGGGCAGGGTGTTCAACGCCGCCGGGCCGGTCGGCGGCGACTTCGTCATCCCCACGCAGCTCTCGAACGTCCAGACGAATTCCCACGTCGCGGCCTTGAGCAGCGGCGGCTTCGTCGTCGCCTGGACGGACGGGCTCGGCGATGCGCTGGGGCAGAACCCGCTGCGCGGGCGCATCTTCGACGCCGGCGGAACGGCCATCGGCAGCGACTTCGTCGTCAATGCGACCGGCCAGCAGAACAACAATTTCGAAGTCTCGATAGCCTCGCTCCCCGATAGCCGCTTCGTCGCGGCCTGGACCGACAACAGCCAGACGCTCGGCGATGCCTCCGGCAAGGCTGTCCATGCCCGGATCTTCCTCAACGACGGCACGCCGATCGGCAGCGAGTTCCTGCTGAACAAGGCGAGCGTGACGGGCGATCAGTTCGCACCGTCGCTGCAATCCGTCGGAACGGCGATCTACGCGTCCTGGACCGATGGCGCGGTCGATGGCAGCGGCAGCGGCATCCGCACCGCCGTCTTCAACGCGGCCGCCTATCAGGCGGGCGACGGCGGCGAGTCCTGGCTCGGTTTTTCGGTGGCCGATACAATCACGGGCGGCGCGGGAAACGACACGATTGACGGCCGGGCCGGCGCCGACTCGATCAACGGCGGGGGAGGCAACGACTTCATCATCGGCGGCGACGGCGGCGACGCCATGAACGGCGGCCCGGGCTTCGACTCGGTGTCGTGGTACGGGGCCGGCGGCCCGGCGCTCGTCAACCTCACGAACCAGGCGCTGAACGCCTTCGCCGCGCAGGGCGACACCGTCGCGGCCTTCGAGGCCTATTACCTCACCGACTCCGGCGACGTTTTCGTCAACGACGCCAATGGCGGTTATGTCTACGGCTTCGCCGGCGCCGACAGCATCACGGGCGGCGCGGGGGTGGACTTCATCGAGGGCGGGACCGGCGCCGACACGATCGATGGAGGGCCGGGCTTCGACTACGTCTCCTACGCCAACGCCGCAGCCGGCGTCAGGCTCGATTTCACCAATCCGGCCACCAACACCGGTGAGGCGGTCGGCGACGCCATCGCCAATGTCGAGGCCTTCTATCTCTCCGCCAACACCGACGTCTTCATCGGACAGACGGGGCAGAACTTCGTCTTCGCCGGCGCTGGCAACGATGAGCTCTTTGGCGGCGTCAACGCCAACGACTGGCTGTTCGGCGAGGCCGACAACGACTTCATCAGCGGCGGCAATTTCGACGACCTGATGTCGGGCGGATCGGGAGCCGACCGTTACGCTTTCACGAGCTGGGTCGGCAACGGCTTCGATTCGATCCTCGACTTCACGCCGGGCCAGGACAAGATCCAGCTCACCGGCGCGGGCTTCGGCCTCGCGCCCGGCGGGCTGACGGCCGGCGTCAACTTCGTCTCGGGCGCGGCGCCTGTGGCGACGGGGGCGGTGCCGACGGTGTTCTACAACACCACCTTCGGCATCATCCTCTTCGACGCCGACGGCGTCGGCGGCGCCTTCGGGCAGGTGCAGCTCGCCCAGATCATGGGCGCGCCGGCGCTGACAGCGGCGGATTTCATCGTGGCGTGAGGGCCTCCCCGGCTGCAACTCGCGCCCGATCCACGACCCTGGCATCGGGAACTGGGGGAGGAGCGCGCCAACGGCGGCGGCGCCTTCGACGTCATGGTCGGCGGCTTCGGCGACGACACGCTAGCAGGCTGTTGAAAAAGGCATTTGTTCACGGAACGTCAGCGAATCTCGACATGATCGGATCGGAATCGGAATTACGGTGACAGTGCACTGGAATTACGGTGACAGAATTACGGTGACAGTGCACTGAATTCTTGCGCCCGCCGCCAGCGCCGCGTACCTTTCGGTGGCAGGATTTCGGCGACAGAGCATTTTCTTTGCGCAGCAAAAAGTGCACTGTCGCCGTATTTCCGGCAAGGGAGGCCATCATGGGCGATGAGGCGACGCCAGGCGCCATGGACGCATTGGGCGGATTGTTCGCCTTGTCCTTCGAGCTCCTCGGCCAGGAAGCCGACCAGCTGCCGCAGCGCATCGAGGACACCCTCAAGCGGGCCGACGTGGCCAAGGCCATCGAGAAGAGCCTTCTCGATTTCGCCAGGACGCGGAAGCCCGGCATGTCCTCCCAATTGTCCGACGACGAGGCGAGGAAGCTGCGCGACTCGCTGCTCGACGGCGTCAAGGACAAACTGAGCGAGGAATATCTCAAGCAGGTCAAGGGCTCGCCGAAATACAAGGAGCTGCAAGGCCAGCTTGAGAAGTTCGAGAAAGCCGCGAAATCATCGGCGCTCGGCGTCTGGGTGGATGAGCACAGGACCATCCTCTATATCGTCGGAGCAGGCCTCGCGCTCGGCGCCGGCGCGGCGCTCTACGTCACCAAGAGCGGAGGTCCGGTCGTCGGCCAGTTGACCAAGGCGCTGGACAAGCTCGACCTGCAAGTCATCAAGGTCGGATCCTTCAACCTCACCATCGACAGCATCTACTTCAATCCGACGGCCGAAGTGCTGGGCGGAAAAATATCCACCAGCCTGAAATTCGAGCAGCTTCAGGTCAAGATGAACTTGAAAGTGGTTTCGACTGCTGCGGAGATCAGCACCGTCGGCGGCGAGGCCGTGGTGCATTACGGGAGGTTCGACGTCACGTCGATCGTCCAATACAATGTGGCCGACCACAAGCCCGTGACGTCGCTTTCGCTGCTGGTGGGAGCGACGGGAGACAACTGGAAGATTTCCGTGGGCGCGAAAGTGGAGAATTCCCTGGCGGGAACCGCCGTGACGGGCAACGCGGCCGCCAGCTACCAGGTCAACAAGTATCTGTCCGTCGGCTCCGAACTGTCCAGCGGCAAAAGGGCCGACATGGGAAGCGTGCAGGAGAACAAGGCGATGGGCATGCTGACGATCACGATCCCCTGATTGCCATGAGCAGGCGGAGGCGTCGGGCATCATGCGCCCGCGCCGGCGTCCGCAACGAGAAGAACGACTGTAAGGTGCGAAAACGCCCCCTCGCCAGGGCCTCGTCGAGCGTTGCGCTCGGCAGGCGCGCGGCAGAGAAGCGCAGGGTCAGCGTGCGGCGGCTGGGCGCGCGGGGCAGCACGGTGTTGGGGCTCGACCAGGCGCTGCCGCCGGATCCGGCCCGGCGCGCCGACGGTCTCTCGCGTGAGCGCCGCCGGGCCGGCTCAGGCGCGCAGTGAGCCGTCCATGTGGAAGGCTCCGCTCGTCACCTCGCTCTTGAGGGTCTGGTCGCGCAACACGATCGGCAGCGTCGCCGAGAACTGCCGCTCGACCGGGCCGATGGTGCCGAGCCTCAGGCTGCCCTCGACGATGTTCGAGAACATCATCTTGAAGACGCGCAGCTCCGCCGCAGCCGATTTGAACTCGCTCGCCATGACCTTCCGGGGCGTCGTGAACGTTCCATTGGCGGTGCCCTTGAAGCCCGTCATGAGCTGGGGGCCTATCACGGTCGGCTGGAAGAAGTTCTCAGCGATCGTAAATCGCATGCCGTCCCTGATGTTCGGCTCCGTGCTGATGATCATGATTGCCCATTCGTTGGCGCCGATCGCCCTGGCGTGGCCGAAGAACGAGAAGCTCCAGTTCGTCGAGCCCTGCTCCACCGGCTGCGGGCCGGGGGAAGGCTTGCCCCCGCCAACTTCACGGTCGAGGCTGTGAATGGTCTGGATTCCGACGATCCTGTCCGGCTTCTTTTGCCCGGGCCCAAGGATGTTGCGCGGCGGACCCTTGTACTTCTCCACCTGATCCGCGGTCGACTTGCCATAAACTCCAGGAGCGTCGGTGGTGGGGAAGCCGAGCTTGGCGAGGGCCTGCTGGATGCGCGCGACCGCGTCCTTGACGGCCGCGCTGCTCGGCATGCCCTGATAGAAATGTCCGCGATGATCCCGGGAACAAAGATCGAGCGCGTCCTTGCCTGGGCCGGGCTTGGTGAAGAGTTCCGACGAGAGCGCCATTCCTCATGCTCCTGCAAAGGTGAGAAGGCGCGAGGCGAGGATCGTACAGCCGAAAAATCGGTCACCGGCCGGACCTCCGGACGCAACGCTGCAGTCCGCGCGGACGAAGGCAACCCCCGGATCCCCAACGCCAACCCTGGTCGAAGACGAGGCGCCTGCCGGATGCTATCGACCCGCGATCCCGTCAACGGGGTCGAGAGTGCCGCAGCGACACGATCGTGGCAAGCTCAGGGGTCGCGGGGGCATGATCTGATTGGCGCTATTCCGGGGGCGACGTCACCGCGATAGGGCTCGACGAGTCGCCGGCGTCATCCGCGAAGGAGGCGCCGCCGCCGGATCTGGCGCGGCGGTGATGATTTCGGTGACAGTGCACTTTCTTTGTGCAGCAAAAAGTGCACTGTCACCGAAATCGGCGTTGGGAAACAGGCGGACGCACGGAAATTTTGTGCACTGGCACCGAAATTGAAATCGACGTTGGGAAACAGGCGGATGCACGGAAATTTTGTGCACTGTCATCGTAATTCCGATCGGGGTCCCACCACAAAAGAAGAGCCGCCCCGAGGGGCGGCCTTTGGTCTTGGAACCAGACGCCGTCAGGCTGCCGTCGCGACCCGCTGCTTGCGGCGCAACGCCAGGCCGAGGCCGGCGAAACCGATCAGCATCATCGCCCACGTCGCAGGCTCCGGAACGCCAGGGACCACGCCATTCGGAGAACCGGCCAACAGGATGTACGACCCACCGAACTGGAAAGACGTGATGTCGGTGCCGTCCGACACGATACCCCGGAAGGCGAACTGATTGAAACCGCCCGGCGTGGAGATTGGCGCCAGCGCTGAAAGGTCGAATGCGCCGAGGAGCGTGTTGCCCGCGCCGAAGGCGGAGATGGTCGGCGGATCGCCGAAGCCGGGAGCGTAGTTGAAGTAGGCGCCGAAGCTGCTCACGGGAGAGGCGAAGCTCAGCGTGGCGAAGCCGGTTCCGGAATCGACGCCGATATAAGTGGAGGGCAGGCCGAAACCGCCGTTGGAGGCAAGTCCGTAGCCGCCTTGGCCGATCACCGAACCTTGGCCGGAATTGCCACCGCCGCCCGGGGCGGCCGTGAAGGTGATGCCGCCCGGCAGGGCGACAGGTCCGAACGTGAAATTGTAGCTCCCGTTCGAGAACGCGCCAAGATTGAGGGTCGGCCCGGTATACCCGGCGTCCGACGTCACAAGGTTGACGGCAGCGTTGGCGACCGACGCCAAGCCCATGCCGGCGGCGATCAAGCCGACGTAAAGATAGTCACGCATCCGCATAGGAAAACCCCCGTGTACCAGCCATGCCGCAATTGACACTTATTCGACATCGGCCACTTTTGCTACACATTTTTAACCGAATCGGAATTGCGGTGGAATTACGGTGACAGTGCACTAAATTCTTGCGCTCGCCGCCAGCGCCGCGTACATTTCGGTGACAGTACATTTCGGTGACAGAGCACTTTTTCGCTCTTGCGAAGAAAGTGCTCTGTCACCGAAATGGGAGCCCCCGCAATGGCGCGTCTCGCTCGTGTCGTGATCCCCGACGTTCCCCACCACGTCACGCAGCGCGGCAATGGCCGGCAGACGACCTTCTTCTCCGATGCCGACTACCGGCTCTACCGCGACATGCTCGCCGCCGCCGCGCCGGGGGCGGGGGTCGCGGTGCTCGGCTGGTGCCTGATGCCGAACCACGTGCATCTCGTGCTTGCACCGACTGATCCTGACGGCCTGCGCCGGCTGCTGGCGCCTTTGCATCGCGCCTATGCAGGGCGCATCCATGCGCGGCTGAAGCGCACCGGGCATTTCTGGCAGGGCCGCTTCGGCTGCGTGCCGATGGACGAGGCGCATCTCGGCGCGGCGCTGCGCTACGTGATGCTGAACCCCGTGCGCGCCGGGCTCGCGGCGCGGGCCGAGGACTGGCCGTGGTCGTCGGCCCGCGCGCTGCTGGGTGAGCCGGACGGACTGACGGCCATCGAGCGCGTGCGGGCGACCTGGCCCGATCCGTCGGGATTCCTGGATGCGGAGCCGGACGCCGCGGCCTTCGACCGCTTGCGCAAGGCGGAGAGCGTCGGGCGTCCGCTTGGGGACGCGGCTTTTCACCGCCGCGTGGAGGAGGCGACGGGGCGGACCATAGCGCCCCGAAAGAGGGGACCGAAGGGGCCGCGGAGAAATTTCGGTGACAGTGCACTTTCTTCGCAATAGCGAAAAAATGCACCGTCACCGAAATTGAAAAAGTGCACTGTCACCGAAATTAGAAATTAGAAATCAAGTAGGAACAAAGTCCTTGACAGCGCGGGATCCTCGCGCCACCCTCGCGCGATGAACCGGCCCGACGCCATCGCCCGCCACCGCACCGCCCTCCTCGTCATCGTCTCCTCCATCGCCGCGCTGATCGGCGGGCGCGTCCTTCGACAGGCTCAGGAGGAGGGCGGCGTCATCGCCCGCGGCCTCCGCAACGCCGCGCTCGCCCTGCTGCGGCCGGCGGAAGCGGCGGCGCGGCGGCTGATCGTGCTGGCCGCCGAGGTCCTGACGGTCGCGCCGCGGCCGGCGCCGGTCTTCGCCGGCCCGCCCGGGCGCGGCCGGGAGGGCCCCGCCCGTCCGCCGGCGTTCCGGCTGGCCGATCCGCCCAAGCGCTTCGCCTGGAAGCCCGTCCCGCCGCCGCCGCCGGCCGGGGCGCCGCGCATCCGCACGTTCTGGGCCGCGCCCTTCGCCACGCCGCCGCAGGCCCCCGCGCCGCAGGAGCCGCCGCGGCGGCCGCAGCCCACGGCGACCGTCGATGCCTCGCGGCTCGCGCTCCGGCTCGCGGCGCTGGAGCGGGCGCTGGGCGATCTGCCGCGTCAGGCGCGCCGGCTCGCCCGCTGGCGGCTCAGGCGCGCCGCAGCCATGGGCCCGCGGCCGCGCTCGCCGCTCCGGCTCGGTCATCCGCCCGGCCATCGCCATCGGCGCATCCACGATGTCGACGACGTGCTGAGGGAGTGCCACGCCCTCGCCATCGAGGCGCTGGCGAGGGACAATCGACATCCCGACAGCTCATGACCGGGCGCGGCTGCGCCCGACAAAATCGCCGATCCCGATCGTCAGGCGCGGCTTGGGGAGCCGCAGCGGCGCGCTTGGCCGTTCGAAAGGCGCGCGTCGTAGAGCGCTGCGCGCTCCTGCGTCTCGATTTCCCGCATCCCCCAAGGGAAATGGAGGAAAAACCAAGCATCACGATATCGATAAATCATTGATATCATGATGTTTTGAATCAAATCGCAGTCAACAATTCTTGACTGGACGTTATCGCCGCAAATTGGCGAACTGGCCCGCGATCGGCGCAGGTCGATCAAGTCATCGCCGCTTTCCGGAGGGACGATTGCGGCCAAGGATCTTTCAACATGCGGCGAAAACGTCCGCGTGAGGAAGATTCATATCATAAATACAGAAAATGGAGAAGTATCCATGGCTTCGAACACTGTCATCACCTTCGACGATCTGGGAATCGGCACCGGGCAGGAGGCGCGGATCGCGGATGGCTATGCCGGGTTCAACTGGGTGCAGGCGGGCGCGTATAGCCCGAACGGGGCTCTCCCTGGCTACACCGCGACCTCCGGCTCCACCATCGCCTTCATCGCCGAGGCCGGCAACACCGAGATCGCCGGCTACGAGGACGCGAACGCCGGCTCCGCCCTGGTCTTCACGCGGGAGAAGCCGTTCGATCTCCTGTCGGCGGACCTGTCGGCGGCTTTCCGCAACGGCATCAACATCACGGTGACGGCCTTTGCCGACGAGGCCGGCGCGGTTTCCCTCGGCAGCGTGACGCTGCTCGTCAATCAGGGCGCCCAGACCTTCAGCTTCGAGAACTCCCTGTTCACCGGCGCGCGCCGCATCGAGATCAACGGCAACGACGGCGATGCCGCCACGCTCGACTATTTCGGCATCGACAATCTCACCCTGCGCGACACGGTGACCACAATCGGCTTCGATGACATCGCGCTCGTTCCCGGCGGCGAGGCAAGGATCGCCGACGGCTATGCCGGCTTCCAGTGGAACGGCGTCGGCGTCTACCGTCCCGACGGCGCCATCGCCGGCTACCAGGCGACCGACGGGACCAATATCGCCTTCATCGCCGAGGCCAACGGCAATGAGATCGGCGGCTACGAGGATCATGTCGCCGGCACGGCCGCGGTCATCACCCGCGACAGCGCCTTCAGCTTCGTCGGCGCCGATTTCTCAGCCGCTTTCCGCGACGACCTCGATCTGACGATCCGCGCCTATGCCGATGCCGCCGGCCAAGTGCTGGTCGGTACGGCGCAGATCTCGGTCGACCGCGGCGCGACCTCGTTCACCTTCGCCGACGGCGTGAACGTCGCCGGCACCTTCAGCAGCATCGAGCGCCTGGAATTCGCCTCCAACGACGGGAATCCGTCGACGAACGACTACTTCGGCTTCGACCACTTCCAGTTCATCATCTGAGGCCCGGGCTCGGCCGGGAGGGATCTCGGACGCCGCGGCCACTCCCCCGGGCTGCGGCGCGAGGCCGGCGAGCGACAGGCCCTCATTGCTGGGCCGGTCCGCCCGGTCGCCCCTTTTCTTCCGGCTCGACGAAGCCGCCCCCGCGCAACCTGGGGCGGCTGCTTTTGCCGCGCCGGATCGCTTCCGCTTCGTCGGCCCGGGGCTTACCGCGTGAGTCCCCATCGCGTTCCGGCCGAAGTCAGATGTCCTGTCAGATGTCCTGGCGGCGGGACTCAGGGCGGCCAACGGACCGGCACGGCGCGCTTGCGCGCGAACTTCAGCCCATGCGCAGGCTGGCGAGTCGCAACGGCCGCGACCCCATGCCAGGCATCGATCCGCTGCAGCAGGCGGCCCGTCTCCTGACCGGCGTAGCGGTCATGCGCGTCTCGAATGCCGGTCCGCCGGCCGAAGAGGGCGTCCGCCTCGTCGAACAGCATCAACGTCCCTGCCGGGTCGGCCGTGGCGAACAGGCGCGAGAGGTTGCGTTCCGTTTCGCCGACATAGCGGCTCACGGCCTGCGCGAGATCGACGCGCAGCAGGTTCAGCCCGAATTCCCGCGCCATCGCCTCCCCGGCGGCGCGGATCACCTGCGGCGTTCCGCTCAGCAGATAGATCCCGTCCCTGGAGCCGGGCGGGAGGCCGATGCGCTGGGCGGCCAGGGCGAACGGCCCGGGGCGACGCTGGTCGAAGGCGAAGGCGCGGAACGGCGGAGGAGAGCTCATACGACTGGTCCTCCCAACTGCTCGAAGACGTGGCGATCGCCCTCGCTCCGCCAGTGCGCGCCGCCGGCGGTCAGCACGCGGAGCGCCGCGTCCGGGTTCAGCTTCCGCTCCAGCCCCTTCTCGATCAGCGCGCGGCGCGCTTGCGGCAGGATGGCCGCGCGCTGCTGAGGGTTGGCCCAGCGCTTGCCGCCCGCCTCGCTGGCGAAGTGGCCGAACATGCCGCAGCGCCGGCTCTTGGCCTCGTGCTCGGGCAAGGCGTTGGTGGATGGCCGCTCGGCGCCGCTCATGCCGGCAGCGTAGCGCAAGGCCGGCGGCCGGCAAAGGTGTCAGCGCCAGGCGCGCGCCGGCAAAACTGGCGCAACCCGCGGACAAACGGCGCGGCGCTCGCGGTTGGCGGCCGCCGAGGCGGGGTTTAAACTCATCACGGCCGAGGGGGCGCCCGCCGCCGCGCCGAGCGGAGGATGCTGCCGCCATGACCGTCCCACAGGAAGGAGCCCGCCGGGTCCCGCTGCAGGAGGGCGCATTCGTCGACTGCTATCGGCAGGGTCCGCTGTCGCGCTACGTGACCGCGCGGCGCTCGCTCGGCGATGGGCTGATCACCATGATCGAGGCCCGCCAGCCCGCCGGCGACATGTCCAACCCGCCCCTGCCCGGCCTCAATCTCGTCCAGCATCTCGCCGGACGCCGCATCGACGCGGAATACGGCCCCGTCAAGTTCAGCAAGACGGCCGAGGCCGGGACGTTCTGCCTCTCCGTTCCCGGCGAGGCGAGCCGCGTCCTGGCGGACCGCGCCCATGCGATCCGGATCTTCTGGATACCCGGACCCATGCTGCCGGACGAGCCGGAGGGGAGCGGCGAGGCGGCCCTCCAGTTCGGCCCTCTGCACCATGGGCCGTTCGCGGATGCGTTCCTCGGCCGCTTCGTGCGGCAGCTCTGGACCGATGGCGCCGCCGCCGTCGCCGCGCCGCGCCTCTATGCGGAATCGGCCGCCCATTTCCTCGTGCAACGCCTCGTCGCGGTCTCCGCCGGCGCAAGGGCGCCACGCCGTGGCGGGTTGGCGCCCTGGCAGGTCCGGCGGGTCGAGGACTACATGCGCGCCTCGCTTGCGAGGGACATGGGCGTCGGCGAGCTGGCGGGGATCGTCGGGCTGACGGCGAAGCATTTCGCCCGAGCCTTCCGCGAGGCCACCGGCACGCCGCCGCACCGCTTCCTCACCGGAATCAGGATCGAGGCGGCGGCGCGGATGCTGGACGCTTGCCGCGAACGGCCGCTGGCGGACGTCGCCATCGCCTGCGGCTTCGCCGACCAGAGCCATTTCACGCGCAGCTTCCGGGCGGTCATGGGAACGACGCCGGGCCTCTATCGCCGGCAGCGGCCCGGCTGAGCCAGGCGAACGGCGCTTGTCAGGCGACCGCCACCCACGGCGTGCCCTGCAGGTCGTGCCGCCACTCCTCGGGGACGTAGACGAAGGCGTCGCCCTGCCGCGCGACATGGCCGAAGGTCGGGAAGGGCAGATGCGTCCCGGCGATGGCGAGCCTCTCCCTGGCCGCGAAGTCGAAGCCGCGCAGGCGGGACCGGTAGGCTTCCTCGGCATCGATGTCGAAGATCATGCTCGCCTTCGGATGCGGGAATTGGATGGCGTGATGGACGGCGAGATCGCCGCAGATCAGCAGCCGCTCGCCATCGCTCTCGACCAGATAGGCCGTGTGCCCCGGCGTGTGCCCGGGGAAGGGGAGGGCGGCGATGCCCGTGCCGAAGGTCTCCTCGGGCCCGAAGGTCCGGACGCGGCCATCATAGGCCTTGGCCACAGCGCCCACCACGTCCCACCACGAGCGCATGAACTCCGGCGCTCGGGCCTGCTCGGCCGGGCTCGTCCAGAACTCCAACTCACGCGCGCTGAAGTGCAGGATCGCGCGCGGCAGCACGGCAGCGCCGTCGCGGAGCAGGCCGCCGATGTGGTCCGGATGGGCATGCGTGAGCAGGACGTCGTCGACCTGCTCGGGCGCCAGTCCGGCATGCGCGAGGTTGCCAGGGAAATGGTGGCTGTTGGGACCGAAGAGCCCTGCCGCGCCCGCATCGACGAGGAGCACCTTGCTCCCCGTATTGACGACGAAGGAGGCGATGCCGTTGCGGAAACCGCCCTTGGCGAGGAACTTCGCCTGCAGGGCGGTGTCGAATGTGTCGCGATCGATGTTCTGCCAGACGGCGAAGGACAGGTCGACGAACCCGTCGGCGAGCGCCGTGATCTCGAACCGGCCGAGGCTGCGGCGGTAGGCCAGCGTCGTCTGCCGACGCGAAAGGGCGACGGTTGTCACGGGGCGATCCTCCTTCGAGCGATCCTCGATCCGTCGACGATGGCCCGTGGTGCTGCCGCGGTCTTGCAGCAAAGGCGCGCGGCTTGAAGGAAAGACGCGGATCTTGCAACGGGAGCAGCGTCGCTCCGGCCAGGCTTGCGCCGGCGCAAGCGCCAACTTGCGCGGTCGTGTCGCCTGTCCGGCACAAAACCCTGTTAGCTTTCCCGCGCGGCCCGAAGAGCAGCCGCAGTCGGGGAGGACTACCATGACCATCAGGATTCTGGCGCTGGCCGCAGCCGCGCTCGGCTTCGCCACCGCCGCTCAGGCGCAGGCGCCGCAGCCGCCGCAATTTCCCAACATGACCTTCTTCATCACCTCGACGCCGGGGCCGAACGGCGCGAATTTCGGCGGGATCGAGGGGGCGGACGCGCATTGCCAGACGCTCGCCGCGCGCGCCGGCGCCGGCGCCAAGACCTGGCGGGCCTATCTCAGCCAGCAGGCCATGGGCGGCAAGCCGGCGATCAACGCCAGGGACCGCATCGGCGCCGGACCCTGGGTCAATGTCGCCGGCGTCCAGATCGCCGCCAATGTCGCCGACCTGCATGATCCGGCGAAGGCCAACATCAACGTCAACACCGGCCTCACCGAGACCAACCGCATGGTGATGAGCCGACTGTTCGTGGTGAACTACCACGACATCCTCACCGGTTCGAACGCCGATGGGACCGCGCCGGCCGGAGACAAGGACATGACCTGCGGCAACTGGACCAAGGGCGGGGAGGGGACGACGATCGTCGGCCATCACGACCGCCTGGGCCTCGACGAGAGCGCCGCCGCCAAGTCCTGGAACATGGCGCATCCCACGCGCGGCTGCGACAACGCCTCGCTTCGGACGACGGGCGGCAACGGCCTGCTTTATTGCTTCGCCGCGAACTGAGGCGAAACGACCGTTCATTCCAGGTCGTTGCCACGTCACGAACCAGATGCTATCTTAGTGATAGCATCTGGGGATGGCGATGGCGCAGCTGCTGATTAGGAATATCCCTGAAGACGTCATGACGGCGTTCAAGGCCCGCGCCAACGGCGAGGGCATGGCTGCTGAGACGCTCGCGCGGATCGTCATTGCGCGCGAGTCCGAGCGGCCGCCGCGAGCCGAGGCGATCCGGCGGATGGAAGCGATGAGAGCATTATCGAAGCCGCTCCCATCGGATTCGCCATCCTCGTTGGCCCTCCTGAGGCAACTTCGTGATGGGAATGACGACGGTCATTGACGCCTCCGTAGCGATCCGCGCTATCGGGGGCGACGAGGCCGGGAGCGAGCAGGCCCGCAGCGTGGTCTATGGAGCCGCGGACGCCGTTGCGCCGTCTCTCCTGCTTCTCGAATTCCAGCACGTCTTCTCGAAGCGCTATGCCGCAGGCCTCGTTGCCCGCGAGCATTTCGAAGGCGCCGCTGTTGGGTTGAGCCGCCTTGTCGAAATGCGTCCGTTGGATCGCGCGCTTGCCGATGAAGCCGTGGCCTTGTCGCTCGCAGCGATGAGTGCGCTTGCCGGGGCGGGAGACGGCCGGCCCTTCCCGGCGAGCGTCTACGATTGCGCCTATGTGGCGCTGGCGATTATGGAAAATGCTGAACTCGTGACCTGCGACGCCGGCCAGGCCCGCCTGGCGGAGCGCTGCGGGTGCCGGGTCCGCCTCCTCGCGTGACCTTCAGCTCCCCACCCACACCGGATCGACCAGCCGCCTCAGCGCCGCCGCGGCGCTGAGCGCCGTCATCGCGCTGGTGCGCGGATTGGCGGGGTCGGGCCGGCCGCGGATCGTCATGCTCACCGAGGCGCCGCCGCCATCGATCTCGATCGTATGGACGTTGCCCGTCTCGTCCGGATCGGCCCAGATCTCGCAATGCGTGCGGTCCACGCCGACGCCGGCGAGCGACAGCGCCACGGCGACGTTGACGTTGGCCGGAAAGCCCTGGATCGCCTGACGCGCCGAACCGCTGAAGACCAGCGTCGGCTCCGCGATCGCCGCCAGGTCGATCCCGGCCGCGGCGAGGCCGGGAGCGCCGGAGAGCCCCTTGGGCGGCTTCCGCGTGATGATCCGGCAATCGGCCACATCGCCGCGCGAGAGCGCCCGCGCCACGTCGAGGCCAAGGATGGCGCCCGTCGGAACGATCAGCCGCAGGCCCCGCGCCCGGAAGGCAGGGATCAGGTCCTCGCGCCGGGCGAGCTGGCCGGCGCTCAGCACCATCAGGCCCTTGCCTGACGCGAGCGTCGCATCGGCGATCCTGTCGAAGGCGGCGGCGGGCAGGCATTCGACGACCATCTCGGCCGTCGCCGGCAGGTCCTCGAGCGGCAGGACTGGGCAGTCGAGAGCGGCGGCCTGCAGGGCGGAGCGAGTCTTCGCAGCGTCGCGCGCCGCCACGGCGGCGATGCGGATCAAAGGCTCGGAGCGGGCGATCTCGCGCGCGAGGCCAAGTCCGATCGCGCCGAGGCCGGCGATCGCGATCGTGAGGCGGGGCGGCGCCATGTCCGTTGAGCGACTGCCGCTCAGAAGGCCTTGAAGGTGATCATGGTGCGCGTGTCCTGGATGCCCGGCAGGGTCTGGACGCGCTCGCCGACGAAATGACCGATGTCCACGGCGTCATCGATATGGAACTTGGCCAGGATGTCGTACTCGCCGGCGACGGAATAGATCTCCGAGGCGATCTCCGCATCGGCGAGCGCCGTGGCGACCGCATAGGTCTTGCCGAGCTGGCACTTGATCTTGACGAAGAAGGTCTGCATCGCGCGGGGTTCCTGGAGCGTCACCGGTCGTAGCCGCTGGCGCGGGGCCGGGCAAGCGGCCGGTCGACCGCCAAGGGGTATCGCTATCGCCGCGGCGGCGCCGGCGGCGTCGGCGGCCGGGATGGAACGTCCTCGCTGTCCGGCAGGCGGCCGTTGCGCGCCAGAACCTCGATGTCGCGGTCGAGGCCCGACTTGATCTTGAACTCGCTCTGGAAGACGCGGCCCTCATTGCGGGCGATGGCGAGGTAGTCGCCCTCCGCCAGGGTCATCGAAGGGAAGGCGCCGATCGCCTCGCGGATCACGTCGCCGCCAGGCGTCAGCACCGACCAGGTGGTGTTGGCGCGCGCTTCGCCGCCGGGATTGGAGACGAGCTTGAGCGTGATCGTCGCCGCCCGGTGGTTCATGGTCGCCTCGGTCACGCGGCCGGAGACGACGCGGATGTCGGCGCGCACGATGGAATTCGAATCGCCGTAGCTCGACACCACGTGATAGGTGCCTTCGGGCAGACGCAGCACCTCGCCCGCCCGCAGGCTGGAGGTCACGAGCCTTCCCTCGGAATTGCCGGCCTGGGGGATGAAGATCGAGATCTGCTGCCGGTTGCTGGCGATCGGCTGGTCGAGGATGCTGCCGCGCACGATGAGCGCGCCGGCGCTGATCGGCACGCGCTCTGTCGTTGTCGCGTTGCCGACGAGCACGCGGCGCGTCGCCGAGGCGAGCCCATAGGCCACATGCACGATGAATTCGCCGGGCGGCAGCGGTAGCACCGGCGCGGTCTCGGTCGATTGCGTGACGAGCTGCGGCTCGCCCTGTCCCTCGATCCGGAAGACGCGCCAGATCAAGCCGCTGCCGATCTGCTTGTTTTCGCCGGCCAGCACGGCGGAGAGCGCCAGGCGCGACGCGCCCTGTGCCGCCGCCGGGTCGGCGATGACCAAGGCGAGCGGCAATGCGAGCGGTAGTGCGAGCGGCAGGAGGGCGCGGCGCGTCGGCATGGCGGGAGGACTAGCAAAGGAGCCGCATCATGCGCAAATCGGCCTGGCGGAATTGCGGCTTCACAGCCGGCGCTGGCCGGGATAGCAGCGGCTGGCAGCCGGGAGCAGCACATGTTTTTCAGAACGGGCGAACACAAGGCCGCTGGACTGTCCCATGATCCGTTCAAGGCGATCGTGGCGCCGAGGCCGATCGGCTGGATCAGCGCCATGTCGCGCGACGGCGCGATCAATCTCGCTCCCTATTCCTTCTTCAACGCGATCCTCAGCCGCCCGTCGCTGGTGATGTTCGCCAGCGAGGGCCGCAAGGACGCGCTCACCTTCATCGAGGAGACGGGCGAGTTCGTCTGCAACCTCGCGACCCACGATCTGTCGCAGGCCATGAACCTGACCTCCGCGCCGCTGCCGCGCGGGGAGAGCGAGTTCGTCCATGCCGGGCTGGAGATGGCGCCGTCGATGCTGGTCAAGCCCCCGCGCGTGGCGGCTTCGCCGGCGGCGCTCGAATGCAAGCTGTTGCAGGTGGTGCGTCCTGTGGCGCTCTCCGGCGAGCCGACCGAGTGCTACATGACGATCGGCGAGGTTGTCGGCATCCATATCGACGACCGGTTCGTCAACGCCGGCCGGCTGGACACGGCGGGGATGCGCCCGCTCGCCCGCATGGGCTACGACGAATATTCCGTCGTCGAACAGGCGATCAAGCTCACGCGCCCCGCCGGCGCCGGCAACTTCGACGAAGCGAGGCGCTGAGCGGGGAGGGCATCACAGCCCTGCCGCACGCGCCGCCGCGAGGATGCGCTCGGCGCGCCGCACATGCGGGCGGTCGACCATCTCGCCGTCCATGCCGATGACGCCCGCCCCGGGGTTCGCGGCGAAGAGCTCGACGATGCGGCGCGCCTTGGCGACCGCCGCTGCGGAGGGCGTGAAGACCTCGTTGATCACCGGCACCTGCGCCGGATGGATCGCCATCTTGGCCGTGAAGCCGTCGCGCCGGCCGGCCTCGGCCTCCGCCCGCAGGCCGTCCATGTCGCGGAAGTTGACGAAGACGGTGTCGATGGCCGCCGCCTCGGCGGCGGCGGCGGCATAGAGGCAGAGCGAACGGGCGAGGCGGTAGGGGTCCGCGTAGGTCCCGTCCGTGAGGCGGTTGCCCTCGGCGCCGAGGTCCGCGGACAGGTCTTCCGCGCCCCAGGTGAGGCCGACGAGGCGGCGGCTGGCGCCGGCGTAGCTGCCCATCCGAAAGAGCGATGCGGCGGTCTCGGTGGCGATGGCGATGATCGCCGTCGCGCCGTCGGGAAGGTTGTTCTCCGCCTCGCGCACCGCGAGCTTGGCCGAGAGCAGCGCGACATCGTCGCCGGACTGGCTCTTGGGCAGCATCACGCCGTCGGGCGCCTCCGGCATCACGCCATCGAGGTCGTCGCCGACGAGGCCCGATCCATGCGCGTTGATCCGCACGTAGAGCTTCGGCCGCGAGGCCGCCTGCTTGGCCTCGCGCAGGAAGGCGGCAGCGATGTGCCGCGCGTCTGCCTTGCGCGCAGCCGCGACCGAATCCTCGAGGTCGACGAGCAGCGCGTCGGCGCCGGAAGCCAGGCCCTTCGCGAGCTTGCGTTCGTCGTCGCCTGGAACGAAGAGGAGGGAGCGCATCGCCTCAGGCCTGCGGCGCGCGCTTCATGAAGGCCTGTCGCCGACATTCCGCCACCAGCCGGTCGTCCTGGTTGTAGGCCCTGTGCAGGAAGTCGACGATGCCGGCGTCCGGCCGCGACTTCGATTCGCGCACGGCGGCCACCTCGGTCGTGCAATGCACGGTATCGCCTTCGAAAAGGGGTGCCGGAAACTTGACGTCGCTCATGCCCAGGTTGGCGATGGTCGTGCCGACGGTGGTGTCGTTCACCGAGATGCCGATCATCAGGCCGAGAGTGAACAGAGAATTCATCAGAGGCCGGCCCCATTCCGTCTCCTTGGCGCAGAAATCCGCATCGATATGCAGGGGCTGCGGGTTCAGCGTCATGTTGGAGAACAGCATGTTGTCCATCTGCGTCACCGTGCGGGTGAGCCGATGACGGATGATCTCGCCCACGGTGAAATCCTCGAAATAGCGTCCGCCGCGCCAGTGCCGCTCGATCGTGGCCATGCCTGTCCTCATGCCAGCCCACCTGGGTTCTACGCCGGCTTAGCGCGGAACTCGTCGCACTTTAAGCGGCCATTTACCATAACCGCCCATGGTCGAGCCCAGGCGCGGCGTCGCGCCTGTGCCGAGACACGATGTTCCTCTTCACCGACCGCGTCACCACTCCCGCGCAGCCCCAGGGCTCCGACAGCACGCCGCATGCCGCGCCGCTGCGGCAGGCCTCGCAGGCCACCGGCGTCTCCTTCGACTATCTCGCCCGCACGGCGGAGCGCGAATCGAACTTCAATCCCAGCGCAAAGGCGCCGACCTCCAGCGCCACCGGCATGTTCCAGTTCCTTGAGCAGACCTGGCTCGGCATGGTCAAGCAGGAGGGGCCGAAGTTCGGCCTTTCCGCCGAGGCGGCGGCGATCTCGGGTTCCGGCGGCCGCTACAGCGTCTCCGACCCCGCCATGCGCCAGCGCATCCTTTCGCTGCGCGAGGACCCCGCCGTCTCCTCGACGATGGCCGGCGCCTTCGCCTCGCGCAACGGCCGCCAGCTGGAGGAGAGCCTCGGCCGCAAGCCTCAGGAGGGCGAGCTCTACATCGCGCATTTCCTGGGCGCCGCCGGTGCGCGCGAGCTCATCAGCCTCGCCCAGACGCAGCCCGACGCCAGGGCGGCCTCGCGCTTCTCGGACGCCGCCGCCGCCAACCGCTCCGTCTTCTTCGACCGCAACGGCCGCGCGCGCAGCGCCGCCGAGGTCTACGCCAACCTGACCGGCGCTTTCGGCAAGGGCGAGGCGCAGCAAGGCCCGCCCGCGCAGGAGACCGCCGCCACCACCGACAAGGCCTACGCCATGTTCCGCGTCAAGGACGGCGGCAAGCCGCTGCACGCGCTGTTCCGCTCCAACGGCGAACCCGTCGCCAGCGCGGTGGCCGAGACCTGGGGCCGCATGGCGCGCCGCTCGGGCGACAGGCCGGCGGAGACGCGCGTCGCCTTCTTCCCGAGCGAGACCAACGTCACAGCCTCGATCGCCAGCGACGCCGCCCCGGCCTCGCCGCTGGCTGCGGCCGGCCGCGAGCGGCAGGACGTCCCGCTGCCGCAAACGCGTCCGGCCGAGCTCTCCGCCGATCGCCAGCCGGCGCGCCGCACGCGCGCCGCCGGCGCGCCGCTCGATCTGCTGCGCTTCACGAAGGCTTCGTCCGTCCAATGATGGTCCGCGCCTATCTCGAATGGTCGGCCACCGCCACCGCAGCCGAGCGCGCTGAGGCGGTCGGCATCCTGGCCGACGTCTATCTCGGCGGCGAGCTGGACGCTTCCACGAGGCGCGACGCGGAAGCCGCGCTGCTGCTGGCGCTCGATGATCCGGCTCCGGTGGTCCGCCGGGCGCTGGCGGTGAAGCTCGCCGCCTCCGACCATGCGCCGCGCGCCCTCGTCGCCGCGCTCAGCCAGGACGTTCCGGAGATCGCTGCGATCGTCGCCGCCCACTCTCCGCTCCTGCCGGACGCGGCGTTGGTCGACCTTCTGGCGCTCGGCGGCGACGCCGTGCAGGTCGCCGTCGCCGGCCGCGCCTCGCTGTCGCTACCCGTCGCCGCGGCCATGGCCGAAGTCGGCTGCGTCGCCGCGGTGGAGGCGCTGATCGCCAATCCCCATGCCGCCGTCTCGATCGCGGCGCTGCGGCGCATCGTCGACCGCTTCCCGGAAGATGCGCCGCTGCGGGAACTCCTGCTGGCGCGGACCGACCTGCCCGCCGATATCCGGCTGGCGCTGGTGCGCGCCGCCGCCGTGCAGCTCTCGCGCTTCGCCGGCGCCTGCGGCTGGCTCTCCGAGCCGCGCGCCGCGCGCCTCGCGCAGGAATGCGCCGAGAGCGGCGCGGTGACGCTCGCCGCCGAGGCTGCGGAGGACGAGCTGCCGGCCCTGGCCCGGAGCCTCGCCCAGGCCGGGGCGCTGACGCCGCAGCTGCTGCTGCGCTCGCTGCTCTCCGGCGATGCCGCGCTTCTGACCGTGGCGCTGGCGCAGCTCGCCGGCGTCACCACCGCCAAGGCGGCGGGGCTGGTGCAGGCGAGGGGCGGATCCGGCTTCCTGGCGCTCTACCGCAAGGCCGGCCTGCCGCTGCGGCTGGCTCCCGCCTTCGAGGCGGCGCTGGCCGCCTGGCGCGAAGGCGCGGTCGCCGAGGCGCGGCCCGGCGCCTTGTCGAGGGCGATGGTCGAACGCGTGCTGACCTCCGTGGCGGCGCTCGACGAGCGCGAGAACGACCGCCTGATGGCGCTGCTGCTGCGCTACCAGGCCGAGGCCGCGCGCGAGGAGGCCCGCGCCGCGGTGAAGGAGATGCTGGCCGAGCCCGCGGCTCCGGCGATCGAGCTCGAGCCGCCGGACCTCGAGATGCGCCTCAGGGAGGCGCTCGTTCTGGAGTTCAAGGAAGCGGCCTGAACCCTCAGGCGCGCGGCCCGTTCAATGCAGCGGCCTGTCGGGGTTGAGCAGCCGCTCGGTGATCGCCTCCAGCTCGACCGCCAGCGCCTCGCCGGTGCGCGCCTTCGCCTGCGAGATGCCTTCGCGGACGATCGCCCGAACGGCATCGACATGCTGGTCGACCAGCGCCGCCAGCGGCCCCTCGTGCAGCGCCGCCGGCGGCACGCCCTCCAGCAGGCGGCAAAGGCTGGAGCCGACGCGCGCCGCCAGCGGGAAGCCGAGGGTCGTCGCCTGTCCCCGAATGTCGTGCGAGGCGCGGTGCAGCGCCTGGGCGCGTCCGTCGCCAGCGCCGTGCTGGCGCAGGGCGTCGCGCGCCTCGCCGAGCTTGCGCGAAGCGTCCTCCATCCAGCCGTTGAAGTTGATGGAGAGCGCCTTCAGCGCCTGCTCGGCCCGGCGGATCGCCGAGTCGTCCAGCGGCTTCTTGCCGTCCAGCATCACCGCAGCCTTCGCCTTCAAGAGGTTTCGCGGGCGGATGACGACGTGGTCCGTGCCGCGCTCGATGGTGACGGGCGGACCCTTCTTGCTTCTCGGTGCGATCACCGCTCGTACCTCATGCCATCGCCGATCCGGATCGGATCGATCTTCTCCGCCACGCCCTTGCCGCGCCGCTCGATGCCGCCGTAATTGGGATTGGGCGTGCGGCGCCGGCAGGGCCCGAAATAGGTCGACGTCCTGATGAAGGGCCTCGGCATCATCACCACCGAGACGATGCGCTGGTAGAGGCCCTTCGCCGAGATCGGCTTGACCAGGAACTCCGTGACGCCGGCGTCCCGCGCCTCGGCGACGCGCCGCCGCTCGGCGTGGCCGGTGACCATGATGATCGGCACGTAGGGATTGGAGCTCGTCTCGGGCTGGCGGATCATGCGCGTCAGCTCGATGCCGTCGAAGATCGGCATGGCCCAGTCCGTGATGACGATGTCGGGCGAATAGGAGGTGAACGCCTCGAGCCCCGCCGCGCCGTCCTCGGCCTCGTAGGCCTCGCGCACGCCGAAGCCGTGCAGCAGCGCCCGCACGATGCGCCGCATGTGGTTGTTGTCGTCCACGATGAGGAATCGGAGACGGCTGCATTCGACGCTGAACATGTGACGCAACTCGCAACGGGCGCAGCGGCCGGGAATCGGCAGGCACTATGGCCGACCGATGGTTAAGGCGCCGTTTAGCCGCCGCGCCGTCGGAACGTCCGCCGGCCATCGGCAACGGCGCTCCAGCGGCAGCAGCGTGCGAACGGGCACAGCCGCCGGCGGCTGCCTGGGAGAAGAGGGCGCAACGAAGCAAGCGAAGACGAGGGCGGGGCCGCCGCGAATAGTGCGGTCGGCAGCCGATCCCAAGATTTCGTCATCGCAGAATGGAGCGAGACTATGCCGCAAGAGGCTTTGGAGACGGGTAAACTGGCGTTCTACAGCTACGATCCGCAAGCAGCGGACGAGGCCAATATCCGGTCCTTACAGACGAAGCTGCGCTTCGTGGAAAGGGTCGCGGAGGCCGGGCTGGACGATCTCAGGGTCGCGGTGCGCAAGACTTCGACCATGCCGCGCGATTTTCCGACAGACCATCCCAATCACCTGATGTTCGTCGCCAGCCTCAAGACGGCGGCGCTCAAGGCGGCCCTGGCGGCATGGATGGAGCGCAGCTTCGCCTATGCCCTCCGCGGCCTCAACGACCGGCCGGCGGTCGACCCTGAGCGCTACCTCGATGAGACGGTTTCGATGGTCACGAGCTTCGCGGAGCTCCTGCGACAGGAGCTCCGCGCCGTCGGGGCGGCCAAGAGAGCGGCCAACCTCCGGCTGAAGTCAGTGACCTAGCGCGCCGTTCGGGCGGATGGACTGATCCGAACGCGAAGAAGGCGCGCCGGATCGAGACTTCAGCCAGCTCTCGTCGAGAACGCAGGGACTGGCCTTTCGAAAACGGCTCCGTGCCTCGCGCCTTGGCTCTTCGGCCATGGCCGCGCGTCCGGCGCAGTCGCGAGACCGTCGTGCGGTGCGAATCGGCACAGCCGCCCGCGGGCGCAGGGTTCACGGTGAGCCATCGAAGCCAGGAGGGCGTCGAACCACAGTTACAAGGCGAGACGATCGCACCCGCAGCCTATTCCGATCTCATTTTCACGCCCAAGGGAGCCCAGCCATGCCGCATCCGTTGCAAGCGACAGCAGCGCCGACATTCTACAGCTACCATCCGCAAGCGAGCGATGACCTCAATCTCGAATCGTTGCGAGACGCCGTCCGGTTCACGGAAGAAACCGCGCGGGAATCGCAGAACAATCTGCGGCGCTCCGCAGGCAGGACCGAAGATTTGCCGCGCAATCTCCCTGTTCTTCACCCTTCGCATGCGGTGTTCGTGGCCAGCATCGAAACCACGGCGCTCAAGGCAGCCCTGGCCGCCCTCTTCGAACAGAGCCTCTCCTCGGCTCTGCATGGCCTGGACGCGAGGCCCGTCACGAACGCCGAGCAGTATCTCGACGAGACGATGGCCATGGTCAGCCAGTTCGGACAGAGGTTGAAGGAAGAACTCAGGGCCGCTGCCGCGGCGAAGCGGATGTCCCATTTCCGGCCGAAGCCGGCGGCCGGGTCGGCCCGCGCCGCTGCGGACCCGCTCGCGGCTCAACCGATGCCGCCGCTTCTTTCAGCGTCACCGCTGGACAAGGCGGGAGCGATGCATAGCCATTGATGACGCTTCAATCCCCGAACTGCTCGCGCAGGATGCGCTCGTCGAGGCTGTGGCCGGGGTCATGCATCACGACGATGTCGGTGGAGCGGTCGAGCTCGACGTCGACCCGCCGGACGGAGCGGAACTCGGTGTGATCCGCGACAGCGGAGACCGGGCGCTTCTCGGCCTCCAGCACCTCGATCGAGACGCAGGCCTGGTCCGGCAGCAGGGCGCCGCGCCAGCGCCGGGGACGGAAGGGCGAGATCGGCGTCAGGGCGAGCAGCGGGCTGTCGAGGGGCAGGATGGGCCCGTTGACCGAGAGGTTGTAGGCCGTGGAGCCCGCCGGCGTGGACAGGAGCACGCCATCGGCGATCAGCTCGTCCAGCCGCTCCTTGCCGTCGACGAGGATGCGGAGCTTCGCCGCCTGGTAGGACTGGCGCAGCAGGTGCACCTCATTGATCGCTCTGGCGGCGCGCTTTCCGCCATCCAGATCCGTCACCGTCATCAGGAGCGGATGCACGCTGCTGCGCTCGGCCGCGGCCAGGCGCTTGGTCAGCCCTGTCGCCCTGAAATCGTTCATCAGGAAGCCGACCGAACCGCGGTTCATGCCGTAGATCGGCTTGCCCGAGCCCATCAGCCGATGCATCGTCTGGAGCATCAGCCCGTCGCCGCCGAGCGCAACCACGACATCGGCCTCGGCCTGGGGAGCCTGACCGTATCGCTCCGTCAGCAGGCGCAGCGCCTCGTCCGCATCCGGCGCGCCGCTGGAGACGAAGGCGATCTTCAAAGACGGATTCTTGTGAGGGGTGCTCTTGGGCGGCGGCATGGCTGGCTGGGTCGCCTTATAGGGCGTCGCCGCCGGATTGACAGCCGAAAGCTAGGAGGCGCGGCGGGACCGAGCCTCCGAGGGTCTTCACACGACAGACGACCAAGCCGTCGGGATCATGCGGTAGCCGGCGCCGTCCTTGACCATCGTCCCGGTCGCGGGGAACGGCGCATGGTAGAACGAGACCTGCAGCTTGTCCGTCACAGCCATATCGAGGAGCTTGCGACGCGTCGCTTCGGCCATCGCGCCGTCCATGTCGAACACGGCATGGAATCCGGGATGAGCGGCGAAGAGAACCGGATTGTTGGTCGTGTCAGACAGCATCAGAAGCTTGCCGCCGATCAGGTAAGCCGTATGGCCGGGCGTGTGGCCCGGTGCCGCGATGGCGTTGACGCCAGGCACGACTTCGACGCCCGCCTTGTATGGCTTGACCGCGGTCTTGATGGGATCGAAGACACGCTTCACGTTCTGGAATGCCGGCTTCATGCCCTCGGGCGCAGCCGCGGCCTTGGCGTCATCCATCCAGAAGGCCCATTCCGCCTCGGGAACCATGACCTCGGCGTTCTTGAAGACGGTTTCTCCGCTCTTGAGGCGGAGACCGTTGATGTGGTCTCCGTGGAAATGGCTGATCACGACCGTATCGACCTGCTCGGGCGTGAAGCCGGCGGCGCGGAAGTTAGCCATCCAGGTGCCCGTCGTGGGGGGGCCGGAATCGCCGTTGCCGGTATCGAGGAGCGTCAGCTTCTTGCCGTCGTTGACAACGAGCGTCGTGAACAGAAGCGCCCAGTTGTCGGCGGGCAGCGAGAGATCGTTCAGCGCCTTTTGCACGGCCGGCAATTCGACATTGCGGATGAAGCCTTCGACCGGCCGGCGTCCAAAGCCGTCGTTGATCGCGGTGATCTGCAGGTCGCCGGCCTTGTAGCGGTAGAAGCCCGGCGCCTGCGACGTGGCGAGCGGCGCGGCGGCATTGGCGGATCCACCGGGCAGGCCGACAGCGGACGCGGCGGCGGCTCCTGCAAGGACAGTGCGGCGGTCTAGGGTCATTGCCTTCTTCTCCCAATGGTCGCTGCGCGATCTAAAGCGAAGCCGTTGAGGTTCAACGGGTTCGCATCATTCCACAGGACACGGTTGCGTGATCGGTGCCGACCGACCTGTCGGTCCATTCGCCCTTTCTTAACCACGCCCGTGCAAGGTCACGCAACGTCACCTGGCGTTCAAGAGCAGAGCCACGATCCTCAACATGGCCATCAGATCCTTCAATCTCGGCCTCGGCCAGCGCATCTTCCTCCTGGCTTTCGCGCCGATCCTGGGGCTCGTGGTGGTGGCCGGCGTGGAATTCGTCACCGGCAAGCGCATGGACGACGCCGACCGCCACGCGGCGCGCGAACGCGACTCGGCGGCCCGCGTCGTCGAGCTGAAGGGCGCCTTCGCCGAGATGCGCCTCGCCGGGGAAACCTTCCGCAGCACCAAGGAGAAGCAATCCGAAGTCGCCTTCCGCAGCCGCCGCGACGAGGTCAAGGTCAAGCTGGACGAGCTGCAGGCGACCGTGGACAGCGAACTCAAGCAGGATGTCGAGAAGACGGTGCGCGCTGCCACCGAATTCGCACAGGGCTTCGAGAATTTCGTCAACATCGCCAACCGGATCGGCCGCGCCGAGAATGAGGGGCTGATCGGCGCCGTCAATTTCGCGAGCCTGGTCCTGCAGGGCAACATCTCGTCCGATCTCGCGCTCGACACCCTCTACGGATCGGCGCGGGAGCTGCTCACGAAAATGGTGCTGCTGGAGCGCGACTATCGCCTCACCATGAGCAACAAGCAGGCGAGCATGCATGCCGACCTGCTGAAGCAGCTGCGCGGCGTGCTGCGGGCCTCCAAGGCCACTCCGGCGATGCTGGCGGAATTCGAGAAGAACATCGACGACTACGGCAGCCAGTTCGTCGACTGGGTCGACACGACGCAGTTCTCGCAAACCGTCTTCAACCGATTGAACGCCGACCACACCCTGTTGATGAAGTCGCTGGACGCGTTGCAGCGCGGGGCCGAGCAGCGCTCCTCCGCGGCGGTCGAGAACCGCCAGGCGATCCACGCCGAACGCCGCTTCTGGCTCTTCGCCGCTCTGGCCGGCGTCATCGCCTTTGTCGTGCTGATGGCGGCGACCCTCGGCCGCCAGCTCTCCACGGCCATCCGCCGGGTCGTGGAGGCGATGCGGGTGCTGTCGCACGGGCAGACCACGGTCTCCGTCGTCGCCGACAGCGGCGTCAGGGAGCTGCGGGAGATGGCGGAGGCGCTCACGGTCTTCCGCGACAACGCCGTCGAGCGCCAGTCGCTGGCGGAAAGGCAGACGGCGGCGGCCAAGGCCGAGACCGAGCGCATGCGCGCCATCGAGGCTGCGGTGAGGCGATTCGAGACGGCGGTCGGCTCCTCCCTGGGCCAGCTCAACCAGGCGTCCGGCCTGATGCAGGAGGTGTCCAACGCGCTCGATCAGGCGGCGTCCGAGGCCGAGGCTCAGGCCGGCGCCGCCGCCGGCGCCACCGACCGCGCGGCGCGCGAGATCGAAGGCGCCGCCGTCGCCTCGCAGCAATTGTCGAACTCGGTCGAGGAGATCGCCTCGCAGGCGCAGCGCTCCGACCAGGCCGCGGCCATGGCGCTCAGGGAATCGGAGCGCGCCCGCCAGGCGATGGACGGCCTGATGCTGCAGGCCGATCGCGTCGGCGAGATCGTCGGCATGATCGACACCATCGCCGCGCAAACGAACCTCCTGGCGCTGAACGCCACGATCGAGGCGGCCCGCGCGGGCGAAGCGGGCCGCGGCTTCGCGGTGGTGGCGCAGGAGGTCAAGGGCCTCGCCGCCCAGACCGCGCGCGCCACGGCCGAAATCGCCCAGCAGATCCAGGGCATGCGCGATGCGTCGCAAGGCGCCAACCAGGCGATCGGCGGCGTGGCGGAGACGATCGCCGAGGTCTCGCGCATCGCCAGCTCCGTGGCGGCCGCCGTCGAGGAGCAGTCGACCTCGCTCGGCGCCATGTCGCACAATGTCGCCGCCGCCTCCGAAGGCGCGGCGCGCGGCGCCGGCGGCATCCGCCAATTGGAAGAAGCGGTCAGCTCGACCGCTCAATGCGCCCAGCGCATCGCCGAATCCTCCGGCGTCGTCTCCCGCGAGGCCGGCGCGCTGCAGGAGCAGGTCCGCTGGTTCCTCAAGGAAGTGCGCGCCGCCTGAGGCGGCGACCCCTCCGGCGGGAACGAGCCCCCGCCGCCGGCGTTCTCCGCTCCGCAGGATATGAGCAAGGGCACGGCCATGGCGGCGCTGGGCGAAAAACGCATCGCGATCATCGAGGACGACGGCGCGCTGGCGCTGCAACTCCGCGAGACGCTCGAGGAGGCCGGCGCCGATGTCGTCTATGAGGCGCGCGATCTGCCCGGCGCCATGGCGGCGGCGGCCCTGGACCAGCTCGACGCCGCCATCGTCGACGTCAAGCTCTTCGGCGCCTCTTCCTATCCGGCGGCGCTGATGCTGAGGCGGAACGGCGTATCGGTCGTCCTCGCCAGCGCCGAGCCGCCATCCTCCGTCCCGGCGCCGCTCGCGGGTTCGCCGTTCGTGCGGAAGCCCTACGCGCCCTGGACGATCGTCGCCGCGGTCAGGGTCGCAGCCGGCGGGGCGTGACGGTTCCGGCGGAGCGAGCTTGCCGCCACCGATTGCGGGCGATCGAAACGGCCGATGGCAGGAGGGCAGCGCGGTGCCGGCGGAGGGGATCGAACCCCCGACCTTCGGTTTACAAAACCGCTGCACTACCGCTGTGCTACGCCGGCAGCCCGGGCTGCGCCGACCGGGCTGCAGCGGGCGATTTGGTCGGAGTGGCAGGATTTGAACCTGCGACCCCTACGTCCCGAACGTAGTGCTCTACCAGACTGAGCCACACTCCGATCCGACCAGGACCGGCTCTATAGCCAGCGGGCCCCCGGCTTGCAAGCCGCATCTGCGGCGCGCGCGCCTGCCGCTCACTTTCGTCTTGGCCCCGCCGCCCCGCCTGCGCTAGAAGGCTGTCGCGGCGCGGGTGTAGCTCAATGGTAGAGCAGCAGCCTTCCAAGCTGAATACGAGGGTTCGATTCCCTTCACCCGCTCCAACCTCACGACCGATTGTCGAATGCGCCCTTTGCGGCCGGCCATGCCTCGGCTAGCCTGCGGACGATCAATCGCTCGCATGTAAGGCCTTCCCAGCCATGATCGACCGGCGCGCCATCCTCGGACTCCTGTCCTTCGCCGCTTGGCCGGCTCTGGCGCAATCGTCGGCCGAGACCCGTCCCGTCGTGGTCTTCGCCGCCGCATCGCTGCAGACCGCGCTCAACGCCATCGGGGCGGAATGGACGAAGGAAACCGACAAGCGCGTGACCTTCTCCTATGCCGCCTCCTCGGCGCTGGCGCGGCAGATCGAGCAGGGCGCGCCGGCCGATCTTTTCGCCTCTGCCGACCTCGACTGGATGGACTGGGCGCAGGAGCGTCGACTGATCAGGGCGGAAACCCGCCGCTCGCTGCTCGGCAACCGGCTGGTGCTGATCGAGCCGGCGGATCGTCCCGCCACCGCGCTCGCCATCGCGCCCGGTTTCCCGCTGGCGGAGGCCATCGGCGACTCGCGCCTCGCCACCGGGAATCCCGCATCCGTGCCCGTCGGGAAATACGCGCAAGCCGCGCTGACCTCGCTCGGCGTCTGGGACGAGGTGCGCAGCCGTATCGCCGGAGCGGACAATGTGCGCGCGGCCCTGGCGCTGGTCGCGCGCGGCGAGGCGCGCTTCGGCATCGTCTACGAGACCGATGCCCGCACCGAGCCCAAGGTCCGCTTCGTCGCCGCCTTCCCCGAGGCGAGCCATCCGCCGATCGTCTATCCCTTCGCTGTGACGGCCGGCTCCGCGAACCCCGATGCGGCAGCCTTCCTCGATTACCTGCGCGGGCCGGCGGCGATCCGCATCTTCGAGCGGGAAGGCTTCACCATCCTGCGCCAAGGTCAGCGTCCGTCGTAGCCGAGGGATAGGGGGCCGGGGCGTTGGAGAGTTGGCGGCTTTCGGCCGAGGAATGGACGGCGATCGAACTCAGCCTGCGCGTCGCCGCCGTGGCCACGCTCGGCAGCCTGCCCTTGGGCGTGCTGGCTGCGCTGGCGCTGGCGCGGGGGCGCTTCCCGGGCAAGATTTGGCTCGATGCGCTCGTCCATCTGCCGCTGGTGCTGCCGCCCGTGGTCACGGGCTACGCGCTGCTCGTGCTGTTCGGCCGGCGCGGACCGATCGGCGCCTGGCTCTACGATAGCTTCGGCATCGTGCTCTCCTTCCGCTGGACCGGCGCGGCGCTCGCCTGCGCGGTGATGGGCTTCCCGCTGATGGTGCGCGCCATCCGGCTCGCCATCGAGGCCATCGATGCGCGGCTGGAGCAGGCGGCCGGGACGCTGGGCGCGGCGCCGGCCTGGACCTTCGCGACCGTGACGCTGCCCCTGGCGCTGCCCGGCATCATCGCCGGCGCGCTGCTCTGCTTCGCCAAGGCGCTCGGCGAGTTCGGCGCCACCATCACCTTCGTCTCGAACATCCCCGGCGAGACGCAGACCATCCCCGCCGCGATCTACAATTACACCCAGGCGCCGGGCGGAGACGCCGGCGCGCTGCGGCTCTCGCTCGTGGCGGCGGCGATCGCGGTCGGGGCGCTGGTCGTCTCGGAATGGCTGGCGCGGCGAAGCCGCCGGGCGCAAGCGGGATGATCGGCTTTGCCTGCAGGCTGGCCCGGCCCGGCTTCGCGCTTGATGCCGCCTTCGAAGCGGGACCCGGCGTGACCGCGCTGTTCGGCCCATCGGGGTCGGGCAAGTCCACGATCATCCGGCTGCTCGCCGGGCTGGAGCGGCCGGACGAGGGCCGCATAGCTGCCGGCGGGACGGTGCTGCTCGATACGGCGCGGCGGATCGCCGTGCCGCCCCATCGGCGGCGGATCGGGCTCGTTTTCCAGGACGCGCTGCTCTTCCCGCATCTGAGCGTCAGGGCCAATCTCGGCTACGGTCGCTTCTTCACGCCGAAGCACGAGCGCCGCCTATCCCTGGAACCCGTGGTGGAGGTGCTGGGCATCGGGCATCTGCTCGACCGCCGCCCCGCGACGCTCTCCGGCGGCGAGCGCCAGCGCGTTGCCATCGGCCGGGCGCTGCTCACGAGCCCGCGGCTGCTGCTCATGGACGAGCCTCTGGCCTCGCTCGACCAGGCGCGGAAGCTGGAGGTGCTGCCCTTCATCGAGCGGCTGCGCGACGAGTTCGCCATTCCCATCGTCTATGTCAGCCATTCCGTGGAGGAGGTGGCGCGGCTCGCCTCACGGGTCGTGAAGCTTCAGGAGGGAAAGGTGGTCGCCGCGGGCTCGCCGGCGGCGGTTTTGGCGCCTGCATCGCTGGCCGTGGATCGGTTCGACGCCCTCTCCATCCTGACCGCGCCGGTGAAGCGGCGCCTCGCCGATTACGGCGTCACTCTGCTCGCCCATCCCGCCGGCGACATCGTCGTGCCGGGCCTGATCGAGGGCGACGGGCCGGTCGGCATCGCCATCCGCGCCACCAACGTGACGCTGGCCGTCGGTCAGCCGGGAGAGGTCAGCATCCGCACCAGCTTGGAGGGGCGCGTCGTTGCTATCGAGACGGACGGCGGTCCCTTCGCCCTGGTCACGATCGCGCTGGCGGGCGGTGACACGCTCAGGGCCTACGCGACGCGCCTCGCCATCGATGGCCTGAACCTCCGCACGGGCGATACGGTGCGGGCGCTGGTGAAGGCCGTGTCTATCGACGAGCGCGGCCTGCCCGGGCGCGTCAACCCGCCGGCGTGAAACCAAGGTCCGCGATGGCGGCGCGGCTGGCGGCGAGCGCCGCCAGGAAGATCCGCCCCTTGGCGCCTTCCGGAAAGTCCGCGCACACCGCGAAATCATAGGCCTCGTCGGCGAGCGGCGTGAAGCCGAGGCCCAGCGCCTCGGCGACAGGCCTGATCGCGACGCCCCAGTCGGCGCGGCCCTGCGCCACCGCCGCGGCGACGGCGTTGTGCGAGCGCGGCTGGTTCCAGTAGCCCGGCGGCTTCTCGCCCTTGAGGAGCCCGTCGATGAGCGCGCGCGTGCCGGCGCCCTGGTTGCGGTTGACCATCAGGCACTCCGGATCGGCCAGCGCCGCCGCCACGGCCTCGGCGGGGCTGCGGCCGGCGAAGCGCGCGTCGCCGCGGCGGAAGACGACCCCCTGCAGCCGCCGCCAGCCCTCGACCAGCCGCAGGCCGTCGCCGAGGAAGGGCCGGTTGTAGTGGCCGGTCGCAGGGTCGAGCAGGTGGATCGGCGCGATGTCGCATTCGCCGCGCTTCAGCGCCGCCAGCCCGCCGAGGCTGCCGAGCGCCAGGATGCGGCACGTTCGATCTTCCCGCGACAGCGCCGCGGCGACGGCGTCGAGCCCGGCGCAATGGCTGCCCATGATCACGAAGTCGGGGATGCGCACATGCGGCGAAAACAGCCGCACCTCCGCTTCCGTCCCGGCGGGAAGGGCGTCGGACAGCGCATCCACGGCGACGAAGCCATCGGCCTGCGCGAAGGCGGTGACGGCGCCGGAGCCCTTGCCCACGGGATGGGCGACGGTCCCGGCCGCATCCTCGGCCAATGCCACCATCACGAATTCCGTCCGCCCCAGCTCCGACGGCACGCGCACCGGAACGCGGGCCTGGACCGTCGCCTCGCGCCGCGCCGGCAGGCCGGCCATGCGGCGCAGCACCGGCGCGACGATGTCGTGGAAGGTGAACATCGCCGAGGTCGGGAAGCCGGGCAGCACCACGACCGGCTTGCCGTCGCAGACCGCGAGGCAGAGAGGTTTGCCGGGCTTCAGCGCCACGCCATGCACCACGATGCCCGGCCGGCCGAGGCGGCCGACGATGCGATGCGTGAGGTCGCCGGCGCCCTTGGAGGTGCCGCCCGACAGCACCACGGCCTCGCAGGCCGCATGCGCCTCGCGGATCGCCGCCTCCAGCCGCGTCTCGTCGTCGGGGAGCGCACCGTAGCGGACGGCCTCGCAGCCGTTCTCCTCCAGCGCGGCGGCGATGACCGGTCCGTTGGAATCGTAGACCGCGGCGGGGCGGAGCGCCTGGCCGGGCGGCGTCAGCTCGTCGCCCGTCGAGATCACAGCGACGCGCGGCCGCCGCCAGACCGGCGCCTCGGCCACGCCGACCGCGGCCAGCATGCCGATCTCGCGCGCGCCCAGAACGGCGCCAGCATGCAGCAGCGTCTGCCCGCTGGCGATGTCGGAGCCGGCGAAGGCGACGTTCTGCCCCGGCGCCGCGGCGCGCGCCACGCTGAGCGCGCCGTCCTCCAACTCGGTCTGCTCGATCATCACCACGGCATCGGCGCCGCGCGGCAACGGCCCGCCGGTGGCGATCGGTGTCGCCGTCCCGGCTGCGACGACGAGAGCCGGCGCATGGCCGCAATGAATCGTCTCGGCATTGAGCGAAAGCCGCGCCGGCCGGCTGCCCGAGGCGCCTGCGACATCGGCCGAACGCACCGCGAAACCGTCGACCACCGAGCGGTCGAAGGGCGGCGCATCGACGGCGGCGCGCACATCCTCCGCCAGCACGCGGCCGATGAGCCGCTCCAGCGGCAGCGTCTCACGGCCGACCGGCTTGGGCCGGAGCGCGGCATCGAAGGCGGCGATCGCCTCGTCCCGCGACATCACCGAGAGGAATTGCTGCTGGACCAGGCCTGATGAAGCGCCGCTCATCGAAAGACTCCCGCATGGCCGAAGGGCGCGTTAAAGTGGATGGCCTCGATCGTGTCGCCGGCGGCGAGCCCTTCTGACGCCGCCGGCAGGATGGCGTAGGCGTCAGCCGCGGCGATCGCATCGAGCGAGAGGTCGCCGATGCCGAGCGGATGCGCCAATCCCGCCTCGATCTGCAAGAGTGCCACTTCGCTGATCCCGACGGCCGAGGCGAGCTTGCGGGAGAGCGGCAGCAGCGTTCCGCGCAGTATCCGCCCGGCGAGTTCCGCCAGCATCGGTGTCGCGAGGCCGCACCAGGCTCCGATCAGGCCGTCGAAGCGTGCGGGCAGCATCAGGATCGGAAGGCCGCTCTCCCTGGCCGCCCAGGCCGTCTCGCCGGGCTTCAGCGCCAAGCGCGCCTCGCTGCCGGTCTCGGCACGCAGCACAAGATCGATCCGGTCCTCGGCATTGGCCGGCCGCGCGCCGAAGGCGGCGAGCCGACGCGCGAGCCAACGCCGCTCCGGCCCGTCCGGCCAATCGAGCCGAACGCATGGGTGCCGCACCGACACGTGGCGAATGCCGGCGACGGCGAGCGCCAGCGCGGCTTCCGCCGTGACGAGCGCGCCGGCGGCGACGACCGGTTGACCCGCCGCGAGATCATGGCCGGCGAGCCGCACGCCGGCGCCTGGCTCGCCGGCCTGCATCGCCGACAGCATCGGGCCGTCGCGCTGCAGCCATTCGGGGTCCAGCAGCGCATCCATGCCCGGCGGAAGGAGATCGCCTGGGGCGAGCAGCGCCGGCTCCGCTGCGAGCGGCACGGGCGAATGGGGCGAAGCTCCCGCCAGGTCCAGCGCGCTCACGGCATAGCCCGGGCGCAGGGCGATCGCGGCTTCGGGGAAGTCCACCTGCGCCAGGATGTCCGCCGCTACGGCCAGACCGATGGCCTCATCCAGCGGTACGGGGCGCGGCTCGACGGGGGCGAGCGGTCCTAGCGCGGCAAGGGCTTCCGAGAGGCTGAGAAGGGCGGCAGTCATCGCGATAGGCGGATGGTGCCGACGGCGCTGACATCGAAGCCGGTCAGCGCCTCGGCATGGCCGCTGAACTCCTCCGTCCGCATCAGCGCCAGGAGGGCCTGCGGACCCGGCTCGAAATAGGTTCTGCGGCGCATCGCGAGGTCGAACTGCTCCCAGGCCAAGGGCAGGAAGGCAAGGCCTTTCGCCGCCGCCACGGCGCGGCTGGCGAGTCCGCAATCCGCTGCGCCGGAGCGGATGGCGAAGGCGAGATCGTCGCCCGTCGCGCAGATGGATACGGGCGGCGGCTCCGGCAAGGCCTCGGCGAAGAGCAGCCGGCGCAGCAGCAGCTCCGCTCCCGCGCCGGATTGCCGCCGGGCGAAGCGCAACGGCTTGCGCACCGCCGCTTCAAGCGACTCGATGCCGAACGGATTGCCCGGAGCCAGCAGCAGCCCCTGCTCTCGCCTGGCGAAGGCGACGAGCACGGCGTCGGCGAGCCGCGGCGCGGCTGTAACGGCGGTGCGGTTGGCGTCCTCCTCGCCGTCGCCATGCAGGTGGATCGCGGCGATCGCCGCCGCATTCGCCTCGAGCTTGGCGAGTCCCGCCTCGGAACCGATGCTGAGCAGAGCAAGGCCCGAGCCGGAGCGCCTGGCCGCCCATTCCAGCAGCGGATCATGACTGCCAGCGATGATCGGCGGCGGAGGGACAGCGTCGAAGCCCGGCGGTCGCGCCAAGCCCGACTCGATCCATCGGTCGAGCGCCCAGCGCGGGAACAGCCACTTGCCCGTCACCTTGGAGCAGGGCACGGCCCCGCTGGAAGCAAGCTCATAGAGCTTGCGCTCCTTCAGCCCGAGATAGGCGGCAGCCTGCTCGGTCGTCAGATAGGTGCGGACTGCATCATCCTGCATTGTTTTGCACAGTTTCCAGAACAGCGTCCTCCTAGCGTCGAACGCTAGCCAAACGCAAGGCCATGCCCTAGGTGCGGCGGCGGATGGACGCTACCGCCGCCTTCGCCGCCGCTCTCGGGCTCATTCTCGGCCTCGATCCGCAATTCCTGCAGATCGTCGGGCTGTCGCTCCGCGTCACGCTGAGCGCGGTCCTCATCGCCGCCATCATCGGCCTGCCGCTGGGCGCGTTGCTCGCCGTCGGCCGCTTCCCCGGCCGCGGCCTGCTGATCGTCGGCATCAATGGGCTGATGGGCCTGCCGCCCGTCGTCGCCGGTCTCGTCGTCTTCCTGATGCTGTCGCGCTCCGGCCCGCTCGGTTCGCTTGGCCTTCTGTTCACGCCGGCCGCGATGATCGCGGCGCAGGCGATCCTCGTCCTGCCGATCGTCGTGGCGTTGACGCGCGGCACGGTCGAGGACCTGTGGGGCGAGTACCGCGAGCATCTCACCTCGCTCGGCCTCGCCGGCTGGCGCGCCGTGCCGACGCTGCTCTGGGACGGACGCTTCGCGCTGGCGACGGCGCTGCTCGCGGGCTTCGGCCGGGCCAGCGCAGAGGTCGGCGCGGTGCTGATCGTCGGCGGCAACATCGCCGGCTACACCCGCACCATGACGACGGCGATCGCGCTCGAGACCTCCAAAGGCGACCTGCCGCTGGCGCTGGGCCTGGGGATCGTCCTCATGGCGCTCACGCTGGCGATCAACGCCGCCGCCTTCGGCGCGAGCCGCATCGGCGCGCGTTTCGCGGCCTGATGGCGATGCGCGAGCTCAGCTCCATCCTGCCCATGGCGGTCGATGGCCTCGCCTTCGAGGCGGAGGGACGCGCGCTGCTCGCCGATATCGGCTTCACCCTGACCAAGGGGGGCGTGACGGCGCTGCTCGGCCCGAACGGCGCGGGCAAGTCGCTGCTCCTGCGCTTGTGCCACGGGCTCCTGAAGCCCAGCCGCGGAGCCTTGCGCTGGCATGACGGCGCGGCCGTGGCTGACCGGCGGCGCCACGCCATGGTCTTCCAGCGGCCGGTGATGCTGCGCCGCTCCGCCCTCGCCAATGTCGAGCATGCTTTGCGGGCCGCAGCACGCGCCGAGCCGGCGGAGCGGGCGGCGGAGGCGCTGGCCCGCTTCGGCCTCGCCGATCTGGCGCGCCGCCCCGCACGCCTTCTCTCCGGCGGCGAGCAGCAGCGGCTGGCCATCGCCCGGGCCTGGGCGCTGGGCCCCGAACTCCTGTTCCTCGACGAGCCGACCTCGCAGCTCGACCCTGGCGCGACGCGGCAGGTCGAGGCGATGATCGAGGCGCTCGCGGGCGAGGGGATGACCATCCTGATGAGCACGCATGACCTCGGCCAGGCCCGCCGCCTCGCCCGCCGCGTGCTGTTCCTGCATGCCGGCCGCCTCATCGAGGATGCGCCGGCGGAGCGCTTCTTCGCCGCGCCGGCCACGCCGGCGGGGCGCGCCTTCATCGCCGGGGAGTTGCTCTGGTGACCGTGAATCCACGCAGAAAGGGCTGAACCATGCTGACCAGACGCCTGCTCATCGCTGCCGCCATCGCTTTGGCGACCGCCGGAAGCGCCATCGCCCAGACGACGGAGCAACGCTTCATCACCGTCGCCTCGACGACCTCGACGACCGATTCCGGCCTGTTCTACCATCTCCTGCCGCTCTTCAAGGCGAAGACGGGCATCGAGGTGCGCATCGTCAGCCAGGGCACCGGTCAGGCGCTGGACACCGGCCGCCGCGGCGACGCCGATGTCGTCTTCGTCCATGCCAAGCCGCAGGAGGAGAAGTTCGTCGCCGACGGCTTCGGCGTCGAGCGCAAGCCGGTGATGTACAACGATTTCGTGCTGATCGGCCCCAAGGCCGATCCGGCCGGCATCGCCGGCGGCAAGGAAATCGTGGCCGCTCTGAAGGCGATCTCGTCCAAGGCCGCGCCTTTCATCTCGCGCGGGGACAAGTCCGGCACGCATGCGGCTGAGCTCGCCTTGTGGAAGACGGCCGGCATCGAGATCGAGACGGCGAAGGGTCCCTGGTATCGCGAGATCGGGCAGGGCATGGGCGCGGCGCTGAACATGGCCTCGGCGCAGAATGGCTATGTTCTCTCGGACCGCGCGACCTGGCTCAATTTCAGGAACCGCGGCGACCTTGTCATCGCGACCGAGGGCGACCAGCGCCTGTTCAACCAGTACGGCGTCATCCTCGTCAACCCGGCGAAGCATCCGCATGTGAAGCAGGCGGACGGCCAGCGCTTCATCGACTGGCTGGTCTCGCCGGAAGGTCAGAAGGCGATCGCCGACTACAAGATTAACGGCGAGCAGTTGTTCTTCCCCAACGCGGATCGTCCCGGCGCATGAGCGCGGCTGGCTGGCCAAGACCGGCGCTCCCCGCCATGATGCGCGGGCCATTCGCGGAGACGTGGTGATGAACTGGGATGCGACGAGGCCGGGCGAGATCGAGGCGCCGCTGCCCGATCGTGCCGACGCGCGCCTCGTCTTCGTCGGCGTGATCCGCACGCCCTTCGCCACCCGCGACGATTGCCCGCGGCAGGGCAAGGCCGATGGCCCGCTCTGCCGCATCGAGATCCATGATCCATGGAAGCCCGCCCTGAAGGGCCTGGAGCGCTTCCACCGCGTCGAAGTGCTCTACTGGATGTATCAGGCGAGGCGGGATCTCGTGCGCCAGAGCCCGAAATCGAACGGCGAGACCTTCGGCACCTTCGCCCTGCGCTCTCCTGTGCGGCCGAACCCGATCGCCACCTCGCTGTGCGACCTCGTGGCGGTGGAGGAGGGCGGCGTGATCGTACGGGGCCTTGATTGCGTCGACGGCACGCCGCTCGTCGACCTGAAGCCCGATCGATGCGCCTATACGCCTTTGGCGCCGCCCAATCCCGGCGAACTCAAGGAGACGATCGCATGAGGCTGGATCGCCGGAGCATCGTCGCCGGCGCGGCGGCGCTGATCGCCGCGCCGCATGTCGCCCGCGCGCAGACGATCACCGACTCCGCCGGACGGTCGATCGCCGTGCCGGCCAAGGCCGAGCGGGTGTTTCCGGCCGGGCCGCCGGCCGCGATCGCCCATTACACCTTGCAGCCCAGTAGCCTGCTCGGCTGGCCGCGGGCGAACCGGCCGGCCGAACTCGCCTATCTCGATCCCGAGGTGGGGCCGCGGCCGGAGCTCGGCCGCCTCACAGGGCGCGGCAACACCACCAACCTGGAGGTGCTCCTGCAGCTCAAGCCCGACGTCATCATCGACATCGGATCGACCGCCCGCACCTTCGCCGAGACCGCCGACCGCGTGCAGGGGCAGACCGGCATTCCGTACGCGCTGCTCGACGGGCGCTTCGCGGCGATCCCCGAGAGCTACCGCCTGCATGGCCGCCTGGTCGGCGAGACGGCGCGGGCCGAGGAGCTCGCCCGCTACAGCGACGACCTCCTGAAACTCTGCCGCTCGCGCGTCGCCGCCGTTCCCGCGGAGAAACGCCCGCGCGTCTATTACGCCCGCGGCCCGCGCGGGCTGGAGACGGGGCTCGGCGGCTCGATCAATGTCGAGACCATCGAGTTCCTCGGCGCGTCGAATGTCGCCGGCGGCGTGCGCGGCGGCCTGAGCGCCGTCTCCCTGGAGCAGGTGCTCGCCTGGGATCCGGAGGTGATCGTCACCATCGACCAGGATTTCGCGGCTTCCGTGCGGCGCGATCCCTCCTGGGCCGGCGTGCGGGCGGTGCGGGACGGCCGCGTCCATCTCTCGCCGAAACTGCCTTTCGGTTGGGTCGATTTTCCGCCGGCGGTCAACCGGCTGCCCGGTCTGCTGTGGCTCGGGAAGCTCATCTATCCGGACCTGTTCCCAGAGGACCTCGCGGTCGCGACCCGGGAGTTCTACGGACGCTTCTACCATCGCACGCCGACCGATGCGCAGGTCGCCGCCGTGCTGGAGGGGCGCGGCTGATGGGCCTCGCGTGAGCGGCCGGCTCGGCGCCGCCGGCGGCCTCGCGGCCGGCCTCGTCCTCGTCCTGGTGGGCGTGGCGCTGGCCTTCTCCGTCGGGCGCTTCCCCGTGGGCCCGGCCGATGTCGCGACGGCGCTGCTTGCCAGGCTCTCCGGGCAGCCCACGGGCCTGCCGCCAGCAGCCGAGGCCGTGATCTTCAACATCCGGGGGCCCCGCGTCATCGCGGCGCTCCTGTGCGGCGCGGCCCTCGCTGTCGCCGGCACGGCCTTCCAGGGGCTGTTCCGCAATCCCTTGGTCTCGCCGGACATCCTGGGCGCCTCGTCGGGCGCCGCGCTCGGCGCGATCCTCGGCATCTTCCTGTCGCTCGGCGTCTTCGGCATCCAGGGCCTCGCCTTCGCCGGCGGTCTCCTCGCGGTCGCGCTCGTCTATGGGATCGGCGCCTCCATCCGTTCCGGCGAGGCGGCGCTCGTTCTGGTGCTCACCGGCGTCGTCATCGGCTCGCTCCTCGGCGCAGGCGTCGGCCTGCTGAAGTATCTCGCCGATCCCTACAACCAGCTGCCGGCCATGACCTTCTGGCTGCTGGGCAGCCTCTCCGGCGTCGACCGCAGCGATCTCCTGCCGCTGTTCGGGCCGATCGCGCTCGGCGCTAGCATGCTCTTCCTCCTGCGCTTTCGCATGAACGCCATGTCCCTTCCCGAGGAGGAGGCGCGCGCCCTCGGCCTGGCGACGGGACGGTTGCGCCTCGCCATCGTCGCCGCCGCCACGCTGGTGACTTCCGCGAGCGTCGCGGCGGCCGGCGTGATCGGCTGGGTCGGCCTCATCGTGCCGCATCTCGCGCGTTTCCTGGTGGGTCCCGAGTTCGGCCGGCTGATCCCCACCGCGGCGCTGCTCGGCGCCGGCTACCTGCTGCTGATCGACACGCTGGCGCGCTCCGCGGCCGCAGTCGAGATCCCCCTCGGCATCCTGACCGCGGTCATCGGCACGCCCGTCTTCATCTGGCTGCTGGTTTCCGCCCGGAAGGGCTGGTCGTGAGCCTCGCGGCCGAGGGGCTCGGCTTCGGCTATCCCGGCCGCGCGGTCGGGCGCGGCGTGACGCTGTCGGTCGCGCCGGGCGAAGCGCTGGCGCTGCTCGGCCCCAATGGCGGCGGCAAGACCACCCTGCTCAAGACCATGCTGGGCCTGCTGCCGCCGCAGGAAGGCCGCGTCTCGGTCGACAGCCATCCCCTGGCGGCGCTGAGCGCCGCGGAGCGCGCCCGACGCATCGGCTACGTGCCGCAGGCTCATGCGGGCGCCTTCGCCTTCACCGTGCGCGACGTGGTGCTGATGGGCCGCACGGCGCATCAGGGGCTCTTCGCCAGCCCCAGCCACGCCGACCGCGCCATCGCCGCGGCGAAGCTCGACGAGCTCGGCATCGGCCATCTGGCGGAGAAGCCCTATACCTTGATCTCCGGCGGGGAGCGGCAGTTGGCGCTGATCGCACGGGCGCTGGCGCAGGAGCCCCGCTACGTCGTGCTGGACGAGCCGACCGCCAGCCTCGATTTCGGCAACCAGGGCAAGGTGATGCGGAGAATCCGCGACCTCGCCGGCCAGGGGCTCGGCGTCCTGTTCACGACGCATGATCCCAACCAGGCGCTGCGCCACGCCGACCGCGTCGCGCTCCTGGGCGAGGGCCGGCTGTTGGCGGAAGGACCGCCGGCCGACGTGCTGACGCCCATGGCGATCGAGGCGCTCTATCGCGCCGGCGTCGAGGTCGTGGAGGGCGAGGGACGCCGCGCCTTCCTGCCGGCCTGAGCGGGGCGCGTCGGGCGGCCGCCAGCTGTTCCAGCCGCGCCGGGAAGACGCCAACCTACCGGCAGACGTCATGTTCGCACAGCGGTCCGATCATCGAGCGCTGGCGGTGCGGGGGCTCGGCTTCGCCCATCCTACCGCCGCTGGGCTTGACAGTTCCCTGAAGACTGATAAAATTCAAAAATCATCAGTCATCAGAAAACACCCATGAACATCCGCGTGAAAGTTCATCCTGAAGAGACCCGCCTGCGGATCATCGACGTGGCGGAGGAGCATTTCCGCCGTGTCGGCTACGCCAAGACGACAGTGGCCGACATCGCCCAGGCGCTCGGCATGTCCGCGGCCAATGTCTATCGTTTCTTCCCCTCGAAGGGCGCGATCAACGAGGCGATCTGCCACCGGTTGCTCAGCGAGGGCCATGCGCTGATCGACGAGATCGTCGCTGCGCCGCAGCCGGCCTCCGCCCGCCTGAAGCGGATGCTGATCTCGATGAACCGCTTCAGCCGCAGCCGCTTCATGGGCGAGCGGCGCGTCCACGACATGGTCGAGGCGGCGATGGAGGAAAACTGGCAGGCGGTGGAAGCGCATCTGCGCTTCGTCATCGACCGCATCGGCAGGCTGATCGCGGACGGGATCGCAGCCGGCGAGTTCGCTCCTTGCGATGTCCCGACCAAGGCGATGACCGTCAAGAACGCCTGCACCTGCATCATCCACCCCATGATGATCGCCGAATGCCTGCGCCACGGCCGCGACATGGACGAGCAGGCCGACCGGATCACCGATTTCGTCGTCGACGCCCTGACCATCCGTCCGAACTGAGGAGCGAAAGCCATGCAGAACCATGTCGCGAAACGCCGCCTCGCCGCCGCGATCGTCCTGCCGCTGCTGGCCGCCGGCCTGGCCGGCTGCACCGAAGGCAAGAGCGATACGACCGCCAAGTCCGTCGAACGGCGCGCTGTCGTGGCCCAGCCCGTGGCCTATGAGGCTCGGACCGCCGCGCGCTCCTTCGTGGGTGTCGTGCGCCCACGCGTCGAGACCGATCTCGGCTTCCGCGTGCCGGGCAAGGTGGCCGAGCGGCTGATTCAGGCCGGCGACCGCGTCAAGGCGGGCCAGCCGCTCGCCCGTCTCGACACCACCGATCTCGCGCTTCAGCTGGAGCAGGCGCAGGCCGAGCTCTCCGCCGCCAAGGCTTCGCTCGTCAGCGCCGAGCAGGAGGACCGCCGCATCGCCGAACTCCGCCGCGAGGGCTGGAGCACGGCGTCCGTCGCCGAGAAGCAGAAGGCCGCGGTGGAGGAAGCGAGAGGCCGCCGCAACCGCGCCGAGCGCGCGGTCAGCCTGGCCGCCAACAGCCTTGCCTATGCGACGCTGGCTGCCGATGCCGACGGCATCGTCATGGCGACGCTGGTCGAGCCGGGTCAAGTGGTGGCGCAGGGCGCGCCGGCGATCCGCCTCGCCAAGACCGACACGCTGGAGGCCGTGGCAGCCATTCCCGAGGCCCTCGTCGATCGCGTCCGCGCGGCGCAGGCGAGTGTGTCTCTGTGGTCCGACCCGACCCGCTCCTACGAGGCGCGCCTGCGCGAGCTTTCGCCCGCCGCCGACGCGACGACCCGCACCTATCAGGCGCGGTTCACGATCGTGAATCCGCCGCCCCGCCTCGACTTCGGGCTGACCGCGACGGTGACGCTCTCCGATCCCGAGAGCGAGAAGGTGGCGCGGCTGCCGCTCTCGGCGCTGTTCAACCAGGGCGCAGGCCCCAGCGTCTACGTCGTCGACGCCGCCAGCGGCGCGCTGTCGCTGAAGCCGGTGGAAGTCATGGCCTATGAATCCAACGAGGTCGTGCTGCGCGGCGGCGTCAGCGAGGGCGAGCTGGTCGTCACGCTGGGCGTGCAGAAGCTCGATCTGTCGCAGCGCGTGCGCATCGCGGCGCGCTGAGAGGGGGGTCCCAAGATGCGCGGCTTCAACCTGTCGGCCTGGGCTATCCGCCACCAGCCCCTTGTGCTGTTCCTGATGCTGGCCCTCTTCGTGGCCGGCGCCATGAGCTACATGCGGCTCGGCCGCGCCGAGGACCCGAGCTTCACCATCAAGGTAGCGGTGATCACGGCCTCCTGGCCGGGCGCGACGGCGCAGGAGATGCAGGACCAGGTCTCCGACCGCGTCGAGAAGAAGCTGCAGGAGCTGCCCTTCTTCGAGAAGGTCGAGACCTACACGAAGCCCGGCTTCATGGCGGCTCAGGTCACCTTCAAGGACTCGACCCGCTCGCACGTCATCCCTGAGCTGTTCTACCAGATCCGCAAGAAGCTCAACGACTTGCGTCCCGATCTCCCGAGCAATCTCATCGGCCCGAACGTGAACGACGAATACGGCGATGTCGATTCCATGCTCTACATGGTGACCGCGGAGGGCGCCGATTTCGCCCAGCTCAAGCGCATCGCCGACAGCCTCAAGATCGAGCTGCTGCGCGTGCCCAACGTCGTCAAGGTCAACCTCTACGGCCAGCAGGACGAGCGCATCTTCGTCGAGTTCAGCCATGCCAAGCTCGCGACGCTCGGCATAACGCCGCAGGCGCTTTTCGACAGCCTGTCCAGGCAGAACAGCGTGGTCGCGACCGGCGTGGTCGAGACGTCGGCGCAGCGCGTGGCGCTGCGCGTCACCGGCGCGCTCGACGGCGCGAAAGCCGTGGCCGAGACGCCGGTCGAGGCCGGCGGCCGCACCTTCCGGCTGGGCGACATCGCCACCATCACGCGCGGCTTCGAGGATCCGGCGCGCTATCTCGTCCGGCAGGACGGCAAGCCTGCGCTGGCCGTCGGCGTGGTGATGCTGAAGGGCGCGAACATCCTCTCGCTCGGCGAATCCGTGAACGCCGTGATGGATCGCTTCGAGCGCGAGCAGCCGATCGGCGTCGACATCATCCATGTCGCCGATCAGGCCAAGGTCGTGGACAAGGCGGTCAAGGAATTCCTCAAGAGCTTCGCCGAGGCGCTGGCCATCGTGCTCTTCGTCTCCTTCCTGTCACTCGGCTGGCGCACCGGCATCGTCGTCGCCTTTTCGGTGCCGCTGGTGCTGGCCATCGCCTTCCTCGCCATGCTGGTGATGGGTATCGACCTGCACCGCATCTCGCTCGGCGCGCTGATCATCGCGCTCGGGCTCCTGGTCGACGACGCCATCATCGCCCTGGAGACCATGGTCGTGCGCATGGAGCAGGGCGTCGACCGGATGCGGGCGGCCGCCGCCGCCTGGGAGACGACGGCCTTCCCGATGCTCACCGGCACGCTGGTGACGGCGGCCGGCTTCCTGCCGATCGGCTTCGCCAATTCTGGCGTCGGCGAATACACGGGATCGATTTTCTGGGTCGTGGCGACCTCGCTCATCGCCTCCTGGATCGTGGCGGTGACCTTCATTCCCTATCTCGGCGTGAAGCTTCTGCCCGATCTCGCCAAGTCGCACGCAAAGCACGATCCGCATGCCATCTACGAGACGCGCGGATACAACATCCTGCGCGGCATCATCCGCTGGTGCGTGAACCATCGCTTCACCGTGGTCCTCATGACCATCGGCGTCTTCGGTCTGGCGATCGTCGGCTTCACCCGCGTGCAGCAGCAGTTCTTCCCGCTCTCCGAGCGACTGGAGCTGTTCTTCCAGCTCCGCCTCCCCGAGGGCACGGCGATCGGCGTCACGACCGAGACGGCGAAGAAGGCCGAGAAGATGCTGGAGGGCGACCCCAACGTCGTCAGCTATTCGACCTACATCGGCCAGGGCTCGCCCCGCTTCTGGCTGGGCCTCAATCCGCAGCTCCCGACCGAATCCTTCGCCGAGATCGTCGTCCTGGCCAAGGACATCCAGGGCCGCGAGGCGGTCAAGGCGCGGCTGGAGAAAGCGGTGTCGGATGGCGCGCTGGCGGAAGCGCGCGTGCGGGTCGACCGTTTCAATTTCGGCCCGCCCGTCGGCTTCCCGGTGCAGTTCCGCGTCGTCGGTCCCGATCCGATGAAGGTGCGCGAATACGCCGCCGCGGCGCGCGAGATCGCCCGCGCCAATCCGAACCTCGTCGATCCGCATTTCAACTGGAACGAGATGACGCCCTCCGTGCGGCTCGTTGTCGACCAGGAGCGGGCCCGCGCTCTCGGCCTCGATCCGCAATCGATCTCGCAGAGCCTGCAGACCCTGATCTCAGGCCTCTCGGTGACCACGATCCGCAATGGCACGGAGAAGGTGGAGGTGGTGGCCCGCGCTGTTCCGGCCGAGCGGCTCGATCTCGGCCGCATCGGCGATCTCAGCATCCTGTCGCGCGCCGGCGCCGCCGTGCCGCTCAGCCAGGTGGCCCGCATCGACTACGGCCACGAGGAGCCGATCCTCTGGCGGCGCAACCGCGACATGTCGATCACCGTGCGGGGCGACGTGCGGGACGGCGTTCAGGCGCCGACCGTCACCAACGAGATCTGGCCGCGCCTGCAGCCGCTGATCCAGACCATGCCCGCCGGCTACCGGATCGAGATCGGCGGCGCCATCGAGGAATCGCAGAAGGGCAACGCTTCGATCGCTGCGGTCGCGCCGGTGATGATCATCATCATGCTGACGCTGATCATGGTGCAGGTGCAGAGCTTCGCGAAGCTGTTCCTCGTCTTCGCCTCGGCCCCGCTCGGCATCATCGGCGCCTCCCTGGCGCTCAATGTCTCGGGTCTGCCCTTCGGCTTCGTGGCATTGCTGGGCCTGATAGCGCTCGCCGGCATGGACATGCGCAATTCACTGATCCTCGCGGATCAGGTGCTTCAGGACGTCAAGAACGGCATGCCGATGAAGGACGCGATCGTCGAATCGGTGGTGCGCCGCGCGCGCCCGGTGATGCTGACCGCGATGGCGGCCATCCTCGCCATGGTGCCCCTTTCGCGCTCGGCCTTCTGGGGACCGATGGCGGTGACGATCATGGGCGGCCTCTTCGTCGCGACCTTCATGACGCTGCTGTTTCTCCCCGCGCTCTACGCGGTCTGGTTCAGGCGGCGGATCCGCGAGGAGCGGGCGGCGGAAGCCAAGGCGGCCTCCGTCCAGCCGGCGATGCTGCCGCTGCCGGCCGAGTGAGGCACGAGGGCCATCTCCATCGCCGGAGGGCGCGAGCCATCCGCGATTGAGTCGGAGCGCCTGCGCCCTTATCACGGCAGCGGGCGCCGCACCGGCGCGGCCGCCTTGGACCAGCGCTTGACCGATCGCCCCAGCCCCGGACGCCAGCCGTTCCTGCACGCCCTGATGGTGATCTTCGGCGGCACGCTGGCGGTGCAGACCGTCGCCTTCCTGCGGCAGCTGGTGATCGCCTCGGCTTTCGGCGTCGACCGGGCGATGGATCTCTACGTCCTGGTCTTCACGGTCGCCGCGGCCGTCGGCTTCAGCCTCGGTACGGTGATGGAGAATGCGACCGTGCCGCTGCTCGTCCAGCGGCTCGAGAAGGGCGACCGGGACGGCTTCCGCCAGATCGCGTTGCGGGTGCTGTTGATCGGCGCGGCGCTGGGGCTGGCTGCGGCGGCGGTCTTCCTGATGGCGGTGCCGCTGGTGGCGCGCTTCGTCACCACCGGTCTCTCTGCGGGCGAGCAGGCGGCGATGGCGGCCCTCGCCTGGTGGTTCGTCCCCTGGGTGGTGATCGCGGCGCCCTATTTCGCGGTGGGCTCGCTGCTCAAGGCGGAGAGCCGCTTCCGCCGCTTCATGGCGGCCGAGTTCTCGGTGACGGTCGTTTCGCTCGCCGTGGTTTGGCTATGGCGGCCCGGCGTCCATGCCATTCCCATGGCCTATGCGGCGGGCTACGCCATTGCGCTCGTCACGATGCTGCCTGGCCTGCCGGTGGCGCGGCGGCTTTCGCATCGCTCCACCGGCCAGTCCTGGGGCGTCTTCCGGCAGATCGCCCGCTTCGGCGCTGTCGGGCAGGTCGCCACGCTCATCGCGCTCGTCGACCGCTTCCTCGCCTCGCATCTGCCTGCCGGCGCCATCGCCGCCGGCTCCTATTCGGTGTTGATCACCGGCCAGGCCTCGGCGCTGCTCGCCTTCCGCGAGGCCTATATGGTTCCGCTCTCCGAGGCCGAGAGGCGGGCGGAGAAGCTGGAGCGCATGCTCGCCGGCCTGCTGATGCTGGCGGTGCCGGCCGCCTTCTTCCTCTCGGCCAGGGCGGAACGCGTCGTCGGCGTGCTGCTGGAGCGCGGCCGTTTCGACGCGGCGGCCGTGACGCTCGCCGCCTCGATGCTGGCCCTGCAGGCCGCCACAATTCCGGTCGGCGCCATCCTGCTGCCGGTCTACCGCACGCTGCAGATCATCGGCCGGATGCGCTTCGCCGGGACCATCATGCTCTTCAACGCCAGCGCCTATCTGGCGATCGGTTCGGTGCTGATCTTCGGTTACGGCCTCGGCCTTGCGGGCTATCTGATCGCGTCGGTGGCTACGGCCCATCTCACCTTCCTGCTCGCCTTCCTGCAGCTCAGGATCGCCGGCGTCGCGGTCGGCCTGTGGAAGCCGCTCGCCTTCGGCGCCTATGCCGCAGCGGCCTCCGCCGCCGGGCTTTGGGCGGGCGGCGCCGTGGCGATCGAGGGGCCGCGTCTCCTCCTCCTGGCCAAGGACGTCGCCATCTTCGGCGCGGTCTATGGCGCCGCCTGCCTGGTCATCCTGGGGCCGTTGCGCCGGCTCGCCGGCGCGCTGCGCCCCGCCGGATCGTCCTTCGGTTGAACGAGACGGCGCTTGCCCTATCGCGGCGGCTGAGCACTCCGGCGGCGATCAGGCTTGCGCCGCTGCCGTCTTCCGGAAGATCGTCGCGTAGCGGGCGAGGCTGTCGCTGCGCTCCCCATCGTAGGGTTCCAGCGCCCAATAGGCGAAGGGCCAGGCGTTGCGCCGCATATGGTCCTCGTCATGGATAGCTTCGACCTGCCAGTCCACTGGTTCGAGCCCGGCCCGGCGCGTGGCGGCGGCGCGCATGTCCAGGGTCATTCCCCCCAGGAACATCGCGCCGCCCGGCCTGAGGCAGGACGCCAGGTTGACCAGCGCCCGCGTCGCCGTGGCGTCGTCCATGTGGATCATGACGTTCTGTGCGAAGACGGCGTCGTAGCGCTCCGCTTCGTCGATCCGCGGCCTGAGCGCGTCGTCGACCGCATAGGCGAGATGCGGACGCACCTCGGGCCGGATGCGCCAGCCCTCGCCCTCCCGCTCGACGAGGCCGCGCGCCACATCGGCGAAGGGACCCCTGAAGACCTCCTCGCTGAGGTGGATGGGGCTATAGACGCCCGCCTCGGCCTGCTCGATCACGCTGGGGTCGATGTCGAAGGCTTTGATTCCGAAGGACAAGGCGGGGAAGCGCGTCTTCAGATAGCCTGCCAGCGTCGAGGGCTCGCAGCCGATGCTGCAACCCGCCACCAGCACCTCGAGCCGCGGCTGGGTCACGAGGTCGCCGAGCGGCCCCTCGAAGGCGCTGAGCTGCCGCATGTTGCGGAACAGCGTTGTCGCCAGGGTCTGGCTGCGCTCCTGCTGCCGCAGCCGCGCCGCATGGATCAGCCGGCCGAGCGGACGGCCGACGGCCGAGTCGAAGAAGCTGCTGTTCGGACCCATCGCGGTTCCTCTCGAGGCGGCGCGGCGCCGACGATATCGCGCTCGGCTCCCTGCGTCTCGGCACCGAACCGCCGACAATAGATCACAGCGAGCGCGCCGAAGCCATGCCGGCGCAGGGACGGCCTCCGGCCGAGGCGCGTCCTCGGCTTCGATCGGCGGGAACACCGAATGCCGGCCCGCCGCCCTTGAAATCCGCGCGCCTTTCGGGCAAAGCAGCGGTCTCCCCGCAGGAGTTTAGCTCAGCTGGTTAGAGCGACGGTCTCCAAAACCGTAGGTCGTGGGTTCGAATCCCTCAACTCCTGCCAATCCCCGCCACCCGCCTCGGTTTAGGTCTGTCTTTCGCCTCCGCGCAGCCACTGTGGCAGCGCCTTGATAACACCTTGCACAGTCGTCTAAAAACCGCTATCGGCGCGGTCATCCCCAACCATCGTAGCCTGCTCACACCGCCCGGCGGCGGAACGAGGGGCCACGCTCCCGCGGATGGCGGCAGGACCGAACCCAGATGGCGAAGTTCAATCTCTTCCAGTTCCTGCAGGAGGTCCGCTCCGAGACCAACAAGGTCACCTGGCCGACCCGCAAGGAGGTCATGGTCACGACCGGCATGGTCTTCGTCCTGGTGATCGTGGCGGCGATCTTCTTCACGCTGGCCGATCAGGTGCTGCGCCTGCTGCTCACCACCATCCTCGGCGTCGGCCGCTAACCCGTTTTCGAGGCGAACTCCTTCATGGCCAAGCGCTGGTACATCGTTCACGCCTTCTCGAATTTCGAGAACAAGGTGGCGCAATCGCTGCGCGAGCAGGCGCAGCAGCGCAACCTCGCGCATCTCTTCGACGAGATCCTGGTCCCGTCGGAGGAGGTGGCCGAGGTGCGCAAGGGCCGGCGCATCATGGTCGATCGCAAGCTCTATCCCGGCTACGTGCTGGTCAACGTCGACCTGACGGACGAGGCCTACCACCTCATCAAGAACACGCCGAAGGTCACTGGTTTCCTCGGCGCCGACAAGTCGAAGCCGGTGCCGATCAGCCAGGCCGAGGCCGACCGCATCAAGGGCCAGGTGGTCGAGGCCGGCGAGGCCGCGAAGCGCCCGATGATCCTGTTCGAGATCGGCGAGCAGGTGAAGGTCGCCGACGGCCCCTTCGCCTCGTTCAACGGCACGGTCGAGGAGATCGACGAAGCCAAGCAGCGCCTCAAGGTCGCCGTCTCGATCTTCGGCCGCGCCACGCCGGTGGAGCTCGAGTTCACGCAGGTCGAGAAGATCAGGTAGGCCCGAAGCGGAGTCCTTTCCGCCGCGGCGATGTGGGTCGGCTGATAGAGCAGAGTGCGCTCCCCGACCGGAAAGGCGGACGACCGCCGTGGTGGGCTGCCCACGGCGCGAACGCCCGCCTCACCCCATCCGCACCCCTTCCTTGATGAAGCGGCCGGTCTGCAGTTCGCGCACCGCGGTCACCAGCTCGTCGCGCGTGTTCATCACGATCGGTCCATGCCAGGCCACCGGCTCCTGGATCGGCGCGCCGGAGATCAGCAGGAAGCGCACGCCGCAGTCTCCCGCCTGGACGACGACCTCGTCGCCGCGGTCGAAGACGACGAGCGTGCGGTCGCCGCTCATGTCGCGCAGGTGAAACTCCTTTCCGGCAAGCTCCTTCTCGACAAGCACGCCGAAGGGCTTCGAGGCGTCGCGGAAGCTCGCCGAGCCTTCGAAGATGTAGGCGAAGGCGGTGCGGTGCGTATCCACCTTGAAGACCTTGCGCCGGCCCGGGGGCACGCTGATGTCGAGATACTGCGGATCGGCGGCGATGCCGTCGACGGGGCCCGTCTTGCCCCAGAAGCTGCCGACGACCACCCGCACCCGCGTGCCGTCGTCGTCGACGACCACGGGGATGTCGGTCGAGCGGACGTCCTGGTAGCGGGGCCGCGTCATCTTCAGATGCGAGGGCAGGTTCGCCCAGAGCTGGAAGCCGTGCATCCGGCCCCTGGCGTCGCCCTTCGGCATCTCCTGGTGCATGATGCCGGAGCCGGCGGTCATCCATTGCACGTCGCCGGCGCCGAGCGTGCCGCGATTGCCGAGGCTGTCGCCGTGCTCGACCTCGCCGGCCAGCACGTAGGTGATCGTCTCGATGCCGCGGTGGGGATGCCAGGGGAAGCCGGCGGCGTAATCCTCGGGCCGCTCGTTGCGGAAGTCGTCCATCATGAGGAACGGATCGGTCAGCGACGGATCGCCGAAACCGAAGACGCGCTCCAGCTTCACCCCCGCGCCTTCGAGCGCGGAGGTGGTGCCGGAGAGGCTCTTGACGGGTCGGATCGACACGGGCTGTCAGGCCGCGAGCTTGGCGGCCGTCTCGGCCACGAGCTTGCCCTGGAAGCGGGCCGCGTCGAGCTCGTTCTTCGAGGGCTGGCGCTGGCCCTGGCCGCCGCTCACCGTGGTGGCGCCGTAGGGCGAGCCGCCCGTCACTTCGTCGAGCGTCATCTGGCCCTGGTAGGAATAGGGCAGTCCGACGATCACCATGCCGAGATGCAGGAGGTTGGTGATGCCGGTGAACAGCGTCGTTTCCTGTCCGCCGTGCTGCGTGGCGGTGGAGGCCATGACGCTGCCGACCTTGCCGTTCAGCGCGCCCCGCGCCCACAGGCCGCCGGTCTGGTCGAGGAAGCTCGCGATCTGCGAGGGCATCCGGCCGTAGCGCGTGGGGATGCCGAGGATGATCGCGTCGTAGGCGGGCAGATCGTCGACGGCGACGATCGGGGCGGCCTGGTCGAGCTTGAAATGCGACGCCTTGGCGACGGCTTCCGGCACCGTCTCGGGCACGCGCTTCACATCAGCCTCGGCGCCGGCGGAGCGGGCGCCTTCCGCGGCGGCATGGGCCATCTGCTCCATGTGGCCGTAAGAGGAATAATAGAGAACGAGAACCTTGGGCATGGCGTGTCCTGTCGTCGTCTGGGGTTGCGCATCAGGTATGGCGATGCCGGCGGCTGTGAGGCAAGTCCGGATGATTGTGCAGGATTGCAAGACGATTTGTCTATTTTGCTCCGCCTTTGCGCGGGCGTGCTTTCTTGGCCGGCCTCCCGCCCTGCCTTCCGCCTCCTGGAGAGGCAACGAGCGCACCGCGCGACGTTCACCACATCTTAGGCTTGCATAGATACAATCATAAGTTGTTTAGCGGCCGGCGCTATGGGTCGCCTCGGCGCAGCCGCGCCCAAAGCAGGAGATCTCCATGACCATTCGCCATACCCTCGCGCTCGCAGCGCTCGTCGCCATCGGCCTGCCGGCCGCCCCGGAGCGGGCATCCGCGCAAGCAACACCGGTCGCCGCCGTGAAGGACGAGACGACGGTGCTGACGCTGAGCGGCAAGCTGGGCCGAAGCGCCACGATCGACCTGACCATGGCGGACCTCCGCAAGCTGCCGCAGGCCGAGATCCGCACCACGACGCCATGGCATGACGGAACCCAGGTTTTCGTCGGCGTGCCGCTCGCCGCGCTCCTCGAGCATGTCGGCGCGGCCGGCCAGAACCTGCAGGTGACCGCTCTCAACAAGTACCAGACCATTATTCCGGTCGAAGACGCCAAGCGGAAGCCCATCCTGGCCTATCTTCGCAACGGCGCTCCGATGGCGGTGCGCGACAAGGGTCCGCTCTTCATCATCTATCCCTATGACAGCGACCCGGCCCTGAAGTCCGAGCTCTATTTCGGCCGCTCCGCATGGCAGGTGCGATCGATCGCGGTCGATTGATCTGATCGGGAGCGATCGGCGCCGCGGTCATGCTCATGCGCTTCAACCTCGACGGCAGGCTGGAAGCGATGCGCATCTTCGAGCGCCTGCGCTTCCTGTTGATGGCGCTGATCGCGCTGCTCGGGCTCTCTGCCGTCGCGATGCCGCAGTTGATCCGCGGCATCGACGAAGCGATGGAGAAGACCACCAAGCATGAGATCGCCTGGACGGGTCAGAACGGGCGCTCCGAACTGCACGACCTGCTCAAGGCGGTCACGATTTTGGACCAGGAGCCGTCGCCGGCGGCCGTCGACGAGGTCGCGCTGCGTTTGGACATCATGGTTTCGCGCCTCGAGACATGGAGCGCAGGGCGCTTCGGGGAGTTCATCGCCGGAGCGCCGCAGCGGGTAGCCGATTTCGCGCGCATCAAGGCCTGGGTGGCGGTGGCGGAAGACCTCGTCTCCCGCGTCGAGCAGGCGGACGCGAGGCGTGAGCTGCTGCGCAGCATCACGGCGATCGACGAGCCGGTGACCCGCATCGCTGGCGCGGCCTATACCCGCCACAGCCGCGAGAATGCGGAGAACAGCGCCGCGCTCAAGCACTACCAGGGCATCCAGATGGCCTTGACCGTCGGGCTGCTGGTCGGCGGCCTGGCGCTTGTCGGGCTCCTGACGCTGCAGAACCGACTGCTGAAGCGCTCCCACCGCGCCCAGAGCGTGATCGCCGAGCGCAACGCCTTCCTGGCCTCGCATGATGTGCTGACCGAACTGCCGAACCGAAAAATGTTCATGGCCGAGCTGGACCGGGCCTGCGCCGCGGCCGCGCCGGATCGCCTCCTCGCCGTGATCGCCATCGACCTCGACGGCTTCAAGCCGGTCAACGACGTGCTCGGCCATCAGGCCGGCGATCTCCTGCTGATGACCATCGCCAAGAGATTGGCCATGCTGGCCGATACGGCGACGGGCGGCCTCGCCGCGCGCTTCGGCGGCGATGAATTCCTGGTCATGGTGCAGGGGCTGAAGGAGCCCGAGGCCGCTGAAGCCTTCGCCGAACGCATCCGCGAGGAGCTGCGGCTGCCGAACATGATCGACGGCCACCGCGTCTCGATCGACGCAACGCTCGGTCTTGCGATCGGCTCCGGTCCCGGCTCGCAATCCGAGGCGCTGATCAACCAGGCGGATATCGCGCTCAACGTCGGGAAGAGCTTCGGCAAGGGGGTGGTGCGCGTCTTCCACCCCGAGATGCTTGCCGACGCCGCATCGAAGCGCGAACTCGAGAAGGATCTGATCGAGGCTCAACTCGACGAATTCGTGCCTTTCTACCAGCCGGTCATCGACCTCGCGACGCGCAAGGTGGTGGGCGTCGAGGCGCTGGCGCGCTGGCTGCATCCGCGCCGCGGCCTCGTCTCGCCGGCCGATTTCATTCCGCTGGCGGAGAGCTCGGGCCGGATCGTCGAGATCGGCGACACCATCATGCGCAAGGCCTGCGCGGATGCGATGCGATGGCCCGAGCCGATCGCCGTGGCGGTCAATCTCTCTGCGGTGCAACTGATGCGCGCCGATGTGCCGGCGCTGGCCTGGCAGGCGCTCGCCGACGCCGGCCTGCCGGCATCGCGGCTCAAGCTGGAATTCACCGAGAGCGTGATGATCCATGACGCAAGGGGCACGCGCCGCCTGATGACCGAGCTGCAGGACATGGGCATCACGGTCTCGCTCGACGATTTCGGCACGGGCTTCTCGTCGCTCTCCTATCTGCGGACCTTCCCGTTCGACGAGCTGAAGATCGACCGCTCTTTTGTCGCCGACATCCTCGCCGATCCTCAGGCTGCAGCCGTGGTTCAGACGATCCTCGCCCTCGCCCGCAGCCTCGACATGACGGTCGTTGTGGAAGGCATCGAAACGGAGGAGCAGGCGCGTCTCCTGACTGCCATGGGCTGCGCCAAGGGGCAGGGCTGGCATTTCGGCAAGCCTGTGCCGGCGGCCGAACTGCAGCAACTCCTCTCGTCGCAGTCCAGGGCTGTCCATTCGCCGAGAAGTGTCGCGGCTTGACAGCGCGCAGCCGCCGGCCGAGCGGGCTGGATTGATCACGGCCAGTTGATCAAGGCGCCCGGATTTCGGCACGGCCCCCTTCATCCAAAAGACGCCTGCGGCCACAGCCGACAGGGACCGTGTTCGAGTCGCTGGAGATCGCCATGACTAAGCTGAAGCTCTCAGCCGCTTTCGCCGTCGCCCTGGTCGCGCTGACCTTGCCTGCCGCGGCGCAGTTCGTCCCGAACAGCATGCCGACGCGCGATGCGCCGTCGACCACCGCCTCGGCGCCCGCGCGCAATCCGATGGAGGGTGGCGCGCCGATGTTCGCGGAGCGCAACATCGTCGAGAACGCGGTCAATTCTCGCGACCACACGACGCTCGTCGCCGCGGTCAAGGCCGCCGGCCTGGTCGACACGCTGTCCAGCCGGGGACCTCTCACGGTCTTCGCGCCGACGAACCGCGCGTTCGGGAAGCTGCCCAAGGGAACGGTCGAAAGCCTCGTGCAGCCGCAGAACAAGGCGCAGCTGACCGCGGTCCTGACCTACCATGTGGTGCCCGGCCGCTAAACGGCCGCCGATCTGCAGAGGCTTGCCCGCGAGAACGGCGGCCGCGCCGGCCTGACCACGGTCGAAGGCGAGCCGCTGACCGTCACCTCGACCCGTGGCGGACTCGTCGTGCGTGATGCGCAGGGCCGCTCGTCCCGCGTCACCACCGCCGATGTGATGCAGTCGAACGGCGTCATCCACGTGGTCGATACGGCGCTGATGCCGCGCGGCTGACGCCGCGGGCGGCAGTTCGAAGCAGTCGTTCGGAACCGTAGCGGCCGAGCCTGCGTTGCCTCGTGGTCCGTCGCCCTCCCGGGCGGCGGATCCACGCCAAGCGCAAGCAGGAGCAGGCTCATGCGGATACCAGCCATCGTTTTCGTCCTGACTCTCGCGGGAATGGTGACCGCGGCGGCCGATGGCCAGATCAACATCCGCAAGCCGGAGCCGGACGCCTTCGGCAACGAGCCCTCGACCGGCATCACGCCTCAACCCGTCGTGAAGATCAACACGATGTCGGAACGGGAGCTGATCGAGCATCGCGACATCGGTTCGCTGCACGCCAAGGAAGTCATGGCGAACCGGCCCTATGTCGGGATCGACGACTTCAAGGCCCGGAGCGGACTGCCCCCGGAGACGGTCGACCGGCTCAAGGACACGCTCGATTTCTGAGGCTCCCGCGAAAGCCAATTCACCGAAATGGTGAATCCGCGCGCGGCTGATTCCGTTAATTTCTGGGATCCCCGGGCCAGCTCCGCAGCGGCACCGGAAAGATGCGCCTGCCGCGCATCATGCGTTCACCGTCCAGCTATTCGATGGGATCGGCTTAATTCGTTGAAACAATTCAGCCTTTACAGAGTGATCCGATTTTCCTGTCCCGCCGATGGTGAACAGATTCTTTTCGCTGTGTGCCGGAACGCCTGCAATAGTTTCGAAAATCTGACTCGAATTGGCGGCCGCAGCTTACCGCGCCTGCAAGATTTGGCGTGCATGATCCCACTGTCTTCGAGATCACGTTAACGATCGCGGGCCGGATGGTCTGAACGGCGTTAACCCTCGGACACGGAACACGTCGGCCACCCATGGGCTCTACCGCGCAACCGGAGCCCAAGCACCAGGTCGCTGACGTTGGACCCGCCAGGCACGGCCCCCGCCTGGCGGGTCCTCTTTTTTTGGACGGAGCGGCGCGTCGGCGGGTCAGCGCCTGGACCGCCTGCGGTCGATGGGCCAGATGCGGCTCGGGGATGATCGAAGCCAGGCTGCCTCGGATCGGCGACCTTGGATCGGCGGAGGCGCGAGCGTGGCTGAAGCGCTCAGCTGCGGCGCCGCGCCGGCGGGACGCGCTCGTCAGATGCTCTTGCAGGGAGCGAAGTCGATGGAGACGCCGTCGAGGAACGGTCGGACCAGCACGTCGAAGCTGTCGCGGATTCCATCCCGGTTGTATTTGAGGTGGAAGCGCTGCGGCTCCTGGGTCTCCGCGACGGCCATGTAGCGGTCCCACAACCCGGCCTCGATCACGCCGGGGAAGCAATCGACCATCGGCCGGTTGAGCAACTGGTCGAGCCGGCGGCCGGTGAGGTCGCCCGCTTCCTGGTTGACGCCGACGATGACCGCGTCGACAACCTCGCCGGTCGGCGAGCGGACGAATTGCAGCGCGATCAGGCCGTTGCCGCGGCTGCGGGCGTTGAACGCCTGGAACTCGCGGCCGAGGTCGCGCACGCGGTTGATGACGTAGAGAGAAGCGATCCGCTCGCCGTCGCTGAGCGGCAGGATCACGCGCTCCCACATCGGCCGCTCCCGGAAATGCCCTAGGCGATGCACCGTGGCGCGCGGACGCCCGCTGCGGATGACGTCGGCGTAGGTCTTGCGGAAGAAGTCGCCGAGCACGCCCTGGAACTGGCTGACCTTGCGGCCGACCATGGTGAAGCCGGCATGACGCGCGATGCGGGAGCCGTAATGCACGTAAGTGAGGTCGCCGTCCTCCTCGCAGCGCAGCAGCATCATGTCCTGCTTGAGCCAGTCGAGATGAGGGGCGAGGAACGCGCTCTCGGTCGGCGGACCCTTCACCGCCTGGATCTGCCACTGCGCCAGCGCGAAGCTCGTCTCCGGATTGAGGAGCTTCGACTGCAGGTCTGCGGCGTGGGTCTCGCAATAGAGGCCGCAATCGCTGCCGGTCGGCACGGCTTCGGAAGACGGGGAGGCGGTCTCCAGGGTCATGGTCATGGCTGGCGTATCCCCAGTAGTGGCTCCGGCAGTACAACTGCAGGTTGTTTCTACGGCCAAGGCTCGGAACAACTCGTAAATCGGCTGCGTTACGCCGTGGTCCATATCGGGCCTTGACGAGAACATAATAAGAACATAGATCGTCGAGGCGGCTGCATCCGATGCGGGGACCGGATTGTGGACAAGCCGACGGTTCCGTTCGCGGAGAGCCGGCGGAACCGCTATAAGGGGCTGCGGCGAGACAGGTTCAGGAGGCCGGCATGGCTGGAAGCGTCAACAAGGTCATTCTCGTCGGCAATCTCGGCGCCGACCCGGAGGTGCGACGCCTCGGCTCCGGCGAGCCGGTGGTCAATCTGCGCATCGCGACCTCCGAGACCTGGCGCGACAAGGCGACGGGCGAGCGCCGCGAGAAGACGGAATGGCACACCGTCGTGATCTTCAACGAGAACCTCGCCAAGGTGGCGGAGCAGTATCTGAAGAAGGGCTCGAAGGTGTATCTCGAGGGCCAGCTCCAGACCCGCAAGTGGCAGGACAAGACCGGTGCCGATCGTTATTCCACCGAGATCGTGCTGCAGCGCTACCGCGGCGAGATGACCCTGCTCGACGGGCGCGGCGACGGCGGCGGCCGCGGCGAGATGGAGGACCGCTCCGGCGGCAGCGAATTCGGCCGCTCCGCGCCGATGGAGCGCCGTCCCGCCATGGCCGGCGGCGGCCGCGCGGCCGATCTCGACGACGACATTCCGTTCTGAGGCTGCAGTCTTCTGCCGCAGCGCGGGAGAGGGTGGCTCGGCGAAGCGGTTGGGGGAGAGCGAAGTCGCAGCCCCTTGACCTCCGCGTCACGATGGCGCTTGAGGGTCGGACCATCGCTTCGCCGCCTCAGGACGCTCCGCCCTCATGCCCCAGTCCCGCTTCGACACCGAATCCATGACCTCTGTCCTGCAGGGCTGGGTGGCGCGGGAAAGCCCGACCATGGATGCGGCCGCGGTCAACAAGATGCAGGATCTGGTGCAGGCCTTCTTTTCGGTCGGCAGCTGCCAGGTCGAGCGCATTCCCGGCCGCGATGGCCTCGGCGACACGCTGAAGGTCACGGCCGGTCCCGCTAACGGCAAGGCGCCGATCCTGGTTCTCAGCCACGTCGACACGGTGCATCCCTGGCGCACGATCGAAAGCGATCTGCCTCTCCGCCGCGACGGCGACAAGCTCTATGGCCCCGGCATCTACGACATGAAGGGCGGCGCCTATCTCGCGTCGGAAGCCTTCCGCGACGTCGCGACCAAGGGCACCGCGCAGCGTCCGCTGGTCTTCCTTTTCACGCCGGACGAGGAGATCGGCAGCCCCACCACGCGCGCCGTGATCGAGGACGAGGGCCGGCGCTCAGCCTATGCGCTGGTGACCGAGCCGGCGAGGGATGGCGGACGGATCGTCACGGCCCGAAAGGGCGTCGGCCGCTTCGACGTGCAGATCGAGGGCCGGCCCGCCCATTCGGGCTCCCGGCACCAGGACGGCCGCAGCGCCATCCGCGAGGCGGCGCGCCAGATCCTGGCGATCGAGAGCCTGACCGATTACGGCCGCGGCGTCACCACCACCGTCGCCATGGTCAACGGCGGCACGGCCGCCAACGTCATCCCGCAGCATTGCCGCTTCTCGATCGACCTGCGCGTCACCACGGTCGAGGACGGACAGCATTTCGAGCGCCATCTGCTGGCGCTGAAGCCGCATGATCCCGACGTCGCGGTCCGCATCACCGGCGCCATGAACCGGCCGCCGATGGCGAAGTCGCCGGCCATCCAGGCGCTTTACGATCATGCCGCGGAATGCGCGCGGGAACTCGGCTTCGACCTGCCCGAGGCTCCGATGACCGGCGGCGGATCCGACGGCAACTTCACCGCCGCGATCGGCACGCCGACGCTGGACGGCCTCGGCTGCGACGGCGACGGCGCGCACACGCTGCACGAGCATTGCTTCGTCTCGTCGCTCGCGCCGCGCGCGGCGCTGATGGCGCGGCTGCTGGAGACGCTGTAGGCCAGGAGGGTGGCCGCCCGGCCCGAACTCCCTACCTCTCTCATGCTGAGGAGCCGCCGCAGGCGGGGTCTCGAAGCACGCACAACGGCGGTGCGTTCCTCGCGATGCCCGCCTTCGTTTGTTCCTCAGGCTGAGGATCGTTGCGGTCCTCGGCGGACACCCCGAGGTTGAAGAGGAGAACTGGACGCACCATGCGCCTCGCGCCGCTCCTCGAAGCATCGCCCTGGATCCAGGTCCACGTCGCCGCGGCCATCCTAGCCCTCGTGCTCGGCCTCTATCAGTTCCTGTCCAGGAAAGGCTCGGTCCCGCATCGCATCGTCGGTTGGATCTGGATCGCCCTGCTCGCGCTGATCTGCGTCACGTCCTTCTTCATCCCCGGCTCCTGGCACATCGGGCCGGTCAGCATGTTCCACCTCCTGTCGGTCTACACGCTCTGGTCCCTCTACAAGGGCGCCCAGGCGGCGCGGCGAGGAGAGGTCGAGGATCACAGGAGCTACATGTCCTGGCTCTTCGGCCTCTCGATCGTCGTCTCGGCGGCGATTGCGGTGGCGAGCGGCGGCGTGCTCTATCAGGTCGTGTTTCCGCGAGCTTGATCCGATGCAGCCAGAGATCATCGATGCCCTCTCGATCGCCGGCTCGCGCCTGAAGCCGAACGACGATGCCTTCGGCGCGGCAGGCCGCCGCGTCTGGGTCCTCGATGGCGCCACCGGTCTGGGCGCCAGCCTCCTGCCGGGGCGAAGCGACGCCGCGTGGCTCGCCCGCACCGCCAACCGCCTGTTGCACGCCCATCACGCGATCCGCGACAGCGACCAGCTCGTGCGCAGCGTGATCGCTGGGCTGAACTCGGCCTTCGAGGCTGAGCGCATCCGCCAGCCCGAGGCGCGCTGGCAATTGCCCTGCGCCTCGCTCCTGCTGCTGACCTTCGAGGAGGCGCAGGTGGAAGCCGTCTGGCTCGGCGATTGCCGGGCGATCCTGCAGATCGGCGGCGGCATCGTCGCCTGCGGCGAGACGGCGGCGGGCGAGGCCGAGGAGCGCACCTGGGCGGCGCGCCTCGGGCAAGGCGTCGGCGCCTCGGCCATGCTGCGCTCCGAGAGCGTGATGGAGGCGCTACGCGAGAGCCGCGACCGCTTCAACACAGGCCGCGGCCGCTGGGTGCTGGGGCTGGAGCCGGCCGCGGCCGACCATTTGCAGTGCGCGGTCTTCGAGCGCGCCGGACCTGTGACGGGGCTAGCGATGAGCGACGGCTTCTCGGCGCTGGAGCTCAAATACGCCCGCCACACCGCCGTCGGCCTGATCGACGGCGCCCGCTCCCGCGGCCTCGCGGCGCTGGCTAGCGAGCTGCGCGAAATCGAGGAGGTCGAGGATCCCGAAGGCGCGACCTATCCGCGCTTCAAGCGCTCGGACGACGCGACGGCGGTGTTGTTCGAGGTGGCCTGAGCCGCTAGCCTCGACGAAGGGGAGGGACGGATGCCGCACCGGTTCGCCATCGCCGCAGCGACGGGGCTGTTCATCGCAGCCTTGCCTGCCGAAGCGCAGACGCCGCCATCTCCGTCCGAGATCGCCGCCTACACCGGCCTCCACGGCGTCACCCAGAGCGGCGCGCATAACGAGATCCGTCAGCTTCTCGTCAACGGCCTCGATCCCAACGCGCGCGACGGCCACGGCCGGACGCCCTATCTCGTCGCGGCCTACCGTGGCGACATCGCGGCCATGGAGATCCTGGTGCGGGGCGGCGCCGACCCTCTGGCGAAGGACGACCGCAACTACGACGCGATCACCATCCTCGCCGTCGCCGACCGCGTCGAGGCGATGCGAGCCGCGATCCGGCTGGGCGGCGATCCGAAGGCGATCACCAGCCCCTACCAGGGCACGGCCTTGATCGCTGCGGCGCATCTCGGCCATGCCGACGTCGTCAAGGCGCTGATCGACGCCGGCGCGCCGCTCGATCACGTCAACAACCTCGGCTGGACGGCCGTGATCGAGGCGATCGTGCTCGGCGACGGCGGCTCAAACCACCAGCGCTGCCTGCGCGACTTGCTCGATGCGGGGGCCAACCCCAACATCGCCGATCGGCAGGGTGCGACGCCGCTGCAGTTGGCTCTCGGGCGAGGCTACCATGCGATGGCGGACATGATCCGGGTGAAAGGTGGGAGGTAGCGGAAGCTCCTTCAGCGCACCCCGAACGCCGCCTTGACGCCATCCAGCACGAACTGGACCGCCAGCGCCACCAGCACGATGCCGAGGAGCCGCGTCAGCACCACGTTGCCGGTGACGCCTAGCAGCCGCGACAGTTGCTCCGCGAACAGGAACACCAGCCAGCACAACCCGCAGATGAAGGCGACGATGGCGATCAGCGCCGCCATCAGTTCAGGCCTGCCGCCGGTCTGCCCCGCGAGCAGCATCGTCGCGGTGATGGCGCCCGGCCCCGCCATCAGCGGGATCGCCAGCGGGAAGGCCGCGACGTTGCGGATGTGGTCAAGGTCGATCGCTGTCTTCGCCACCGCCTGCTTGCGCTCGCTGCGCCGCTCGAAAACCATCTCGAAAGCGATCCAGAACAGCAGCAGCCCGCCGGCGATGCGGAAGGCCGGCAGCGTGATGCCGAGCAGCCCCAGCAGCCCCTGGCCGGCGAAAGCGAAGAAGGCGAGCGCCAGCGTCGCGATGACGGTGGCGCGCGCCGCCACCTGCCGCCGCTCGGCCGGATTCATGCCCACGGTCAGCGCCAGGAACATCGGCGCGATGGCGGGCGGATCGATGGTGACGAGCAGCGTGGCGAAGGCGGTGGAGAGGAAATCCATGGCGGGAAGTATGGCGCGAAGGCGGGCTTTCCGGAAGCGGCGGCCCCTCATCTGTCTTCTCCCCGTCCCAAGACCGAGGAGAAGAACGCTCTTCAAGGTTGGCGCGTGCTTCCGTGCGCGTTCCTCTCCCCGGTCTTCTAACCGGTGAGGGAGCACACCCTCCGGACGCGCACCCAATCCATCGCCATGCGCCGGCTGAATCGTCCTCTCAACCCCTTGATTCACAATGTGAAAAATAAGCCGCCAAGTATCTGAATCGTTTGCCGGAAAGGCATGAATCAGATAGACGGAGCGCTCTGCCGCCAGGGCGGCGCGAACACCGGTTGCAGCGTGGCTGAAAACGACGAGAATCCAACGCCTTCGGGTCCGCAGGACCCGAGCGACATCAAGCCGATCTCCCTGACCGACGAGATGAAGCGCTCCTACCTCGATTACGCGATGAGCGTGATCGTCAGCCGGGCGCTTCCCGATGCGCGCGACGGGCTCAAGCCGGTGCACCGGCGCATCCTCTATTCGATGCACGAGAACGGCTACACGCATGACAAGCCGTATAGGAAATCGGCCCGCGTCGTCGGCGACGTGATCGGTAAGTACCACCCGCATGGCGACCAGTCGATCTACGACGCGCTGGCCCGCATGGCGCAGGATTTCTCACTCCGCCTGATGCTGATCGACGGCCAGGGCAACTTCGGCTCGGTCGACGGCGATCCGCCGGCGGCGATGCGCTACACCGAGGTGAGGCTCGCCCGCTCCGCCGAGAGCCTGATCGAGGATATCGACGAGGATACGGTCGATTTCCAGGAGAACTACGACGGCTCCGAGGAGGAGCCGACCGTCCTTCCGGCGCGCTTCCCCAACCTCCTCGTCAACGGCGCCGGCGGCATCGCCGTCGGCATGGCCACCAACATCCCGCCGCATAACCTCGGCGAGATCGTCGACGCCGCCCGAGCCTTGCTCGACAACCCGGCCATCGGCTTCGAGGAACTGCTGCAGATCGTGCCGGGCCCGGATTTTCCGACCGGCGGCCTGATCCTCGGCCGCGCCGGCATCCGCTCCGCCTACATGACCGGCCGCGGCTCCGTGGTGGTGCGCGCCAAGGCGCATTTCGAGGAGCTGCGCCGCGACCGGCAGGCGATCATCATCACCGAGATTCCCTATCAGGTGAACAAGCAGAACCTGCAGGAGCGGATCGGCGAGCTGGTGCGCGAGAAGAAGATCGAGGGCATCGCCGAGATGCGCGACGAATCGAACCGCGAGGGCATGCGCATCGTCATGGAGCTGAAGCGCGACGCCGTGCCGGACGTGGTGCTCAACCAGCTCTACCGCTTCACCGCGCTGCAATCCTCGTTCGGCTGCAACTTCGTGGCGCTGAACGGCGGCCGGCCCGAGGTGATGAACCTGAAGGACCTGCTGCAGGCCTTCCTCGATTTCCGCGAGGTCGTGGTCTCCCGCCGCACCAAGTTCCGGCTCGGCAAGGCCCGCGCCCGCGCGCATGAATTGGTCGGCCTCGCCATCGCCGTCGCCAACATCGATGAGGTGATCAGGCTCATCCGCACTTCGGCCGACGCCGCCGCCGCGCGCGAGGCGCTGATGGCGCGCGATTGGCCGGCGCAGGACGTGGCGCCTCTGCTTGCGCTGATCGACGATCCGGTCTGGCGGATCAAGGAGGACGGCACCTACCGCATGTCCGAGCTGCAGGCCCGCGCCATCCTCGACCTCAGGCTGCAGCGCCTGACCGCGCTCGGCCGCGACGAGATCGGCGACGAGCTGCAGAAGATCGCCGACCAGATCAAGGATTTCCTCGACATCCTCGGCTCGCGCCTGCGCATCCAGACCATCATCCGCGAGGAGCTGGACGCGGTGCGCGCGGCCTTCGTCACGCCGCGCAAGACCGAGATCACCGATTCCGACGCCGACATGGAGGACGAGGACCTCATCGCGCGCGAGGACATGGTGGTGACCTTCAGCCACGAGGGCTACGCCAAGCGCGTGCCGCTCTCGATGTACCGGGCGCAGCGGCGCGGCGGCAAGGGCCGCTCCGGCATGAGCACGAAGGACGAGGATTTCGTGACGCGGCTGTTCGTGGCGAACACGCACACGATGCTCTTGTTCTTCTCGTCCATGGGCCAGGTCTACAAGATGAAGGTCTGGCGCCTGCCCGAGGCGCCGCCCAACGGGCGCGGGCGGTTCCTGAAGAACATGCTGCCGCTCGACCCGGGCGAGCGCATCACCACCATCCTGCCGCTGCCCGACGACGAGGCGCTGTGGGAGACGCAGGACGTGATGTTCGCGACCTCGACGGGCGGCATCCGCCGCAACAAGCTGTCGGACTGCGTACCGCGCACCTCCAACGGCAAACGCGTCATGGAGTTCGACGACGGCACGCAGATGATCGTCGATGTGGCGCTGGCGAGCGAGCAGGACGATGTGCTGCTCACCACGGCCGCCGGCCAGTGCATCCGCTTCCCGGTCGAGGACATCCGCGTCTTCGGCGGCGGGGGCTCGACCGGCACCTCGACCGGCGTGCGCGGCATCGCGCTGGAGGCGCGCGACCGGGTCATCTCCATGGCGATCCTGCGCCACTTCGAGGCGACGCCTGATGAGCGCGCGCTCTACCTCAAGCAATCTCGCGCCATGCGCGGCGAGCCGGACGCCAACGGCAATGGCGACGAGGAGACGGCGGCCGAGGGCAGCCAGCTCCCGCCCGAGCGCTACGCCGCCATGTCTGCGGCTGAGCAGGTGGTGCTCACGGTCTCCGAGAAGGGCTTCGGCAAGCGCACCTCGAGCTTCGAGTACCGGATCACCAACCGCGGCGGCAAGGGCATCACCGCCATGGCGGTGAACGACCGCAACGGCGAGCTCGTGGCTTCCTTCCCCGTGGAGGAGGGCGACCAGATCATGCTCGTCACCGACGCCGGCCAGCTCATCCGCTGCCCCGTCGCCGGCATCCGCCTCGCCGGCCGCTCGACGCAAGGCGTCATCGTCTTCGATACGCACGAGACGGAGAAGGTGGTGTCGGTGGAGCGGATCAGCGAGCCGGATGAGGGGGAGGGGGAATAGCCCTCTTCTTTCCGGCCGAGGCAAGGAAAGTCGCTTCGAGGAATTGTCGGTGCCGCCAATAAAGTGAAGTATTCCTCTCCGGCTGGCGCGATCTACGCCAGTCGAAGGAGGTGATACCATGTGAAAGCGGAAAAACTGACACCGATAGTGAAGCTCGCAACGTCGCTCGTCCGGCTTTTGCGAGAAGTTCTCCAGCTCCTCAATGGCTGAAGAGCGGAGGCCCGGCGCGCCAACGCCGGGCCTCTACGAATTCAGCGATCACGTGGAAGCGTGCTCACATCGATAGTGCAGAGTTGGAATAGCGCATCCTGGCGCAGATTTCCACCCCTGCTTTTCTGCGCTGACATCCGCCCCCATCTCGGCTAGACCCGCTCACATCCGCCGCGGAGGGTCCCACGCCCTGCCTGCGGCCGGCCCCATTGCGCGAACCCAAGGCGAACCATGTCCGGCCTCCAGCGTTCCTCGGTCGATCTCGACCCGCGCCGCAAGAAGATCCTCTTCCGCGCCTGGCACAGGGGCATGCGGGAGATGGACCTGATCATGGGACGCTTCGCCGAAAGCAGCCTGGATCGCATGAGCGAAGCCGATCTCGACGTCTTCGAGGCGCTGATCGAGGTGCCCGACCGCGATCTTCTCGCCTGGATCACAGGCCGAGAGCCGACGCCGGAGAATTACCACACGGATGTCTTCAAGGCGCTCAAGGCGTTCCACACGCATGACAAGCCGGTGCATGCGTGACGACTTTTCCTTCTCCCTTAGGAGAAGCTGTCATGCGGAACGCATGACGGATGAGGGATAATCCCTGACCGTCGTGCTTCTCCCTCATCCGACCGCCTCCGGCGGCCACCTTCTCCCAAGGGAGAAGGCAGAACGTGCCCCATGCTCATCCCACCGCTCCTGATCCAGTCGAAGCAGCCCTTCACCATCGCCGAGGTCGCCGATGGCGCGGAGGCGCTCGCCGCCGCCGAGGTCGCGCGGGCGATGTTCCGCTCCGGCGCCGACCTGCCGGCGCTGGCGCTCATGGTGACGCGGGACGCCGTCCGCGCGCAGGCCATCGAGCAGGCCTTCGCGTTCTTCGCGCCGGAGATCGAGCTGTTCTTCTTCCCAGCCTGGGATTGCCAGCCCTACGACCGAGCCTCGCCCTCGGCCGGCGTGCTGGCGAGGCGCATGGGTACGCTATCGCGCCTCGTCCGCTCGCGCGGCGGCGACCGGCCGCGCGTGGTGCTGACCACCGCCAACGCGCTGGTGCAGCGGCTGCCCCCCGTGGCCTGGGTCTCCTCGCAGGCGCTCGCCGCCGCGCCCGGCAATGCGCTGGACATGGACGACTTGACCCGCTGGCTGGAGCATAACGGCTTCACCCGCACGGCCACGGTGCGCGACGCCGGCGAATACGCGGTCCGCGGCGGCATCGTCGATCTCTATGCGCCGAGCCTCGAGAACCCGATCCGTCTCGATTTCTTCGGCGATACGCTGGAGACAATCCGCAGCTTCGATCCGGAGACGCAGCGCACCATCATGCCGCTGGCGATCCTGGAGCTGATCCCGACCTCCGAGTTGCAGATGACGACGGAGGCCATCCGCCGCTTCCGCCAGGGCTATGTCGCGGCCTTCGGCGCCGCCACCAAGGGCGGCGACATGCTCTACGAGGCGGTGAGCGAGGGCCGCCGCTATCCCGGCATGGAGCATTGGCTGCCGCTCTTCCACGACGGCCTGAGCCGCCTCACCGACTACACGCCGGGCGCGGCGATCATCCTCGACCATCTGGCGCTGGACGCCGCGCGGGAGCGGCTGTCGCAGGCGAGGGACTATTACCAGAGCCGCAGGAGCGGCCTGGAGGCGATCGCGCCGGGCTCCACGCCCTACAAGCCGCTGCCGCCGGAGGCGCTGTACTGGACGGAAGGCGAGCTGGCCTCTCTCCTCCCCCTGCAAGGGGGAGGCAGGGAGGGGGTAAGTCCTCACGAGCCGCAACCTACCCCCACCCCGACCCTCCCCCTTGCAGGGGGAGGGGGACAGACCGTCACCCTCACGCCCTTCGCTCTGCCCGACGGCGGCGCGACGAAGATCGTCAGCCTCGGCGCCAGGCAGGGCCGCAACTTCGCGGCGGAGCGGGCGGCTGGCGACGTCAACGTCTTCGATGCCGCGGTCACCCATGTCCGCGAGCGCCAGAAGGCCGGCAAGCGCGTGCTGCTGGCGGCCTGGACCGACGGCTCGCGCGACCGCTTGGCCGGCGTCATGGCCGATCATGGCCTCAAGGACGCCCGGCCCGTCGCCTCCCTCGCCAAGGCGCGCGAGCTGAAGGAGGGCGAGACCGGCCTCGCCATCCTGCCCGTCGAGACCGGCTTCGAACTGCCGGACATGGTGGTGCTCGGCGAGCAGGACATCCTCGGCGAGCGCCTCATGCGCGGTCGGGCGCCCTCGAAGCGAGCGAAGGACTTCATCGCCGAGGTCTCAAGCCTCTCGGTCAACGACGTCGTGGTGCATGTCGACCACGGCATCGGCCGCTTCGTCGGCCTGCAGACCGTGACGGCGCTGGGCTCGCCGCACGATTGCCTGGAGCTGCATTACGCCAACGGCGACAAGCTCTTCCTGCCCGTCGAGAACATCGAGCTCCTCTCCCGCTACGGCGGCGAGGACACTGAGGTTTCGCTCGACAGGCTGGGCGGCGGCTCCTGGCAGGCGCGCAAGGCCAAGCTCAAGAAGCGCATCCTCGACATGGCCAAGCAGCTCATCAAGATCGCAGCGGCGCGCATGCTGCGCGAGGCGCCGAAACTGGCGGCCAATGACAACGCCTATCAGGATTTCGTCGCCCGCTTCCCTTACGAGCCGACCGACGACCAGCAGAACGCCATCGACGCGACGCTGGACGACCTCGCGGCCGGGCGACCTATGGACCGGCTGATCTGCGGCGACGTCGGCTTCGGCAAGACGGAGGTGGCTTTGCGCGCCGCCTATGCCTGCGCCATGTCCGGCAAGCAGGTGGCGGTGGTGGTGCCGACGACGCTGCTCTCCCGCCAGCATTACAAGACTTTCTCCGAGCGCTTCCGCGGCCTGCCGGTCCAGGTGGCGCAGGCCTCGCGCATGGTGGGCTCGGCCGAGCTCTCGGCGGCCAAGAAGGGCGTCGCCGACGGAACGGTCGACATCGTGGTCGGCACCCATGCGCTGCTCGGCAAGTCCGTGCAGTTCAAGGACCTCGGCCTCGTCATCGTCGACGAGGAGCAGCATTTCGGCGTCGCCCACAAGGAGCGGCTGAAGGACCTCAGGGCCGAGGTGCATGTGCTGACGCTCTCCGCCACGCCGATCCCGCGCACGCTGCAGCTGGCGCTCACCGGGGTGCGCGAGCTCTCGATCATCGCCACGCCGCCCGTCGACCGGCTCGCGGTCCGCACCTTCGTCGCGCCATTCGATCCGATGATCGTGCGCGAGGCGCTCCTGCGCGAGCGCTACCGCGGGGGAAAAAGCTTCTACGTCGTGCCGCGCATCGAGGATCTCGCGGACGTGAAGGCCTTCCTCGACGCGCAGGTGCCCGAGATCAGATACGCGGTCGGCCACGGCCAGATGGCGCCGACCGAGCTCGACGAGATCATGAACCGCTTCTACGAGGGCAAGTTCGACGTGCTGCTCTCGACCACGATCGTCGAATCCGGCCTCGACATCCCCTCCGCCAACACGCTGATCGTGCATCGCGCCGACATGTTCGGCCTCGGCCAGCTCTACCAGCTCAGGGGCCGCGTCGGCCGCGGCAAGACGCGCGCCTATGCGCTGCTCACGTTGCCCGCCAGCAAGCCGGTGACGGCGGGCGCGGAGAAGCGGCTGAAGGTGCTGCAGTCGCTCGACAGCCTCGGCGCCGGCTTCCAGCTCGCGAGCCACGACCTCGACATCCGCGGCGCCGGCAATCTTCTGGGCGACGAGCAATCCGGCCACATCAAGGAGGTCGGCTACGAGCTCTACCAGCAGATGCTGGAGGAGGCCGTCGCCAACCTCAAGGCCGGCATTGAGGAGCCTGAGGACGAGCCCTGGACGCCGACGATCGTCACCGGCGCGCCGGTGCTGATCCCGGAGAGCTACGTGGCGGATCTCGACCTGCGCATGGGGCTCTACCGCCGCCTTTCCACTCTGCAGGATGATGCCGACATCGAGGGCTTCGCGGCCGAGCTGATCGACCGCTTCGGCCCGCTGCCACCGGAGGTGGAGCAGCTCTTGGGCGTCATGGCGATCAAGACGCTCTGCCGCCGCGCCAACATCGAGAAGGTGGAGGCGGGTCCCAAGGGCATCGTCGTCGTCTTCCGCGGCCGCGCCTTCGCCAATCCCGAGGGCCTCGTGCGCTTCGTTGCGGAGCGCGGCAGCTTCGCCAAGGTGCGCCAGGACATGTCGGTCGTCTTCATCGGCGATTACGAGAAGCCGACGCAGCGCCTGCGCGAGACGCGCCGGCTGCTCAGGGATTTGGTGGCGATCGCCGAGACGAAGCGGACCGGGCCAAGTTCGGCCAAGCCGGAGCCAGCGAAACTGGCGCCGACGAAGCCCCAGCCTGCGCCGGCACGGCCAGCTGCCCCGCCGGCGGCGAGGCGCTTCCGCCGCCGCTGACCGCTGCGGTGATCCTTCCTATCCCTGAACGACGATCACCAGTTTCCCGATCGCGCCGCCGCGCTCGAGATCGGCGAAGGCCTGCTTCGCGTCGGCGAAGGGATAGGCCCTGGCGATGGTCGGCGCCAGCGCGCCATCGGCGACCATTTTGGCCAGGACCTCCAGATCGGCCCGCTTGACAGCGGTGGCCAGCGGCTTGTGCTTCTGCCGCCGGAAGAGGTTGGCGATATTGGCGCCGATGAACAGCGGGATCGTCGGCGACGGCTCGACCAGCACGCCGTCGGCGCCGAGCAGCGGCTGTCCGAGCGCGAAGGGCATCTTGCCGGAGGCGTTGAGGATCAGCTTGAATGGCCCCTGCGCGGCGTTCCCCCCCGGCTGGCGGTAATCCACCCCGACATCGGCCCCGAATGTCTGCGCCAGCGCCAGGCCTTCGCCGCTGGCGACGGCCGTTACATGCGCGCCGAGCGCCTTGCCGATCTGCACCGCCATCAGCCCCACGCCGCCGGAGGCCCCGTGGATCAGGATGCGGTCGCCGCGCTTGACGCCGCCGAGGTCGCGCAGCGCCTGCAGCGCCGCAAGGCCCGCGATGGGCAGAGCCGCAGCCTCCTGGAACGACAGGCTCCCCGGCTTCGGCGCCAGCTGCTTCGCCGGCACGGCGGCCAGCTCCGCCGCCGCGCCGCCCTTGAAGGGTTCGAGCGCGCCGAAGACGGCGTCGCCGGCGCGGAACTCCGTCACGCCAGGCCCTAAGGCCGCGACCACGCCGGCGAGATCGGCGCCCGGGATGCGGGGGAATTTCTTCTTCACCAGCGGCCCCATCATGCCGGAACGCGCCCTGTTGTCGATCACGTTCGCGGAGACGGCCATGACCTTGACGAGCACCTCGCCCTGTCCGGGCGAGGGATCCGGCAGGTCGGCGGGATGCAGTTCGTCGATGCCGCCGAAGCGGTCGTAGGCGATGGCTTTCATGGGGCGGCTCAGCCTTTTTGCTGCATCAGCTTGTCGATAATCGGCTGTACGTTGGCGTCGGGCGACAGCGTCCGGCGGGCGAAGCGCCAGCCTTCGTCGAGGCGCACCAGCTCATCGGTGAAGGTCGCCGAGCCGATGGAGCCGTTGGTCGCCCGATCGAAGACCACCATGTACGAGAACATCGTCGCCCTGTCGCCATCCACCTCGACCTCGTGGTTGCTCACCACGTGTCGCCGGTTCTTGGCGAAGGTCGACAGCATGAAGTGGAACGCGCCGGCGATGGCCTCCGGCCCCTTCGCCTCGCCCCAGAAGCCGGCGAGCACTCCATCAGGCGTGAAGACCGAGAGGAAGCGGTCGAGATTCTCGCCGTCGAGGCCGTTGTCGAAGCGAGCGCCCAACTCGATGATCTCGAGCCGATCGGCGGCGCGGAGCGCGCGCTCCAGCATCGCTGCCGTCGGCGATGCGGTGGGTTCGGGCATGGCGCGGTTCCTCGTTTCCGGACCTCCGATGACGGAACGCCGGTCGACGCCCACCTTGCGGGCAGCTCACTGATGCCGCTAGTACCGCGTAAGGATACTCATCGTCCTGAATTCAGGACGGTCTGGTTGGTTCATGAAGCTGTCTTCATTCGACTTGCGCTTGTTTTCCGCGATCGCCGATCACGGCGGCATCGCTCCTGCCGCGCGCCGGCTCGGGCTGACCAAATCGCTCGTCAGCCGCCAACTCATCGGGCTCGAGGAGCGGCTCGGCACGCGCCTCGTGCAGCGCACCACGCGCAAGGCGTCCTTGACCGAGGCAGGAGAGCTGCTCGCCTCCTACGCGCGCCGCGTCACCGAGGAGATGGAGGCGGCGGAAGCCGCCATCGAGGCGATGCGCGAGAAGCCGAGCGGCGACCTGCGCGTCTCGCTGCCCTTCTCGATCGTCCGCTTCGTGCTGCTGCCGCATCTGGCGGCGTTCCGGCGCCGCCACCCCGGCATCAGGCTGTCGATCGATGCCTCGACGCGGATCATCGACCTCGTCGAGGAAGGCTTCGATCTGGCCGTTCGGATCGGCGAGCTCCCGCCCTCCAGCCTGGTGTCGCGACGGCTGGCCGTCGCCGACCACATCCTCGTCGCCTCGGCGGAGTATCTGGCGCGCCGGCCGCCGCCGGCCACGCCGGAGCAACTGGTCAGTCACGATATCCTCGATCTCAGCCCGAACCTCGGCGCCGGCGCCTGGACGCTGATCGGCCCTGACGGCCGCAAGGCCGAGGTGCCGGTCGCGCCGGTCATGGCGATCCTCGATCCGAGCCTATTGCTCGACGCGGCGGGCCGAGGCCTCGGCATCGCCATGGTCCCCTCGCTCTACGCAAGGGCCTGCCTGCGCAACGGGACGCTCCAGCGCGTGCTGCCAGGCTGGAGCCGAGGCAGCAAGCCCATCCATGTCGTCTACCCCTCGAAGCGCAGCCTCGCGCCGAAGGTGAGGGCCTTCATCGAATTCCTGACCGAGTTGCTCGGCGACGAGGCCAATCGCGCCAGCATCGATCCGGACGCGCCGGCGCTGCCGGCGCTCAGCCCACCGGCCTGATGCCGGGCACGACGCCCATGAAGTCGCGCTTGCCGAGCTCCACGCCGTTGGCGCGCAGGATCGCGTAGGCGGCCGTCATGTGGAAGAAGAAGTTGGGCAGCGCGAAGGTCGAGAGGTAATCCGCCCCGTTCATCGCCATCGGCTTGCCGGCGATCGGGAAGGTGACGTCGCGCGTCTCGGCGCCTTGGAAGGCCGCGGCCGGCAAGCTTTCGACATAGGCCTTCGTCCTGGCGATGCGCTCATGCAGCTCGGCGAAGCTCTTCTCCTCGTCAGCCATCTTGGGGACCTCGGCGGCAGCCAGCCGGCCGCTGGTGTTCTTGGCGAAATCGCAGGCGATCTGCACCTGCCGCGTCAGCGGGAACATGTCCGGCGAAAGCCTCAGGCCCAGCATGACCTCCGGCGCGATCTTCTTCGCCTCGGCATGAGCCTCGGCCTTACGCAGCAGGGCGGAGAGCGCATCGAGATACTGCGTGAACACGGGGACGGAGGCGGCGTGCAGCGACATGGCGGTCCTTTTCTGAGCGGCGTCCATCGCGACCTCCGCTTGCCTCCATGTACCGTGGCGCGGTACACTAGGGCATGATCGCGAGTTTCAGGGACGGCTGGCTGGAGGCGTACTTCGATCGCGATGAACGAGGCAAGCGGATTCCCGCCGATCTTGCGGACAGCCTTTTCCGGAAGCTGCAGTTGATCGACGACGCCACTAGTGACGCCGACCTACGCGTTCCGTCAGGAAACCGCTTCGAGCGGCTGCAGGGCCACCTCTCCGATTATCATAGCATCCGAGTCAATCAGCGCTGGCGCCTCGTTTTTCGCTGGGACGCCGCCTTGGGGAAGGCGCATTACCTCTATCTCGATGAACACAGCTACCGGTGACACGCCATGAGGATGACCGAACGCAGGCCCGTCAGCGTTGGCGAGATGCTCACCATGGAATTCTTGACGCCGATGCAGATCACGCAGGCGAAATTGGCGGAGGCCATGGGCGTGCCGCGCAAGCTCGTCAACGAGATCTGCACGAACCGCCGGGCGGTCACCGTGGACACCGCGCTGATGCTGGCGAAGGTCTTCGGCAACAGCGCCGATTTCTGGCTGAATCTGCAGCGCCGGAACGACCTGTGGGAGGCGCAGAACTCGCCGACCCGCCGCGCGCGCATCGAGCGGGCGCGGCCCATCGGCGAGGCGGCGTGACGATCCATCGCCCGAGCTGATCGATCGGATCGCCCGATCCTTCTTCCAGATCGCGGCCGCAAGCGCTACCCTTCCGCGGACTCATCCCCGCGAAGGAGCGCTCCGATGCTCACCAACCTGCAGACGCGCGACGTCGAGACCCTGATCCATCCCTATACCAACCTCGACGCGCACCGCACCGTCGGGCCGCTCGTGTTGGAGCAGGCGAGGGGCATCTACGTCTACGACGTCGACGGCAAGGAATACATCGAGGGCATGGCCGGCCTGTGGTGCGCCGCCCTCGGCTACGGCAACGAGGAACTGGTCGAGGCCGCCGCCTCGCAGATGCGCAAGCTCTCCTTCACGCATCTCTTCTCCGGCCGCAGCCACGACCCGGCGATCGAGCTCGCGGAGAAGCTGAAGGAGATGGCGCCGATCCCGGTCTCCAAGGTCTTCTTCGGCTGCTCGGGCTCCGATGCCAACGACACCCAGATGAAGCTGATCTGGTACTTCAACAATGCTCTCGGCCGGCCCAACAAGAAGAAGATCATCAGCCGCCTCAAGGGCTACCACGGCGTCACGGTCGCCTCGGCCTCGCTCACCGGCCTGCCCAACAACCACCTCGACTTCGACCTGCCGATCGCTGGCGTCCTGCACACCTCATGCCCCCATCACTACCGCTTCGGCATGGACGGTGAGAGCGAGGAGGAGTTCGCGACGCGCCTCGCCGCCGAACTCGAGGAGATGATCCTGAAGGAGGGGCCGGACACCGTCGCTGCCTTCATCGCCGAGCCCATGATGGGCGCCGGCGGCGTGATCGTGCCGCCGGCCACCTACTTCCCGAAGATTCAGGCGGTTCTCGACCGCTACGACGTGCTGCTGATCGCCGACGAGGTGATCTGCGGCTTCGGCCGGCTGGGCACGCCTTTCGGCTGCACGGCGCTCGACATGAAGCCCGACACGATGAGCCTCGCCAAGGCGATCACCTCCTCCTACCAGCCGCTCTCCGCCGTGCTGATCCCGGACAAGATCTACGACGCGATGCTGGCAGAGAGCCGCAAGATCGGCACCTTCGGCCATGGCAACACCTACGCCGGCCACCCGGTGGCGGCGGCGGTGGCGGTGAAGACGCTCGAGATCTACGCGCGCGACGACGTCTTCGGCCATGCGGCGCGCCTCGCGCCGCAGTTCCAGCGCCGGCTCAAGGCGCTGGCCGACCACCCGCTGGTGGGCGAGGCGAGGGGCCTCGGCCTGGTCGGCGGGCTGGAGCTCGTGGCCGACAAGCAGACGAAGCGCGCCTTCGCGCCCAAACAGGGCGTGGCGCCCAAGACCGTGGTGTTCGGCCAGCAGGAGGGCGTCATCGTCCGCGCCATCGGCGACACGCTGGCCATCTGCCCGCCGCTGGTGATCACGGCCGAGGAGATCGACGAGATGTTCGACCGCATCGGCCGCGCGCTGGACAAGGCCGAGGATTGGGTGCGGAAGGAAGCGCTGCGGGGCTGAGGCGCGACTGGGAAAGCGGCTCGCCGCGGTTCATGACGGCCCGCGGACGCTGCGTGCCGTCAATCCTCATGCTGCAGGAAATCCGATGCCACGATGCGGCTTAGCATGGCCATGAGATCGGCTTGGCTTGCGCCGCCGACGGTCGCCGCCAGCCGCTCGTCGAAGGCGCGGGCTACGACCTCGATCTGGCGCAGCCGCTCGCGGCCCGCCTCGGTGACTGCATAGAGCACGAGGCGCGAGTCCGCCGGCGCCGCCATGCGCTCGATGAACCCGCATGCCTGCAGTTCCTTCGTGACATTGACCACGGTCTGCCTCCCGAGGCCGAGGAAGCGCGCCGCGCCGCGCACGTGATTGGGTCCGTTATAGGCGAGCGCGCTGAGCAGCCCGGCCTCCGTCGGTGTCGCCTGCAGCGGCGCCAGAGCGCGTTCGTAGCCGCGCGAGACGGCGAGTCCTGCCCGATAGACGAGGAAGCCGAGGCGGTGCTCCGGCGACGCGCTCGCGTCAGAAGATTGTTCTTTGTCCATGTATTGACAATCCTCCGGTCGAGACATATTGTCCATATATGGACGATAAGCAGGGAGCGGACGGATGTCCACTGTGATGAATGGACGAATCTGGAAAGCCGGGTTCCTCGGAGGGCTGGTCCTCAACCTGATCGACACGCCGTGGAGCGTGCTCGTGATGGTGCCGCGAATGGAGGCCTTCTCGCGCGCCCATCAGCTTGAGGCGAGCGCGCTGGCGGGGCCTTGGTTCCTGCTCACGCATTTCGCCTACATGCTGATGATCGCCTGGATCCACGCTCAGGCGCGGGGTCCTGGCGGACGCAGCTATGGCTCGGCCCTGCTGGTCGCCGCGGCGGTGCTCCTGGTCAACCGGGCCTTCGGTCTCGGCAACGTGCTGATCGGCGTTCTGCCGCTGGACGTCTTTCTCGGCTTCTCGCTGAGTTTCGTCGCCGGCACATTGCTCGGCGGCCTGGCGATCGCCTGGACGATGGATCGGAATGGGGCGAGCATGTCGACCTGACGTCGCTGCACTTATGTCTCGGGTGAGGCAGAAGTCACGCTCATCCACCCCAGCCGACATCTCTCAGGACGCTCTCCCGATCCCCATCCAGCATCGGGCTCGCCCGCTCCGCCACCAGCGGCTTGCCGTCCATGACGATGGGCGATCGCACGCTGGGAATGGTTCCGCCCCTCGCCAGCGGAGCGTCCAACGCCACCCTGATGCCCCTCGCTTCCGCTTGCTCGTCGGCGAAGACTTCGGCGATCGTGTTGATCGGCCCTGCCGGCACCTTCGCCGTCTCGAAGGCCGCGAGCATCCGGTCGCGCGGCAGGGTCGAAGTGACGGCGCCGATCCTGGCCTCGATCTCGGCGCGCCGCTGGATGCGGTCCTTGTTCGTGGCATAGGCCGGGTCGGCGGCGATCTCCGGCGCGCCGATCGCCGCCATCGCGTCCCTGAACTGGCGGTCGTTGCCCGTCGCCAGGATCAGATGCCCGTCCGCCGCCGGATAGACGGCATAGGGTACGATGTTGGGATGGGCGTTGCCCATGCGCGTCGGCGTCCTGCCGCCGATGAAATAGTTCATGGCCTGGTTGCCGAGCACCGCGGCCTGCGCCTCGAACAGAGCGCAATCGATCGTCGCGCCCTCGCCGGTGGCGTCGCGGCGCCGGAGCGCCGCCAGGATCGCCACGCTGGTGTACATCCCTGTGAAGATGTCGGCCGTTGCGTAGCCTGCCTTCTGCGGCAGGCCGTCGGGCTCGCCGGTGATCGACATCGCCCCCGCCATGCCCTGGATCATGAAGTCGTAGCCGGCGCGCTCGGCGTAGGGGCCGGTCTGGCCGAAACCGGTGATCGAGGCATAGACCAGCCGGGGATGCGCCGCCCGGAGCGTCGCTGCGTCGAGCCCGTATTTGGCGAGCCCGCCGACCTTGAAGTTCTCGACCACCACGTCGGCATGGGCGGCGAGGCGGCGCACGACGGCGATGTCCTCCGCCTTGCCGAAATCGAGCGCGATCGAACGCTTGCCCCGGTTGCAGGCGTGGAAATAGGCGGCGGAGAGGTTCTCGCCTTGCGCGCCCTCGACGAAGGGAGGGCCCCATTGGCGCGTGTCGTCGCCGGCCGGGCTCTCGACCTTGACGACATCGGCGCCGAGATCGGCGAGCAATTGCCCGACCCAGGGCCCCGCGAGGATGCGGGCGAGTTCGAGGATGCGGAGTCCGGCGAGGGGTCTGGGGGTCATTTTGGCTGAAGCTCGAGATGCATGGTGGTGACCGCGCCGAAGCCCATAGTTCGCGTCAAGCCGCCGGTCTCGCGTCTGGCGGTTTCGACGAAACCACTGCGCTCGTAAAGCGCCCTTGCGCGCGGATTCGTGTCGATGACATCAAGCCTGATCCGCGAGTAGCCTTCCTTGCGCGCGAATTCGGCCAGGGTCGCGATGAGGCGTCCGCCGATCCCTTGACCCCGGGCCTGTCTCATCACCGCGATCCCGTCCATCAGCAGTTCGCCTTCCTCTGGCTTGCGGATCATCATCGTGCCAACGACGCATGCTCTCAAGCCGCCGAGGATTCCGAGGCGGCGAAACAGCAAGCCGGCGCTCAACTGGCCTGTGAATGAGCGTCCGGCATGATGAAATCCGCAGATCCCGAGCAGGCCGCCAGGGCTCCGTGCCGTGAGGCAGCGCCCCGCGTCGGCTGCCTCCATCAGAACTTGCCGGCGCAGGCCCTGATCCGGTATCATTGCCGACAGCTTGGCCGCAAAGGCCTCGTCATAAAGTTCAACTCCGGTCAGGCGCAGGTCGTCTTCAAGCCCGAGCTTGATCTCGACACCGCTCGCCCCCTGTCCGGCCGTCATCGCGCTTATCATCCCATCACGTGGTCCAGCCCGCGCCTGAGGCCGGTGAAGCCCGAGACCTTGCGCGCCGCCAGCAGCGTGCCCGCCACATAGGGTTGCGCCGATGATCCGGCGTCGTGCCTGATGACCAGCCGCTCGTCAGGCGCGCCGAAGATCGCCTCGCAGGACAGCACGTAGGACGGCATGCGGATCGAATGCACCTGCACGGGCTCCTTGGCGCCCACCGCCGCGCCGCGCGTCTCGCGCAGGCCGCCGAGCTCCTGGACCGGCTTCGACGTCGCCTTCATGCGGACCTCGGAGAGCAATTCGCCGAGCTCGCGGCCGGTCCCTGATGGCGTGTCGGGCTTCTTCGCCGAGGCGTAGTCGATCACTTCGACGTCCGGCACGTAGCGCGCCGCCTCCAGCGCGAAGCGGCGGAGCAGCGTCGCCGTGATCGAGAAATTGCCCGCCGCCAGAACGCCGCGCCCGGCACCCTGCGCCGCCACGTCGATCTTGGCGTAATCCTCGGCCGAGAGGCCCGATGTGCCGATCACCACATGCCGGCCATGGGCGAGGGCGGTCAGCGCATGGTGCTTCACCGCGTCGGGCTTGGTGTAGTCGATCACCACGTCGGACGGCGCGGCGAGAGCCTCGGCCAATGTGCCGGAGAGCGGCAGGCCGAGGGCGCCGATGCCCGCGGCTTCGCCGGCGTCGCGGCCCTTCTGGCTGCGCGATGTCGCCGCGACGAGCGCGAGGTCCGGCGCGGCGGCGATGGCGGCGACCAGCGTCCGGCCGACCCAGCCGGTGGCGCCTGCGAGCGTGATGCGGATGGTCAAGGATTCCTCCAGGAATGCGCATGGACTGTGGTGCGGCCCGAAAGATCGTGCAACCTGCAGCATGGCGCTGCTGTCAAGGCGGTTCGCTTGGCCCGAGCCATTTGTACCGTTCACGATAATGTTTTCGCTGTTCCGCTTGCTTGACAATGGAGAGAAGCATTGTATTTTCAACTTAGAGTTGATTTTTTTAAGTTGGAAGCTGCGGAGCAAGCGCAGGAACAAGCCGAGTGCAAGACGCGTAGGAAGGACAGTATGCGTCTGCGTGAGATCGGGACGGGCTCATAGGCCGCCTATGGTGGCGGCAAGGCTCCGTCGGGATTCGCCCATGAGCTTTCAATTTGCGATCGCATCGTCGCATGACACCGTGCCATCAGGCACCGAGCAAAAACAATCCGCCACCACCGCCGCCGCCTTCAGCGAAGCGATCCGAGACTGCCAGGATGTCCTGCGCCACAGGGGGCAGATCGTGGTGATCGCCGATGTCAGGGTTCCATCGACGGCCCCCGTCCCTCCGAAGCCCTTCGCCAGGCTGCTCGCCGATGCGATCCGCGATATCTCCAGCGTCAGCTGCCGGAGCGCGTCGCTCTCGGTCGATGTGCAGGACGCGACGATCGTCATCCGCAGCGATCATCCGCTCGAATTGCCCGGAAGAGGGCTGGAGGTCGACGAGACGCTCCGCCTCGCCGCGCAGGATCTGGGCGTCGCGATGGAATTCGCCTGGGACCAGGGCCGCGGCCCTCGGCTGACGCTGACGCTCCCTGCCCAGCAACCGGCGTCCGGAGCCGTTGGGGCGGCGGGCGGCCGGCCGCGGCGCCGTCCGGGCACGCCGAACCGCTAAAGGCCTGCTTAGAAGAATGCCTGCAGACCGGTGATGGCGCGGCCCAGGATCAGCGCATGCACGTCATGCGTGCCCTCGTAGGTGTTGACCGTCTCGAGGTTCTGCGCGTGGCGCATCACGTGGTACTCGATCTGGATGCCGTTGCCGCCGTGCATGTCGCGGGCCATGCGGGCGATGTCGAGCGCCTTGCCGCAGTTGTTGCGCTTCACGATCGAGATCGTTTCGGGCGGCAGCCGCCCCTCGTCGAACAGCCGGCCAACACGTAAGGACGCCTGCAGGCCGAGGCTGATCTCCGTCAGCATGTCGGCGAGCTTCTTCTGGTAGAGCTGCGTCTGCGCCAGTGGCCGGTTGAACTGCTTGCGGTCGAGTCCGTACTGGCGCGCCTGAGCGAGGCAGGCTTCCGCCGCGCCCATCACGCCCCAGCTGATGCCGTAACGCGCGCGGTTGAGGCAGCCGAAGGGACCCTTGAGGCCCGAGACGTTCGGCAGCAGCTGGCTTTCCGGCACGAAGACCTCGTCCATGACGATCTCGCCGGTGGTCGAGGCGCGCAGCGACAGCTTGCCGCCGATCTTCGGCGCGGAAAGGCCCTTCATCCCCTTCTCCAGGATGAATCCCCTGATCTCGCCGCCATGCGCGTCGCTCTTGGCCCAGACCACGAAGACATCGGCGAAGGGCGAGTTGGAGATCCACATCTTGGAGCCGGAGAGCACGTAGCCGCCGTCCACCTTGCGGGCGCGCGTCTTCATGCCGCCGGGATCGGAGCCGGCATCCGGTTCGGTCAGGCCGAAGCAGCCGATGAACTCGCCGGAGGCGAGCTTCGGCAGGTATTTCTTGCGCTGCGGCTCGTCGCCATAGGCGTAGATCGGATACATCACGAGCGAGGATTGCACGCTCATCATCGAGCGGTAGCCTGAATCGACCCGCTCGATCTCGCGCGCCACCAGCCCATAGGCGACGTAGCTTGCGCCGGCCCCGCCGTATTCCTCCGGCACCGTCACGCCGAGCAGGCCCTGGCTTCCCATCAGCCGGAACAGCTCGGGATCGGCCTTCTCCTCCATGTAGGCGTCGGCGACGCGCGGCATCAGCACATCAGCGGCGAAGGCGCGCGCCGCATCGCGGATCATGCGCTCATCCTCGGTGAGCTGCCCGTCGAGATCGAACGGATCCTCCCAGTTGAACACGGCCTTGGCCGGGGCGGCCGGCTTGGCGCTGACGACGGCGGACATAGGACCTCCTGCGACCGAGATATTTTAGGTTTAAAATAATGCGGAACGGCGGTTTGGCAAGCGCCGTCGGCGAGCCTTTCATCAAGCGTGTTAGCGGTCATCCGCGGCGCGAGAATGGCGGCTGGCGCGGCCTCGGGTCATGACTTTCGGATGTCGATGACCAGCTTCACGGTTCGGTGATGCACCGCACGAGAGTGTGAAATGGCACGTCTGGTTCCCTGTGCCATGGTGCAGCAGAGTGACGCATCCCAACCGGCGACGCTCGAAAGACCGCCGACCCTGACCAAACGGAGAGTTCCACCATGCAAGCCCAGGCCGTGCCCATGTCAGGCGGCATTTCGATCCCGTCGACCAAGACCATCATCAACCTGGCCATCGGCGGCCTTGTCGGCCTGCTGATCTGGGAGGTCTTCGCCCGCGTGCTTACCAAAGCCGTGCTCGGCTATCCGCTGGAGCCCGCCGGCCTCATCGATGCGATCTTCAACCATCAGTTCGGCATCGGCGTGAACTACTGGGTTCGCGAGGCGCTGCATTACCTCGTCGGCATTCTCGGCTACCCGATCTTCTACTACATCGTCTCGCGCCATATCCCGCGTTGGGGCGCCGTGCTCGATACGATCGTGTTCCTCACCTTCACCGCCGGCGTCGCCGTCTATTTCATGCGCCAGGGCCCGTCGCTCGGCCTCGCCGCCTTCTGGGCCTTCGCCACGCTCCTCATCGCCAGCCGCTTCGTCAACCGCAACGAGGGGCTGCGCGACGCCATCTCCTGGGGCACCTACACCTGGCTGAACGCGCTCGGCATCATGGCGCCGATCGGCGGCCTCTCCTTCTATCTCATCGGCGAGGGCGGCCAGCTCTCCTTCATGAGCTGCGTCGGCCACATCATCTACGGCGCCGTTGCGGTGCTCGTCACCGAGCGCCTGGAGGCGAGGGGCTGACGCTCCACTCCTTCTTCTCCCTCCCCTGGAAGGGGAGGGCAGGGGAGGGGTCCGTTTTCGTAAGGCGACCACTTACCCCCACCCGACCTCCCCCTTGCAGGGGGAGGAGAAAGTTTTCGGGTCACTCCGCCAGTGCGTCCATGCTCTTGGCCAACTCGAAATCGAGAGTGGTCACGCCGCCGGCGTCATGCGTCGAGAGCCTGACCTCGACCGTCCGGTAGACATTCGTCCAGTCCGGATGATGGTCCAGCCGCTCTGCGGCCAGCGCCACGCGGGCCATCCAGCCGAAGGCCTCGCTGAAATCCTTGAAGACGAAGCGCTTGGCGAGCGCGCCTTCAGCCAGGCTCCAACCGCTGAGCCCCTGGAGGGCCGTGGCGATCTCTTCATCGGAAAGCTTCGCAGGACGCATGGCTCAGGCCGCCCTGAGCAGCGGATAGGTGGTCTCTACCATATAAGGTCCCCCGCCGACCGAGGCGCGTGACGAGAACAGCACGAAGCGCGTCGCCGTGAAGCTTTGGGCCGGGAAATAGCCGCGCATCGAGAGGTAGTCGGCCACGTCGAGCGGCGAGGCGCCGCGCAGGCGCGCCAGCGTCACATGCGGCTGGAACTTGCGCTTGTCGATCGCCACGCCGCAGGCCCTGACCAGCCGCTCGACCTCGCCCTGCAACTCGGTCAGCGCGCGGCTCGGCTCGACCATGGCCTGCACCGAATGCGGCTTGTCGCCGCCGAAGCTGCCCATGCCGGCGATGCGGATCGTCACTGGCGCGCGGGCGACGTCGGCGAGCAGCCCGTCGATGTCCTGCGCCTGCCGATTGCCGATGTCGCCGATGAAGCGCAGCGTGATGTGATAGTCCGACGGCTCCACCCAGCGGGCGCCGGGCAGGCCCCCCCTGAGATTCGCCAGCATCGCTCCGACATGGGGGGGAATTTCAATACCGGCGAACAAGCGAGGCATGACCGACTCCCGACGCGACGATTCGGAACGCGTCAGCGTAACATTCTTGCCCGGGATGCAACGGCGGAATGATGACAGCCCCGGCGATTGCTGGGGGTGATCGAAGGGCGAAAGCAGCGGGACGCGATCGAGCGCGGCGCGGCGCCTCCGGCGCCCGAGCCGTCGATGTCTCAGCCTGCCCCGTGTCAGGCGGCGCGCCTCGCGCCAGGCCTGAGGCCGATCGCCTGCACGCCGGCGCGCTTGCGCTCCTGATGGATCGTGAAGGCTTCCATCAGCTCCTGCAGTTGCTCCATCTGATGCGACAGGTTGTTGGCGGCATCGGAGGTCGAGACGGCGAGCTCGGCGTTCTGCTGCGTCATCGAATCGAGATTGGCCACGGTCTCGCTCATCTCGCCGATCCCGCGCGCCTGCTCCTCGATGGCGGTGGAGATCGTCGTGATGGTCGAGGCCACGTTTTCGCTGTCGGTGAGGATCTGGGTGAGCGCGTCTCCCGTGCGGCGCACCAGGTCGACGCCGGACAGGATCTCCTCGTTGGACGATTTGATCAGGTCCGCGATGTCGCGCGCCGCCTGGGCCGAGCGCTGCGCCAGCGTCCGCACCTCCGAGGCGACGACCGCGAAGCCCTTGCCGGCGTCGCCCGCGCGCGCCGCCTCGACGGCGGCATTCAGCGCCAGCAGGTTGGTCTGGAAAGCGATGTCGTCGATGACGACGGTGATGTCGCTGATCTTCTTCGAAGCCTGCTCGATCTGGCCCATGGCCTGGACCGCCTTGGTGGTGATCTCGCCGCCGGACCGCGCGCCGCTGCGCGCGCTGTTGGCGAGCTCCGAGGCGGATTTCGCCGACATGGCGGAGGCCTTGATCGACGCCGCCATCTCCTCGGTCGTCGCCGCCGTCTCCTCGAGCGAGGCCGCTTGCGCTTCGCTTCGCGACGAGAGCTTGTTGGATCCCGACCGGATCTGGTCGCTCGTCGCGTTCACGGCCTCGGTGGCCGTCTTGATGTTGCGGATCGTGTCGGCGAGCCGCTCGATCGTGGCGTTGAGGCTCGCCTTCATCGCCTCGAAGATCGGCGGCACGTCCGCCTCCACGCGGCAGGTCAGGTCGTTCTGCGCCAGACGGTCGAACGCGTCGCCGAAAGCCGCGACGATCTCCTGCTGCGAGCGGCGGATCGCCTCGTCGCGGATCTCGCTCTGCTTCTCCTCCGCCTCGCGGCGAGCCTTCTCTGACGCCTCGAAATAGACGCTGATCGCCAACTCGATGTCGAGCAGGACCGTCTTGCACAGGCTGCCCAGCGAATCCGCGAGGTCGCTACCCGTGGTTGCATCGCTCTTGCCGCCGAACCAGCCCTTCTTCGGCTGCGCCTCGGCGACGGCGGCCCTTATGAGGTGATCGAGCACGACGGCGTAGCCGCCGATGTACCAGCGCGGCTCCAGCCCGATCCTGGCATGGGTCTTCCCGACCGCCTGCACCTTCTCGTAATAGGCCTGGCCGAATTCCCCGCTGACGATCGTGTCCCAATGCGTCAGCTGCCGCGAGCGCGCGATACCGGCGAATTCCCTGCTCTTGAAGAACTTGCTGGTGTCCTGGAACTTCCAGATATGCTCGTAGAACTGGTCCATGGCCACGGGCATGTGCTTCTGCACCAGGGGCCGCAGCCGCTTCACGGCCTCCTTGGTTTTGTCGTCGATCTGCAGAAAGTTCAGCCGGTCAGTGAGGGGAGAGTTCGCCACGGCAATCCTCTTCGATGAGTGGAAGCAAAGCAGATCCGCGGACCGGGAGGCTCGCCTGCCCGCATGCGACAATTGATGCTACTTTAAGTTGCAATATGGTTAATGAATCGCGAAGGAAGGCCACTTATTCGTGCCAGGTGCCGTGACATCCGGCGCGATGGGCGGCCCGGGGGGGCGGCATGCAACCCCTCGGGCCACCCGCCGCTCACGCCTTGGCCGACAGCTTGTCCTGCGTCCGCGTCTCGAAGTCGCTGGCGTCGTGGCGCTCGTGCAGCTGGTCGGACGGGTCGCCGGACATGCGGTTGACCTTGCGTCCCCGCGCCACGGCCGGCCGCGCCAGCAGCTGGTCGGCCCAGCGCAGCACATGGGAGTATTCATGCACCGAGAGGAATTCCGCCGCGCCGTACATCCAGCCCTTCACCATTCCGCCATACCAGGGCCAGATCGCCATGTCGGCGATGGTGTACTGGTCGCCGGCGATAAACTCGTTGTCGGCCAGCCGCCGGTCGAGCACGTCGAGCTGGCGCTTCACCTCCATGGCGTAGCGGTTGATCGGATACTCGAACTTGGCCGGCGCATAGGCGTAGAAATGGCCGAAGCCGCCGCCGAGGAAGGGCGCCGAGCCCATCTGCCAGAACAGCCAGGACAGCGTCTCGGCCCGCGCCGCCGGCTCCGTCGGCAGGAATGCGCCGAACTTCTCGGCGAGATGCACCAGGATGGCGCCGGATTCGAAGAGGCGGATGGGCGTCGGGCCGCTGCGGTCCATCAGCGCGGGGATCTTGGAATTGGGATTGACCGCGACGAAGCCGGAGCCGAACTGGCCGCCATCCCGGATCTGAATGAGCCAGGCGTCGTACTCCGCCCCGGCATGGCCGAGCGCCAGCAGCTCCTCCAGCAGGATCGTGACCTTCTGTCCGTTCGGCGTGCCCAGCGAATAAAGCTGCAGCGGATGCCGGCCCACGGGCAGCTCCTTCTCATGCGTCGCGCCGGCGACCGGCCGGTTGATGGAGGCGAAGGCGCCGCCGCTGGCCTTGTCCCAGGTCCAGACCTTGGGCGGGGTGTAGTCGGTGGTGTCGGACATGCTGAGTCTCCCTCGTGGGCGCTCAGGCTACCGGCGGGAATGGGGATGGCAAGCGTCCTCGGTTTCCTGCGCGCCGGGAGAATGATCGCGACGGCATGAGCCGGCGCGGAGGGACCTCATCAAGAACCCCTCAGCCCTTGTAGGCGATGAGGATGACGCCGACGGCGATCAGGCACGCGCCGGCCCAGTTCAGCGGCGTCAGCCGCTCGCCGAGGAAAAGCACGGCGAAGACCGCCACCATGACGACGCTCAGCTTGTCGACAGGGGCCACCCGGGCCGCGTCGCCAAGCTGGAGGGCGCGGAAATAGCAGAGCCACGAGGCTCCGGTCGCCGCGCCCGAGAGGGCCAGGAAAACATAGGTTCGGGGTGAGATCGCGGTCTGGTTCGGGATCTTGCCCGTGGCCAGCAGCAAGAGCGCCAGCAGGATTGCGACGACGATCGTGCGGATGAAGGTCGCGAGATCGGAATCGACACCCTCGACGCCGACCTTCGCCAGGATGGCGGTCAAGGCCGCGAACCCGGCGGAGCCGAGCGCCCAGAGGAGCCAGGGTTGAGTGGTGAGATTCATGGTAAGTGCCTTTCTGCCTTTGCAGGACGATGACACGGCTGCGCCTCGCCGCAACTCCGGCGGGAGCGCTGCCGGTCCGTCTTCCGAAATCGCGATTCAAGCGCCGGCCTTGCGCACGCAGCCATGCAGGAAGAGCGGTGCGGCGCGCGTGTCGGCAACGGTCGGATCGCGCGAGGCTGTCAGCTCATCCGCCATCGGTTCGCCAAGGCGCTCGATCGCGAACGCTGCCTGCACCGACAGGTTCAGCCAACCGCTGAGCGTGCGGTGGAAGCGCGGCAGGCGAAATACGGGGGGTCCGGGCCTTCTCGTGCGTAGGCGCATCGTCGAAGTGAAATTCGCCGATGCGCCCACTCGTGTCGCCGAAATGATCCGCGACCTGTTCAGCGATCGCTACGCCATCCGCATCCTTGATATGATGTCCGGCCCGAGCCGCGGAGTTCGGCCAAATGCGGGACTTTCGGATCGGTGCGGAAATCAAGATTTTTGCACCAGACGATGGCTAGCCCGCGCCCATTCTGTTCCAACGCGATTGCATCTCGGACGGTGAAACCTCTTCGACCTTTTCGCTGATGAACCAGCTGTAGCCGTACGGATCGGCGACCATGGCCTGCTTGCACCCATGGAACTGAAGCTCAAGCCTGCGCAGCAAGGTAGCGCCAGCCGCCAGTGCAGACGTCACCACGGCATCGGCATCAACAACGTCGATATGAAGTTTGACGGCCGTCCCCCCGATGCTATCGGGAGATAAGGCACCAAAATCAGGATATTCATCGCTGATCATCAGAAGGCCGGCACCGATCCGCAGTTCGGCGTGACCAATCTTGCCGCTGGCGGGATCAACGAGGCGAAACACTTCCTCCGCCGCGAAGGCGAGCTTGTAGAACTCAATCGCGGCGGCGGCGTTGCGAGCCGCGATGTAGGGCGAAAGACCCGTTGCGCCTGCCGCGACACGATGTGGATTCGTCATTGCGCCAACCTCACCTAGTCGATATTTTTTATGAAACGGATCGTAATATAAATATGAACCCTGTCAATCCCCCTCGTTCGCGCGGACGGCCACGCAGCGTCTCGGCGCGCCGCGCCATTCTAGAGGCTGCCGCGTCACTGATCGCTGAGGGCGGTCTTGGGGCGGTCACGATGGAGGCCGTCGCGCGGATGGCGAAGGTTGGCAAGCCCACAGTCTATCGGAATTGGGGCAGCCGGGAGGAACTGGCCATGGCGGCGTTGCTGGACGGCGGCGCTCCCGACACACATGTTCGGAAAACGGCATCCGCCATCGACGATTTACGACGGCAGGTGACGAAAGTGGCGCAGGTGTTCTGCGATCCTCGTGGTCGAAACGCAGCGCTGATGGTTGCTTCAGCCGATCCCGATAGCGAACTTGCAAAAGCGTTCCGAAACCAGGTCATGCTGGCGAGCAGGAATGAAGGGCGCGCATTGTTAATACGCGCTGCCGCCGAAGGCACGGTTCGGCGAGACGCCAACTTCGATGTCGTGCTAGATCTGATCTATGGCCCGATTTTCTACCGCCTGTTGATGGGCCACGCACGCGCAGATCAGGCCTTCGTCACCGCACTCCTTGAGGAAGTTTTGCGAGGTTTGAACCCGGAGTCGCGTTGAAGCCAGTTCGTGCAGATCTCAAGATTTTTGCACCAGCGAGCCGCCCATTTGCCGCAAGGTGCTATTCCGGTGCGAAACTCAGGTGCGGAATGACCATCAGCAGACCGCGCCGCCGACCTCCTACCGCATCACCCCCGCCGCCAGCGTGCCCGACTGACGCTCGTCGCTCGCTCCCTCGAAGCCCTGCGCCGTCCGGAGGATCGTATGCGTCGAGCCCATGGCCTGGCGCGTCTCCACCTTGTGGCCCTTGGCCCTCAGCAGCTTCACCGTGTCAGGCGAGAGGCCGCGCTCGATGCGCAGTTCGTCGGGCAGCCATTGGTGGTGGACGCGCGGCGCCTCGGTCGCCTCGGCCACGTTCATGCCGTGGTCGATCACGTTCATGATCACCTGCAGCACGGTGGTGATGATGCGGCTGCCCCCCGGCGAGCCCGTCACCATCAGCGGCTTGCCGTCCTTGAAGACGAGGGTCGGCGACATCGAGGAGAGGGGCCGCTTGCCCGGCCCCGGCGCATTGGCGTCGCCGCCTACGAGGCCATAGATATTCGGCACGCCAGGCTTTGCGGCGAAATCGTCGAGTTCGTTGTTGAGCAGCACGCCGGTGCCTTCCGCCACCAGCCCAAGTCCGTAAAGGAAGTTGAGCGTATAGGTGACCGCAACGGCGTTCCCGTCGCGGTCCATCACCGAATAATGCGTGGTCTGGTCGCTCTCATAAGGCTGTGGCCGTCCGGGCTTGATCGTGCTGCCCGGCCGCGCCTTCTCGGGGTCGATCTGCGCCCGCAACGCCTCGGCGTAGCGCTTCGAGGTCAGGCCCTTTACCGGCACGCTCACGAAATCGGGGTCGCCCAAGTATTCGCTGCGGTCGGCATAGGCAAGTTTGCAGGCCTCGGCGAAGAGATGGATAGCGTCGGCCGATCCGGCGCCGGCGGCCTTCAGGTCGAAACCTTCGAGGATGTTGAGGATCTGCACCAGATGCACGCCGCCGGAGGAGGGCGGCGGCATCGAGACGATCTCGTGCCCCCGGTAGCTGCCGCGGATCACCTCCCGCTCGACCGCGCGGTAACCCTTCAGGTCGTCGAGCGTCCAGCGGCCGCCGGCCCCGTTCACCGCCTGCACCAGCTTCTGGCCGATCTCGCCCTCGTAGAAGGCTGACGGTCCCTCCTTGGCGATGCGGCCCAGCGTGAGCGCGAGGTCGAGCTGCTCGAGATTGGCGCCGCGCGGCAGGGTCGCGCCCTCCGGCCCCAGGAAGATGGCGGCGGAGGAAGGAAAGCGCTTCAGCCGGTTTTCAGCTTGCTTCAGCGAGAAGGCGAGGCCGTCGCCGACAAGGAAACCGTCGGCCGCGAGTTGGATCGACGGCGAGAGGAGCTTCGCCAGGGTGAACTTGCCCGATCCGTATTTCTCCAGCGCCAGCGCCATGCCGGCCACGGTGCCCGGTACGCCGACGCCGAGCCCCGTGTCCTGGCTGCGCTTGAGGTCCGCCTCGCCCTTCTCATTCAGGTAGACGTCCTTGGTCATCGAGGCGGGCGCCGTCTCGCGGAAGTCGATCGAGGTCGTCATGTTCCGGTCGTCGCGGTGCAGCACCATGAAGCCGCCGCCCCCGATGTTGCCACCCAAGGGCAGCGTCACCGCCAGAGCGAAGCCGACGGCGACCGCAGCGTCCACGGCGTTGCCGCCCTGCTCCAGCACCTCGACGCCGATGCGCGTCGCCAGCGCTTCCTGGCTCGCCACCATGCCGCCGGCGGCGAAGACGGGTTGCCGCCGCGGCCAGTCCGAGATGATCGGCTGCGCCGTCTGGGCGAGCGTGGGGAGGGCGCTGCCGGGGAGCGACGTGCTGGCGAGGAGCGAGGCGAGGAGCGCGCGGCGCGACAGATGCGGCATGGCAGAACCCTTTTTGCGCCCATGCTGCTCCCGGCGGCGGCGAAGGGTCAATTCAAATTGACGCCAGGACGTTAGGGCCTCCTTCGCCAAGCCGAAACGCGGCCGGCCCGCGTTAACGCGGCGGCAGGCAGGGAGGCGCGAAGCTGGCGCGCGGAGGCTCCGGCATGTCGGGACTGACGAAGCTCGTTGGCGTGGCGATCTGCGGCAGCATCGCGATGGCGGTGGCGGCCGTGCAGTTGCGCGAGGCGCGGGGCCGCACCGCTGCGACGGCGCAGCCCGTGGCGGCCACGGCGGCCATCCCCCCCGGCCAGCAGCCCGCGCAGGGCAACATGGCGATCCTCTACGCCGACCGGAACGGGCATTTCATGGCCGACGTCCAGGTGCGCGGCATCCCGATCCGCACCCTCGTCGACACCGGCGCGACGCTCGTCTCCTTCTCCGCCGAGGACGCCGCCCGCTTCGGCCTGCGCGCCGAGCCCGGCCAGCGCCGCGCGCCCTTCTCCACCGCCAATGGCGTGGTCATGGCCTCGGTGGTGACGGTGCCCGAGATGCGCCTGCAAGGCATCACGGTCTACGACGTCGAGGCCGCGATCATGCCGAAGGGCGCCATGCAGGGCACCCTGCTCGGCATGTCCTTCATGAAGAAGCTGCAGAGCTACGAATCGCGCGGCAGCAGCATGGTGATGCGGAAGTAGGGGCGGCTTCTCCTTCTCGACGCCCCTCATCCTGAGGTGCGGAGCGAAGCGGAGCCTCGAAGGACGCACGACGGTTGTGCGTCCTTCGAGGCTCGCCTGCGGCTCGCACCTCAGGATGAGGACCGTTGGGAGCTACAACTCCCGCTCCCAGATCTCCCCCACGAGATCCTTGCCGAAACTCAGGTGCGGCTCGCTCTCCACGAGCCGGAACCCCAGCCGCTCGTAGAGCCGCCGCGCCGGCGTGAGCACGTCGTTGGTCCAGAGCTTCATGCGGCGGTAGCCGGCCTCACGCGCGAAATCCATGCACGCCAGGACCAGGCGCTCGCCGAGGCCATGCCCGCGCGCCCAAGGCTCGACATAGACGATCCTGAGCTTGGCGGTCTCGTCGTCCAGCCGTACGACGGTCGCCGAACCGGCGATCGCCCCGTCGATCTCGGCGATGAGGCAGCGCTCCCGCGAGGGGTCGGCCGTCTGCAGGAAGGCGCCGGCGATGGTCGCGACTGCGCCTTCGAAGCGGCCGTCCCAGCCGTATTCCGCCGCGTAGAGCACGCCGTGCCGGCTGACGATATGGCCGAGATCGCCCACCCGGTGCGGTCGCAGAACGATCCGCGCTTCCTGCCCCACGGGCTTCAGCAGCCGCTCGACCGTTGCCAGCGCGTCCGAAAGCTGCCGGCGCCCCGTCGGCCCGAGATGGGCGATCAGCCTTTCCATCTCGTCGGTGGAGCGGCCGTCGATGCGCCGGAAGAGTTCGCGCCCCTCCTGCGTGAGCGCCAGCGCGCGCGCGCGCCGGTCTTCGGACGAGACGGAGCGCGTGATCCAGCCCCGCGTCTCCAGCCGCGCCAGGATGCGGCTGACGTAGCCCTTGTCGAGCCCGAGCGTCAGGCGGATCGCCTCGGCGGTCGTGCTCTCCTGCTGCGCCGCCTCGTAGATCACGCGCGCCTCGGTGAGCGACAGGTCGGCGTCGTAGAGCCGGCCGCGCAGCAGGCCGACGGCTGCGGTGAAGTGGCGCGCGAAGCGGCGGAGGTCGACGGCGGCGTCGGACTGCATCGGCGCTCCCATTTGGTTGCTTCCGTCAACTATCGTCTTGGAGCGCCGCCTTCGTCAAGTTCACGGCGGCGATTGCGCCGCGTCAAAAAACCGACATCCGCAAATGGTGAATTATCCGTTGACAAGGCCCCGCTGCTCAGCTTGATGGAGCGGCGGCTGCACTTGATCGACATCGGTGAACGACATCATGATCTCTAGAAGCCTTATCCTCGCCGGCGCGGTGCTGGCCGGCCTCAGCTCCGGCGCGTCCGCCGCGATCCTGAGCTTCACGCCGGGCAGCGCGCCCGTCGCCATCTCGCCACCGTTCGGCCCTCTGGCGCCTGGCGGCGCGGCTGGGACCAGCTACAAGAACTTCGGCGTCGACTTCACCTTCGGTAACGTCGAGGGCTATTTCAACGACGGCGGCGGCATTCTTGCCTTCGGCGGCATCAACAACGGCGGCAATCTCGACCTGCTCACGAACGTGAACGGCCGCATCGTGGTCGCCGGCACGCTCAACCAGGGCGTCACCAACTTCCTCTACGCCGAGGCCGGCTTCGCTGCCGCGGGCAGCCTGACCCTTCAGGCCTTCAACGTGAACAACGTGCTTATCGGCAGCGCCGTCAACGGCAACCCGCTCGGCGCTTTCGGCCGCACGACCTTCTCGATCAGCACGCCGGGCATCGCCTTCTTCAATATCACCGGCAACGACACCTACGGCGTGAACCAGATCCGGCTCGAGAGCCCGATCGCTGTCGCCGCCGGCGTTCCCGAGCCGTCCACCTGGGCGATGATGCTCCTGGGCTTCTGCGGCCTCGCCTTCGCGTCCAGCCGCCGCAAGGCCGCTCTCGCCGCCTGACCGCGACGCCCTTCCTGACCTTGACGACGGCCGTCCCTCGGGGCGGCCGTTTTCTTTGGCGCGCCCGGCCGCCGCGCCGCCTTCGGCTGGCGCTGGCCCGCCCGAATCGATAGGGTGCCGCCGTTTCGAGGAGCCGAGGCCTTCCATGTCCTATCCCAAGCCGCTCAACGCCGTCGCGCCCAACACGGCGCTGTTCGAGAACAGCCCGCTGGTGAAGTCGACCGGCTTCAGGGAATACGACGCGCGCTGGTGGTTCGGGCATCCGGGCTCCAAGAAGGAGCCGGAGCTGAACCTGATGGGCGTGCAGGCGCTCGGCATGGGCCTCGGCACGCTCTTGAAGGAGCAGGGCGTCAGGAAGGAGATCGTCACCGGCCATGATTTCCGCGGCTATTCCTCCGCCATCAAGTATGCGCTGATCTCCGGCCTGCTCGCCGCCGGCTGCAAGGTGCATGACATCGGCATGGCGATGAGCCCGATGGCCTATTTCGCCCAGTTCCACCTCGATGTCCCCGCCGTCGCGATGGTGACGGCCTCGCACAACGACAACGGCTGGACCGGCGTGAAGATGGGCTCGCAAAGGCCCGTGACCTTCGGCCCCAACGAGATGAACCGACTCAAGGAGATCGTGCTTTCCGGCAAGTTCGACCTCGCTGGCGGCGGCTCCTACGTCTTCCACGAGAATTTCGCCGAGGCCTATATCGCCGATCTCACCAGCCGCCCGAAGATCACGCGCAAGCTGAAAGTGATCGCCGCCTGCGGCAACGGCACCGCCGGCGCCTTCGCGCCGCGCATCCTGGAGGCGCTGGGCTGCGAGGTGATCCCCATGGACGCCGAGCTCGACTACACCTTCCCCCGCTACAACCCCAACCCCGAGGACATGGAGATGCTGCATGCCATGGCCCATGCGGTGAAGGAGCAGGGCGCCGACGTGGCGCTCGGCTTCGACGGCGACGGGGACCGCTGCGGCGTGGTCGACAACAACGGCGACGAGATCTTCGCCGACAAGATCGGCGTGCTGCTGGCGCGAGACCTCTCCAAGGTCCACGGCCCCTCGCAATTCGTGGTGGACGTCAAGTCCACCGGCCTCTTCGCGACGGACCCGCTGCTCCAGGAGCTCGGCGCCAAGACCGACTACTGGAAGACCGGCCACAGCTACATCAAGCGCCGGGTGGCGGACCTGAAGGCGCTGGCGGGGTTCGAGAAATCCGGCCACTTCTTCTTCAACGCGCCCGTCGGCCGCGGTTACGACGACGGCGTGGTGACGGCGATCGCCGTGATCGACATGCTCGACCGCAATCCTTCCAAGACCATGGCCGAGCTCTACGCCGACGTGCCGAAGACTTGGGGCTCCCCCACCATGGCGCCGCATTGCGCCGACGAGGTGAAATACGGCATCGTCGACAAGGTGGTGGCCCGCTTCCAGGCCATGCATGCCGCGGGCGAGACGATCGACGGCCAGCCGATCCGCGAGCTGATCACGGTCAATGGCGTGCGCGTCGTGGCGGCGGACGGCACCTGGGGCCTCGTCCGCGCCTCGTCGAACAAGCCCGAGCTCGTGGTGGTGGTGGAAAGCCCGGTCTCGGAGGCGCGCATGCGCGAGATGTTCAAGAGCGTGGACAAGGTGCTGCGCGAGCATCCCGAGGTGGGGGCGTATAACCAGACGATTTGAGCCGTCATCCCGGGCTTGAAAGACGTACGGTTATGCCGTACATTCTCAGCCGATGAACATCCGCTCGATCAGGCACCGCGGCTTGAGGCGCTTGATCGAGCATGACGACCCGCGCGAGCTTCGCGGCGATCTGGTCAACCGCACGCGGAACATCCTGACGGCGCTGATCGCGGCGGATGGCATGGCGGGAGTTCAGGGTCCGCCCGGCTGGCGCATCCATCAGCTGACGGGCGACCACGCGGGAACCTGGAGCTTCTCGGTGTCCGGCAACTGGCGGATCACCTTCGCCGTCGAGAAGGGGGAGATCGTCGACCTGAACCTGGAGGATTATCATTGATGAGCGATGCACCCGTGAAGATCGGCATGAAGCCGAGCCACCCCGGAGCCTTCCTCCGCGATGAGGTGCTTGACGAGCTTGGCCTCTCCCTGAGCCAGGCGGCCGAGGTGCTCGGCGTGCGCCGCGCGACCCTGTCCGACCTCGTGAACGGCAAGTCGGCCCTGTCGCCTGAGATGGCCCTCAGGATCGAGAAGGCCTTCGGCGTCAGCATGGACACGCTGCTCCGCATGCAGGCCTGGTTCGACGCCGTCGCGATGCGCGAGCGAGCCGACACGATCGCCGTGCAGCGCTACGCGCCGCCAGCACATGGCTGACAGGCCGCGCGACGAGGCGATGGCAGAGACCTTCGCCAGGGACCCTGCGCCTCATCGAACAAGCCCGAGCTCGTGGTGGTGGTGGAAAGCCCGGTCTCCGTGGCGCGCATGCGCGAGATGTTCAAGAGCGTCGACGCGGTGCTGCGCGAGCATCCCGAGGTGGGGGCGTATAACCAGACGATTTGCGGATGCAAGCAAACAGCGAGCGCGAGTTCGACGCCGATGCGAGCTTACTCCTATGTCCGCGACCGGATCGGAACCTGGACGTTCGTGCGCGCGCGCATCGGCTGCAACCTATTTCCGGAGCTGGCGATGACTCGATCATACAGGTCCTTCGCGGACCGATTACGGATCGTGAGCGCAAGAGCGAACTTCATATTGGCCGACCGCCGGCCGCTATGGCCGTGTTCACGAGCGATGTAGCTTACGTCAAAGGCGGGCTGCCTTAGCGAACTCGCTAGTTTGCTCTTGGTCTGAGACAGTGTGGTCTCCCATTTTTGCGCGTCGTCACGCTGCAGATGCTCGGTGGCGTAGAAATTCTTCGCCGAGAAGAACGTATCGGATACCGGAGTCGTCGGCGTGATGAGCCTCCCGCCCTTGATGTAGGGCTTCGGCATAGTCAGCGTGTCAGGCCGGAATTGTATCTCAAGGCCGGCACGCGTGTAATTGATGGCATCTTCCGGATCGACCTCGCAGTAGAAGCTGAAGGTAGCCTTGATTTCGACCTTGCCTTTCAAGCTGTCAGGAATGGGAAGATAGAGCCTGACAGCACCCGTCATCGGCATTTGGCGCTGATAGACAATGTGCGCCTCGTAGTCGTCGCAAAGCACCAAGTCGCCAAGGCTATGAGATAGAAAGCCCCAACCAGCCTCTATCCGATCCGCCACATCGGGCCTGGCATGGTGGACTAGCAATGCCTTCACCGCAGGAGCCCACAGCGGGTCGGCGAACTGGGCGCGAACACCCGCGCCGGCGCGCATTGCAACAGGAGCGGCGAAGCTCGTGCCCATAAGACCGCAGGCTGCCGCTGGTGCCCCGTGTTCGAGCGCCAGAAAAGGGGACGCGTGCGATCCACCGAACGCGAGAAAATCGGGCTTCACGTAGCCTGGACTTCTCCCCGGCCCCCAAGCGCTGTAAGCGGCGCGCTGCCAAGCGGGGCCGAAACGATCACTTGCGCCTACGCCAAGCACGTTGACGCCGTCTGAAGGCGGCTGGATGCGGTGCAGTTTGCTGACCTGGTTCCGATCGCCGTTGTTGCCGCACGCAATCGTCGCAACGGTCTCGCCGGAGGCCAGAATCTGATCGAGGCGAGCGGTCCAAGGGCTGATGTCGTCATCATCAAGAGCATAATCTGGCCCGAGGCTGATGTTGATAAAGTCATAGCGGCGTGACGTGAGGACATCCTCTATTCGGTCGAGCAAATCGAAAGCCTCGAAATCATCTTTCGCTTGATCTTGTCCGCAGACCCGCCAATGGTCGACATTAGCGAAGGGTCGGGGAGCAGGCTGTCCTTGTGCGAGAGGCCCGAACAAGAATGCCGAAGTAACGGCGAGCCCGTGCCGCTGCGCTTTGGGGTCGGGTGCCCCGACGCCCGGCGCATCATGCAAAGTCACCCATCGGTCTAATCCATGATTGTCAGGTAGACCTCCGTCGAAGATCGCCACGGACAGGTCTGGCGCGGCCGCATCCTCGTTGGGTAGCGTCACCGGAAAGGAGCCGCTGATCGAACGGACGAGAGGATCGAAGGAGACGATGCGTGGCGCTTCCCTGAGCGCCCGCAGGAACGAGAAGTTCAGCACGTCTTCGATGGCTGTTCGCGGTGCGACAATCGGGACGAACGCAAGACCGCCAGCCTGTCGCAGACGATCGCGGTCGAAGGTGATCCCAAAGGATCGTAGGTATTTAGCGAACGTGCTCAGGACAACGCTGTTGGCGCTCTCCTCGGGATTGTGCAGGACGACCTCTAGCGGGATCGACTTTCGATCGGCGAAGCGGTCCGAAGACGACTTCAGCCTTCCTGGGCCTGGCGTCGCCACCCGTTCAATGCGCCTGAACGCATCCTCGACCTTGTCGTCATTCGGTGTCCATTGACCCACGGATCGACTGAACTTAATCAGCTTTTCTGCATCGCCGGCGAGATAGAGCACAGGTGCAGGTTGACCCTTATCGCTATCCAACGCCCGCGCCGACACAACTTTGCTCGGCGTGATGTGAACGGCGCGACTTCCGAGGTGCGTCAACTTGAGCGCGTGAATTAGGTCTCCTGGATAGTATGATTTCGCAAGATAACTCGGATGCAGCATGACTTCGAGCGTGGCTGCGCCTCCGGGGCAAGCTAACTCGGGCAACGCCTCAATCGATGCGGCGGCGGCAGCCCATTGCGGCGCCAAGCGTCGACGCGCTTCGACGAAGGAATAGGGATGCGCCTTGTCGCCCATGCCACGCGGCGGGCGCGAAATCTCCTCAGACAGCTTTTCACCCTGACCGATCAGATAGCGAGGACTAGCCATTCTTCATCGATCCTTTCAAACTGTCTAAAGACCCTATTCCGCGGCTTTTGCGGATCGTGTCCCGAGAGATACCTACGATCTCGCTGATGCGACGGTCGCTCAAACCGCCGTCGGACATCAATTGAGCTGCCCGCTTTCGATCGTCGGCGCTGCCATTGCGCAAGTCTTGGCCGACCTTTTGGAGAACGACATTAAGGATGGGTTCGCCGGACGTCGTCGCCCGGCGACGAACCCATTGCGCTACGCGCGTCAAGTCGCTGAATGATTGTCCTTCCCAGACCTTAACGAGCAACGGAAGCCATGCGTGTAGCGCTGCAGCCTCGTCTCCAAAGACGGTCTCCAAGGTCTGCCTTCGTTCATCCGCGTTAGGCGCGCGGAACGTGAGAACGTCGTCAAATCGGCGCCAGACCGCAGGATCGAGCAATTCCCCGTGGTTTGTCGCTGCGACGAGAAGGCTCGTCGATGGCCAGTCGTCGACCTCTTGTAGAAGAACGGTCACTAATCGCTTGAGCTCGCCGATATCCCCTGCGTCGTCCCGCTTCTTCGCAATAGAGTCGAACTCGTCGAGAAGTAGCACGGACTCAACGCTTTTCGCGTAGTCGAGCACCGAACGAATGTTCGCTCCTGTCTTGCCGAGGAAGCTGCTCATGACGGTGGCCAGGTCCAGCGTGATCAAGGGGCGTCCCAAGAGCGAGGCAAGCCACCGCGCGCTCATGGTCTTCCCAACGCCCGGCGGTCCTACAAATAGGAGAGACCGAGTCGGTCCCAAGCCCTGTCTTTCCAGATCTGCCAGATGACGCTGCTCTAGTACTATTTGCTCAATCCGCGCCTTGAGGTCTTCGTCAAGGACGGGCTGGGTGGTCATCACGACAGGATATTCACTCTTAGCCAATGAGAGTCGTGAATCAGCATCGACCGGAACCATCGACCCACCGAAATCCCGCAGCGGCGACAATGCGGTCGGAGCCTGCGCAAGTATCTGCGATAACTGTCCGGCCAGTTCGGCATCCAACGGTCTCAGCTTCCGTATCGTCTGCCGAAGGTAGGCCTGCACATCCTGAGCCCGACCGGACATCCCTAGCCGAGCTACATGGACTAGATTCTCCGAAATTTTCTCAGTCAAGTCCGTCTTAGACATTTTGCTCAGCTTTTACCGCATTTTGAGGTGTCATGCGTATGGACTAGTAATGACACAAATCACAAAAATAGTCCATCACCATTTTTATAGGAATATAAACTTTACAAGTATGTGACATTCTGATTGGCTCTCTCTATGCACCACCCCCTCGCCATCACCCGCAACCGCACCGCGCTCCTCGCGGTCGTCGCCGCGATCGTCGCGCTGCTCGGCGGGCGTGAGCCTGGCGCCGTTGCCCGCCGCCTGCGCAAGGCCGCGCTGGCCCTGCTCCGGCCGGCGGAATCGGCGGCGCGGCGGTTGATCGTGATGGCGGCGCAGGGGCTGGTCGCGGCTCCCCGGCCCGCGCCTGCGCTCGCCCTCGTCCTTCAGCAGGCTCAGGATGGGGGCGAAGCGCGGGCAGCGCGGGCGCCGGCCTTCCGGCTCTTCGATCCGCCCAAGCGCTTCGGCCGCTGGCTCAGGCCCGCGCCGCCGGCGGGCGCGCCGCGCATCCGCAGCTTCGGCGTTTCGGCCGCGCCGCTGGTCCCGTTCGTCCAACCCGCCGTCGCCCCGCCGCTCGCCGCGCCTCTGCGGCCGGACCCCGAGGCGCTGGTGGATGCGGGCCCGCTCCGCCGCCGCCTCGCGGCGCTGGAGCGCGCGCTCGCCGATCTTCCCGCCCAGGCGCGGCGGCTGGCCCGCTGGCGGGCGCGGGATGCGCGGGCGGCGGCGGCCCGGCCGGGCGCCATCCCGCACCGCCCCCTCCGCCTCGGCCGCCCGCCGGGCTGGCGGGCCAGGCCGGACCGCGAGGTCGATATCGTGCTGAGGGAATGCCACGCCTTCGCGCTGGAGGCGGCGAGGGCGGATACGTCGTGATGGTTCCCTTCAGACCCCATTCCACAACATTCCTCATCCTGAGGTGCTTTTGCGTGAGCAAAAGCCTCGAAGGACGCACAACCGTCGTGCGTCCTTCGAGGCTCGCTTCGCTCGCACCTCAGGATGAGGACCGTTGGTGTTGGCTGGGCGCTACACCCCGAACCCCAGCGCCCGCAGGTCGCGCTCGAAGGCCTCCGGCCCCGTGAACAGCAGCGCGTGGAAGCCGAGCGCCTGGGCGGCGTCGACGTTCTTGGGGCTGTCGTCGATGAAGACGCAATCCCCGGCCGCGAGGCCGTTGCGGTCGAGCAGCAGGCGATAGATCGCGGGGTCCGGCTTCACCAGCCGCTCCCGGCCGGAGACGATGACGTCGATGAAGCTGTCGGCGAGGAAGGGATAGATCCCCTTCGCCTCCTCGAAGGTGTCGGCGGCGAAGTTGGTGATGGCGTAGAGGGGGACGCCCGCGGCCTTGAGGCGACCGAGGATGGCGACGGTCCCGTCGATCGCCTCGGGCACGGAGAGCCGCCAGCGGGCGCGGAAGGCCCGGATGGCGTCGGCATGCTCGGGGAAGAGGGCGATCCGCTCGGCCTCCGCCTCGGCCCAGGAGCGGCCGCGGTCCTGCTCGAGGTTCCACTCCGGCGGCAGCACGCGGGAGAGGAGGTCGTCGATCGCGGCCTCGTCGGCGAGGAGCCCGCGGTAGATCAGCCGCGGGTCCCAGCGGATGAGGACGTTGCCCACGTCGAAGACGACGCGGGTCGGATTTTTGGGGGTCATGGGCTCGCGTCCTTCTGGTGGGCGCGGGCCTTGTATCAGGGGAAGGAGGAGCCGGGACAGCCCATCGCCGCGGTGTTGCCGTTGCGCGTCACGAAATCGGAGGTGCGCGGCCGCATGAACAGCTTGTCCTTGAGGTCGATCTCGCCGGTGATGTTCCAGCCGATGATCGGCTTGTAGCGCAGCAGCGCCTCGGCGAGCACGACGGAGGAATTGGCGACCTTGAGGCCATCAGGCACGCTGATCGCGCCGGCGCCCTCGGTCGGCGTGCATTTGGCGTAGGCCGAGCCGATGCCGGTGCCGGTCACCTCGCTCCAGTGGACGTAGCCCTTGCCGTTCTGGTCGAAGCGGATGCTGGTGAGGCGATAGCCCTGCGGCGCGGAGGTGAAGGGCGAGACGATCGGCGAGGCCGAGGCGAAGATGTTGGACTTGTCGCCGTCCGTGATGTCGGTCTTGCGGGTGGTGAGGTCGGCCATCACGCGGGCGACCATCGTGGTCTTGCGCGCCGCGCGCATGCCGCTCGCGGTCTCGTTGAGCATGAAGTACATGCCGATGAGGATCGGCACGATCAGCGCGAACTCGATGAGCGCCGCGCCGCGGGTCTCTCCGCCGAAGGCGCCGAGCTTCCGCCGAAGCCTCGCCGCCCAATCGTTCGCCTGCATGATCATGAGCGTCTCCGCGCCTTTATTCGACCTGGAAGGCGGTGGCGGCCGTGACGGCGTAGTCGCGGCCGATCGTCGCCGTCCCGGCGATGATCCGGAACCCCTGGAACGGATACTGATAGGTCGCCCGGATGATCATCGTCTGCCCGGTGGCGCCGAAGGTGCAGCCGCCCGAGTTGAGATCGACCGCGGCCCCGGCGCCCGTGAAGGAGGGGAGCGGCGTGATCGTGATCGTCAGCTTGTCCGGGGTGAACCAGCTCTTCAGCTGGTCCTTCACTTCCTGAGGGAAGGTCGTGCAGATGGTCGCCGTGTCCAGCCGGTTGGTCAGCACCTTGCGGCTGGCGTTGAAGAGGCCGTCCTCGAGGAAGCGGCTGGCGAAGAAGAAGATCGCGAGCTCGATCACGGCGATGATCATGCCGAAGAAGGGCAGCGCCACGAGCGCGAACTCGACGGCGGCGGCGCCGTCCTCGCTCCTCTTCAGGCGCCCGAGGGCACTCAAGCCCCAGCGCCGCCCACCGCATCCGCGATCCTGCATGCCACGCGACTCCTGACGGCGGCAGGATAGCCGTCAGGCGTTACGACAACGCTTCCGTGATCGCTTGTTTCTGACCGACGGCGGCGAATCCGAAGCCGTGCTTAACGGAAGGTTGCGGCGTTCCGCGAGGTCTCAACGCTGCGCGGTGGGGTTGGCGAGCGCGTTGCGGGCGGTCGACTGCGCGCCGGCGCGGCCGAAGTGCTTCTCGCCGTCGCCGAGCGCGATGGCGGGCTGGCAGAGCGGCGTGCAGGAATAGGTCTCGGGCTCCGCGCCGCGGTAGACGACCATGTTTCGGTTGGAGGCCTGCACGCGCAGCCAACTCTCGGAGACGAGCTGTCCCTGCTCGTCGAGCGCCAGCAGGTTGGTCTCGCCATAGGCCTTGCCGGTCAGCACCAGCACGCCGTTCTTCTGCACCGCCACATCGGCGATGGCGGGGTTGCCGACGACGACCATCGTCGTCTTGGCCGGCGCGCGGATCACGGTCGCGCGGTCGAGCATCAGGTTGATCGTCTCCTCCGCGCCCGCGGGGGCGGCGAGCGCCGCGCCGATGGCGAAGGCGGCGACGGCGGCGAGGCGGTACGTCATGGCGGCGGGTCCTGCGCTTTCCTGCGGCTTCAAGCTTTCCCGACTGTAAAGCCGAGTGGTGAACGAACCGCTAAGGGCGGGCCTTGCGCCTATTCCGCCGCCTGCGCGGCCGTCCGCGGCGCGGGGCTCTCGGCGCCCGCCATGAACTGCGCCTTGGCGAGGTTGGCGAAGCGCCCGCCCTCGGCCACCAGGCTGTCGAAATCGCCGTATTCGATGATGCGGCCCTGGTCGAAGACGAGGATGCGGTCGGCGTTGCGGATCGTCGCGAGGCGATGTGCGATGATGAAGGTCGTGCGGCCCTGGCGGACCTCGTCGAGAGCCTTCTGCAGCTTCTGCTCGGTCGCGGCGTCGAGCGCCGAGGTCGCCTCGTCGAGAATCATGATCGGCGGATCCTTGAGCAGCGCCCGTGCGATCGAGAGGCGCTGCCGCTCGCCGCCGGAGAGGGAGCGCCCGCGTTCGCCGACGATGGTCATCAGGCCATCGGACTGGCGGGAGATGAAGTCGGTGGCCTGCGCGCGCTCGATCGCGGATTCGATCTCCTGCGGCGTCGCGTCGGGCTTGCCGATCCTGAGGTTGTCCTCGATCGACCGGGCGAACAGCATCGGCTCCTGGAACACGACGCCGATGTTCCGCCTCAGCGAGGAGACGCTGTAGTCGCGGATATCGACCCCGTCGATGCGGATGACGCCGGATTGCGGATCGAAAGCGCGGTGCAAGAGGCCGAGCGTGGTCGACTTGCCGGAGCCGGTGGACCCGACCAGCGCCACCGTCTCGCCGGGCTCGACGGTGATCCAGACGTCCTTCACCGCGGCCTTCTTGCCGTCGTAGGAGAACGACACGTCCTGGAATTCGATCCTGCCCTGGAAGCGTGGCGCTTCGATGGCGTTCGGCTTGTCGCGCACCGCCGGCAGCGTGTCGGCGATCTCGAAGTATTCGTGCATCTTCGGCGCCTGCATCAGCATGGCGTTGACGAACCCCACCGCCTCCTCGAGCCGGCCGATCAGCATCGTGGCGAAGCCCATGAAGGTGACGATCTCGCCGATGGAGGCGAGGCCGTGGATATGCAGGTAGGTGCCGAAGAGCAGGATGGAGGTCAGCGCCAGTGTCGCCGCAGTCCGCGTCGCCACCGAGGCCAGCGCCCACCAGGAGAGCACCGGGATCTGCGCGGTCAGGAGCTGGTGGATGATCCCCTTCAGCGCCTCGGTCTCGGCCCGGATGCGCGTGAAGGACTGGATCACCGGCACGTTTCCGAGCGCGTCGGAGGTGTGTTCGGCGAGATTGGAATGATGTCCCTCGACGGAGCGCTGCCGGCTCTCCGTCTTGTTCATGATGTACCAGAGCAGGAAGCCGAACAGCACGACGAGGACGATGAGCAGGCTCGCCAGACGCCAGTTGAGGATCATCGTGAAGGGCAGGAGCACGATCAGCGACACCAGCGCCGAACAATGCGTGCGGAAGAAGCCGAGCCACAGCCAGGCCATGCTGTTGGTGCCTTCGAGCATCACCTTCAGCACACGGCCGGAATGCGTCTGGGTATGGAAGGCGACGGGCAGGTTCAGCACATGCTCGAAATAATCGGCCATCACGGCGAGGCGGCGGCGGTGCGACAGCCGGTCGGCATGCAGCGCCACGAACACGCCGGCGCCGATCGTGAAGAGCCCGAAGCCGATCCACAGCGCGATCAGGGTCGCGACCTCGCTGAAGGCGACGGTCTGCCCCTCCGGCCGCTGCGCCGACAGCACGTTGATGATCTGTCCGAACAGCGTCGGCTCGGCGAAGGCGGCGATCGCCAGCAGGACGTTGGCCACGGCCAGGAACAGGCCTAGCCTGAGTTCGGGACCGAGCAGCTTGATCACCCGGCCGTAGAGCGAGAACAACGACATGGCTGGCTCAATCCCCGCGCGAGCGTCCGGTTCCGACGCTGACGCGCCGGCTCATAAATCACGCCGTCTGAACGGTGGGCAACCGGGAAATCAGGACCGGCATCACCAAGGCACGGGCGGCTTCCGGCGGACCGCCGCCTCAACGCAGCACGCGCAGCAGCCGCGTGATATCGACGAGCGAAAGCAGCGCCGCCGAAACATAGGTCAGGGCCGCCGCCTTGAGCACTGTCCGCGCCGCCGGCAGATCGGCCTGCGGCACGAATCGCCCGGCCTCGAGGATGGGCAGCGCCCGGCGGAACGAGGCGTCGAGCTCGACCGGCAGCGTCACGAGATGGATAAGGAGACGCGAGGCCATCAGTGCGATGACGACCGCGATCTGCAGCCCGATCAGCGCCGGCGAACGCGCCAGAGCGCCGAGCAGCGGGATCGAGAACAGGACGACCTGGGCCAGCCGCTCGAACCAGACGACGCCGGGCGCCAGCCTTCCTCTGAGCGCGAACAGCCGGTCGCCCTGCGCATGCTGCAGCGCATGGCCCACCTCATGCGCCGCCACCGCGAGCGCCGCGACGGAGCGGCCATCATGGTGGGGCAGCGAGAGGCGCAGCACTTCCGCCTGCGGGTCGTAGTGGTCGCCTCCCTCGGTCAGCTCGACCTTGACGTGGCGCAGGTCCGCCTTGTCCAGCAGCAGACGCGCGAGGTCCGCGCCGGTGCCGCCGAGGTCGTCGCGCTCGGTCTGATGCGCGGCGAGCACGTGCTTCACCCACCATTGCGGCAGGAAGATCAGGGCGACGAGCAGGACGACGCCGAGGATGATGAACGGCATGGCCGGAAGCTATGAGCGAGGGGCTGCGATTGGAAGCCCACCTTTGCAGCCGCGGGCCGGCGGGGTAAGGGCAGCGCATGATCGACGACAGGGTTGAGCGCGGAGCGGCGGCGCTGGCCGCCGCGCTGGCGGCCGGCTGGATCGGCGGCTGGCCGGCGCTCGCCGCCGCGGCCATCTCCGCCGCGCTGACGGCGCTCGGCATGCCGCTGTTCCGCCGCTACGCCATGGCGCGGCCGAATGCGCGTTCCAGCCACAGCACGGCGGTGCCGCAGGGCGGTGGCGCGGCCGTGGCGACGGCGGTGCTGGCGGTCTGCGCCGCCTCCGCCACGACGGGGGCGGCGCTGCCATGGCTGGCGGCGTCGGTGCTGCTGCTCGGGCTGATCGGCGCGGCGGACGACATCCGCAACCTCCCCGTGCTCCCGCGGCTTGGCGGCCAGTTGCTGGCCGTCGGCCTGGCCGTCTGGGCGCTGCTCTCGCTGGCGGGGCCGATCCTGCCGTTGCCCTATGCGATCGAGTTTGTGGCGCTCGTCGTGGCCGGCGCCTGGTTCGTCAATCTCACCAATTTCATGGACGGCATCGACGGCATCACGCTCGCCGGCTTCGCGCCACTCGCCGCCGGCGCGACGCTGATCGCGGCGCAGCAGGGCGGGCTCTCCGCCGCGCTCGGCCCCGCCTTCCTCGGCGCGCTCGCCGGCTTCCTTTGGTTCAATTGGCCGCGCGCACGGCTGTTCCTGGGCGATGTCGGCAGCCTGCCGATCGGCCTGATCGGCGGCGCGCTGCTGCTCGATCTCGCGCAGCACGGCGCTTTCGCCGCGGCGGTGATCCTGCCGCTTTATCATTTCACTGACGCCACGCTGACGCTCCTCAAGCGCATCGTCCGGCGCGAGAAGGTCTGGGAGGCGCATCGCCAGCACGCCTACCAGAACGCCGTCGATGGCGGCTGGAGCCATGGCCGGGTCAGCGGACTGGTCTTCGCGCTCAACCTCGGGCTGATGGGGCTCGCTTGGCTTTCGGTCGGCCGCGGCCCAGCGGCGCAGGCGATGCTGGTGGTGATCGCCGCGGCGGCGGTGGCGGCGCTGACGCTGGTCTTCCGCAGCCGCAGGGTGAAAGCGTGAGGATCGTCGTCACCGGCGGTTCTGGCTTCGTCGGCAGGGCGCTCGCCAGGCGGCTTGACGCCGGCGGCCATGAGGTAGTGCTGCCGCTCCGCCAGCCCTCCGGGGCGGCCGGCGCGGTGGCGATCAAGCCGATCGAGGAGATGAGCGTTTCGGACTGGCGGCCAGTCCTCGCCGGCGCCGAAGCGGTGGTCCATGCCGCCGCCATCGCGCATATCGGCCCATCGGTGCCTTATGGCGCCTATGCCGCCGTGAACCGCGATGCCGCCGCCCGTCTGGCCGAGGCTGCGGCGGCCGAGCGGGTCCCCCGCTTCGTGTTCCTGTCCTCCATCCGCGCCCAGTGCGGCGCCACCAGCGACCGCGTGCAGAACGAGCGGTCGAAGCCCAAGCCGTCGGAGGCCTATGGCCGCTCCAAGCTGCAGGCGGAGGGGCTGATCCGGAAGGCGATTCCGCAGGCGGTCGTCCTGCGCCCCGCGCTCGTCGTCGGTCCCGCTCCCAAGGGCAATCTCGCCGCGCTGCTGAAGCTGGCGCGGCTGCCGCTGCCGCTGCCCTTCGGGGGATTGGACGCGCCGCAGGCGATGGTGGCGCTCGATGCGCTGATCGACGCCGTGCTGCTCGCACTGGCGGAGCCGGCGATGCGGGGCGAGACCTATTGCGTGGCGCAGGAGCCGCATCCGACGCTCGCCGGCGTCATCACGGAGATGCGCCGCGGCCTGGGGCGCGGACCTGGCCTGCTGCCCTGTCCGCCGGCGCTGCTCGCCTTCCCGATGAAGCTCATCGGCCGCGGCGAGATGGCCGAGCGGTTGACCGGCGGCCTCCGCGTCGATGCGGCGAAGCTGAGGGCTGCTGGCTGGAAGCCTGCCGTCCCGCTCCGCGAGACGCTGCGGGCGATCGCGGCGTCAGCCGCAGCCGGTCACGTTCCGGACCGCAAGTAGCCTTGCACCGTCTCCCATGCGGCGCGCTGCAGGAAAGCCGCCAGATCGGGATCGAGCCCTGCTGTATAGGCATTGCCGACGGGCGACTTGCCGAACAGCGCCGCATAGGTCGTCGCGGCGGCGAGATAGGTGCCGGCGAGGCTGGGATGCCGCTTGTCGGGAGCGTAGAGCTGGATGCTCGGCCTCTCCGCGATCGCGCGGGCGAACGCGAGGCCGGCGGGAATGACCAGCGCTTTGTTGGCGTTGCCGGCGGTGGTGTAGCGTTCGGCCAGCGGCGCCGTCATCTCCGGCTTGTCCGCATAGGCCCAGGACATGAAGAAGACGGGCTCTGCGCCGTTCTTGCGGATCGTTTCCGCATTGAGACGGGCCTGTTCCTCGAAGATTTTGCCGATCTCCGGATGGATCGGGCAGAGGCTGCAATCCATCACGATGGCGACGTCGAACAGCCGGTCGAGCTTGTTGAAGACGATGTTGTTGTTCGCATCGAACGAGTAGCGGCCGATGGCATTCGGGCGGAAATAAGAGGCGACATCGTGCCAGTCGAAGCCGGAGCCGCCGATGGTCGCCATGGTCGAGCGCCAGCGTTTGCCTGGATAACCGGCCGTGATCATCGGCGTCAGATGCGTCGTGATGCCGTTATTGTAGTAGAAGAACGAGTTGCCGATGAAGATCGCCGAGCCGGGGTCGCCGTTGGACAGCGCCTTCACGCTGGCTGGAACGACGGGGGGCGAAGACTGAGCGATCGCTTCGCCGGCAACGAGCGACGCTAGGATGGCGAGGCTCAGCGCGCCGGCGGCGCGCAAGCGAGACAGCAGCATTGCATCCTCCCAAGGTGTTTTTTGGGAGCGTGGTGCCTGAGCGGCCGTGCTGTCAAGCTCCGAAGGGGAGCGGCCTGACCCTCCCTTCGGCGTCAGGCCGCTAGCTTGCCGGTGTCGACCAGGCTTCGGAACAGGCCAAGCCCATCCGTGCCGCCGGCCAGCGGATCGATCAGATTCTCGGGATGCGGCATCATGCCGAGCACGTTCAGGCGGCCGGAGTAGATGCCGGCGATGCTGTCCGCCGCTCCGTTGGGGTTCGCCTCGTCGGCGAGACGGCCCTCCGCGTCGCAATAGCTGAAAGCGACCAGGCCTTCGCCCTTGAGGCGGCGCATCGTGTCCTCGTCGCAGACGTAATTCCCTTCGCCATGCGCGACGCAGACCTCGATCGTCTCGCCCGCACGATAGGCGCGGGTGAAGGCGGTGTCGTTGCGCTCCACCCTGAGGTGCTGCATGCGGCAGACGAAGCGGAGCTGCGCGTTGCGCATCAGCACGCCCGGCAGGAGGCCCGCCTCGCAGGCGATCTGGAAGCCGTTGCAGACGCCGAGCACCAGCCCGCCGCCGAAGGCATGCCTGCGCACCGCATCCATCACCGGCGCGCGCGAGGCGATGGCGCCGCAGCGGAGGTAGTCGCCGTAGCTGAAGCCGCCGGGGAGCACCGCGAGGTCGGTGCCGGCGGGGAGCTCATGGTCCTGGTGCCAGGCCATGGTGACGCTGGCGCCCGCGGCCTTCAAGGCGCGGGCGATGTCGGTGTCGCGGTTGGAGCCAGGGAAGGTGATGACCGCGGCATGCATCAGGCGATGTCCACCCGGTAATTCTCGACCACCGTGTTGGCGAGCAGCCTTTCGCAGGCCTGCTTGAGCGCGGCCTCCGCCTTCGGCCGGTCGACATCCGCGGCGAGCTCCACGTCGAAGACCTTGCCCTGGCGCACGCTCGCCACGCCCTCGACGCCGAGCGAGCGCAGGGCCCCCTCGATCGCCTTGCCCTGCGGGTCGAGGACGCCGGTCTTCAAGGTGACGGTGACGCGCGCCTTCATCGGCCTGGCCTCGTGATCGCGGAATGGATCGCGTGGCCATAACGGCAGCGCCGAGTGGGCGCAATGGGAGAGGTCTACTCCACCCTGCGGAAGCCCTGCGGCGCCAGCGGACGGATGGCGCTGCCCGTGAAGCCGGCCGGCTCGACTCTCGGCTGCGCCGGCTCGAAGCGGCCGGTGACCGTCTTCAGCTCCGCCACGGCGGCGACGCTGGGCGGCTGCACGCGGCCGCCGCGCTCCGGATTGGCGGTGGCGGCGATCTGCGCCATCAGGCTGTTCATGCCCTTGCGGTCGATGGCGGGAGGCGGCAGCGGCTGCGGCGCCGCAGGGCGCGGCGCGGCGGAGGCCGGACCATAGGCGAGAGCGCCTGTCGTCGCCTCGGCCGGCGTGGTGCGCAGGCCGGCGGTGATGGCGGAGGGCAGATCGGCCGGCCGCGACGGCGGCAGCGGCACGGCGGCCTGGATCGGCTTCGCCCCCGCCGGATCGGCGTCGAGGATGGCGCGGATCGGATCGGTCTGCTGCGTCGGCGCGAAGGCCAGCAGAGTCGTTGGCCGCGATTGCGGCAGCGGGATCGCCACCAGCGTCGGCCCTGTCTGGAGATCGGACGGACGCCGCTGCGGCAGCGGCACGCTCACGCGGCGCAATTCCTCGGCGTCGGACTTGGTCGAGAGCGGCAGCTCGGTCTTCGGCTGCAGCGCGGCGACGGCGATCGCCTTAGGCGGCTCCTCGCGCTTCGGCTCCACGGCTGGCGTGGGCTCCGCCGGCTTCGGCGCCGCCTGCTTGGCCTGGGCCGCCGGCGCTTCGTCCTGCGGCTCGGGCAGCGGCGTCGGCCGTTGCGCGCGCGAGCGGATCGAGGCCTGGGCTGCCGGGGTCTGCGGCTGGGGTGCGGCCGAGGTCGCTGTATTGTTCGAGGCGAAGAAGGCCATCGCGGAGCCCTCGTTGATCGCCTCCTGCGAGACGGCCGCCACCTGCTGGCGCGGCTGGCGCGAGGCGACGGCGGTGCGGCCCCGCTTGCCGCGGCTCGCGACGGTCGTCTCCTCGTCGTCCTCGCCGCCGCCGAACAGGATCTGGAACAGCGTCTTGCCGGTGGCGCGGCCTTCGGCGATGTCGATGTAGCCCGACGAGACCGAGCCGCCGCGCGCCTCGATGATGGCGCGGGCCGCTTCGAAGCCGGCGAGCGGCCTGCCGTCCGCAGGGATATGCACCGTCTTCTCGTCCGGGAAGAGGCGCACGAGGTAGTCGCGGCTGACCTTCGGCCAATGCCGCACGCCGCCGGTGTCGAGATGAACCCAGGGGTTGTTGGCGTTGGGATAATAGCCGACGCCGCCCGCCTGCAGGCGCAGGCCGATGTCGCGGATCTGCGAGATCGGCACGCCGGGAATGGCGAAATCCATGGCCCGGCCGTTCATGTGCTGGCTGTGCTTGGCGACGCCGCGGGAGCGCCGGGCCAGCATGGCGTTGGTGCCGGGGGAGCGATAGGCGGAGACGACGTGGATCGGCCGATCGCTCGATCCGGTGGCGCGCTGCACCTCCCAGAGGATGTCGAACAGCGACGGGTCCATCCTGGTCGGCTCGTCGATCCGCCAGTCGCGCAGCAGCCAGTTCAGCTTTTCGAGGCCGGCGCTGCTGTAGGAGCCGAACTGCTTGTAGGTGACGGTCTCCTGCTCCTTGGTGTGGGCGTGGTAGATCGTCAGCGTGCGGGTCGCGCCCTGCGCCACAACGTCCTGCGTCGGTCTGACGGTGACGACGGCGACCAGGATACCGGCGGCGAGGACCCCTGTGGTGCGCATGGCGCCACGGGCGGAACGGTTCGTCGACGGGCTTTGGCGCAAGTTCAGGCTCTTACGTTGAGACCAGCGCCCATGAGGCGCCCGTCCTGTTGCCGCGCAATATGGTGGAGGACCCTTAACCCTGGCTTAACCGTAAGCGCGGGAACCTGCAACCTCCACCGACCGGGCTCGCCAATGGCCGCCCGATCGTGGCGATTGTGAGACAGGCGGCCCGCCGTCATCAGGAAAGGCCGAGCAATTGCCGCAAACGCGCGGCGTGGCCGTAGACGTCGGGATGGCGCTGCAGCCGGCCCTCCGCATCGACGCTCATCGTGAAATAGGCGAGATGGATCGGCAGCTTGCGCGGCAGGTTCATCCGCCGCTCGCCGCCGCCGATCAGCCGCTTGAACCGCTCCTCGCTCCACCCCTCGGACGCGAACAGCAGCGCCGCGAGTTGGAAGGGGTTCTCGACCCGCACGCAGCCGTTGGAGAGCGTGCGATTCGTGGCGTTGAACAGACGGCGGTTCGGCGTGTCGTGCAGATAGACGGAATGCTCGTTCGGGAACATGAACTTCACGTATCCCAGCGCATTCGAGGCGCCGGGCGGCATCCGCACACCGGTGATGCCGCCCTTGCTGGTGATCTCGTAGCCATGCGCCGCCGCGTAGGCGGGATCGAGATACTTCGGCTCGCGCTTCAGGATGCCTGGCGGCACGTACCAGGACGGATTGACCACGATGTGGTCCATCACGTCGGAGAAGAAAGGCGTCTGCGTCTCGCGCTTGCCGATGATCACGCGCGCCCGATGCGCGACGGCGCCGTCGCGCCGGAGGACGACCTCGAGCGCGGGCGCGTTGACGAGCAGATGCTCGCGGCCGAGCTCCCGCGGCAGCCAGCGCCAGAACTCCATGTTGGCGATGATCTCGACTTCGTCCGCGCTCGGTCCTTCGCCGGTGAGCGCGCGGCGGGTGGCGGGCGTGAACAGGCCGTTGACGGGCAGGCCGCTGTCGCGCTGCAGCATCGCCACCTTGATCGAGACCTCCCGGTCGTAGAGCGGCTGGCCATCGGGCGATAGGCCGAGCCTCGCCCGGATCAGGGGGACGCGGGGGTCGCGGGCGCCCAGGCGCAGCGTCGGCCCCTCCGGGATCGGCTCGCCCGGCTGCGCCACCGGCCTGTTGGCGCGGGCTTCGGCCAGCGCCTCACGCAACGCCCTGTACTCGGGATGGGGCGGGTTGAAGCCCTGCAGGGCCGCGCCGGGATCGGCCGCTTCCACGAGGGCCGCTAGGACGGCATCGGCAGTGGGCGGCGCGAGGCGCGGAGTCATCAACTCATGCACGACCCCCGGACGCACGCGGCCGATAGTGGCTTCCCGGGCGTAGAGGACGAGCGCCTCCGTCAGCTGCGCCTCGGCGGCGGCGAGCGCCGGGAAGAACGGCTCGCCGGCCGCATGGAAGGCCGAGACGCTGCGGTAGCGCGCGGGATCGAGCCCATCCTCGCCAGCCGCCGCGAGACGCGTCCTGAGCGCCGCGGCGCGGGCGTTCCAGCCTCCGTGCTCGACCCACAGCGGCGCGAAGCCGCGCGCTTCGTAGAAGGCGAGGACAGCGGCGGCCTCAAGGTCGCTGAGCCGCTGCCGCCGGCGCATGAGCGCGGCCTTCATCACCTCGGCGGGGATCGGTCCCGCGGCCGGCGCGACGTCCGCCTGCGACGGCGGGGGAGGCGGGGGCGGCACCACGACCAGCGCCGGCGGCGGCGGGGGAGGCGGCAGCGTCACCACGAGCGGCGCTTCCGGCGCCGGCGCGAGTCCGGCGAGGTCGCGCCCGCCGATCACCGCCTGAGGCGCAGGTTCGGCTGGCGGGAGGCCGAGATTGGGAAGGTCGGTCGAAACCGAAGCCGGCGAGGCGATCGCGCCGGTCTCGATCGCGGCGTCGGGCGGCAGAGCGATGACGACGTCCGTGACGACGTCGATGACGACCCTGCCCGGCGGCTCCGGCAGCGGCAGCGCGATCGCCGGCTCTTCCGCGGCCGCGCGCTCCTCGCCGATGGCCGGCGTCGCCAGCAGCAGCGCGCCGAGGGCGGCGCCGATCGCGGCCTGACGATTCTTGGGCATCGTTCGCGTTCCTGCAAATCGGCCGAGCGCCTGCTTAGAGGGCGTGGCCAAGCTTGGAAAGAGCATCTCCGGGAGCGGCCTCCTTAGGCCGCCTCGTCCGGGCTCCAGCCCTCGGCGGCGTCATCGCCGAGGCCGTCCTCCAGACCCAGATCCTTGAGCTTGCGGTAGAGAGTCGAGCGGCCGATGGCGAGCTTCCGCGCCACCTTGGACATCTGGCCGCGATAGTGCTGGATGGCGAAGCGGATCGCCTCGCGCTCGATCTCGTCGAGCTTGCGCAGGTCGCCGGAGCCATCGACGAGCTTGAGGGAATTGGGATCCTCGACCGGCACCTGCACGATCTCGCGAACGGTGCGCGTGGCGGGCTGGCCCGGGACAAGGGCCGGCGCCGGCGGAATGCGGATGTCGAACCCTTCCACCTGCGCGGCGAGCTGCGGGAAATCCGCGACCGTCAGTTCGTCGCCCTCGCAGAGCACCACGGCGCGGAACAGCGCGTTCTCCAGCTGGCGCACGTTGCCCGGCCAGGAATAGCGCGTGAGCAGCGCCATGGCCTCCGCCGAGATGGCGCGGATGTTGCGGCCTTCCTCGGCGGCGAAGCGGGCGAGGAAGCGGCGGGCGAGATCGGGGATGTCGGCCTGGCGCTGGCGCAGGGGCGGGATGGCGATGGGGAAGACGTTGAGGCGGTAGTAGAGATCCTCGCGGAAGCGGCCCTGCTTCACCAGCTCGATCAGGTTCTGGTTGGTCGCCGAGATGATGCGGATGTCGACCTTGACGGAGCGCTTGCCACCCACCGGATCGACCTCGCCCTCTTGGATGGCGCGGAGCAGTTTGACCTGTGCGTCGAGCGGCAGTTCGCCGATCTCGTCCAGGAACAGCGTGCCGTGATTGGCTTCGACGAACTTGCCGACATGGCGGTCCATCGCGCCGGTGAAGGAGCCCTTCTCGTGGCCGAACAGGATGCTCTCGACGAGATTGGAAGGGATCGCGCCGCAGTTCACGGTGACGAAGGCCTTGCCGCGCCTGTCCGAGCAGCCCTGGATGGCGCGTGCGATGACCTCCTTGCCGACGCCGGATTCGCCTTCGAGCAGCACCGGGATCGCCGATTTGGCGGAGCGCTCGCCGAGCCGGATCACGCGCTCCATCTCCGGCGAGCGGGTGACGAGGTCGCGGAAGGTGAGCGTGTTGGAGGAGCGGCGGTTGACGCGCCTCAACTCGCCCTCCAGCGCATCGACGCGCAGCGCGTTCTTGATCGAGATCTGCAGCCGCTCTGCGCCGACAGGCTTGACCACGAAATCGGCCGCGCCGGCCCGCATCGCCGAGATCACCGTCTCGATCGAGCCATGCGCCGTCTGCACGATCACCGGCAGCGCGATCTCCTTCTCGCGCAGCCGGCCGAGAACGCCCATGCCGTCGAGATCGGGCATGACGAGATCGAGCACCAGGAGGTCGATCCGCGGGTCGGCCTTCTCGATCTGCGTCAGAGCGGCCTCGCCGCTGTCGACAGCGAGCGGATCGTAGCCCGCCCGCTTCAGCATCTCCGTCAGGAGCCTGCGCTGGATGGGGTCGTCATCCGCGATCAGGATGGTCGTTGGCATGGGCGGCGATGTCCGGAAGCGTCTCGATTTGGCGCATCCTCGGCCGATCGCGTAAACAGCCTGTAAACAAGCGAGGCTTTTGCGACGGCCCCGCGGATCGGCCCCATTCAACATTCTTTAACTGTAAGTCTTTGCAATTTTATGCTTTTTTCTAAGCTCCTGCTGAAGCTGCCCAGAATCCGCCATGAGGATGCTGTCTGCCACGCCCCGGTTCGGGCGCTGATTTGCGCGCCGGACGCGATGGAAAGGACCCAAAGGACAAGCCATGTCGACCGAAACCCGCAACGCTCGCCCCGCCGCCCGGCGCAGCCCGACCCGCCAGGAGCTGACGCAGTTCTATCGGGCGATCGGCATCCCCGCCGTGGCCTCGGCGATGCAGGCCGCCAAGATGACGGCCCCCGCCGCCAAGCGCGGCGGCGACCTGCCGGCTTTCCTGCGCGACGCGCATCACGTAGGTTGATCGCCTTCATTTCGTTGGAAGGCGCGAGGATGGATGATCGAGCCCTGACCCGCTTGATGGGCGGCAAGCCCGGCGCGGTCGTGATCAAGCTGGCGATCGTTTCGGTGATCGTCGGCGCCATCCTCAGCCTCGCCGGGCTGTCGCCACTGTCGCTGCTGCGCGGGTTCGAGGCCATGCTTCGCAACCTCGTGGGCTCGGGCTGGGAGGCGCTGCGCAGCATCGGCCAGTTCGCGCTCTACGGCGCCATGGTCGTGGTGCCGGTGTGGCTGGTGGCGAGGCTTCTGTCGGCGCGCAAAGGTTGAATCCAAGCGGCTCCAGGGTTCAGGCCCGCCGGCCCACCAGCGCGCCGATCCGTTCGACGCCCTCGCGGGCACAGGCCGCCGCAAGGCCGTCGACGATGTCTCGCGCCAGGCCAGGCCCCTTGAACACCATGGCCGTATAGAACTGCACCAACGTGGCGCCGGCCTCGATCTTGGCGAGCGCCGCCTCCGGCCCGTCGATGCCGCCGACGCCGATCAGCGGGAACTGGCGCTCGACGCGCCGGTAGACCTGCGCCAGCACCCGCGTCGAGGCCTCGAGCAGCGGACGGCCGGAGAGCCCGCCCGTCTCCTTGGCGATCGCCGCGTCGCGCAGCGTCTCGGGCCGGGCGGTGCTGGTGTTGGCCACGATCATCCCGTCGATGCGCCGGGCGCGGGCGACGGTGACGATGTCGTCGATGTCATTTTCGGTCACGTCTGGCGCGATCTTGAGGAGGAGCGGCGCCGGCCGCCCCGCCGCCTCGTCGCGCGCTGCGATCACACGGGCGAGCAGAGCGTCGAGTTCGGCGCGGCCCTGCAGGTTGCGCAGGCCCGGCGTGTTCGGCGAGGAGACGTTGACCGAGAGATAGTCGCAGACCGGTCCGAGCGCCCGCACCAGCCGCACGTAATCCTCGATGCGGTCCGACGAATCCTTGTTGGCGCCGATGTTGACGCCGACGATGCCGCCGGCGGGCCGGCCGGCCAATCGCGACCGCACGGCCTCGGCGCCGTCGCTGTTGAGGCCGTAGCGGTTGATCACCGCCTCGTCGGCAGGCAGGCGGAAGACACGCGGGCGCGGGTTGCCGGCCTGCGGCCGCGGCGTCACGCCACCCACCTCGACGAAGCCGAAGCCGAGCCTGAGCAGCGCCGCCGGGACTTCCGCATGCTTGTCGAAGCCCGCCGCGAGCCCCACCGGATTGGGGAAGCGCAGGCCGAAGGCCTCGACCGCGAGGCGCGGATCGTCAGCGGGGCGCTGCGGCAGCGGCGCATGTTTCAGCGCCAGCACCGCGGCGCGATGCGCCGTTTCCGCATCGAGCGCCTGGATCAGCGGCTGGGCCAGCCGGAAAAGGCCGCCCATCATGGCGCGAGCGGCGGAATGATCGGCGCGCCGTCGGCTCCGAGCGCGAGATCGACGACCGAGATCACGGCCGCCATCGGCAGAGCGCCATAGAGATGCGGGAAGAGATCGCCGCCGCGCGAGGGCTCCCAGCGCAGAGCCGTCCCGAGCCTGTCGGCCTCCACAGCCGCCAGCACCAGGTCGGTCTGACCGCGGAAATGCTTCGCCGCCGTCTCCGCCACCTGATGCGCGGCCGAGAAATGGATAAAGCCGTCGGCGACATCGATGGGCGCCCCTTCGAAGGCGCCGCGCCGCTCCGCCTCGCGCCAGAGGTCGTGGGAACTGATCTTGTAGATGAGCGTCATGGTCTGCCGCTATAGCGCCGTCGCGAGCCAGGCCCAAGCGCCTCCTCCGGACCTGCGATCGCGGCGTTCAACCGGTGTTATCCGTTTCGCGAGGAAAGACTGTCACAGGCTTGCAGGATAAGGATAAATGTCCTAGTGCTAGGCACGCAGGCAAGCGGCGAGGCATGGATGCCGCCTTGGTTTCGAGCAGGGAGGTTCCGCGATGCCGCGGCTGACGCATGAGCAGGTCTGGAGCGCGATCGACGCGCTGGCTGCGCGCTATGGCCTCTCGGCCTCGGGCCTCGCCAAGAAATCGGGCCTCGACGCCACCTCGTTCAACAAGTCGAAGCGCGTGGCGCCGGACGGGCACCTGCGCTGGCCGTCGACCGAATCGGTCGCCAAGGTGCTGGAGGCGACCGGCGCGACGGTGGACGAGTTCATCTCGCTGCTGACCCGGGAGCAGGGCAGGCCGCAGCAGGCGCTGCCGCTGATCGGCTATGCCGAGGCCGGCGCAGGCGGCTTCTTCGACGACGGCGGCTATCCCGTGGGCACGGGCTGGGACGAGGTGAACTTCCCCGGCATCGAGGACACGCAGGCCTATGCGCTGGAGGTTTCGGGCGATTCGATGCTGCCGCTCTACCGCAAGGGCGACCGCCTCATCGTCGCGCCGAACGAGAGCGTCCGCGTCGGCGACCGGGTGGTGGTGAAGACCCAGGACGGCCAGATCATGGCCAAGGAGCTGAAGCGCCAGACCGCCCGCACCATCGAGCTGCGCTCGCTCAACCCCGAGCATGCCGATATCGCGCTGCCCATGGACAAGGTGGCGTGGATGGCGCGGATCGTCTGGGCGAGCCAGTAGGCCCGGCTAGCCGGCCGCGGCGGGTCTGCACTGCAGTTCGATCCTGATTCCCTCCGGACCCTCGACGAAGAACTGCGTGATATCCGTATCGATCAGCCGCGTCTCCCTGAACGGATAGCCCAGGCTTCGCAGTTCTTCCCGCTTCGCGTCGGGATCGCCGCAGGGTCCGAACGCCACGTGGTCGACCCAGCCGGGGCCTCGCTCCTCCGTCCTCAGCCAGGTGTGGATGACGGCCTGCCCGCCGAGATAGAGCCAGTCGCCGGGCACGCTGAACGACGGCCGCCAGCCGACCTCCACTCCGAGCAGCCGAACGAGGAAGTCGCGCGCCGCCGCGAGATCGCGGACATGGATATTGACGTGGTCGAGCTGCATGGGCGCGCCTTGCTGGTCTTCGTTCGGATCAAGCGCGCCTGAGAGGTTTGCGTCAATCGCCTGCCACTTATTCGCTTTCCGACGAAGAGGAGCAGTTGGCGCGGTTTGCGCGAAACGATAGCCCGTCGTAAGGCCTCGCCAGCCGCGTTTCAGCACGAGATCAACCATGCCCAACAGCCCCGCCCATCAGCTCATGGCCAACGCTTTGCGCGGCCTCGCCATCGATGGCGTCGAGGCCGCGAAATCGGGGCATCCCGGCGCGCCGATGGGACTGGCCGACGTCGCGACCGTGCTGTGGTCGAAGCATCTGAAGTTCGACGCCGCCGATCCGCGTTGGCCGGACCGCGACCGCTTCATCCTCTCGGCCGGCCATGCCTCGATGCTGATCTACGGGCTGCTGCATCTCTACGGCGTCGAAGGCATGACGATCGACCAGCTGAAGCGCTTCCGCCAGCTCGGCTCGCTCACGCCAGGCCATCCGGAAGCCGCCCATGCCCCTGGCCATGCGCCCGGCGTCGAGACGACCACCGGCCCGCTGGGCCAGGGCCTCGCCACGGCCGTCGGCTTCGCGATCGCCGAGCGCAAGCTGCGCGACGAGTTCGGCCGCAAGGCGATCGACCACCATACCTACGTCATCGCCTCGGACGGCGACCTGATGGAGGGCATCAGCCAGGAGGCGATCGCGCTCGCCGGCCATCTCCGGCTCGGCCGGCTCATCGTGCTCTGGGACGACAACGGCATCTCGATCGATGGCGCGCTGTCGATCTCGGATTCGGTCGACCAGCTCAAGCGATTCCAGGCGGCGGGCTGGCGGACCCTGCGGATCGACGGCCACGACGCAGCGGCGATCGACGCCGCCATCGCCAAGGCCAAGGCCTCGAACCGTCCGACGCTGATTGCCTGCAAGACGGTGATCGGCTGGGGCGCGCCGAAGAAGGCGGGTTCGCACAAGGTGCATGGCGAGCCGCTGGGCGCCGACGAGGCGGCCGCCGCCAAGGCCGCGCTGAAGCTCGCGCCGGAGCCTTTCAAAGTGGATGCCGAGGCTCTGAAGCTCTGGCGCGAGGCCGGCCGGCGATCCGCCGGAGTTCACGCAGACTGGAGGACGGGTTTCGATTCGCTGTCAGCGCGCAAGCAGGCGGAGTTCACGCGCCGCATGAACGGCGAGCGCCCGGCCAGGCTCGCGGCCGCCTTCGCCAAGCAGCGCAAGGCCATCGTCGCTGCACCGGTGACGGTCGCGACCCGCAAGGCCTCGGAGATGGCGCTGGACGCCGCCTTCGCCGCCGTGCCTGAGCTGCTGTCCGGCTCGGCCGACCTCACGCCCTCCAACAACACCAAGGCCAAGGGCTTCGAGTCGATCACGCCGACTTCGTTCAAGGGCCGCTACATCCATTACGGCATCCGCGAGCACGCCATGGCGGCGGCGATGAACGGCATCGCCCTGCATGGCGGCCTGATCCCCGCGGGCGGCACCTTTTTCGTCTTCACCGATTATTGCCGCCCCGCCATCCGCCTGTCCGCGCTGATGGGCACCGGCGTGATCTACGTGATGACGCATGATTCCATCGGCCTCGGCGAGGACGGGCCGACGCACCAGCCGGTGGAACATCTGGCGGCTTTGCGCGCCATGCCGAACTGCCGCGTTTTCCGCCCCTGCGACGCCGTCGAGACATCCGAGGCCTGGGAGTTGGCGCTGCAGCGCAAGGACGGCCCGACTATTCTCGTGCTCACCCGCCAGAACCTCGCGCAGCAACGCTTGGCGGACAGCCGCGCCAACCGCCTCGCGCAGGGCGCTTACGAACTCGCTGGCGGCGCCAAGGGGCCCGCCGTCGCCAGCCTCTTCGCTTCCGGCTCGGAGGTCGAGATCGCCATGGCGGCCCGGCAGGAGCTCGCGGAGAAGGGGATCTCCGCCCGCGTCGTCTCCGTGCCGTCGCTCGAGCTTTTCCTGCAGCAGCCGGAAGAGGTGAAAGCGTCGATCCTGGGCAAGGCGCGCGTCCGCGTCGCGGTCGAAGCCGGCGTCCGCTGGGGCTGGGACGCCGTGGTCGGCCCGGAGGGCGGCTTCGTCGGGATGACCGGCTTCGGCGCCTCGGCGCCCTACAAGGACCTCTACAAGCATTTCGGCATCACGCCTGAGGCCGTGGCGGCGGAGGTGATGAAGCGGCACAACGGATGATGCGCGACATCGTCATCCTCGGCGCCGGCCATGCCGGCGTGCAGGCGGCGGCATCGCTGCGCGAGGAAGGCTACGATGGGCGCATCCGGCTGGTCGAGGCGGGGCAGGCGCTGCCCTACCAGCGGCCGCCGCTTTCCAAAGCCTTCCTGAAGGGCGAGACGACCGCCGCCAACATCGTACTGCGCGGCGAGGCCTTCTACCGCGACCAGGCGATCGATCTCATGCTCTGCCGCCGCGCCGCCGGCATCGACCGGGCGGGACGCCGAGTGCTGCTGACCGGAGGCGAGACGCTCCCCTATGACGCGCTGATCCTCGCCACAGGCGCGCGGTCGCGGCCGTTGCCGATCCCCGGAACGGATCTCGCCGGCGTGCATGCCCTGCGCGATCTGCCCGACGCCGAACGCCTGAAGGCGGAGCTTCAAGCCGCTGGCCGCGCCGTGGTGGTGGGGGCGGGCTTCATCGGCCTCGAGTTCGCCGCCGTGGCGGCCGCCCTAGGTCTCGCCGTCACCGTGCTGGAGTCGCAGGGAAGGGTGATGGCGCGAGTCGTCTCGCCCGCGATGTCGGCGGTGTTCGAGGCGAAGCACCGGGCGCTCGGCGTCGACCTCAGGCTCGGCGAGGGCGTCCGCGCCCTGCATGGCGCCGGCGGGCGGGTGGTGGCGGCGGAAACGGAGGCCGGCGAACGCATCGCCGCCGACATCGCGCTGTTGGGCGTCGGCGTGCTGGCAGAGGATGGCTTGGCGGCCGAGGCCGGGCTCACACTCGACAACGGCATCTCGGTGGATGCCGGCTTGCGAAGTTCTGATCCCATGATCCGGGCGGTCGGCGACAACAACTGCCATCCGAACCCATTCCTCGGCGGCAACCTGCGGCTCGAATGCGTGCAGAACGCCGTCGACCAGGCGCGCTTCGCCGCCCGCGCCATGCTCGGCAAGGCGGAGAGGTTCCGCGCTTTGCCATGGTTCTGGAGCGATCAGGCGGATTTCAAGCTGCAGGTCGCTGGCGTCGCGCGCGGGCTCACGCATCAGGCCTTGCGTGGCGATCCCGCCTCCGGCGCCTTCTCCGTCTTCGGCTACGAAGGGGAGCGCCTCGCCATGGTCGAATCGCTGAACCGTCCTGCCGACCACATGATCGCGCGCCGGCTGATCGACGCCGGCCTGAGCCCGCGGCCCGAGGAGGCGGCTGACCTCTCCTACGACCTCAGGGCCTTGGCGGCGCGCGCGGCGGCGTGATAGCCCGGCCACCATGACGGATGACGACGCGATCGCCGCGGCGCTGCGCACGATAGAAGCCGAGCGGCTGGGCCTGGAGGCGCTGGCGGATGCGCTTGGCGATCCGACCGGCCTCGGCGGCCGCTTCGCCAAGGCGGCGCGGGCGCTCGCTGAGTCGAAGGGCCGCGTCATCGTCACCGGCATGGGCAAGTCCGGCCATGTGGCGCGCAAGATCGCCGCCACGCTCGCCTCCACCGGCACGCCCGCGCATTTCGTGCATCCCGCCGAGGCGAGCCACGGCGACCTCGGCATGATCGGGCCGGAAGACGTGATCGTCGCGCTCTCCTGGTCCGGCGAGGCCAGGGAGCTGGCCGACATCATCGCTTATTCGCGCCGCTTCAAGGTGACGCTGATCGCCATCACAGCCGGCGCCGACAGCGCGCTCGGCCGCCAGGCCGATATCCCGCTGGTGCTGCCGCGGGCGCGCGAGGCCTGCCCCAATGGGCAGGCGCCCACCACCTCGACGGTGATGCAGATGGCGATCGGCGATGCGCTCGCGGTGGCGCTCCTGGAGCGGCATGGCTTCTCGGCCGAGGATTTCCGCATCTTCCACCCCGGCGGCAAGCTTGGAGCTCAGCTCCTCAAGGTTGCGGCGCTGATGCATCGCGGCGAGGCGCTGCCGATCGCAGCCGCCACGACGGTGCTCGCCGACGCCATCCCGCTGATGTCGGCCAAGGGCTTCGGCCTGTTGATCGCGGTCGACGCCGAGGGCCGCCTCGCCGGCATCGTCACGGACGGCGACCTGCGCCGCCACATGGGGCCGGACCTGCCGGGCCGCCGTCTCGCCGAGATCATGACGCGGTCGCCGCGCACGATTCGCGCCGAGGCGCTGGCGACCGAGGCGCTGGAGCTGCTCAACAGCCTGAAGATCACCAAGCTGGTGGTGGTGGATGCCGAGCGTCGGCCGGCCGGTCTGCTCGATATCCAGGATGTGCTCAGGCAGGGCGTGGCCTAGCATTCAGGGTCATTGCCGCTTTCGCTGACGCAGCCAAGTGATCGAATCGTTCGATGAAGCGCTGGGCGCGTGGTACGGGATCGAGAAGGTACTGATCGGGACCGCGCATCTTGCGCGCATTGAGCTCGGGAGTGCTCAGGAGATCGAAGTCGGCTCTCTCGACGACGAAATCCCAACCGGGCGATTTCACTGACCAACCTTTGCGATGGTGCTTCAGGAGATGGTCGCGAGCCGAATAGCCGTGATGATCGAATGCGATCGTGCCGTTCGTCAGGTAAACGTGGTTGCCCCAGTGGCCGTCGAACGGGATGATGCGCTCGGCGTAGAAGCCAGAGAGCGGCGGGCGAAGCAGATAAGCTCCAGCCAAGATGTGGCAGGCGCCGTACCCGAAGAAAATCCGGTCTGTTAACGACCAGAATTTCTGTGCATCGCCTTTGATGCCGGATCTGAGGTTGTACAAGCCTGCTCCTCGGAGGTTGCTCGAACTGTGGGGACTAATCGGGCGAATCGCCGACCTTCATCACCTGCGGCTCATGGCCGGTCGCGGTCAGGAACCGTTTCAGGTCGCCCAGCGACAGTCCAGTCGTCGCAGTATTGACCAGCGGATGGCAATTGATCCGCTCGTAGGCGGTGAGCCGCTCGTCCAGGATCATCGTCACCAGCCCGCGCGCGTCGTTGATGACGCCGAACGCCGTCACCGACCCAGGGGCCACGCCGAGATGCTCCATCAGTTGTTCGGCGCTGCCGAAGGACAGCCGGCCCGAGCCGCCGATCACCTCGTGCAGCCGCTTCAGGTCGATCACGGTGTTCTCGACGGCCGTCACCAGGAAGAGCCGGCCCTTCTTGTCCTTGAGGAAGAGGTTCTTGGTATGCGCGCCCGGGATCTCGCCGCGCAGCTGCTTCGATTGCTCGACGGTGAAGAGGGGAAGGTGCTGCACCGTCTGATGCTGGATGCCGAGCGTGTCGAGGAAGGCGAGGAGGCTGTCGGGCGTATGGGGCATGGCGCGCCCTCTTAGCCGCCGCCGGCCCCGCTCCTCAACCCCTGCGGCGGCGCATCAGCTCGGTCAGTTCGGCGTCGGGCGAAGCGGGCAGGGCGATCTCGATCGTGGCGTAGAGGTCGCCCGGCTGCTCCTTGCCCGGCAGGCCCTTGCCGCGCAGGCGGAAAGTGCGGCCCGAGGACGTCATGGGCTGGATGCCGATCTCGGCGTTGCCGTCGAGCGTCGGCACCAGCACGCTGCCGCCCAGCACCGCATCGGCGAGCGGCACGGCCAAGCGCACGCGCAGGTCCCTGCCCTCGACGCTGAAGCGCTCATGCGGCGCGATGCGGATCGTCAGCATGGCGTCGCCTGGCTCGCCGCCGGTCGGCGAGGAATAGCCCTGGCCGCGCAGCCGCACCGCCATGCCGTCGGTCACGGCCTTGGGGATCGCGACCTCCAGCTCCTTGCCCGTGGGCAGGCGCAGGCGCATGGGGCGGCCGGCGGCGATCTCCTCGAGCGTCAGCGTCAGCGTCACGGCGGCGTCTGCGCCGGGCTGCGGGCGGGCGCGGCCCGCGCCGGGGTTGCGCGCGCGCTCCGCCGTCTCGCCGAACATGCGGCCGAAGATGTCCGCGGCGTCGAAACCCTGCTCGAAGCCGCCGCCCGTTCTGGCGCTTCCGGCGCGGCCGCCGCCCATGTTGCGGAAATGGCGGAACAGATCCTCCGCCGAAGCGCCGCCGGTGTTGAACCCTTCGAAGCCCTGCGCCTTCGGCTTGCCGTCTGCGCCGATCTCACCGCGGTCGAACCGGCCGCGCTTCTCCTGATCGCCCAGGATCTCGTAGGCTGCGTTCACCTCCGCGAAGCGCTCGGCGGCGCGCGGGTCGTTCTGGTTCTGGTCGGGATGATGCTGCTTGGCCGCGCGGCGGAAGGCCTTCTTGACCTCCGCCTCGCTCGCGCCCTTGGGCACGCCCAGCACGTCATAGGGATTGCGCATCTATCTCCGGCCCGACCGAACTGTCCGCTGCCGAATATGGTGGTCGTCACGCTGGCCCGCAACGGGCTTGGCGGTCGGTCTGCTCGGCTTGGCCAGCGCCCCGCAACGCTCTTTCGGGCGGCGTTGCGAGGCGATGAATGCTCACCCCGGCCGCTTCCAGGGCTTGGCCTCGCGGATCATCCATTCCGTCGGCGACATGCGGCAGGCGCTGCCCTGCAGCCAGCGCTCCGGCTCGTCGAGCGTCAGGCTGGCGACGAAGCTGCGGCAGATCTCGTCCTTCACGAGATAAGCGTCGCCCACCGGCGAAAAGCTGCCTTTGTGGCCGCTGTCGGCGTTATCCCAGCGCACTGCGCCGCCGTTGCCCTGCGGATCGAGCGCCGTCGCCAGCGCGGCGCGGGCCCGGCGCCAATCCTCCTGATCGAGCTGCGGCGAAAGCGTCGCGGCGGCAGCAATGCGGGGCGCGATCGAGCCGGTGACGAGGGACGTGTCGGCCGTGGCGACGCCGGCCTTGGGCAGCGGCTCGAGCGGCGCGGTCAGGCTGCAGCCCGCAAGGCCGAGCGCCAGCGCCGCCGCCTTCCAAGACGCGCCCGTTCCGCCTAGAACGCCGAAATCGACCACGCGACGCAAACCTGTTAACCCCGACCGCTATCCGCGGGCGAGAATGTCAGAGGTGAGTTAATGCCCGGTGACCTTGAAGCCGCCACAATGGAAACCGTCGCTGCCGCCGCCGCCGATTTCACGCAGGCCGATGATCCCTTCGCGCTGTTCGCGGCTTGGTTCGCGGAAGCGGCGGCCCTGGAGCCGAACGATCCTCACGCCATGGCGCTGGCGACGGTTGACTCGACTGGTCTGCCCGACGTTCGCGTGGTGCTCCTGAATGGCCGCGACCGACGCGGCTTCGTCTTCTACACGCACAAGACCGGCGCCAAGGGCCGCGAGCTCGCCGGAAGCATGAAGGCCGCGGCGAACTTCCACTGGAAGAGCCTGAAGCGGCAGGTGCGCCTGCGCGGCCCGGTCGAAATGGTGAGCGACGCGGAGGCCGACGCCTATTTCGCCTCGCGGCCGCGCGAGAGCCAGATCGGCGCCTGGGCGAGCCTGCAGTCGCAGCCGCTCGACAGCCGAGCCACGTTCGAGGCGCGTATCGCCGAGGCGCGCGCCCGCTTCGAGGGCGGGCCCGTGCCGCGGCCGCCGCACTGGACGGGCTATCGGCTGATCCCCGCGGAGATCGAGTTCTGGCACGATCGGCCGTTCCGCCTGCATGACCGCATTGTATTTCGGCGCGCGACGCCGGATGCTGCATTCGCCAGGACGCGTCTCTATCCCTGACCCCCGCCATTTCCGCACCGCGAAAGAGGTTACGCCCCATGGGCATGCCGCCGATCGAGATTCCCCGCACCGAGCCCGGCAAGCGGCCGGTGATGCTGCTCACCGGCGCATCGCGCGGCATCGGCCACGCCACCGTCAAGGTCTTCGCCATGGCCGGCTGGCGCATCCTGTCCTGCTCACGCCAGCCCTTCTCGGACAAATGCCCCTGGCCCTCCGGGGCCGACGATCATGTGCAGATCGACCTTCAGGACCCCGAGGACACGATGCGCGGCATCGCCGAGATCCAGAAGCGGCTCGAGGTGGAAGGCGGGCGGCTGGACGCTCTGGTCAACAACGCCGGCATCTCGCCGAAGGGCCCCGGAAACCGCCGGCTCGGCGCCGCCACCACCGCATTCAATGATTGGCACCGCGTCTTCCAGGTCAATTTCTTCGCACCGATCATGCTGGCCCGCGGCCTCCTGACGGAGCTGACGGCGGCCAAGGGCTCGATCGTCAACGTCACTTCGATCGCCGGCAGCCGGGTTCATCCCTTCGCTGGGGCGGCCTACGCCACCTCCAAGGCGGCGCTCGCGGCGCTGACCCGCGAGATGGCCTCGGATTTCGGGCCGCTCGGCATCCGCGTCAACGCCATCTCGCCGGGCGAGATCGACACCGCGATCCTGTCGCCCGGCACCGACAAGATCGTCGAGAGCCAGATCCCGCTGAAGCGCCTCGGCACCACAGACGAGGTGGCGAAAGCGATCCTGTTCCTGTGTTCGGACCAGTCGAGCTACGTGAACGGGGCTGAGCTGCACATCAACGGCGGGCAGCACGTGTGAAGCTGCAAGCGCCCCCCCGCCCGATGCTCGCCGCCTCGGTCGGCGTCTTCCGCGAGGGGAGGGTGCTGATCGCCGAGCGACTGGTCGAGCCGGCGAAGGGGCTGTTCACCTTTCCCGGCGGCCGTGTCGAGCTGGGCGAGACCCTCGCCGAGGCCGCCTTGCGCGAACTCCTGGAGGAGACCGGCGTCAGCGCCGAGATCGTCGGCTTCGTCGATCATGTCGAGCATGTCGCCCGGGGCGCAGACGGAACGGTCGCATTCCACGCGGTGATCTGCGCCTTCGCGGCGCGCTGGATCGCGGGCGAGCCGCGGCCGTCGGACGAGATCGGCCAGACGGTCTGGGCGCGGCCCGAGGATGTGGCGCGCTGGCCCACGACGCGGGGTCTGCCGGCCATCGTCGCCAAGGCGCGCTCCATCGTCGAGGCCGCCGCGTGACACGCCTCCTGGCCGCGCTCTGCCTGCTCGGCCTGCTGAATGGGCCGGCGGCGCTGGCGCAGCAGCAGCGGCGCGCCGCTCCGCCGCCGCCTCCCAAAGAGGAGCCGGCGCCCGAGCCGCCGCCCGCCGCCTACGAGCCGGACCTCCTGCGGCTCGCTGAAGTGCTGGGCGCTCTCTCCTATATGTCGGCGCTTTGCGGCGAGCCCGGCAGCGGTGACTGGCGCCAGCGCATGGCGCAGTTGATCGATGCCGAAGGCACGACCGCGCAGCGCCGCGAGCGGTTGGCCGGTGCCTTCAACCGCGGCTTCCTCGGCTACCAGCCCGCCCACCGGGCCTGCACGGACCGCTCACGCCAGGCGGTCGAGCGCTTGATCGACCAGGGGCAGCGGCTGGCGCGCGACATCGCTGGCCGCTATACGGGCTGAATCCGGCGCTCGCGTTAACCTTTTCGTAAGGTCCGGGTCGCGTGTAGCGCGCCAGCGTCATAGGGTGCCGAGGCTTGTTGCCGGCTTCTCGTCGGCCGTCGACGAAAGACCGCGATGAACGCCCTGCACTACAAAGGCGACCGCATGGAATCCGCCGCCGAGATCCTGGACCAGAAGCGCACGGCGCTGAGGCTCATCACCCATGCCTTCGAGGAAGCGGGCGAGGATGGCGTCGATCCCGATTGCATGGCCCAAGCCGCGCTGTTCTTCGTGCTCAAGGAATTCGTCATGGCCTTCGGCGAGGAGCCGGTGGCCCGCTTCGCCGAGAGCCTGCCGCGCCGTATCCGCGAAGGCGAGTTCACGGTGCACCGCCACGGCTGAAACCGCCTTGACGTCGCCGCCTTCAGCGTCTCGAAGGCGGCGATGCTCCGCTGCTCGCTCCTCTTGATCGCGCTCGTGCTGCCGCTGGCTCCGGCCGCAGCCCAGCGAGCGTCGCCGCCGCGGCCGCCGGAAATCTCCCGCGACGTCGAGAGCCTGCCGCCAGCCGTGCGCCGGATGCGTGGTTCGCTGCTGGAGGCCCTGCGCGGCGGCGATGCGGAGCGGCTCCGCAAGCCGATCGAATGGAACGAGGTGCCCCCGAGCTTCGGTCGCGACGCGCCCCGCGCCGCCCGCGGACCGGCCATGGCCGATGCGCTGATCGCCTTCTTCAAGCGTCGCTCCGGCGACGGTGAGGGCCGCGAAACGATGGGACAGCTCGTCAATGTCCTCGCCGTCGGCCACGCCCGCATCGCGGCTGGTACACCGCAGGAGATGTTCGTGTGGCCGTACTTCGCCGTGCTGGACCCGCGGCTGCTCACGCCGGAGCAGCAGGTCGACGTCCACCGTGTCATGGGGGCGGCGCAGCTCGCGGAATGGCGCGAGAAGGGCCGCTATCCCTTTTGGCGGATCGGCATCGGGCCGGACGGCACCTGGCATTACCTGCTGGGCGCCGACTAGTCCGAAAACGGGCTCTATAATGCCTGTCCCGCCAGTCCCTTGCTGAGCACTGGCCCCGTCGGCCTGCCCGTCGGCGAGCCGCCCGGCGGCTCCGCCGTCATCTCGAAGAGATGGCCGGCGTCCGGTCGCGACAGCCGCTTGAGATCGAGCTTCAGCGTGCGCGCGCGGTCCATCCGTCCGATCGAGACCGGGCCCTGCTCGCGGCTCTGCAGCGTCCAAACCTCGATGATGCGCCCCTCAGGCACGCCGATCGCCTCTATAGGGACGAGCGTCACGGTGCCGTCGGCGTAAGCGTTGACCACGGCCTGCGCGCGGCCCTCGCCGGTCTGCAGCACCGCGACGAAGACCGGCTGCTCCGGCGGCCTCACGATCTGCACGAGCAGCGCGACGGCGAAGAGCGCCGCAGCCGCCGCAGATGCGAGCGCGAACGGCCGCCAGACTGCGATCTCGCTCCACCAGCGCGGCAACCGCGATTGCTGCGGCGTGGCCCGGGCGGCGGGAGGGGCCGCATCGATCGCGCTTTCGATCGCAGCCCAGGACGTCTCCGCAGGCGGTGAGGCCGGCGCCGTGCGGTCGATCTCATCGAGCTTTTCGCGCAGCGCCGCCACCTCGGCGCGGAAGGTGGCGTCCGTCGCAAGAAGCCGCAGCGCCCGCTCGTGTTCGGCGCCCTCGGCGAGTCCCAGCACGTAATCGGCGGCGAGCTCGCCGCGCGTCAGCCTCTGGACGCTCATGACATGCACTCCTTCAGCGCGAGGAGCGAACGGCGGATCCAGGACTTGATCGTCCCCAGCGGCAACCCGAGCCGGCCGGCGAGTTCGCCATGGCTGAGGCCCTGCGCATAGGCGAGGACGATCGCCTGCCGCCGCGCCGGCTCGAGCGTCTCCAGGCAGGCGCGCAGGCGGCTCGCCTCGCCGAGCTTGACCAGGACGGTCTCGGGATCGTCGTCCTCGCTCGGCTCGTCGTGAGTGTCGGCCGCACCGGTGAGATCCGTTCGGCTTTCGTCGCGCAGGATGTTGAGCGACCGGTTCCGGAGGATGGCGTAGAGCCAGCTCCGGCCGGAGCCCATCGTCGCATCGAAGCTCCCGGCCCGCCGCCAGACCTGCACGAAAGCGTCCTGCATCGCCTCTTCGGCGAGGGCGCGCCGCCTGAGGATGCGCTGGGCGACGCCGATCATGCGCGGGGCCTCCATCTCGAACAGACGCCGCAATGCAGCCCGGTCGCCGCCGGCGCAGCGCTGGATGAGCGCTGTCGTCTCGTCTCCCTGCAGCGGCCCCTGGCCCATGCGGTCGCTTCCCCAGTGTGCTGGCCATTGGTCGTCATGCCCTGCCTACACGTCAAGCGGGGCGAAGGATGCGGCGCCGAAAAGAATTTTGCGCCTCCTGCATCCAGGGCCGCGGCCGCCGGGTAACCGGGGCGCAGGGAGGACGGCCCTGTCGCCAGCCGCTGGCGCCACGATTTGGTCAACACGAACGACCGAGGAGAGACATTCATGACCCGCATCCGCACGCTGCTCATATCCACCGCCATCGCCACAGCCGCGCTCGCCGGACCCGCCTGGGCCGAGCAACTGGTCGCGCTGACGGGCGACGCCACGCTGACGCCCTTCGACAGCAAGACGCTGCAGGCCGGCAAGTCGATGCCGATCAAGGGCATCACAGGCCGAGTCGCCGGCATCGACATGCGCCCCTCCGACGGCATGCTCTACGCCGTCTCGACGGACGGCACGGTCTATACGGTCGACGCCAAGAGCGGCCAGGCGACGATGAAGGTGAAGCTCGAGACCTTCCTGCCCGCCAGCGCCAAAGCGGCGATCGACTTCAACCCGGCCGCGGACCGGCTGCGCATCATCGGCTCCGACGGCACGAGCCTGCGCGCCAACGTCGACGACGGCAAGGTGACCAAGGACGGCAGCCTGAAATACGCGGACGGCGATAAGGCGGCGGGCAAGACCCCAATGGTCACCGCGGCCGCCTACGCCAACAGCGTCAAGGGCACGAAGGAGACGACGCTTTACGACATCGATAGCGCCATGGGCACCTTCCTCAAGCAGGCGCCGCCAAACGACGGCATCCTGACGACGATGGGCAGCCTCGGCGTCAAGGCCGAGACGATCGCCTTCGACATCGGCACCGACGCCACCGGCAAGAATACCGGCTACGCCGTGGTCGGCGACGGCCTGCACACGATCGACATGGCCTCAGGCGCCGCCACGATGGTCGGCAAGGTCAAGGGCCTGCCCGCCGGCGTCCGCGACATCGCCGTGCTGATGCCCTGACGCCATCGCCGGCGAGCCGCGCTGGGGGGCTCCGCCGGCTGTCGCAGGCCCGAGCGCTCGAAGCCGGCCCGATCCGTGCCCAGTCCGGGCCGACGGCGGCGGACGGCCGCGACGGGGCCGCGTCCTCTCTTCGAGGGCGCGGCCCTTTTCTTTTTTCGCCGGCTGCGGAAGCCCCGGAATCTCCGAGTGGATAGAGCGATTTGGGCCTCCATACAGCCAAGCCTGTGGAACGCCGGAAAGCCTTGAGGCCGCTCTCCAAGTCCACATCAGCAATCGAACTTAACCCGCCGTTAACCTTGACATATTCTACTTGCCCACAGGCCCGCCAGCCGCGATCCGCTGAACGGATGATCCTCAATAAAAGGTTGACGCCCCAAAAAATCCCATGCTATCCCAAGACATCCCAAGTCGACGGGCGCCAGAAGATCCGATCGGCGCGGCGCAAGCCGCGTTGGCGAAGGACGTGGGCGCCTGCCTGATGGGGAGCGGGTGGGGTCTGGGGGCTGAACGTGAAAACGCCGCGTGTGCGCGCGGCGGAGCGGCGTGTGGCGTAGATGGACCGCTTCGTTTCGCAATTCATCAACAGGCTCGACGCCAAGGGGCGGGTCTCCATACCCGCGTCCTTCCGCGCGCTTTTGGCGAAAGATGGATACGAGGGTCTCTACGTGCATCCCACGCTCGATCTCCCGGCTCTCGATTGCGGCGGCCATGCGCTGCTGAAGGAGATCGACTCGCTCCTCGATCGCCTGCCGCCCTATTCGGAGGAGCGCGACGCCTTCGCGACCGCTTTGCTCGGTGCGAGCGAGGTCGTGAAGGTGGATGGGGAAGGGCGCTTCGTGCTGACGGAGCGCATGCGCGAGACCGCCGGCATCACGGACCAGGTGGCCTTCGTCGGCCAGGGCCACAAGTTCCAGATCTGGGAGCCGTCGCGCTTCGCCGCGCATTTCGCGGAGAGCCGGGAACGGCTGCGCGGCTTCCGCAAGAGCCTCAGCATGCTGGCGCCGGCGGCGGAGTCCAAGGGGGAATCCCGGTAATGGAGAACTCCCGGCAAACGGCCGACGCCGGTTTGGAACGGCATATTCCCGTGCTGCGCTCCGAAGCGCTGGGCGCGCTGACGCTGAAGCCGGCCGGCGTCTATGTCGACGGCACCTTCGGGGCCGGCGGCTACGCCAGCGAGATCCTCGCCTCCTTCCCCGACGTCCGAGTCCATGCCTTCGACCGCGACCCTGATGCGATCCGCGAGGGGCGGTCGCTGGTCAGGGCGAGCGGCGGCCGACTGGCGCTGATCGAGGCGCCCTTCTCGGAAATGGCCGAGCATGACCTGCCGCCGGCGGACGGCGTCGTGCTCGACATCGGCGTCTCGTCGATGCAGTTCGACGAAGCCTTGCGCGGCTTCTCCTTCCGGCACGACGGACCGCTCGACATGCGCATGGCGCAGAGCGGGCCATCCGCCGCCGATATCGTGAACGGCGACAGCGAGGAGCGGCTCGCCGACATCATCCACCACTATGGCGAGGAGCGCTTCGCCCGGCCGATCGCGCGGGGCATCGTCGCCGCGCGGCGGCAGGCGCCGATCCGCACGACGCGGCAGCTCGCCGACCTGATCACCCGCATCGTCTGGCCGAAGCCCGGCGAGATCCATCCGGCGACCCGCACCTTCCAGGCGCTGCGGATCGCGGTCAACGACGAGCTCGGAGAGCTGGCCCGTGGACTGCACGCCGCCGAGCGGCTGCTCAAGCCGGGCGGTGTGCTCGCCGTGGTCACCTTCCATTCGCTCGAGGACCGCATCGTCAAGCAGTTCCTCGCCTCCCGTTCAGGCCGCGCCGGCGGCTCGCGCCATCTGCCGATGACGCCCACGATCCCGACCTTCGTGGTGGCCGGCCGCTGGCCCTGCGTGCCGGGCGACGACGAGATCGCCTACAACCCGCGGGCGCGCTCGGCCAAGCTGCGCGCCGCGACGCGCACGGCCGAGCCTGCCGGGGATACCGAGCGGGACATCATGGCGCTGGCGGCACTGCCGGCCTCCCGCCCGGCCAGGCGGACGCGCGACACGCGGCCGGAAGAACTGCCCTCGAGGAGGCATTGATGCTGCGGCTGCTCAACATCCTCGCCATCCTGGGCCTTCTCGGCACGGCCGCCTGGGCCTATTCGATCAAATACGAGACGATCTACTACGCCGAGCAGGTCAAGAAGCTGGAGAAGCGGCTCGACCGCGAGCGCGACGCCATCACCGTGCTCAGGGCGGAATGGCAGCATATCAACAAGCCGGCGCGCCTGCAGGTGCTGGCGGACCGCCACCTCCAGCTGCAGGCTCTGCAGGCGACGCAGATCGCCCGCGCGGCCGACCTGCCGGTTAAGCCCAAGGAGCAGGACATCCTGGGCGCGAAGTTCGAGCAAATCTTGACCGGCTCCACCTCGAACGCCGCTGCAGGCGCTGCCAAGGCTCCGGCGAAACCCTCGCGGCCCGGCGGCTGAACGAAAGCACTCACGAGACATGGCGACGCTCAACGACACCGGCCAGCAGAGCCTGCCGCTCGCCCCGCCCGAGACCGGCGACGGCCCGGCCCGCACCGCGATCAGCGCCGACCGGCCGGCGGCGGCGATCGGCGGCGGCGCGCGGCTCAAGGGCGTGCTCCGTGACATGTTCTCGACCCGGCTCGACAAGAGCGCGACGCGCCTCGGCCTCGTCGCCTTCGCCTTCCTCGGGCTCTACGGCGTGATCGGCGGCCGGCTGCTCTATCTTGGCCTCAAGCCGGAGGAGCAGGAGACGGTCCGCAGCTCCACCAAGAGCAACATATCGATCGCCAGGCCCGCCGTCATCGACCGCAACGGCGAGATGATGGCCTCGGATATCCGCACCGTCTCGATCTTCGCCGAGCCGCACAAGATCGTCGATCGCGACGAGGCCGCTGAGCTTTTGAACGCCGTCTTCCCCGAGATGACCGGCCGCGAATTGCGCGACAAGCTCTCGCCGCGCCGCGGCGGCGGCAAGTCCCGCTTCGCCTGGATCAAGCGCGAGGTGACGCCGCAGCAATGGGCTCAGGTTCATCGCCTCGGCATCCCCGGCATCGCGGCGATCCCCGAGAACAAGCGCGTCTATCCCAACGGGAATGTCGCTGCCCACGTCCTCGGCTTCGCCGACATCGACAATGTCGGCATCGCCGGCATCGAGAAATGGATCGACAGCCAGGGGCTGAATGACCTGAAGGGCGCCGGATTCGCCACCGAGGCGCAGGACCTGAAGCCGATCCAGCTCTCGATCGACCTGCGCGTCACGCATGCGATGCGCGACGAGATGCTGAAGGCCGTCAACAAGTACAAGGCCAAGGCCGGCGCCGCCGCGCTGATGGACGTCAACACCGGCGAGATCCTCGCCCATGTCAGCCTGCCCGATTACGACCCCAACCAGCCGGCGCTCGCCCAGAACGACAAGAACATCAATCGCCTCCAGGTCGGCGTCTTCGAAATGGGCTCGACCTTCAAGGCGCTGACCACGGCGATGGCGCTCGACTCCGGCAAGTACACCGTCAACTCGACCTTCGACGCCCGCGCGCCGCTGCGCTACGGAAAGTTCAAGATCGGGGACTTCCACGGCAAGGGCCGCGTTCTGGCGCTGCCCGAGGTCTTCGTCTATTCCTCCAACATCGGCACCGCGCGCATGGCGCTCGGCATCGGCGTCGAGGGCCACAAGGCGTTCCTCAGGAAGATGGGCCAGCTCGACCGCATGGTGACCGAGCTGCCCGAAAGCTCGATGCCTCTCGTCCCGAAGAATTGGGGCGAGCTCAACACCATGACGATTTCCTTCGGCCACGGCCTCGCCGTCGCGCCGATCCAGGCGCTGACGGCCACGGCGGCGCTGGTCAACGGCGGGTTGATGATCCCGCCCACCTATATCAAGCGCACGCCCGAGGAGGCGCAGAAGCTCGCCCGCCGCGTCATCAAGCCGGAGACGTCCGAGGCGATGCGCTATGTCATGCGCCTCAACGCCGAGAAGGGCTCGGCGGCGCGCGCCAACATCCCCGGCTACTACGTCGGCGGCAAGACCGGCACCTCGGAAAAGGTGGTGCGTGGACGCTACAGCAAGGAGAAGGTCTTCAACTCCTTCATGGCCGTGATGCCGGCGGACAAACCGCGCTACCTCGTCTTGACCATCCTCGACGAGCCTGAGGCAATTCCCGAGACGATGGGCCAGCGCACCTCCGGCTGGAACGCCGCGCCGACCACCGGCTACATCATCGAGCGCATCGCGCCGATGCTCGACATGACGCCGCGATTCGAGAATCCGGATAAGCCGTTCCCGGTGGTGGCGCGGTTCAACCCCTGGGGCATGCGGTGAGGCTCGGCGATCTGCTGAACGAGGCCATCCTCGACCAGCCCATCGATCCCGCCGTCGCCGCTCTCGAGATTGCCGCCCTCACGGCGGACAGCCGCAAGGCGAGGCCGGGCGCCTTGTTCTTCGCCATGCCGGGCGCCAAGGCGGACGGGCTGAGCTTCGCCGCCGCCGCGGCCAGGGCGGGGGCCGCCGCCATCGTGGCGGATCGCAGGCCGGAGGCCGATCCCGGCGCGCCTGTGCTGGTGGCGAAGGCGGGGGCGGGAGGCGCCCGCGCGGCGCTGGCGGAGGCCGCATCGCGGCTTTATCCGCGCCAGCCCGGCACGATCGTCGCCGTCACAGGCACGAGCGGCAAGACTTCGGTCAGTGTCTTCGCCCGCCAGATCTGGCATGCGCTCGGCATCCCCGCTGCCAGCCTCGGCACGATCGGCTGGGTCACGCACAAGGGTGCGCGCTACGGCTCGTTGACCACACCTGATCCGGTCGAACTGCACCAGACCTTGCAGTTCCTGTCTGACGAGGGCGTCACGCATTGCGCCATGGAAGCGTCTTCGCACGGGCTCGACCAGCACCGCCTCGACGGCGCGCGTCTGGCGGCCACCGCCTTCCTCAACCTGTCGCGCGACCATCTGGATTATCATCCGTCGATGGAGGCCTATTTCGAGGCCAAGATGCTGCTCTTCACGCGGCTGGCGCCCAAAGGCTCCACGGCCATCATCGCCGGCGGCGCGCCTTGGAAGGCGCAAGCGATCGCGACAGCCCGCGGCGCCGGACTGAGGCCGCTGACCGTCGGCCGCGCCGGCGCTGACATCGCTGTGACGCGCGCGGTGCGCGCCGCGCATGGACAGGATCTCGTCGTCCGCGCGCATGGCCGCCGCTACGACATCCACCTGCCGCTGATCGGCGACTTCCAGGCCTCCAACGCGCTGGTGGCGGCGGCGCTGTGCATGGCGACTGGGTCCGACGAGGCGAAGGCGATGGCAGCGCTGCAGACGCTGCAGGGCGTACCGGGCCGGCTTGAGAAGGTGGGCGAGGTCTCTGGCGCGCCTGTGCTGATCGATTACGCGCACAAGCCGGCCGCGCTCGCGACCGTGCTCGATATGTTGCGGCCTTACGCCTCCGGCCGTCTCATCTGCGTCTTTGGCTGCGGCGGCGACCGCGACCCCGGCAAGCGTCCGATGATGGGGAGGATCGCCGTCGAGCGCGCTGACGTGACGATCGTCACCGACGACAACCCGCGCACCGAGGACCCTGCGCTCATCCGCAAGGCCATCCTTGACGCCGCGCCCGGCGCGCGCGAGATCGGCGACCGCGCCGCGGCGATCGGCGAGGCCGTCGCGATGCTCGGGGTGGGCGACGTCCTCGTCATCGCCGGCAAGGGCCACGAGGAGGGCCAGATCGTGGGAACCCAGGTGCTGCCTTTCTCGGACCACAATGTGGCGCGCGAAGCGATCGCCGCTAAAGGTGGCACGGTGACCGGATGAGCCTGCTCTGGACCCATCAGGCGCTCTGCGATGGGCTGGGCGCGACTGTCGTCGGCGCGCCGGCGCGCGGCGTCTCCGGCATGTCGATCGACACCAGGACGCTGCAGCCTGGCGACCTCTTCTTCGCACTCCAGGGCGAGAACCGCGACGGCCACGCCTTCGTCGAGGCGGCCTTCGCAGCCGGCGCCGCCGCCGCTGTGGTCACGGCGCCGAACGTCGAGCCGCTGCAGGCCTTCGGCCCGCTCTACGTGGTGGACGACGCGCTGGCGGCGATGGAGCGGCTCGGCCGCGCCTCCCGCGCCCGCATGCCCGGCCGCGTCGCCGCCGTGACGGGCTCCGTCGGCAAGACCTCTACGAAGGAGGCGCTTCGCCACGTGCTGTCGCGCCAGGGCGCGACGCATGCCTCGGTCGCCTCTTACAATAACCACTGGGGCGTGCCGCTCACGTTGTCCCGCATGCCGGAGGGGACCGAATACGGCGTCTTCGAGATCGGCATGAACCACCCCTTCGAGATCCTGCCGCTGACCGGCATGGTCCGCCCGCATGTGGCGCTGATCACCACGGTGGAGCCGGTGCATCTCGAGCATTTCCGCTCCGTCAGCGGCATCGCCGACGCCAAGGGCGAGATCTTCTCCGGGCTGCTGCCCGGCGGCGTTGCCATCGTCAACCGCGACAATCCGCATTTCGAGCGCATGAAGGCGCATGCCGCGGCGTCGAACGCAGGCCAGATCGTCACTTTCGGCGAACACGCAGCGGCCGATGTCCGGCTGCTCAAGCTGGCGCTCAAATCCGATCTGTCGGCTGTAGAAGCGAGCGTCCATGGCCGGACCGTCGCCTTCCAGATCGGCGCGCCCGGCCGGCACATGGCGTTCAACGCGCTCGCCGTGCTCGCGGCGGCGGAGGCGCTCGGCGCCGATCTCGCGCTCGCCGCCCTGGCGCTCGCCGATCTTTCGGCGGGCTCGGGCCGCGGGCAACTCACGGAGCTCAGGGCGCCGGGAGGGGCGTTCACATTGCTCGACGAGAGCTACAACGCCAATCCGGCCTCGATGCGCGCCTCCATGGCGCTTCTGGCGCAGCTCGACATCGGCTTCCGCGGCCGCCGCATCGCGGTTTTGGGCGACATGCTCGAACTCGGGCCGCGGGGACCCGAGATGCATCGTTCTCTCGCCGAGGCGGTCGAGGCCAATGCCCTCGATCTCGTCTTCTGCGCCGGCCCGCTGATGGGAGAGCTGTGGCGTTCGCTGCCCTCTGCGAAGCGAGGCGGCTACGCCACCACGGCCGCGGAACTGCTGCCGACCGTGCTGGACGCCGTCGGCCCAGGTGACGCGATCATGGTGAAGGGATCGCTCGGCAGCCGCATGGGGCCGATCGTCGCCGCGCTGAAAACGCGCTTCCCCGTTAAGCAAACGGAAACGATTCGGGCGTGATGAACGAGCGGTAAAGACGCCGCCGCATTTTCATGCCGACGCTGCCGTGAGCCCGGCGAGAGCCGCTGCGGCCGTAAGGGACGATCGATGTTTTTCTGGCTCTCCGATTTCGCCTCCCTCTTCGGTCCGCTGAACGTCTTCCGCTACCTGACCTTCCGCACCGCCGGCGCGACCGTCACGGCGCTCGCCTTCGTCTTCATGTTCGGCCCCGCGATCATCGGCTTCCTCAAGGTCAAGCAGGGCAAGGGCCAGCCGATCCGCGAGGATGGGCCGGCGACGCATCTCCTGTCCAAGAAAGGCACGCCCACGATGGGCGGCCTGATGATCCTCTCCGGCCTCATCGTCTCGACATTGCTCTGGGCGAACCTGACGAACGGCTTCGTCTGGATCGTGCTGCTGGTGACGATCGGCTTCGGCGCGATCGGCTTCTACGACGATTATCTGAAGGTGACGAAGCAGACTCACGCCGGCTTTTCCGGCAAGGCGCGGCTGGCGCTGGAATTCCTGATCGCCGGCATCGCCGCCTATGGCGTGATGCTGGTGCACGACGCCAATCTCGCCCGCATCGTCAACCCGGCGACCGCGTCGATCGTTCCGGTCTCGACGAGCCTCGCCTTCCCGGTGATCAAGACCTGGATCGTCAATCTGGGGCTGTTCTTCATCCCCTTCGCGGCGCTCGTCATCGTCGGCGCAGGCAACGCCGTGAACCTCACAGACGGCCTCGACGGCCTCGCCATCGTGCCGGTGATGATCGCCGCCGCGACCTTCGGCTTCATCGCCTACCTCGCCGGCAACTTCATCTTCGCGGATTACCTGCAGATCAACTTCGTACCCGGCACCGGCGAGCTCGCGGTCATCTGCGGAGCGCTGATCGGCGCCGGCCTCGGCTTCCTCTGGTACAATGCGCCCCCGGCCCAGATCTTCATGGGCGACACCGGCAGCCTGGCGCTTGGCGGCCTGCTCGGCACCATCGCCGTGATCACCAAGCACGAGATCGTCTTCGCCATCGTCGGCGGCATCTTCGTGATGGAGGCGCTGTCCGTGATCATGCAGGTCACGTCCTACAAGCTCACGGGCAAGCGCATCTTCAGAATGGCGCCGATCCACCATCATTTCGAGAAGCTCGGCTGGACGGAGCCGCAGGTGGTGATCCGCTTCTGGATCATCGCCGTGGTGCTGGCGCTCGCCGGGCTGTCGACGCTGAAGCTGAGGTGATCGCTTGACTCCCGCCACCGCCTTCGCGGGCAAGAGCGTCGCGCTGTTCGGCCTGGGCGGCTCGGGGCTCGCTACGGCTCGGGCGCTGGTCGCAGGCGGCGCGACCGTCGCCTGCTGGGACGATGGCGAGACGAGCCGCGCCAAGGCCGCCGCCGATGGGCTCGCGGTCATCGATCTCGCGCAGGCCGACTGGTCGCGCTACTCCTCGCTGATCCTCTCGCCCGGCGTGCCGCTGACGCATCCCGAGCCGCATTGGACCGTGAAGCTGGCGCAGGCCGCAGGCGTCGAGATCATCGGCGACATCGAGGTCTTCTTCCGCGAGCGGGCCAAGATCGCGCCGGGCTCGCCGGTCGTCGCCATCACCGGCACCAACGGCAAGTCGACGACCACGGCGCTCACCGCCCATATCCTGCGCGTGGCGGGGCGCGACGTGCAGATGGGCGGCAACATCGGCACCGCCATCCTCGAGCTCGCACCGCCGGCGATGGACCGCGTGCATGTGATCGAGATGAGCTCGTTCCAGATCGACCTGACGCCGTCGCTCGCGCCGACGGTGGGCGTCCAGATCAATCTGACGCCGGACCATCTCGACCGGCACGGCTCGATGGAGCTCTACGCGGCGATCAAGGAGCGCGTCGTGGCCAGCGCCGGAACGGCGGTCTGCGGCGTGGACGATGCCTGGTCGAAGGCGATGGCAGACCGCCGCGCGGCGACCGGCCGACCGCTGACGCGCGTCTCCACCGGTAGGCTGCCGAGCGGCGTCGTCGCCCGTGGCGGGACCATCGCGCGCATGGAGGGCGGCGAAGAATTCGACATCGCCGACCTCAGGGGCGTCGCCTCGCTGCGCGGCGCGCATAATGCGCAGAATGCGGCCATCGCCGCCGCGGCCGCGCTGGCGCTCGGCGTATCGGTGCAGGCGATCCGCGATGGCATAGCGACCTACGCGTCGCTGCCGCACCGCATGGAGCAGGTGGGCAGCGTCGGCCGCGTGGCCCTGATCAACGACAGCAAGGCGACCAACGCTGATTCCACCCGCGGTGCGCTGGCCGGTGGGGAGGGGATCTTCTGGATCCTCGGCGGCAAGGCGAAGGAGGGCGGCATCGAGGATTTACGCCCGCTCTTCGGCGCGGTGGCCAAGGCCTATCTCATCGGCGCAGCCACCGAGACCTTCGCGGCGACGCTGGAAGGCGCGGTGCCCTACGAGCGCTGCGGCACGCTCGACGTGGCGGTGGCGAAGGCGGCCGACGATGCGGAGGCGAGTGGCTTCGCCCATCCGATCGTGCTGCTCTCGCCTGCCTGCGCCTCCTACGACCAATACAAGAGCTTCGAGCATCGCGGCGCGCATTTCCGCGAGATTGCGGCCGCGATGCCCGGCTTCACTCCCATCCACGGAGCATCCTGATGCCCTCCCGCGCCGAACCCGGCCTGATGAGCAACTGGCTCTGGAGCGTGGACCGCCTGCTTCTCGCCGCCATCGGCGGCCTGATGGTCTGCGGCATCCTCTTCGGCCTGGCCGCAAGCCCGGCGGTGGCCGAGCGGCTCGGCCTCTCGACCTTCCATTTCGTGCATCGGCAGGCGCTCTATCTCGTGCCCGCGATCGCCATCATGTTCGTCGTCAGCTTCCTGTCGCCGCGCTATATCAGGCGCGTGGCGCTCGCCGTCTTCGTGGTCAGCCTGGCGATGGTCGTGGCGACCCTGTTCTTCGGCGCAGAGATCAAGGGCGCCCGCCGCTGGATCAACCTGCCGGCTCCGCTCGGCGCCATCCAGCCCTCGGAGTTCCTGAAGCCGGCCTTCGTCATCATGGCGGCCTGGGCCTTCTCGGAAGGCGCCAAGCGCACCGGCATGCCTGGAACGATCCTGGCTATCCTGCTGCTGCCCGCCTCGATCGTTCCGCTGATCCTGCAGCCGGATATCGGCCAGACCATGCTGATCGCCATCGTCTGGTCGGGGCTGTTCTTCCTGGCCGGGCTGCATCTACTCTGGGTGCTTGGACTCTTCGGGCTCGGCGCCGGCGGCATCCTGCTCGCCTACAAGTTCGTGCCGCACGTCACCAAGCGGGTGAACAAGTTCTTCGACGACAAGGGCGGCCAGGACACGTTCCAGGTCGATTCCGCGCTGGAGAGCTTCATTTCCGGCGGCTTCTTCGGGAAAGGCCCGGGCGAGGGCACCGTCAAGCGCTACCTGCCGGACGCCCATACAGACTTCATGTATGCCGTGATCGGCGAGGAGTTCGGCATCATCGTCTGCATGCTGGTCACGGCGCTCTTCGCTTTCATCGTGCTCAGGAGCTTCTACTTGGCGGGCCGCACCAGCGACCCCTTCTGCCGCTTCGCGGCTGCCGGTCTCGCGATGTTGTTCGGCATGCAGAGCGCCATCAACATGGCGGTGAACCTGCACCTCATGCCGCCCAAGGGCATGACGCTGCCCTTCCTCTCCTATGGCGGCTCCTCGCTGCTCAGCCTTGCGCTCGGCATGGGTTTCCTGATCGCAGTGACGCGCAAGCGGCCGAAGGCGGAAGCGCTGCTGCCGCCGTCGCCGTCCTATGCAGCTGCGGTCGGGAGCGCGGCTTAAGCGCCGCACGGGGCAGCACCGGAGACCGCACGCATGAAATGGAAGGTGGAGTTCGAATCCGACAAGTTCCCCAGCTACGGCTCGGAGGTCGAAGGCGTGAACTGGGACGCCGGGATATGGGGAAAGCGCTTGGCCGAGTATCTGGCCGAACGTCTTCCAGCACATGGCGTCAAGATCGCCACCACCTACGCGGAAGACTGGGGATGGTGCCTCGAGATTGACCACGACGGCGGGTTCCTGCATTTCGTCGGCTGCGTCAACGACAGCGAGGACAAGACCAGCACTCGCTACATCTGCTTCATCGAGCCCAACCGGCCCTCCGTGCGGAAGTGGTTCAAGAAGATCGACACGACCGCTGCCGTGGCGAAGGTCGCCGCGGCTTTGGATCGGATCCTCGGCGCCGATCCCGATATCAGAAGCGTGACTTGGACGGATGAGTGAGCCTTCCTTCAACAGATTGATCGCGCTCGCCGCGGGCGGCACGGGCGGCCATCTTTTCCCGGCGGAATCGCTGGCGCGCGTGCTGAAGGCGCGCGGTTTCCGGGTCGAGCTGATCTCGGACGATCGAGTCGCGCCCTTCGCCGCCACCTTCCCGGCGGACGCCATCCACCGCATCACCTCTGGCACCGTCACCGGCGCTGGCATCGGCGGTAAGCTGAAGGGGGCGCTGGCTCTCGGCCGCGGCCTGCTGCAGGCGCGCGCGCTGATCGGTCGGCTCAAGCCCGCTGCTGTGGTCGGGTTCGGCGGCTACCCCAGCGTGCCGCCCGTGCTGGCCGCCACGATGCTGAGGATCCCTACCGTCCTGCATGAGCAGAACGCCGTCATGGGCCGCGCCAACCGCTTCCTCGCCGGCCGCGTGAGCCGAGTGGCGACGGGCTTTCCGATCGGCGGGGCGACGGTCCATGTCGGCAATCCGGTGCGCGCCGCCGTGATCGAGGCCGCGAAGGCGGATTGGCCGCCGCTCACGCCGGGCGGTCCCCTCCATCTCCTCGTCTTCGGCGGCAGCCAGGGCGCGCGCGTCATGGGCGAGATCGTGCCGCCGGCGATCGCCCTCCTGACGCCGTCGCAGCGGACGCGGCTCAGCGTCGTGCAGCAGGTGCGCGAGGAGGATCTCGCTCGCGTGCAGGCGGCCTATGAAGGCATGGGCGTGCAGGCGGAGTGCAACCCCTTCTTCCGCGATCTTCCCGCCCGCATGGCCGCCAGCCATTGCGTCATCGCCCGCTCGGGCGCGTCGACCGTGGCGGAACTGTCGGTGATCGGCCGTCCTTCGATCCTCGTGCCGTTGCCTGGCGCCCTCGACCAGGACCAGGCCGCCAACGCCCGCATCCTCGCCGACGCCGGCGCCGCCGAGATCATGCGCCAGCCCGACGCCTTCACGCCGGAGGCGCTGGCCCAGCGGCTCGCCGCCTTCCTCGACGCGCCGGAGACGCTGTCGCGGATGGCGGCTGCCGCCCGTGCCGTGGGCATCGCCGACGCGGCCGAGCGCTTGGCCGACCTCGTGCTCGAGGTTGCCGGGGTTGGAAATGGCGGTATGAGCCGGTGACGTCGGTTTGAGACTTATCCTGAGGCGGTTGCCCCTCACCTGTCCTCTCCCCGGCCAAAAGACCGGGGAGAGGAACGCGCTCAATGGTTCGTGCCAACGATCGAGAGCGTTCTTCTCCCCGCGAATGGCGGGGAGAAGACAGATGAGGGGCAGCCGCCTCCACAAAAAACGCAACCGCATCCGCTTGCCGTTCGGAGACCTTCGATGAAACTGCCCCGCGAACTAGGGCCCATCCACTTCGTCGGCATCGGCGGCATCGGGATGTCCGGCATCGCCGAGGTGCTGCACAACCAGGGCTACCGGGTGCAGGGCTCGGACGCCGCCGACAGCGCCAACGTCAAGCGCCTGCGCGACAAGGGCATCGCCTGCTTCGTCGGCCATGACGCCGCCCATCTCGGCGACGCCGAGGTCCTCGTGGTCTCGACCGCGATCAGGAAGGATAACCCCGAGCTGGTGATGGCGCGCGAGCGCCGCATGCCGGTGGTGCGGCGCGCCGAGATGCTGGCAGAGCTGATGCGGCTCAAGAGCTGCGTCGCCATCGCCGGCACGCATGGCAAGACCACCACCACCTCGCTCGTGGCGACGCTGCTCGACGCCGGCGCCTTCGATCCCACCGTCATCAACGGCGGCATCATCAACGCCTATGGCACCAACGCGCGGCTCGGCGGCGGCGACTGGATGGTGGTCGAGGCCGACGAGAGCGACGGCACTTTCCTCAAGCTGCCCGCCGATGTGGCCATCGTCACCAACATCGATCCCGAGCATCTCGACCACTTCAAGACCTTCGACCGGGTCAAGGAGGCCTTCCGCAGCTTCGTCGAGAACCTGCCGTTCTACGGTTTCGCGGTGATGTGCCTCGATCATCCGACCGTGCAGGAGCTCGTCGGCCAGATCCAGGACCGGCGGGTCATCACTTATGGCGAGAACCCGCAGGCCGATTACCGCCTCCTCGATGTTGCGGCCAAGGGCGGAGCCATGCAGTTCACGCTGCTGATCCGCGACCGCAAGACGGGCGGCGACCGCGTGGTGCGCGACCTCGTGATGCCGATGCCCGGCCGCCACAACGCACTGAACGCCACGGCTGCCATCGCCGTCGCCGAGAACCTTGGGATGCCGATGGAGGCGATCCGCCAGGCGCTCGCCGGCTTCGGCGGAGTGAAGCGGCGCTTCACCAAGACCGGCGAGTGGAACGGCATCGCCGTCTTCGACGATTACGGCCACCATCCGGTCGAGATCGCCGCCGTGCTGAAGGCCGCGCGCGCCGCCACTGGAGGCCAGGTCATCGCCGTGATGCAGCCGCATCGCTACACGCGCCTGTCCTCGCTGTTTCCGGATTTCGCGGCCTGCTTCAACGATGCCGATCACGTCATCGTCGCGCCGGTCTACGCCGCCGGCGAGGCGCCGATCGAAGGCGCGACCGCCGAGGATCTCGTCGCCGGCGTGAAGGCGAGGGGGCACCGCTCCGTGCAGCTGCTTGAGGCGCCCGAAAAACTCCCCGCCATGGTCAAGGCGCTGGGGAAGCCCGGCGATTACGTCATCTGTCTCGGAGCGGGCAACATCACGGTCTGGGCGTATACGCTGCCGGGGGATCTGGCCGCGGCCTAAGCCGTCTGCGCGGCGGCCGGAACGTTTTTGCAGTCGAGCGGTTCTACCGGGGCGTCCATCATTGCCGCAGACCCCGAAAGGAACCGATCATGCGTCGTACACTGATTATTCTCTCCGCCGTCGCCGCCTTCGGCGCACTCGCGCCGATCGCCCAGGCCCAGACCACCCGCTCCACGGAGCTGCCGGGCAACCGGCCTCTCGCGGCCTATTCCATGCAGCAGCGCGATTATGTCCGCGGCTACGTGCGCCAGCGGCCCATGTCTGAATTCCAGACCACCGCTCCCGGCGTCGCTGGCGGCGCGCAGAGCTCGTCGCAGACCTCGGCCACCAACCCGGCCGGCGCCAATGTCGGCGGCAACATCGCGCTCGGCGCCAACGTGCCGTCCTCGGTGCAGCTCAGGGCGATCGAGAACCCGGAATATTCGGGCTTCCGCTACGGCCGCGTGGGCAGCCAATACGTGATCGTCGACCAGAACGGCAGCATCCTCGACACCTTCGAGTGAGCGCCGGGCCATCCCGTCAGAGACCAATCGATTGAGCCCCCGGCGCCTCAGCGCCGGGGTTTTCTATGTCAGGCGCCGCCGCCCCGCATCCGGCTCGCCATCACGCCGATGGTCTTCACGTAGACGCCGGCCCTGTTCCACTCGCGCAGCACGCCTTCGTTGGGGGAGCCCTCGCTCCAGCCGGCGCCCCGCTGCCAGCCCTTGCGGCGCAGGAAATTGGCCGTCGAGGCCAGCACGTCCGGCACCGAGGAGATGAGGTTCGGATGGCCGTCACCGTCGTAGTCGACGGCGTAGTTGACATAGGACGATGGCATGAACTGGGTCTGGCCGATCTCGCCGGCCCAGGCGCCCTTCATTTCGGTGAGCGGCAGGTCCTGCCGCTCGACGATCTTCAGCGCCGAGATCAGCTCGTTCTCGAAGAAGGCCTGGCGGCGGCAATCCGAGGCCAGTGTCGCGACGGAGCGGATGATCGGCAGGTTGCCCTTCTGCGCGCCGAAGTTGGTCTCCAGCGCCCAGATCGACACGATGATCTCGATCGGCACGCCGAATTGCTGCTCGATGCGGCCGGCGAGGGCGCGGTTCTGCTGGATCCAATTGCGGCCGCGCGTGATCATCGCATCGGAGACGCGCCGGCGGTAGAAATCCTCGAACGACAGCTTCATCGACTTCTGGTTGCGGTCGAGGCTGATCACCGCGGGGCTGTAGCTGACGCCGGCAAGCCCGCGCTCGATCGCGGCGTCTCCGATGCCGGCGGCGCGGGCGCGGGCCTTGAAGCCTTCCAGCCATTGCGGGAATTGCGCCGCGCTGCTGATGCACTGCTGCGCTTGCGCCTCAGTGGCGAGGGCCGCGAGGCCGAGAGCGATGGCGGCGGCGCGGAGCGCAAGCTTCAAACGCATGTCTTCTCAATCCCTGGTCGATCAACAGGCCGGCCAAAGACTATCACAATTGTGGCCAAAACGGGAAAGCCTGGCTGGAGCGTCGATGTCTGGGCGATTTCGGCCCGTGATGGCGTCCGCGGCCCCTTTCAACTCGAAAGCCGCAGCGTCGCGAGCTTCAGCGCGATCGAACGGAACACCGCAACCAGGCCGGTCGAATCATTGGTCGTGTAGAAATCGGCGGGGTCGGAGGCGCAGTCGCGCAGCAATGCATCGTTGCCCTCGATGACGCGGATCGTGAACACGCGCACATCGGTGAGCTTCGACTCACGGCACAGGTTGCGCATGTCATTGTCCATCTGGGCGGGCGCTTGGTTGAAGCGGTCCCGGGTGTTGAGCCCGTCGGTCAGGAATACGAGGACACGGATCGGTTTGCGCGTAGCCGGCGCGGCGCCGCCGCCCATGGGCGCGGCTGGGTTGAGAATGTTGTAGCCCCAGGCGAGCCCGATCGTCGTATTGGTGGTGCCGTCGGGCGTCAGTGCGCTGATGCGTGACCGGACCTGCGTCATGTCGGTCGTCAGCGGCAGGATCCTCTGGAGGTTCGGGAACATGCAGTTCTGGGCGGGGTAGGCATCCTCGGGCTTCGTCGGCAAGTCGCGCTTGCTGTTGAGCGGCATGTCGCGATCCATCACGCAGCCGTCCCATGTGCCAATAGCGGTGTTCTCTTCCGGGATCGGCTGGCCGCTGCGCAAAGCGAGCCAGCCGGCGCCCGCCAGCGCCGTGTCGATGCGCACCTGCGTTGCAAAGGGCACGATGCCGATCGCGATCTCCGTGCCAGCCTGGCGGGTCGACATGAGCGTGTCGATCAGCAGGTTGGCCGAGACCTTGAGCGCGTCCATCTTGCCGAGCTGGCCCATCGAACCGGTGCTGTCCAGCACAAGCGCGACTTCGAGCCGCGTCGAGCCCATCGGAATCGAGGCGGAGGCCGCAACATTGGTGGCGTCGAGACCGATGAACGAGGCGAACTGGTTGCGGACCGTGCCCGCCACCTGGCCTGAGAGCTTGGTGTCGGTCTGCGTGATCTGCAAGCTATCGGCCATGGGTTGCAGGCTCGAGGGCAGATTGGACTTCATCATCGCCACCACTTCGTTGCGATCGGCCCTGAGGCCGGTGGCGAGCGATTTCTTGCCGGCACTGAGCAGCGAGGCGTCGAGTGCGGCCTGTAGCGCCGTTCGGGTGTTGGAGGCGCGCGCGAAGTCAAGAGCTGCGCCGCAGCACGCCATGATTGTCGCGAAGCCGAGCCCGAAAATGAGCGCGACGGAGCCGCTCTGGTTCTGATGAAAGCTCTTGATCATTGCTGGCGCCCCCGCGTCTTTGCAATCTTGCATAGGCTTCATACGGCAAAGCTAAACTTCTGGTTGCCTTGCCGACTTTTGCTGGTCACCGCCGGATCACGGTTGGCAACAAGGTTGACGCTACGTAAGTGATCGCCGCGGGCAGACCACTCGCCTTTTGCGCCGAACTGGCGTAGGCGCTCCGGCCCATGACGACCGAAGCCGTGTTCGCCGACATTGTCCCGCGCCTCGCAGCCGAGATGCCGAAGCTGCGCGGCCGGCTCCTGCCCAACCAGCTCCTGGCGCCTCTCACATGGTTCCGGGTCGGCGGTCTGGCGCAGGTCCTGTTCACGCCTGCGGATGAGGAGGATCTCGCCTATTTCCTCGCCAAGCTTCCAGGAGAGATCGCGGTCGCGACGATCGGTGTCGGCTCCAACCTGATCGTCAGGGACGGCGGCGTCGAAGGCGTGGTCATCCGTCTCTCGCCAAAGGGTTTCGGCCAGATCGACTATGCGGGCGGCGGCCATCTGCAGGCGGGCGCGGCGGTGCTCGACAAGCGCCTCGCCGAAGCCGCGCTGGAGCAGGGCGTCGGCGGGCTGGAGTTCTTCTACGGCATCCCGGGCTCGATCGGCGGTGCGCTGCGCATGAACGCCGGCGCCAACGGCGGCGAGACCAAGGATGTGCTGGTCTACGCCAACGGCGTGACGCGCGAAGGGGATTTCGTTACCTTGTCCAACGCGGAGATGGGCTTCGCCTACCGCGGCTCGGCGGTCGATCCTTCGATCATCTTCACCTCGGCGCTTTTCAAGGGCGAGAAGACCGAGCCGGAAGCGATCCGCACCCGCATGGAGGCGGTGCGCGCGCATCGCGAGACGGCCCAGCCGATCCGCGAGAAGACCGGCGGCTCCACCTTCAAGAACCCTCCCGGCCATTCCGCCTGGAAGCTGGTCGACGCCGCCGGCTGCCGAGGCCTGACCATGGGTGGCGCGCAGGTCTCGGAGATGCATTGCAACTTCCTGATCAACACCGGCGACGCCACGGCGGCCGATATCGAGGGCCTGGGCGAAGAGGTGCGCCGCCGCGTCAGGGAGACGAGCGGCGTCGAATTGCAATGGGAGATCAAGCGAATAGGGCAGGCGGCTTGAGCTGACTCAGAGGAAGAGGCGCTTGACTCAGTGCTTGAGCTTTGCCGCTTCGCCCACGCTGCGCCGTCGATAAGGATTTCTTCACGTTAACCCGGTCTTAACCGCTGCCGGATGAGGGTCCGATGACGGCATGAACAGCCGCTCCGGAGCCCGCTCTGCATGTCAAAGCACGTCGCCGTCCTGATGGGAGGCTGGGCCGCCGAACGGCCGGTCAGCCTCAAGTCGGGCGCGGCCTGCGCACGGGCCCTGGAGAGCGTCGGCTATCGCGTCACCCCGGTCGACGTATCGCCCGGTGTGGTGGCAGACCTGCAGGCGCTCAAGCCCGAGATCGCCTTCAATGCGCTGCACGGCCCCTTCGGCGAGGATGGCTGCATGCAGGGCATCCTCGAGATGCTGCGCATCCCCTACACCCATTCTGGCGTGCTGGCCTCCGCGCTCGCCATGCGCAAGGACCGCGCCAAGGTGGTGGCCGCCGCGTCCGGCGTGCTGGTCGCCGAAGGCGTCACGGCCTCGCGCCACGAGGTGGCGAAGCGTCATGTGATGGCGCCGCCCTATGTCGCGAAGCCCGTCGCCAACGGATCGTCCTTCGGCGTCTTCATCGTCAAGGAAGGCCGCTCGCATCCTCCGCAGGAGCTGGGTGCCGATGACTGGCCGCTCGGCGACGAGATGCTGGTCGAGCGCTTCGTCCCGGGACGGGAGCTGACCTGCGCCGTGATCGGCGAGTCCACGGGCGCCCGTGCGCTCGGCGTGATCGAGATCCTCTCGCATGCCGGAGCCTTCTACGACTACGATTCCAAATACGCTCCGGGCGGCTCGACACACGTGCTGCCGGCGGAAATTAAACCAAATATTTACCAAAAGATTCAACAACAGGCGGTAACGGCGCATGATGCGCTCGGCTGCCGCGGCGTCAGCCGGTCCGACTTCCGCTACGACGATGAGACCGACACGCTCATCTGGATGGAAGTCAACACACAGCCCGGCATGACCGAGACCTCCCTTGTGCCCGAGTTGGCGGCCCATGCCGGGCTGCCGTTTGGCGAGTTGGTGCGATGGATGGTGGAAGACGCCTCCTTGGATCGTTGACGGACCGGATCGCCGGCGGCGCCCACGGCGCCCTGCGTCCGTCCGCCGGCGAGGCCGCCTCGGCCCTGAGCGGCGATTTCGTCGCGCGCCGGAGCCCGTGGCGCGCCCGCCTCAGCGCCGTCACCGTGCGCCGCGGAACCGGCAGCGCCGCCGCGCTCGGCTTCCTTGGGCTAATGGGTTTCCTCGGCTGGCAGGCCGGCGGCAATCTGGAAGCGGTGCGTCGCATCCATGGCGGCTTCGCCGACATCGGCGCCCGCGCGCTCGGCTTCCCTATCCGCAGCGTCGAGATCGCCGGAGCCAAGGAGCTCTCGAAGGAGGAGATCCTCGCCGCTTCCGGCATGACGCCTGCCGGCTCCCTCTTGTTCCTCGACGTCGCAGCCGTGCGGGCCAACGTCAAGGCGCTGCCGCTCGTGGCCGAGGCCACGGTGCGCAAGCTCTATCCCGACCAGGTCGACATCCGCATCGTCGAGCGCGAGGCCTTCGCGCTCTGGCAGAACGACGGCGTCGTCTCGGTCGTCTCGGCCGACGGCATCGTGATCGATACGCTGCGCGAGCGCCGCTACCTCAAGCTGCCGCACGTGGTGGGGCCTGGCGCGCGGCTCCGCGTGCGCGAATACGCCGAGATCCTGGCAGGCGTGCCCGAGCTCAAGCCGCAGATCCGCGCCGGCGTGCTGGTCTCCGAGCGCCGCTGGACTCTCAAGCTCGCCAATGGCGTCGACGTGAAGCTGCCGGAGGAGCGCCCTGTCGAGGCCTTGCGCCAGCTCGTCAAGCTCGACCGAGAGGCGCAGGTGCTCTCGAAGGACATCCTCGCGGTGGACCTGCGCGTGCCCGGGCGCGTCGCATTCCGCCTCTCCGAGGAGGCCGCCGCCGCGAGGCGCGAGCATTTCGAGAAGACGCTGCCGAAGGTGAGGGGACGCGCATGAGTTTCGCGCATGGCATGACGCCCAAGATGCGGCCGCTCTCGGCCAGGCGCTCGACGCAGCTGGCGGTGTTGGATCTCGGCACCACCAAGGTCTCCTGCGTCATCGCGCGGCTAGAGCCCGATTCCGCCGGCGGCGCGCGCACCCACCGCTGCCGCGTTCTCGGCATCGGTCATCAGCGCTCCCGCGGCCTCAAGGGCGGCGTCATCGTCGACATGGACGATGCCGAGCGCAGCGTCCGCGCCGCCATCGACGCCGCCGAGCGCATGGCCGGCCTGACGGTCGACAGCGTCGTGGTGGCCATGACCGGCGGCCGTCTCGGCTCGCAGCATTTCATGGCCGAGGTCGGCACCGGCGGACGCGCCATCCAGGATCGCGAGGTCGAGCGCGCCATGGCCTCCGCCACCGGCCATCCCATAGGCCAGGGCCGCGTCGTGGTGCATTCGCTGCCCACCGGCTTCCGCCTCGACGGCCGCAGCGCGGTGAAGGAGCCCCGCGGCATGGTCGCTGACCGGCTCTGCGTCGACATGCATGTGGCGAGCACCGATGCCGCCGCGGCCCGCAACCTGATGCTCGCGGTCGAGCGCGGCCAGCTCGAGGTCGAGGCGATCGTCGCCGCGCCCTACGCCTCCGGTCTCTCGGTGATCGAGGAGGACGAGGCCGAGATGGGCGTCGCTGTGATCGACTGCGGCGGCGGCACCACCAGCGCCGCCATCTTCGCCGGCGGCCGCCTGCAGCATATCGACGCCATCGCCGTCGGCGGCCAGCATGTGACGATGGACCTCGCCCGCGGCCTGTCGATGCGGCTCGACGACGCCGAACGGCTCAAGGGGCTCGCCGCGTCCTGTTTCGACGACGCCGCCGCCGAGCGCGAGATGATCACCATCCCGCAGGTCGGCGACGATGAGCGCCCGACGGCCGCCTATGTGCCGCGCGCCCATGTGACCCGCATCGTGCGCCCGCGCGTCGAGGAGATCATGGAGCTGCTGCGCGACCGCATCCGTCGCGCCGGCTTCGGCGCCGCGCTCAATCGCGGCGTGGTGCTGACCGGCGGCGCCTCGCAGCTCACGGGCCTCGCGCCGCTCTGTCAGGGCATCCTTTCCAAGCAGGTGCGTCTTGGGCGGCCGATCGCCATCCGCGGCCTGCCCGAATCCGCCAAGAGCCCCGCCTTCGCCGCAACCGTCGGCCTGCTGATCTATCCGCAGGTGGCGGCGCAGGAGCATCTCGGCTCGAGCCGCGGCCCCGTCAGGGCCACTGGCACCGACGGCTACTTCTCGCGCATGGGCCGCTGGCTCAAGGACAGCTTCTAAGAACAATCCCCGTTTCCCGAAGAGAGGCGACGATCATGACCATCAACCTCAAGGCCCCGGACATTCGGGAACTGAAGCCCCACATCACCGTCTTCGGCGTCGGCGGCGCCGGCGGCAACGCGGTCAACAACATGATCGAATGCGGGCTGCAGGGCGTCGAGTTCGTCGTCGCCAACACCGACGCGCAGGCGCTCGGCCACACCAAGTCGCAGCGCGTCATCCAGATGGGCATCGCCGTCACCGAGGGCCTCGGCGCCGGCGCGCAGCCCGAGGTCGGCCGCGCCGCCGCCGAGGAGGTGATGGACGAGATCCGCGACCAGCTCATGGGCGCCCACATGGTCTTCATCACCGCCGGCATGGGCGGCGGCACCGGCACCGGCGCAGCGCCCGTGATCGCGCGAGTGGCGCGGGAGATGGGCATCCTCACGGTCGGCGTGGTCACCAAGCCGTTCCAGTTCGAGGGCCTGCGCCGCATGCGCATCTGCGACAGCGGCATCACCGAGCTGCAGAAGCATGTCGACACGCTGATCGTGATCCCGAACCAGAATCTGTTCCGCGTCGCCAACGAGAAGACGACCTTCGCCGAGGCCTTCGCTATGGCCGACCAGGTCCTCTATTCCGGCGTGGCTTCGATCACCGACCTGATGGTCAAGCCGGGCCTCATCAACCTCGACTTCGCCGACGTACGCGCCGTGATGCGCGAGATGGGCAAGGCGATGATGGGCACTGGCGAGGCCTCCGGCGAGAAGCGCGCGCTGATGGCCGCCGAAGCGGCGATCGCCAACCCGCTGCTCGACGAAGTCTCGATGAAGGGCGCCAAGGGCCTCCTGATCTCGATCACCGGCGGCAAGGACATGATGCTCTACGAGCTGGACGAGGCCGCCACCCGCATCCGCGAGGAGGTCGACCCCGAGGCCAACATCATCCTCGGCGCGACCCAGGACGACAGCCTCGAAGGCATCATCCGCGTCTCGGTGGTCGCCACCGGCATCGACCGCGCCTCGATCGACGCGATCGAGCCGATCCGCATGCCTGATCCGCGCCTCGCCGAGATGGCGCAGCGCCTGCGCACGCAGGTCGCGCCCAAGCCGGTGCAGGAGCCGGTGCTGCCGCTGATCCGCCCCGTTCAGGAGCAGGCCGCGCCCGCCGCTCTCCAGCCCGCGCCGCTGCCTGAGCCGATGGCCGAACCGGTCAATGAGATGCCGGCCGCCGCCGCGCCCGCGCCCGTCGCCCCCGCGCCCATGCCGGTCGTTCAGGCGGCGCCCGTGCCGCACCCACAGGCCTATGCCGCACCCGCCGCCCAGGCTCCTGTCTACGCGCCGGCTCCGCTCCAGGTTCCTCAACAGGCCCAGCCCGCCCCTGCCGCCTATGCCGAGGACGAGCGCGTCCTGCGCCAGCCGCGCATGCCGCAGATCGAGGATTTCCCGATCGTGGCGCAGCAGCAGCTGCGCGCCGCGCAGCCCGCTCCTGCGCCGGCCGCGCCTTCGCCGGAGGCCAAGCGCATGACCCTGCTGCAGCGCCTCGCCGCTGTCGGCCTCGGTCGCCGCGAGGAGCAGGAAGCGGGCTTCGCGCCGGCCGCTCCGGTCGCCGCTGAGCCCCCCGCGCCGCTGCTGGAGTCGGCCCGCCGCCCGGTGGTGCAGCCGCCGCAGCGCGCCGCCCAGGGACAGCTCGACTCGCATGGCCGCGCGCAGCCCAGAACGCTCGAGGACGACCAGATCGAGATCCCCGCCTTCCTGCGCCGGCAGGTCAGCTGAATTGACGGCGCAATTCTGGCAAAAGCGCCCGGCCAATCCCATGGCCGGGCGCAAGCTGTTGATATAAAAGAGTTTATCAGGATGCCGTGGTTAAGGAAATGTGCCTTTTTTGTGTAACACCTCGTAAGAAAGCGTGATTTGGCGCAAGGAGCGACGATGCGTATTTTCACGCCGGTCGCCGCTCGGCGGCCCCGCCGCCAGCGAGGCGACATCGTGAGGTCGGCGGGTGCGTACCAAGACCAACGCGGCCTGGCGACCGGCGATCAACGCCAGCGCAGAGCCGCCAACGAGGATAACGTCTTGCACCAGACGACTCTTGGGGACTCCATTCATCTCGAAGGCATCGGCGTCCATAGCGGGCAGCCCGTGCGCATCACGCTTCATCCGGCCGAAGCGAACGAAGGCGTCTCCTTCCGCCGCACGGGGCTGCCGGGCGGGGCCGAGCGCCGCATCCCCGCGCGCCGAGAGGCGGTGGGGGCGACCGAGCTCTGCACCGTGATCGCGGAGCCGACGGGAGCCTCCGTCTCCACCATCGAGCATCTCATGGCGGCGCTGGCCGGTCTTGGCGTGGACAACGTCACGGTCGAGATCGACGGGCCGGAAGTGCCGATCATGGACGGCAGCTCCGCCCATTTCGTCGAAGCCATCGAGATGGCGGGCGTCGAGACGTTGCGGGTCGCGCGGCGCATGATCAAGGTTCTCAAGCCCGTGCGGCTGGAGCACGGCCGCTCCTGGGCGGAGCTGAGCCCGCGCGACGGCGGTTTCTGCGTCGATGTCGAGATCGATTTCCCGACCCCGCTCATCGGTCGCCAGCGTCGCGTCGTCGACGTCACGCCGTCGAGCTTCACCAACGAGATCGCGCGGGCCCGCACCTTCGGCTTCATGAAGGACGTGGAATTCCTCTGGAAGAAGAATTTGGCGCTCGGCGCTTCCCTGGAGAATACCATCGCGCTTGGCGAGGACCGGATCATCAATCCCGAGGGCCTGCGCTTCCCGGACGAATTCGTCCGCCACAAGATCCTGGATGCGATCGGTGATCTCGCTCTGGCGGGGCTGCCGCTGCAGGCGACGTACAAGGCTTCGGCGCCAGGGCACAAGATCAATGCGATGATGCTGGAGCGGCTCTTCGCCGACAAGACCGCCTACGCCGTCGTCGACGCGCCTGCGCCGCGCCGTGTTTTCGGGCGGAGCGAGGTCGGACTGGCGGCGGCCTATGCGGCCGACAGGAGCTGAGGGCGACGCGCCTCGCAGGCTCGAAGCTTGATTTGAGGCCGCCGTCATGGCAGTGAGCGGCCGCTGCTGGGGCGGCGTGGCACGAGGGTTTAGAGGCTTGTCAACGCTATCGTCATTCTCCGGCCTGCGGCGCGGTCTCTTGATCGTGGCGGCCGCCTTTCCTCTCGCCGGCTGCGAGACCGTCTCATCGGCCATCTCGTCGATCAATCCATTCGGCGCCGCCAAGGCGACGAGCGACATCGCCAAGGACGAGCCGGCTGAGTTGATGTACAACGACGCCCTCGCGCGCATGCAGAGCAAGAACTACGACGGCGCGGCGCGCAAGTTCGCGGAACTCGACAAGCAGTATCCGTATACGAGCTGGTCGCGGCGCAGCCTGCTGCTGCAGACCTATTCGCATTACGAGAACCGCAACTACGAGGACGCGATCCAGAACGGCCGGCGTTTCGTGCAGCTCTATCCTGCGGACAAGGATGCGGCTTACGCGCAGTACCTCGTCGGCATGTCCTATTTCAACCAGATGCCCGATGTGACGCGCGATCAGGAGCGTTCGGCGCGTGCGCTGCTGGCGATGGACGAGCTCATCAACAAGTGGCCGCAATCCGAATACGTTCCGGACGCGCGCCAGCGCGTCGCCGTGGCGCGCGACCAGCTCGCCGCCAAGGAGATGGACGTCGGCCGCTATTACCTCGAGCGGCGAAACTATCCCGGCGCGGTCAACCGCTTCCGCGAGGTGCTGACGAAGTACCAGACGACGCGGCACGCCGAAGAGGCGCTGCTGCGCATCACCGAGGCCTACATGGCCATGGGCGTCGTGCCGGAGGCGCAAACCGCGGCCGCCGTGCTCGGCCACAACTTCCCGGACAGCCCCTGGTACAAGGACGCCTACGCGCTGCTGCAGAATGGCGGCGTGGAACCGCGCGAGGATCAGGGCTCCTGGATCAGCCGCGCCTTCAAGGGCTTCCGCAACAGCATGGGCATCTGAAGTCGCCCGACCTGCTGCGTTGCGCATCGCACCATCGGCGGCGCGGCCTTCCGCCCGCCGGCCGACCATGCCAAAAGCCTGCATATGCTCTCGCGGCTCTCCATCCGTGACATCGTCCTGATCGACCGGCTCGATCTCGCCGTCGAGCCAGGTCTGCTGGTGCTGACCGGCGAGACCGGCGCCGGCAAATCGATCCTGCTCGACGCCTTCTCGCTGGCGCTCGGCGGCCGCGGCGACGGCGGCCTGGTGCGCCATGGCCAGAACCAGGGGCAGGTGACCGCCGTGTTCGACCTCGGCTCAGGCCATCCGGCCCGCGGCGTCGCGGCGGAAGCGGACATCGACATCGACGGCGACCTCATCCTGCGCCGCGTGCAGGTGGCGGACGGCCGCACCCGGGCCTTCATCAACGACCAGCCCGTCAGCGTGCAGACTTTGCGCGCCATCGGCCATCACCTCGTCGAGATCCACGGCCAGCACGACGACCGGGCTCTGGCGGATACGGACGAGCACCGCGGCCTGCTCGATGCCTTCGGCGGCTTGCGGCCGCTCGCCGCCGAGGTGGCGCAGATCCATCAGCACTGGCGCAAGGCCGAGGCGGCGCTGGCCGCTCAACGGGCGCGCATCGAGAAGGCGCGGGCCGACGCCGATTATCTGCGCCATGCCGCCGAGGAACTGGCCGAACTCGCGCCCGAGGCGGGCGAGGAGGCGAGCCTCGCGGATCGCCGCCAGAAGATGATGCAGGCCGAAAAGGTGGTCGGCGAGCTGCAGGAGATCTTCGACCTCCTGGCCGGCAACGCCTCGCCCGTGCCGGCTCTGGCCTCGGCGCAGCGGCGTCTCGACCGCCGCGCCGAGCAGGCGCCGGACCTCGCCGCCGGAGCGGCGCAAGCGCTGGATCAGGCGCTGATCGCCATCGAGGAGGCCCGCGACGCGCTGGAGAAGGCCTTGCGCGACGCAGAGTTCGATCCGCGTGAGCAGGAGCGCATCGAGGAGCGCCTGTTCGCGCTGCGCGCCGCCGGCCGGAAGCACAACGTGCCGGTGGACGGGCTGGCGGCGCTGGCCGAGCGCTTCCAGGCCGATCTCGCGGCGCTCGACGCAGGCGAGGGGCAGCTCAAGGCGCTGGAGCAAGAGGCCGCCGAGGCGAAGGAGGCCTGTCGCCGGCGGGCGCTGGCGCTCTCCGCCGGTCGCCGCCGCGCGGCGGCCGAGCTCGACCGCGCGGTGGGCGCCGAATTGCCGCCGCTCAAACTGGAGCGCGCTCGCTTCATCACCGAGATCACCAGCGACGAATCCCGCATGACGGCTGACGGCATCGATACCGTCGAATTCCATGTCCAGACCAACCCTGGCACGCGGCCGGGCCCGATGATGAAAGTGGCGTCCGGCGGCGAGCTCTCGCGCTTCATGCTGGCGCTGAAGGTGGTGCTGGCCGACCGCGGCTCGGCGCCGACCCTCGTCTTCGATGAGATCGACACCGGCGTCGGCGGCGCGGTGGCCGACGCCATCGGCCAGCGCCTGGCGCGGCTGGCCGAGAAAGTGCAGGTGCTCTCGGTCACGCATGCCCCGCAGGTCGCGGCCCGCGCGGCCCGGCACTACCTCATCGCGAAGGAGGATGTCGGCGGCGGCGAGAGCGTCGCCACCCGTGTCGTGGCCCTGGAGACCAAGGCGCGCCGCGAGGAGATCGCCCGCATGCTCTCCGGCGCGACGATCAGCGACGAGGCGCGCGCGGCCGCCGACAGGCTGCTGGCGGCGGGACGTTAATCTTTCCTTCTCCCGCTCGCTGGAGAAGGATGAGACGCGCCACGATCGAGGCCAGCCGATGTCATCCGTTTCCGCCCCACTCGACCAGATCACCGCGGAGGAGGCCCGCGCGGAGCACGGCCGCCTCGTCGCCGAATTGGCCGAGCACGACAGGCGCTACCATCAGGAAGATGCGCCGACGATCTCGGACGCCGCCTATGACGCCCTGCGCCGGCGCTGCAACGAGCTCGAGAAGGCCTTTCCCGAGCTCCGCAACGCGGCCTCGCGCTCGGCCAAGGTCGGCGCGGCTCCGGCCTCGAAATTCGCCAAGGTGCGCCACCGCGTACCCATGCTCAGCCTCGACAACGCCTTTGCCGATGCCGACGTGGCCGAGTTCGTCGGTCGGGTGGTGCGCTTCCTCGCCCTCAAGGAGCCGCCCTCCTTCACGGCCGAACCCAAGATCGATGGTCTCTCCTGCTCGCTCCGCTACGAGGGCGGCCGGCTCGTCAAGGCGGCGACGCGCGGCGACGGTTCTGAAGGCGAGGATGTCACCGCCAATGTCCGCACGATCCAGGAGATCCCGCATGCGCTGCAGGGCTCTGGTTGGCCGGAGGTCTGCGAGGTGAGGGGCGAGATCTACCTCGGCCACGCCGACTTCCGTGCGATCAACGCCGAGCAGACGAAGACCGGCGACAAGATCTTCGCCAACCCGCGCAACGCCGCCGCGGGCAGCCTGCGCCAGATCGATCCTTCCGTCACGGCCCGCCGGCCCCTCCGTTTCTTCGCCTATGCTTGGGGCGAGATGAGCGCCATGCCGGCGACGACGCAATGGGAGATGGTGCGGGCCTTCGCGGCTTACGGCTTCCCGACCAACCCCAGGATGAGGCTCTGCGCCTCGATGGAGGAGATGCTCGGGGTCTACCGGGCCATCGAGGCGGACCGCGCCAACCTCGGCTACGATATCGACGGCGTCGTCTACAAGGTCAACGATCTGGGACTTCAGGCGCGCCTCGGCTTCGTGTCCCGCGCCCCGCGCTGGGCCACGGCCCACAAGTTCCCGGCCGAGCGGGCGAGCACCACGCTGGAGGCGATCGACATCCAGGTCGGCCGCACCGGCTCGCACACGCCGGTCGCCAGGCTCAAGCCCGTGACGGTCGGTGGCGTCGTCGTCTCCAACGCCACGCTGCACAACGCCGAGGAGATCGCGCGCCTGGACGTGCGCATCGGCGACACGGTGCTGATTCAGCGAGCCGGCGACGTGATCCCGCAGGTGCTGGGCACCGTGCCGGAGAAGCGGACGGCTGGAGCGGAGCCCTATGCTTTCCCGCACGAATGCCTCTGTCCGCTCAAGACGCCGCTGGTGAAGGAGGAGACCGCCGGCGGGGCGGAGGGCAAGGTGCGCCGCTGCTCCGGCGAGTTCGCCTGCCCCTTCCAGCAGGTCGAGCACCTGAAGCACTTCGTCTCGCGCCGCGCCTTCGACATCGAGGGCCTGGGCGAGAAGCAGATCGAGCTGTTCTTCAACGACCCTGACCTGCCGGTGAAGACGCCGGCCGACATCTTCACGCTGGCCGCTAGGGACGCGGCCAATCCCCTGCAGAAGCTGAGGAACAAGGAGGGCTTCGGCGAGACCTCCGTGCGCAACCTCTTCGCCGCCATCGAGGCGCGGCGGCGGATCGCGCTCGACCGCTTCATCTTCGCCCTCGGCATCCGGCACATCGGCGACACGACAGCGCGGCAACTCGCGCGCGCCTATGGCACCTGGCAAGCCTTCGAGGCCGCCGCCCTCAAGGTGGCGAAGGGCGACGCGGAAGCCCGAGCCGACATGGACGCGATCGACCAGATCGGCGAGACGGCGATCGATGCGGTCGCTCGCTATTTCGCCGAGCCGCACAACCGGGCGATCGTCGAGAAGCTCGTCGAGGCCCTATCGATCGAGGATGCGGAGCGGCCCCGCGCCGACACGGCGGTCGCCGGCAAGACGGTCGTCTTCACCGGAAGCCTCGAGAAGATGACCCGCGACGAGGCGAAGGCCATGGCCGAGCGCCTCGGCGCCAAGGTCTCCGGCTCGGTGTCGAAGAAGACCGACCTCGTGGTGGCCGGCCCCGGCGCCGGCTCGAAGCTCGCCAAGGCGGCGGAGTTCGGCGTCAGGGTGCTCAGCGAGGACGAGTGGCTGGCGATGGTGGGAGTCGCATGACTTGGCGTGAAGAGGAATTCGGCTTGGACCCCGGCGAATGACGACGCCTCGCTACCCCATCATCGTGTCATGGTCGGATGAAGATCAGGTCTGGGTCGCTGACGCACCCGACTTGAAATCCTGCTCGGCTTTCGGAGACACGGCGGAGCAGGCGGTCGCTGAGCTGGAGATGGCCGTGTCGGCATGGCTGGAGAGCGCGCGGCAGGCGGGGCATGCCTTGCCGCAGCCGTCGACGGCGGTTGCTCTGCTGGCTGCTGAATGAAGCTGCGGGATACGGCTAATCCGCAAGCCACTCCGGCAATCCAGCTTCCGCCCATCCCGTGCAGGCCGCCTCCACGCAGCCGGCGAGCGACGCGAAATGGAACGGCCCGCCCACCAGGCTTGGGCCATAATGCGCGTATTTCCCTGAATTCGTGACGATCCCACCCTGCCGCGGGGGCGCGATGGGCTTGTCCATCATGCACCAGCATATGTCCGTGACGAAGCGGACGCCGAAAGCTTCCAGCCGCCGACGCGCCTCGGCCGCCTCGGCCAACGTGGCGCGAGCGGTCGTGACCACGATATCGACGTCGGTCGCCTTGCGGCGGCCCTCAACCAGATCGGCTAGCCGCTCGATCTCCGTGACGGAGGAATGCGGGTTGCCTATCGCGATCAGGCCCACCGCTCCGCCGCCATCGGCGTTCAGGCCGCGCCAGGCTTCGGCGAGTTGAGCCTTGCCGATGGCTTGACGCTCTGACCCGTCCTTGAGCACCGCGTCGAGTGTCGGCGCTTCGGGCGTCACGCCGACGATATGGAACATCGGCGCGCCCGAGGTCGTGGCGAAGGCGGCGGCGAAGGCCTTGAGGTCATCCGCATCGGGTCCTGACGCCTCCAGACCGGTCACGGCCGGGATGTCATGTGGAGACAGCAGTCCGACGAGATAGCCGAGCAGGGGCCAGAACGAATCGTCGAAGCCACGGATCGGCGCGACATCGATCCATGTCGAGGCCAGCCGCCCTTCGGGCCGGTGGCAGCCCAGGAACGGCGCGCGCCCGGTGAGGGCGATGCAGAGGTCGAGATAGTCCGGATATTTCTGCGTGCGGGCGCCGAGCACGCTGTTGGCGTAGGCGACCGCATTCGATTCCGCCCAGGCGATCTGCTCGCCCGCCCCAGGCGCCTCGGCGAGATAGGGCGCGCAGGTGAAGGTCGGTTTGGCGCCCATCGCGAGATAGGCCGCTGCTTGCTTTTCGCTGGCGCCGGAGATCGCCGAGTCTAAGCCCAGCGCGCGCCAGCGCTGGAGGTCCGTCGAGATCGCATTCAGCGTCGTCGGCACCGCGAAGCGCCCGCCCATGCCCGCGAGCTTCTCGGGGACGGCCACACTGGCGGGTCCGGTATGGATGCAGCAATCGAGATGCGCGCGTGTCACGTCGATCAGTTCATCCGCGCCGAGCGCCGCGCTGAGCCTGAGAATGATCCGCATGGCGATCCGCCGCGCTTCTCCCTCTGCGCCATCGAGCATGGCGCGGTCCCGGGCGGAGAGGGCGGGGTCGACCCGCCCGCCGGGCGGCGACAAGGCGATCAGGCCATCGTCGCCGGAGATGCCGTCCCGTCCGATGGCCGCGCGCTTCCATCCCGCCAGCCTGGCGAATGCGGCGCGATCAAGCTGGATCACGGGCAGCGACGTCCCGAACATCTCCTGCGCCGCGATGACGCCGAAGGTGAGGATGGGCTCGTCTTCGCAGAAGATCAGCGCCGCCGGCGCTCGCCCGGCCTGGATCAGTTCCAGCAGCACTGCGCTCGCCGTGCAGGAGCCGCGTCCGCTGGGAATGGCCACGATCGCGCCGGCGAGGCTCTGCCCCTTCAGCGGATGGCGGGCGTCGATGACCGCCCCGGTCCGCGCATCGACGCCGCCCCAGAAACTCAGGCCGATCTCCGCATGACGGACCGGCCCCTCGGCCACGCCTTCGACGAGCCAGCGCCCGGCGCTCATGCGCGCCTGGCCCAGGCCAGCGCAGCCCAGGCCGCGATCGTCAGGCTGAACATCATCGCCGCCATCGGCAGCGGCGAGTCGGTGGTCAGCGCGCCGGCGAGGAAGCTCATCACCGCGCCGAGCCCCATCTGCATGAAGCCGACGGCGCCCGAAGCGGCGCCCGCCGCCTTGGGATCGATGCTCACCGCACCGGCGATGACGTTCGGCAGCAGGAAGCCGTTGCCGAGCGACATCAGAAAGCTCGGCAGGAAGATCGCCGCCGGATGCATGACCGGCACCAGGGCCAGCGCCAGCAGGATCCCGGTGCCGACGATGCTGAGCGCGTTGCCGATGTCGATCATACGCCAGCCGCCCAGTCGCTCGGACAAGCGCCCTGAGCAGAAGTTGCCGAGCATGTAGCCGCCGGCGAGCGCCACGAACCACAAGCCGTAGGCGACCTTGGGGATCTTCATCGTCTCGACGATCAGATAGGGCGCGGCTCCGAGGAAGCTCAGGTAGACGGCCGTGGTGAAGGCGCCGCCGAGGCCATAGCCAAGGAAGCGCGGCTGCTTCGTGAGAGAGACCGAGCGCTTCAGCATGTCGGCGGTGGTCTGCGTGCTGATCGAGGCCGGGCGCGTCTCCGGCAGCCGCCTGAGCGCCAGAAGCGACGCCGCCAGGCCGAGGGCGAGGCAGAAGACGAAGATCATCCGCCAGCCGAAGGCATCGTCGATCAGCCCGCCGATCGATGGCGCGAGCAGCGGCGCCACCACCATGCCCATGGTGACGTAGCCGATCATGCTGGCGGCGGCGTCCTGCGGCGCGAGATCGCGCACGATGGTGCGCGACAGGGCGAGCCCGGCGGTGGCGCCGGCGGCCTGCGCCACCCGCGCCGCGATCAGCATGCCGATGCTGACCGCGAGCGAGGCGACGACGCAGGCCGCGCCGAACAGCACCAGCGACACCAGCAGCACCGGCCGGCGGCCGAAGCGGTCGGCCAGGCCGCCGATGAAGAGCTGCGAGACCGCCTGCGAGGCCAGGAACAGCGAGAGTGTGAGCTGCACCTCGCCTCGGCTGGCGTCGAGCGCCGCCGCGAGGCCCGGCATCGACGGCATCAGGATGTTGAGCGACAGCGGCCCGATCATCGAGACGATGATCAGGATCGGCAGGATGCGCTTCAGCCGGTGCAGGTCCGGCGGCTGGCTCACAGCGGCGCGCAGGCCGCCTTCAGCCAGGCCTTGGTCTCCCGGTCCTTGGTCTCCCGGTCGAGGAGGGGGCTGAGGAGCCTCAGCACCCGCGCGTGGTAGGCGTTCAGCCATTGGCGTTCCGTTTCGGTCAGCAGGGCCGTCTTGATCAGGCGGCGGTCGATGGGCGCGAAGGTCAGCGTCTCGAAGCCGAGCATGCGGCGTTCGGCGCCTTTCAAGGCGCGCTCCTCCACCAGCACCAGGTTCTCGATCCGGATGCCGTAATGACCCGGCTTGTAATAGCCCGGCTCGTTGGAGAGGATCATGCCCGGCTCCAGCGGCGTCGTGCCGAGCTTGGAGATCCGCGCCGGCCCCTCGTGGACGCCGAGATAGCTGCCGACGCCGTGGCCGGTGCCGTGGTCGAAGTCGAGGCCGGCCTGCCACAGGCATTGCCGCGCGAAGGGATCGAGCTGCGCGCCGCTGGCGCCAGCCGGGAAAACCGCCAGCGAGATGGCGATCATGCCCTTGAGCACGCGCGTGAAGCGGTCGGCCATCTCGGCGCTCGGCTTGCCGACCGCGACCGTGCGCGTGATGTCGGTGGTGCCGTCCTCGTACTGGCCCCCGGAATCGACGAGGTAGATGCCGCGGCCGATCCGCCGGTTCGACCCTTCGGTGACACGGTAATGGGGCAGGGCGGCGTTCGGCCCAGCCGCCGAGATCGTGTCGAAGGAGATGTCCTTCAACAGCCCCGTCTGGCTGCGGAAGCCTTCGAGGGCCACGGCCGCGTCGATCTCGGTCAGCTTGCCGCCGGGCGCTTCGCGATCCAGCCAGCAGAGGAAGCGCGCGACCGCAGCGCCGTCGCGGAGCTGCGCCTGCCGCGCGCCTTCCCGCTCCGCCTCGTTCTTGACGGCCTTGCGCAGGGCGATCGGATCCGTGCCGACGTCCGCCGTTCCGCCTGCCGCCTTGAAGCCGTCGATCAGCGCCGCGCTGGCGCTGTCCCGGTCGAAGCGCAGCTTCGCGCCGGCCTTCCCCAGTGTGGCCAGCGCGGCATCGAGCGCGCCTGGCTCGGCCACGTTGGCCACGTCCTCCAGCGCGGCGCGCATGCTGTTCGAGAGCTTCCGTCCGTCGAGGAACACGGTCGGCCGTCCTTCCTTCGGCAGCAAGGCATAGCCGATGGGCAGCGGCATATGCGGCACGTCACCGCCGCGGATGTTGAACAGCCAGGCGAGCGCCGTGGGATCCGTCACCGCCAGGCCGTCGAGCTTCTCGCTCGCCAGCCATTCGCGTAGGCTTGCGAGCTTCGCCTCGCTGGCGACGCCAGCCAGCGCCGGCGCATGGGCCACCACCTGCGCCATCGGGGCGGGCGGGCGATCCTCCCAGATCGCGTCGACGGCGTTGGGCTCCGACGCCACCAGCTCGAAGCCCTTGCGGTCAGCCGCCGCGGCGACGCGGGCGAGCCCCGCCGGCGTGTGGCGGCGCGGATCATAGCCGATGCGCGCCTTGGGCTTGGCGTGCTCGGCCAGCCATTCGGAGGGCGGACGATCGATCAGCGACACCGCTTCGAAGGCGGCGGGGTCGATCTGCGCCGCCATCTGCTCGGTATAACGGCCGTCCGAGAAAACGGCCGCCCTGTCCAGCAGCACCACGCCGAAGCCGGCCGAACCGGTGAAGCCGCTGAGCCAGGCGAGGCGTTCCTCGCTGGGCGGTAGATATTCGTTCTGATGCTCGTCCGCACGCGCGACGAGATAACCGTCGAGGCCGCGATCCCGCAGCAGCTTGCGTAGCTGGGCGAGTCGCGCCGGACCGTGGCTGCCGTCCGATTTCGCTGCGAAGGCCTGGAAGCGCGCTGTCCTCATGCCGTCGGGGATAGGAGGCGCCGCCGCCGCTGTCGAGACTTTAGCCCGGAGCGCTGCCCGTTCTTTGCGCGACTGTCTCAAAGCTGCGCAACTGTGGAATGGTTCCTCGAAAAAATTAACAAGTGCATGCAGTGGACGCATGGCTGCAGCGAACCGCCAAGCCTACCTGAACGGGTGGAGAAGGGTCATCTTAACCCTCAAGAACAAGGGAAACGCAGGGCTCCTTTCAACCTCTGGGAGATCCAACGATGGCTACCATCACTGCCAACATCGCCGCCGCCCTCGACGCCGTATCTGCCGAGCGCCCGGCCAAGCCTTCCTTCTTCAGGCGCCTTGGCGACGCCATGATCGAATCGCGCCGCCGCCAGGCGGAGATCGAGGTTCGCCGCGTCCTCGCCCTGCGTGGTGAGCCGCTCGACCGCCAGGACTACGCGCTCCTCCCCTTCGCGGGCGAGTAAGCGACAGGTTTCAGGAGAAAATCATGATCATCCGTCTCATCGCTGCGGTTTCGCAACTGTCGTCCATCATCGGCGACGCACAGGCGCTCCGGCGTCGGCTCAACAAGCGTTACGGCTGGATGCCGGAGTGAAGCCGGACTTCGACGTCCGATCCGTCAGGGGAGCGGCCTCGGGGCCGCTCCCTTTTTCTTGAGCAGAAGCGCCGCCCAGCCCTCGAGGTCGATGCGCTCGGCCTGCGCGAAACCGAAGCCGCGATAGGCGGCGAGCACGCCGGCGACGTCCCGGGCCAGCAGGCCGGAGAGGATCAGCCTGGCGTCCGGCGAAGCGGCAGCGGCGATGGCCGGCGACAGCAGCCTCAACGGCTTCGCCAGGATGTTCGCGAAGATGAGGTCGTAGGGCGCGCCGCCGGCGAGCGAGGGGTGGCGCAGGCCGGCCGCCGTCACCGGGCGCACGTAGGCGCCGGCGCGGTTGGCCTTGGCGTTCTCGCGGGCTGTCGCCGTCGAGATCGGATCGATGTCGCCCGCCGCGACCGGCCGATGCAGCGCGCGCGCCGCGGCGATCGCCAGAACGCCCGTGCCGGTGCCGACATCGAGCACGCGGCGCGGCGGGCGCCGCCGCAGTTCGCGCGCCAGCAGCATGAGGCAGCCGCGCGTCGTGCCGTGATGGCCGGTTCCGAACGCGAGCGCGGCTTCGATCTCGATGCCGATCTCATGCGCCTGGACACCGTGCCGGTCATGCGCGCCATGGACGACGAAGCGACCGGCCCGCACGGGCCTCAGCCCGTCGAGTGAGGCGGCGATCCAGTCCTTCGCGGCGATCCGCTCGAAGCGCGCCGCAGCCGCCAGACGTTCATCGGCCGCCATCGCAACGAGTCCGCGCACCGCAGCCTCGTCCGGCGCCGAGGCGAAGAAGACCTCGATCAGCCAATGTGATTCGTCCGCCGCCTCGAATGCCGCGACCGCGTTCTCGTCGGCGTCGAGCATCTCGCCGAGCTGACCGGCGAGCCTGAGCGCCGTCGCCATGTCTGCGGGCAGCCGCATCACATGGGTGGCTTGGGAGGGGATCAAACCTTCGCGCATGGCTGGCGTCTAGCGCGCTTTCCGTTCGGATGAAATCGTCCGTGCGAACGGAATTCGCGCCAATGCGATGCTTTGCCGAAAATCCGTCCGGACCGCCGGTCCGGCGTCAGGGCGTGACGGCCGCTACCTGCTTCGTCGGCGCGGTCACCTCGGCCTCGCCGTAGATCTCGACTTCGGCCAAACCGAAGAAGCGTCCGACGACGAGTTGCACGGTGGCGTCATAGGTGACGAGGGCGGTGTTGCCGCGGCCGGTCGGCACGACGCTGACGTCGAGTTCGTCCACCGAGACCTCGCTGTCCGTCCATACCGTCTTCGCGAAGCGCTTCTGGCAGATCGTCTTGCGCTCGGCCGGCTTGGCGGCCGCAGCGGCCTCGAAGGCGGCGACATAAGCGACCTTGTCGAGCGCTTCGCGGGCCGATGCCACGCGGTCGAAATCGAGCAGCGCGCCGCCGGCGATGAGAAGCGCCGCCGCTGCGGCGATCAGGCCCTTCACGCCCGCCGGCTTGTCCGCCGACGACCCGCTTTCGTATGTCTCGCTAGCCAACGCCCAACCCCTGATGGACCGACCGTTCTGTCCGGTGCGATCGTCGCTGCTTCTAGGGTCGAAGCCATGAATTCAGCATGAATGCTGACGAGGGTGCCGCCGCGTCAATTGACGCGAAGTTTGTCGCGGGGCATCGCGATACCCTCGCCGAGCCCATCGGGCTTCGGCAGGTCGGCATGCGCCTCCCGCATCACGGCCAGATTGGCGAGCACGTCCGCCGGGAAGGGCGCGGCGCGCCGACGCGTCATGTCGACGTTGATGGAGATCGCCTCGCAGGCCGAGGCCAGCCATCCCTCCGCAGCATGCCGCGCCTCCATGGCGTAATGCAGGCGCTTGTCGTCGAAGGCGAGCAATTGCAGCGTCACGCGCACCGGGTCGCAGAGGCGCAACTCGCGGCGGTAGCGCATGCGGCTGTCCACCAGAAAGAACGACGCCTGCCGCTCCTGGACGTAATCAGGCCCGAGGCCGCAGAGCCCGAAGGCCTCGTCGACCGCGCGGTCGAACAGGACCTGATGGAAGGCCATGTTGAGATGGCCGTTGTAATCGATCCACTCCGGGCGAATCGCCATGCGGGACGATACGAAAGGCGCGAAGAACAGCGCCGGGCCTTCGCCGGACCGATCACGCTGCACCACCTGTACGCCAGTCGTCATCGGCGGCTCCCGCAAGGCCAGGCGTCAGAGAAGCGGTCGGGCGTCCGCACGCCGCAGGCTGTCGAAATGGTGTGACAGAATGGCACTTACGTTCTACAAAAGCTAGCATCCGCAGTCACATCGTACCGGATTGCAACGGTTGAGCCGCTTCCGATAAAGCAACGTCTGCCGTCTAGCGAAGGAAGATCGAGGATGAACGCCTTCACGAAGGTCGAGACGCGCCCTTCGCCCGAATCCGTGACCGCGGTGATCGCCGCCCTGACCTCCATGCTCGGCAACCGCTGCGTCACCTCGGCGGCGGTGCGCGAGCAGCACGCCAACACCCTCACCTGGACGGCGAACGAGCCGCCTGATGCCGTCGTCTATCCGCTCACCACGGAGGAGGTCGCGGACGTGGTCAAGCTCTGCGCCGCCCATGCCGTGCCGATCATTCCCTTCGGCACCGGCTCCTCCTTCGAGGGTCACGTCAACGCGCCGCTCGGCGGCGTCTCGATCGACACCTCGATGATGAAGGCGATCAAGGCCGTGCATGCCGAGGACCTCGACTGCGTCGTCGAGCCGGGCGTGACGCGCAAGCAGTTGAACGAATACCTGCGCGACCAAGGCCTGTTCTTCCCGATCGATCCAGGCGCCGACGCCTCGCTCGGCGGCATGGCGGCGACACGTGCTTCCGGCACCAATGCGGTGCGCTACGGCACCATGAAGGACAATGTGGTGGCGCTGAAGGTCGTGCTCGCCAGCGGCGAGGTCATCGACACGGCGCGCCGCGCCAAGAAGTCCTCCGCCGGCTATGATCTCACGCGTCTCTTCGTCGGCTCGGAAGGAACGCTCGGCGTCATCACCGAGATCACCTTGCGCCTCCAGGGCATCCCCGAAGGCATCTCCGCTGCGGTCTGCTCCTTCGCCACGGTGAAGGACGCCTGCGATACGGCGATCCTCACGATCCAGAGCGGCATCCCGATCGCCCGCGTCGAATTGCTCGACGCCGCTGCCGTGCGCGCAACCAACGCCTATTCGAAGCTGTCGCTGCCCGAATCGCCCATGCTTCTCGTCGAATTCCATGGCACGGAGGCCTCGGTGAAGGAGCAGGCCGAGCGCTTCGGCGAGATCGCCGCCGGCTACGGCAGCAGCAACTTCGCCTGGACGACCAAGCCGGAGGAGCGCACGAAGCTCTGGCAGGCGCGCCACGACGCCTACTGGGCCTCGATCGCGCTGCGCCCCGGCGCTAAGGGCGTCTCCACCGACGTATGCGTTCCGATCTCGCGACTCGCCGAATGCGTCGAGGAATCGGTTCAGGATCTGGAGGTGTCGGGCCTGATCGGCACTGTCGTCGGTCATGTCGGCGACGGCAACTTCCATGTCCTGCCGCTGATCGACATGGACGATCCGGACGAGGTCGCGCGCGGCAAGGCGTATGTCCAGCGCCTGGTCGAGCGCGCCCTGGCCATGGGCGGCACCTGCACCGGCGAACACGGCGTCGGTCAAGGCAAGATGAAGTATCTGGAGGCTGAGTTGGGCGCAGGTTCGCTGAACGTCATGCGCCTGATCAAGCGCACGCTCGACCCCGACAACATCATGAACCCGGGCAAGATCGTCGCGGTTTGACGGCCGTCAGAATGCGGTCGTGATTCAAACGCAATGCCAACGCATCGCGCGCGCAACGGCGGAGAAGGGTCCCTGCTGAGCGGACGGGCTGAACGGGAGAGCGACGGGATTGCGTGACCTACTGACGGGACTGGCGATCCTGCTGCTCCTGTCGCTGACCGGAGCGACGGTTGCGCCCCATCTCATCGATTGGGATGCGCGCCGGGAGCAAGTGTCCGAAGCGATCTCGACGGTCCTTGGCCAGGAAGTTGAAGTCAATGGCCCCATTGGGCTGACGCTGTTGCCGTCGCCCCGGCTGAAGCTTTCGCATGTCCGGTTCAAGCGCGGGGAGGCCGTGCAGGGGAGCATCGGCCGCCTGCGCGCGCAGCTCGCCATTCCGCCGCTGCTGCGCGGCGATATCCGGGTCGTGGAAGCGCTGGTGCAGGGCGCGGATATCCGCTTGCGCGCCGGCCCGGTCGACGAGCCGGCCGGGCTGCCGCTGGCCGCCGTTGGTCTGGATCGCCTGCGCATCCAGGATTCCCGCCTCGCCGTGATCAGGCCCGACGGCGCGCCGACGTTCGAGGCTGAGCGCATCGACGGCGAGGTCGAGGCGACGTCGCTGATCGGCCCGATGCGGGGAGCGCTCTCCTTCGACGTCCAAGGCGACCGCCGCACGTTGCGCTTCTCGACGGGCCGCGCCGAGGCCGGCGGCCTGCGGATCCGGGCCCTGATCGAGAACCAGGTCGCGGCGACGCGCACCGATTACGACGGCTGGCTGCGTTACGACGGCGGCGTTTTCTCGGCGGACGGCTCTCTTGCGGCCAGCGGCAACGCCACCATCCCGCTGGATCGCGGGACGGGCCATCTGATCTGGCGGTTGGCCGCCAAGCTCAAGGCCGCAGGCGCGGCGGCGCGGCTCGACAACATCGAGCTGGCGCTCGGCAACACCGAGCGGCAGACCATCCTGACCGGGTCCGGAGACGTCGACTTCAGCCGAGCCGGGTCGGTCGCGCGGGCGATCCTCTCGACGCGCCAGCTCGACATCGACCGCCTCCTCGCCGGCGAGGAGGCGCGGCCGACGCAGACGCCGGAAGGCATCATCCGCGGTCTGGTCGAGTCCCTGGCCGCCGGCCCTGAAGCGCAGCCCTGGCTGACGGGCGAGCTGGAGCTCTCGGCCGGCAGCCTGCTGTTCGGCGGCGAAACCATCGCCGCGCCGCGCGCTCTGCTGAGGGCGGACGGCGTCGGGGTCGCGCTCGCGCAATTCTCGGCCGAGCTTCCCGGCCGGACCCAGGTCAGTTTCGAGAGCGCGCCCGCGCCCGGCGCCGCCATCGCCGGTCGGCTGTCGCTGGACAGCCGCGACCTCGGCCGGCTGACGGGCTGGTACCAGGGCGCGCCGCCGCGGCCTCTCGCCATCCGCAGCCTGCGCCTCGCCGGCGACCTCAGGCATGGCGCGGGCGAGACGCGCATCCTCGACGCGACCGTGGTGGCCGACGAGATGCGGCTGGGTGGGGCCATCCGTCTCGACGCCACCGGAGCCCGCCCCAAGCTGATGCTTGATCTCGCCGCGGACCAGCTCGACATCGCCAAGCTGCCGGAGCTCCCCGAGAGCGACCAGCCGGGGCTCTGGGACCTGGCGCTGTCGATCGACGCGCGCCGCGTGCGCTACGCCGGCGTCGGCGCGGGCGATATCGCGCTCAGGCTGCGCAAGGAGGGCGACGCCGCCGTCCTCGACGACCTCACCATCCGCAACCTCGATGGCGCCGACCTGACGGCGCGCGGCGTGCTCGGCGGCGCCCAGCCGCGGCTTGACCTGCGCCTGCAGGCAAAGCGCATGGACGCGATCCTGCAGCTCGCGGACCGGCTGTCTTCCTACTGGGGCATCCCCATCCTCGCCACACGCGCGGCGAGCCTGGCGCCGGCTGATCTGGCGATGACGATCGCGCCGACGGGCGGCGATCGCCGCATCACCGCCAAGGGCCGGCTCGGAGAAACGGAGATCGACGCCGTCGTCAAGCTGACGCCGTCCGGCGCTCTTGCCGGCGCGGATGCGCTCGACCTCCGCTTCAAGGCGCCCAATCCCGCCGGCCTGCTGCGGCAGATCGGCCTGGAGGTGATCCCGCTGGTCTCTGCGGGGCCGGTCGACATGCGCCTCACCGGCGGTGGCGTCACGGCCGCATCGCCCGTGGTCAACTGGACCTTGAAGGGCCTGTTCGGCGGCCTCGACGCCAATCTGGAGGCGCGGCAGACCGCGAGCCTCGTCGAGCCGCTCGCCGGTCGCGTCCGCCTCGCCGCACGCGATCTTGCTCCCCTGGCGCAGACGCTGCTCATCGCGGTGCCCGCCGTCGCGCCGGGGCAAGACCTGCAGCTCGATGCAGGCTTCGACCTGCGCGGCTACCGCATCACGCTCCGTGATCTCAGCCTCCGCTCCGGCGGCAGCCGGGTGCGGGGCGAGATCGCCTTCAACCTCGCCGAATTCGGCCGCGTCTCGGGCCAGCTGCGGATCGACCGGGTCGACGCCGCGACCATCGCGCCGTTGCTCTTCGGATCGCCGCCGGTCGATCGTCTGGCCGCGGGCTGGGATAGCCGGCCTTTCGGACCGGCGGCCGCAGCGACGTTGCCCGGCGACCTCTGGATCGAGGCCGATGCGCTGAATGTGGCCGGCTTGGCCATCGCGAAACCGCGTTTCGTGGTGCGCTTCGACAATGGCCTGATCTTCCTGGAGCATGCCGAGGGCGAGTGGCTGGGCGGACGGCTCACCGGCGGCGCGACCCTGCGGCGCAGCGACGCCGCCGTCAGCCTCTCCGGCCGGTTCGGGCTGGAGAACGCCAGGCTCGACCGGCTGCCGATCCCGGCGGCGCAGGGCCTTCCCGGCCGCGTGGCGGCGCAGCTCGATGTCAGCGCCATCGGCGACAGCCCGGCGGCCTTAGTAGGGTCGCTGTCCGGCGTCGGGCGGCTCGACATCCGTGAGGGGGCCGTTGCAGGTCTCGCGCCCGATACGCTGGGCGCGCTGCTCGCCGCCACCCCGCCGAATTTCGCCGAGGTGACGCGCGAGGCGCTGGCGGCGGCGCTGGCGCGCCGGCTGCAGGGGCGGCTGCCCTTGCCCCAAGGGCAGACGACCTTGGCTCTCGCCTCGGGGGTCCTGCGCGCCGGCCCTCTCAGGGTCCCGACGGTCGGCGGCGAAACGACGCTCCAGGCCGCCTTGGACCTCAAGGACTTCACGCTGAACGCGCGCGCCGCGCTCTCTCTCTACAACGCGCCCAAGGACTGGCAGGGACCGCCGCCGGCTGCGGATGTGGCGCTGCGAGGGCCATGGGCGGCGCCGATGCGGGAGATCGACGTGTCGGTTCTCGCCAACGGCCTCACCGCCATCGCCATCCAGCGCGAGCAGGAGCGCATCGAGGCGCTCGAGCAGGACCAGCGCGAGCGCAGCTATTTCAATCGCCGTCTGCGCGCCGCCGAGGAGCAGCGCCGCGCCGAGGAAGAGGAGAAGCGGCGGCTGGAAGCGCAGCGCCGCGCCGAGGAGGAGGCCCGCAAGCGGGCTGAGGAGGAAGAGCGCCGCCGCCTGGAAGAAGAACGTCGTCGTGCGGAGGCCGAGCGCCGGGCGGCCGAGGAGGCTCGTCGGCGCGCCGAGGAGGAGGCGCGCCGACGTGCTGAAGCTGAGCGCCGGGCGCTGGAGGCGCAAAGGCGGGCCGAGGAAGAGGCGCGCCGCCGCGCCGAGGAGGACGAGCGCCGCCGCGCCGAGGCCGAGCGTCGGGCGCAGGAGGCGCAGCGGCGCGCCGAGGAGGCGGCGCGGATCGAGGCGGCGCGGCGACAGCGGCTCGAGGAGTCGATCCGGACCGTCCCGGCCGAGGCGCCGTTGCCGCCGTCCTTCGTCTCGCCGCCGCTGTCGATCACGCCACCCACGCCCTGAGCGCGGTCAGCGCCGGAGCGCCGCCTCCAGAACATGCACGCGCAGGGCCGAGGAAAGGTTTTGCCGCTTCCGCCCTTGGTCGATCTCGGCGATGAGGGCTGCGACGCTGATCCCGCGCAGGGCGGCGAGATGCTTCAACTCCTCCCAGAACGGCTGCTCCAGCGAGATGCTGGTGCGATGCCCGGCGATGGCGATCGAGCGCTTGACGACGCCGTCGCGGGGCTCACTCATCGGCGGGCTTCGCCGTCAGCCGATGCGCCTCGATCCGCTTCTCCGCGAGCGCCTTCTCGGCCTTGTCCTTCAGCTTCGCGGCCTTCGTGCGACCGAACAGCCGCCGGTTCTGCTCGGCCCTGGCCTCTTCAGCCGCCCGGGCCTTCGCCTTGCGGGCCTTGGAGAGGGAGACGAGGTTGGACATGGGTCAGAAGCCGATGAAGAGGCGGTCGGTGGCATCTCGGATCGCATCGCGATCCGCTGCGACAGAGCCGACGGCAGTTCCCAGTGCCTTGCCGGGAATCGCTGCCATCCTGTCTGTCTGCAACTGCATGCGCTTGCCGTCGAACTGAAGGACAGGTCGGATTTTAGGGTCCTTCTCCGCAGCGAACGGCGCGATCAGTGGGGCGACGATGCAGGTATCGAGATGATCGAATGAATCGTGCTGAAGCACGACCGCAAGTCCTCCGCGCGGCGACCTGATGGAGCAGACATCGAAGCGACGCATCAGAAAAGCCTCAGCCCGTCTGACCATAGACCGTTCTCTTCGAGCTCCTTGTTCCAAGCAGCGATGGCTTCGGCGTTCTCCCGCTTCCAGCGCTCTGCGCGGATACTCGCGATTTCTGCGCGCACCGCGCGCTCCGCGACAGCGGACAGCTTCACGTTCTCGGCGCGGGCTTCTGCAAGGAGGGCGGCATCGAGGTTTAGATTGACGGCTTTCTTGGCGGGCATGTGCACGCTCCATGCGCAAGCTGGATGCGCATCATAGCAGGGGCGGGCACAGGATCAATCAATCACGGATTCGAAGCACGGAAAGAATCCGATAGGGTCCGGGCTCAGAGCCCTCGAACTTTCGCGACATCAAAGCTTTACAAGCAATATCCAAATCCTGAAAAATGCAATGCGCATTGACGGGCAACTCGGCGTGCAAACCGTTACAGGAAAGCGGCGAGCATCCGAACATGCCGCCCGCATAGGAAACTACGTCGAATCCAAGCCGCTCGACTTTTTCTGGAGGCACAACGCCTCTCGGCAGCGTCGATGGGTCGATGACTGACCACTGGCCGGCTTCTTCATCGAATTCCTCTGGGTAGAGCTCGAAATAGAGGAGACTCATGCCGCCGAGATCGCTGCCAATCTCGCTCGAGAGTTCTCGCATCACCGCAGGATTGTCGAAGAAAAATAGAACGTTGTGCCGCCAGTACGGGATGTAATCAGCGAAGGGCTCCGCGATGCAACCGCTCACCGAGCAAATGTCGACGATATGGTCGTCTGCGCAGAAGCCCGGTGGAGGCTGACCGACCTTCTTGTAGAGATATCCTGCCGGGATTAAGCCGATTGGAAGGCGGTCGTCGCTCACCCCGGCCCCACCATCTTCTCCGGCCGCACGATCGCTTCGTAATCCGCCTCGGGCACGCCGGCCTTGAGGGCTTCCTCCTTCAGCGTCGTGCCGTTCTTGTGCGCCGTCTTGGCGATCTTGGCAGCGAGGTCGTAGCCGTATTTCGGCGCCAGCGCGGTCACCAGCATCAGGGAGTTCTCGAGCCCGCGCTGGATGTTGTCGCGCCTCGGCTCGATACCCGCGACGCAATTGTCGGTGAAGCTCACGGCGGCGTCCGCGAGCAGCTTCACCGATTGCAGGAAATTGTAGGCCATCACGGGATTGAACACGTTCAGCTCGAAATGGCCCTGGCTGCCGGCGAAGGTCAGCGCCGCGTGGTTGCCGAAGACATGCACGCAGACCATCGTCAGCGCCTCGCATTGCGTCGGGTTGACCTTGCCCGGCATGATCGAGGAGCCAGGCTCGTTCTCCGGCAGCGACAGTTCGCCGAGGCCGGAGCGCGGGCCCGAGCCGAGGAAGCGGATGTCGTTGGCGATCTTGAACAGCGAGGCCGCCACCGTGTTGATTGCGCCATGGCTCATCACCATGGCGTCATGGGCGGCGAGCGCCTCGAACTTGTTGGGCGCCGTGGTGAAGGGCAGCTTGGTGATCTTGGCGATCCGCTTCGCCACCTCCTCCGCGAAGCCGATCGGCGCGTTCAGCCCGGTTCCGACGGCGGTGCCGCCCTGCGCGAGCTGCATCAGCATCGGCAGCGTGCTTTCGATCCGCGCGATGCCGTTCTCCACCTGCTGGGCGTAGCCGGAGAACTCCTGGCCCAGCGTCACGGGCGTCGCATCCTGCGTGTGGGTGCGGCCGATCTTGATGATCTTCTCCCAAGCCTTTGATTTCTTGGCGAGAGCCTTGTGAAGGTGTTTCAGCGCCGGGATGAGCTCGCGTGCGATCTGCTCCGCGCAGGCGATGTGCATCGCCGTCGGGTAGGTGTCGTTCGACGACTGGCTCATGTTGACGTGGTCGTTGGGATGCACCGGCTTCTTGGAGCCCATGACGCCGCCCAGCATCTCGATCGCACGGTTGGAGATGACCTCGTTGGCGTTCATGTTGGACTGCGTGCCGGAACCGGTCTGCCAGACCGCGAGCGGGAAATGCGCGTCGAGCTTGCCGTCGATCACTTCCTGCGCAGCGGCGATGATCGCCTCGCCGAGCTGGGGATCGAGCCGCTTCAGCTTCATGTTGGTCTCGGCGGCCGCGCGCTTGACGATGCCGAGCGCGCGGATCACGGAGGCCGGCTGCTTCTCCCAACCGATCTTGAAATTGCCGAGCGAGCGCTGCGCCTGCGCCCCCCAATAGGCGTCGGACGCGACCTCGATGGGGCCGAAGGTGTCGGTTTCGGTGCGCGTCGCGGCCATGGTGATGCCCTGATTGCGGAGGATGGACCGGCGCGGTTTAGCACCGGCCGCGCCTGCGGCAAGCGGTTCGTTGGTCGAAGCCCGCCGAGGTGATAGGCTCGCGCAAGTCCGGATCATCCTGCATGTCCCTCACCCTCGTGCCGCCCGCCATCGAGAACGGCCGGCGGGTCTTCCGCCCGCCAGCGCCGATCCCGCATACGGAGAGGCTCGGCACGCTGGCGCTGCTCAGGCAGCTCAGGGCCAATCCCGCCGCGGCCTGGGGCGTCTGGCATTTCGAGGAGCCGTTCGTGGCGGCCCGCACGGTGCTGGGCGACACCGTGGTGCTGAGCGAGCCGGCGATGATCCGCCACGTGCTCGTCGACAACGCTGCGAACTATCCGAAGGACGACCTGCAGCGCCGCGTGCTCAAGCCCGGCCTGGGGGAGGGCCTCTTGACCGCGGAGGGCGAGACCTGGCGGCGCGTGCGCCGCACGCTGGCCCCCTTGTTCACACCGCGCATGGTCGACGGCTTCGCCGAGACGATGCTCGAGCGGGCGGAGAAGGCGGCCGGGCGCATCGCCGAGGCGCCGCATGGCCGTATCGTCGACGTCTCGGCCGAGATGACGCGCGTCACCTTCGACATCCTGTCCGGCACGCTGTTTTCGGACGGCATCGTCAGCGACGCCGATCGCTTCGCCGAGGCCGTGACGCGCTACTTCGAGACGGCCGGGCGGCTGGACCCGCTCGATGCGTTGGGAGCTCCCAACTGGATTCCGCGCGTGAGCTGGTTCACGCGCCGCGGCGCCATCTCCTTCTTCGAGGAAGAGGTTTCCCGCATCATCACGCAGCGCAAGGAGGAGATCGCCGCGGGCACGGCCCCGCATGACCTGCTGACCTTGCTGATCCAGGCCGCCGATCCCGAGACCGGCATCGGTCTCACGGACGAGGAGGTGGGCGCCAACATCGTCACCTTCATCACCGCCGGCCACGAGACTACGGCCAATGCGCTGGGCTGGGCCCTGTTCCTGCTCGCGAAGCATCCCGAGTTGCGCGAACGCGCCGAGGCGGAAGCGCGGAGCGCCGAGGGCATCCCGTTAGCGGATTGGCCGGAGCGGCTGCCTTTCATCCGCGCCGTCCTCGAGGAAGCGATGCGCCTCTATCCGCCCGCCGCCACGCTCTCGCGCCGCGCCGTGGGTCCGGACCGGATCGGAACGCTGATCATTCCCAAGGGCGCGCTGGTGGTGATCTCGCCCTATGTCGTGCACCGACACAAGCGGCTCTGGAACGAGCCGGAGCTGTTCCGGCCCGATCGGTTCATGCCTGGCGCCCGGGATTCCATCGATCGCTTCCAATTCATCCCCTTCGGCGCTGGCCCGCGCATCTGCATCGGCCTGCGATTCGCCATGCTGGAGGGCGTCATCGTGCTGGCCACGCTGCTCTGCCGAGTCCGCCTCGACTGGCCGGCTCGGCAGGCCGTGCGGCCGGTCCAGCGGGTGACTCTCCGGCCGGAACCTGGCCTGCGCATGCTGCGGGCCTGAGGCGTCGCCGCCTATTTCTTCTTCCTGAAGGCGTCGAGGCTGACCACGGCCGCGGTTCCGCCGCCCTCGTCGCCGGCCTTCGGCTCAGCCTCATCCTTCCGGGCCTTGCCCTTGGTGATGCTGGCCGGCTCCTTGCGGCCCTTCCCCTTGTCCGGCCCGCTGAGCAGCCCGCCGTCGGCCTTGGGCGGCAGCATGGGCGCGACCTGCGATGGCGCGGGCGGCTTGCCGCCCTTGGTGTCGTCGTTCTCGGCGATGGTCTCGGGCTGCTGCACCTCGAACTTCAGTCCGAACTGCACCGAAGGGTCAAAGAAGCCGACGATGGCGTCGAAGGGCACCAGCAGCCGCTCCGGCACGCCGCCGAAGGACAGCCCCACCTCGAAAGTGTGCTCGGTGATGCCGAGATCCCAGAACTGGTGCTGCAGCACGATGGTCATCTCGTCCGGATACTGCTCGCGCAGCCGGTTCGAGATGCGCACGCCGGGCGCACCGGTCTTGAACGAGACGTAGAAATGGTGCTCGCCCGGCAGGCCGTTCTTGCCGGCGTCGGCGAGCACGTTGCGCACCACGGAGCGCAGCGCGTCCTGCACCAGGAGGTCGTAGCGGATATGATCGGTCGACATGCGGAGGAGTCTAGCGGATTCCCGCAAGAAGGCGAGGGGAGAAGAAGACCGCGGTCGGCGATCGGCAGGGGCTGATCGGTGCATGTACCGACCGGGCAGCGGCTCACCACCACCCGCCCGCGATCACCGACTGCCATGAAGGGAAGTGCAGGCTTCTGTTGCCAGGTGCCTGCGGACCCCGCCTTCAACGGCTAAGCTGAAGGACTTGATTCCCGATTATCGGACCGCTTACGCGGCCAGACGCACCGGAGCATAGTTGTCGTTGGCAACTATAAGTTTGACCCGATAACGGCGGTATCATGCCGGGCAAAAGAACACCCTTTACGCCCTCGTCGATCCTGGTTCGCCCCCGCCGGAGAGGAGCGGGACGTCCGCTCCGCTCGGGTGGAGGCGCCGGGTACTGCCCCCGGGTCCGAAAGGTTTATTACGGTGACCGTTTATCGCCATAGCCGCCCCGAAGGGTGGCACGGCTAATATAGGGGCGGGTGGCGCAGATGGAAAGAGGGCGGGTCCGGCGGCTCTCAAGCCGCCGCGCTCTTGCCCGCCGGCTCCTCACCAGCATTTCCTCTCAGGCCCGAGGCGATATGGCGGTTGATGTCGATCAGGGCGTTCAGGTGCTTCGCCTCGGCCGAGACCGTCAGCTGGATGGTCCGGTTGAAGATGAACATGCCGAGGTTGATGATATTGGAGCGCACCACCGCCGGCAGCGGGCAATCCTCCGCCGACATGCTGCTCACGAACACCGTCCAGATCTTGCGGTTGGCGAGGAGCGCTTCCTCGAGTTCGCCGCGGCGGCTGTCCCAGTCGTCCCGGATTCCTTGCAGGCGGGCGGCGGATTTCAGAAGCACATGGGCTTCCAGGTCACGGCCGCTGAGGGTCTGCTGCGCCGTCCTGGCGTAGGCCTGCGTCGGATTGTGCATTCGCCGTCCCGTCGACCATGTTATGGCCCGCGAGGCTCATGAGCTTCTGCTCATAGGCCACGAGGTCCTTGGCTGCTTTGAGAGCCTTGTACAGGTCGCCGCTTAAAATGCGGTTATTGATCTCGGCGATGAGCGGGGTGGCGCTGGGAGCCGCCGCCACGAAGTCCTTGACGAACTGAAAATAAAGATCGTGGTGCCGGCCGATGCCGCCCTCGACATACATGAGTTGCACGGCGAAATAGATGTGCTTCGCCGGGGTATTGGCGGTCTCGACGTTGAGGATGTCCTTCTCGCGCAGGATCGGCGCCTGGCCCTCGATGAAGAAGCGCGCCCGGTTCTCGCCGTTGCGGATCGCCACGGAGCCGATGATGATCTTCTCGCCCGGCTTGAGTTCGACCTTGAGCGCCATGGTTCCTCATCCGAACAGGCGAAGAACCGCCTGATCAGCCTGGTTAGCGAGGCTGAGCGCCTGCGTCGAGAGCTGCTGGCGAGTCTGCAGCGCGAGCAGCTTGGCGCCTTCCTCGTTCTGGTCGGCGAGCACGAGGCCGTCGGCGCCGACATTGAGCGAGAGCACGGCGTCCTTGGTGAACTGCTGCCGGTTCTGCAGCACCGTGAGGTTGATGCCGAAGTTCGAGGCCGCGCCGCGGATCGTCGAAATGTAGCTTTGCAGATAGGCGAGGTCGGTCTGGATCGCAAGGTCGCCGGCTGCGCCGGAAGCGTAGGCGTTGGCGGCGCGGGCCGGGAAGCCGCGCGTGCCGGCGGTGTCGGGAGGGTTGACCTGGGTGACGGGGGCGGGATCGGTCGCGCCGGTCGCGCCTGTGCCGGTGGCGCGCAGGTTGATGGCCTTGACGTCGAGCTGCGTGGTCAGCGTCTCGTTGAAGGAGATGCGCAGGTCGAAGGCCGAGGCATAGGCGCCGGCGATGCCGCCGTTCAACAGGTTGCGGCCGTTGAAGTTCGTATCCTGCGCCAGCTGGTTGATCTGGTTCTTGATCTCCTCGAACGAGACCCTGGCCTGCTCGCGCACGGTGTTGTCGGTGGTGTTGGCCGCAGCGCGGATCGTGCCCGCGGCGGATTCGGCGAGCTTCTGCAGCGCCTCGATGCCCTTGCCCGTGACCTCCAGCGTCTTCACCGCGATGCCCATCTGGTCGAGCAGGCCGGTGAGGTCCTTGCCGCGCTGGCGCAGATTGTCCGCCTGGAAGTAGTTCAGCGGATTGTCGAGCGCCGAGTTGACCCGCTTGCCGGTGGCCAGCCGCTGCTGGCTGATCTCGAGATTGGCGGAATGATCCTGCAGCGAGAGCAGATTGGTGCGGATACCCCGCGAAAGAACGACATCGCCTGCCATCGTCGGCCCTTGCTCACCAGAATTCGTTCGCGACGCCCGCGCAGTGCCGCGCCGGTTCGTTTAGGGAACATGAAGACCTATGGTTAATTTAGGCTTACTGACCTTGGGTCAGCTGACGCAGGGTCACGACACGCGACGACCGCCATTCCTTCACGGCACCGTGGCGGGTTGCGCGCCCTGCGTGTTATGCCGGCAGGATGATGGACGCCCTGCGGTTCCGCGTCGGCGCCGCCTCCGATGTCGAGGCGCTGGTCGACCTGATGATGGTCTCGAGCTGGGGCGGCATCCGCGCCGCCTGGGAGCGCGTCCGCGGTCCCGGCGAGACCTGGCGCCAGCGAGGCGCCGCCGAAATCGCCGATGCCAATTGCGAAATCGGCTATTCCCGCTTCATCGTCGCCGAAAGCGGCGACCGCATGGCGGCCATGATGCTGCTGAACCTGCTGGCCGCCACCGATGAGCTCGATCCGGACGAGCAGCCGCCGGAGCAGGCCGGCGCCGTGGCGCTGATCAAGCGCGCCGCGCATTCGGCCTTCGTGCGCGAGCTCGCCGTGGCGGAATGGGCGAGGGGCCGGGGGGTGGCCGGCCGCCTGCTGGAGATCGCCGCCGATATCGCCCGCTCCCAGGGGCTCGACCGCGTCACGCTGATCGTCAACGACGCCAACGGCCCGGCGCACAAGCTCTATCGGGCCAGGGGCTTCCGCGAGGTCGGGGCCGAGCCCTCACTCGGGCATCCGGCCTTTCCCGAAGGCTCGATGCTGCTGCTGATGGAGAAGCCCGCCGGGTGACGCCGCCAGGACGCGCGGCGCCGGGCCTCGCGATGAATGATGGGCGATCCCCGCGCCGTATGCTGAACGAGGTTCGGCGCGGGGAAGAGGGTCGGGCGGCGAGTTTGGTCGGGACGCCGCCCGCGCTCCGGCCGAAGCCGGGGCGAAAGGGCTCAGAACAGACGCAGGATGCCCTGGTCAGCCTGGTTTGCGAGGCTTAGCGCCTGAACGGCCAGCTGCTGGCGCGTCTGCAGCGCGGCGAGGTTGGCGCCTTCCTCGTTGAGATCGGCGAGCGTCAGGAAATCCGAGGTCTCGGCCAGCGTCCGCTGCTGGTACTTCGAGAAATCGATGCGCTGCTGCAGGATCGTGATGTTGACCGAGAAGCTGGAGGCTGCCGCCTCCAACCGGTCGATCGCCGTCTGCGACTGAGTGATCAGCGCGTCGATGCGCGCGTTGCCCGGCGCGTCGTTGGTCCATTGGCCGGCCGTATAGGCGATCACGTCTGGCGTCGGCGGCGCGTTCACCGTGGTCGTAAAACCTTGCGCCGCCGTGCCGAAGCCGAGCTGCGCGCCGTTGGGCGTGAGGCTCAAGCCCGTCACCGTAAGCTTCGTCAGGTTCACGCCGACCTCGGCGTTCCAGTCGATCTGCAGCGTGTCCGGCACCTCGGCCAGGAGGTTCTTGCCGTTGAAGCCGGCGTCCCGGGTGAAATCGGTGACCTGGTTGAGGATCACGGCGATCTGCCCGCCGAGCTGGTCGCGCACGCCGCCGGCCGAGTCGTCGGCGCTCTGGCGCGCCTGTCGGGCCAGCGCCTGCACCGACTCGACTAGCTTGGAGATGCTGTCGATGGTCTTGATGACCTTCTGCAGCGTGCCCTGCGCGATGTTCTGCGTGTCGAGCAGATTGTTGAGGTCGGCCCGGTTCTTGTCGAAGCCCTTGGCCAGGAAATAGTTGAGCGGATTGTCGAGCGCGTCGTTGACGCGCTTGCCCGTAGCGAGCCGCTTGTTGGCGACGCCCTGCAGCGCAGTGATGTCCGCCATGGAGACCAACGCATTGCGCATGGCCGGCGTGAGCGAGACCGTGGACGGCATGGGGCGAACCTTCTGGCTCAAATGCTTTTCTGGCGTCCGGCCGTTCGGGCCGGTGTGACAGGGCGATCGGCCCTGACGCAGGGGAAGGTGCCCGGTTAACCTTGCGGAAGCGTTAAGCCGGGCAAGCAACGGGTAAGGTTAACCCAACGGCGCTCGACGTGGTTAACAGGCGCTTTCCGCTGATTTCGGCGCGCCGAACGAGAAAAAGCCCGGCGCAGGGCCGGGCTCGCGTTCCGCACCGTTACTGCGGGAGGAGATCAGTCGTCCCGATAGATCTTCTCACGCCGCTCGTGGCGCTCCTGCGCCTCGATGGTCAGAGTGGCGATGGGACGCGCATCAAGCCGGCGCAGGGAGATCGGCTCCCCCGTCTCCTCGCAATAGCCGTAGGAGCCGTCGTTGATGCGCGAGAGTGCCGAATCGATCTTCGCGATCAGCTTGCGCTGCCTGTCCCGCGCGCGCAGCTCGATCGACCGGTCGGTCTCCGAGGACGCCCGGTCCGCGAGGTCTGGATGGTTGTCGTTCTCACTCTGCAGCGTCTGGATCGTTTCAGACGCCTCGCGCAGGATTTCCTCCTTCCACGCGATTAGCTTTCTTCGGAAGTAGTCGCGTTGCCGTTCGTTCATGAACGGTTCGTCCTCCGATGGCCGATATCCCTCAGAAAGAACGATCTTGCCCCCTGCCATGCCGCGTATCCTCTGATTCCGACGCCACCCGACGGGGCCTATACTCTCAACATGACAGAGCCTCAACGGCCTCGCGCGGTTTTGGCGAATCGACGGCCTCAGCGGCCGAGCCGCTCGGCGATCGCCGCCTCGATGCGTTGCGCGAATGGCCTCTTCACGTGCACGGCGTCACGGAACAGGCTGCGGTCGCGCGTCGACTCGTCGTCCACCCAGAGGTCGAGGATCTCGGCGCCGGCGCGTCCCGCCGCGACCGCGGCCAACGCCGCCTTGCAGCGATCAAGATTGGCGCGGTCTTCCGCCGTCGCCTGCGGCGGCGTCGGCGAGAAGACCGGCGGATGCACCAGCAGGATGCGCGTCGATGCCGGCGCCGCCGCGAGCACGCGCCGCAACGTCAGGTCCGCTGCCGCGCGGCCGTCGGGTCCGGCTCCGGGAATGCGGTCGATGACGATGGCGTCGGCCGGCTGACCGGCGCTCAGGCCGAGCGCCTCGTAGTCCCAGTAGCCGTCCGGCCGCGCCGACCTGCCGCGGCCGGAGAGCATCGCCATCCGGCGCGCGAGGAAGGGCAGGGTGCTCGCCCTGAAGAGACCCTGAAGGTAAGTGAGATCGCTAAGGTCATAGAGCCAGAAGGGGAAGGGGTGGGCCGTGCGTCCCTCACGGCCGGCGTCGCACCAGGCCCGGTCGAGGCCAAGCACGAGAACGAGGAGGCCTTCCCCGCGCCGGTCGAACAGATAGTCGGCGAGCGCGGCCTGCTCCAATGGTCCGGTCCCGGGCGTCGTCAGTTGCACGAAGCGGTGCCCGGTCAGAGCCTGCAGCCGCTCGGGGGCCAGGAGCTGCAGCGTCGAATTGCCGATGATCGCCGCGTCGAACCTTGGGTCGCGCGCCCGGCTGGCATTGGCCATCCGCGGCGCCGCCAGCGGCGCGCCGGCGCGAACGAAGGGGGTGAGCCGCGCCGTGTCGAACGGATCGGCCAGCGCCAGCAAAGCCAGCACCGCAGCGCAACCGGCGACGGCGGTGCCCCCGAAGGCGCGGAGGAAGCGCCGGCCCGTTTGGCGCGGCGAGGACGCGTCAGAACTGGAAATAGATGAACTCATAATTGGCGTCGTCGCCGATCTTCAGCAGGACGAAAACGAACAGCACCGCGAAGAGCACGGCCGCCCAGCGCGCCAGCGGCGCGCGCTGTGCCAGCGCCCAGCTCGTGGGTCCGAGCATCGCGAACCCCGCGGCCGGCGCGAGCGCCCGCCACTTGAAGCCGGAGCCCAGCGGCGCGAGGCCGAGCATCGCCTTGTAGATCGCCAGCGCCGCGGCGAAGCTCGTGGCGCGGAACAGGACCCAGCACAGCATGACGAAGAGGAAGGTGAGCACCCAGCCGAGCGGCTTGGGGAAGGGCCAGCCCTGCCGCCGCCACAGGACGCCGGCGCACAGGCCCACGCCATGCGCCACGCCCCAGGCGACGAAGGTCCAGCCAGCGCCGTGCCAGAGGCCGCCGAGCGCCATCGTGGCGAAGAGCGCGAAGAGCTGCAGCGCCAGTCCCTTCCGGCTGCCGCCCAGCGGAATGTAGAGGTAGTCCCGCAGGAAGCGCGACAGGGTCATGTGCCAGCGCCGCCAGAAGTCCTGCAGCGATGTCGCGCGGTAAGGCGCATCGAAGTTCTGCGGCAGCATGATGCCGAACAAGAGCGCGATGCCCAGCGCCATGTCGGTGTAGCCCGAGAAATCGAAATAGATCTGGAAGGTGAAGCCCAGCACCGCCTGCCAGGCCTCCATCACGGTGACCGTCTGGCCGGCGGCGGCGGCCGCGAAGACGGGATTGACGTATTCCGCCAGCGGATCGCCGATCAGCACCTTCTTGGCGAGGCCGAGCGTCAGCAGCATCACGCCGCGCGCGGCGCGCTCCTCCCAGCCCTCGGCATAGGGCCGCTCGTCGAGCTGGTGCATGAGCTCGGACCAGCGAACCAGCGGTCCCGCAAGCACTTGCGGGAAGAATCCGATGTAGAGCGCGTAGCGGTTGAGGCCGTAGGCCGGCGCCCGGCCGGCGCTGAGGTCGGTCAGGTACATCACGTGATGGAAGGTGAAGAACGAGATGCCGAGCGGCAGCGCGATCTCCGGCCGGATCAACGCCGCACCTGTCGTCGCATTCACGACGTCGACCAGGAATCCGGTGTACTTGAACAGGCCGAGCACGAAGAGATTGGCGGCGATCGCCGTGACGATGATCCAGCCCTGCTCCGCCCCCGCGGCGCGTGTCCTCAGGAAGGCCTGAGCCACCAGCCAGTTGATCAGGATGGAGAGGCCGAGCAGCGGCGCGAAGCGCCAGTCCCAGTAGCCGTAGAAGGCGAAGGAGAGCGCCGTGAGCAGCAGAAGGCGGTATTCCGGCCGGTAGCGCTCCACCGCCGCATGCGCGGCGAGCGCGAGCGGCAGGAACACCAGCAGGAAGGCGAAGGAGTTGAAAAGCATGAAACGGATGAGCGGACGCGGCGAGACGGGCGGTGCTTAGAGGATTGTGGGGGTGGTGGCTAGCGCGGGGGGGGGGGGGGCGTCGAAGCAGCCCCGTCCTCAGAGCGCCCGGAGCGCCAAGCGTGAACTGGGAAAACGATCCGAAGCCAGGCCGCGAGACGATCTCGCGGTAGATTGCTGTATGCCGGTAGAACCGTCATCGCCGATGGGCGGGCTGCTCCCAGAATTGCCCCATGCTGAGACGCTCTATCCCAAGTTGGCGGTTGCCTATGAGGCCGTCGGCTTTTTGGGCTGGTCGATCTGCTGTCGGCTTGGATGCTGGGCTGTAGCTGCCGATGCCAGGGTGTCTTCTCTGGTCTCAGGCCTGTCGGTGAAACACGTCGGCCACTCTGAACCGTCTTCACATGCAACAGCATCCATGCTGAATTCGGCGCTTGCTTAGAGGATTGCTCAAATGCGAAGCCGTCCCGCGGAGAGACTGAGTTTCGCACTCCTGATCTTGAGCGCGCCTGCCGGTACTTCTCTTGCGCAGGCCCCGGTCCCGGCGCCGGCAGCATCGGCCTGCTGGGGACATTTGGCGGGGTTTTGCATCGAGGATAAGATCAATGTATCCGTCCTCGTGACATTGGCCCTGTTTGCAGCTGGCTACGCTGTCACTCGCTGGTTCGCTTGGTACGACAAGAAGAAAGCGCAGCGGAATTTCTATGAATCTTTGCGCGTCGAGATAGAGCTCATTGCAAAAGCGCTTGCAGAGCCGATCGCCAATACCGATCTCGAGAAACTAGTGCAGATTGTGAGAGGAAACCCGCCGCGCCGTCCGGCTTGGGATGCGCGCTACTCTCGGACGATCTTCGAGTCGAACTCGGATAAACTATTGTCCCTTCCGCTCGACCTGCTCAAGGAGATCGTCCAGTTCTACGATCAGCTGCAAGCTGTCGAGATGATGGTTCAAACTGTGGGGAAAGACATCTTCCTTGAAATCACGAGCGATGGGCGTGAGTTTCTCGTCAGGAAAATCTTTGAGAAATCAGCCGAAGCGAAGCAGAAGGCCGATCATGTGGCGAGCCTTCTGAGACGTCACATCGCACCTGAAAGGGACCGCTGAACGTGGCGAACGGGCGTGACGTCGCCTTCAGAGGACGATGATGGTGCCGGAGCCCTGAGACATGGCTATCTCCTTATGCACCCCCAGAATAGGACGTTCTCGCTGAATATTCAACCGAGGCCGCCGTTTCGACAGGCGAACGGTTGGTCACCCTCGCGCGAGCTTCGCCAGCTCCACCTCGGCGCGCAACTCGATCTGCGCCAGCAGGTCGGCGAGGCCGGGATCGTCGTCGAACGCCGCCTGCTGCCTGAGCTGCGCCCGGAGCGTCGCGAGCCGCGCCGCCGGGACGCGGCCCGAGAGCAGGGCGATCTTCAAGGCGTCCAGCGTGTCGAGCAGGTTGCGCCCGCGCCGCATGGCGCGCCGGCGCCGCTCGATCTGGTCGCCGGTCGCCTGCACGGCGAGGAGCCCCGCCAGCGCGCCCGCCGGCGCCGCGGCCTGAGCCCCCGTGGCCCGCGGGGCTTCTTCGAGCGTGCCGAGCGTGAAGCGGGCGCCGACGGCGCTGCCGCCGCCGGCCGGCGAGGAAGAGGAGAGGGAGGAGGTGGCGGAACGGGCGCCGACGCGCATGCAAGGACTTCCGAACTGGGTCCGGCAAAACTCTCCCCTCAGGGTTAATCCGCGGTAAATGACCCGGCCGTTTTTGCCGGGCGGCCGCGGATCCCTGCGCAGACTTTCCAATGAGGTTGAGCGAAAGGTAAGGAAATACAGCAAGTTGGTCATAAGCCCGACGCTGGCACGCCGCTCGCAAGCATGCGTGCCGTCACCGGAGTTTCGCCATGCTCGCCTTGCCGCAAATCCTCCGCTTCGCCGCCATCGCGACGCTGCTGGCGCTCAGCTGGCTCATGCTGCAGCCCGCCCACGCCACGTCGCGCATCAAGGATCTCGCCGCGGTCGAGGGCGTGCGCGAGAACCAGCTCGTCGGCTACGGCCTCGTGGTCGGCCTCAACGGCACCGGCGACACGCTCAACAACTCGCCCTTCACCCGCCAGTCCGCCCAGGCGATGCTGGAGCGGCTCGGCCTGAACACGCGCGGCGCCAATATGCGCACCGCCAACATGGCGGCGGTGATCGTCACCGCCAACCTCGCGCCGTTCTCCACGCAGGGCACGCGGCTGGACGTGACGGTCTCCTCGCTCGGCGACGCCAAGTCGCTGCAGGGCGGCACGCTGCTCGTGACGCCGCTGCTCGGCGCCGATGGCGAGGTCTATGCCGTGGCGCAGGGCGCGGTGACGATCGCCGGCTTCTCCGCCCAAGGCGAGGCCGCCTCGATCACGCGCGGCGTGCCGACCGTCGGCCGCATCGCCAACGGCGCGCTGATCGAGCGCGAAATCGAGTTCCAGCTCAACCGCCAGCGGGCGCTGCGCCTCGCTCTGCGCAACCCGGATTTCACAACCGCCCGCCGCATGGCCGCGGCCATCAACGACTTCATCGGCGACGCCACGGCCGAGCCGACCGATCCTTCCACCGTCACGGTGCAGATCCCCAAGAACTACAAGGGCAACATGATCCAGCTCCTGACCGAGATCGAGCAGCTGCGGGTCGAGCCCGACCAGCGCGCCCGGATCGTCATCGACGAGCGCTCCGGCATCATCGTGATGGGCCGCGACGTGCGCGTCTCCAATGTCGCTGTGGCGCAGGGCAACCTCACGGTGACGATCTCCGAGCAGCCGCAGGTATCGCAGCCCGAGGCCCTCTCGCGCGGGCAGACCACGGTGGTGCCGCGCACCGGCGTCAAGGTCGAGACGGGGGAGGGCGCGCGCCTCGCCATCGTCAAGGAAGGAGTCACCTTGCGCGAGGTCGTGGACGGGCTGAACGCGCTCGGCATCGGCCCGCGCGACCTGATCTCGATCCTGCAGGCGATCAAGGCGTCTGGCGCGCTGCAGGCCGAAATCGAGGTGATGTGATGAGCGTCGCCGACAGCATCCCCGCTCGCCAGGCTTTGCAGGCCTATGCGGCCGCGGCGCATGCCAAGCCCGGCACCCGCGAGGCCAAGGCCCGCACCGCCGCGCAGGGCTTCGAATCGGTCTTCCTGCAGAACATGCTGGAAGGCATGATGACCGGCCTCGAAGGCGACGGCCCGCTCGGCGCCGGCCAGGCCGGCGGCGGCGCCTGGCGCGGCTTCCTCACCGATGAGATGGCCCGTTCCATGACAAAGACGACCACCCTCGGCATTGCGCCGCAGGTCTATCGCGAGATGTTGCGGCTGCAGGAAGGCCAGCCGCAGGCTTCGCGCCCGCAGGGTGCCGGCGCATGAGCCTGAGCAACGCACCCGATCCACGGCCTCGCGCCGCCACACCGGAGGAGGCGGACGCGCTGATCGGCGCCGCTCTCGATTGCCTCGAGGCGCTGGAGCCGCTGATCGCCGAGGAGACGGCGCTCCTGCGCGACGGCCGCCTGGAGCAGGCCCTGGCGCTGATCGACGAGAAGGCCCCGGCCGCGCGCCGCTATCAGCGGGCGCTCGAGGACCTGAAATCCAATGCCGTCGCCATCGGCCGCTTCGCGCCGCCTTCGCTGCCGCTGCTGCGCCAGCGGCACGCGCTCTTCGCCGAACTGATGAACCTCAACCTGGCCGTGCTCGGCACCGCCAAGACGGTCTCCGAAAGCATCCTGCGCGAGGTCGCCAGCGAGGTCGCGCAGGCGGCGATCCCGCAAGGCTACGGCGCGCATGGCCGCCCGCCCGGCGGCTACCGCACCCCGGTCGCGCCGCTGGCGGTGTCGAAGAAGCTGTGACCGCAGCGGCGGCAGGCAGCGCCCGGCCATCGGCACGGTATTGTCGCCTGAAACGCGTCCCGGCGGCTCAAGGCTGCGGGCCCGTCGCGCCGAAAGTCGCCGATCGATAAAATTGAATCTATTTCGCTCACAGGGCTTCAACTCATTTCCCCTAGCCTGCAGGACTGCGGTCGGAAGGGCCGTTGAATGCGGAGCGAACCATGGAAACCGGATTGAATGTCCGGCCGGTTCAGACGACCTCCATCGCGGCGGTGCGGGTCGAGCCGGCTGAGCAGCGCCAAGTGGCGCGGACGGAGCTGCCCGAGGCGGCCGCCGTGACGGCTGCGCCTGAGGTGCAACCCGTGCGGTTCGACGAGGGGGACGATCAAGGGAAGCTGCGGGCAGAGCTGAACCGCGCCCTCGACGCCGCCGCGGCGCAGCCGACGCTGAAGGTCGAGCAGGACGAGACGACCCGCGAAATCGTGTTCCGCAAGGTCAGCCCCTCCACCGGCCAGGTGGTGCAGCAGTTCCCGGACGAGGCGGTGATGCGCCAGCGGGCTTATGCCGCGCAGCAGCGCCGCGCCGCGCTCGAGCAAGCACTTTTGGTCTCGCCAGGCGCTGCGGAAGAGCACGTCTACAAGGTCGCCTGATCGAGGCTCACACCACGACAGCCTGCAAGCCGCGGCCTTGGCTGCCGAAGACGTCGACGTAATGCTCGATCTCGGCAGCGGGCCCGGTCGCTTTGGCGAGATTGTCGGAGAGCTTCACGGCAGGGCGGCCGTCGACATCGGTGATCTTGCAGACGAGGCTGATCGGATCGAGCATCGGCTTCGAATGCGTGGCGCAGCCGCGGAAGTCGTTGGTCAAGTTCGTCCCCCAGCCGTAGGCCGTGCGGATGCGCCCCTCGAAGCGGCGATGCGCCTCCTCGATCCCGTCGATGTCGAGCCCATCCGAGAAGATGACGATCTTGCCCTTGGGATCGCGGCCGCGCGCCTCGTACCAGGCGATGATCTCCTCGCCCGCCTCGATGATCGGCTTCGAATCCGGCCGGAAGCCGGTCCAGTCCGCCACCCAGTCAGGCGCGCGCTCGAGGAAGGCGGCGGTGCCGAAGGTATCCGGCAGCACGATCAGGAGATTGCCGTCGTAGAAGTCGCGCCACATCTCCAAAACCTTGTACGGCGCCTGGCGCAGCGCCGCGTCGTCTTTCGCCAGCGCGGCATAGACCATCGGCAGCTCATGCGCGTTGGTGCCGATCGATTCGAGGTCGTTCTCCATCGCCAGGAAGACGTTGGAGGTGCCGGTGAAGGCGCTGCCCAGGCCTTCCTTCATCGCCTCGATGCACCATTTCTGCCACAGGAATGAATGGCGCCGCCGCGTGCCGAAATCGGAGATGCGCAGGTTGGGCAGCCGCTTCAGCCGCTCGATCTTGGCCCAGAGCTTCGCCTTCGCCCGCGCATACATGACATCGAGCTCGAAGCGGCCCATGCCCTTCAGCACGGCGCGCGACTTCAGCTCGTTGATGATGGAGAGCGCCGGGATCTCCCACAGCGTCGTCTCCTGCCACGGCCCCTCGAAGAGCAGCTCGTATTCGCCGTCGACGATCCGGAGCTCGTAGGGCGGGAGCTGGAAGGTCTCGAGCCAGGCGAGGAAGTCCGGCTTGAAGATCTGCTTCTTGCCGTAGAAGGTGTTGCCCGCCAGCCAGATCAGCTCCTTCTTGGCGAGTCTCAGCGTGCGTGCATAGTCGAGCTGCCCGCGCAACTCCTGCTCGTCGACGACGGCGCTGAGCGAGAACGTCCTGGTGCGGTTGATCACCTTGAAGGTGGCGCGCACGCTCGCGTGCCGCTCGTGGATCGCCTGCAGCATCAGCAGTTTGTAGAAGTCGGTATCGAGCAGCGAGCGTACGATCGGATCGAGCTTCCAGGCGTGATCGTAGACGCGCTTGGCGATGTCGATATGCATGGGCAGTCCGGTTCGGGTGACGCGATCGGCCTGAGCGATCCCAAACCTTGCAGGGATTTAATGTCCGTCGCGCCTCGGGCGCAACAGCTTCGCTGGACATCTCACGAGACCTGCATGTAGGACTCCCGGTATAAGCCAGTCGAGGGTCACGCCCGTGCTGAAGGCCTATGCGCTCCGCTTCCACCGCTGGATCACGCTCCTTTTCGCCCTGCCGCTGCTCGTCGTCATCGGGACTGGGCTTGTCCTGTCGGTCGAGCCCTTCGCCTTGCAGTCTCGGCTCGATCCGCCGCTGACCAAGGCCCGCGCGCTCGACCTGCTGAAAGCGCATGATCCCGAAGGCAAGGCGACCGGCCTGACGCTGCGCACCTATGAGGGCACGCTGACGCTGTCCGGCGTCGGGCCAGACGGCGAGACGGAGATCGACCTCGCGACCGGCCAGGTGGCGGCGGACGACGGCTTCGCCTGGTCGGAGGTCTTCCGGACGGCCAGGCGCATGCACGAGACGCTTCTGCTCGATCTCAGTTGGCTGGTCACGGCCTCGACCTGGGCGATGCTCGCGCTCGCGGCGCTCGGCCTGCTGATGGGCTGGCCGCGCTTCCGCAACAGCGTCGGCGGCTGGCACGCCGGCGCCGCCTGGATCGTCCTGCCGCTCGTGGTGCTCAGCCCGCTGACGGGCCTCGCCATCGTCTACGGCGTCACGCTCAACGCGCCGGCGGCGGGTGGGCGCGGCGAACGGGTGCCGATCGCCAAGGCCGTCGAGATGATCGGCGAGAAGCACGACCTCGCGAACCTGACATCGCTGCGCGTCCGTGGCGGCCGGCTGACGGCCCGCATCTTCGAGGACGGCGCGCTCAACGCCTTCGTCGTGCGCCCGGCGGGTCTCGAGGCGCAGGCGCGCAACTGGCCGCGCGCCATCCATGAGGGCAACTGGAGCGGCGTGATCGCGCCTCTGCTCAATCTCATCGTGTCGATCGTTTTCCTCGGCTTGCTCGGCACCGGAATCTTCATCTGGGCGCGCCGCCGTCTGATGCTGCGCCGGCGCCGGGCCGAGAAGAGGATGGCGCTCCAGGCCGCGGAGTAGCATCCTGCAAGGATGATCGAAGCCCTTCTGCTGATCTTCCTCTGCCAGCTCGCGGGCGAGACCGCGGCGCGGCTGCTCTCGCTGCCGGTCCCCGGGCCGGTCATCGGCATGGCGCTGCTCTTCATCGGCCTGCAGGCGCGGCGCCTCGCCCGCCCGTCCGCCGCAGAGGTGAAGATCCTGCCCGTCGGCGTCGTCGCGGCTTTTCTCCTGGCCAACCTGTCGCTGCTCTTCGTTCCGGCTGGCGTCGGCATCTTGGCCCATCTGCCGACGCTCGCCCGGCACGGGATCGGTCTCGCCGCTGCGCTTGTCATCTCGACGCTGCTCTCGCTCGCGGTGACCGCGCTCGTCTTCGCTGCGCTCGCCAGGCGCTTCGGCGGGGAGGGCCGCCTGTGAGCCGCATCGAGACGCTCTGGGTCTACCTCTCGGCGACGCCGCTCCTCTGGCTGACCGCGACGCTGCTCGCCTATGCCGCGGCGGACCGGCTCTCGCGGGCCAGCGGACGCAACCCGCTGCTCAATCCCGTACTCATCGCGGTAGCGCTGCTGGCGACGGTGCTCGGCGCGACCGGCACGCCCTACGCCGCCTATTTCGAGGGCGCGCAGTTCGTGCATTTCCTGCTCGGCCCGGCGACCGTGGCGCTGGCGGTGCCGCTCCATGAGCACTGGCCCCAGGTGAAGCGCTCGCTCGTGCCGATCCTGGGCGCATTGGCCGCCGGCTCGCTGACCGCCGTCGTCTCGGCGGTCGGCATCGGCCTCGCCTTCGGCATGCCGCCGGACGTGCTGGCCTCGCTGGCGCCGAAATCCGTGACCGCCGCCATCGCCATGGGCATCTCGCGCGAGATCGGCGGCGAGCCGGCGCTGACGGCCACGCTGGTCATCGCCACCGGCATCCTGGGAGCGGTGATGGTGACGCCGCTGATGAACGCGCTCGGACTCAGAGACTACCGCGCCCGCGGCTTCGCCGCCGGCGTCGCCTCGCATGGCATCGGCACGGCGCGCGCCTTCCAGGTCGATCCGGTGGCGGGCGCCTTCGCCGGCATCGCTCTCGGCCTCAACGGGCTGCTGACGGCGCTGATCGTGCCGCCGCTGGTCAGGTGGCTGTGGTGAGGCGCGCCACCTCGGCTTCGAGCTCGGCGATGCGCCCCTTGAGCGTGTCGATCGCCGGAGCGATGTCGTCCATCGTGTAGCGCGGCGTGATGTGCTGCGGGCAGTTCCAGTCATAAGCCTCGATGGTGAGGACCAGCACGCGCTCCATCTTGGCCTTGTAGCCCGGCACGGCGACGGCGGCCTCCAGCGCCGGATCCTGCCCGAGCGGCACGACCTTCAACCGCGCGAGGACCTTCAGCCGCGCGCGCCGCGCGTAATCCATGAAGAACAGCGACACGCGGTCGTTGTCCGCGGCGTTGCCGACGCTGACATACTGCCGGTTGCCGCGGAAATCGGCGAGCGCCAGCGTCCGCTCGTCAATGACGCGGACGAAGCCCTGCGGCCCGCCGCGATGCTGGATGTAGGGCCAGCCGCCTTCGCCCGCCGTCGCCATGTAGAAGCTGTCGCGGGTCGCGAGAAAGGCGATTTCGTTCTCGGTCAGCCGATCCGCCTCGGTCGCGAGTCCGTCCCGCTGGTAGGCGCGGCGGCTGCCGTTCGCTTCCTGCGCCGCCTGCACGGCGGGCGTGAAGATCAGGTCCTGATAGCGATGGGTCATGGCTGGCCTCCCTGGCCAAGGATCTCGCCTGGAAGCATGGCGAGGAAGGACTTGAACGGCTTCTCCGAGCGCAGGCCGCGCGAGATCACCAGGCTGCCCTGCAGGAGCATCACCACGCGCTCCGCCCTGCGGCGGGCCTCGGCGGGAGAGGCGCCCGTCTCCTCGGCCAGTCCGGCGAAGGCTGCGACGATGGCGTCGATCGCCCCTGCGATGCCGGCGCGGAACGGGCTCTCGACCTCGTGCGGCGCGCTGAGCATGTTGAGCAGGCAGGCCTTGCGCCCCCCGGCGTAGAAGGCGTCGAGCCGCTCGGCCACGATGGCCAGACGCTCCTTGGGTGAGCCGGCGCCTCTCAGGGGAACGAAGATCTCGCTGTCGTACCAGGCGAGCGCCGCCGCCATCACCTCTTCCGCCATCTGGGCCTTGCCCCCGGGATAGCGATGGTAAAGGCTCGCCTTCTGCAAGCCCGCCGCGCTGGCGAGCCCGGAGAGCGAGGCGCCTTCGAAGCCCTGGTCGCGGAAGACCGGCGCCAGACGGTCGACGAGCGTCGAGTCGGGTATAGTCTGCGTGCGCGCCATCTTGCCCTCATATTTACCGAACGATCGGTAAATAGGCGATGGCGCGCTATCCGTCAAGAGGGCAGGGTCAAGTCGGCTTGTCGGCCCTGTACTGCGCGATCGCCCTCCTGCTTCAGGAGGGCGCCAGGTCTCAGGCGGAATGCCTCAAGCAGGCAGTCGCGACTCGTACTCGCCCCTCAGCCGCTTCACGCTGTCCCAGAAAGGCTCCGTGGGCGCGCCCCCGAGGCGTGAGGCCAGGATATCGAGATGGGCGTGCCAGCCGGCGCTCACGCTGAGCAGCGTGCCACGGTTGGGCGTGCGGCTATGGACCAGCGTGAGCAGCACGCGCTCGCCGCGCGGCGTCAGTTCAAACGAGACGACGCCGTGCGGACCGAAGGTGAAGGCCAGCTTGCGCGGCGGATCGACCTCCATCATCCGGCATTCCATGCTGTGCTCGGCGCTGGAGCCCTCGGGCCGTTCGCCCGGCGGGTCGGTCAGCGTATCGTTGCGCCAGGTCAGCGTGAAAGGGGCGTCGACCGCGAACTCCATCCTCCCGGAAGCCAGCCATTTGGCGCGCAGGTCGCTTTCGGTCAGATAGGCCCAGGCGCGGTCGATCGGCCCTGGCAGCAGCCGCTGGATCGTCATGGCCGTGGGGTCGGCCGCAGTGGCGTAGGCGTCGAGCGTCGCGATGTCCGTCATGTTTCCTCTCCTTCGGGTGGGGTCTTGTCGTGGCCTGCGTCCTCTTCCAGCAGCCGCTGGAGGGCATCGAGGCGGTCGGTCCAGAAGCGCTCGTAGAAGCCGAGCCATTCATGCGCGCTGGCGAGCGGGCCTGGCTCCAGCCGGCAGACATGCGTGCGGCCGCGGATCTCGCGCCGGATCAGGCCGGCTTGCTCCAGCGCCTTGATGTGCTTGGACGCCGCCGCGAGCGAGATGCTGAAGGGCTCCGCGAGCCGTCCGACCGTCTGTTCGCCCGAGGCGAGTTCCCGCAGCATGCGTCGCCGCGTGGCGTCGCCGAGGGCATGGAAGATCGCATCGAGCCGGGATGTCGTCTGTTCAACCATGTGGTTGAATATGATGATCTCTGGAGAAATGTCAACTCATTGGTTGAATATTTTGCTGCCGCAAGCGCCGAAGGCCCCGGCGGGGAGCGCCGAGGCCTCGCGCGGCATCCGGCCGGGGAGCGGCCGTCGCCGATCGGAGCGGTCCGGACAAGGGGGAGCGCCGGTCCGCTTCGGGGGAGGGGAAAGCCGCCGTCAGAACGGCAGCAGCACGTCCATCACCTGCTGGCCGTAGCGCGGCTGCTGCACGTCGGTGATCTGGCCGCGGCCGCCATAGGCGATGCGCGCCTGGGCGATCTTGGTCGAGGCGATGGTGTTGTCGAACTCGATGTCCTCGGGCCTGACGATGCCGGCGACGATGAGTTCGCGCACCTCGAAGTTGACGCGCACCTCCTGCTTGCCCTCGATCACCAGGTTGCCGTTGGGCAGGAGCTGCGTGACGACGGCGGCGATGTTGGTGGTGAGCTGCTCCTGCCGCTTCACCGAGCCAGCGCCCTGCGAGGAGGAATCCGAGGTCACGGTCAGCAGGGCGTCGCCGCCGGTGCCGGCCTGCTGCTTGTTCTCGGGCAGCACCTTGCCGAGGATCGCGCCGACGGCGCCGGTGATCGACCCGCCCACCGTGCCGCCGGCGACGCCGGATTCGCCGTTCTTTCGGCTGCGCGTGGTGGTGTTGTCGATGTTGGCGCGGTCGGTGATCTGCACCTTGACGGTGAGGATGTCGCCGATCTGCTGCGCCCGCTGGTCCTTGAAGAAGGCGCGGGAGCCCGAGCGCCACAGCGAGTTGCCATGGTAGCTCACGGGCTGGGGCGTCGGCATCGGCATCTGCACCGGCTTGTAGCCGGGCTGCGCCGTCGGGTTCTCGATGGCCGAGAGCCGCGGCTGCTCGCCGAGGTTCTGCAGCCGGTCGAGGCTGGAGCAGGCGCCGAGCGCGGCGAGCAGCGGCAGGGCCGCGAGGCGGGAGGCGATGAAACTGGTCATGGGATACGGTTCCGCTTCGCTTACTGTGTGATGCCGTTGCGCGCCGTCTTCTGCGGCAGCACGGTTCCGGTGACGGCCACCAGGTTCGGTCCAGTGACCTTGGCTTCGACGGTGCGCTTCGAGCTCATGTTCTGGACCTGGATCACGTCGCCGAGCGCCCCGCCGCTAAGCGCCTTGCCGCGCATGGTGAGCTGCAGGCCGGGCTGCTCGAAGGTCATGGTGACCGTGGCGTTCTTCTCCACGACCTCCGGCCTCTGGATGTCGGTTTCGCGGAGCAGCGTGCCGCGGGGCAAGGGGCGCCGCGCCGCGTTGCCGATGATCTTCGCCAGATCGAGGGCGGCCTCGCCGCCGAGTTCTGAGCGGCGCCGGCGCTCGATCGCAACGTCCTGCGCGGCGACGATGTCGCCCTTCAGCACCGGCTTGGTCAGCACCGGCACGCGCACCACGTCGGCGACGCTGCCGACGATCTTGGCAGGATTGAGCTCCATGAAGCGGCTGCCCGGCACGACCCAGGTGGCTTCGAAGCGTCCGCTGGCGTTGTAGGTGAGCTGGCGGATCTGGACGGGCTCGGTGGCGGCGCTCTCGACCGTCGCCTCCAGCTGGCCTGCGTTCAGCTCCACCTCGACGTCCTTGTTGAGCTGCTGCTCGGCGATCAGCGCCGCGGTCACGGCCTGCGCGATCTCCTCGGGGCCCACGCGCCGGCCAGGCCGGCGCACGGCGATGCTGGTGAGGCCGAGCGTGTCGAGTCCATGCAGGCCATGCTCGCGCGCCGCGGCGAGGATGCGGGCCGTCGAGATCATGCCCGAGGCGCCGGGCGCCGGCGCGCCGAAGACGGCGACCGACGCATTCTCGCCCGCGCCGTCGACCAGGTCGCCCAGCCGCACGACATCGGCCTCGACGGTGACGATCGGCTTGAGCCGCGGCTGCGGCGTCTGGCCGCGCGCCATGGTGACGGTGAGAACGCAGAGCGCGGCGCAGGTGGCGGCGGCGTAGAGCACGAGATGGCGTCCGCGGATCTCGAACGGCTTGCCGGGAAGAGGATCGAAGAGGTTCATGGCGACCATCATCCTCTGAAGATCTGCGCGGCGGCGTTGAGCATCTGATCGGAGGCCGTAACGACCCGGGCGTTGAGTTCGTAGGCGCGCTGCGCCGCGATCAGCGACGAGATCTCGGTGACGGCGTTGACGTTCGATTCCTCGATGTAGCCTTGCTGGATGCTGCCGAAACCTTCCGAGCCCGGCGTGCCGTCGATGGCGGGTCCGGAGCCGGCTGTCTCAAGGTAGAGGTTGTCGCCGATCGACTCGAGGCCGGTCTTGTTGACGAAGCGCGAGAGCGTCACCTGGCCGAGCTGCTGCGGCTGTGCGTTGCCCGGCACCAGCGCGGACACCACGCCGGCGGCGTTGATCGACACGCTCGTCGCGTTGTTCGGCACCGTGATCGCCGGATCGACGAGATTGCCCTCGGCGGTCACCAGCCTTCCCTGGCTGTCGAGATCGAAGTTGCCGTCGCGGGTATAGGCCGTGCGCCCATCCGGGAGCGCGATGCGGAAGAAGCCTTCCCCGCGCACCGCCATGTCGTAGGATTTCTCGGTCGGCGAAATGTTGCCCTGGTTCATCAGCCGCGGCGTCGACACCGTCTTGACGCCGGAGCCGATGAAGACGCCGGCGGGCAACTGGTTGTTCTGGTCCGAGGTCGGCGTGCCGGCGCGGCGCTGCTGATCGTAGAGCAGGTCCTGGAAGTTCACGCGCTGGCGCTTGAACCCGGTGGTGCGCATGTTGGCGACGTTGTTGGAGATGACCTGGACGTTCATCTCCTGGGCCATCATGCCGGTGGCGGCTGTGTGCAGGGCGCGCATGGTGCGATGCTCCTATGGGTTCGAGAGATGGCTTCAGGCGCCGCCGACGTCGGCGAGGCGGCTGATGGCGTTGCGGCGGATCTCGTCGTTGCGCTGCATCAGGGACGAGACGTTCTGGTAGGCGCGCGAGAGCTCCATCAGCCGGCTGATCTCCAGCACCGGCTTGACGTTCGATTTCTCGATCTCGCCCGTCGCAAGCCGGAAATCCTTGGGCTCGGCGGCCTGCAGGGGCCGCGCCGTCGAGAAGAGGTTCTGGCCCTCGTTGCGCAACGCCTGCGGATCGGGGACCTTGACGAGCTTGAGCTTGCCGCGCGGCCCGTTGCTGGTGGTGATCGAGCCGTCCTGCGCGATGCGGACGTCGGTCTCGGTCGAGTTGATGGTCAGAGTGCCCTGGTCGGTCACCATGACATGGCCGTCGCTGTTGACGAGCTCGCCCTTGGCGTTGATGCCCAGCGAGCCGTTGCGCGTATAGCGCTCGCCGTTGGCGCCGGAGCGGACGGCGAAGATCGCGTCTCCTTGGATCGCGACGTCCAGCGGGTTGCCGGTGCGCTCCATCGTGCCCTGGCTGTAGACGAGGGCGGTGCCCTTGTCCCAGACGTAGGATAACCGCTGGTCGCCGCCTCTGAACTGCTCGTGGCGGGCCTTTGGCGACAGGTATTCATTGAAGATCGTCGAACGGCGCTTGAAGCCGTTCGAATCGACGTTGGCGACGTTGTTCGCGACGACGTCGATCTCGCGGGCCAGCGCCACTTGGCGCGACAGCCCGATCAGAAAGGCATTCTCCATGGCTCAGCCCTCGTTGCTCCCCAACGATTCCGCATCAGCGATCCGGTAGGCTCCCCAGCTTCCCCGATCGCGCCTCGGTCTTTGCAGAGGGCGTGCCAAAGGGCGCAAAACGCAAGTATATGTAATCAATACAGTGGCTTGAGACAAAATTCTGAATCGGTGCGCCGCGGCAGGCAGGGTTAACCGGTCCTTTTGGGCTCGGCAATTTTTGCCGCCCGGCAAGAGAAATTAAAGTCTTCATTAACCATGCGGGCCCAATTTGCCGAGCAGTCGGGCGGCGCAGCATGCGATGAGAGCGCCGCGGCGGCAGGGAATAGGGCTGGGTCGGGCGCCATGGCGAAGAAGAAGGCGAAGGACGAAGAGGGCGAGGCCACGGAAGGCGCGGAAAGCGAGAAGCCGAAAGGCAAGCTCGCCGGCCTCCTCGGCAACAAGAAGCTCCTGATCGGCGTCGCGGCCGTGCTGCTGCTCGCGGGCGGAGGGGGCGGCTATTTCTTGATGAAGGGCAAGGCGAAGCCCGAGGAGGTCGCCGCTGCCGCCGGCGACGCCGCGCGGCCCGCCGGCCAGAACGGTCCGAAGAAACCCTCCGCCTTCCTCGAGCTCCCAGAGATGACGGTGAACCTGGCGCCCGGCGGCCAGCAGGACCGACAGCAGTTCCTGCGCATGAAGATCGCGCTGGAGGTGGGCGAGCAGAAGGTCGTCACAGAAATCCAGCCGATGCTGCCGCGCGTGCTCGACACCTTCCAGGTCTTCATGCGCGAGCTGAGGCCCCAGGATCTCGAAGGCTCGGCCGGCCTCTATCGGTTGAAGGAGGAGATGACCCGCCGCGTCAACGTCGCCGTCTACCCGGCGAAGGTCGACGCCATCCTCTTCAAGGAATTGATGGTCCAGTAGCGCCATGGCCGGTCAAAGGGATCAGGATGCGCTGTCGGCGGCTTGGGAGGAATCGCTCCTCGCCGAGCAGCAGACCGCCGAGGCGGCGAGCGAGAACGCCGATCAGGCCTGGAGCCCGACGGTCGCGAGCTCGCTGGACATCGGTTCCGATCGTCTCCTCAACCAGGAGGAGATCGACAACTTCATCGGCTTCACGCTCGATGAGAACACGCTCGGCGGCGCCGGCGGCATCCGCGCCATCGTCGATTCGTCGATCGTCAGCTACGAGCGTCTGCCGATGCTCGAGATCGTCTTCGACCGCCTGGTGCGGTTGCTGACGGTGAGCCTGCGCAACTTCTTCTCCGACAACGTCGAGGTGAGCCTCGACGGCATCACCTCGGTCCGCTTCGGCGATTATGTCTCGTCGATCCCGCTGCCGGCCATTCTGTCGGTCTTCAAGGCCGAGGAATGGGAGAACAACGGGCTTGTCTTCGTCGACTCAAGCCTGATCTACCTCATCATCGACGTGCTGCTCGGCGGCAAGCGCGGCAACAGCTCGGTGCGGGTCGACGGCCGTCCCTATACGACGATCGAGATCAACCTCGTCCGCCGGATGCTGGACGTCGTCCTGGCCGACGCGGCCGAGGCCTTCGCGCCGCTCTCGCCGGTCACCTTCACCATGGACCGCATAGAGACGAACCCGCGCTTCGCCTCGATCACCCGGCCCGCCAATGCGGCGATCCTGGTCGAGCTCAGGCTCGACATGGAGGGGCGCGGCGGCATCATCGAGATCCTGCTGCCCTACGCGACGATCGAACCGATCCGCGAGCTGCTGCTGCAGAGCTTCATGGGCGAGAAGCTCGGCCGCGACCCGACCTGGGAGGGCCATCTCGCCACCGAGGTCTTCGGAGCGACGCTGGAGCTGGAGGCGGTTCTGCACCAGGCCGACCTGCCGTTGCGTCAGATCGTCAATCTCAAGGCCGGCGACACCGTGCTCTTCGACATCAAGTCGGACCCCACGGTGCAGATCCGCTGCGGCGACCAGAAGCTCACCGAGGGCCGCATGGGCCGCATCGGCGAGAACATCGCGGTGCAGGTGCTCCGGCCCCTGATCCGTTCGACCACCACCCTCTCGATCTTCGAGCAGGGCGCTTCAGGCAAGAGAGAATAGGGTCAGCGCGTGGGCAGCGTCATCGGTTTCATCATCGAGCTGGTCGTGGTCGTTCTGCTCGGCTTCACCGTGCTTTACTGCATCATCCTCGACCGGCGGCTGCAGCGGCTGCGCGCCGACGAGACGGCCATGCGCCAGACCGTGGTCGACCTGGGCCTGGCGACGGAGCGGGCGGAGCGGGCGATCGACGGCCTGCGCCAGGCGCATCTCGAATGCGACCGCACGCTCGGCGAGCGGCTGAGGGCCGCGGCCAGCGCCAGCGCCGGGCTCGACGAGGCGGTGCGCTCCGGCGACGAGATCCTCGACCGCATCGGCCAGATCGTCGGTGTCGCCAAGCGGGCGGCGGCTGAGGCTGAGGTTGAAGAGCAGGAAGCGTCCGAGCCGCCAGCCGTCAACGTTTTGGAAACCGTCGCCGCAGCCAACGCTTTCGCAGAGCGGGCGCGCCGGAGGATCATGGACGCCGCAGCATGAACCGCGTCCGCCTCCTGCCGATCGTCATCGTCGCCGCTTCGGGCCTCCTGGTCCTGAAGGCCATCGAGCTCGTCTCGAGCGGCGGGCAGATGATGGCCGCCGAGGCGCCGCCTCCGCTCAGGAAAACGACCACGGTCGAGGAACTGCCGAAGTTCGCCCGCGCCCTGGTGCGCCAGCGCATCATGGAGCCCGGCGACCTCGACTACACGGGCAGCGTCCAGGGCGGCAAGAAGGACGACAAGAAGGGCGAGGCCAAGAAGGAAGAAGCGAAGAAGGACGAGGGCAAGCAGGAGCCGAAGAAGGAGGAGGCCAAGAAGGAAGAGGCCAGGAAGGAGGAGCCGCGCCCGGCCGACCCCCTTCCGCCGACGCCCACCTCCGAGCGCGCCGTGCTGGAGCGGCTCCAGGAGCGCCGCGGCGCCATCGACGAGCGCGCCCGCGAAATGGACATGCGCGAGAGCCTGCTGCAGGCGGCGGAGCGCAAGCTCGACAACCGCATCAATGACCTGCGCGAGATCGAGAACCGTCTCGACGCCGGCGCCAAGGCCGAGAAGGCCGAGATCGACCGTCAGCTCAAGACCGTCGTCGTGATGTACGAATCGATGAAGGCCAAGGACGCGGCCCGCGTCTTTGACCGGCTGAAGCTCGACGTGTTGGTGCCGATCGCCACCGCGATGAAGCCGGCGCGCATGGCGGAGATCATGGCGGCGATGTCCCCGGAGGCCGCCGAGAAGCTGACCGTGGCCCTCGCTTCGCGTGGCATCGAGCAGCGAGCCGGCGGGGCAGATGCCGCCGCCTTGGCTGCGACGCCGCCCGGCGAGCTTCCGCGGCTCGATAGCGGGCAGGCCAAGCCGCGGCGTTGATGCCGCGCCGCTGACGCAGCGGCGCTTAACCGCCGGTTAGGCATGAGGGGCTATCGTCGCGCCTGGGCCCGCTTGGCCCTCGTGTCGCGTCCAGTCGAGTGCCTGTCCCGTGTTGCGTCTCAGTCTCAGACATGCCGCCAGCATCGCCGCGCTCGCCGTGGTCCTGGCCGCCGCCAATCCCGGCCTCGCCGCCGAGGCAACCGTCACCGGCACCGAGATGAACGGCTACGGCCGCTTCGTCTTCAGCCTCGACAAGAGCGTGAAGGCGCAGGTCCGCTCCTCCAGCGGCGTCATCGTCGTGTCCTTCAGCGAGCCCGTGAATGTCGACATGGAGAAGCTGGCGGCGCAGGTCCCCGCCTATGTCTCCGTGGCGCGCCGCGATCCCGATGGCCGCACCGTCCGCTTCGCCACCACCCGGTCTCTGCGTCCCAACCTGATGGAGGCGGGGGAGAAGCTCTTCCTCGATCTTTTGCCAGAGAACTGGCAGGGCCTGCCCCCATCGCTGCCGCAGGACGTCGTCGAATCCCTGGCGCGGCGCGCCCGCGACGCGGAGGAGCAGCTGCGCAAGACGCAACGCGAGCGCGAGAAGCGCGAGCAGCGCGATCTCTCCGCCCGCGTCGGCACCGGCCCCAACTTCACGCGTCTGATCCTCGAGACCGGCCAGACCGTGCCTGTCGACATTCAGCGCGAGGGCGACCGCCTGACTCTGAGCTTCGACGCGGCGCTGCGCCTCGACGTCGCCAAGATCAAGCCGCAGCTGCCGCTCGGCGTGCAGACCTTCACCGCGGAGACGCGCGGGGGCGTGCTGCGCGTGGTCATCGAAGTCGCCGAGCGCACCGAGATGCGCGCCTTCCGCGAGGACGACACGGTGATCGTGGACTTCCCGCGCCCGCGCGATCCGACGCGGGAATCGGAGATCGTCCTGCCGCCGCTGGCCAAAACGGCGGCCGCTCCGGCAGAGGCCGCGCCTGCGGTCGCCGCGCCCCGCCCGGCCGCTGCCGCCCCGGCGCCGCTGCGCGCCGTGACGGAGAGCAGCACGGCGGTCCGCCCGCGCCTGCAGCGCTCCGGCGAGGGTGTCCAGATCGTCGTGCCCTTCGCGAGCCAGGTGCCGGCCGCAGCCTTCCTGCGCAACGACGTGCTCTGGATGGTGTTCGACACGAAGGAGACGGTCGAGGCTCCGGCCGTGCCGACGGAGCTCAGGAACGAGATCGCGCGCGTCGACGTCGACCGCGCCTCGGGCGCCGCCATCATGCGCGTCACCCTCCAGAACCCTGACGCCGTCTCGTTCAACCCCGGCGAGGGCGGCGGCTGGGTCGCGAGCCTCGGCAAGGCCGCCTCGCGGCCGACGGAACCCCTGCTGCTGCGCCGCGGCGTCGCCGAGAACGGCCGCACCATCCTGACGACCAAGTTGCCGTCCCTCGGCCAGATCATCTGGCTCGACGATCCCGACACCGGCGATCGGCTCGGCGTCGTGACGGCGCTCGGCCCCGCCCATGGCTTCGCCAAGGCGCAGAGCTTCGTCGAACTGACGGCGATGCCGACCGCGCATGGCCTGGCGCTCGCCCCTCGCGCCGAGGACGTGGTCGTCGCCGTCGGCCTGGACGAGGTGCGCATCAGCCGCGACAGCGGCCTCACCGTCTCGCTCGGCGTTCCTGATGGCGGCGCCACCTCGCCCGAGGGCGGCGTGCGCGACCTGCTGCTCGACGTCGACTTCTGGCGCAGCGCTACCCTCGGCAACGTTCGTGACCGCAGCAACGAGTTCCTGCGCGCCGCCGCCGATGCGCTGAAGAAGGACAAGACCGAAACGCGGCTCAGGCTCGCGCAGCACCGCCTCGCCAACGGCGACGCGATCGAGGCGGCCGGCATCCTCAAGGTGATCGAGCAGGACGATCCGACGGCGGTCGCCACCAAGCCCATCATGCTGCTGCGGGCGATCGCGGCCATCGAGACCGGGCAGTTCAAGGAAGCGGGCCGTCTCTTGAACGACCCGGCTCTGGCGCTCGAGCTCGAGGCCGCGCTGTGGCGCGGCGTCATGGAGGCCAAGTCCGAGCGCTGGACGGCGGCCCTGATCGGCTTCCGCCAGTCGATGGAGGCGCTCGACCGCTATCCCGACGACGTGCAGACGCCGATCCGCGCCTTGGTCGTGCGCGCCGCGGTCGAGGGGCAGGACCCTGTTTTCGCCTCCCAGCAGCTCGACATCTACGAGCGCCTGGCGCGCCGCGACGGCGCTCCCCGGGTGGCGCTGCTGCGCGGCGTCATCGCCGAGGCCCAGAACCGGCTCGGCGACGCGGAGGTGTCCTACGACCAGGCCGCGCGCTCCGCGCATCGCGGCATCGAGGCCGAGGCGCGCCTCAGGCGCGTGCTGCTCAGGCTGCGCGAGGGCAAGATCGACCGCGGCGCGGCGATGACCGAGCTCGAGACCGTCAAGATGATGTGGCGGCGCGGCGAGACCGAGGTGCAGGCGCTCTACAAGCTCGGTGAGATGTATGCGGCCGACAACCGCTGGCGCGACGCCTTCAATGCGGCGCGGCGCACCACCGAGATCCAGCCCGACCACCCGCTGTCGCGGCAGCTGCACGACGCGATGGCCAAGCTCTTCGAGGAGCTCTTCCTGGAGGGCAAGGGCGACTCGCTGAGCAAGGTCGAGGCCGTCGGCCTGTTCTACGACTTCCGCAACCTGATGCCGATCTCCCGACGCGGCGACGAGATCGTGCGCCGCCTCGCCGACCGCCTGGCGGAGCTCGATCTGCTCGACCAGGCCTCGGAGCTGCTGCAGCACCAGGTCGACAACCGTCTCGGCGGGCTGCAGCGCGCCCGCGTCGCGGCCCGGCTCGCCGTGCTGCACCTGATGAACCGAAAGCCGGCCGAAGCCGTGCAGACGCTGAAGAACTCGCGCGCCAACGATTTGCCCGAGGATGTCCGTCGCGGACGACTGATCCTCGAGGCGCGGGCGCTCTCCGAGCTGTCGCGCACCGATCTGGCGCTCGAGCTGCTGGCGACGTTTTCAGGCGAGGACATCGACCGGCTGCGCGCCGACGTGCTGTGGCGCGGCAAGCGCTGGCGCGAGGCGGGCGAGGCCTTCGAGACCGTGCTCGGCGACCATTGGCAGGGGCCGCGCGAATTGAGCGACTTCGAGCGCGCCGACGTGATGCGCGCCGCCGTCTCCTATGTGATCGCCGATGATCGGCTGGCGCTGGATCGCCTGCGGCAGAAATTCGCGCCCAAGATGGCGGCGAGCATCGACGCCCGGTCGTTCGCGCTGGTGAGCAGCGACAGCCGCGCGCGCGCGCGCGAGTTCCGCGACATCGCCCGATCGGTGGTCTCCGAGGACACGCTGACCGAGTTCCTCGACATCTACCGCCAGCGCTATCCCGAGGCCGCCGGCGCGCCGCGCAATGGGAAGGCCGCCGAGGAGGCGTTGCGTGAGCGCGCCGCGCCGCGGCCGGCCGGCGAGCAGCAAGGCCAGAGGGCCAGCACGCCGCAGCCCGGCTGAGAACGGCATGGCGGCTCATTGCCTGCCTTTGCACTCCGCGATAGACTTCGCCGAAGCTGACAAGCATCGCGTGCGATCCGCTCGGGTCGATCCATCAAGGAGGCGCAAGATGTCCATGGGCAGCGGTAGCCGGCGGTATTTCCCTGGAATCGTCAATCGAGTACCGCAGGGCGACGCCGACGAGTTGAGAAGAGGTGTCCGGCGGCTGGACATCGCCATCTCCGAGCAGGGGCTGCGCCAGGCCTTGAATGGCGAGATGATCGCCAGCGAGGTCGACCGGCGCGCGCTCGCCGATCTGCTGCACCTCATTGCCAATAAGGGCACGGTCGGAGTTCTGATCGGTCTATTGCTGCCGGCGGTGCAGCAAATCAGGGAGCCAGCGAGGCGCCAGCAGTAAGAAGAATGGCGGTCGGCGATCCGGTGCTCAAGCGCGCCGGCGCCTGAGCTTCATCACGTAGCCGATGACCTCGGCCACGGCGCGGTACTGATCCTCGGGGATCGACTCGTCCAGATCGACGGCGGCGTGCAGGGCGCGGGCGAGGGGAGGGTTCTCGACGACAGGAACGCCGTTCTCGGCCGCCACCGCCTTGATGCGCAGCGCCAATTCGTCGAGGCCCTTGGCGACGCAGACCGGCGCCTCCATGCCGGACTCGTATTTCAGCGCCACGGCGTAGTGGGTCGGGTTCATGATGACGACCGAGGCCTTCGGCACCGCGGCCATCATGCGCCGCTGCGCCCTCTGGCGGCGGATCTGCGCCAGCTTCTGCTTGATCTCGGGATTGCCCTCGGTCTCCTTGAATTCCTCCTTGATCTCCTGCCGCGTCATCATCTGGCGCTCGATCCAGACATGGCGCTGGTAGAGATAGTCGGCGACGGCCAGAAAGAAGTGGATCGCCAGCACCGCGCCCAGCAGTTTCAGCGTCATCGCCCCGATGCGCGGCAGCGCGGCGGCGATGTCGGCCGAGGCCATGGTCTCGAACTGCCCGCGGTAGGGCCAGAGCACGAGCCCGATCACGACGCCGACCACGGTGATCTTGAACAGGCCCTTCAGGAAGTTGACCGCGGCCTCCTTGCCCATCACCCGCTTGAGGCCCTGCGTGGGCGAGAGGCGCGAGAATTTGGGCGTCAGGCCCTGCAACGACCAGACGGGACGGTGCTGGATCATGTTGCCCGCCACCGCCGCGATCATGCCGAACAGGAAGGGAAGAGCCAGCGCCGCGAGCACCGCGAGCGCCACGTGCCAGCCGATGAGCCGCAGGCCGCCGCCGTCGAGCGCGATCAGATGCGCCTGCTCGAGCAGCCCGCGCAGGCTCATCGTCAGGTTGCGGCCGATGGCGCCCGAGCCGATCATGAAGGCGAGCGTCGCGGCGCCCAGCACGAAGAAGGTGACCACCTCCTGGCTCTTGGCGACGTCGCCCTGCTCCAGCGCCTTCTCGAGTTTGCGCTGTGTCGGGCGTTCGGTTCTTTGGTCCTTGTCGTCGGTTTCCGCCATGGCGCTAGCGGGCCACGAACTGGCCGAGGACGGCCGTGATCTCCCGGGTGAACACGCCCATCATCACGCCGAGCGCGGCGAGGAGGATCAGCGTGCCGAGGAGCACCGTCGCCGGCATGGCGAGGAAGAAGATCTGCAGCTGCGGCATCAGCCTGGAGAGGACGCCGAGGCCCAGGTTGAAGACGATGGCGAAGACGAGGAAGGGCGCGGAGATCTGCACGCCGACCTTGAAGGCGCCGACGAAGGTGGCGGTGATCATCTGCGCTGCATCGCCGATCGGCGGCGCCGCGCCAGGCGCCAGCAGCGCGTAGCTGTCGTGCATGCCGCGAATCGCGAGATGGTGGAGATCGAGAGCGAAGATCAGCGCGGAGGCGGTCATCACCAGGAAAGTGGCGATCGTCGGATTCTGCACGCCGGCCGTCGGGTCGACGGTCGCCGAATAGGAGAGCGCCATCTGCTGAGCGATCACGGTGCCGGCGAGCTGCATGGCCATCAGCGTGATCCGGGCCGCCGTGCCGATCATGAAGCCGATCAGGAGCTCGATCAGCAGCATGCGCATCAAGGGCTCCATCCCGCCGTTCAGCGCCGGCAGGGCGGGTCTGACCAGCGGCAGGAAGAGCAGGGACAACAGGAGCGCCAGCGACAGCCTCTGGCGGGCGGGGATCGAGCGGTCGCCGATGCCCGGCATGAGCATCACCAGCGTGCCGACGCGCGCCAGCACCAGGGCGAAGGCGGCGGCGAATTCCGGCAGGATGGTGACGTTCATCGGCCCCGGCCTCAGCCGCCGGCGATGATTCGGGCGGCTATCCGGGTCATGTAGCTCATCATCGCGTCGCTCATGAAGGGCATGAGGACGAGCAGGCCGAGGAAGGTCGAGACGATCTTCGGCACGTAGATCAGCGTCTGCTCCTGGATCTGGGTCAGGGCCTGGAAGAGGGAGACGACGAGGCCGACCGCGAGGCCGACGAGCATGATCGGCAGGCCGACCTTGAAGAAGGTGAAGATGCCGTCGCGGGCGACGTCGATGATCTCCGCGCCGTTCATCAGATCGGCATCCGCATGATTTCCTCGTAGGCCGCCACGACGCGGTCGCGCACTGCGACCAGCGTTTCGAGCGCCGCCTCGCTCTCGGCGATCGCCGTCACCACGTCGACGAGGTCGCCCTTGCCCGCAGTGGCCTTGACCATCGAGGCCTCGGCGTGGCGGGCGCTCTCGGCGGTGTTGCCGACGAACTGCTGAAGCGCGCCGGCGAAGCCGCCCTTGGCGGCGCCGGCGTCGGAGTTGCTGATCAGGTTCGGCAGCGGCGAACCGGCCAGGCCGCCTTGCGCCTGGCCTTCGCTCCTGCTGATCTGGGAGGCGAGGGCGCTCGCGCCGACGCTTTGCATCGCGGCATAGGCGCCGACAGCGGAAAGGGGGCTGGCCATGATGAGCTCCTTCGTTAAGCCCTGAGGATGTCCAGCGTCCGCTGGATCATGCGGCGCGTGGAGGTGACGACGTTGAGGTTGGCTTCATACGAGCGCTGCGCTTCGCGCAGGTCCATGCTTTCGATGGTGCTGTTGACGTTGGGCATCTTCACGTAGCCGTTGGCGTCCGCGGCCGGGTGGCCGGGCTCCAGCTTGGTCTTGAAGGCGCCTTGCTCGCGGTTGATGCGGCCGAGGCGCACCGTCTCGGCGTCGAGCTCGCGATCGAATTTCCGTTCGAAGGTGGCGATCTTGCGCCGATAGGGGTCGGCGCCGGCCGTGGTCGCCGTGCTGTCGGCATTGGCGATGTTCTCGGAGATCACGCGCATCCTGCCGGACTGCGCGCGCAGGCCCGAGACCGCGACCTGGATCGACTTGAGGAAATCCATCGTCCTTCTCCTCAGGCCCGCTTGCCGAGCGCCAGCCGCAGATACGAGAGGCTCTTGCCGTAGAGCGTCGCCGCCAACTGGTAGTCGCTGTTGTTCTGCGAGAGCTTCATCATCTCCTCCTCCAGGCTCACAGCATTGCCCGATGGCCGCGTTTCGAAGGGCCCGGCCCTGCGCGTGCCAGTGGCCCCGGAGCCGCCTGAGCCCAAGAGATGACCCGGCTGCGTGCGTGCGGGCTGGCCGTCATCGGCCTGCCGCAGCGCGGCCATGGTCAGGTCGAAGGGCTTGAGGTCCCTCGGCTTGAAGCCGGGAGAATCCGCATTGGCCACGTTCTCCGCCAGAACCTTCTGGCGGTTCTGGTGGTAGGCGAGGCGGCCCTTGATGGCCGTGAGGAGAGGGAGGTCGCTCAGCATGGTATCCCGCTTGCGCCGGCAGAATCGCCCTACCGACCGGCAAATCTTGCCGCCCGTATGGTTAAGACGGCGTTAACGCGGGAAGCGGGAGTGCTGCGGCGAGCGGGTGTGGATGAGGTTGTGAAATTAACCCTTTCTTAACCCTATATCTTCCTTGCGAGCGCAATGTGATGCAAGGATGCCCGGATTCGATGCGTTCGTTGCGGAAAGGCCACTGCCGTCATGCAGATGCTTGAAAACCTCCTCGGCGCCCAAGGCATGCGGGTGGCAGGCTGGCTGGCGGCCGCCCTCGCGCTGCTTCTGCTGGTGGTCCTCATCTGGTGGCTGATCCAGCGGGCGATGGGCGGGCGGCTGAACATGAGCGACCGGCCGGACCGCCGCGGCAGGCCGCCACGTCTCGGCATCACCGAAAGCTTCACGGTCGATCGCCAGGGCCGCCGCCTGGTGATGATCCGCCGCGACAATGTCGAGCATCTCGTGATGATCGGCGGCCCCAACGACGTAGTGATCGAGTCGAACGTGGTGCGCGGCGAGCGGCCGGTCGCGGCCCGTCCGGAACCGCGCGCGACCGAGCCCGATCTGGTTCCGCCGCTGGTCGCGGCCGACCTCGCTCCACCGCCGAAGCCCGCGCCGCCGCCGGCCGCTCCGCCGCCACGGCAGGCCGAGCCGCCCCGCCCCGCGGAGCCGCCGCGCGCTGCGCCGCCCGCTCCCCCGCCGCCAGCGCCGCAACCGCCGCCGCGCGCCACCGAGCCCCCGCGCGCCGCGCCGCCCGCTCCCCCGCCGCCAGCGCCGCAACCGCCGCCGCGCGCCACCGAGCCGCCGCGCGCCGCGCCGCCAGCTCCCCCGCCGCCAGCTCCGCAACCGCCGCCGCGCCCCGTACCGCCGGCGCCCCCGACTCCGGCTCCCGCAGTCCCCCCAGCGCCTGCCCCAGCGGCTCCTGCCCGGATGACGCCTGAGCCGCCGCGTCCCGCCCCACCGCCGCCCGAGCGGGTGCCCGTGCGCGCGTCGCCGCCTCCGCCGCCTCCGCCTCCCGCCCCGCCTCCTGCGCCGCCCGCCGCCGAGACGCCGCCGCGTCCGCCGCAAACCCTGGCCGAGCGGATCAAGGCGGGCCTGGCCATGGGCGTGCCGGCCGAACCCGCGAATCGCGGGCCCATGGCCGCCGGTCCATCCGCTCCGCCCGCTCCCGAAACAGCGCCGCCTCCGCCCGCCCAGCCGCCGCCTCCACCCGCCGCGGCTGCGCCGCCGCCTGCCGCCGCTGCGCCGCCGCCTGCCGCCGCTGCCCCGACGCCGCGCCTTGCCGAGTTCGAGGCGCGCATCGATCAGGCGTTGCGGCCCGTTCCGCCGCCTCCGGCGGTTCCGCCGGCTCCGCCCGCAGCAGCTCCCAGGGCTCCAACGCCTCCGCCTCCCGCCCCGCCTCCACCTGCGGCGAGGCCGGCTGCGCCGCCTCCCGCCGCGCCTCCGCCTCCCTCCGCTGCCGCCGCGCCTGCATCTCCCCCACAGGCGCCGCCGCCACCAGCCCCGCCCGCGCCTCCGAAGGCCGCGCCCTCCCGGAATCCCTTCGACTCGCTGGAGGAGGAAATGGCCAAGCTCCTCGGCCGAGCGCCGGACGGGAAGGGTTGAGCCGGGCGCTTCGTGCGGGAGCCAGGCGGCGCGGGGCGCGCCTCCTCCTCCCGGTCTCGTATCTGCTGCTGCTGGGCCTGCCGCTTCTGGGGGCCGCTCCCGCCCATGCGCAGGATTTCGGCATCACCTTCGGCCAGGGCCAGGGCCTGACGGAGCGCGCGCTTCAGCTAGTCGCGCTCGTCACGATCCTGTCGCTCGCGCCCTCGATCCTGGTGATGGTGACCTCGTTCACCCGGATCGTCGTCGTGTTGTCGCTGCTGCGCACGGCGCTCGGCACGGCGACATCGCCACCCAACGCGGTCCTTTCGGCTTTGGCGCTGTTCCTCACTGCCTTCATCATGGCGCCGACCTTCGAGCAATCCTACCGCGAGGGCGTGCAGCCGCTGCTCGCCGGGCAGATCCGCGAGGCCGAGGCTTTCGAGCGCGCCTCCTCGCCCTTCAAGGATTTCATGCTGAAGCACGTCCGCGCCAAGGATCTCGAGCTCTTCCTCGATCTCTCCAAGGCGCCGCGCCCCGCGACCGCGCGCGAGACGCCGCTGCAGGTGCTCGTGCCCGCCTTCATGATCTCCGAGCTGCGCCGCGCCTTCGAGATCGGCTTCCTGCTGTTCATCCCCTTCCTGATCATCGACCTCGTGGTCTCCTCGGTCTTGATCAGCATGGGCATGATGATGGTTCCGCCCGTCACCGTGTCCTTGCCGTTCAAGCTGATCTTCTTCGTGCTGGTCGACGGCTGGGGCCTCGTCGTGGGCAGCCTCGTGCAAAGCTACGGCGGTTGAGGACGGTCTCTCGCCTGGGTGGGAAAACCGGTCGTTCCGCATTATTTTCGTTGCGAGAATCGCGCCGAAACCGTTGGAGTGATTCGCACTCGGGCCGGATCTCCCTTCCAGGATGAGCGACATCTCCCTCGGCAACGCCATCGACCGCAGCGACAAGCAGGGCAACGCGCTGCTCGTCATGCTGCTCGCCGTCCTGCTGGTCGGCTCGCTGACGGCGTCCTTCTACATGTCGGAGGATGCGCGGACCCATTTCATGCTGTGGTTCCTGGCGGCGCTGGCGGCGCTGGGCGTGCTGGGACTCTTCCTCATCGCCATCGGCACGCTGCAATTCGCCGGCCGAGCCACGCGCAACGATCTGACCAAGCTGATCGCCGACGGCTCGCATCACGGCATCCTCGTCACCGATCCGGAAGGCCGCGTGATCTACGCCAACGCCCAGTACATGGCCTTGGCCGGCGCCGCCGAGGGCTCCGCCGTCAGGCCCGTGGAGCGGCTGTTCACCGGCGCCTCGGACGTGTCGGAGGCGGTCTATCGCCTGGCCCAGGCCGCGCGCGAGCGCCGCGGCCATGCCGAGGACCTGCGCATGGCGCCCGGCCTCGATGGCCAGGCCGCCGCCTGGTACCAGATCCGCGTCAGGCCGCTGCAGCGCGGCGGCCGACAGGAGAGCGTCTGGACGGTCGCGGACATCACCGCCGACCGCAAGAGCGAGGAAGGGGCGGTGCAGGAACTGCAGAACGCCGTCAACTTCCTCGATCACGCGCCGGCCGGCTTCTTCTCCGCCGATCCCACCGGCCGCATCGCCTACATGAACGCGACGCTCTCCGGCTGGCTGGAGCATGACATCGCCGAGCAGATCGGCGGTGACGGCGGCCTGACGCTGAAGCAGATCACCGCCGCCGGCGGCGCAGCCCTTCTCGACGCCGTCGCCGGCGTGGCCGGACAGGTCAAGACGGAGGTGATCGATCTCGACCTGCGCAAGCGCAATGGACAGGCGCTGCCGGTGCGGCTGTTCCACCGCGTCTCCTACGGCCACGACGGCGCGCCCGGTCCCTCGCGCACCATCGTGCTCAACCGCAGCCAGGGCGTCGACACCTCGGCCGGGCGCGCGGCGGAGGTGCGCTTCGCGCGCTTCTTCCACAACACGCCGATGGCGATCGCCACCGTCGGGCGCGACGGGCGCATCAGCCAGAGCAACGCCTCCTTCGCGCGCCTCTTCGGCGATACGGTCAGGGCCGGGGACGGGGAACGCAGCGTCGCCGCCGTGATCGCGGAGAAGGACCGTCCCGCCTTCGACGAGGCGCTGAAGTCGGTCGCGGCGGGGCAGGGGGAGATCGCGCCCTTCGACGTGGCGCTCACCGGCGGCCAGCGCTCGGCCCGCGTCTTCCTCACGCCCGTCGCCGACAAGCAGGCGGGCGACGAGGCGGCGATCGTCTATCTCCTCGACACGACGGAGCAGCGCGCCCTGCAGGAGCAGTTCACCCAGGCCCAGAAGATGCAGGCCGTCGGCCAGCTCGCGGGCGGCGTGGCGCATGACTTCAACAACGTCCTGACCGCCATCATCGGGTATTCCGACCTTCTGCTGGCCTCCCACAGGCCGACCGATCCGTCCTTCCAGGATATCATGCAGATCAAGCAGAACGCGAACCGCGCGGCGAGCCTCGTGCGCCAGCTGCTCGCCTTCTCGCGGCGCCAGACGCTGCGCCCGCAGGTGATCCAGCTGAACGATTCCGTCTCGGACGTGCAGATGCTGCTGAAGCGCCTCCTCGGCGAGAAGGTCGAGCTCGACGTGCGCTATGGCCGCGACCTTTGGCCGATCAAGGCGGACGTCAACCAGTTCGAGCAGGTCGTGGTAAACCTCGCGGTCAACGCGCGCGACGCCATGCCGGAGGGAGGCAAGCTGACGCTGCGCACCTCCAACGTCACCGACAGCCAGAGCGCGGCCTACAATTACAAGGGCCTCGCGCCGGCGGATTACGTGCTGCTCGAGGTCGAGGACACCGGCACCGGCATGAGCGCCGAGGTGATGGAGAAGATCTTCGAGCCCTTCTTCACCACCAAGGAGATCGGCAAGGGCACGGGCCTCGGCCTCTCCATGGTCTTCGGCATCGTCAAGCAGTCGGGCGGCTACATCTTCTGCGATTCGACGGTGGGCAAGGGCACCACCTTCCGCATCTTCCTGCCGCGCCACGAGGCGGCCGAGGAGCCGGAAGCGCGGCCCGAGGAGGCGAAGGCCGCCCAGCAGACGCAGGACCTCACCGGCCAGGGCACCATCCTGCTCGTCGAGGACGAGGAAGCGGTGCGCGCCTTCGGCGCGAGGGCGCTGCGCTCGCGCGGCTACACGGTGCTGGAGGCCGGCTCCGGCGTGGAGGCGCTGGAGGTCGTCGAGGAGCATGGCGATGAGATCGCACTCGTCGTCTCCGACGTGGTGATGCCCGAGATGGACGGCCCGACGCTCTTCACCGAACTCAAGAAGCGCGGCCGCAACTACCAGTTCGTCTTCGCTTCGGGCTACGCCGAGGAGGCCTTCAAGAAGAACCTGCCCGAGGCAGAGCAGGAGAGCTTCGCCTTCCTGCCCAAGCCCTACAGCCTCAAGCAGCTGATCGAGGCGGTGAAGCAGGTGAAGGGGTAGGGGCCGTGGCGGGCCGTCCGTGATCACGGCTCTCGCGGTCTCCGGTTATCGTTCGCTGCGCGATTTCCGCCTCGCGCTCGGGCGGATCACAGTCGTCACCGGGCCGAACGGCGCCGGAAAATCCAGCTTCTACAGGGCGCTGCGCCTGCTGGCGGATGTGGCGCAGGGCCGCGCCATCCAGAGCCTCGCTGCCGAGGGAGGCCTCGAATCGACGCTCTGGACCGGCCCGGAGGCGATCGCCGCCACCGTCCGGCGTGGCGACTATCCCGTGCAGGGCACGAGGCGGAAAGGACCGATCGCGCTCAAACTCGGGTTCATGGATGAGGACTTCGGCTATGCCATCGATCTCGGGCTGCCGCCGCCTGCGCTCGACTCGTATTTCACGCGCGATCCGCAGATCAAGGCCGAGAGCCTGCGGCGCGGCGCCCGGCTGACACGCGCCGCGGCCATCGCCGATCGCAGGGGACCGGCGGTATCGATCCGCAACCAGAGCGGCGCCTGGGCCACCGTCATGACCAACCTCAGCCCGGTCGACAGCATGATGACGCACTGCGCCGACCCGACGCTCGGCGTTGAGCTCCTGCTGCTGCGCGAGAAGATGCGGTCCTGGCGCTTCTACGATCATTTCCGCAGCGACCGGGATGCGCCGGCGCGCCAACCGCAGATCGGCACCTTCACGCCCATCCTCGCGCATGATGGCGCCGATCTCGCAGCCGCCGTGGCGACCATCCTGGAGATCGGCGATGCGCCGGGCCTTGCCGACGCGGTGGAGGATGCCTTTCCCGGCGCGCGCCTGTCGATCGCATTTAGCGACGGCCAATTCGAGCTCGCCATGACGCAGCATGGTCTGCTGCGGCCGTTGCGCTGCGCCGAGCTGTCGGACGGAACCCTGCGCTATCTCCTGTGGGTGGCGGCCCTGCTGTCTCCGCGGCCGCCGCCGCTGATGGTGTTGAACGAACCCGAGACGAGCCTGCATGTCGACCTGCTTCCGGCGCTGGCCAGGCTTATCGCCCGGGCGGCGGAGCGCTCGCAGATCGTTCTCGTTTCGCATGACCGCGCGCTGCTGAATGCTCTGCCGACCGGCAGCCTCCTCAAGCATGTCGCGCTGCGCAAGGATTTCGGTGAAACGATCCATGACGACGACGAGCCTGTCGGCTGGACATGGCCGGAGCGCTGACAGGCGGCCTTGTGTTGCGCCCGCTGTCGGATAGGGTCGGGTGCCGCGGCTGGTCCGCTGTCCGGCTGCCGCGATCCGATCCTTGGGGAACCCGTCCATGCTATCAGGCCTGCTGCGCGCCATGCCCTTCCTCGGCATCGCGGTCATCGTCTATGCGCTCGGCGTGCTGGCGCTCGGCATCCCGCTCGATCATCAGCTCGTCGCTTTCGGACTGCCCTCGGGCGCGCCGCTGCGCATCCTTTTCGGCGACGCCGTCGTGCTGCTCGCGCTCGTGCTGTTCTTCATCGAGCTCATGATCTCGACGCGGCCGACCCGCTCCAGCCTCGTCAACCATGGCCTGTCGATGGCGCTCTTCGTCCTCTGCCTCGTGCTGTTCCTGCTGCTGCCCGCTTTCGGCAGCATGACCTTCTTCCTGTTGCTCATGCTCACGCTGATCGACGTCATCAGCGGCTATTCGATCAGCATCATCACGGCCCGGCGCGACCTGACGATCGAGCGGGACGCCTGAGGGCCGGCGTTGCGGCTGCGTCTGCCGCCGCTTAAGCTTTTCTCAGGAACGCAAGGAAACGACTCATGAAATCGCGCGCCGCCGTCGCCTGGGAGGCGAAGAAGCCTCTCTCCATCGAGACCATCGAGATCGGCGGGCCGCAGCCAGGCGAGGTGCTGGTCGAAGTGATGGCGACGGGCGTCTGCCACACCGACGCCTACACGCTGTCCGGCCTCGATTCCGAGGGCAAGTTCCCGGCGATCCTGGGGCATGAGGGCGCCGGCATCGTCCGCGAGGTCGGGGCGGGCGTCACTTCGGTGAAGCCAGGCGACCATGTCATCCCGCTCTACACGCCGGAGTGCCGCCAGTGCAAAACCTGCCTGTCGCAGCGCTCCAACCTCTGCACGGCGATCCGCGCCACGCAGGGGCAGGGCCTGATGCCGGACCGCACCACGCGGTTCTCCTGCGATGCGATGGGACGGGCCAACGAGGTCTTCCACTACATGGGCTGCTCGACGTTCTCGAACTTCACCGTCTTGCCGGAGATCGCGGTGGCGAAGGTCAGGGAGGACGCGCCCTTCGACAAGATCTGCTACATCGGCTGCGGCGTGACGACCGGGATCGGGGCGGTGATCCATACGGCGAAGGTCTGGCCCGGCGCCAACGTCGCTGTCTTCGGGCTGGGCGGCATCGGCCTCAATGTCATCCAAGGCGCGCGCATGGTCGGCGCCGACAGGATCATCGGCGTCGACCTCAACCCGTCCAAGGCCGAGATGGCGAAGAAGTTCGGCATGACGCATTTCGTCAACCCGGACGAGGTCGGCCGCGACAAGGTCGTCGAGGCGATCGTCGATCTCACGGGCGGCGGGGCGGATTTCTCGTTCGAATGCATCGGCTCCACCGCGACGATGCGCCAGGCGCTGGAATGCTGCCACCGGGGCTGGGGCGAGAGCATCATCATCGGCGTCGCGCCCTCGGGCCAGGAGATCGCGACGCGCCCCTTCCAGCTCGTCACGGGACGCGTCTGGAAGGGCTCCGCTTTCGGCGGCGCGAGGGGCCGCACCGACGTGCCGAAGATCGTGGATTGGTACATGGAGGGCAAGATCGACATCGACTCGCTCATCACCCACACCATGCCGCTCGACGAGATCAACACGGCCTTCGACCTGATGCACGAGGGCAAGAGCATCCGCAGCGTCGTGGTGTTCTGAAGGGAGCGGACGATGGACTGGAAGACCTATCTCGACGACACCTTCGCGAACATCGGCGTGCTGGAGCAAGACACGCCCTCGACCGTCGCAGGCTATCGCAAGCTCCACGCCGCCGGCGGAGAGACCGGGCGGCTCGACCTCAAGACGCGTGAGCTGATCTGCATCGCCGTCGCCATCACCACGCGCTGCGACGGCTGCATCGCCAACCATGTCAAGAAGGCGATCGAAGCCGGGGCGAGCCGCGCCGAGATCGCCGACGCCTGCGGCGTTGCGGTCGCCATGAACGCCGGCGCCGCACTCGCCTACGCCGGCCGCGCCATGGCGGCGCATGAGGCGCTCGGCTGACGGCGTCGCCCCGTCGGGAGCGGCAGGCCCGTCACCTGCCTGTGAGCATCCGATCTGCAGGGGTCATCCGCCTGTCGCGACGGTCCTAGACGATCCAGACTTCGGTGTTGGAGCATCACGAGGCCGGCCCGGCGGGGGTCGCGATCAATCTCGGCTGCGCGGAACAAACGCCTCGGATTGCGAGTTTTCGACGCACGCTTGGCCTTGTCGGAGATGGCGGCCGGCTTCGCACCCTATCCGAATCCAGGAGGTTTCCCATGCGCTCGCTGCTGCTCTGGGCCGTCGGCGTCCCCATCCCGATCATCGTCCTGCTCTGGTTCTTCATGCGCTGACGCGCGCGCCAGTCCCGTCGTCCCCTTCCCAAGAGAGAGAGAAAGACCATGCAGCAGTCCATCGGACGCACCCCCTCCGGCCACACCACCGCGATCCTGGCGTCCAAGGTCGCCGGCACCTCGGTCTACAACACCGCCGGCGAATCGATCGGCCATGTCGAGGACGTCGTGCTCGACAAGATGTCGGACAAGATCATGTTCGCCGTCGTCGGCTTCGGCGGCTTCCTCGGCATCGGCGAGAAATACCACCCGCTGCCCTGGTCGCAGCTCGACTATGACGAGAACCTCGGCGGCTACCGCGTCGGCCTGACGCGCGAGCAGCTGGAGCAAGCGCCGAGCTACGAGCTTCACGATCTCACGAAGCCCGAAGGCGATGTCAGCCGGCGCACGACGGACTATTATTCGAGCCTGTCGTGAGCCGATATGACTCCTCCCCCTGGAAGGGGGAGGCCGGGTGGGGGTAGGTTTTCATCCAGCGGATACGGACCCTCCCCAGCCCTCCCCTTGCAGGAGAGGGATTGTGTCGCGGAGCGGCGCTTAGCTCCGCGCCGGAATCGCCAGGCCTCTCGTCACGGCCGGCCGGTCGAGCGCCCGCTCCAGCCAGGCCGGCACTTCCTTCAGCGTCTCGTAGGCCACGAGCGGCCCCGCCTCGTAGAAGCCCGTGAGGTTGCGGACCCAACCGATCATCGAGATGTCGGCGATGGTGAATTCGTCGCCCATGATCCAGCGCCGTCCCGCGAGCCGCGCTTCGATCGCGGAATTACGGGGGAATTAAGGGGACATGATCTCAATTGAATTACGGGGACATGATCTCAATTGCGAATTACGGGGACATGATCTCAATTGCATGAATAGCTTCGGCCTGCTTCACTGCCGCCATGGCGCGCCTCGCCCGCATCACGGTCCCTGATCTGCCTCACCATGTGACGCAGCGCGGCAACCGGCGTCAGGCGGTGTTTCTCGAGGACGGTGATTATGCGCTCTACCGCGATCTCCTGGCGGAGCGTTGCCGGGCCAACGCTGTCCAATGCTGGGCCTATTGCCTGATGCCAAACCACGTGCATCTGGTCCTTGCGCCGTCCACCGCCGAGGGTCTTTCGCGCGCGGTCGGTGGAACGCACCGGCGCTACAGCGGCTTGATCAATGCCCGTGCTCGGGTCACCGGCCATGTTTTTCAAGGCCGCTTCTTCTCAGCTGCGATGGATGAGGCGCATTTTCTCGCCGCCGTGCGCTATCTCGCCTTCAACCCAGTGCGCGCAAAGCTCGCGGAGCGCCCGCAGGACTGGCCGTGGTCAAGCGTCCGGGCGCATCTGGCCGGGCGCGATGACCCGCTGGTGCGCGTGCGCCCGCTGCTCTACATGGCGCCCTCCCCTGATGAGCTGTTCACCCTGTCGCTGGACGAAGCCTCGGCCCTGTTCGCGCTGGAGACCAAAAGCATGACGGGCAGACCCCTCGGTGACGCTGGGTTCATCGCAGCTGTGGAACGCAAGCTTGGCTACGCTGTCACACCGAAAAGGCGCGGACCGAAGCCTAAGCCGGCTTAAGCGAATTCACGCAATTGAGATCGTGTCCCCGTAATTCCGGTCCCCGTAATTCCCCGTAATTCCCCCATAATTCGGTCCCCGTAATTCGATCTCCGCGCCGACCGCGTCACCGGCGAGTTCGAGACGATCGTCGACTTCCAGGATGTCCAGAACGGCGCCGTCACCAACGACTACATCGCGCTCGACGCCGCCTGGCAGGCTACGGCGGTGATCTGGAACCCCGGCTTCGGCCTCACCCAGATCGCCATCCCGGGCGTGGGCGGCAACTACATGATCAACGTCGCCGGCACCACGGTCGCCAATATCGCAGACAATATCATTTGGGTGTGAACAGCGAGGGGTGGGCCGCTCATCGCGCTGCCACCCCTCGCGCCATCCGCGCATGTCATCAGGACTTCGCTTTTGCGAAATCTTCTCAATCAGGCCTTGTCATCGTTCGGCACTGGAATAACGTCGATACCGCTGAAGATAGGTCTCGCTCTCACCGCCATTTGTATCCAAACCGCAACTCGGGTCACAAGCTGCTGAGCTGACTGCGGTTGCGCTAGCCGGAATGCCGATTCCACACCGTCGCTCACGGTGACGGACTCTCTATCGATACAAGCGCAGAAAGGGGCCCAGGGCATGCCGACACGTGGACAGCTTTTCTTCGGTACCGATGGTTTGCAGGGCGACAAGCGGATCGCCTACTATAATGAGGGGACAACCGGCCCTCAGTTCCTGATCATCGACAATGCGACGGGGGGCGTGCCGGGGAACCTGTTCGCATTTACCGTGGACGACATCGTGGTCGATTCGGCCGCTGGTTTCTACTACGCCATCGTCAACGACGGTGTCGGCACGGGGGCCTATCTGGTCCGCGGCGCGATCTCGGGCGGGCCGGCGACCGCGCTCGTCAACTATGCCACCGTTTTCGGTCCCTCCAATGTCGACCCGGTTGTCGTTTCGCTGGCGATCGATCCGGCCAGCAGCCGCCTTTACGTGGGCGTTCAGGAAGCCAGCGGTGTGGCGGCCCAGTCGGGCATCCGGCAATACACCTATAATGCGGCCGGCGCGGTCACCGACAATGGCTTTCTGGTCACGTCGCAAAGCTCGGGCAAGCCGCAGGAGGGGGGATTTGACATCCTGCTTCCGAGCGACTTTGACCTCAATACGACGACCAATACGCTGTTCTTCAGCGAAACGCTGCGCGGATCGGTCTCGTCCGTTGGCCTGTTTCGCCTGAGCCTGTCGTCGCCAAACACGATCGTTCAGGTCGTCAGCCAGTCGCAGTTCCCCGACAGCGGCGCGAACGGCTTCATCGTCGATGTCGAGGTCGATAATTCGACCAACATTACCTATTTTTCGACGATCTCGGCGCAGCCGTCCCCCGACCCCGGGTATAACTCTGCGCAGAACCAGATCTGGTATGTCACGAATGGATCGACGGCGACCAATGCGACCGCGGTCGCCCTGACATTGTTCGATACCAACGGGACGACGAACTTCCGGACCGGAAATACGATCTTCTTTCCGCAGAGCCTGATTTTCGATCAGTCGACCCGCCAGCTCTATGTGGCGTCCGAGCAGCGCGACGGCGTCGATGCCGCTGCCAATGACGACAAGATTTACGTCTTCCAGCTCAACGCTGCCGGTACGCAGGGCACGCTGGTCAACACGATTTTCCCGACCTTTGCCGGCAATTCGGTCAATCTCACCGCGCTGGCATTCAACAGCCTGCCGAGATTCAGCAATTTTGCAGGAACGTCCACGGCGGCGATCGAGCAGAGTGCGGCGGTCGTCGCCACCGCAGCGGGATCGACTGTCAACGACGACGGCCGCCTGCTGTCCGCCACTGTGCAGGTCACCGGGGGAACGTTCACGTCGACGCAGCCCGGCATCAACAACGACAATCTCGCGGTGGGCGCAGGGCTCCAGACGAGCGGCCTCATCTCCGGAACGAACATCACCGCATCTTACAACGCCAGCGCACGCATGCTGTCGTTGAACGGCTACGATACGCTAGCGAACTACCAGTCGGTGCTCGCGTCCGTCCGCTACTTCTCGCTCGGCGACAATCCGACCAACTATGGCGCGAACGGCTCGCGAACGCTCACCTGGACGCTCAACGATGGGGCTTTGAACCTGACGGCCAATTCGTTGGCCACGACGACGACAACGATCGCGATCACCGCCATCGACGATGCATCGGTGGCTGTCGCCGATGGCGGCGGCAACGTAAACGAAAATGCGACGATCTCCGTGTCCGTGCTCGCGAACGACCTCGATCCCGATACATTACTCGGTGCAGCGAACATCACGCAGATCGCCGGGCAGGCGGCAACGGTCGGCACGGCGATCGCGCTTGCGTCGGGAGCAACCGCGACCCTCAACGCCAACGGAACGATAAGCTACAACCCCAACGGCAAGTTCGACTATCTCGTGTCGGCAGCGACCGCGGCGGCGACGGGCGCGGTCAATAGCAGCGCTGCCGACAGCTTCACTTATACGCTTGCCGGAGGAAGTTCCGCGACTGTCTCGGTGACCGTGAACGGCGTTGCAGGCGTAGGCGATCAGTTGCGGGGAGATGGGGGCGACAACGCGATTTCGGGCGGCGCCGGCAACGACATGCTGCTCGGTTTCAACGGCAACGACACGCTGGACGGCGGCGCGGGCACCGACACGCTGGTCGGCGGCGCGGGCGACGACGTCTATGTCGTCGACAGCCTCAGCGACGTCGTCACCGAGGCGGCGGGCGAGGGCACCGACGAGCTGCGCACGACGCTGAACGTCTTCACCCTCGGCTTGAACGCGGGCAGCGTCAATGTCGAAAACCTGACCTTCATCGGCGCGGGCAATTTTAGGGGCGACGGAAACGCTGCGGCGAATATCATCACGGGCGGCGGGGGCAATGATAGCTTCGGCGGAGCGGATGGCGCCGATACGCTGATCGGCCGCGCCGGCAACGACACGCTCGATGGCGGCGCGGGCACCGACACCGTCAGTTACGCCGACCGGGCGCTCGCCGTCGCCATCAACCCGTTCATCAACACCGCCGCGGTCACCGGCGGCGAGCTCGACACCATCTCCAACATCGAGAACTTCACCGGCGGCTCGGGTAACGACACGATCCAGGGGACGTTCGGCGTCAATGTCATCGCGGGCGGCGGCGGCAATGACCTGATCTACGCCTTCGACGGCGCCGACCTCGTCGACGGCGGCGCCGGCAACGACGTGATCGCCGGCGGCATCGGCGACGACACGATCACCGGCGGCGACGGCGGCGACTGGCTCTACGGCGAGGACGGCAACGACAACCTCTCCGGCACCGCCAAGAGCGGCGGCGCCTTCGACGTGATCGTGGGCGGCAATGGCGCCGACACCCTCGAAGGCTCCGCCAACGGCTTCGACTATTTCTACGGCGGCGTCGGCGTGAACGGCGCCACCGGCGACGGCAACGACACGTACATCGTCAGGGCCGCCACCGGCATCAAGGTGATGAACGACTTCGAGGTCGGCGGCACGGCCGATGTCATCCGCCTCCTCGGCACGGGCCTCACGACCTTCGCCCAGGTGCAGGCGGCCCTGTCCTTCTCCGGCGTCATCAACGGCACGGTGCTCGTCGTCGACGGCACGACGCAGATCTGGTTCCTCAACGGCACCCAGCCGGCCAATCTCACCGCGGCGGATTTCCTGTTTGTTTGACGCGCAGTTATTGCGTCGGCGTTGGTGCCGCTCAGGCGCACTTAGATCGGAAGCAGACAGCGCACTGTCGGGCAGGAAGACTTCCCGAAGGGACGTGCCTCTGTAGCGTTCCGCCCCACCAACAATCGCAGAGGATCGCGCCGGATTCGAACAGGCCGAACGGCTTTCCGCCGGGCCCGTCCGGATCGATGATCGCCGGGATCTTGCCGTTCGGATTGAGGGACAGGAATTCGGGCCCCCAGGTCTCGTTCTGGCCGATGTCGATGTAATGCTGCTCGTAGGGGAGGCCGATCTCCTCCAGCATCATCGACACCTTCACGCCATTGGGCGCGGGCGCCGAATAGAGCTGCAGCCTGTCCGGCCGGCTGGGCCGCCAGCGCCGGGCGATGGGAAAGGCGTCGAGAGCGGCCGTGTCAAACGGCCGCTGTCACCATGATCTCGACGTCGTAACCGGGCGCCGCCAGCGCCGGGCTCTGCACGGTGGCCCGCGCCGGCGCGTTGCCGGGGCTGACCCAGGCGTCCCACACAGCGTTCATCTCCGCGAAGGTCGCCATGTCGGTGAGCCAGATCTGCGCGGTCAGCAGCTTCGACTTGTCGGTGCCGGCGGCGGCGAGCAGCGCGTCGATGGCGGTCAGCACGTCCTTCGTCTGCTCGGTCACCGATTGCCCCTTGGTCTTCTGGGCGACCTGACCAGCGAGATAGGCGACGCCGTTGTGGACGACGGCCTGGCTCATGCGCGGGCCGGGCTGCAGACGGTTGATGGTCATTGCTTGCGCTCTCCGGTGGGGTTGCGGCCACTGGTAGGCTGGACGCGAACGAGGCGCAAGGCCGGGCGCAAGGCCGCCGGGCGCGCGCTCGCGGCGTGATCCCGCCCGGCGGACACGGCGGCCTCACAGCGAAGTTATCGCCCGCCGCCGTTCCGCGATAGCGGGCCGGCCGGTTTCTGTGCACTCTCGTGCCAGATTTGACGAGGACGGAGGCGATGGCTTCGACGCGCAGGGCGATATTGGCCGCGGCGGCCGGGTTCGCCGGCTTCGTCCGTGCCGGCATCGCGTCAGCCGGCGGGCCGAGACCCTTCGCCACGCCGGTCGCCGCGCCGCCGCTCGCGCTTTCTGGTCTCGATGGCCGGGTCGTGGATCTCGCAGAGCAGGCGGGACGCCCGGCGCTCGTCTGCTTCTGGGCGACTTGGTGCGCTCCCTGCCGGGCGGAACTGCCCGCCTTGGCGCGGCTCAATCGCGATCTGACTCGTGACGAGGGCGTCGTGATGGCCGTCAATATCGGCGAGCCGGCCGACAAGGTGCGGCGTTTCCTCGCCCAGATCGGCGCTGACGGCTTTCCGACTCTTCTCGACGAGGAGCGGACGACGGCCGCGCCATGGCGCATCGGCGGGCTGCCGCTCGCCTATGGCGTCGCGCCCGATGGACGCCTGGCCTTCTCGGTCGTCGGCGCGACGGACTGGGACGATCCGGCGATGCGTCAGGCCCTGCGCGGCCTGGCCTCTCCGACGCGCGGCGCGTCTCTTGAAGGTACGGCGATGATGGGAGGATCGACATGAGACGATGGTTCGGCGGCGCGACGGCGCTCGCGCTCGCGGCGCTTCTGTCATCGGCTGCGGCCGCGCAGCAGAAGGTCAGCGTGACGGGCGAGATGCTCGACACCTGGTGCTATCTCTCCGGCGTCATGGGAGGACCGGATGCGACGGTCGGCAGCGCGCACCACACCTGCGCGATGTGGTGCGCCGCCGCCGGCATCCCGGTCGGTCTGCTGACCGACGACGGCACGCTCTACATGGTGCTGAAGCTCGAAGGCGCCGGGGCGGCGGCGGGCGGCGAGAACATCCTGCGCATCCAGAGCAAGCGGATCACCGCCGACGGCATCCACTACAAGCGCGACGGTCAGAACTATCTCATCATCGACAAGGTGGTGGCCGACGCCGGCATCACCGTGAAGAACCACGGCGATTTCGGCGTGGTGCCGCCGAACGCCATCCCCGAATCCGTCATCGAGAAGGTCAAGAAGCAATGAGGATCCCGTCGCTACCGGGCGCGCTCGCCTTCGCGGCGGCGTTGCTGCCCTTTTCGGCGCTCGGCCAGGAGCTGCAGAGCAAGGCCGAGAGCTGGGGCCTTCAGAACGAGAAGGCCGCTGTCGTCAGCGGCGAGGTCGTCGACATCGCCTGCCGCCTCACCGGCGATTGCCCGGCCCGCTGCGGCGGCGGCGAGCGCCTGCTGGGCATCCTGCAGGCGGACGGCAAGCTCATCCTCGCTGGCAAGAACGGCCAGCCGCTTTTCACCGGCGCGGTCCAGGACCTGCTGCCCTATTGCGGCAAGAAGGTCGACGCCGATGGCCTCTTCGTCGGCTCGGACAAGGTGACGATGTTCCAGATCCAGTTCCTGCGCGAGGCCGGCGCGGCGAACTTCACGCCGGCTGACCGCTGGACCAAGCTCTGGGCGGAACGCAACCCTGAGCACGCCGCCGCCGTGGACGAATGGTTCCACAATGATCCAGGCATCGCCAAGCAGATCGAGGCGAACGGCTACCTCGGCCTCGGCAAGGCCGAGGACGTCGAGTTCATGAAGAAGCAATAGGCCTGCGGCTGGAGCGCGAAGGAGTACGATCGATGTCGAAAGCCTCCAGTCTGGCCGCCGGCGTGCTCGCCGCCGCTCTGTCGCTTGGATCGGGCGTCGCGGCGCACGATGGGCACAAGCACGCCGCGAAGGGGCAGGCCAAAGCAGCGCAGCCTGCCGCGCCGCCGCCTTCGGTCGACGATCTCCTTTTCGGCCGCCGCATCGGCGGCGATTTCGATCTGATCGACCAGAACGGCGCGCCGCGCCGGCTGCGCGATTTCGCGGGCCGGCACGTGCTCCTCTTCTTCGGCTACGCCAATTGCGAGGCGATCTGCTCGGCGGCCATCCCGCTGATGGCGCAGATCGTCGATCGCCTCGGCGCCGGCCATCCGCCGGTCGATCTCGTGATGATCACCGTCGATCCCGAGCGCGACACGCCCGCCGGCCTGCGCGAGGGCCTGCGCAAGTATGATCCGCGGTTGATCGGCCTCACCGGCCCGAAGGACAAGCTCGAGGCGGCGTGGAAGGCCTTTTCGATCGACGTCACGGAGGTGGCGCGCGGCTGGGATGACGAAGCCATCCTCGGCCATGGCAGCTACCTCTATCTGCTCGGGCCCGACGGCAAGGTGAGGACCCTTCTGCCTCCGGTGCTGCCGCCGGGCGAGGCGGCGCGGATCGTCAAGGGTTATCTCGACCGGGGTTGATGTTCGCTCCCATCAACTGACCGCCGAAGCTCAGGAGAACAAAAATCGAATCGTCCGCTTGCAAATGAGAACAAAAATGGTACATGTGCGCTCGTTGAACACGCCGCATGACTCAGCCATAAGGAGCGCCCGCCCATGTCGCAATCGGCCCTGAAACTCGTGGAAGGAACCTCCGTGGACAAGACCAAGGCGCTGGACGCCGCGCTGTCCCAGATCGAGCGCGCCTTCGGCAAGGGCTCGATCATGCGGCTCGGCAAGAACGACAAGGCGATCGAGATCGAGACGGTGTCGACGGGCTCGCTCGGGCTGGATATCGCGCTCGGCGTCGGCGGCCTGCCGCGCGGCCGCGTCGTCGAGATCTACGGACCGGAGAGCTCGGGTAAGACGACGCTGGCGCTCCACACCGTGGCCGAAGCGCAGAAGAAGGGCGGCGTCTGCGCCTTCATCGACGCCGAGCATGCGCTCGATCCCATCTATGCCCGCAAACTCGGCGTGCAGCTCGACAACCTCCTGATCTCGCAGCCCGATACGGGCGAGCAGGCGCTGGAGATCTGCGACACGCTGGTGCGCTCCGGCGCGGTCGATGTGGTGGTCGTCGACTCCGTGGCGGCGCTGGTGCCCCGCTCCGAGATCGAGGGCGAGATGGGCGAGGTGCAACCCGGCCTGCAGGCGCGGCTGATGAGCCAGGCCTTGCGCAAGCTGACGGGCTCGATCAGCCGCTCCAACACCATGGTGATCTTCATCAACCAGATCCGCATGAAGATCGGCGTGATGTACGGCTCGCCCGAAACCACGACCGGCGGCAACGCGCTGAAGTTCTACGCTTCCGTCCGCCTCGACATCCGCCGCATCGGCGCGATCAAGGAGCGCGACGAGGTCGTCGGCAACACGACGCGCGTCAAGGTGGTCAAGAACAAGGTGGCGCCGCCTTTCAAGCAGGTCGAGTTCGACATCATGTACGGCGAAGGCGTCTCGAAGATGGGCGAGCTCATCGATCTCGGCGTCAAGGCGGGGATCGTCGAGAAGTCCGGCGCCTGGTTCAGCCACGACTCGACCCGCATCGGCCAGGGTCGCGAGAACGCCAAGGCCTTCCTGCGCAACAATCCCGACATGGCAGCCAAGATCGAGCAGATGATCCGGCAGAACTCCGGCCTGATCGCCGAGAAGATCCTGGAGACCGGCCCGGCGGAGGATGACGCCGATGGGACCGATCCGCTGGCCTGAGGAGTCGGCGAGGCATGCGCAATCTGGACAGCGCCCTTGGCGCTCTTTAGTGAGGACGGGCCGGTTTTCCGGCCCGTTTTTCTTTGGCCGGCAGAGCGCCGGCCCGGGCTGCCGGCATAAAGTGCGGATCAGCGTTCCATGAGCGGCGTCAACGAGATCAGGTCCACCTTCCTGAACTTCTTCCAGAAGAACGGCCATGAGATCGTGCCGTCCTCCTCGCTCGTGCCGAAGAACGATCCGACCCTGATGTTCGCCAACTCGGGCATGGTCCAGTTCAAGAACGTCTTCACGGGTCAGGAGAAGCGCCCCTACGCCCGCGCCACCACGGCGCAGAAGAGCGTGCGGGCGGGCGGCAAGCACAACGACCTCGACAATGTCGGCTACACCGCGCGCCACCACACCTTCTTCGAGATGCTCGGCAATTTCTCCTTCGGCGACTATTTCAAGGAGCGCGCCATCGAGCTCGCCTGGACCTTGGTGACGAAGGAATACGGCCTGCCCAGGGACAGGCTGTCGGTCACCGTCTTCCACGACGACGAGGACGCCTTCGGCTACTGGAAGAAGATCGCCGGCCTGCCGGACGAGCGCATCATCCGCATCGCCACCTCGGACAATTTCTGGCGCATGGGTGATACCGGCCCCTGCGGACCTTGCTCCGAGATCTTCTTCGACCATGGGCCGAAGATCTGGGGCGGGCCGCCCGGCTCGCCCGAGCAGGACGGCGACCGCTTCATCGAGATCTGGAACCTCGTCTTCATGCAGTACGAGGAGCAGGCGGGCGGCATCCGCACGCCGCTGCCGCGCCCGTCGATCGACACCGGCATGGGGCTGGAGCGCATCGCCGCCGTGCTGCAGGGGACGCATGACAATTACGAGATCGACCTCTTCCGCGCTCTGATCGCTGCCGTTCAGGCCGAGGTCAGCGGCGACCCCGAGGGGCCGCAGAAAGCGAGCTACCGCGTCATCGCCGATCATCTGCGCTGCGCCTCCTTCCTGGTGGCGGACGGCGTTCTGCCCTCGAACGAGGGCCGAGGCTATGTCCTGCGCCGCATCATGCGCCGCGGCATGCGCCACGCGCAGCTTCTCGGCGCCCGCGAGCCGCTGCTGTGGAAGCTCCTGCCGGCGCTCATCCGCGAGATGGGTCAGGCCTATCCTGAGCTTTCCCGCGCCGAGGCGCTGATCGCGGAGACGCTGAAGCTCGAGGAGACGCGTTTCCGCAAGACGCTGGAGCGCGGTCTCGCCCTGCTCGACGACGAGACCGCCGGGCTCGGCGAGGGCGGCATGCTCGCCGGCGAGACGGCCTTCCGACTCTACGACACCTACGGCTTCCCGCTCGACCTGACGCAGGACGCGCTTCGCGGCCGCGGCATGAGCGTCGACACCGCGGGCTTCGACGCCGCGATGCAGCGCCAGAAGGCGGAGGCGCGCAAGGCCTGGTCGGGCTCGGGCGAGGCGGCGACCGAGACCGTCTGGTTCGCGTTGAAGGAGAAGGCCGGCGCCACCGAGTTTCTGGGCTACGAGACCGAGGCGGCCGAAGGCGTGGTCGCGGCCATCGTCGCCGAAGGGGCGGAGGCGCAGGCGCTTGCCGCCGGCCAGCGCGGCGCCGTCATCCTCAACCAGACGCCGTTCTACGGCGAGTCGGGCGGCCAGGTCGGCGACACCGGCCTGATGGTCGGGGAGGGCGTGCGCTTCCGCGTCGAGGATACGCAGAAGAAGCTGGGCGACCTCTTCGTTCATCTGGGCGTCGTGGAGGAAGGGACGCTGCGCGTCGGCCAGCCGCTGGCGCTGACCGTCGATCGCGCGCGCCGCGCCGCCATCCGCGCCAACCACTCCGCCACGCATCTCTTGCACGAGGCGCTCCGGCAGGTGCTCGGCGAACATGTCGCGCAGAAGGGCAGCCTGGTGAACGACGAGCGCCTGCGCTTCGACATCAGCCACAACAAGCCGATCACCGCCGAAGAGATGCTGGCGGTCGAGGATATGGCCAACGCCATCGTGCTGCAGAACGCGCCCGTGACGACGCGGCTGATGGCGGTCGACGATGCCGTCGCCTCCGGCGCGCGGGCGCTGTTCGGCGAGAAATACGGCGACGAGGTGCGCGTCGTCTCCATGGGCGCCTTCCCCGCCGGTCCGCAGGCGGGCAAGACCTATTCGGTCGAGCTTTGCGGCGGAACGCATGTCGGCCGCACGGGCGACATCGGCCTCGTCGCGGTGGTGGCGGAGAGCGCCGTCGCCTCCGGCGTCCGCCGCGTCGAGGCGCTGACCGGCTCCGCCGCAAGGCAGGCGCTGGGACAGGATTCGCGCCGGCTGCGCGAAGTCGCGGGCCTGCTGCGCAGTTCGGTCGCCGAGGCTGTCGAGCGCGTCGGCGCGCTGGCCGAGGAGCGCCGCCGGCTGGAGCGCGAGGTAGCCGATCTCCGCCGTAAGCTCGCGATGGCTGGCGGCGACGGCGCCGGCCACGCTGCTGACGACGTCAGAGAGATCGGCGGCGTCCGCTATCTCGGCCGCGCGCTGACCGGGATCGAGATGAAGGACCTCAAGGGCATCGCCGACGACGGCAAGGCCAAGGTCGGCTCTGGCGTGGTCGCCGTGGTGGGCGTGGCGCCGGACGGCAAGGCTGGCATCGTGGTCGGCGTGACGCCTGATCTGACCTCCCGCTTCAACGCGGTCGAGCTCGTCCGGCTCGGCTCCGAGGCGCTCGGCGGCAAGGGCGGCGGCGGAAGGCCGGACATGGCGCAGGCCGGCGGCCCCAACGGGGCGGAGGCGGCGGCCGCTCTCGCCGCAGTGGCCGAAGCCCTCGCGAGGGCCTGAAGCCGATGCTCAAGCCGGAGGCGCGGCGCTGGCAACGCCTCCGCCGCCGCACCTATGCCTTGCTGGAAGGCGACGCCAGCGACGATCATCTCGCCCATTTCGTCCATGCCGCCATCGTCGGGCTGATCCTCGTCAGCGTCGTCACGGTCGTGCTCGAGTCGGTGCCTTCGCTCGATGGACCCTATGGCGATCTCTTCCGCGCCGTGGAGATCGTGGCGGGCGTCGTCTTCACCGTCGAATACCTGCTGCGCCTGTGGTCGGCGGTCGAGCATGCGCCGCTCCGCCGCGAGCCGCACTGGCGCGCCCGCTGGCTGTTCGCCAGCCAGCCGTCGATGCTGGTCGACCTCGTCGCGGTCCTGCCCTTCTTCCTCTCGGTCTTCGCACCGGAGGAGTTGAAGGTCCTTTTGATCTTCCGACTCATCCGCTTCTTCAAATTGGCGCGTTACTCGCCCGGCATGCGCTCGCTGATCGAGGCGATCGCTGAGGAGAAGCGGGCGCTGCTCGCCTGCCTCGTCATCCTCTGCGGGCTGATGATCGTCGCCGCCGCCGTGATGCATATGGTCGAAGGCAAGGCGCAGCCGGAGAAGTTCGGCTCCATCCCCGAGAGCATGTGGTGGGCGATCATCACGCTCACAACCGTCGGCTACGGCGACGCCTATCCGATCACGCCGCTCGGCAAGGTCGTGGCCGGCGTGACAGCGCTCTTCGGCCTGGTGATGCTGGCGCTGCCCGTCGGCATCATCGCGACCTCCTTCTCCGACGTGATCCGCCGCCGAGAGTTCAACGTCACCTGGGCGATGGTCGCCAAGCTGCCGCTGTTCCAGGGGCTGGACGCGGCGTCGATCGCCGAACTGCTGCCGGTGATGCGCTCGCGCATGGCGGAGCCGGGCGAGACCATCTGCCGGCGCGGCGTGCACGAGGATTGCATGTACGTCGTCGTCTCCGGCCGCGTCGAGGAATTCATGCCCCGCACGCGGCTGACGCTTTCCGAGGGACAGGCCTTCGCCGAGGAATCCGTGCTCGAGGATTGCCCCTGCGCCTGCACCGTGCGGGCGCTGGAGCGGACCCGCCTGCTGGCGCTCGACCGGCACGATTTCCAGGCGCTGATGGAGCGCGAGCCGCACCTCAGGGCGGAGATCGAAGCGGGCCTCGCGGCGCGCCAGGCGAAACGCGCGAGTTGATTACAATTCGCGCTTAAGTTGCAAGAGGCGCGCAACAGCCCTCTGCTAACCCTCGGGTCCGGAGGGGTTGGTGGTGCTGCTCCTCCGCCACTGCGATAAAAGCCCGGCCTGCTGTCGCGGCCGGGCTTTTTGCCGTGCGTCCGGCTCGGCGATTTCCGCTTCCCTCGGCCGCCGTTCCGCGCTGGAATGGCGGCGGCAGCGAGGAGAGAGCCATGGACGACAGACCCCTGGACGGCGGCATCACGCGCGGCGGCGGCGGGCTCGGCGGCCGCTCCTGGATGATCCTCGGCCAGCGCTATTATCCCAAGGCCTCTTGCGAATCGACCTTCGCCTTCGAGACGAACAGCGAGCCCGGCCAGTTCGTGCCGGTCCATATCCACCCCACGCAGGACGAGTTCATCCTCGTGCAGGAGGGCGTGCTGGACCTGAAGCTGAACGGCGAATGGGTCCAGGCCGGGGCCGGCGATCTCGTCCGCATGCCGCGCGGCGTGCCGCATGGCTATTTCAACAAATCCGACAAGCCGGCCCGCGCGCTCTTCTGGGTCTCGCCCGCGCGCAAGCTGGAGGCCCTGTTCGAGGCGCTCGACCGCATCGAGGACACGGCCGAGGCGGTGCGCCTCTCGGCGCTGCACGAGGTCGAGTTCCTGCCGCCCGAGGCGAATGACTGAGGCGCCAAGCCCTCCCCTGCAAGGGGAGGGTTGGGAGGGGTAAGTTTTCGTCATACGAAAGCGCACCCCCACCCGGCCTCCCCCTTCTAGGGGGAGGAGTAGACAAGCGCCTCACCCCGCCCCTTCCTCATCCCTTTCCCCGGCGCGAACCGCCACATCGAGCCGGTTCTCGCGCGGCGGCAGCGGGCAGATCCATTCGTCCGAATAGGCGCAGGACGGGTAATAGGCGAAGTTGAAATCGAGGATCAGCCGGCCCTCCGCATCCGCGCCGAGATCGGCGCTCTTGACCGTGTCGAGCAGGTAGCGCCCGCCGCCATAGGTCTCGCGGCCGTTGGTGGCGTCGCCGAAGGGCAGGAAGACGCCGCCGCCATAGCCCTCGATCCAGTAGAGCGTGAGCTCGCCGCCGAGCCGCTCGCCGAGGCCGTCGGTCGTGGCGAAGGGCGTCATGGCGATCGCGCCGTCCCGGCCGCCATCGGCCGCGACCTTGCCGCCGCCCGCAAGCGGAGCGAGCCCGACCGTGAAGCGCAAGGCCGGATCATAGGGGAAGCAGGCGATGCCGCGATGCCGCGTCTGCCCGGCGGGCGTCAGCGGCGATTGCGGATGGTCGCGGAACAGCCGGTCCCGCGTCGCGCGCCAATGCATCCAGCCCTCCGCGCCGGGGAGGCGGCGCAGCTCCGCATAGAGATCGGCGACCTGCCGCCGCCAGTCGAGCAGGCTGGCCCGCGACCTTGCGGGCGCCGCCTCTTCGGCGAGGACTTCCTGATGGACGGCTTCGTGGTGGACGGCTTCGCGGCGGACGGCCTGCATCGGCGATGGTTCCTTTTCCGGCTCGGCCGTAACGGGGCGGGGAGGGGATCGTTCCACGCGCAAGCGGCTCCTGCGCGCGGCCGGGAGGCTGCGCGGGCAGGAGTCTGGCGACGCCGGCGCTGATCGACAAGGGCGGCGGGATCACGATGTGTCGACCCGCAGCGCCTCCATCGCGAGCGCATGGCTTTCCCGGAGCAGATGGTCGACCTCGCGCGTGGGCCGTTGCCGCCAGCCCGGCGGCCGGCCGAGCCGGAGCGGCGATCGGGGAGGGCGCCCGGCCGGGGCGCGGGCGGCGCGGGCGCGGCGTCTGGCGAGCCTCCGTGCCTGCCGCGGCAGGTCGGTGAGCGCCGCCTCCAGCAGCGTCAGCCGCAGCCGCAGGCTGTCCGCCTCCACCGGCGCAGCCGGGTCCGGCCGCGGCGCGGGCGGGGCTGGCGGCGGGGGCGGGGAGGGCAGCGGCGAGGCCCAGAAGCTGCGGATGCGCGGCACGCCGCGCGCCACCACGACGAGCCGCCGGCGGCGGAAGCGCTGCGCCGGATCATGCAGCCGGAACGCCCGCTTCCCCGGCCCGCGCCGCTGGGGGCCGAGCCCCGCCGGCGGCGGCCGGGAGGGCGAGGGCGCCAGCACGAGGCCCCGGGCGGCGATGACGATCAGCCGCCGCGCGGCGGATTCCGCCGGCCTGAGCAGCGCGACCGCCGCCCGCCTGAGCCCGCGCGTGACCGGCCCCGCGGCGTCGCGCCCGCCGAGAAGCGCGATCATCGAGGCGACGATGCCGAGCAGCGCCAGGCGGTGGCGCTCGATGGCGAGGGGCCAGTTCATGGGAGAAGTTTAACTGGACGAACCGTGGAGGTCAAGGAATATGTTCCTTTAACCTGCAGCGTCGACGGGAGAGAACGGGTATTGCGTTTCTCGACCTTCGGCTATATTCTGCTATAAACATGCTATGCTAGTCGTCAGCTTCACCAAGGATGCATTGCGCAGCCTGCAGAGGATGCCGACGAATACGGCGCAGCTGATCCGGCGCAAGATCGATCAATACGCCGCCGATCCGCGCTCGCTCGCCGGCAATGTCAAGGCGCTGCGCGGCGAGCCCGGCCTGTACCGCCTGCGGGTAGGCGATTGGCGCGTGATCTTCACGGAGGACGGACGCGTGCTCGCGATCCTGAAGATCGCGCCGCGCGGCTCGGCCTATGAGTGAAGGAGAGAGTCCTATGAATGCGCAGACCATCGTCACCCCGTCGGGCGAGCGTCTCGTCATGTTGCCGGAGGCGGACTATCGCGCTCTGTTGGCGGCGCTGGAGGAGGTCGCAGACGCCGCCGCCGCGCGCGAGGCTTTGGCGAAGCTCGCATCGGGCGAGGAAGAGCTCGTCCCTGCGGCGGTCGTCGACCGGCTGCTCGCCGGCGAGAATCGCATCAAGGTCTGGCGCGAGCACCGGGGCCTCACGATCTCCGAGCTTGCCGCGGCCGCCGGCCTGTCGCAGCCCTATGTCAGCCAGATCGAGAGCGGCGCGCGCAAGGGCGGGCGGAAGGCGCTGGGCGTGCTGGCGAAGGCGCTGGGGGTGGAGGCTGGGGATTTGGCTGGAGTGTGACCGGATCAAGCAAAGCGCGTGGGATTAAGGTGACAGTGCATTAAATTATTGAAAATCCGCAATAATTAAATGCACTGTCACCTTAATTCGGGAATTTAGTGCACTGTCACCGTAATTCCAGTAATTCCAGGGGGCGCGAGCCGATCTCGATCGACCTGACGACCATGAGCGCGGCGGAAGCCGACCTCTTGATCCAGGGGCTCGACACCCCGGAGCCCGCGAAGTGAGGCGGGACGGATTACGGTGACAGTGCATTGAGGTGATTGCGGTGACAGTGCATTAAATTATTGAAAATCCGTAATAATTAAATGCACTGTCACCGTAATTCAACGCATTGCTTTAGTCGAATGTCAGATTCAGCCTTCAATTTGATCGTTATAAAATCTATCGTAACGCGCTTCAATAATGCCTTTGTATAGGATGTTGTTGAGATTGAAGTTATTACCTTTTTTACCAAAAATATTTCTCATTTCACTTGAAATAAATCTGTTGCCATTACGTTTATCAGTTTTCTCCAGGAAGCCATAGTCCTTAGTTCTATTGAAATCAGCGTCAAAAAAAGTGCCATCGAAATGGGAAAAATCTATCGCTATTTTTTCATTAATAGCTTGCATATTGGAAGGTTCTGCCCGGCTTATCATGAAGTTCCTAAATCCATTTACGATCTCAGAATCTGGATCTATTTTCGATTCAGTCTTTATAAAGTCATACATAATTTCTAGAAAGCGTTCGCATTCTTGATCATCTTCCGGCAATCTAAAGTCGATACTTATATTTTGGAATTCTCTCTTATACCGATAGGAAGAAGTAGATATTTTCGTGTATATGTCCTTCCAGTGATTTTTCAGATAAATCTGAAAAAAATAGGTTTTGTCAACACGGATCATGAAGCAATGCTTGGCGTGGGGAACGCTTCGAATGCTCATTGTAAGCATAACACCGTTAAAAGATATTGATTTTGCATCAACAATCGGAAAAGAATACATTTCTGCACCTTTTGTGTTGTTTAGAAATCCAAAGAGATGTAAAGTGCCGTCTATCTCATAGGAGAAACCTTTTGTTGAGCGTTTTGCGCCAAGATGGAAACCATCGGAGTTAAACAACGTTCGGTCATATTCTTTTTGAAGAGAAATCTCAATAAATGATCTCATTACAAGGAATTTATCCGATGACAATCTGTAAAGCATATAGAATCCATTTACATTCTCATTTGAATTTAAAGTTCTAATTTCTGATCCAAAGTGATCGAGAATAATTTTATTAATGTCGTACGTTTTATTTGACTCGCTGTTGCTAAATTCATATTCGGCATCTCTAAAGAGAATATTTAACATTGTCGAATCTTCATTTCTAAGTTTTGTATAGCTGATTGCTATTTTTGATAACAGAAGATCAAAAGTATAATTAAATAATTTGGCTCTTGCATCCGAATTCATTTCAACTATATCTTCTTTGAAATTATAAGAAGAACTGGAATTCATTTTGACGATAGTCTTCGTAATGAGATTTCGTACATCAACTCCAGTATCTGTAGATACTTCGTTCGCGGTAACGATTTTTGCTTCAACACAAGTTGTAATGATAAAGGCAATACGATTGAAAACCTCGCTAGGAACCGTGAGAACTTTTAATCTTGAAGATGAAAACACAGATATTCTCCTATTTCTTGTTGAGGAACGATGATGAAAAGCGAATTACATCAATCATTCCAATGTATAGTAAAACAACTACCGCTGTAGCTGCGCCAGGATCGCTCGCGGCTCCAGATAGGCCGAAGCCGTGAATAATGTGGCCAGCGGCAAGGAAGCTTAATGCGCCGTGAAGCGCATGCTGGTTTGAGTCTGAGCTCGTTTTCATCTGAGCCTCCTAGACCTGGTCAAAGACGTATCGGCCTGAGGAATCCCGCCATGGACCGAACCGAACATAGTCAGGCGTCGTAGAATCCTCCTTAGCAGTGCCTTTCAGCCAGCTAACCAGCAGCTCAATCAACTGCACGAGCGTTTTGAAGAGTGAATAGGCGAGCTGAACGAGTCGGTCGCGGATCTTCGTCATCTCTGGCCTCCCTTGGCCGGGGCTCGCTCCCATCGGGGGGGGGGCGATTAGATGCCCGTAGGTTCGGCATATCTCGGAAATTCGAAACGGTCAAGGCTCAGGCATCTAAAAACTCGGAAAACCGAAAAATGTGGAACAAACGCTCGTTTATTCGCTGAGTTTCCCGACGTTTGAAGTGCGCATAGTCAGCAGGGCACCCGCAATAACCGGCTCGTAGAGGCTCACACTTGGGGTCGGAGGCCGTTCGCGGCGCCATGATGCGCCAGAGAGGCCGGCTTCTGGGATTACGGTGACAGGGATTACGGTGACAGGGATTACGGTGACAGTGCACTAAATTATTGAAAATCCGCAATAATTTTGTGCACTGTCACCGTAAACTCCACTCTACCTGCATCAGCGTGGTGCGTCCTTCGAGGCTGCGGCCGGATCAGGTCCGGCCTCCGCACCTCAGGATGAGGATCGTTGGGGATTGGCAAGGCTCGGCTTGCCTCCTCCTGAGGTGCGGGATTACGGTGATAACGGTGACAGGGGATTACGGTGACAGGATTACGGTGACAGTGCATTAAATTATTCAGAATCCGCAATAATTTAGTGCACTGTCACCGTAATTCCCGTAATTCCTGCACTGTCACCGTAATTCTGTCACCGTAATTCCGAATGCCGGCAGCGTCGGCGTGGGCTTGTCAAAATCCGTGGGTCGCGGCAGATTTGGCCTCGTCCCGGCGTCTATCTGGGGAATGTCGGGTCACTTCGGCCTACCTTATTTCAGGGGAGCGCCGGACGAAGACATGGAGGACAAGCGCGCAATCTCGCACTCACATGTGCTCGGACGCACCGCGAAGTCAGGACGTTAGAGGTGTACTAGAGGTAGCGATTAGAGAACTTGCGTTCGTTTTCGAAGTAAAAGGGGCAGCATAGTGGCGCTTTCATCGGCACTGTTTACAAGCGACGGCCCCGGCAAACAGCGTCTTGCGGACTGCGCAAAGTCGCATGCAGCCAATTTCTATGTCGGCAAGCCGCCGACGCCCGGCACGGAGGATGCGGTCAGGCGAATCCAGCACGCGCTGCGGTCACAAGGATTCAGCATCTCAGATCCGGCCGGCGTCTATGGGCAGTCGACGGCGAAGGCGGTGTTTGCGTTCAAAAATGCGCATCGCCCGCCAATACTCGGCCCCGGGCAGACGGTTCCGGACGGTATTGTCGGAATCAAGACCATCGCCGCGCTCGACGACGCCAACAACAAAAAGCCCCCCGGTCCGATGCCGCCCGGACCAACGCCTCCAGCGCCGCCGAAGCCTTTGCCACCGCCGAAACCGATACCTCCTCCGCCGCCTCGGCCTAAATCGACTGACGTCGCATGGAAGTTCACCCTCGTGCTAGCCGCGGATATCGCGGGCTTTATTCGGTTCAACCTTAGGATGACGGACCCCGAGAGCGGAGAAAGCGATGACTTAATCCTCAACAGGACGGGTAGGACATTTAAAAATAGCTTGGGCGTCACGGTCGATTGCAATCAGACTGGAACCCTGATGTTGCCTTTTACCATCACTCTCGATGCTATTCGCGGAAGTCTTGCGAATGTGGGCTTTGTGCCGGTGGCGGGCAGCAGCAAGAACCTCCGCGGCAACCTGCTCTTCTTGAGAGCGGAAGATGATTCGGGGCCAGCTGTTAACGCATCGGCGGCCATCACCGGAACCGCTCGCCAGGCCCCGGCGTTGGGTGGGTCTCTTATCGGTAGCGGTATACTTGTAAGCTAGCTCGACGCGGACGAGCTGAAGACGCTTTCAAGCCGCTCACTTGGTAGGGATACCGAATGAATTCTTTTCAAAACTTGCTGCCGAAAAGCATCTCTTGGTCACTGCAAGACATTCGGACAGAATTACGGGGACATGATCTCAATTGTAGGAATTACGGGGACATGATCTCAATTGTAGAAAAAGCCCGCTAGACCGCCCGCGATCACTCTGACCGCAAACCGGGGACAGCTACCGGTTTCCTGTGCTTCGCTCCGGAAAGCGGAAGCAGTCCCCGTTTTGCTCACGTCGCCGCCCACCTTCACGCCATCGCCTTCGTCAGATTCTCGCTGATCTTGTCCAAGAACCCCGTCGTGCTCAGCCAGCGCTGATCCGCGCCCACGAGCAGCGCCAGGTCCTTGGTCATCCAGCCCTGCTCCACCGTGTCGACGCAGACCTTCTCCAGCGTGCTCGCGAACTTCGCGAGCTCGGCGTTGCCGTCGAGCTTGGCGCGATGCGCCAGGCCGCGCGTCCAGGCGAAGATCGAGGCGATGGAGTTGGTGGAGGTCTCCTTGCCCTTCTGGTGCTCGCGGTAGTGGCGCGTCACCGTGCCGTGGGCGGCCTCGCTCTCCACGATCTTGCCATCGGGCGTCAGCAGCACCGAGGTCATCAGGCCGAGGGAGCCGAAGCCCTGCGCCACGATGTCCGATTGCACGTCGCCGTCGTAGTTCTTGCAGGCCCAGACGTAGCCGCCCGACCACTTGAGCGCCGAGGCCACCATGTCGTCGATGAGGCGGTGCTCGTAGGTGAGGCCGTGCTTGTCGAACTCCGCCTTGAACTCGGCGTCGAAGACCGCCTGGAAGATGTCCTTGAAGCGCCCGTCATACTGCTTGAGGATGGTGTTCTTGGTCGAGAGATAGACGGGGTACTTGCGGCTGAGGCCGTAGTTGAAGGAGGCGCGCGCGAAGTCGCGGATCGAATCGTCGAGGTTGTACATCGCCATGGCGACGCCGGCGCCTGGCGACTTGAACACCTCGCGCTCGATCACCTGCCCGTCCTCGCCCACGAACTTGATGGTGAGCACGCCCTTGCCCGGGAACTTGAAGTCCGTGGCGCGGTACTGGTCGCCGAAGGCGTGGCGGCCGACGACGATGGGCTGCGTCCAGCCCGGCACCAGGCGCGGCACGTTCTTGCAGATGATCGGCTCGCGGAAGATGACGCCGCCCAGGATGTTGCGGATCGTGCCGTTGGGGCTCTTCCACATCTCCTTGAGGTTGAACTCCTTCACGCGCGCCTCATCAGGGGTGATGGTCGCGCATTTCACCGCCACGCCGTGCTTCTTGGTGGCGTTGGCGGCGTCGACCGTCACCTGGTCCGAGGTGGCGTCGCGGTTCTCGACGGAGAGGTCGTAATAATCGAGCTCGAGGTCGAGATAGGGGAAGATCAGCTTGTCCTTGATCGCCTGCCAGATGATCCGCGTCATCTCGTCGCCGTCCATGTCGACGACCGGGTTGGCGACCTTGATCTTCTGCATCGGATTATCCCCTGGGCGGCCGCTACGGACGGCTCATGGCCAGCGCTATAGCAAGCGTTTCCGGGGGCGGGAAGGGCGGCGAAAGGCGAAGCCCGGCGAGGCCTCACGCAGTTCTTGCTTGTCTCTTGCCGCGCGCCGACGCAGAGGGTGCGCCGAACGAGGTGACGCGATGCCGGGCCGGCTCTCCCTGTCCAAGGACAAGATCAAGGTGCTGCTGGTGGAAGGCATCAGCCAGGCGGCGGCGGACCTCTTCGCCGAGCGCGGCTACACCAATGTGGAGCGCCTGCCCAAGGCGCTGGACCCGGCGCAGCTCAAGGCGAAGATCAAGGGCGTGCATATCCTCGGCATCCGCTCGCGCACCGAATTGACCGCCGAGGCGCTCTCGCAGGCCGACCGGCTGATCGCCGCCGGCTGCTTCAGCGTCGGCACGGATCAGGTCGATCTCGCGGCGGCGAAGGCGGCCGGCGTGCCGATCTTCAACGCGCCCTTCTCCAACACGCGCTCGGTGGCGGAATTGACGATCGGCGAGATCGTCATGCTGTTCCGGCGCATCTTCCCGCGCTCCTCCGCCGCCCATGCCGGGATCTGGGACAAGTCCGCGACGGATTCGATCGAGGTGCGCGGCAAGACGCTCGGCATCGTCGGCTACGGCAACATCGGCTCGCAGCTCTCGAACCTCGCCGAGGCGATGGGCATGCGCGTCATCTATTACGACCAGACCGACAAGCTGCGCCACGGCAATACCGAGCCGACGGCGACGCTGGGCGAACTGCTCGCCGAGGCCGATGTCGTCAGCCTGCACGTGCCGGAAACGCCGGCGACGGCGGGCATGATCGGCCAGGCCGAGCTCGCCCAGATGAAGCAGGGGAGCTACCTGATCAACAACAGCCGCGGCACGGTGGTCGACCTCGATGCGCTGGCGGCGGCGCTGCGCGCCGGCCACCTCAGGGGCGCCGCGGTCGACGTCTTCCCAGAGGAGCCCGGCGCCAACGGCCCCGGCTTCGAGTCGCCGCTCCGCGGCCTCGACAACGTCATCCTCACCCCGCATATCGGCGGCTCCACCGCCGAGGCGCAGGAGCGCATCGGGCTGGAGGTGGCGCGCAAGCTGATCGAGTATTCAGACATCGGCTCGACGCTGGGCTCGGTCAATTTCCCGGCCGTGCAGCTCCCTTCCCGCGCCCATGGCGCGCGCTTCATCCATGTCCACGAGAACCAGCCCGGCATGCTGAACCGCATCAACCAGCTGTTCTCCGGCCGCGGCGTCAACATCGGCGCGCAATACCTGCAGACCGATCCCGAGATCGGCTACGTCGTCATCGACATCGACGATGCGGCGATCGACGCCGAGGAGATTTTGGCCGAGCTCCGCGAACTCCCCGGCACGGTCAGGGCGCGGCTGGTCTACACGCGCAAATGATCGCGCCCCAGCTCCGGCCAGCGATCATCCTGGTCAGGCCGCAGCTCGGCGAGAACATCGGCATGGCGGCGCGCGCCATGGCGAATTTCGGCCTCTCCGATCTCCGCCTCGTCGCGCCCCGCGACGGTTGGGGGGACGGAGCGCCGGTCTATGCGGCCGCCGTGGACGCGGCGGTCGGCGCGCATGGCATCGTGCGCTCCGCGCCGGTCTTTCCCGATGTCGCGACGGCCGCCGGCGATCTCCTCAAGCTGTTCGCCACCACGGCGCGCGAGCGCGACCAGGCGAAGCCGGTGCTGACGCCGGAGGCCGCGGCGAGCGAGACGCGAGGCCGCGCCGCCGCCGGGCAGAAGCTCGGAATCCTCTTCGGCGCCGAGCGTACGGGCCTCACCAACGACGAGGTCGGCATCGCCGACGCCATCCTCACCTTTCCGGTCGACCCGGCATTCCCGTCGCTCAATCTCGCGCAATCCGTGTCTCTGGTCTGCTACGAATGGTTCAAGGCTGCATCGGGCGGCGGGGCGCCTTTCACGCTGCAGCATGTCACCCCGCCCGCCACGCGCGCGATGGTGCTGGGCTTCTTCGAACATCTGGAGGCGGCGCTGGAAGAGGGCGACTATTTCATCCCCGACGGCAAGCGCGAGGTCATGCGCCGCAACCTCCGGAACATCTTCCACAGAGTGGAGTTGACGGAGGCCGACGTCCGCACATTGCGCGGCGTCGTCGTCGCGCTGGCTCGCGGGCGGAAGCGCCGCGGCGGACAGTGCGGGGACGAGACTTGAAGCGATACGTGACTTGCGCTGCGGGCAGCGGATGCCGATCTTGTCCAAGTGCATTGCAGCAAAGCTTTTGATTCATGCGACTGACGCCCTCTCGCCGCACGGTCCTCGCTGGAGCCGCCGTTCTTCTCGGAACGTCTCGCGCCATGGCTGAGGACGCCGACGTCGTCATCATCGGCGCCGGCGCCGCCGGCATCGGCGCCGCGCGCGAGCTGCAGCGGCTCGGCAAGAAATACGTCCTGTTGGAGGCCCGCGACCGCGCCGGCGGACGCCTCTACACCAGTACGGCGCTGGGGCAGCCCTTCGACGCGGGCGGCGCCTATATCCATTTCGCCGAGATGAATCCCTGGAGCCAGCTCGCCGACGAGCAGGGCGTCGATGCGCGCTCCGGCCTCAGGCTGTGGAGCGGCTCCATCGCCTATCGCGACGGAGTGGCGCTCGACCCGGAAGCCGCCGCCCGCCGTTCCGCGCTGATGCGCAAGGTCGGCGAGGCCTATGATGAGGTCGAGGAGCGGCAGGACGTCTCCATGGCCGCGGCCCTGGCGGAGGAGGAGCAGGAAGTCCGCGACATCGGCCGCATCCAGGCGCAGATGGCGGCTGGCGAGGACCCTGAATTCGTTTCGACCGCCGATTGGCAGCGCCTCGAGGGCGGGCGGAACCGCGTCGTGCCCGGAGGCTACGGCGCCCTGGCGGAGAAGGTCGCGGCGCCGCTCGGCGTTCGCCACGGCGTCAGGGTGACCGCCATCGACTGGAGCAGCCAGCTCGTCACGGTCACCACCGACAAGGGGGCGATCCGAGCCCGCAAGGTGATCGTCACCGTGCCAGTCGGCGTGCTGAAGGCCGGGTCCATCCGCTTTACGCCCTCGCTGCCGCTGGAGCAGGCGCGCGCGCTCGATGGCCTGCGCATGGGGGCTCTGACCAAGGTCGCGCTCCGCTTCGATGGCGACCGGCTCGGCTTCCAGCCGCATCAGTTCCTGGCCGAGATCGGCGATCCCGCGCGAGCCGTCACCTTCGAGGCCTGGCCCTTCGACACGGATCTCGTCGTCGCGACCTTCGGCGGCGCGCATGCGCGCGGCGTCGCGCGGCGGGGCGAGCCGGCGGCCGTCGAGGAGGTGCTGGACCGCTTCGTCAGGATCGCGGGCGGGCAGGCGCGCAAGGCCTTCAAGGCCGGGACGCTCGCTGCCTGGTCCGAGGACCCGCTGAGCCTCGGCAGCTACGCGGTGGTGCTGCCGGGCCGGCTCCAGGCCCGCGAGGCGCTCGGCAAGCCGATCGGCGACCGGCTGTGGCTCGCTGGCGAAGCCACGGCCGGCGTCTATTCGATGACGGCGGGCGGCGCCTATCTCGCCGGACGCGACGCCGCCCGCGCCGTGGCGGCGAGGCTGTCGACGGGCAGCATCCGCTGAGGGCGGCTCCTGGACGCTGCGCAAGACCGTTGACATCCGCTCCGCGATCCTGTTTACCGCGCCTCGCAAAGCGCGGGGCGGCAAGGCCCCGCGTTTTCATTTGACGCACCCGTGGCGGCGGTTCGCATCGTCGCCTGTCGGGGAGGCCGCAAGGCCTTCCAGAGGATGGGCGCGTTCCTCACCCCGCCGGCGAGAGGGCTCGCAGCCCCTGCCGGCAATCTCGAAAGTCCGAGAGGAACAGCGATGACGAAGCGCGCAGAAGCGAAGTACAAGATCGACCGCCGCATGGGCGAGAACATCTGGGGGCGGCCGAAGTCCCCGGTCAACCGCCGCGAATACGGCCCCGGACAGCACGGCCAGCGCCGCAAGGGCAAGCTCTCCGACTTCGGCACCCAGCTCAAGGCGAAGCAGAAGCTGAAGGGCTATTACGGTTCGATCTCGGAGAAGCAGTTCCGCTCCTATTACCAGGAAGCGATCCGCATGCCGGGCGACTCGGGCGAGAACCTGATCGGCCTGCTGGAAGGCCGGCTCGACGCCGTCGTCTACCGCGCCAAGTTCGTGGCGACGGTCTTCGCCGCCCGCCAGTTCGTGAACCACGGCCACATCCAGGTGAACGGCAAGAAGGTGAACATCGCCTCCTACCAGGTGAAGCCCGGCGACGTGATCTCGGTCAAGGAATCCTCCCGCCAGCTCGAGACTGTGCTGGTCGCGAGCCAGCTCGCCGAGCGCGACGTGCCGGACTTCCTGGAGGTCGACCACGCCAAGATGTCGGCGCGGCTCGCCCGCCGTCCTGGCCTCTCGGAAGTGCCCTACGCGACGCAGATGGAGCCGAACCTGGTGATCGAGTTCTACTCGCGCTGAACGGTTCCGCAGCCAGCGAAGACCGGAAGGAGCCGCCCTCGGGCGGCTTTTTCATGCGCATCGCTCCGCAACGTCGCCGATCTTAGCGGAGGGTTTACCATTGGTGAGGATGGTCGGGAGACAGAAGAGACCGCTTCGCGACGGGCCCGACGCATGACGATCAACCTCCTCGACCACCATCACCGCTGGCGCCTCTACGGCTTGGAGCAGGCGGACGTCGCGGCGGCATTGCAGCGGCTGCGCCTCTCCGGAACGCCGCTGCTCGCGGGCGTGATCGAGACCTGCTGCAAGGAGCTCTGCAAGATGCCCGGCGTCGGCGCGGCGTTCCAGAAATCGAACGGCGCGATCGAGGCCATCCTAGTACGCCACTACGGCGAACTCCTGTCCGCCGGGCTGACCGACGAGATGCCGGAGCGCAGCCTGCGCTCCTCGGCGGCGCTGGAGGAGGTGGGCGTCGACATCCGCTGCTTCTTCGTGATGGCGGCGCGCATCGTCCAGGCCGTCGCGGAGCGGGAAGCGCGTGCGCTGCTGCCATCCCGTCGCAGCATCGGCGATCTCGCGATCCTGCAGCGGCTGCTGAGCTGCGACGCGGCGACGGTTCTGAGTTCGGCCCTCGCCGAGACCAACAAGGCGTCCGAGCGGCGCGGCGTGATCGTCGCGAACGAGCTCTCCCGTTTCGAGGAAGGCGTGCAGGGCATGTCGGAGAAGCTGGTCGGCGCCTCGGGCACGGTCGAGAGCGCGGCGCAGGTGGTGGCCGCCGCCGCGGCCGACGCCCTGGCGCGCAGCCGGGCCGCGGCCGATGCGGCCGAGGCCAGCAACAACAGCCTCACGGCATCCGCCACCAGCACCGAGGAATTGGCGAACGCCACGCGCGAGCTGGAGCGCCGCACCGAGATGAGCCGCCAGGCCGTCGCCGCGGCCGAGACGGCGGTGGGCGGCGCGCAGACCGCCATCGCCAACCTGCAGACCGCCGCCGACAAGATCGGCTCCATCGTCGGCCTGATCGGCAGCATCGCCGAGCAGACCAACCTTTTGGCGCTGAACGCCACGATCGAGGCCGCCCGCGCCGGCGAGGCCGGCCGCGGCTTCGCCGTGGTCGCGCAGGAGGTGAAGGCGCTCGCCAGCCAGACCACCAAGGCGACGCAGGATATCGTGGCGCAGATCGCCGCCGTGCAGGAGGGCACCTCGCGCTCGGTCGCGGAGATCGGCGAGATCGGCGCGGCGATGGATCGCCTCTCGCAGAACGCCGGCGAGGTCGCTGGCGCCGTCTCGCAGCAGAACGCGCTGACCAGCGAGCTCAGCCGCAACCTGCACGATACGGTGCGCCAGGTGATCGCCGCGAGCGAGGGCTTCTCGACCGCAGCTGCGCTGATCGAGAACACCTCCGCCGAGACCGCCCGCCTGCGCCGCGCCATGGAATCGCTGGCCGGCATCGGCGACGGGTTGAAGCGTGACGTCGAGGCCTTCTCGGAGCGGTTGCGGGCGGCCTGACGGCCCTCAGAGCTTCGCCAGGAAGCCGGCGAACCGCATCAGCCCCTCCGGCCAGGGGCCATGTCCCGACGCCGTGTTGATGTGGCCGCTCTCGCCGGCGTCGGAGAAGGCCGAACCCCAGGCGTAGGCCCATTCCTCCGCCTCCAGATAAGGGCAATAGGGATCGTTGCGCGACGCCACGAGCACGGTCGGGAAGGGCAGGGGATCGCGCGGAACGTCGGCGAACTTGAGGTCGATCTCTTCGTGCTCGACCATGTAGGTCTCGCCCGGCGGCGCCACCAGGAAGGCGCCCTTGACCTTGGCTTCGGCCAGGCGCTTCGCGGCGTGGATGACGGTGATCACGCCGAGCGAATGGGCGACGATGACGGTCGGCCGGCGCGCTGCCTCGACCGCCTTCACCACGTTGTCCTGCCACTCCTGGAAATGCGGCGTCCGCCAATCCGTCTGCTCGACGCGCCGCGCCGTCTCGAGCTTCTGCTCCCAGCGCGTCTGCCAATGCTCCGGTCCCGAGTTGGTATGGCCGGGTACGATCAGGATGTCGGCTTCGGAGGTGCGCATCGTGCGGCGGAGCTAAGCCGGTTCGCCCGCCGCGCACAAGGGGGCGTTCACGCGGCGAGCGCGGCGTAGATCTCGGCCATCGGCAGCTCGACGCCGAGCGCCGGCACCGGCACGGCCTTGTCCTTGCCGTGGACCTCCAGCGGCGCCTTCGGCCAGGCGCGCGGGGCCTCCGTCACACGGTTCCAGATCCAGAGCCGAGGCTCGTCCTGCGCCGTGACGATGTAAGACTCCAGCGAGGCGAGAGACATGTATTCGGCGGCCTTGACATGCAGGTCGAGCGCGATGCTGGAGGGAGACAGCACTTCCACGACGAGGGTGGGCTCACGGGTGGACCGCGCCTTCGGATTGCCGCCAGCCCTTTCGACGAGCACATCCGGATAACGGATGTCGCCATCGATTTCGACTGCGACTTCCGCGGTGGTCACGGACCAGGCTTTACGGTCGAGGCGGGACTTCAGGGAGAAAACGATATCCGCCGAAATATCGGCGTGCCGCCGACCCGCCCCAACCATCATGACGATGCGTCCATCCTTCAACTCGTAGCGGCCTTCCTGCTTTTCGCCCCAATCGAAGAAGGCGTCCTTGTCCATCGGCACGCGAGCGTGTGTATTCATCACCGGCTCCACTGACCTCGGCGACTATATTCTATCCCCGGCCGTCATCAAACCGCGCCGAACACGCGGGCGAAGATCGTGTCGACGTGCTTGAAGTGGTAGGCCTCGTCGAACATCGCTTCGAGCGCCTCGGGCGACAGCTTCGCCGTCACCTCGGCATCGCCCTTGAGCTCGGACAGGAAGTCCGCGCCCCGCTCCCAGGTCTTCATGGCGTTGCGCTGCACGAGGCGATAGGCGTCCTCGCGGCTGGCGCCGGCCTGAGTCAGCGCCAGCAGCACGCGCTGCGAATTGTGCAGGCCGCCGAGCCGGTCGAGGTTGCGGCGCATGTTCTCGGGATAGACGACAAGCCGCTCGATCACGCCGGCCAGCCTGTGCAGCGCGAAATCGAGGGTGATGGTCGCATCCGGGCCGATGTAGCGCTCGACCGAGGAATGGCTGATGTCGCGCTCGTGCCAGAGCGCCACGTTCTCGAGCGCCGGGGTGACGTAGCCGCGCACCATGCGGGCCAGTCCCGTCAGGTTCTCGGTCAGCACCGGGTTGCGCTTGTGCGGCATGGCGGAGGAGCCCTTCTGGCCGGGCGAGAAATACTCCTCGGCCTCCAGCACCTCGGTGCGCTGCAGATGGCGGATCTCGATCGCCAGCCGCTCGATGGACGAGGCGATGACGCCCAGCGTCGCGAAGAACATGGCGTGCCGGTCGCGCGGGATCACCTGGGTCGAGACGGGCTCGACGGTGAGGCCCATCTTCTCGGCGACATGCGCTTCCACCGCAGGATCGATGTTGGCGAAGGTCCCGACCGCGCCGGAGATGGCGCAGGTCGCGACCTCGCGCCGCGCCGCGACGAGGCGCTCGCGGTTGCGGGCGAACTCGGCATGGGCCTGCGCCAGCTTCAGCCCGAATGTCACGGGTTCCGCATGGATGCCATGCGAGCGGCCGATGGTCGGCGTCAGCTTGTGCTCGTGGGCGCGCTCCTTCAGCGCCGCCAGCAGGCGGTCGAGCCCCGAGAGCAGCAGGTCCGAGGCGCGCGCGAGCTGCACCGCCAGCGCGGTGTCGAGCACGTCCGAGGAGGTCATGCCCTGGTGCATGAAGCGCGCCTCCGGCCCGACCCTTTCCGAGACATGGGTGAGGAAGGCGATGACGTCGTGCTTCACCTCGCGCTCGATCGCGTCGATGCGCTCGACATCGGCCTCGTCGAAGCGGATCGTCCCGCCCTTCTCCCAGATCGCCTCCGCCGCCTGTTTCGGCACGACGCCGAGCGCGGCCAGCGCGTCGGTCGCATGCGCCTCGATCTCGAACCAGATGCGGAATTTCGTGGCCTGAGACCAGATCGCCGTCATCTCCGGGCGGGCGTAGCGGGGGACCATGGGGACTCCGGTGGTTCAGGCGTCAGGCGAAGCGGCGGGCGGCCTTGGCCCCAGCGCCAGGCCGGCGATGATCGCGACCGCGACGAGCGGCCAGGGCGCGAGATAGCGCAAGCCCGACGGCGTGAACATGCCCATCGCGCCGATCAGCGAGAAGAGGATGTCGCCGGACGCGATCTCCTCGGCGAGTTCGCCCTCGATCCGTCCGTCGAGGATACGGATCTTCAGGGCGAAGAAGGCGAGGGTGGCCGGCAGGAACAGCGCGGCGGCGACGGCCCCCGCCGTGACGATGCGGCGCGTGACGCTCCAGCCGCAGGCGAAATGACCGAGCGCCAAGGCGGCGCCGGCGGCGGCGAAAGCCCCGCCTTCGGCGCCGATCGCGGACAGCCACAGAACGCGGGCGGTCAGCGGTTCCTCCGCCACCAGCGCGCTCATGGTCACGGCCGCCGCGGCCGTGAGGGCCACGGCCAGGATGGCGGCGATCGTCCTGAAGGCGGCCCCGCGCCCGGCCGCCGGCTCAGGCACGCAGGCCGACCGCATCCTCGGCCGCTGCGCGGATGGCGGCGATATTGGCAGGGTAGTCCTCGGGTCCGCCCCTGAAGACCGCCGAGCCGGCGACCAGCACATTGGCCCCGGCGCGGGCGATGGCGCCTGCGTTCTCCGGCGTGCAGCCGCCGTCGATCTCGAGCTCGATCGGCCGCTCGCCGATCATCGTCCGGATCCGACGCACCTTTTCGAGCAGCGTCGGCTCCAGCGCCTGGCCGCCGAACCCCGGCGAGATCGTCATCACCAGCACGAGATCGACGAAGGGCAGGAGATGCTCGATGGCGCTTTCCGAGGTCTGCGGGTTGATCACGATGCCAGCCTTCTTGCCGAGGCTGCGGATCAATCGCAGCGAGCGATGCGCATGCGGCCCGGCCTCGACATGCAGCGAGATCAGGTCTGCGCCGGCCTTGGCGAAGGCCTCGATGTAGGGATCGACGGGCGCGATCATCAGATGCACGTCGAAGAGCTTCCGCGTGCGCGGCCGGATCGCCTTCAGGATGTCAGGGCCGAAGGTGATGTTGGGCACGAAATGCCCATCCATCACGTCGCAATGCACCCAGTCGCAGCCCGCGGCGTCAATGCGCTCGATCTCGGCGCCGAGTTCGGCGAAATCTGCTGAGAGGATCGAGGGCGCGATGCGGATGGGGAGCGACATGGCCCTCGCATAGGCCCGGAGCGCGGCAGGACGCAAGCCGTCGCAGGCGATCCGGCTTACGCGGCGTCCTCGAGAAGCCGCAGCTCGGCCGCGACCTGATGCAGCTCCTGCACCGTGCCGCTGGCTCCCTGCGCCGAGAGCAGCCCGCGCCTGAGATGATCCAGCCGGTCCTTGATCAGGCCGATGGCCTTACGGCTCTCCGATACGGCTTGCTGGCTCGCCGCCGTGGCGTCGTCGTAGGAGGTCAGCACCTCCGCCACCCGCGCATCGACGATGGTGATCGCGTCGCGGATGGCCGAGGCCGCGTTGGTGCTGGAGGAGGCGTTGAGCGCCGCATCGCGCGACGCCTTGGCCAGCGCCAGTTTGGTGTCGTTCGACAGCTTGCGCACCTCCTGCGCCACGACGGCGAAGCCCTTGCCGGCTTCGCCGGCGCGCGCTGCCTCGATCGTCGCGTTGAGGGAGAGGAGGTTGGTCTGGTCCGCGATGCCGCGCACCACGGTCAGGATTTCGTCGACCGTCGATCCGATGGTCCTGAGATGCTCGAAGTTGGTCTGCAGGCTGCTGGCCGTCGCGCTCTGCCGGGCGGCGCGCTCCTGCGTCGTGTCGACGAGCTGCGTCTCGAGCGCGCGCAGACTGGGCTCGATCTCTGACAGCACGCTCTCGATCTCGGCCAGCCATCCCGATTGGCTGTCGCTGTCCGTGAGGCGCGCCTCCAGATCGTCCACGAGGCGGCGTCTCGCGGTGGCGAGAAAGTCGAGATGCGACAGCGTCCGCTCGCGGAACCACCCCGAGAATTCGGCGTAGCGGACGGGAAAGCCGCCGATCAGCGGGTCGTCCAGGCGGCCGGTCTCCGCGATGTCGAAGAAGAACAGGGCGCAGAGCGTCTCGTTGATGTTGATGCCCAGCAACTCGCCAAAGGTCGAGAAGCCGGCGGCCGGGCAATCCTTGAAGATCCCGATCTTGTCGAGGTCCGGGCCGCCGTTGAGGCGGCGCGTGATGCAGTCGGAGATGATCGCACCCACCGGTTTCGGCTTGCCCCGCATGAAGCTGCGATAGGCGGCCTCCGTCTTCGCCGCAAAATCCGCCGATTTCAGCAGGATCAGCCTGTCTCCGCGGCCGATGTCGCAGTAGGACGAGAACGTGCCCTTCTCGATGTCGATCGCGGCGATGGAGCGCGCGAAGCGCTGTCCGTTCACCTCGATGGCGAAGGCGTAGCCCTTGGTCGCGCTCGGCAGATCCGCGACGCGGCAGGACAGGGCCTCCGCCAGCGCGGTGAGGATGTTCGTCGGCCGCATCGTCGCCTTGTCGACGACGGTCGACACGGTCCGCCGGCCGGGGTCCGAGTCCGCCACCATGAAGCTCCAGGGCGTCGGTTCGTAGGCGTCCGTCTTCAGCACGGAGAACGCCTTGCCCTTGGCGAGCTTGATCATGGCGACGACGGCGGCGTTCTCGATCGCCTTCTCGCCGTTGAAGACGTAGGTGTTGCGGAAGTCGAACTTGCCGCCCGCCGAGCCGCCGAAGAAGACGCAAGGAAAGTCGCCGCTGCGATAGACCGCCTGCATGAACACGTTCTCGCTGAGGGCGAGTCCGTCGAAGAAGGTCAGCGCCAAGGTGTCATCGGCATGGATCGGGAAGCGCGGCCGCATCGCCGGGAGTTGCTTTGCGATGAAGGCCGCCTGCTTGTCGGCGTCGAATTCGGTGCCGCCATGGCGGAAGCCGGCGCTGCCGAGATCGATCGTCGCGATATGGCAATCGGAGATCAGGTCCGGTGAGAACGCCTGCAGCACGATCGTGCTCCAGGCCGCGCCCGCGGCGAGATAGCAACTCTCGTCGCTGCCGCTGCCGGCCGAGCAAAGTTCTCCCGCCGTGGTGACCGCGAGGAAGGGCACGCCTGGCGGCAGGCTGTCCTTGAGCTTGCGGCAGGCGCCCAGGAAATCGACATGCGGGGAGATGTATCCCAGCACCAGCGCCGCGCTCTTGCTGCCGAATGTCCAAAGGTCAGGATCGGCCGAGACCGCATCACCGTGCTGGAGTATTGCTGTCTTTACGAGGCTTTCGCTTTTCTCGATTTCAGGGTAGGAAGAAGTATTAGGAGAAGAGATCATGTCTATAGGAGGAGATTGTCGTTTAGAAAAGACGTTTCGGAACAGATTCATGGCCGCCTCCAATACGGCGATACGCAAACATGACGAACTTAAGGCAGGCTTAACGCAGCAGCGACTACGATGATTGTCGTAAACGACCGTGACAGGAGTGGCGGCCGCTTTCATCGGTAGAGCAGGAGGGAAACGCGCAGCCCTCGGTTGCTCCCCTCGGGAGCTTGTGTCGATCGAACGGGGGAGGCGGTTCGAGCCCGTCCCTCAGCTCGCGCTCCCCGCGCCTCGCAGACGCCGCGCAATCGGCTTCACGATCTGCGGCATCAGGTAGATCGGGAATTGCGCCAGCGCGAAGAACAGGAAGGTCGACTTCGGCGCCGCCGCGCCGAGCGCCGCGATCAGCAGCCCCATGTTGCGCTGGCAGGTGGCGTAGCCGAGCACGAAGCGCTCTGCTTCGGGCAGCGGCCTCAGCGCCAGCCAGGCCGTCACGAAGCCGAAGCCGGACATCAGGAAGGCGAAGCCGATGAATTGCGCGACGCGGCCGGGCGTCGCCAGCGTGGCCTCCATCACGCCGTCCATCGCAGCGACGGCGAAGACGAAATACATCAGCACGCCGATGCCGTCGAAAGTCTCCTTCGAACGGCGGATGCGCTCCATCCCCAGAAAACGCCGGAGCAGCAGCGCCCCGATCACGGCGCCGCCGATGAGGAGCAGCAACCGCTGGATCAGCACGGCCATGTCGAGCGGCACATGCGCGCCGGCGATGATCTCGACCAGCACGGGCGAGAGCACCGGCGCGGCGGCGGTGGTCAGCAGCACAGCGGTGAGGAGCAGTGTCGGCTCGATGCCGAGCAGCATGGCCACGGCCGGCGCCGACATGATCGGCGGCGCGGCGCCCAGCACCGCGAGGCCCAGCACGAGGCCCGGGTCCAGCGTCTCGCGGCCGATGGCGGTGAGGATGAGCGTGATGATCGCCGCCGGCGCAACCACGAGCCAAAGGCAGGCGAGCAGCAGCGGGCGCGGCGCCTTCAGGAGCGACCGGACCTTCGCCTCCTCGGCGCGGGCGAAGGTCAGCATGACGAAGATGAAGATGGTGACGGCCAGGAACGGCCGCGCCGCGGCGGCGAATTGCGGCAGCGCCAGTCCGAAGAAGATCGAGATCGCGAATCCCTCCGTGCCGTGGCGGCCGATCCAGGCCAGGGGTTTCGACAGGCTGTGCAACACGGGGCTGGCGGCTTTCGCTAGGAAAAGGATGTTCCGCCACCGTTTCTGCGGCGGACGGGGGCGCAACGGCCCTTGAAAGATCGTCGAGGCTTAGCGACTTTGTGAGAGCTGCGACAGGGGTGGCGCGTGGGGAATGCGATGCGGTCCGACGTATTGGTGCTGGGGGCGGGCGTGGTCGGAGCCGCGGCGGCGCTGCATCTGCAGAAGCGGGGCCGATCCGTCACGCTGATCGACCGCAAGGACCCCGGCGAGGAGACGTCCTACGGCAACGCCGGCCTCATCCAGCGCGAAGCGTATATCCCCTACAGCTTCCCGCAGGGGCTCGACCGGCTGGTCCGCTACGCGCTGAATGACCAGACCGAGGCGCATTACCAGCTCTCCAGCCTGCTCGACATCGCGCCGCCGCTCTACAAATACTGGCTCAACTCGACGCCCGAGCGCATCGAGCAGACGATCCGCACCAACCGGCCGCTGTTCGAGCGCTGCCTGATCGAGCACGAGGCGCTCGCGGCCGAGGCAGGCATCACCGACCTGCTGCGCCCCGGCGGCTGGATCCAGATCTATCGGAAGCCCGAGACGTTGGAGAAGTACAAGAAGGATGCGGAGCGGCTCAAGGCCGAGTTCGGCGTCACCTCCGATCTGCTCGACGGCCGCTCTCTGGGCGCCATCGAGCCGCATCTCTCGGTCGAGCAGGCGGCCGGCGCGATCCACTGGAAGGATCCGTCGTCGCTGCGCGATCCGCTCGCGCTCACCAAGGGTTACGCCGATCTCTTCGCGCGGCGGGGCGGCGTCTTCGTTCATGCCGACGCCAAGACGCTCTCACAGGACGCCGACGGCTGGAGCGTGCATGGGCCCGACGGACCGATCCGGGGCAAGGACGTCGTGGTGGCGCTCGGGCCCTGGTCCAGCGACATCTTCGGTCCGCTCGGCTACGACATCCCGCTCTTCGTCAAGCGCGGCTACCACATGCATTACACGGCCAAGGGCAACGCCACGCTGTCGCGCACCGTGATCGACGCCGACACCGGCTTCGCGCTGGCCGCCATGACCAAGGGCATCCGCATGACGACCGGCGCCGAATTCGCGAACCGCGATGCGCCCGCGACGCCGGTTCAGGTGGATCGCTGCGAGCCGAAGGCGCGCGAGCTGTTTCCGCTCGACAAGCGGGTCGAGCCCGAGCCGTGGCTCGGCCGCCGGCCCTGCCTGCCGGACATGACGCCGATCATCGGGCCTGCGCCGCGCCATCCCGGCCTCTGGTTCCTCTTCGGCCACGCCCATCACGGGCTCACCAACGCCGCGGTGTCCGGCCGCCTCATCGCCGAGATGATCACGGGAGAGGAGCCGTTCTGCGATGTCGAGGGCTTCCGGGCGGACCGCGCCTTTGCGTAAACGCGCGGCGTTAACCATAATCAATATTGAATCTGTTCTATCGATTTCTGATTGATTAACCTTCTTCCGTGACTGACATGGAAGGAGTTGCGGCATGATCGAACGGCGCAAGCTGAAGCGCAGCCGCTGCGTGCTGGGCGCTCGCGTGGTCTTCAACGCGCGCAGCTCGACCTTGAGCTGCACCATCCGCAACCATTCCGAGGATGGCGTGCTGCTGACCTTCGGCGAGACCCCCATCATTCCCGATCAGGTCGAGCTGCTGCTCGATCGGCGCAGCACGCTGCTGCCGGCGCAGGTGGTCTGGCGGCGCGGCTCCACCATCGGGCTCGCCTTTCCGCGCGGCCGCTTCATGAGCGAACTCCGCGAGGATGCGGCGCGCTCGCTGCTGGAGATGGAGCGTCCGGCGCCCGGCGCCTCCCTCCACTGACCGTCAACGCGGACCGAAGCGGTCCTTCCAGCTCGGCAGCGCGCCGGGGAAGGGCAGGGCGGTGGCCTCGTAGACGCCGCGCGCCACGGCGCGGGCCAGGCAATCGGCGGCCACCGCGCCGATCTCCGTGACATCGCGGAAGGCGTTGGCGCCGAGCGGCTTGCGCCCCGTGCCGGCGAAGAACACCGTGTCGCCGTCGAAGGGCGCGTGCGTGGGGCGGAGCGCATGCGCGAGCCCGTCGTTGGCCATGATGGCGAGCCGCTTCGCCTGCGCCTTGGTGATCGTGGCGTCGGTCGCGACGCAGGCGATCGTGGTGGCGGGCCGGTCGCCCTTGACGCGGATGCCGAGCGCGCCCGAAGAGCCGGGCGACGCCATGCCGAGACCGCCGAACTCCGCTCCCACCTCATAGGGCGCGGCCCAGAAATGCGGGCTGTCGCCCATCGTCGCCATGCCGATGGCGTTCACCGCCACGACGGCGCCGATGGTGAAGCCGGAAGGCGTGACCGCGCTGGCGGAGCCGAGTCCGCCCTTCAGCGTGGCCGTGGTGGCGCCATGGCCGGCGCCGAGGCTGCCGAGCGCGAAGGCTTCGCCGGTGCTCTCGGTGGCCGCGTAGGCGAGTTCGGCATAAGGCGCCATGCGGCCCCAGTTCTTGTCGCCGCCGTTCAGGAGGTCGAACAGGATCGCGCCGACGACGATCGGCACGCGGACCGGTCCGACCGCGAAGCCGCGCCCCGCCGCCCTCAGCGCCGCCTGCACGCCTCCGCCGCTGGCGAGGCCGAAGGCCGAGCCGCCGGAGAGGAACACGGCATCGATCTGCTGCACGGTCATGTCCGGCTCCAGCATCGCCGTGTCGAAGCTGCCGGGCGCGCCGCCGGAAATGATTGCCGAGGCTGTGACGGGTGCCTCGAAGCGGATCACCGTGACGCCGGAGGCGAGCTTGGCGTCATGGGCGTTGCCGACCGTCACGCCGGAGACGTCGGTGATCAGGTTGCGCATCACGGCCTCGCACGTTGAGGTGAGGGCAGGCTCGAAAATCTTGCATGCGAAACGGCCTTTGACCATGGTGCCGCGCCAAAAGTGAGGCCCGATGCCCGACATCACCCTGACCGGCGTGCTGATTGCCGGGCTGCTATCCTTCCTCAGCCCTTGCGTGCTGCCGCTGGTGCCGCCCTATCTCGCCTATATGGCGGGGACGAGCGTCTCGGCCATGGCGGTCGAGCGGCGGCTCGACATGCGCGTTCTCGCGGCCTCGCTGTTCTTCGTGCTCGGCTTCGCAACGGTCTTCGTGTTGCTCGGCGCCGGGGCCTCGTCGCTGGGCGGCCTGCTGCGCCGCCACTCCGACACGCTGGCCTTGGTGGCCGGCGTTGCGATCATCGTCATGGGCCTGCATTTCCTGGGCGTCTTCCGCCTCGGCTTCCTCTATCGCGAGGCGCGCTTCCAGACGAGCCGGCCGGCCGGCCCCGCCGGCGCCTATGTGATGGGCCTCGCCTTCGCCTTCGGCTGGACGCCCTGCATCGGGCCGGTCCTGGGCTCGGTCATGGCCGTCGCCGGCGCGCAAGCCACCGTCGGCCAGGGGATGGGCCTGCTCGCCGTCTATTCCGCCGGCCTCGGCATTCCCTTCCTGCTGGCGGCGTTGTTCATGGGCCCCTTCACGCGCCTCTTGTCGAGGCTCAAGAGCCGCATGGGCCTGATCGAGAAGACGATGGGCGCTGCCCTGGTGCTGACCGGCATCGCCTTCCTCACGGGCGGCATCGCCACGGCGAGCTACTGGCTGCTCGAGACCTTCCCCGGGCTCGCCACGCTGGGCTGAGCGGCGGCGAAGCAATCGGCGATCCAGCGGATCGTGCGCCGGATCGCCGGCCGGCGATGCAGGTCGCGGTGCCAGACGATCCAGACGTCCCTCGGCGGCACCGGCGGCAGATCGGGTGAAAGCACTTCGATAAGCTCCGCGTGGCGGTCGGCGAAGACCTTTGGCAGGATCGCTAGCCCATGACCGCCCTTGGCCGCCGTCAGCATGGCGCGCGTGCTGGAGGTCCTGACCCTGACCTGACCGGCGAAGCCGTTGTCTTCGATCCAGCGCAGCTCAGCGATGCGTCCGTAGCTGTCGTCGTAGCTGACGAAGGCGGCGCGGCTGAGGTCCGAAGCCGCCTGCTCGCTGCTGCCGTAGATCGCCATCGCGAGCGGGGGCAGGCGCTTCGCCATGAGGCTGTCGCCCTCCGGCCGCGCGAGCCGCACGGCGATGTCGGCTTTGTTCAGCGCCAGCGAAACCTGCGCGTTGTCGATGGTGAGATCGAGGCGATGGCCTTTGAGCGACGGCAGCAGCGCGCCCAGCTGCGGCGCCAGGATTTCGGCGATCACCGGTTCGGTCGACGAGACCCGGACCACCGATCCCTCCGCGGCCCTCCCGAGCGTCGCCGCGAAGCGCTCGACCTCCGCCATCTGCCGCCGGCCGCCTTCGGCGCGCCGCTGGAGCGCTTCGCCATGCTCGGTCAGTACCAAGCCGCGCGGCGTGCGCCTGAACAGCGTCGCACCGATGGCATGCTCCAGGGCCTCGATGCGCCGCGACAGCGTCGGCACCGACATCCTGAGGCCGGCGGCAGCGGCGCTGAGCGAGCGGTGCTCGGCCGCGTGAAGGAAGATGCGCAGAGCCTCCCAATCCATACGCGCATTATGGCGAGCTTTTCAGATTTGAAAAGCAGGTCTTCATGGCCCGCGCTGGCGCGGCCGGTCGGCTGCGGGCAGGGTCAGGGCCTCTTCGCCACGGAGTCCATCATGTCCGACCGCAGCCTGCCCGTCCGTTCGCCGATGACGATCGTCCTCCTGCTGGCGAGCCTCGCTTTCCTGGGGCTCGGCCTGCGCACCTTCTTCCTGCCGGCCTCCGCCGCCGCCTTCTACGGCGCGCCGACCGAATCGGCGGAAGCTCTGGTCTTCGTGAAGGCCTATGGCGCCCGCAACATCGGCATCAGCCTGCTGGCGCTGACTCTCATCTACCTCGACGCCGGCATGGGCGTCGGGGCCTTGCTCGCCGCCGCCGCGCTGATCGCAGGCCTCGACGCGGCGATCATGCTGGGCCATGCCGGCTTCGGCGGCGCGCTGAAGCATCTGATCTACGTGGCGGTCCTTGGCGCCCTCGCGGTCACGACCTTCGCCGTGGTGAGCATTCGGCGGATCAGAGGAGGGTGAGGAGGCGCGCGAACCGATGCTGCCGGGGATCCGCCGCGCCGTTCGACACGCTGGAGCACTCAGGCCACGGTCGGCAGGTTGAGACGGTGCGCAGCTTCGCGCATATCGGCGTCGAGCGTGAAGAGGCGGCAATTCAGCCGTCGCGCGGCTGCGACATGGATGGCGTCTTGCGCGCGCAGCTTAAGGTGGCCGGGCCTCAACAGAGCCGCTGCTTCGGCGATGTCGCCTTCCAACACATCGACCGTTTCGGCGAACGCCTTGCGCCATCGGTCAAGTTCGGCCAGCAGGATGCTGCGCTCTTCGGCCGACATCCGCCCCATCCGGGCGCGCCGGGCGATGGCATCATAAAATTCCAGCAAAGCGAAGCTGCTCACCAAGCAACTGCCGCCCGCCGCGAGGATGCTTCTTCCAAGCTGGGCGCTGCCGGGCTCCCGAAAGACGATCGCCATCACGACCGAACTGTCGAGATACAACCGGGCAGTCACGAGGGATTGCCGGCGTCGTCCCAACCGCCATTCCGGACGTCCCGGACAAGGGCCACGATCTCGTCGTTCGTCATGCTCGGCAGGCCACCGGGCCGTGCGTCGAACCAGGCCATGAATGCCCTGGCATCGATCGGCTTCCGGGATTGCGGCTGCGCCCTGAGTTCCACCACGGCCTGCCCATGCCGCGTGATCGTGACGGACTCGCCGCTCAACGCCTGATCGATCAGGCGCGACAGGTTGTTGCGGGCTTCTGCGACGCTGTAGCTGGGCATCGGGGAAAATAGCCATCCGATAGCCATTTCGTCAATGTCGTGTGCATTGGGCCGGCATTCTCAGAACGCGAAACGGAAAACCGCCGGATCGCTCCGGCGGTTTCCCTCGACAGTTCAGGCGCTTCCGCCGATCAGTTCTCGACGTAGGTGATCTTATCGCCGACCTTCTTCCAAGTGTACATCACGTAGTCCGGGCGGGTGATGTCGCCCTTCTTGTCGTACTTCAGCTCGCCGATCACGGTCTTGAACGGCACGCCGGAGCGGATGTACTCGGACATCTTCTTGGCATCGAGCGTCTTGGTCGCCTCGGCGGCCTGCGCCATCACCTGCACGGCGGCGTAGGTGTAGAGCGTATAGGCCTCGGGGTTGATGCCCTTGGCGGCGAAGGCCTTCACGACATCGGCGGCCTCGGGGCGCTTGCGCGGGTCAGGCGGGAAGGTCATCAGCGTGCCTTCCGCGCCGGGGCCGGCGATCGTGGCGAACTCGTCCGAGGTGATGCCGTCGCCCGACATCAGCGGCGCGCGGACCTGCTGGTCGCGCATCTGGCGCACGATCAGGCCGCCTTCCGTGTGCAGGCCGCCCCAGTAGACGAGATCGACGCCCGCCGCCTTCATCTTGGTGATCAGCGCCGAGAAGTCCTTCTCGCCGGCGTTGACGCCCTCGAACATCACTTCCTTCACGCCGGCCGCGTTCATGGCCTTCTGCGTCTCGGTGGCGAGGCCCTGGCCGTAAGGCGTCTTGTCGTGGACGATCGCGACCTTCTTGTCCTTGAAGTTCTTGACCACGTATTCGGCGGCGACGGCGCCCTGCTGGTCGTCGCGGCCGCAGGTGCGGAACACGTTCCAGAGTCCACGCTCGGTGATCTTCGGGTTGGTGGCCGACGGCGTGATCAGCATGGTGCCGTTCTCGGCATAGACTTCGGAGGCTGGCAGCGTGACGCCCGAGTTGAAGGGGCCGATCACGTGCTTGACGCCTTCCGAGGTCAGCTTGTTGGCGACCGAGACGCCCTGCGCGGGAACCGAGGCGTCGTCGCCCGTCACCGTGACGATCTTGCGGCCGAGGATGCCGCCCTTGGCGTTAAGGTCGGCCACGGCCTGCGCGAAGCCGTCGGTCAGCTGCTTGCCGAAGGCCGCGTTGGGGCCGGTGATCGGGCCGATCACCCCGACCTTGAGGTCCTGGGCATAAGCGCCGCCGGCGAGCATCGTGCTCACCGCGAGGCCAGCCAGGAGGCTTCTGCGATTCATCTGTCGTCTCCCATTCTAATCCCGGGCCTAGCCGCTCCCGGACGCGGTTTAGGAGGCCTAAATCGGCGCTCTGGGCTGATAATCAAGCCCTTTTCGCCGATCTTGTCATCCGAAAAGATGCAAGGTTTTCCTCAGGTCTTGCGCCGCCAGCCCAGCGGTCCGGAGGCCTCGAAAGCGAAGGAATACTGCGTGCGCATCTGCTGCGCGCGCCGCATCCGCCAGCCCAGCGTCGCGAAGGCGAAGAGGACGATGAAATCCACGGCGTAATAGTGCAGGCTGACCAGCGTGCCGCCGAACAGCGCGAAATGGATGAAGCGCACCGCGAAGTTCAGCAGCGCGACGTAGATCGGCAGCATCGCGAAAGGCCGCCAGGTCTGCGCGATGGCCCGGCCCATCTGCCAGGCCGCCGCCCCGCCCATCACGACGGTGACGAGGACGAACAGCCAAGCCGAGTGCTCTTCGTAGAGGATGCCTTGCATGGTTCAGGCTCCGAGCGGAGCGAGGCGCGGTTGGCGCTGCCCCTCACCTAGCCTCTCCCCGCAAGGGGCGGGGAGAGGAACGCGTTTTGGTTTGAGTCGCTGACGCTTGAGAGCGTTCTTCTCCCTGCCTCTTGCGGGGAGAAGACAGATGAGGGGCAGCGCCGACCGTTGGACCCGGAACATCAATGCCTCCCGCCTTCGAGGTAGGCCTGCTGCACCCGCGGGTCGGCGAGGAGCTCCTTGCCCGTGCCGCTCATGGTGATGACGCCGTTGACCATGACATAGGCGCGGTGCGCGAGCTTGAGCGCGTGGAAGGCGTTCTGCTCGACGAGGAAAACCGTCATGCCCTCGCTGCGGTTCACGTCCTTGATCACCTCGAAGATCTGGCGGACGATGATCGGCGCCAGGCCGAGCGAGGGCTCGTCCAAGAGCAGGAGCTTCGGCCGGCACATCAGCGCGCGGGCGATGGCGAGCATCTGCTGCTCGCCGCCGGAGAGGGTGCCGGCGCGCTGCTGCAGGCGCTCCTTGAGCCGCGGGAAGATGGCGCAGATCTTCTCGAGGTCCTGCTCGAAATACTGCATCCCCGGCACCGCCGAACCCATCTGCAGGTTCTCGTAGACCGTCATGCGCGGAAAGACGCGCCGCCCCTCCGGCGATTGCGCGATGCCGAGCTTGGCGATGTCATGCGTCTCGGTGCGGGTGATGTCCTGGCCCTCGTAGAGGATCTGGCCCTCGCGCGCCTGCGGATTGCCGAAGATCGTCATCATCAGCGTCGATTTGCCGGCGCCGTTGGCGCCGATCAGCGTCACGATCTCGCCGGCGTTGACCGTGAGGTCGACGCCCTTCAGCGCGATGATCTTGCCGTAATAGGTCTTGACGCCGCGGACCTCGAGCAGGGGCCGAGCGGGTGATGGGGCGAGCGCCGCGCTCATAGGCCGACCTCCGCCTCGATCTTGTGCACTTCTTCCTCGTCCTCCGCGCCCAGATAGGCGGCGATCACCTTGGGATCGTTCTGCACCTCGCGCGGCGTGCCGTCCGAGATCTTGGTGCCGTAGTCGAGCACCACGACATGGTCCGAGATCTCCATCACCACGGACATGTCGTGCTCGATCAGCAGCAGCGAGGTGCCGTGCTCGTCGCGGATCATGCGGAGCAGCGTGTTGAGCTCGGCGCTCTCGCGCGGGTTGAGGCCGGCGGCCGGCTCGTCGAGGCAAAGGAGCTTCGGCTCCGTGCACATGGCGCGGGCGATCTCCAGCCGGCGCTGGTCGCCGTAGGGCAGGTCGCCGGCGGGATCGTCGGCGCGGCCGAGCAGTCGGGTGCGGTCGAGCCAGTATTTCGCCTTCTCGATCGCCTCGCGCTCCGCGTCGCGGAAGCGCTTGAGGCCGAAAAGGCCGCCGAGCGTCCATTGCGAAGCCGCCATCAGCGCATTGTGCTGGCCGACCATCAGGTTCTCCAGCACGGTCAGGCCGGAGAACAGCCGGATATTCTGGAAGGTGCGCGCCACCTTCGCCTCGGCCGTGATCTCGAAATCCGGCATCCGCTCCAGCAGGAACAGCCGGTCGGCGCCCGGCTTCTCGGACGCCTTGTCGCTGTCGGTCAGCCCTTCCAGCCGCGCGTCGAAGTCGCCGTCCCCGTGGCGGAAGGCGATGCGCCCTTCGCTCGGCTTGTAGAAGCCGGTGATGCAGTTGAACACGGTCGTCTTGCCGGCGCCGTTGGGGCCGATGAGCGCGGTGATCTCGCCGCGGCGCGCCGTGAAGGAGAGGTCGTTGATCGCGACGAGGCCGCCGAAGCGCATCGTCAGATGCTCGACCTTGAGGATGGGGGCGGGGGAGGCGGAAGTCATGCTGCGCCTCCGGCAGGCTGGCACAGACGCTCCTCATCCTGAGGAGGCCTCGACGAGGCCGTCTCGAAGGACGCACGACCGTCCCGCGTGCTTCGAGACGGCGCGTGCCGCGCCTCCTCAGCATGAGGAACGCGGAGAGTCAGGATGTTCATCCGTGGCCCTCCTTCACGTTCTCCGCGCCGATCACCTTGCGCTCCTTGAGGAAGATCGAGGGCGCCCGCGTGGCGATCAGGCCGCGCGGCTTCCACAGCATCATCAGCACCATGCCGCCGCCGACCAGCAGCATGCGGTACTTCGAGGGGTCGTCGCCGATGATCGGGCGCAGGAACTCGAGCTCGCGCAAAAGCTCGCTGCCGCCGATCAGCACGATCGCAGCGATCACGACGCCGATCAGCGAGCCCATGCCGCCCAGCACCACGATGGCGAGGATCAGCGCCGATTCCAGGAACACGAAGCTCTCCGGCGTGATGAAGGCCTGCCGCGCGCCGAAGAAGGCACCGGCGAAGCCGCCGAACATCGCGCCGATGGCGAAGGCCGTGAGCTTGGTGTTGGTGGTGTTCATGCCGACCGCCCGGCAGGCGATCTCGTCCTCGCGCAAGGCCTCCCAGGCGCGGCCGATGGGCAGGCGCTTCAGCCTGAGCGTCACCCAGGCGGTGACCAGGGCCAGCACCAGGATCGTGTAATAGAGGAAGATGGTGCGGTAGACCGGCGACGGCTCCAGCCCGAAGCGCGCAGCGAAGCCGGTGTCGCTGGCGTTGAAGGGGATGCCGAAGAAATCGATGCGCGGCGCGCTCATGCCCGCGCCGCCGCCGGTCAGGTCGCGCCAGTTGAGCGCCACCAGATAGATGATCTCGCCGAAGGCCAGCGTCACGATGGCGAGGTAGTCGCCGCGCAGCCTGAGCACCGGGAATCCGAGCAGGATGCCCCACATCGCCGCCATCGCGCCCGCGACCGGCAGCGCCAGCCAGAACGAAAAGCCGAAATGCTGCGCCAGCAGCGCGTAGGTGTAGGAGCCGATGGCGTAGAAGGCGACGTAGCCGAGGTCGAGCAGGCCGGCGAGGCCGACCACGATGTTCAGCCCCCAGCCCAGCATGATGTAGATCAGGATCAGGATGCCGAAATTGTCGACCCACTTCGGCACCGTGCCCCAGCCGGTGGTGGAGACCACGATCCATGGGAAGACCGCCAGAAAAGCGACGAAGAGCGGCAGCGCCATCCGCTCCACCCGGTCCATGTCGATCCTGGAGCCGGTGGAGGCCACGCGGTTCTGCGCCGCCAGCGCGCGGTTCCAGATGACCCAGGAGCGCAGCAGGCTGCCGAGGAAGACGATGGCGACCAGCGTGGACAGCAAGCCGGGCCTCGGAATCAGCACGATCTCGTTGGAGAGCCGCTGGTCGGTCTTGAGGCCGACGATCAGTCCAAAGAGCCCGAGCGCGACGAGCGCCGCCCAGAAGGCCTCCTTCAGCGCCTTCGCCGCATCGAAACGGGACGGCACTTCGCCGCCCGCGGCGGCGGTCTCGATGCGCACCGGCGCGTTCATCAGACCTTCTCCACTTCCGGCTTGCCGAGGATGCCCTGCGGCAGGAAGATCAGCGTGATCACGAGGATCGTGAAGGCGGCGACGTCCTTGTAGTCGATCGAGAAATAGCCCGACCACAGGCTCTCGATCAGGCCGATCAGCAGGCCACCAAGAACGGCGCCTGGCAGCGAGCCGATGCCGCCGAGCACCGCGGCCGTGAAGGCCTTCACGCCGGGAATGAACCCGTCCTTGTAGGAGACGACGTTGTATTTCACGAGCCACATCGTGGCCGCGACGGCGGCGAGGCCCGCGCCGATGATGAAGGTGATGGCCACGGTGCGGTTGACGTTGATGCCCAAGAGCGCCGCCATCTTGCGGTCCTGCTCGCAGGCGCGTTGCGCCCGGCCGAGCGGCGTCTTCTGCACGAGGTACCAGAAGATCACCAGCAGCACGGCCGTGGTGACCATGATCAGCAGGTCCTTGTAGGCGAGCACGACGTTGAAGGTGTCGCCCCTGAGCAGCGTGATGCCGCCATCGATGATCGAGGGCACGGGCTTGTTGCGCGCGTCCTGGCTGACCTGCACGAAGTTGATGAGCAGGATGGACATGCCGATCGCCGAGATCAGCGGCGCCAGGCGGAACGAGCCGCGCAGCTTGCGGTAGGCCACCCGCTCGATCGACCAGTTGTAGAGGCTGGTCACGAAGATGCTGACCAGCAGCGCCACGAAGAGCGCGAGGAACACCGCGCCGGCGCCGACGCCGACCAGGCTGGTGACGATCAGGAACATGATCAGCGCCACGAAGGCGCCCACCATGAACACGTCGCCATGCGCGAAATTGACCATGCCGATGATGCCGAAGACCATCGTGTAGCCGATGGCGATGAGTCCGTAGATCGAGCCCAGCGTGATCCCGTTGATCACCTGCTGCAGGAACACTTCCATCCAACCCCTCCCGAGGGCCGGCCGCGGAAACCGCAACCGCGTCGCGAGCCATCACCGTTTCGGATGCAAGCATCATGCGAAACTGATGGCAAGACGTGGCGCTCCTTACGCGGCGCAGGTTCCCTCCGCAATCAAACACCCGAAAAAACCGCTGATGCGTCGCAAAATAGGTGGAAAAAGCGCGCGAGGCCGCATTCCACCCGTGAATGCGCGGCGAGGACCCTCCGATTCTTTGAAAGATTCGGTGATCGGGCGCGGCGACGCGGCCTTGACGGGGTTCCCCTGCGTCGCGATGTCAGGACCGCGCCGGGCTCATCCGGCCCCTGGAACGAGGCTGGATGACCGTTTCGCCGCCGCTGGAGCCCTCGGGCGTGCTTTTCCGCGAGGCGATGAGCCGCGTGGCGGAGCAGGTCCACATCATCGCCACGGACGGCGCCGCTGGCCTCGCCGGCGCCACCGCCACGGCCGTCGCCTCGGTCAGCGACGCGCCGCCGAGCCTGCTCGTCTGCCTCAACCGGGCCAGCGGCACGCTGGCCCGGATCGAGGCGAACGGTAGGTTCTCGGTCAACGTGCTGTCGGCTGGGCAGACGGACATCGCGCAGATCTTCGCCGGCGCCACGCTGCTTCAGGGAGCGGAGCGCTTCCGTCCCGAGGATGGCTGGGCGCTGGAAGGCGGGACGCCGCGGCTCGGCGGCGCGCTGGCGGCTTTCCTCTGCCGCGTGACGGAGGCGAAGCCCCTGGGCAGCCATGTCGTGGTGTTCGGCCTGGTCGAATCCGTGCTCGTCGGCGGCGAGCAGTCGCCGCTGCTCTACCACCGCCGTGACTACCGGACGATTTGAGGGTTCAGGCCCCCTCCATCTCCGCGAACACCTTGGCCGCTTCCGCGAAAGCATGGTTCGCCGCCGGCACGCCGGCGTAGATCGCGCATTGCATCAGCACTTCCTTGATCTCGTCCTTGGTCAACCCATTGTGGATCGCGCCCTTGACGTGGATGCGGAACTCCTCCCAGCGACCGAGCGCCGTCGCGACTGACAGCACGATGATCGATCGGCTGCGGTAATCGAGCCCCGGCCGCTCCCAGATGTCGCCCCAGGCGGTGCGGGTGATGAAATCGACCCATTCCGCGTTGAAGTCCGTGCGGTTCTTCAGCGAGCGGTCGACATGCGCGTCGCCTAGCACCTTGCGGCGGTTCTTCTCGCCGGCGGCGAGGCGGTCGGAATCGGTGGTCATCCGAGGAATTCCTTCAGCGCCGCCGTGAAAGCCTCCGGCTGCTCCAGGTTGGAGATATGCGCGGCGTCGAGGCTGACCCACTCGGCCCCCCTGATCCGCTCGCGCATCAGCTCCATCATCGCCGGCGTGGTGGCCGGGTCATGCGCGCCTGATATCAGCAGCACCGGCTTGTCGATGGCGCGGATCGAATCGCGCTGGTCCATGTCGCGGATCGCGGCGCAGCAGCCGCAGTAGCCCTGAGACGGCGTGGCGGCGATCATCTCGCGCACCTTGGCGATCATCTCCGGCGAGCGGGCGACGAAGCCGGCGGTGAACCAGCGCTGGATCGTGGGCTCGACTAAGGGCGCCATGCCGTTCTGCGTGGCGTTGCGGATGCGGCCGTTCCACAACTCCGGCGGCGGCATCTGCGCGGCGGTGTTTGCGAGCACGGCCTTGCCGATGCGCTCCGGATGATGCGTGAGCAGCCATTGGCCGACCATGCCGCCCTTGGAGAGGCCGCACCAATGGACTTGCGACAGACCCAGCGCATCCATGATGGCGAGCGCGTCGCGGCCGAGATGCGCGATGGAATAGGGGCCTGGCCCCGCCACGCTCCTCCCGTGGCCGCGCGAGTCGTAGCGCACGATGCGGAAGCGATCCTTCAGCGCCTCCGCCTGCGGGTCCCACATCGAGAGGTTGGAGGAGAGCGAGTTCGAGAACATCAGGACCGGCGCGGCCTCTTGCCCCTCGACGAGGATGTTGAACGGCTCGCCGGCGATGGTGTGGATGGGCATGTCGCGAAAGCCTCCCTGTCACCTTCCACGATCCTCATCCTGAGGAGCCGCCGGAGGCGGCGTCTCGAAGGGCGAACGGCGCTCGTACAATCCTGCTCGCGCGGGAAGGCGGCTCAGACCGTGTTGCGTCCTTCGAGACGCCCGCTCACGCGGGCTCCTCAGGATGAGGACCGTTGGGGTGTTTCGTCCGCCATATACTGTTTTTCTTCTTCGTACAGCGCCAGCACGCGGTCGATGAAAACGTCGCTGGCGCCCAGATAGGTCGCGGGATCGAAGAGGGCGTCGAGATCGAGCGCGCTGGCCTCCGGCGCCTCGCGCAGCACCTCCTTCAGGTGCCGCTTCTCGGCCACGGCCCGCTTGCAGGCCGCCTCCATGAAGCTCTTCGCCTTGGCCTTGCCGAGGGTGGGCGCGAGCGCGAAGGTCAGGCGCTCGGCCATGATCAGGCCGTTGGTCATCTCGAGGTTGGCGCGCATGCGCTCCGTGTCGACCTCCAGGCCTTCCAGCAGATTCTGCATGTGAAGCGCCGCCGCGCCGGTGAGCGAGAGCAGCTCGCGCATCGTGTCCCATTCCGCATGCCAGCCGCCGACGCCGCGCTCGTGCTCCTGCAGGCCGGCGGCGAGCATCGTCGCGACCAGCCCCGGCGTGCGCGTGGCGATCGATATGATCGCCGTGGTCTGCACCGGATTGCGCTTGTGGGGCAGGGTAGAGGAGCCGCCCTTGCCGGGCGCGGAAGGCTCGAAGACTTCGGCGACTTCGGTCTGCATGAGGAGGGCGATGTCGCGGGCGATCTTGCCGAGGGCTGACACGACGATGCCAAGACACGCCGAAAAGTCCTGGTCGTGCATCCTGTCCGTGTGCCGTGGACTGGTGTGAAATGGCAGGTCGCGTGAGTAAAACCCCCCATCGGAGCGAAGGGGCCGTGACCGGAGACGCGACTTCCCTAGCGCTTCCTTCACGTCGATTGCCTTGTCGCCGAGGCTAGCCAGTGTCCCCGCTGCCCCGCCGAATTGAAGCCATCTTGGTACTATGCCCATCACACGGTCGTGGCTGTCGACAAGCAGATCCAGCCAGTTAGCGGCCTTCAGCCCGAATGAAATGGGAAGGGCGTGCTGAAGCAATGTCCTGCCGACCATCGCTGTGTAGCGATGCCGCCGAGCGAGATTGGCCAAGGCATGTGATGATTGCCCAAGTCGCTCCAGAATGACGCCGGACGCATCGTACATGATGATTCCGAGCCCCGTATCGATCACATCCTGGCTGGTCGCGCCGTAATGCACGAACTCCGCCGCCGCCGGGTCCTTCTCCCGCACCTTCTCCGTCAGCATCGCCACCAGAGGGATCGCCGGGTTGCCGGCGAGCGTCGTGCGCCGGCCGATCTCGGCGATGTCGTAGAGCTCCGTCTCGCAGCAGGAGGCGATGACCGCCGCCGCCTCGGCCGGAATGACGCCGACCTCGGCTTCCGCCCTGGCCAGCGCCGCCTCGAAGTCGAGCATCGCCTCCAGCCAGCGGCGGTCCGAGAGGATCTCGGCCATCTCGGGATCGGCGAAGAGCGCGCCGGTGAGGCCTTGGGAGAAGGGGGAGGACATCGGCCGGACCCTAGGCGAAGCTCGCGCGAATGTCATGCCGGGCGGGCTTGCGCGAAGCTTCGCTGTCATGCTGCTTTCCCGCCGCTTCACGAGGGTGGGGGAGACGGGTGTTCCGGCAGGTGTGCGCCGCTGCGGCGGCTTTGGTCGTGGCGGGCTGCACGCCCGAAATCCAGCTCGCCAATGCGCCGCCCTTCTCGCCGGAATGGTGCCAGGCCGCCAAGGCCTTCCCGCGCTCGGGCCAGCAGCTCCTGAACGTCGCGAAGTGCCACGAACGCGGCGTCGCCGGCTTTCCGGCCGAGGACAGCCTGATCGTTTACTACCTCAACGGATCGGCCCGCTGGGGCGACGTCGAGGCCGGCGCGCAGCTCGCCCGGCGCGGTCAGCCGATCCCCGACGACGATCTCCGGCGCGAGGCGGACGTGCGGCGCGCCCAGGAACGGAACGCCCGCATCATCGCCGACGCCATTCGTCCGCCGGCGCCGCCGCGAGGCCCGCATGATTCGATCCTGTTCCCGGGGACAGGATCGTCGGGCCCCCGGATCGTCCCGACGTCCGCCGCGCCGCCGCCGCCCGTGCGTCCCGCGGTCCAGAACCCGTCCTTCGGCGGTGGCCGTTCCGGCGTGAGCGTGCAGCGCGAAAACCGCACGGAATCGGTGCGCCGCAACTGCGTCAACGGCGTCTGCAAGGTGGAGCGGACGGTCTGCGTCAACGGGGCCTGCACAACGACTGTGAGCGATCGCTGAACGAATCCGGTTGTCACGTCGATTTGATGGGACCGTGCCTTTGTCGCGACGCAATATCGTTTTGATGTTCAGTCGCTCTAGGGAGAAGTCGATGCTCAGCCGACGCGCCTTCGTCAGCGCCGCCGCAGCGCTCGCCGCAACGGCGTCCTCGGCGCAGGCCGGGCCGATCACCTTGATCATTCCCTTCGCCCCCGGCGGGCCGACCGACGTCATCGGCCGCATCGCCGCCGATGGATTGTCCAGGCAATTGAACCAGCGCGTTGTGGTCGAGAACGTCGCCGGCGCCGGCGGCGCGACCGGCGTGGTGCGCGCCATGCGTTCAGCGCCCGACGGGCGGACGCTCGTCGTCGGCAACCTCGGCACCCATGGCGCCGCGCCGAGCGCCACGCCGAACCTGCCCTACGATCCGGTCGCCGATTTCGAGCCGGTCGGCATGATCGCCTCCACGCCGATCGTGCTCGTCGTGCGCAACAGCTTCCCCGCCAGCGACCTGCAGGAATTCGCCTCGGTGCTGCGCGCCCGGCCGGAGAGCTTCAGCTACGGCCATGCCGGTCAGGGCGTCACGTCGCATACCGCCGCGCTTCTCCTGCTGTCGACGATCGGCGCGATGCAGACCGGCGTCAGTTATCGCGGCACGGCTCCGGCGCTGAACGACCTCCTGGTCGGCGTCATCGATTTCATCGTCGACCAGTCCGTCATCATGGTGGAGCAGGTGAAGGGGCGGTCGGTGCGCGCCATCGCCGTCGCCGGCTCCCAGCGCCTCGCCTCGCTGCCCGATCTTCCCAGCGCCGAGGAGCAGGGCTATCCCGGCTTCGCCGTCACGGCCTGGAACGCGCTCTTCGCGCCGAAGGGGACGGACCCGGCCATCGTCGAGGGCTTGTCGACCGCGCTCGCCGCCGCCCTCGACGACGCCGATGTCCAGCGGCGCCTCGCGGCCTTCGACGCGATCGTCCCCGCGGCCGGCGAGCCGCGCTCGCGCGCCTGGCTGCGCCGTCATGTCGAGACCGAGGTGGAGCGCTGGCGCAGCGTGGCGCGCTGAGCGGCGCCAGCGCGACCGACCCGCAAGAATCCGTGAAAAATCCGAGGAAATAAGTCGTTCCAGCGCCACGATTAGCGCTTGACCCCCGGAAAAAGCCGTCTCACATTGATTTTCGAAAAGTTCCAAGGTCCGAAGGGGCAGGGACGATTCCAATGACCCGCGGCCTCGGTCGCGTAGGGATCAGGCGTCGCGCGAGCTCCGTGTCGGCGCTGTTCAGGAGGAGAAACCGATGGCCACCGTATCGATGACGGTGAACGGCAAACCTGTGTCCGGCACGATCGAGCCGCGCACGCTGCTCGTTCAGTTCCTGCGCGAAAACCTTCGCCTCACCGGCACCCATGTGGGCTGCGATACCAGCCAATGCGGCGCCTGCGTCGTGCATGTCGACGGCAAGGCGATGAAGAGCTGCACGCTGCTCGCGCTCTCCTGCGAGGGCGCCTCGATCCTCACGATCGAGGGACTGGCGGCGGCCGACGGCACGCTGCATCCGATGCAGGAGGCCTTCCGCGACCACCATGGCCTGCAGTGCGGCTACTGCACCCCAGGGATGATCATGACCGCGGTCGACATGGTGAACCGCAAGGGCAACGCGCTCGACGAGCACACCATCCGCGAGGAGCTCGAGGGCAACATCTGCCGCTGCACGGGCTACCACAACATCGTCAAGGCCGTGGAGGCCGGCGCCGCCGCGATGGCCGGCCAGCCGATGCGGGTGGCTGCGGAGTAGCTCCTGTCATCCCGTGCGCGGCGCAGCGCGAAGCGGTGCGGCGCAGACACGGGACCTTGCACAGGATCGAACGCCCAATCGGATGACGGTCCCGTGTCTGCGCAGCGGCATTCCATGCCGTGAGCCGCGCACGGGATGACATGAGGGAGGACCCACCATGACCGCCACAGGCATCGGCGCCCCCGTGCGCCGCAAGGAAGACCATCGCTTCATCACCGGCGCCGGCCGCTACGTCGACGATCTCAACCGTCCCGGCCAGACCCACGCCTTCTTCGTCCGCTCGCCGCACGCCCACGCCAGGATCAAGTCGATCGACGCCGCCGCCGCCAAGGCGATGCCGGGCGTCGTCGGCATCCTCACGGGCGCCGATCTCGCCGCCGACAAGGTGGGGGGCCTGATCTGCGGCTGGATGATCCATTCCAAGGACGGCACGCCGATGAAGGCCGGCGCTCATCCGGCCCTCGCCGACGGCAAGGTCCGCTACGTCGGCGACCATGTCGCTGTGGTCATCGCCGAGACGCTGGCGCAGGCGCGCGACGCAGCCGAGAAGGTCGTGGTCGACTATGAAGTGCTGCCGGCGGTCGTCGACCTCAAGACCTGCACGGCCAAAGGCGCCGCCGCGATCCATGACGTCGCGCCGAACAACGTCGTCTACGACTGGCATCTCGGCGACAAGGCCGCCACGGACGCCGCCTTCGCCCGCGCCAAGCACGTGACGAAGCTCGATCTCGTCAACAACCGCCTGGTGCCCAATGCCATGGAGCCCAGGGCCGCGATCGGCGACTACGACGCCGGCGAGGACAGCTTCACGCTCTACACGACGAGCCAGAACCCGCATGTGGCGCGGTTGATCCTCTCGGCCTTCATCGGCATCGCGCCCGAGCACAAGCTGCGCGTCATCGCGCCGGACGTCGGCGGCGGCTTCGGCTCCAAGATCTACGTCTACGCCGAGGAGACGATCTGCGTCTGGGCGTCGAAGAAGGTGAAGCGCCCGGTGAAGTGGGTGGCCGACCGCACCGAGGAATTCCTCTGCGTGGCCCATGGCCGCGACCATCTCACCCATGCCGAACTGGCGATGGACGAGGAGGGCAAGATCCTGGCGCTCCGCGTCAAGACGCGCGCCAACCTCGGCGCCTATCTCTCGACCTTCGCGTCGGCCGTGCCGACCTATCTCTACGCGCCGCTGCTCTCCGGCCAGTACGACATTCCGGCGATCTACGCCGAGGTCGAGACGGTCTACACCAACACCGCGCCGGTGGACGCCTATCGCGGCGCCGGCCGGCCCGAGGCGACCTTCGTGGTCGAGCGGCTCGTCGAGGTGGCGGCGCGCGAGCTCGGCCAGGACCCCGCCAAGTTCCGGCTGAAGAACTTCATCCGCAAGTGGCCGCATCAGACGCCCGTGATCATGATGTACGACGCCGGCGATTACGCCGGCAGCATGCGCCAGGCGCTGAAGCTCGCCGATGTCGCGGGTTTCGGCCGCCGCAAGCGCGAGAGCGCGAGGCAGGGCAAGCTCCGCGGCCTCGGCTATTCCGCCTACATCGAGGCCTGCGGCATCGCGCCGTCCTCGGCCGTCGGTTCGCTCGGCGCCGGCGTCGGCCTCTGGGAATCGGCCGAGGTGCGCGTCAACCCGACCGGCAACGTCGAGATCCTGACCGGCTCGCACAGCCACGGTCAGGGCCATGAGACGGTCTTCGCCCAGGTCGTCTCGGATCGGCTCGGCATCCCGATCGAGCAGGTCTCGATCGTGCATGGCGACACGGACAAGGTGCAGTTCGGCATGGGCACCTACGGCTCGCGCTCCGGCGCCGTCGGCCTCTCCGCAATCGTCAAGGCGCTCGACAAGGTCGAGGCCAAGGCGAAGAAGGTGGCGGCGCTCTGCATGGAGGCGGCGGAGAGCGACATCGACTTCAAGGACGGCAAGTTCACGGTGAAGGGCACCGACAAGTCGATGGCCTTCGGCGAGGTGGCGCTGCAGGCCTATATCGCCCACAAGTTCACGGGGCAGCAGCTGGAGCCCGGGCTGAAGGAGGGGGCCTTCTTCGATCCCACCAACTTCACCTTCCCCGCCGGCGTGCACATCTGCGAGGTCGAGCTCGATCCCGACACCGGCATCACCACGGTCGCGAAATGGACCGCGGTCGACGATTTCGGCAACATCATCAACCCGCTGATCGTCGAGGGGCAGGTCCATGGCGGCATCGCCCAGGGCGTCGGCCAGGCGCTGCTCGAAGGCACGGTTTACGACGGCAGCGGCCAGCTGCTTACGGCCTCCTTCATGGACTACGGCATGCCGCGCGCCGATGACGTGCCTTCCTACAGCCTCGGCTTCAACACCACGGCCGCGCCGTCCAATCCGCTCGGCATCAAGGGCTGCGGCGAGGCCGGCGCCATCGCCGCGCCGCCGGCCGTGATCAACGCCATCACCGACGCGCTCGGCCATGAGGAGATCGCCATGCCGGCGACGCCGCAGGCCGTATGGAAGGCGGCCCAGAAGGCCGCCGCCGCCCGCATCGCGGCCGAGTGATGGTCGCCGAGTAATTCCTGGGAGAGACGACGATGTACGCTTTCAACTACCACAGCGCGACCTCGGCCCGTCAGGCGGCCAACCTGCTCGCCAAGGCGGAGGACGCCAAGCTCCTCGCCGGCGGCCACACGCTCTTGCCGACGATGAAGCTCAGGCTCGCCAGCCCCGCCAACATCATCGACCTCAGCCGCGTGGCCGAGCTCAAGGGCATCGAGCGCAAGGGCCGCTACCTGATGATCGGCGCCATGACGACCCATGCCGAGGTGGCGGCCTCGGCTGAGGTGAGAGAGCATACGCCGGGCCTCGCCGCCCTGGCCGAAGGCATCGGCGATCCCGCCGTGCGCCATCGCGGCACGATCGGAGGCTCGGTCGCCAACAACGACCCCTCCGCTGACTATCCGGCCGCTCTGCTGGCGCTGAATGCCGTGATCGTCACCAACAAACGCAAGATCGCCGCCGACGAGTTCTTCCAGGGCATGTTCGCGACGGCGCTGGAGGAGGGCGAGCTGATCACCAGGATCGCCTTCCCGGCCTCCGGCCGCTTCGCTTACGCCAAGTTCCGCAACCCCGCCTCGCGCTATGCGCTGGTCGGCGTGGCGGTGGCGAAGAAGGGCGGCTCGGTGCGCGTCGCCGTAACCGGCGCCGGCTCCAACGGCGTTTTCCGCTGGACGGAGGCCGAGACGGCTCTGGAGGGCCGCTTCAACGCGAAGTCGCTGGATGGCCTCATGGTCGATCCCAAGGGTCTGAACAGCGACATCCACGCCGCCGCCGACTATCGCGCCCATCTCATCGGCGTGATGGCGAAGCGGGCTGTGATGGCGGCGATGGGCAAGTGATGGCGGCAGGACGCTTCCGCGCCTGACGCGGCTTTCGCTGGCGGAGCAGGAGACGTCCTTCTCGTCCGCCTGCTCCCTGCAGCGCGAATTTTTGGCGCTGACGCTGCGTCGGGTACCCGACGATGTAAGTCAGCGTTAACGACCTTCGGGCTTCTCAATAAGCATATTTGGGAAGCAATCCGATGCGGCGCTCGTTGAGAGCACAGATTTTCGCGATGAACCTCGCTTGCCTCGGCTGCGCAGGCGGCATTGGCCTCGGGACCATCTACATCGAGTCGAAGTTCACCGACATCATCGCGGCCAACGAGCGGAACACCAAGGCGATCCGCAACCACACGCTCGCGGACATGCATCACGACGGCGTCAAGGGCACGCTCTACCGCTTCCTCGACGCTGTCGCGCATGACCCCGCCAACCTGACCGAACCGAAGCGCGACCTCGACGAACAGGCGCAGTCGCTGCGGAAGATGATCGGCGCCAATCTCTCGCTTGACCTGACGCCGGAGATCAGGGCGGCGGTCGCGGCGATCGAGGGACCGATGGTGGCCTATGCCGAACAGGCGCTGGCGATCGCGGCGCGCGCCGCATTGGGCGACAAGGATGGAGCCAGAGCCGCCCTGCCGGCGTTCGAAAGTCTGTTCGAAGACCTCGCCAAGCGCAACGATGCGGTGGGCGACACCATCGAGGCTGAAGTCGCAGCCAGGCGCACGGAGGCGCTCGGCTTCGAAGCGAAGCTGCGGGCGTTCCGCTGGATCGCCGCCGTCATCTTCGCGCTGCTCTTCGCGGTGATGGTCACTTTCATGCAGCGGCGCGTGCTGCGACCCTTGACCGAACTCTCGTCCGCCATCGATGCGCTGAAGCGCGGCGAGCCCATCGCGGCTGCGCGCGCCAGGCGGCCGGCCGACGAGCTCGGGCAGGTCTTTGAGGCGTTGCGCTCGCTCTCCGTTCATCTGGAACGCGACAAGGAGATGGCCGCCGCGCAGGAACAGGACAGGGCGCAGCGCGATGAGGTCCACCGCCGCCTCGAGCAGGCGGTGCGCCGCTTCGAAAGCCGCATGGCCGAATCCCTGGCGACGGTCGAATCGACCAGCGCCGGCCTCGACGAGGCCGCCAGCGCCATGAAAAGCGCCTCGCAGCAGGCGACCAGCAAGGCATCGGCCGGGACGGCGGCGGCGGCCGGCGTCAGTGGCGTGGTGCAGACGCTGGCCGCGGCGGGCGAGGAGCTCTCTCACGCCGCCAGCGGGATCGCCGGGCAGGTGACGCGCGCCAACAGCATCGCCGGCGTGGCCTTCAACCAGTCCAAGGATACCGCAGCGCGCATGCGCGAGCTCGACCAAGCCGTCGGCAAGATCGGCGATTGCGTCGGCCTGATCGCCGGCATCGCGGAGCAGACGAACCTCCTCGCGCTCAACGCCACGATCGAGGCCGCACGCGCCGGCGAAGCCGGCCGCGGCTTCGCTGTCGTCGCGGCGGAGGTCAAGCAGCTGGCCACCGGCACCGCCACGGCCACGAGCGAGATCGCCGCGATCGTCGCGGGCATCCGCAATTTGACCGATGCGTCGGCCGGGTCGATCAAGGCGATCCGCGAGACGATCCAGGAGCTGAACGGCATCGCCACCGGCGTGGCCGAAGCGATGGAAGAGCAGCTCGCATCGACGGCCAAGATCGCCCGCAGCGCTCAGGAAGCCGCGCTCGAGACCGAGCGGGCGACCGACAGCCTCAAGGACATCGAAGCCGCTTCCGTGCAGGCGGACGAAGCCACCGCCCGCGTGCTTTCGGCGGGAGCGACGCTGGGCGGAAAATCCCGCGACATGCGCAACGAGGTGGCCGCCTTCCTCGCAGCGGTCGGCGCAGCCCGCGAGGCTGAGGAGAGGCTCAAGGCCGGCTGAGCGTGCCACGCGGACGGCGCTGGGGCGGCTCGCCGCATCGGACTGAGCGGCATCAACGACGGCGGCCTCGGATCGGCGTAGAGAGGGGAGATGCTCTCCTTCCTCGTCGCCTCCCTGCTCATCGAACTGACGCCCGGTCCGAACATGGCCTGGCTGGCGGCGGTCGCCCTGTCGCGCGGCAGGCGCGCCGCGCTGCTCGCCGTCGCCGGCGTCGCATCCGGGCTCGCGGTTCTCGGCCTGCTCGCCGCAGCCGGGCTCGGCGCGATGGTCGCAGCGTCTCCTGTCCTCTATCAGGCCGTTCGGGTCAGCGGTTTCCTCTTCCTGCTCTGGTTGGCCTGGGACACATGGCGGCCACCGCAAGCCGATGAGGGAGGTTTCGGCAGCTTCCGGGACGGCTTCGTCACCAATCTCCTCAACCCCAAGGCGGGCCTGTTCTACATCGCCGTCCTGCCGGCCTATATCGATCCGGCGAGGCCCGACGTCATCAGGGAAACGCTGGTTCTGGTGGCCGCTTATGTCCTGGTGGCCACCGCCATCCACGCATCGATCGTGCTCTTCGCATCCACAGCGCGCGCGGCGCTGATCGGTGACGGGCGGCGCATCGTCGCGATCCGCCGCATCCTCGCGCTCGGCCTGGTCGCCGTTGCGATCTGGTTCGTCTGGAAGACCTGATCCTCAGTAGAAGAAGCGCTCCTCAACGACCTTGCCGTCGCGCATCGTATAGAGGCCCATCTCCTGCATCTGCATCCGCTGGCCGCTTTGCTTCTGCGTCACGTCCATAGCGAAACGCATCGCGAACTGGTCGCCGTTCACGTAAGGCCCTTCCGACGTCACGCTGTGCACCTCATGCGCGCCGTACCACCATTCGCTCTTGGCCTTGACCGCCGCGGCGCCCTCGACGCGCGCCATCGGTCCCTCCATCGCCTCGATGCTCACGATATCGGGCGCGTTGAACTGCTGCGCCGCCTCCTCGTGCTTGCCGGCCTTGAGAAGGTCGGCGAAGGCCTTGATCGCGTCCGCGTTGGTCATGAGTCCGCTCCTCGCTTTATGTTCTACATTTGTTCCAAACCGCCAAGCTTGTCAAGCCGATGTCCGGCGGCGCAATTCCCTGATGCGCTCGGGTGATGACCGCGATATGTCTGGCCGCATGATCATGCCGCCTGCCTCGATCGACCAGACCGTCGAACTCCTCAACTCCGCCTCTTACGTCGCTGATCGCTCTCTCGCGACGGTCCTGTTCCTGGCGCTCCGGATGGGCCGTCCGCTGTTCCTGGAGGGCGAGGCCGGCGTCGGCAAGACGGAAATCGCCAAGGTGCTGTCCCAGTCGCTCGGCCGCCGGCTCATCCGGCTGCAATGCTACGAGGGGCTGGACGTCGCCTCGGCGGTCTACGAATGGAATTACGCCGGCCAGATGATGGCGATCCGCCTGGCCGAGGCCGCGGGCGACCGCGACCGCGCGGCGCTGCAATCCGACGTCTTCTCGGAGCGCTACCTGATCAAGCGGCCGCTGCTGCAGGCGCTGGAGGACGACGGCTCGGGCCCGCCGGTGCTGCTGATCGACGAACTGGACCGCACAGACGAGGCCTTCGAGGCCTTCTTGCTGGAAGTGCTTTCCGACTTCCAGGTGACGGTGCCGGAGCTCGGCACCATCCGCGCCGCCGCGCCGCCGATCGTGATCGTGACCTCCAACCGCACCCGCGAGATCCACGACGCTCTGAAGCGCCGCTGCCTCTACCATTGGGTGGATTATCCCGACGCCGACCGCGAACTCGCCATCCTCAAGGCCAAGGCGCCGGCGGCGCCGGCCAAGCTCTCGAAACTGATCGTCGCCTTCGTGCAGCGGCTGCGCAAGGAGGACCTCTTCAAGTCTCCGGGCATCGCCGAAACTCTGGACTGGGCGACGGCGCTGGTCGAGCTCGACGCCGTGGCGCTCGATCCGGCGATGGTCGGCGACACGCTCGGCGTGCTGCTCAAGTACCAGGACGATATCGCGCGGCTGCAGGGCTCCAAGATGAAGGAGATCCTCGATCAGGTGAAGGCGGAGGCGAGGGGGTGAGCGCCCGCGCCTGCGGCTCCTGCACGCTCTGCTGCAAGCTCTTTCCCGTGCCGGAGCTGGAGAAGCCCGCCGGCCGCTGGTGCCGGCATATCGCTCAAGGGAAGGGCTGCGGCATCCATCAGACGCGGCCCAATGTCTGCCGCGCCTTCTGGTGCCAGTGGATCGAGAACCACGATCTCGGTCCCGAATGGAAGCCGGAGGTCGCGAAGTTCGTGCTTTCGATCTATCCCGGCAGCAATTCGCTCGCCGTCACCGTCGATCCGGCGACGCCCTCGGCCTGGCGGCGGGAGCCTTATCTCTCCGGCTTGCGCCGCTTCGCCACGGCGGCGCTGGCGCAAGGCGACCAGGTCATCATCTTCGTCGGCGACCGCGGCACGGCCGTGCTGCCCGACGGCGAGGCTGAGCTCGGCCGGATACTCCCCGGCGATCGCATCGCGACGCTCCGGCGCGGCGCGGATTACGCGGTGGAGGTGCGGCGGTGACGACTGAGATCACCCCGGGCCATCTCGCCGAGAACATCGCCTTCTTCGCCCGCGCCTTGCGAACGGCCGGCGTACCCGTCGGCCCGCGCGCCGTGCTCGATGCCGTGGAGGCCGTGCAGGCCGCCGGCATCGGCGGTCGCGACGATCTCTACTGGGTGCTGCACAGCGTCTTCGTGACGAAGCGCGACCAGTCCATCCTGTTCGACCAGGCCTTCCGGCTGTTCTGGCGCCGCCGCAGCCTGATCGAGAAGATGATCCAGATGATGACGCCCTTCTCTCCGCTGCAGAAGGAGTCGAACGAGCCGCGCCCGCTCGCCCGCGTCGCCGAGGCGCTGGCCGGCAACCAGCGCCAGCCGCAGCCCGTGGAGAAGCCGCGCGTCGAGCTCGACGCCAGGATGTCGATGTCGGACATCGAGGTCTTCCGCTCCAAGGACTTCGAGCGGATGACGGCGCTGGAGATCGCCGAGGCGAAGCGCGAGATCGCCCGACTCGCGCTGCCGATGGACCGGGTGAGGGTTCGCCGCTACGCGCCCGATCCGCATGGGTCGGTCCTGGATCCGCGCCGCACCCTGCGCGCCTCGATGCGCGGCGGCGGCGCGGCGATCGACCTCAAGTTCCGCGCCCACCAGGTGAAGCGGCCGCCGATCGTCGCGATCTGCGACATCTCCGGCTCCATGGGCGACTACAGCCGCATCTTCCTGCATTTCCTGCATGCGCTGTCAAAGTCGGGTCGGAAGGTGCATTCGTTCCTCTTCGCCACCGAACTCACCAACATCACGCGGCAGTTGAAGACGAACCGCGATCCCGAGATCGCCCTGCAGGAATGCGGCCGCTCCGTGCGCGACTGGGATGGCGGCACGCGCATCTCGATGGCGCTGGAGGCCTTCAACAAGCGCTGGGCGCGCCGCGTGCTGGCCGGCGGCGCGGTCGTGCTCTTCATCTCCGACGGGCTGGAACGCCAACTCGACGAGGCGCTCCCGCGCGAGATGGCGCGCCTGCAGCGCGCCTCGCGGCGCCTGATCTGGCTGAACCCGCTCCTGCGTTTCGACGCGTTCGAGGCGAAGGCCGCCGGCGTGCGGGCGTTGCTGCCGCATGTCGACGAGTTCAGGCCCGTGCATTCCCTCAACAGCATCAGGGCACTCTGCGCGGCGCTGGATGCCGAAGGCGCGGCGGAGGCCGATCCGAAGCGCTGGCTCAAGGCGGCCTGAGGGTTTTGGGCGTCCGTCATTCGTGCTAGAGAGGCGTCATGACCAAGCCTGCGCCAAAGTCGACCGAACGGCAGATGGAATACGTGGAGATCACGCAGGCCGAGGAGATGCCGGTGCTCTCCGAGGAAGAGAAAGCGGAGCTGATCGCGAGCCTGAAGGAGGCGGAGGCTCAGATCGAGCGCGGCGAATGTTTGCATTTCGCTTCCGGTGAAGAATTCGGCGACTGGATCAAGCAGCAATTTGACGAGGCGATCGCGCGGCATCACGGCTCGAAGGGCTGAGATGTACGAGATTGAGTTTGCGAACGCCGCGCGCCGCGACTTCGGAGACATCGTCGATTGGTACGCCGCGCGAAACCCTGCTCAGGCGGCGCGGATTGCCAATGACTTGCGAGTAGTGGCCGCGCGGGATCTTGGCAAAAATCCCGAGCGATACCCATTCTTCTGGATCACAGGCCAGCCTTATCGCGGTCGCTTGTATCAGCTCTCCCGTCAGACTTCGTTCTGGATCGTCTATCGGGTTGATCATCCAAGGATGCGCGTGGAGATTCTCCGCATCTGGAACGCCTCCCGCGATCCCGCCGCCTTCGAACTCTAGAGGCCCCGCCATGACCATCACCGCCAGTGATACCGATCTCCTCGTCACCGCCGAGGGCTGGGCGCGCGCCGGGCGCGGCGTGGCCATCGCCACCGTCGTCGAGACCTGGGGCTCTGCGCCCCGGCCCGTGGGCTCGCATCTCGTGATCGACGAGGAGGGCAATTTCCTCGGCTCGGTCTCCGGCGGCTGCGTCGAGGGCGCTGTCGTCGAGGAGGCGATGGAGGTGATCAGCAGCGGCAGGGCGAAGACGCTTTCCTTCGGCGTCGCCGACGAGACCGCCTGGCGCGTCGGCCTTTCCTGCGGCGGTCGCATCAGCGTCTATGTGGAGCCGCTGCGGTGAAGCTGGAGCTGCTCGCCAGCCTGAACGCCGAGCGCGCCGCGCGCCGCGCCGCGGTCCTCGTCACCGACATGGAGACGGGCGAGGCCGAGCTTGTAAAGGCGGCCGATCTGGCGCGCCTGCCGCTCGCCGGCACGCCGAAGGGCGAGGCCGTCGCCGCCGCCATCAGGCAAGGGCGGAGCGTCATGGCGGAGATCGAGGGGCGCCAGCTCTTCCTCACCGTCCATGTGCCGCCGGTCAAGCTGGTCGCGGTCGGCGCCGTCCACATCAGCCAGGCGATGGTGCCCATGGCCCAGGCGCTCGGCCTCGACATGGTGGTCGTCGACCCGCGCACCGCCTTCGCCACGCCCGAGCGCTTTCCCGACGTGCCGCTGATCGCCGAATGGCCGGACGAGGCGCTGCCCAGGCTCGGCGTCGATGCCTTCACCGCCTTCGCCGCGCTGACGCATGACCCCAAGATCGACGATCCGGCCCTGTCCCATGCGCTGAAGGCGGGCTGCTTCTACATCGGCGCGCTGGGCAGCCGGAAGACTCACGCGCGCCGCATCGAACGCCTGTCTGCGCTAGGCTTCGGCGCGGAGGAGATCGCCCGCATCAAGGCGCCGATCGGGCTGGACATCGCCGCCGTCAGCCCGGCGGAGATCGCGCTGTCGGTGCTTGGCGAGATCATCGCCGCGCTCAGGAAGAGCGCGGCGTGAGGTTCGGCCCGGTTCCGACCCGCGAGGCCGTCGGCGGCACGCTGGCCCATGCTCTCAAGGAGGGCGGACTGGTGCTGAAGAAGGGCGCGGTCATCACCGCCGCACATGTCGATGCTCTGCTCCAGGCCGGCATCGCCGAGGTCACGGTCGCACGGCTGGAAGCCGGCGACATCGGCGAGGATGAGGCGGCCGAACGGCTGGCCAAGGCCGTGATCGACGTCGAGGTGGTCGCCGAGCCGCCCTTCACCGGCCGCGTCAATCTCTTCGCCGCCAGCCCCGGCGTCCTGCTCGTCGACGAAGCGAAGATCCATGCCGCCAACGCCGTGGACGAGTCGATCACCTTGGCGACGCTCGCCAACCACGAACGCGTCGCCGCCGGCGAGATGGTCGCGACCGTCAAGATCATCCCCTTCGCCGTATCAAGCGCCAGGCTTGACGAGGCGGCCGCCGCGGCGGCGGGCGCGATCCGCGTCGCGCCTTTCCGGGGACGCAAGGTCGCCGTGATCTCGACGCTCCTGCCGGGCCTCAAGTCGTCGGTCGTCGACAAGACCCTCCGGGTGCTGGACGAGCGCCTCGCCAGGCTCGACGGTTCGGAGCGCCTATGCGACATCCGCGTGCATCACGATGCAGAGGAACTGGCCGAGGCGCTGCCGCGCGCCCGGGCCTTGGGGGCGGACCTCACCATCGTCTTCGGCGCCTCCGCGATCACGGACCGGCGCGACGTCATCCCCTCTGCCCTCACGGCTGCCGGCGGCGAGGTGCGCCACCTCGGCATGCCGGTCGATCCCGGCAACCTTTTGATGCTCGGCCGGCTCGACGGCCGCCCGGTGATCGGCGCGCCGGGCTGCGCGCGCTCGCCGAAGGAGAACGGCTTCGACTGGGTGCTGGAGCGGCTCGTCGCCGATCTCGATGTCACGCCGGAGGATATCCGCCGCATGGGCGTGGGCGGCCTGCTCATGGAGATCGTCTCGCGTCCGCAGCCGCGCGATCCCGACGGTCCCGAGCGACCGCAGGTCGCGGCCGTGGTTCTGGCCGCAGGGCAGGGCACGCGGATGGGCGGCGCCAAGATGACCGCCCTGCTCGGCGGCAGGCCGCTGGTGCGCTATCCGCACGAGGCGGCGGCGGCTTCGGGCGCCGCGCCGCTGATCACGGTCGTCGGACACGACGCGCCCAAGGTGATGGCGGCCCTCGCCGACATCGATACGCAGATCATCGAGAACCCCGCCTTCGCGGCCGGCATGTCGACATCGCTGAAGGCCGGCCTCGCCGCCGTGCCCGAAGCCGCGGCCGGCGCGCTGATCCTGCTCGGCGACATGCCGCATGTCACGCCGGCGATCATCGACCGGCTGATCGGGGCCTTCGCCGCGCGGCCCGGAGCGAAGGCTGCGGCGCCGATGGTGGCGGGCCGGCGCGGCAATCCGATCCTCATCGGCCGAGCGCTGTTCCCTGCGGTCATGGCGCTGGAGGGCGACGTCGGGGCGCGCCAGCTCCTCGCCGCAGCCGGCGACGACGTGGTCGAGGTGCCGATCGACGACGCCGCGGTGCTGACCGATGTCGACACGCCCGAGGCCTTGGCGATGCTCGACGGGCGTTGACGTCGCCGGCGCGGACGAAGGTCCATTCCATTAAATTGTAGCGATCACCGCAAAGCGATCGTCACTTGCCTCTGTCTAGATGCGGCTCCTCAAAGGAAGGGCCACACCATGGACGCTATCTCCGTGTCCGCGAACACGCGGCCCGCGCTGAACGGCGCGGATGCGCAGGGCGCCAACATCACCGCGCTCAAGCTCGCGGCGCAGTCGGAGCAAGCGGTCGTCAAGATCGTCGAGGAGGCCGCCGCTTCCGCCAAGGCGCCTGCTCCAGAAGGCCAGGGACGCTTCGTCGACCGCTCGGTCTAGGCTCTCTGGCCGACGCCCGTGGCGTCGGCGATGCGGCGGGGCGGCATCGAGGCCGCCAGGATCTCGTCGGCCGCGAAGATCGCGCTGCCGTATCGGGCCGCGTCCGCAGGGTCGATCAGCAGCATCACGTTGGCCTTGGCTGGTCCGGCGGCCCTGGCGAGGCCGATCAGCAGCGTCGTCGCATCAGCGTCGGCGCGCGCCGCCACGATCACCACATCGAAGGCGGAGCGCCTGAGCGCCTGGGCAGCGCGGCCGATATCCTCGGTCGCCGAGACGCTGGCCCCGCGCCGGATCAGCTCGAGGCACAGAGGTTCGGCCGAGGCGCCGGCCACCACGAGCACGCGCTCGGCTGGCGGCGATACAGCAGCGATGTCCGCTAGATTGCTCATGGCCCTTCGGCCGATCCCTTGTTCGCTCGCCCTGGTCTGTTCGGCCGGCATCGTCGTCGGACGGTTTCCGTCTGCTTGCGCCGTTCCCAGCGTTTTGCGGCATTCGGCGCTACCTTTTGGTCAACGAGACACCACATGGCGTGGATGAGGCCGGCTTTCCTTGTCGCTTGGTGAAGAAGGCGCTCAGAATCTGGGTTAACCAATCGCGCCGGCGATTCGACGCCGGCTGGGCGACGAGGCGGAATGACGGACAGGATCCTGATCTATGGCGGCTCCGGCGGCATCGGCGCGGCCTTGGCGCGGCGGCTGGCGGCGAAGGGCCATGCCCTGCATCTGGTCGGCCGCGACGCTGGCCGCCTCGGAGCGCTGGCAGGCGAGCTCGGCGCGACGCAGAGCGTGGCGGATGTCGAGGACCCCGTCGGCTTCTCGCGCGTGGCGGCGGAGGCGGGCCCGGCGCTCGCCGGCCTGGTCTACGCCGTCGGCACGATCGACCTGAAGCCGCTGCAACGGCTGAGCGCCGCCGACGCCGAGCGCGACTTCCGGATCAATGCCCTGGGGGCCGCGCTGGCGGTCCAGGCCTCGCTGCCCTCCCTCAAGGCGCATTCGGGCACGGCCTCGGTCGTGCTGTTTTCGACCGTGGCGGTGGCGCAGGGCTTCGCCTCCCATGCCTCGGTCGCCATGGCGAAGGGTGCGGTCGAGGGCCTGACGCTGGCGCTGGCGGCGGAGCTGGCGCCGAAGGTGCGGGTCAACGCCGTCGCGCCTTCGCTGACGCGCACGCCGCTCGCCGCCTCGCTGACCGCCAGCGCGCCCATGGCCTCCGCGATCGCGCAGATGCACGCCATCCCGCGGCTGGGCGAACCGGATGATCCGGCGGCGCTCGCCGCCTTCCTGCTCTCCGAGGATGCTGGCTGGATCACCGGCCAGATCATCGGCGTCGATGGCGGGCGCTCCAGCCTCAGGGTCAAGGGCTGACGCTTGGCCAGGATGGTCCGCAAGTCCGACCTGCCGGAGAAGCCCTGCGCCGCCTGCGGTCGGCCTTTCGCCTGGCGGAAGAAATGGGCCAAGGTCTGGGACGAGGTGAAATACTGCTCCGACCGCTGCCGCAGCGAGCGCACGCCCGCCCGGAGTAGCGGCGAGGAGCGGCCATGACCGCGCTCCGCTTCGTGCTGGGCGACCAGCTCACCCGCTCGCTCTCGTCGCTCCGCGGGCTCGATCCGGCGCGCGACGTGGTGCTGATGGTCGAGGTCATGGCGGAGGCGACCTATGTCCGCCATCACCAGCAGAAGATCGCCTTCCTCTTCAGCGCCATGCGGCATTTCGCGGATTCGCTGCGCGAGGAGGGGATCAGTGTCGATTACGTCGCGCTCGACGATCCCGGCAACACGCAGAGCTTCACGGGCGAACTCGCCCGCGCCGTCGCCCGCCACGGCGCAGCTGAGGTCTTCGTCACCGAGCCAGGGGAGTGGCGCGTTTGGGAGATGATGCTCGACTGGCGCGAGACCTTGGGCGTGCTGGTGCATATCCGCGATGACGACCGCTTTCTCTGCAGCCGCGACGACTTCGCCCGCTGGGCCGAGGGCCGGCGCGAGTGGCGGATGGAGTTCTTCTACCGCGAGATGCGCCGGCGCACCGGCCTGCTGATGGAGGGAGGCAAGCCGGCGGGAGGGGAATGGAACTACGACCGCGAGAACCGCAAGGCGCTGCCCAAGGGATTCAAGCCGCCGGAGCGCCTGCGCTTTCAGCCCGACGGCGTGACGCGATCCGTGATCGATCTGGTGCGGAGCCGCTTCGGCGAGCATTTCGGCGAACTCGACGGCTTCTGCTGGGGCGTGACCCGGTCCGATGCGCTGCGCGCGCTCGAACACTTCATCGCGGATTGCCTGCCAGGCTTCGGCGACGTGCAGGATGCGATGAAGCAGGATGCGGATTTCCTCAATCACGCTGTGCTCTCGCCCTACCTCAACTGCGGGCTCCTGACCGCGGCCGAGGTGTGCGCTGCGGCCGAGGCGGCATGGCAAGCCGGCCGCGCGCCGCTCAATGCGGTCGAAGGGTTCATCCGCCAGATCATCGGCTGGCGCGAGTTCATCCGCGGCGTCTACTGGACGAAGATGCCGGAATACGCCGCGAGCAACCATCTCGGCGCAACCCGCAAGCTCCCCTGGTTCTACTGGTCCGGCGAGACCGAAATGAACTGCCTGCGCGACTGCATCCGCTCCACCCGCGAGAACGCCTACGCCCACCACATCCAGCGGCTGATGCTGACCGGCAATTTCGCCCTGCTCGCCGGGCTCGACCCTGCCGAGGTCGAGGAATGGTATCTCGGGGTCTACGCCGACGCCTATGAATGGGTGGAACTGCCGAACGTCCACGGCATGGCGCTATTCGCCGATGGCGGCGTCTTCGGCTCCAAGCCCTATGCTGCCTCCGGCGCCTATATCGACCGCATGTCGGATTACTGCGGAACCTGCGTCTATGACCCCAAGCTCAAGGCTGGGCCGAAGGCCTGCCCGTTCAACTATCTGTACTGGAACTTCCTGATCGAGAACGAGCCGAAGCTGGGCCGCAACCAGCGGCTGGCGATGCCCTACAAGACGCTCGACCGCATGAGCGGGGAGCGGCGGCGCGAGATCGTGGCGGACGCTGCGGCCTTCCTCGACAGGCTCGCTTGACCTCGCTCGAATGCGGCCCGAACGGCACGCCGTGCGGTGCCTATTTCGAGATCGACTGACGCGAAAAAGCCCGAAACCCCCGCAACGTTGCCAGGCGTTAACGGTTTGGTAACCAACACGGGATTTCGAGCCATGCGTCTTGCCCTAGCTTCCCTCGTCCTTGCCGCCGCCGCGCTTCCCGCCGCCGCCCAGGGCTCGCCGCCGACCGATTGCGCCAAGGCGCCTACGCCCGTCGAACAGGCTATCTGCGCCGATCCGCAATTGTCCGCGCTGGACAAGGGCATCCGCGATGCCTTCGCCAAGGCGCAGGGGCGCGTCGACAAGGACGCCTTGAAGGCGCTCCAGAAGGACCAGAAGGATTTCCTCTCCGAGCGCGCGATGGTCTTCGACAACAAGTCGATGCCGCTCGCCGACTATCTCAAGAATCGTCTCGGCTTCCTGGAGCGGCTGGAGAACGCCGCCTGGGGCCGCGAAGCCTCGGCTTTCGTCGGCACCTGGCGGTCGAGTCTCGGCGAAGTTCGCGTCACCAAGGATGAGGCCGGAGGGCTCGTCGTCGCGATCAGCACGCTCTCGCCGGCCGAGAACAAATGGGTCTGCGACATCGAAGGCCAGGTCCCGGCCCCGAAGAACGGACGCCTCGAATTCGCCGATGACGAGGTGAAGATCACTCTGGTCCGCCGCGGCTCCGCCCTCGTGGTCGGAGATCAGATCCCGCAAGGCGATGGCGGCCGGCCCTTCTGCGGCGCCAATGGCTACATCGACGGAGCCTTCTTCAAGGTGCGTTGAGGCGGGCGCCGATGGCTGCTCGATCGGCGACGTCAAGAGCGATTCCGCACAGCCCGTGAGCTGGGCCGGAAGCAAGACGATCGTCCCGCATCGCAGCGGACGAGGACATCATGCTTTTCGACAGCTTCAGACTTGGCGGCGCCACGCTGGCCAACCGCATCGTCATGGCGCCGCTGACGCGCTCGCGCGCCAACCCGCAGGGCGTGCCAGAGCCGCATGTCGTGGACTATTACACGCAGCGCGCCGGCGCCGGGCTGATCATCACCGAGGGGACTCAGCCAAGCGCGCAGGGACAGGGCTACGCCCGCACGCCCGGCCTGCATTCGCCGGAGCAGATCGAGAGCTGGCGCAAGGTGACGGGCAGCGTGAAGGCCGCCGGCGGCCATATGTTCGCGCAGGTCATGCATGTCGGACGCATCGCCCATCCGCTCAACCGCCAGACCGCCAAGCCCATCGTGGCTCCCTCCGCGGTGGCGGCTGCCGGCCAGATGTGGACGGACCAGTCGGCCATGCAGGACTTCCCCACGCCCGAGGCCATCGCAACCGAGGCGCTGCCCGGCGTGATCGAGGAATTCGCCACCGCGGCGCGCAACGCCGTCGCCGCCGGTTTCGACGGCATCGAGCTGCATGCCGCCAACGGCTACCTGCTGAACCAGTTTCTGGCCAGCAACACCAACCGGCGCACCGACCGCTATGGCGGCAGCGTCGAGAACCGCATCCGCTTCGTGGTCGAGACGGCGGTGGCCGCTGTCGCGGCCATCGGCGCGGATCGCGTCGGCATCCGCATCAGCCCCGGCCACATGTTCAACGATCTCAGGGACGAGGATCCGGTGGGGACGCACAAGGCGCTGCTCTCGGCCCTCAAGCCGCTCGGCCTCGTCTATACGCATCTGATGCTGCCCGACGCCTTCGACGCCTCGCTCAACAACGCCGGCGACGCTCAGAGCCTGATCGGTCAGCTCAGGCCGCTGGCGCCCGGCGCCTTCATCGCCGCTGGCGGCTTCACGCAGGAGAAGGCGGAAGCGGCGCTCGAGAGCGGCCAGGTCGATCTCGTCGCCTTCGGCCGGCCCTTCATCGCTAACCCGGACCTCGTCGAGCGCTTCCGGTCAGGCGCGGCGCTGGCCGCGCCCGATCCGAGCACGTTCTACACGCCCGGCACGAAGGGCTACTCGGATTATCCTGCGCTGGAGCGGACGGCTGCCTGAGGCGAACGCTCATCCCGCCCCGGGGCCGGCCACGGCTCCGGGCGGGCATTTGCCCAGGATGATCATGCCCAGCACCTCGTCCTGGGTCACGTCCGTGACCTTGGCGGTGCCGACAAGCTTGCCGTTCTTCATCACCGCGACGCGATCCGCGAGGTCGAAGACGTCGTGGATGTCGTGGCTGATCAGGAAGATGCCGAGGCCTTCCGCCTTGAGCTGCTGGATCAGTTCTCCGACCTGCTTGGTCTCCGCCGGTCCCAGCGCCGCGGTGGGCTCGTCCATGATCAGGATCTTGGCGTCGAAATAGATGGCGCGCGCGATGGCGACCGACTGCCGCTGGCCGCCGGAGAGCGCCTTCACCGGCTCCTTGAAGCGCTGGAAATGCGGGTTCAGCCGCTTCATCACCTGGCGGGTCTCGGCCTCCATCCGCCCGTCGTCGAGCGTGCCCCAGGCGGTGAGAAGCTCGCGCCCGAGGAAGATGTTGCCTGCGGCATCGACATTGTCGGCTAGCGCCAGCGTCTGGTAGATCGTCTCGATCCCGTGCCGCTTGGCGTCGCGCGGCGTGCGGATGTCGGCCTTCTCGCCGCGGATCAGGATCTCGCCCGAGTCGGCGGCATAGGCGCCGGACAGGATCTTGATCAGCGTCGACTTGCCCGCGCCATTGTGGCCGAGCAGGCCGACGACCTCGCCGGGCCTGAGATCGACGCTGACGCCGTCCACCGCCTTGATGCCGCCGAAGGCGATGGAGATGTCGCGCATCTCGACGAGGGGAAGGGCGTTCATCCGCCGACCCTCCGGTTGTAGATCGTGTCGAGCCAGACCGCCGTCACCAGCACCAGGCCCACCACGATGTTCTGCAGCGGCGTATCGACGCCGAGCAGCACCATGCCTGATTGCAGGGACTGCATGATCAGCGCGCCGAGCATCGCCCCTACGATCGTGCCGACGCCGCCCGCGAGGCTCGTGCCGCCGATCACGGCCGCCGCGATGACGTAGAGCTCGTCCAGCGTGCCGGCGGCGTTGGTGGCGGCGTTCAGCCGGGCGGTCGAGATGCAGGCGGCGATGCCGGTGAGCGCGCCCATCAGGCCGAAGACGCCCATCAGCGTTCGCTTGGTGTTGACGCCGGAGAGTTCGGCCGCTTCCGGGTTGCCGCCGATCGCGAAGACGTAGCGGCCAAAACGCAGCCGCTTGGCGACGAAGGTGATGATAGCGCCGACGGCGAGCGCGATCAGCACCGGGACCGCGAGTCCATGCGCGATGAAGACACCGCCTTGCGGCCACGTCCCGCTGGCCGCCTCGACCAGCCGCCTCGCGACGCCGGCGGGGAGGGGATAGCTGTTGGCGATCGAGACAGCACCCAGCACCACGCCCAGCACAATGGCCGCCACCAGCCCCTCGGCCCAGAGCGGCCTGACATGGAAGCCGAAGGAGCCGCGCCGCCGCCGCTCGCGCAGGATCGCCCAGAGGATCAGCAGGCAGACGACGATGCCGATCGCCCAGGAGGCGGTGGCGCCGATCGCGCCCTCGATGCCGCCGCCGATCGGCTTGAAGCGGCTGTCCATCGGCGCCACGGTCTGTCCCTGCGTCACCCACCAGGCCGCGCCGCGCCAGATCAGCAGGCCGCCGAGCGTCACGATGAAGGAGGGCACGGCGAGATAGGCGATGATCGAGCCCTGCAGCAGGCCGATCGCCAGCCCCGTCAGCACGGCGACCAGGACAGCAACGACCCAAGTCGCGGGATGCTCGACGCCCCACAGCGCCGGCAGCCATTGCGCCTGCGCCACGCCCAAAACCATCCCGATGAAGCCGAGCATCGAACCGACCGAGAGATCGATGTTGCGCGTCACGATGACGAGCACCATGCCGCAGGCCATCACCGCGATCGAAGCGGTCTGCACCGAGAGGTTCCACAAGTTGCGCGGCGTCAGGAAGGCGCCGCCGGAAGCGAGGTGGAAGCCTGTCCAGATCAGGGCCAGCGCCGCCAGCATGCCGACGAGGCGAGGGGGGATCTCGAGCGTGTGGAGCAGGGATTTCATGGGCTGCGGTTATCCCCCTTCTCCGGCGAGGGGAGAAGGGGGATCATCGCGTCAGTTGCAGGCCGCGACCTTGCCCGCGGGCACGCCCTGGCAGACGGCCGCCTTGGGCGCCCAGCCGGCGTCGATCACGACATTGAGGTTGTCCTTCGTCACCGGCACCGGCTTCAGGAAGATCGCCGTCATGTTCGCCTTGGACGGTCCCTGGTTCCAAGGCATCGCGCCGGCGACTTCGGAGAGCTTCTTGCCGCCGGCGAGCTGGATGGCGATCTCGGCGGCGTTGCGGCCGAGCTCGCGCGCATCCTTCCAGATCGTCACGGTCTGGGTGCCGAGCGCCACGCGATTGAGCGCGGCGCGATCCGCGTCCTGGCCCGAGATCGGCACTGAGCCCGCGAGGCCTTGGGCCGCGAGCGCCGCGACAGCGCCGCCGGCGGTGCCGTCATTGGCCGCCACCACGGCGTCGATCTTGTTCTGGTTGCGGGTCAGGAACTGCTCCATGTTCCGCTGCGCGTTGGCGGGCAGCCAGCCGTCCGTATAGGCCTCGCCGACGTTCTTGATCTTGCCGGCGTCGATCGCCGGCTTCAGGATCTCCATCGAGCCCTGGAACAGGAAGTTGGCGTTGGGATCCGAGCCCGAGCCCTTGATGAAGGCGTAATTGCCTTCCGGCTTCGCCTTCTGGATCTCGCGCGCCATCATGCGGCCGACTTCGACGTTGTCGAAGGTGAGGTAGAAGACGCTAGGGATCTCGATCAGCCGGTCGTAGCCGACGACGGCGACGCCTTCATTCACCGCCTTCTCGACGGCAGGGCGCACGGCCTGCGCGTCCTGCGCCAGCACGATCAGCGCCTTGGCGCCGCGGCTGATCAGGCTCTCGATGTCGGTGAGCTGCTTGGCGGGCGAGGATTGCGCATCGGCCGAGAGATAGGTGCCGCCGGCTTTCTCGATCGCGGCCTTGATCGCCGCTTCGTCGGTCTTCCAGCGCTCTTCCTGGAAGTTCGACCAGCTGACGCCGATCACCGGCCCGCGATTCTGGGCGTGCGCGGTGCCGGAGAGCACGAGAGCCGCGAAGGCGGCGGCTGCGATGGTGCGGAACATGGTGTTTCTCCTCCTTGAAAAGACTTCGCATCGGTTGCCGATGTCGTTCATGGCCAGTGTCGACGAGGCGAACGACCGGCGTCAAGCATCGCGCACCGTATCTCCATGCACGATTTCGCCAGCCGCTTTTCCCCTTTCCAAGCGGCCTGAGACTTGCTTCGATGCGCATGCACGACGGAGGTTCGATGGCGGGTCAAACACAGGCTCAGACCCAGGCGGCGACCGACTATCAGTCGCAGGCCCAAACGCAGGCCCAGGGCGCAAGGCCGGCGCCGCTGGTCTTCGACGAGATGCACGGCGCCGAGGGGGTGCGTGACGGCTATCGCGAATTGGAGCGCTGGCTGCGCGAGGCGCCGAAAGAGCTGCTCGCCAACCGCAAGACGGAGGCCGAGTATTTCTTCCGCCGCATCGGCATCACCTTCAACGTCTATGGCGATGCCGAGGGCACGGAGCGGATCATCCCCTTCGACATCGTGCCGCGGGTTCTGACCACCGCCGAGTGGGCCAAGCTCGCAAAGGGCCTGGAGCAGCGCGTCAATGCGCTCAACGCCTTCATCGCCGACGCCTATGGCGAGCGCCGGATCGTGCGCGAGGGCCTCCTGCCCGAGGAACTGATCCTGCAGAACCCGGCCTTCCAGCCGGCGATGACCCGCATCGAGCCGCCGGGCGGCGTCTATGTCCATATCGCCGGCATCGACGTCGTGCGGGTCGATCCGGACACGTTCTATGTGCTGGAGGACAATGCCCGCACCCCGTCCGGCGTCTCCTACATGCTGGAGAACCGGGAGGCGATGATGCGCCTCTTCCCCGAGCTCTTCGGAAAGCTGAAGATCGCGCCCGTCGACAACTACACCGATGACCTGTTGCGCACCCTGCGCTCGGTCGCGCCGCGCGGCGCCTCGGCGGAGCCGACGGTGGTGCTCTTGACGCCGGGGCCCTTCAACTCGGCCTATTACGAACACTCGTTCCTCGCCGACAAGATGGGCATCGAACTCGTCGAGGGCCGCGATCTCTTCGTGCGCGGCAACATCGTCTTCATGCGCACCACCGAGGGGCCGAAGCGCGTCGACGTGATCTATCGCCGCATCGATGACGAATATCTCGATCCGCTCGCCTTCAACCCCACCTCTGTTTTGGGCGTGCCGGGCCTGATGAGCGCCTATGCCGCGGGCAACGTCACGATCTCCAACGCGGTCGGCACCGGCGTCTGCGACGACAAGGCGATCTGCTCCTACATGCCGGAGATCGTGAAGTTCTATCTCGGCGAGGAGCCCATCCTCCACAACGTGCCGACCTGGCGCTGCCGCGAGCCGCAGGCGCTGAAATACGTGCTGGAGCACCTGCCCGAGCTGGTGGTGAAGGAAGTGAACGGCTCCGGCGGCTATGGCATGCTCGTCGGTCCGCATGCGACGAAGGAGCAGATCGCAAGTTTCCGCGCCAAGCTCACGGCCCATCCCGAGGGCTTCATCGCGCAGCCCACCCTGGCGCTCTCGACCGTGCCCTGTTTCGTGGACAACGGCCTCGCGCCGCGCCACGTCGACCTCAGGCCCTATGTGCTCTGCGGCGCCGACAAGGTGCGCGTCGTGCCGGGCGGCCTGACGCGCGTGGCGCTGAAGGAAGGGTCGCTGATCGTCAATTCCTCGCAGGGCGGCGGCACCAAGGACACCTGGGTGGTCGAAGGCGACCTCAATGGAGCGGCCGGTTGATGCTCTCCAGGACCGCCGACAATCTCTATTGGCTCTCCCGCTATGTCGAACGGGCCGAGAATCTGGCCCGCATCCTTGGCGTCGCCGAGCGCCTCGCGACCCTGCCATCGGCCTATGCCGGCGCCTCCAGCGAGTGGGAAAGCGCCATCGCGACGGCCGGTTGCACGAATTCCTTCTACAACAACTACGCGCAGGCGACGCGCGCCGCCGTGATCGAGTTCATCGTCGCCTCGCCGGCCAATCCCTCGTCGATCCGCGCCTGCATCGATACCGCGCGGGCCAATGCGCGGGCCGTGCGCACGGCGCTGACCACCGAGATGTGGGAGATCATCAACGGCGTCTGGCACGAGGTGCAGAAGTTCAAGCTGAAGGACACCGAGCCCAGCCAGCTCGCCCGCTTCCTCTCGACGATCCAGGAGGCCTCGCTCCGCTTCGACGGCACGGCCTACCGGACGATGCTGCGCACCGACCATTTCCGCTTCCAACGCATCGGCGTCTATATCGAGCGGGCGGACAACATCGCGCGCCTCATGGACGTGAAGTACCACGTGCTCCTGCCGGAGCAGGAGCAGGTCGGCGGCGGCCTCGACTATTTCCAGTGGTCGGCGATCCTGCGCGCGGTCGGTGCGCTCACTTCCTACAATTGGGTCTACCGCGACAACGTGAAGCCCTGGCTGGTCGCGGATTTCATGATCCTGAGGCTGGAGCAGCCGCGCTCGCTGATCTCATCCTACGAGAACCTGACGCGCCAGCTCGACAGCCTGGCCGAGCGCTACGGCCGCCAGGGCGCGGCGCAGCGGCGCGCCCGCGCCACCTTCGCGCGGCTGGAGAACCAGAACATCGACGACCTCTTCCAGTCCGGCCTGCACGAGTTCCTGACGGCCTTCATCGTCGACAACAACGCGTTGGGGGCGGCGGTGACGGAGCAGTATCTGCTGTGATGGCGCGGTTCCATCGACGTCCTCATCCTGAGGCGCCCGGCGGAGCCGGGCCTCGAAGGACGCAGGACGGTTTTGTGGCGCGGAGCGCAGGTCACGACTGCAACGCTGTGCGTCCTTCGAGGCTCGCCTTCGGCTCGCACCTCAGGATGAGGAATGTTGGTGGGAGCGCGTCGGTGAAGTCGTCATCATGCGCCTGAAGATCCGCCACGAGACGCATTACCGTTACGGCAGGCCCGCGACCTCGGCCCTGCAGGTGCTGCGCCTCACGCCGCGCAGCCACGAGGGGCAGTTCGTGCGCCGCTGGCGGGTGGAGATCGACGCCGATTGCCGTCTCGATCGCGCCGACGACGCCTTCGGCAACATCACCCACACCTTCACGGTGGACGGCCCGGTGCGCGAGATGCGCATCATCGCGGAAGGCGAGATCGACACCGACGACCGCCGCGGCTTCCTGCGCGGCGCTGTGGAGCGCTTCCCGCTCGGTTTCTGGCTGCGCGATACGGAATTGACGCGGGTCGAGCCGGAGCTCCGCCAATACGCCCGCCGCATCGCCGGCGGCGAAGGCGGCGACCGGCTGGCGACGCTGCATGCGCTGATGGCGGCGATCCATGCCGACATGCTGTTCCAGGCGGGGGAGACGACCGCCGCGACGACGGCGTTGGAAGCCTTCAGGCAGCGCCGGGGCGTCTGCCAGGACTTGAGCCATGTCTTCATCGCCTGCGCCCGCTCGCTCGGCATCCCGGCTCGCTATGCCGGCGGCTACTACCTGCGCACCGACACCGACCTGCAGGAGGCCGGCCATGCCTGGGCCGAGGCGCATGTCGAGGGGCTCGGCTGGATCGGCTTCGATCCCGCCAATGGCGCCTGCGTCACGGATCGCTATGCCCGGATCGCCGTCGGGCTGGACTATCTCGCGGCGGCGCCGATCCGTGGCGTGCGCATCGGCGGCGATGACGAGGAATTGATGGTGCGCGTCGAGGTGAGCCAGGGGCGCGCCATCGTCGAGGCGTGACGCCGCGCCCGGTTGCGGAAAGGCCGTCCGAGGCCGCAAGAAGCGCTGAACCGATTCGCGCTCCGACCCTGGACACCATCATGCCCGACCGCCGCTTCTTCCTCCTTGGCGTGCTTGCGCTCGCCGCCGGCCCCGCTATCGCCCAGTCGCAGCTGCAAGCGCAGCAGGCGCCGTTGGCGCTGGTTCGACGCTTCTATGCGCCCGGTTTCGACGAGCGCTCGCTGCCCATGTCGAAGGCGCTCCGGAAGCTTTTCCTGGCGGCCAAGGCGCGCTCGGACCGCGATGAGGAGCCTGTGGCCGGCCTCGACTTCGCCTGGACCCTCGGCGCGCAGGATGCCGAAGACGGCTGGGAGAAGACGCTCGTTTTCAAGGCGGTTGCCCAAACGTTGGGCAATGCCATCGTGGAGGTCCGCTTCCGCAACGGTGCGCCGCAGGTGCTGCAGTATCGCGTCGTCAAGGAGGAAGGCCGCTGGGTGATCGACGAGATCGACTACCTGACGGCCAAGGAGAAGCTGTCGAAGCTCTTCGAAAAAGGCGCAAGGGGCGAGAGCTGAAACGCTCTCCCCAGCCCTGTGGGCCGCCGTCCGGCCCGCCGATTGCAAGCACCCTGGAGCGTCGCTAGACAATCGGGGCGGCGGCATCGGGGGCGGAATACGTCATGACCTATTGCGTGGGCATTCTGGTCGAGCAGGGCCTCGTGATGATGGCCGACACGCGCACCAACGCCGGCCTCGACAATGTCGCCACCTTCCGCAAGCTGCATGTCTTCGAGAAGCCGGGTCAGAAACTGTTCTCGATCTGCACCGCCGGCAACCTGGCCGTCACGCAGTCCGTGATTTCGCATCTGCGCGAGGGCATCAAGAACCCTGAGACCAAGCTGGTCGAGCGCCTGATCGACATGCCGACCATGTTCGAGGCCGCCCAGTTCGTCGGCAAGGCGATCCGCAAGGTCTACGACACCGACGGCAGCGCGCTGGAGCAGCTCGCCTCCGCCTTCGACGTCACCATGCTGCTCGGCGGCCAGATCAAGGGCGAGCCGATGCGCCTCTACATGCTCTACAAGGCCGGCAACTTCATCGAGGCGACGCAGGACACCTGCTTCCTGCAGATCGGCGAGCACAAATACGGCAAGCCGATCCTCGACCGCGCCGTGGGTTATAAGACCGACATGTACGATGCGCTGAAGCTCGGCCTCATATCGATGGATTCGACGATGCGCTCCAACCTCGGCGTGGGCCTGCCGGTCGACCTCATCGTGCAGAGCCGCGATTCGATCGGTTTCGACGTGCGCCGCCGCATCGAAGCGGGCGAGCCTTACTTCCATGACCTCCGCGAGCGCTGGTCGGCCGCGCTCAGGCAGGCGCATCAGGCGATTCCGAAGCCGCCCTATGGGCCGGCGGGGGGGTGACTGCGGCGGCGTGGTACGTCGTTCGAGGCTCGTTCGCTCCGCTCACTCGCACCTCAGGATGAGGACCATTGTGCAAGGCGCAAACTTCCTCATCCTGAGGTGCTCGGCGAAGCCGAGCCTCGAAGGACGCACCACGCCGCCGCCTACCGCCCCTCCCAGACCGGCTCCCGCTTCTCCACGAAAGCCCCGATACCTTCCTCCGCGTCCCTCGCCAGCATGTTCTCGACCATCACCTGCGACGCATAAGCGTAGGCTTCCTCCAGGCCGATCTCCTTCTGCCGGTAGAAGGCCTGCTTGCCGGTCTTCACGGTCAGCGCCGATTTCGACGCGATCACCTTCGCCATCGCCCTGGCCTCCGCGAGCGCGCCGCCGGCCGGCGTGACTCGATTGACGAGCCCGTAGCGCCAAGCCGTTGCCGCATCGATCGTTTCCCCAAGCAGCAGCATCTCCATCGCGTGCTTGCTGGAGACGGCGCGCGACAGCGCCACCATCGGCGTCGAGCAGAACAGGCCGATATGCACGCCCGGCGTGCAGAAGCCGGCCCTGTCGCCGGCGACGGCGAGATCGCAGCTCGCCACCAACTGGCAACCCGCGGCCGTCGCCGCGCCCTCCACCGCCGCGATCACGGGCTGCGGCAGGCTGACGATCCGCTGCATGAGGCTCGCGCAACGCGCCATGATCGCGGCGAAATAGGCGCGGCCGCGGTCGGCGTCGGTGCGCCGCGCGGTCATTTCCTTGAGGTCGTGCCCTGCGCAGAACACCGGTCCATCCGCCTGCAGGATTACGGCGCGCACGGTCCGGTCCCCGGCGATGGCGTCGATCTCGGCCGTGAGCGCCGCAAGCAGCGCCTCGGAGAGCGGGTTGCGCCGCTCCGGCCGGCACAGCGTCAGGACGGCGACGCCGGCCTCGTCGGCGCGGGCAAGCACGGGCAGGGGGCTTTGCAGGGTCATGCGCCGAAGATACCGATAATGTCCTGACTCTGGAAGAACCGCCCGCCCATGCCCAACGCGCCGCCGCCCGCCATGACCATCGCCGAGATGGAAGCGTTCCTCGACCGGGAGTTCCCGCAGATACACCTGGGAGGGCGCATCTTTTCGGTGGAAGCGGTCGGCTACGGCGCCTCCCGCATGCGGATGGAGCATCATGAGCGGAACCTCCGGCCGGGCGGCACGCTGTCCGGGCCTTCCATGTTCACTCTGGCCGATGTTTCCTTCTACGTAGCGGTGCTGGGCGCCATCGGGCCGGTGGGCCTTGCAGTCACCACGAACCTCAATATCAACTTTCTGCGGAAGCCCGCCCCACGCGCGATGGTCGCCGATTGCCGGATGCTCAAGATCGGCAAGCGACTTGCGGTGGGCGAGGCGACGCTCTTCAGCGATGGCGAGGACGAGCCCGTCGCCCATGCCACCGGCACGTATTCGATCCCGCCGCGTTGATCTGCGCCAACGCGGCTGGCTGGCCGGACGGCCACTACGCCGCACCGAAGGGAAGGGACCTGTGTCGGCATGAAGTTCGCGGTCATGACCGACATCCATGCCAATCTGGAGGCCTTCGAGGCCTGCATCGCCGATGCAGCCGGGCAGGGCGTCACGCGCCACGCCGTGCTCGGCGATTTCGTGGGTTATGGCGCCGATCCGCAGGCCGTGGTGCGCCGGGCCATCGCCTGGCTCGGGCCGGACGGGATCGCGGTCAAGGGCAACCACGACGCGGCGGCGGCCGGCGACAATGCCGTGCTCGACGGCATGAACGATCATGCAGCGGCGGCGATCCGCTGGACGCGCCAGGCGCTCGACGCGGATGCGAAGCGGGTGCTGTCGGCGCTGCCGCTGACGGCTGCGGCCGGCGGCGCGTTGCTGGTGCATGCGGATGCGCGCCGTCCCGAGGCCTGGGGCTACGTGACGACGGCGGCCGAGGCGGAACGCGCGCTCCGTGCCGTGCCGGAGCGCGTCGTGCTCTCCGGCCATGTTCATGCGACCACGCTCTGGCAGATGCACGAGCAGCGCCCAGCGGTGCCCTTCGCGCCCGTGCCCGGCCGCCCGGTTCCGCTGCTCACCAGCCGACGCTGGCTCGCGGTGATCGGCGCCGTCGGCCAGCCCCGCGACGGCGACCCCAGAGCGACCTATGCGATCTACGATTCGGATGCCGCCGCACTGACCATCCGCCGGGTGCCCTACGACGTGGAATCGGCGGCGGCGAAAATCCGCCGGGCCGGCCTGCCGCCACGCCTGGCCGACCGGCTGCTGCGGGGCCAGTGACATGCGGATCGACCGGCTTGCGCCCGATCAGGTGATCGATGGCTTCCGGCTCACCCGCAAGCTGCACCAGGGCGGCATGGCGGTGATCTGGGAAGTCCTGCCGGCGGATGTGCCGGACCCAGGCTTCCCGCTGATCATGAAGATCCCGCTGATCGACGATGCCGACGATCCGACGCTGATCGTCGGCTTCGAGGTCGAGCAGATGATCCTGCCGAAGCTCGCCGGTCCGCATGTGCCGCGCTTTGTCGCCAATGGTGATTTCGCGCGCCAGCCGCATATCGTGATGGAGCACCTGCGGGGCCAGTCGCTCTACCGGCTGCATGGCGAGACCGCGACTCTGCCGGTCGAGACGCTGGCGGATGTCGGCATCAAGGTCGCGACGGCGCTCGACGCCATCCATCGCCAGGGCGTCGTGCATCTCGACCTGAAGCCCGCCAACCTGTTCCTGAAGGACACGGGCGAGGTCGCCTTCCTCGATTTCGGCCTCTCGCATTCGGCCGTGCTGCCGGATTTGCTGGCAGAGGAATTCCGGCTGCCGCTCGGCACCGGTCCCTACATGGCGCCGGAGCAGGTGCTGGGCGTCCGCAACGACCGGCGGAGCGATCTCTTCGCGCTCGGCGTGATGCTCTACAGCCTCGCCACCGGCCGCTTTCCCTTCGGTGCGCCGACCACGCGCAAGGGCATGCGTCGGCGCATCTGGCGTGATCCCGTCCCGCCCCGCGCTCTTCGTCCGGACCTGCCGGACTGGCTGCAGGAGGTCATCCTGAAGCTGATGAGCGTCGGCCCCGGCCGCCGCTACGCCAGCGCCGCGCAGTTCTGCTTCGCGCTGAAGCATCCCGAGAGCGTGACGCTGACGCCGTCCGGCCAGAAGCTCCGCCGCGACGGTTGGGCGACCGTCCTTCGGCGGCGGATGCGCGCGGCGAAGCTCGATTTCGCCAAGGAGGCCGAGGGTACGGGCGGACTCGCAACCGCGCCGATCATCGCTGTCGCGGTCGATCTGGCGCATGAGCCGGGCGCGCTTGAGGATGCGGTCGCCCGCGCCGCGCGGCGCGTCGCGCTCTCCGAGCCGGAGGCGCGCATCGCCTGCCTGAGCGTGCTGAAGACCAGAGCCATCGGCATGGACTTCGCCACCAACGACGCCGGCGAAAGCTACCGCCTCCTTCGTCTGGTGGCGCTGCGCGACTGGTCGCGGCGGCTGGATTTTCCGGCCGAGCGCATCACGCATCATGTGCTGGAAGGCTCCGATCCTGCGGAGGAACTGATCGGCTTCTGCCGCAACAACGGCGTCGAGCATCTGGTCATGGGCGCCCGCGCCGCCTCTGCGGTGCGCCGGTATCTCGGTTCGGTCTCGGCGCAGGTTGTCGCGGAGGCGCCTTGTAGCGTGACGGTGGTGCGGGTTGGAGAGGCGCAACCTCTAGCCAGTGAAGAGGTAAAATAATACCGTTATATCTAAACATCTGAAAGAATTGGACTTCGCGGTGCAGGAACGGTTGTTTCTCGGTTGACGCGGTCACTGTTTTCCCCCATACGCACCGTCGAGCGGCGGGACCACCATCCCGCCGCCCTGTTTTTCGCCCTGAACCACGGAAGCCCTTCCATGCCCTCCCTCACGAACTCCACCGTCTCGGTGAAGCCGGCCGAGGTCGACAAGAAGTGGGTCGTGATCGACGGCGCCGGCCTCGTCGTCGGCCGCCTCGCCTCGATCATCGCGATGCGCCTGCGCGGCAAGCACAAGGCCTCGTTCACGCCCCATGTCGACTGCGGCGACAACGTCATCGTCATCAATGCCGAGAAGGTGGTCTTCACCGGCCGCAAGCTCGAGCAGAAGGTCTATCACCACCACACGGGCTACATCGGCGGCATCAAGGAGCGGTCGGCGAAGTTCATCCTCGAGGGCCGCTTCCCGGAGCGCGTTCTGGAGAAGGCGGTGCAGCGGATGCTCCCGCGCGGCACGCTCGGCCGCCAGCAGCTGTCCAACCTGCGCGTCTACAAGGGCTCCTCGCATCCGCATGAGGCGCAGTCGCCCCAGGCGCTCGACATCGCCGCCATGAACCGCAAGAACGCCGTGACCAACCAGAGGGCCGCCTGATGGCCGAAGTTCTCTCTTCCCTCGCCGACCTCAAGGGCACGCCTGCCGCGCCGCAGCAGGAGGCGCCCAAGCATGTCCAGAAGCTGGACAAGCAGGGCCGCGCCTATGCCACCGGCAAGCGCAAGGACGCGGTCGCCCGCGTCTGGCTGAAGCCGGGCTCCGGCAAGATCACGGTCAACGACCGCGCCGTCGAGGTCTATTTCGCCCGTCCGGTGCTGCGCATGGTGCTGACGCAGCCGCTGCAGCTCGTCGACCGCATGACGCAATACGACCTCGTCGTCACCGTCGCGGGCGGCGGCCTTTCCGGCCAGGCTGGCGCGGTGCGCCATGGCCTCTCGAAGGCGCTGACCTACTACGAGCCCGGCCTGCGCGGTACGCTCAAGAAGGAAGGCTTCCTGACCCGCGACAGCCGCGTGGTGGAGCGCAAGAAGTTCGGCCGCGCCAAGGCCCGCCGCAGCTTCCAGTTCTCGAAGCGCTGATCCCGCCGGCCACCGCCGGAGTGTCGTGCAAGGGGCGGCCTTCGGGCCGCCCTTTTGCTATCAGGAACGGGTTCGCGGCTGGATAGGCTCGCCCGCCGGAGCGCCATCCGTGGATCGGGAAGACATGGCCGCCCATTCGCACGATTCGCTTCCCGCCTGGACCATCGCCTCGCCCATCCTGGCAGGGCTGATGACGGCGGCTCAACTCGCTGGCGTCGTCCCGGCGACATCGGCGATCGTGCTTGCGCTGAGCGCGCTGCTGCTGGCGGCCGCCGTCTTCGCCGCGGTCCACCATGCCGAGGTGCTGGCGCTGAAGCTCGGCGAGCCCTTCGGCTCGCTGCTCCTCGCCGTCGCGGTCACGGTGATCGAGGTGGCGCTGATCGTCTCGATCCTGCTCGGCCGCACGCCGGGCAGCGAGGCGGTCGCCCGCGATACCGTGTTTTCGGCCGTCATGATCGTCCTCAACGGGATCGTCGGCCTCTGCCTGCTCGCCGGCGCGCGCCGGCATTACGAGCAGAGCTTCCGGCTGGAGGCCGCCTCTGCTGCGCTTGCAGTCCTCGGTACGCTCGCGGTGCTGACGCTGGTGCTGCCGAACTTCACCGTGGCGACGCCTGGCCCCTTCTATTCGCCGGTGCAGTTGATCCTCGTGGGTTTTGTGTCGCTGACGCTCTATTCGGTCTTCGTCTTCGTGCAGACGGTCCGGCACCGTGACTATTTCCTCGATCGGAAGAGTGACGACGAGGAGGAGGAGACGGTACAGGTGCAGAAGCCGCCGGACGGCGTCGCCGCCGCCAGCCTCAGCCTGCTGCTGATCTCGCTCGTGGCGGTCGTCTTTCTCGCCAAGGCTCTGTCGAAGCCGCTCGACGCCGCCATTTCGGCGGTCGGTCTGCCGCAGAGCTTCGTCGGCGTCGTCATCGCCGCGGTCGTGCTTCTGCCCGAAGGGATCGCGGCCTTGCGCGCCGCTATCCTAAACCGGTTACAGAACGCCATGAATCTCGCGCTCGGCTCGGCCATCGCGACCATCGGGTTGACGGTCCCGGTCGTTGCCGCGGTCTCGCTGCTCTGGAACCTCGATCTCGTGCTTGGGCTCTCGGCCGCCAACACCGTCCTGCTGCTCCTGACGCTGTTCGTCAGCACGCTGACGCTCGGCATCGGCCGCACGACGGTCCTGCAGGGCGTGATCCATCTGGTGATCTTCGCGGTCTTCCTGCTGATCTCCGCGACATCGTGAAAAGGTCTGCCGCCTCAGACTCTCTCTCGCAAGCCACGCTACGCTTCAGCTGTAACCTTGGCGGTTCTCCTTCAGCTCGTCGATCCGCTTCGACGCCTCGCTTTTGGAAAGATTGGCATCGAACATGTCGGGTCGCTGCGTCTGCTCCGTGAGGGTTTTGAGATAGGACGCCTGCGCACCGGTCATCGGCTCGTCACCGGTCACCCAGTCGGCCGGATCCTTGATCTGGTTGTCATGGCCATCAGGGGATACCTTGGGATTGTCCTCGTGCTGCGGCTCTTCAGTCTTCGCTTCACCCTTGCGCTTGCGCCATGGCCATTCTCCTGAACCATCGTTTTTGATCTGTTCCAACGCGGAGGTCTAAGGCGGGTTCCCTCGGTCAACGAAGTCTTAAGTCTACCGAACAAATGCGCGGCATCGGGCAAAGCCGAGCTGAAACGAAGTAAAGTCATTGGAGTTTGGTCCTGTGCAGGCGATCGGGATCGCTCGGTGAGCCTGCCTGGACGGAGTCCAAGTCATGATCCACCGCGTTCCGCCGCCGTCGGCCAACCTGCATCGCGCCCGCGTCCTCGTCGCTGAGGATGAACCGGTGATCGCGCTGGATCTCGCTTCGGCGGTCGAGGAGGCCGGTGGCGAAGTCGTGGGTCCCGCGGCCAGCGTCCGACAGGCCATGTCGCTCGTCTGCGACGACGGGTTGCAGGCGGCGATCCTGGATTTCGACCTTCTCGACGGCAATGTCGGCCCGGTGATCGAAGAGCTGATGCGCCGCGGCATTCCCGCCATCGTTCACTCCGGCGGAGGGCTGGGGCGCGAACTGCGCGAGCGCTTCCCGGATGTCGATGTCTACAACAAGCCGGCGCCGGTGCATCTGCTGATGGGCCGGGTGGCGGTGCGCCTCAACAATTGATGGCGGACGCTCGACAGCGGAGCGGGTTGCGATAGACTCATGCCCTGACGGTCCGGAGTCCCGCCTTGCCCACCCCGACCACGCGCGAGCCCTGTTATTATCCTGACTATCTGCGGCTCGATCTTCTGCTGGCCGCGCAGCAGCCGCGGAGCGCCGGCGCAGCGTCGCCCGCGCATGACGAGATGCTGTTCATCATCGTCCACCAGGCCTACGAACTCTGGTTCAGGCAGATCCTGCACGAACTCGCCCGCATCCAGGATGATTTCGCCGGCGAGCCGCTCGACGACAGGCGATTGCAGCGCATCGTCGGCGGCTTGCAGCGCATCCATGAGATCTGGAAGCTGTTGGTGCATCAGGTCGACGTCCTGGAGACGATGACGCCGCTTGATTTCCTGGATTTTCGCGATCTTCTGGTGCCGGCCTCCGGCTTCCAATCGCTGCAGTTCCGCGAGATCGAGACGCGCTTCGGCCTGCCGGCTGAGGCGCGGCCGACCGTCGACGGCCGCGCCGTCGGTCTCAGGCTCTCGGACGACGATGCCGCCAAGCTCGCCGACGCCGCCGCGGCGCCGACTCTCGCGGCGCAGCTCGACCGGTGGCTGTCGCGGATGCCGTTCCTGGCCGGGGACGGGTTCACTTTCCGCGACGCCTACCGGCGTGCCGTGGAGGCCAGCCTCGCGCAGGACAGGGCGCTCGTGCTCGCCAACGGCGACCTGACGGATGAGCAGCGCCGCCGTGAACTGGACAACCTGGACCGGGCGCTCGACCGCTTCGCCGCCATCTTCGCGCCCGAGACGGCGCCCGCCCAATGGCGCCTGTCGCCACGCGCCGTCGAGGGAGCGCTCTTCATCACGGTCTATCGCGACGAGCCCGTGCTGCAATTGCCATATCGCCTGCTGGAGGCGCTCGCCGCCATCGACGAGGCCGTGACGCTCTGGCGCTATCGCCACGCGCTGATGGTCCGGCGCATGCTGGGCGTGAAGACCGGGACCGGCGGTTCTTCCGGCCATGATTACCTGCGCGAGGGCGCCGAGCGGATGAAGCTCTTTCCCGATCTCCTGCAACTGGCAAGTTTCCTCATCCCCCGCTCCAAGCTGCCGGCGCTGCCGCCGGAGCTGTCGGGGCGGATGGGCTTCGCCTATTCCGCGGAGCGGGCCGCGTGACGATCCTCGATCTCTCCGCGCATTTCACGCGCTTCCGCGCCGTCGCGGGGCGCATCCATCTCGCCGCCCACAGCCACCATTACTGGCCGGATGCGACACGCGAAGCGGAGATGCTCGCCTGGGACGACGCCTGCCGCCTCGCCGATGAGAAATGGGGCCATATCTTCGGCGAGGTCATTCCTGCGGTGCAGCGCGGGATCGCCGCGATCCTCCGTTTGCCCGACCCCGAGACGATCGCCTTCGCGCCCAACACGCATGATTTCGTGCGCCGGCTGCTCTCGGCGCTGCCGCACGACCGCGCACCGCGCGTGCTGACGACGGATGGCGAGTTCCATTCCTTCGCCCGCCAGGCGGCGCGGCTGGAAGAGGAGGGACTGCTCGTCGTCGAGCGCATCGCGCATGAGCCTGTAGCGAGCCTGCCCGAGCGCTTGCGCGCCGCGGCGGCGCGGGGCGGCCACGACATGGTCTTCGTCAGCCAGATCCTCTTCAACGCCGGCGCGTCGATCGGCGATCTCGATGCTCTCGTCGCCGCCGTGCCGGACCGGCGCACGCTGGTGGTCATCGACGGCTATCACGGCTTCATGGCGCTGCCGACGGACCTTTCGCGCATCGCGGACCGCGCCTTCTATCTCTCGGGCGGCTACAAATATGCGATGGCCGGCGAGAACGTCTGCTTCATGCATTGTCCGCCAGGCTACGCGGCGCGGCCGCGCGATACCGGCTGGTACGCCGCTTTCGGCGCCTTGACGGCGCGGCAGGAGGGCGTGCCCTTCGGCGAGGACGGCAGCCGCTTCTGGGGCGCGACATTCGATCCCGTGGGGCTCTACCGGCAACGCGCGGTCTTCGACTGGATGGGGTCGATCGGGCTGACCGTGGAGGCGATCCACGACCATGTACTGGCGCTGCAGGCGCGCTTCCTCGAAGGGATCGAGCGGGCAGGCGTGGATCGGCTGCGCGCCGCGCGGCTCGTGACGCCGCTCGACACGCCGATGCGCGGCCATTTCCTGACCTTCGAGACGCCGGAGGCCGGTGCGATCCATGACCGGCTACTATCCGCCGGCATCCTCACCGACGTCAGGGGAGACCGCATCCGCTTCGGCCTCGGCTGCTACCATACGGCCGGCGACATCGACGCCGCGGCGGCGGCGATCGCCGCGGCGCTGTGAGGTCAGGCGGCCGGCAATAGGCTTGGGTTGTCACGCCGGGGCCTAGTGGGGCATCCCATTGGCTCAAGCCACCTTTACGGCCGCAAGCGGCTGCCCTAGGTCTCTCCAAACACTTGCATAAAGGGGGAACGACCGTGAAAGCCTTCCTGTCCGCTGTGATCGTCGCTCTGGTGCTGGGCATCGGGGCCTCCGTGGTCCTGGAGCGCAACCAGGTGACGGCCGAGTCGAAGTTCAGCTCGGGCGCCGTCCGGAACTAGGCTGTTCAGCCGAGCATGGCTGAGAAGGGCAGGTAGTCCAATGCCTCGCCCGGCGCGACTCCGCGCGACTCGAGCGGCAGGCGGGCGAGGCCATCCGCCGCGGCAAGCGACGAGATAATTCCCGCTCCCTCGACGGGAAAGCGTTCCGCCACCGGACCTCCCGGTCCCTCGGCCAGGGTAACCCGCAGGAACTCGATGCGGCCCTCCTTCTTCCGGTAGGCGAAGCCGGAGCGCACGGGAAGGAAGCGGGGCGGCGCGTAGCGCTCTCCCGCCAGCGCTGCGGTCACGGCCCGCACCACCTGCGTGAACGTCACGAAAACGGCGACAGGGTTGCCGGGCAGGCCGACGAAGGCCGTGCCGCCGACCACGCCCAGCGCCAGCGGCCGGCCAGGCTTGATGGCGAAGCGCCAATGGTCGAGCCGCCCTTCCGCCTCCACCGCCGACTTGATGAAATCCGCCTCGCCGGTCGAGACGCCGCCCGAGGTGAGGATCAGGTCGTGTTCCGCCGCCGCGGCAGCGAGCGCCGGCCGCAGCGAGGCGGGGTCATCGCGGAGAATGCCGAGATCCGAAACGGCGCAGCCGGCACGCCGCAGCATCGCCGCCAGCATCAGGCGGTTGGTGTCGTACACCGCAGCGCCGGATCGGGCGGCTCCCGGCTCGATCAGCTCGTCGCCGGTCGAAAACACCGCGGCGCGCACCGGCATCCGCACCGACAGGACGCCATGGCCGATGCCGGCGGCGAGCGCCAGTTGCGCGGGTCCTAACTTCGTTCCTGCAGCGAGCGCCAGGGAGCCGATATCGACATCTTCACCCGCCGGCCGAGCATTCGCGCCCCGCTTAAGGCCCGGCGGTAGTCGCACGCCAGCTTCGGCAGCGGTCGCGTCCTCCTGCATGAAGACGGTGTCGGCGCCCGGCGGCATCGGCGCGCCGGTGAAGATGCGCATGGCGGAGCGGTCCGGCAGCGGCACGGCGGCGGCGCCGGCCTGCAGCCGGCCCGCGAGCGGCAGCATCGTCTCACTATCTGGTGAGAGGTCGGCATGGCGCACCGCATAGCCGTCGACAGCGCTGTTGTCGAAGGCAGGAAGGGCGGAGAGCGCGCTGATATCGGCCGCCAGCACGCGCCCATCGCACCTGTTAAGCGGCAGCGTCTCCACCCCCGCCACCACAGGCACGCGCTCCTTGATCGAAGCCAGAGCCTCTTCGATGGTCAGCGGCTTGTCGCCGAAGGCGAAGCAATCGTTGCTGAGCTGGGCCATCAGCCCGCCTGCCAGTCCACGCCGGTCGGCGACACGGCCTTCTCCCAGGAGAAGGCTGCGATGGCCTCGGCGTCGTCCAGGGCGAAGACCGGCCGGTCCGCATCCGGCAAGGGCGTATCGCTCGCGATCGCGACGATGGCGCGGTCGGCGGGGTAGAGCGGCGGCTTGCCGTTGGCGGCGCGATGGACCTCGATCTTGGGATGCGGCGCCCTTTTCCAACCTTCGACGAGCGCGAGATCGACGTGCGTCAGTTTGCCGAGCAGCCATTCAAGCGGCGGCTCGGGCGCGCCACGGAGTTCATGCATCAGCGCGAAGCGATTGGCCGAGGCGACGAGCACCTCGGTCGCGCCGGCCAGGCGATGCTCATGGGAGTCCTTGCCCGGCTGATCGACGTCGAAAGAATGATGCGCATGCTTCACGGTCGAGACGGAAAGGCCCTTCGCTTTCAGCAACGGAAGCAGACGCCGGATCAGCGTGGTCTTGCCCGCTCCGCTCCAGCCCGTAATGCCGATGATGCGCATGGCAAGGGGTTAGCCAGCCTTTTCCTCTCCTGCAAGGGGAGGGTGAGGGAGGGGGCAGCTTCCGCAGTGTGAGTACTTACCCCCACCCAGCCTCCCCCTTGCAGGGGGAGGGGCTAGGCTGCGTCACTCCGCCGCCATCGGCTTGCCGCCGGCGGGATGCGCGCCCTGCTTGGCGAGTTCCCGGTCGACCCACAGGCCATGGTGCTCGCGCGCCCAGTTCACGTCCACCTCGCCGGTGCTCATGGCGTCGAACGCGCCCTCCATTCCGACGGAGCCGATGTAGATATGCGCCAGCATCGCCGCCACCAGCAGCATGCCGACCACGCCATGCACGACGTTGGAGGTCTGCAGCCCTTCGAGGCCGGTCCACTGGAACGGGAAGAGGAGCATCAGCCCGGTCACGGTCAGCAGGCCGCCGCCGAGGATCACGGACCAGAACACGACCTTCTGGCCGGCGTTGAAGCGCTCGGATTCCGGATGCTTGTCGCCGAAGAAGCCGCCGCCCGCCTTCAGCCACTCGATGTCACGGGCGTTGGGGATGTTGTCCTTGATCCACACGAGCAGCATCAGCAGGAGGCCCAGCATGAAGGGCCAGGCCAGGTAGTTGTGGCAGAACTTGGCGAATTGCGACCACGGCCCGAACATGCCGTCGCCGAGCCAGGGCTGGATGACGAACTTGCCGAAGGTGATGTTGAGCCCGGAGACCGCGAGCACCAGGAAAGTGGTGGCGGTCAGCCAGTGGGTGAAGCGCTCGAAGCCGTTGAAGCGCGTGATCGTCTGGCCCGACAGGCCGCCCTTGGTGCGGATGCGGCCCTTGATCGAGTAGAAGGCGAGCAGCACGCCCGTCATGCCCAGGATCGAGATGGCGCCGACCCATGTCATGATGTCCTGGTGGATGGCGCGCCACTCCCGGTTGCCCGGCGCGATCAGGTTGGCGGCGTTGGCGTCGGGGATGCTGACGCGGCCTTGCACGGTCTGACCCGGCTTCAGCGCGTTGAGGAGCTGGTCCTCCTTCACCGAGTCGGCCGTCGGGTTCACGCTCGTCGGCTGCTGCGCCCCTGCGGGCGCGGCCAGCGACAGCGTGAACAGAACGGCCACCGCCGCCAGAAGCCTCGTCATTGGGTTACTCCCCTCATCTATTCTCGTCAGCCTTTAGGGCTGCATCAGCCTGGCGCGTCCTTCGAGACGCCGCCTGCGGCGGCTCCTCAGGATGATGAGCGTCGCAAGTAGGCAATCCTGGAGGCCCTCATGTTGAGGAGCGGCGAAGCCGCGTCTCGAAGCACGCAGGACCTCCCGGCGGCTCCTTGCCTCAGATCGCGATCGTCTCGCGGTAGGCCGTCTTCCAGCCCCAGGCGCCCGATCCGTAGCCGCGCTTCATCACGCGCTCCTTGTAGATCGTCTCGATCATCGGGCCATCGCCGGCGAGCAGCGCCTTGGTGGAGCACATCTCGGCGCAGAGCGGCAGCTTGCCTTCGGCCAGGCGGTTCGAGCCGTATTTCTCGTATTCCGCCTTGGTCAGGTCGGCCTCGGGGCCGCCGGCGCAGTAGGTGCACTTGTCCATCTTGCCGCGCGAGCCGAAGTTCGCGGTCTTCGGATACTGCGGCGCACCGAAGGGGCAGGCGTAGAAGCAGTAGCCGCAACCGATGCAGAGATCCTTGGAGTGCAGCACCACGCCGTCGGCGGTGGTGTAGAAGCAGTTCACCGGGCAGACCGCCGCGCAGGGCGCGTCGGTGCAATGCATGCAGGCCATCGAGATCGAGCGCTCGCCCGGCTTGCCGTCGTTGATCGTGACGACGCGCCGCCGATTGATGCCCCAGGGCACCTCGTGCTCGTTCTTGCAGGCGGTGACGCAGGCGTTGCACTCGATGCAGCGGTCAGCGTCGCAGAGGAATTTCATGCGGGCCATGGTTCTCTCGCCTCCCTTACGCCGCCGCGATCTGGCAGAGCGTCACCTTGCCCTCGTGCATGCCCGTGACCGGGTCATAGCCGTAGGTGGTGACGGTGTTCACGCTTTCGCCGAGCACGATCGGGTCTGTGCCCTTCGGATAGTTCGGGCGGTTGTCCTCGCCCTGGAAGAAGCCGCCGAAGTGGAAGGGCATGAACGCGACGCCGCGCGCCACCCGCTCCGTCACCAGCGCCTTGACGCGGGCCTTCGAGCTGTTCTCCGGCCCGCTGACCCAGACCATCTGGCCGTCGCGGATGCCGCGGCTCTGCGCATCGGCCGGATTGATCTCCACGAACATGTCCTGCTGCAACTCGGCGAGCCATGGGTTCGACCGCGTCTCCTCGCCGCCGCCCTCGTATTCGACGAGGCGCCCCGAGGTCAGGATGATCGGGAAGTTCTTGGCGAATCCCTTCTCCACCGCGGCCTTCTGCAGCGTGCCGCCGATGTTCGGCATGCGGAAATGCTTGTAGTCGGGCCGCGTCGGATACTTTGCGACAAGCTCGGGCCGCGCCGAATAAATCGGCTCGCGGTGCGTCGGCACCGGGTCCGGCAGGTTCCAGGCCACCATGCGCGCCTTGCCGTTGCCGAAGGGCACGCAGCCATGCTCGATCGCCACGCGCTGGATGCCGCCGGAAAGATCGATCGCCCAGGAGACGGTGCCGGGGTTGGCGCCGCCGATCCTCAGGATCGTCGCCCGCTCGGTCTCGGTCAGGTCCTTGTCCCAGCCCAGCCGCTGCAGCATGGCGTAGGTGAACTCGGGGTAGCCGTCCTTGATCTCGGACCCCTCGCTCCAGGAGTTCTCGGCGAGCAGCGTCGCCCCTTCCTTCTCGCCCGGCAGCAGGCCGTCCTTGCCGCGCTCGATGCCGAAGCGCGGGCGGAAGGCGCCGCCGCCCATCTTCACGGGCAGGTTGTTGTTGTAGAGGATCGCCGTGCCGGGATGGCGGAACTCCGGCGTGCCCCAGCAGGGCCAGGGGAGGCCGTAGTAGTCGCCGCGGACCTCCGCCGGCGCATCGGGCTTGGCGCGCAGCGTCACGATGTCGAAATGCTGCTGGTTCGCCATATGCGCCTTGATGCGCTCCGGCGACTGGCCGGTGTAGCCGGTGGACCAGCCGCCGCGGTTGATCTCGCGCAGGATCGACTCGGGCTCAGGCTCGTCGCCGAACTTGCCCTTCGTCATCTTGATGTTCTTGAACATCTCGTTGGCGAAGCCGAGCTTCTGCGCGAGCTTGTACATCACCCAGTAGTCGTTGGCCGACTCGAAGATCGGATCCACGACCTTCTCGCCCCATTGCATCGAGCGGTTGGAGGCCGTGCGCGAGCCCGAGCACTCCATCTGCGTGGCGATGGGGAAGAGGTAGGTGTTGTTCTTGCGCTCGCCCAGCGAAACGAAATTGGTGGGATGCGGGTCGGCGATGACGAGGAGCTCCAGCGCGCCGAGGCCCTTCTTGACGTCGGCCTGCCGCGGCACGGTGTTGCCGCCGTGGCCGAAGACGATCGCCGCCTTGACGTTGTCCTGCTGGTCGACGTCCTTCTTGTCGTAGGTCGCAGCGTCGAACCAGCGCGTCGACGGGATGCCAGGCATCTCCATCATCTTCTTGTCGACGAAACGCGACAGCAGGTAGTCGTAAGGCACCTCCCAGACGCGGCCCCAATGCCGCCAGGCCCCCTCGACCAGGCCGTAGTAGAGCGGCAGCGAGGTGATATCGAGGCCGAGATCCGTCGCGCCCTGCACGTTGGTGTGGCCGCGGAAGATGTTGGCGCCCGTGCCCGGCGCGCCGACGTTGCCGGTGGCGAGCAGCAGGATGCAGGAGGCGCGCACGTTGGCGGTGCCGACCGTGTGCTGCGTCTGGCCCATGCACCAGATCAGCGTCGCCGGCTTCTCCTTGGCGAACTTCTCGGCCACGGCGCGAAGCTGCGCGCCCGGCACGCCCGAGAGGTCCTCGACGGTCTTGGGATCGTATTTCTTCACCTCGGCGCGGATCTGCTCGATGCCGTAGACGCGCTTGGCGATGAAGTCCTTGTCCTCCCAGCCGTTCTCGAAGATGTGCCAGAGCATGCCCATCAGCACCGGAATGTCGCTGCCAGGCCTGAGCCGCACGTATTCCGTCGCATGCGCCGCCGTCCTCGTGAGACGCGGGTCGATCACGATCAGGTTGGCGCGGTTCAGTTCCTTGCCGCTGAGCACGTGCTGCAGCGAGACCGGATGCGCCTCCGCCGGGTTGCCGCCCATGATGATCATGGTCTTGGCGTTGCGGATGTCATTGTAGGAATTGGTCTGCGCGCCGTAGCCCCAGGTGTTGGCGACGCCGGCGACCGTGGTCGAGTGGCAGATGCGCGCCTGGTGGTCGACGTTGTTGGTGCCCCAGAAGGCCGCGAGCTTGCGGAAGAGATAGGCGCCCTCGTTGGAGAACTTGGCGGAGCCGAGCCACCAGACCGAATCCGGCCCGGACTTTTGGCGGATCGCCGTCATCTTGTCGCCGACCTCGGAGATCGCCTGGTCCCAGCTGATCCGCTTCCACTCGCCGTTCTCGAGCTTCATCGGATACTTCAGGCGCCGGTCGCCGGAGACGGTCTCGCGGATCGCCGCGCCCTTGGCGCAATGCGTGCCGCGGTTGATCGGGCTGTCCCAGGCCGGCTCCTGTCCGACCCAGACGCCGTTCTGCACCTCGGCGATCACCGTGCAGCCCACCGAGCAGTGGGTGCACATGTTCTTGCGGATCTCGACCGGCTTGGCGTGGTCGATCTCGCCCATGCCGCTGCCGGGTCCCGCGGCCTCGGCCTTGCGCACCGCGCCGAGCGACAGCGTGCCAAGCGCCGCTGCGCCGCCGGCCGCGAGGCCTGAGCTGCGCAGGAACGAGCGCCGGTCGAGCACGCCCGCGGAGGCCGGCGAGCCGATCGAAGCGGCGAGGGAGGAGCGGCGAACGGCGCCGGACTGTCTCTTGATCAGCATGATCGCTCCTCCTCAGTAGCGGTTGGTGCGGTAGTAGGCCTGCACATGCACGCTGTCGGCCTTGTAGCGGGCCTTGGTGCGGTCGCTGCGCGATTCCTGCGCCTTGGCGGGAGAGACAGCCGCCTCTCCGGCAACTCCCGCGGCGGCGGCGCCAGCGCCCAATCCGATCGCCTTCAGGAAGCCGCGGCGTTCGACCTTCGCCTGGGCCATCGTCTCGGACGTCTTCTCGGAAGCCATAACGGGTTTCCTCCTCAAGTCGTTGGCGCGCGGGCTCAGCCCGGCAGCGTGAATGCTTCGGTTTCGATGGCGATGAAGGCGGCGCCGACCCGCGCGGCGGCGCGGTAGAATTCGGTTGAGGCGCAGCCCTCGAGATCGTCGAACAAGCGGGCCGCGAAAGGCTGAATATGCCGCGCGAAGAACTTCGCCTGCTCGTCGTCGCCGCCCGGAAATTGGCCGCCGACGAGCCCGGCCATCACCTCCAGCAGGATGCCGAGGTGATCCTCCGGCTCGAAAAGCCCCTCCGCACGGGCGACGCCGAGGCGCGCCATGTCCTCGCGGACGCGGGCGAGCGGGCGCTCGTGCAGGAAGCCGGTCAGATAGTAGGAGCCGTAAGGGAGGAGTTCGCCGCGCCCGACGCCGATGAACAGGCGGAAGAACTCGCGCGACTCGGCGTCGGTGCTGGTCGCGTCGGCCGCCTCGGCGAGGGCCATGTGCAGCAGCCCGAGCGCCGAAGCGTCGCCCTGCAGGCGCGAGATGTCTGAGAGCAGCGCCGCTGACGGCGCCTGGCGCAGCAGAGAGCCCAGCATCAGATATTCCTGCGCCCGCGCCTGATCGACCTCGTCGACCTCGGCTTGAGCCTCGGCATAAAGGTCGGGGCGCAGAACGCCGCGCGGAACGCCGGTCAGCGCCTCGACGCCGATCACGCGCTCCGCCGGAACGCGTGTCCAGTTCGAGACCGACGGCTGGGCGATGCCGAGCTTGCGCGCCAATGCGGCAACGCCGCCGGCTGCATCGATCGCCTGTTGAAGACCCTGTTCCCTCACTCAAACTTCCTGTGTCGGCCTTGTTCGATCAGCCGGTCTCGTTGTTTGGAATGGGTGTCCGCCACACCCTATAGTTTGGAGCTATATCAAACCGGAGCGCCTATCAAGTGGGCAATGCGCCGCCATGACGCTTTCGTGACTGCCGGCAAATTACTGATTCGGCTTGTTTATTTTGCGATGCAACATGGACCGGTTCGTCGTTAGCCGGCTCGGGCGCTTCCTTGGCCGCAAACACCGGTGGCGGGAGGTCGGCAGGGTCCTTTTCCAGCGCGGCACTCACAGCCGGCGGGTCGGCCGTTTCGTCGCCGCCTTCGGACTTGGCAGGGACGGGTTCATCCTTGGCATCGTCAAGACCGAACATCCGGCCCAGGAGCCGCGTCGCGTCCTCCGCCTTCAGGCTGGAACTCCACCCCGGGATCGAATCCGGATTGTTGAAGTCCCATTGATAGTCCGCCATCTCGATGAAGCCGCTGATCTCGGGGTCGGTCGTCCAGAGCTTGCGCAGCGCCGCCTTGCGGAGCGCCTCCGGCACATGCGCCTGGAAAAAACGCGAGATATCCGCGCCAGGAACGACATCGTCGAGCGAGGGCAGGGGAAGCTCGCGTTCGGAATTCGCAATTGCACTGCGACGGTCCTCATCCGGAGGAGCCCCCGCAGGGGGCGTCTCGAAGGACGCACTACCGCCCTGCGTGCTTCGAGACGGCGCGTTCCGCGCCTCCTCAGCATGAGGAGGTTGAAGCTCTGGTTGAGGCTTCCGAGCCTCCTGCTTCCGCCGCGCCCAGCGGCCGAGGAACCCCCCGTCCTCCGGCCGGCTCACGATTCGCCCCCGTGGCTGCGGCGCTCGCGCTCGAGCCTATCGCGCTCCGGCCCGCGCCGGCCGAGCGCCAGCGCCTCCGGATCGGCCTTATCCCGCTTGCGCTTGACGAAGGACTGCTCGACATGGTGCTCGGCCACGAAATCCGCGAGCGCCGCGGCGATCGGTCCCGGCATCGGCACCACGTTGACGATGTCCCAACCCGAGCCGGCGTAGCCCTCGCCCTCGTTGGGATCGCAAGTCACCCGCGCGACCTCGGGCACCGCAACGCCGTCGCTCGGCCTGAGCACGACCCAGATCTGCGGCGCTCCGCTCGTCAGGTTGTCGCGGTAATAGGCGGTGTCGGCGGCATGGAGCTCGATCGCCGCCTCGCCGCCATAGACCAGTGCGCCGCCGAGCGCCGCGCCGGCCTCTGCCGCCGGCGGTTCCGGCAGGATGGCGTTCGCCTCCCAGATCACGTCCTGCCAGGGCGTCCGGGCGGGGCGCTTCTCCAGCACGACGCCCACGGCGATCATGGCGGCGGCCATCAGTTCGCCTCCCGCAGCGGCAGGTTGGCGATGAGGTTCTGCGGCTTGAGGCGGAGGATGCGGTCGGCGCCCATTGCGAGGATGAGATAGACCGGCTTGGCGGCGGCTTGCGGCAGGATGCGGGGATCCTCGGCGAGCGTCAGGGCATAGAGCGCCACCACGCGCGCCCGGTCGGCCTCGGCGACCTCCTGCCCCTTCCACAGCCGGTTGCCGATGCGCGTCGCCTCGGCGTCGAGCCCGATGAACCAGCTCCAGTCCCTGTCCTCTATCGCAGCCAGCGGGCGCGCCTCCGCCTGGAGATCGAGGAAATGCGCCAGCCAGCGCTCGACGACGCGGCCCAGCGCCGCCCGGGCCGGTTTATCGAGGCCGAAATCCATCACCATGTCGAAGGCGTCTGAGCGGGCGCGGTAGCCGTCGGCATTGTCGCCGGCCAGCACGTCGAGCTCCTTCGCCGCCTGCTCGCCGAACATCGCGGCGAGCGGCGAGGCATGCGGATCGGCCTTGGCGCCGTCGACCGTCTCCTCGTCGGCGAGCAGCAGCGCGCCGTCGCTGACCGTCAACCGCTGCGGCCGGAAGAACATCTCGGCGGCCCGCAGCACGAAGGCGTCCTCCTCGTCGTCCAGCGCATTGCGCAGGATGGCATGCACGAGCTGGTTGACGAAGAGCGGCGGCGTCCGCCCCATGCCGCGGCGGGCGAGCGCCAGATAAGCCGCCTCCAGCGTGCCTGCCGCAACGAGCCGGTCGCGGAAATCGATGAGCAGCCGCCAGTTCTCGCGGGCGTCCGGATCGAGGATGCCGGCGATCTCCGCATCCGTGACGGGATCGAGCGGCGCGATCATAAGCCGTGCGTGCAAGGCCCGCTCCGCCGTGCAGGCCTCCGGCGGCGGCAGCACCTCGGGCCGCGCGTAGAAGGCCTTGACGAACTCTTCGGTGACGGCGAGCCGGCCTGCCGGGTCGCGCTCCAGCAGCATATGGCCGGAGGAGACCCAGAACTCCTGGCCTGTCTCGTGATGCGCCAGGGCGTCCATCAGCGCTCCTTGGCCGCGAGGCCGATGAGGTCGACCCGCTCCTCCGGTTCCTCTTCGCCTTCGACCTCGTGGAAGGCGAAGACGCGGCTGTGCCGGTCCTTGTCGAAGGGCAGCCCGGCTTTGACGGTCCGGAATTGTTCGCGGATATCGCCCGCCTCGTCGAGGGTGCGATGCAACACCAGCAGCGTCTGCTCCGGATGGTCGGCGCAGCTCTCGGCGAAGCTGACCTCCTCGTCGGCGGCGGCGAGCGCTGTGCCCATGTCCGGCGCGCCATGCGCGGCCACCAGATGCTCGGCGAGGGCCCGAACCGCCGCCGCGCGCTCCTGCGCCGTGGCTTCGACCACGACCACGATGGTCGACCAACCGAAGCTGCCGAGCCCCAGCCAGCCCGAGCGGAAGGCGACGCGCGCCTTGCCCGAAAGTGCGCCGATATCCTGACCGAAGAACACGAAGGAGCCCGGCACCGCCCATTCGCCAGGCTCCGCCGCTCTTGCGAAGGCGAAGCTGTCGGAGGGGTCGAGCCGGATGGTGCGCGGCAGCCTCGTCAAAGCTTCGGCTCCCGCGTCTCCGGATCGTACCAGGCCGCCTTCGCCAACGCCGCGAGGAGACTGTCCCGCCGCGCCGCGCCCGGCTTGCCGATCTCATGGGTCAGGAGATCGCCGTTCGCATCGATGCCGCGCTTCAGCCCATCGGCCGGCGGCAGCCGTGAGAGGTAGTCGCGGCCCACCGGCGAGAAGCCGCGCTCGCCCCAGCGGTCGACATGCACCATCAGGTGCCGGCAGAAGCTCTCGACGATGGCGCCGGCGTCGATCGCATCGAAGCCCTCCGTCTCCAGCGCCGTGCCCACGGCCCAGAGGCCCGGCTCCAGCGGCACGGCGCTGTCGCGGCCGCCCACCACGGCTGCGCGCATCATACCGCCGAAAACCAGCCAGGCCGGTGGTTCATCCTCGGCCGCGCCTTCCGGCCAGGCAAGTCGGCCGCCGCCGATCAGGCCTCCATCGAATAGCATGGCGTTGGGCCAGTCGAAGCGGATCGGCCGCTCCGGCGGGCAATGCACAGCCAGCGAATCGGCCATGGCGTTCATGCCGGCATAGAAAGCGCGCCTTGCCGTCTTCAGCGGCTCTTCGGGCTCCAGCACCACCGCGAATTCGACGAGATCGAAGCGCTTGACCCAGACCAGCGTGCCGGCGCCGCGGCGTGCCGCGATCTCCTGCGCATAGAGGAAGGCGTCGCCGCCCTCGCGCAGAGCCACCAGATCGAAGCCGGGAGGCAGATCGAGGCGATCGGCGCCGTCGCCCGCGCCGAAGATCTCCGGCGAGGCGAGGTCGTGGTCCAGTTCGCTGTCGGTCGGTGCCATAGGAATTTCCTCGGCCGCGCATTATAGCCGTTCTAAAAATGGCGCAATCGACGTCATTGGGAACGCCGATGGACTTGAAAAACACGACGATCGCGCTCTGCAGCTGCGAGGACACCATGCGGCCCGACGCCGGGGCCGTGGCGAAGGCCTGTCCTGGCGCGGCCGTGAAGGGCGCGCGTCAGCTCTGCCGCAGCGAGGCCGGACTGTTCGGCGACTGGGCGGCGAAGCCCGGCCATATGATCGTAGGCTGCACGCAGGAAGCGCCGCTTTTTCAGGAGCTTGCGGAGGAAAACGGATTCGCCGCGTCGCTCACTTTCGTGAACATCCGGGAGGCGGCCGGCTGGTCGTCGGAGGCAGCGAAGGCAGGCCCCAAGACGGCGGCGCTGGTTGCCGCCGCCGCCATCGAGCCTGCGCCTGCGGCGGCCGTGACGCTCAAGAGCGAGGGCGTCGCGTTGATCCTCGGCCGCGATCAGGCGGCGCTCGATCTCGCCGTCAAGCTCGCAGAGCGTCTGGACGTGACGCTCGTGCTATCATCTTTCGAAGGCGTGCTGCCGCCGCGACAGGCGGAGTTCCCTATCCGCCGCGGTCGGGCCCGGCAGGCTTCCGGCTGGCTCGGCGCTTTCGAGGTGGTGCTCGACGGCTTCGCCGAGCCGGCGCCGTCCTCGCGTGTCGCCTGGCTTTTCGGTCCGGGACGCGACGGGCTCATCTCTCGCTGCGACATCCTGATCGATCTCACCGGCGGCCAGCCGCTCTTTCCGGCGCATGAACTTCGCTCCGGCTACCTGCGGGCTGACCCCGATCCTCCGGCGGCGGTGGCGGAACTCGCCTTCCAGGCCGCCGATCTCGTCGGCGAGTTCGACAAGCCCCGATACATCGATTTCAAGGCCGACCTTTGCGCCCATTCCCGCTCGCGCATCACGGGCTGCACTCGCTGTCTGGAGCTCTGCCCTACCGGGGCCATCACGCCGGCCGGCGACCATGTCGCGATTTCGGCCGAAATCTGCGCTGGCTGCGGCGCTTGCGCCGCCGCCTGTCCCACCGGCGCGGCGGATTACGCCCTGCCGAAGCCGGATGCGCTGCTGTCGAAGCTGCGGGCGCTGCTCACCGCCTATCGCGAGACCGGCGGGCGCGATGCCGTCCTGCTCTTCCACGATGCCGATCATGGCTGGCCGGTGATCGAGGCGCTGGCGCGCTTCGGCGACGGGCTCCCCGCCAACGTCCTTCCGGTCGAGGTCAATGAGGTGACCCAGGTCGGCATCGAGGCCATCGCCGCCGTCTTCGCCTATGGCGGCGTCGCCGTGCGCCTTCTGATGCGCGCCAGGCCGAAGCATGACATCGAGGGCCTGCGCCGCACGATCGCCCTCGCCAACCGCCTCATCGGTGGGCAGGGCTATGCGGCGATCGCGGCCGCCACGATCGAGACCGATGATCCGGACGACATGTTGGCGCAGATCCGCGCCGTCACGCCGGGCCGCGCCGCAGCCAGCCCCTCCGCCTTCCTTCCGCTCGGCGGCAAGCGCGAGATCATGATGCTGGCGCTGAGGGAGATGCACAGGGCCGCGCCGCAACCGAACGATGTCGTGATGCTCGAGAAAGGCGCGCCTTTCGGACGCGTGGTCGTGAACACGGAAGGCTGCACGCTCTGCCTCTCCTGCGTCTCGGCCTGCCCGACCTCGGCGCTCGGCGACAATCCTGACCGGCCGATGCTGACATTCGACGAAAGCCTCTGCGTGCAATGCGGGCTTTGCGCCGGCACCTGCCCTGAGAAGGTGATCGCGCTGGAGCCGCGCCTCGACTTCAAGGCCTTCGGCGAAAAGCCTGTTGTCATCAAGCAGGAAGAGCCGGCCCATTGCCTCGATTGCGGCAAGGCTTTCGGCGTCAAGTCGACCATCGACCGCATCGCTTCCAAGCTGGAGGGCAAGCACTGGATGTTCGCCAAGGGCAATGCCGAGCGGCTGCGCGTGCTCTACCTCTGCGAGGACTGCCGCGTCGGAGCCATGACGGCGCAGAGCTTCGATCCCTACGGCGCGCCCGAGCGGCCGCGGCTGAGGACGACGGAGGACTATCTGAGGGAGAGGGAAGGGGACAATTGAGCGTGATTCACGGGTGGCGCGGAGCCCAGACCCGAGCGTAACCGCGCCCGCTAACGCGTCACCTTCTCCAGCCACGCCACCAGCGCCGCCAGATCCTCCGGGTCCGTGATCTTCTGCTCTGGCATCTTGGTGCCGGGCGTGACCGTGCTTGGGCCCTCGCGGAACAGCCGAGCGATGGTCTCGGCGTTCCAGGTGATGCCGTGGCCGGCGAAGCCGTCGGAATAAGCATAGCCCGGCAACGTGCCGATCGCCCGGCCGAAGACGCCATGCAGCGTCGGCCCGGCCCGGTTGCCGCCATCCGGCGTCACAGTGTGGCAGGCCTCGCAGGCGCGGAAGACCTGGGCACCTCGCTCGTTCATCTGTGACGGGGAGAAATCGGGCTTGGGCGCATTGGCGGGGGCGAGCGGCTGGCCGGTCGCGACATCCCATTTGCGCAGCATGCGGTCGGCGCCGCCCGTCACCAGCGTCTTGCCGTCGGGATGGAAGGCGAGCGACCAGACGGGGAGCCCCGGCCCAACCAATGTCGACACCGTCTTGCCCGTCTCGCGCTCGAAAACCGTCACTGCGCCGCGCAGGCCTGCCGCGGCGATCAGCGCGCCGTCGGCCGAGACCGCAAGCGACGTCACCGGCATCTCCTGCGCCTCGATGGTCAGGCGCTCCGAGCCGTCGCCGCGGCGAAGGTAGATCTTGCCATCGGCGCCGCCTGCGACGATCTCGCCATCATAGGTGATCTTCAGCGCGTTCAGCGGCGTCGGAAGCGTTATGATGGTCGGTGCGCCGCCGGTCAGCGGCGTGATGCGGATGGTGGCGTCGTATCCCGCCGAGACGATGGTGGTGAGCGTCGGCCCGAAGGCGACGCCGTTGACGTTGCCCTGATGGCCCTCGATCACCTTGGCCTCGTCGTGGATCAGCCCGCTGCCGATCCAGACGCGCACCGTGCCGTCGAAGGAGGCCGAGGCGATGCCGCCGATCTCCTCGGCGATGGCCAGCGATGTGACCGGCCCGGCGTGGCCCGAGAGCACCTTGGTGGGCTCGTCCTTGTCCGGTGACCAGAGGATGACCTTGCCGTCCTCGCCGCCGGAGACCGACCACCGATCGGGCAGCGCCGCGACGCTGGTGACGCCGCCAGCGTGGCCCCGTAGCACCTGATCCGCCGATTCGCGCTCGTAGCTCCAGCGGATCACTGCCGTGTCCAGCCCGCCGCTGACGATCGTCTCGCCGTCGGCCGCGATCGAGAGCGCGCGCACCGGCCCGCCATGGCCGCGCATTTCTGGCAAAGCGGGTAACGGGGCAAGCGCGACGAGGATGACGAGAGTTCTGGCGCGCATCATCCGGCCCTGCGGATGATGAAGCTCAAGAGGTCTCCCTCCCGCTTCTGGCCGACCAGCACATCCCCCGACTCTCGGATCAGGTTCGGTATGTCGATCGCCGCCATCGGGTCGGTGCAGAGGACGGTCAGTTCCGTGCCGGCAGCGGTGGACTTCAAAGCCTTGCGCGTCTTCAGCGCGGGCAGCGGGCATTTCAGGCCCTTGAGGTCGAGGATCATGGGTCGCGCGGCTTGCCATTCCGGAGGAACGCTCCACACATAGGGTCGATGCTCGAAAAACGAAATTCCTATCTTGTGCGGCCGGACCCCGCCGATCCGCGGCTGACGCGCGAGGTCGAGGGCGTCGACCAGACCGGCGCCAAGGTGACGACGCGGGTCACGGTGGAGCGGGCGCTGACGCTCTATCTCAACGCCCGCGAGATCGTCACCATGATGACGATCGGCGATCACCCTGAAGAGCTCGCCATAGGCTATCTCCTCAACCAGAACATGCTGCGGCCGGACGACGTCGTCACCGCCGTCGAGCATGACGACGATCTCGAGGTCGTGGTGGTCCGCACCGAGCGACAGACCGATTTCGAGGAGAAGCTGCGCAGGAAGACGCTGACCTCGGGCTGCGCCCAGGGGACGGCGTTCGGCGACCTGATGGAGCAGATCGAGGAGATCAGACTGCCGAGGGCGGAGCTGCGCACCTCCTGGCTCTATCGGCTGGCCTCCGAGATCAACCGGACGCCGTCGCTCTACCTGGAAGCCGGCGCGATCCACGGCTGCGTGCTCTGCCAGGAGGATAGGCCGCTCGTCTATATGGAGGATGTCGGCCGGCACAACGCCGTGGACAAGGTGGCGGGCTGGATGTTCAGGAACGGTGTCGGCGGCGGCGACAAGATCTTCTACACCACCGGCCGGCTCACCTCCGAGATGGTGATCAAGACGGCGCGCATGGGAATCCCTGTCCTTGTCTCTCGCTCCGGCTTCACTGCCTGGGGCGTGGAGCTCGCGCGCAGCATCGGCATGACGCTGATCGGCCGCGCCAAGGGCAAGCGATTCGTGGCGCTCGCCGGCGAGGAGCGGATTCTGTTTGATCAGGATCTGCGTTACGTCGAGGAAGAATCGGCGAAATCGAGGCGCAAGGGAGCCGAGGAATGATCCTCGGCGTCATCCTCGCCGGCGGCCTCGCCTCCCGCATGGGCGGCGGCGACAAGGGTCTTCGCATGATCGCCGGCCGCTCGATCCTCGATAGGGTCATCGACCGCGTGCGGCCGCAGGTGGGACGGCTCGTCATCAACGCCAACGGCGATCCCGCCCGCTTCGCCGCTTTCGGCCTGCCGGTCATCCCCGACGATCTGCCGGATCGGCCTGGGCCGCTAGCCGGCATCCTCGCGGCGCTCGACCATGCGGCGGCGGAGAGAGACGGCGATCTCGTGCTCTCCGTCGCGGCCGATTGCCCCTTCCTGCCGCGCGATCTCGCCGCCCGATTGCAGGCGACGCTGCGCCTACACGAAGCGCAAGTCGGGGTGGCGCGCTCGGGCGGCTTCGCTCAGCCCACGATCGCGCTCTGGGACGTCGCGCTGCGGCACGACCTGCGCCGGGCGCTCGCCGAAGAGGGCTTGCGCAAGATCGACGCCTTCACCGCCCGTTATCCGACCGCTGGAGTCGAATGGCCCGTGACGCCCTACGACCCCTTCTTCAACGCCAACGCTCCCGATGATTTGTCTGTCGCGGAGAGTATTGCTGCGCATTATGCGAATGCATGAGGGCGCTCGTCGTTCGCCCGTCACTGGAAAGCCCCTCTTGAGTGGGGGATCAAAGGAGAAAACCATGTCCGACCGCCGCCGCTTCCTGATGGGCCTCGGCCTCGGCGCATCAGCGCTCGCCATGCCGTCGATCGCAATGAGCCAGGCCGCCGCACCGCCGCCGAAGTTCCCGCAACCCGCCTTGCCATTTGATTATACGGCGCTGAAACCCGTCATCGGCGCACAGACCGTGGAACTGCATTACGTCCGCCATCACGGCGCGCAATACGCCAACATGAACCGCCTGATCGTCGGTCGCCGCTACGAGGACATGGGCTCCGTGGTGCAGATCGTGCAGCAATCGTCGCTGGTGCCGGCCGACGCCGCAGTCTTCAACAACGCAGGCCAGGCGCTGAACCACGACATCTACTGGCCGCAATTCCGCCCGGGCGGACCGAATGAGCCTGCCGGCGCGCTGAAGGCCAAGATCGATTCGGATCTCGGCGGCTTCGAAAAGATGAAGACGGATCTCACTGCGCTCGCTGCCGGCATCTTCGGCTCCGGCTGGGGCTGGGTGGCGCAGGACCCCTCAGGCAAGCTCGTGCTGATGGCGACGCTGAACGGCGATAATCCGGTCACCAAGAACCACACGCCGATCCTCGGCGTCGACGTTTGGGAGCACGCCTATTATCTCGATTGGCAGAACCGCCGCGCCGACCACGTCAAGGCCGTCCTCGACAGCCTCGTGAACTGGAGCGTGGTGGGCGAGCGTTTGAAGGCTTGAGTGTCATACCCGGCGCGCCGAAGGCGCGGAAAGGGGATCCAGAGCAAATCCGCCGGGATATCGGCGCAGGCCTGCTGGATTCCCTTCCCCTTCGCTTCGCTCCGGCCGGGAATGACAAGCGCTGCCCATACCCAGCACAGCTTTGGATCCCGAGAAGGGGGGTAGCGGTCCCGCTACTCCCTCATCTCTGTCGTGAACGTCTTCTGCGCGACGGACCATTTGCCGTCCACTTTCACGAAATTCAGCAGGTCCGTGAAGTAGCGGGGCGGCATCTGGCATTTCACCTTGACGAGCGCCAGCGTGTCGCTGACCACGTCGATGGCGAGGATGTGATCCTCGCGAGCGAGACTCTGGGCCTTCGGCGACGGCCGCGAGCGCACCGCTTCCAGCCATGCGTCGCGCGGCGTCGCCTTGAGTTCGCCGTCGAAAGCCTGCGTCAGCGCCGAGGAGGGCAGAAAGACGCTGGCGATCTTGTCGGCGTCGCCTTCATAGAGCCCGTCGAGATAGGTCTGTGTCGCCGCGCGGATCGCGGCGATGTCGGCGTTCGACGCCATGCTCACACCCCCAGCATCAGCTTGAGGTTCTGCACCGCGGCGCCCGAGGCGCCCTTGCCGAGGTTGTCGAGCCTGGCGACGAGCAGGGCGTGCCGGTGCGCTTCATTGGCGAGCACGCGCAGTTCCATCCGGTTGCTGCCGTTGAGGCCTTCCGGCTCCAGCTTGCCGCCTTCGGCCTTCACCTGCGCCGCGTCGATCACGGACACGAACTCGCTGCCGGCGTAATGCTTGGCGAGCGCCGCCTGCAGGTCCGCCGCCGCCGGCTTGCCGGGCAGGCCGTCGAGATGCAGCGGCAGGCTGACGAGCATGCCCTGGTGGTAGTGGCCGACGGAGGGCACGAAGATCGGGCGTGCCGTGAGGCCGGTGTACTTGACGATCTCCGGCACGTGCTTGTGCTCGAGCGTGAGGCCATAGAGCTCGAAGTTCGGTGCCTGGCCCGCCTCATGCGCCTCGATCATCGAGCGCCCGCCGCCGGAATAGCCGGAGACCGCGTTGATCGAGAGCGGGAAACCGGCCGGGATCAGCCCGGCGTCGATGAGCGGCCTGATCAGCGCGATCGCGCCGGTGGGATAGCAGCCTGGGTTGGCGACATGGCTGGCTGCCGCGATCGCCTGGGCCTGGCCCGACGCAAGCTCCGCGAAGCCATAGGCCCAGCCCTCCGCCACCCGATGCGCCGTCGAGGCGTCGAGGATGCGCGGTGCGTCCGATCCGAGCGACGCCGCCATGGCCACCGTTTCCCGTGCTGCATCGTCGTGCAGGCAGAGAATGGCGAGATCGGCCGTGGCGAGCATCGCCTGCTTCGCGGCCGAGTCCTTGCGCAGCGCCGGGTCGATGCTGACCACGCGCAGGCCCGCCATTCCGTCGAGGCGCTCGCGGATCTGCAGGCCGGTGGTGCCGGCCTCGCCGTCGATGAAGATCGCCGGCGTCGCGGCGCCGTTCTTGAACCGATGGGTGAAGCTCTGCTGCGACGGAATCTGGTTCATGATGGAAAGTCCTGCTGCGGGCGAAGGGGAGGCGGGCGGCGCGGGACAATAAAAAACCGCGCCTTCAAGGCGCGGTGATGACGGCCGGTCCTGCGGACGGTCGTGCTCTCACGCGCCTCGTCGGCGTGCGGGCAGTCGTCGGGCGCGGATGGCGGCGGTGGTCATGGGTTCGCGATGCTGGACTGGATAGGAAAAGTCAAGTGCCGGGTTCGCGGCCGGACGCGTCACTCAGGCATTGGAAAGGCTGCCTGCACGAGCGCCGCGATCTCCTCCAAGCGACCTGCATCGAGCATGAGCGTAACGAACATGCCGCAATCGCGATCGATGTCCGCCAGTTCCACGCGCAGTGAGACATGTCCAAGTCTGTCGATGGAAGCGAGGATGGAACACTTTTCCTCCAGGTCGGCCCACTTCCTGGTGCCTTCCCACCCACGCCAATCCCTGGCCAGTTCGAGAAAAAGGGGCGTAGGCGGCCCGGCGAGATAGGTGTCGACTACGATACTGCCGGAGAAAAAGGTGTTGCCTGCTTCGACATGGATGCTGCTCGGAGCTCCGGCGCTCAGCCTGAGAAACCCGCCCTGCTCGGAAGCTCGCACTTCGACTTCGCTCATGAGGAGCTGGCCTCCGTGCCGGTCCTTTCGGCAGGAATGCCTTCGGTTGGCCCCATCGGACCTTGCAGGTTCAAGGACTGAATCGTCGCCGCATCTCCCCATCGCAATCGACTGAACCGCTTGAAGTTTTCCCGATCCCGCGCAGCAGCGTTAAAAGGACTCCGCCCCTGCGGCCCGCAAAGATCAAGGAGAATGCTGCCCTTTGTCTCGACGGGGCGGGCGATGATGCGGTGGCTCGGTTTAGCCACGGCCGGCTCTCTCGTCACCGCGAGATACGCATAGGGCTCATCCTCGTAGGGCCTGTCGCCATGCTTCAGCAGCTTGTGGTCGCGCGTCCGCTGCACGCGGGCGAAGAAGCGGCACCAGTCCTCGCCCGCCATGGGACAGGCGGCTCCATGCGTGCAGGGCGCGGCGACATGCGCGCCGGCCGCGATCAACGCCGTCCTCGCTGCCTGTAGGCGCGCGAAGCCGTCCGGCGTGCCAGGCTCAACCAGCACGAGCGCCATGCCGGCGGATCGCCAGAGCCGGATGACGAGGCCGGCCCGCGCCGCCTCCTGCATTTCGGCGAGCACATAACTCGCGGTCACGAGGTCGGCGGAGGGGAGCGCCGTCGCCGCGGTCAGCTCCCTGTCGTGAAAGCTCGCGAGGTGCTTAGGCAAAGTGTCCACAGCGAGCGTCCGCGCCAGCGCCAGCAGCGGACCGTTACGGTCGAGCAGGGTCAGATCGGATAGCGACGGGAAGGCCTGGGCGGCGGCGAAGGCGGCGGTGCCGGGCCCGCAGCCGACATCGAGCAGCGTTTTGGGTGCCAGGTCCGGGGCCGAGTCCAGCAGCCGCGTGAGGGCCGCCTCGACGGCCGCGAAAGTCGCCGGCATGCGGGCGAGCGCATAGGCGAGCGCGTCGTCTGCGGTCCTCAGCGCGCCCTCCGATCCGCGCCGTGCGCGGTAGCCTTCCGAGATCGCCTGTGATCGCCGCGCCAGTTCGGCCCGGCCCCGGCCCTCGGACAGGGCGGCCAGCGCCGCGCGCAGGGCGGGCGGCAGCTGCGACATGGCCGCTCAGCTCGGCGGCAGCGGCGCGAACAGGTTCGAGGCGCGGAAGAGCTGCCGGACGATCGACAGTTCCTCGCCGCCCGACGGCGTGGTGCGGCTGATGAAGTCGAAGATCACGCCATCCTGCATGCCGAAATTGGCGACGCGGGAGACCTTGTTCTTGTTGTCCAGATAGACCGCCACGACGCGCTGGTCCTGGATGCTTTCCTTCATGAAGGCGAAGCGGCGGGTCAGTCGTTGCGACACGTAATAGTAGGTCTTGCCGCCGACCGTGGACACGGTGGAGGGCGTGCCCAGCACCAGAATCACCTGCTCGGCCGAGGCGCCGGGCTTGATCTGGTCGAGCGCCCGGTCGTCCTGCACCCAGCCGCGGTTGATCACCTCCGTCTCGCAGGCGGCAAGGCCGAGCGAGGCGGCGAGGACCGCGGCGAGAGCGCCGGCGCGGGCGAGGCGGGGAAGCGGCATCGGTGACAACCTATGAGATTGCGGTGGGAGCGCCTATATCACGCCCGCCGGCCGGGGTGGTAGCCCGCGGCCGCGCTTGGTGCAACTGGCGGGCGCCGGACGCCGAACGCGGCGGCCGCGGGGAACGGGAATCGGACAGATGCTTGGCTTGTTCGCGCGGTCGAAACCGGCGCCGTCGGTGGAGCGGCTCTACGGCGACATCGTGGCGGCGGCTCGCTGGCCGGAGCTCTACCGCGCCCTCGGCGTGCCCGATACGGTGATGGGGCGCTTCGACGCGCTGGTGCTGCATGTGGCGCTGGTGCTCCGCCGGCTGAAGGCGCTGCCGCCGCCGGCGGCGAGCCTCGCACAAGAGATCGTCGACCGCTTCTTCGCCGATCTCGACACGGCCTTGCGCGAGATGGGCATCGGCGACGTCTCGGTGCCGAAGAAGGTGAGGGCGCTGGGCGAAGCCTTCTACGGCCGCGCCGCGAGCTACGACGCCGCGCTCGCCGAGGACGCGTCCGCGGACGCCCTGGAGCGGGCGCTGGCGCGCAATCTCCTGGACAGGCCCGAAGAGCCCGAGCTCGCCACCGCATTGGCGCAGCATGCGCGGCGGCTGGCGCGCGCCATCGACGGTTTCGACGTCGAGCGCCTGATCTCCGGCGAGGCGTTGCGGAAGGAGCTCGAAGGCCGATGAGCGACGATCGACCCCTCTCCAGGCCGCAGGCCGTGCAATCGCTGCCCAAAGGCGGCCAAGCTGTCACGCTTGTGGCGACGGAGGCGGAACGCGCGGCGATCGCCGCCTTCCTCGATCTGCCCTCGGTCGAATCGCTCGTTGCCGATTTCCTGCTGCGCCCCGCGCGTGGCGGCGTGCATGTCACCGGCAGGGTTCGCGCCGCGCTGCACCAGACCTGCGGCGTCACGCTGGAGCCATTCCCGACCACAGTCGAGGAGGAGGTCGACGTCCGCTACGCCCCGCAGGAGGCGTTGGGGCCGGTCTCGGCCAAGGAGGTCGAGCGGCGGCTGGACGAGGAGGACCCGCCCGAGCCGCTCGTCGGAGGCGCGGTCGATCTCGGCGCGCTCGCTGAGGAGACAGTGGCGCTGGGGCTCGATCCATTCCCCCGCGCGCCCGGCGTCGAGGCGGTCGACTTGACGGTCGGCGACGCGGGTGAAAGCCCTTTCGCGGCACTGGCGGCGCTCAAAAAGGGCGAGGCGTGATGCTTCTATCTCGGCTGCCGTGCCGGCGTCCCGGCGTTGTATTGCGCCCCTCAATCGGCTAGTGGCTCCGTCACCGCCGCTTCGCGAAAGAGACAGGCATCGCTTCCCGAATGCCCCGACACGTCCGCATATCGATCGACGCCATGGGTGGCGACCATGGCCCCGCCGTGGTCATCCCCGGCGCTGCGGCGGCGCTGGAGCGCCACCCCGATCTGAGCTTCGTGATCTACGGGCAGGAGCAGGCCGTGATGCCGGTGCTCAATCAGCATTCGAAGCTGAAGGAGCGCACGACCTTCCATCATTGCGACGTCGTCGTGCAGATGGACGACAAGCCCAGTCAGGCGCTGCGCAAGGGGCGCTGGAAGTCGTCGATGTGGCTCGCCATCGAAGCCGTGAAGAAGGGCGAGGCCGACGTCTGCGTCTCGGCCGGCAACACCGGCGCGCTGATGGCCATGGCGACCTTCTGCCTGCGCACCATGGCCTCGATCGACCGGCCGGCCATCGCCGGCCTCTGGCCGACGCTGCGCGGCGAATCGGTGGTGCTCGACGTCGGCGCCTCAATCGGCGCCGATGCGCAGCGCCTCGTCGACATCGCGGTGATGGGCTCGGCCATGGCCCGCATCATTTTCGATATCCCCAGCCCCTCCGTCGGCCTTCTCAACGTCGGCGTCGAGGAGATCAAGGGCGTCGAGGAGGTGAAGGCCGCGGGCAAGATCATGCGCGAGACGCCGGTTCCCGGCCTCACCTATTTCGGCTTCGTGGAAGGGGACGACATCGGCAAGGGCACAGTCGACGTCGTCGTCACCGAGGGCTTTTCCGGCAATATCGCTCTGAAGACGGCCGAGGGCACGGCCAAGCAGATCGGCGAATACTTGAAGGCCGCCATGTCGCGCTCGCTGATGAGCAAGATCGGCTACCTCTTCGCGCGCCGCGCCTTCGCGGCGCTCAAGGAGAAGATGGATCCCCGCCGCGCCAATGGCGGCGTGTTCCTCGGCCTCAACGGCATCGTCATCAAGAGCCATGGCGGCACGGACGCGCTCGGCTTCGCCGCCGCCATCGACATGGGCTACGACATGGTGCGGCACGACCTGCAGGCGAAGATCGCCGAGACGCTCGCCGCCTACCATCGCACGCCGGCGGCCGCGGCCGCCGCGGCGGCCTCCGTCGCCCCGTCTTCCGAAGGATAGATCATGCTGCGCTCCATCGTCCGCGGCACGGGCAGCGCGCTCCCGGCCCAGGTGGTGACCAATGCCGACCTCGCCGCGAGGCTTGAGACGTCTGACGAATGGATCGTGCAGCGCACCGGCATCCGCCAGCGCTATATCGCCGGCCCTGGCGAGACGACCTCGGTGCTGGGCACGCGCGCGGCGGAGGCGGCGCTCGCCCATGCAGGCCTCACCGCCGACGACATCGACCTCGTGATCGTCGCGACCGCGACGCCGGACTATACCTTTCCGGCCGCGGCGACGCAGGTGCAACATGCGCTCGGCATCACGCGCGGCGCGGCCTTCGACCTGCAGGCCGTCTGCTCGGGCTTCGTCTACGCCGTCTCCGTGGCCGACAAGCTGCTCGTCACCGGCCAGCACAAGCGCGCGCTGGTGATCGGCGCCGAGACCTTCTCCCGCATCCTCGACTGGGAGGACCGCACCACCTGCGTCCTGTTCGGCGATGGCGCCGGCGCGGTGGTCCTGGAGGCGGCGCCCGGGACCGGCGGCATGGCCGACCGCGGCGTGCTGACGGCGCATCTGCGCTCCGACGGCCGCCACCGCGAGAAGCTCTATGTCGACGGCGGCCCCTCCACGACCGGCACGGCCGGCCACCTGCGCATGCAGGGGAAGGAGGTGTTCAAGCACGCGGTCGGCATGATCACCGACGTGATCGAGGCAGCGTATGCCGCGACGGGGCTCTCCTCCGCCGACATCGACTGGTTCGTGCCGCATCAGGCCAACAAGCGCATCATCGACGCTTCGGCCCAGAAGCTCGGCATCGCCGCCGACAAGGTGGTGCTGACCGTCGACCGCCACGGCAACACCTCCGCCGCCTCCATCCCGCTGGCGCTGGACACCGCGGTGAAGGACGGCCGCATCCGGCAGGGCCAACTGGTACTGCTGGAAGCCATGGGCGGCGGCTTCACCTGGGGCAGCGTGCTCTTGAGGATGTGAAGGCCCTCCGCTGCGGGAGGAGGGCCGGGGAAGGGGCCATCTTCGCTTGACGACAACGCGCCTCGACCTCCCGCTTGCAGGGAGAGGCGAGAGCGCCGCCCACTGATCCCGATCAATGCCGCCGCCCGTGCACCGGCTATGCTGCGTCTCTCCATCGACCCCGGAGGATCGCATGACCGACGCCGCCGCCGCGCCAACCGCCAGGGATCCGCAGGTCCGCCCGGTCGCGGTCCATGACATCGTCGACTCCCTCGCCGCCGGCCTGCGCGATTTCCAGGCCGCGCCGCGCTACGGGATCGCCGTTGGGATGTTCTTCGCGCTTGGGGGCTGGGCGGTGGTGCTTTGCGTCGCCTGGCTGGGCCTGCCGTGGCTCGCCTATCCGCTGGCGGCGGGATTCGTGATCCTCGGTCCCTTCGCGGCGCTGGCGCTCTACGAGGTGAGCCGGCGGCGCGAGGCCGGCGTCGGCCTGTCGCCGGCGGCGCTGTGGAGCACCATCCGCGCCCGCCGCGAGGTGAGCTGGATGGCCTTCGTCTCGCTCTTCATCTTCATCGTCTGGATGTACCAGGTGCGGCTCCTGATCGCTCTGTTCCTCGGCATCGGCGCCAGCTTCGCGACGCTGGGCGAGTTCCTGGCGGCGGTTCTGGGCACGCCGCAGGGGCTCGTGTTCCTGGCCGTCGGCAACGGCGTCGGCGCGGTGCTGTCGCTGCTCGTCTTCAGCCTCACCGTCGTCTCCTTCCCGCTGCTCCTCGACCGCGACGTCGACTTCGTCACGGCGATGATCACCAGCGTGCGGTCGGTGGCGACAAGCCCGGTGGCGATGATCGGCTGGGCGGCCTGCGTCACGCTGATCCTGCTCGCCTCCATCGCGGCGGGCTTCCTGCCGCTCGTGGTGACGCTGCCCGTGCTGGGCCATGCGACCTGGCATCTTTACCGCAAAGTCGTCGCGCCGCCGGGCTGACCTCCGAGCCGGCGCTTGGATTCGGCGCCGCTTTGCGCCAGTAGTTCTGGCATGCGCGCCGCCCTCGCCATCCTCGTCGTCGCCCTCGGCCTCGCGCCCGCCCTGCAGGGCTGCGCCGGCCGGCCGGCGGCGTCGCTGATCGCGGTGGCGCCCGCGGTCCCGCCCAATCCGACGGTCGAATTGTTGGCCGTCACCACCCGCCGACCGTCCGAGGACGACGCCCTGCTCTTCAGCGGCGAGCGCACCAGCCAGCCCCGCTATGCCCGGATCGCGATCAGCATCCCGCGGGAGCGCAAGATCGGCGAGGTCGAATGGCCCGCCTCCGGCGGCAAGCCCGACCCCGCAACCACCTTCGCGGCGGTCGGGGTCGAGCGGCTGCAGCCGGAAGGCTTTCCGGCCGCCCTGCACGCCGCCGCCCGCGGTCCGGCGCGCGGCCACGTGCTCGTCTTCGTGCATGGCTACAACACGCGCTTCGACGAGGCGGCCTTCCGCCTGGCGCAGATCGTCCACGATTCCGGCGCGCCGGTGACGCCGATCCTGTTCTCCTGGCCCTCCTGGGGCTCGCTCGCAGCCTATCCTTACGACCGCGAGAGCGCGGCCTTTTCGCGCGACGCGCTGGAGGACGTCCTGGCCCGCCTCGCCAGGGATCCATCCGTCACGCAGATTTCCGTCCTCGCCCATTCGATGGGCGGCTGGCTGACCATGGAGGCCTTGCGTCAGATGGCGATCCGCCAGGGCCGCGTGCCGCCGCGCATCGCCAGCGTGATGCTGGCCGCCCCCGACATCGACGTCGACGTGGCGCTGATGCAGGGCAGGGCTCTGGGGCGGCAGAGGCCGCGCATGACGCTCTTCGTCTCGGCCGACGACGGCGCGCTCAACGTCTCGCGCCGGGTCTGGGGCAGCCGCGACCGGCTGGGCGCCATCGATCCCACCCGCGAGCCCTACCGCACCAACCTCGCCGCGGCCGGCGTCGAGGTCATCGACCTCACAGCGGAAAGGACCGAGGACCGGCTTGCCCATTCGAAATTCGCCGAAAGCCCGCTCGCCGTCCGCCTGATCGGCGCCCGGCTCGCCGGAGGTCAGAAGCTGGACGGCCGGATCGGGATCGAAGATGTGGCCAACAGCGTTACCGAGGGAGCCACGCGGGCCGCCGGCGACATACTCACGGCGCCGCTGCGTCTGGTGCAACCGAGCGAGCCGGCCCCGGCCGCCTCTCGGCGGGAATAGGGTCTGAGAGCCGGACGGGAGAAAGCGATGAGCGGCGGATTGCTGGCCCTTCTCGACGACGTGGCCGCGATCGCCAAGGTCGCCGCGGCCTCGGTTGACGACGTTGCGGCGCAGGCGGCCAAGGCCGGCGCCAAGGCCGCCGGCATCGTCATCGACGACGCGGCCGTGACGCCGCGCTACGTCGTGGGCTTCGCCGCCGAGCGCGAATTGCCGATCGTCGGCAAGATCGCCTGGGGGTCGATCCGCAACAAGCTCGTCTTCCTCCTGCCCGGTGCGCTGGCGCTGAGCTTCGCCGCGCCTTGGGCGATCACGCCGCTGCTGATGCTGGGCGGGCTCTACCTCTGCTTCGAAGGCTGGGAGAAGATGCGCGAACTGGTCTCGCCGCATCCTCGCGAGATCAGTGACGCGGCCTCGGCTGCCGCCACGCCGCAAATGCTCGAGGATCAGAAGGTGGCTGGCGCCATCCGCACCGACATGATCCTCTCGGCCGAGATCATGGCCGTCACGCTCGCCACGGTCGCCGACCAGCCCTTCGCGACGCAGGCGCTCGTGCTGGCCGTCGTCGGCATCGGCATCACGGCGGCCGTCTATGGCGTGGTCGCGCTGATCGTGAAGGCGGATGATTTCGGCGTGGCGCTCGCCGCCCGCGGCGGGCCGCTGTCCCGGCCGCTGGGCCGTGGCATCGTCCTGGCCATGCCGCCGCTCTTGTCGGCCCTCAGCATCGTCGGCACGCTGGCCATGCTGTGGGTCGGCGGCGGCATCATCATCCATGGCCTCGCCGGCTACGGCGTCCATGCGCCCGAGCATCTCGTCGAAGCCGCCGGCCGTGCCGCAGCCGCGGCCCTGCCGCCGCTCGCGGGCGCAGCGGGCTGGCTGGCGTCGGCGGCGCTCTCCGGCCTGCTGGGGCTCGCGCTCGGCGCCGTCGTGGACGCCGTGCTGCATGCGGCGCGCGGCCTGCGGCTCGTTCCCTCCGGCGCAGGTTCCCGCCATTAAGGGGTTGACCCGCCCGCCCCCGCTGCAATAGCGTTTTGAAATCAGAGAGATAGTGAAGCGACCGCCGGGCCTCACCGAGCCCCGGCGGTAACGAGGTTTTCCGTGGCGAACCAGACATTGACCCGCGCCGACCTGGCGGAAGCCGTCTACAAGCAGGTGGGTCTGTCGCGCACCGAATCGGCCGATCTGGTGGAGTTCATCCTCAGCGAGATCGCCGATGCGATCGAGCGCGGCGAGAACGTCAAGCTCTCCTCCTTCGGCTCCTTCCTCGTGCGCGACAAGGGCGCCCGCATCGGCCGCAATCCGAAGACCGGCGTCGAAGTGCCGATCACGCCGCGCCGGGTGATGGTGTTCAAAGCATCGAACGTGCTCAAGGCCCGCATCAACGGGCAGGAGATGGCGGACGAGGACGAATAGGGCGCGCGCGAGCAGGGAGGCGGCTGAATGACCATCGACAAGGCTCCGGACGCCTTCCGCACGATCTCCGAGGCGGCGGAGGACCTCGATCTGCCGCAGCATGTGCTCCGCTTTTGGGAGACGCGCTTTCCGCAGATCAAGCCGCTGAAGCGCGGCGGCGGCCGGCGCTACTACCGCCCGGACGACCTCGATTTCCTGCGCGGACTCAAGCACCTGCTGCATGCCGAGCGCTATACGATCAAGGGCGTCCAGAAGATCATCAAGGACCAGGGCGTGAAGGCCGTGCAGCGCGCCGGCCGAGTCGTTCCGGCCCCCGCTCCGGCGCCGGTCCAGGCCGCGGCGGCGCCGGCGCCGAGTATGCCGGCCGGCGATTCGCGGCGGCTGATGCAGGCGGCGCTCGCCGAACTCGCGGCGGCTCGCGGAGCGCTCGCCGCCGCCCGCGCGGCCTGACTGCGCAAAGGCAACTCCGCCGTTGCACCCCGAAAATCGCGCATCGCCCGCGTTGCCACCGGCGGCGGCTTCCCCTATAGGCTCACTCCCACGTCGGAGCGTAGCGCAGCCTGGTTAGCGCACTAGTCTGGGGGACTAGGGGTCGTGGGTTCAAATCCCGCCGCTCCGACCATTTGGATCGAAGTCTCCCCGCTTCGCCTCAGCCTTTCAGCAGTTCGACCGGCGGCATGCCCGCCGGGCCGTCGACCGTCCAGCCGAGGTCGCCCGACGCCCTTGCGCCGCTGGCGGCGATCGTGGCGGTGGCCTTGCCTCCGCCCCAGGCAAGCTGAATTTCGGCCAGCAGCGCGTCGCCGTTCCGGTAGGCCCAGCTTTCGCCGTCGTCCTCGAAATGCCGGCCGCCGCCTTGGCCTGCCGCTCCCGCGATGGCGAGATAGAGCCGTCGCGCCGGCGCCTCATGCGGCTTCACGTCGGGCGTCTCCCTGGCCAGCACCAACGCCGCGCCGCTGCGGACGAAGACGGGCGGGCGGCCCAGCGGTGACTCGACGGTTACCAGTTCGCCGCCGGGATGCGCCGCTCCCGTGTGGTACTCGATCCAGCCATGCGGCGCCTTGGGCAGATACTGCATCTTCGTTCGTGCGCCCTCCTCGACCACGGGCGAGAACAGCACGTCCGGCCCTAGCATCAGCGCGTCCTGGTCCTCGTAGGCGAAGGGATCATCCGGGAAGTCGTGGAACAGCGGCCGGATTATCGCCGAGCCGTCCTCGCGCGCCTGATGCGCCAGGGTGTACATGAGCGGCACGAAAGTCGTGCGCAGGTCGAGCGCCTGCCTGATCTGGGGCAGCAGATCCGGATAAAGCCAGGGCGTCGTGGCGGCTTGCCAATCCGGCGCGACATCCGGCTTCCAGGAATTCATCACCGCGCGCGGATGCAGCGCCATCATCTCGATCCAGCGGCACAGCAGTTCCGGGCCGGGGCGCGGCCCGGTGAAGCCGCCGATATCGTGGCCGACCTTGGACTGGCCGGAAAGCGCGAGGCTGAGGCCGTTGCGGATGTTCCACTTGAGCGTGTGCCAAGATGTGAAGTTGTCGCCGGTCCATGTCTCGCCGTAGCGCTGCAGGCCTACGGGGCCAGCGCGGGTGATGGTGAAGGGCCGGAGCCCCGGTTGCCGCGCCTGCGTCGCCTCGTAGGTGGCGCGCGTCATCAGCAGCGCGTGCAGCGGGCGCGTGGCCGGCCCGTCGAGCGGCTGGCCGAAGCCCGTCGCCTTCGCGCCGTCGCGGCCGATCTCGTATTCGTTGTTGTCGTTCCAGCCCGCGATGAAGCCGGGGTCCAGCACCTGGGCCTTGAAGCGCTCTTGCCACCAGCGGATCGTCACCGGGTTGGTGAAGTCGAGATAGGAGCCCATCCCGTCCCAGAACTGCTCCACCACGGGCTCGCCGGCTTCGTCCTTGACGAAGCCCCCGGCCGCCTTGACCTCGGCGTAGTCGACATGGTCGTCGATCAGCACCGGCTTGAGGTTGGCGACGGTGGGGAAGCCGAGCGCTGTCAGCTTGGCGAAGAGCCCTTTCGGATCGGGGAACTTGTCCTTGTTCCAGGTGAAGACGTAGCGCCGCTTGCCGCGGCTCGAATAGCCCGAGCCGAAGTGGATGGCGCTGATCGGGATTTTCTCGGCCCGGCAGCGCTCGGCGAAGGCCTCGATCACCTTCTGTCCGTTGGCGTCATCGGCATGATGCATCGTGGTGAAGGCGAAGCCGAAGCTCCAGCGCGGGGGCAGGGTTGGCCGGCCGGTCAGCAGGGTGAAGCGCCGCGTCACGCTGGCGAGGTCGGGCCCCGCGATCAGCCAGAGGTCGAGGCCTCGCTCCTCCGCCTCCACGTAGCGGTAGATGCCGTGGTAGTTCGAGCGCTCGCAGCCGAGGTCGAAGGTCATCGGCGCGAGGCTGTCGTAGAACATGCCGCCGGTCACGCCGCCGGATTGCACGGCCATGTAGGGCACGTGCTTGTAGAGCGGGTCGCCGATCTCGGCGTCGTAGCCCAGCGCATCGAGCTGCAGGATGCGGAAGCGGCGTCCCGTGCGGTCGAGGGGACCGGTCTTGTCGCCGAGTCCGAAATGGCGGTCGGCGAAGGGCCGGTGCTGGAAATGGCGGATGCGCGACTGGCGCTCGGTGAGCGCGAAGCCGCCGGTCTCGCGGTCGCTGAACCATGGCCGCCAGCCCGCTTCCGTCTTCTGCTCAACCGAAAGCCGCAGCGGCGCGCCCGACAGCGTGACGCGGAAGGCGCCGGCGGTCAGGACATGCGCTTCGTCCTGACTTTCGAGCGACACGCGTGGCGGCGCGAAGCCAGCTAGGTCGTCGCGTTGCCGCCCCTCCCAGGGTACGTCGCCCTCCGGCGCAACCATCCAGCTGCGGTTGTCCGGCAGCCCGCCTTCGGGCGCGAGCACGATGCGCAGGAGATGTTCGCCCATGGCGCGGATACGCAGCCGCCAGCCAGAGTCGAGCGCGGCGTCGAGGCCGTTGGCGTGGGGGGTGACGGAGTGGAGGGTATGGAGGATGTGCATGGGTCAGTGTCGGAGGGTTGGGACAACCTCTATCGCTCTCATCCTGAGGAGCCCCAAAGGGTTGTCTCGAAGGACGCACGACGGCTGTGCGTCCTTCGAGACGGCGCGTTCCGCGCCTCCTCAGGATGAGGGAGGTTGGTGGTTGGCATCGGGATCGGATCAGCCGAGCGGCGCGAAGGCGCGGCCGGTATCGGCGTCGAAGAGATGGCGCAGCGAGGGTTCCGCCAATGTCAGGCCAACGCTATCGCCGCGGTTCACCTTCGTCTGGCCGGCGAGCCTCACCGAGAGAGTCTCGCCAGAGGGCAGGGCGCCGTGCAGGTAGCTCTCGCCGCCTAGTTGCTCGGTAATCGCGACGGAGAGCTTGGCGTCGCCGGCTTCGGCGAGCCCGATATGCTCGGGCCGGACGCCGAGCTTCACGGGCGCGCCCTCGCGCGCGCCACCGGCCGCGCAGGGCACGGAGACCGTACCGCCACCATCGAGCGCGACCGTCACGCCGGCGGCATCGGCGGCGGCAACCTTGCCGTTGAGGAAGTTCATGCGGGGGCTGCCGATGAAGCCCGCGACGAAGAGGTTGGCCGGCCGGTTGTAGAGATCGAGCGGCCGGCCGAACTGCTCCAGCCTGCCGTCCTTCAGCACGGCGATGCGGTCGGCCATGGTCATAGCCTCCACCTGATCATGCGTCACGTAGATCATGGTGTTGCCGAGGCGCTGGTGGAGGTTGCCGATTTCGACGCGCATCTGCACCCGCAGCTCGGCGTCGAGGTTGGACAAAGGCTCGTCGAACAGGAAGATCTTGGGCTCCCGCACCACGGCGCGGCCGATGGCGACGCGCTGCCGCTGGCCGCCGGAGAGCTGGCCGGGCCGGCGCTCCAGCAGCTGCTCCATGCGCAGCATCCGCGCGGCTTCCGCGACCCGCTTCTGGATCTCGGGCTTCGGCGTCTTGATGTTCTCGAGCCCGAAGGAGAGGTTCTGCCGCACGCTCATGTGGGGATAGAGCGCGTAGCTCTGGAACACCATGGCGAGACCGCGCTCCGCCGCCGGAACGGCGTTGACGACGGCCCCGTCGATCGCGACCTCGCCGGTGGAGACGGGCTCCAGCCCCGCGATCATGCGCAGCAGTGTGGACTTGCCGCAGCCCGATGGGCCGACGAAGACGATGAACTCGCCATGATCGATCGCGAGGTCGATGCCGTGGATGACCTTGGCGGGGCCGAAGGACTTGGTGACCTGGCGGAGTTCAAGCGTGGCCATCATGCCTCCTTGTCGTTCCCGGCGGCCCGCAGGGCCGGGAAGGGAATCCAGAGGAGAGTCGCCGCAAGGGCTGGATTCCCTTCTCCTGCGCGGCTGCGCCGCTCCGGCCGGGAATGACAATCCATCACTTCAACCCCGTGTTGGCGATGCCGGTGGTGATGTGCTTCTGCAGCACGACGAACACCAGCGTCACCGGCATCAGCGTCAGCACCGTCATGGCGAGCAGGTGGTGCATGTTGTCGTTGAGCTCGCCCTTGAAGGTCGAGAGGCCGAGCTGCAGCGTGAACACCTCGGACTGGGTCAGCACGATCAGCGGCCACATGAAATCGTTCCAGCGCCACATCACCGAGAGGATGGCGAGCACCGACAGCGCCGGCATGGAAAGCGGCAGCATGATGCGCCAGAAGATCTTCCATTCCGATGCGCCGTCCATCCGCGCCGCCTCCAGGAGCTCGTCCGGGATCGTCAGCATGTATTGCCTGAGCAGGAACACGCCGGTCGGCGTCGCCACCGCCGGGATGATCACGCCCCAGAGCGAGTTGAGCATGCCCAGCGACGAGACCGTGATGAACAGCGGCACCAGGATCACGGTCGGCGGGATCAGCAGCGTCGAGACGATGACGATCACCATCGCGTCGCGGCCGCGGAACTTGTATTTCGACAGCGCGAAGGCGGCCATGGCGTTGACCACCAGGGTCAGCAGCGTGGCGACCACCGTCACGAAGGTCGAGTTCCAGAAATAGCGCAGGAAGTTGAAGGTGCGCGACTGCGTAGAGCCGATCGTCGGCTCGGTGTAGTTCTCGAAGCGCGGCTGGATCACGTCCTTCCGCGTCAGCTGTGAGCGGGGCGCCTCGATGATCTCGTTGGGAGCTCCCAACACGAAGACCCGGGCATTGATGCCGCGCGGCCCGACGAAGGCGACGTCGGTCTTCGTGCCGTCGGGCTTGGTCCAGACGAAGATGCCGAGCTGGCGCGAGCCGTCGGGCGCGGGCGTCGTCAGTTGCTCGTAGGGCAGGAGCCTCGGATCGTTCTCAACCAGCGCGCGGGGCGACTTGATCGAGGACATGAACATCCAGAAGATCGGCAGCGCCACCAACAGCACGCCGAGCCCGAGGTAGGCGTAGGACAGCCAGTCGGTCCAATGCAGGCCGGCGCGGCCGCGCTTGCGGCCGAGGAAGCCGGTGACGTCGGTGGTCGTCAGCATGCTGCACCGGTCTTGTGCGTCCTTCGAGGCTTCGCTTCGCTCCGCTCCTCAGGATGAGGAGCGTTGGAGTTTTGCAGAGCGCAAACCGCCCTCATCCTGAGGTGCGAGCCAAAGGCGAGCCTCGAAGGACGCACGACATCCATGCCAATCGCCCTCATCCCCCGGCCCTCTTCCTGGTGGCGATGAGCTGCGCCAGCGTCAGCAGCAGCAAGAGGCCCGCCACCAGCATCGATGAGGCCGAGGCGATGCCGTAGCGCTTGGCATCGCCGATGAAGGCGCTCTCGTAGACATGCTGGATGATCATCTTGGTCGCCTGGCCGGGCCCGCCGCCGGTCAGGACATAGACTTCGTCGAAGACCTGGAAGGCGCGGATGAGGGAAAGCACCAGAACCACGATCATCGTCGGCATCAGCAAGGGCAGCGTGATCCGCCAGAACTGGCGGGACTTCGACGTCCCGTCCATCTCCGCCGCCTCATAGAGATCCTTAGGGATCGCCTGCAGGCCGGCCAGCAGGATCAGCATGTAGAAGCCGAGGTGCCCCCAGGTGTAGACGAAGATCACCCAGAACATCGGCCAGCCGGACTGGACGTCGATCAGCCAGTTGATGGGTCGGTAGTCCGCCATCGTCAGGAAGGGCGCCCAGGAGAACAGCCAGTTCCAACCTGAAACGATGTTCTCGATCGTGGCGTTGAGAATGCCCCGACGCTTCAGCACCCAGTCCCAGATTACCGCCACCACGACGGGCGACAGCATCACCGGATAGAAGAAGATCGCCCGCCAGAAGCCGCGGCCCCTGATCTTGCGGTTGAGGATGATCGCAGTCGTCAGCGCCACCACGATCATCACCGGCACCTGGACCACGGCGAAGAACAGCGTGTTCCAGATGCCGGTCCAGAAGGAGAAGCCGGCGACCGGGCAGGTCTTGGGATCGAGCCAGCTCGGGCAGTTCAGGATCTCGCGGAAATTGTCGAGCCCGACGAAGGGCCTCTCGGAGAGAAGCACTGACTGGCCGCCGGTGAAGGCGATCCAGAAGTTGAGCAGCATCGGCCAGAAGGAGAAGACGCCGAACACCAGGATGTTCGGAGCCAAGAACACATAGGCCATGCGGTGCGCGCCGATGTGCCGCTGCAGCGCGCGGAACGGCCCATCCAGCAGATCGCCGAGCTTGCCCCAGGCGAAGCCAACGGGGTCGTTGGCGGTGCGGGGTGGGAGGGATGCGTCAGTCATGTCGGCCGCATCGGCGTTGTGCGTCCTTCGAGACGCCCCTTCGGGGCTCCTCAGGATGAGGAGCCTTGGAGTTGCAGGCTGACGACCTCCTCATGCTGAGGAGGCGCGGCACGCGCCGTCTCGAAGCACGCACCGCGCTTGTGCGAGCCTTACTTTTTGACCGCGTTGTCGATCTCTTCCTGGATCTTCGGATAGGCCTGGTCGAGCGTCAGCGGGCCGGTGATCGCTTGGGCCACGTAGTTCACGGTGGCGTTGAAGATCGCGACGTTGCGCTGGTAGGCCTGCAGCTGGTGCGCCACGGGCGAAATCTTGGCGAAGTCCTGCGTGAACTGCTTCAGCGCAGCCACGGTCTGCGGGCCGACGTCCTTGCCGTAGGTGAGGCCCTTCTCGGCGAGGCCCTTGTGCGCTGGGATCTGCACGGTGCGCTCGTAATATTCCTTGAGGATCGGCTCCGAGGCCATGAACTCCATGACCTTGGCCACTTCGTTCGGGAACTTGGTCGCCTTGAACGCCACCATCGCCGCGCCGCCGGGCATCGCCGAGCAACCGGCCGGGCCGCAGGGCTGCGGCGGCACGATCCACTCGAACTTGTCGCCGACGTCGGACTGGAACTTCTGGATCATCCAGGACCCGGCGATATGCATCGCGGTATCGCCGTTGATGAACATGTCGCCGGCGTTCTTCCACTTCGCGCCGGACGCGCCGGGCCAAATGTCCGGCGGCATCAGCCCGTCCTTGTGCCACTTCACGATGCGCTCGGCCGTCGCCTTGAAGCCGGCGTCGACGACGTTCGCAGGGTTGCCCTGCGCGTCGAAGTACTTGGCGCCCATCGAGATCGCCATGCCGGCGAAGCGGTGGCCGGTGCGGTCCAGCGCCATGGCGCTGTAGACCTTGCCCTTGCGCTGAACCTCCTCCAGCGCCTTGGCCCAGTCGTCCCATGTCGCGCCGGCGGCCGGCATCTTGACGCCGGTCTGGTCGAACATCGTCTTGTTCACGAAGGGCCCGGTGACCGTGAGCTGAGTGAGGAAGCCGTAGATGCCGTTGTCGTTGGCGCCGACGCGCATCCAGGGCAGCGTCGTGGCGAAATTGTCGTCCCAATACTTGGCGTTCACCAAGGGGCGGAGGTCGAGATAATAGCGGTTGAGGCCGCCGAGATTGGTGACGCGCGCCATGTCCGGCGCCTCGCCGCCCTGCAGACGCGTCTCCAGCTGCTCGCGGATCACGGCGAAGCCGACCTTGTCGACGGTCACCTTGATCGTCGGATTGGCCTTCTCGAAACGGTCGAGCAGATCGCGCGCCACGTCGCATTCATTGGCGTCGGCGTAGCAGAGATAGCGCAGGTTGACGCCCTGCGCCGAGGCCGCGCCCGAGAGCGCGGTTCCCGCGAGCATGAGAGCGAAGGCGCCCGCCTTGCGGAGCATGCTGGTCATCGTTCCTCCTATGGCCGATCCGGCCGTTGCTTCGCCGTGATGCCCCCTCGGCATCCGGCGCTTCGTTCTTGTGCGCGGACCTTGGCAATCGCGCCACGCCGAGTCAACATTCGCCCATCCGGTTCGGCTGTTGCGGAGATGGCTCATGGCGGAGCGCGAAGCGGTCGCGAGCGAGCGTGCGGCGCTCGCCGCCCTGCTCGGCGGCCACGCGCCGACCTCCTTCCGGCTGCAGGCGCGCACGCCGGTCACGTCCGGTCCCGGCTGGCGCGCCGAGCGGCTGGACCTGCAATCGCCCGGCGGCCTGGTCCGGGGCTTCCTCACCGGGCCCGACGCGGATTGGGCGGCGCTGCCCGCTGTCCTCTATTGCCACGCCCATGGCAACCGCTACGAGATCGGCGCGGCCGAACTGCTTGAGGGGCGGCCCGCACTGCTCGACGAGTCTTACGGCGTTGCGCTCGCCCGCCGCGGCATCGTGGCGCTGTGCCCTGACATGCCCTGCTTCGGCGAGCGCGCCACCGAGACCGAATCGTCGCTGTCCAAGCGCCTGCTCTGGCAGGGGCGGACGCTCTTCGGCGCCATGCTTTCTGATCTCGCCGGCGCGCTCGACCTGCTGTCCGGGCTGGACGGCATCGACCCCGCGCGGATCAGCATCTTCGGCTTCTCGATGGGCGCGGCCCATGCCTTCTGGCTGGGCGCGCTGCAGCCGCGCATCGAGCGCATCGCCCACGCCTGCAGCTTCGCCGATCTGGCGAGCCTGGTCGCCGGCGGCGGGCATGACCTGCATGGGCATTACATGACGGTGCCGGGCCTGCTCGCTTCCTTTTCGACCGGTGCGATCGCCGGCGTGATCGCGCCGCGGCCGCAACTGGTGATCGCCGGCGCGCTCGATCCGCTGACGCCGCCCGATGCGCTGGCCAAGGGGCTCGCGGATCTCGAACAGGCCTATCGCGACGCTGGCGCCTCCGCCGCTCTCCGCGTCCTCGTGGAGCCCGACACCGGCCACCGCGAGACGCCGGCCATGCGTGAGGCGATCCTCGACTTCCTCTGCGGATGACCGGCGGCATCCCTTGCGGTTGCCATTCCGGCTCGCATCGGCTAGGGGAAGCGCCGCCCGGACGTCCGCGTCCAGGCTTCAAACGTGGAAGGGAGCTGCCCCCGGTTGCCGCCGGGTCCGCACGTAACCCGCACCACGGACCTCAACCGGCGATCCGCCGCTCTCGCTTCGTTTTCCTTCCGGCGCGCCGGAGGACAGACGTGCAGGGCGGTTGTCGCCATTCGAAGGAGAACGGCAATGGCGAAAAAGATCGCCGGCTACGTCAAACTGCAGGTTCCGGCGGGCGCCGCGAACCCCGCGCCGCCTATCGGTCCGGCGCTCGGCCAGCGCGGCCTCAACATCATGGAATTCTGCAAGGCCTTCAACGCGAAGACCGCGCAGATGGAGAAGGGCATGCCGATCCCGGTGATCATCACCGCGTATCAGGACCGCTCCTTCACCTTCGAGATGAAGCTGCCGCCCGTCAGCTACTGGCTGAAGAAGGCCGCCAAGATCGACAAGGGACACCAGACCACCGGCCGCGGCTTCGTCGGAAAGGTCACGCAGGCCCAGATCCGCGAGATCGCCGAGAAGAAGATGCCGGACCTCAACTGCGACACGGTGGATGCCGCCGCGGCGATGGTGACCGGCTCGGCCCGCTCGATGGGCCTGGAAGTGGTGGGGTGAGATCATGGCCAAGCGTATTGAGAAGGCCCGCGAGGGCATCGAGCGCACCAAAGTCTATCCGCTCTCCGAAGCGGTGAAGATGGTGAAGGAGCGGGCGAGCGCGAAGTTCGACGAGACGATCGAGATCGCCATGAACCTCGGCGTCGACCCGCGTCATGCGGACCAGATGGTCCGCGGCGTCTGCAACCTGCCGAACGGCTCGGGCCGCACGCTGCGCGTCGCGGTCTTCGCTCGCGGCCCCAAGGCCGAGGAGGCCCGTAAGGCCGGCGCCGACGTCGTGGGCGCTGAGGATCTCGTCGAGACCGTGCAGGGCGGCAAGATCGAGTTCGACCGCTGCATCGCCACGCCGGACATGATGGGCCTCGTCGGCCGCCTCGGCAAGGTGCTGGGCCCGCGCGGCCTGATGCCGAACCCGCGCGTCGGCACGGTGACGATGGACATCGCCAACGCCGTCGTCGCGGCCAAGGGCGGCTCCGTCGAGTTCCGCGTCGAGAAGGCCGGCATCGTCCAGTCGGCCGTCGGCAAGGCCTCGTTCGACGCCGACAAGCTGGAAGGCAACATCCGCGCCTTCGTCGACGCCGTGCAGAAGGCGAAGCCCTCGGGCGCCAAGGGCACCTACGTCAACCGCATCGCCATCAGCTCCACGATGGGGCCCGGTGTGAAGGTCGACATCGCCACGACCGCGATGCAGTGAAAGCCGCCCCGGCGGACAAAAGGAAAGCCCGCCTGTCGGCGGGCTTTTTCGTTTGCGCCTGTCGCGCTCGCAACGCCGTGCAAGCACCGGCGGCGGGTTGGCGGCGGAACGTCAGACGCGCATAACGACCGTGCGCCGGCGACCGGAGGCGAGGCTCAGGCCGGCGAAGCCGATCAGCATCATGGCCCAGGTCGAGGGCTCCGGCACGCCGGGGATCACCGGCGTCCCCGCGATGGTGACGCCATCGAAGGCGAGGCCGGATTGGAAGGCGTTATCGTCCCAGTTCGTGACGCCGAAGCTGATCTGGTAGTTGCCTGCCGTGGCGATGGTGTAGTCGGACTGGACCCAGCCGGTGTAGCCGCAGCCCGCGTCGAAGCAGGTGCCGAGCGGCTCGCCGAGGGGCGACCAGGCCGGCGCTCCAGGGGTGATGGGGACCGAGTTCGGCGTCAGCGTGGCGTTCAGGGCAGGCAGGCCGAAGCCCGGCGCGATCGTTCCGCTCGGTTGCGTGCGCGCCGTGAACAGGTAGGTCAACGCCGCCGTGTCGATGTTCTTGAGGACGGCGAAGGCGTAATCGGCGTAGCCGGAGCCGTCAGTCGTCACGTAGTTGAAGGCGAACTTCAGCTGGTCGCCTGCAGCCGCTGCGAAGGCGGCGCTCGTGAACAGCGAGCCGTTGGTTCCGCCGACGCCGCTGATCTGGCCGGCGCCCGTGACGCCGCCGTTGGTCGACACCCAGCGATACAGTCCATCGGTATCGCCTGGCGCGAGGGTGACCACGCCGTCGGCGCCCAGGGTGCCGCAATTCCCGACGCATTGCGCCTGCGCCTCCGTTGGACCGAAGAGGCCGGCTAGCGCCGCGACGCTGGCCGCAGCGATGATGAGAGACTTCATGATTGAGCTCCTGACGGTTGCAATGGCCCCTCGACGACATCACCCCTGCGCGATCCCTGCAGTGGTTACTGGTTCGTTAAGGCAGCGCCCGTTATGTCGGCGTGACATAAGCGTGACATTCGTCGTGACCTCGGCTTTGCGAGCGATCGGCCTCGGAAATTTTAGTCATCGAGCGTTCCGAAGCGCCAAAAAAAGGCCCGCCTGGCGGCGGGCTCTTCGCTGTGGTGATATGGGACCGATTGATCGATCACCTCGACGATGCGGCCCGTGCTGTCGACGAGCACGTAGCGTTCGTTGACGCGCGCATGGCTGTAGCTCCAGAGCGTGGGGCGGCCCTCGATCTGGCAATAGGTCACGGAGCCCGGAAGCTGCCCCGGCCGGCCACGACGTCGCCCTCGTAGCGCACCGAAGGCTCCTCGCGCGTCACAACGCGCTCGCGGACGTAGACGCGGTCCTCTGGCGTCAGGTTGACAGCAGCGCCGCTACAACACCTTGACCTTGCGCGTTGTTCCGGCCGGCTCAGACCGGCATCACCCCCTCGATCAGCCGGGACTCCTCGCGGGTGAGCGCGCGCAGCCGCTGCCCCGCGGGATCGCGGTCGACGGCCTCCGACCAGATCGAGATCGCCTCGAACGGCTGCCGCGCCAAGGGCGGATCGACGATCGCCAGGCCGAACGCACCGGCGAAGCGGCCGGCGATCGAGAAGGGCAGGGTGACCACGAGGTCCGAGGTCGCCACGATGCCGATCGCCGCCATGAAATGCGGCAGCCTGAGCGCGATGCGCCGTGACATCCCATGCGCGGCCAGCGTGTCGTCCAGGACACCCTTCCCGTCGTCGGCGATGGTCACCAGCACGTGGTCGAGAGCCGCGAAGCGGGCGAGCGTCCAGTCCGTCAGCGCGGGGTGGCCCTGGCGCAGCAGCGTCACGAAGCGGTCGCGATAGAGCGCTTGCCGGCGCAGCTGCAGTGGCATCGGCGTTTCCGAGACGCTGAAGGCGAGGTCGATCTCACCGGACAGCAGCCGAGGGTAGACGTCTCCGGCCAGCGGTACGACGCGCACGTCGACCTTCGGCATTTCGCGCGAGATGCGCGCCATCAGCCTCGGCAGCAGCATGATCGTCTGGTGATCGGTCGAGGCGATCACCCATTGCCCCTCGTAGAGATGCGGCACGAAGACCTCGTCCGAGACAAGGGAGCGGACTTCGGCGAGGAGCGCCACGAGCCGGGGCCGGAGCGCCTCGGCGCGGGTCGTGCGCTGCAGGCCGGCGGCGCCGCGCACCAGAAGCTGATCGCCGAGGAGATGGCGCAGGCGCCCCAGCGCGCGGCTCATCGCCGGCTGGCTCATGCCGGCGCGCAGCGCGGCGCGCGTGACATTGGCTTCCTCGATGAGGGCGTCGAGCGCCACCAGCAGGTTGAGGTCGACGCCACGTAAATTCACTTCACGCATGAGCTTTATTGTATCCATGCATTGGCGATATGCCAAGCGCGACGTTACCTCCTGTGCAGCGCCGAAAAATTATCGGCCGAGACCGACAGGAGAGACCCATGATCTTCACGATCGCTGGCATCACCGGCAACACCGGCGCCGCCGCCGCCGAGGCGCTTCTCGCCAAGGGCCATCAGGTCCGCGCCATCGTCCGAAATCCAGCCAAGGCGAGCCACTGGGCCGCGCGTGGCGTGCAGCTTTTCGCCGGCGATATGAATGATGCCGCCGTCGTCACCAAGGCGCTGGAAGGCGTGGACGGCGCCTATCTGCTGGTGCCGCCGAACTACGCGAGCGAGAACCCGATCGCCTTCTACGAGGCCGTCGCTGGCGTGGTCCGCGATGCCGCGAAAGCCGCGAAGCTGCGGCGTCTCGTCTTTCTGTCCTCGGAAGGCGCGCATCTCGCGGACGGCACCGGACCGGTGAAGGGCCTGCACCGCGCCGAAGGCATCCTCGCCGGCGCTGCGCCGACGCTCACCTTCCTGCGCGCCAGCTATTTCCAGGAGAACTGGCAGTCCGGCTTCGCCCTGGCCCAGGCGCAGGGCATCCTGCCGACCTTCCTGGCCGACACCAAGGCCCGGCGCTCCATGATCGCCACGAAGGACATCGGTCAGGTCGCGGCCGATCTCCTGCTCGAGGAGACGCCGCCCGCGATCGTCGAACTAGCGAGCCGGGAGTCGTTCTCGGCTCAGGATGCTGCTGATGCGATGAGCAAGGTCCTCGGCAAACCAGTGACGGTCGTCCAGCCGCCGCGCGAGCAATGGGTGCCGATCCTGACGGGGGCTGGCATGGGCGCAGCGATTGCCGAGCTGCTGGCCGAACTGAATGACGGGATCAACTCGGGCCATGTGCGCTTCGAGGGCGTCGGCGACCAGCGGAAGGGGCCGACCAGTCTCATCGAGACGATCGGTGGATGGTCCGGTTGAGGGCGTCGCAAGAACGGCCTTGCGCTCCGCCGCGAAATCGCCTTCATTTAACCTCTTGGCAGCGGCGCATGGATCGCCTATGTCCCGCTCCATGGGTCTTCGACCTTTGATCGATTTCATCGAAGCGATTCGGTGAAGAATGAAAAGCCGGCGGGCTGCAGGAGCGATCTTGCCGCCTTGTCCGGCTTTGTCCTGTCCGAGACTGCGGATGCGTCGGGCTGTTGGGAGCTCCCAACAAGCCGGCTTAATTCAAAAGCCGATCTTCCTGCGGAAGTCGGCCGGGTCCGCAATAGACGGGGAAGAGACCGGAATTCAAGGCCTTGGCGGAGCATGCTCCCACCAAGGTTCCGGTTCGTTTCCTTGGCCCAAGGCCCCGTTCGGGGCTCCTGGGGACAGGCGCCGGCGGCGCCGGAGTGAAAGTCCCTCGCGGGGCGATCGTTCCCAAGCGTCGCTGAAAGTCGCCGTCCCAGGCGGGTTTGGAACCATCGTGTTCTGATTCTTCTGGGTTGGTTTGATCGCAACCTGGCCGAGGCCTCCCTCCGGGGAAGCCGGAGCCGATTGGAGAGCAAGACGTGGACAAGGCTGGAAAGAAACAGCTCGTCGCGGCGCTGAATACGGCATTCGCCAATGATGCCGGCTCCATCGTCGTAGCGCACTATTCCGGCCTCACCGTCGCCCAGATGCAGAAGCTCCGCAAGGAGATGAAGAAGTCTGGCGCCACCGTGAAGGTCGCGAAGAACACGCTCGTGAAAATTGCTCTTGCAGGCACGGAGTCGGCCTCCATCAGTTCGCTGATGAAGGGACCCACGATCCTGGCTTACGCCAGCGATCCGGTCGCCGCTCCGAAGGTCGCCGTCGCCTTCGCCAAGGACCACGACAAGCTCGTGATCCTCGGCGGCGCGATGGGGTCGACCGCTCTCGATGCGAACGGGGTCAAGGCGCTCGCCACGATGCCCTCGCTCGACGAACTGCGCGCCAAGATCGTGGGGCTCATCAATGCGCCCGCCACGAAGCTGGCCCAGCTCGCAACCGCGCCGGCGGCGAAGCTCGCCCGCGTCGTTGGAGCCTATGCCAACAAGGAAGCGGCTTGAGCCGCGTTTTCACGACACACAAACCCGAACGAACCGAATCAAGGAACTGAACCATGGCTGATCTTGCCAAGATCGTTGACGACCTCTCGAGCCTGACCGTGCTCGAGGCCGCCGAGCTCGCGAAGATGCTCGAGGAGAAGTGGGGCGTCTCGGCCGCCGCTGCGGTCGCCGTCGCCGCCGGCCCTGCCGCCGGTGGCGCCGCCGCCGCCCCGGTCGAGGAGAAGACCGAGTTCGCCGTCGAGCTCACCGCTGTCGGCGACAAGAAGATCGAGGTCATCAAGGAGGTCCGCGCGATCACCGGCCTCGGCCTCAAGGAGGCCAAGGACCTGGTCGAGGGCGCCCCGAAGATGGTCAAGGAAGGCGTCACCAAGGACGAGTCCGAGAAGCTCAAGAAGCAGCTCGAGGCCGTCGGCGCCAAGGTCACCCTCAAGTGATCATCGGGCCGCGCCCGGCGCGGTCCGCTCACGCACTGGACGTGGGAGGCCTCGCGGCCTCCCGCGTTCTTTCGTTCCGGCGTCCGCGCCGGGGCGGCTGATCCGAGAACCGGTTTCTCCGCAAGGCGTCCGGTTCTCCGATCAACTGCTCGAATTCTGAAATCGACTGGCGAGGCTCAACATGGCGCAGGCTCTGGCACAGACATCGGCGGGTCGTCGGCGGGTGCGGAAGTTCTTCGGCAAGGCCCGGGAAGCGGCGCGCATGCCGAACCTGATCGAAGTCCAGAAGGCCTCCTACGATCAGTTCCTGATGGTCGAGGAGCCGAAGGGCGGCCGTCCCGACGAGGGCCTGCAGAGCGTCTTCCGGTCCGTCTTCCCGATCTCGGACTTCGCCGGCACCGCGCTGCTCGAGTTCGTCAAGTACGAGTTCGAGGCGCCGAAGTTCGACGTGGACGAGTGCCGCCAGCGCGGCATGACCTTCGCCGCGCCCCTTAAGGTGACGCTGCGCCTCATCGTGTTCGATGTGGACCCCGACACCCAGGCGAAGTCGGTCAAGGACATCAAGGAGCAGGACGTCTATATGGGCGACATGCCGCTCATGACGATGAACGGCACCTTCATCGTCAACGGCACCGAGCGCGTCATCGTCTCGCAGATGCACCGCTCCCCGGGCGTGTTCTTCGACCATGACAAGGGCAAGACGCATTCCTCCGGCAAGCTGCTCTTCGCCGCCCGCATCATTCCCTACCGCGGCTCCTGGCTCGACATCGAGTTCGACGCCAAGGACATCGTGCATGCCCGCATCGACCGTCGCCGCAAGATCCCTGTGACTTCGCTGTTCCTGGCGCTCGGCATGGATGCCGAGGAGATGCTTGCGACCTTCTACGGCCGCGTCCTCTACACCCGCGAGAAGAACGGCGGCTGGCGCATGCCCTTCGAGCCTGAGCGCCTGCGCAACTTCAAGGCCTCCGCCGACATGATCGACGCCGACACCGGCGAGGTGGTGATCGAGGCCGGCCGCAAGATGGCGCCGCGGCCGTTGCGTCAACTCGCCGATAAGGGCCTCAAGGCGTTCCGCGTCACGAATGAGGATCTGGTCGGCGGCTATGTGGCCGAGGATATCGTCAACCTGCAGACCGGCGAGATCTACGCCGAGGCCGGCGAGGAGATCAGCGAGAAGCTGCTGAAGCTGCTGGAGGACGCCGGCATCGACGAGGTTCCCTGCCTCGACATCGACCATGTCAACGTCGGCCCCTACATCCGCAACACGCTCGCCGCGGACAAGAACACGCGGCGGGAGGAGGCCCTGTTCGACATCTACCGCGTCATGCGCCCCGGCGAGCCGCCGACGGTGGAAGGCGCGGAGAACATGTTCCAGTCTTTGTTCTTCGACGCCGAACGCTACGACCTCTCGGCCGTCGGCCGCGTCAAGATGAACATGCGCATGGACCTCAAGACCGAGGATACGCAGCGCACGCTCCGCAAGGAGGACATCCTGGCGGTGACCAAGACGCTGGTCGAGCTGCGCGACGGCCGCGGCGAGGTCGACGACATCGACAACCTTGGCAACCGCCGCGTCCGCTCTGTCGGCGAACTGATGGAGAACCAGTATCGCCTGGGCCTCCTGCGCATGGAGCGCGCGATCAAGGAGCGCATGAGCTCGGTCGATATCTCGACTGTGATGCCGCAGGATCTGATCAACGCCAAGCCGGCGGCGGCGGCGGTGCGCGAGTTCTTCGGCTCGTCGCAGCTCTCGCAGTTCATGGACCAGACGAACCCGCTGTCCGAAATCACGCATAAGCGGCGTCTTTCGGCGCTCGGGCCTGGCGGCCTGACGCGCGAGCGCGCCGGCTTCGAGGTGCGCGACGTGCACCCGACGCATTACGGCCGCATCTGCCCGATCGAAACGCCCGAAGGTCCGAACATCGGCCTCATCAATTCGCTCGCGACCTTCGCCCGGGTCAATAAGTACGGCTTCATCGAGAGCCCGTACCGTAAGGTGAACGACGGCCAGGTGACCGACGAGGTGCATTACCTCTCCGCCACCGAGGAGGCGAAGTATTATGTCGCCCAGGCGCAGGTGCCCGTCGACAAGGCCGGCAAGCTGACCGAGGACCTGGTGCTCTGCCGCCACGCCGGCGACGTCGTCGTGACGACGCCGGACCGCGTCGACTACATGGACGTCTCGCCCAAGCAGCTCGTCTCGGTCGCCGCGGCGCTGATCCCCTTCCTCGAGAACGACGACGCCAACCGCGCCCTCATGGGCTCGAACATGCAGCGGCAGGCGGTGCCGCTGGTGCGCTCCGACGCGCCTTTCGTCGGCACCGGCATGGAGAGCGTGGTCGCCCGCGATTCCGGCGCTGCGATCGCCGCCAAGCGCGCTGGCGTGATCGACCAGGTGGATGCGACCCGCATCGTCATCCGCGCTACGGATGAGCTCGACCCAGCCAAACCCGGCGTCGACATTTACCGGCTGATGAAGTTCCAGCGCTCCAACCAGTCGACCTGCATCAACCAGCGTCCGCTGGTGAAGGTCGGCGACACCGTGGAGAAGGGCGAGGTCATCGCCGACGGTCCCTCGACCGATCTCGGCGACCTGGCGCTCGGCCGCAACGTGCTCGTCGCCTTCATGCCGTGGAACGGCTACAACTTCGAGGACTCGATCCTCCTCTCCGAGCGCATCGTGAAGGAGGATGTCTTCACCTCGATCCATATCGAGGAATTCGAGGTGATGGCCCGCGACACCAAGCTCGGGCCCGAGGAGATCACGCGCGACATCCCGAACGTCTCCGAGGAGCAGCTCCGCAACCTCGACGAGGCGGGCATCGTCTACATCGGCGCGGAAGTACAGGCGGGCGACATCCTCGTCGGCAAGATCACGCCCAAGGGCGAGAGCCCGATGACGCCGGAAGAGAAGCTGCTGCGCGCCATCTTCGGCGAGAAGGCCTCCGACGTGCGCGACACGTCGCTGCGCGTGCCGCCCGGCGTGCAGGGCACCATCGTCGAGGTCCGCGTCTTCAACCGCCACGGCATCGACAAGGACGAGCGCGCCCAGGCCATCGAGCGCGAGGAGATCGAGCGGCTCGCCAAGGACCGCGACGACGAGCTCGCGATCCTCGATCGTAACGTCTACGGCCGCCTCGCCGACATGCTGATCGGCAAGGAAGCGATCGCCGTGCCGAAGGGCGGCAAGAAGGACGCGCCGATCACCCGCGAGGCGCTGGATGGCGTCGCCCGCTCGCAATGGTGGAACTACGGCGTCGCCGACGACCGCCTGATGGGCGAGCTCGAGGCCATGCGCAAGCAGTACGACGAGTCCAAGAAGGGGCTGGAGAGCCGCTTCATGGACAAGGTCGAGAAGCTGCAGCGCGGCGACGAGCTGCCGCCCGGCGTGATGAAGATGGTCAAGGTCTTCGTCGCGGTGAAGCGCAAGATCCAGCCCGGCGACAAGATGGCCGGCCGGCACGGCAACAAGGGCGTCGTGTCGCGCATCGTGCCGATCGAGGACATGCCGTTCCTCGAGGACGGCACGCATGTCGACATGGTCCTGAACCCGCTCGGCGTGCCGTCCCGCATGAACGTCGGCCAGATCCTGGAGACGCATCTGGGCTGGGCCTGCGCCGGTCTCGGCCGGCAAGTGGCTCAGGCGGTCGACGCCTATATGAAGCAGGGCGATGTCCGGCCCCTGAAGGCCAAGATCGCCGAGATCTACGGCGACGACCCGGAGATCAAGGCGCTGGACGACGCGAGCCTGGTCGAGATGTCCTCGAACCTTCGCCGCGGCGTGCCGATCGCCACGCCGGTCTTCGACGGCGCCAAGGAGAAGGACATCGAGCATTACCTGACGATGGCCGGTCTGCACACGTCCGGGCAGTCGACGCTCTATGACGGCCGCTCCGGCGAGCCGTTCGACCGCAAGGTCACCGTCGGCTACATCTACATGCTGAAGCTGCACCACCTCGTGGACGACAAGATCCACGCCCGCTCCATCGGCCCCTACAGCCTCGTCACCCAGCAGCCGTTGGGCGGCAAGGCCCAGTTCGGCGGCCAGCGCTTCGGCGAGATGGAGGTCTGGGCGCTCGAGGCCTACGGCGCCGCCTACACGCTGCAGGAGATGCTCACCGTCAAGTCGGACGACGTCGCGGGCCGCACCAAGGCCTACGAGTCGATCGTTCGCGGCGAGGACAACTTCGAGGCGGGCATCCCGGAGAGCTTCAACGTTCTCGTCAAGGAGATGCGCTCGCTCGGCCTCAACGTGGAGCTGACGCAGAACATCAAGCCGGCGAACGAGCAGCAAGAGCTGCCGCCCGCCGCCGCGGCAGAGTGACGCCTCACGCAACGGCGATGCGGGGCCGAGCGCTCCGCATCCTGCCGCCCGAATTTTTCAGTATTCAGCGCCTCAAAAGGCGGGATTCGCGCCCCGCCGCCAGGAGCCGGACATGAACCAGGACATCATGAATGTCTTCAACCCTGTGGTCCAGCCGCAGACCTTCGACAACATCCGGATCTCGATCGCGAGCCCGGAGAAGATCCTGTCGTGGTCCTTCGGTGAGATCAAGAAGCCCGAGACCATCAACTACCGCACCTTCAAGCCGGAGCGGGACGGCCTGTTTTGCGCCCGCATCTTCGGGCCGATCAAGGACTACGAGTGCCTGTGCGGCAAGTACAAGCGGATGAAGTACAAGGGCGTCATCTGCGAGAAGTGCGGCGTCGAGGTGACGCTGTCGCGCGTGCGCCGTGAGCGCATGGGCCATATCGAGCTGGCCGCGCCGGTCGCGCACATCTGGTTCCTGAAGTCGCTGCCCTCGCGCATCGCGATGATCCTCGACATGCAGCTGAAGGAGGTGGAGCGCATCCTCTACTTCGAGAGCTACATCGTCATGGAGCCCGGCCTGACGCCGCTGAAGCAGAACCAGACGCTCTCCGAGGACGAGTATCTTCGCGCCCAGGACGAGTACGGCGACGACAGCTTCACCGCCATGATCGGCGCCGAGGCGATCCGCGAAATGCTGCGCGCCATCGATCTCGAGAAGACGGCCGTCGATCTCCGCGCCGAGGCGAAGGAGACAGAGTCCGACCTCAAGAAGAAGAAGCTCGCCAAGCGGCTCAACATCATCGAGGCCTTCCTTGAATCCGGCAACAAGCCGGAGTGGATGATCCTCACCGTCGTGCCGGTGATCCCGCCCGATCTGCGTCCGCTGGTGCCGCTGGACGGCGGCCGCTTCGCGACCTCCGACCTGAACGATCTCTACCGCCGCGTCATCAACCGCAACAATCGCCTGAAGCGGCTGATCGAACTGCGCGCGCCTGACATCATCATCCGCAACGAGAAGCGGATGCTGCAGGAATCCGTCGATGCGCTGTTCGACAACGGCCGCCGCGGCCGCGTCATCACGGGCGCCAACAAGCGTCCGCTGAAGTCGCTCGCCGACATGCTGAAGGGCAAGCAGGGCCGCTTCCGGCAGAACCTGCTCGGCAAGCGCGTCGACTATTCCGGCCGCTCGGTCATCGTGGTCGGTCCCGAGCTGAAGCTGCACCAGTGCGGCCTGCCGAAGAAGATGGCGCTCGAGCTGTTCAAGCCGTTCATCTACTCGCGTCTCGACGCCAAGGGCTTCTCCTCCACGGTGAAGCAGGCGAAGAAGCTCGTGGAGAAGGAGAAGCCGGAGGTCTGGGACATCCTCGACGAGGTCATCCGCGAGCATCCCGTGCTGCTCAACCGCGCGCCGACGCTGCACCGCCTCGGCATCCAGGCCTTCGAGCCTGTGCTGGTCGAGGGCAAGGCCATCCAGCTTCATCCGCTGGTCTGCACCGCCTTCAACGCCGACTTCGACGGTGACCAGATGGCCGTGCACGTGCCGCTGAGCCTGGAGGCGCAGCTCGAGGCCCGCGTGCTGATGATGTCGACCAACAACATCCTGCACCCGGCGAACGGCGCGCCGATCATCGTGCCGTCGCAGGACATCGTGCTCGGCCTCTACTATCTCTCGATCATGGCCGAGGGCGAGCCTGGCGAGGGCTCTGCCTATTCGAGTATGGCGGAGCTTGAGCATGCGCTGAACGCCAAGGCGGTGACGCTGCACGCCAAGATCAAGTACCGCTTCGAGACGACCGGTCCCGACGGCCAGCGCGTGCGCAAGGTCTACGAGACGACGCCCGGCCGCGTCATGATCGGCCAGCTGCTGCCCAAGAGCGGCCGCATCACCTTCGAGGTCATCAACAAGCTGATGACCAAGAAGGAGATCTCGAACATGATCGACGCCGTCTACCGCAACTGCGGCCAGAAGGACACGGTCATCTTCTGCGACCAGGTGATGAGCCTCGGCTTCCGCAACGCCTTCAAGGCCGGCATCTCCTTCGGCAAGGACGACATGGTCGTGCCCGAGACGAAGGAGAAGATCGTCGATCAGACCCGGACCCTCACGAAGGAGTTCGAGCAGCAGTACCTCGATGGCCTGATCACCCAGGGCGAGAAGTACAACAAGGTCGTCGACGCCTGGGCCAAGTGCACGGACAAGCTCGCCGAGGAGATGATGAAGCGCATCTCCGCGGTGCAGAAGGACGACAACGGCCGGCAGAAGCCGATCAACTCGATCTACATGATGAGCCATTCGGGCGCCCGCGGCTCGCCGGCGCAGATGAAGCAGCTCGCCGCCATGCGCGGCCTGATGGCCAAGCCGTCCGGCGAGATCATCGAGAGCCCGATCATCTCGAACTTCAAGGAGGGCCTGACCGTCCTTGAGTACTTCAACTCCACCCACGGCGCCCGCAAGGGCCTGGCCGATACGGCGCTGAAGACCGCGAACTCGGGCTACCTGACCCGCCGCCTCGTCGACGTGGCGCAGGACTCGATCATCACCATGGTCGATTGCGGCACCACGAACGGCATCAAGATGCGCGCCATCATCGACGCCGGCCAGGTGGTCGCGTCGCTGGGCAGCCGCATCCTCGGCCGCACCACCGCCGAGGACGTGGTCGAACTCGCCACCGGGCGCATCATCGTGCCTCAGGGCAAGCTGATCGAGGAGAGCGACATCCACGCCATCACGGCGGCCGGCATCCAGGAAGTGAAGATCCGCTCGGTCCTCACCTGCGAGGCCAAGACTGGCGTCTGCGGCACCTGCTACGGGCGCGACCTCGCCCGCGGCACCCCGGTGAACGTCGGAGAGGCCGTCGGCGTCATCGCTGCGCAGTCGATCGGCGAGCCGGGCACCCAACTCACGATGCGCACCTTCCACATCGGCGGCGCGGCGCAGATCTCCGAGAACTCGACGCTCGACTCGGGCTTCGAGGGCACGGTGCGCATGCGCAACCGCGCTGTGGCGCGCAACTCCGACGGCGATCTCGTCGCCATCGGCCGCAACGTCGCGATCGTGGTGGTCGGGCCCGATGGGGCGGAGCGGGCGGTGCATCGCATCCAGTACGGCGCAAAGCTCAAGGTCGATGAGGGCGACTCCCTCAAGCGCGGCCAGCGCATCGCCGAATGGGACCCCTATACCCGTCCCATCATCACCGAGGTCGATGGCTTCGTGGGCTACGAGGATCTCTACGAGGGCTCGTCGCTCTCGGAGACCACCGACGAGGCGACCGGCATCTCGAAGCGCGTCGTCACCGACTGGCGGACCAACACCCGCTCGGCCGACCTGAAGCCCGCCATGGTGCTGAAGGGCCAGGACGAGAAGGTGCTGAAACTCGCGCGCGGCGGCGACGCCCGCTACATGCTGCCGGTCGAGGCGGTCATCGCGGTCGACCCCGGCGCCAGCGTGAAGGCCGGCGACACGCTCGCCCGCATCCCGCTGGAGAGCGCCAAGACGCGCGACATCACGGGCGGTCTGCCGCGCGTGGCGGAGCTCTTCGAGGCGCGCCGGCCCAAGGAGGCGGCGATCATCGCTGAGGCCTCGGGCACGATCAACTTCGGCCGCGATTACAAGAACAAGCGCCGTCTGACGATCACGCCGGACGAGCCCGGCGCCGAGCCGATCGAGTACCTGATCCCGAAGGGCAAGCACATCTACCTGCAGGACGGCGACCACGTCGAGAAGGGCGACTTCATCGTCGACGGTTCGCCGGCGCCGCATGACATCCTGGCGATCAAGGGCGTGGAAGAGCTCGCAGCCTTCCTCGTCAACGAGATCCAGGAGGTTTACCGCCTGCAGGGCGTGACGATCAACGACAAGCACATCGAGGTGATCGTCCGGCAGATGCTGCAGAAGGTCGAGATCACCGATGCCGGCGAGAGCGACCTGCTCACGCAGGACATCGTCGACGGGACCGAGCTCGAGGAGATCAACGCCCGCCTCGCCGAGGAGAACAAGAAGCCCGCGGTCGGCGTGCCGGTGCTCCTCGGGATCACCAAGGCTTCGCTGCAGACGCGCTCCTTCATCTCGGCCGCCTCCTTCCAGGAGACGACGCGGGTGTTGACGGAGGCCGCCGTCAACGGCAAGGCCGATACGTTGATGGGCCTCAAGGAGAACGTGATCGTCGGCCGTCTTATCCCGGCCGGCACCGGCCAGATGATGAGCCGCATCCGCGAGATCGCGACTCGCCGCGACGATCTGATCCTCGCCCAGAAGGCGGCGGAGACGAACGCCGCGAACGCCGACCAGCCTGCGGCGCTTCCGGCCGCCGAGTAAGGGCGAGCGCTTGGAGCAAGGCCCGGCCGTCAGCGCCGGGCCTTTTTTGTGGCCGTCTGCGAGCCGGCTCAGCCTGTGCCTCAGTCTGCAACAGCATTACACCGTTGCGCTGACTTGGAATTGCTCGTTGCATCAAATCATTGAGAAATAAGAAGAAAATAGCATGCCTTCCAAGTGTGGAAAAGCATCGCGACGATTGATATTTCAAACTGGAACGCTCAGTTCTGCGTTGACTTGAGCGTCGGTTCCAACCTACAGGAAGCCGCAATTCGGCCTTCCACGCCAGAGGCAGATGCGGTGTTCGGTCCGCCAGGATCGTCGCCGAACCAAGAGCAAACCAGGCGCGCCGAGCAAGCGTTCCGATCAGAAGCAAGGACCAATCCATGAGCGACATCGCTGAGCGGGTGAAGAAGATCGTCGTCGAGCACCTGGGCGTGGAAGCCGACAAGGTGGTCGAGGGCGCCAACTTCATCGACGATCTGGGTGCGGACAGCCTCGACACGGTCGAGCTCGTCATGGCGTTCGAGGAAGAGTTCGGCGTCGAGATCCCTGATGATGCCGCGGAGACGATCGTGACGGTCGGGGACGCCATCAAGTTCATCAGCAAGAACACCGCCTGATCGACCGGACGCCGGGAAGCGCATCCCAACCATGCGGCGGGTCGTCGTAACGGGCACCGGAATGGTGACTCCGCTCGGATGCGGGGTCGAGACGACGTGGTCGCGGATCACGGCCGGAGAGAGCGGTCTGCGCGAGATCCGCGAGTTCGACGTCTCCGACATGCCGGCGCGTGTCGGCGCCTTCATTCCCCGCGAGGGGGAGGGCGCCTACAACCCCGACGACTGGATGGAGCCCAAGGAAAGCCGGAAGGTCGACGATTTCATCGTCTACGCCATGGCCGCCGCCAAGCAGGCGCTGGCGGATGCGGGCTGGAAGCCGGCGACACACGAGGAGCAATGCGCCACCGGCGTGCTGATCGGCTCGGGCATCGGCGGACTCGGCGGCATCTACGAGGCGACCGTGACCCTCAAGGAAAAGGGGCCGCGGCGGATTTCTCCCTTCTTCATCCCCGGCCGCCTCATCAATCTCGCCTCCGGCTATGTCTCCATCGCGCATGGCCTCAAGGGGCCGAACCACGCCGTGGTGACGGCCTGCTCGACCGGCGCCCATGCCGTGGGCGATGCCGCCCGGCTGATCGCGCTCGGCGACGCGGACGTGATGGTGGCGGGAGGCGCGGAGTCCCCGTTGAACCGGCTCGCGATCGCCGGGTTCACGGCCTGCCGCGCCCTCTCCACCTCGTTCAACGACACCCCGACCAAGGCTTCGCGCCCCTATGACAAGGATCGCGACGGCTTCGTGATGGGCGAGGGGGCCGGCATCATGGTGCTGGAGGAATACGAGCACGCCAAGCGCCGCGGCGCCAAGATCTACGCCGAACTCGTCGGCTACGGCCTCTCGGGCGACGCCTATCACATCACCTCGCCGAGCGAGGACGGCGACGGCGCCTTCCGATGCATGTCGGCCGCCCTGAAGCGCGCCGGTCTCTCGGCCAGTGACGTCGATTACGTCAATGCCCACGGCACCTCGACGCCGCTCGGCGACGAGATCGAACTGAAGGCCTTCGAGCGTCTGGTCGGCAACAGCGCCGGCAAGATCTCGATGTCCTCGACCAAGTCGGCGATCGGCCATCTGCTCGGCGCCGCAGGCTCCGTCGAGGCGATCTTCGCCGTTCTCGCGATCCGCGACCAGATCGCGCCGCCGACGCTCAATCTGGACAATCCTTCCGTCGATACTGCTCTCGACCTCGTGCCGCATGTCGCGCGCCGGCGCGAAATCAACGTGGCGCTGTCCAATTCCTTCGGCTTCGGCGGCACCAACGCCAGCCTCGTCTTCCGCAAGCTCGGCGCCTGATCCGGCGCCGTGCGGGTAGACCGCCGGCAAGCCCGCCGCGCTTCCATTTTAATGAGGCGAAGGCAGCCGGATTTTGCCCCACGAACGGCGTCGCTAGTGTGAGCGGCGAGGCCGCGGGCCTTTGCTGGCCAGGTTGCGCTGCGGTGTCGAGACAAACTCCGGTGACCGCTCCGGGAAGCATTGCAGCCATGCACGCCGGAACCCGGCCGAATGCCGCTTGACGAAGCCGAGTCGCGCGTGTAGACGGCGCGAACTCTCGGCGGGCCGTGAGCCACGGTTTTTTCGCAGCGACACGCAGCGGAAGTTTCCGGCTCAAACGCCGCCAAGCTCACGTGACTTCTGGAAGTCCTGTTGGGTTCATGATGTGAAGGCCGCGAGGTCTTCCCATCCTCTGGTTTTGAGGGCGCCATGGATGCAGACGCATCCGCGGCGCTCGTTTCGCTTCGCTTGTGCAAAGCGAGGCGCGTTTCGCCGTTCGTCGGACGCAAGCGTCAGGCGGGCAACGAAGTCCAAAGGTGAAGGTCGACCGTATGCCAACGATCAGCCAGCTGATCCGCAAGCCCCGCTCTCCGCTGGTGGCGCGCAAGAAGACCCCGGCGCTGCAGGAGAACCCGCAGAAGCGCGGCGTCTGCACGCGCGTCTACACGACCACGCCGAAGAAGCCGAACTCGGCTCTCCGGAAGGTCGCGAAGGTGCGTCTGGTCAACGGCTTCGAGGTCATCGGCTACATCCCCGGCGAGGGCCACAACCTCCAGGAGCACTCCGTGGTGATGATCCGCGGCGGCCGCGTGAAGGACCTTCCGGGCGTGCGCTACCACATCCTGCGCGGCGTGCTCGACACGCAGGGCGTCAAGGACCGCAAGCAGCGCCGTTCCAAGTACGGCGCCAAGCGGCCCAAGTAATTCGGAGAAGTTGAGCCATGTCACGCCGCCACAGCGCCGAGAAGCGCGAGATCATTCCGGATCCGAAGTTCCACGACGTCGTCGTGACCAAGTTCATGAACTCGGTCATGTACGAGGGCAAGAAGTCGGTCGCCGAGACGATCGTCTACAGCGCCTTCGACATCATCGAGCAGAAGACGAAGCAGAGCCCGATCGAGGTGTTCAAGTCGGCGCTCGAGAATGTCGCGCCGGCGATCGAGGTCCGCTCCCGCCGCGTCGGCGGCGCCACCTATCAGGTGCCGGTCGAGGTCCGGACGGAGCGCCGCCAGGCGCTCGCCATCCGCTGGCTGATCGCCGCGGCCCGCGCGCGCAATGACAAGACCATGGTCGACCGTCTCTCGGCCGAACTCATGGACGCCGCCAACAACCGTGGAAACGCCGTGAAGAAGCGGGAAGACACGCACAAAATGGCCGAGGCGAACCGCGCCTTCGCCCATTACCGCTGGTGAGGCGGCGCTTTCGCTAGCGCCCCGCCGACGACAGGACACGAGATCATGGCCCGCACGCACAAAATCGAAGACTACCGCAACTTCGGCATCATGGCCCACATCGATGCGGGCAAGACGACGACGACTGAGCGGATCCTCTATTACACCGGCAAGTCGCATAAGATCGGCGAAGTGCACGACGGCGCCGCTACCATGGACTTCATGGAGCAGGAGCAGGAGCGCGGCATCACGATCACCTCGGCCGCGACGACCGCTTTCTGGAACGGCCATCGCCTGAACATCATCGACACGCCCGGCCACGTCGACTTCACCATCGAGGTGGAGCGCTCGATGCGCGTGCTCGACGGGGCCGTCTGCGTGCTCGATTCCAACCAGGGCGTGGAGCCTCAGACCGAAACCGTCTGGCGTCAGGGCGACAAGTACAACGTTCCGCGCATCGTGCTCTGCAACAAGATGGATAAGACGGGCGCCGACTTCTACAAGTGCCTGGACGACATCGTGAAGCGGCTCGGCGCCAATCCCGTGCCGATCCAGCTGCCGATCGGCGCCGAGAACAACTTCCAGGGCATTGTCGATCTCGTCCGCATGAAGGGCGTGGTCTGGGACAACGAGAACCTCGGCGCGACCTTCCGCGACGTCGAGATCCCGGCCGACATGGTCGAGAAGGCCAAGGAATACCGCACGAAGCTCGTGGAGGCCGCCGTCGAACTCGACGACGCCGCCATGGAGACCTATCTCGAGGGCAACGAGCCGGACGAGGCGACGCTGAAGCGCCTCATCCGCAAAGCTGTGTTGAACGCGTCCTTCTTCCCGATTCTCGCTGCTTCGGCCTTCAAGAACAAGGGCGTGCAGACGCTTCTTGATGCAGTGGTGGATTATCTGCCGTCGCCGGTGGATCGCCCCGCGATCAAGGGCGTCGACATGAAGGGCAACGAAGTGACGCGCAAGTCGTCCGACGACGAGCCGCTGTCCATGCTCGCCTTCAAGATCATGGACGATCCGTTCGGCATCCTGACCTTCGCCCGAATCTACTCCGGCAAGCTCGAGAAGGGCATGTCACTGTCGAACTCGACGCGCGAGCGCAGCGAGCGCGCCGGCCGCATGGTGCTCATGCACGCCAACAACCGTGAGGAGATCTCTGAGGCTTATGCCGGCGATATCGTCGCGCTGATCGGCCTCAAGGACACCCGCACCGGCGACACGCTCTGCGATCCGAACAAGGAAGTCGTGCTGGAGCGCATGGAGTTCCCTGATCCCGTCATCGAGATGGCCGTGGAGCCCAAGACCAAGGCTGACCAGGAGAAGATGGCGATCGCTCTCGGCAAGCTCGCCGCGGAGGATCCGTCCTTCCGCGTCAGCACCGACCAGGAGTCGGGCCAGACGATCATCAAGGGCATGGGCGAGCTTCACCTCGACATCAAGGTCGACATCCTGCGCCGCACCCACAAGGTCGACGTCCAGGTCGGCGCCCCGCAGGTCGCCTACCGCGAGACGATCAAGGGCCAGGCCTCGGTCGACTACACGCACAAGAAGCAGACCGGCGGCACGGGCCAGTTCGCCCGCGTCAAGTTCAACGTGATGCCCGCCGAGAAGGGCGCCGGCTTCGCCTTCGAGTCGAAGATCATCGGCGGCTCGGTGCCGAAGGAATACATCCCCGGCGTCGAGAAGGGCCTGCAGTCGGTGATGACCTCCGGCCCGCTCGCCGGCTTCCCGATGGTCGACATCAAGGTCGAGCTGACGGACGGCGCCTATCACGAAGTCGACTCGTCGGCGATCGCCTTCGAGATCGCCTCGCGCATGGGCTTCCGCGAGGCGCTGCAGAAGAGCCAGCCGGTTCTGCTGGAGCCGATCATGAAGGTCGAGGTGGTGACGCCCGAGGAGTTCACGGGCTCCGTCATCGGCGACCTCAACTCGCGGCGCGGCCAGATCCAGGGCCAGGACATGCGCGGCAACGCCAATGTCGTGAACGCCTTCGTGCCGCTGGCCAACATGTTCGGCTACGTGAACACGCTGCGCTCCTTCAGCCAGGGCCGCGCCTCGTTCACGATGCAGTTCAGCCACTACGACGAAGTGCCTCGCAACGAGGCCGAGAAGATCCAGGCGAAGTACGCCTGACCGCCACCGGCTCTGTCGCCGCCCGGCAAGTCCGATCTCAGAATCGGTTGGGCAGTGACCAGGGTCAACCCGACGGGGCCTCCGGCGAATTCGCCGTAGGCCGGTCGGGGACAAGTTTGGAAGAGTTCAACCGGCTCCGAGAGCCGAGGACGTTGAAGGAGAGCCGTCATGGCGAAGGAAAAGTTCGAGCGCAACAAGCCGCATTGCAACATCGGCACCATCGGTCACGTCGACCATGGCAAGACCTCGCTGACGGCAGCGATCACCAAGGTGCTGGCTGAATCGGGCGGCGCGACCTTCACGGCCTACGACCAGATCGACAAGGCTCCGGAAGAGAAGGCCCGCGGCATCACGATCTCGACCGCCCACGTCGAGTACGAGACGAGCAAGCGTCACTACGCCCACGTCGATTGCCCCGGCCACGCCGACTATGTGAAGAACATGATCACCGGCGCGGCGCAGATGGACGGCGCGATCCTCGTCGTTTCGGCCGCCGACGGCCCGATGCCGCAGACCCGTGAGCACATCCTGCTCGCCCGTCAGGTCGGCGTGCCGGCGCTCGTCGTGTTCATGAACAAGGTCGACCTGGTCGACGACGCCGAGCTCCTCGAACTCGTCGAGATGGAGGTGCGCGAGCTCCTCTCCAAGTACGAGTTCCCTGGCGACGACATCCCGATCACCAAGGGCTCGGCCAAGGCCGCCCTCGATGGCGTGACGCCCGAGATCGGCCGCGACGCCGTTCTCAAGCTCATGGAGACGGTCGACAGCTACATCCCGCAGCCTGACCGCCCGGTCGACGGCAACTTCCTGATGCCGGTCGAGGACGTGTTCTCGATCTCGGGCCGCGGCACGGTCGTCACCGGCCGCGTCGAGCGCGGCATCGTCAAGGTCGGCGAGACCGTCGAGATCGTCGGCATCCGCGACACCCAGACCACCACGGTCACCGGCGTCGAGATGTTCCGCAAGCTGCTCGACCAGGGCCAGGCCGGCGACAACGTCGGCATCCTGCTGCGCGGCACGAAGCGCGAGGACGTCGAGCGCGGCCAGGTCGTCTGCAAGCCCGGCTCGGTGAAGCCGCACAAGAAGTTCAAGGCCGAGGCCTACATCCTCACCAAGGAGGAGGGCGGCCGCCACACGCCGTTCTTCACGAACTACCGCCCGCAGTTCTACTTCCGCACCACCGACGTGACCGGCATGGTCAAGCTGCCCGAGGGCACGGAGATGGTGATGCCGGGCGACAACGTGACCTGCGAGGTCGAGCTCATCACCCCGATCGCCATGGAGGAGAAGCTCCGCTTCGCCATCCGTGAGGGCGGCCGCACGGTGGGCGCCGGCGTCGTCGCCTCGATCATCGAGTAAGCGCTCGACCGCAACTCCCCAGGAGCGCGCCGCGAGGGCGGCGCGCTCTTCGTCGTCAGGGCGCCCTCGCCGGAGCCCAGGCTGCAAAGACACCGTCAGGACGGACCGATGAACGGACAAACCATCAGAATTCGCCTCAAGGCGTTCGACCATCGCGTGCTCGACAACTCGACCCGCGAGATCGTCTCCACGGCGAAGCGGACCGGCGCGCAGGTGCGCGGGCCGATCCCGCTGCCCACCATCATCGAGAAGTTCACGGTCAACCGCTCGCCGCACATCGACAAGAAGTCGCGCGAGCAGTTCGAGATCAGAACCCACAAGCGCGTGCTCGACATCGTCGACCCGACGCCGCAGACCGTCGACGCTCTGATGAAGCTCGACCTCGCGGCCGGCGTCGACGTGCAGATCCGCCTGTGATCGTTTGACCTCCTCTGGAAAGGACTAGGGCCATGAGGTCTGGAGTTATCGCGCAGAAGCTGGGCATGACCCGCGTCTTCACTGACGCCGGCGAGCATGTTCCGGTGACCGTGCTCAAGCTGGACGGCTGCCAGGTCGTCGCTCAGCGCACGATGGACAAGAACGGCTATACGGCGGTCCAGTTGGGCGCCGGCGCAGCCAAGGTGAAGAACGTCTCGAAGGCGGAGCGCGGCCATTTCGCCGTCGCCAAGGTAGAGCCGAAGCGCGAGGTCGTCGAGTTCCGTGTCGACGAGAGCTCGCTGCTCCCGGTCGGCGCCGAGATCACGGCCGACCATTTTGTGCCGGGCCAGTACGTCGACGTCTCCGGCGTCTCGACCGGCAAGGGCTTCGCCGGCGGCATGAAGCGCTGGAACTTCCACGGCCTGCGCGCCACCCACGGCGTCTCGGTCTCGCACCGCTCCATCGGTTCGACCGGCGGTCGCCAGGACCCGGGCCGCACGTTCAAGAACCGCAAGATGCCGGGCCATCTCGGCGTCGAGCGCGTCACCACGCTGAACCTCAAGGTCGTTTCGACCGATGCGGAGCGCGGCCTGATCCTGGTCGAGGGCGCAGTGCCCGGCACCAAGGGCGGCTGGATTCGCGTCCGCGACGCGGTCAAGAAGCCGGCGCACAAGGACCTGCCGAAGCCCGGCAAGTTCAAGATGCCTGGCGCTGGGAATGATGCTCCGGCCGCGGCTGGCGAGCCCGCGCAGGCGGAGGGTTGATCATGGAACTCGCAATCAAGACCCTCGACGGCGCGGACGCCGGCAAGATCACCGTATCGGATGCGGTGTTCGGCCTGGAGCCGCGCACCGACATCCTGCACCGCATGGTGCGCTGGCAGCTCGCCAAGCGCCAGCAGGGCACGCATGACGTGAAGAACCGTTCGGAGATCAACCGGACGACCAAGAAGATGTACAAGCAGAAGGGCACCGGCGGCGCTCGCCACGGCGCCATGAGCGCTCCGCAATTCCGCGGCGGCGGACGCGCCTTCGGCCCGACGCCCCGCAGCCATGCTCATGACCTGCCCAAGCAGGTGAGGGCGCTGGCGCTGCGCCATGCCCTGTCGTCCAAGGCCAAGACCGACGCGATCGTCGTGCTCGACGACGCGACGGCGAGCGAGCCCAAGACGAAGGCGCTGAAGGCGAAGTTCGAGAAGCTCGGGCTCGGTTCTGTGCTGATCATCGGCGGCGTCGAGATCGACCGCAACTTCGGCCTCGCCTCCCGCAACCTGCCGCATGTCGACGTGCTGCCGGTGCAGGGCATCAACGTCTATGACATCCTGCGCCGCGAGAAGCTCGTGCTGACCAAGGCCGCCGTCGAAGCGCTGGAGGCGCGGTTTCAATGAGCATCGATCCCCGCCTCTATGACGTGATCCTGGCGCCGGTCATCACCGAGAAGGCGACGCTGCTCTCGGAAGAGAACAAGGTCGTCTTCAAGGTCGCCAAGACCGCGACGAAGCCGCAGATCAAGATGGCCGTCGAGAAGCTGTTCGACGTCAAGGTCACGGCCGTCAATACGCTCGTCCGCAAGGGCAAGGAGAAGCGGTTCCGCGGCCGCGTCGGATTCCAGTCCGACGTGAAGAAGGCGATCGTGACGCTGGCCGAGGGCCAGCACATCGACGTCACCACGGGCCTCTGAGCGGAGCAGAAGAATATGGCGCTCAAGCAATTTAATCCGACGACGCCCAGCCTCCGCCAGCTCGTGCTGGTGGATCGCTCGGACCTCTACAAGGGCAAGCCCGTCAAGGCGCTCACCCATGGCAAGGTCGAGCAGGGCGGCCGCAACAACCTCGGCCGCGTCACCGTCCGCTTCCGCGGCGGCGGCCACAAGCAGGCCTATCGGCTCGTGGACTTCAAGCGCCGCGAGAAGCCCGATGCGGCGGCGACGGTCGAGCGGTTGGAGTATGATCCGAACCGCACGGCGTTCATCGCGCTGATCAAGTATTCCGACGGAACGCTGTCCTACATCCTCGCGCCGCAGCGTCTCGCTGTCGGTGACCAGGTGGTGGCGGGCGAGCAGGTCGACGTGAAGCCCGGCAACGCCATGCCGATCGGCAACATCCCGGTCGGCACGATCGTGCACAACGTGGAGATCAAGATCGGCAAGGGCGGCCAGATGGCCCGCTCCGCCGGCTCCTACGTGCAGATCGTCGGCCGCGACCAGGGCTATGTCTCGGTCCGCCTCAACTCGGGCGAGCAGCGCATGATCCACGGCGCCTGCTACGCCACGGTCGGCGCGGTTTCGAACCCGGACCACATGAACATCAGCCTCGGCAAGGCGGGCCGCAACCGCTGGCTCGGCAAGCGCCCGCATAACCGCGGCGTGGCCATGAACCCGGTCGATCACCCGCATGGCGGCGGCGAAGGCCGCACCTCGGGCGGCCGTCATCCGGTCACGCCCTGGGGCAAGCCCACCAAGGGCAAGAAGACCCGTTCGAACAAGCGGACCGACAAGTTCATTGTCGCCTCCCGCCACGCCCGCAAGAAGTAAGGAGCGGATCGATGCCGCGTTCAGTTTGGAAAGGTCCGTTCGTCGACGGATACCTTCTGAAGAAGGCGGAGGCCTCGCGCGCCTCCGGACGCAACGAAGTGATCAAGATCTGGACGCGGCGGTCGACGATCCTGCCCCAGTTCGTGGGGCTCAAGTTCGGTGTCTACAACGGCGCGAAGCACGTCGAGGTGCTCGTCTCGGAAGACATGATCGGCCACAAGTTCGGCGAGTTCTCGCCGACGCGCACCTTCTACGGCCACGCGGCCGACAAGAAGGCCAAGCGGAAGTGATGGGGAACAGTCATGGGTAAAGCATCGACGCCCCGCGCGCTGGCCGATACCGAAGCAAAGGCGGTCACGCGCAACATCCGCATCTCGCCGCAGAAGCTCAACCTCGTCGCGCAGATGATCCGCGGCAAGAAGGTCGCGGCTGCGCTGGCGGATCTCGAATTCTCGCAGAAGCGCATCGCCGACGACGTCAAGAAGACGCTCGAGAGCGCCATCGCCAATGCCGAGAACAACCATTCGCTCGACGTGGACGATCTCGTGGTGGCGCAGGCCTTCGTGGGCAAGGCGCTGGTGATGAAGCGCTTCGCGGCCCGCGCCCGTGGCCGCGCCAGCCGGATCGAGAAGCCCTTCTCGCATCTCACGATCATCGTCCGTCAGGTTTCGGAGGCCGCATAATGGGTCAGAAAGTCAATCCGATCGGCCTGCGCCTCGGCATCAACCGGACCTGGGACAGCCGCTGGTATGCCAACACCGGCGAGTACGGCCGGCTGCTGCACGAGGACATGGCCATCCGCAAGATGCTCATGGACACGCTGAAGCAGGCCGCCATCTCGAAGGTCGTGATCGAGCGTCCGCACAAGAAGTGCCGCGTCTCGATCCACTCGGGCCGTCCCGGCGTCGTGATCGGCAAGAAGGGCGCGGACATCGACAAGCTGCGCAAGCAGATCGCCAAGATGACGGACAGCGAAGTCGCCATCAACATCGTCGAGGTGCGCAAGCCCGAAGTCGACGCGACGCTGGTCGCCGAGTCGATCGCGCAGCAGCTGGAGCGCCGCGTCGCCTTCCGCCGGGCCATGAAGCGCTCGATGCAGTCGGCCATGCGGCTGGGCGCCGAGGGCATCAAGGTGACGTGCTCGGGCCGTCTCGGCGGCGCCGAGATTGCCAGGATCGAGACCTATCGCGAGGGCCGCGTGCCGCTGCACACCTTGCGCGCCGACGTCGACTACGGCACGGCGACCGCCGTGACGGCCTACGGCACCTGCGGCGTCAAGGTCTGGATCTTCAAGGGCGAAATCCTTGAGCACGACCCGATGGCCTCCGAGAGGAAAGCCACGGACGACGGCGGGCGCAGCCAGGGCCGTCGCGCGCCGGAAGCGGCGTGAGGGACTAAGGAACAAGAACCATGTTGCAACCCAAGCGCACCAAGTTCCGCAAGCAGTTCAAGGGCCGGATCTCCGGCGTGGCGTCCTCGGGCGCGGAGCTGGCTTTCGGCGAGTTCGGCCTCAAGGCCATGGAGCCGGACCGTCTGACCGCGCGCCAGATCGAGGCGGCGCGCCGCGCGATGACGCGCCACATGAAGCGCGCCGGCCGCGTCTGGATCCGCATCTTCCCGGATGTGCCGGTGTCGAAGAAGCCGCTGGAAGTCCGCATGGGCTCCGGCAAGGGATCGCCCGAGTATTGGGCGGCCCGCGTCAAGGCCGGCAAGATCATGTTCGAGCTCGGCGGCGTGCCGGAGCAGGTGGCCCGCGAGTCGCTCGAGCTTGCGGCCGCCAAGCTGCCGATCAAGACGCGCTTCGTGGCGCGCATCGCCGAGTGAGGAAGGCAGAGATGAAGACCAACCAGCGTCTCTCCGACATCCGCGCCATGAGCACGGACCAGATGAACGACGAGCTCGCCAACCTGAAGAAGGAGCAGTTCAACCTGCGCTTCCAGCGCGCGACCGGCCAGCTCGAGAACACGGGCCGCATCCGCCAGGTGCGGCGCGACATCGCCCGCATCATGACCGTCTCGCGCCAGAAGGCTGGCGCGGGCGACCAGACCTGAGGAGAGTAATCCATGCCCAAGCGCATGCTGCAGGGAACGGTCGTCTCCGACAAGCAGGACAAGACCGTGGTCGTGAAGGTCGAGCGTCGCTTCACGCACCCGCTGCTCAAGAAGACGGTGCGGCGGTCCAAGAACTACCACGCCCATGACGAGGGCAACGCCGCCAAGGTCGGCCAGACGGTGTGGATCCAGGAATCCGCGCCGATCTCCAAGCTGAAGCGCTGGGTGCTCGTCAACGAGGGCGGGGCCGAAGCGGGCGAAGCGCCGTCGGCCTGAGGCCGGCGCCGGGCCTGTGGTGCACCCTCAAGGGCCACCTGCGCGGCCAGGCGAAGCTTCCAAGGACGCACGGCGGTCATGCATCGCTGAGCGGTTGAACTGCGGACGATGATCGGCTATGGCCGCGCTTCTTCCGAAAACGAAAGGCGAGGAGGCGGAACGCTTCCGGCTTCGGCCAGGAGCGGAACGAGACTTCCGTCAGGCGTAGTCCGGCGCGGGATCCCCCGCGCTGGAAACCGATCTGAACCAATGAAAGGGATCAAAGCCTATGATCCAGATGCAAACCAATCTGGACGTCGCCGATAATTCCGGCGCGCGCCGCGTGATGTGCATCAAGGTGCTCGGGGGCTCCAAGCGCAAGTACGCTGGGGTCGGCGATGTCATCGTGGTCTCCATCAAGGAAGCCATCCCGCGCGGCCGCGTCAAGAAGGGCGACGTGATGAAGGCCATCGTCGTGCGCACGGCGAAGGACATCCGCCGCGCCGATGGCTCGGTGATCCGCTTCGACCGCAACGCGGCCGTGCTGATCAACAACCAGAAGGAGCCGGTCGGCACCCGCATCTTCGGGCCGGTTCCGCGCGAGCTGCGCGCCAAGAACCACATGAAGATCATTTCGCTGGCGCCCGAGGTGCTCTGATGGCTGCGAAAATCAAGAAAGGCGACAAGGTCGTCGTCCTCACCGGTCGTGACAAGGGCAAATCGGGCGAAGTGCTCGAAGTGCGCCCGACCGAGAGCCGCGCGCTCGTGCGCGGCGTGAACCTCGTGAAGCGCCACCAGCGCCAGTCCGCCAGCCAGGCCGGCGGCATCATCACCAAGGAAGCAGCGCTGCACTTGAGCAACCTCGCGCTCGCCGATCCCAAGGACGGCAAGCCGACGCGCGTCGGCTTCAAGACCCTCGATGACGGCCGGAAGGTCCGCTTCGCCAAGCGCTCGGGAGATCTCATCGATGCCTGATCAGAGCACCTACAAGCCGCGCCTCAAGGGCCACTACGAGGACGTGGTGCGCCAGAAGATGATCGAGCAGTTCGGCTACAAGAACGCCATGGAAGTGCCCCAGGTCACGAAGATCGTGATCAACATGGGCGTGGGCGAAGCCGTCAACGACAGCAAGAAGGCCGGCGTCGCCGCAGGCGACCTCGCTCTCATCGCCGGCCAGAAGCCGACGTTGACCAAGGCCCGCAAGGCGATCTCGAACTTCAAGCTGCGCGAGAACCTCGCGATCGGCGCGAAGGTCACTTTGCGCAAGACCCGCATGTACGAGTTCATGGACCGCCTCGTCACGGTGGCCCTGCCGCGCGTGCGCGACTTCCGCGGCCTCAACCCCAAGAGCTTCGACGGCCGCGGCAACTTCGCCATGGGCATCAAGGAGCATCTCGTGTTCCCCGAGATCTCCTATGACAAGGTCGACCAGGTCTGGGGTATGGACGTCATCGTCTGCACCACCGCCAAGACCGACGACGAGGCCCGGGCGCTGCTCAAGCACTTCAACTTCCCGTTCCGGCAGTGAGCCGGGGACCTTAACGGACCCCAGAGCTCAAACGCGGACACCAGGAGACAGGATCGAGATGGCCAAGAAGGGCATGATCGAGAAGAACCATCGCCGCCAGCGGCTCGTGAGCCAGCAGGCCGCGAAGCGCGCCAAGCTGAAGGCGATCATCATGAACCAGGAGATCGGCCTGGAGGAGCGTTTCGCCGCGACCCTCAAGCTGGCCCAACTCCCGCGCAATGCTTCTGCCACGCGCATCAAGAACCGCTGCGAGATGACGGGCCGCCCGCGCGCCTATTACCGCAAGCTGAAGATGTCGCGCATCGCGATGCGCGACCTCGGCAACAAGGGGCTGGTTCCCGGCCTCACCAAGTCCAGCTGGTAAGGAGGTCAGACCCATGTCAATGACCGATCCGCTCGGCGATATGCTCACCCGCATCCGGAATGCCCAGATGCGCCGGAAGTCCAAGGTCTCGACGCCGGGCTCCAGCCTGCGCGCCCGCGTCCTGGAGGTGCTGAAGAGCGAAGGCTATATCCGCGACTATTCCGTCACGGAATACGGCAACGGCCGCACCGACATCGATATCGAGCTCAAGTACTTCGACGGCCAGCCCGTCATCAAGACGATCGAGCGCGTGTCGAAGCCCGGACGTCGCGTCTATGTCTCCGTCGACAACATGCCCCGCGTGGCCAACGGCCTCGGCGTCACGATCGTCTCCACGCCCAAGGGCGTGATGCCGGACTACGCCGCCCGCGAGAGCAACGTCGGCGGCGAAGTCCTCTGCAAAGTCTTCTGATCGAGAGGAGAGAGAAATGTCCCGTCTCGGAAAGATGGCTGTCGCGATCCCGGCCGGCTGCCAGGTTCGCACGGAAGGCAACACGATCATCGCCAAGGGTCCGAAGGGCGAGCTCAAGTTCGCTGGCTCGGACGAGGTCGAGGTGAAGATCGAGGGCAACGTCATCAAGTTTGCCCCGAAGAACGACTCGAAGCGCGCCCGCGCGATGTGGGGCACCACGCGCGCCCAGGTGCAGAACATCGTCACCGGATCGACCCAGGGCTTCGAGAAGAAGCTGGAGATCAACGGCGTCGGCTACCGCGCCGCCGTCGCCGGCAAGGTGCTTCAGCTCTCGCTCGGCTACAGCCACGACGTGAACTATCCGATCCCGGAAGGGATCACGATCGTCACGCCGAAGCCGACCGAGATCACCATCTCGGGATCCGACCGGCAGCGCGTCGGCCAGGTCGCTTCGGAGATCCGCGCCTATCGCGGCCCCGAGCCCTACAAGGGCAAGGGCGTCAAGTACGCCGGCGAGTTCATCTTCCGCAAGGAAGGCAAGAAGAAGTAAGAGCCATGTCGAAGAACGCTGTCACCACTCAGCGCCGGCAGGCGCGCACCCGCCGGGAGCTCAAGGAAGTCGCCTACGGCCGTCCGCGGCTGTCGGTCTTCCGCTCCTCGAAGCAGATCTACGTCCAGGTCATCGACGATACGGAGGGCCGCACGCTGGCCGCCGCCTCGTCGATCGAGAAGGACGTGAAGGCCAGGCTCAAGACCGGCGCGGATATCGCGGCGGCCAAGGAGATCGGCAAGCTGGCCGCCGAGCGCGCGCTGGCCGCCGGCGTGACCAAGGTCGTCTTCGACCGCGGCTCGTATCTCTACCACGGCCGCGTCAAGGCGGTGGCCGAGGGCGCCCGCGAAGGCGGGTTGGATTTCTAAAGGGGTTGACGCTGCCCCTCACCTAACCTCTCCCCGCGAGTTGCGGGGAGAGGAACGCGCTCTGCTTTGGAGCGCCGAGCTAGACGAGCGTTCTTCTCCCCGCTTGCGGGGAGAAGACAGATGAGGGGCAACCCTCAGGTCATCACAGAAGCGAGCGGGTTTCCGTCCCGCGCAAGTCAGGAGAAACGGAATGGCGAAAGAGCCACGTGAGGGCGGTCGCGGCCGCCGCGACGACCGGGAAGAGCGCGACAACGAGTTCGTCGACCGCCTGGTCCATATCAACCGCGTCGCCAAGACCGTGAAGGGCGGCCGCCGCATGGCCTTCGCTGCGCTGGTGGTCGTGGGAGATCAGAAGGGCCGCGTCGGCTACGGCCACGGCAAGGCGCGCGAAGTGCCTGAGGCCATCCGTAAGGCGACAGAATCGGCCAAGCGCGGGCTCATCCGCGTGCCGCTGCGCGAGGGCCGGACGCTGCATCATGACGTGCGCGGCCGCCACGGCGCCGGCAAGGTCGTGCTCCGCGCCGCCCCGGCCGGCACCGGCGTCATCGCCGGCGGCCCGATGCGCGCGATCTTCGAGTCGCTCGGCATGCAGGACGTCGTCGCAAAGTCGCTCGGCTCCTCGAACCCCTACAACATGGTGCGCGCCACCTTCGACGCCCTGGTGAACGAGGACGCGCCCCGCGCCGTCGCCGCTCGCCGCGGCCTAAAGGTCTCGCAGCTCCAGGCCCGTCGCGGCGGCATCGACGCCGAAGCCGGCGCGGATTCGTGATCGGGGAGGGGAGCATGGCCAATACCGACAGCAAGACCTTCACCGTCGAGCAATACGCGAGCCAGATTCGCCGGCCCGCCAAGCAGACGCAGATCCTCACCGGCCTCGGCCTGAAGCGCATCGGCGACCGCCGCACGCTGAAGGACACGCCCGAAGCCCGCGGCATGGTGGCCGCCGTCGCGCACATGGTGCGCGTCGTCGAAGCGTAAGGAGGGGTCCATGAGACTCGACGAACTCCACGACAACGCAGGCGCCACCAAGAAGCGCATGCGCATCGGCCGCGGCATCGGCTCCGGCAAGGGCAAGACCGGCGGACGCGGCGTCAAGGGCCAGAAGGCCCGCACCGGCGTCGCCATCAAGGGCTTCGAAGGCGGCCAGATGCCGCTGCATCGGCGCCTGCCGAAGCGCGGCTTCAACAACATCCACGCGCTCGACCTGAACGAGGTCAACCTCGGCCGGGTGCAGCAGGCCGTGGAAGCCGGCCGGCTCGATGCCAACGCAACCGTGACGGCCGAGGCGCTGGTCGCCGCCGGCGTGCTCTCCCGCGCCCGGGACGGCGTCAAGGTGCTGGGCCAGGGCGAGTTCACCGCCAAGCTCAGCTTCGAGGTCTGGGCTGCCTCCGCCTCTGCCGTCGCGGCGATCGAGAAGGCCGGCGGCACAGTCAAGATCCTGCGGCCGGTGGCCGAGGCTTCGGCCTGACGACAAATCGGCGCTGGCGCTCAGCCGGCGGCGACCTTATCTCGCCGGAGACGTCTCCGGAACCGCGCCCGGGCTTGACCCGGGCGTCGGCGCGTTTAGGGACATGTGCACCATGCGCCGCTCCGGTTTCGGAGCGGCCACGAGAGGGTCGCGGCGCGCATGCCGCGGGATCAGATGGCATCGGCAGCAGAACAGCTCGCGTCCAGCCTCAACTTCGGCGCACTCGCCAAGGCGGAGGAGCTCAAGAAGCGCATCTTCTTCACGCTCGGCGCGCTCCTCGTCTATCGGCTCGGCACCTACATCCCGCTGCCCGGCATCGACCCCGAGGCGCTGCGGCAGTCGTTCCAGAACGCCCAGCAGGGCATCCTCGGCCTGTTCAACATGTTCTCGGGCGGCGCGGTCTCGCGTCTCGCGATCTTCGCCCTGAACATCATGCCCTATATCTCCGCCTCGATCATCATCCAGCTCCTGACCACCGTGTCGCCGAAGCTGGAGGCGTTGAAGAAGGAGGGCGAGAGCGGCCGCCGCCAGATCAACCAGTACACGCGCTATCTCACGGTTGTGCTGGCGCTCTTCCAGGCCTGGGGCATTGCCGTCGGCCTGCAAGGCTCCGGCAACCTCGTGCAGAACCCGGGTCCTTTCTTCATCGCCACGACAGTGGTGACGCTGACCGGCGGCACGCTGTTCCTGATGTGGCTGGGCGAGCAGATCACCAGCCGCGGCATCGGCAACGGCACCTCGCTCATCATCTTCGCCGGCATCGTGGCCGAGTTGCCGGCAGCCATTTTCGGTACGCTGGAATTGTCGCGCCAGGGCGCGATCTCGTCGATCCTGATCCTCTTCGTCATGGTGATGGTGGTGGCGCTGATCGCCATGATCGTCTTTATGGAGCGCGCCCAGCGCCGGCTCTTGATCAATTATCCGCGACGTCAGGTCGGCAACCGCATGTACGAGGGCCAGACCTCGTTCCTGCCCTTGAAGCTGAATACGGCCGGCGTCATCCCGCCGATCTTCGCCTCCTCGCTGCTGCTGCTGCCGACGACGATCGCCAGCTTCCAGGCGCAGAGCGGCGGGCCCGAGTGGCTTCAGACGCTCACCGCCTATCTCGGCCATGGCCGCCCGCTCTACATGGCGCTCTATGCGGCGATGATCATCTTCTTCGCCTTCTTCTACACGGCGATCGTCTTCAATCCGGCCGAGACCGCCGACAACCTGAAGAAGCAGGGCGGCTTCATCCCCGGCATTCGGCCCGGCGAGCGCACCGCGACGCATATCGACTACGTCCTGACGCGCATCACGTTGATCGGCGCTCTTTACCTGACTTTCGTCTGCTTGCTGCCCGAGTTCCTCATCAGCTATGCAGCACTACCGTTCTACCTCGGCGGCACCTCGATCCTCATCGTGGTGTCGGTGACGATGGACACGGTGGCGCAGGTGCAGGGCTACCTCATCGCGCATCAATACGAAGGCCTGATCAAGAAGGCCAAGCTGCGAGGGAGCAGACGCTGATGAGATTGATCCTGCTGGGCCCGCCAGGGGCGGGGAAGGGCACGCAGGCCGAGCGCCTGGTTCGGGAACACGGGATCCCTCAGCTGTCGACCGGAGACATGCTGCGCGCCGCGGTGGCGGCGGGCAGCCCGATCGGTCTCAAGGCCAAGGCCGTGATGGAATCGGGCGGCCTCGTCTCCGATGAGATCGTGGTCGGCATCATCGCCGATCGGATCGAGCAGCCCGACGCGCGCAAGGGCTTCATCCTCGACGGCTTCCCGCGCACCGTGGCCCAGGCCCAGGCGCTGGAGACGATGCTGGCGGAGCGGCATATGGAGCTCGATTGCGTGATCGATCTCGTCGTCGACGAGACCAAGTTGGTCGACCGCATCATGAAGCGCGCGGCGGAGGCCAAGGCGGCCGGCCAGCCCGTGCGCAAGGACGACGACCCGGAAGTCTTCAAGACGCGGCTCGCCGCCTACCACAAGGACACCGCGGCGGTGCGGCCCTTCTACGCCGCCAAGGGCATGGTGCGGTCGGTGGACGGCATGCAATCGATCGAGGCCGTGACGGCGGCGATCGACAAGCTCCTCGCGGCATGACGCGCGGGGCCCCGCGCGAGGTCGCGCTGGGCGTCGTCGAAGCCTATGACCGCTGGGCGGCGAGCTACGACCAGGACGAGAACCCCATGGTCTTCATGGCCAGCCGGGCCCTGGAGCCGGTGCTTGCCACTGTCGCGGGTGAGAGGGTCGTCGAATTCGGCTGCGGGACGGGCCGCAATCTGGCGGCGCTCCGGCCTGCCGGCGCGGCGCGCCTGATCGGCCTCGACCTGTCGCCCGGCATGCTCGCAGCGGCGCGCGCCACGGGAGCCGCCGATGAGTTGCTCCTCCACGACATGGCCGCGCGCTCGCCGCTGGATGCGGGCCAATTCGATCACGCGCTGTTCTGCCTGTCGCTGGAGCATGTCGCCGACTTGCGGCCGCCCCTCGCGGAGGCGATGCGCCTGCTGAGGCCGGGCGGACGGCTGACGGTCGTCGAGATCCATCCCTTCCTGTCGCTGTCCGGCACCAAGGCGCATTTCCGTCTGGGCGAGGACGAGATCCATATGCCGACCTACCCGCATCGCTTCAGCGATTTCCTCAATGTTTTCGCGGCGATCGGCGCGCGGTTTGATTCATGTCGTGAATGGCGCCCCAGCGACATCGCTGGGCCGGTGCCGGCGAAGGCGCTGAAGCGCGGACCGGAGACGCCGATCGTCGTTTCCTTCGGTCTAAGCCGCGCAGAGACCTGATTTTGCGGTTGACGCCCGGGTCCGACTCCGCTAACGCAGCCCATCTTCCGGACAAGCGGGCCGCGCGCGCTCTTTCGAGCCTGCAACGCCTTTTGTCGCCGGGCATGGGCCGGACCTCCGCCGGCGCCCGGTCGAGGACCAGACGCTTCGGCTGATCGCCGCGGCCCAAACGGAGACGAGAGAGAAGCATGGCCCGTATCGCCGGCGTCAATATCCCCACCAACAAGCGCGTCGTCATCGCGCTCCGCTACATCCACGGCATCGGCCCGGTGAATGCGGTCGAGATCTGCGACAAGGTCGGCATCGACCATGCCAAGCGCGTCAACCAGCTGACCGACGGCGAGATCCTTCAGATCCGCGAGGCGATCGACCGCGACTACATGGTCGAGGGCGACCTGCGCCGCGAGACGGCGATGAACATCAAGCGCCTGATGGACCTCGGCTGCTACCGCGGCCTGCGCCATCGCCGCGGCCTGCCGGTGCGCGGCCAGCGCACCCACACCAACGCCCGCACTCGCAAGGGCAAGCCGAAGGCGATCGCCGGCAAGAAGAAGTGATCAGCCGATAGGCTGGTTATTCCGGACGACGTCTGCCGATCCGGGATCGTTGCGAGACTAGCGCGACGCCCCACAACGATCCCGGGTCAAGCCTGGGATGACATTTCCCGAGCGCCTGGCATTACGGGCGCGCCTGAAGGAGAAAGACCATGGCCAAGGAAGCCACCCGCGTTCGCCGCCGCGAACGGAAGAATATCTCGTCCGGCGTCGTTCATGTGAACGCCTCGTTCAACAACACGATGATCACCGTCACCGACGCTCAGGGCAACACGATCTCCTGGTCGTCGTCCGGCATGATGGGCTTCAAGGGCTCGCGCAAGTCGACGCCCTACGCCGCCCAGGTCGCGGCCGAGGATGCGGCCCGCAAGGCGGCCGAGCATGGCGTGCGCACCGTCGAGGTCGAGGTCACCGGTCCAGGTTCGGGCCGCGAATCGGCGCTGCGCGCCTTGCAGGCCGCCGGCTTCACCGTCACCTCGATCCGCGACGTCACGCCGATCGCGCATAACGGCTGCCGCCCGCGCAAGCGCCGCCGCGTCTGACGCGTTTTTTCGTTCAGTCATTTCGATCCACCTGATTCAATCGATGCCTTCCGGCGGACGTCCTTTTCGGCAGGCCGCCACAATCATCAGGAACCACACCCGTGATCCAGAAGAACTGGCAGGAACTGATCAAGCCGCAGAAGCTCAACGTCTCGAAGGGCGATGATGGCGGCCGCGTCGCCACCGTCGTGGCTGAGCCGTTGGAGCGCGGCTTCGGACTGACGCTCGGCAATGCTCTGCGTCGCGTTCTGCTCTCGTCGCTGCAGGGGGCCGCGGTGACGGCGCTGCAAATCGACGGCGTGCTGCACGAATTCTCGTCGATCCCCGGCGTGCGCGAGGACGTCACCGACATCGTGCTGAACGTCAAGGACATCGCCATCAAGATGCAGGGCGATGGTCCGAAGCGCATGACCTTGCGGAAGTCCGGCCACGGCGCGGTGACCGCGGGCGATATCGCCACCATCGGTGATATCCAGATCCTCAATCCCGGCCTGGTGATCTGCACGCTCGACGAGGGCGCGGACATCCGCATGGAGATGGTCGTCAACACCGGCAAGGGTTATGTCCCCGCCGACAAGAACCGCAGCGAGGACAGCCCGATCGGCATGATCCCGGTCGACAGCCTCTATTCGCCGGTGAAGAAGGTCGCCTACCGTGTGGAGAACACGCGTTCCGGCCAGATCCTCGACTACGACAAGCTGACGCTGACGATCGAGACCGACGGCTCCATCACGCCGGATGACGCGCTCGCCTTCGCGGCTCGCATCCTGCAGGATCAGCTCGAGATCTTCCTGAACTTCGAGGAGCCGCGCAAGGCCGAGGCCGCTCCCTCCATCCCTGAGCTCGCCTTCAACCCGGCGCTGCTCAAGAAGGTGGACGAGCTCGAGCTTTCTGTCCGCTCGGCCAACTGCCTCAAGAACGACAACATCGTCTACATCGGCGACCTCATCCAGAAGACGGAGGCCGAGATGCTCAGGACTCCGAACTTCGGCCGCAAGTCGCTGAACGAGATCAAGGAAGTGCTGGCTCAGATGGGCCTGCACCTCGGCATGGACGTCATGGGCTGGCCGCCCGAGAACATCGAGGATCTCGCGAAGAGGTTCGAGGAGCATTACTGAATTTTTCAGCCGGCGGACCCTCGGTCCGCCGGACCTTCAGGTCGCCCGTACCTTGGCACGGCGGGCGTCATAACGCTTAAGGAGCAGCCACATGCGTCATGGAAACAAGGGCCGTCGGTTCAACCGCACGGTCGCGCATCGCAAAGCGATGTTCTCGAATCTCTCGGTCGCCCTCATCACGCATGAGCAGATCGTCACCACGCTGCAGAAGGCGAAGGACCTGCGTCCCGTCGTCGAGAAGCTGGTGACGCTTGGCAAGCGCGGCGACCTGCATGCCCGCCGTCTCGCCATCGCGCAGATCCGCGACGTCGAGGCCGCCCGCAAGCTCTTCGACGTGCTCGGGCCCCGCTACAAGGCCCGCAACGGAGGCTATCTCCGCATCATGAAGGCGGGCTTCCGGCACGGCGACAACGCGGCGCTCGCCGTGATCGAGTTCGTCGAGCGCGACGTGGACGCCAAGGGCAAGGCCGATCTCGCCCGCGTGGCGGCCGAGCGCGCCGACCAGCCGGCAGAGGCGGCCTGAGCCGATCTCGCCGCACCGTCGAAAGAGGCGCCTTCGGGCGCCTTTTTTGTTGGCCCGAGCGTCAGCTTCGCCAACCTGCCCCAAGCTGCGAGGGATCGCCTTCCGGCCCGGGCGTGCACCGCCTATATCTCGTCCTCGATCCTGCACTGGAGAGGCATGCATGTTCTTTCGCTCCCTGCTCGCCGCCGCTCTCATGATCCCGCTCGCCGCTGCGCCCGCGCTGGCCCAGGGCTTCCAGCGCCAGGCGCCGGAGAGCAAGCCGCAGATGCAGATGTCCTTCGCGCCGCTGGTGAAGCAGGCGGCGCCGGCGGTGGTGAACGTCTATGGCGCGAGGCGCGAGCAGCGGCCGCGCAATTCGTTCATGGACGACCCCTTCTTCCGCGAGTTCTTCGGCGGCGGGCGCGGCCAGGAGCGCGTGCAGCAATCCGTCGGCTCCGGCGTGATCGTCAGCGATGACGGCTTCGTGGTCACCAACCACCACGTCGTCGAGGGCATGACGGAGCTCAAGGTGGCGCTGGCGGACAGGCGCGAGTTCGACGCCGAGATCGTTCTGCGCGACCAGCGCACCGATCTCGCGGTGCTGCGCCTCAAGGGCGCGGGCAAGGTTTCTTATCTGTCGCTGGGCGACTCGGATCAGCTCGAAGTCGGCGATCTGGTGCTCGCCATCGGCAATCCCTTCGGCGTCGGGCAGACCGTGACGTCCGGCATCGTCTCGGCCCTGGCGCGCACGCAGGTCGGCATCTCGGACTACCAGTTCTTCATCCAGACCGACGCCGCCATCAATCCCGGGAATTCGGGCGGCGCTCTGCTCGACATGTCCGGCAAGCTGATCGGCATCAACACGGCGATCTTCTCGCGCTCCGGCGGCAGCCATGGCATCGGCTTCGCCATTCCCGCCAACATGGTGCGGATCGTGGTGGAGAGCGCGCGCATGGGCGGCGCCACGGTGCGCCGTCCCTGGTTCGGGGCGCGGCTCGACAGCCTCGACCGCGAGAAGGCCGAAGCCCTCGGCCTCGACCGCCCCACGGGCGCGCTGGTGACGAACGTGACCGACCGCGGGCCCGCGGCGGAAGCCGGCCTCAAGCGCGGCGATGTGATCGTCGCCGTCGATGGGTTCGAGATCAACGATCCGGACGCTTTCGGATTCCGGTTCGCCACCAAGGGCGTCAGCGGCCAGTCCTCGCTATCCGTCCTTCGCGGCGGCAAGCGCGTGATCCTGCCGGTCAAGCTCACCGCCGCGCCGGAGACACGGCCGCGCGAGCCCTTCCAGGTCAAGGGCCGCTCGCCGCTGGCGGGGCTGACCGTCGTCAATTTGTCGCCGGCGGCGGCGGAGGAACTGTCGATCGACGCCGCCACCGATGGCGTCGCCGTCTCGGCCGTCGAGGAGGGCTCGAACGCCCAGCAGGTCGGCTTCCAGAAGGGCGACATCATCGTCTCGATCAACAACGACCGGCCTGCCACGACCAAGGACGTCGACAGGCTGACGCGCGACCGATCCTACCGCTGGCTGCTGCAGATCAGCCGCGGCGGGCAGATCTTCACGCAGCAGCTTTTCGGCGGCTAAGCCGCCAGCGTTTTGGCCTTGTTCGCGAGCGTCGCTAGCAGGTTGGAGACATCCCGAGCGGGCAGGCGCGTGACATCGGCATCCGCCGCAAGGCCGCAGGTGAGCATCGCCTCCATGATCACCAGCTCGTCGTGGATCGCGCCCATCGACCAGCCGGAGAAGCCGCGCGCCCGCACCGGCGTGATATCGACCAGCGTCACCAGCTCGTGGCGCTCGTCCCTACGGATGCGCTCGTAGGTGGCCATGACCGCGCTTCGGTCGCCTTCCAGGAGCTGCACGAAATGGCGCTTGGTGAGGATCAGGAAACCGCCGATGTCATTGCGCTTGTTGGATTCGACGGACTTCCTGTGGATCGCCCGGAAGGCCGGCAGCCGCGCCGCGCCGGCGAGTTCCGGGGCCGGCTTCGAATGATAGATGAGGTGAACGAGTTCCATGATGCAATGCTTCCCCTTGGCGCCCCAGGTTGCCACTATGCGGTGGGAAGCTTGGCGGAAGCTTAAGGCGATGCGGCGGCCGCGAGCTCCCGCCCGATGCTCAAGGTCCCATGGCTGATCTCTTCTCTTCGCAACCCGCCGACGCTGCGCTCCGACCTCTGGCCGACCGGCTCAGGCCGCAGACTCTGTACGAGGTCGCCGGCCAGCCCCATCTCACCGGTCCCGACGGCGCTCTGACGAGGCTGATCCAAGGCGGCTCGCTTGGGTCGCTGATCTTCTGGGGGCCGCCCGGCACCGGCAAGACGACGGTCGCCCGCCTGCTGGCGCACGCAACGGCGCTGGAGTTCGAGCAGATCTCGGCGATCTTTTCCGGGGTCGCGGACCTCAAGAAGGCGTTCGAGGCTGCCCGCATGCGCCGTCTCGCGGGGCGAGGCACGCTGCTCTTCGTCGATGAGATCCACCGTTTCAACCGCACGCAGCAGGATAGCTTCCTGCCGGTCATGGAGGACGGCACCATCACGCTGGTCGGCGCCACCACGGAGAACCCGTCCTTCGCGCTGAATGCGGCGCTCCTGTCCAGGGCGAGAGTGATGACCTTCAAGGCGCTGGATCAGGAGGCGCTCGCCGCCCTTCTCTCGCGCGCCGAGAGCGCCGAAGGCCGGCCGCTGCCGCTCGACGCCGATGCCCGGCAAGCGCTTCTCGGCATGGCGGATGGCGACGGCCGCGCCATCCTCACGCTGGCCGAGGAGATCTGGCGCGCGGCGCGGCCGGGCGAGACCTTCGACGCCGCCGGACTGGCCGAGGTCGTGCAGCGACGCGCGCCGCTCTACGACAAGAGCGAGGACGGCCATTACAATCTCATTTCCGCGCTGCACAAGACGGTGCGCGGATCCGACCCCGACGCCGCGCTCTATTATTTCTGCCGGATGATCGACGGCGGCGAGGACCCGCGCTTCCTGGCGAGGCGCCTCGTCCGCATGGCGGTAGAGGACATCGGCCTCGCCGATCCGCAGGCGCTCGTCCATGCCCGCGCCGCGGCCGAGGCCTATGAGCAATTGGGCTCGCCTGAAGGCGAACTGGCCCTCGCCAACGCGGTCATCTATCTGGCCACCGCGCCCAAATCCAATGCCGCCTACGTCGCCTACAAGGCGGCGATGGCGACAGCGAAGCAGGCAGGCTCCCTGATGCCGCCGAAAAGCATCCTCAACGCCCATACCAAGTTCATGGGCCGGCAGGGCTATGGCGCCGGCTACAGCTACGATCACGACGCGCCGGACGCCTTCTCGGGACAGGATTACTGGCCCGACAAGCTCGGCCGCCAGCATTTCTACGAGCCACCGGACCGCGGCTTCGAGCGCGAGATCAGGAAGCGGCTGGAATGGTGGGAGAAGCTGCGGCGGGAGAGGCGGGCGTGACAGGGCAGGACCCGCCGGCTAAGCCTCCGGCATGACCTACATGCTCGTCTTCCTCGGCGGCGGCATCGGCTCGCTGCTGCGCTATCTCGTCGGCGTCGCGGCGGCCGGGCGCTTCGGCGCCTTCTCGCCGAGCGCCGGATGGCCGTGGGGGACGTTTGCGGTCAACCTGCTCGGTTGCTTCGTCATGGGCCTGTGCTTCCGCCTGCTGCCCTTGCCCGCCGACGGGCCACCCACGGCGCGCCTGCTGCTGATGACCGGCGTGCTCGGCGGCTTCACGACATTCTCGGCCTTCGCTCTCGATACGGCTTTGCTCTGGGGCCGGCCGGACATGACTGGGCTGCTGGTCTACCTGGCGGGAACCTTCGCCTTCACGCTGGCCGGCGTTGCGCTCGGGCTCGGCTTGGGGCAGGCGTTGCAATCATGAGCGGCGTTTTTCTCCGGACGGTCGGGCGCGACGAGGGCGGCATGCGCCTCGATCGCTGGTTCAAGATCAATTATCCGGACCTCGCCTTCGGCCATCTGCAGAAGATCCTGCGCAGCGGCCAGGTGCGCCTCGACGGCAAGCGCGTGAAGGGCGACCAGCGCATCGAGGCCGGCCAGCAGATCCGCATTCCGCCGCTGGGGCCGAAGGACGAGGCGGGGCAGCCGCAAGCGGATGGCGCGGAGGTGAGAAACGCCAAGGCGGCTGGCGCGGCCGCCGGGCGCCGTCTCGAACCGGGCGAGCCGGGCTACAGCCGCGGCGGAGAGGCGAGGCCCGGCGATGCCGAGTTCCTGCGCGGCCTGATCCTGCACGAGGACGACGACGTCTTCGTCTTCAACAAGCCCTTCGGCCTCGCCGTGCAGGGCGGCTCGGGCCTCACGCGGCACGTCGACGGCATGCTGCCCTCGCTCGCCTCGAAGCGCGGCGACATCCCGCGGCTGGTGCATCGCCTGGATCGCGACACGACCGGCGTCCTCGTCGTGGCGCGCACGCGCCGGGCGGCTGCTGATCTCGGGGCGGCCTTCCGGGCGCGCTCCACCAAGAAGATCTACTGGGCGCTCTGCGCCGGCGTGCCCCGCGTCAAGCAGGGCCGCATCTCCACCTTCCTGGCGAAGGGCGAGGACGAGCATGGCGACCAGAAGATGCAGGTGGTGCGCCAGGGCGGCGACGCCAGCCACGCTCTGACCTATTACGCGGTCGTCGACCAATCCGCCCAGAAGCTCTCCTGGCTGTCGCTGCGGCCGGTGACCGGCCGCACCCATCAGCTGCGCGTCCATACCGCCGAGATGGGCCACCCGATCGTCGGCGATCCGAAATACTTCAACGTCGAGAACTGGGAGCTGCCCGGCGGCTTGCAGAAGCGATTGCATCTCCATGCCCGGCGCATCGTGATGCCTCTGCCCTCCGGCGGCACGCTCGACGTCTCGGCCCCGTTGCCTCAGCACATGCAGCAGAGCTGGAATCTCCTCGGCTTCGACGCGAAGCAGTATGATCCCATCGAGGACGCGCCGGAGCGGTAAAACGGCATCTTGGCCGATTTCGCCCGCGTCCTGGAGCCTCCGGCGGATCTCCACGTTGCTGCACGCCGAGCGCGGCTGCCTCTTCCAGTATGACAATTATGCGAAGGTAAACAATTGGTTGACGCAACCTGAGCGAAGCCTTAGCTTGACCAAGCGGTGCGTCCAAATCGGGAGACGGACATGAAGCGATCTTTGCAGGCTGCCCTGGCGGCGGCACTCACACTGGGATCGGTCGGCGGCGCCTCCGCGGCCATCACCACATTCACCAATCGCGGCGCCTTCCAGGCTGCGCTTGGCAGTTTTTCGGTGGAGAACTTCAACAGCGTCGTCGGCGAGCCGAGCTTCCGGTCCTCGCCGTTGACCATCGGCAGCTTGACGCTGCAAGGCTTCGGGGGGGACCAGTTCGGCCGCAACTTCATCGACCAGCCGCCCTATCAATTCTCCGTCTTCAATATCGACGGCACCACGAACGTGAATGCCGTGACGACACCCGGCGACGCGGGCTTCACGATCACTTTCGCTTCGGCGGTGAGGGGCTTCGGCGCGGATTTCGCGGCCTTCCAGGATGATGCTGCGCGCAGTCGTATCGTCATCGGCGGCGATACGGTGATTCCCGCGGTCAATTCCGGCAACATTATCCAATTCCTCGGGTTCACCTCGACCGCGACCTTCACCAGCGTCCGGTTCGAAGGCAATATCGCAGGCGACGGGTTCGCGCTCGACAATGTGACGTTCGGCGGCGTCGCGGCGGCCGTGCCGGAGCCTGCGACCTGGGCGATGATGCTGATCGGCTTCGCCGGCCTCGGATTCGCTTCGCAAGCACGCCGCAGGGCTGTCGGCGTCTGAAGCGATAGTCGATCCCCTCCATGCGTTGGAGAAGGGCCGCTGCCGCAGCGGCCCTTTTTGCTGGGCGGTCGCTGATCGACGGTTGCTGGACGACCATGTGATCGCCCGTCGAGCCCGCGCGGCGCGGAGGCTGCCGCCTCTATCTCCTGTCCATCGCCGCGTTCATCAGCACCAGCGGCAGCAGCCCTGCCGCCACGATAAGCAGCGCCGCCACCGCCCCGTCCTCGAAGCTGCCGCGTGCCGCATGGCCGTAGAGCTGCGTGGCCAGCGTCTCGAAGTTCAGGGGGCGCAAGAGCAGCGTCGCCGGCAATTCCTTGAGGCAATCCACGAAGACCAGAACGGCGGCGCCAGCCAGCGCCGGGCGAAGCGCCGGGGCCAGAATGCGCCAGGCCACCCGGTTCTCGGAACAGCCCAGCGTTCGTGCGGCGTAGTCGGTGTTCCGCGACAAGCTCGCGAGGCCGGCGTCGCATTGCTCCAGCCCGATCGCCAGAAAGCGGATCGTGTAGGCCAAGACGATCGCCGCGACCGAGCCGGAGAGGAGAAGGCCCATCCGCTGCCCGCCGAGGGCGATCACCAGATCATTGGCCAGCCGGTCGACGAGCCCGAGCGCGGGCAGAAGACCAATCACCAGGACGGTGCCCGGCACCGCATAGCCAAGGCCGCTGAAGCGCACCGCGAGCCCCGTGGTGGGGCGGCGCGTGAAGCGGCGGGCGAAGGCCAGCACGGCTGCGATAGCCAGGATTGCCGCAGTCGCGAGCGTCGCTGCGAGCAGGCTGTTGCCCAGCGCCTGCGTCATGTCCGACGGCAGGCCTTCGCTGCGCCATTGCCGCCAGGCCGCGCCCAGCAGGATGCCGGCCGGCAGCACGAAGCCGAGCATCACCGGCGTCGCCGCTGACACGGCCGCCAGCGCCCCGCGCCAGCCCGAGAGGCGCCGCCGCGCCGCCGGCCGCCGTCCGCCCCGGCTCGGCATCGCGAAGCGCCGATTGTTGCGCAGCGCCCGCTCCAGCCAGAGCAGGGCCATCACGCAGCCGAGCGCGGACAGCGCGATCTGCGCCGCGCCGCCGAGATCGCCCTTGTTCAGCCAGGTCGAGTAGATCGCGACAGTGAGCGTGTTGACGCCGAGATATTGGCTGGCGCCGATATCGTTCAGCGTCTCCAGCACCACCAGCGTCGCGCCGGCCGCCACCATCGGCGCCAGCGCCGGCAGCACGGCTCGCCACAGGGCTTCCAGGCGCGAGCAGCCGAGGCTGCGCGCCGCGTCATGCAGGTCCGCGCCCTGCATCGCGAAGGCCGCGCGGCTTGCTACGTAGACGTAAGGGTAGAGCACCATCGCCGTCACGAAGGCGGCGCCACCGAGCGAGCGGATCTCCGGGAACCAGTAGGCGCTGCGCGCCCGATAGCCGGTCAGCCAGCGGAACAGGCCCTGCAGCGGCCCGAAATAATCGAAGGCCTCCACATAGGCATAGGCCGCGATGTAGGTCGGCACGGCGAAGGGCAGGACCAGCCCCCAGCCGAGCAGCCTGCGCCCTGGAAAATCGAAGCTGGCGATCAGCCAGCCGGCGGCCACGCCGAGCGGCACGGCGATCAGCAGCACGCCGGCCGCCAGGAGCGCCGTCTCACGAAACGCCGTCGGCAGGATGAAGCGCGCAGCATGCGCGAGTCCGCCTCCGTCCGCACCGGCCGCCAGCCAGGCGATCGCGAGCAGCGGCGACGCGACGAGGGCCGCGACGGCGAAGGCCGCGCGGTCCCAGTTGGTCGTCTCGCGAGGGGAGGGAGGCGGCGCGGCGGTGGCGCCGCGGCCAAGGGAGAGCGTCATGCGCCTCCGCGTCAGCTGCCCGGGCCGGCATTGAAGCCGACCTTGTCGACCAGCTCGCTCGCCGTCTTGCGGTTCCTGGCGATCTCGGCGAGCGGCGTCGTATCGGGCGTCATGGCGCCGAAGGCCTGCACGGTCGGATCGAGGGCGACGCCAGCGCGGATCGGATGCTCGAAGTTCTGCCGGGCGTAGAGCGACTGGGCCTTGTCCGAGACCAGCCATTCGGCCAGCTTCACGGCCTCGGCGCGGTTCGGCGCGTTCTTGGCCAGCGCGAAGCCCGAGATGTTCACATGCGTGCCGCCGCCGGCGAAGGTGGGATAGATGACCTTGATCGCCTCGGCCCAGGGCTTGCGCTCCGGCTCGCGGTTCAGCATCAGCCCGACGTAATATGTATTGCCGATGCCGATGTCGCACTGTCCGGCGGCGATGTCCTTGGCCACCTCGCGGTCACCGCCCGAAGGCTTCTTGGCGAGGTTCGCCTTGATCCCCTTCAGCCATTCCTCCGCCTTTGCCGGCCCCATGCGCGACACGGCGGCGGCGAAGAGCGAGGTGTTGTAGGCGTTCTGCCCGTCGCGGATGCAGATCTTGCCCTTCCACTTCGGGTCCGCCAGCTCCTCGTAGGTGATCGCCTGCTGGCCGACCCGCTCCTTCGAGGCATAGACGACGCGGGCGCGCAGCGTGGAGGCGTACCAATGGCCGTTGGCGTCGCGGTAGGCGGCGGGAATGGCGGCATCGAGCGCGGGTGAGGCGACCTTCTGCGTGATGCCCATCTCGACCGCCTTGGCGAGCTGCGAGACATCGACGGTCAGCAGCAGATCGGCCGGGCTGTTGGCGCCTTCGGCCGCGATGCGCTCCTCGAGGCCGTTCTGCGCATAGACGACATTGACCTTGATGCCGGTGTCTTTGGTGAACTCGTCGAGCACCGGCTTGATCAGTCCGGGTTCGCGGCCCGTATACAGATTGACCGCCTGCGCCTGCGCCAAAACCGGCGCGAAGCCGGCGGCGGCAAGCGCCAATGTGAGGGTCCCGACTGATCTCAGCATGATCGACTCCTTCGCAGCGGGTTCAAGGCCCGGCAGGGGTTGCATGCTGCGCTGGATGCCGGCGATCGTTGGCCTAGTCAACAAAAAATGCAATGAAAACAGATATTTAGAAATATTCTAAAGTTCAGCGGTCTGGCCCTCCTCGTTCCAGACTGGCGGTGGCGGCCTGCTCACCGCACGGCGGCGACGCTCATGCCCACCGGTCGGAAGAAGGCCGTCGCATCGACGAGCGAGCCTGCGGCCCCCGACACGGTATCAGTCGCGGGGCGCGCAGCCAGCGGCTGCGGCGCGATGCCCGACCGCCCGGGCAACGATGCCTGCTCCATCCGCCGCAGCGTCTCGCGCGTTTTGCCGTCGACCAGGGAGCTGCTGCGCACCGGGGTGAAGCTTGCGGAGCGGTAGGGCATGGGGCCGCCATGGAAGACCTTCATCCCGGTCGAGGTCATGACGGCGTCGCCGATGCGCAGCGTCGGGTCGCGCGTCACTGGGAAATTGGTGGCGAGACCCACGCCTTCGCCGGTGCAGGAACAAGCGGCGTTATAGACGTTGCGGTGCTGGAAGGCGGCGGGGAGGGCGCTGTAGCGCCGGCCGGTGGCGCGGTCGCGGCCTTCGTCCATCTCGTCGCCGATGCGGCGGCTGAAGAGGCGCGTTTCCGCCGCCGGACAGAGACTGCTGCAGGCGGCGGCATCGCCGGCCGCGCTCCCGGTGCTGGGACCGAGCGGGAAGAAGTAGCCGTCGCAGGTTCGCACGCAATAGGCGACGGCGCTGCCGCGGCTGATGCCGGCCCCGGATGGCCTCATGGCCCGGGGCGAAACCGTCATTGGCAGGAAGCGCTGGTCTGGCGTCGCTTGGCTCGGCAGCCGCACCGTCGGCGGCAGGGTTTCCGCGGAGGTAAAGGCCGTGGCGAGCCCACCGCTGCGGTCCCGCGCGGCCCGGTCGGCTAGGCGCGGATCGGCATGGCGGTCCCGCCGCGCGGCGCTGCGCTCCGGAGCGCGCTCGGCGCTGCGGAACCAGGACGACGGATAATAGTTCCGCGGTGCGGTCACCTGGGCTGTTTTCGCCGCCACGCTCCGGCCCTGCTCGCGGATGAAGGCGAGGACCCCTGCGTCATCGTTGGCACGGACGACGACCGCGCCGAAAGCGGCCAGCCCCACCCCGGCGGCCAGCCCTGTCATCGCCATCCGGCGGATGTCGCGCCGAGGCTGCCCGGCGCGAAGCGCGCCCAGCAGCGCGCGCGGATCGACGCGCGGAGTCGTTGAGCCGGACATATCGGGACCCTCATTACGTTGCCGCCGCATCTGAGGTCTTTACTGTCTATTAAGCTTGAGCGTGAGGCGCAACTGGAATCAGGGTGAATGCGCGGACCGCCCATGCTCCCGGCGAAGAAATCGACGCCGCGCGGCGGCGTGACCCTTGCGCGCGTGGTCCGGCTCGGCTACTGCGCCTGTCGATCCGCTTGGTGGGGGATCGTCTAACGGTAGGACCCCAGACTCTGACTCTGGTTGTCTAGGTTCGAATCCTAGTCCCCCAGCCACCGGCCGATGCGGTCGCGGCTTCCTTCTTCACCTTGCTTCGACCTTCCCCGTTATACGGCGCGCAACGCTCTTGCTTCAACCGCGGTCGCGCTTATAGGTTCGCCGCCGAACCAAGGGGCGCCCTGATGGGCTGAGACGGCTCGCACCGCCGGACCCTTATCGACCTGATCCGGATCATGCCGGCGGAGGGATGGATGACTGCTTCGAAGACTGCCTATGCGCCCACGCTCGCCCTGATCCGCGAGCGTCGGCCCCTGATCCACAACGTGACGAATTTCGTGGTGATGAACCCGACCGCCAACGCTCTGCTCGCCGTCGGCGCCTCGCCGGTGATGGCCCATGCGCTGGAGGAAGTCACGGAATTCGCGGCGATGGCGCAGGCCGTGGTCATCAACATGGGCACTGTCGACTCGCTGTTCTTTCCCGCAATGGACATGGCGGCGCGCCGCGCCCGCAAGAAGAACGTGCCCTGGGTTTTCGACCCCGTCGGCATGGGCGCCACCGCCTTCCGCGAGGGCGTCGGGAAGCACCTCGCTAAGCTGAAGCCCTCGGTGATCCGCGGCAACGCCAGCGAGATCATGGCGCTCGCCGGCGGGAAGGCCTCGGGCAAGGGCGTGGATTCGGGCGACGCCAGCGACGCCGCGCTGGATGCGGCGAAGCGGCTCTCCGCGAAGCGCAAGACCGTGGTCGCTGTGACGGGCGCGACCGATTTCGTGGTCGAGGGCGATAACCTTGTGGCGATCGATGGCGGCCATCCCATGAGCCAGCAGGTGACCGGAACGGGCTGCATGACGACGGCGCTGGTCGGCGCTTTCCTGGCGGTCGCGCCGCCGCGCGAGGCTGCCGTCGCCGCTCTCAGTCTGATGAAGCATGCCGCCGAGCAGGCCGCCCAAGGCGCCCGCGGGCCGGGAAGCTTCGCGGTCAATCTGATCGATGCGCTGGCGGCTGCCTGAGGGCGCGCGATGCCTGCCGCCGATCTGACGCTCTATGTGGTCACCGATACGCCGCTGTCGGCCCGCCGCGGCCTGATCGAGACGGCGCTGGCCGCCGTGCGCGGCGGCGCGACGCTGGTGCAATTGCGCGATCCGCTGGCCAAGGCCGGCTGGCTGGTGGAGCAGGGCAGGGCGCTCGTCGCGGCCCTGGCGCCGCATGGCGTGCCGCTCATCGTCAACGACCGGCCCGACGTCGCGCATGCCGTCGGCGCGGCCGGCGTGCATGTCGGCCAGGGCGATCTGCCACCGGAGGCCGCTCGCGCCATCCTGGGGCCGGACGCGATCATCGGCCTCTCGATCACGGACCCGAAGCAGATGGCCGCCGTGCCATGGGACATCGTCGACCATCTCGGCGTCGGCCCCGTCCACTCCAAGGGCGTCAAGCCGGATGCGGCCGAGCCGATGGGCCTTGAAGGGCTGAGGCGCTGCGTGGCGCTGTCGCGCAAGCCCGTGGTGGCGATCGGCGGCATGACCGTGGAGATGGTGCCCGACGTCATCGCCGCCGGGGCTGCCGGCGTCGCGGTGGTGGCCGCCATTTCCGGAGCGCCTGACCCCGAGGACGCCGCGGCGGCCTTCATCACGGCGATCCGGCATCATCGCCGGGCGACGGAAGCCGGCCGATGACGGCGATCGCCCTCACCATCGCCGGCTCCGATTCAGGCGGCGGCGCCGGCATCCAGGCCGACCTCAAGACCTTCTCGGCGCTGGGCGTCTATGGCGCCTCGGCGATCACCGCGCTGACCGCGCAGAACACTTTGGGCGTCCAGGGCGTCCACGAGGCGCCGCCGGCTTTCGTGGCGCAGCAGATCGACTCCGTCCTCTCCGACCTCGACGTGAAGGCCATCAAGATCGGCATGGTGTCGAGCGCGCCGATCATCGAGGCGATCGCCGGTGCATTGGCGGGGCATCGCGGCATCCCCATCGTGCTCGATCCTGTGATGGTGGCGGCCTCCGGCGATCCGCTGCTGGCCGCCTCGGCGATCGACGCCCTGCGCAAGCGCCTGCTGCCGCTGGCGACTGTCGTCACGCCCAACCTTCCGGAAGCGGCGATGCTGTGCGGGGAGCCAATGGCCGGCGACGAGGCGGCGATGCTGGCGCAGGGCAGGAGGCTCGTCGGCGACGGAGCCGCGGCGGCGCTCATCAAGGGCGGCCATGCCGATAGCGCCGAAAGCGTCGATCTCCTCGTGACGCGCGCGGGCGTTGAGCGTTTCGCCGTCCCGCGCATCGCGACGCGCAATGTGCATGGCACCGGCTGCACGCTGTCCTCGGCCGTCGCCGCCGGCCTTGCGAAGGGCCTGCCGCTCCGCGACGCCGTGGCGGAGGGCAAGGCCTATGTCACGGCAGCGATCGCCGCCGCCTCGACGCTCGCCGTGGGTCGGGGCCACGGCCCCGCCCATCATTTCCATGCCTGGTGGCGCTGAGCGCGCTCAGCGCAGCAGCGCGGCGATCTCCTTGCGCGCCTGGTCCGCGAGATCCGGCCGCGACAGCGCATAGGCAACGCTCGCCTGCAGATAGCCGATCTTCGAGCCGCAATCGTAGGTGACGCCGTCGTAGAGCATGCCGTGGAAGGGCTGCTCGCGCATCAGGTTCACCATGCCGTCGGTGAGCTGGATCTCGCCGCCCGCGCCGCGCTCGCCCTTCTCCAGGATCTGGAAGATCTCCGGCTGCAGGATGTAGCGGCCGGTGATGTACTTGTTCGATGGCGCCGTGCCCTTCGGCGGCTTCTCGACCATCTCGGAGATCCGGAAGCCCTGCTTCGATACCGTCTCCCCGACGCCGACGATGCCATATTGGTGCGCGAGCGCCGGATCGCATTCCTCGACCGCCACGACATTGCCGCCAGCAGCCTCGTAGACCTCCAAGCATTGCTTCAGGCAGCCGGAGCCGTTCGCCCCCTTACCGATGGTGATCATGTCAGGCAGCAGCACCGCGAAGGGCTCGTCGCCGACGATGTCGCGCGCGCACCAGACGGCGTGGCCGAGGCCGAGAGCCTCCTGCTGCCGCGTGAAGGAGGTGGCGCCGGCGGCGGGGCGCTGCGCCCGCAGTTCGTTCAGCGGTTCGAGCTTGCCGCGCTTCTGCAGCGTGTCCTCGAGCTCGTAGGCCATGTCGAAATGGTCCTCGATCACCTGCTTGTTGCGGCCGGTGACGAAGACGAAATGCTCGATCCCGGCCTCCCGAGCCTCGTCGACGACCACCTGCAGCACGGGCTGGTCGACCAGCGTCAGCATCTCCTTGGGGATCGACTTGGTGGCGGGCAGGACGCGGGTGCCGAAGCCGGCCACCGGGAACACGGCCTTGCGGATGCGACGCGGGGTGGTGGCGGGCATGGAACGATCGACCTCGTCTCGCATTGAGAAGCTTGGCTATAACGGGCGGGAGAACTGCCCGTTCCCTCCTTAACGCGAGTTGAACCGCTGGGTGGCAACGTCCCGCCGGTCAAGATGGGCAGAGACAGGAAAGAGCGCGAGCATGACCGTTCTCGTCACCGGCGGCGCCGGCTACATCGGCAGCCACATGGCTCTGGAGCTCCTGGACCGGGGCGAGAAAGTGGTCATCCTCGATAATCTCTCGACCGGCTTCGAGTGGCTGGTGCCGGCGGAAATTCCGCTCTTCGTGGGCGAGACCGGGAACCAGAGCCTCGTCGCGGCGATCATCCGCGCGCATGGCATCGAGTCGATCATCCATTTCGCCGCCTCCATCGTGGTGCCGGAGTCCGTCAGCGATCCCTTGTCCTATTATCAGAACAACACGGTGAACTCGCGGGCGCTGATCGAGGCCGCCGTGAAGGGCGGCGTCAAGCAGATGATCTTCTCCTCCACCGCCGCGGTCTATGGCACGCCCGAGAAGACGCCGATCGCGGAGGACGACCGGATGAACCCGGAATCGCCCTACGGCATGTCGAAGCTGATGACCGAGATCATGCTGCGCCACGCCTCGGAGGCGCATGGGCTGAAGCATGTGATCCTGCGCTATTTCAACGTCGCCGGCGCCGATCCGCGCCAGCGCACCGGGCAATCCTCGGCGCAGGCGACGCATCTCATCAAGGTCGCGGCGGAAGCCGCGCTCGGCAAGCGCCGCGGCATGAGCGTTTTCGGCACCGACTTTCCCACGCCCGATGGAACCGGCGTGCGCGACTATATCCACGTGTCGGATCTCGCACGCGCCCATTCCGCGGCGCTCGATCACCTGAGGGGAGGGGGAAGCAACGGCACTTTCAATTGCGGCTATGGCCACGGCTTCTCGGTGCTGGAGGTGATCGATACGGTGAAGCGCGTGGCGAAAGCGGATTTTCCGGTCACCATTCAGGGCCGCCGCGCCGGCGACCCCTCGGCGCTGGTGGCGGACAACAGCCGCATCCGCTCGACCTTGAACTGGACGCCGCAACTGGACGACCTCGCGACGATCGTCGATCACGCGCTTGCCTGGGAGCGCAAGCTGACCGAGCGGAACCGCTAGGTGACGGCCGCCTGAGCCCATTTTCTCAGCGATGCACCTTCGTCTGCAAAGGCGCGGACCGTTTGGCCGCCCGCGGCAAAAGGAGTATGATCCTTCTGCCGTCTCAAATGATGAAGGAGGCGCTCGTCAATGCTCTCCCGGTGGTCGTGACGCTGTACTCCGTTTCCGCAAGGCCGACGCCATCGACATTGACCGACACGACGAAGGTGTTCGGCGCGCCGCCCGCGACGATTGAAAGGTCTTTTGCGGTCACGCCGAGCGCCGAGATGTCGATCTTGTCGACGCCGACCTCGAAGTCGATGATGCTGTCTCGAAGAGCCGCCAATCCGCTGTCGGCTACGGACTGGAAAACGAAAATGTCGGCGCCGGTGCTGCCGCTCAGGAGGTCCTTGCCGAGCCCGCCGATGAGCCGGTCGTTGCCCGCGTCACCATAGAGGCGATCGTCGCCTGCTCCGCCGATCAGAGTGTCGTTTCCTTCGTAGCCCCGGATGAAGTCGGCGCCGCCGCCTCCGTCGATCACGTTGCCGACGGTGCTGCCTGTCAGCGTATCGGCGAAAGCGCCGCCCTTGACGTTCTCGATCGAGGACAGCGTGTCGTAGCCGAGCGCGCCGATGGCCCTGCCGCTGCCGAGAGCGACGTTGACGGCGCCGAAGATCTCGTTCTCGTAGCTCACGGTATCGGAGCCGTCGCCTCCGATCATCAGGTCATTGCCGAGACCGCCGGACAGGAAGTCGTCGCCCGCGCCGCCATCGAGCGTGTCGTTCCCGGCGCCGCCATCGAGCGTGTCGTTGCCGGCGCCGCCATCGACCTTGTCATTGCCGCCGAGACCGCGCAGGTCATTATTCCCCGCGTCGCCCGAAAGACGATCGGCGAAGGCCGATCCCAGGACCCCGGACGCCTCGATCACCCGGGAGACCGAAGCTGAAGCGGAAGTCGTCGCGGCGCCGGCGAAGCTTTTGCCGGACGGAGCGATGTAGACGAAGTGATCGTCAAGTCGCGCATCGATGCCCGCATTGGCCGTCTGGTAGTCGAGCAGGCCGTTGACCGGTATGGCCCAGGCGCGCTGCGGATCGACATAGCCGACCATCGTGGCGGGCGAGCCGGGGCGGAGGCTGTAGTCGTGGTTAGCGGGATCTTTGAACTGCGGATCGGCGTTGACGGAATGCGTGTCGTCTCCGGGATCGAGCGCATCGACGCCCGACAGGAGGTTGTTGTCGACCTTGTCCAGCGGATCGCCGCCGCCGCCAACCCAGATGTAGCTTTTGGTGACGCCCGTCACGCCGGCGATGCCCGCATCGGTCGCTACGACGTTGTTGATGATGTCGATGTTGTTGGCGCTGAGCGGCGCGCCGACCGCATCGCTGGTCGGATAGAAGGCGACCGCGACATCGTTTTCGCTATCGATCTTGATTTCGGAGCCGTTGATGGTGACTGAATCGACGTAAAGGTTGCGGTCAACGCCGGCGATGACGTTGTCGTTGTCGAACCTAATGCCGATCGTATGATTGGCGCCCTGTCTTGCCGCCACATTGAAGCTGTAGTCGGCGAAGGCGGCGGCAGCCGTCGCTTCGCCGACCGCCACGCCGTCGACGAGGACTACGAAATGGGCGCCGACGCCCTGCAGCACGTCGGCTCGCGCCTTGATGACGATCTGCGAACTGCCGGTGGGAAAGCTCGCCGCCCCCGCGTTCACCTCCAGCGTGCTGTTGAAGTAAAGCCCCGATCCGCCAGGGTGAGCACTGCCATCGGTATACCTCTGCAACGCCTTCGGCGGATTGACGAGCAATACGTTGTTGTCGATCGTGATGTTGCTGCCGCCATGAATGAAGATGTTTGACGATTTGGTTGGCTGGAGCAAGTTGTTCTCGATGAGGACGCCGCTTGCTCCGTCATCGAGATAGATGTCATGAGCATCCGTCGCAAAGCGCAGTGCGCCGGTGACGGGATCGGCGATAAGCCCTCCGACATCGTCGATGTAGTTGCCGCGGATGATCGTCTGCGTGTCTCTGTTGTCGTGATTGAGCCACATCTCGATGGCTCCGGTGTCCGAGGTCTGCGTGCTGGTGTGCAAGATGACATTGTTCTGGATGACATTGCCCGTCGGCAACGCATCGTTATATTTCTTGATGGACACGCCATATCGCGTCGCATCTGCGATGTAGTTTCCATCGATGACGTTATTCTTTGCACTGTAAAGGCCGATCGCTGCGCCGCCCACGAAAATTTCATTGCTGCTGGTGATCGAGTTGTTCCGGATGACGTTGCCGCTGCCGTACAGAACCTCGATGGAGTTGGCGGCTGCTCCATGGATGCTGTTGTCGGCGATGGTGTTGTTGTTGGTCCTGTCGTTCGACAGGAACACCGCCTGGCCCACATTCGCGAAGTCGTTGCCGACGATCTTGGCGCCCGTCGCCCCGTCGAGCCATACTGCGGCGCCTCCTGCCTTGGCGTTCTCGAAAGTGAAACCGGTGAATGTGACGTTGGAGCCGGCGATCCGGACGAGATTGTCGAGCCGCGCGACGTCCACGCCTTTGGCGAGCAACTCGCTGTCGCTCCTGGGATCGAGCACGACGCGGCCGCGCGCCGCATCCCAGCCGAATTCGCCATCCTGGTCGACGCTCGAGGCCGTGCCTTCCAACCGCCAGCTGATCTTGGCGCCGGGCAGGTAGTCCCAATAGACCACGTCGCTCGCAATCGTGACGGTGTGGTTGATCCAGTCGACGCCGGTGACCTTGGCGATGGTGTTGGCCCAGCGGACGTTGCCGTAGGCCTCGATCATGGCGCCCTCGGTGAGCTGTTCCGGCGTCAGGTCGCCGGGCTCGAACCGAAGCGTATGCCCGTTCCCTGCGGCGGACCCTGTATGCCAGCCGGTCCGGGCGTCGTTCTCGTCATAAGCGACGTTGCGGGCCGCCGTCTGGCGCACCCCGTTGACAACAAGATCCAAGCTGGTCTGGCTGGTGGCCGCCGAATACCTGCCGTTGCCGTCGCTGGAGAATCGCGAGCCGGCGATATGCTCGGCCCCGCTGATCGACACCTTCTCGCCATTGTACGCAGCCCAGGTCTGACCGCTGTCCGCGGCCTCGAGATTGAGCGTCTTGGTGAGTGCGTATGTGCCTTCGCGAAGATAGGTGGTCTTGGCGGCTCCTGCGCCTTCCATGGCGATCTTGGCGCGTTCGAGTGTGGCGAAGGGACGGTCGATCGATCCATCGTTGGCGTCATTGCCATTGGTCGCGACGAAGAATGCGCTCGTGGCCATGGTCTGGTCTCCTTCTGAATATTAGCTCCTGGAATTCCGACAACGCCCGACTCATGAATGAACACTGGAACTGCATTGTCAGCAGCGCAATGTTGAAACCCTGAGCGGGATACGATCTCGCCATCGTTGCAAAGAAATCGGCGATTTCGTGTCGGATTGAGCGTCTTCAGAGCCTCTGTGACGCCTGCGGCCGCTTCTTCGCCCAGGACCGAGGGGCGTCGGCCGCTTCATGCGGTCGAGGGAGGATTGACGAGCGGCGGTCATCCGCGCGCCGCCCCGTTTCGTTCGCTTGGCGGGGACGGCCGCTCGTTCCCGCCTCCGTTGCGCCGCGCTGCGCGCCCTACCGCGTGAACTGCCGGTACTTCACCCGCTTCGGCTCCACGCTGTCCGCGCCGCGTCGGCGGCTCCCCGGCCTCAGACGAAGGCGAAGTCCGCCGCGGTGAGACTGGCCGGCTGGGTGCCGTTCAGGAACCAGATCTGGGTCGTGCCGTCGACGACGAGCACCGTGCCGTTGATGGTGCCGAAGAAGCTCATCGCCGCCTGCACCTGGGCGAAGGTCGTGAAGCCCGTGCCGAGGAGGCGGATGACATCGGCCGTGCCGCCGACCTCGAAGTCGTTCATCACCTTGATGCCGGTGGCGGCCCTGACGATGTACGTGTCGTTGCCGTCGCCGGTCGCGCCGTTCACGCCGACGCCGCCGTAGAAATAATCGAAGCCGCCGCCCGATCCCTCCAGCGTGTCGTTGCCGTTGCCGCCGACGATCACGTCGAAGGCGCCGCCGCTCTTGGCGGTGCCGGAGAGGTTGTCGTTGCCGTCCTCGCCGTAGAGCCAGTCGCCGCCGTCGCCGCCGGTGATCGTGTCGTCGCCGATGCCGCCCGCGATCACGTCGTTGCCGGCGCCGCCGTCGACGAGGTCGGCGCCGTCGAAGGCGTAGATCAGATCGTTGCCGCCGCCGCCCGAAATGGCATTGACGCCGAACGTCCCCTGGATCGTGTCGTTACCCGAGCCGCCGGTGAAGTTCTCGATGTTGGAGATGGTGTCGAGCTCGCCGCCGGTGACCGCGGCGGTGTTGATGAATGGGTTGATGGCCACGGCGAGCGCCCGGTCGGCGTAGTTCGCGGTGTCGGTGCCCGCGCCGCCATCGAGCGTGTCGTTGCCGGCGCCGCCTTCGAGCGTGTCGTTGCCGGCCCCACCGAGGATGATGTCCGCGCCGATGTCGCCCCGAATCGTATCGGCCCCGCCATCGCCGTAGATCGTGTCGGCGCCGTCGCCCCCGAGAAGGCTGTCATTGCCCAGCCCGCCCGACATCAGATCGGCGCCTCCCGCGCCCTGCAGCGTATCCGCGCCTTCGCCGCCGCCGATCGAATCGTTGAAGCCGGTGCCGTAGATGTCGTCCGCGTCCTGCGTGCCGCCGACCAGAATGGCGGCTTCGCGCGGATCGAAGATCTTCATCGCGATGTCGCGGCCGGAGCCGCCTGTCAAGTTCTCGGACATGTAGGCGACGGCGAAGCGCCCGTCCGGCAGCAGCGCGAGCGAGGGGTAGAATTGATTGCCGGCGGCGTTGTCGATGATGAAGGCCGCGCCGTCGAGCGTGCCGTCGGCGTTGACCATCTGGCCGCGGATGTCGCCGGTCGGGCCGGAGGAGGCGAGCACCAGCCGCCCGTCCGGCAGGCCGAGCGCGGTCTGGCCGAAGCCGCCGATCGTGGTCAGCGTCTGCGCGGTCGAGGTTGGCGCGCCGTTCGCATCGAACAGTTGGTAGACGACGCTCGTGTTGCTCGGCGAATAGGAGATGGCGAAGCCGCCATTGGCGAGCGCCGCCACGGCGAAAATGTCGTCATGCCCGCTGCCCGGCCCGGCGAATTGCGGCAGGGCGGTCGAGAGCGTCAGCGGCGTGCCGCCGGGGCGGCCGCCGTCCGTCTGCAAAATGACGCCGCGCAGCGCCCCGCTTTGCACATCCGACCAGACGCTGATGAAGCGCCCGTCCTGCAAAGCCGCGATGTTCGGCTGCACCTGGTCGCCGGCGACGGTGAAGCCGACTGTAATCTCCTCGGGGGTGAGAATCGCTGAGCCATAGCGGTTGTAGCTGGCGCGGAACACATCCGTCGCCGTCCCTTGTCCGGCGAACAGCATCGCGAAACGTCCGCCGATGCCCTCCGCCACGACCGGATCGAGCTGGACGCCCGCGAGCGCGATGGTGGTCAGGGAGGAAATGCCGTTGATCTCGTCCACGAAGGCGAAGTTGATGTCGCCGCTCGCGTCGACGGCGTTGCTGTGCCAAGCCAGCACGACGCGGCCGTCGCTCAGTCCTGCCGCGTCGATCTGCGAGCCGAAGGAACCGGCGATGCCGTTGGCGAGAATATAAGTGGTGCTCGCGCCCTCGGTGATCCCGTCGGCGCGCATGACGGCCACTTCGTATTGATTCACCGAGCCCCAGGCGACGACGAGCCGCCCGGTGGCTGTGGCCGCGATGGTCGGCAAATTCTGATCGCCGGCGCTCGCGAAATTCGGCACATTGACGCGGACGAGGCCGCCGACCAGAGTAGGCGCTGGCATGATAAGCTCCTGCAGCTCGAGAACGACGCGCCGGTCGTCCGCCGATCCAAGACGATCACGCCTTAGGCCCATCGTCGCTCAAGGGCGCGGGACTGACGATCCAGGCCGAACGAACGCTCATTCCGGCGCTGCAACCGCGGAATGAGCCACGTGCGTCGGAACGAGCGCAAGGTAAGTGCTCGCGCATCCAGCGGCAAGCGAAAGGTTCGGTTAACCTCACCGCGCAAACCGCCGATACTTCACCCGCTTCGGCTCGACGCTGTCCGCGCCGCGTCGGCGGCTCCCTGGCCTCAGACGAAGGCGAAGTCCGCCGCGGTCAGGTTCGCGGGCTGGGTGCCGTTCAGGAACCAGATCTGGGTCGTGCCGTCGACGACGAGCACCGTGCCGTTGATGGTGCCGGAGAAGGACAGGGCCGCCTGCACCTGGGCGAAGGTCGTGAAGCCCGTGCCGAGGAGGCGGATGACATCGGCCGTGCCGCCGACCTCGAAGTCGTTCATCACCTTGATGCCGGTGGCGGCCCTGACGATGTACGTGTCGTTGCCGTCGCCGGTGGCGCCGTTCACGCCGACGCCGCCGTAGAAATAGTCGAAGCCGCCGCCCGATCCCTCCAGCGTGTCGGCGCCGTTGCCGCCGACGATCACGTCGAAGGCGCCGCCGCTCTTGGCGGTGCCGGAGAGGTTGTCGTTGCCGTCCTCGCCGTAGAGCCAGTCGCCGCCGTCGCCGCCGGTGATCGTGTCGTCGCCCGCGCCGCCCGCGATGACGTCGTTGCCGGCGCCGCCGTCGACGAGGTCGGCGCCGTCGAAGGCGTAGATCAGGTCATTGCCGCCGCCGCCCGAAATGATGTTGACGCCGAACGTCCCCTGGATCGTGTCATTTCCGCCGCCGCCGGTGAAGTTCTCGAAGTTGAGGATGGTGTCGAGCTCGCCGCCGGCGACCGCGGCGGTGTTGATGAATGGGTTGATGGCGACGGCGAGCGCCCGGTCGGCGTAGTTCGCGGTGTCGGTGCCCGCGCCGCCATCGAGCGTGTCGTTGCCGGCGCCGCCCGTCAGGATGTCGCCGCCCTTCGTTCCGATCAGCGACTCGCTTCCTCCGGCGCCGGTGAGCGTGAGGCCCACGAGCCCGAGGCCGCGCAGGACCGTGACGCCGCTGACGATCTGCAACGAAGCGGAGGTCGCGACCTCGCTCTGGCCGATCACGTCGAGCTTGGCGTTGACGCCGGTCGCGAAGCTTCCCGACACGCTGAGCGGGGCGAGGAGCCCGCCGCCGCTGAACGTGACGGTCTGCGCGCCGGCCGCGAGGCCGAGCGCATAGCCGCCGCTGGCGGTGGTCGCGGTCGAGCCGCCGGTGGCCGCGACCGACATCCCCGCCCGGCCTTCGCCGACGGAATAGAACCTGTCCGCATCGAAGTCGGCATAGGAGACGCCGAGCAGGAAGACGGCGGGACCCGCCAGGGCGCGGCCGAAATCCTCGGTGACGACCAGCGGCCCCACCTGCGTGGCCGGATTCCCTTCCGCGATGACGCCGATGCCGATCTCGCGGAACGTGCCGCTCATGATGTTGTCGCGGTGGCCGGGCGGCGACTGCATGCCGCCGGTGGCGGCCGTCCCGCCCCAGTCGATCATGAAGCCGGCATGGGCATGGAGCATGGATTGCGAGAAGGCGAAGACGTTCTCGCCGAGATTCGACCAGTTGTAGCCGGCCGCGGTCACCCGGGCGCCGAGCGCGGCTTCGCCCGCGCCCTGATGCGTCTGACTGTCCTGGTCGATCATCACCTGCGAATGGTTGCGCGCGGCGGTGGCGATGCTGTCGTTCCAGGCGAGCGGCTGCACCGGCGCCAGCGCCTGCATCTGCGACAGGAACAGCGCGCCATTGACGCCGAAGAAGTTGATCGCGCCCTGGATGTTCGAATCGGGCGAGGTGAGGGGCGCATAGGAGGAGATGTAGCGCGCCGCATCGCCCAGCGGATCGAGGCGCGCGGCGTTGACGTATTCGAGCAGCAGCTGCTCCAGATTCGTCGGGGCTGGCATGGCGTTCTCCCATTCGTCCGCGCTGCGCAAGCAGACGCCAACGGCGCTATGATATCATCAAAGCGTCATCTTGGGCGAGGGAGGAGACGAAGCGATCCTCGTGGGACGGATGGCGTCGCTTCGCCGCCGTTTCGCTCGGCCGCCTGCGGCCGGATTCGCCTCGACGAAGCGATCCGCCTCAGACGAAGGCGAAGTCCGCCGCGGTCAGGTTCGCCGGCTGGGTGCCGTTGAGGAACCAGATCTGGGTCGTGCCGTCGACGACGAGCACCGTGCCGTTGATGGTGCCGGAGAAGCTCATCGCCGCCTGCACCTGGGCGAAGGTCGTGAAGCCCGTGCCGAGGAGGCGGATGACATCGGCCGTGCCGCCGACCTCGAAGTCGTTCATCACCTTGATGCCGGTGGCGGCCCTGACGATGTACGTGTCGTTGCCGTCGCCGGTCGCGCCGTTCACGCCGACGCCGCCGTAGAAATAGTCGAAGCCGCCGCCCGATCCCTCCAGCGTGTCGGCGCCATTGCCGCCCACGATCACGTCGAAGGCGCCGCCGCTCTTGGCGGTGCCGGAGAGGTTGTCGTTGCCGTCCTCGCCGTAAAGCCAGTCGCCGCCGTCGCCGCCGGTGATCGTGTCGTCGCCGATGCCGCCGGCGATGATGTCGTTCCCCGCGCCGCCGTCGACGAGGTCGGCGCCGTCGAAGGCGTAGATCAGGTCATTGCCGCCGCCGCCCGAAATGACGTTGACGCCGAACGTCCCCTGGATCGTGTCGTTGCCCGAGCCGCCGGTGAAGTTCTCGAAGTTGAGGATGGTGTCGAGCTCGCCGCCGGAGACCGCGGCCGCGCTGATAAAGGGGTTGATCGCGACGGCGAGCGCCCGGTCGGCGTAGTTCGCAGTGTCGGTGCCCGCGCCGCCATCCAGCGTGTCGTTGCCGGCGCCGCCCGTCAAGACATCGTTGCCGCCTTCGCCGGAGAGCGCGTCAACGCCTTGCATGCCGTAGAGCGTATCGTTGCCGCCGCCAGCGTTGATCGTGCCGCCCTCGAGCCGCGCGGTGATCCCTTCGCCACCAGCGGTGCCGGTGATGGTCGCGCCGCGCGGATCGAGGATGGCGTAGTAAATGTCGGGCGAATTACTTTGATTCTGGATATAAGTGACGAGGATGCGCCCGTCAGCGGTCAGCCCCAACTCGGGAGAGTTTGGATCCTGCCCGAGCGGCAAGTTGAGATTGACTTGCGTCCCCACCGGGGACCCAAGCTCGTTGAAGCGTTGGCCTTCGATCCGACCAAGGGTGGCGTTTCGCCAAGCCATGAAGAATCCGCCGTCCGGCAAGGCGACCACATCGGGCGACTCCTCGAGATCGCCACCGGGGGCGACCGGCACGTCGTTGCCGGAGATCAGGACGCTTGCGTTGTCTCGCACCTCGAAAAACAAGCTGCCGGCCGAATTGCCCCAAGCCGCCACCAGACCGCCACCCGTCAGCGCCGCGATTTGCGGCGGATGAGGATGAAACGATCCGCCATAAATTTGACCCGATGCGATTGTCGCGCCTGCAGGCGTGCGGATTGAAAGGACAGGAAAGAACCCCGTGTCCCATAGGGTCGTCGCCACATTGCCGTTCGAAAGAACGACATTTTCCGCACCGACGATGGCGGCCGGGCTGAGAATGGTCTGCTGTGCCCCCAACGCGTTGCCGGAACTAACCAAGTTGGCGCGGGCGACCGCGTTGCTCAGCTTATACTGGACATATGAGATAAGCGCCGAGCCGTCCGCGAACGAAACGATATCGGGATACAAGAAATTGGAGCCGGCGCCGTCAAGGACAATCGCGGCAGTATAGGTATTCTGCCCATTCGCATCGAAGCGTTCGAATCTGATCTGGGCGTCAGGCCCCTCTCCCGGGCCTGCGATACCGTCGGTCCGGTAGGCCATGACGAAGCCGCCGTTCGCCGCCGCGGCGATGGCCGGGCTTAATTCGTCGTCCGCCACGGCCTGATTGATCGTGCTTTGCCAAAGCACCTGGCCCAAAGGATTCATCATGCGGGCGACGATGTCGGAGCCGCCCCAGGGATCGTAGTTGTCGTTGCCGTCAGTGTAGACCAGCAGGATGTTGCCGTTGCTGAGCCCGATGATTTCGGGCTCCGTCTGCGAGCCGGCGGTCAGGCCGGAGATTTGGAACGGAAGCCAGACCGTCGGAGTCGTCGCCATGGTATTCCACTTCGAATGCAAGCCGCAGCACTCAGATTATGCGCCGCCGCTTCCGTTGCGTCTTGGTTTGGAGCGAACCGGCGTGCCTCAGACCTTGTTCGCTTCCGGCATGGCCGCCGGGGAACCCTCGACCGGCTCCCACGTTCGATCTTGCGCCGGCGGGCGGGCTCGACGATGATGGCGCTCACGTCGACGGGCCAATTTCCGTGCCGGGGGGCGCAGTGGATCGCAATGCCGACGGCGCGTTCGCCGCCACCTTCGCGACGGCAGACTACGAAAAGCGCGATGCGGTGCCGGCCTGGCGGGAGCTGTTCGGCCGGACGGTCGTGCGGGTCGACATCGATCCGCTGGCGGAGGGGTTCGCGGCCGAGGCCCGCGCGATGTCCTGGCGCGGCTTCGGCCTTATCCGGGTGTCCACGGCTCCGGTCCGCCAGCAGAATTCGCCCGCCCTCATCGACAACGACGATTTCTCCTTCGGCTCGGCGACGTTCGCGCCCTCGGGGCGCCGGCCCTGGAGCGCGCAGCAGGCCGGGCGGAGCGCCGACCTCAAGAACGGCGACGGCGTGTTCCTGAGCAATGGCGACATCGGGTCGATCACCCTTCCGCAGGCCGGCCGATTCATCGCCTTCAGCGTTCCCGCCAGCGCGGTCGCGGCCCTCACGCCGGACCCCGCCGCCTGGCTGGGCCGCCGCCTACCCGCGGCCAGCCCCGAGCTGCGCCTGCTGCTGCGCTATCTGCAGCTGGCGGGCGACGAGCGCTGCCTCGCCACGCCGGAGCTCCGGTCCGCCTTCGCCACGCATGTCGTCGACCTCCTGGCGCTCTGCCTCGGCGCGCGGCGCGACGCGCGCGAGGCGGCGGAGCAGCGCGGCGTCCGCGCCGCGAGGCTTCAGGCGATGAAGGACGATATCGCGACGCTCTCGGCCAGCCCGCAGTTGTCGGTCGGATTGATCGCGTCCCGCCATGGCGTCTCGCCGCGCTACGTGCAGTCGCTGTTCGAGGCGGATGGCGCGACCTTCACCGGATATCTCATGGAAACCCGCCTGTCGGCCGTGCATCGAGCCCTGCAGGCCGATGCGGGCGCGGCCAGGACGATCAGCGCGGTCGCCTTCGATGCCGGATTTACGGATCTGTCGCATTTCAACCGGACCTTCCGCCGAAGGTTCGGATGCACGCCGAGCGAGGTTCGACGCGAAACATGGGTGGGAAAAGCGGATTGACGGGCGAATTCCAAAGTCGGCGACGCTCGCGGCTCTCACCCCTTACCGCGTGAACTGCCGATACTTCACCCGCTTCGGCTTCACGGCATCCGCGCCGCGTCGGCGGCTCCCTGGCCTCAGACGAAGGCGAAATCCGCCGCGGTCAGGTTCGCGGGCTGGGTGCCGTTCAGGAACCAGATCTGGGTCGTGCCGTCGACGACGAGCACCGTGCCGTTGATGACGCCGGAGAAGGACAGGGCCGCCTGCACCTGGGCGAAGGTCGTGAGGCCCGTGCCGAGGAGGCGGATGACATCGGCCGTACCGCCGACCTCGAAGTCGTTCATCACCTTGATGCCGGTGGCGGCCCTGACGATGTACGTGTCGTTGCCGTCGCCGGTGGCGCCGTTCACGCCGACGCCGCCGTAGAAATAATCGAAGCCGTTGGCGGAGCCTTCGAGGGTGTCGGCGCCATTGCCGCCCACGATCACGTCGAAGGCGCCGCCGCTCTTGGCGGTGCCGGAGAGGTTGTCGTTGCCGTCCTCGCCATAGAGCCAGTCGCCGCCGTCGCCGCCGGTGATGGTGTCGTCGCCGATGCCGCCGGCGATGACGTCGTTGCCGGCGCCGCCGTCGACGAGGTCGGCGCCGTCGAAGGCGTAGATGAGATCATTGCCGGTAAACCCGGCGATCACGTTGACGCCGAAGGTGCCCTGGATCGTGTCATTTCCGCCGCCGCCGGTGAAGTTCTCGATGTTGAGGATGGTGTCAAGCTCGCCGCCGGCGACGGCGGCCGCGCTGATGAAGGGGTTGATCGCGACGGCGAGCGCCCGGTCGGCGTAACTGACGGTGTCGGTGCCCGCACCGCCATCGAGCGTGTCGTTGCCGGCGCCGCCCGTCAGCGTGTCGTTGCCCGAACCGCCGGCCACCACGTCGTTGCCCGCACCGCCGAGGAGATCATCGGCACCGCTGCCGCCGTCGAGCGTGTCGTTCCCGTCGCCGCCGTTGAGTTGGTCCGTTTCGTCGCCGCCGAGCAGCGAATCGTCGCCCTGCTCGCCAAACAGGAAGTCCGGCCCGGCGAGACCACCAAGGGTGTCGTTGCCATAGCCGCCCTGGGCGTAGTCCTGCGCCGCGGTGCCAGCGAAGAAATCGTTCTCCTGGCCGCCGACGAAGTTCGACGGCCCCGTGCGGTAGTCGAACATCTGCGCGGTGACCGCGAAGCTGTTGCCGTCGCCGTCCGCACCCGCGGTCGTCCAGGTGACCACGAGGTTCCTCTGCTGCCCCTCGCTCAGGATGGCGATCGTCGCCGGTCCGATCACCTGCGAACCAGGGATCACGCCGCCGATCTGCCATTCCGCGCCATCGCGGTTGCCGTCAGCGTCGAAGACCTGGCCGAAGATGCGCGAGAAGCCGCCGCTGGTGTCAACCCATGTCGCCAGAAAGCGCCCGCCGACGCCGGGAACAACATAGGATGCCAGCGACAGGCCGGACTGGTTGCCGAGCGAATTCTGCGTGACGTTGAACTCGTCGCGGAACAACGTGCCGTCGCCGTTGTAGATCTTGATCTTGAGGTCCCAGCCCTGCGGCTGGCCGAACTGGCTGAGGTCGCGGTAGCCGACGGCGAAGCGTCCGTTCGCCGCAAGGATGCCGACGCCGACCGGATTGTCCTGATCGCTCGTCGTCGTCGTGTTGACCTGGAACTCGGTGCCCACCGGCGCGCCGAGCGAGGAGAACAGCCGCGCCCGGATGGCGCTGCCGCTGCCGTCGAGGCCCGTTCCGTTGACGCCGTCGGTCCAGGTCACCAGAAAGCCGTTGCCGTCCAGCGCGGCGACATTCGCCTGGCCCTGGCCGAACATGGGATTCGTGGTGACGCGGAAGGGCGCGCCGAGCGGCGTGTTGTTCGAGTAGAGATGGGCCTGAACGCCTTTGGGATCGCCGTTCAACTCCGAACCGCCATCGGTCCAGGCGACCAGCGTCGTCGCGAAGGCTGCGGCCCGGCCGATGGAAGGTGAGAACTGGTTCGAGTCCACGGCGGGAAAAGTGCCCGTCACCTCGATCTCGGCCCCGTCCCGCGCGCCGTCCACCGTGAAATGCTGCATCCTCACGTCGGTGGCGCGGCCGACGAACTGATTGCTGAAGTCGCGCCAGGCGATGGTGAAGCCTTCGTCGGCGGTCCGCGAGGCGATGACCGGCGAATCCTGGATGCCGCTGGTCAGCGTGTTCACCAGAATCTCGCTGCCGAACTTCGAGCCGTCAGCGTTGAAGATCTGGGCGCGTATGGCGCTGAGACTCGTGTCCCCGCCTGTCTCGCTGTCGTCGATCCAGACGATGGCGAAGCGGCCGAGCGAACCGAAAGAGGTCACTTGCGGATTATACTGACCGTTGAGCTTCGCCGTGTTGACCGAAATCTGCTCGCCGACTCGAATTGGCGTTGGCATGAATCCCCCTGAGACAAACCGCTAGGCCAATACGCTGAGCCGGCTTCCTACATTCCCACCTTACTTCGCTTCCGCAGCCAAGCTAGAACCCGGCTGCCGGCGGAGTCAATCGCGCGTCTGGCCGAGCCTTGCTGAAGAAGTGGCTCGGGAATGCCCCACTGCAGCCGAATGGCGTTGATGGCCCGACAGTCCATCCCCATTTCGCGTACGGCAGTTCAGATCAGATTCAGGACGCCAGCGCAGGCGTCCATGCGATCTCAGGCGTTACTGGAATTACGGGGACATGTCATGTCCGCGTAACTCCGGAGGGATGGTCGTCGTGACGATCTCCGTCTCCCCTACCTTGCGAACTTTCGGTACTTCACCCGCTTCGGCTTCACGGCATCCGCGCCGCGTCGGCGGCTCCCCGGCCTCAGACGAAGGCGAAGTCCGCCGCGGTCAGGTTCGCGGGCTGGGTGCCGTTGAGGAACCAGATCTGGGTCGTGCCGTCGACGACGAGGACCGTGCCGTTGATGACGCCGGAGAAGGACAGGGCCGCCTGCACCTGCGCGAAGGTCGTGAGGCCCGTGCCGAGGAGGCGGATGACATCGGCCGTGCCGCCGACCTCGAAGTCGTTCATCACCTTGATGCCGGTGGCGGCCCTGACGACGTACGTGTCGTTGCCGTCGCCGGTCGCGCCGTTCACGCCGACGCCGCCGTAGAAATAGTCGAAGCCGCCGCCCGATCCCTCCAGCGTGTCGGCGCCATTGCCGCCCACGATCACGTCGAAGGCGCCGCCGCTCTTGGCGGTGCCGGAGAGGTTGTCGTTGCCGTCCTCGCCGTAGAGCCAGTCGCCGCCGTCGCCGCCGGTGATGGTGTCGTCGCCGATGCCGCCCGCGATGACGTCGTTCCCCGCGCCACCGTCGACGAGGTCGGCGCCGTCGAAGGCGTAGATCAGGTCATTGCCGCCGCCGCCCGCGATGACATTGACGCCGAACGTCCCCTGGATCGTGTCGTTACCCGAGCCGCCGGTGAAGTTCTCGATGTTGAGGATGGTGTCGAGCTCGCCGCCGGAGACCGCGGCGGTGTTGATGAACGGGTTGATGGCCACGGCGAGCGCCCGGTCGGCGTAGTTCGCAGTGTCGGTGCCCGCGCCGCCATCGAGCGTGTCGTTGCCCGTGCCGCCTGTCAGGGTGTCGTTCTGCGTTCCTCCCGACAGGCTGTCGTCGCCGTCGCCGCCGTCGATGCTATCATCCCCGCCGAGCCCGTTCAGCGTGTCGTTGCCGCCGAAGCCGAGCAGCGTGTCCCGCCCGTTCGGCGTCGACGTGCCGCTGACGAATTCAGAGCCCGTGACGCTCTCGGCCGAATCGGTGCCGCGGAAGGTGAAGCTGCGCAGCGTCACCGAAGAGTTGGCGACCGTGAAGGTCTCGAAGTTCGAGACCGTGACGCCCTGGAAGACGCCGGCGTTCAGCGCCTGGTTCCTGAGGTCGAGCACGGCGTTGCTGCCGTTGAAGAAGCTCTCGATGGCGAAGCGCAGCTCGTCGCTCCCCCCGCCGCCATCGTAGCGCGCGCCGCTGCGGGTATAGGTCGACACCTTCACGATATCGTTGCCGCCGCCTGCGCTGACGGTGTCGTCGCCGCCGTCGTAGATGCCATCGCCGATGATGTTGGCGGCATCGCTGCCGGTGATGGAATCGCCGGTGAAGGCACCGAAGAAGCCGCCGGTACCGATAATGTTCTCGACGCTCGTCAGCGCGAGCGTCCCACCGTAGGGGTTCTGGCCGACACCGGTGGCGAGGTCGACGACGAGGCGCTGCGTCGGAATGTTGGGATAGGCGGGGCCGTCCTGCGCCTGGAAGGAGAGCGTGTCCACGCCTGTCCCGGCGTCATAAGTGAGATTTCCGGCGCTCCACTTGTTGACCCGGTCGTTGCCGCCCAAGGTGTTAACGGTGTCGTTGCCCGCGCCCGCCTCGAACCGGTCGTTAAGCGCGGCGCCGGTGATCGTTGTGTCGTCGTCGAAAAGGGCGACAAGCGCGAGATAGGCCGAAAGCGAGTCCGACGTCAGAGCATTGTACAGCGATACGGCCGATACCGTAGCGATGCCTGTTAAGGTCGCGACGACCTGCCCGTCCCGCAAGAAGCTCAAGGCGTTGATCGTGCCGCCCGTCGGCGGATTGTTGGCGTTGCCGGCATTGTAGGTGAAGTTGACGCCCTGAAACTGGACGCGGCTGTTCGGCGTGCTCGGATTGCCGAGCTCGAAGCTTCCGGACAAGGAGTTGACGACAAGCCCCGACAGCGGATTGGGTTTAGGCGTCCCCTCGACACCCGCAGGCTGGTTAAAGCCTAGAGCGATGACTTCCAACGGGATGTTCTGAACTGTACCGACGAGACTCATCAAATCGATCCTTCCGTTGACGGCCAGCCCCAATCCATTGGTGTATTCGGCTGATTGGAAATAATGACTTTCGCCACGAGCTTTGGTCGCTCGATCTCACTTCCGTGCTCAAGGTTGCCTCCAGTTCTCCCCTTGTCACATCCCATTTGGGATGTGAAGATGCCATGTGCGAAGTGCTTTTACTCAGCCTGCGACCCTCGGGGGACGGCATGTCGATCGTGCTGAGCGTGCTCGAGGAGGCCGCGCGCGGCGTGCTCGCCGCGGCGATGACCGGCCTCGGCATGCAGGAGGCGCTTGACGCGCTTTCGCAGGCTGCGGATGCCCATGGCGCTCTCATCGGCCGGAACCCGGACAAGGGCGCTAAGTCCGGCTTTGCTGCTCCCGGACAGTGTTATCGAATGGCCAAAACGACCACCTGGGAGGCGTGAGCATCCGCAAGGACGCACCCCGATTTTTCGGGGGTTCCCCAACCCCCTACCTTGTAAACTGCCTATACTTCACGCGCTTGGGCTCCACGCTGTCCGCGCCGAGCCTGCGCTTCTTGTCCTCGAGATAATCCGAGAACGACCCCTCGAACCACTCCACATGGCTGTCGCCCTCGAAGGCGAGGATATGCGTGGCGATGCGGTCGAGGAACCAGCGGTCGTGGCTGATGATCACGGCGCAGCCGGCGTAATCCTCGAGCGCCTCCTCGAGCGCGCGCAGCGTATCGACGTCGAGGTCATTGGTGGGCTCGTCGAGCAGCAGGACGTTCGCGCCCTTCTGCAGCATCTTGGCCATGTGCACGCGGTTGCGCTCGCCGCCCGACAGCATCCCGACCTTCTTCTGCTGGTCGCCGCCCTTGAAGTTGAAGGCGGAGGTATAGGCGCGGCTGTTGATCTCGCGCTTGCCGAGATAGATGATGTCGTTGCCGCCCGAGATCTCCTCCCAGACGTTCTTCTTGCCGTCCAGGCTGTCGCGCGACTGGTCGACATAGCCGAGGCTGACGCTCTCGCCGATCCTGATGTCGCCCTTGTCCGGCTTCTCGGCTCCGGTGATCATGCGGAACAGCGTGGTCTTGCCCGCGCCGTTCGGTCCGATCACGCCGACGATGCCGCCGGGCGGCAGCTTGAACGAGAGGTCGTCGATCAGCAGCTTGTCGCCGTAGGCCTTCGACAGGCCGTTGAACTCGATCACGTTGGCGCCGAGCCGCTCCGCCACGGGAATGATGATCTGCACGCCGCCGACCTGCTTGCTGTCGGCCTTGGCGACGAGCTCCTCGTAGCGCTGGATGCGCGCCTTGTTCTTGGCCTGGCGCGCCTTGGGGGAGGCCGCGACCCATTCGCTCTCGCGCTCGATCGTCTTCTGCAGCGCCGCATCCTCGCGGCCCTCCTGCTCCAGGCGCTTCTGCTTCTGCTTCAGCCAGGAGGAGTAGTTGCCCTCGTAGGGGATGCCGCGGCCGCGATCGAGCTCGAGGATCCAGCCGGTGACGTTGTCGAGGAAGTAACGGTCGTGGGTGACGATCAGGATCGCGCCCGGGTATTCCAGCAGGTGGTTCTCCAGCCAGTTCACGGTCTCGGCGTCGAGGTGGTTGGTCGGCTCGTCGAGCAGCAGCAATTCAGGCTGCTCCAGGAGCAGGCGGCAGAGCGCCACGCGGCGTTTCTCTCCGCCGGAGAGGTTGTCGACCTTCCAGTCGTCGGGCGGGCAGCGGAGCGCGTCCATCGCTTGCTCGACCTTGCTGTCGAGGTCCCAGAGGTTCTGCGCGTCGATGACGTCCTGCAGCTTGGCGGCCTTCTCGGCGTTCTCGTCGGTGTAGTCCGCCATCAGGGCGTTGTACTCGTCGAGGATCGCCTTCTGCTTGGCGACGCCGAGCATGACGTTGCCGCGCACGTCGAGGCTCGCGTCGAGCTGCGGCTCCTGCGGCAGGTAGCCGACGCGCGCGCCCTCGGCCACCCAGGCCTCGCCGTTCCACTCCTTGTCCATGCCCGCCATGATCCGGAGCAGCGTCGACTTGCCGGAGCCGTTGACGCCGAGCACGCCGATCTTGGCGTCGGGATAGAAGGAGAGGTGGATGTTGTTGAGGACCTGCTTGCCGCCGGGATAGGTCTTCGACAGGCCCCGCATGTGGTAGATGAACTGGCGACCGTTCATGGCGTCGTGCTTCCGGATGTCTCAGGGGAGTGGGTCCGGGAGGTAGCAACGCCTCGCGCCGAGGGCAAGCTCCGGTTGCCTGCCGCGTCATGGACGCTTGGCCGAGCCGGGCGGCCAGAGCCGCCCGCCCAGCGATGGCATGTCCGTCAGCGGAAGAGGCCCTGGGACATGTAGTAGCGGTAGCGGCCGTACTCACCGCCGTAGCCGTACCCGCCGTAGCCGTAACGTCCGTATCCGTAGCGGTAGCTGCTCGGACCGTAGGCGCCGCCGTAGCCGCCGTAGCCATGCGAGAAGGCCGAATGGCCGTAGCCGTAACCGCCGAAATGGCCGTGGTGGCCGCCGCGCGCGAAGGCGGCGGTCGAGGCCGCCGCGAGCAGCGTGGCGACGGCGAGGGTCTTGAGGATGCGCATCTTGATCTCCATTGGACGCCGGAGCGTCTTCCTTGCGGTCGACGCTCCTCGGGTCCGTCTGGAGACCGATGCGTCGCGCTTCGTTTCGACGATCGGAAGATGCAGCATGGCGCGCTGCGTCGGCGTGCGGCTTCGCACGCGTCCTGAAGGAAGCCCGACGGCGGCGCGCCGCCGGGTCGCCCGGTCTTCGGCGGTCAGACGATGTTCTTCCCCATCTGCCCGGCGATGTAATCCGCTTGCCGCATGGCCAGCGCCACGATGGTCAGCGTCGGGTTCTCCGCGCCGCCGGTGGTGAAGACGCTGCCGTCGGAGACGAAGAGGTTCGGAATGTCGTGCGTCTGGCCGAACTTGTTGACCACGCCATCCCGCTTGTTGGCCGACATGCGGTTGGTGCCGAGGTTGTGCGTCGACGGGTAGGGCGTGGTCGGGAAGGTGCGCGTCGCGCCCACCGCCTCATACATCGCCGAGCCTTGCCTGTAGGCGTGGTTGCGCATGGCGATGTCGTTGGGATGGTCGTCGAAATGCACGTTGGCGACAGGCATCCCATGTTTGTCCTTCTTGTCGGACAGGGTGATGCGGTTCTTCTCCTGCGGCATGTCCTCGCCGACGATCCACATGCCGGCCATGTTCTCGTAGGAATCGAGCGCGGTGGTGAATTCGCGGCCCCATGCGCCGGGGTCGAGGAAGGCCGCCATGAAGGGCAGGCCCAGCGACAGCGTCTCGAACTCGTAGCCGCCGACGAAGCCGCGCTTCGGGTCGAACCTCGCTTCGTCCTGCACGATGCCGGCCATCGTCGTGCCGCGCCACATCTTCACGGGGCGGTCGAACACGCCATAGACCGAGCCCGTCATGTGGCGCATGTAGTTGCGTCCGACCTGGCCCGAGGAGTTGGCGAGGCCGTCCTTGAACATGCCGGACGACGAGTTCAGCAGCAGGCGCGGGCTCTCGATCGAGTTGCCGGCGACCGCGACGATGCGGGCCTTCTGGCGCTGCTGCACGCCGGCCTTGTCCGCATAGACGACGCCCGTCACCTTGCCCTTGGCGTCATGCTCGATGCGCAGGACATGCGCGTTCGGCCGGACCTCCAGGTTGCCCGTGGCTTCGCCGCGCGGCAGCTCGGCATAGAGCGTCGACCATTTCGCGCCTGATTTGCAGCCCTGGAAGCAGAAGCCGATCTGCTGGCAGGAACCGCGGTCGTTGCGCTCGGCGGAATTGATCGCCATGCGGCCGGTCGAGACCTCCTTGTAGCCGATCGCCTTCGCGCCCTTCTCCAGCACCCGGAAATTGTTGTTGCCCGGCAGCCCGGCGATCCCGTTCGTGCGCGTCACGCCCATCCTGTCTTCGGCCTTGGCGTACCAGGGGTCGAGCTCGGCCAGCGTGATCGGCCAATCGAGGAGATTGGCGCCCTTGACGTCTCCATAGACGCTGCGGGTGCGGAACTCGTGCTCCTGGAAGCGGAGCGAGGCGCCGGCCCAGTGCGTGGTGGAGCCGCCCACCGCCTTGACGATCCAGGCGGGCAGGTTGGCGAAGTCCTTGGCCACGCGCCACGAGCCGGACGTGGTGCGCATGTCGGTCCAGGCGAGCTGGGCGAAGGAATCCCATTCGTCGTTCAGGAATTCGTGGTTCTCGTGGCGGGCGCCTGCCTCGAGGCAGACCACCTTGATGCCTTTCAGCGCCAGATCCGTGGCGAGGACGCCGCCGCCCGCGCCTGAGCCGATGACGACGACGACGGAATCGTCGGTGAGGTCGAATTTCGCAGCCATTGTTGCGTTTCCCCTGATGCTTTTTGCCGCCGGCTCACAGCCAGGCGATGTCGTTGAAGCCGCGGGCGATGTAGCCGCCCTTGGAAGCGCTTTCGCCCTCGTAGCCGAACAGCGGCCAGAGGTCCTTCTGGTTGTAGAGGCTCACCACGAGGTCGCCCCTGAGCTTGCGGAAGAAGGGGCCGGTCTGGACGGCACGCAGCAGATTGACGCGGTCGCGCTCCCAGCCGACCTGCGCATAGGCGGCGTCGTGCTTCTCGCGCGCGATGCGGTTCAGCTCCGCCACCCCGCTCTCCATGAGGGATTTCATCTTCGGGTCAGTGGCCGCCTTCTCGTCGTAGCCCTTGACCGCCAGCGCGTAGAAGCGGTCGGCCACCCGGTCATGCGGGAAGATGTCGCGCGCGATCCTGACGAGGCTGCGGAAGGTGTCGGCCGACAAAGCCTTCGCCTCCACGCCCCAGGCTTCGGTCGTGTGGATCACGGCGCCGCCCGTGACGACCATCGCCGCGACTGCGGTGGCTCCCTTGAGGAAGTCGCGCCGTCCGACCTCCGGTTTCGGCTGGTTGTCTGCTGCTGTTTCACTCATTTTTCTTCCCTCCAGTGGTTCGCCGCCGTTGTCCGCCGGCCGTTTCGTGATTGCTCTGCCGCGACGGGGATCATCGGTAGCGGCCATGCTTTTGCAGGACCTCGATCTTGTAGCCGTCGGGATCCTGGACGAAGAAGAAGCGCGCCATCAGCGCTCCATCGCGGTGGAACTCCTTGATCGGCAGGGGCGACAGGCCGGCGGCGGCGAAGCGCGCATGCTCGGCGTCGAGATCGTTGACCGCGAAGGCGACATGGCCGTAGCCGGACCCGAGGTCGTAGGCCTCGGCGCGGCCGTGGTTGATCGTCAGCTCGATCTCGAAATCGGCTTCGGCATTGCGCAAGTAGACCAGCGTGAAGCCGTCGAAGGCGAAGCGATCCGCCACGTCCAGTCGGAATGCCGTCTTGTAGAACTCGACCGACCGCGTCTCCTCGAGAACGCGGATCATCATATGTATCGCCTTCGCCATCCGTCCTCCGCCGGGCGCAGCGCGCCCATTGACGAAGACGATTCTAGGCGTCCGCGGCTGGGCGCGGGTAGTAGGCGGCTACTACATTTGCGGGCGATGCATCGCCCCGGCAGGCGATGCGGCAGGAGCACCGAAGGCGCCCTTCGCCTCGCTCTTCAACGCCAGCACGGCGTCGCCCCGGCCCTTGATCTCGGCGGCGTAGGTCAGGCAGGCGCAGCGCAGCAGCGACGTGAAGTTGGTGATCTCGCCGCGGAAATCGAGCACCTCGTCATGCAGCTTGGTCAGGAAGCGGGGCAGCGAAACGCCCTGTTCCGCCGCGATCTCCTCGAGCATCGACCAATAGGCCGCTTCCAGGCGGATGGACGTGGCGTGTCCGCCGAGGCGGATCGAGCGCGTATGCGACTCATAGAGCTCAGGGCTCTGGCCGGCGAACATCCTGCACATGGAATCCCTCCGAAAGCTCAAGCCCCGCCAACGGGATGATCCTGCGAAACGCCGGACTTGTAAACCGCTGGACGAGCGCGATGCGTTGGTCGGTGCCTCAGGCCGCGACGGGGCGCAGCCCCAGCATCTCGCGCGCCTGCCGCCAGGTCGCGACCGGCCGGGCGTACTTCTCGCAAAGCTCTACCGCCCGCTTGACCAAGGCGGCATTGGAGGGCGCCAGCCGCTCGCGGTCGAGGCGGACGTTGTCCTCCATGCCGGTGCGGGTGTGGCCGCCCCTGGCGATCGACCATTCGTTGATGCGGATCTGCTCCGCCCCGATGCCGGCGGCGCACCACAGCGCGTCTGGCGCGAGGCGCTTGAGCGTCTCGATGTAGAAATCGAAGATCGCCTCATCCGCCGGCATCGCGTTCTTCACGCCCATCACGAACTGCACGTAGAGCGGCCCCTTGAGCCGGCCGTCCTGCGCCATCCTGGCAGCCTGCACGATATGCGACAGGTCGAAGGCCTCGATCTCCGGCTTGATTTCGTACCGGATCATCTCGGCCGCCAGCCAGTCCACGAGATCGGGCGCATTGTCGTAGACCCGCGTCGGGAAATTGACCGATCCCACCGAAAGCGAGGCCATGTCCGGCCGGAGCGGCAGCATGCCGCCGCGCGCTTGGCCGGAGCCCGCGCGGCCGCCGGTGGAGAGCTGCACGATCAGGCCTGGGCAATGCTTCTCCAGCCCCTCCTTCAGCCGGCCGAAGCGCCCGGGATCCAGCGTGCCTTTGCCTTCGTCGTCGCGCACGTGGCAATGCGCGATCGACGCCCCGGCCTCGAAAGCCTCGTGCGTGGATTCCACCTGCTCCGCGATGGTGATGGGCACGGCCGGATTGTTGGCCTTGGTCGGCAGCGAGCCGGTGATCGCGACGCAGATGATGCAGGGGTTGGTCATGCTGTCATTCCCGGCCGGAGCGGCGAAGCCGCGGAGGGGAAGGGAATCCAGCCCTTCCTGCGATGATCGACAGGATCCCCTTCCCGGCGCTGCGCGCCGCCGGGGATGACAAGGCGTCACACATCGAAGAACACCGTCTCGCCTTCGCCCTGCAGGCGGATGTCGAAGCGATAGACCGTCCGCCCCTCGCGCGTCTCGCGGCGGGCGATGAGCGTCCCGCGGCGGTTCTCCTGCTCGATGAGGCTCAGCACGGGGTCGGCGGCGTTGGCCTCCGCCTCGTCGTCAAAATAGAGCCGCGTCTGCAGGCCGATGTTGATGCCGCGCGCCACGATCCACAACGAGATATGGGGTGCCTGCCGGCGGCCGTTGCGGCCCATCACGGAGCCCGGTTTGATCGTCTCGAAGCTGAAGAGCCCTGTGCGGAAATCGGTGAGGATCCGGGCCCAGCCGCGGAAACTCCTGGCGACCTCGGCATGACGCGGGTCCTCGGGATGGGGATGGACGCCGTTTCCATCCGCCTGCCAGGCCTCGATCAGCGCATCCTTCACCGGCGCGCCGGCGCCATCGTAGACATGGCCCTCGATGGTGATGCGCTCGCCCGGCGTGTCGGCGGCGATGATGTCGTTGCCGAGTTCACGCTCGTAGATGTGGAAGCCCGCCGCGCCGGGCGCGAGCCCGATATGGACATAGGGGCCGGCGGTCTGCGAGGCGCTTTCCTTCAGGTAGGGGAGGTCCTGGGGCATGGCGTCAGTTTCCTTCCAGCCGGTTCTCGAACAGAGTCGAGCGGCGGCCGCGCAGCACGATGTCGAACTTGTAGGCGAGGCAATCGAGCGGGATGCCGGCGTTCATGTCGAGCGGCGCGATCAGCTGGTCGATGGCCCGCTTGTCCGGGATGGAATTGACGATCGCGCAATTGGCGATCAGCGGGTCGCCCTCGAAATACATCTGGGTGATCAGCCGCTGCGAGAAGCTCTGGCCGAAGACCGATACATGGATATGCGCCGGCCGCCAGCTGTTCACCCAGTTGCGCCAAGGATAGGCCCCAGGCTTCACGGTGCGGAAGAAGTAACAGCCGTTCTCGTCGGTGATCGTGCGGCCGCATCCTCCGAAATTTGGGTCGATCGGCGCGAGATACGTGTCCTTGCGGTGGCGGTAGCGCCCGCCGGCGTTGGCCTGCCAGATCTCGACCAGCGTATGCGGCACGCCGCGACCGTTCTCGTCCAGCACGCGCCCATGGACGATGATGCGCTCGCCGATCGGATCGCCGTTCTTGGCGTAGTTCTTGATCAGGTCGTTGTCGATCGGCGAGATGTCGCCATGGCCGAAGACGGGTCCGGTGATCTCCGAAAGCGATTGCTCGATCGATAGCAGCGCATAGCTTGGGCTGCGTGCCACGCTGGTCTTGTAGTTCGGCGTCAGCTGCGGCGGCTGCCAGAGCCGGTCGCGCTGATAGTATTCCGCGGCCTTCTTCATCGCTGGGTCCTTGCTCGGTCTGGCATGGTCGCTGTCATTCGCGGGGCATCGCGGCGGGTCTCGCTAGCCTCGCCTGCGCCGCCAGCCGGATGCTGGCATTGGCGGCGCCGTAGCCCCGATAACCGTCGCGCTGCACGATCTCGAAGAAGAAGCCGCCGTCAAGCGTCTGGGTATAGGCCTGATGGAAGGGGCCGTCAGCGTCGCGGTCGTAGAGGATGTTCAGAGCCCGCAATTCGTCGATCGCCTCGGCGGAGAGATCGGTGCGCGCCTCGAGATCGTCGTAGTAGTTCTCCGGCACCGGCAGCATCGCAACCCCGTTGGCGACCATCGCGGCGACGGTGCGGCGGATGTCCGCGGTGCGGAGCGCGATATGCTGCACGCCCGAGCCGAAGAAATCCGTGACGAAGCGGGCCGAGAGCGTCCGGCTGCTCTGGGAGCCGTTGAGGACCAGCCTGAGGCCGCTGTCCTCGCCATCGATGCCGCTTTCGATCACCTGGCTCTGCACCACGCCGCCAGGATCCAGCACGGCTTGGCTCGGCGTCTTCCTGGCGTCCAGCAGGGAGGTGTAGAACAGCAGCCAGGTCAGCATCTCCTCGTATTGCATGGTCTGAGAGATGTGATCGATGGCCATCAGACCGACGGCGTCGCCGGGCGCCGCGCCGGTCGGCTCGAAATCGACCTCGGCCCAGCGGCCGAGCGCCGTGGCCTCGTCGACGAAGTAGACGAGGCTGCCGCCGAGCCCCCGCACCGCCGGCATGTCCAGCTCGCCAGGGCCGACGGGGCCCTGGTGCGGCACGTCGAGCAGCGCCTCGGCCCGCGCGATCGTCGCGCGCGCGTCGGCCACTTTCAGCGCCATGGCGCAGACCGAGGTGCCGTGCGTGATCTGGTAGGAATGGGCGAAGCCCTCCTTGTCCGTATTGACGACGATGCGGATATCGCCCTGTCGCCACAGCGAAACGTCCTTGGAGCGATGCCGGCCGGCCTTGGCGAAGCCCATCGCGCCGAGCATCCGCTCGAAGCCCGGCAGGTCGGCTTCGTCGACGGTGAATTCCACGAACTCAACATCCCGGACGGGAGCAGGCGGAGGCATCGCGGCCGCGCCGGGGATCGCTCTCAGAAAGCGCCGCTCGGTCTCGTCGATCAGGCAAACCAAAGAGCGGTGCCCGTCCAACGCCACCGAGCGCGCGGACCCGGCGCGGAAGCGGTCGTTGAAGATCTCGAGGCTGAGAAACCCGTCGTAGCCCGTGGCGGCGAGCGCATCCATGAAGGCGGGGATGTCGAAGTCTCCCTGGCCGGGCATGCAGCGCCAGTGCCTCGCCCAGGAGAGATAATCCATCTGCAGGCGGGGCGCGTCGGCGATCTGCACGAAGCTGATGCGGTCGCCGGGGATCGAGCGGATCGCGCCGAGGTCGAGGTTCTTGGCCTGGATGTGGAACGTGTCGAGGATCAGTCCGACCGCCGGATGAGCGGCGCGGCGCACGACTTCCCAGCTGTCGCGGTAGTCGTTGATGTGCCGGCCCCAGGCCAGAGCCTCGTAGCCGACGCGGAGCCCGCGCCTGGCGGCGCGTTCGCCCAACTCCCGGAAATCCGCGGCCAGTCGGTCGATGCCGCCCTCGGCGTCCGGCGCCACGCTGGAGCAGACGAAGAGCAGGTCGGTCCCCAGTTCCTGCAGCAGGTCGAATTTCCGCTCCGCGCGGTCGAAGGTGCGCTGGCGCTTGGCCTCGGGCATGCCTTCGAAGTCGCGGAACGGCTGGCATGTGACGATCGTGAGGCCAAGGTCGCCGCACATCCGGCGCACATCCGTCGGCGAGCCGGCGAAGGCGATCAGGTCGTTCTCGAAGATCTCGACGGCGCGGAAGCCGGCGGCGGCGATCGCCTCCAGCTTCTCCGGCAACGAGCCGGAGACGCAGACCGTGGCGATGGAGGTTTTCATGAGCCAACCTTCTCGGTCCGGCCGCTCAGCGCCGCGCGCCTGACCGCATCGACGACGGCCAGCGTGCGCAGGCCTTCGCGCCCGGGCACCAACGGCGGCTCCTCGCCGCGCACGACCCGGCAGAGCTGCGCGATTTGCCGGCGCAGCGGATCCTCCTCCGGCGCGATGACGCTGCTCACCGAAAACGGCTTCAGCCAGTCGCGATCGCCGTCGTGGGTCCAGAGTTCGAGGCGGGGGAGGGCGAGCGAGCCCTCCGTGCCGCCGATGAAGCAGAAGCTCTGGTCCGTGCGCGGGAAGGCCTCGTTCTCGCTCGCCGTATGCTCCCAGCTCCAGGGCGAGACGATCGCGTCGGAGACGTTGGCGGTGCCGAGCGCGCCGTTCGCGAAGCGGAAGGTCAGCGCCGTCGTCTCGTCGACGGGGTGGCCGCGCTGGGCGTTGGATTGCAGCGCCTGCACCTCGACGATCTCGCCAACGAGATGACGCAGCAGGTCGATGTCATGGATCAGGTTGATCAGCACCGGCCCGCCGCCGGGCTGCCGCCGCCACGCGACCTCGAAATAGGGGGCGGGCTTGCAGAGCCAGAAGAAGGCGTGGACCGAGACGACTTGGCCGAGCCGGCCTGCCTCAATCATCGCCCTGGCGCGGGACACCAGCGGATTGTGGCGGCGGTGATGGCCGACCATGAGCGGCACGCCGGCCGCCTCCGCCGCCTCGACGAGCCGGCGCGCATCCTCTACCGTATCGGCGATCGGCTTCTCGACGAGGGTCGGAATGCCGGCGGCGATCGACGCGAGCCCATGCGCCACATGCAGGCTGTTGGGAGTCGCGACGATGACGGCATCAGGCTTGCCGGCAGCAAGCAGAGCATCGATGTCGGGATAGCAGTCCACGCGCTGTGCTTCAGCAAAGCTCTTCGCTTCGGGGGCGGGATCGACGACCGCATGCAGCGTGGCCTCCGCCGAGGCGAGGATGTGCTCCACATGCCGCCGGCCGATGAGTCCGGCGCCGAGCACCGCGATCCGGATGCGTTTCGTCATCTCAGGCCGCCATCGCCCCGCCGAGGAACAGCTGCGCCACGCGCGGGTCGTGCAGGATCTCCTGCGCCGGCCCCTGCATGCGCGCCTGCCCGAGCTCCAGCACGAGGCCCTCGTCGGAAATCTCGAGCGCGGAGCGCGCGTTCTGCTCCACCATCAGGATGGTGACGCCCTTGTCGCGCAGTTCCTTCAGGATGCCGAAGGTCTCCTGCACCATCAGCGGCGACAGGCCGATCGACGGCTCGTCGATGAGGATGAGCTTCGGGTCGAGCAGCAGCCCGCGCATGATCTCGAGCTGCTTCTGCTGGCCGCCCGAGAGCGTCGAGGCCTGCACGTCGGCCTTCTGCCGCAGCGCCGGAAACCGGTCGAGCGCGGCCTCGATCCGCCGCGGCATGTCCGGGATGCGCGAGCCGGCGGCGACCGCGCCGAACTCCAGGTTATGCCGAACTGAGAGCTCCGGGAAGATGTTGCGGCCCTGCGGCACATAGACGATCCCGGCCTCCAGCAGCCGGCGGGGCGTCCATCCCGTGATGTCCTGCCCGTCGAAGCGGATCGCGCCGGAGGCGAGGTTGAGCAGGCCGAAGATCGCCTTGAACACGGTCGACTTGCCGGCGCCGTTCGGTCCGATCACCGTGGTGATGGCGCCGCGGGCGACTTGGAAGGAGCAGCCGTTCAGGATCGTGATGCGGCCGTAGCCGCCCACCACGCGGTCGAGTTCGAGGATGGGGGCGGTCATGTGGACGCAATCCTCTCATTCGACCTCACCCTCAGCCGGTCGAAGGGCGAGGTCGCAGCGCCGAGGGTCCAAAATCCTCGATCCTTCGACAGGCTCAGGATGAGGATTTTGACTGAAGCGCCGCAGTGCGTGCTCATCATCCCCACCTCAATGCCCGAGATACGCTTCGATCACGGCCGGGTTGGCCCTGACCTCCGCCGGCGATCCCACCGCCAGCACCTTGCCCTCGGCCATGACCACGACCCGCGTGCACAGGCTCATCACGAAATCCATGTTGTGCTCGATCACCACGAAGGTCGCGCCGGCCTCGGCGTTCATGGCGCGCAGCCGCTCCTTGAGATCGCCCAGCATCGTCAGGTTCACGCCGCCTGCCGGCTCGTCGAGGAGCACGAGGCGCGGCCCCGCCATGAACGCCATGGCGGCGTCCAAGAGCTTCTGCTGCCCGTAGGAGAGGCCGCCGGCCTTGGCGTCGGCGAGATGGCCGAGGCGGAAGAAGCCGATCATGCGGTCCGCCGCCGCAGTCAGCCCGGCGTCGCGCGGGCCGAAGAGGCGCGAGAGCATCGTGCCCTGATGCTCCTGCCCGGCGAGGACGAGGTTCTCGCGCACCGTCAGTTCGGGGAAGACCTGCAGCAGCTGGAAGGTGCGCGAGACGCCGCGCTTGTTCATCGCCTCCGGTGACAGGCCGGTCACGTCCGCGCCGTCGAGCCTGACGCTGCCTGCGCTCGGCGAAAGCTGGCCGAGGATGCAGTTGAAGAGCGTGGACTTGCCGCAGCCGTTCGGCCCGATGATGCCGAGGATCTCGCCTTCCTCGACGGAGAAGCTGACGCCATCCACGGCCGCGATGCCGCCGAAGCGTTTGGCGAGGCCCTCGACTTCCAGCACCGTCGCCATCACATCGTTCCCGTGAAGCCGCCGTCGACGACGAGCTGTTGTCCGGTGATGTAGGAGCCGGCGTCGGAGGCGAGCAGCAGCGCCAGACCCGCGATCTCCTCAGGCCGCCCCCAGCGCTTCAGCGCCGTGCGCGTCACGACGCGGTCGTTGAAGGCGGGGTCCTTGACCAGGGCCGCATTGAGATCGGTCTCGAAATAGCCCGGCGACAGGCTGTTGCAGGTGATGCCGAACGCTCCGAGCTCGGCCGCCAGCGAGCGCGCCACGCTGGCGAGGCCCGCCTTCGACGCGGCGTAGCCATGGATCGTGGCGCGGCCGAGGATGCCGGTGATCGAGGCTGTCAGGATGATGCGGCCGCTCCTTTGCCGCTGCATCGGCGCAGCAGCGGCCTGCGCCAGAAAGAACGCGCCGCGCAGGTTGAGCCCCATGACCTCGTCCCAGCGGTCGAGCGTCCAGTCCTCCAGCGCCGCCCTGGCCGGCGATCCGGCATTGGCGACGAGGATGTCGAGCCGGCCGTGACGCGCAATTATGTCGGCGACCGCCTCGCGCCCGGCCGCGGGCAGCGAGGCATCGAAGGCGAGGCCCTCGCAGGAGACGCCTTTGCCGGCCAGCGCAGCGAGAGCCTGCCCGACGGTCTCGTTGGTGCGGCCGTTCAGGATCACGTGCGCACCGGCTTCACCGAGCGCCTCGGCCATGGCGAAGCCCAGTCCCCGCGTGCTGCCCGTGAGCAGCGCGACGCGTCCGGTCAGGTCGAAGCGGCGCTGGATGCTCATCCGATCGACGCCTCTATCATGGCGCGCAGCTCAGGCGTCACCTGCGGCTCAATACCGAACCACGCCTTGAAGGCCGGCCGCGCCTGGTTGAGCAGCATGCCGAGGCCATTGACCGTGCGGTTGCCGCGCATCCGCGCCGCGGCGAGCAGCGGCGTCTCCTTCGGGATATAGATGATATCGGAGACGAGCGCGCGAACCGGCAGCCTGTCGAGCAAGACGTCGAGCGGCGGCTGCCCATGCATGCCGAGGCTGGTGCAGTTCACGAGCATGGCGCAATCGGCGATCGCCTCCTCGCGCACATCCCAGTCATGAACCGCGACCGGCGCGCCGAAGTCGGCCGCGATCTTCTCGGCGCGCTCGCGCGAGCGGTTGAGGAGCCTGATCTCGCGCGCGCCTTCGTCCATCAGCCCCGAGATCACCGCCCGCGCCCCGCCGCCGGCCCCCAGCACCACGACCGGCCCGGCGTCGGCGCGCCAGTCCGCATGGCGCTCCTTGATGCTCTGCACCCAGCCGTAGCCGTCGTTGTTCATGCCGTGCAGCGAACCGTCGGGCCGGACGACGACGCAGTTCATGGCGCCGATGCGCTTCACGGCCGGGTCGAGGCTGTCCATCGCGGCGATGGCCGACTCCTTGTGCGGCAGCGTGACGTTGCAGCCCGCGAAGCCCAGCGCCGGCAGCCCCTTCAGCGCCGCCGCCAGCCCCTCGCGCTTGACCTGGAGCAACACGTAGGAGCCTTTCAGCCCATGCTCCTTCATCCAGTGATTATGGACCATCGGCGAGCGGGAGTGGATGATCGGGTCGCCCATCACGCCGGCCAGGCAATATCTGTCTTGAGCCACGTCGTGTCTCTTCCTCTAGGCTTCATTCTGCAGGATCGCGGCGATGCCGAGCGCTGCGAGTTCTTCGTCCTCGCTGTCGGTGAGGCCGCTGACAGCCACCGCGCCGACCACCGTTCCGTCGACGAGGACAGGCAGGCCGCCGCCCCAGCCGACGTAGCGCGGGTCGCCGTAGTACGAGATGTCGAAGCCGGTCTCGGGATGGCGCGAGCGGCTGCCAATTTCGGCCGTCGGCCGCCTCAGCCGCGCCGCCGTGAAGGCCTTGTTGGTCGCGATGGCCACCGAGCTGAGCGCCGCGCCATGCTGCCTCAGCAGCGCGATCGTCTCGCCATGCGCATCGACGACCGCGATCACCGCCGTCTTGCCGCGCCGCGCCAACTCGGCGCGGATGGCCTCGATCGCGCGGGTGGCGTCCAGGTCGCAGAGCGTCCCGATCGTCCTCATGGCGTCGCCTCGCCGAGCTTGGCGGTGCGGACGGCCTCCGCCGCCTGCCGCCGGCGGCTGGCGGCGATCTGCTCATAGAGCCCGACGATGCCCTTGGGGCAGACCATCATCAGCAGCACCACGAGCACGGCGTAGATCAAGAGGTAGTAGCCCTGCGTGAAGCGCAGCCATTCGGGCAGCAGCAATTCGATCATGGCGCCGAGGAATGGCCCGACGAAAGTGCCTGCGCCGCCGACGATCACCATCAGCAGGTACTTCATCGAATAGGTGAGCTGGAACGAGTTCGGCTCGATGAACTGCACCAGCGGCGCATAGAGCGCGCCTGCGAAGCCGCCGAAGGAGGAGCCGATGGCGAAGGCCATCAGCGTGTAGCGGCGCACGTCCACGCCAAGCGAGGCGGCGCGCAGGGGGTTCTCCCGCAGCGCCACGAAGGCGCGGCCCCAAGGCGAGCGCACGATCCACCAGGAGGCGAAGGAGAACACGGCGAGCGCCGCGAGGCAGAGGTAATAGAACTGCTGGTTGCGGTTCAGCGCGTAGCCGAAGACGCTGGGCCTTGCGATGTCGTTGATGCCGTAGATGCCGTTGGTCAGCCATTGCTCGTTGCGCATCAGCAGGAAGACGAGCGTGGCGAAGGCGAGCGTCACGAAGGCCAGGAAATGGTGCTGCACCCTCAGCGCCGGATAGCCGAGGCACCAGCCGATGCAGAAGGTCAGCCCGCCGGCGGCCAGGAAGGCGAGCGGGTAGGGGACGCCGGCGCCGGTCATCAGCGCCACGGTATAGGCGCCGATGCCGACGAAGCTGCCCTGCGCCAGGCTGATCTGCCCCGCGTAGCCGAGCGTCAGGTTCAGCCCCAGCGCGCCGATCGCCGTGACGCACCAGAGCGCCAGCAGGTAGACGCCGTAGGAGCGCAGGAACATCGGCGCCGTCAGCAGGAAGGCGACGATGGCGAGGCCGGCAACGATGGCGAGGATGCGCGTCACGCTCATATCGTGCGCTCCTGCACGCGGCCGAACATCCCCTGCGGCCGGAACAGGATGAAGGCGACGAGCATCAGCAGCGGCACCACCGCGCGGTACTGGGCCGAGACATAGGCGGCGCAGAGGTTGTCGAGCACGCCGAGCAGGAAGCCGCCCGCCATCGCCCCGCGCGCCTGATTGAAGCCGCCGATCACGGCCGCCACGAAGGCCGCGAGCCCGAGCGTTTCGCCATTGGTGAATTTGGCGAGGTAGATCGGGCTGATCAGGACCGAGGCCACGGCGCAGAGCGCCGCGTTGATGACGAAGGTCAACAGGATCATCCGCTCGACCGGAATGCCGATGATGCGGGCCACCACCGGGTTCTGCGCCGTCGCCTGCATCATGCGGCCGGTGCGGGTGTGGGCCAGGAAGACATGCAGCGCCACGGAGGCCGCCACCGCGACGCCCAGCACCACGAGACTCTGCAGCGAGAAGACCGCGCCGAGGACCGCGATGTCCCGGTCGGCGACGAGCGCCGGGAAGGGCTGGGCCTGCGAAGAATAGAAGTCCTTCACGGCTTCCCGCATCAGGATCGACAGCGCGATGGTCGAGACCACCAGCGGCAGCACGCCGTGCTTCAGCATCGGGTCGACGATGGCGCGCTTGAACAGCACGCCCATCACCAGCACCGCGACCAGAAGCCCGGCCAAGGCAGCCAGCGGGAAGGGCAGGCCGAGGTTCATCGCCACCAGCACGAAGAAGGCCGGCGCCATGACGAACTCGCCCTGCGCGAAGTTGATGGTCTGCGAGGCCTGCCAGAGCAGCGAGAAGCCGACCGCGACCAGCGCATAGATCGCACCGGTGGCGAGGCCCGAGACCAGGAGTTGCAGGAAAGAGGACATGATGATTCCGTTCAACCTCACGACAGGGGTTGAAACACTCCGACGGTCCTCATCCTGAGGAGCCCGCGGAGCGGGCGTCTCGAAGGACGCACGACCGTAATGCGTGCTTCGAGACGGCGACTGCGTCGCCCCCTCAGCATGAGGAGGTGGGTGGGCGGATGGCGCGAACTACTTGCCCAGCTTCGGCAGCGTCTCGACGATCTGCTGCTTGCCGCCCACGACCTCGCCGAGGAAGCTCGCCCGGTCGATGTCGCCGTTCTTGTCCCAGGTCGCCTCCATGAGGAGGCCTGGCTCCTGCGCCGGCGTGATGGTCATGCCGCGCAGCGTCTCGGCGAAGAGCTTCGAGTCGAACTTGCCCATCTTCTCCGTCACCGCCTTGATCATGTAGACGGCGGTGTAGCCTTTGATGCCGTTGTGGTCGTTGGCGTAGTTGAAGCGCTTCTTGAACTTCTCGCCGAATTCCTTGAGCGCCGGGACCGGCGCATCGGTCGAGAGGCCGACATGGCCCTTGACGCCGTTGGCGGCATCGCCGGCGAGTTCGATCACCTTCTGCGAGAGGAGCGTCGTCTCGCCGATCAGCGGCACGGTGAGCGATTGCTTGCGCGCCTCGCGCAGGAAGCGGGCGCTCTCCTCCTCGTTGGTGTAGACGAAGACGGCGTCGACGGCGGCCGCCTTGAGCTTCACCACGTCGGAGGCGAAGTCGACCTGGCCTGATTCCGTCGAGATGTCGGCGGAGATGGCGATGCCGCGGCTCTGCATCTCCTTCATGAAGCTGTCGCGCCCGCCCTTGCCGAAGTCGTTGTTGACCCACAGCACCGCGACCTTCTTCGCCTTCAGGCCGTCACGGATGTAGTTGGCGATCTTCGGCATCGAGAACTGCTGGCCGAAGGAGGTGCGGAACACGAACTGGTTGTTGCGCTGCGTGATCGCCGCGGCCTCGCCGCCGACGATCTCGGGAACCTCGTTCTGCTGCGCCAGCGCCATCGTCACCAGCACCGAGCCCGAGAAGACCGGCCCGAGGATCACGTAGGGCTTGTCGTCCATCACCTTCTGCACCTGGGCGCGGGCAACGGAGGCGTCGCTCTGCGTGTCGAGATGCGGCGTGTTGATCTTGCGGCCGAGGATCCCGCCCTTGGCGTTGATCTCCTCGACCGCGAGGATGATGCCGTCGCGCCAGTTGGTGCCCGACACGGCGCCGGCGCCCGAAAGCTCGACGATGTTCGGGATGAAGACGGTCTGCTGCGCGCTTGCCGCGCCGGCTGTTCCGATCAGCGCCAGCGCCGCGGCGCCCGCCATCAAGCCCTTCGACAGAAAGGCCTGCCTCGTCAAATCCGTCATGGAACTCCCCCTTGCTGAACGTTTCCCCGCGCCGCCATTCTTCTTCGCCGGCGCTTGTTGTCGATTGGATTTTGACGGACTTTATCGCGCGCTGGAAGGGCGTAACGCAACGACCTTCTTTTGGCTGAGGCCTAACATCATGTTAGGTGTTCTTGCGGCGGCTCGCCGCCTGGTTGAGCCCCGGCGCAGCCGCCGCCATCTCGGCGCGCAGCAGGGCGATGAAGGCGTCGGCGTAGCGCGACAGCGCGCGGTCGGCCTTCACCGCCACGAAGGTCTCGAACACCGTCGGCTCGGCGATCGGCAAAACCTTCAGCCCTCGCATGCCGCCGTCGGCGACCGTGAACTGGTCGATCACCGCGACGCCGAGACCTTCCTTCACGAGGGCCGAGACGGTCATCCCGAAGCGCGCCTTGATGATCAGGTTCCAGGGCAGGCCCGCCTCGCGGAAGATGCCGGCCATGATGCGGCCGTAGGGATCTTCGGGATCGATGCCGATCAGCGGATGGCGCACGATGTCCGCGGCCGTCACTTTGTCCTGCCGCGCCAGCGGATGGTTCTCCGGCGCGATGCAGACGAGCTCGCCCCTGGCCAGCGGCAGGAAATCGATGCCGGGATGATCGAGCTTGTAGCTCATCACCACGAGTTCGCCCTTGCCCAGCAGCAGATAGTCGATCGCTTCTTCGATCTTCAGGATGTTGACGTCGAAGGCGAGATCGGGATGCGCCGCCCTCAGCCGACGGATGGCGCGGGGCACCATCACATGCGAGATCGACGGCACGGAGCCCAGCTTGAACTCGATGTCAGCGCCGCGCTCGAAGCGCGCCAGCGTGAACTGCAGGTCGTCCACCTTCTTGTAGACGCCGTTGATCTGCTCGAAGATGTCGGTGGCCTCGGGCGTCGGCGCATAGCGCCCGCCGCGCCTCTCGAAGAGCCTGAGCCTGAGCGAGCGCTCGGTGTATTTCATCAGCCGGCTGACGCCCGGCGCCGAAACATGCAGCAGTCTGGCGGCCCCGGCGATCGTGCCGGTGATCAGCAGCGCCCGCACCACCTCGATCTGGCGAAGGGTGAGGCTGGGGCGGGGACGCTCCGGTGGGGTGGTCACGTCGGCTCGGCTGCGGTCTCGAAGATGCATGCGGAACGCCGAACATCCCGAGCCCGCAGATTTCTCTCGGGACGGGATGTCTCAGGCGCAACGCTGAACGGATCTAGCGCCGAGCTTTGCCGCTGTCACCTCGACTGCGGGCGGCGGAGGGAGAGCCCGTTGAAGGCGCCGACCGAGAGCAGCAGGCCGAAGGAGACCAGGCCTAGGCCGGCGAACTGGAGCGCGTTCGGCCATTCGCCGGCTACAGGGATTCCGATCAGCATCGCAGAGGCTGGCACCAGGGCCGGGAAGATCGCGGCGCGGGCCGGGCCGAGCAGCCTGACGGCGGTGGTATAAGCGATCACCGAGAGGACGCCGGTGAGCGCGCCCTGCACCAGCACCTGGGTGCCGATGACACCGAGCGGCAAGCCGGCGTAATGCTCAAGCCCCTGCGTCGCCAGCGCCATCGGCAGCATGACGGCGCCCGACAGGATCGAGACAATCGCCGTGCCGGCGACCGGCGGCACCTGCCAGCGGCGCGACTGCAGGCCGAATAGCGCCCAGAGCACGCCGGCGACCGCGAACATCGCGTCGCCGATCGGCGTCGCGCCGCCGCCCGTCAGCAGGCCGGGGCCGGCGATGGTCGCGATGCCGAGCACGATGACTGTGACGCCGATGACCCGGGCCCTCGTCGGCCTGTCGCCGAGGAAGATCGCGGCCAGCACCATGCTCAGGATCGTGACGACGGCGGGCTGGATCACCGCGCCATGCGCAAGCGGCGCGTAGAGATAGCCGCCGACGCCGAAGAGGATGAACGGCGGGCCGGCGAGAAGCGCCAGGGCGACGCTGCGGACGGGGCCGACGGCCGCCACTTGCCGCCAGCCGAAGGCGAGCCACGGCAGCATGATCAGCCCGGCGGTGACATAGCGGAAGGCCGCGATATCGACGGGGCTCAGCCCGCCGGTCACGCCCTGACGGGCGAGCGCCAGATAGAGGCCCCAGATCAGTGCAGCAGCCGCGCCGAGCGCCATGCCGCGGGCCTGCGGCGACAGACGCCCGGGGACGGCCGCCAGCGGATTCGGCAGGACCGGGGCGGCTTGGGACGGAGTGGCGGCTTGGGCCATGGCGGCCTCCTGGGCGCGGTGCGGCGGGAAGGAGTCGTGGCCCGGCGGAGCAAGTCTCCGCCGGGCCGGGAATTCAGGCCGCGAGGGCCGGGCGCAGCGAGCGCAGCGCCGCGAGGGCATCCTTCGGGTCGAGGCGCTTGCGGTAGTCGGGCTCGACGAAAGCCGCCGCTATCCGGCCGCCCTTGGCGACGACGAAGGTGGCGGGCATCGGCAGCGCCCAGGTCCCGTCGCCGTTGCGGTCGGGGAGGGCGTGGCCGGCCTTTTCGTAGAAGGGGCGCACCTTGTCGGACAGCGTGAAGCGGATGCCGAGCGCTGAAGCCAGCGCGCCGCCGAGGTCCGACAGCACCGTGAAGCTGAGGTCGTTCTTCTCGGCCGTCGACAGCGAGTGGTCGGGCAGCTCGGGCGTCACCGCGACGAGCGCGCCGCCGGCGGCCTCGATCTCGGACAACAGCGCTTGGTAGCCCCGGAGTTCGAGGTTGCAATAGGGGCACCAGCCGCCGCGGTAGAAAGTGATGATCACGGGCTTGTCGGCGACCAGGGCGGCGAGGTCGAAGCGCTTGCCGTGCTGGTCGAGGAGATCGCCGGCCGCGGGGAGGGCGTCGCCCGCCTTGGCGGCGCGGTCGAGGATGCCGGTCTTGCGCAGGTCCTCGATGTCGCCGGAGATGAGCCCGGCGATAGCCTCGCCGACGCGGGATTCCCAGCCGGCGCGGAAGGCGTCCAGTTCGGATTGGAGGGTCATGGTCGTGGATCCTTGGGTTCGGATGGCTGGGGAGGAGGGCGGAGCCTGAGGCCCCGCCGCTCCTGGGCTCACTCGGCGGCGAGCAGGCCGGGGGCGAGGGCGGGCGCGGCCGGGAAATCGACGGGGACGCGCGTCGTGGCGTGCAGGTAGTTGGTCACCGTCTTGTCGCCGATCACGACGATCGCATCGACGAGGTTGCCCTTGGTCCAACCGGCGGCGAAGAAGGCCTCGACCAGCGTCTGGTCGGCATGGCCGCGATGCTCGGCGATATCCTGCGTCAGGCGGGCCAAGGCATCGAGCTTGGCGTCGAAGCTGGCGCGGCCGCTGCGGATCTCGAGGATCTGTTCCGGGGTGAAGCCGACCATGCCGCCGATCACGGTGTGGGCGGCCAGGCAATATTCGCAATTGTTCACCTGGCTGACGACGAGATTGATCACCTCGCGGGCCTTGCCCTTGATCGAGGAGGGAGCGTTCTGGAAGGCGAGGTAGTTGCCGAGCGCATGCTCGGAATGGGCGAAGGTGGCGTAGAGGTTCGGCACCATGCCGAGACCGCTCTTGAGATTGTCGAACAGCGCCTGGTTGCCGGCGGAGACTTCGTCGCGGGTCGGGACATTGATGGTCGTCATCGGGGTTCTCCTGAGTGCCTCGGGCCGTGGCTTGATGCCCTCGTCCGTGAGGAAGACAATGCTCCACGCCGGCTCCCGCGATAACGAAGCTTGACCGGATAACATTCATCCAGAAAATGGATGGATGAGCGATGTGCTCCTCCTTTTCCGCACTTTCGTCCGGACCGTCGAGGCGGGCTCCTTCACCGCTGTGGCGCGGGACCTGAATTCCTCGCAGCCCACCATCTCGCGGCAGATCGCCATTCTTGAGGACCATCTCGGCTGCCTGCTGTTCCAGCGCACCACGCGGGCGCTGACGCTCACAGACGACGGGCGCACCTTCTACGAGCATGCCCTGCGCACTCTGGAGGCAGCGGCCGAGGCCGAGAGCGCGGTGGGGCGCCGGCGCGGCAAGCCGTCAGGCATCCTGCGCCTCGCCTGCGCCGGCGTCTTCGGCCGGCTGCATGTGATCCCGCGCCTGCCTCGCTTCCGCGCGCGCTATCCCGACATCGAGATCGCGCTGCACATGACCGATGGCTTCACCGATCTGGTCGAGGAGGGAATCGACCTCGCCATCCGTGTCGGCGAGACACGGGACGCCTCGCTGATCGCCCGGCGCATCGGCACCACGCGGCGCGTGACGGTCGCCACGCCCGAATATCTGGCGCGGCATGGCGCGCCGGAGCAGCCGTCCGATCTCGTCGGCCATCATTGCGTCGTCTATGACCGCCTGCTCACGGGCGCGAGCTGGGTCTTCGCCGCTCCGGAGGGTCCGGCGACGATCCCGGTCTCCGGTCCGGTCCATGTCAACAGCACCGAGGCCGTGCGCGCCGCCGTGCTGGAGGGCCTCGGCATCGGCTACGTGCCGGTCTGGCATTTCGTGGAAGGCGAGATTGAGAGCGGCCGTCTCGTCGTGCTGCTGCGCGCCTACGAGCCGCCGCCCATGGCGATCAGCGCCGTCTATCCCTCGCGCCGCTTCCTGCCGCCGAAGGTGCGCGCGGCGATCGACTTCTTCGCTGCGGAGTTCGAACTCGACCCGACGCTGAGGATCAGCGATCTGTAGGATGGGCGGCGTCAGGTGGGCGTCAACGGCCCCGCCAGACGGGCTTGCGCTTCTCGACGAAGGCGCGGACGCCTTCCTCGCTGTCCTCGGAGACCAGGGCCTCGACAAGCGCCGGGAGGCGCTGCGCCTGCGCTTCGCCCGCCGTGAGATGAGCCGTGCGCCGGACGACCTGCTTGATCGCCCGGACCGAGAGCGGCGCGCAGGCGAGGATATCGGCGAGCCAGCGCTCGACCGCAGCGTCGAGTTCCGCCAGCGGCACGACCTCGTTGACGATGCCGAGCGCCAGCGCCTCCGGCGCCTTGACCCTGCGGCCGGTCAGCAGCACGCCCATGGCGGCGCGGAAGGGGATCTGGCGCTGCAGCAGCGTCATGCCGCCATCCAGCGGCAAGCGGCCGACGCGGGCCTCCGGCAGCGAGAAGGTCGCGTGTTCCGCCGCGACGACGATGTCGCAGCCGAGCACCATCTCGAAGCCGCCGCCCGCGGCATGGCCGTTCACGCGGGCGATCACCGGCACATCCAGCGTCTGGCGCAGCGCGATGCCGCCGAAGCCGCCGGGACGCGCCTCGGCCCAGTATTCGAGGCCGGACTTGCCCGAGCCGCCCTTCATGTCGGCGCCGGTGCAGAAGGCCCGCTCGCCGGCGCCGGTCAGCACCACGGCGCGCACCTCGCGATCGGCCTCGATCGCCGTCCAGATGCGGTTCAGCGCCGCCTCGGTCGCGGCGTCGACGGCGTTCAGTACCGCGGGACGGTCGATCGTCACGCGCGCGACATGGTCGCGAATCTCGTAATGGACGGGCATGCCAGCCTATTCCGCGGCCTGCCGCGGAAGCAGACCGATCTCCATCAGGACGGCCTCCGTATATTGGCCGAGCTGCGCCGGAGGGATGCGGATCGTCACCGGCGCGCCCTCCATGTGGATCGGCGATCCCACGACCTTCACCAGCTCCACCTCGCCGTCGGCCTCAAGCACCATGCCGTTGATCGCCGTCTGCTCGTCGGCAAGCGCTTCGGCCATGGTGCGCACCGGCGCGCAGAGCAGATCCTGCGCTTCGAGCCGGTCGAGCCAGAAGGCAGTGGTGTTGGTGGCGAAGCGGGACCGGAAGATCGCATGCAGCGCCGGCTTGTTGGCGACCTGCGCCGGATGATCCTTGAAGCGCGGGTCCTGCGACAGGTCGTCGATGCCGAGCGCCGTCGAGATGTCGCGCAAGGGATGGGCTTTGAAGGCGCCGACGAGCACGACCGCGCCATCGGTGGTCTCGAACACGCCCGAGAGCGGCATCGCCCCCCAGTTCACCTCGCGCCCGCGCATCATCTGCGCCGCGGCCTCCTGCGTCTGCGCGGCCAACATGGAATCCAGGAGCGAGACGCTGATGCGCTGGCCCTTGCCCGTCTTCGCCCGCTGCAGAAGCGCCAGCAGCACGCCCTGCACGAGATGCATGCCGGCGGAATAATCCGCGAAGGTGGTCGGATAGATCGAGAGCGGCAGATGCGCATCGGAGCGCCGGTGCATGACGCCGGACATCGCCTGCGCCAGCACATCCTGCCCGCCCTTGTGGGCATAGGGGCCGGTCAGGCCGAAGCCGGTGCCGACGGCGTAGATCAGGCGCGGGTTGATCCGGGCGAGGTCCTCATAGCCGAAGCCGAGACGCTCCATCACGCCGGCGCGGAAGTTGTTGACGACGACATCGGCGGTCTCGACGAGCTTCAGCACCGCTGCCTTGCCTTCGGCGCTGCGCGTGTCGAGCACAACCGAGCGCTTGTTGCGGTTGAGCGAGCAATAAACGGGACCGAGCAGGCCGGCGGGATCGTTGGGGAAGGCGGTGCGCGACAGGTCGCCCGTGCCCGGCTTCTCGATCTTGATCACGTCTGCGCCGTAGTCCGCGAGCATCTGCGTCGCGACCGGACCCATCATCACCTGCGTGAAGTCGATGACGCGGATGCCGTAGAGGGGAAGTTCGGCGGCGTTCACGCTGCGGCCTCCATCACGGTGGCATTGGCGGAGGGGATGTCGCCCGGGTCGCCGCCCTGCTTGCGGACTCTGGCGCAGATCGCAGCGGGGTTGACGTTGCGCACCGCAACGCCTTGGGAGAGCGCGATGGACGCCGCGACGCCGGCGGATTGCCCCATCGACATGCAGGGCGGGATCTCGCGGGAAAGCTTCTGGGCGGATTCCGTCGCGGAGTAATGGCGCCCGGCGACCAGCAGCCCCTCGACGTCCTGCGGCAGCATCGAGCGGTAGGGCGTGTAATAGTCCCGACCGCGCGCGACCGTGTCGGCGAAATGCACGCGGCGGTTCACGTCGTCCTTGGTGACGACATAGGCGCCTTCCAGGAGCCGCGTCTGGCGCACGCCGAGCTGCGGCGCGACATCGACGACGAAGCAGCCCTCGAAGCCCGGCATCTTGGCGCGGATGAAGTCGACGAATGCGTAGATGCGCCGGCGGCCCTCGAAATCGGCCTCCGTCTGGTCCGCGACCTTCATGGCGTCGAACTGCGTCATATGCGGGCAATTGCACCAGACCACGCCGGGCAGCGGCGTCTGCAGCCACCAGCGGTCCCAGGATCCGCCGATCACCTTCTTCGCCTGCTTGTCGACGAGGGCGAAGGCCTCCGGCTCGTCATAGCGGAAGCGCTCGGCCTCCTCGACATCGACGCCGCCCAAGCGGAACACCGTCGTGACCATGTAGGCGCCAGACGTGAAGCGCGCGCCGGCGGAGGCCGCGACGTCGAGGTCGCCGGAGGTGTCGATGACCACGTCGCCGAGGATGGCCTGCCGTCCCTCCTTGGTCTCGCAGATCACGCCCCTGATGCGGTCGCCGTCCATGATGGCCTTGGAGAACCAGGAATGCAGCCTGACGGAGACCTCGGCCTCGGCGATCAGCTCGTTGGAGCACCGCTTCCAGCCGTCGGGGTCGAAGGCGGCGCTCATGACGATCGGCATCGGCTTGGTGGCGGAGCGGAAGTCGAAGAGCCCCCAGCGCGCCCATTTGCGATGCACGTCCCAGCCCTGCCGCTGGTCTTCCGGCGGCGGCGCGACGGCCGCGCCGATCGCCCCCATCCGGTCGATCATCTCCTGGCAAAGGCCCCTGACCGTGACCTCGTAGCCATTGGTCATGTCGTCGAGCACGAGCACCATGCCGCCGGAGGCGAGGCCGCCCAGATAGGGATAGCGCTCGATCAGCGTGACCGAGCAGCCCTCGCGCCTGGCCGCGATGGCTGCGGCGAGGCCGGCCGGTCCGCCGCCGACGACGACGACATCGGATTTCGCGGCGACGGGGACGGCGCCGCCCGGGTCCTGGATCAGGCTCGGCATGGGCATGGGGCTATTCTCCGATCATACGGGCGCGGGCGGCTGCCAGCGCACCACGAGGCGCTCGGCGAGCGAGATGGCGAGGAAGAAGGCGACGGAGAAAGCCGAGCCGACGATCACCGTCGCGTAGAGCATGGCGGTATCGAAATTGTAGGTCGACTGGATGATCAGCGCGCCGATGCCGACGGTGGACCCGATCCATTCGCCGACGATCGAGCCGATCACCGCGGTCGAGGCCGCGATCTTGAGCGCGGAGAAGAGATAGGGCACCGCGTTCAGCAGCCTGAGCTTGAAGAAGATCTCGGTGCGCGACGCCGATAGCACCCGCATCAGCTCCAGCGACTGCGGGTTCACGTTCTCAAGCCCCCGCACCATGTTCACGAGCGTCGGGAAGAAGCAGATCAACGCGGCGATGGCGATCTTCGGCTCCATGCCGTTGCCGAGCAGCAGCACCAGGATCGGCGCCTTGGCGACGACAGGTATGGTGTTGATCAGCACCACGACTGGAAAGAAGGCCTGCTCCATCGATTTCTGGTGCACGAAGACGGTGGCGATGACGATCGCCGCGAAATTGCCGAGCAGGAAGCCGAGCACCGCCTGCAGCGCCGTCGGCCAGAGGTTGATCATCAGGATGTCGAACTTGGCGACCAGCGTCTGCGCCACCGTGACCGGAGAAGGCGCCACGAAGGGCGGCACCTTCAGCACGTAGACCAGCGCCCACCAGACGAAAAGCAGCGCCGCGATGCCGGCGGCTGGCAGCAGGCGGCGCTTGATGCGCTGGCGCCGCTGCGCCTCGCGGAATGCCTCCTCTGCTGCGCGCAAGCCATCGTCCGCCAGGGTGGCAGCGTGAAGGGCGGTCGGATCGGCGACGAGCGTCAATGCACCCCCCTCTGCAGATGCTCGCGCATCCGCGCCGCGATGGCGACGAAGGGCGCGGTGTCGCGCACCTTCAGCGTCCGGTCGCGCGGGAGGTCGATCCGCTCCAGCGCCGCGACGCGGCCGGGATTGGCGGCCAGCACCAGCACCTGGTCGGCCAGGAACACGGCCTCGTAGACCGAATGCGTGACGAACAGGATCGTCGCGCCCGTCTCCGCCCAGATGCGGCGGAGCTCCTCGTTCAGCCGGTCGCGCGTGATCTCGTCGAGCGCCCCGAACGGCTCGTCCATCAGCAGCAGGCGCGGGCCTCCCAAGAGCGCGCGGGCGATGGCGACGCGCTGGCGCATGCCGCCCGAGAGCTCATGCGGAAAGCTGTTCTCCCAGCCGCCGAGGCCGACCATGGCGAGAAGCTCGCGCGGCGTGGCGGAGCCGGTCGGGAGGGCGCGGCGCCCGCCGACTTCCAGCGGCAGCTCGACATTCTGCAGCGCGGTCCGCCATGGCAGGAGCGCCGCATCCTGGAAGACGAAGCCGAGCGCCCGCGCCCGCCGCGCCTCCTCTGGCGAGGCGCCCAGCACCGTCACGTCGCCCGCCGCCTTCGGAATGAGGTCCGCCACGACGCGCAGCAGCGTGGACTTGCCGCAGCCCGATGGACCCAGCAGGCTGGTGAAGCCGCCGGGCTCGACGCTGAAGGAGACGTTCTCCAGCGCCGTGACCGTCCTCCGCTCGCTCAGGAAGCGGACGGTGAGGTTGCGGCACTCGACGGCAGGCTCGGCCATCGCCGGCTCCTCGCCCTCTGATTAGCCGATCTTCGGCCGGTCCGCCGCCGTCGCGTTGAGGATGTCCATCGTCATCACTTCGTCGAGCTTCGGCACGCGCTTCGAGAACTGGCCGAGCTCGGCGTAGAGCGCGATCTGCTCTTGCCAGACGGCGGGGTCCATCGTGCCCCAGCCATCGGCCTTGGTCCGCTCGGAGAAGGCGTATTCGAGCATCACCTTGGCGGCCTCCAGCTCGTCGGCCCGGTTGAGGTTCGGGAATTCCTTGACCAGGAAGTCGACCGCCTTCTCCTGATTGGCATGGGCGTAGGCCCAGCCCTTGGCCGTGGCGCGGACGAACTTCTGCAGGAGATCGGCCTTGGTGCGGATCGTCTCGGCCGTGGCGTAATAGGGCAGGGCGTAGAGCCTGACGCCGGTGTCCCACAGCCTGAGGTCGACGCGCTGGTCCCCCAGCACCTTGAGCGCCGTCGTGTTGGTGAGCCAGCCGGTCACGACATCGACCTGGCCCGTCATCAGGGGCGCCATGTCCGCGCCGATGGTGATGATGGTGACGTCCTTCTCGGGAATCTTGTTCTTGGCGAGCAGCGCCCGGAGCAGGATCACGCCCGTGGCCTGGATGCCGACCTTCTTGCCGACGAGGTCCTTCGGCTCCTTCACCGGGTTCTTCTTCAGCGAGAAGAAGGTGTAGGGATGCACCTGCGCGCCGGTGGCGAAGCACTTGATCGGGATGTCCTGCGAAGCCGCCAGCATCAGCGACGGGCTGGACGAGACTTGCCCCGTTTCGAAGCGGCCGGCCGCCACCACGGCGACGCCGTCGATGTTGGGCCCGCCGGCCTGGAACTTCAGGTCGATGCCCTCGGCGTCGTAGTAGCCCATGGCCTTGGCGGCGACCTCGCCGATCTGGTTGCCGGAGAGCAGCCAGCCGAGCTGCAGGTTCACTGTGGGCTTGCCCTGCGCGCTCGCCTCGACGCTCAGGAGCGGTCCCGACAGGGCGGCGATGGCCCCTCCGCCCATCCCGGCCAACAGCTTCCGACGATCGCACCCGCTCATGACGTCCCCCTCGTGGCGCTCGCCGCGCCCCTGCGGCGGCGGAACTGAACTAGATCACGGTTCCCGGCCGTTGAAAACCCGGCAAAGCACCGTCCGGGCGCTCTGAATTCTGCGGGGGCGCCGCCCCGCCGGATGTGCGGCGCGGTGGATGGGGTTTACGCCCGAGCCGCGCCGGCGATAGGCTGCCGGGCGGCATGGCGACGGGGTAGGCGGCATGGACATCGACGCGCTGATGGACCTCGCCAGGAAGGTCGCCGGCGGAAGCCCGAACCGGGTGCGCCAGGTCGGCGCGGTCATCGCCTTCGCTGACGGCGGCGAGCCGCTTGCGGCCTGCAACACCTGGCCGCGCGGCGTCGCCGCGCATGACTGGCGGCACGAGGGCGACGGCCGCTTCGTCTGGATGGAGCATGCCGAGCGCAACGCCATCTTCACGGCGGCGAAGGCTGGCCGGAGGCTCGAAGGCGCCCGCATCGCCACGACCTTCTTCCCCTGCATCGATTGCGCCCGCGCCATCGTGCAGAGCGGCTTCGCCGAACTGATCACACCGCCGCCGGCGCTGGACGATCCCGTCTGGGGCGCATCGTTCCCGCGCTCGCAGGCGATCCTCGCGGAAGGCGGCGTCTCGCTGCGCTTCGTCGGAGGCGGACGGGAGCAGACGGCCTGACGCGCGCCGTCGGAGCGACACGCTTGATCCGAAGGATTGGCGGCGTCCGCCGAGGGAGGCCGGCGGAGGATGCGGATTCGGGCCCGCCCGGCCGTTGTTGCGCCGCATTTCGACCGCGGACGATGATTGGAAGCGGATGGAAGCCCGTCGCTCAGGCCGGGCGCAGGGTCCCGGATCGCCCGCTCAAGGCCCGGTCTCGAAGAAGCCGCTCACATCCCTGGCGAATTCGGCCCGGCTCGCCGAGCGCAGGTAGAACATGTGCCCGCCCATGTAGGTGCCGAAGAACAGACGCCTGCGCGCCGAGGGCGCGCGCGTCGCCTGTTCGAGCACGTAGCGCGACATCAGGTAGTTCGCCTGCAGATCATGGTAGCCATGGACCACCAGGGCCTTGAGGTCGAGGTTCTGGGCGAGGGCCACGCCCAGGTCGTCGGGGCCGCCGAGCGTCGAAGCGCGGTTCCAGCGCCGGTTCACCGCGAAGTCGAGGGGGACGTAGGGCCTCGTCGTCACATAGCCGAGGTCCTTGCCGACATAGTCCATGAACGGGGCCAGCAGCAGGCCGCTCAGGATCGTCAGCGAGCGATCCAGGATGCCCAGTCCCTGCTCCTGCGGGCGCGGGTTGTCGGTCGCCTGCGTTCCGTCATACGTGTCGAGGACCTGCCCCTTCTTCGCCAGAAGGCTCGCGGCGAACACGCTCTCCGATACGCGCCCATGGTGCCGCGCCACGAGGGCCGGATCGAGCCCGAGCATTCCGGCGACCTCGGCGTAGAAGGCCGCCTGCTGCTCCGGGCTCGACCGGCCTAAGGTCGCGAGGCCGATGAGGAAGCCGGTCATGGCGAAATTCTCGACCGTCTTGATCTCCGCCGGGAAGCTCTTGATCGTGCTCAACCCATGATGGGCCGCGATCGCAACCTGCGTCGGCAGCAGCGACATCGGCCAGACGAGCGAATAGGCGGGGTCCGCCAGATCGAGGTTGAGCGCCGGCGAAATCAGGACGACGCGGTTCAGGTTCACCGCATAGCGTTCGGCCAGAATGCGTGAGAGAGCGGCGACGCGCTGGCCGCCGTAGCTTTCGCCCGCGATGGCCTTGGGCGAGCCCCAGCGGTTGTTCACCGTCAGCCACTGGCGGATGAAGATCGCCAGAGCGTCGACGTCGCCGTCCACGCTGTAATAGGGCGCGGGATCGATCGGCTTGCCGTCCGGGCCGGGGAGCGTTCGGCTGTAGCCCGTTCCGACGGGATCGATGAAGACGAGATCGGTGAAGCGGATCCAGCTGTCCGGATTGTCCTGCAGGCGCGCGGGCGACGAGGGAAAGCTCCCGTCGCCCGCCGTGGCGATGGTCTTCGGTCCGATCGCCGAGAGATGCAGATAGATGCTCGATGCGCCCGGACCGCCGTTAAACACGAAGGTCACCGGCCGTTTCGAGAGATCGGCGCCCTTGAGCGCGTAGGCGATGTGGAAGATCTCCGCATCGGGCCTTTCGGGGTCCTTCCCGATGGGAAGCATTCCTGCCGACACGGCGTAGGCCGGCAATGGCTGGGCCACGCAATCCTGCAGGGCGACAAACAGCGCGGCGAGCCCAAGAACGACAGTCACCAGCCCCATGCGCACGCACGTGAACATCGCCGCTCCAAAGCCAAGCGTCCTGGAATTCTATCCGACACGAAATCGCTGGTTCGGGCAATGGAGGGAAAGCCGCGACGCCCGGCCCATGGGCGTGGTCGATCCGGCATCGCCTGGTGCGCAAGGACGCGCGGCCGAATGCGAACTGGAGGTGCTCGCTCGAAAGTCGGCGGAGAGGAAAGAGGACCTACGCGCTGCGCCTGGCTGCAGAGCAACCGGCTAGAACGATTTGTTGTCGGAGGAAATTGGCGGTGCCGTCAGACGAAACGAAACGGTCTCGGAAACAGCCCTACGCCAGCCTCGCTTAGACATAGGAAAGCTAGCGCCTATCCGGCGTCAGCACTTTTCTGACAGAAGCGAGTAAATCATACCGCCCGGCTGGTCACTATGCCCTTCATCCGGCGAGACAATTTTCATCAAACACTACCCTTCTCGAGGCCCCCTAAGCAACGAAAAGCGGCCCAGAAGTATGGCGAGGGCAATCGCTTGAATTCGCATTCAACTACGTTGACGATCGCGTCGCTCTTGGATCCGGCGCGTTGCACGCGGCCGCGATCAGAAGATCTTGCCGCATTACTGAACCAGGCCTGTGAGGTGGTAAGCGCTTCTGCAGGATCTCGTCCATGTTTTGGCAACTCGATCATGAAGCGCGCAAGCAAACTCGCAGTAGCATTCTGTTCAACGGGCCAAGACGCTGCAACCACGTGCCGAAACCCCGCGTCGAGGAACTCGCTCGACGTCCCGAAAAACTCATCTGGCGTCAGGCTGGTCTCGATGGCGCCCAGATCGCAGGCCGAAAGGACCGCCAAGCCCCGCGGACGGCGGGGAAGCGCCCGAAGCATCGCGGTGGTCAAAAGGCGATCGGCACCCGTCTCTAATGGGTTGATCACGAGACCCGACAACTCAGGGCGCGCGCGCTCGATCCAACCATGGCCGTTGAAAAGGAAATCCCTAATTTGACCCAACCGTGAGGCCAGAGCCTTCGGCTGTGGCATGTCGCTTCCGACCGGAAGGATGAACTCTGCGTCTGGAAACGCCGTTGAAACAGCAGCGATCTCGTATGGAGTCCGCATTTTTCCGTCCGCAAGCAAATCAACGACGAGCGAACCCGCGACTCCAAATCTTTTCCGAGAGAATACTGGATATAGTTCGCGGATACTTCGAAGATAAGAGGACGTGAACATTGGCCCGTCCGGCCGGTTCACGAATGCGTGCAGAGGGAAATCCCAGAGGCACCCCGGAACTATCCAGAACAGCCGGTTCGTCTTCGGCGACAGCATCTGAGCCAATGGCCGAAAAAGCGCTGAATTAAGAGCCGCTTCTGCCATGGCGAGGGCCGTCTCCAATCCCGCAATGGCATTTGCCAGCTGCGCCTCGTTGACGCGCCCATCATAATCCTCAATCTGACGAATGGTATCGATGGCCTGTTGAAGACCAACTCGATCGCTCGTTGGCGAGAACAAGAGTTCATCGACTTTCGTCCGCGCGAGTTCCGGCAAAATGCTTGCATTCGCATGAACAGCGCCTTCGGCGTCTTTCTCGATTACAATCAAGCCGCCGCGGGTTGACGCTGAAGCAATGACAATGACCGCCATCCCTCGTCCTAGCGAACGACCGACCGACAGCGCTGTTGGAGTCACGGGTATGCCGACGTTCGAAGCGATCCTGCGCTCAAGACGGTCCTTCTTGCGCCTCAGTTCAATACCTTCGCTCGATCCCCCGACGCCGTCAAAAAATGCCGCTTCCCTCGAATTTTTTGTATCTGGAGCCTGCATCGTCAAGAGTTTGCCCTCAACATGCCTCAGTTGATCCAGAAGCTTGAGAGTCGGTCCGCTAACGGCGCGCCGGCTGGCGGCGAGAATGGAGCGCCCGCGGTCGATCGACTTCAGGGCCAGATCAAGATCCCCTGAACGGTTGCGATCCAGGAGAAGAACGGCAAGTTCATCGGCGATCGACAGGCCTTGTCCAAGTCCTAGAGAGTTTTCGCTGGCGCCAATTTCCAAATTCGAAAGCTTGGCGACCAAGCTTATCGGGATGTCCTTGCGATCTCGGGATCGCAGCTTTTCCTGAACAGCGGTCCAGGCGTCGATGCTATCCTCCCGACGCTCAAGAAGCTGCAAAGCGTGCGCATATGCGATGTCGAGCCTGATCTGTTGCTCGGGAACTAGTACCGTACAGCCACTCCTCGCCTCGTCGATAACAGCCAGGTAGCGTTGGATTCGTGCTTTCGACAACGTAATCCGGGAAACGGCACTATGAGCGTCGACCCGAGCCAGCACCAAGAGGTCTCGCTGCACGATCGTTGCAGGGGCGTGCTCAAGGAATTCGTCGATGTCGTTTATGACGCGCACGAGGGCGGTAGTTGATCGGTTGCTGGAGGCTACAGCGATTCGAACTACGAAACGCAGCCGTTCGCACATCATGCGGGCGTCAGTCATGGCGGGCGGCAGTCTGCGCAAAGCCTCGCGAATTGACCGAGAGGCCTCGCGATGATGCAGATGGGGCGCGGACAGAGGAGCCGATTCGACTAAGAATTGCGCCAATGACCCCATGGCACTCGCGTAGGACGACCAACTGCCAACATCCGCAAAGATGCGTCCTGCCTCTCGGAAACCCTTGAGTGTCTGCGTGTGCCACTCTGGTCTTCGCGTGCTCGACCACAATGCTCGGGTGCAATGCGCGCGCAGGTATTCGAGCGTCGCGGCGATTTCGCGGTCCTTAAACGCAGTGTTCTGTGTGACTTCATTGAGGTCGACGAGGCAATCGTCGAGAAGTTCGGTTCTTCCTAGCCCCTCGGCGAGGTGGATCCGAACCTGTATGGCATTCGTCAGACCGAAGAAGTATTGCCGGGTTTCGACAGTGGCGTGCCAAATCGGTCGGCGCCGATTGTGACGTCCCCGCAGCGACGGAAAGTCGCAAATGTCGGACAATGCGTCGAGTGCACTCAAGTAGGCCTCGTAATCTCCCTCTTTCTCTCCAATCGTCATCCACGCGACCGCGATGCTGTTTCGCGCTTGGGCGAACCGCTCAGGCTCACTTCGGCGCATGACGGGCGTGGCATTCTCGCGTAACAGTTCGATTGCTTGATCGACGAGGGGGCGGTCGTAGTCGCGGTCGGCGATTTCTTGCTGTGTGATCGCGATCAGCAACCTGTTATCTGCCAATTGTTGCGGGCTGGCGCCCGCAGATCGTACGCGCAATACTCGGCGCATCTGCGCGAGAGCCCGCCGCAGTCGCGACGTATCGCCCGCCGCCGCGGCGGCGACACGCTCCATCCGCAGTAGGTTGTTCGCGGCGTCCGCCCAGATCTGCCGAAGGCCTTGGTTGGCGGCGACGCGCCGAACAGCCCGGTAGTGGCGGGCAGCTCTTTCCTGATACTGGGGGTCGCCATCGATCTGAAAACGACTGGCGGAGACCGAAGCGAGGCTGTTCGCGACGGTGCACCACGTCCTGGCCTCCGACTCAGCGTTCACAAGAGCCAGCGCCTCGGAGAAGCGCTGCTCCGCTTCCGCAAACTGTTCGGCGTCAAGGGTATCCCGCGCAGAGCGATAAAGAGCGTTGGCGAGCGTGTCGAGGACTTCGGTGCGCGCTCCGGGTGATCCTTCGGTCGGCAAAGCGGCCAGAGCCTCGCGCGCGAAGGACACCCCAACGTCGGCGGATCGTGGATCGACATGTTTCTCGCGATGGCTGATGTAAGCCAGCGCCACACGGCGCAACGCGGTCGGGCGATCCTGCTGCGCCACGCTCGCCCGAATTTCGTCCGCCAACCGATCGAGGGTAGCGCGGTTCCGAAGAACTATGGCCCGTGTCAGCTTTCGTTCGAGATCACCCAGGTCTCTCACGGCAAAACCTTTAGTACGGGGTATAAACGAGCGAGGTGACGAGCGGTCGGTCATCAGCACTTTCAAGTCCTTTGAGCGCGCCGCACAGGCACAGCCCCTCGACTTCTGCTGTCGGCATTCCAGGGGCACTCCTCGGGAGTTTGTCGACAATCGCCTCTGGCACGCCGGCGCGGAACCAAAGAACAAAGATCTCGCATGTCTCTGTCACTGATGCATCCAATAAATGGACCCGCAGAGTTGCTGAACCCGTGTTCCTCAGGCGTACGACCTGATCGATGGCGTTGCCATTGAGCGTAGCGACATCACTGCGATCCATGAGCGACCAGAATTTCCTGGACTTCCAACCGAACTCAAGAACAACGACGCTACCTCCTTTCAGACTGCCGCCGAGCTTGAAGAGATGCCAACCGTCGGCACGCAGCATCAGGCCGCGATAACGCTGCGGCCCCGCTTGCTGGAGCTTGGGCCCCTCTTTCTGGAGTTTGGCTTTAAGAGCCGCAGAATTCTCGATCCCGGCCTCGGCGCCATCATGTGTAAGGCTCAGGCGAGCGCCGGTTTTGTCGCGCCAGTTACTGAGCAAGACGTGGAGCCCGTCGTCCATCCTGTCGAGGGCGGCCTTGATCGACTCGGTGTCTTTCCATGTGCCGTCGCGATCGAGACCCCACGCGCGAAAACCGAAGTGATCGTGCATCAGGTCGAGGACGACAGGGTTCATTGGGTTCGTGCCACTGATCATCTTTTTTATAGCGTCGGCGCTAGGGACCGCGCCTGTCAAGACTGGGGCTTTGGCGGTGGCGGCAAGGGCGCTGCAAAGCTGGGTCAAATTGTCTTTGATCCCGCGCCGCCCCCATATCGCACGGACCAGCGGGCGGTAGTCTTTCCGGTCCAGGTTCGTGGCGGGTCGCCCGCGTCGTTTCGTTACTTCGCAGGAATCGGATTTCTGCCCATTCATTCCCAACTGCAATCTCCGTCTGTGTGCTGTCTCTAGGCGTCCTCGAAACCCGCCCCGGCCATTTCCGGGGCCTTGAGAGGAGGCGTTCATGCTTACCATCAATTCGGCATCAGCCGATATGGCCGCCGCAGCCGATTACGCGGCCTTCATCGACACCATCATCGACTCGTCGCCGGTCGCAGCCGCGAGCCTGTATCGTATCTTCCCTGACGACCTTGCCCGCGCCAACGCCGTGATCGCGGTGGCCCGCGACACCGACAACGAGATCGCCGCCGCCGTCCATGGTGTGATCGACACCGGCGGCGTCGGCCATGTCAACGGACTCGCCAAACGCCGTGGCGTCGACGGAGCGAGGGCGCGACAGGTTGTTGCGGCAGTAATCGCCGCGCTCGCTGACCGCGGGGTAGCCGCCTGGCAGGCCGATTGCCGTGTCTACGCGCCGGGATTTGCCATGCGCGCGATCGGCAAAGATTTGCAAGAGAACAACGCCTCGCGCGCCCTCTTCACCGAGTTCGCCTTCGTGGATGGCGGTGTCGCGACGCTGCCGATCACCGGGGCACAGCGCGACCAGCACCTGAGCGCGTCGGCCGAACCGGACGGGCGGAGCTTCCGCACCCGGTATGTCCACTCAACGGCGCCGACGCTCGGGCTCGCAAACGCGTGCCTAGCCGCGCTCGTTCGACGGGAGTGCGCATGATGGGCGCCGGCATGCTCCTCAACGAAGGCCTTGCATTGGCGGCCGGATCTTTAGTCCTCGCGAGCACCCTTCCGCGGCTGCTCGCGAAAGTTCGGGAGTTCCGGGCCGGCAGGACGACCCGGTCGCCGTCCGAACTCGCGCGCGACGGCCTCCAGCTCAGCGGGAATCTACTCTGGGTCCTGTACGGCGTGCTCACCGCGCAGATCGTCCTGACTGCCATGTGCGCCATCGCCGCTCTGAATCTCGTGATCGCGATCGGTTTCAACCTGCGCTCGCCGCCAGCGCCGCTCTCTGCGCCGTCGGCCTCCGCCAACACCGATCCGCTCATCAGCGTCTGACGGCGCTGTACCACCGGGCGGTCATCGCCGCCCTCAGCCCAAAGCCAACCTCGAAAGGTTCGACCATGCCTGTCACCAATCATTCCAGCACGTCTTTCACGGCCGAGCACGTCTCGCCCGGCCACCCCGACAAGTTCTGCGATGGGGTCGCCGACCGAATCCTCGATGCAGTCTTGCGGGCCGCCCATACCTCCGGAGCCGCTGCCGATGCGCCCAACCGCCAGCGCACGGCGATCGAGATCCTCGCGAAAGACCATTTGGTCGTTGTCAGCGGCGAGGTTCGCATGGGCCCCGGCGTTGCGCCGGCAGTCGATGTCGACGCAATCGTTCGACAAGCATGGCGCGAGGTCGGGTACGACAATCCTGACCATATCTCCGTCATCGACCATGTTCGCGCTCAGAGCCCTGAACTCCAGGTCAACGCTGACGCCGACGGCGCCGGCGACCAAGGCATCATGGTCGGCTATGCGACGCGACGGACGCCGAGCTTCATGCCCCCCGAGTACGAGATGGCGCGCTCGTTGTGTCAGCGGATCTGGGCCATTGGTCGCGACGGCATCGCGCCGTTTGCCCGATCCGACATCAAGACCCAAGTGACGATCGATCCGGACGGCGCCCCATCCCACGTCGTGATTGCGGTCCAGCACGCTGCGATGATCGACGGCATATCGGATCCTGTTACGGTGCAGAAAATCGTCCGCGAAGCGATGATCGAGCTTGCTGTCCGCCCGGTGCTTGGCGAGGTCGCGTCGGCCAAAGTGGTGGTCAATGGGTCCGGCTCGTTCGTTGTCGGCGGTCCAATTGGCGATGCGGGCGTCGTGGGCCGCAAGATAGCCGTTGATGCCTTCGGCCCGGCCGTTCCGGTCGGGGGCGGCGCTTATTCTGGCAAGGACCCGACGAAGGTGGATCGGTCGGCCGCCTATATGGCGCGGCATATCGCGAAGACAGCAGTTGCGCTCGGCGTGCGAGACGCACGCGATGCAACCGTCCATCTGGCATACGCCATTGGCTCGCGCCAGCCAGAGATGATCACCGCCGTCACCGAACGCGGAATCGACATATCCGATTGGGTGCGTTCGCGGTTCACCGACCTCTCGCCACGCGCCATCGGCGAGGTTCTTGGGCTCTGGCATCCGACCGGCTGGTCCTACCAGGACACCGCAGGCTTCGGCCATTACGGGCGTGGAAGCTTCCCTTGGGAGGCAGTCGCCGACGTCGCGGCGTGACAGTTGGCCCGGCGGGCGCGGATCACGCGCCCGCCCAGCCTCTCTATCAAAACTCTGGAGATCATCCGTGGGACGCTACTTCATCACATCCGCTCTGCCATACATCAATGGCGTCAAGCACCTCGGAAACCTGATCGGCAGCATGCTGCCGGCAGACGTCCACGCGCGCTTTCGTCGATTACAAGGGCACGAGGTCTTGTTCGTATGCGCGACAGACGAACACGGCACCCCCGCCGAGCTGGCTGCACTTGAGGCCGGGCAGAGCGTGCGCGATTACTGCGACGACCAGCATTTGCTCCAGGCCAAGGTCTGCGAGCGGTTCGGGCTGTCTTTCGACGTATTCGGGCGCACGTCTAGCCGCCAAAACCATCAGCTAACGTTGCAATTTGCAACGAGGTTGTACGAAGCTGGCTTCTTGGAGTGCCGCGAAACAAATCAAATGTACTCGCGCGCCGACAACCGATTCTTGCCGGATCGCTATGTGGAAGGAACCTGTCCCGTTTGCGCATCGGCGAACGCGCGCGGTGACCAGTGCGAGGCTTGCGGCACTCAGTTGGACCCTGGTGATCTCATTGCACCGCGTTCGGCAATCAGCGGTTCAACTGATCTGGAAACACGAACGACGCGGCACTTTCACCTCCTGCAGTCGAAGCTTGAGAACCGTATTGCTATGTGGCTTCGGACGAAGGACGGTTGGCCGCTCCTGACCCGCTCGATCGCGCACAAGTGGCTCAAAGAGGGACTAAAAGACCGATCAATTACGCGCGACCTGTCGTGGGGGGTTCCGGTCCGGATAAACGACCGGATTCCAGAAGGTTTTGAAAGCAAGGTCTTTTACGTCTGGTTTGACGCACCGATCGGCTACATCGGCGCCACTGTTGAATGGTCCGAGCGAACAGGAGGAGACTGGCGACGGTGGTGGCGCAATGACCAAGGCGCGGCCGATGCAGTCCATGTGCAGTTCATGGGCAAGGACAATGTGGGTTTCCATACCGTCGGGTTTCCCGCGACACTTATCGGTTCAGGTGAACCGTGGCACTTGGTCGATCGACTGAAGTCGTTCAACTGGCTCGCCTACGATGGGGGCAAGTTCTCGACATCGCGGCGGCGAGGCATCTTCATGGATGCTGCGCTCGACATTGCGCCCGCCGACGTTTGGCGTTGGTCGCTCGTGTCCTATGCGCCAGAAACCGACGACACGAACTTCTCGCTGGACCTCCTTCGAACCACGACCAACGCGGAACTTGCTGACGGTCTCGGGAATTTCGCAACCCGCCTGACGCGTTTCTCAGCGTCCGCGTTCGATGGGCTAATTCCAGAAGAAACCAAGGATGACGTGAGTGTTTTCGAACTCGCAAGGGAAGTCGAAGATGCATTCGCTGGTATTACCTACGCGCACGAGAACCTTGAGTTCAGGGCAGCTGCGCGCGCGACACGACGGCTTTGGGACATAGGCAACCGGTTTCTCGCTAGACAATCGCCGTGGCAGAAGATCGCGAAGGATCGCTCCGCGGCCGTGTCATCGACGCGGGCTGCATTGGGTCTCATGCGCCTGATTTCGATCGCCGCTCGACCAATCATTCCAACGCTGGCGCGCGAACTCGAGACTGCCTTCATCGACATGAAGCCAATCGAAACCTGGCCAACCCGCGCTAGCGAATTCATCCTTGGTGCGGATCGTCCGAGGGGGAATGTGCTGACGGTGGCCCCGCCCGTGAACAAGATCACCCTAGACGATGTCGAAACGTGGAGACCGCGTTTTGCCGGCGAAACGGGGCTCTAACTGACAACAGACCCTGGCATCCCGGGAGGAACTTTTCGCAAAATAAACTTAAGTTTGTTGCGGACTTGAGCGCGATTTCGATGCTGCGATCACGATGGAGGCCGTGGAGGATACGAAGCAATAGCCTTAGCCGACATCAATGATCGCCGAGAGAAGGATGATCTCAGGCGAGGTCTCGAGATACCGGAGCATGCGCGGGTTACCCATACCGCCCCGCTAGCCGCCCTGCTCCAAGTTCGCCGATTTTCCTCTCGCGATCTCTCCATTCATGTCATCCATTTGTGACTTATTCGTGAACAACTGAAGTTATTTGCGATGATCCTGAACGATGCCGCGGGGCACAAAACTTTGAATGGGCGCAGAACAATGATCAATCGTCGGGACTTTGGAGCGAACATTGTGGCGGCCACAGCGCTGGCGGCGCTGCCGGCATCGGTTGCCGGCAATGCGCGGGCGCAGAGCGCAGCGGACCAAACTGCGGCGGTGTTAGAGAAATGGAAGGAATGGACGTTCACGCCGACTCTCGGGCGCTTGAACTTGGTTACCTCCGTCGCGTTCTCGCCGGACGGGCGCTTGGTCCTGACAGGATGTGAGGACTACACGTCCCGGCTGTGGGACGCGGCGACGGGCAAGGAAGTGCGCCGCTTTAAAGGGCATGGAAACGATGTCCGATCCGTCGCCTTCTCGTCGGACCGGCGCTTCGTGCTGACCGGGAGCTTGGACAACACCGTACGACTCTGGGACGCGGCGACGGGACAGGAAGTGCGCCGCTTCGAAGGGCATGTAAGTGGTGTCAGATCCGTCGCCTACTCACCGGACGGGCGCTTCGTGCTGTCCGGGGGTGAAGACAAGACCGCCCGGCTGTGGGACGCGGCAACGGCCAGGGAACTTCGCCGCTTCGAGGGCCACACATCAGAAGTCTATACCGTCGCGTTCTCGCCGGACGGGCGCCTCGTGCTGACCGGCAGTTGGGACAATACCGCCCGGCTGTGGGACTCGGAGACAGGCAACGAAATGCGCCGCTTCGAGGGGCATACAGGATACGTTTCCTCTGTCGCCTTTTCTCCGGATGGGCGCTTCGTGCTGTCAGGGAGCGAGGACAAGACCGCCCGGCTATGGGACGCGGCCACGTCCAGAGAACTTCGCCGCTTCGAGGGGCACGTCGACACCCTGACCTCTGTCGCGTTCTCGCCAGACGGGCGCCAGGTGTTGACCGGGAGCTTTGACAACACCGCCCGGCTGTGGGACGCGACGATAGGACAGGTAACTCGCCGCTTCGAGGGTCACACTGAAGCGGTTATCGCTGTCGCATTTTCACCCGATAGCCGCTTCGTGCTGACCGGGAGCAGGGACAGGACCGCCCGGCTGTGGGACTCGGCGACGGCGAAGGAAGTGCGCCGCTTCGAGGGGCATACGAGCGAATTGACCCAAGTTGCCTTCTCGCCGGACGGACGCTTGGTGCTGACCGGCAGAAACGACAACACCGCCCGGCTGTGGGACGCGGCGACGGGAGAGGGGATTCGCAGCTTCGAGGGTGACACTCAAGACGGCGCACGCCCCGGCCTTCCTGCGCGCAGAGCAAATGCTGACGCTACCGTGACTTTTTCGCCGGATGGCCGCTTTGTGCTGACCAGTAGCAAAGACGGGACCGTCAAGCTGTGGGACGCGGCAACGGCCCAGGAAATCCGCCGCTTTGCAGGGCACAAGACGGGGGTCAGTGCCGTCGCCTTTTCGCCGGACGGGCGCCTGGTGGCAACCTCAGGCCATACTGACTGGGATAAAAACGAGGAAAGTTACGTTCTTTTGTTCGATGCGACGACAGCCCATGAAATCCGCCGCTTGGTCGGCCACGAAAGCGCGGTCAGATGCATGGCCTTCTCGGCGGACGGTCGCTTCGTGCTGACCGGGAGCCTCGACCGTACCGCCCGCCTGTGGGACGCAGCGACTGGACTGGAACTGCGACGCTTCGAGGGGCACAATAGGGGAGTCGGCACCGTCGCCTTCTCGCCGGACGGGCGACTGGTGCTGACCGGGGACTGGGGCACCGATGCCGTGCTATGGGACGCGGCAACGGCCAAGGAACTTGCCCGCTTGACCGCCTATGCCGACGGCGAATGGCTGACCCAATATGCCGATGGCCGCTATTGGGGCTCGCCGGGCGTCCACAAGCACATCGCCTTCGTCAAGGGCCTCGAGGTGCGGGAGGTGCCGGACGATTATCGCGCCGTGATTTTCGGCCCGCGCACGCTCGATCAGGTGCGTGAGGCGCTGGACATAACGGCAAAATAGAGAAGTCGAACTGTTGGGTTGCTGAGGAGCCCACACTTTCGCTCGGTTTCAATCGATTTCAGTCTGCAGCTGAGGAAGCGGCAAGGAGTTTCAATGGAACAGAAAAAATCAGTGCCTCAATTGCAGCCGACGGCACCGAAACAACAACGGCCATCCTCGCCGATGCCGGCAGGAACTGGTTCCGATTCATCGGAGCGAGGACCTGTTGACACCGGTCGACGTCAATTCGTCACGGCAGGTCTTTTGGCCGGCGCTTTCGTTCTTGGCGTGGCGACCGGCCAGACGTTTCCGCTCTGGCGCCAGGCCCCGGGGCCAACAATCGCTGCCGATCAGCCGTTGTCACAAGAACAGGTCGAACGGCTCCGGCAAGGCTTCCTGGCAACACAAACCCGCGGGATTTCGACGCCAACCGTCACCGGCGATCAACGTCGTGATGCAATACAGCGGCTCGATCTGCCGGCTGCCCAGCGGCAACAGCTTGTCCAGACATTGGAGAAGCCAGACAATCAGTGCGGTGTGCGATTTGTATCCATTCAACTTTGGGACAATATGGCTATCGACGGAGATGTCGTCTCTGCATCAGCATGCGGATACACGGTTGAAGTCCGGTTGGGCGCTACGCCGACAATCTATGAAATTCCATTGGAGGCCGACAATACGATCGCTTTGAATGGTGTAAGAGATGGTGGAGGCGGGATCACAGTTGGTCTGAATGTCGGTGGGCAATCGATACCATATCCTCCAATGACCACGGGCGAAATTCGCCGCATCAAGTTTGATCCTCAATGAACGCTGCCGCGATTAGCGCCGGATGGTCTAGCTTGCCGTTAGTCGTACGGTTCGGCATTGTTTTTCTGGCGGGCTATGTTCTTGTTCAGATCGTCGCGTCGTTACTGGTCTGGTTTTTTATTGTTGCATTCGTACTGGGCGTTGTTGCGTTGGTAGGCCTTTTGTATCGCAGTGGAAGACTTCCGATCCCCGACGCATTTCGAGGATTGCTGGACGCCTATGCCGGAACGCCGCTCAAGAAAAACCGAACAAACAGTCGGAATGACGCCATTCTTCGGGCAGAGGCTAAGCTTGAGACGCTGGCCGGACTAGAACCCGTCAAGCACAGTGTCCGCGAACTTCGGAATCGATTGGAGCAGTCGGCAACCTCAAACGTTTGGGGATTGGGCATGGCGACGCCCGTCGTGGTCATTGTCATCGACGGCCCCTCTGGTTCGGGGCGTCGTACTCTTGCGGCTGCGATTGTCGATCTTCTCTATGCGTATGGGGTGGTCGCAGATGCGACGGCTATCGTGCACGAGGCGGATGACGATAGCTGGCGGAGCAGTATAGATCAGTTCAAACGTTCGCTGCGTAAGGCTCACGGACACCCTCTCGTGTGCCATCGTGCGGAATGGCTCTTCGCCAACATAACATCTGCAAGTCCCGGCGGGTCCGGTGCCCCCCAACCCGGAGAACTTGCAGCTGCACTCGTAGATGAGGCGCGGCAGGCGCCAAACCAGTTGGCGGTCGTCATGACGGTAGACCTCAAGGGACACGAATTGCCGAGCGCGCTTGAAGCGGCGATCCCCTACAAGATCGAGATACCGACATTCTCAGAGCGTGAGTTTCTCGGGATCGTCAGAAAGATCGAACAGAAAACCAGGCGGGAATTCGAACCTGATGCTCTTAAAAGATTTGTCGAAAAGCTGGAAGACGCAACGCGGCAGCCAAGGGGCAAGGTTGCGTACGACGAAGTCGAAGTCAACGCGGGCTTTCTGATCGAAAAGGTCGCACGAGAGCAACGAAAAACCGTCACTCTGGACGATGTGAACCAAGCGGGTCCGATTCGAAAGGGCTCATGAGAGAGGCATTCATGACAGAGGAAAACATTGAACCACTGCGTTCCAGGCTTCCAGGCTTTTTCACCGCGAGCGCGTTTCGAAGCCAAGGCCAGCAAAAAGCGATTGAGGCGGCCTTCGACGACATCGACCGCATGGTGGGCCTGGCGAATGTGAAGCGGGCCATCGCGGACTTCCTGTCATACGCTGAAGTCCAACGGTTGAGATCGCTCTATCGGCTTCCAGAGGCTCCCCTGTCGATGAACATGGTGTTTCGAGGGCCGCCGGGCACCGGAAAGACCGTTGTCGCGCGCCGCCTCGGTCTGATTTTGAAGGCCATGGATTTTCTGCAGCGCGGACACGTCGTTGAGGTCGATCGTTCGACACTGACGAGTATGTATAGGGATGCCAGCGGTGCACAAGTCCAGGAAAAGGTAAAGGAAGCCACGGGCGGTGTCTTGTTCATTGACGAAGCCTATGCGATTGCTGGAATCAGTACTCAACGCGGTGCGACACAGGTGCCTGGAGCAGTTCAAGACGAAGCTGGCAAGCAAACAATCGAAACACTTATGAAATTGATGGAGGATAAACGCGGAGATCTTGTTGTAATTGCCGCCGGATACGATGAGCCGATGCGCCGATTTTTGGATGCAAACCCTGGTCTGGCCTCACGATTTAATCATTCGATTGAGTTTGAACACTATAGCGGCGAAGAGTTGTTGCAAATCTTGCTACAGAATGTCGCGAAGTCAGGTTATTTTGTTCATGAGGACGCCAATCACGTTGCTGGCCGTTTCCTCGATCGCCAACAGGGGAGTGATGACTTCGGGAATGGGCGCGGCGTCCGCAACTTCTTTGAAAACGCTGTAACGGCTCAGGCCGTGCGTCTGGGTCGTGAGGGAAGTGCAATTGCGAGGCTCGCGGCACAACAGGGCAAAGGCGCCTCGGACGAGGACTTGAATGCGCTGCGACTGATTGCCGTCGATGACATCCGTGCCGCCATCGACAAAATGAAGAACATGTAACCTGACGCCATGCAGGATCGGCTTCCAGCCCCAATTGCGACGACCGCAGCGCTGCTCTGGCGCGAACGGGCGCTCTGGCGCCATACGGTGATGGCTGCCGGCGTATCGGCGACGCTGGCCGTTGCGGGAACTATGCTGGGTCCGCGCCCGGCACCAGCGCCACCGGCGCCGCCAACAACGGCTGCGGGAGCCAGCTATATGCCGCCGCCCGCGCCCAGTGTCCCCAATCCGCCCGTAGCCGTCTCTCAGCCGGCCCGGCCGACTCCCACCGTCACCGTGCCTGTTCCGGCAATTCGCGAGCCGTGCCCGAAGGCGTGCAGGGACGCGCTGCAGGCTTTCGCAGTGCTTGCCAGCAACCTGGAGCCGCTGCGCGCTGAACCGACAGCACGTTGCGAACAATTGGTCCAAGCCTGGAACGCGCTTGACGCCGCCGGCAGGACCTATGCCTTGCGGGACGATGTGGCCGATTTGCGCAAACAGTCGTGGTCCGCCCCCGCCCGCGAGGCCGTGGAATGTGCCGTCGGCTTGAAGGCGAGCGACGCGCGCATAGCCGCCCTTGGCCAGCTTCTCGGCAGGCCCGGACAGCGGATCGATCAGTCGTACACTGTGGCGAAGCAGGTTGTCGAGGCCACAACCGGCATGGATTTTGACCGCGGCCGCGCGAGCTTCAATCCCGAGTGGATTCCTGCGATCGAACAAGCGCGGCGCCTGACCGCTGAAAGCGATGCGCGGTTCTCTGCGCTTCGTGAGGCCCTCGACAATTGGCGGGCCGCACGCGGACCTGAAGGGGATGCCCGTTTGAAGGCTGCTCGCGACGCGACGAAAAGTGATTTCGATACCTCGCGCTGCGCCAGCACCGCCGGCGATGCGGCATGCAGCATAGCGGCGGAAGCCGATCGCATCCTCTCCGTTCTGGCGGCATTTCCCAACGGCCGCCTGCAGTTGCCCGCATCACCGCAGCTCTTTGCGACATTGACGATTACAGGAAACAAACTTGCCTTTGAGAATGACATCCGAGAGGAACTCGGCAGGGCGCTGAGCGGCCTGGGGATCGTCATTCTTCGCCAGGATCCGTCGCGCGCGGTGCTCAACCTGAGCGTGGACGTAAAGGTTGACCTGGTGCCCAACAGCGAAAGGCCGCAGAACAACCAAATGATGCAAGATTGGTCTGCGAGCATCGAGCTGCGTTGCTCCATCCCGCCGCTTGGACGGGATTGTTTTCGAGAATCCTCTATCCGAGCCGCCCAAAACAATCGGATAGCCACCCCAAGTGGTCAGTCGCCCCGACGCGACGACTGGATACCCTGGATCGTTAGAGACCTCGCGAACCAGTTACAGAAACGCTGAGGCCGCGCGTTACAAACGGATGTTCGCAAGGTTGATCGAGATGATCCGCCATTGGGCGCGCTGTCCGCCGCGGCGGACGGCGAACTGCGTCGTCACGCCAAACGTGTCTCCGATTTCTTGTCGCGATTGAGAAGCGACGGATATGGTCAGACCTACCGATCCCTGTGGATCGATTACCGTCGGATGCTTGACAGCGTTTCCCGAAGGAAGGTCAGTAGAGAAACATCTTTGGGGGTCATAAGCTGCGATCTGACATCCGGATATGCCCTTCACGATACCCTCGAGCACAGCGCCTGAATTATTTAATACAGAGAATGTTGTTGCTAAATTGTCGTTTTTAGCGGCCACCGTTCCAAAGGCCACGATTTCTGTTTCTTGATCTGTAAGGTTTTTTACATCAACAATAATACTTGATTGATCTCCTCTTGCGGATTTTGTCACCTGCAAAACCGTCAACCGAATGCCCTGCGCCTGCGCTGTTGTTTGTTGTTGCGCTGAGACCGATGGGGCAAGCAATCCACCCATTACAAAGGCACAGAACGCAATTAGCGAATAATACTGTCCCACTCTAACCCTCTCCCCCGAATGGGACGCCAAGTTACGCGTCTTAATCATTGCAGGACCCTTCTAAATCCGCGCCTTTCAGCGGCGCTCAGAGACGGATATTGGCAAGATTGATCGAGATGATCCGCCATTGGGCGCGCTCTCCGCCGCGGCGGACTGCGAATTGTGCCGTCACGCCAATAGTGTCTCCGATCACCCGCTCTCCTCCTCTAATGTCTCCTTTCCGAGCCGATATCGTCATACCTGTCGAGCCCTGAGGATCAATAACGGCAGGTGAACGAAATGCCGTTTCATTGAATTTCTGATTGAAGCAATTGTCGGCACCCAAGTGCGCCACACGGCACGCCGGAATTCCAGAAATTCTTCCCTCAAATCGAGATCCCATATTGTCGACTACAAGAAATGCTGATTCGCTGCCAGCAACTGATACCGTTCCCATCGCAAAAATGTCCGATTCCTGATCGGTCAGATTGCGGATCTCGACGATGATGTTGGCCTCATCGGCTCTTTGGGATTTTGCAGCTTGCAAAACCGTGAGGCGAATGCCCTGTGCCTGCGCTGTTGCTTGTTGTTGCGCTGAAATCGATTGGGCAAGCAAGATACCCAATACAAAGGTACAGAAAGCAATTAGCGAACGATACTGTCCCGCTCTACTCTTCTTCCCCGGTCGGAGCGCCAAGTTACGCATCTTAATCATTGCAGGACCCTTCTAAATTCGCGCCTTTCAGCGGCGCTCAGAGACGGATATTGGCAAGATTGATCGAGATGATCCGCCATTGGGCGCGCTCTCCGCCGCGGCGGACGGCAAATTGGGTCGTTAAGCCCAGCAGATCTCCTAACTTCGCCGGTACCCCGCTCTCCGGAGAAAGCTGGATAGTTAGTCCCAATGTACCTTGTGCTTCAAGAAGGTTCGGCTGCTTCAATGCCGGGTTTCTGTCTTCGCGCAAGCACCAGTTGAGCGATGCTCGACTAACAGCACAAGCAGACATTCCGGAAATAGCGTCGGATAAAGAAGTCCCCGAATTATCAAATGCCGCGAAGACGCCGCCTTGCGGGGGGCCGATCCGTGCGGTTGAAATTGCAAATATTTCGGAATCGTGGTCCGTAATATTGCGAACTTCGATAATAATATTGGCAGATTTACCATCATTGGATTTAGCGACCTGCAAAACCGTCAGACGAATTCCCTGCGCTTGCGCCGTTGATTGCTGCTGCGCGTTTGCGGAAAATGCATAAGCAGAAAAACACAAAGCAAAAAAGGCAACAATTTTTGTAATTCTTGTCTTCATTGTATTTCTCCGTATTGCGGCCTCATGTTATTCTCACTTGAGCATACAGAATCCGAACCATAGGTCGCATGAAGACTTCAAGGCGTTTAACCCTCGATTAGCGCTGAATTCGAAAGCCGGCTCATGAGTTGTTTTTTCGCTTCAACGATAGTTAACGTCATCTCAATTTGCAACATTCGTTCAAGCCCTCGCTCACTCGAGCTCAAGCTTGGCTTGACCTCTCGCCTCGCGTACTCTCTGGCCCATTTCTGAAAGGAACTGATGGAAGGGACCGGGAATCGATGCAAGACATCGCAAGAGTTCCGCCGGCTGGCGGCTTCCTTCAGGGAGCGCTTGGCAGCGCGACGCTGATCGTGGCGGCGCTGTTTCTGCCCAAGACGATGACCTATGCCGAGCCGATGCGCCTTGCGTTGACGGCATCGGTCTTTGTTTTCGCCGTCGCCTTCGTGTGGAGTTTCGGAGCTCCGCTTGGAAATTTCGTTACGCAGCGTCTGGCGCGCCGCTACGAGGGCGCCGGCGACGAGATCACGGCCACGATCCGCGTGATCGGCGTCAATGTCGCGCGAGCGTCGCGGCCCTTCTGTGTGGTGGGGACCATCGCCATTGTCGCAACGGGCCTGCATGTGCTCTCGTTCTGGCCGCAGCTTGGTGTGATCGAGCCACTCAAGGGCCCAACGTGGTGGATCGCGAATATCGCCACCTTGACCTTTGTTGCGATGCCCGTGATTGCGTCCAAGCCGATCGTGCACGTGTTCGATCTGATGCATCAATTGCGTCAGCAAGCCGCAATTGCCGGCTTCGACCCCAGTCGCCCTCCAGTCCTGGCGCGCCCTCCGGCGCGGGATTCGATGCCTGTGACGATCACCGGCGATGGATGTTTTCGCGCTGCCGGAATCGAATGGACGTTTGGTGAATTGACGAAGAATGTCGGGATCTTCGGGCAGACCGGCGCTGGCAAGACAAGGGCCGTGCTCAATGCCCTCTTCGACGGCATACTTCGTTCTACATCGCGCGGGGCGGAGCCATGCGCTGCGCTTGTGCTCGACCCCAAGGGTGAGTTTCGTGAGCCTCTGCAACGCATCATGCGATCGCTTGGCCGATCCGACGATCTGATTGAATTCGGACCTCGGACGGCAGTCGATCGGACGAGTCTGGTTGTCTGGAACCCTGTCGATTCCGCTGACCGACCGATCGACATTGCGGGGCGCTTGGCGGGTTTGTCCTTTCTGCAGGGGAAGAGCCAGCAAGACCTGGTTTTCGTTCGTCAGGGCACGCAGTTCATCGAAGCCGCGATCACGTTGCTGCGCGCTTCAGGTGGCGGATCGCCGCCGGACGTGCCCGCCATCGTCGACATGATGATGGACGATGCTCGCCTTGATGCCGTTCTCGCTCGGGCAACCGATGAAGGCCTGCAGTTTGTCGATCCTGACCAATCCGCAGCGCGACAGTTGCTCTCGCGTGCGCGCCGATTCGTGAACGACGAATGGAAGCATTTGCCGCCGAATACCCGCGGCAGTGTGCGATTCGTTATGTCTCCAAGTCTGAGGTTCTTCAACGAGCCGCCCTTCCATAGGATCTGCTCCGGACATTCGACGTTCCGGATCGGAGAGTGCCTTGATAGAGGGAATGTTATCTACCTCGATATGGATTTCGCCAAGTACAAGGAATTGTTCCCCATTGTTGGCACCTTAATGAAACTCGAATTCTTTTCAGAAGTGCTTCGCCGTGTTCGGAAAAACCGGCCCAGTGTGTTTTTCTGCGATGAGTACCAGACGGTCTTCACCGAGGCCGAGCGGGTCAGCGACAGCGATTTCTTTGAGCGGTCGCGCGGATCCAACCACGCGAACATCGTCGCCACGCAAAACCTCGCAGCCTATTTCAAGGGCGGCCGCGACGAGATGGGGGTCAAGAATTTTGTGCCACATCTGGTCACGAAGATATTTCTGAAAAACTCCAACGGTACGAAAGAAGGGTCTGAGACGAATGAGTGGGCATCATCGCTGTTTGGGGAGGAGATTCGCGGGACGGTATCCACCTCGGCCCAGGCGGGTCGACCCGGCAGCCGTTCCGAGCGCGGCGGGACGGCCAGCGGTATGAGCCAGGATCGGGTGCGCCGTGTTCCGCCCGAAGCGTTCTCTCGGCTTCGGCAACTGAACCCCGGCGTTCCCGCCGAATCGATTGTGCATATGGGTGGCCGGGATGACGGCGATGGCCGCAGGCTCGACTGGTACGCACATATTCTGTGACGGAGCGCTGGTGCCACGATGTTCAGATTATTCGCGATTTTGATTGTCGCCGGCCTGTGCGTCTCGATTTTCAGTGACAAGCACCATGAGGCGCGCACGTGGCTGAATGAGCAATTTGTCTGGATGTATCCATAGTACCGGAGCTGAGCATGCGAACAAAATCTGGCGCAGTCATCGAGATGATCGCGGACAATCGGTTTCGCTACCGGTTCGCGGATGGCGCTTCGTTGACCATTCCCATTGAGCCTCTTTGGAATGGCGAACAGCTGTCGGGAATTCTGTTCCATCTGACAGATGTGCGTCCCTCCCTTGGTGTCCAGCAGCGCGCCTTGGTCGAAGCCGACTTGCGAGAACGCGCTGTGCAGGCCGATCAGACGGCGGAGTTTGACTGATGGCGAGCCCTTATGCGCATCCCGCCGGCTCGACGGTCGTCTACTCCGGACCGGGGAATGAAGAGCGCGCCAGAGAACGTGCTGAAGCACTTGGCTCGGGGTCTGCGTCTCGAATTGACGACACGCAAGCGGGCGCGCAGGTCCAGAGAGGAGCGCTTGTTCAGACCACGCACCATGAGCATGGCGAGACAATCTACCAGCAACGCCTGCATGCCGGCGACAATCCGCGTGAAGCCTCTGTTCAAACGGAGTTTGAATGTGAACAGATCGTTCTCCAGCGCGGCCGCGAAGCTTCGCGTCAGTACGCTCGTGAGGCCGAGGGAGATGTCAACACCTATGTCTGTGGCTCCCGGCCTACCAGCACCTACCGATCCACTGAACAGCCCGAGTTGCTTGCGAACGAGAAAGTGACGTCCATCAACGGTGTTCCACGAGAGGAACTTGCGAAAATGGACAAGGATGAGGCTCACGCAGCGATCTGCCGGGCTGAACTGGAACGGGACCGAGCTATTGCGAGAGGGGTGTCCGACCCGGATCGACGTGAAGCGCTTGAATATGATGTCGAACGTCGTGAGAACCAATTTAGGGGTCAGCAGCGATTTGAAATCGAAGAACGTAAGTCGTCTGCAGAATTGACTGAACGGCAAGCAGATGCGGGGCGAAACAGCCACGCTGAGGTGGAAAGCGGACGCCACCGGTGACCTTCTCCTGAATGAACCACCCCCATTGAATTGGTCCACCTTAAATTATGTCTTATGGCAACGAGGAGGATCTGATCCATGTCGAGAAAGCGTCATAAACTGGCCTGCTGCCGGTTTCGTGGACGCGCAGTTAAGCTAATCCCACCTTCCTCTCGAACTCAACCGGGCTGACGTAGCCGATGGTCGAATGCCGGCGGACAGCGTTGTAGAACCTTTCGATGTAATCG